>Ga0194128_10000001_pt1 | contig 1011907 bp, 1098 predicted proteins | sample TA2KigCa65mmetaG_FD_148650 | JGI IMG/M metagenome (GOLD analysis project Ga0194128, IMG submission 148650) | Freshwater microbial communities from Lake Tanganyika, Tanzania - TA2015037 Kigoma Deep Cast 65m | ecosystem: Environmental > Aquatic > Freshwater > Lake | place: Tanzania: Lake...
ATTGTAAGTGCTGGAAGTGCTTTCCGATACTCTACTTCAAGCCTTGCTATGATCTCAGCAGGGATGTTATCGGAACCTCCAATAAAATAGGTCTGAGCGATGGAGGCTCTATGTCCCATAAAGAACTCTACAATTTCGGAATTGACTCCTGAAAGGGAACTCCAAGTCTTGAAGTATTTTCTTAATGTATGAAAGTGTAGCAGGTGCCACCTTTTTCCCTCCTCCTTCCTTGCTAACCCCGATCTTGCCAGCAGATTCATCCACCTTATCCATACACCCTGCCTGCTGAGTTTTCCACCAAGGGGCCTATCGGTAGCTATGACTGGACTTTCAGGAGTAATCTCTTCGCCTCTGAGCTTCCTGTCTTCGATGTAGGCCTTCAGCACTTCCCTAGCTTCGGGAGACATAAATGTCAAATGGCTCTTCCTATTCTTGGTTAGTTCTCTAGGAAGCCTGATGGAAGGGATCTCCCTGTTAAGGTCGAGGTACTTAATCCTCAGGGATGATAAGGTACTCTGTCGCAGACCCGAAGAGACCGCCATAAGAGTAAGAACCCTCTCCGCAAGGTTGGCACATGAAAGAATGACCTTCATCTCTTCACGAGTTGGTATCTGATCAGTCTCAGTTCTTACTATCTTGGGAAGCTCTATCCTCTCCCAATCTGAGTCAATCTCATTGACGACAAGCCATTTCTTTATAGAAGTCGCTTTCCTCGATGCTGTAGCTCTTGCTAGTCCCTTACCTGCAATCAGAAAATCGAGATACTGATTGACTATAGCAGGCCAGTCATACCGTGTCTTGATAGCCTGATCAGGTGTAACCTTCATCCATCGGCAGAATACAATAATCTCTTCAACATAGGTTATAACGGTTCTGTTCGATCCTCCTTTCCTGAAAAGCCTTAATGCAAGTCTTTCAATGGATTTGTTTGACTGAACATGACCTTCCAGATACTTCGGGACTTGGAGAGTTTCGCTCATGTATGGGGAATTTGGAGGGCTTCTATTTTAATCTTCGGTAAATCCATGGAGGGAGCGAAGTAAGTTTTGGCAAAACTGCATCGGATAACTAGGAAAGTGCGTTCAAGGCTCAAGAGACCGCTAGGAACCATAATTGAAGCAGAGCGTCCTAGCATTAATGATGTGAACTCTCTGATTGCAGAGAGCACGGTTGTAGCGTCCGTTGGGGATGCAACTACGGAGAACCTGATAAGGCTGGGCGTGATACCAGCAGTCCAGATAGTTGATGGCAGGGAGAAAAGAAAAGCAAGAAAGCTTCCAGAAAAGGCGCAGAAGACCCTTCTGAAGGTCAAGAATCCTGCAAGCACGATAAGCAGCGATGCGATAGACATCATCGAAAAATCATTTTCTCTACCCCAGCCTGTAAGAATACTCGTGGATGGGGAGGAGGATTTGCTGGCTCTGCCTCTTGTTGCCAAATGCCCAGAAGGAAGCGTTGTATTTTATGGCCAGCCGAAAAGAGGTCTTGTGGCAATCAAAGTAAATAGCAGGAAGAAGCGGGAAGCACTTTCAATCCTGAAGGAGATCGGAGTGAAAAAGTAAACTTGGTAAGAGTAGGCCTTGTCCATAGTAACAATGGTATATATGTCGACAGTGACATCGTCATCAGAATTGCGATGATTGCTGATGAACTTGGCTTCGATTCCCTGCTCTCTTGGGATCATTTCATGCTACCGTGGAGCAATAGAACCTTTGATGTCTGGTCGCTGCTGAGCTTTCTGGCTGCAAAGACCGAAAAGATAAAGTTAGGAACGTGCGTCACTCCATTGCCATTCAGGCACCCTGCCTTGCTGGCTAAGATTGTTTCCAGTGTTGACTTTCTTTCGAAGAGTAGAGTAATTCTGGGGGTCGGTGCTGGATGGCACAAACCAGAATTTGATGGCTATTCAAAATGGGATAGTGATAGGACAAGGGTTGCAAAGACCAAGGAAGCCTTGGAGATAATACATGGGTTGTGGACTAAGGGCAGGCTCTCCTATCAAGGCGAGTATTACAAGATTGAAAATGCAGTTCTTGACCCAAAACCCGTACGGAACATTCCTATGTGGTTCGGTGTACAAGGCAGAAAGATGCTATCTTTAGCTTCCAAATATGGCGCTGGTTGGATTCCAGTAATGATCTCGCCAAGGCAATACGCAAAACTTAAGGGAACTCTTGAAGATCAGTTGAAAACTAATAAGAGGGCTGATGGTTTTGTTTATGCCTTGTTTCAATACGTAGAATCAGATTTGAATAAGACTAGGAAGGTTCTGGAGGAATATGAAAGAAGTGGTTGCAGATATTTCTCGCTTGGATATACTCGAAACACGCTAGGCTTTATAGCTTGGCTGGAGAAGTTTGGCAAGGATTTGGTAAGCTCGTATGCGTAATTAGGCTGATGCAAGCCACAACCAAAGATATCAATCCTAGCACGCTCCCATAACGCCGTTGCGCAAATCTCTTGCGATAGGTCTTGTTGGTATTCTGCTCCTACCAGTACTTGGTTACATCCCATTTCAGAACGCAGAAGCTCAGGAGCGGTATACTTCTCTAACATATGATGGACAAATCCAGTTTTCATACGAAAATGTCTTGAACCAGATCCAAACCGTAACAGGAACAGTGCAGATTACCTTCTCAATTATACTCAAGGAGCCACGGCCAGGAAGTCGTGATGATATCCAAGGACGTGTGACAGCGCAGGGTGCCTTTACTGCGATCTATCCTGGCGTCCCAAACAGTGAAAGAGGTTGTACCTGGTCGATAACCATAACGGCCACCTTTACGACTGACATCACTGGTTACACCTCTGTTCAAGCTGAAAAGGTGAGGGTTAGTGGCGATGGTTTCCTTTCAAATTACCGCTACACTGCATCTGGCCCCAGCCAGTGTTATACCGATCAAAGAGCTGAGATTGGCAATATTCTATATGATTGCTTTGGCGGTAACAATGGCAGATACACTAACCAAGCTTGCCGCGAATTCCCCATCCAAGGTGGCAGTAATACCATTACAAAGGGGACATCTGCATTTACAAGAGTAACCACGGGTACCGCCTCTTTAGTGCTAAAAGATTCTAAGAAAGTAGAACCGTTTGACTTTTCGATAGAAGTTACGCCTCCTGAAATCAAAGTGTACAAGGGAGGAACTGCCGCATATGCGGTAGCGGTTTCTACAATCAAGGGAAATGCAGTGCAAGTTACCCTTTCAGCACCGAATGTAGAAGGGCTAGGTCGTTTAGCATTTGATAGAACTACAGGTACCCCTCCTTTTAATGCAAAACTTACAGTACCTGCAGGCCAAGCAAACCCTGGAAGATATCCGTTGCAAGTTGTGGGCAGAGCAGGAGAGCTGCGCAAAACAACTACAGCTACATTGATCGTAGAAGACTGCCCTAGGTTCGCAATTACGCCTACTATGCCAGCAGCCAACGACCCCAGAGAATTTACTACTCCAAATGGAAAGGCAAGTTTCAGGTTTGATATAGAATGGGGTGGTAAACTTCCTATGTCAGTTACACCGAGTACAGCTGGAGTAGTAGGAGGTGCAATACAGGCAGGCTTTGCTTTCAACCCTGTGCAGATCCTCAACAACAAAGTGAATATCATAATGGAAGTTACAACCACCGCTGCAGGGGTTGGAAACTATCCAATTGCCGTGACAGCAGGAATAAATGATCCTGAACTGCCAGTAGATTGCTCACGCGTTACTACAAATGTCATTCTTGTTGTAGGCGAATCGCGTGCTCAGGATCTTCCTCTCTTACCACGACCAAACCCCCCTCCACCACCGCAACCAAATCCACCTCCGCAACAAAATAATCCTCCACAAAGACCAGCCCAGATTGCGCCAATAAAAATAATAGAACAACGGGGTAATGTGACTGTCAAAGGAAACTTGGTTCAGACTGGCACTGATGGAAAAGCTAAACTGCCTGAAGGACCTATATTCTTAGACGTCAATAAGGATACAAAGGTTTGGAGGATAAACTGGGACGATCTCGATGAGGGCATCGACGATCTTGTTGCCGAAGAGCTAAATGCACGCCCTCTGGCTATTTGTATATTATCAAAACTGCATTAAGGTTAGCCTGGGAGGATGTTAAGTTCGAGATTAAGAACGCGTGGCGCGATTTAGGTGAGCCAGTAACAGCGACAATCGCTTGCCTTTTCGCTACCACTCCGGATATTTTGAGTATCTGCTCGGATAAAACTACTTGGATACTTGAGGGAGGTGATGTGCACTACTATGGCCCAAAAAGTACCAGAGTAGCAAAAGTTGTAAATTCCGTAATCACTCGTGATGGGATCTATCTGCCAGACGGGACTGAGTTCGTTCTATCGCTTGACAAAAATGGGAATGCCAGGCTTACAGTTCTTGAAGGGCAGGTTCTATTCATCCAATTCTCAACCAAACAAGCAATGCTGCTGAATGCTACTCAGCAATTAGCAGTTCAAGTTCAGCAAGCGGGAGGCAATAACATAGTTTCAAACCGCATCACGACCATAGATTCCAAGAGTTTAGACCAGTGGTGGCTGCAAAGCGGCGCTGCAATTTTGAAGCCTTTCACTGCCAGAATACAGTTTGGTGAACATGTTAATCCCAAGCAGGGTGCAAAGACTATTCCTATCGCCTTACGTGCAAACGTTAGTGGAGGCCAGTCACCGTTTGCTTATCTCTGGGACATGGGCGACGGTGTAGTCAAAGAAGGCGAATCTGTCTATTATGAGTATGCAAAAGTAGGTCTTTATACAGTCACGTTAAGGGTCAGAGATGCTGTGGGTCGGGTCTTCGCAGTTCAGCAAAGTGTAAATGCAGAAGAGTTGGCTGGCAACAAACTTGAACAACCTGTAATAGTAACGCCATCTGGTGTAGGTGATGACACGGTAGGAATTATTCTGGGAACGCTAATAGCCTTCATGGCAGTAACAGGTGCATTTCTAAGACCTAAAAGGAATGGAAACAAACTTGCAAGTCCACAGACGCCTGAAGCAAGGAAGAGCAGGTTCAGGTCGCGTAATTTAGCATTTCTAGGGATCTTTCTGATGATCAGCCCAGGCCTAATAATTGTACCACTTTCTGTAGTCAAAGTTGCGGGTATTTCTGATGATTTGCTGTTGAGCACATGGGCTATCCCCTTTATAGTCGGCTTTCTCCTTCTGCTCGCAGCTCCTATCAAGCTGGTCATCGATAAGGCAAGAAAGAAGACTTAGCCATTTCCAATATTAAAATATATTACCGCAAAAATTAGCGGCTTGTTAGCATGGATCTTAAGAAGAAGATTAGAGATGTTCCTGACTTTCCAAAACCGGGTATACTCTTCAGGGACATTACGCCCATCTTGAAGGATCCCAAGGTCTTTTCTTATGTGGCGGAGAAGTTTGCTCAAATATTCCCGAAAAAGAGCTTTGACCTTGTTGCAGGAATAGAATCGAGAGGGTTTATATTTGGAGCCGCCTTGGCAGCCAAGACTGGCAAAGGTCTGGTAATTGTCAGGAAGCAGGGAAAGTTGCCTGGGGATACAATTGCCAAAAAGTACGATATAGAGTACGGCAGTGCAACCATGGAGATTCAGACTGATGCCGTAAGGAAGGGAGACAGGGTTTTGATAATCGATGACCTGCTGGCAACTGGTGGGACTGCCCTCGCTGCAGCCGCTTTAATTGAAAAACTTGGGGGCAGGGTCATCGGGATTGGATTTGTAATAGAACTTCCAATGCTCAAAGGGATGAAAAAACTTTCAAAATACAATGCCAAGGCTCTGGTAAGGTATACCTAAATTGGCAACAAAAGAATCAGCGGAAATCGGAATCATAGGCGGTACAGGCGTGTATGATCCTGGGCTGTTCAAAGATCCAAGGTCGATAAAGGTCTACACTCCTTACGGCGAGCCGTCTGACTACGTCACTATTGGGACATTCAAGGGAAAGAAAGTAGCCTTCCTCCCTAGACATGAGAAGGGTCATAGGATTCCTCCTCACAAAATAAACTACAGGGCAAACATATGGGCGTTCAAAGAGTTGGGTGTAAAGAGAATTATTGCGCCATCAGCAGTAGGCTCTCTTAAGGAAGAGATGGAACCTGGACATATCGTAATTCCAGATCAGTTCATAGACAGAACCAGATCGAGGGCAAGCACATTCTACGAGGGAGGGTTCGTCTGCCATGTTTCTACCGCTGACCCATTCTGCCTCGATCTTAGAAAGATTGCAATCTCGACTGCAAAGAAACTGAAACTTGATTTGCACAAAGATGGGACCTATGTCTGCATAGAGGGGCCTAGGTTTTCTACAAGAGCAGAGTCGAAAATGTTCAGGCAGTGGGGCGCGCACATAATCGGAATGACTCTTGTCCCAGAGGTCGTGCTCGCAAGGGAGCAGGAAATCTGCTATGTCAACATTGCAACGGTAACAGACTATGACGTCTGGGCCGACAAGCCTGTAAGTGCTGATGAGGTTGTTGAGACTCTGAAGAAGAATGTTGACAAAACAAAGAAGATGCTGGAAGACATAATTCCTCAGATACCTTCCAAAAGGAATTGTTTATGCAGCAAGGCTCTTGAGGGAGCCGTATACTGACAAGCCATACAGCACAGGTACAAATAATACAATAATATCACATACCTACATCGCAGTACTTAGGATATCAAGCAAAGAATTGCTCCAGCTTTTTTGAGTTTATATATGTAAGTGGGGGCCCTAGAATAGAACTATTGATAGATGATATCCTATGATAATAGAGAGCCCAGCCTTCAAAAATGGTGACAGGATAGCCTCCAAATATACTTGCGATGGTGCCGATATTTCTCCCGAACTTAAATGGAGGGATGCACCGAAGAATACCAAATCTTTTGCTCTTATCTCAGATGATCCAGATGCACCGATGGGTGTATTCACGCACTGGATAATATTCAACATACCACCATCGGAGGGTACTCTAAAAGAAGGCATAGAAACTAAGCCGACGCTGCCAAACGGAAGCATTCAGGGTAAAACAGATTTTGGAAGAATTGGATATGGAGGGCCGTGTCCTCCTTCAGGAACACACCGCTACCGGTTTCATATCTATGCTCTGGACACTATGCTTAGCCTTTCTGCAGGATCAACTAAACAGCAAGTCCTCCGAGCCATCCAAGGCCATGTACTTGAAGAAGCAGAAACATTTGGCCTTTATAGCAGACGATAGAGGTTGCTTGGCATGGAAGAAAAAATAGCGGGCAAAACCAAGCACGGCGAAATTACGATCGACCAGCTGGCACAGATTCAGCCTGGCATGGCACGACTTATGGACGAAATCTCAAGACGCTTCTACTATCTATATTACGCTGCAAAAGGAGGCAACTGGCCCATGGCACGCCATCAGTATAATGAAACTATCTCCACAATGAATATCGTAAAGGTCACCAGACCGAAATACACGCAGGATATGGAATCTTTTGAAAAGCATCACCTTTCACCGATTTTCACCGCGATTGAACATAAAGATTGGAAGGAGTTTGAATTAGCATACAAAAGGGCAGTCGAAGGCTCTGATTTCTACCACGACAAGTACAACTACTCATACATCAGGTTCGTAGTTCCCTCGAAACCTCCAGAGCACATGGACTTCGGGCCTCCAGAAAAGTTCTCTAGAAAGAAATAATTTGCCGAACATCATATCACAAGTTCAGCAAATTAATTTAGTAGTACTTTTGATATTATTGTATGGTCAAGGAAGTATCTTATACTAAGTGTCCAAATTGCAGTAAAAGATCAATCGTTGAATCAGAAGCAAACCGAATTAGAAATATAATCCGCGACCATCTAAGGTGTCCGAACTGCAAGTTTGAAAAGGTCATGGAAAGGCCACCAGACATGACTGTATCGGACTGGATCAAACAAACTTCCTCTTAGACAAGTAAGTTAGTAAAAGATGACCTTACCACTTTAGAGGCTCTGGCAAGAATAACAACCAATGTCTGACAACGTAGAGCTAAAAATTCTTGAAAACTTAGCGGCAACAATACACGACATTAGCGTTGGATTGGAGCCTAATATGCTAGCAGGCTGGTACAAAATCATCGTCGCTCAAGCAAGGGAGGCTGCTCCAGAGCATCTGAAGGACTCCATCGATGCGATTCAGGATGACGTTCTGTGGATGAAGTTCAACATAAAATGCTCACACAGAGCTATCCCTTATCTGATAGATGCGATAGAGAACAACATTTCACAGATGCCGTTCGCAACTAGACTGTATTTTCAGAAGGTTGAGGAGATAATCAATTCAGAAGCGGGAAAGCCTGTCAGAAAAGAGCCTGTAGAATAGGTGGGACTAGGTCTTTGCGACCAGCATCGTGAGAGTAGAGCTTACACCCTTAACCTTCCTGATCTTGTTGATTATTGTGTCTTCCACCGCTAACATTGTAGGAGCCTGCACTACAGCAATAATATCATAGACCCCATAAACTACATCAGCGGCAGTCACATGCTTCACGCGCCTCATTTCCTTCAAGGTATCTTCACCAAAACCCTTGTCGCAGTTTATCATTATGTATGCTTTGGCCATTCCACATAAGTCTGCTCTAAGACCAATTAAACATTGTCAAAAAAGACACTTATTTACGGCCTCACAAGGCTTCTAAGATATACCCGTTCCAAAAATGGCTCGATCGACTGTTCCAAGATTCAGTTTTCTTACAATTTTGCTCATGTTAGTTTTTGCCTTGACTTTACAACTGAAGATAGATGCGCAATCGGACGAACAGGCAGCATCAAGATTTTCTCCTGTACTTCATTTCACTAAGGATGAAAAGTTCTATCCAATGCAAATAGAATACATGGTTTCCAATTCCATAATCAAGCAGCGCAACCCTTCAGGTGAAGCGTCTGTTATTGATGCTTCCCCAACGCCATCTAGTCTTTCCCGATATACAGCTAACAATCTTTTCCTTGATCACCAACTTGGGAACTTTGAATCTATTGCAAGTGATTATTCTTCAAAAGCAAAGGGCTTAGGGTATCATGCTTACGTGAAGATTACCAATGTCGGGTCATCAAAAGTAATCCAATACTGGCTCTTCTATGCTTATAATAACGGACCATTGAACGAGCATCAGGGAGATTTTGAGGTAATTCAGGTATTCTTGGACGGTGCTGGTAGTCCTCAGAGAGTCTTGCTCTCGCAACACTCAGCAGGAGAGAACGCTGCATGGGAGGATGTTGAAAAGGTAGAGACACATCCGGTCGTCTATTTTGCCCAAGGTTCACACGCTAATTATTTTAGATCATATCAGGGCAAAATTGGTATAGAAAATGATGTCGTTGGCGCAGACGGAATTACAATAATGCCAAATGAATTAAAGTTGATCATGCTGGGAGACGTAGGGAACCGTCCCACAGAGCAGGGCTGGCTGAATTTTGCAGGCCGTTGGGGATACTGGGGAACTGATCAAGAAGTTGCTCTTGGGATGGCAGGTCCTCTAGGCCCTGCATTTAACCAGAACGGGATACGCTGGGCACAGCCTCAGGCATATCTAAACTCGACCTTCGCAGTAGACGGCAACTATTTCCTTCTGGCATGGATAGTTGCGAACTTTTTGCTGCTGTTCCTTGCTTATAGTTTGATCAGGGGGCTGATCAAGATTGCAGGGATAGCTAGACAGGCGAGAAAGACAGGTTGGCTGATTGGGAGGTTCTTGAAGAGCAGAGGTGCCATAGGTCTCTTGATAGCGCTGATGGGCGTGTTTGCAACGCTTGGCGCACTCACGATGCCTTGGTACACTGTCATGGCGTCTTCAGAGACGGGCCCCCTTGCTAGGCAGGGAGGCGTAACACTGATGTCAATCGATGGAGCTAATGGAGTCCAGCTGGCACTTTTTCTAGGGACAAATGGTGATTCGACATCAGGTTTCAAGACGTTCTTTACCGCCCAGATGCCATTTGCAATATTCTTCGTAGTCGGAATTGCTTTGCTGGTCCTTGATATTATAGGAGTAAAAAATGGCAGAAAAATAGGAAGGAGATTCTTATCAGGTGCAGTAAGTTCACTTCTGCCATTTGTTCTTATCTACATATTTGTAATGCAGTTGCCAATGTTGTTGCCATTTGCATCATCATTACTCGCTGGGCAAGCCATTCCTAGCGGTGTCGAAGAGCTCGTAAGGAACATAGCATCAAACCCAATTTCAGGTTCTGCAAGGCAGCAGTTCCCCATTGTAGGACTGACTACTGTCAGCTGGGGCTTTGGTTCTGGAACATACCTGTTCGTTGCGGCGGCTTTTCTTAGACTCATAGGTGGTCTAATCATTATGGCTACACCAGACCTTCAAAAGGAGCCATCCGAAACTTAGCGCAGCGCTTCTTTCAATTTATTCCTTAGTGTCTTGCTGACCAAGTGGCCGTCAGCTCTGCCCCTTACCTGCGCCATAACAGTGCCCATAAGAGCGCTAAACGCATCTTCCCCCTTTAGTTTTATCAATGCAGAATTTTCTGCAAGAATTGTTGAGATTATCTTGATGAGTTCGTCATTTGAAATTCCCTTTATTGAGAGTTTGCTGACAGCATCGCTTACAGAGGGAGCCTCCCCCTTAGCCAAGCTTTCAAGTATAGGCTGCACAGATTCTTTGGCGAATTCTCCTTTTTCTACCCGTAAAAAGATCTCTTTGATATGCACGTTTGAAATCTTTGTAGTGTCGAATCCTGCCCTAGCAATGCCCACTATAGTTTCTGTAAGCGTAGCAGCGATGAAACTTGGAGGTATCGTAGTCGTTACTGCTATATCCTCAAACAGCTCAGCAAAATCAGAATCATAAACCTGCATGGCGAGCTTTTCACTGAGTTGGTACTTCTTTGTGTAGTATTCAATCTGCGACTCCCAACTTGTAGGTAGAGATTCTTGAATCTCTGCAAGTATTTCTTTCGTGATTACTATGGGAGGTATGTCAGTTTCTGGGTACATTCTTGCTGAGCCGGGGCGAGGGCGAATAAAGCGAGTGTTCCCGTCTGGTGTAGGTCCTCTCGTTTCTGAAGGTACCCCTTTCAGAGCATCTTTTGCCCTTTGTATCACTGCTCCTGCAGATAATGAAACTTGATAGATAGGGCCTGCAAGAAGAACAAACGCGTCATTACTTTGAATCTGCAAAGACTCCTTCACAGCGTTGACTTCAGCTTCAGTAATTTCGTATGCGGGTAGTTCGTCGGAATGGAACAATCCTCCCAGTCCATAGAACCTGACAAGATCTGCAAGTTCCTTTCCTAGCCTTATACCTTCCTGAGGTTCATAACCTAGTAAGCCACCAAATCCATTTAGCCTCACGCCATAAATGTACCCCTTCGTGTCGATAACTTTCCTGAAGACCTGGTTTTTTTGTGAAAACTTGGAAATGGTCTCTGTCAAATCTTTCTGTTGACCAATGTCCTCTTCCTTTATCTCTCTCTTGTGTAGTTCTTCGCTTATCTTCACAAGTGCCATCTGCCTCTGCGCTTCAAATTCAACAATCTTTCCTATCAAGTCGAGCTTCTGGACTCCCTTCACTTCAACAACTTTTCCTCCCATGACTGATACATTGACATCCTGCCTAATTGTCCCCAACCCCCTCGCAACCTTCTTTGTTGAACGCATCAATCTCCCAAGTGCTAGAGCAACATCCTGCATGTCTTTTGGAGACCCAGAAATAGGTGCAAGCGCAACCTCAACTAGTGGCACACATAATCTGTCCAGAGCGTACTCTCTAGTGCCATCAGACTCTCCAAGAAGCCTTGCTGCATCTTCCTCCAAGCTTATGGTTTGAACCCCGACCTTTAATGCCCCTGCAGAAAGTTCTCCTCCAACAGAGACTATCATTGTGCGCTGAAAACCCGTTGTATTAGAGCCGTCAATCACAATCTTTCTCATCACATGTATCTCATCAAGAATCCTGGATTTGAGGAGGGTTGAAATTGTAAGTGCGACTTCCAGAGCGTCGCTGCTTACGTTGTGTGGAGGCTCTTCGTCAGTTTCTACCAAGCAGGCAGACTCATCATTCGCTCTATACCTGATGGTTCTTGACTTTTGAAATTCGAAGAGCGCAGCGGCATCAATTTGTCCTAGTTCGCTCTGCGTAGGCCTTAACTTTCTTACAAACTCTGCAGGAAGTTCCTTTGATTCAAAGTTTGCGCAACTGCAAAAAAGTTTAGCTCTACTCGCTATCTGCTGATGGATTTCTAAGCCTACTTTCAGGTTTATCCTTGCAGGGTCAATAGACACTATCATAGCCTCTAATTGGTGAGTGCATGCTAATTTCGTTAGCGATATTCTTCTGCAAGATAACTTTCTGCTCTTCAGTATTTGGGAAATTGCCAAGAACCCACATCATCTTCACCAGTGCAGTTTCTGAGAGTATGTCTTCGAGAGGTATGACTCCAAGGTTCAACAATGCCCTTCCTGTGGAATAAACGGTCAGTCTGACTCTCCCCCATATGCACTGCGAGGTCATCGCAACCAGAAGTCCATCTTTTACTGCACGCTTTATCGCATTATTGCAGATCGTGTGCACATGCCCTAGACCTGTTCCCTCTAGCACTATCCCTCTGAAACCTCTCTGTACTAGATTTTCAATGATTATTGGATCGAAGCCGGGGTAGAACTTTATTAGAGCAACTTTTTCCTCAAATTTACTCTTTGCCTCAAAATTGCTAGATGGTTTACGCTTTGGTAGATCATGAACCTTTATCACAATCTTTTCGTCTTCAACATATGCTACTGAAGAAGCATTTACAGATTCAAAGGCATCCCTTCTGCTCGTATGATTTTTACGAACCTTCGTGCCTAGATGTATTGCAATGCTCGCATCGTCAGTAGCAGCATGCATCGCGACATAAACACCCGAAACAGGAGCCCTTGCAGCAAACGTTGCAGCAGAAATCATGTTCAGAGCTGCGTCAGAAGAGGGTCTGTCGGTAGAACGTTGGGAGCCTACCAATACAACAGGAATACCTATCCCATGCAGCGCAAAACTAAGGGCTGCTGATGCGTATGCCATCGTGTCTGTCCCATGCCCAATGACAATTCCATCTTTGCTCTGAGCTTTTTTTGCACAGGCTTCAGCAATTTTTGTCCAGTGGGAAGGTGTCATGTTTTCACTGTAGATGTTGGATACGGCTTCAGTTTCAATCTGTGCACACCTTGCCAGTTCTGGAATAACTGCATATAGCTCCTCTGCGGAAAATGCTGGATGTACAGCCCCTGTCTTGTAGTCTATCCTGCTAGCGATCGTGCCTCCTGTCCCTAGGATGGAAACTCTTGGCAGAGAAGGATCGAGTTTAGGTAATGGAGGAGAAATGAAACTTGGCTTCTGTCCCTCTGCGAGTTTCTTTATTGATTCGACATTAGAAACTTCAATCCCAACATTATAGCCATTGTCAAGCTTCAAGACTATATGCTTGTCATCTGCATGCTCATATCTAGGCAGTAGAGAGCCCTTGAACTCTGCTCCTTTGGCTTTGACAAGAATTATGTCGCCTACTGAAAGGCCGTACTGGGAAAGCGTCTTCAACGATGCCCCCCTATAGCCTGTTAGTTCGCCCAATTTCTGCTCTGTTCCACCATGGAAGAGCCTAAAGATTAACCCTATGGAATCCTTGATTCAACTATCAAGTCCCATATGTCTTTTGCATTGTAACCTGAATTTTCTCTATGAACTCTTTTGCCTTCTTGAAAAAAAGAGGAAAAGCCTCTGCTGGGATAAACTCGTCATAGAAGTTTCGATGTAACGTATTAAGCTCAATAAACAGGTCATAAAAACTCCGATCTTTTAGCTCGCGCGAAAGTTGTTGCATGAAATTAAAAAATTGATCATGTTTCGAGATATCCCTATTCCTTAATGCCGCAAACGCCTTGATACTTTGAGTCACAGCGCCCCATAACATTTCTGAAGCTTTTCTGAGTTCACCTTTTGATATTAGTTCTTGAGCATTAGTAAAATAATGATCCCGAGTTTCTAGGTATCTACGCACCAACTCTTGGGCTTCTATAGGCAAGAATATTCCATCCTTATCATCAACAATGACTTCCTTTTTTTCAGGAAGAACAACCCCTACATCAGCAATAACTGTCCATCGTTCGTTCTTATCGTCTGCATCTACCGAGCTTATTGATACGAAGGAATGACCAGTCTGTTTGATAATAAAATCCTTAGCAACAGATACGACATCTGATATTTTCATGCGCATGCCTTACCTACTAGTAATGCTATCTGTCTATTAGATAAACCATATGCGCCTAACCCATTATTCGAAAAACTAATATCGTCTCCAAAGAATTCGCGGTTAGACATGGCAAAGTTTGATGGCGTCATCGGACAATCGCTGATGACTATCGAGAGAAGCGATAATGAAGTTGTCTTCGTATTTCAGGACAACAGATTCTTGTTTGTCAATGCCGCCAACGGCAAGTTGGAAGTCACAAGCGTGCCTGAGTGATTTTAATGGTAGACCCAACAGAAGGGATGGAATTTGTCAAACTCGTTGCGGTAGAAGAAAAGGACAACTATCTGAAGTGCACCTTTGAGGATAACAAAATTCTCATCCTGAGGAATGTTAACGGAAAGATAGAGATAGAGCGCCAAGGCTAGAGTTACAAAATTTTCACATAATTATCTCAAAGTTTTTAGCCGGATACTATTCAGCATAGCATCTGACGATTCCGTCCCATAGGTGTCTCCAATGTTTCTCTGGAATTACGTGGGAGGAGTCGCACAATGAGTGCAGTCAATAGGCTATAGGCTTGACCTTTCCCTATTTACCGAGTTAAGAAATGACGAGTCTTGGTCTTTCAGAGGTCTGACTCAAAAAGATACCAACTACATGACGCATAGTTACCATCGGTATCCTGCAAAGTTCATACCGCAACTTGCAAGGCGCATCATCGAGGGGAACACTTCTATTGGTGATGTTGTCCTTGATCCGTTTTGCGGGTCTGGCTCTGCTGTGCTCGAGTCCCTACTATCGGGGAGGGTTGCCTACGGCTCTGACATTAACCCTCTAGCCTATCTCATCACAAAAGCCAAGACTACCCCAATAAATCCAGATGTTCTAGATGATTCGATAGAGTACCTGTTCAGCAGCCTGAAGTATTATGCAAAAGCATCAGCAGACCTGCCTAAAGGAATCTCTAACTGGTTTCCCGCTAATGTAATTCCCAAATTAAATGCGATATTGTACACGATTAACGGCTTTGACAGCGATGTCAAGACATTCTTCCTTTGCGCATTCTCACAGATACTAAAGGGGTGCAGTTACTGGAGCATGTATTCAATAAAACCGTATAAAGAACATGATAAATTTGCCCGAGGCGAGCCAGACGCTGTTGAAATTTTTCGAAGGCATGTATTAAAGATGCAAAGTAGAAATGAGGAGCTCTACAATGTCCTCCTAGACATTGAAGATTTCAATGCAAGGAAGAAAATCGAAATCTGCGACGCCAGAAGGTTACCAATCGAAGACAAAGAGGTATCACTTGTGGTTACTTCTCCGCCATACGTGACAAGTTATGAATATGCAGACATCCATCAGCTTACCCTGATGTGGCTGGGCAAACTTTTCCCATCCGAACAGATAAGAAAGACATTCATCGGTTCGATATCAAGAAAAGATTCAGGCGAGTTGCTGAGCTACATAGCATATGATATAGTTGAGAGGCTTTCAAAGGTTGATGGAAGTCTGGGAAGGTCTGTTTCCGCTTACTTTTCGGACATGCAGAGCTGCTTTAAAGAAATGCTTAGGGTATTGAAGCCTTCAGGAAGGATTGCCATTGTTATAGGTAACACAACATTAAGAGGCGTGGAAATATTCAATGCACAGGTCTTTGTTGAGATGCTCTCCAATATGGGCTTGTCATTGAAGAACGTGACTTCAAGAGAAGTGCCTTCAAAGTATCTTCCTTCTACAAGGGATCCATCTACAGGGAGGTTCATTTCTGCTAGGTCATCTAACAAGGTTCTTGCCTATCCTCACGAATACATACTATTATTCGGGAATTAATTTTCTAACTGGATGTTCTTTCCTAAGCCCTTCCTTGTAGCTTTATCATAGGCAAGTTTTGCTGCTGCTAAGTCTTCAATGGCGATCCCGCAGCCCTTGTAAACGGTAATTTCCGAGTCTGAAGTTCTGCCTTTCTTTTTACCAGAAACAAGCTCTGGAAGTTCAGCATAGATGTTGACATTTTTCCTGTCGGCAATTGGAAGCAGAATCTCCCCCGCTTCCCTGAGTGCTATTTCCCGTAGCTCCACAACAACTTTAGCCCTTGCAATTAATAACGCGTCTAGTTCTCTAGTGTCCCTTTTATGCGAACCAATTGCGCTGACATGGGTGCCATCTGAAACCCATCCTCCATTGAAGACTGGGGTTGGAGACGTTGTTGCAGTTATCACGATATCGGAGTTCTGCACAGTTTCTTTAGGCTTTACAATCCTGAATTCTGCACCGATTTCCTTTTCCATCTTCTTTGCGAATTCTTGTTGCCTTGCTCCTGTAGGGGTATAGAGCTTAACGGTATTGATTTCTCTTACCCTGCTTATCCCAAGAATCTGATGCTCTGCCTGTATGCCAGCTCCGAACAGCCCTACGACATGCGAATCTTTGCGGGCAAGGTACTTTGCCGCTATGGCACTTGCCGCTCCAGTCCTCATAGCGGTTATCAGCCCAGCTTCCATTACTGCAAGAGATTCACCAGTCTCTGCATCATTGAGCAGCATCGTAGCCATGGTTGTAGGCATTGACTTTCTTGTATTGTTCTTGAATACCGTCACAACCTTCGTACCCATGCTGCTGGCAATTGATGCGGGCATTATCCCAACCCATCCCTTTTCTTCTGGAAACTCCATTAGACTTCTTGGGGGCATCTTTGCTCGTCCTTTGGCAAAATCTCTGAAGGCTTTCTCTACGGCATCTATGACATCATCCATGTTGAGAACAGATGCTATGTCTTTGCGAGAGAGCGCCAGCACCATAGCTAGTTAACTATCTCACTAATAGCTTTTAGAAGGGTGTCATTTTCTTCGGGCTTTCCAACGCTAAACCTTATGCACTGCTTTAGAGAAGGAAGCTTGCTTACGTCTCTTACTACTAGGCCCCTCTTTGCAAGTTTCTTGTAGACTTCGGAGCCTGTACGCTTTGCAAAACGAACAAGCATAAAGTTTGCAGCAGTAGGAATGGTTTTGATTCCTCTAATCTTATTCAATCTAGCTATGCACCTATCCCTCTCTGCAAGAATCCTTGCAACGTTTTCCTTCATCATTTTCACGTTGTGAAGTGCCATTTCTGCAAGTCTAAGTGAAATTACTCCCACGCTGTTAGGCGGCCTTACTAGGTTTAGCTGGGAAGTTGTCTTTTCAGAGGCTATTGTATAGCCAACCCTCAGACCTGCAAGCGAAAACGCCTTTGAAAATGTTCTTACTACTATAAGATTGTCATATGATCTGGTAAGGCTTGCAGCACTTTTACCAGAAAATTCGTAGTATGCCTCATCGATGACGACTGCACAGTCAGTTTCAAGTAGTTTCTTCAAACCTTTCTGGTCTACCAAGTTGCCAGTAGGGTTGTTTGGGCTGCAGAGCATCACCATGTGGGTATTCTTCCCAATTCCATTCTTTATCGCAGCAAAATCATCGGAGAAATCTTTGTTCCGCTTGATCTGTTTAACTTTCCCAGCCATCAGGCGCACCAGCACAGGATAATAGGAGTATGTTGGTACAGAAAGTCTTACTTCGTCATCTTTATCGATGAAGGTCTTCGTAATTATGTCCAATGCCTCATCAGCGCCATTGGAAACCATTATGCTGTCTGGGCTGCAGCTGTTATAAGAGGCAAGTTTCTTTCTCAGATTAGAATATGAAGTATCAGGATACCTATTGAGAGGAAGGGTTTCTAGGCCGTTCTTAAGTTTCTGCAGAAGGCGAGCGGGAGTGTAAGGAGAAGTGTTGGTATCAAACCTGATTATTCTGCCAGTCTTTAGGCCGAATTCTTCAGCAATCTGCTCGTTGGAGGGTTCCCAGCCGTACGGTTCAAAGTCCCCAAAGATTCGCCTTATTTTCATCCCCCGATCCTACATAGCACAAGCTAAAAAAGAATGAGCATGAAAACCTTGGAACGAGGGAGATGGAGCTTTTTACGCCGAGGAAGGCCAGCAGAGCAATAGGAAGGATAGAAGAGCTCCTTACACAAGTAGTCCATCTTAGTTCCAAGGCTGCAGAAGCTGAAGGAGCTGAACGGGCAAGACTCCTTGATGCGTCGAAGCATGTATTAGAGGAAATTGAGCATGTTGGATGTCAGGTAAAGAGCCTTGAGCATGGACTGATAGACTTCCCTGCAATAAGAAATGGCAAACAAGTATTTCTGTGCTGGAAATTAGGTGAGCGAAAAGTTACTTACTGGCACACTATAGAATCTGGGTTTGCAGGAAGGAATCCGATATTGGAGGGGGATTTCGAAGAAGAGCCCATAACGCTGTCACTAGGCAGATACATGGGACTTCTTGAAAAGGTTGTCGAACATGGTGAAGAAGGTTCTGCAGTTCTGGCAAGCAAAGTTCTCTCTGCAAGCCAGCTTGACCTGCCGGAGATTGTACTTACAGATAAAGAGGTGCGAGTGCTCTTGAGAATGATAAGCAGGTACTTGGATGTCTGCGAAGAGTCTGATGTCCAGCACTTGCACAAATTGCGAAGGACTCTTCTTGAAGCGGTAGTGTAAATGAAGGAACTCTCAGCCGAATTTCTGCAGGAGCTTAAGGCCGTAGGAGGGTCATTGCTAACAAAACCTGAAGAGCTGCTAGTCTATGAGCAGGACGGCCTGACAATATACAAGGGGAGGGCTTCTGCAGCAGTCTTACCTAAATCTGCAGATCAGGTTTCAAAGATAGTTTCTTTATGTAGCAGGCATAAGGTTCCGTTCATTGCCAGAGGTGCAGGGACGAGCCTGAGTGGAGGCACGATACCGATAGAAGGCGGAGTGATAATAGAATTTGCCCTGATGAACCGCATTCTTGAAGTTGACCTTGAAAATGGGCTCGTGTTGGTCGAATCCGGGGCTGTAAATCTGTCGGTCAGCCAAGCAGTGTCATCTTCAGGCTATTTCTATGCGCCAGACCCTTCTAGTCAACTGGTCTGCACAATCGGCGGCAATATCGCACACAATTCTGGAGGGCCGCATACCTTGAAATATGGAGTGACAACTCACAACATTGTCGGGGCAGAAGTTGTTCTGGCAAATGGGGATATCGTCTGGCTAGGAGGTAAAGCCGTAGACAAAATAGGCTACGATCTACTTTCCCTGCTGTTTGGCTCCGATGGGACACTGGCTATAGTCACAAAAGCCCTGCTGAAGATAGTTCCAAAGCAGCAGGATGTTCGCCTTATAATGGCATCATTTGAAAAGCCTGAGGATGCTAGCGTAGCCGTCTCTAACATCATCGGAGCTGGAGTTCTTCCCTCAGCTGTGGAAATGATGGACGATCTGGTGATCGGGGCGGTCGAGGATTCGATCCATGCCGCTGGGTATCCAAGGGATGCTGGGGCTGTTCTGCTCGTCGAAGTAGACGGGAGGATTGAGGATGTTGAGGATGGGATTGGCAAGGTTCTAAAGATATGCAAGGCTAACGGGGCCAAGCAAGTCAGAGTTGCAACTGATGAGCATGAAAGGAAGCAGTTGTGGGAGGGGAGGAAGGGCGCTTTCGCCTCTATGGGAAGGCTCGGGCCAAACTACATAGTGCAGGATGGCGTGATACCAAGAACCAAGCTCCCCGAAATACTCTCAAAAGTGTACCAGATAAGCAGGAACTACTCCCTGAAGATTGCAAATGTCTTCCATGCTGGAGACGGGAACTTGCACCCCCTGATAATCTATGACGCGGCAAAGGGTGAGACCGAAAAGGCGGTAAGGGCGAGCGGAGAGACTCTGAAGATCTGTGTCGATGCGGGAGGGACGATAACAGGGGAGCATGGGATCGGCGTCGAAAAAAGAGACCTAATGCCTATGATCTTTGATGAAGTCGATCTTGGAATGATGATGAAGGTCAAGGAGACTTTTGATCCAGAAAACATTTGCAACCCCTGCAAGACGCTACCATTTGGGGGCAGATGCGCAGAACTATTTCCAAGCCCAAAGGTAGAGAAACGATAATTTGAAGGCAGATATTGAAAAAGGGTTATCAGATGCAAACTGCGAAAGGTTCGATGCAAGGAAGTATTCGATAGATGGTCTGAAGCCAGATTCAGTTCTTGCGCCGAAAGATTATGAATCAATAGCGAGCATACTAAAGGTTGCTAACAGCAAGAAAATTGCTGTCTGCTTTCAGGGTTCTGGTACAAAAAACTCCATGGGCAATATCCCTTCAAAGTTGGATGCGATAATACTGACAAAGCATTTTTCCAAAAGTCTTGACTATGTCCCAGAAGACCTAACAGTTTCGGTGCAAGCGGGGATAAAGTTCAAGGAACTCCAAAAGATGCTCGTAAAGAAAAAACAATTCATACCGCTAGACCTCCTATTTCCTGAAGCGAGCATAGGGGGCATCATTTCGACAAACTCTACCGGCCCGTTAAGAGCAGGGTATGGAGCAGTGAAAAACTTCCTCCTCGGTGTAAAGGTAGCGCATGCAGACGGAAGAATTTCCAGGGCTGGAGGAAAAGTCGTAAAGAATGTTGCTGGGTACGACCTAACGAAACTGTACATTGGAGCAATGGGGACTCTTGGGTGCATACTTGAGGCTAACCTGAAGGTCTATCCTCTCCCAGAAGGTGAAAGCACGCTTTTGGTTTTTGTCAACGCAATCGACGAGATCAAACAGCACATGAAGAAAGTGCTTTCTGCAGGAATTTCTCCTGTTGCATTCGAATTTCTGAATCAGGAAACCTTTAGGCTTCTATCAAAATATATTCCGAAAGATGTCGCTGAATACTCTTATTGCATGGCTCTGAGGTTCTTCGGCTCCTACCCTTCAGTCACCAACCAAGCTAGAGAAGCAGAGAAACTGGCTCTTGGTCATAAGACAGAGGTTCTGCTACGGGGCGAGAGCTCGGGTTTCTGGAACAGTTTCCTAGACAAGGTCTCGAAGAACGGTGCAACTCTGTTCAAAATCAGTCTGCCAAGAGACAAGATCGTTGATGCCATAGGTAAAGTAGAAGAGGCTATGCCATTCTACTTGCCGAAAACATACGGAGAGTTGTCTACTGGGCTATTACATTTCTCTCTCCAGAGAGACTTGCAACTTTCCGATTACCCGCTCCTTGCCAAGAAACTCCTTGAATTGAGGCTGTATTTTGAAAAGATAGGTGGAAACCTTACCATTGAAGTTGCGCCATACATGTTGAAGGAGCATTTCGAAGCGTGGGGAACGGTTCCTCCAGCATTCTTCCTGATGAAAACTCTGAAACAAAAGTTTGATCCAAACTCGATCCTCTCATCAGGCAGGTTTGTTGGAGGCCTTTAGTTTATAGAGCCAATTTTTGCCCAGATGGCTAGGTTGGAGAAGAAGCTTAGCGCGGAAGCATATGCCGAGCTGCAGGAATGCGTACATTGCGGATTCTGCCTCCCAAACTGTCCAACTTACAGGCTGCTTGGAGTCGAGGCTGATTCTCCCCGGGGGAGGATAAGGCTGATGAAGGCATATGCTGATGGCGAAATTGGAATTACGGAGGGACTCGTGAAGCATCTTTCACTCTGCTTGGTCTGCAGAAACTGCGAAACTGTATGCCCATCTGGAGTAGAGTTTGGCTTGGCGATGGATGATGCAAGGTATCAAATCGAAAAGAATACCAAGCGAAGCATATCGAAGAGAATGACTAGGTGGCTTTTGCTTTCATTCACGTTTTCAAGTTTGAGCAGAGTGAGATTTGTATTAGGGCTATCTAAGCTCCCCGGTTCTGGTTATCTGATGAAAAAACTTGAGCTGGCGAGTTTTATCAAACCTATGCAGAGCCTTAATAGACAAGATTACGTCAATCCTAGCAAGAAATCTGTTTATCCTGCAGAGGGAAAATCAAGGTACAAGGTTGCCATGCTTGCTGGGTGCATAATGAGCACAGTACTATCGAAAATTGATAGGGCGACCATTAGAGTCTTAAACAAAAACGGCTGCGATATTGTTCTCCCAACACAGCAGAAATGCTGCGGAGCTCTGCACCAACACGAAGGCGCGCTTGATAGGACTCTCGAACTTGCTAAGAAGAACATCAAGGCATTTTCAAAATACGATTTTGATATGTTGATTGTCAATTCTGCTGGTTGCGGGGCAACGATGAAAGAGTACGGAAGACTGTTTGCCAGCGACTCAAGATGGAGAGAAGAGGCTAAGAAATTCAGCACCAAAGTAAAAGACCTTTCCGAATTCTTGGCCGAAATTCCTATCAATGATAATTTCGGAGAAGTCAAGCTGAAAATAGCGTACCAAGACCCCTGCCATCTGGCTCATGGACAGAGGATCAAAAAAGAACCGAGAAAGATTCTCCAGATGATACCGGGTCTGACGCTTGTAGAACTGAAAACTCCAGATCAGTGTTGCGGGGCTGCAGGGATTTACTCTATGCTATATCCAGAAATGGCTGAAAGAATTCTCGAAGCAAGAATGCAGGAAATTAGTGCAACAGGAGCATCGGCCATAGTAGCGTCGAACCCTCCATGCTATATTCAATACTCAGGTACTAACTCGATAAGGGTGTATCACATAGCGGAACTGCTGGACATGAGCTACAGAAACTTTAGCGGCTCTTCTTCAGCGTGATTTTTGCTCCATTCTTGACTGCTTTCAGTACATCCTTCTTGACATCAAACTTGCCCACAACGTTGACAGGGCTGAAGGCCTCTGGTGAATCGCTCTTGCTGTTCGGCGTCTTGCCGTAGAAGAAGCATATAGCAGGACCGTCTGGCCAGTAAGCAATGTCCCCAATGCTTACATTTATCGAAGCCATCTCTGTTGGGACTCTGAAGGGAACCATCATGTAAATCTCCTCTCCCCAAGTCATGGCTTTGCCTTGGATAGGAAGCACTTCTATGATCTGGTTCGCAGTCCTCGGATTCAGAGATTCGTCTATTTCGCCGTTCAAATCGCCTACACCTTCAAATTCGATCTTGATTTTTATCATGCCTTCGAAATGCCCATATGCTTCGCTATTTAAACTCGAAAATCCCGATGTAGATTAATAATATATCTGCAAGTGCTAGGAGAACTGAATTGGAATAATGAAAATAGCAGTCTGCATAAAGCAAGTTCCTGAAACGTCCGTAAGAGTGAAGATAGCACCAGATGGGAGGAGCATTGATGCATCTGGCATAGAGCATGTCATTAATCCATTCGACGAATATGCGTTAGAAGAAGCAGCAAGGCTGAAGGAGCAAAATGCTGGAAGCGAAATAACCCTAGTCTTGCTGGGGCCTGGAAAGGCTCAGCAGATAGTGCTCAAGGCTCTTGCCATTGGAGCGGATAAAGCGGTTCACATTAAGGCTGAAAATATTCCTAATGACAGCCTGGCAGTTGCGAAGGTACTTGCAGAGGAGCTAGGAACAGGAGATTATGACCTGATATTCTTTGGCAAGAAAGCGGTAGATCATGATAATCATCAGGTTGGGCTCATTGTTGCTGAACTGCTCAATCTACCATGCATATCGGGGTGCACGCATTACGAGTTTGCTGGAGGGAAGATTACAGCATATAGAGAGATCGAGGGAGGAATAGAAGTTTATGATGTTACGCCTCCAGCAGTGTTTACGCAAGAAAAGGGCCCTCACGAAGTCCGCTATCCTCAATTGCGGGAACTTATGGCAGCGAGGAAGAAACCCATAGCAACAAAGCAGCCCAACTTTTCCCCCCCGACTGTGGAGACAGTCGAACTAAGCTATCCGCCTCCTAGGCCTGCAGGCAAGATAGTAGGAAATGGGGTAGAGGCAGTTCCAGAGTTAGTAAGATTGCTGCGTGAAGAGGCGAAGGTGATTTAGCAATGAGTTCAGTTCTTGTATTCGTAGAGCAGCGACAAGGAAAAGTAAAACGGCCGTCGCTAGAGGTTTTAAGCGAAGGCAGGAGACTCGCCAAGAAAATCGGTTCAGCAGTTATTGCACTTGTAATTGGAAGTCAGCTGGACGATATTGCGAATGACATCTCAAAGTTCGGCCCAGATTCAATAGTGTTGGCTGAGCATAATGCTCTTGCTAATTACTCCCCCGAAGGCTATAGGGATGCGTTTTTGGAAGTTGTCAAGCATGAGCGACCCAGGATAATACTTGCTGCAGGTACATACATGGGGAAAGACCTGGCCCCAAGAATAGCTGCAAAAATCGGTACTGGATTGGCTACAGATTGTCTTGCCCTAGAAGTTACCGAAGATTCGATGATTGCCACTAGGCCAGTCTTTGCAGGAAAATTGCTGCAGAAAGTGAAGATAACAAGCCCTACCAAGATTGCAACTCTGAAGCCAAACATATTCAGGGCAGAGGAGGCCAATAGCGCGCCCTCGATCAAAAAGATAGTCCCCCAAATTGACCCTAGCAGGTGGAAGGCTATTCTCAAAGGCATTCAAGAGCCGGAAGTCAAGAAGCAAGACGTTTCAGAAGCCTCTGCAATAGTTTCTGGAGGGAGAGGCATGAGGGGTCCTGAAGGCTACAAGATTCTTGAGGAGCTTGCTGCTGCGCTTGGGGGTACGGTTGGAGCCTCAAGAGCTGCGGTAGATTCTGGTTGGAGGCCACATGCAGAACAAGTAGGACAGACAGGGAAGATAGTTTCCCCAAATCTGTACATAGCATGCGGAATATCTGGAGCTGTACAGCATCAGGTAGGCATGTTCAACTCAAAAGTCATCGTAGCAATAAACAAAGACCCTGATGCCCCCATCTTCAAGTTTGCTGACTATGGAATTGTTGGTGACCTGTTCGAAGTTGTACCTGCCCTGACGAAAGAATTAAAGAAACTATACGGTAAAGGATAGCATTATCACGGCGTTAGCTTTACAGGGCATTGTACCCCCTATACATGAGGAGTCATGTGTGCATGCAATATTCGGGTTCGTATTGTAGCCCCGCACATAATCTAACCGAGGGTACTTGGTTTCATTAGGACACATGCCTATGTACGTATCTCTGTGTTAAAGGAAACTAGGTCTTGCCTAACAACCCTGCCAGCTGCGGCATCATAGTTTCCAGCCTTTCCTTCATCAACATCTTGTAGTAGTTCAGCGTAATGTCCACCATCAGCAGGATTCCAGTCCCAGTACCAAAAAGCCCAAACAGGTCGGCTACAGAGGCCAACAATCCTATGAACGTCGCTCCAAGGATTGTAATCACCGGTATATACTTGCCTAAAACTCCTTCAACTGACTGCTCTGACCGTCTGAATCCGGGTACCTGAACATTGGCATCCAGAAGACTTTTTGAAACGGCTCTAGGGTTCAACCCTCCTATTTCTACCCAAATCCTTCCAAATATTATTGCCATTACCACATAGAACGCAACGTATGTAATAGCACGTAAAGGCTCTAATGCCAGAGCTTCAAGACCTCTTGGAGGTGTTATGTAATAGAGGAAGCCTCCTATAGGGCCGTTAGCTACAGTCTGCGGATTATAGGTAGCGATCAGATTCAAAAGTTGGTCTGAATTGTTTGGGTTATAGCGGGACCAGATGAACTGGGAAAAGAACATTAGATTCGCTAAAAGGGCAGATGCGAGTATCACGGGTATGTTTGATACGTAAAGCAACTTCATCGGATAGACTCCTGAAAAGCCTCTGTACTTTGTTGATGTAATAGGGACTTCTATACGTATACCTTCAACATAAACAATTATGATGATCGCTATGAAGGTTAGCAAGAGAATAAATAGGCTTGGTAACTGCCCACTCCTGAAGATCGCGCTTTCAGGATGGCCAGTGGCAGTTGCATTGACAAGATATGGTACAATGCCAAGGTAGCCATCTCCTGCTGGCAATACGCTGAACATGTTCCAGATTATCTGCTGTGCGACGCCAGCCATTATGAACAGACTAATGCCAGAGCCTATACCCCAGCCTTTCTGAACAAGCTCATCCAGTAACACTACTACAAACCCGGTAGCCAGAAGCTGGGTCATTATCACTATTACGACACTTGTAGAAAGGTTAGTACCGAACTGCCCTCCAATCATAAACGCTGTTACTTCTACTATAGTCACTATCAGAGTGAGCACCTTCGTAGCAGCAGAGAATAGTGCCTTCTCCTCTGGTTTCTTGAAATCCAGTTTGATTATCTCTGCACCCTTCAACAGCTGGAGAATAAGACCTGCAGTCACTATAGGGCCGATCCCAAGTTCCATCAAAGTGCCTTGGGCAGATGCGAAAATGATCCTTGTGTATGCCAGTTGGTCTGCAGTACCAGATGCGATTCCATAGAGAGGAGTCTGCGCCATAGCCAAATACAGAACCAAAGCAGTGGCAGTCCAGACGAGCTTTTCAGATAGGCCCGGCTTTCGTTCGGGTTTTGGAACCTGCGGGAATACAGAAGCAACGGTAGATATAGCGCTCCAGATTGCACCCAAAACTTACTCACTACCAGTTCCCAATACCAATTCTCCGCCTGCCTTCTCTATCTTCTCCTTTGCAGTTTCGCTAGCAGAATCTACCAAAATCTTGTACTGCCCTGATATGCTTCCCTGACCTAAAAGCTTCTGGTATCCCATACCTGAAAGATCGATGACCTTCTTTCCTCCATCGCTTTGAACTGAATGTGCGATGCTATCTAATTGACCAACATTCACCCATTTTGAAACTATGATTCTTTGAGGAGGCTTCGGCTTTTCTCTAGTGAAATGATTAGGATCGTAAACTACAGTCCATGTCCATTTGTGCTTTAGCAAACCTGCCTTTCCGACTCCGCCCTTACCTCCGCTCTTTCTATGCTGCCCAATCTGGCCCCAGCCCATAGTCCTTGAACCTCTAAGCCGTCTTACCTTTCTGTTTCGAGTTGCCATAGCTCTCCCTCTAAATCATCGCCTCTACCAGTTTTGGTAATTCTGGATTGTGTCCCAGAACTCCTCCTTGTGAATACAACCTCCTTGTCGAGCGCCTGAAACCTCCTTTTGGAGGGGATAACGTAACTGAAGGTTTTACCCCTACAGCATTAAGAGTAGTTTTGCCGTCGCTAAGAGCCTCCGCAAGCTCTGCAAGTCTGCTGTACCCTAAAGCCTTCAGAACATCATCGGTAATGGGAGTTTTCCCCTCTACTCTCCCTCTTTTTTCAATCATCTTGAGTATAAGCTCTGGCTTCGCTTCGCACCAAGCCAGATGTTCCTTTGCCCTTTGTAGCATCCCTCTATAATCTGGAGTGTCTGGAACCACGGTCGCCCTAAACCTAGTCTCAAGGTGCAAGTTCTTCAGAGTCTCCCTCACGCCTGCCGTGGTATTCACCAAACCTCTAAGATTGACGACCAAAAAACTTGGCAAGGCGCTAGCCTCCAACCGTGCTTAGGCCGTGAACCCTCTTCAAAGCATCGTATACAGCATTGGCAACTGAAGCCATTGTACTAGTCGAACCATAAGTCCTAGTCCAAGCGTCTTTGATGCCTGCAAGGGACAAAAGCGCCCTGACAGTTTCCCCCGCTACGAGCCCAAGCCCTCTTGGGCCTGGGATTATGTCAACTCTGACGCTTCCTCCTTTTCCGCTGGTCTTGTAAGGTATCGAATGCCCTCTCCCACATCTGCACTCCCAGCTTCCGCAACCCAACTTAACAGGAATTACCTTAAGATAAGAGTCATAGGTTCCCTTCTCAATAGCGCTTCGCATTTGAGCTGCCTTTCCCCTCCCGACGCCCAGCCAGCCGTTTCCATTTCCAACTGCAACCACCGCCGCGAACTTCGTAACTTCGCCAGCATCAGTCTGCTTCTGCACTATGCCTACGCTGACAGCATCAGCCTTCAAATCGGGAAGCAGTGTCTTTACTATTTCGTGCTCTTTGATCTTCCAACCATTCTGGAAAATCTCGTCCATGGAGGTAACTTTGCCCTGAGCTACCAGCATGCCGAGTTTGGTTCTCGGCACCCAAGGCTTTTCCTTCTCTTCATTCCTGTAGGCACTCAAGTTCTACTTTCCTCCCTTGATCTTCGATTCGATTTGTCCAAAGTGATCACCAAACTTTTCAGTGCTCAATTGAGCTTTCTTCCAAGTCGAGAACTGCGGAGACTCAGACCCTTTCCCAGCAGACGCGTAGGCAGTGATATGTTCTCCTTTTATCCTTTCTTCAGAGGGAAGAACCTCCTCATTGACTGGAACCGTGATACCTGAATCAACTATACCTTTTACAGCCGCCGCAACTCTTGACGCTGCTCTAAACGGCTTTATGCCAGAATACACTATTGCACTCTCTATTCCTGCTTTTTTTGCCTTCTGGCCTGCAAGAAGACCTGTTAAATAGGCAGCTGGTATTGATTTACCAGAGCCTTTCCAACCAAGTTTCATCAGCTCTCTAGAATGTGCGGCAGCTGCTATAACATCTCCGCCTATCTTAGCTTCTAAAATCTGGACGTTTGTATTTTTGTTCGTGATCCTGATCGCGGCAAAGTTTCTCTTTGAACGGATTATCTTCTTCCTTGTATTGTAATCTGTTTTTCCCTGACGCTTTCTCTTCAGCATGTAGACAAATCTTGTTTTAGACACTTTACTTGCCTCCAATTGCAGCTATCAATTCTTCCATGCGCTTTATTGTTCCCACTCGGCCCTCACCTATCTGCCTGTAAATCTGCCAGAATACATCGTTGTCGATTTCTCCTTTGGCCTTCTTTATCTTGAGTCTCCTTCTTAATGCCCTAACCCTTGTAACCCATGCTTTTTTCCTCGGGAGCTGTGCGTATTTTTTGCCCTCTTTGGAACCTGCTCCCCTTCCTCTGATTTTTGCCTTCTGGTGTCTGACTCTTACCCTTCCCCTAGAAACTCCTCTCCTCTGTTTGACCCAGATCACGCCTTCTTTTATCAAAGACCTTATACTCCCTCGTGTAATAGCGTCCTCTAAACGCTCTGTCTCTGCGGGGTCTAGCCTAATTCTAGTCTCCCCTACACCTAACATATCTGCAGCCATTCTTCTTTTAGCTCGTAGATCGGCCATTTTTATTCACCCTTTGATGGCGCTTTAACAGTACCCGGATTCAACACCTTTATCCCCATTTGCTGAGCTCTTTGCATTAACATGGCACGGGTTTTCCCACCAAGAGTTCCCGCGAACCTTACCGCATCGGTTCTAGGATTAAGATTATCCATATCATTCGAATTGTGAACGAGTATGTCTCTTAACCCCGAAGGGTGCAGTCCTCTGACTGCTTTGGGGCCCCTATATCCGATCTTGACAAGTGGAGGCCACCCTTTAACCGAAAGCCTGACCTTGTGATCTATACCCTTGGGCTTTCTCCATGGCTCATGAATCCTAGCATACCGCCATGATTCAGGTCTAACAAAATCAGGCATTCTATGCTTTATCTCCTTCCGTAATGCCAAAAGTCTTGCTATGTCGATCTTCTTCTGGACTAGCTTCATTGGAAGCTTAACTTTCTTCACGGGTATCGGAGGTTTCTTCATAACTTGGGCTGGCTTCGGAGGAATGGTAACGGCTTTCTTTGGACTTATGGGTTCGACCTTAGGACCTACGGCTTGCTCCTTTTTTACTTGGACGGGTTGTGTCTTTGGCGGAACGACTATAGGTTTAGCCTCAGGCTTTATAGATTCCTTGAGAACTGCTGGTTGGGGTTTAGGAGTTTCAATCATGTGTGTAGGTTTCGGTGTGATGCTCTCCATCTTTGGTTCTTGAACCGGCATAGTTTCTTTCTTTGGAGGAGTCTTAGTTTCAGGTTTTTTCTCTTCTTTGGCAGGTTGCTTTGTTGGTGCTTCTTTCTTTAGAGGAACTTTTGCTTCTACTTTAGTGGCTCCAAGTTCTTTCTTAACAGGTTTCTCCCCTTCCTTCTTAACATCTTTTGCTTTAACCGCAGTAGCTTTAGTCTTATCTTCAATCTTCTTTACAGTCTTCTTTTCGACTTTATCTTCATCTGCAATCTTTTTCTTATCTGGTTTTCCTTTCTTCTTGACCATTAGTTTTTCACCTTTTCGTATAGATACAGGCCATCTAAGAAGATCCTTTGGTCTTTCCTGCGAACTTTTGTTGCCTGTTCTATGTTTGCAACGGTATGCCCCACATCTTCGATATTAATTCCTTGAATTATGACATCGTCTCCCTGCACACTAGCTTTACAGTCACCAACTATCTGTGCAACTCTTGGTGAACGCTCTCCATAAAAGTTCTCTACGTGTATTTCCTTGCCTTTGACTTTTACCGTGATAGGGAAGTGGGCAAATACTATTTTCACTTTGTATGTAAAACCTTTTGTAACTCCGCGAATTAAGTTCTTGATTATAGATGACGCTGTCCCAAGAACCGCTTTGTCTTTCTTCTTTCTTCCGAACGGTTTAACCTTAACCCTCTTTCCTTCTACAGTTATCGTCGCCCTAACTAGGTTAAAGTCCTTCTTTGCAGTTCCTAGAGGACCTTTTATTTCGAATATGCCCTGTTTCAGTGATGCCGTGACATTGCTTGGAATCTCGATTTCCATGCTCAGTTCCTTAGATTGTTTAGTAGACATAGCCAATCAATCTCCCCCCTACTTGCTTCTCCTGCGCTTCTTTGTGTGACATTATTCCCTGTGAAGTTGAAACTATTAGGACTCCCATGCCCACTGCAGGTAGGTATTGACGTTCCCACCTTCCGAACTCCTTACCCCTAACTGCGAACCTTGGCGATATGACGCCGCACCTGTTAATCCTTCCAAGGAGCTGAATTCTAATCTTTCCACTGACACCGTCATCAATAGTTTCGAATTCTCCGATATATTTGCTGCTTTGCATGGTTTTTAGAACTTTTACCGCCAAGTTTGATGAAGGAACTATTAGACACTCCTTCTTGTTCCTCATCTCGTTGTTATACATTGTTGAAAATAGATTTGCTAAAATGTCATTTGCTACCATCAATTTCACCTAATCATATTTCTTGAAACTAAGCTTGGGAGCCACTTCCCTGAAGCATTGCCTACACAATAGCAGGTTGTATTTCTGAATCATAGCTCCATATTGTCCGCAACGCCTGCACCACCTTGCTCCTTTTCCGAACTTTCTTGGTTTACCGTGTCGTACTTTCACTTACTCGACTACCTCCATTCCAAGCTGCTCTCTTGCGAACGCTACTGCTTCCTCTTTTGTTATTCTATGAGATAGACCGATTTTTGACCTGCCTCTTTTCCTAGAACTTACCCTTTTTCCTGGCCTACTCAAAACAACAGAAACGTCAAAGCCGAATATTCCGATATCAGGGTTATAGCGAATGCCAGGAACTTCTATGTGCTCCTTAACACCGAAAGAAAAGTTTCCGTTATCGTCAAATGATTTTGTGCTAACTTTGTTATCTCTCGCTGCAAGAATCCTCTTCAAGACATCTATTGCCTTGGACTTTCTTAACGTCACAATGGCCCCTATTGGTTCTCCTTTGTGAATTCCAAAGTCTCTAATAGAGTCTCTCGCAGCTCTTGCGGCAGGCTTTTGTTCCGTAAGCTCTTGGAGAACCTTCCTAGCTTTCTCATGCGGCTCTCCGGCTTTCCCTACCCCAATGTTTAGAACAACCTTTTCTACCCTTATAGCCTTCATCGGCGTTTCTGATTGAATTTGAACTGTTTTCATCTAACTCACTGACACTGTAACTACGGGTTTGCCATCTCCCACTACCATTACAAGTTCTGCAGGTATTTCTATGCTGTTGCCGTTTATTTCTACGTTTGCCATACGCGGCCTTGTAACTGTTCCTAGTTTTATCGCATTCAAAGTACCAACTTCTCCTTGTCTCTCTCCTCCAGTAACAATTACTACAGAGCCTTTTTTCATAGCTATATGTTTGGCAATCTTTTGCGAAGGTACTTCTATCAGTGCAGAATCGCTGACCCTCATATTGACTTCCGGTCCAGTAAGCAATGATCGTCCATCGTGCGTCCCGTACTGAACCATATTTTTGCGCACTGACACCTTATTCTTAATTGCGCATAGTTTCAAGTTCTTTTCACCTTCTGCAACTTCAATTGGGTAAAGGGTGCGAGTTTTTGTAGGGACTAGCCTGAAAATCTTGCCAAGCGAACGCATCTCCAAAACATCCATCAAGCCTACAGGGAAATTTGGGGTTCTTCGTGCAACTCCATCAACAATTACACCGCCGTATATGATAGCAGTTCTCACTTCTTTCGCAGTTTTTGCAAGTTTCAATACGTCCCGAATGAGGACTATAAGAGGGATGCTCAAGGCCTTTGGATGAGAACCAGATGAAGTATTTGGAGCTAAATGATTGCTCTTTCTAGGCACTCCCCAGAATGTTGGAGCTTGTGTCCTATTGAGTTTAGTACTACCAGTCATTCAAATCACCTATAACTTATCTCCTTCTATGCTACTCTTTCTGAATTTATCTGACAGATTCAGGCCAGTCATGATTACCTTCGAGGCGTGTATCTTTATCGGTATTTGACCGCCTTTTAACTTGTCCCTATTGACGCCTACTATAGAAATTCTGCCTTCTGCACTATAAACTTTTGTTACTTTGCCCTCTATTCCTTTGAATTCTCCTCTAACTATCCTTACGTTATCGTCTTTACGTACTCTTGCCGATCGCTTCCCATATTTTTCCTTAAGATCATCAGAAAGCACCGCAGAAACTCTTTTCGAATAAACATGTAGAGGTGCACTGAAGTACTTTTTTCGTGCCTTTGTACGCTTTGTAGCCATAACAACACCTACACTATCATGGTCGCTACATTAGCGACCCTCGCCCACCGCTCCGCTGCTTCAGACGCTACTGGTCCCTTGATGTCGGTTCCTTTCAATTCTCCTTCTGGTGTCATAAGGACAGCGGCGTTATCCTCGAATACTACTCTTGTACCACTCAGCCTTCTTACAGGATATTTTTGCCTGATTACCACCGCGCTAAAAGTCTGTTTCTGCAGCTCTGGAGGACCTTTCTTCACAACAACTGTAATAAGATCGCCAACACAGGCAGCCGGTATTCTCTTTAGTCTGCCTTTGAATTTCTGAACTTGGACAACCCTCAAGGTTTTTGCACCAGTATTATCTGCACATGTAATGACAGAGTAAACTGGTATAGAGCGTGTAATATAGGGCTTATATTCTGTTACACCCTTCGCTGAAACTGCGCGGGATTTAGCTGACATTACTTATCAACCCTCCCTAAAACTACGAAGGATACAGTCTTGGTTATCGGTCTACACTCACCTATTGTAACTGTGTCACCTTCCTTGACACTAAGACATGGTGCTAGGTGTGCCAATATTCTGCTAGTTCTCTTTTCGTACCGCAAATATTTCGAAACGTACTTGTAATATTCCCGCTGTATGACTGCTGTAAGCTTTGCCTTTGTGCTAACCGCAATCCCTTCAAAAATCCTTCCTCTGACACCTATGCTACCGTGGAATGGACAATATGTGTCGCTACAAGAATTCTTTGGGGGTTTTATATCGATGCCAACATTTCTCATTTGTCACACCAGCTTTTCTATCCTCTCTTCCGGCCTCCCGATTATTGTAGAACCATGAATTCTACAAATTTTTGCATCTGGGAATTCAAACTCTGTGTATTTCTTTGGTAATACCTTCCTCCCTTTGGGCGTTTTAAGAACTAAGGTATTTCGAGTTTCCAAAATCACCTTTCCAGCAAGCGACTGTGATTTGCCAACGATGCTAGCTTCCAGACCGATCAGCTCAATAGAGATATTGTTATTCATTGTCTCCCTCAGCTTCCTTTTCATTCAGAACGGTAAGTATACGGGCAATGTTCTTTCTTAGAGGCCTAATTTTTCCTACTTCTTTCTTAGCGGCCCCTCTTGCTGCCGCAGCTTTAACCCTTGACAGCTCCGCTTGAAACTCTGCATATTTCGCCATCAGATCATCTTCTGATAGGTTTCTAAGATCATTCGCTTTCATTGCTATCATCTACCTTGCCTTTTTCTTCAATAGCAGGTCTTGTTTCTCTTTTTTCAATCAGCTCGAATTCTTTTGGGATAGCATCTTTCACTGCAATCCTAACCTTAATCCCGTAAAGACCCATCTTCATCAAAATGTCCGTAGTAGCATCACGAACAATCGCCTTCGCAGTATTGCCGCTCTTGGGGACGACCCCTGCTTTGTATTTTTCAAAGTGCGCCCTTTCACTACGCAACTTGCCAGCTATACCTATCTCACAACCCATTGCGCCTGCGCCCATTATACTGTTAAGTGTGAAAAGCGCAGCTCTTCTAAACGCCGTCCCTCTCCCTACTGACTGCGCTATCCTGCTTGCCATAATGTAAGGGTTTAACTCTGGAACCGAAACCTCAGCAACAGAAACTTGTGGATTTGGAAGACCAAACTTCTTTTCCAGATCTTCTGTTAACTGTTTGATACCTGTACCCCTTCTTCCAATAACTAGTCCAGGCTTCATAACGTATACATTAATACGTGTCCCGACCTGACTTCTTACTATATCTACGCCTCCAAACCCTGACTCGGCAAGCTGTTTGGCAAGATATTCGTCAAGTTCTATATTTCTTGAATAGTTCTTTAGAATGTTCTTCACTGCTGACATTAGGCTTCACCTGCAACGAGTTCTACATGCGTCAGGGTGTTAAGGCTTGGAGAAGAGCGACCATGGGCGCGGGGTGTATACCCGAGCGTTTTCCTACCACGATGAGCAACGGCATGAATGATCTTGATTTTTTCAGTGTCAAATCCCTTAAATTCAGCATTCGCTTCAAGGTTATCAAGAACTGCCAGAATTTCTTTAGCCGTTTTCTGAGGAAATCTCCCTGAGGGAAAGCCCTGTAGTTGTGACTTGTGTCCGACCTTTAATTTGTAACGTCTGAACGCCACGGGAATTTTCATAGAAGCAACATCTTCTAGAAATGATCTGGCACGTGGCAATGTTTTCCCCTTTATAGCTTCACAAACTTCTCGTGCTGCTTTCGGACTGCAGTCTACCTCTCGGCCACTAGAACGTACATGGACTAGTGGATCGTAACCAGCAAAACTGTACTTGAATTGCGGCAATCTTCACTTTCACTCTTCCGTCACTAAACGCGAACGACTTTCATACGAAAGTTCATGAAACAATATAAGCGTTTTTAGCAAGATAAACATCAAATCACTTTAAGGGTACATATAGGCTTGATCGAGAAGCTCCTATACCTGGAGTTCCGTGCACGACCTTTTTGTTGGTTATTGCAAATTCACCGAGGAAATGACCGACCATTTCAGGTTTTATATCCACTGCAGCAAATTCCTTTCCAGTGTAGACATGTATCTTCATTCCAAGCATGCTGGGTAATATTACCATGTCCCTTACATGAGTCTTTATGATGGCTTCTTTCTTGGAATCTCTTGCACGTCGTATTTCTTCAAGAAGCTCCCTCTTTTCCTCCGAGATACCTCTATTAAACGATCTCCTTTGTCTTGAGGGAAGCAATGCTAATAGTGACTCCATAGACATTGCCTGAAGCTGTCCCATCGTATGCCCTCTGTATTTGAATTCCTTTGGCGTTAGCTGCTCACCTCAATAGGCCCTCGCGTAATCCTCTTTCTTCCAGTCTTCTTGGGTGCAATTAAGCCTACCTTTCTACCAGGAGGTGCATTTCTAGACGTTGATGTAGATTTGCCTGGATGTTGATGTCTTCCTCCCCCAAATGGGTGGTAAACTACTGCCATTGCTATTCCTCTAACTCTTGGGTACTGTTGGTTCTTTGCTATCTTAGCATAATAGCGTGGGCCTGCTCGGAGGAACGGTTTCTCAGTCTTCCCCCCACCCGCAATTTTGCCAAGGCTTGCCCTGCATTTTGAACTTATAATAAAACTCTTGCCAGACGGGAATCTTATGATAGAATTGTCACCGGTCTTTGAAAATAATATCGCACTGGTACCTGAAACTCTTACCAATTTTCCCCCGTCACCAAATCTCCTTTCAATGTTGCATATTTCGGAACCTTCAGGGATACTCGCAAGAGGCAGAACGCTTCCCTGCTGAAGAGGAGCGCTTGCTCCCATGTAGATGTCAGAATCTACAGTTAGACCTGCAACTGCGGGTACGTAATTTATCGAGCCCTTGAACAAGATCTTGGACAGAGGAGCCGACCTCCCTCTTTCATGTACTATATCTACTATCTTTCCAGTTACTAATTCTTCAGGATTGAAGAGAGGGTATTTCGCTGGAGCTATCTTGCCTTTAGAGGGGGCTCTCCACTGTGTGCCGCCTTTTCCTCTCCTTCTTACCAGAATGCGTTTGCCCATTTAGACAACACCTAACTTTGATGCAAGATCCGACGCCGATGTGCTAGGATCGAATCTCACGTAGGCTTTCTTGCCTACTGAAGTTATCACGGTATTAACAGATACCACCCTAGCTTCATATAATGTTTCGATGGCTTCCCTTATCGTGTGTCTGTTCGCTTTCCTGTCAACCAAGAATGCAAGTTTGTTCTCTTTATCTATCGTATTGAAGACCTTCTCTGTAACATACGGTCTAATGACTATCTTCAATGCTTCTTCAGGTAGCAACTACTCTCACCCTCTGATAGATTGTTTTTGGGAGTGCTGAAAGTGCTGATCTTGACCATATAGTTAGCCTACCTGCACTGGCACCTGGAGCTAGATCAAGAGTAGAAAGGTTCCTTGCCAGAACTGCTTTGATACCTGGTAATCCTTCTGCGGCGTTCGATATCCCCTTGTCGTCAGCTACTACTATTAACGGGCCAACTGGTTGCTTCTTCGTCCTCCCCCGCAGTCTTGCAGTTCCAGAGAGTGCCTTTCTATTTGCAATCCGTGCAAGTTCCTCTTCAAGGTTGAGCTTTACAAGCGCTATCTTGAGGTTTCTGGCCTTTGAAACGCTTTGTATATCGTCACTGACAATTAAGGGCAATGTTACCTTTTTTGAAACCTTATGACCCCTTGCAAGAACGACCTCACTTTTTGATGTCGCGGCAATTGCAGATACCAGAGCAAGCCTTCTCTCTTTGCGGTTAAGGTTCTGATAAACGACCCTTTCTGATACTGGGTGGTGAGCCTGCCTTCCATACACAACTGATGCAACGCCTGCAGCCTGCCCTGCACGTGAGTTTCCTTCTCCCTTTACTCTTGCCATTCTTGCAACTCCTCTCCCCGTGTTCCATGAGAGTGCGCTAGTCCTCATCCCTGCCATCGGATCCCTGCCCTGTCTCTGCATAGAATGCGACCTTAATGCATAGAAAGCCTTTCGAATTATGTCAGGTCGATAATCATAGGAGAATATTTCAGGAAGCTCGGCTTTTTCAGCTTCCTTCCCATCTAAATCATAGACAGCAACTTTCATATAAATTACCTCTTTGGAACTGTGCTTATCTGCAGAATCTTAGGAGGTTCGGCCTTGACTTTGACATGGCGTGAAGGGAGTTTAAGGGTAACGAGCCTCTTGATGGGACCTGGCACAGAGCCCTTAACTATTAGATAGTCATTCTGAACGTTTCCGTAGTGTAGAAATCCTCCAGCTGGAGTTATTGGTTGATCCTTTGCATTAGCAATTGCGAGTATCCTCTTGTTTCTGTCCATGCGCTGGTGGAAGCCCATCTGGCCTGCTCGTGGCACCGTGTACATGATAGTGCTAGGGTGCCAAGGATTTAGTACGCCTACAGCCCTGACACTCTTACGTGACTTATGCTGCTTTCGCTTTATTCCCATACGAGTAACGGGCCCTTCAAAGCCCTTGCCTTTTGTGACTCCTATAACATCAACCATCATACCGGCTTTGAAGACATCGCTAGCCTTGATGCTCTTCCCAAGCATAGATTTTGCATATTCAACCTGCGACTTTATGTCGCCCCCTCCGATTATAACTTCAAAGATGAATGGTTTCTTCTGCGACAGCAATGCATCTTCTGGCGTTACAGAGACTAGAGCAGAAACCTGCTTTATGTTTGACAGATTGTCGGTAATAGGCTTGATTTTCTCCTCAGAACCTTTTGTATTCATCTTGAACTTTCGTTCAAGTTCCTTCGGAAGGTTTTCGGCAAAAACATCAGTGAATGGCTGCAGCCCATCATAGCCTTTCAAATAGGCTCTGAAGCCGATTATCGTTATTGGAACCGTTGCCAAAACCGTAGATGCATTAAATAGGGGCTTGCCGAAATTGGGCGTCTTCTCTCTGTCGTCCGAGGTCATGACATGAATGCTTCCAGCCTTGAATGTTGGGATGCCTAGAATGGTTGGCTTATCAGATGATATTGTGGGCCAAGTTCTCACTCTAGGAATAAGCTTCTGCCTTCTTGCCCTCGGAATAAAGGCAAGGGAGCCCCTTCTTGGAGAACTGTGCTTTCGATGACCCATATAGTATCAGCAAACAATTATACGCTATCATTCATTGCCTTTTTAAGTATTCTTGCATCTAGCCAGCTCTTGCAAACTGCCAGATATAGTGGCCGCTGTATCCTCCTACCCTTTTGATCGTGGATCTGGATTCTAAACTCTTCAGGAATGTTGTTGCTATAGATGCGTTAACGTTCAACGCCTTTGCAGTCTTGTAAATGGTAATTGCCTTCATGCCTCCAAAGACCTTTGCGATCTGGTTATCATCCATCTTTGGAACTGTAATTGACTGTAATTTCTGCTGCTGGATAGATTTGTCTGCCTTGCCTGACTTCTTCTCATCCTTCTTAGGCTCGTCCTGCTTGGTTTGTGCCCTTTCTGCTTGTGCTAGGGGCTTTTTCTTGGTTCCGCCCAACTCTTTTCTGCACCTTTTGCAAAGAGGACAGAAATATAGTTTCCCATTAAACTACCTCCACGCATAGTATCGATATCTAGGTATAGCTAATACAACGGAGCTATAGTCTAGAATATACACCCATACATGACTCCCTCCGCTATGGGACTACAAAAGTCAGAATTTAGGTACCTGTGTATACTGCCTCACTTACAAACTTACTCAAAAGTTACTAAGAAGACATGTCGTATGTGCAAAAAGTCCCCACGTACATGAATGGGGATGAGATGTTATTGCCTTATGCGTCTTTGCAATAGAATTGTTCCGGTTAGTAGAGTACTAGAGCAATTGAGTAAGAGTTAGGCAGCGTATCTTACGCGCTAAAATTCTTGCTTTTTGCAGATCAACTCAAAGCAATGAAAACTGCATCACGTCTAAAAGTATTTTTAGCACTTATCCTGAATTTTTGCTGAACTCGTTGCCTTTTTCTACGGCGGAGATTGCTCTCTTCATCCCGATACTGATAGTACTGACGCTCTTGGCATATAAGCTTCGTTTCCTTGACGCTTCCGGCGCAGTCTCTGCAAGTGTAGTAGGTCTTCTGATATACTATGGAGGAGGCCTAGGGTGGTTTATTACACTAGTATTCTTTTTTGTGGTCTCATCCCTGCTGACGAAGTACAGACATGACGAGAAACGTTCTATGGGTATAGTACAGGAGAAATATGGTGCAAGAGGATGGACAAATGTGCTTGCCAATGGAGGTTTCGCTTCATTTTTTGCAATCATTGAACTTGTTTATGGCGGTGATTTCTATACTGCGGCATATCTTGGGACTATTTCCACTGCATTTGCAGATACTCTGGGGACAGAAATAGGGCTCTTGAGCAAAAGCGAGCCACGCTCAATAATGCCTCCATTCAGGAGGCTCGTCAGGGGGCAGTCGGGGGCTGTGAGTAGTCTTGGCCTGCTGGCAGGCTTTCTTGGCTCTCTTTCCTGCGGCGTTCTTGCAGCCTTCTTGGGACTAGCGAATAGTGATCCTCTGCGTGTTATTGCTATTGTCTTTGCAGGTGGGGCTGTGGGTAGCACCGTCGACAGTTTCCTCGGGGCAACGATACAGGGCTCTGGAGAATGCGTAATATGTGGTAAGAGGACGGAAATGCTGGTTCATCATGATAAGCCCACCAAGCACGTGAGGGGTTTGAGATTCTTCGAGAATAATGTCGTGAATCTGATTTCTACGGGTTTTGGTGCCGCAGTTTCACTTGCTTTATTTTTGATAGTATGATTAGCCTTGCAGTGAAGAGAGGTGTGACCTTATCTCTTCAACCTTGATCCTCTTCTGGCTCATCGAATCCCTGTCCCTTATGGTCACAGTGTTGTCCTTCATGGTGTCAAAATCAACTGTCAAGCATGCAGGAGTGCCGATCTCGTCCTGCCTCCTATACCTTCTGCCTATGGAGCCCGATTCATCATAGAACACTGCAAAATCTTTTTTCAACGAACTGAAAATCTGCTGTGCCTTTTCTGGTAGTCCTTCCTTACTTACAAGAGGGAATATTCCTGCAGTTATCGGTGCAAGGTAGGATTTTATCCTTAAGACTTCTCTTTCAGTCTCCTTTGCGTACGCGTGCTCCAGAACGCAGTAAATGCTCCTATCGATGCCCATCGAGATTTCAAAAATATGTGGCATCACCTTTTCTTCGCCGTCAAGCACGGTCAAGTCATGATTGCTGACCTTCGCATGCCTTCCCATGTCATAATCCGACCTGTAGTTGCATGCGACGAGTTCCATCCAGCCCAATGATGTTTGTACCTCAAAATCGAATGCCGCTAAGGCATAGAATGCCCTATCCTCTTCATTGAGCTCTCTGAACCTGGCCTTCTTGATGTCTATGCCTGTCCTGCTGTAAAATTCTATCAGCAGGGCAAGGTAATACGCTACCAATTGGTTTGGCACTATATTCTGGTTAATGCTTTCTTCCGCCGTTATCTCGACAAAGCTTCCGTCGGCCCTCTGAATGGGAAGCTTGACATGTTTCACCTCTTGAAACTTTGCCAGATTGTTTGCAGTCTTTGGATTGAAAAACACTTCAATCTCAGCCTGATAGAATTCCCTTAATCTGACAAGGCTCTGCCTAGGCGCTATCTCGTTCCTGAAACTCTTGCCAAACTGAGCAAACCCGATTGGAAGCTTCAGCCGCATAGTCTTGAAAAGCCTTGGTGCATCCACGAAGATACTTTGGCAGGTTTCAGGCCGAAGGTATGCATCGTCATCTTTTGGACCAATGCCCACTCTGAACATCATGTTGAACCTTCTAACCTTGCCATAATCACCCTTACAGTTTGTGCATTTCAAATTGTGCTTGGCAATTAGAGCGTCATATTGATCATCTGGAAGCCTTTCTGGCAGCGACCCTCCGGCCCTCTCTGAGATCATCCTGTCGGCTCTGACCGTTGTACCACATTTTGTGCAGACTACTATCGGGTCTGCAAAACTCTCCAGATGACCGGAAGCAACGAATACATTCTTGGACATTATCTGGGTACCATCAATCTCTACCATCCCATCCCTTCTGACTAGTTCTCTCCTCCACAGGCTGACGTAGTTATTTCTAAGAGCAACTCCAGTCGGGCCGTATTCCCAGAACCCTGCTTGGAAGTCGGAATAAATCTCGCAACTAGGCGAAAAGAAGCCCCGTTCCAATGCCAGCTTGTAAATCTCGTCGTAACTCATGTGCCTAAATCGATCTGCAGATCGTTCTTAAGCATATCTAACCTGTGTTGTATAGATTATAGACGAAGGATACTGGCGAAGCCTACTAACTAAGAGCCGGTGTTTAAATAATTCCTTCATATTTTCATTGCTTTTGTAATGAAATTCTGCCCAGAATGCGGAACTCAGAGAGCGGATGAAAATGTCAAATTCTGTTCCAATTGCGGGTATTCTTTTGTAGGTGCGGCTGCTCAAACTCCAAGCCCTCCTTCTGAAGTTCCAAAAACTCCTGAACCCCCCGTAGAATATGATACTGTACAGACAGATGTAGATACTGGCTTTTCGCTGGAACAGGAGGAACGGATCATGAGAATTACTCCTTGCAAGAAGAAAGCATTTGCAGCGGTCAAAGACGGAACTTTGTATATCACTTCAAGGAGAGTAGCTTTCATGGCAGTACCTCCCTTGCAGAAATTGGGTAGTTTTCTAGGTAAGCAATCTCCTCCTACTAAGGATATGGAATTTTATCATAAAGGATTGGTCAAGGCTGAAGCTTCTGGAGCTGAAGTGAAACTGTCATATGCTTCACAAGATGGAAAATCGGCTTCAGATGTTTATGTTATAGGAACAAAAGCTTCAGAAGTAGCTCAGCAGCTGATGAACGTACACTTACAGTCAATGACAGGGCAAATAGCAGTTCCACAAACACCGATTATAGACTCCTATGATCACGCTGGTCCTGTAAAATCCGTACTTGGAATAGGTGCTGAACTCCTCTTCAAAAAACTCCAGAAGCTTACAGAGGAGGCCGATAAGGCATTTGCCGAGGCTGCAAAAGAAGGCGATAAAGGGATAGAAGATGGGGCCAAAGGTAGGGAAGCGGAACAGAAGGTGGCAGAAATTTTTGAAGCAAAGAAGTACCGAATACTGGGTAGAAACTTACGACTGCTCAACCGTGAAATCGACCTCGTAGTTGCCCGTGGTGATAAGGTGTATTTGGTAGAGTGCAAATTCAAGAGTTCACCACTTGGAGTAAAAGAAGTGGACAGTTATCTTGACCTATATCGTAGGTTGAGAGACTCACAGCAGAGAATAGAAGGTGAGAGGATTAACAGACTCTTATTCGTTGCACCAATTGGGGGGATAAGTAGAGATGCCCAATCGCGCCTTTCAGGAGAACGAATGAATTATGAAATCTGGGATCATAGCAGATGGAAAGAGGAAGCGCAAAAAATAGATAACTGATATTACATGTACTGGTAAGATTTTAGAAAACTTCAATCGTACTAAAGCTTTATTCATCATCCAATCGAGTCGTAAACAATGGAGCAGAAGCGACTTTTCGGCACGAACGGCATCCGAGGCATACCTGGCAAAGATTTGACGTTAGAATTTGTAGCAGAAATGGGCTTGGCAATTGGAACATTCTTCAATAAAGGCACTATACTCATCGCTCATGACGTAAGAAACTCATCTCCAACACTAGCAAGGAGTATGATGGCTGGGCTAGAAGAAGCAGGAATAGACGTTGCTTTGGCGGGATTGCTGCCGACTCCAGCAGCGCAGTTCGGAATCAGAAGATTTGGCTATGATGGAGGAGTAATCATAACAGCCTCTCATAACCCTCCAGAATACAATGGTATCAAGGTCTGCAGTTCCAATGGAGTAGAAGTAACCAGAGAGGATGAAAGAGCAATTGAAAAAATCTACTACGACAAGAGTTTCAAGAGGGCTGACTGGAAGACCATAGGCCAATCAACAGAAGAGCCAAGAGGGATAAGAAACTACCTTGATGGCGTAATATCAAAAGTTAATGCCGATGCGATAAGGAAGAGGAAACTTACAGTTGTAATGGATACTGGCAATGGAGCACAGAGCATTGCCGCACCACATATTGGAGAGAAACTGGGATGCAAACTCATAAGCCTCAACGGACATCCAGACGGGAACTTCCCCGGTAGAGGTGCGGAACCAACGCCAGAGACACTCTCTGCACTCTCCAAGGCTGTCATAGAGTACAATGCGGATTTTGGAGTGGGATACGATGGAGACGGAGACAGGTCGATATTCTGCGACGAAAAGGGAGTCATTCATTATGGCGACAGAAGTGGGGCAGTATTGACGGATCATGTGCTCAGAACTAGGGGTGCAGGCTTAGTAGTGACTACGATAGCAACGTCGCAAGTTATCGACGACATTGCAGAAAAGCATGGTGCAAAGGTCCTCCGCACTAGAGTAGGCAGCGTCGATGTCAGCAAGGAAATGATAACCAAGAAAGCCATATTCGGCTTGGAAGAAAACGGAGGTTGCTTCTTCGCTCCACATATAGAAATAAGGGATGGAGGGATGACTGCTGCTTTGATGATGGAGCTCCTTGCAATGTCGAAAGAACCTCTTTCGTCATTGATTGCCAAACTCCCAAAGTATCATCAGATGAAGTTAAAGTTTGAATGCCCTATCGATAAACGCCTGAAAGTGATTGAAGAAACGAAACAGAAGGCTCAAGGGAAGCTAGATACAAGCGATGGCTTGAAAGTTTTGGACGGAAAGGCATGGATTCTCTTAAGGCCTAGCGGTACCGAACCAATACTCAGGCTTTTTGGCGAATCAGACAATAAGGAAAAGCTTGAAACAATGATGCAGAGGTACAAAGAAATGGTGCTTGCAGCGACAAAAGCTTTGCACGGTTAAGTCCTATATAGTTTGCAAGGCTATACCATGCCGAGAAGATGAGCCTAGCTGGCAAAGTTGCCATTGTAACTGGTAGCAGCATGGGTATTGGAGAAGCCATAGCCAAGAAACTTCTGAAGGATGGAACGAAAGTCGTCCTTGCTGATGTTAAAGAGTCTACATGGCAGGTTCCTGCAGACGCTTCGCATATCAAATGCGATGTTTCCAATGCAAATGATGTTCAATTAGTAATTAAAACAGCGACAGAGAAATGGAAGAGGCTGGACATAATAGTGAACAACGCAGGGATCTATCCCTTCATGCCTCTTGGCGATGTACAAGTCTGCTGCTGATCCCATGCTTGCCGCGATGGTAAGAGCAGCACAGTTAACGCAGAGCTAGATATGCGATTTGAAGTGTATCCAGCCTTTTCTTTCCACCTTACTACCATTCAGGAAAACTCCGCTGCCCTTTTTTACAACGCCTATTCTTATCGCACGATGGCCTAATTCTTTGCAGGCCCTCTCAACCTTTGCAGTATTTTCCCTATTAACACAGAAGACCATTTCATACTCCTCCCCTCCATAGAGAACAAGCGTGTCTGCATTGGTGTTGTTAGCCTTTGCAAACTCTTTAACGCCCTTTGCAAAAGGCAGTTCTTCAAGTTCGATCTCCACATTGCTGGATTCTACAATTTGGTGCAGGGACAGTGCCAGACCGTCGCTTGAATCTATTGATGCAGTTGCATAGTCTCGTATTATGCTTGCAAAATTCGTTTTCACTTTGGGCATCAGAACACTCTGGAGAGCCCGTTCCTTGAATTCGGCACTTGCTTCGAACCCTTTTTGCAAAATCTTTAGCCCAGAGGGTGTCAGCCCAAACTCGCCAGAAACATAGACAGCGTCACCAACATGGGCGCCCGCCCTGGTAACAATGGATTTCGCGCTCCCAAGCATGGTACAGTCTATCACAAGGTCGTCGCACTCGTTGGTATCCCCTCCCACAAACTCTATCCCTAATTCGTCTCTGGCCATCTTGACACCTTTTGCCAGATCTCTGATATCGCCAGTTTTGTAGGTGCGTGGTATTCCTAAAGACAGCATAAAGCAGAGAGGGGTTGCACCTTTTACCAGCATGTCGCTGGCACACATTATCACGGATTTCCTTGAAGCCTGCCATAGTTTCATCTGCTTTGGTACATCGGTTTTCGCAACGAGCATGTCACTCTTTAGAACTGTGAGATCACCAGAGCTTGGAAAATATGGGACATCATCACCGATCCTCGAAAAAGGGCTCTTTGGGTGTCCTAGAGTCTTGACAAATAGTTCTATGATCCCTGTTTCATCTAGCCGAGCCATAAATCATGCAACTTTTATTGCAGACTCTATTATACCCGCATATTCAGCAGCAATATCTTTGGCCTTTTGAGATGTCTTGGCTTCGACGGACAGGCGGATGACATCCTCGGTATTTGACGGCCTTATCAGGACCCATGATTCTTCCCCAGATATCCCTATCCCATCAATTTTCTGCGCATCAGGGAGCCTCTTCTGCAAGATTGACATTACCTTTGGAGTCATATCTCTGCTGCAATGCAGCTTTATTCTTTCTTGCTTGAATGTCTCGACACCTTCCAGAACCTTTTCGAGGCTCCCGTATTTGGCGACAAGCCTGAGAACAATCGATGAAATTAGTAGCCCATCTCTGCACATATTGATCGGAGAATAGATGAACCCTCCGCTGCTCCCTTCCCCTCCTGATGTGCATTTGTTATCCAACATGCATTTGAGGACATTCGCCTCTCCAACCTTTGCCCTGTATATTTTGGCTTTGATCGAGTTGAGATATTTTACAACGGACAGTGATGTATCGACGCTTATGCAGGCTTTTGCAAGGCCTTCCTTCTCTGCTATGTATCTCAGCCCAAAAATCAAGGTATAGTCTGCCGGCAGCTTTTCCCCTCTACTATCCATTATGACAAGCCTGTCGACATCACAGTCATAACCAAATCCAATATCGCACTTGTTCGCTTTTACTGTGCTTGAAAGCTCATCGAGAGGGTCTGCCGTAGGGTCTATTGTGCGGGAAAATATCCCAGGCACAGCGTTCAGGCTTACTACATCAGCACCGAGCCTTTGAAGAGCTGGGGGAAGAAAGACGCAACCTGCACCGCCTCCAAGGTCTACAGCAACCTTTACTCCCTTGCACATGTTGCCTCCGATGAATGAAACTATGTCAGAGGGATATGAGGTTTCGTCGGTGAAGAGCGCTCCATTTTTGAAGTCATCGCTGCCCATGTTTTCCTTGATTTCCAGTAATTCGTCTTCGAAAACCCCTCTACCGGGCTTCACTATGAATTTCGCGCCGTTCCATTCTGGCGGGTTATGCGACGATGTAACAGAAATGCCTCCTTCAATGTTTCTTGTTTTGACCTCTCTGAACACAGCCGGCGTGGAAGTAATCCCAATATCCAAAACTCTGCAGCCCTTTGATAACAACCCTGCAATTACAGCGTTGGCAGCCATCTGACCAGATTTTCTTGTATCTCTTCCAACGACACACGTTCCTCCCTGTATGAAATGACCAAAAGCGGAGCCTGCTTTCAGGAAATCATTTGTCTGCAGGTCTGAAGGCACTATGCCTCTTAGGCCAGAGATTGTTAGTATGGGCAATTCGGGTTGCTAGGACCATGGGCCCAGATAACTGTTTAAGAAAAAGTCTATGTGGGCTTTGCCTCGCGCTTCGATGCGAACGCTGCTATGATTCCTCCGATTAACAAATAAGTAAAGCATAGTATGAAGGATAGACTTGCCAGCAGAACCAATCGACGAAATCATTGAGGTGCAGAAGGCTAGGGAAGCTAAAGAGCAAGGCATCTTCAGCGATTTTGATATGAAGGTTTCAGGCTCCCAAGATATTCCTGATTTGGAGGTTAGATTTCCTTGGTACTTGGAACAGAGAGATATTTTGGTCAGACAGAAGCTAAAGACCAGTTCTACAGCCCTTGATTCGTTGCTAAATGGTGGAGTTGCCAGAGGGTACATTACTGACTTTTACGGGCCTCGTTCTTCAGGTAAAAGCCAGATCTGCTTTCAGCTTGCATTCAATAATTCAGCCGCGGAGAAGAACACATTGTTTATTGACACACTGGGCAGTTTCAGACCTGAACGGATAAAACAGATCTCCAACCAGAAAGGAGTCGATGCAAAGAAAATACTCGACAGAATATTTGTCCTGCGCTGTTTTACAGTTGATCAGCAACTAGGCCTGCCTCAGAATATCCAAGAATTCCTAAATAAGATGCAGGCAAGTTTAGTAATATTTGACGATATAACAAACAATTTTGTTGCGTCAAGGACTGAAGAAACTAACGTAGAATTGCGCTCGCTGTTTGCCAAACACTTGCACGAAATTTCGCACCTTGCAATGGAGCACTCTCTTTTTATTGTGATAACTAATAGCGTGCGGTCGAGACCAGAAGTGCAGGGAGTAAAGATTACACGTGAGATGTTTGCCCAGATCATAAGCAGGACAGTGGCAGAGAGGATAAGACTGGAGAACACTGAAAATCACATCATTGCGAGCAAAGAAGGAAATATTGCAAGGTTTAACATAACTAAAGCAGGAGTAGGTGACCAATGGTAGCCAACGACATAATCGAGCAGTGTTTTACCTTAATAATCGAAAAGAAGTTCCAACAGGCCAAGGAACTTGTGTCACAGAACATGCGAAATACTAAGAGTAATAGGGTAATGGGATCCGCGTTTGCGATCGATGGTTTGATATCAATCGAGTCTGCGAAGCTTTCCGCTCTACCTCACGATTCAAATGATGTACCAAAGTTCAGGAGGATACTGAACGAAAAAGAGTCCTCTATATGGTCTGACGACTTTGATAAGGGATACTTCGCAACTTGGAAGAAGTTTCTAAAGTTTGCAGACGAAAAGGGACTATTAGAACAGCAACGTGTTGTAGAGAATCCAAGTAAAGAAGAAGAGCATGATGAAGGTTCCTAGCCCTGCAGTGTAAATTTTGGTCGCTTCTGTTTTTGGCACATCACGGAGTAGACTTCTGAGAATTCCTAGCGACATCCCATATATCGCCAAGGCTACTAAAAGACCCAAGAATGAATAGGGATTGGAGCCTACGAATCCTAGAAATCCTGATAAAAGACCTGAAAAGGTCCCTAACCCAGCCCTTACCCAAAAGATAATTTCAAAGGGTTTTTGCATCATATGGTGCACCCGGTGGATAACCCATGGAGATTGCTAGCGTCGAGCTGTACAATGTGATACTGAACATAGCGAAGGAACTGCAAGGGTACTATGTAAATAACGTTTATGCGATTTCACCTACAAGTATTCTAATCAAACTGCACCATCCAATTCAGCCAGAAAAACAACTGGTCATTTCTCCAGATAGAGGGCTGTGGCTTACAAAATATGAATTTGAAAGCGCCTCAGTAGGGAGTTTTCTAAAGACGTCACGCACACACCTTGAGCGGGTAAGATTTGTTCAAGCTCTGCAACCAGCAGGAGAAAGAATTGCGGTTTTGGAATTTGAAGGTACCAATGAGATAGTCAAAGTCATCGGGGAATTTTTTGGAGGAGGTAACCTGGTACTCACAGACAAAGACAGCAGGATCATAGCTTGTTTGCGGACCATAAGGGTCAGGCACAGGAGAATTGTACAGGGGGAAAAGTACGCTCTGCCTCCTAGCAGAGGTATAGACTTCTTTCATGTGAAATTTGAAGATATCATGAGAGCAAAGGAAAGCAGTCTGGAGGTAGCAAGATGGTTGGGGAGAGAGGTTTCGCTCTCAAGAAAGTATGTAGAAGAGGTGTTGGCTAGAGCACATGTGGATAAAAAAGCCAATGCAAAGAATCTTACTAATTCTGATTTTATAAGTATATACGCATCATGCAGAAAACTTGCCGATATTCTTTCAAGCAACCAATTAAAAGGCATAATAATCCTTGACAACTCTGTCCCGTCAGATTTTGCTCCACCAGATATGATTACGCTTGTGGGGAAAACGCTAATCGAAAAAAAATCCTTTGTTGAGGCTATAGATGAGGTTCTATCATTCGATCTGAAACAGGAGCTGGAATCCTCTACGAATAAGGACCAACTAGCAAAGATACAAGAACTTGATAAATCCATTCAAGAGCAGGCTAAAAAAAGAGAGGACGCTATCGCGATAGCAATGAAATTGCGTGCAAGCGCTAATCTCATAATGCAAAAGTGGATGAACAGGGTTCTGCGAATAGGTGAGATGCAGAATGAATTTTCTGCTGAACCTGTCAAGGCGTCTTTGAGCATGGGTAAGCTCTTGCTGAAATTCGGCGAGGATTCTATGGAGCTTAAGGATGGAATGTCTACAATGAAGATTACTTCAAGACTATTTGACGAGGCGAAGAGACTCGAAGCAAAAAGCAAATTGATTGAACAGGCAGAGGCAAAACTGCAAGAACAAAAACAGATATACCTGCTACAAATACAGAAAAAAGAATCAAAAGAAACGTTTGAAATGCGAGAGGAACCTTCATGGTTTGAGCGCTATAGATGGTTTAGCACATCTGAAAATTTGCTAGCTATTGGAGGAAGGGACGCACATTCTAACGCAGCAATAATCAGAAAACATCTCGCAAACAATGACATAGTTCTGCATGCCGAGATAGTAGGTTCTCCATTTTTCATAATAAAAAACGCAGCTCAGGCAAATATGGTTTCCATAGAAGAGGCGGCAAAGGCGGTAGTCTCATTCAGTAGGGCTTGGAGAGAAGGTATCAAAGTTGCAGATGCGTATTGGGTTAATCCAGAACAGGTCAAGCTCCAAGCGCCTACAGGTATGTTTCTCCCCAAGGGAAGCTTCCTAATAGAGGGAAAAAGGAACTACATTAAATCAATAAAACTTGAAGTTGCAGTAGGAGCATGCAACGTCGAAGACAGGGACACGCTAATGGCCGGCCCTATTAGCGCCATTCAGAGACATTGCTCAGCGTACGTCTTGATTACCCCAGAAAACCTGAAAGCTACAGACACAGCAAAAAAGGTCAAAGCCGAAATAATAGCTCTCCTTGATGAAGAGAATGCAAAGATCTACAAGAAAATCCCTCTCGATGATTTTGTAAGGGTGCTCCCTGCAGGAGGGGGCAGGGTTATTGGAAAAGGTAGAGGGCAAAAGGATTAAAGCTGATGATGCATAGATGATCCTTGTATCTGCAAGAAATAGAGAATGGGTATATGTGTAAAGAGTGCCGATGGTGAATAGAGTGGAGCCACCTGAAGAATAATTGACAACGATTAACCTAGTAAACGGAAAGGTCTGGTTTGACAGTAAGTTTATCGAAACAGGAATCTCTATCAGCGATGGTGTTATTAAGAAAATCGCAAAAGAGCACAAACTTCCTGAAGCCGATAGCAAATTTGACGTAAAAGGCAAAATGATATTCCCCGGGTTTATTGATACTCATACACATCTAAGAGACGCTGGATATTCTTACAAGGAAGACTTTGGAAGTGGGACTTCGGCAGCGGTTGCTGGCGGATTTACCACAGTTCTTGATATGCCAAACACTTCTCCTCCGATAACTAGGGCGGAAGCATTAAGAAAGAGAATCCAAAATGCAAAAGGCAAAATATACTGCGATGTTGGATTCTACAGCACTACTAATGACCCGTCGATGGTTACAGAGCTTGCAGAAGAAAGCGTAGCCTTCAAGGCATACCTGCATAAAGCAATCGACAGTGTAATGTTTGACCCAGAAAAGATAGAAAACTTGATAGTTTCGGCTAGGAAAAGCGGGCGTTTGGTTTGCTTTCATGCTGAAGATCGCAATTTAATTGATAAGAATGCAAAGACCCCCGAAGAACACCTTGACGCACATCCAGTAAGGGCGGAAGTTTCAGCAATAGAGCAAGTTATCAGAATCGCTTCAAAAACCCAAGGCAAAGTGCACATATGTCATTTATCTACTAAGGAAGGTTTAGAGCTTATACGCAAAGCAAGGAAGTTTGGAGTAGACATATCCTGTGAAGCAACACCTCATCATATGCTATTGGATTCTACAACTGTTGCTGAACTTGGGGGGATAGCGGTTGTTGAACCCCCATTGCGTACTGCAATTGATTCTGCAGCCATTCTTGATGGAGTTTCTGCAGGTCTGATACCGATAATTGCTACTGACCATGCGCCGCATGCGTTAAGAGAAAAAGGAAATGAGAACCCGCATCCCGGATTTCCACAACTCGAAACTCTGGTAGGGTTGCTCTTCACATTGGTCAATCAAGGAAGGATATCGGTGAAACGTGCGATAAGTGCGATAACAGAAAATCCTGCGTCGAGGTTCAATCTTGACAAAATTGGCGCAATGAAGGAAGGATTCAGGGCGAATCTGACTATCCTCGATCCAAAGAAGAACTGGAAGATTGATTCTGGTATCTTCTATACGAAGGCTCGGTATTCTCCGTTTAATGGGAGGATCGTACGGGGGAAGGTCTTTGCCACGATAATTCGAGGGAGGGTGGTTTACGAAGAAGGTGAGATTGTATCGAAACCAGATGGAGAGGTAGTCTACGCAAAAGTTCGTAGCTGACGGAATGCTAGGCAGTCTGGCAAGGAAGCTTCGCATATACGGTTTCGACGCTATTTATGATGCAAAATTGGACGATAGACAACTCATCAGAATTGCAGAGTCGCAAGATAGGACTCTTCTCACGTCTGATAGAGATCTGTTCGTTAGAGCCACCAATAGAAACATATCAACGGTTTTGATAACAGGTAATAGCGATACTGAGAGACTCGCTTTTGTGTTTGGCTCATTAAAAATTACTGTTAGCCTTGACCCTGATAACTCAAGATGCCCCGTCTGTAACGGTCTGCTCAAGGAGACTCTAAAGTCTTCCCTGACCAGCATTCCAGCAGACGTATTGAAGAGGCAACAAAAGTTCTATGTCTGTAAAGAATGCGGGAAGGTGTACTGGCAGGGAGGCCATTGGAGCAGAATGAAATCTATGGCTGCTATAGTAAGAAAAACAGTACAAACTTAATTGGAACCATATTGCATAACCTCCATAGCATGGAGTTGGACGGCGAAACTGGTATATTCCTTGTTTCACTGGCTAGGAGTACGGCAGAAAAGTATATTGTAAATGGAAGGCTGGACAATGTATCGAAAGAACAACCTACCATTTCGAAAACTAAAGCTGGAGCTTTTGTTACTATCAGTAGCGTAATTAATGGGGAAAAAGAGTTGAGAGGATGCATAGGCTTTCCATACCCTGACGAACCTTTGATGGAGGCCATAATGCACGCATCAAAAGCAGCAGCCACCGAAGACCCTAGGTTCCCCCCTCTAACAAAGAATGAGCTTGACAAAGTCGTCTTCGAAGTGAGCGTATTGACTCCACCAGAACTGATTCAGGTCAAATCTCCCAAAGAGCTACCAAGACATATCGATGTCGGTAAAGATGGTCTAATAGTCGAATGGTCTTTCGGTCGAGGGTTATTGTTACCTCAGGTGCCCGTAGAATATGGATGGGATTCGCAGGAGTTTCTTGAAAACGCCTGCATGAAAGCCGGGGCAACTCCTGACATATGGCTTCTTAGCAACACAAAGGTTTACAAGTTCAAGGCGATAATTTTCGAAGAGGTCTTTCCTAGAGGCAGAGTGGAAAGAAAGAACCTATAGTGATGTGGATGGTTCTGGCTTATCTTCCCGCATTTGGCTCGGGTCTTGGCCATGTCACCAGACTCTCCGTTATAGCTAGAGAACTGCAGTCAAACGGTTTCGATGTAAGATTTTCATCATTTGGTGAAGGCGCAAAATACCTCAAAGAACAGGGCTTCCAGTGTGATCTATGCCCTGAGATAGATGTGGGTTGGGCTGACGGCAAAGTGTCTACAAAAAAGACACTGCTTGGTCTTCCTAACATGATGGTAAGTTTTGCCAAGCAGGTTAGGTTTGAGACTAGAAATATAAAAGCGCTGAAGCCAAAAGTAGTATTTGCTGATTCGAGGCTTTCAAGCGTAATCGCTGCCTCGAAGGAGCATCTCCCATGCGTAACGATGTTAAACCAAGTCAGAATCAAGATACCAGAAAATGGATGGGGTAGCGTTTCTAGTATATGCGAAGAAACAATGGCAGAACTACTCGGCAGAATGTGGGCCTTTAGCAAAAAGATCCTTGTACCAGACTTGCCCCCACCTTATACAATATGTGAAAATAATATTTCCAATATTTCCTCAATCATAGAGAAAACTACCTATATTGGATTCCTTGTAAAGAAAAAGAAATTTGAAAAGACTGAACTCGCAAAACTGAGGGCAAGTTTCGGGATAAATAGCTCAAAACTATTCTTTGCACAGATTAGTGGTCCTGCTGGAACACGAGAAGGTGCAGTAAGAAAGATCATTGAAGCGTCAAAAAAGGCAAATGGGGATTTTTCACTCATAATATCCGGAGGCGTAATAGGAGGAGAAACAAAGCCTGTGAAAGTAGGCAATTCTTGGTACTTTGAGTGGTGTCCTATACGGGATGAATTATTTGCGCTTGCAGACTACTCAATTATTAGAGGAGGGCATTCGACCATAGCGCACTCATTATGTCATGGAAAGCCAATGATAGTATTACCTATAGAGAAACATTCGGAGCAGATAGGCAACGGGAATAAGGTTTCTGCGCTTGGAGCTGGTATCTGTATAAAGGCGGAAGATCTTAGAATTGAAACTCTTCTAGAATCTGCGGAGCAGATTTCATCAAATGACAGGTATACTAGGAACGCTCAGGAAATAGCTGGTATTGCTGATGACTACGATGGCCCACTCAACGCCGTACAAGCAGTTCTTTCAGCATGTAATTAATGCAAGATTTTATTTTGGTTGATCCGAGAAAACATACGAACCTGCTAATTTAGGCTTTAGGCTTTGAAATATAATTAGATGACTGTGGTTTGACCCAGGGACTAGAGTTTCTTCCCAATAATCGGGCTGGAGTGAATCCTTAATCGCAAGTGGTTAGCGTAATGAACTACATGGAGAAGCTGTCTAAGATAGTCCCTGAGATGAACAATGGGAAGATAAGGGAATTCACAATGAAGGATTACAATGAGGTTACATGGCTATGGCAAAAAGTGGGCTTAGTAGAAAAAAGAGAGAGTCCTAAGGAAGTGTTTGTTGAACAGCAGAAAGTTGCCAAGGATTTGTTCCTCGTTTATGAAATTGATAAGAAGGTTGTTGGGACAGTGATTGGAGGGTGGGATGGCTGGCGAGCATGGATTTACAGAATTGCAGTTGCATCCAAATATCAAAGGAGAGGCATAGCCTCAAAATTGCTCGTGGAGGTTACAAGGAGGCTTTCCAAGAAGGGCGGAAGAAAGTTTAGAGCGTTAATAGTTTCTGACAATAATAAATCGAAAACGCTGTTCAAGAGCTTGGGCTTCCGTATCCATGGCAATATACTTATGGTAGCCAAGGACGGCAAAGATTAGTTACTTTCGCTGAGACTTTTTGGGTACATATTTCATTTCTAATTTATGAAACTCATCATAACCCACAAGCTTGTTGAAGTCGCCGAACGGTATCAAATTGTTCTGAAATCCTTCAGATGTCTGCTTCTTCTTCAAATATGTTAGTGAATCCCTGATGGATTTTGCCGCTGCATAGAGTGATGTTAGGGGATACAAGACTATCTTGAAGCCCAATTGCTCAGCCCTGTTAAAGGGCAATAATGGAGTTGCGCCTCTTTCAATCTGATTAAGTAGCATAGGGGTATTGATCTGCTTAGAAATCTCACCCAATTGTTCATACGATTTGGGAGCTTCCAAGAATATTATGTCCGCACCAGCTTTCTTGAACTCTTTTGCCCTAGCAATAGCTTCCTGCAGCCCTTCAGTAGCAATAGCGTCAGTCCTTGCAATTATTATGACGTCAGAATCAACTTCATCTCTAGCATCTACAGCAGCGTTGATTTTGCCCAGACTTTCTTCTCGTGAGATAGTTTCCTTGCCAGTCATATGCCCGCATCTTTTTGGCCAAACCTGATCCTCAACAATCATCCCCGAAGCACCTGCCCAGATGTATTCTTTTACGGTTCTGTATACGTTAACAGCGTTGCCATACCCAGTGTCAGCATCGCAGATTACGGGTACGTTTACAGATCTGCAAATGTATGCAACTCTGTTAACCATCTCTCCAAAACTTACCAATCCAACATCTGGCTGAGCAATCAATGACGCTGCAGTACCATAACCCGTGTGGAATATTACTTCGAAGCCTGCTCTCTCTGCGATCTTTGCCGATAGTGCATCATAAACCCCAGGTACGAGTATCGAACCAGTTCTTTCAACTAATCTGCGAAGATGTTTAGCTCTTCCCATAGTTTGCAGTCAAACTAGGCGGTATTTAGAGGCGAGCCTCCAGCCCGTTTCTTGATTTCTTTCTGCAATTTTTCAGGAATTGGCCTGCAAGTGCAGTTCTTGGCGTGTCCCAAATGCCACTCTACTCTCTGCTCTATTGTAGGGTTTTTGGGCATGGGATGTGCATTGTGCTACCTTGCGTTGATTTTCATTGCAAACGCTGGCCCTCTCGTTCAACTGCTTCCGTCTGAAATGGCTCAGCTTCAATCTTCTTTAATTGTGCCTGGTACATTTCTAGTAGTTCGTCAGTTGTAGTGGCATCTTCTGGATTCTTGTCATCCCTAATTTTACCAGTAAACTTTGGAAACCTTAATGCCAAGCCAGCGTCTTTCCGAATCGCATCCATTTTTGCAGTGTGTATAGGGCTCAGAGTAATTTCAGAACTTATTATTTCTAGGACAATGTTCGGAATAAACCAGACGTCGGCTTCCATCTTTGAATTTACTCGTGAATGAACGTGCTGTATTTTGTACTTCTGTAGCATGTCATAAAGTTTGATCAGGTCTTCGTCAGTGAAACCTGTGCCAACCTTGCAGACGGTTCTGAAAACATCGGTGTTTTTATCATAAGATGCGAGCAGCAACGCACCGTATTTCCCTACCCTCCTCCCCCTCCCATGAAACCCTCCAACAACAACAAGGTCGAGGGAATCTGTCAACTCGCTCCTATATTCCCTCTTTAGCTTGACCCAGAGGAACTCTCTGGCTCCAGCCCTATATGTACTGTTCCTGTCCTTTATGACCAGACCCTCGCATCCACTTGAGATCGCTTCCTGCATAAACTTCTCTATTTCTCCAGTATCAGATGTGGTAATTGCTGGGACTAGATTCAACCTATCTCCATCCTGCAACATTTTTTGTAATAGTACTCTTCTCTTTGTATAAGGCAATTCAGTAAGATCCTTTCCGTCAAGGTACAAAATGTCGAACAGGTTAAGAGAAACTGGATATTGTTTTATGGCTTTATCAATGTCGTATTTCCTTCTTCTATGCATCAGTTCTTGGAATGGTAAGTAGTCTCCAGTTTCAATATCGATAGCAACAGCCTCTCCTTCGAGGATTGCATTCTTAGCTTTGATACTACCTTTCACAAGGCTGGCGATATCGCTATAATGGGAGGTTATCTTCTCCAAGCGCCTTGAAAACACATCAGCGTTTTCAGGAGAAACATGAATCTGAAGTCTCTCACCGTCAAGCTTGTATTCTGCCGCCACTTTACCCCCAAACTTCTCCACTATTTCCTTGGCTGATGCCATTCTCTCTGCAAGCATGGGCCTTATCGGGTTGCCGACTTTGACCTTGAAAGCTTTAATCTGCTTTAATCCTCCTATGGCAACCTCTTTTGCGACTAACCCTAAATCACTGGAAAGGTTGTAGGCCCTTTCGAGTTCAGGTCTGCCGCTCTTATCGCCAACAAATGCCACTGACAGAGCGTCCAGCACAGTATAATCTGCAATACCTAATCTCAAGTTTCCAGTAACCGTTCTTACAATATACTTTGCTTCGAGTGGACTCGCATTGGTTAACAAATTAGAAAGATGTCCGAGTTTAACATCGATAGAGCCAGAACCCGAAACGTTTGCGATCTTTTCAAGTGTCAGAAATACTATTTCTACAGTCAAAGCCTCGCTAAACAATGTAGCCTGAATCTTATGTTTGAGCACTTCCATAGCCGCTGCTCCAATGTCTCCAGTCTTTTGGTACACCTTCTCAATAACGTCCTCAGAAACTCCAGACACTGTAGAAATTGCCCGTGTAGCAAGTTTTTCTGCTATTCCGATTTCTATGCCCGTGAAATCTGGATACAGCTTGCCCTGTGTAAGGTAGACGACTTTATCGATAAGCTCCTTCTGTGTTTGCTTGAAGAGATTTGTTAGAATGTCTGTAAGCTCTAGCCGCTTCTTAGTCATCTCGAGCGCTTGGTACGTCTCCGCAACTACAGAATATAGCAAGGCCAGATTCCAAAAAGAGTGCGGTTATTAAACGAGTGACTTCAAACTTAGAACCGATTGTCAGTAAGAATTGCTCAAACAAGAAACGAGCTAGCAAAGGGGTTGGCAGAAGACTTGCAGTCTTTTGCATCAAAGATTAATGAGAAAAACGTGTTGATAAAAGCAAGTAGTGGTTATCCCAAGCCCCCTCCATTTACCGTGGACATAGAAATAGTCAAAGAAACTGCAAGGATCTGCAGGCGATTAGGTGCAAAGAAAATTAGCATAATAGAAGGTTCAACTGCACTAGATGGTGCTCGAACAGTCGCAAATACTCTTGGATTCGAGAGTGTCGAGGGGGCAGAGTTTGTCGATGCCGATGACACTCCAATTACGAAGATTCATCTGCAGAATAGAATCCACTGGGATTATCTGTACCTGCCGAAAATAGTGCTTGATTCTGATTTTAGAATCTCAATTGCAGTGCTAAAAATCGAGGACGGGGCGAAGTTCTACAGCGGAGTCATCAAAAACCTTCTGGGAATGCCACCAAGACGTATATACAGAGGGAAAAGACCTTGGGCTAGAGGTAAGCTCCACCAGAGTCTTCACGCCTCGATATTAGATCTCGTTAGAACAACCAATTTTGATTATGGAATCTTGGATGCCACATTAATGTTAAGGGGAATGGCAAATATGGGGAAGAAGCGGCAATTTGGGAAGTACTATTTTGGAACAGATCTTATCAAAATCGACAAGACGGCACTTTCTAATGCAGGATACGAACAGGCTTTCGCACCATTTATCAAGTATCTTCCCGAATGAGTAAAGCAAAAATGGAAAAAGCATAATAAGGCGTTATGTTTATTTCTCGAAACGTGAACTATCGAAAGATAGTAGGGTTAACACTGGCTTTTGTATTCTTAACGTCAGGAGTTTTTTCAAACACGGCGCAGGTATCCGCACAGCAACAGGCAAAGGGTCCCTATCTTGACGAGATAACCTTTGTCCATTACTTGGATGAACAGATAGCGGCAAAAGAAGTTCAGGCTGGAAACCTGCAGGCATACTACTGGAGAATTCCCTTGGAAGTTGCAGATGACATGAAGAAGGATCCCAACGTCGTTGTAACAGAGTCACCTGGAGGCATGTGGAGCCTTGTTCTAAACCCAGTAAAAACTGACAAATTGAATCCGTTTTCTATCAGAGAAGTCAGGTACGCATTAAACTTCCTCATAAACAGAGAATTTGTAGTGAATGAAATCCTTCGTGGATATGGAGCTCCTCAGGTTGCCGTTTATGGAATCTATGATCCAGATTATCTTGTAGTTGCAGATGAAGTTGACGCGCTTGGCATAAAATATAACCCCGAACTTGCTAACCAAATGATTAATGATGTCATGACAAAAGCCGGGGCGCAGAAAGTTGGCGGAAAATGGATGATGAATAACGAGCCTATAACGATAAAGTTCTTCATAAGAAGCGATGATCCAAGGAGAACGGCTCTAGGCGGTGCGGTGACATCTAGCCTAGAAAACGCTGGTTTCACGGTTGAAAAGGTTTTTGGAGACCTAACTAAAGCCTTTGAAATTGTATATGGTTCTGACCCGAAGCAAGGGCAGTGGCACATGTACACCGAAGGATGGGGTCGTTCTGCGTTCGCAAAATATGATACCGTTGTTGACGCACAAATGTATGCGCCTTGGTTCGGTAATATGCCAGGCTGGGGAGAAGAATCGTATGCCAGCTACCAGCATCCAGAGCTTGATGACTGGAGCAAGAGGGTTTCCACAGGAAACTTTACATCTAAAGCAGAGCGTGATGAGTTAATCAGAAAGGTTATTCTTGAAGGAATAAGAGAGTCGGTAAGGATTTTTGTCATCAGTCAGATAGAACCTTACGTTTCAAATAAAAACTTCAAGGGGACCGTCAATGACTTCGGCGCAGGTCTCAAGACAAGGTTCACTTCTATAAACGGACGAATCGGGGATACACAGGGTGGCTCAGTCAAAATAGGAATGAAACAGATATACCAAGGTTCTTGGAACGGCCCAGCAGGTATTAAGGATAGCTATTCAACGATGATCTGGTATACCCTGTATGATCCTATTAGCTGGACTAATCCTCATACTGGTGAAGTGTTCCCAATAGCGCCAAGACTAAAGTGGAGTGTCGAAACTGCTGGTCCGAAGGGTAAACTTGATGTACCTTCTGATGCAATAAACTGGGATCGAGCTTCGCAATCATTCAAACCTATAGGTGCGGGTGTAAAAGCAACCAGTAAGATTGCAACCGAAGTGACACTTAGCAATTGGCATCACGGCTTACCGATGAGCAGACAGGACTTTTTATATGGTCTATACTTTGGACAACAGTGGGGCTTGAGCAAGCGCGGCGAACCAACATATGATCCTGAATATAGTTCGCAATCAGAACCAGGTGCAAAATTATTCAAGGGTATACGCTTTATTGGGGACAACAAGGCGGAGGTTTATGTCGACTTCTGGCACTTCGACCAGAACTATATTGCAGATTCTGGAACAGTTTGGGCAGGAATGCCGTGGGAGATAAGCGCGGCTGCAGAGAAAGTTGTACTCGACAAGAAAGCTGCATATTCCCGCTCCGCAGCCACAGCAGGAAAGCTACCATGGCTCTCTTTGATAATAAAGAACGATGCCGATCTTGTTAAAGCTGCCTTACAAGAGATGAAGGACAAGGGTATAGTACCAGCAGCTCTACAGGGCGTTGTCACCAGAGAAGAGGCTACAAGGCGCTATGATGCCGCGATCAAGTGGATAAATGAAAAGGGACACGGACTGATTAGCAATGGTCCATACTGGCTTGTTGGATATAACCCGGACGCAAGGACGATAACCGTGAAAAGGAATACAGATCCGACATACCCGACTCCACTCGGTTTCTTCAAGGACTTTGAAGTTGCTAGGACTGCCCAGATAAAGAATATTCAAGTACCTTCAACACTTGAAGCTGGTAAAGCGGCAACCGTTAGAATAAATGTTGACATAGGAGGACAGCCAAGTGCTAAAGCGCAGCTTACATACAGAATAGTCGATTCTCAAGGTAAGACTGTTCTAAAAGGCAACGCAGCAGCAGTGCAACCTACTGGAACCTATAACATAGCATTGGCAAGTGCAGATACATCTAAGCTTCAGGTCGGTTCATATGAATTCAAACTCTTCGCCGTAAGTCCAGATGCTATCAAGCCCGACATTTATCAGACGTCGTTCTTGGTATCTCCTTCCATTTCGCAGCCAGGAGCTCCAAGGCTTGGACAGCAAGAATCACCTGCAACACCATCACAACAGGTGCTGGGCATGGAAACTACTGTACTAATCGGCATAGCCGTTGCTGTAATAGTTGTTGGCGCAGGCATAGCTTTCTTCAGAGGAAGATCGAAGAAAGCGGTATAGCCCCAAAAGTGGAAGCAGTTGGGGCTTGGCAGGTTCGTAGTAACGAGAACTCTAAACCTAGTGATAGTGCTGTTCGCAGTGATATTTCTGACCCTTGCCATGGCTGGTGAAGCCACAGATAATGTGGTCAGGAGGGGGGCAGAGGTCTATGTAAGAGGGGATATAGCAGAGCAGTGTAGGAGTCAGCCCCAACCTAGCTTCTGCAGGGATGCAGCTGCTATTCAACAGCAGATGAGGACCATGACGTCTAGGTATCTGGAAGATATTGGCCTGAATGAGCCTTGGTGGTCGCCCAAGAGGTTGTGGTACAAGGCGTACAGTCTTGCCACTCTGAATCTAGGCGAGTCCTATTATCAACGCAGCTATAGCGGCTCTAATATAGTTAGAGATATAATTCTTGAAGCACTACCAAAGACAGTCCTCCTTTTCAGTACCGCAACAATTCTGAGCCTTTTTCTAGGTCTTCTCATTGGTATCAGAGCGGCAAGAAGGCCTGGTGGACTTCTTGATAGGCTGATTTCTACCATAGGTGTAGCAAGCGGGACAGTCCCGTTATGGTGGGTGGGCATTATAGTAATTCTGTTTTTTTCTTACACTCTGAGAATATTTCCTGCTAGGGCTACTCCTCTAATACCACCAAGTGATCCTGCCTATATACCGTCACTGCTCTACCACATGATACTCCCATTGGTTACCATCACATCGCTCAGTTTCGGTAGCTGGGCATATGTTGTACGAAACTTAGTTATTGGGATTATGCAGGAAGACTACATTACAGTAGCTATGGCAAAAGGAGTTCCAGAAAGAAACATCCTCTATGGGCATGTGCTAAGGAGTGCTGCGCCACCCGTAATTACAATCGTAATCCTGAGCCTCTCAGGTTCTCTGGGAGGAGCTTTAATTACAGAGGCTGTGTTCGATTGGCCAGGCATGGGAAGACTCTTCTACCAAGCTATAGGTGGCTTAGACATACCAATCGTAATCGGCCTTGTGTACGTTACTACTGCACTTTACCTTGCAAGCATCTTTATCATCGATTTGTTATATGGTCTTTTTGATCCAAGAGTGAAGGCAGGTTGATTCTGGCTCGTGGCGCAAAGGGGAATTAGGTCTTTATGGAGAGACTTTGCTAAACAGCCCGAAGGAATTCTGGGCCTATCCATTCTGACTCTGCTTCTCATAGCAACATCTATAGCACTAACTTCACTCCCTCAAGAGACTTTTACAGAATGGAGCGACCCGACATATTGGACCAGATATCCGAAGACTGCTGCACCGGCTTGGATAAACCTCTTCTCATTGACAAAACAACCTGAGCATCTAATTCTCCACCAACCCTCCATCAATGAAGATATTGTGGGAGGTCTGAAAAGAGTCACGCATACTTACACGCTAGATTACGCATACGATGATTTTTCCAACGATATCAGTCTAAATTATTTTTTGAACTATGGAGCAACTCCGCCGCAAATAGAATTCAGAGTTACGAGGCCTGATGGAGAGGTCTTTTCACTTTCACGTACGACTGCGCCATCTCCCCCGCCTCAAATTTCAATATACAGACTGAACGGGAGCATTTCATCGGCTGATAGAATCTTAAGAAATAATGTTCTGCAGCAGTTTTCTAAACCAAACTGCCCTTTTTCAGCTCTTAACGATACTCGAGCCAATGTTCTGATATTTCAAGCAAGCTGTGACAAAATTGATACAAGTTCACGTGTTCTTAAAGGGGTGTATATTTTCGAAATCTCGTTCTTTTTCTTTGGGCCAGTTGATAAGGTTCAGACGACAGAGTTGATAGTTGGGGGAAGAGTCTTCGGTTTTATGGGCACAGATGATCTTGGAAGAGATATCTGGGTAGGAGTACTTTGGGGAACACCCGTTGCGCTCTTCATAGGACTAACAGTATCAATACTTGGGACTGGCATAGGGTTGATGTATGGTGTCGCAAGCGGCTATTTTGGAGGGAAGACTGATGAGGCTATGATGCGTTTCAGCGACATCGTCATATCCTTTCCATTGTTATTTCTTTTGATTATTATCGCTGTTTCTACTCGGATGACCATAGGTCTTTTGATAATCGTTCTTGTGGTATTTGGCTGGCCTGGCCTTTCTAAGGTTACAAGAAGCATCGCGTTACAGCTGAAAACATTACCATACGTGGAAGTGTCGCAGTTGATTGGAGCTTCCAGCAAATGGGTCATGATAAGACATATAGTTCCTCAGATAACGCCATATGTTATAGCAAGTGTGGCACTTTCCGTGCCTGGACCAATTCTTACAGAGGCAGGTTTGAGCTTTCTAGGACTTGGGGATCCTACTCTTCCTACATGGGGTAAGATTCTGAACGATGCATATGTATTCGGTGCGGGCGCGAGACAGCTTTGGTGGTGGATCATGCCACCTGGAGTTATGCTAGCCCTAACTGCAATTTCTTTTGTATTAGTTGGAAATGCGCTTGACAAGGTTCTGAATCCAAAGATGCGGAGTTTGTAAGTTGGCTGAACTCAAAATAGATAACTTGAAGACGTATTTCTTCACATCTACAGGGACTGTACGGGCAGTTGACGGTGTGTCATTCTCACTTGATGGAAAGTCTATTGGGATAGCGGGAGAATCAGGTTCTGGCAAGACAACACTAGGTCTTTCCATTTTGAATCTTATACCTCCACCTGGAAGGATAGTTTCAGGCTCGATACTCTTAGACGGGAAAGACATTGTACAGTTGGATCAGGAAAAGTACAGAACAGAGGTACGCTGGAAGCAGATTTCGATGGTATTCCAAGGTGCCATGAACGCACTGAACCCTGTTTATACGATTGGGCGCCAATTGATGGAACCTCTGAAGTTCCATTCTGGACTGGTCGGAGAAGAGGCAAAAAAACTGGCTGAGGATGCATTGAGTGATGTAGGGCTTGATGCCAGTATAATGCAACGCTATCCGCACGAACTAAGTGGCGGGATGAAACAAAGGGCAGTTATTGCAATGGCCCTGATCTTAAAACCAAAAATTGTAATTGCGGATGAGCCTACGACTGCTCTTGACGTAATAGTTCAGGCTCAGGTAATCAACCTCTTAAAACAGTTGAAGAAAGATCTAGGGATTTCAATCATGATAATTACCCATGATTTGAGCGTGATTTCTGAAATTGCAGACTTGGTAGGAATTATGTACGCTGGTGAACTGGTGGAAATTGGTTCTGCAGAAGATATTTACAACAACCCTAAACATCCTTACACCCAAAGGCTTCTAAACGCAGTCCCAAGGATTCGAGGAAAGGCTACAAAACTCGAATCTATACCTGGATCACCGCCAGACCTCAAGAACCCTCCATCAGGTTGCAGGTTCCATCCTCGTTGCCCATATGTTATGAACGTGTGCAAAGTTTCGAGTCCTTCGTATTTCACCTTCGGCTCTGATCATAAGGCCACTTGCTGGCTATACAAGGAAAAAGTCTGACCCATGCAAAATAATTACTTAATAACTGCAGAAAATGTTTCGAAATGGTTCCCTATACGCAGGGGTCTTTCTGACATTGTTCTGCGAAGACCTATCCATTATGTAAAGGCTGTTGACAACCTAAGTTTCAAGATAAGGCAAGGGGAGATTTTCGTTCTCGTAGGAGAATCTGGATGTGGAAAGACTACGCTCGGCAAGCTCCTTCTTAGAGCCTATGAGCTCGATGCTGGGAAGATCATTTTTGATCACATTGATATTTCAACGCTAAAGGGGGATGAGCTAAAGCAGTTCAGAAAAAACGCCCAAGTGATCTTTCAGGACCCTTATGCTTCGTTAGACCCAAGATTTACTGCTTGGGATGTGCTTAATGAACCATTGAACGTGCATTCTATAGGTAGCACAAAAGAGGAGCGCAAAGAAATCGTATTTCGCGCAATGGAGGATGTTAAACTAGTTCCTCCTGAAGACTTCCTCGAAAGATTTCCTCATATGCTCTCTGGAGGGCAGAGACAAAGACTTGCTATGGCCAGAACTCTAGTACTTCAACCGAAATTTATTGTTGCTGATGAGCCAGTTTCAATGTTGGATTTGTCCATAAGGGCAGAGATTCTAGAACTGATGTTCTCGCTAAAGCAACGCAGAAACATAACGTATCTTTACATCACGCATGATCTATCTACGGCAAGATACGTGGGGGACACTATAGGGATAATGTATCTTGGGAAGATCGTGGAAATGGGGAGAGCGATTGACGTTATTGAGAAGCCTTTGCACCCATACACACAAGCACTGCTTGACGCAGTGCCTGAGCCAGATCCATCAAACAGATCTAAAGAAAGGCATGTCAGAATTACTGGTGAAATACCTAGCCCTGCAAACATACCTAGTGGATGTTCTCTGCACCCGAGGTGCCCCTATGCCTTCGCTCCATGTCCTACAAAATACCCAGAAATGAAACAGGTTTCTGGCGGACGTTTAGTTTCCTGTTACCTGTATGAACCTACAGTTTCCGGAGTCAGAACAGACTGATTTTGCGTTTCTCAAGAAACTTTACAACTAAATCAAGACTCGGGGATTTAGCGTTCTTGCTGCTAAGGTACAAATAGGCGCAGGCATTCGCTAACTGCAACCGCCTTTGAGTTTCTAATCTCAGAAGGTACCCAACTATATCTCCTGAATCCCAGATATCCCCAGCTCCTGTTACAATGCCTTCAATATTGCCAAAGGATTCTGCCCAGAATGTTTCTTCTTCAATTGCTGATACACATCCCTGTGGCGTATGGATATCAACGGCTATATCCATAACGTCATGCAAAGACCTTGCAACCCGCTTAACATCACCAACACCATAGTTGCTCGGAAGCTTTGACGAGAGGCGAGCTGACAGAATCCTCGCTTCATTTTCGTTCATGCTCAAAACATCAAGTAAGCCCCTTTTGACTATCCTCTTGATCAAGGCATCAATCCTGTCTTCGGTGCCCGTAAGATCAGCAGGGTCAAGAAAGTTCAGCCTATTCTCCCTTTTGGGGAGCGAAAAAATCAGTTCAGCCAGTTGATTTCCTCTTTTATTAGACGACCAGTTCACTAGCGCAGTACAAGACGATTCAGAAATCGTTTTGATATCTGCCGTGCTTAATTTATCCCCAGAAAATTCTGCCACATCCCCAACATCACTTACCATGACATTCACGTCCTTACCCTTGTATGGGAACTCTATCGCTATTGTATAACCAGATGCGCCGTCGATCACGTGGACGTTGCAGTGTTTAGGTTTTGACGCTGTAAACCCTTTAGCTATGTCGTCACCAACTATGAACAGATTTGTCTTGACAGAAAGTGATGAAAGTGCAAATGCAAGGTTCGTAGCGTTGCCCCCCTTGATTTCCTTCTGTTTATACCCTCTCAAGCTTCCTCCTCCATAAGACGCCTTCATCTTAGCATCCTCGAATAATTTTTGCAATGAAGGCACGTACAGGATTCGATCAGCAAAAAAGTCTGGAAGAACGGACACTGATAACTTACTGAGTCTTTCCTGCAGTTCCAAGATCTGGCTCATTTTAGGATGGTTATGCTTCTGACAGATTCTATCTCCTGAATCTCTGCCAGTATAGATGCAGGAACCTTCCCTTCTACTACAAGAGTAAGTTTCGGGTCTTGTGTCATATCTGGATCATCTGCAAGTGCTTGTCTAATGACAATATTAGCATCGGCAAGAACGTTAGCGACCCCAGCTATAACTCCTGGCTTGTAGGGATCCGCTGAAACAACTAGAACTGTGTAGCCTAGCAGACCTGCAATTTCCACTAAACTCGTCCCGACTGGCTTGATCTTGCTGAATATTTCTCGCAGGTCAGCATCCCCAAGTATCTGCATAACGGTATTTCTTACAACTCTCCTGTCAACCTTTACAGCCCTTGCAAGAGCGGTATCGTAGACCTGCAAATTACCTATGAACATTCTGCCCCTGCTATCAACCGAAATGCCAAACTGGATCATTTTCTGGACTACCTCCAGTCTGCTCCTCTGGCGCATGAACTTTGTGTAAGCGTTTCTCCACAAATTAGGTAGGGTCTATAGAATGCAGTCTTTATGGTTGTTGTTTTGCTATCTCTAGCTCAGTACATTTAAATCTTTAGTTTCTACAACTGCTTGTAGCCTCAGGTGTAGTTATTACGAGTGCGGGCTAAAATGTAAAGCCAGAATAAGTTACTAAAAGTACAAGCATAAAATTTTTCCTTGTCCTGTATTTATGCTCAAAAGTAATTCTTTGTCTAACAGTTGATCGTATTTACGATGCACAATTACTGTGTTAAGACTACGTACTAGATTCTGTTGACTTATTTGCACGGTAAATAAGTTAACAGAATCGTTCCGGTTAGTAGAGTACTATTGTAGAAGGCAATATAAAGCCCAATGAGATTCTCAATGCAGATGCTTTCCCGCTTTACCGTTGCAGGGGTATTGATAGTCATTGTGAGTGGGTCGGCCTTGGTATTCAGTGCGATAAGATATTTTACTGTGCATGATTCTACTGGCCGTTGGGTGGGCGCTCAGGGCTTCTCCTATGCTCTGTTCATGCTGTTTTATGCATGTGGTTTGTTAATCATAGGTGCGCTTGGAGCCAAGTTTCTAAACAAATACAGAAAAGGCAAATCATAGCTTCTCTATGAAAGAAGAATATTCCTTTGCGCTCATGAGCTTCCCTTTTTCAGCCAACAAATTCTTTGCGTCGATTTCGACCAACCATCCTACATCGTAAGGCGAATTATTGACAAGTTCTGGATGGGTCGCGAGCTTTTCATTTATCTTTACTACTTTGCCAGAGATAGGGGAGAAGATATCAGAAACTGCCTTAACCGATTCGACTGTTCCCAAGCTCTGCATATGATTAACCTCCGAATTGACTATAGCAAGGCTAACGTACACTACTTCGTGAAGTAACTTGGCAGCATAATCAGTAATTCCAACCAGAACCCTGGTTTCATTCAATATCTTTGCCCATTCGTGCTCCTTCGTGTATAGTAAATCGTCGCGAACTTCGTACTTCAAGGCCTGACCGCTGCTCATTTGAAGAGTTATTAATCCTTCTTGATTCGCTTCCATCCATAAAGGGTTTGATCGTAGAACGGAGGTTTCACTACCTTTGCAGGGACTCGTCGCCCTCTGATATCGATCTCAACTTCTAGGCCTGCGCTTGAATGTTCACTTGAAACATAGCCCACCGCGATTCCTTTTTTCAACAAAGGGGAAAAGGTTCCTGACGTTATCTCACCTATCTTGCTCCCTCTGTAGATCCCATGATCCTTCCTAGGTATCCCCTCCCCAATCATTTCTATCCCGACCCTAGAAACCATTGCCTTGCTTTTCATCTGGCTGTCAATGACTTGTTTCCCAACATATTTGCCCTTGGCCTTTGAAACTACCCAAGAGAGGCTAGCTCCAACAGGAGTTATCTTGTCATTCAAATCCTGACCGTATAGGCAAAGACCAGCCTCAAGGCGTAGGGTGTCTCTAGCCCCAAGCCCGCAGGGAAGCGAATCTGCAGAGATTATTTTGTTCCACAAAGCTAGGGCTTTTTCTGGCCTATCAGAGTTGATGACCAGTTCGAAGCCATCTTCTCCAGTATATCCTGTTCTTGCTATCAATAGATTCCCGATCTGCAGATTCTGCTCTATTATGTTGAACCTTGCCATAGTTGACAGTTCGATTCCCAAAGTCTTTTGCAAGACTGTTGATGCGTCAGGACCTTGGACTGCTAGCATTGAGCTTTTTGTAGTGATATCGGTAATTCTTGCGTTAAAGTTGTTCTTGGAGCTCATCCATTGCAGGTCTTTATCCAGATTTGCAGCGTTGACTACGACAAGAAACTTGTCCCCGAGTCTGTATATGATGATGTCGTCGATTATCCCTCCAGATTCGTTGCAGAGAACTGTGTACAATCCCTTTCCACCATGAAGGCCCAGTACGTTTGAAGGAACTAGATAATCGAGGAACTCTGTAGCGCCATTTCCTTCAACTATCAACCTGCCCATGTGTGAGATGTCGAATATTCCACAGGAGTTCCTAACCGCAAGATGTTCTGCAGATATTCCAGAATACCATAAGGGCATTTCGTAACCCGCAAACTCGACAATGTTGGCATGTTCTTTATGATAGACGTAAAGATGCGTGCGCTTCAGACTATTTCACTAACTTATTCCAATTTAATGTTAATGTAAGAGGATGATTTGCTTTGACTTCATCAAGCCTTCCAACAGCAGTGTTTCTCGGCGCTGAAAGTACCTGTGAAACGTCCTTTCTTGCTGCCTCCGCAATCTTCTTCAGAGCTTCAGCATAGCGATCTAAGGATGACAACGGTTCTGAATCTGTCGGCTCTATCATCAGGTCTTCTTCAACGGTTAAGGGGAAGTACGTTGTAGGTGCATGCATACCTTCATCGAGAATTGCTTTTGCAATGTCCATGGCCCTTATGCCTGTAGTTGCTGCGATGTTCTTCACGCTTACTACGAATTCATGTTTTACCGGTATCTTTGTCTTGTGCGAAGGAGAATAATCATCTCCTTTAATCCTAGCCAAGAGATAGTTAGCCGCTAGCACAGCCTGTTCAGCAATTTTAGGAAGGCCGTCCTTTCCGAACATCCTAATGTAAACGTATGCCCTTAGCAGGATGCCTGAATTGCCATAGAAGTTCTTGATTCTCCCTATGCTCTTCGGCCTATCGTAGTCGAAGGAATATTTCGTGTCTTTTGTTATCATTGGGACGGGGAGGTAGTCTGCAAGATGCTCCTTGACGCCTACAGGCCCTGCTCCAGGCCCTCCCCCTCCATGTGGGGTGGCGAATGTTTTGTGCAGGTTTAGATGTACAATATCAAAACCCATATCCCCAGGTCTAGATTTGCCGAGTATTGCATTTAGGTTAGCTCCATCATAATACGTTAACCCTCCAACCTCCTTTACGATGGAACAGATTTCCCTGATGTTTTTCTCAAACAAACCGTGCGTATTTGGAACAGTCAGCATAATCCCCGCAGTCCTTTTCGATGCCGCTTTTTTCAGGGCCTCAATGTCCACTAGTCCTTCGTCGTCGGATGTGATTCTCACAACTCTAAAGTTTGCCATGGAAGCTGTTGCAGGGTTTGTTCCATGGGCAGAGTCAGGTATGAGCATCTCGTTCCTTTCTTTTAATTGCCCCAATTCCTGCAACCTTTTTCTGGTTATCAAAGCACCAACAAATTCTCCATGTGCTCCAGCTGCAGGTGCAAGTGAAACTCTGTCAGTGCCTGTAATCTCCGCCAACATTTCCGCCAATTCATAGAAAATCTTCAGGATTCCCTGTATAGAGTCTTCGTCCTGATATGGATGCAACTCGGAGAAGTTTGGATTTGATGCAATACGCTCAGAGACCTTTGGATTATGCTTCATTGTGCAGCTTCCCAAAAAGTAGGGCCCGAGATCGACGCCGAAGTTCATCTGCGAGAGTTTCGTAAAATGCCTGACGACCTCTGGCTGGGAAAGTGATGGAAGTCTTACGCTCTTCCTCAAGAGTTTCTCGGGAACAAGGGAATCAGCATTGGAATCGTCAATCTGCCTATACGATGGAAGAGTGATGCCAAGTTTTCCCTTCGAACTTAGCTCCACAAGTAGAGGCTCGTCCCAAACGGCTTGGTGGTACACCATTAGGATATCGCCTTTTTCAGAGCCTCAGCAAGTTTCTGTATGTCTGCGGGAGAGTGTAGTTCAGAAAATGAATAAAGGTAAACATCCTTCAGTTCTGAGAAGGACCTGCTAAGATCTAGTCCTCCAATTATCCCGTTTTGCAGAAGTTTTTTTGAAATCTTTTTACCCTTGATTTTGATGGCTAACTCTCTAAAGAAAGAACCTTCAAAATACGGAACGTCTGCGCCTGAAACTTCTGAAAGGACTTTGCTTGCATAGTGTGATGTTGCTATGATCCTTCTTGAAAGGTTCTTGGCTCCTTCTTCGCCTAGAAGTGCAAGATAGACGCATGCAGTCAAGGCGCAGAGCGACTGGTTTGTGCAGATGTTCGAAGTTGCATTTTCCCTCCTGATGTGTTGCTCTCTAGTCTGTAGGACCTGCGAGAAACCTCTCCTACTACCATCTTTGGTAGTTGTCATGCCTATCATTCTTCCAGGTATCTGCCTGATAATCTCCTGCCCTCCTCTTACTGCAAAGATTCCTGCGTAAGGCCCTCCAAAGTTGACATGCATCCCCATCGCTTGCCCTTCACCGACCGCGATGTCAGCTCCATATTCGCCCGGAGGCTTCGTTATTCCGAGAGAAATTGGATCTATACCTGTAATTAGCAGTGCTTTCTTTTCATGTGCTACCGATGCGATCTCTTCGCTGTCATCTTCGAAGACGCCAAAGAAGTTCGGGTTTTCAATGTACATGGCTGAAACATCGTCTGTCATCCTATTTCTAATCGCATTCAGATCAGACCTTCCGGTCCTTTTGTCGTAGGGAATTTTTTCTACTTGCATATCAAGAGGCCATATGTAAGTTTTCATAATTTCGAATCTCTCAGGGCCAACATTAGCAGAAACTAGAATTCTCTTCCTTCCATTCAGCCTGAAAGCCATCCTTGCTGCTTCGCCTGCTGCTGTGCCCCAGTCGTACATCGAGCTGTTAGCAGCGTCCATCTGAGTCAGATTGCAGATAAGGCTCTGGTATTCGAAGAGCGACTGTAGCATTCCTTGGCTTATTTCGGGTTGATACGGAGTGTAAGCCGTGTAGAATTCAGATCTCCCGATGATCTGCTCAACAACAGCCGGTACATAATGGTAGTATGCTCCAGCACCGAGGAAGTTCAGAGTTGGCTTAACGTAATTCCGTGCCAAAAGTTCTTGCATATGCCTCTCAATCTCCATTTCACTCATGCCAGAAGGAATGTTAAGCTCCCTAGTTAGCTTCAAATCCCTTGGTATATCTAAAAACAGATCGTCGATGCTCTTTAGCCCTATTACAGAGAGCATCTTTGCAATAGTCTCGTCATCAAGATTGGGAAGGAGTTGTTTGGCCTTCATTTCTGCAACTGCAGTAAAAAATGGGGATTTAAGGGAATTGCGCAAAGAGCTTTTTTTATCACCTGCGTAAGAATGTTTTAGATGCCTGACCATTGCGGAAAGCACTCTTCTTTGTTCTTACAGAAAGTTTCAGGAGAGAGATGATTGTCTCGGGACAGAGCCTATAGGCAGCTGATATGGTATCTGTTTGCTGGTAGCAGAGGGGGCATAACAAGAGCGAAGATGGTGAAACTGTTCAAAGAGGGGATGTACAATGCCAACAAAATTGCAGAGATGTTATCATTAGACTACAAGACAGTTCAGCATCATCTGAAAGTTCTGGGGGAGAACAACATAATCAGGTCAGATTCAGATGGATACGGCGCTGAATACAAACTCACTGATTATTTTATTGCGAACTTCTCGGTCTTTGGAGAAATATGGGCCAAGTTGGAAGCCGGGGAGAAAGTCTTCAAGCCACGTTAAACTATGGGCCTCTGTTTGGCCTTTCCTGCACCGGCCTGGTAACGTTAACGAGCTCTCTCTTTATGCTGTTCAGGAGCTCCTGAATAGTCTTGATGTCCTTCAACGCTCCGTCTATGTCGCCATCAGCAACTTTCTTCTTTACACCCTCTACAAGCTGCTGCAACTCTGTAAAGTGTTTCCGTACCGATTCTACGTTAACTCCTCTCCTTGCAGCAGTTTCGATGTCATCTGAGATCTTTTTGATCTGAGGGTCTAACCCTCTGAGGTATCCGTTAATCCTCTGTTGCATCTGCCAGTTTTCAAGCTTTTTAACAGAGTTCAACGCTTCAGCAGTCTTTGGATTTACTTGCCTAGCCTGTTGCTTATCAGCTTCGGGCATCTTTGCAGGTTCTTTTTTCATTGCGCCCTCAGCTTCAACAAGACGTTCGTTGACCTCCTTTACAATTGATTGAGGGGCATTTGGCACGGCCTTCACGGCTACACGTATCCTCTCAATCCTGTCCGCTTCTCTCTTTTCAACCTCAACCTTCTGCCTTTCAACCTCTTGCGCATGAGGCTTCAGAGTTTCGCCAAGAGACTTTATAGCTTCGGTATACTTCCGCATAGCAGCAGTAGCCCTTGCAAGAGCATCGGCCAACCTCCCATCTGCTAAGAATGTCTTTGCCTCTTTCAGCAGGGAATCGGCTTCAGCAATCAAGGCATCCATCTTGGAGGTACTTACTCCTTTTGAAGCAGCCATGTCACGTATCGAAACAGCATGTACCCTTGACCTCTCTGCAATCTGGACAAACTGCTCAGCCCTGGTCTTATCCTGCTGAGCGTTAGCCTGAAGAACGGGAATAACTCCTAAGCAAAGCAAAATGGCTATCAAACCAGCCCCGAATATCTTATTGCGTGTCATGGCTATCAGTATCTACGGCATACATGATAAGGGACGCTTTGGAACAGGCGTTCCAAGTATTCTCTATCAAAGCCAAACCTGAGTGCAAGGGCAATATTTGAACCTTCACTGCTTTACCTGAAGCCAGACCTTTCCCACCACTAGATTTCTGTCAATTGCTCCAAAGTGCCTGCTGTCTGTGCTGAATTCCTTGTTGTCTCCAAGTACTAAGAATTCTGAATCTTTGACTTCTGCTATTCTTTTTATTAGAAATCTTCCATTGTTTGGATGCTTAAAGACTATGATGTCGCCTCTGGAGGGCTTTTTGAAGAGGTACGATAACTTGTTTACTATAACGTAATCCCCCGCCTTCAGAGTCGGTTCCATGCTGATATCTTCGACTCTGAATCGCGCAAGGGGAAAGAACAAAAGAGCCTACTTGACCTTCGGATAAACTATCTCTCTCTCAGTCGGGTAGAACGACTTAGTCCTTACGGTTTCTACATTCTTTGTCTTCCAGAATATCTCTGCAATCTCTTCTACGGCCTTCAGGAGGTCTTCCGCTGCTTGCATATTGACTTCTTGCTTAGCCTTCGATGCAGCTTTCATCGCCTTCCATACGAGGTCATGTAATTGGGGAAACTTCTGGGCGTGTTCAGGCTTGAAATAGTCGCCCCAGAGAATCCTTATCTCGTGCTTGCAGAGCTCTGCATGCTGCTCCTTTACCTGAGCATATCTTGTATATTTATTGTGGTATTCTTGAAGTTGTGCCGGAGTAGAGGCGGGTGTTACAGGCGGCAGATCACTAATGAGGTGAACCATCCTGATTACTGTATGGGCTGAGAGCTGAGCTAGATGCGGGTCGTATATCCCGCATGGGATATCGCAATGCGCATAGGTTTTCCTCGCTGGTGCTATCTTATCAGCAATTTTGAGTACATAATAGAGTATAGACATGGAATGGTATTAGTTTTTCTGGGATATATGTTTGTTTTGCAGAATTATGTTCCTATTCTGACGTCGGGTGAGCAGAGCTGCTGAAGTGTTACAATTGCAGAGTACACTGCCAACGCACTTGTTTTTGGATTATCCGGGTGAGGGACATTGTAAAGTGCAAGTGCCATTCTGCCGAACCCTCCACTAACCTCAAGCCTGTGAATGATGAGCTTTATCCTCGGGTCAGAAATGACCTTGACCTTCGTCTTCTTGCCGCCTATACCTGCTAAAGAGAGTGTTGCTGCAATGTTTATGTTTGCCGGGAGCAGTTTTACCGCTTCCTCAGCAGATCCTTCAAAGACTGTCCTAATGCGCCCGTCTTTCCCCCCAAGAGAGTCCGGTGGCTTTCTTGTAACAAGTCTGACGTTTTTGAGTCCTGAACGTGCCGCAGCCTTCATAACGTCTAAGCCTCCAATAGCACCAGAAGGCAAGTGAATCTTCCTTCCAGTTTCAGAAACTACCTTCAATACCCTCTTGTTAAAATCATCGTCCAAAAACGCACCCTCACTCATGACAAGCATATCCCTCCCAGATTTTAGTATCTTCTCAGCGTACTGCTTAAGCGCTTTTTGTGATGCGCATTCCGCGATCAAATCAGAGTCTATCTTTAGAAAATCTTCAAACGCAGATGCAATCTTGGGTTTTGAGGATAATTTAGATAGAAACTTGTTTATCTGTTTTACATCTACGTCAAATACTGCAGCGAGCTCGCAGTTCTTTACTTCTCCTCTGTCAACCGCAGTTGCTATAGATGTCCCTATGGCCCCGCAACCTATTATGCCAAGCCTTATCATGCTCTTGCTAGTCCGCCTTTCTTTTGGTTTTTAATGTTGTGTAAGTTGCTCGTTTGGATTTATCATTCTCTAGATAGTTTTTACACAGGACATACAGTATTTCCTAGCTTCTCACTCAGGAAAAGGTTCTCTTTTGTGCCAACGGGGACGTCTATGATCGAGATAGAACTTGATTTTGTAGCCTCCTTGAGTATCCCTTGCAGATCCTCAGCCTTCTCTATTCTTATCCCATTTACGCTAAAACTTTCTGCCAGTTTTACAAAATCCGGGTTTGTAAATTCCACATTGAACGATCTTCCGTATTTGTTCAACTGTTTCCACTCAACTTGCGAGTACCTGCTATCATTGAAGACAAGTAGTACCAACGCAAGGCCAAGTCTCTTTGCCGTTTCCAGTTCGTGCAGGCTCATAAGAAATCCTCCATCGCCACAAGCCGCAATTATCTTCTTATCAGGATGAACCAGTTTGGCGGCTATCGCACCGGGCAGTGCAACCCCCATAGAGGCCAAACCATTTGACACAAGAACCGTATTTGGTCGGTAAGCAGGATAAAGCCGTGAAATCCATATTTTATGCATGCCTACATCTGAAATGAGTATGTCATCTTCGTCCAAAGTTTCTCTTATGTCATAGACTATTTTCTGTGGGTTAAGAGGGTAGGCGTTGTCATCTTTATGATCTTCAAGTTCGCTAGTTATGTACCTTTTCAGTTTGGTTGTATATGATGAATCGCTACGGAATTTGCAAACCGTTGCTAGCAACTTAAGTGTCTCCTTGATATCGCCTTTTAGATCTATGATGGTTCGAAAGTGTGTGTCAGTTTCAGAATGCGTTGAATCAATATGAATTATCTTCTTGTCCACATTTGGATTCCAGAATCTAGGAGCATACTCTACAAGATCGTAGCCAATGCTGATGACCAGATCGGCTCTCTCGACGCCGCACATGACGTAGTCTCTGGCCTGAAGCCCGATAGTCCCTAGTGATAATTCGTCGTTTGCTGGAATGACTCCTTTGCCCATGAAAGTGTTGACTACAGGTATGTTTGTAGCCCTAGCAAATTCTACCAGTTCACTACTCGCATTTGCCCTTGTTACGCCATTTCCCGCTAAGATTATCGGAGAGAGCGCCTTGCTTATGATTTCAGCAGCAGAGCTAACTGCAGTTTTGTCAGCAACCATTGCACTATGAATGTGCTCCCCAAGTAACGGTCTTGCAGAGGTATCTTCTTCGCAGACATTTTCAGGGAGTTCGATATGCGTAGCACCTTTCTTCTCCTCTCTAGCCAGCCTGAACGCCTTCCAAACGATCTCTGGTATGTAATCAGCTCTGGTAACTGTGCTGTTCCATTTTGTAATGAATTTGAATGTACTAACTATGTCGATGTATTGATGGGATTCTTTGTGCGTCTTCTCAAGGTTACCTTGGCCCGTAATCGCTACTACTGGTGACCTGTCAAGGTTGGCGTCTGCAACTCCTGTAACAAGGTTTGTTGCGCCAGGGCCAAGCGTGACAAGACAGACTCCCGGCTTTCCTGTCAGCCTACCGTAAATATCTGCCATGAAGGCTGCAGATTGTTCATGCCTTGTCAGAACAAATTTAATTTTTTTGCTTGATGAGAGGACATCGAGTAAGGGGAGTATCTCCTCCCCCGGGAGGCCGAAGACATACTCCACAAACTCTGTTTCAAGGCATTCCACAAAGAGTTCTGCGCCTTTCTTCAACTGGTTGTTCTAATTCGCCCTAGCATTTAGTCTTTAGCTATTCTAAGTCATCTTCCCTAGATGCTCCACCGTCAGGAACCATCAAAACTGTATCCCAGATGGCTCAAAAGCCTACGGAAATGGGCATAAAATGTAAGGTATATATTGTACGAATATTGGCACGAGCAATGTTAAGACTTGAGCTTAACGATAATTGGTGAATTTAGAATTGCCAGATACGGCTATAGTAAAGTATCATGTAAAGCTAAAGTTCGAAGTAGATGGTGTAGTAGAGAAAGCTGATCTTGTAGGAGCAATATTCGGGCAAACTGAAGGCCTTTTCGGCCCTAAGATGAACCTGAACGAACTCCAGAAGACGTGGAAGGTCGGCAGAATAGAGATCAATCTAGACTCCAAGAACGGCAAGACGCACGGCGAAGTCATCATCCCGATGTCAACGGATATACAGACAGCATCGCTTATAGCTGCAGCAGTTGAAAATGTAGATAAAGTTGGGCCATGCACTGCACACTTCCAGCTTGCTGAGGTGGAAGATGTTAGGGCAGCAAGGAGAAAGGCGATAGTTGACAGGGCAAAGCTGATAATGAAAGACTGGGCGACTAAGACCGAGAGCAGTACAGAGGAAGAGCTCAAAGACGTTGCAGATTCTGCAAAGGCAGCCAAGATAATTTCGTACGGAAGGGAGGAGCTTCCAGCAGGACCTGGAATTTATGCTTCTGATAACATAATAATCGTTGAAGGGAGGGCCGACGTGCTGAACCTTCTCAGGGCAGGGATAGAGAATTCTGTTGCAGTGGAAGGGACAAACGTGCCAGAATCTATTGCAAGGCTTTCGCGGGATAGGAAGGCAGTGGCTTTCTTGGATGGGGACAGAGGCGGAGACTTGATACTGAGAGAGCTCATGCAAGTTGCCAGAATAGAGAAGGTCTACAGAGCACCTCCGGGTAGGGAGGTAGAAGAGCTGACTCCAGTAGAGATTCTTGACATTCTAAAGAGAGAGCCCGCTCCTATGCAGCGACATGAAAGGAGGGATGACAGGCGGTATGAGGAGAGAAGGCGTGACGAGCGCAGGTACGAAGAGCCTAGGCATGAAGAAAGGGAATTGCCTCCTGTTCAACTTCCAGACGATCTAGCCGCAAAAACAAAAGAGGTCTTTGCTGCTATTAACGGAACTCTTGAAGGTGTTGTACTTGATGAAGGGATGAACGAAAAGGCCAGAGTCACGGTCAGCGAGCTAGTCAAGAGCCTGCAGTCCATAGAGGGAGCAAGATATGTCATATTCGATGGCATCATAACCCAGAGGCTCGTAGACGCTTCGGAGAAGGCTGGGGTAAAGTTCATCGTAGGTCACAGGGCTGGAGACCTTAGCAGAAAGCCTGAAGTGGCCATTGGGACATTCCGCGATGCCGGCTTAGAATAAATCTCGATGATTATCAGCAGGTTTCAGAGGAACATAGGGCTCGCAGTGGTGCAGCCCGAAGACCTTCAAGACCTATGGACGCTAAGACGGATAATCTCTCCGGGAGATGAAATTTCTGGGGAGACTACCAGGGTGATAAAGGTGCAGGGAGAATTTACCAGACCTGATAAGGGCCAGAGGATAAGCGTGAGAATCAGCATGGAGGTTGAATCTGTAAAGCTCGAGGGCATGCTTGAAAGGTTAAGGATTTCTGGCACTATAGTGGAGGTTTCAGAAGAGTTTCTGAGTAAGGGCTCGCACCATTCGATGAACGTTTCCATGGGCTTCCCTCTGGTGATCAAGAAAAGAACTTGGCAGGATTTTGAAGCCAAACTCTTGCAGGAATCCTCGAAATCGAGCGAGAGGTTCTTGCTCGTAGCGATAGACAGCCGGGATGCAGCGGTTGGAGTATTATCGGGAACTCATCTTAAGATACTGCCGCAGATAGAGTCGGGAATTTCTGGAAAGATGTACGAAGGTTTGCAGGGTTCTCTGGCCCAATACATGGCAAAGGTCAAGGATGCCTTGCAGATTATCCATAAAGAAGGAAACAAGATAATCGTATTTGGTCCCGGACAGACCAAAAATGCCTTCGCAAACTTCCTTTCAAAAGATACGAAACTTGCTTCTTTGGTGCAGACAGTTGAGGGGATAGACCTTTCAGGCGAAGATGGTCTATTTGTTGCCCTGAAGTCTCATTCGTTGAAGAGGGTCTTTGCAGATGCTACTATAGCAAGAGTTCAGGCGATTGCTGAAGAAGGTGTAAAGAGGATTGCAAGGAATGATGGTAGAGTGGTTGTTTCGCTGAAGGAGACTCTCGATGCTACCAAGGCTGGTGCTGTTGAGGCTGTCTTGGTTTCGAGCAAGCTATTTGAAAAGGGCGACGAAAGCAGCATAGTAGAACTGCTGAATGCGACGGAGAAATTTGGAGGCAAAACGTATCTTGTGGATTCTTCTACTGACACGGGGAATCAGGTCGATGTTATGGGCGGTGTTTTGGGACTGTTGAGGTATTCTACGTATAAAGGCTAGTGTGTGTTATCCACTCATGCATTATTGGGGTTATTCTTGCATGTTGCAGAATGGTTGGTAAAACAGATATTCCCATTAGAACCAAGGAGTTTCCATGTCAAGGGAGCTAGATGAACAGGTTGAATTAGAACTAAAGAAACTTGCCGAGGGATCTATTGCAACGCAAAAGGCAATAGAGATGATCGGCACGAATATAGAAAAATACGTAAGATGATGGAAATACAAGAACCCGACAAGGCCCTTCAAGAGCTGCAAGAACTTGATAATTTCTTCAAGGATATGCTTGGTCGGATTCATATTGCAACCTCAGAGCTTGACATACACGCGAACATACTGGTTGCGTACCAAAATAGCCGTCTAACCAAAGAGGTAGCCAAGCAGAGTAGAAGACTTACATGGGTAACCGTTGTACTAACGGTTGCTACTGTGATATTGGCTATGCCGTTGATTATTCAGTACGTTTCATGGTTTCTGAAATAGCCTTTTTGAGTAATTCTACCCATCTGTTCTGTCTATTAGCCACATAAATCTGAGCTGCCTGAGCTGGCGTTTCCCTTTCGAGTTTGAGTCTTACAAGCCTACGTTATTTTGTACTTTCTACCAACCATTGCATGTATTTCTCGGACACATTGCTAATGTTCAATGTGATTATCTCTGGAACCTCATAGGAATGCTTACTTTCGATAAATTTCCTTAGCTTTGCAGCCTTTGCAGTAGTAGTCTTGTAAATTGCAAGAAACTCTTCAGCCTCTTCGATCTTTCCCTTCCAAGTATATGCAGAATCAATTCTAACAATATTCACGCATGCTGCGAGCCTTCCAGAGACTGCTCCTCTTGCAGCCTTCTTGGCCTCCTCCCTGCTGGGATATGTTGAAAGGATTATTTTAGCTACCAAGGCTACAGAACCGTTATAATCATGCCATAATAAAAGCGATGCAGATGGCGGCTATAGACACGCTGACGATAGTGCTTGCATTTGTTGCCTTCTGGGCTGCGGTTTATGCGATAGGCAAGGTTGCCAAGCTTGACCAGAAAGGGTTCAGCATCAAGCCCTTTTACCTAGTGTACAAAAGCCAGAGGATTGATGGAATACTTGGAAGGATAGCCAAGGCAGAAAGACTCTGGAAGGTCTTTGCAAACATCAGCGTAGTTCTTGGACTGATCTTTATGGTTGCAGCATTCGGTTATCTGGCTTCCAACCTCTACAGCTTCTTCTTCGCACAGCAGAGCTTCTCCGAAGTGACAGTGCTCGTGCCATTCATCACGATACGGAATACTGAAATCTTGACATACTTCTTCCTGTCATTGCCGATAATCCTGATAGTTCATGAGGGAGGCCATGGTGTGATAGCCAAGCTTGAAAAGATCAAGGTAAAGTCTGGCGGCTTTGCAGTCATAGCGGCTCTGTTCGCAGGTTTCGTTGAGCCTGACGAGGAAGAATTTACAAAAGCCAAGCCGATTTCAAGGCTCAGGGTAGTCGGGGCAGGTTCAGGGGCTAATATTCTCTGCGCCGTATTGGTTGCAGCATTGTTGGTGACTACGCCGACATTTGCCTTTGTCCTTGATGCTCTGCCGGTCCTTAATACTACAAAGCCGTTGTTCTACGGCGACTCTCTTGGAGTTCCTATAGTAGATTTGCTTCCTGATGGAGGGGCAGAAAAAGCGGGCATAAAGCCCAACGACATCATTACAGATGTGAAGGGAGTGAAAATCCAGACGCTAGCAGATTTCCGCAAGTTTTCACTGGCGATAGGAGAAAACGTGGAGGTCAAAATACTCAGAGACGGGCAGCGGCTTGATTTTGATCTTATTGCAGGGCCTTCTCCCTCAAACGCATCCAGAGGAGCCTTGGGCGTGAATCTGAACCAGCCCTATTACCCTCCAAGAATTCAATTAGGCTTTGAGATGCCGAGGGAGGTTGCGGCATTTCTGTTCTGGCTCTTCTTCCTTTCGTTTAACATAGCTATATTCAACATGCTACCCTTCTACCCCCTTGATGGTGACGGCTTCCTTAACGCTCTGATCAGCGCAAAGATTCCTGAAAACAGGAGAAAGTTGGTCAGAACCTCCATCAATAGCCTTGCACTCGGGTTGCTAATCGCGAACATGGTTGGAACGTTCATAAAATCTGGCTTTATCACTATATAGTCACAAAGATTGGCATGTTTTTAGGCACTAAGACTATTACGGTTTCTTCAGAAGCTCTATTTCATTTTGAGAGCCGTATCTATTGATCTTGACATAGCCCAGCCTTTCGAGTCTCTTCGACATACGCCACATGCTCGTCTTCGGTATGATGAACTTCTTCCTCAAGTCAGATTCGAGTGCCTTTCTTCCGTTCTCCGCCAGAAAGTTCAGCAGCGATTCCTCCTCCGGCCTTAGCTTGACATCTGTATCAATTTCAGGAGATCTTCTCATTCTGTAGAAGAGAAATACTCCTAAAACTGCAATTGCGACCCCCGCTACAGGAATCAATAGCGTCACGATGCTGGTAGTTTGAGGATTCGAAATCGCTGGTAGCTGTTGGGGAGGGTTTTGAGCTGGCGCTGGTTGTTGAGGTTGTGGATCAGGCTGCGCTTCCACTATCACTGGCAACGTGTAGCTTATCTCCCAAGAGCCCTGGTCCAAAAGAAGCACTGGTTTGCCGCTTTCGAACGAGATGATCTCGGGTATGGCATTGAGGAAGGTTATCGTCGCTTGGTCTGGAAGTGTAAGATTTGCTTTCGCCAGAAGGTTCATCTCCAAAGTCCATACGGCACCTTCCTTGCTGGTTATGTCACTGACCTGATATTCAACATAAGCTGTACTCGCCCCAAGCGTGTAAACAGTGATGTTTCTCCCAATGTGTTCAAAGCTCATAGGAGCCTTGAGCTGGTCAGTTACAAATATGGAACTGGCAGAGGAGGAAAGTAGGGGGACGTTGATCTGCGCAACTGACTGGTTGATCTTGAACTGCTGCAATACCAGAACCACGCCATCCCTATAGACAACGATGTCGTGCTTTGCAGTTTCGTAACTAGTAACCTGAGCGGATGCTGGGCCTATAACTACGAGCGACAATGCTAAAATGAGCACTAACCCGCGCAGAGTCTTCACCGTGGACGCTGGATTTCCTCTAAACCCTCTCTGATAAACCTAACCGCTATGGCTCCTATTATTAGCCCCATTATTCTGGACACTACGGACGAGCCTTGCCTGCCCATAACTTTAAGCACACCGGTTCCCACGTACAGAGCCAGCCACGTTATTGCAACCACAATGGTTATGACAATTGCTTTCAGCAGAAAGTCCTCCATCAATAATACTACGCTGATGCTTCCTGGCCCAGCAAGAAGTGGCGTTGCTAGAGGGAAGACAGCTATATCCTCCTGCTCTGCCTTTCCATAACGTGCCTCACTTCTCCCCAGTACATATTGCACAGAAAATATCAGCAGTATTATCCCTCCAACTATCTTGAAATCTGTTACTGTAATGCCCAACGCACCAAAGAGCAAGTTTCCAGCCAAGGCAAATGTGAAGAGTATTGCTGCTGAAACGATGCATGATTTGTTGATGATATCCCTTCTCTCCCCTACTGACATGTTTTGGGTTAGAGCAGAAAAGATGGATATCGCTCCTATGGGGTCAAATATTGCAAATAGCGTGACGATAGACTGCCCAAGCAAGAATACGTCGAAACCTTCAATCATCCCTACCGCCACCTTCCACAACATATTTAGCAAGACCTGCACTTTTAAGGTACGTGAGCCACTGTATAAGATGCAGCAGGAAAGCGGTATACAGGCGGAAGTACTCTGGCGAGGTGTTCTGCAAGTCCTGCTTTTCAGATTCAATAATCGAGAAGACTAGAAGAACAATTTCACAGTATAGGATGCTGAAGTATGGCGACAAGATCGCTTTAGGTGTCTCTGGCGGCAAGGACAGCCTTTCGCTTTTGCACATCCTCTCCAAGATCGCTGAGCCATATGGCACTAAAGTCTATGCGATCACTGTAGACGAAGGAATAGACGGCTATAGGGAGGAGGCCATAGTAAATGCTAGGGAGTTTGCTTCCAAACTTGATATTGAGCAAGTAGTTCTATCGTATAAAGAGATCTTTGGGCTCAAGCTCGATGAAGGTTTGGAGAGAAGGAATGGGAAGCGGGTCGCTGCATGCACCATCTGTGGCACACTACGAAGGAGAGCTCTGGATATAGGGGCGAAGAAGGTAGGGGCAAATGTAGTTGCGACTGCGCACAACCTTGATGATGCCCTTCAAACCTTCATGATAAACCTGCTCAGCGGAGATGTCGAGAGGATAAAGTGGCTAGATCCTGCCAACGAACCAAAGAAGATCTTCCGCCTAAAGAGGATCAAGCCTTTGATGGAAGTTTATGAGGAAGAAATCGCTTACTACGCTTTTCTCAATGAGATTCCGTTCCAGACCGTGTCATGTCCCCATATGTCCGAAAGCATAAGGTCTGATATCAGAGTTGTCTTGAATAGATTTGAAGATGCACATCCAGGCATGAAGTACAACATGTTCAGATCCATGATGAACATAGCGAAAAATCTAAAGATCGAAACTTCGCGCGATGCCAAGCCGTGCCTGAACTGCGGCTTCCCCTCTTCAGGCGATATATGCTCCGTCTGCAGTCTGCTTCAGAGCCCTGTGCTACAGCTTGCGCAAATAGAAAGACTAAACGAGTCTAGTCCTGAAAAGGCTACCTAACTTTTCAGGCTACCAGCTGAAAACAAGGCGATTATCAGAAAGTCAATCATATGCGAAACCTCTATGTCAGTAAAAGGTACAACGCGTTGGCCGCTGAACAAAACTAGATCAAATATGTTCAGAGCCTCCCTGATTGCTATTAGAGCAAACGCTGCTCCAAGGAGAGCAAGTCTTGACCTCCCATCCCTGATGAATGCTTTGACCGATATTGCGAACAGAAATGAGCCAAGAACCAGAGTAAGTAAATGAAGAGTGAGGTGGTAGGCAAATCTGAAATCGGCTGGCTGCGACGCTACAACCTGTGAATAACTTAACGCTGCCTCCGCAAAGCCACCCGCTATAGGTACGCTGGCTGCTAGAATGCCTAGGGAGAAAATTCGCAAACCGTGTCTCTGCACCCTTTCTGGCAATTTAAGATAATTGGTGCAACACTAGAATAGTCCTTCCCATGTCTTCAGGAAGTTGTCTACGGATTTGTCGAGGAAGCTGGATTTGAAAGTGTTCAGAGTCTTTGCCAAGCTCTGCCCATCTATGACGCTGTATCTGGTCTCTTTCCCGTCCCTCTCCCCTTTTATGACATTTACTTCGAGGAACTTCTTGATGTACCAGCTCATTGTGGATGGGCTGACCCCGATGTGACTGGCGATCTGGCCCTGCGAAGCGTTTGGATTGTTAAGAAGGAAGAGCAGGATGTTGCGGTAGTTCTGACTGCGAAGAATGGAAAGCAGTGTAGATTCGCCGTCGCCTATGTTTCTGGGATAAAGGCGCAGACCCAACCACTTTTTCTCGACCTTGATTAAGCCAGCCTTTTCCAGAACACCGACGTGATACTCTAAAGCGCCAGTACCTATGCCAGTCCTCCTCTGCACTTCCCTGAAATGTAGCCCCGGAAACTTGGATATGGTTTCAAAGATTCTCTTCCTAGCGGGCAAGTGCATCGCAGGAATGTCAATGTTCATTGCTGAAACATAATGTTCAACAATTATTTTACCGTTTTGTATGATCCCAGTAAATTGGTAAGGCTTTTACGTAATACCATTTTGCAATTGAGCCATCTTGGGAACTATTAGGTACACTCTTGCTACAAACAACCCTTCGGCGCACTATTTCGATGTAGAGATCTCTGCAAGTAACCTGAAAGGCAACACTATCAAAGTGATTATGCCTGTCTGGGCCCCTGGCTCCTATCTGGTCAGGGAATTTTCACGGAATATCCAGAACTTCAAAGCCTTTGGCAGAAAAGGAAGGCTCTTGAACGTATTAAAGACTGCAAAAAACGTTTGGAAAGTCGAAACGAAGGGAGAGGATAGCTGCAGGATTACATACAGAGTCTATGCATTTGAGATGGGCGTGCAGACGAGCTATCTTGACGAAGAAAGGGCAACAGTAAACGGATCAAGCGTATTCTGCTACATTGATGGCAGAGAAACTGAAAATGTCCAATTAGAAATCAAACCGTACAAGAAGTTCAAAAAAATCTCTACCGGGCTTGAAAGGCAAGGCAATCTGTTTGTTGCAGAGAACTATGACCAATTTATAGATTCTCCAATCGAGGTTGGGAACCAGCAGATCTACAGTTTCACGATAAATGGAAAGCAACACGAAGTTTCAATATGTGGCTCGGGAAACCTCAATTCAACAAAATTCGTCGCAGATGTTAAGAAGATAGTAGGAGCCGCTGGTACGGTCTTCGGAGAATATCCTTACCAAAGGTACGTCTTCATAGTTCATCTGGTCTCTGAGAAGGGCGGAGGATTAGAACATAGCAACTCAAGCATGATTAAACTGCAGAGGTGGGGTTTCAAGTCAAGAACCGATTATTTACAGCAGCTTGCTCTTGTTGCGCACGAAATCTTCCACCTTTGGAATGTCAAGAGGATAAGGCCAGAGCAATTAACAAATTATGATTATCAGAAGGAAAATTACACAGAACTGCTTTGGGTTTCCGAAGGTCTGACCAGCTATTATGAGAATGAAATACTGAGAAGAGCCAAAATATATTCTACAGAGGAATTTTTGGAAGCTTTGCTGGAGGATATAGAGTTTGTAGAGGGTATGCCTGGAAGAAGGGTTCAGAGCCTCGAAGAAGCGAGTTATGATGCCTGGATTAAACACTACAGGCAGAATGAGAATACTCCAAATTCATCTGTGTCGTACTACGCAAAGGGCGCCGTGATTGGCTGGATGCTGGACATGGAGGCCAAGAGAAAGGCTAGATCTCTTGACGACATTATGCGCCTGCTGTACAGGGAAACTTACAAGCGAGGCAGAGGTTTCGGCTCAGAGGCTCTCCAGAAAGCATGCGGGAAAGTTTGCGGAGATCTGGACAGTTTCTTTGCTGATTACGTTAGAGGAGTGAAGAATATTGACTATGGCAGATGGTTTGGATATGCAGGTCTGGCGTTGAAGCCCTCTAAAAGGGAGGGAGGTTTCCTTGGTATCAAACTAAAGGCCGAAGGGGGTAAATTCTGCGTCGCTAGCGTAATGCAGAATGGTCCGGCTCAGAGAGCCGGGATTTATGCAAACGATGAAATAATTTCATTTAACGGTTTCCGTGCAAACGAAAAGCTATATGAGAGGTTTGCTGAAACGAAGCCAGATTCAACAATACCTCTGATAATCAGCAGAGACGAAAGAGTATTATCTATTGAAATAAAGGTTGGAGAATATCCAAAACTGCAGTTCATGCTTCAGAAGATAAAAAACCCGACAAAAGAGCAGAGGGGATTCTTTGAAAACTGGCTTGGAAGAAGGTGGGAAGAGCCTATGAAGCTCATGCAAAGAGAAATCCCACAAGAGAGGCGCTGGATTTAGTTTTCTAAATTCGGTCCAGGCATAATTTCCTGCGAATTTCAAAGCCATTAAATATGCAGAAACAATTTTACCGTAAGCTATGAAGGTCGTCGTTCAGCAAAATGTAAAGCTGGGTGCGGCTTTCTCTGTAGTCATAGCGTCCTTCCTTACTTGGGTTTATGTCGATAGAGTTGTAGTTGAATCTGCCTTCAGGCCGATATCTGCATGGGATGCGATCTACATATACCATTACGCTTTGGGGATTGGCTTCTCTGCAACATTCGTTTCGATTGGATTAATATTCTTCATATCTTCGGGAATGAAACTTGCATCAATGGCTCTGACAGGAACAGGGATAGGTCTGATGAAACTCGGGCCTGCAGACTTATTGTATTACTGGTTATTCTATCAGGAAGCCCCAAAGCAGATGGAATGGCTCGACGATAATAAGGCCTTGGTGGAGGCACAGATAGCTGCAGAAAGGGTGCAAAGGGCAGGCGTTGACCTTTCGCCATATGTCACAAACACAGGCCTGGGGATATCTGTAATATTGACCGTTGTTGCTATTACAATTACTTGGCTCGCGCTCTTTACGTATTATAATAGAAGGGCTAAGCAGTCCTCCTGATTCTGGACTCTGCATAGCTGACAGGGTCTTTCAGGCCGTTGATTTTGAATGCTTTTTTCCTCATATAGCAGGGGCCACATCTTCCGCAATGGGCTTCTCCTCCTTCATAGCAGCTCCATGTCAAATGTAGAGGAGCTCCAATCTGCACGCCAAGTTTCACAATCTCGTGCTTCATCAGGTTTCCTACTGGCATCTCTATCTTTACCCTTCTCTGCAGGTTCGTAGCATAGGGAAGCACTTCGTTCAGTTTGTTGATGAAGATCATCTCGTTATCCGGATATGCCCCGCTCTCCTCAAGGTTCGTGCCTGGTACTATTACGTCGTAACCATGAGCTTCTGCTATCCCTGTAGCTATTGACAGGAAGATCAGGTTTCTTGCGGGAACCCACTCATGTGCGAATTCAGCACCTGCTTCTCCATCCCTCTCCTTTTGGATTTCAGCCCAAGTTTCCGTAAGACGTGAATGGCCGATGACATCTTTGAACAGTGTCGTATCTATAAACATAAACCCGCAATTTAGATGCCCTGCAATTCTCCTTATTGATTCCTGCTCCCTCGCTTCCGCCCTGTGCCTGTATTTGAAGTGCAATAGTGTGACTTCATATCCCTTGTTCATCATCACCTTTGCAGCAGTAGTGCTGTCCAGCCCTGCACTAGCCACTACCAGAGCCTTCATTTTCCTTGAATCAATAAACAGCGATCTCTCGTCAAATGCCTTGGATGTTGTTATCTTCGCAACGGAATATGGTTTCAGCTGCCTTATCGGATTTGCATCCCATACCTTCAATGTGTCTTGCTGCAGATAAGATTCCAGAGACGTGAAATACACCACATCTAATGCAACATCATATTCGAGGAATATCGGCTTGTAGTTGCAAGCCAGATACAAAGCATTTGGTTCACCTTTCTTGACTATTGCTAGGGCAAAACTTCCAACAATAGCATCTCTGAGAATCTTCTGCAGGCCATCAAGGGAATCATCCCAAATGCCTTCAAGAAGTGGAGGTAGTATAGCGCTGTCTATCTTTGTCTTTCTTTTTAGCTTGAACTGCTTTTCAAGATCAAAGTCATTTGCGATCATGCCGTTATGGCTGATAAATACTGAATTGCCAAAGGGCTGAATGTCCTCCACATTCTTATTCGCTACATACTCCGTGGTTGGCTCCGCCCTGTTGTTTGCAATTACGATGTAGGTTTTGGGGTTTATGAATCTGGGCTTCTTGATCAAAGACTCGCTTGCTTTGCCAATTTCCTTGATTTCTACACAACTGCCGTCATTTTGGAAGGCGACGATGCCATACGAATCCCTACCTCTGTCTTCAGCCATGATCATGATCTGCCTTAGCCTCTGCTCTATTCTCTGGATTTCCTCTTGGCTCCTGGACTTCTGGAAGATTATGCAGCCGCTTATGCTGCAGCCCATTTAGACGGCCCTCTTGTGACCCCAAGCCAGTCTGTGTAGTTGGGGAAGCACCCTGAATTGCAATTCTTCCCTTGCGAAGTCCATCAATTCTTTTACAGCGTCAATGTAATCTTCTCGGGTGCCATCTGGCTGAAGGATTACTTTCGAAACGTCAATATTTCTCTCTTTTAGGAAGTTTAGAATCTCTCTGGTGTCTTTTCTTGGATTTACAACTACGAACTTTAGATAATAGTCATTTACGTTCTGCAGCCATTCTAGCTTGCCGTATTTTATCGAGAAACCAGCGTTGGAGGTTTTGGGCGAAACTGACCATACACTGACAAGTTTCTGCAGTCCTTTTGACGGCTTTATGGTTCCGTTAGTTTCGATTAATATGCTGTATCCTGAATTTACCAGATCATTGACAAGAGGTTCAAGAGGCTGCAGAAGCGGCTCTCCTCCAGTTATCGTTACTAACGGAGCATCGAATTCTGAAACCTTCTCAAAGATTTGCTCTGAAGTCATCCAAGTATAATCTATCCCTTCTTTTGCATTTTCCTGCTCTGCCCAAGAATATTTTGTGTCGCACCAAGTGCAGGTAAGATTGCAGCCATACATTCTTACGAATGTCGAGGGCCTTCCAACCACGTTTCCCTCTCCTTGTATGCTCTTGAATATCTCGCAGACTCTATATTGTCGTTCCAATTCCTCCCACTCCGGGGTTTGTTTTGGCGGAACGGGGGGAGGCCCCCTCACCCGCAGTTTTTGGTTGATAGTGCTATGATATATCGTTGTCCCTAAGCTTTTTCTTTTTCGAGCTCAAACTCAAACGCGTTTGTCTGTTTGGAGAGCGTTGCCAAGGCTTCTGCAAGGACGTTGCCCAGATATATTTGGTCCACCCAGCCAGCTTTGGGCTTGAACTTGACGCGGAAAGTGATCTCCTGCTCCATTTGTGAGTTTATGCTATTGAGGATATTTAACGTTATTTGATAATAGACAAATGTTATCTGCGATAAAGAAGGACGAAATTCACAAAGATTAGCGGCATACACTTAGAAGGTTTAGGAGCATCAAATTTTTGGCTTTGAATAGGATGAAAGCATAGTTTGCACAGGCGGGTCTAAATGCTTAGAAACAATCATTTTGAGATTAATTTTTCACCTCATCCAATTTTTGAGTGTAAATACTATCACCATCAAAACTTGAATTTACGTCATGCCTTGAGTTTATATACAAAACAAGGAAATTAATTGTATAACTATCTAACCAGATAATACTAAAGTACCCGAGTACTATAGTACTCTACTCATTTACGAATCAGAGATCTATGACAGCGAAAACAATGAACTTATACAATTGCAGAAGCTTACTCTGCGGCATAAAGTAATCAGATCAGAGAAGAATGATCTCACCATGCTACCCCCCATCATAGCTTTGCACACAGAGGCGTTGTCCCCCCTATACGGGAGGGGTTATGTGTATAACATCCGGGCTTTGTAGCCCTGTCCATAGAAGTTAGCAAGGGGTACAAGTGTTAGCAGATGATACAGCTGCGCTAACCCAAAACCAGTCTAAGTAACTTTCTTTAGTGCCTCTGCAATGACAGGAGCAACACTGACAAAGCTTACAGGGCCGGGGAAAGTGTCAGTCCCAACAACAGCCTCTATCCCAGCAGCGTACATCTTTGACAGAGCGTTCCCGCTTAATACTGGATGTGTGCATCCCACATAAATTCTATTGGCACCCGCCTGTTTGACCACCTGAGCAGCTTCTATGATTGTGTTGCCAGTGCTGATGATATCATCAATGATAATTGCATCCCTTCCCTGCACATTAAGCGCCTCTCCTCCTCTAGCCCTTATCTTAACATCAGTAGCACTGAACCTTGTCTTCTCCAATACAGCGTAATCCGTATTGATTTTCGCGGCAGCCACTTTTGCCCACTGTTCTGACTCCATATCTGGACCAATTACAGCAGCATTTTTTGGAGAATATATCTTGGAAATATATTCTGCAATGTATGGAACCGCTGTCAGATTGCGAGCTGGTATTTTGAATATTTCGCCCATGTCGGTAATCCTTTGCAGGTGCAAATCTATCGTGTATACCTTGTGAGTTCCTATTTGCTCGATGAGTCTTGTTATTAGATGGAAGCTTAGAGGTTCACCAGGGTTGAACCTTGCATCTTGTCTTGCATACGCAAAATACGGAAATACTGCACTGATTGATTTGGGAGCCATGTCCTTTAGCGTATCGACGAGCATAAGGTATTCGATTATCAACTCATCCGGTCTTCCTCCAGTAGGATGAATGATTACCACGTCATCGCCCTTGACATCGTCAAGCACTCTAAAGTACTTCTCTCCGTCAGGGAATCTCTTTTGATCTATCTTGCCTAATTTGGCACCTGTAAGGTTTGCTACTCTTACCGCTAGCGCTTCTCCTGCTGACCCTCCGAAAATTATCATATGCTATCCAAACCTCTTAGCTGACCTATCTATATTGATAGAGGTCTTTCATCATCGCGTATATACCAGCGGGCGGCACGACGCCTTTCTCCGTGATATAGAAGTCTATGTATTCTGGAGCGGTTATATCAAAGACTGGGTTGTTGAACTTGATCTTGGGGTTCTGGGCAATCCACTCCTTTGAAGCTATCTCTGTTGGGTCGCGCTCCTCGATATCTACAAGTTCGCCCACTATCGTCTTAAAGTCTATTTTGTATGTCTCAGCAGCCACCATAAAGTTTACTCTTGCTTCATGGGCAAGCACGGCTACCTGAGAAGTTCCGACTTTGTTCACCAGCGCACCATTAACAGAAATAGCGTCGCATCCTACAATCACTCTATCAGCTTTGTCCATAAAGAACCTGCATGCCGAATCTATTATCAGAGTAGTATCAACACCGTAAGCTGCAAGTGTAGCAGCAGTCTTGTGCCCTTGGAATTTAGGCCTTGTTTCGTCGCAGTAAACCTTGATACCTTTGCCCATGTCATAGGCTTTCTTGATTATGCTGATCGCGGCTTCGCTATTACAATGCGTTATTATCGTGTCACCATTCTTTATTCGTCTGGCTCCAATTTCGCCAATCTGCCTGACAGCATCAATGCTGGAAACCATGAAATCGTTCGCAGCGTTTACAGTAGCATTTCTGATGTCTTCTACAGAACCTCCAGACTCGAAGGTAGTCCTGCCTCCATACAACACATAGTTGACTCCGTTTGGAAGCGAAACTGCAGTAGGTCTTGCAGATTTTAGTTTCTCCCCTGCCCTTAATACAAGGTTCCAGTATTCCTTTGAGTTAGACGCTTTTGCACCTTTTGCATAGTCTCTTAGTGCTTGTGCAGCAAGCCTTGCAATTCTACCCGCACCATGTACACGCATCTCCTGCAGCGTTGTGAATGCTTCGTCAACGCTCATCGTCGAGAATTCCTGTCTTGGTTCTTTTGCAACTTTTAGAGTTTCCACTCTGAATAACCCTTTGAAGGGATTATGAGCCTCGATCTTACTTAAAAGTTCGGGACTTATTGCTTATACTGTTACGGATTAGACTATATCATACTTATTCTAGCATAAAAAATACATGTTGTACTGGTATTGTATGGGGGTTAACTAACACAAGTGCTAATAATTCATATAAGGTCGCCAATTATGTTTTGTCTAGATGAATACCAACTGTATCATAGGGTTTGCAATAACGTGCAAAACCATAAAGAGCTATGGCTCAGATATATAGGAGCAGAGAAACATGCAGGTAACGGTTGATCATGCAAAGATTGAAGAACTAAAGTCGATGTGCAAGAAGATACGAGTTGACATCATAAAAATGCTTGCCGAGGCTGGTTCAGGCCATCCAGGCGGTTCATTATCCTCAGTTGAAATCCTTGTAGGGCTATTCTTCTACAAGATGCGCCACGATCCTAGGAATCCAAAATGGGAAGACAGGGACAGATTTGTGCTATCAAAGGGACATGGTGTTCCAACGTTGTATGCAACTCTTGCTGAAGCAGGATACTTCCCTCTTGAAGAACTGATGACGCTAAGGAAGTACGGTAGCAGGCTACAGGGACATTCAGACAATGTCACAGCGCCATTTATAGAGGTCTCTACGGGCTCATTGGGTCAGGGACTTTCTGTCGCAAATGGGATGGGCTTAGCTGCTAGGTTGCAGGGCAAAAAATGGAGAACCTATGTCGTGCTTGGAGACGGAGAACTTGAGGAGGGTCAGGTATGGGAAGCAGCCTCCACAGCGTCCTACTACAAGATTGATAATGTTACTGCGATAGTTGACAGGAACGGCCTGCAACAGAACGGCCCGACAGAGCAGCTGAAGTCGATGGAACCGATTGCAGACAAGTTCAGAGCCTTCGGGTACCATGTCATTGAAATAAACGGACATGATATAGCGCAAGTTGTTAACGCACTTGACGAGGTTGAATCGATTAAGGGAAAGCCTACGATCATAATCGCAAAGACGATTAAAGGAAAAGGGGTAAGTTTCATGGAGAATGTGCCAGGGTTCCACGGCAAGGCTCCGACAAAAGAACAGGCTGTGCAGGCTCTAAAGGAGCTGGGAGCATGATAGACCTCAGCAAACTTTCAGTCCTTCCGATCAAGGCTTTGAGGGATGGATACGGAGAAACCCTAGTTAAGTTAGGAAAAGAGGATCCAAAAATAATCTGTCTTGACGGAGACCTTATGGACTCTACAAGAATGCAAAAATTCGCGAAGGAGTTCCCGCAGAGGTTTTTTGAAATCGGCATTGCAGAGCAGGACATGATAGGCACTGCAACAGGAATGGCGTTCGCAGGGATGACGCCTTTCGCCAGCACCTTTGCAGCGTTTGTGACCCGCTGCTTTGACCAGTTAAGATATACACTCGCATATCCAAAGGCTAACGTAAAATTCGTAGTTACTCATGCAGGCCTTGGTGTAGGTGAAGACGGTGCATCTGCCCACGCAATAAACGACATAGCACTCATGCGAAGCATTCAGAACTTTACAGTCATCGTGCCAGCAGATTATACATCAACTAAGATGTACATTGATTGGGCTGCAAAATACCACGGTCCAGTTTTTGTAAGACTAACTAGGCAGGACCTACCAGTTCTATACGAGAAGGAATCGGACTTTATAACAGGCAAGGCTAATGTCCTGACGGATGGAAGTGACTTGACAATAATCGCTTGCGGGGCAGAAGTCTATGAAGCACTAGCAGCAGCTGCAGAACTTACGAAGAGAGGTGTGAAAGCTAAGGTAGTTGACAACGCAATGGTAAAACCTCTAGATCATGAAACAATTCTGAAAGTTGCAAAGGAGACTGGCCATGTTATTACATGTGAGGATCATTCTATAATTGGAGGACTTGGGGGCGCAATATCTGAATTCCTGTCAGAGAACTATCCTGTTCCTGTCCACAGAGTTGGCTTAAGGGACATCTTCGCAATTTCAGGAACTCCAAGAGAGCTATTCGAGCACTACGGTCTATCGTACAATCACATAGTTGATGCTGCGGTTACTATGAAGAACGGCCGCAAGTAGTTCAGCTAAAGGGCTTAAACTTAAATAAGATTCAGCTCGATAAAGTGTTAATCAAAAGGTGTAGTGTATGAAGATATTCCTAGATACTGCGAATATAGCCCAGATTAAGGAAGCAAACGATATGGGTCTTCTTGACGGAGTAACTACTAACCCTACTCTGGTTTCTCAAGAGAAAGAGGATCCAGAGGTAATCTACTCAACAATCTGCAGAATGGTAAAAGGCTCGGTAAGTGTTGAAACTACATCAAACAATACCGAAGAAATTATCAAACAGGGTCACAAAATTACAGAGTATGGCAAGAACGCAACTGTGAAAGTTGCCTGCACAAGAGAGGGATTGAAAGCAGTAAAGATACTTGAAGATTCAGGGATTCCCTGCAATGTTACCTTAGTCTTCTCACCCACACAAGCATTCCTAGCTGCAAAAGCTGGAGCAACAATAATTAGCCCCTTCATTGGAAGACTCGATGACATCAGCTACAATGGAATGGATCTTATTAGGACAATTGTAGGCATGCTCAGACCTTATGACTATCTTAAAAAGACACAAGTGCTAGTTGCAAGCATCCGCCATCCAGTCCATGTTGTGGAGGCTGCACAGACAGGAGCTGAGATAGCCACGATGCCCCCGAAGGTCTTCGATATGCTCTTCAAGCATCCATTGACCGACATCGGTCTCGATAGGTTCCTGAAAGACTGGGAATCTGTAAAGGCGAGGATGGCCCAGAAGGTCATTTCTCCATAAAGCAGACATAACACATGCGACGGCTGAGGCGTTAGCCCCTAGTTTTTTCTAAGCTTTCAAATGACCTGTGAATTGAAAAGAATCTGAGTGTTATATGTTTGCAAACAGAGGCAGAGCCAAAATCTCCCTAATATTCGAAACCTTGTAATGACAACTGTATGATGTCCTGTCTTCTCCGGGTATGAAGACTGTCGTCATTCCCGCAGCCCTTGCACCCCTAATATCCTCATCCTCGTCTCCAACATAGACCAAGTGTTGCGGAGGAATGTCAAGGGCATTGGCAGAAAGGAGATACGCTCCTGCAGAAGGTTTTCTAACATTTATCATGGATGATACAAAGAATTTTTCTACGAGACTGCTCAGATGAAACTTTGCATCTATGATGCCTACCCACTCAGAGATATTGTTTGTCAAAATAACAGTTCGCAGACCGAGTTTCTTAACCTGCAACAATACATCGAAAGCCCCATATATTATTCTAGCTCGGCTCGAAACAGTTTTAGCCAGTTTCGTTTCAAGATCTGCAGTGCTAATAGTGAGCCTAGAAGATAAGCTCCTAACAAATTCGCTATATGCTATCTCTCCTGCAGAAACTTGATGGTATAATTCTCCCCACAATTGGTAATCAATATTGAAGGAATACTTTGTGCAGAGCTCTCTGTAAAAGGCTCTTGAATTACCATCTACGATAACGCCAACTAGATCGAAGACTATACCTCTCACGGATGATTTATCCGTGTGCATTGGATTTAAGTTGTTCAGACGGTTGACAGTTTGCGGTTTACGAAGGAACATGCGTTCCAAGGTATCCCTTAATATGCCACATTCGTCTAAATAGGGCTTGCTCTAACATGCTGGACAGAAACCGCAGGCGATTCCTAAAGGCTGCAGGAGCTACGAGTGCTCTGGCAGCAGCAAGTCTATCAGTTCCTAAGGCTGCAGCGTGCTACTTTGATTATGAGCAGATGGTGGCAGATCTTCCAAAATTAATCGCGTCTGTCCCGACAATAAGGTCACTAACTGAAAGAGAAAAAATCGCTCACCTCCTTAGAAGAGCAGGTTTCGGTGCGACCGAAGCTGAACTTGATGCTTATGAGCAAAAGGGACTTGACAGGACAATAACTGAATTAGTGAATTATCCTGTTTCGGAACCGAAACTTGAGGATGCGATCTCAAAACTGAACCTGAGAATGGACAGACTAGCAGATGTGCAAACTTGGTGGATAACTCGGATGGTTCTAACTGAGAGACCTCTGCTCGAAAAAATGGTCTTCTTTTGGCACGGACATTTCGCCACATCGATTAGAAAGGTTAACAATGTTTCTTACATGCTTCAGCAGAATCAATTCTTTCGTTCAAACGCTTTGGGCGACTTCAGAGAAATCCTGCTGGGAATTTCAAAAGATCCCGCAATGCTAGTATGGCTGGACAGTAACTCCAATCGCAAGGGCGCACCAAACGAGAACTATGGCAGGGAGCTTCTAGAACTGTTCAGCATGGGGATAGGCAATTACACAGAGTCAGATGTCAAAGAAGCAGCTCGGGCATTTACTGGATGGCATGTGGACAATCAAAAAGGGGCATTTGTCTTCAACTCGCGACTGCACGATGATGGCTTGAAAACCTTCTTAGGCAGAACTGGAAACTTTGATGGAACGGACATAATCGATATAGACGTTCAGCAGCTAGCAACTGCAAAGTTTATTTCGAAAAAGCTTTTTTCGTTTTTTGCTTATGAAAATCCCGAGCCAGAGATCTTAGGTAAACTTGCAGATGTCTATTTCAAGAGCAATAGAAGTATAAAGGCGATCGTCGAAGCAATCCTCCGTTCTGAGGAGTTTTACTCGCCAAAAGGTGTATTTACGATGGTTCGGAGCCCTGTCGACCTAGTAGTTTCAGCAAGGAGACTAGCTGGAGGGCAGATTAACATTGGAGCTATGGTGGCCGCCATGAGGAGGAGTGGGCAGGAACTCTTCGCCCCTCCAGACGTGTCTGGCTGGGAGACTGGTATTGAATGGATTTCTACTGCTAGGCTTCTGGAGAGGTTCAATTATGGAGCAACTGTTGCTGGAGCTGCAGCCAACGGAACTGATATTGTTTCCCAAGCAAGGGCTAAAAGGATCGTCGATCCTGTTGCATTAGCGGATTTTGTTAGCACAAGAATCTTACAGAGGTATCCCCAAGAAGAAAGGAGGCGTTATTTAGAGCGGCTCGCAAGAGAGTCTCTCGGCACCAGTCCAAATAATCAAACGATAGAGAGAGCTACAAGGTCACTCATTGCAGTGATTACCGCGACGCCAGAATTTCAGCTAGAGTGATTGTATGAAGATAGAGAGAAGAGAATTTCTGAAGATGGGCGCTGTTGGCATGCTGGGTGCTGGAGCGATGATGCTGTTGCCCAGAATGGCAGCAATGGTACTGATCATGGAAAGGGAGGGCCTATGTTCGTACTAGGTGGAGGTGTAAAGGGAGGTCTTTATGGATCAGAGCCTAGTTTGACAGACCTTAACGATGGGGACATAACTCCGAAGATAGACTTTAGGCATGTGTATGCTACCATACTGGAAAAGTGGATGGGCGCAGATTCCAGTGTGGTTATGGGACAAAGGTATCCATTGCTAGACTTTGTCAAATAGGATTACAGTTTGCTCCTTATTCGTATTATGCCGTGTCCATCGCAAGATTGACAGCTATTTTTGCAAGGAAAAGATGTCCTATATGCGGCATGGCAGGCTCTAGGCCATACCAAAAGAATGTCAAGGGTAGAATGTACAAGTATTTCGCTGCCAGGTTCAAGGGCTTTGATGGAAAGTGGAAGATTAAATGGTACCGTGTGAAATAAGCTACTAACAAAACAGGCCCCTAGCTAATGCTGACGGCGGAACTCCCTATATACAGCGAGAACGTAAATGAAAAACTTCATTCCTATAAGGTTAAGAAAGAAAAGATTGTGTTGTTGATTTGTGAAACAAACCTCTGAAGCGATGCTACTAACACTATTGAGTCAAAGACAAATCAGCCATAACTCTTTTCCCGGCCTTCTCTTATGGCCTGCACAGAGGGAATCTTCTTGGGCCATTTCTTTCCTATGTTCAGTGCCAGTTGTTTCCACTGTTCAGTAAGCTCAGCAGTCATACTTTGTCGTTGTATGTCTGTTATATTAGACTATACATTTGACAGTACAAATGATTCTGTTTGTATAGTGGACCGGAGGGGATTCGAACCCCTGACCTTCCGCGTGCAAGGCGGATATTCTACCACTGAACTACCGGCCCTTAGCCCAAAAGCACGAATTAATCCATTAAAATACTGTAAGCTTTACAGAAAGCCCCATTGCAGATTATTCAAAAATCATTTCTGGACGTATTCAACTCCCTGAATCTGCAGTTTCCCTCTGTCGCCGTACCATTTCTTTGTAGCTTTCTTTATCTCAATCCTCTTCTTGTACAGCGGGGCGTCCAAGACGAAGGTGTCGAGGTCACCGCCCTCACCTACGGGGTTGAATCTATATCTGGCTGAAAGCCTGAGCAGTTTCTCCACGCTTTGCCTGTCTAAATGCTGCCCGAGCCACTCCTCCCCAAGGCCATAGGCAGCTACAGAGACTATTATCACATCCATCTTATTCTCAAGAATCTTGCTGTATAGTTCCTTTGCAGAAATGCCCCATAGCGGAGCATAATGCTCTTTCCCTGCATTTCTGCATACCCTGTCGAACTTTTCCTTCTGATAGTTTGACGCTATCCCCCCAGTAACCAAGTAATCTGCATCGATATTCTTCAGCGCTTCCTGCAACGATTCTTCTTCGCTGTTCTTCTTGGCTTGAACGGGTATCCATGGTAGACCTGTCGAAACGGCTATGTTTTCGACCAGATGCACATTGTGAGTATGATAAAGCATGCTTTCAGGGTCTTCTGGTATGACTGTCAAGAGGGCCTTTATCATTATCCCTCTTGAATGGGCTATGTGCAGAGAGAGGGTAGAATCCTTCCCTCCAGACGACAGGCAAATAGCGGCCTTCATTCTCCTTACAGATCTCTCTGCCATTTAAAACTATAAAGCGCATATTCTAATGCGAGGACTGGTTTAGCAGAAGTGCACAAATACAGACGGCGGTATTTGCTTATAGGCCTTGATGGTAAAAACATCCAAGATACATTCCAAGCATCTCCTCTGAAGGTCAAGATCATCAAAGCAGAAGGAGGGTACGCGGTATTGAAAACTGATTCGCACACGGTAGATTCTTTGAAGACTTTTGTCAAAGAGAAAGGGTTCAAGACGATTTCAACATCTGGGACCATAAAAGGCCTATCCCGCAAATCCAAAAGGCTAAATCTTTCTTCTTAGTAAGCAGGAATGGGATGAAGTGTATCGCTGCCCCAGACTGAGCCGGGCTTAAGCTCCCTTGGCTATGAAGACCTCGCGACGATACTGACCACTAATTCTTCGCTCTAAGCATGAAAAAGATATTCGCAAGTCCAAAGACGTTCCCCAACAGCGCAAGCGCAATCCCTATCGCGCTTGGTATGACTGTAGCCTCCATAATCTTACCTACTATGAAAGCTGCAAAGTCTTCGTGCGCATAGAAAGCGCCCTGATAACCTCCCGCAAACATGAACCCCGATACTATGTATACCCCGATATTGGTAATCAGGATTTGAGAGAGTAGGATCTTCTTGTCGCACGATTCTTTATTGAAAACCTTCCAGAGCAGATAGTATGCAACAGCCCAAGCCAGCATGCCTAAAACCCCGGCAATAAGGAATGCGGAATAGGCGATGTAGATGTATATCCCCGGCCATTCGGTAAGCAGAATCGGAAATTGCAGCCTTGGAAGGAATATCGGCACTGTAAAAATTATTGCTGCTCCTAAGTTGATGAAAGTTGCATACACAAAGTATTTCACAACTCTCTCTAATACAATCTGCTCATTCATTTTGTTCTGCTCTTTTGCGAGTTGCGTAGAATTCACCTTTCCATCTTAGTCTTTGAAGAAAGTAGCGTTCCTCCAACAGCCGTTATCCCCCCAGTTACTGCAATCAATACAGCAAGGAACTTCCAAGGAGCTATATCCTCACGGAAAGTCTGGAACTCTAGCTCTGTCAATAGCGAGTACATGATCGCTGCAAAGATTAGCAATATGCCCCCCCAAGCAAAAACGAACCTGTTCAAATATTTCTTCATCACTATTGCCTTAATGGGCAAATATATCTTTGTGCAGTTCATGCGATCAATGCTCATATTTGCTTGGAACCTTTGTAAATGCGATCGCGATAATAGTTGGAACTCTTGTTGGAGCCTCGCTCGGTGCAAAGATACAAGAAAGATATTCTAGGATCGTCATGCGGTTTCTGGGTCTTGTTACAATGTTTCTAGGCGTACAGATGCTTGCAGGGTTTAGCAACATAATTGTACCTATTCTGTCATTGCTAGGTGGAAGCGCGCTAGGCTATTCTTTGCACATTGACAGGGCTATCAATAATTTTGTTTCAAAGCTCTCCAAGCATGGGCAGGGAGGGAGGGGATTTATTGTAGCCTCTGTGCTGTTCTGCGTAGGCCCCATGAGCATAATCGGTTCTCTTGAGGATGGTTTGCATAACAATCCAAGTATACTGCTTACAAAAGCTGGGCTAGACGGAGTTTCATCAGTAGCTTTGAGTGCAACCTTTGGAATAAGCGTCATGCTCTCCGCACTTCTGGTCTTCTTACTGCAAGGCTCGATTACATTAGCTTCCACCTACGCTTCATCATTCTTGACGCACCAACTAGTTAGCAACTTGACTACAACAGGCGGCGCTCTGGTGCTCGTGATTGCTGCTAACCTGCTCGGTTTTGATAAACTCAAAGTTGAGAATCTCTTGCCATCTTTGCTAATGGTTGCAATTCTTAGTTTGCTGAATCTTCCATAGGTGAGCCAATGGAAGTAACTCCAGAAGAGATGATGCGGATCGAGGACAGGGGTGAAGCTCTAGGCATTTCGAAACTCTTGATGATGGAAAATGCAGGGGCTGCGGTTGCGCAGTATATTACCCAAAAATTCATACCTTTCTCTAACAAGCACATAGTGGTAGTTTGTGGGACAGGAAACAACGGCGGGGACGGCCTTGTATGTGCAAGACACCTTGCAGGACTGCTGCAAGGTCTGGATGTTTTCCTACTTGGTGACAGAGAACAGGTCAAGACAGCAGAGGCGAAAGTGAATCTAGAAATAATTCTTCGCATGAAGTCATTAAAACTTTACGATACTAACAGCACGAACTTTTCCTGGCAACTCAAAAAATCTCTCACTAAAGCAAGCATAATAGTAGATGCGATTTTCGGGACAGGCGTTAAAGGCGCCATAAAGGAGCCGCATGTATCAGCGATAAGGATGATAAACGAATCAAAGGGTTACAAGATCGCTGTTGATATACCTTCAGGTTTGGATCCTTTAACTGGTATCGTGGGTGATTCATGCGTAAAGGCACAAACGACAATAACCTTCCACGCAGCCAAAAAAGGACTTGTAGGAAAAAAGGAGATTGTTGGAGAGCTTATTGTTGCTCCGATAGGAATCCCTCCCGACGCAGAACTCTAACATTAAAACTTTCCTGAATAGAATTATATCTGCCTTTTACATTAGTGATGCTATGCTACTTTTCCAGCTATTAGTAGGTAATTTAAAGAATTTCACTTACGTGATCGGGGATGAAAACGAAAAGGTAGGCGTGATAATCGACCCATCGTGGGATCTTGACAAGGTAATGTCCACGGTTAGAAGGAACAACCTAGAAATCAGGTATATTTTCAATACACATAGCCACTGGGACCATACAATCGGGAACAAGGAAATCGCAAATAGGACTGGTGCCAAAATAATTGCTCATGAATGTGCCCCTACGCATAAGGACATATCAGCAAAAGACGATGATGTTATAGAAGTTGGTAATCTAAAGCTCAGGATATTCCATACACCTGGACATTGTCCTGATAGCATCTGCTTGATGGTAGATGAAAATCTGTTTACTGGTGACACTTTGTTTGTGGGGGCCTGCGGGAGAACTGATCTTCCAGGTGGTAACCCTGCACAACTCTATGACAGTTTCTTTGAAAAAATATTGAAGCTTGACGACCATACTAAAATTTACGCAGGCCACGATTATGGGCCAAGGATAAAGTCAACTCTAGGCTATGAGAAAAAACATAACAATTCACTTCAGCCAAGATCCAAAGAAGAATTTATCGCAGTAATGGGCAGGTGAGCTATTCGTAGCTGCCCTTCTTCCACACGGCATATGCGTCATGTGCATGTATTGACTCGAAACTTCTAGCCTCGATCTTGTCAGCGTCGGGAAACTTTTTCAGGCATTCTCTTACAATATCCTCAACAAACTTTGGGTTAGCTTGGGCCTCGAGTATCTTCTCTGCTTCTTGCAGTCTTCTAAGAAACTCCGTAGGGGTCGTCGAGAAACATTCTCCCAATTTTAGTGCGACCTCTTCAAAATCCAGCATCACATCGCTGCGGATATCCAGCGACAAAGCAGACCTCTGCATATGACCTATTCCAATAATCTCCCTGCTGCACGGACAGGCAGTTATGCCTAGACTCCTGAAGGAATAAGCTAGCTTGCTATTTTCGCTTACTTTTACCCTCGTGTGCAGAAACTGATCCCTATATGGATAGCTCAATTCAGCGGTAACCCGACAATTAGGTTGTGTCTTGCTAACCTCCTTGCAGATCCGGCGCAGTGAATCCTCAAGGTAGTTACCCTCTAAATGTTTCTGAATAGCACCAACGAATCTGCTCATATGGACTCCTCTATGATCTGTTGTTGAGGCAATAACGGAGATTCTGACAGGTAGGGTCCACCTTGCCGCTTTGAAAACGACAGAGAGATTTTGTATCCCTGCCATTATTGCAGGGTCGGCTTTCTGCATCTGAACATCAGGTAGGTCTCCATTGAAACTTTGGCCTGATTTCTTTCTGTATGTTTCCTTGGTCATCGATGGTTCAACTTTGTTTGAACTTTCAATTTTATGGTCAGATGCTCTTGCTTATAGTCTCTTCTGCATATGGGATAAGGTCTTTTATCTTGGCTCTTGAAAATGTCTGTAACCTGATCCTGCAAGCGGGGCATCTTCCACAGGCAATATCTTCTCTATCATAGCAACTCCATGTTAATTCCAGAGGCACCTTTAGCCTGATAGCTTCTTTGAGTATGCGCAACTTATCTAATTTAGATAGTGGTGTGATTATTTCTGTAGAATTAGTCAAGGTTCCTATTTTGATAATTTCATTCAATCTTGCAAAAAATTCTTGAGTAGAATCTGGAAAACTCTTATGATCTAAATTATTGTGCCCTCCGATCACATACTTTGCTGAAATAGATTCAGCATAAGATACTGCAATTGCATAAAAGACCATGTTCCTTGCAGGGATGTACGCTGAGGGAAAGTTTCTATATGGTAAACCATTTTTTGTTTTAAGGTCTTCAAGCTCAAAAAGGAATGGTAATTCGATGACTTTATGCTCTACCACCCCAGCGTTTTGCGCTAATTTTGCGGAAGACTCGATCTCTCTCTTCAACCTGTTATGATAGTTGAAAGATAAAGTATACACATGCCAATTGGCCTCCTTTGCCAGCCAAAGGCAGACTGCAGAATCGAGCCCCCCAGAGAGAAGGACTACGACGCTTTCTTTTCCTGACGCATTCATTTTCCCTTCAATAAAGTCATGATATGCGAGCCTTTGTTCAGACCTTCGTAAACATATACGCCAATTCCCTGCACCTGTCTTGGCATCTTCGGAGATAGCAACCTTAGAACAGTATCTCCGATATTCTCTATGGTGGCCTCGCCTTCCATCAGGAGGGTGCTGTCCTTTGGTAACTTGAGGTCAAACTCGCCATTTGGCCCATTAAATTTAATCCTGTATGATCCGCCTTCTTTTTCAGCGATGTACTTTTTTGAGATAAACAACTTATGATCCATCCGACCAAGAGTTTCTTTTACGATCCTCTTTACGTCCCCAAAATCGACGATCATGCCTTTGTTGGGCTGGCCTATCAACTCAACTATTACGGAAGACGTATGACCATGCAATACGGAACACTTCTTAGTCCATGGTAAAATATGAGAATAGTCAAATGCAAAAGATGGGTCATCCATGAATATACTCTCGAGCTTCTCTGTGTCTGTTTCAGAATCGATATCAAAACTAGATATGGGTGCTCCAATTTCTGCGAGTGTGCTTGCTTCCTTGGCTCTTCCTACATAAAGGACTTTTTTGCTTGGCAAAACTTGTCTTAATTCTACAAAGTCTTTCTCATCAGTTACAATGAAACCCCATTTTGTTGTAAATGCTGGAACTAGTTTCTTCTTCCCTATGAGCACAGGCTTTCTATAAAAATATTCGACGTTGGCAAAATTCAGTATGTTGGCAATCGCAAGATCAAAAGTCGAAGATAGAAGGTTTCCTTCAGCATCAATATAAGCACGTTTGGCTTTCCCTTTCACAGACCTCCGAACACGTTCTTTAATACTGCCCAGAATTAGGCTGTCTTGTTTGATACCAAAATTTGCCATGCTGATAGATTCCTTAATTCTGTTGAGCCATCTGCAATATAATCCTTGATCGAGTTATTGCAGGATATACCTAGAGAAATAGTTCATGCAAGAAAAGTAAAAAAGTGAAATATGGGAGACTAGTCCTCTCCCATGCCAGCGCCCTCTCCACCGTGGGCGCCTCCTTTCGGTTCCTTCATTTTGCTCGATGCTATGACATCGTCTATCCTTAATATCATAGATGCGGCTTCAGTGGCGGAATTAATTATCTGCTGTTTTACTACTGTGGGTTCGTATACACCTACTTTCTCTATATCATCGACCTTGCCCTGCAGGACACCAACTCCGTACCACTTCTTGCCTTGGCTGTGAGCTGCTCTTAGCTCGACTTGCGTATCTATAGGGTCTAGCCCTGCATTCTCTGCCAGAGCCAGTGGTATGGATTCTAGTGCGTCAGCGAACTTCTGCACGGCGAGCTGCTCTCTTCCTCCTAATGTTGTCGAATATTCTTTTAGCTGATGTGCAATTTCCGCCTCAGGGGCACCGCCTCCTACCACTATGGAGGGATGCTGCATTACATCTTTGACTACCATTAGCGCATCATGTAGAGCCCTCTCTGCTTCGTCCACAATTCTCTGGGTGCCTCCTCTAACGAGTATCGTTACTGCTTTTGGATTTTTGCACCCTTCGATGAAGACCCACTTATCCTCCTCAACCTTCCTCTCCTCGACAGTAGCTGCTGAGCCAAGATCCTTAGCATCCAAGTCGTCAAGATTGGAGACCACTCTTCCCCCTGTTGCCTTTGCAAGTTTTGTCAGGTCGCTCTCCTTTACCCTTCTTACCGCCAGTATGCCCGCCTTTGCCATATAATGCTGCGTGATATCGTCTATACCCTTCTGGCATACAACAACTGTAGCTCCAACTTTTACAATTGTGTCTGCCATCTCCTTGAGCATCTTGTTTTCTTCGTCAAGAAAAGCTTTGATCTGCTCAGGGTTACTGATGTTGATCTTTGCATCGAACTCCGTCTTTTCAATTTCAAGAGGAGCATTGATTAGTGCTATCTTCGCATTCTCTATCTTCTTTGGCATGCCAGCATGGACAACTTCTTTATCGAGAACTATACCCTTAATCATCTGTGTATCCCTGATAGTACTGCCTGCCTTCTTCTCGACCTTTACATCGTCGATGTCGACCTTGTAGACTGTTCCGCTTTTCTCGGCTACGTGGAGTAGCGCGTCAACTACCTGCTCTGCAAGTAGTACTGCTTCTCTTGAAACTAGTTTAGTGGACATGCTGGTCTTTGCAATCTTCAGCAGCCAATCTTTTTCTCCTGCGGGGATTTTTATCGCAATCTTCTCGAGAATCTTCTGAGCCTGCGTAGCCGCCTTCTTGTATCCATCCACTACTATTGTTGGATGGACATCCTTGTTTAGCAGATCCTCCGCTTTTTCTATCAACGCACCTGCAAAAACTACTGCTGAGGTTGTGCCATCTCCGACTTCACTATCAGTAGCCTTTGCGATCTCGACAAGCATCTTTGCTGCTGGATGCTGAACGTCGATCTCTTTCAGAATGGTAGCCCCGTCATTAGTTATTGTAACGTCGCCGAGGCTATCGACAAGCATTTTGTCCATGCCACGAGGGCCAAGAGATGTCCTGACGATACTTGCGATCAGCTTCGCAGCCATGATGTTATTACGTTGTGCATCTCTTCCTTTTGTTTCCGTACTTCCTTCCTTGAGAATTAGCACTGGTTGACCAGTGGATGTTACCGCGGGATATGCTGTTGCAGCCATATTAATCACTTTTTGTTAGTATGTAAGTGCAACATAGCCAATTTTTAAGATTTGCTGTCATTATCAAGACCAGCAATTTAAGGACTGGCTTTAACCTCTGCTTGCGTTGTTTCATTAACATAAAATTCAGCAGAGCCAGATTTCATTACCCTTATTATGATCTAGTTAAGTTAGCACTGCTAAATTGAACATAACCGTTCACATTAAAGAGGCTCCAAAGCTCAGGGAACCTGTTCTGATATGCGGTTTACCAGGCAACGGCTATGTCGGCAAAATTGCTGTTGACCATATAGTGACCGAATTAAAGGCTAGCCAAATAGGCGATCTGTACTCTTATTCATTTCCACCCCAAGTGGTGATAAAGAGCGATGGGACTGCAGAACCAATGAAGAATGTTCTCTACGCTCTAAAGGGTGATGGCAATGTTCCAGATGTGCTAATTTTTACAGGCGACAGCCAGCCAGTTACTCCGGAGGCCAACTATGAGATTGCGGATAAGGTGCTTGAGATTGCTCAAGAAATGGGCGCAAAACAGGTCTTCACCTTGGCAGCCTTCATTACTGGAGCTTTCGTAGAAAAACCTAGAGTGTTCGGGACCGCAACTGAGATTGACCTTGTAAAGCTGATAGAGAAGAACGATGTCATCGTGATGAAAGAAGGAACGATAACAGGGATGAATGGAGTTTTAATAGGTGTTGGTAAGATAAGAGGGATGAAAGGAATCTCACTTCTCGGCGAAACTTCTGGCTACATTATTGATGCAAAGGCTTCTCAAGCAGTCCTGCAGGCGCTTTCCAAGATTATTGGTTTCAAGATAGATATGGGTAGTCTGGAAGTAAGATCTAAGGAAACAGAAGCAGTAATACAGACCATTGAGAAGATGCGCGGAGGCCCGCAAGAAAAAAACAAGGAAGAGCCTCCGAAAGAGCTCGGTTATATCAGCTAGGGCTTTACGTACTTCTTTACTATTGTGTAGATGCCTGAACTGTATTGCAGAGCCTTCTTCGGCCTTTCTGCTATTGATTTAGGAATGGCGAACTTCTTGGCGGCCTGCCTTAAGACGATCTTCCTGCCATCCTTTTTGCAGTCGAACTTCAAATCAGGGTTTATCGATAGACCGATTCGTGCAAGCTCAACATTTGCATATGGAAAGTACAAATCAACAAATTGAGATGTTGCCTTTTCATCCCTGTCGAAATTCATGCTGTAAGCATTCAGTACATCATATCGCATGGATTCCTGCACAGGTTTTGTCCCTTCAGAGCAATACTGCTTCAGATACCTTCTGTACCCCCCAAAGATTTCGTCAGCCAGCTGTCCAACCAGCATAGCATCACAGCCCTCCTCACTTGCCTTCTGTGCAGTAAGCATCAAACCCATCGCTATGCTGATGTCTATCGAGGAGGAAACCTCTGCAATGTTCCGCACTAACCCGATCTTGCTCTTGATTTCCTTCTCTTTAACGCTAACTTCCATCCAATCAAGCCCAAGTTCCCTTGCAGCCTGTTTTACTATGCCAGCGTCATGTGAGCCTGCTACCGATACGGAAACTGCGATAACCTTTGCAAGCTTGCTTGCCATAGCTGCGATGAGCGAACTGTCTACACCACCGGAAAATGAAACTGCTATGCGCCTTCGTCCGTTTACTCTGCTTCTTACAGAAGCCTGCAAAACGTCCAGAATTTTTCTTGTACTGTCCTTGCGGTTTTCTTTGATCCCTAGCAAATAGTCGTAGTATCCCAGTTTCTTCAGGGAACCTCCCTCCCAAGCAAGGATGTTTGACGGTGGGATGCTTTTTATCTCCTTCAGACCGAGGATTGCAAGAGCCTTCTTCTCGCTTGCTACCGCAAAGAGTTTCTTGTTTCTGGCATAGTACAGGGGCCTTGTTCCCATAGAGTCTCTCCCTAAGATCAGACTTTTGCCTTTTGGGATTACGAAAGCAAAAGAACCGTCCTTGCGAAGTATCTTTTCTGCTATTTCAGATGATGGATTTTCTGCTAGTTCGTCAAGATATCCTTCTTTGCTGAATATTTCGCCATGAATGAAGCCGCTGCCGACATTTTTAGCTGAATAAGAGGCCCCATAAACTGCGCATTGTTTATTCCTGATAGAAATGTAGCCATCCCAAGCCCTATGCGAAATTGAGTCTAACGCTCCGTCTAACTCGACTCCTGAAGGAACTGCTGCCAAAAGGCCTCTGACTTTTGTTATCAATGGGAACTCTCAAGCTGCTGCTTTATCTTGGCTGCGACTTTTACCCCTATTTTGGGCACCTTCGCAAGGCTCTCTGTTGACGCCTTTGACAGTGCTGAAATTTCTGTGAATCCTGCTCTGTAGAGTGCCCTTGCCCTTACCCTACCTATGCCCTCAAGCCTTACAAGAGGCAGAAGCTCTGCCTTTATGCCGTTTTCTATTCTTAGCCTCAACTCGGAAGACTCGCCATACAAATCTACCCTGGCCATAAGCTTCGCAATCTCTGCGAAGGAATAGCACAGCCATTCAGCACTGTCAACTGCTCTGTGCAAATCACCAGGCTCGACATCAAACTGCTCAAGGACCTTGTCTTCACTCCACTCGTTTATCCATGCGTGCAAGACTTGGAGGGTTCGGAATGGTTCGAAGAACTGCTGCTGACTTTCGAAGTTATCCTGATTGATTTGGTATAGAAATTCTGTTTGGTGCTCTTCAGCAAAAATGTTTGCATTGTCCCAATCCTTCGACCTGAGCGAGAATCTAGGGGTGAAATCTGGACAAGATGTTATCAGATGCAACAAGCCTGCAGTGCGAGAACCTCCCTTCTCAGCCTTCAATATGGCCCTCCTGAAGACTACGCCGGTTGCGGGGTCTATGTAGAGCATTGAAACCCTCTTCCCGAACTCCGTTGCAATGAACCTCTGCCCTCGTTTTTCTACGAGCTCCTCATCGAGAAGATAGTCCAGAGCACTGTTTATCCTCTCTGCGACTGTCGCCCTTCTGTATTGCGCAGCAAATAGAGTCTTGAGAAATATCCCCTCCAAATCGTTCATGTTCACTCCAGGCAGAGATGTTATAGCTGCAAGCAGATGTGTCCGTAGAGGAGGTATGTTGGAAAGCTGTGAATGTATGGGTTCTGGTTTGCCCTTGATGTAAGTATCGAATATTTCTTCGGCTTCGGCATCCGAGTTCGCTATGAGAATGGTTTCTCCGACATCATCGTATTTGGGCCTTCCTGCACGACCGCACATCTGTTTGTAGTCAAGAACGCTAATTGGAGCTTGCCCTCCAGCCGCGCTATCATATCTGTAGAGACTGCTCAGCACGACCCTCCTTGCAGGCAGGTTCACTCCAGCTGCTAGAGTTGGGGTAGCAGCAAGAACCTTCAGAATTCTGTCTCTGAAGCCGTTTTCTATGATGGTTCTATGCTCACCGGCAAGGCCTGCGTGGTGGAACGCAACGCCTTTAGATGCAATTTGAGTAAGCATTCTTGAAAGCTCAGTTTCTTCTCCAGCTTCGGCAATTTCACTGCCGAGTTTCCTTGCATGTGCCTGCTCTTCGAATGTCAGCAGGTTAGGCACAACTTCTGATGCTTTCTGGGCTAGACTTACAGCTCTCTTCCTTGTTTCTGCAAAGATCAATGCCTGCCCTCCATCTTTCAGTATGTCTATAGCAACATCTATTGGGATTCCTCTCCCAGTTGCGAGAACTTTCCTTATTGTGCCGTCTGCAAAGCGTATGTCATTATAGCGGAATATTCCTTCATTGAGCTTAACAGGCCTCCATGAATTATTGATCGGCGTGGCACTTAACCATCCAGCCAAATCTTTAGAGTTGGTTATAGTTGCACTCAGGGCCAGTATCTGCGCATTATCGGCAAGGGAAAGAATCCTTGCCAGAATCATCTCCAATGTTGGGCCTCTGTGGTTTTCTCCGATAAGATGGATTTCATCAGCGATATACACCTTCACATCATCGAGCCATGAGACCTGATGCCTCAGGACAGAATCGAATCTCTCATTTGTTAAAACTATGATGTCACCGCTGCCCAGAGACTCCCCAGAAGAATCGTAGTCGCCTGTAGAGATTCGAACCCTTACTTTCGTGCCATTCTCCTTCTGCAGTTCTTCGAGCTTCTTGAATTCTTCAAATTTTTCGTTTGCCAAGGCGCGTAAAGGAGTAAGGTAAACCACCTTGCCGCGATTCTCCAATACGACTTTTGCAGCGGCCAGTATTGCAACTAGAGTCTTTCCGCTTGCCGTAGGAGTTGTCAAGAGCAGATTCTTGCCATCGAAGAGGCCCGCCCTGACACACTCTTCCTGTGGAGGGTATAGGTTGATGTATCCCTGCACTTCAAGTAAGGAAACTAGCTCTGCTGGAAGAGGTAATGAACTGATTTTCAACTTCGGCGCTGGGGCTAAAGCATCCTGTAAAATACGTCTTTCTAGGGCGAAATCAGTGGTATAAGATTGGTATCCCACCTATTGGAGGCAGGTTAAGGAGAGCCTCCTACCCCTTATTTTCTTCTATCCTAATCAACCCCAGACTTTCTTCAGTTATCCTATATCGGTAAACATAGGTCCTGCCGTTCGGCATTCGAATCTTCTTCTCTCTTTCCCAAGTAACAACATTTTTCCTATTCTGGCTCATGTCTTTAGCATGCTAAAAGTGATTAATAGACTTTCCTTTTCTGCGTTTCAAGTGCAGGTAGCTTAGAAGCACCAAGATATCGGTTATTTTGATGTTGGGGTATTGGCATTTTCGAGAGTTCTGAAAGACATTCAGAGTTAGCGTGGCAGGTACGGCGCATAAGCCATATTACGTTTTCGAATGTTTGTTAATGATGTCCAAGACGTCAGATGTTCTAAAAGAAACATCCCAGCACCATTTACCAAATCTGCCATCAGAATTTACAGCGTTGATCCACTCGTTAAGATAATCCCTCTTCGTTCTATTTTGTTGATCGTCTTTCCCCTTGACTTCAAGAACCAGCGTCTTCCCGTTACTTAGTTTTACTAAGAAATCTGGATAGAATTTATGAATTATACCTCTGTAGACATAATTGATTACAAAGCCGAGATGATCATTTTTTGCCCAAGATACAACATCTCTATTTCTGTCTAATTCAAACGCTTCTGACGCTTCCCAAGAGCTATCAAAAACAACATGGCTAATATGTGATTTTTGAGTAATTTCGCATGGTTTACTTGTGTACCAAGTTATCATTCTTGAAGTAGACTTTATTGGAAGCTCTTTGTCAAAGACAGGCACCAATTCCTCTGTGTTCTCGAATCTAATAGCATTAAACACATGCTGAACGATCTTATTCATGTTTAGTAGTATGAGCAGCCTTCTCTTCAAATCTTCCTGATACGCCTTGCTACTTATTACTAATTTATTAGAGTCGATGAATTCTTCGACTATCTTGACTAACTGCATCAAAAGGTACGCCTTGTTTCCTGTCCATGTTGGTTGCACTTGATCGTAGAGCTCTCTGGACATTTCAAAAATTAGACGCTGCTTTCTCAATACGGTTAGAGCTTTCTCAACCTTTTCGTCCGACAGATCAATATCGATTAATTTTCTTACATCAGGTTTTCCTTCCACAATTGGAGCTAATTCGGTTCGTAATGGTGTATCTTCTGGTCTTAATTCTATTCTTTTTACTCTTGACACGTCAAGCGACAATTTTGGCTTGTATACGTGGTTTATTCTTATGACATTAGGCCATATTATCTCGAACTCTTTCTTAGTTTCATCTACACAAATTCTTGTTTTCGGTTTTGGTGGGGGAGGAGGCGTACCTTCACTCCCTTCGTGGGGCAAGAAGGTGAATGGAACCCCGAAGATATTGACATACTCTGGTTCGAAGAGGCCGGTTTCGGGATTGACATCATACGAGGTTCTTCTAAGACCCCTTCCTACGACCTGTTCGCAAAGTAACTGACTTGAAAATGCCCTCAATCCCATAATATGAGTTACTGTTTTGGCGTCCCATCCTTCTGATAACATCCCAACAGAAATAATATTTTGTATCTGCTCTCCAGGTCGCCCAACTATTCCAACAGTGTCGACCTGCAATCTTAGATACTCAGCTTGATCTTTTTGTGATAGGTTCTTTTCTTCCTCATTCTCTGTGGAAATTTCTATTAACTCTTCTTTGGTTTCAGCTTCCCTTAGTACTTTTGAATCTATCCTCAAAGTCTTCTCTGGATTTCTCAATTCATCTATCCTAATTTTTCCTCTATTGAAAGCAAACTCTAACCGAGCCGCTGTCTCAGTGCGGTTGCATACAGTAATTAGCACAGGAGGAGTCTCGACTCTTCCATTCCATTTTTTAAGAGTCTCTAACCAATCAAGTCCCAAGTAATAATAGGCATTGGTCACCAAATCTGGTAGTGACTCGTGAGGTTCTACCGCCCTGCTCAAGTCGTTTTTGACTTCTGAGTCATTATAAATATGATAAAATCTTGATTTCATTTTTGTCGTCAATCTTCCATCATCCCTTATTACTACCCTTGGAGTCTTTACTAATCCTGATTCTATCGCATCATTAAGTCCAAAATCACTCACTATCCAACCGAACAAAACCTCTTCGGTCAGTTTGCTTCCAGAAGGATAAAATGGTGTGGCAGAGAAGTCATGACAGTTCAGTATGCTTCTTGCCTTATGTATCCTATCAAGACCACCAATCCAGACAGTGGCCTCTTCAGCGCTGTCCTTCAAATCTCTCTGTCTAACATATTTGCCCTTTGCCTCCGGGTTGATCCTCCAGGCATGGTGTGCTTCATCATTGATGACTACAATATTCCCAGCATTTTGCATCTCTCCCAAAACCTCTCTGACATACGCCTCATCACTTTTGACACCTCTCTTATCAACCGACTTTTTCCTTTTGAGTTGCTCTTCTGTTTCCCAAGATAGGGTATGCCAGTTTATGATTTTGACATGGCCCTGTCTTAACTTATCAAACATCCCTGCGGGGATAAGATCAAATTGCGAGTAGTAATTGTTCTCATCCGAGGGATTTAGAACCTTAAGCCTGCTCTTAACAGTCAGTCCCGGTGCAACTACAAGAATGTTCTTTGAGAACCTTGCATCTTTAGGATAGGTAACTTTATTCAAGATCTCCCAAGCAATGAGCATTGCCATAACAATCGTCTTTCCACTCCCAGTCGCCATTTTCGAGCATAACCGTTGAAACTCGCTTCCATCGCCAGGAATGGCTATTCCTTGTTTTTGATTTTCTGGAGCTTCGGTAAGCCAGATTAATGTTTCAATCGCTTCTATCTGACAGAAGAATAGTCTCTGTTCTCCCGCATTTTTCCAATGTTCCAAGAGGTCCCGTGTAACGTTTGTTGTCCCGTCATAATTTTCACGCCATTTATCAACCCTTTCCCTGATCTGATTTACGAGCGGCAGAGGCACAAAATGGCCAGGATCGTCGAAACTGTCAGAGTGCTCCGAGGCTATGACATAGCCAGCAGGCCTTCTACCTTCGACTAATTCGAACCTGCGGATTTCTCTAATGTATTTTAGATGCTGCGTAGGCTCTTCGTAAGGGCCGTTTATGATTAGATGGTCTGTTGTTGTCATTCCTTAACCTTGATTATCTTTAATGATTCGATACCCCTGTCGTCGATGATCTTTACCGCAACCTGTTTGTTCTCCCCTAACTTGAACGGTAGAGAGACATTTCCTCTGTACTTTTCAATAAAACCTTCGTCAATTTGCGCTCTGAGATTCTTGGCTAACCTGCTCCATCCCTCGTCAGGCCCGGCAATCGGGAAAAACACTTGTCTCGGGTATAGGCTTCTACCATCGTAATCAGTGTCCAATTCCCACATTGCAATTTTTGAGATATCGCCCGATTCAATTTCTCCTGTATTTGTGTTATAGTAATCAAAGCCATTGACCCTGACCACATATTTTTCAGCCCCCTTCTTGATTTCTACATCTGGTTGGCCTACGAGCCAGAAGGACTCATTGCTTGCCCTTTTCTTCTTTAAGTCGGTTGTCAATAGGTCTGTATTCATCTGGACTTTAAGAATGTTCACTCCTGGCCATCTCAACTCGTCGATGTCTTTTGCTGCCTCTGGATCGAACTGAAATGATGCAAAAATTACTATTTTTGGTTTGGGAACTAGTGTTTGGGCTTCTTCAATAGCTAGTTCTACTTGCCTTTGTTCCAATGGAGCATATTCTGGCCCAAAAGATATCACAGCTCTTTGCCCATCAATAGTTTCTGCTTCTGCATGAACCCATCTTGTACCACTAAATGTTTCAATTCTCGCAAGTTTTAGGATTTGTCCTCCCTTCCCTCTAATTCCTGTTGCAAGCATCTCATCAATCCAATCATTTTGCTTTACTGTCTCTCCGGTACGGGCGATACTCAGATCTGCCTCCCCTGTTGCCCTCTCAACTTCCTCAAAAGACCTTACCCTTTGGGAAGGAACGGCTTCGATAGTAAATGGGCCACTAACTCTTTTTTTGGATTTATCTATAATGGGGTGATCGTAGAGGCGTTCATACTCTGCCGGCTCATTATTAGCTATTGAACCGAGGGTTATGTGTGGAACCTTCTCACAATTAAAACCACTTGATACTCCTTCTTTTGGATTAGAGAGTTCATAATAATCAAATACTGAAGTCATCAATCTCTGTTTTGCCAACGCAACAGAAACTCTTGAAGTATCGCAGGTTATCCATCTTCTCCCCCATTGCTCAGCAACGTAAGCTGTTGTTCCAGAACCACATGTAGGGTCAAAAACAAGGTCGCCGGGGTCGGTGGCCATAAGAAGACAACGTTTGACTATTTCTGTTGGAGTTTGCACCACATATATTTTGTCAGAGGCAGGCCCGATCTCCTCCCACAAACTATTTATTGCTATGACTGGATAATCTTCAAAGTAAACTTTGTACCCAAGACCATTTCTTTCGACCTCTAATCTATTTTTTGACTTTAGGATTTCTAATCCCTGGTATGAAGTTTTCCATTGGGCTCCTTCGGGGGGATAAAATTTCTTGCCTTTGAATTCAAACGCTTCCCTTTTTTCTGTTCCTTGAGCACTTACAGGTATCAGCCTATAAAGACGCCAGCCTTTTAGTTCGTCCATTACTTCGTTTATCCTGTCCCGCTCTTCGGAAGTTAGTGGGCGACTTTGTTTTCCATCAGGGGATTCGATCCTTAGATGTGAACCGGCTGATTCCGCCATGAATTTGTAATCTCTTTTCTCGAAAATCTGGCGATATTTTAGCTGGTTAATGTCTTTGCAGTACCAAACGACATAGAAGGTTGCGTTATTGAGGTATTTCTTTGCAAACATAACTGAACTTCTTTTGATAGTGATTAGACTAACGAAATTCTCCGGCTTAAACACCTCGTCCATAAGTTCTCGAACATGGTGCACGTTTTCATCCGAAATTTGCACAAAACAACTTCCGCTGTCTGACAAAAGCTCTTTTGCAACAAGCAATCGATTTCTCAAGTACGTCAAATAGGAATGGATATCCAATTCCCAAGTATCTCGGAATGCTTTGATCATCTCTGGCTCTTGAGTCAAATCCTCATCCTTGCCATCTCTAACATCTTTTTTATTTACAAATGGTTGGAAGTTGGAACCGTACCTTATTCCATAAGGCGGATCTATATAGATCATCTGAACCTTTCCAGCCATTCCTTCTTTTTCCAAAAGTGAATTCATAACGAGGAGAGAATCGCCAGCGATCAACCTGTTAGACCAACCTTGGGAATGCTTATAGAATTCAATCGCTTCTCTTATGGGAGGATTATTTTCAGAAGTTTCAAAATAGCGGAAAAGACTTTGTTGTTCCCGTAATTCCCTCTTTCTGACCGTCTCGATAATTGTTGACGGATCTATTCTTTCGTGAACGTGCAAAGAAACTGTATCGACTTCGAAGCTCACTCCTTCGGTTTTTCCTGCCCATTGAAGCTGTGGATCAAGATGTGGGTCGAATTGGTAGGTCTTCTTTCCGTTCAAGCGGTCTGTTTCCGCTGAAACAAGCCCAACAGGTGGATTATTTGCTCTTTTCTTGTCGTCATGAATGTACTGCTTTATCCCATTCCGATTGGTTAGTCTTGCTTTTGCCATTTCCAAGCTCCCTCAGAATCGGGCATTTTCCCTCATCATAACAACAAGATTGGCTCACTTATCCTTTCTCTTCAGATAGTCAGTTATCATCCTCCATTGATTGATGAAATGTTTTATTGCGTTCTACGACTCCAATGCGAGTCGGGGTCAAGAGAGCTATATGGACAATTCCACTGCCCGATTGGAAGGGATCTCCTTCTGACCTTCGTGAAAATTGCGAATGTCTTGGTACTGAAGGAAATCATACCTATTAGCAGGTGCTACTGGTGTTCGGGATATTCTGATAATAATATGACCGTACTTAGCGTACGGTAATCGAAATTCTACCCACGGGGGATAGCGGTATCGAGTTAGTCAGACTGTTCCAGATGTATACCTCAACCGTATACGTTCCCGACTTGCTTGGTCTCCAATTTGAGCCCGGAAATACACTAGATCCAGGAACCAGTGTCAAGTCTCTAACCCATGCCAGACTCTCGATGATACCGTTAGAATCTTTCACTTGAACAATGTAGGTGATTGTATGGGATATCGTGTCGTTATTCCTTACCCGTGCTTGTACGGTTGTCAATTGTCCTTGCTGAATGTTGGTTACTAGGATTCCTTGTGTGTCTACTAATTCTGGGGTAGACACTGGAACCTGTTGAATTTTTGGCAAGTTAGGGGTTTTTTGTACCTTCCAAAGAACTCCTCCAATATTATCATTGTAGTAGACATTTAGATCTCTGTCAATCGTTAGAAGATTCCTGGAATTCCCCTGAGTTGCTATAGCAACTGGATTACTGGTGCCATAGGCTAACAGACTTACACTCGTATAGTAATCCGTGAAGAATATGTTGCGATCGCCATCGACAGCAATTCCATTTGTAATTTGTCCTCTAAATACAACTTCTGGAGTGGTTGATCCTTTAGGTAGTCGCTCGATAGTTCCGTTACGGCAGGTAGTATAGTATAGGTCTCCTGAAGAATGGATGAAAATTCCACCAAATCCCCTGTCCGTATTGCGGGGACCCGGAGCAGTGATAAGTGTGGTAACAGTCATAGATGAACGATCATATTTGCTAATCTTGTCTCCACAAGTCTCTCCCTGAATAAAATAGACGTTTCCAGCATCATCCACAGAAAGATAATTTGGATAGGTCAGCCCGCTCAACAATACGGACGGATTGACTGAGCCGGTAGGAAGTACGCTTATAGTTCCGCGAAAATATTCCGAATAGTAAAGGGTGCCGGACGCATCTGTCCCAACTGCCTGCGGGCTGTTCAAACCGCTTAGAATCAAGCTTGGAGAGGTCGAACCCTTGCGAAGGCTGAGCAATTGTCCTGATCCCCAGTTTACCCAATACAAGGTTCCTTGAGCATCTACCGTCATTCCGACAGGCTGATTCTGCCCTGTAACTAGAGCTTGAGTGACACCAAAGTTAGACGTTCCCCCGGGAGGAGCTCCAGCTGGAGGGCCTCCAGGATCAAATGCGCCGGCATTAGGCATTAATATTACTAGCGAAGTCACGAGGATCGTCACGATAAAGAGAGAGATACCATAAGAGTACCTCAAGACTTTCGTCAACATTACCTATATGTGGAATTCTAGTTATAACTCTGTCGAAAAACGGTTCTTAATTCCATATTACCCAAAACATTCTAATATCGAAAAGTATATGTTTCACTTCAGCAAAAAGGCTCAAAATCATCAGATAGTGGGTTTCACCCCTGAGAGGTATTTACCTTTCGAGAGTTCTAAGAAACATTCAAAGGCTGGTCGCAGACCTGCTTTCAAACCAACCTACGGGTATTGCCGTCAGAGGATTAGGCTAGGCGCTTCTTGCTTAGGAGTTCTATTGCTTCATCCGTATTTCGTACTGAGTAGTTAGCCAAAGCATTTTTCAAGTCAGGCAACCACATCCCTAGGTACAACTCTCTTACCGCTCCTTTGTCTGGTAGATTCGCACTTTCTTCCCAAAGTTTTCTGATGCGCTCGTCGAAACCGTATTGCTTGAACTCATTCCTTAGCAGGACACGAGCACTGTACCAATAGAATTTTATGGACACCTTCGGGGAGTTTCTTTTTCTCTTGCCTTTACGATACAAAGCTGCATAGATCTGCTCGGGAGACATATCATCGGGCTTGTCATAGGGAGTAGGGATTTGGTGAAACCCTTCTTGGCTAAAAACCTGATCCGACTCAGAGATGGACACATTCGGATCTAAAGTTGATAGTAAGACCCGCAAAACTCTGGAATGTTTCAAGGTTAGATTACGAAAGTTCGCTATTATGTATTTTCCTCTTTTTGATTTCTTAAGCAACCTCTGTCTGAGAAAGTAGCCGAGTATTCTACCCGTAGTCTTATCGTTCGTTCCCAAACATTCCTTGATTTGAGCCCAGCTTGCGATCTGGCGTTTTATCATGAAGGTGCTAATCTTCAACTGATACTCCAGATTTGGTCCACGGGCCATACTAGTCATTTGCACAAAGACCTCTAATATATTGTATGGTGATAATCATTGAAAAACCAATTATCTAAAGAAATTGGGTTTCGGGTAGAACCAGAATTCGCAGAGCTATTAGCAAAAGTTGCATATGAAAGAGGGGAGGATCTCTCCGACTTTGTCCGTCGGGCTGTAAGGACTGAGCTAGCCCGATTAAGCTACCTTTCTGACTCCGAAAAGAAGGCCCTCGGAGTTACCAGCCAGAACTGGTGAATGCCACGAAAGTATCAGATCACAATCTAGTAGCTAGAAATCCAGTCAAGGCAGTGTTGACTCTCCGCGGTTTCATATTCTATCGCACCAATGGGGACGACAGTGCAGGGCCCTTTACCAAAAGAGAAACTGACGCTTTAGAATTCCACGTAAACCTGGCTGAGAAACTCCATGTTGAACCCAAAGAGACAGTCGGTGCTAAGATAAATCTAGAATTCCCTGTAGTTTCTTTTGATGATATTCTAGGAGCCCTTTCTTCAACAATCAAAAAGGACGAATCTACGCAGCTAGTAACTTTTGCAGCCATGTTACTAGCACAGACAGAGGACAACCAGATCAACCTAGGTTTTGAAGCTGAATCGTCTGCTGGTAAAAGCTACATCCCTATGGAAATATCGGCATTCTTTCCTAGGGAAGAACTCATAATCGTTGCGTCGGCATCTCCTACAGCGTTCTTCCATGAGGTAGGGCAGTGGGATGGGGAGCGGAAGGCTACCATAGTCGATTTAGAGGGCAAGATACTCATATTCTTAGACCAACCGCATTTCATGCTGCTAGAAAGACTTCGTCCACTGCTAAGCCATGACAGAAAAGAACTTCAATACAAAATTACAGACAAGAGCAACAAATCGGGCCTTAGGACGAAGAATGTTATCATCCGTGGTTATCCATCTGTAATATTTTGCTCAGCTAGACTGAACCCAGACGAACAAGAGAAAACTCGTATGATCCTTTTGTCGCCCTCCATAGAACAATCTAAGCTCGAAAAATCACTGGAGCTAATATCAAAGCGTCAGAGCAACCCTGACCAATTCAAAGAGGAATTAGAAAACGATCCTAAACGAACGTTCCTCCTTGAATTAGTTAGAGCAATAAGGGCTACTAAGATAACAAAAGTGATAGTTCCAGACGACATTGATGTTCTTGCACAATTTCGCAAAGAACATGATCATCTAAAAGCAAGGCACCAGAGGGATCTGCCAAGAATATTCAGCCTCATAAAGGCCCATGCCTTGCTGAACTGCTTCCATCGTGAAAAGGTCGGACAAGACACTGTCATGGCTACTCAAGATGACGTACTTCAAGGTCTGAAGCTCTACGGAATGATATCTGCATCGAATGAGCTAGGACTTTCTCCATACATATTGAATATCTATGAAGACGTCATAAAACCACTTCTTAACAATCAAGGAGTTTCCCGAAGGGATATACAGACCAAGTACTATGCTATTCATCACAAATACCTATCAGCTCAAACGCTCCAAAAAGAGATTCTCCCTGCTCTAGAGTTAGCTGGCTTGATAGTCGAGGAACCAGATACTGACGATAAGAGGCGTATGTTAGTCTACCCCCCTATTCAAACTACTATTAATCAAATATCGAAAGTTGACAATGAGCATAGAGGAGATAATAGTAGTTTAGACAGGGGGCCGCAAATACCAAGGTAAAGTGATTGACTATGAGTGAAAGCGTCATTTTTGAAGACGATTACACTTTTTGGAAAGCTGGATTCAAAATAACGTATAGCGGTTCATCTCCAATCTATTACGAAGGCTTCTGCTTCTCAGGGATATTGAGTTAGAATGCCGAAGCTACCGAAGGATGTCAAAAAATTTGCAGAAATGTTTGGATCGGCAGGAGGGTTGAAACCAGCAAGTGGTATGAGACCATTACGTCCCATTAATGTTGAAATCTTTGAAGATGGGAAGTCAGGAGACACTACTGTAAGATGCACTGCGTGCAATTCAAAGTTCAATCCTCTTGAAGATGATTATCAACCCGATACCATTGAAAAGCACCTTAGAGTTGCGCATCGTGGAAAATATGGATCCCTAATTTGGGTGGAGAAGTCTGGTTAAATGTCCCAACCGGCATCTATAATTACCGGAATAGATACACCTTCCATGAATGAGGTTCTGATTGAAAAGGTCAGAACTGACACCGACCCTAGCGTGGAGGAGACGCTAAAGGGGTCAGAAACCATGGGTACATACAAAGACTTACTGAGGGATGCCAATGTTACACTATGGCAGAAAAGACTTGGAGAAAGAAGCACAAGAACTGCAACGATATATCTGAAGAATCTCTCTCGCTTCTGCAAAGAAAATAGATTGTTACCAAGTGAACTTATCAGACAGCGCGAAAGAGAGAGGCAGAAGCTTCTGACAAAATGGCGGGATCAGTGTGCCACAAAGTTCACACCCAAGGCAGCCGGGGTTTACATCTATGCAGTCTTGTCATTCGTGAAGTTCATGGGCAAAAAAACATCCGTTCCATCATTAGCAAATACGAACCAAACCCCTAGCATAATGGATGAAAAGATACCTACACAAGAACAGATACGAAAACTTCTAAATCTATGTAACCCCAGAGCAGCGACGATAGCATCACTGATAGCTTTTGCAGGTCTTCGCTTTGAGAGCCAGTCGAAGCTTACACTTGGCGATCTCATAGACCTCGATATACCACAGTTACAGTTCAAGAATGTCCCAGCACTGATATACATACCAGCCCACGCCAATAAAACGCCTGTTCAATACTTCAGCCTACTAATCCAAGATGGGTGCGAGAAGGTAATAGCATACCTGCAGTGGAGAAGGGCAAAAGGCGAGCAGTTAACAGAGAAGTCATGGCTCATAGCCAATCTCCGCGGCGGTCCTTTGACACCAGATATGCTTTCTGATATTATCAGGCCAAACACTAAGACGATTCTGAGATCAAGGCCCTACGTGCTAAGAAGCTACTTCGATAGTCAGATGCTCTCTGCAAGGGTACATCCTAACTGGATGTCATTCTTCATGGGGCATAGAGGCAATATAGAGGCCGTATACACCACAAAGAAGCACCTCCCTCCAACGATGATCGAGGCGATGAAAGAGGCGTTCAAACCGGCTATTGAATTCCTTACAACATATCCAAAACAGGATGCAGAAGAGCAGAGAAAGAAAGACTTCATCAAGACAGTTGAAGCCATAACTGCTGCGGGCCTGTTCTCACCCCAAGAACTAGAAGCTCTGATACTCCAAAAGGTTAGACCTAGAAATTCTTAGGGATGAAATAACAAAAGCAGAATCAATAGACCAGCTTGACTTCGTCACACTGAGACCAATATTTCAGGCGTTAAGACATACCGATAGGCCTGCAGGAGTCATGTAACATTACTTTCACCATCATAACATGCGATAAAATACGAGGAATCTTCTAGCACTACTTTTACTGTCATAACATCCTGTAAAATACGTCTTTGCCCGTGCTCTTGACTTCGTAGATTCTGCCGCTCCTGTTCATGTTCTGAAGTATTCTCTCCGCCTCCTCTTGTGAACATTTACCGACCTCCATGAGTTCCTCGATAAACGCTTTCTTTGAAACAGGCTCCTTCTTCGTGCCTTCAAGCTTCTTGAATACGTCTATGGACACGGTCAGGAGGTTCCTCTCGCTTAGAGGCTTCCCATGCAGTACTCCGAGATCCATCTTCTGCGTCTTTACGTCTACACCTACAGCTTCAAGCATTCTTCTCACTATGTTTATAGCTCGCAGGGCATCGTCTTCTGTGACTTTTTCATGGAGCAGAACCCTTGCCCTTGCTGTAGCTAATCTGATCAGAGCTTCCAGCTGCCTTGGAGTCACAGTAATCATATCTTCAGAGCCGCTTCCCCTCATCTGCAGGTAATATTCCAGCAGCCTGCTCTGAGCCTCGTCTGTTAGAACAGGTTCGTTTGCTTTGCAGTAGATCACATATTTGCGCAGCAGTTCAAAATCTATTGGAGGCTGTGTAACAAATGTTCCCCTTCTGTGTTGCTCAAGCACGTGCTTGGCTAAAAGCTCGTCTCTAGCCCTGTCCGGGATGTCCTTGATCACGAAAATCAGGTCGAACCTTGTCAATAGGGGGATTGGGAGGTTTATGTTGTCAGCAATGTTTCTATATGAATCGTACTTTCCGAGTAGAGGGTTCGCGGCAGCTAGCACGGCTGTTCTGGCATTGAGAGTAGCTACGATGCCTCCTTTGGCTACAGATACGGTCTGCTGTTCCATAGCCTCATGCAAAGAACTCCTGTCCTCCGTCCGCATCTTATCGAACTCGTCAATGGCTGCTATCCCTTGGTCAGCAAGCACTAATGCGCCAGCTTCAAGCATCATCATGCCAGACTTTTCTCGAACAACTGCGGCGGTAAGGCCTGCGGCAGTGGAACCCCTTCCAGAGGTGTAGAGCCCTCTTGGTGCTATTCGTGCTGCATATTTGAGGAGTTCACTTTTTGCAGTACCGGGGTCTCCAAGAAGCAGAACGTTGATGTCCCCTCTAATGGTTGTCCCATCGGGAAGTGTTCTTTGAGGAGAACCGACTATCATCAGCAATACCGCTTCTTTCTGAATTTCTAATCCATGTATCGAGGGTGCTATCGAGTCGATGAATCTGTCATACGCATTTGGTTGTGCTACTATGCTCTTCATTAACGCTTCATCCTCCTTGGTAATTTCTAATTTTTCGGCAGGGCCCTTACCCATAGTTTCCAAATAGTTTGCATCTATCCGTGATCTAAATACCCTAAGTCTTCCTGCCTGCGTATACTCAGGCTCTGTCTTGACAATCCCGTTAAGTGTAATTCTGTCCCCGGGACGCGCCGTGTTAACAAGATCGCCTGTAAGGTTGACATCGAAGGATTGAGGGAGCTGCCCCGCAGGCAACTCTTCAGGCAGTTCCTGTATTCTAATTACCTGATAGTCAATGAATTCGGTTTCCTTTTCAGACAATTCGAACCTCTTGGTTTCCTCACAGTTCTCGCATTTTGATGGTGGCTTCATCATCAAACCTGTTTGAGTAACCTTGTTTACAAACCCGCACTTTTTGCAGACGTAGGCTGCACTCGTTGCGAACGGCTTGATTTCAGATGTTCTGACAACCATCCCTACTAGGGAAATCAGTCTGAGCAGGTGTGTAGAAGTAATCTGTCGGAGAGGAACCTGTTCTGCAATGTTGCTAATTCTTACCTTGAGCTCCTTTCTAATCATCTGGGCGTATTGCGCATTTTCTACGCTCAGAACTTGGTAGACAGCAGAATCAAACTTTTGCAGAGCTTCTTCGGGCTCGTTGACTATCCTTGAAGCGAGCTCATCGTTATAGCGTGAAATGTCGTCATAATCGACTGCAAGAGACTTGGAGTTGGTAGCGACCATTAATGATATTCTGTTTCTGTACTTGAAGGATCTATCCTTGTCTCTGAAATTCTTCAGGAAAAATTCGTACGGATTCGCCTGTACGGCAACTTCAGTCAATTAGCAGAGTTCTTCTCCATTCGTTTACCAGCTCCCGAACTTTTTCGAAGAGCATGCGTTCTTCGGGAGTGATTTTGGTAAATAGGTCGGAGGGTATAGAAGATAGAGCTGATAGCTGCAAAATTTTTCCTATGCGCATAGTGATCAGGTCATGTGTAGAAACTAGAGCTCTGTCATATTCTTGTTGTGCATTCCTGTCGCTTTCAGCGCTCTGGTGAACTCTATGCAGATATTCGCGAAGACGAAGATAGAAATCCTCCCGTATAGGATTTAGCTGGAGGTTGGAGTGTATCCTTTCCCTTGTTACCGCACGAAATAGCTCTGAATCTATGCTGTCCTCTTGGAGCTCGACGCTACCCATGCTCTGCAGTATATTCGCAATCCATCTTGGCAGGTCGAGGACTGCACCCTCTGAGGCTTCTGGGAGCCTAAAAGAGCCTACCTCAATTGCCTGTATCGGTTTTTTGACCAGCACTTTAACGAAAGCCATTCTGTAACTGTATTCTCTATCGTGAAATAGTGATTCTATTTCGTGAGGTTTCTTTTCAAGTTGAGACAAGTGGATTCCTGCCGGAAGAGTTCTTCATAGTATCGGAGAGTAAAAAGCTTGTCTATTGCTCCTATAAAGATCGGCTTGCTGATTGTGGGACAAATGCTAATAAAGGAATGGATCTAGTCAAACATAAGGGTCCTGGTAGAATAGCATGAGTCAGCCTACTGTAAATCTAAAGGTTCTGGAAGCCTATACAAGAGACGTGGGTAGGGGAGTAGCAAGGATAGACTATGATGCCATGGATGCGCTGGATGCATCTACCGGGGACATCATCGAAATAAGAGGAAAAAGGAGGACGGTTGCCAAATGCCTCCCATTATACCCTTCAGATGAGGGTCGAGGCGTGATTAGAATAGATGGGCTCATAAGAAATAATGCTGGAGTTGCCATCAGTGATACAGTTGGTATAAAGAAGATCAAGGCACCCCCTGCAGAGAAGATTGTAGTTGCACCGCTTGAAGCGATACCTCCCATTGACGAGAGGTACCTTGCTGATGCACTTGAAAGCGTCCCTGTAACCAAAGGGGACAATATAATGATACCTTACTTTGGAGGAAGGCTCACATTCCAAATCATTGGCATAACTCCTATGGCTGATGCAGTTTTGATCACTCAAAGAACAGTGTTTGCAATCTCCGAGAAAGGGGAAACGCTCAGAGGAGTTCCTCAGGTAACTTACGAAGATATTGGAGGTCTAAGGGACGAAATACAGAAAGTCAGGGAGATGATAGAACTTCCTCTAAGGCATCCGGAGATATTCGAGAAACTTGGTGTAGAGGCTCCAAAAGGAGTCCTGCTCTATGGTCCCCCGGGTACCGGAAAGACTCTGCTGGCAAAGGCTGTTGCAAATGAGAGCAATGCGCACTTCATCAGCATAAGCGGACCCGAGATCATGAGCAAGTTCTACGGCGAGTCGGAGGCTAGGCTCAGGGAAATCTTCAAAGAAGCAAAGGAGAAGGCTCCAACGATAGTGTTCATAGATGAGATTGACTCCATAGCTCCCAAAAGAGAGGAGGTTACAGGCGAGGTCGAAAGGCGAGTTGTAAGCCAGTTATTATCGCTGATGGATGGGTTAGAGGCAAGAGGTAAGGTCATAGTGATAGCCGCGACTAATAGACCGAACGCGATTGATCCCGCGCTAAGGAGGCCTGGAAGATTTGATAGGGAAATTGAGATTAAGGTACCTTCCAAGAAAGGAAGACTCGAAGTTCTGCAAATACACACAAGGCACATGCCTCTAACCACGGATGTGGATCTTGAGAAACTTTCTGCTGTCACGCACGGCTTTGTCGGCGCTGACCTTGAATACCTATGCAAAGAGGCCGCAATGAAAACCCTACGAAGAGTTCTCCCAGAGATGAAACTGGAAGAGGAAAAACTGCAGCCGGAGTTCCTTAACAAATTACAAGTAATGGGAAAGGACTTTGAAGACGCTCTGAAGGATGTTACACCGTCAGCCATGAGAGAGGTATATATTGAAACTCCAGACGTGAAATGGCTCGATGTTGGAGGTTTAGATAATGTAAAAAAGGAACTTCAGGAAGCAGTAGAGTGGCCGCTCAAGTACCCCGAACTATATCAAAAGATAGGCTACAGCATGCCAAAAGGAGTCCTGCTCCATGGTCCTTCGGGAACCGGGAAGACTCTGTTGGCAAAGGCTGTTGCTACTGAAAGCGAAGCTAATTTTATCAGCGTAAGAGGACCGGAACTGCTATCAAAATGGGTAGGCGAATCTGAAAGAGGAGTTAGAGAAGTCTTCAGGAGGGCCAGACAGGCGTCTCCATGCGTAATCTTCTTTGACGAGATAGACTCTCTAGCTCCAATAAGAGGTCTAGGAGGGGACAGCATGGTCACAGAGAGAGTTGTGAGCCAATTGCTAACTGAGCTAGATGGTATACAGTCATTATCGGGCGTTGTCGTGCTAGCAGCCACCAACAGAATCGATATGGTCGATCCTGCACTACTCCGAGCGGGAAGGTTTGATAAACTACTCTTCATACCTCCGCCAGACAAGGCAGCTAGATACCAAACACTGCAGATACACTCTAGAGGGAAACCCATCCCTTCTGAAATCAGCATTGACAAGCTTGCAGATATGACAGATGGCCTCAGCGGAGCAGACATTGCGTCTGTTGTGAACACTGCTGTATCGCTAGTTCTGCAAGAATTTGTAGGACGCTTTCCAAAGCCTGAAGATGCGAAGAAACATGTGGAAGAAGCCAGAGTTGACATGCGACATTTCGAAGAAGCGATAAAGAAGGTCAAGACTTCAAGGGAAGGCAAACCCAAGGAGAAGGTTGCCGTCCCCTACTACCGATAGAAGGCATAACAGAGCGTAAAATACGCTCTAACATTTACTAGCAGATTGATTTCGCGACATAAATATAGAAGTTCTACCATTTATCGTTCACCTTGCCTCTCTGTAAGCTTGGCATGTGTAGATCGAAGAGCCTTGCTCTACTGTTATTCATTACCTTAACAGTTAGTTTTCTGATTCCTGCACAAGGCTCTGCACACGAATCTCAAGTAGATCATAAGACTGAATCGTATCTGCTTCAGAGTTTTTGGCGTTGCAGGCAATGTATTCAGGAAGTTGTAGTCAAGATGAGTGATGTTTCAGTCGATAAACTTCAGGTTCTGGATAGCCTAGGATTGGAAATACAAACTGTCTTTGATGACAATGTCTATGGAAGAGCTCCTTATGAAGTTTTGAGCGGTATGGTAGGACTTCCATATGTTGAGTATGTCTCGATGCAAGATCGGTCTGTTGAGTACGCCCTGACTTCTGAGGGCTTGTCCTACCTTAGTGCTGAAGTTGCTCATGCTGGAGGCTTGACAGGTTCAGGCATCAAAGTCGCAGTCATTGATGGGGGATTTGACACAACCAGCCCTGAAATAAGTGACAATGTAAGAGAGTTCAGGAACCTTAGATCTGATGGCCGCAATCCTTCGCAACACGGTACCGCAGTTTCGGAAATTATTGTAGATGTAGCTCCGAATGCTGAGCTTTACCTCTACGCGATATCAACATCAGGGGACTTTTTGCAAGCAGTTGACCTTGCAGTTTCTCAAGGTGCCAAAATAATATCGATATCGCTTGGATTTATCGGTGTACTTCCACATGACGGTACCAGTGCAGTTTCTAGGAAACTCGATGACGCTCGTTCCAAAGGTGTGCTTCCCATAGTTGCTGCAGGTAACTCTGCAACTAGACACTGGAGAGGTGAATTCAGAGATTCAAACAGTAATGGTTGGCACAACTTTGAGGGATCATCAGAAAGAATTACTTTGTCTCATGGTACCTCATCATTTTGCACCGTATTGATATGGGATAACTGGCCTGTGTCGAACCAAGACTACGATTTGTATCTTTTTGATGGCACTACTGCAGTTGCAAATTCGACTACTCTCCAAACGGGGACACAACCACCCGGAGAACACTTTTGCTTTACACCACCTGCAGGAGCTTTGCAGTCAGGTAAGAAATACGAACTGGCAATAAGGAACAAGACGGCCACGAGGAATGTAATTTTTGACCTGTTCGTTTATAGCGCATCGTTATCAAAACCTGTGGCCGCTCATAGCATCGAAGTACCTGCTGATGCACGAGGAGCGGTAGCGGTTGGGGCTATCCATTGGGAGTCGGGCAAGAGACCTAGCTCTATAATCGAATCCTACAGTTCTCAAGGTCCAACTATGGATGGTAGAACGAAACCAGATGTCGTTGCACCAAGTTGTGTTTCTACCACCGCCTACGGTACCAGCGGCTTCTGTGGAACCTCTGCGGCAGCTCCCCACGCAGCCGGTGTTGCAGCACTTTTACTAAGCGGTAACCCTTCACTTACTGCAGATGATCTGCAAATATTGCTTGAGAAAGGAGCTGCAGATTTGGGTCCTTCAGGAAAGGACGACATGTTCGGTAGTGGTGGAACAAGAACAACAATAGTTAGTTTCGATGTGAATCCCAGACCTGGTTCTATTACCGTAGATGGAGCGCAGTATAGAATCGACTCATTCCAAAAGATCTTTGTCTGGAAACCAAGCTCAACACATACGGCAGTTGCAAATCCGGGACAGGCGAGCCTAGACACAAGATCAGGTTTCAAAGAATGGAATTCAGGAAGCAACTCGCTGTCGTCACAAATAACCTACGACGGTTCCATGCTGAATTTAGTAGCAGTCTATGATACAGAATATCTGGTAAAAGTCCAAAGTGATTATGGGGCGCCTCAGGGAACAGGTTGGTATCTAAAAGGGAGGCAGGTAGTAATTAGCATAAACCCGATCGAGGATCAGAAGAATTTTACCAGACGTATTTTCACCCAATGGAGTGGAAGTACCCAATCTACTTCTGCAACAGTCACCATCGTGGTTGACTCTCCAAAGAACTTGGTAGCAAATTGGAAGAAACAGTATGAAGTTGTTGCCGTAGGTCCTGCAGGAGGAGTGTCGGGAAATTGGTACGATGTGGGTGTGCAGGCTACAGTTTCTGCGATTGCCAATTTAGAGCATAAAAATGCTACAAGACATGTCTTCAATATGTGGGGCGGCGACGCTTCGGGAAGAGAAAATGCTATTTCACTAACAGTTAACTCGCCGAAAAGGGTAGTTGCTGAGTATAGAACTCAATACTTGCTAAATGTAGCATCTCAATTTGCGCTTGCCAATGGTTCGGGATGGTACCAACGAGGGCAAGAGGTGGGATTTCTAGTTACAAACTCTACTTGGGATCATGGGAATTTGACGCGCAGAGTCTTTGATGGTTGGTCAGGAAGCATGACAACTAAAGATATACGCGGTGCCATCATAATGGACGCTCCAAAGAATATTACCGCTTCTTGGTTAAAGCAGTACTATGTTAGGCTTCTCTCGAACTTCGGAAAACCTTCAGGGAGTGGCTGGCACAATGCAAATTCTGCAGTTGAGATGTCTATCGAGCCTTTGGTCGAACATGGTAACAGAACTAGGCATGTCTTTACAACATGGTCTACGGATCAACCCGTGCAATCTCTGGGAGGGGCTCGTGCAAGTATAACATCTTTAAGGCCTATCATCGTAGAAGCGCGGTGGAAGACGCAGTACGACTTGCAGCTATCAGACAGAGCATTCTTGGCTAACAAAGAAGAGTTATGGTTCGATCGGCAAACAGCCCCAAACATAGGTTTCTATAATGTTGTCAGCGGTACTTCAGAAAGAAAGAACCTACTTGCCTATGCAGTCGATGATGCGAACAGGGTATTGGTAAATAGAGGATCCTCCGGCATGCACAATATTTCGGTTCTAATTGATAGACCCAAATCAGTCGCAATATTCTCAGTAATACAATATAACCTGAAAACTGCAGGAGGAAGCAATGTAATAGCTACCTCATCACCGACATCTGATGGATGGTACGATGCAGGAAGTCAGATAACTGTATCTTCTGATATGGTGTGGGATACGATTCCCAAGGTACAAAGAAAGTCTTTGCTAGCATATTCTATTGATGGTACCCCAGTTAACGTCGAGAGAGGAGAACTAAGGTTTACCACACCTGAAATTCCAATGACCAAAACTAGAGGAATTCAATTTATTTCTACAGACCAATTCTGGGTTGAGGTGAAGTCTGAATTTGGCATTGCAAGAGGGACTGGTTGGATTGACAGCGGGAAGAAGGTAGAAGTTTTTGTTGAGCCCATAGTAGAACATGGAAATCGAACCAGAAGGGTCTTCTTTGGCTGGCAGGGAGATCGAACATTTGAGTCAAATCAAATAACTCCTATGGTCGATTCTCCAAAGACGTACGTAGCAAATTGGAAAACGCAACTTGCCCATGCTTTAACCTTCAAAGACAACCAGGGTCGTATTGTACAACCTGCTAAGGTAACGATAAATTCTGGTGACAAAGAGCAGAGTTTCACTCAAAATGAGCAGCTCTGGGTGGATAGAGGACCTTTCTTACTGACCGGTGTCTATTGGAGAGGATCTAATGTTGCCCAGTCACCTCCGCAAGAATTTATGTTAAATTCCCCGCAGGAAATCACTCTTGACACCAGAGTCTACGATATAGTGGTCTATGTCAAAGATAGCATTGGCATTCCTGTGCCATTGTCAAACGTTAGGATTACACTTGCTAATGGGACAACGAATTTCCTACAAGCGGGATTTGATGGAGCATTAAGAATTGAGCAGTTACCGCTTGAGAAGTATCATGTGGCTATCAGCTCGTTTGGCCAGTCTGCTGAACAAGAAGTGAACGTGGTTGACCCGAATACAGCAGAAATCAGGATAGCGCTTAGCTTGCCAATAATGGGACCAGTTTTGGGTGTTATGGTATCTGCAATCATAGTGCTGGGAAGGCGTGGAATATTATCTAAGTAGTTTCTAGGCTTAACTTTCCTTCCGCTTCCAGTACCTTCAGGATCTTATCTATAGTACTCCTTGTTTCTTGCGATAGACCAGCTTGCTCCTTCGATAACTGTTGAACCAATCTTCCTAGAAGGTTTATCTGGTCTTCAGCAACTTTAAGCCGTTTGTTCGTATCCTCCTCAAGAGTGGCAATTTTAGCCTCTAGTGACTTCCGAGCCTCGCTGTAGCCCTGGAGGTAACCTTCATTGGTTCCCTTCTTGTAAGCATCCTCTACCTTGCTATTCTTTCCTGAGAGTAGTCCCATCTTAGACAAATGAAACATAAGAGTACGAGTGATATAAGTTTTGACTCTACGGAACTAACACATGTGAATAGCTGTTTCGCCTGGATCAAAGTTATCGGGACTATCAACTACATATATACAACAAAAGAGATTCTAAAAATGGCGGCAGGGAAGGTCGGGGAATTAGCCGTGCCCCATTCCGAAACCGGCTATACGCGGGGCCAGTAACTGTCAGCTAAAACGGGCAAGTCAGGAACCTTCCAATCGTGCATGGATGACTCCACGCCGCGACGGGCGGTTGCAAGAGGCTGCCCTTCCGAAGGGGAGGGTCTGCTTTCGACTGCCAAAACCGGACAGGTCCGGGAGGGAGCATCCGTAAGGTGGGGTAGCTGCGCTGTCGCGTCTACGTGAAGGACGTTGCAGGAATGGAGAAGGGCTTGGCGAGTCCGCGAGACCTGGCAGAGCTGCCGCCGTTATCAAATAACATAATACCGATTGGTGTCTATGATCTGCGTGAGCAAATCAAGGCTCGGCAGATCTGTAGAGATTCCGATAGGCTCGATAGTGCTGGAAGGAAATCTGAATATTCCGCAAAGTGCTTCTGGTATTGTGGTGTTTGCACACGGAAGCGGTAGCAGTAGGTTATCTCCTAGAAACATGTTTGTTGCCTCCGTGCTTCAAGATGCTGGTATTGGTACATTACTTTTCGACCTGCTGACAAGAGAGGAGGATTTGGAGTATGAAAACCGCTTCAATATCGACATTCTGGCTCAAAGGCTAATTATCGCGACCAAGTGGCTTCTAAAGCTCCCAGAAACCATGGGGATGAAGTAGGGTATTTTGGAGCCAGCACTGGCGCCGCTGCAGCCCTCCAAGCAGCAGTTGAACCTGACATCGTTATATCAGCCATAGTTTCAAGAGGAGGGAGACCAGACCTTGCGATGCCCTTTCTGAATATGGTAGAAGCACCTACACTGCTCATAGTTGGAGGGTATGATGATGTTGTAATCGAACTCAATAGAAAAGCGTACAGCAAGATAGAGTCAGAGAAGAACCTCGTTATAGTGTCAGAGGCATCGCACCTATTTGAAGAACCTAGCAAACTAGAGGAAGTTGCAGAATTAGCCAAAGAATGGTTCCTGAAATATTTGCAATAAAACTCTAAAAGCAAGTAAAGTTCGCGACAACTTATGATCAGGACTCTCTGGGCTCTGCTCAAAATTCTGTTCAAGAAGGATGCGATGGAGGAGGCTGTGAAAGGAATTACTATTCAAGGCAATCCAATCGTGAATTCTTCTGCAGTGCCCAAAGTTGTCGAAAAGGACAAAAAGTCACATAACTCCAATACAAAGTAGCAGATATAGGTTGTGGTGCAACCAGTCCTCATGCGGCTGCCTTATCCTGCCGTCCAGTCTTCATTGCCTGAAACCTTTCCAGTTCTAGTGCTCGCAATTCATTCCTGCGTATCTTCCCAGTCAATGTCTTCGGTAGCTCATCGACGAACTCGATCTTACGAGGATGTTTGTAGGGCGCGGTCATCTTTTTTGTAAATTCCATTATCTGGGTTGCAAGCTCGTTTGAAGGAATATGACCGCGCTTCAATACGATGAATGCTTTGACAATCGATCCCCTCAGTTCATCAGGACTTGCAACTGCAGCAGCTTCTGCAACTGCAGGATGTTCGAGCAGGATACTCTCCACCTCGAACGGTCCTATCCTATATCCAGAACTCTTGATGACATCGTCAGCCCTCCCAAGGAACCAGAAGTATCCGTCATTGTCTATGTATGCCCTGTCATCAGTAATGTACCAATTTCCTCTGAAGACCCCTTTTGTTTTTTCGGGATTGTTGTAATAACCCTCGAATAACCCGACGGGCCGGGGTTTGATATTTATTGCTACGTCTCCTTCAGTCCCTGCACCTAATCTGTTCCCCATTTCGTCTATTACTGCAACATCGAACCCTGCGGAGGGTTTGCCCATAGAGCCAAGTTTTACATCCATGCCAGGAAAGTTAGCTATGACTAGGGCGCATTCTGTTTGACCGTAACCATCGCGGATAGTAAGACCAGTTATCTTTTTCCACTTTTGGATAACTTCAGGGTTCAGTGGCTCGCCTGCACTGGTTACTTCTCTAAGATGAGGAAACCTATAGCTTTTCAGATCTTCAAGCACGATCATCCTCCAGGCTGTAGGTGCGGCACAGAATGATGTTATGTCGTATCTCTGCAGAATGTCAAGATGTCGCTTTGCATTGAACCGCCCAGCGCAATGGAACACAAATAAGGTTGCTCCTGAATACCAAGGCCCGAACAGGTTGCCATAAGCATGTTTAGCCCACCCTGTACCCGTGACTGTCCAATGTATGTCGCCACTTGAAACATTAAGCCATTTTGCGGTCACCCTATGACCAATTCCGTAAGAGGCCTGTGTATGAAGTACCATCTTTGGAGGACCCATAGTTCCCGAAGTGAAATAGATCAGCATAGGATCTTTGCTTGACGTTTTTTCAACGTGTCCGATCTTTCCTGCCCTGCTCATCAATTGTCCGAAGGCTTTCCACCCTGCTTTCTGGCCACCAACAAGGATGAACTGTCTTACGCCTGGAACTTCGCCCCTTACATCATCCACCTTAGCAGCCCCCTCCGCATCTGTAACCACTACTGGAGTTGCTGATGAAGTGAGCCTGTACATAATGTCCTTTGATGTGAGCATGGTAGTAGCAGGAATTAGTATTACACCTATCCTTATGCAACCTAGTGCTATCTCCCACCATTCAGGTACGTTAGAGAGCATTAGGAATACCTTGTCGCCCTTCTTTACTCCTATATTCTGCAGCACAGCCGCAAATCTTTTGGAGAGCCTAGTCAGTTCTGCGAAGGTTATCTTCCTCTCCTCTCCCGATTCGCTGACCCAGTACAGTGCTACTCTTGTGAGGTCATTAGCATGTCGCTCGAAGATATCAGTTGCCCAGTTGAACCGCTCAGGAACCTCCCAGCGAAACCGAGCTACCCATGCTTCGTACGATAAATCAGCCACTTAAGTTCATATTTGAACTCGTTATCAAATTAAGTGTTTTCGTTCCTAGAACGATGTTTAGATTAGAGCAGAACCATACTAACCTGATCTGTAATTTAGGATGTGTGGAGGTTGGACTTGTACTCAAGCGCCGGGGGTGGGATTTGAACCCACGAGACCCCGAAGGGTCACCGGCTGTCTAGCCCATTAATGCACCAGATGTGGAACTCGAGGCCGGCGCACACAGCGGTGACCATTACCGAGCTTTGCTACCCCGGCACATCAATAAGGGATCAATGATGTGCTTTTTAGTATGTCTATGAAAATTGTTGAATGAACTTTTCTGTAACGGCTTCCATACCATTTACATTCGGTGCATCTAAAAAGTATAGCATGAAATATGACGCGCCTGCATTTACATATTGTTCAATCTTCTGAGCGATTTCTTCTGGGCTACCTGCAAGGTAACCTGCACCTCTTCGTGAAGGCCTTGCTATGAACCTAAAAGCGTCAAGAGGATGCGACAGTATAGGCATTATATATTTCCTAGCGTATTTCTTGGCATTCGCGATTTCTTTGTTGTTTTTACCCGTTGCAATTTGCAGATGTACAGATAGTTTCAGCTTACTAAAATTACTGCCAGTCTTTTCACAGTAATCTTTCAACAATGAAACCTTCTCCGCAAATTCTTTTGCAGAACCAATAAAGTTCCACCCGTCTGCATATCTCGAAACCGTTCTCAAAACTTTATCGCTGTGACCTCCAATCCATATGCGGGGATGCGGCTTCTGTATGGGCTTAGGATTGCAAACGGCTCCGTCAATCGAATAATATCTGCCTTTGACGGAAGCTTTATCATTTGTCCAGATTTCTTTGATTATCTTGACGGACTCTTCTAGCCTAGAAAGTCTTGTTCTAATTCTGGGAAATTCATAACCGTAAGCGTCGTATTCATTCTTGTACCAGCCTGCACCTATCCCGAATTCAAGTCTTCCATTACTGATACAATCGACTGTAGCGGCCATCTTTGCTAAATGTGTCGGGTTTCTGTACGAATTGCATGTTACAAGTGTTCCGAGCCTGATTTTACTGGTACTCTTGGCAAATGCCGCCAAGCTAGTCCAAGCTTCAAACGTTGAATCGTTGATGGGGACAGGAACTGTGTGAAAATGGTCGTAGAGCCATACAGAGTCGTAACCAAGCCCTTCAGCCCAATTGGCATAGTTTACCATAGCAACGTACTTTTCTCTGGACGTCTTGAACTGCTTAAGGTCTAGGCGCCAACCCTGCGGAGCGAGTACGCCGAATTCAACCTTCATTGTCAGAATTGTACTATAATCAGAAAATCTGCTTTCCTATAACTTGCTTATTAACAGGTTTATATACTATCTCTAAAGATTACTGCTATTTGGCACAGCTCACCGCAATCTCGAAGACTGAGATTACAAAGGCACAGCTTATGGCATCTATAGCAATCATGTCGGCCCTCATAGCCGTGCTTACCGCCCTTTCCGTCAGAATCTCGACACTGACAGTCTTTAACGCTGGCCTGCTAGGTGTTTACATAGTTTCCATTTTGTTTGGCCGAAATATAGGAATGCTTTCTGCAGGGCTAGGTTCTGCAGTCGCTGAGATCTACCTTATGAGCGTAAGAGGAGATCCTATTCTGTTTCTTTTTGGCCTAATAGTAGCTAGAGTTCCTGCAGCTGGCGTAATAGGAGCATTAAGAAAACGGTTCCCAATCTATGGCATGGTTGCTGGGGCTTGCCTCCAAACAGCGATCTTTCTTGTGATTGATATTCCTATCTTTGGTCTCGGTATAGCGGCAACTTTGATTTGGTCTTTGCCATTTAACATTCTATTAGTAATCCCCGCGCATCTAATAATAAGGGGAGCTAGAGCTAAACTCAGAAAGGATTTTCTCTATTAGTCATGTTTTCCAAAGAAATACAGAAACAGACAAAATCGTATTCAGAAAAGTTTCTTAGTCACCCGTTCCTGCAGGAGCTTTCTCACGCCAAACTCCCTATCAAGAAATTTGCCTTTTACATACAGCAGGACAATATCTTCCTGAATGACATGGATCGTGCACGACGTATTTTGGCATCAAGGAAATCTCAGCACGCAAAGAAACTTATCGACCTTATAGCTTCAGTCCATAGACACGAGCTTAGAGCCAGAAGAAACGTTATTACAAAAGAGCTTAAACTCAAAAAAGTTGAAAGCGCACCTACGACTCTCGCCTATACTAGCTATCTTATCAGGCTCGCATGTAAGGGATCTTTCGAAGAAGCACTTGCTGCGCTAATACCATGCCCTAGACTATACGCTATGATAGGGGAGAGATATGCTAAGTGTCAGGCTAACAAACATTCTCTATATGGGAAGTGGCTCGCAATCTATTCTTCTAAAGAAATGAAGGAATGGACAAGGCAGATACTTGAACTGCTGGATAAAGTTGCAGTTAAAGATTCTTTGAAGGAAGCGATGACTAAGAGTTACCTAGCCGCGTGCAGGTATGAAATTAGATTCTTTGACATGGCGTATGCAATGGAGGGCTGGGATTAAGCATCTAACAATGTACTAATGTACATCAATTTACTCCAATGAACTAAAATGTGCAGGCGACTTGGCAAAAAGGTTATAAATCGAAATTATAACTATTGTTATAGTGGTCTAAATGCGCCCAAGGATACAAAGGACAATAACGGTACTTGAAACCAGAGGAGTATTCGGAACCTGCAACTGCGGGGGACGCGTACTGTACTATAGTGACTCTGGCGTAAAGTGCGAATCCTGCAGCAAGCTGTACGGCGTGTTGTGCGCAAGGCACAAAGGCGCAGAAAAACCTGGAAGACCGTTCGAGAATTCAAAGGAAGACCTGTGGGTTCCCAAAGGATCTGCACTAGGGTAAATTCTCTCCACCGATTTTTTAACATTGTATAACAATTAGGTGTAGCTACTAGGCTCTAACTCTATGTAGATCTTTTGATCAAGTGTATGAACTTTGTAAACTGGTAGAGGTTCAGTAGCGGGAGGGTTCAGTGCGGCTCCGTCCTTCAGACTAAATTGTGAGAGGTGTAGCGGACAAGTAACTATATCACCCTTGAAGAAGCCCTTATCGAGTTCTGCATACTCGTGCGAACAGATGCTGCCTATAGCGTAGAACCTGCCTTCAATATTGGAGATCAGAATCTTTTTACCCTCAACCTCTACACTTTTTGTTGTACTATCTGCGAATTCGGCAATTCGCCCGATCTGAAATAATCTCCCTTTACTTTCGTGTGAGATTATGGTTACCATGGGCGGGAGCACTTCTCTGGCTTTTTCGTAACGCTCTGCTATCAACTTCGTAAAAAATTCCCTTGTATTCTCAAGTGGTATTTGCGATGTCACAGGGTCGAGGAAGCCAGTGATTATGACCCAGACAGCTTCTTTTAGTGTCAAACCTCGTGTCATAAGGTAGAAGATCTGATTTTCGTCCAACTGCGCAACAGAGGCAGAATGTTTAGCCGTAACTTCATTGGTAACTATTTCTAATGCAGGTACTGCATCAGCTCTTGCTTCCTTGCTTAGTAGAATTGCGTGGTTTCCTACAAACGAGTGTGCATTACGAGCAGCATTTTCTATTTTTATGACGCCTTTTAGGGTTGAGCGGGATTTGTCCCTTAGAACTCCTCTTGACTCTATTTCGCCATCAGTATTCTCTCCAATATGAACCATATCGGTAGTTATGTCAGACCTGCTGCTACCATCTCCATATACAACCTCGTAATCACGTGCGAATGAGCCCCTTCCCTCTAGCAAAGTTTCTACTCTGCTTCTAATTATTCTCCCTCCAGTATAGCCTCCTCCCCACTTTGCTCTGCTGTCCCTTCCGCATCTGACCTGACGATTTGCAAGACTAACTACATTGTCTGCATGTGCTTGTATATTGGTAAAGGCAAAGTTTGCATTATCCTTGAGGTAGACTTCGACAAGGTTGCTATGGATCGAAGGTTTGTCACCATCAGATTTTGTATGGTCTTCTTCAAGTATCGAAACGCTTGCACCATCTTCTAGCACTATCATAGAACGAGAAAATAGTGAAAACTTATCCGAATTGGATAAGAATGTGTGACTGATGGGCTTCTCCAATACAACGTTTTTTGGAACGTAAAGGAAGAAACCGCTACTGAATATCGCCCTATTCAGATGTGCAAGTTTATCTTGGCCAAGAGGAGGAATTACCCCAGCTAAACGATCTTTCAGAAAAGAACCATGCTCTGCAAATGCTGCTTCTATTGGTAGCAGTGCTACATTTTTTTTGGCCAATTCCTTCGATGCTATAATTCGAATAGCTCCAGAATCGCTCTGAACTATATTGGCTGAAATATTAGCATCTAAGAATGCTTCCGGTGGAGCTTTTCGTTCATTCTTGGTCTTTAAGCTAGAAAAGTCAACAGTAGTTAGAAGGTCTGCATACTTTGCGTATAGACCCGACTGTTCTATAGGCAGACGGTTGAACTCTTTGAAAGCCTTGGATCTAGATTCTTTTAGCCAGTCAGGCTCGCCATTAAAACCAGAACTAATTGCTACCTCTTCAGTAATTTCGACAAGCTTCATCAAGCATCATTCTTGATATACAGCTTAGTCAGGAAACTAGCCTACAGCGCCAGTCATCTCGAGCTGCATCAGCCTATTCAGCTCTACAGCATATTCCATTGGCAGTTCTTTGGTAAATGGTTCCATGAATCCCATTACAATAGTGCGTATGGCTTCAACCTCACTCAAGCCTCTAGACATAAGGTAGAAGACCTGCTCCTCACTAATCTTTCCTACACTTGCCTCGTGGCTTATTGTAGCATCCTCCTCAAGAATTTCATTATATGGATAAGTATCGGTTCTTGATTTGTCGTCAAGCAATAGAGCATCGCATACGACCTTGGATTTTACGCCAGTAGCGCCCTTTGCAACGTAAATCAGGCCTCTGTAAGTTGTCCTTCCCCCATCCCTTGAGATGGACTTTGAAGTTATTCTAGATGAAGTATTTGGAGCCATGTGTATGATCTTCCCTCCAGCGTCTTGGTGCATGCCCCGTCCAGCGTATGCAACAGAAAGAATTTCCGCCTTTGCGCCTTGACCTAAAAGGTATACTGAAGGATACTTTTGAGTAATCTTGCTTCCTATATTACCGTCTATCCATTCTACGGTTGAGTTTTCGTAGGCATGGGCCCTCTTAGTGACAAGGTTGTAGACATCTGTTGACCAGTTCTGTATTGTGGTGTACCTGATGTGCGCTCCTTTATGGGCAATCAATTCGACTACAGCAGAGTGTAGCGAATCTTTAGTATAGACTGGTGCTGTGCAACCTTCGATATAGTGAACATACGAATCGGGCTCTGCTATGATAAGGGTTCTCTCGAACTGCCCCATATTCTCAGCGTTGATTCTGAAATATGCCTGCAACGGAAGGCTGACTTTGACGCCTCTTGGAACGTAGACGAAACTGCCTCCGCTCCAAACAGCGCTGTTCAAAGCCGCAAACTTGTTGTCCTCTGGAGGTATTACTGTGCCAAAATACTTCTTTACAATTTCTGGATACTCCTTAAGGCCCTGATCCATCCCGAGAAACACAACGCCCTGCTGTTCTAACTCCTTCTGTATTTTATGATAGACTACCTCTGAATCATATTGGGCTCCTACACCTGCAAGGAACTTTCTTTCGGCTTCTGGGATTCCGAGTTTGTCGAAGGTTTTCTTGATGTTTTCAGGAACATCGTCCCAGCTCTGGCTTTCCTTGTCAGTTGGGTTAAGATAATAGTAAATGTCATCAAATTTTATCTGGGAAAGGTTAGCCCCCCAAGTAGGCATAGGCCTGCTTACAAAATGCCTGTACGATCTTACTCTAAATTCCGTCATCCATTCAGGCTCACCTTTATGCCTTGAAATTCTCCTTACAACATCTTCCGATAGGCCCTTTGGAAACTTCGTTGCATATGAGTCAGTAGAGTCGTGAAAGTTGTACTTGGTATAGTCTATTGGTGCTACTTCTGTCTTGGCGGCCATTTACAATATAACAATAGTTATAATTCCCTATTTAAACGATTTGCTATCATCTTTGGGGAGAAAATTACCTTTTCTTGCGCTTTATTTTGGCCTTTTTGGCTGGTCTACGCTTAGCCTTCAGCGGTTTCTTCTTGAGCTCCGCCTTCCTGCTCTTTCTGCTGACGCTCTTTGGTTTTTTCCTTGTCGGAACCTTCGCTTTGGACCTTTTAGGTTTCTTCTTTGCAGGTTTCTTTGGTTTTGCTTTTTTGATTGGCTTCTTCTTCACTGGAACCTTCTTTGCTGCTTTCTTCTTGGCTGCAGGTTTCTTGCCTTCAATCTTCTTTACTTTTGCAGTTTCTTTCCTAGCCTCTGGCTCCTCAGGAGGCTCTCTCAACTCTAGTCCAGCATCAACAACCTGTTGCTTGGTATCTTCCTTCGCTATCTGTTCTATCTTCCAACTGAAAGCTTGCACTAGGTGAGAGTTGTCGACAAGGTTCAGAGGCTTACCGCAGATTTGACACTTGAAGAATACCTCTACAGCCTGATCAAAGATGTACTTCCTGCAGTTAGGAGTCCCGCAATGATAGAACTCATGTGACTGTTCGTATTCTAACCTGTTTTTTAATCTCTCCAATGCCTTCCTCTTCTGGTTTTCAATAAACCCATCTACCTGATCTCTCTGCGCCTTCCATCTGTACACAAACCAGCCAATCTTCATATCCCTGACCCTGACACCAGAAACCAATGATCTTCCGAACAGGTCGTAGAGGGCTTTCCTTACGGCGTTGATCTTCAAACCTGTAGCGCTTGCAATTTCCTCATCAGTAGCATTTTCATTGTTCAATAACGCTCTTGCTACCCGTACATACTCCTCCCCGCCTAGCAATCCAGCAATCTTGACAAAGGAGTCTTCGTACTCTACCTTCATGAAATCTACTTTATTCATCTTAAAAAAGTTGTGAATTAAACTTTGCTAGAAGCTTGCCTTGTAATCCTCCATATAGATAGTACCCTTAGGTTAAACTGTTAGAATGGGGGATAATAGAACCAGAATGTAGGTACCTATTTCTAACTAAGTCCCCTTACATAAACTCAAAAGTTACTAACAAATATCTTATGTGCAAAAAGTCCCCACCCCCCCACATATAAAGGAGGATGAATCGAGTAAAAGCTGTATCACTAATGAGATATCTATACTTCAGACTCCTCTACTTTTGGCTCCTTCCCTACCAATTGAAACACAAAGATTGCAAAGAAGAATATCACAGCAGTTGCAAAAAATGGAGTATTCCTGCCAACATAATCATAGAGGGCAAAGCCGACTATGGGACCAAGCACGGAACCCATGTTGGAAGCGGCATCCATGACTCCTGTCAGCTTCCCTCTTACTGATCTTGGGATGATATCCTCCTGCAAAGATGATAGTGCAGGAAGATAGGAAGCAGATAGACCGGAGCGAATAGTCATCATAACTACGATAAGCAGAACTTCGGGGGCTAATGCAATTCCTATGGTTGCCAATTGAGAAGCTAGGACGCCAAACAGCAGTAATTTCTTTCTCTGCCATCTGTCTGCAACCCTGCCCATGAAGAATTGAGATACCGTATTCGCAAGCCCGGCAGCGAAAAATGCAAGCGCCATAGTTGATGTTGTCAGATCAACTGAAAGGTTGAACTCGTGCTGAACGTAAAATACCGCAATTGGCCCAATGAAGCTTAAAGAAAAACCATGAGCAAAAGACAACCCAAGAAGTGAATAGAATGTCTTCTTGAATTTCGGCGCCACATTAGCAATTGAGATGCGAATAGTTGAATCTGATTTCACTCGGTGCTCTGCTACAAGCTTTAATGCCAATACCGCGGACAATATCCCTAGCAGGCCTCCAGCATAGAAAGGGACCCTGAAACTGTCCACAATATCGAATTGAAGAGTATTTCTGGCAAATATCTGCAGTCCCCCACCAAGAGCAGGCCCTCCCAAAAGACCAGCAGTAGCAGCGGCATTAAAAGTGCCTAAAGCCCTCCCCCTTGATCCAGGAGGAACTTCATCTGCAATTAGGGCAGTTGCAGAGGGCCAAAGCATGCCAGCACTGATCCCCTGAACGGCCCTTAACCCAACAAGGTGCATCCAGTCAGATGCCAGGGCGTATGCAAAAGTTGCTATACCATAAGTAAATAGACCAACTACGATCATCTTCTTCCTGCCTATCTTATCTGATAAGCCTCCAAGAGGTATAGACGATGCTGCCCTGCTCATAGTAAATGCTGATGTCATGAAACCCACTTGCAACCCTAAAGTTGCGCCAAGCAATTCCGCATAAAGCGGTAGGAATGGGCCAAACAAACCAAAACCGAGCATGACGCTGGCGACTGCGACTGAGAGAGAAAAGACCATTCTGGACGGGAATATGCTCAAGCGCTTGCCCCTGCTACAAGTGAAGATCAGTGTTTACTTTCTAATTCCTTTATGTAAGAAACTACTATTGGCAAGAAGACTCCGATGTCTGAAACTACTCCTACCGCTTGGCCTGTTCCCCTGTCAAGCAACTTCGTTACGGTTGCAGGGTTGATGTCTATCGCAACGACTTTTACTGATGATGGAAGCATGTTTCCTACTGCTACGGAATGTAGCATCGTTGAAAGCATCAGAACCATCTTGGCATCGCGAACATGCTCCTTGTAAAGCCTCTGAGCCTCAGCCACATCCGTAACAACGTCTGGTATTGGTCCGTCATCTCTAATCGATGCTGCCAGTATGAAGGGGACCTTGTTCCGGACGCACTCATACATTATCCCTTTCTTGAGCTTTCCGCTCTTCACTAATTCAGCGATAGAGCCTACCTTGAAAACTTCGTTAATTGCGGCCATGTGGTTTCTATGCCCCCTGTGCCTTGAGGTTCCGTTATCGACATCTATGCCCAGAGAAGTTCCAAATAGAGCGTATTCGATATCATGTGTTGCAATAGCATTTCCCGCTAAAAGAGCGTCGACATATCCCATTCTAATCAAGTCTGCAAGAGATTTGGATGCGCCAGTATGCACTACTGCAGGCCCTCCAACGACGACTATCTTCCCTCTTTTCTCCTTAGTATCGAACATGTCGTCTGCGATTCGTTTTGCCAGCGCCTGTATTGGCTTCTCCGTCGAGGTATGACTGCTCATGAATTGGAAGACATCCATGCCTTCTCTGGGCCTTTCTGGGGGCACTATCCTTACCCCTGCATCGCCCACAACTATCATGTCACCCTTTCTGATCTCTCTGATCGGCTTGCACCATGCCCTCTTCTTTGCAAAGTCAACTACGATGGCCTTGTCCATCATCTGATTTTCAACTTCGATCCAATCGCCGTCAACTAGCACGAATGTTTGATGATTGGTAGTTGAGTAGAAGTCGCTAGGGAGAACCATGTCTTTAGGAGAGGCTTTGAAGTTTGCAGACTGCAGCTTTACCGGGATGGCCCCCTCCCTGTAAACCTCTTCAAGTACTGCCTGTAGGTGCTTTGGGCTCTTCCCTTTTACAAGCAGCTTAGCATAGCTGTAGTCCGTCTTCTCCTTACCTATTTTGAACTCTAAAACCTCAAACTCTCCGCCCAAATCCATGACCCTGTCGAATATTCTTGTCAGGATCATCGAGTCGATAAGGTGCCCTCTGACCTCTACCTCCCTCTGCGTGTCATTTTGTGCCAAGGCCCTCACCTTTGATTTAATTTACGCGCCAACGTAATGTATTAAGAGTTTCTTGCATAACTCTGACAGTTCATGTATATGACTATTAGAGCGGAGGCCAGCCTAAAGCAGAATAAAAGTTACTAACAAACTACTTTAGCATCCTACGAACGTTTAATTTAATACACCGTATCGAAAGATTCCACTAATGTTTAGGGAATTCTTTCTAGAGAGATCTGCACTTGTAGTGATAGATGCCCAAAAGGGTCTTTTTGACCTAAAGCGATATAATGATAACTCAACTATTGAGGCTATCGGCTCGGTATTAACAAACTGCACTCTACTTGTCGATGCAATGAGAAAGAAAATGAAACCCGTAGTTTATGCCCGAACAGTTTTACGGAGAGATCACTTGGATTCAGCTCTCTCCGCTAACCTTGAAAAAGTATTCGAGGATAACGATCTTCTGGCAGATGAGGGAGCAGAGATTCTTGATATGATGGCTCCTCAAAATGGAGATTTTATTGTCAGCAAGTCAGGTCATAGCGCCTTACAATTTACCAATCTGGACAGGGTCCTTTCCAATCTGAAAGTTGATACGGTATTGCTGGTTGGAGGAGGCATCCCTGGCAGCATAGCATCGACTTGTAGGCAGGCAGCAGCACTAGGTTATGAGGTTGCTATTGCGGCAGATGCTCTACACCCTTACGAGCAACGATACTTGCCTAGCCTGAGAAATAGGTCTGAGCAGAAACCAGCAAAGGAATGGTTGGGTCTGCTAAACGGACCAACTAGTAGCAACAAGAGGCATGCAGGGAATATTGGATTGATAATAGTGGACATGCAAAATGATGCCATACATCCAGAAGGCTCGAACCATCGACTTGGTTACGGCAGTTTAAGCGATGAACAGCGCGCTTTGATTATAGGGAGCAATAAGAAGTTAATAGATATCATGAGGAGCAAGGAATTGCCAATAATCTACATAAGAAATACCAAGCGCAGCGACGCAATAGATTATGCTGGGAGCAGAAGAGGAGGACGTTCGAAGAGCCTTCCTATGTATGTTGAGGGCACATGGGGTTCTCAAATAGTCGAGGAGATCAAGCCTAGAGAGGACGATATTGTAGTTGTGAAGCGAGGGCACAGCGCCTTCGCCTCTACAACGCTCCATAGAATACTTAGGAATCTAGGAGTTGACACGTGCATTGTCACTGGAGGAGCGGTCAACGGTTGCGTTGCTGACACAGTAATGGAGGGAGTGGGTTTAGGCTACAAGTTCATAGCAGTTTCCGACGCAACTTTTAGACCGCCAAACTCTCCCGATTTGCAAATGCTCGCAGATTGGACTCAGATTATGTCAGCAGAGCAGGTTCAAGGATTGCTAAACCAAAGGTTCCCATCTTAATTTCTGCTATTCTAGAAACCTGAATAGAAGTTTATCAGAGCATAACTTGCGTACAATTTCGATGCAGATTCAATTGTAAAACACATGTGGAAAGTTATTTATTGGTAATAAAACGGCCTTTTTATCTGGTCCCGCGGTAGCTCAGAGGATCATAAAATCCGAGAAACTTGGTAGAGCTTCCGATCTTCCTAAAGAAGAGGAGACGCTGTAGAAGCGGGCTCAGGCTCGTCTCACCAGCCTATCAAGCTAACAGATACCGGAGTGTCGTCGGTTCAAATCCGACCCGCGGGACCTATAATCATCCAGAAACTTCTATAAATTTTTCAGAATATAGAGCAAAAACATCCTTTTTGGCCAGACAGGAGTCGCAAATGCAGGCTGAAGAAACGGTTCTTCTGTCGCAATCAGCATTGTAGACGCACGTTTCGCAAGGTGTCGTCTTCCCGCAGGTAAAGCATTTCAACACAAACGAAACATCTTCCTTCAGAGCCTCTCTAAGCAAGGGCACTAAGATGTCAAGCCTTGTTTTGGGCGTTACCATGAAACCCTCCTTCGAATCGTATTTCAGGCCGACTTCTCTGGTGAGTCTAATGAAGACGTCCTTGCCCATTAAAGGCAGTTTAAAGTGCTCTCCTATTGGAATCTTCATTTGAGAGCCTCTAGTATCTTTTTGCCTTCCTTCAAAATGACCTTCCTAGTCGGTTCATCGACTCCGATATGCTCAAGTTTCTGATCTCCATCTTCTTCTGCTGCAATTATGATGGCGAAATACGGCAGGAACACTGCGGAAAACTGCCTTCTGGATGTTTGGAATCTGGAGCCGAGAATTCTGCCTATCTGAGCAAAATATTTAGCTTCGTTCCATAATCTCAGTTTCAAATCCCATGGCACAGCATCATCATTGAACTGAACCTTACTCCCCCTCATTGCGTAGAATAAGCCAATTGCAAGCATCACATCAAAGTATCTTAATTGGCGCCATTCCTGCGTCCTTTGAATCCTCCCGATTATCTGATCTGCCTGCGAAACTACATCCAAAGCATTTGCAAGATATTCGATATCAAGCGAACCTGTGACAAGACTAGAAAACACAGTTTCAATCTTCCCTTTAGGATCCATTTCTGCCGAGCCCAAAGCCATGAGCGCTTCTGCAGTATTAGATGCATCAAAGAGCCGCTGGAAGGATTGGCTGATTGTCAGACTTCTCTCCCTTTCGGGAGACTCGAACTCTGTCTCGATCTCTCCAAGAGAAGCCGCCTGCAGATCATTTATTGCAGATCGCATGTCTCCTTTAGAGTAAGTCACGATAGCCTGCAACATCTTATCATCTAATTCCCTGTCTTCCTTAGCAAGAATCCCGCGCAGATATAATTCGACGAGCCTAGGAGGTACCCTCTGGAAGCGAAAAGTTTCTGTTTTGCGGGCTATCTTTTCGATCTTTAGACTGTCTTGCGCGTTGGCAATCATGACCAAAGGGACGGAAGTGCTCTCCATGAGCTCCAAAACGAAATCCATCCCTCCATAATCTGCCCTTCCGAATATCCCGTCAACCTCGTCCAAGAGTATTAGCGACTTGCCAATAAGAGCTTGGTTCGAAATTGAGGGGCCTAGAGCTCTGTCAAGCTTGTCCTTGGTTCGAATGTCGCTGGCATTGAGCTCTATTACGCTGTAGCCAAGCTCCCTTGCAGCTGCATGTACAGTTGCCGTCTTCCCTATTCCTGGCGGCCCTACCAGCAGGGCCGCCTTTCCTCCAATCTTCCATCCCTTGAGCCACTTGAGAAATCCCAGCCTTGCTTCCTCGTTCCCTACCAGCATTGGTAATGACGAAGGTCTGTGCTTTTCTGTCCACATCAAACCCTTCAAAATCTTAGAGCGCCTCCAAAGAGGAATGCTAGAAGGCCGAGCATCATGCCTCCCAGAGCAAGTTTCTTAACGTTAATAGCTCCGCTAACAGTATAATCCCTGACTATCTTTGCTACAACGTAGATGAAAAACACATCAGTAACAAGCACGAGCACCGCATAAACGATGCCCACAATTCCTAGCATCAACGGGAGCAAGCTTGCTGAAACTGCGGCAAGAAAGAATAACGCTCCAATTTTTGATGCTGTTTTCTCTCCCTTGCTTATTGCTAGTGATTCAACTTCCCTTGCTCTGTCGCCTTCTACATCAGATATAGTCTTTACCACTTCCCTTCCTGTACCTGCCAAAAAAGATGTTAGAGCAAGGGACCATAGCATTACATCATCTCCCTTCCCTATTGCAACTCCTCCGAAGATATACGGTACTGCCATGGAAGCTGCAACCATCATGTTCCCGGCTAGCCCTTTTTTTTTCCCCCAGGAACTATAGCCCCAAGCTAGCAGGCCGAAGAACGCTGCAATAGCGATATTTGATAGGCTTATGAAAGATGCTGAAGCAAAGCCGATTAGCAAGAGAAGAGCGGCAAATGTATTAGCCTGCGTCAAACTCACTGCTCCGCTTGGAATAGGTCTGTCAGGGCTGTTGATCATGTCAGTCTTAATATCAAAAACATCATTGATTACCATTGAATAAGATGACACAAAGAATCCAGTAAAGAAACCCAGCATTGATTCTAGAGACAGTATCTTTGACGGTGAAACGACGGCAACCCCTACAACGACAGCGAAACCTATCATAACAGAGTTTACAGGCCTTATCAGCGAAATCAGTGCTGACGCTTTTGCCATCTAGGTCGGTCCCTGAAACCTTTCCTTCGAAACTTTATAGTAGATTATCTCCCCTCTTCGCTCGACTACTGCGATTATAGGAGTCTTCCCCATTCTGGTTATCTGCGCAATGGATTTGGACAGAGCGGTTATGGGAACTTCCGTGCCTTCATTGAGGCCGAAGATGACAAACTTTGCTGACTTGGTTCCATGCTCTCCCCTGTCGTAGACCCTGAAATCGACTCCAAAGCCAAAGCCCTCTTTTGGAACGTACCCTCTTGACCTTAAGTCTCTGTATAGCAGGAACCTAGTCCATGCATTGGCATCGTTCTTCAGAGATCTTTCGACTAAATAGTCAAAGTCGAGTTTCTTCCCATCTGCATTAATCTCAAGTTTAGAAATGTAAGCAAGATAGAGCATTTCGTAATCTGCAAGGAGTAATGAAGAATTTTCATTTTTGCCGTAGCCCTTTGACTCAAGGAGAGCAACTAAAGTTTCATCTTCTACAAGAGCTCCTTTTGCAGTAAGCTTGGCAGAAACTACCTGCTCTATCTCTTCTGACATGGAACTTCCCATCGATCATATCTTCTGATTTAAGGATTCTATGGTTAGGATTATCTAGGGTATCATAGCATCCGATGCTATGCCTAACTTCTTCGAAGAGAGGACAGTAAAATGGGAAAAAGACAAGGTTGTAATGATAGACCAGTTAAGGCTCCCAACGCAGTTTCGCTATGTAGAATGTACGAACCATAACCAAGTTGCAGACGCGATCAAAAGGATGGTCATAAGAGGAGCCCCAGCTATCGGAGTTGCAGCTGCTATGGCATTGGCGCTAGCAGGGAAGAATAGCAAGGCCAGGAACAGAGACGATTTTGTCAACGATCTAGATGCTGCAGCAGAGGTAATACGCGCGACAAGACCCACGGCTATCAATTTGTTCTGGGGCGTGAACCAGATACTAAAGAAGGTTCAGGAGTCATCAACGGATGTTGAAACTCTGAAGGAGGAGATAGTTGCAGAAGCGAACAGGCTGGCGGATGAAGATGTAGAATTTAACAAGAAGATAGGGTTCTACGGCGCATCCCTTCTGGAAGACGGCGACACTGTGCTGACCCACTGCAAATAGCCCAAAAAGGCTAGCAGAGTGCGGGTGCACTGGCAACCGTCGGATACGGGACTGCCCTAGGAGTAGTCAGAGGAGCAAGGGAGCAGGGAAAGTGCGTCAAGGTGATAGCAACGGAGACTAGGCCGCATCTGCAGGGCGCAAGGCTGACAGCGTATGAATTGAAGGAAGATGGTTTTGATGTTATGCTGATAGCTGATACCATGGTAGGCTATATAATGAAGAAAGGGCTTGTCGATAAGGTGATTACAGGCGCTGACAGAATTACGAAGGATGGTTATGTCTTTAACAAAATTGGGACGTACCAGTTGAGCATACTTGCCAAGAGGCACGAAGTACCGTTTTTCTGTGCTGCCCCGATATCGTCGTTCGATCCTGAAAGGACTTTTGACCAGATTGTGATTGAGGAGAGGAATGTCAGGGAGATTACCCATGTTGGGAGGAAGAGGATCGCGCCTAGAGGCGTTGCCATCTTTAATCCTGCATTTGATACTACTCCTCCAGACCTTATTTCTGGAATAATTGCGAATTTTGGAATAATCGAGCCTCCTATAGGCGAGAATCTGGCCAAGAAACTTCTGCATAAGTGAGCATTCTAGTATTGCATACACTCGCATGATTCTCTCGTATAGGGGGAACTACCCTTGCATCCAAAGCTATAACGGTATTATCTGATCAGATAGTCATATTAGCGATTTTCTTGTTTTGTATATAAAACTCGGAATGTCTATTGTATTGCAAAATTTGACACTGATCGTACTTTGACTCAAAAAACATACTAGGTGAAAATTTTTCTCAAGAAGTACTGTGGAAAGGTATTAAAGAACTTCAGTTTGAGCAAGCCTCACTGGGCGATTGTTTGTCGGAAATTTCAGGTTTGATGTGGGTGGAGAAGTACAGGCCGATGAAACTGCAGGATGTTATCAATCAAAAGGCCATAGTCGACAGGCTTTCATCTCTTGTAAAGTCTCCTTCAGCCATGCCCCATCTGCTTTTTGCTGGCCCTCCTGGCACTGGCAAGACGACCTGCGCTCTGGTGCTTGCTAGGACTATTCTTGGAGAGCCTTGGATGGACTACACTCTTGAGCTGAACGCCTCTGACGAAAGAGGGATTAACACTGTCAGGGAACGGGTAAAAACGTTTGCAAGGTATGCTGCCCAGACAGATCAGAACATTCCATTCAGGATCATAATCCTTGATGAAGCGGATGAAATGACCAACGATGCCCAGACAGCATTGAGAAGGATTATGGAAGAAACCTCTAGGTTCACGAGGTTCGTCTTGGTCTGCAACTACAGTTCAGGGATAATAGAGCCCATACAGAGCAGGTGTGCAGTGTTCAGGTTTTCTAGGCTTGCGGAGAAGGATGTGGTTTCCTATTTATCATCAATATGCAAGAAGGAGAAGATCAAGTTCGACGAGGAATCTCTTTCGCACATCTTTGAATTCACGAAAGGAGACATGAGGCATGCTATCAATCTTTTGCAGTCATGCTCTGTAGTTGGCGATATTACGATTGAGAACGTTGAGAAGACAGCGGGAGTCTCCAGCAAGAGCAAGGTTGCTGAAGTTGTAAATTTGGCATTGAAAGGGGATTTCACGGAGGCAAGGAACAAGTTGATAGTCCTAACAGGAGTTTACGGTCTAGCGGAAAAGGACTTTCTAAAATATGCGACCGAGGAAGTCTTCAAAATTGGATTGCCAAATGCAGATCAAGCTGCAGAAGCCCTTGCAAAGTTCGATTACAGGTTGATAGTTGGTGCGCATCCAGACATTCAGCTAGCGGCTCTGCTTGCAGAGCTTGGGCGAATAGGCAAAGAAGCAGGATTTAAGGGCAAGTAAATCGTCAAAGTCTTAGTACATGGGCGAGCTGCGCTTCTGCAACCACTGCCTACAGAGGGTCGAGCACGAAGTTCTTGAAGATCCGAATATATCCATGAGGAAGGCTAAGGCTCTCTACCAGTGCACCAACTGCGGCCATAAAAGCTGGAAGAGGCACCTTCGTCCATCTTCAGAAATAAGCTACTAATTAGCGCTTGATCCTGACAATATTCCATTCTACTTCGAGCTTGTTTTGGGCATAAAGCTTCAGGGCTTTCACAAGCACTTCTGCCTCGACTCTCCTGCCTCTCTCGATTATTGTCTCCAATGATTCGCCCGGATTGACGGAGAAGGCCTCCTGCCATATGATCGGGCCTTGGTCTAGCTCCCATGTAGCGAAATGGGCTGTGCAGCCTATGACTCTGGCCCCTCTCTCATACGCTTGTGCGTATGCTGAAGCACCCGGAAAAGCTGGCAGCAATGAAGGGTGTATGTTGATTATCCTGTTAGGATACCTCCATATGAAGTTGGGCGAGAGTATCCTCATATATCTAGCCAAGGCTATGAAATCAATTCTGCATTCCTCCAAGAGTTTCAGCATCCGCCTCTCTCTCCTTGCCTCTTCCTGATCGTTCACAAGGTGGAAGGGAATCTTTGCCTTCTCGGCTATCTCCATGCATTCTGCAGAGCTCCCTATTATCACGGGTATCTCTGCCCTGAGCCTCTTCGAAGCTCGCTCTTTCAGTATAGTTTTGAGGCAGTGCGTCTCCTTGCTGACAAGAATAGCCATCCTCTTGAGCGTCCCATATTCCCTTAGCCTGATCCCTATCTCCATATTGAGCTCTTTTGCAAGTTTTTCAATCTCTCTCTCAAGACGGTCGCCAGAAGGCAGCGATTCAAATGACGCTTCTAGTTGCATCCCGAAGGTGCCCTTGACTACATTCTGGTTTATTGACTCGATGTTGCCTCCGCTCTTAAAGATGAACGCAGTTATCGCTGAAACTATACCCTCCCTGTCTGGGCCGACTACTGTCAGGTCTACTATGGTCTTGTGCATTCGCTCCTAATGTTCTACGTAGGGTTGTGGTTATCTATTTTGCTAATCCTGCTTTACAGGAAAATCGGCTTCAGGATTCTTGCCCTGATAATTTCTGCTACGCCATTTCTGATCTTCTCTAAATCGACGCCTTCGTATAACCTGTCGTGCCAATTCAGTTTAGACTGATATCTCTGCAACATAGACAAAGCAATGTCTGCTTCGTTCTTCTGGAAGTGGACAAAAGCTGCACATACAAGAATAATTCCTTGCACGAGAATCTTTTCATCTCCTTTTAGCACTCGCCATAAGTTCTCCAGAATTTCGTGGCACTCCCAGTACCTTTCCTCGTTGAAGAGTTGTCTTACTTCCGTGATGGTCTTTGCCTTGTCTGGCACGGCTGGAGGGAGGTCTAACCGTTTTACCGTCAATATCTTTGCAGTCTTTGAGAGAATATTCTCTGCATCGTGCAGTTCATCCTCGCTTTTGACAAAGAGGTCGAATTCGAAGGCTTTGTTTGTAACCCTGAGGTTCCCAACCTTGCCTTTAACCAACTGCTGAATTTCGCGTTGCTTCTTCATGACATCTTTTGGTCTGCTATGATTCTCAAGGCGGATAAGGAACCGCAATCAAATCCTCTGCACTATGAAGATGACTCTCTGCAGGAATGTTATCAAGGCCAGAATTAGAACTATCACGACGCCCCAATAAAGCAACCCTGCAATGCTGAAGATTACAAGTGCGATTATCCTTTCTGGTCTCTCTCCTATCCCTACTCCTCCTAAAGTCAAGCCGAGAGATTCTCCCCTAGCTCTGGTGTAGCTGACGAGCAGGGAGAAAGCAAGTGCAAGAATAACCAGATAGCCATCTACGGTATTGCTCATCAAGATTCCTGCAAATACTGCGACTTCGGAAACCCTGTCGACTGTCGAATCCAGAAATGCCCCCGATTTTGTTATCCTGTTTGTAGCCTTTGCTACTGCCCCATCAACAATGTCCAATGCTCCTCCAAGAAGTAATACAAGACCAGCTAATATGAAACCTCCTTCAATGTATCCAGCGTATATGGCACCAGCAACTATCGAAACCAGCAAGCCCAAAAATGTCCAGAAGTTTGGAGGTAATCCTGTCTTGCCTAACCCTCTGCCTACTGATAATACCATGGGTGCGATAGCGTTTCTTAGCTTGTCGAGCAACTCTAGCCCTATACCTTGATCAAATATTATATATGCACTCAAGCAAATCAGGATGATTATGGGAAGGGTCGATAAGGGCGTACCTTGCTCCGTCCAAGGCTGCAAGAACCAAGCTGAGAGATCGATAAGCAGGAACAACATGTCAGGATCAGACCTGAAAGTTGGAGAAGGAAGAAGAGTCTACCTCTGCAGAGATCACTACAAGCAGTGGAAGAAAGCCACAAAAGACTCCAGAAGCTTGGAAAGGGCAAGGTTCGGTTAGCTGCTAGATGAAAATCCTCCAGCTCCATTCGGATTTCATAGAGTACAAGCCGATAAAGAAGGAGATAGAAGCTGCCGAGGATGCAAAAACCGATGCGGTCAGAATTGAAGACGCTCTAGTGCTTCTTGTCAGCGCAGAAGAGGGAGACGACAGTTCCGTCCTAAACAGGGCAGTCGCCGAGCTGAATGATTCCATCCAGAAACTCAAAGTTGCAAAAGTTGTAATCTACCCTTATGCGCACCTGAGCAGCAAACTGGCACATCCGAACAATGCCTTAAAGCTGCTGAAGCAATTTGAATCGCTATGCATTGAGCAGGGAATCGATGCACAAAGAGCTCCGTTTGGCTGGAACAAGGAATTTGCCATAAAGGTCAAGGGCCATCCTCTTGCAGAACTTTCAAGGAATTACGCAGCAGGAGAGAAGATCGAAGATACCAGCCAAGCCTTAAAGGCTGAAGAAAAACTGAGATCGTACTGGTTCATCCTAAATCCGAACGGAGAATTAATAGATGCGAAGCAGTTCAACTTCTCCCAGCACAAGCAGCTAAGAATGCTTGCAGATTACGAAATCGAGAAATCCAGAGCCGTGCATCAGGCCCCTCCGCATGTAGAACTGATGAGAAGACTGCAGATAGCAGACCACGAGCCAGGATCTGATCCAGGAAACATGCGTTTTTACCCTAAAGGACGATTGATGAAATCTCTAATAGAGCAGTATGTCACTCAAAGGGTCAAGGAATACGGGGGCATAGAAGTAGAAACTCCGATAATGTACGATTCGAACCATCCAAGCTTGGCAGATTATCTCAACAGGTTTCCAGCAAGGCAGTACAGGATAAAATCCGAAGAGAAAGACCTCTTCCTGAGATTCTCCGCATGTTTTGGACAGTTTCTCATGGTTAAGGATGCGCAGTTTTCGTACAAGCAATTGCCATTGAGAATCTATGAATTAACTCGTTATAGTTTCAGGAGGGAGAAGAGCGGCGAACTGGTCGGATTAAGGAGGTTAAGGTCGTTCACGATGCCAGACTGCCATGCGATGTGCGCGGATTTGGAGCAGGCAAAGAGCGAAGCACAAGTCAGGTTCAATCTCTCGCAGAGTGTACTGCAGGAGATAGGCATCTCAAAGGATGATTACGAATTCGCCATAAGGTTCACGGAAGACTTCTACAAAGAAAACAAGGACTTCATCAACGCATTGGTGAAGAGTTTCGGAAAGCCGGCACTCGTAGAGATGTGGAAGGAGCGCTTCTTCTATTTTGCCTTCAAGTGGGAGTTCAACTTTGTCGATAACCTTGGCAAAGCCTCAGCACTAGCAACTGACCAAATAGATGTTGAAAATGCCCACAGATATGGCATAACTTACGTCGACGCTCAAGGCCAGAAGAAGGAGCCGATAATACTGCACAATTCTCCCAGCGGTGCAGTAGAAAGAGTGATCTACGCTCTCCTTGAAAAGGCTGCAAGAAACCAGCAGCAAGGGAAAGCAGGTATTCTCCCATTTTGGCTCTGCTCATCACAAGTACGCCTAGTGCCTTTGAATAACGAGTTTCTTGACAAATCAATCGAGATTGCAAAAGTGCTTGAGCAGAATAAAATCAGAGCGGATATTGACGACAGGGATGAGTCAGTTGCTAAGAAAGTCAGGGATGCTGAGAAGGAATGGATTCCATTAATAATAGTGATCGGTCAAAAAGAAATCGAAAGCGGAAAGCTCCAAGCAAGAAACAGGATGCAGGGCAAGATGGTAGAATTCACTTTGGATTCCTTAATGGTGGATTGCCAGAAGATGCTTGCAGGAAAGCCGTATTCGATCATACCTCTCCCGAAGATGGTTTCGCAGAGACCGATATTTGCTTAGCCTCAATTTTTAAGGACGAAATGTTAGGGGCAGGAAGATGAAGGGTCTAGCCAAGAAGCACCATATCATGGGGAATATAGAGCCCATGAAACTTCCAAGGAATTCCTCAATAATTGATCTGGTCAGAGCTTATGAAAAATCCACTTCTTACAATTCGAGGAGGCTTGCAGAGGCGTGCAGAGTTCTTGATGCGATGATAGATGAAGATGCAACAATATGCGTCACTCTTGCAGGGGCCATGATACCAGCAGGGATGGGAGGCTTGCTCAATTCGATGATGGAGGCTGGATTCATCGATTTCATGGTCGCAACTGGAGCCAATTTGTACCATGACCTGCACTTTGCTTTGGGGATGCCCGTCTACAAAGGAGATTTTCGAGCCGATGATGCTAAACTGCTGGAAGATGGTCTAGTTAGAATTTATGACATTTATGTGCCGATGAATGCCCTGCTCGAAACTGACAAGTTTGTCCAGAATATCTTCAAATCTTCCGATCCTTCAAAGCCTACAACCACATCCGCAGTCCATAACACCATAGGCAAAGCAGTGCTGAAAAAGGGAAAGTACCCTGAAAAATCTGTGCTTGCAACAGCAGCGAAGTATGACGTTCCAATATTTTCTTCATCGCCCGGAGATTCCTCGATAGGGATGAACCTTGCAGCCCTCAAGATACGGAAGAAGGGCGTCACGATAGACCCGGACCTTGACGTTCTGGAGTCGACGAGTATCGTCATGAATTCAAAGAAGAATGGAGTAATTATCGTTGGAGGAGGCTCGCCAAAGAACTTCTACATGCAGACCCAGCCAATGCTATCGCAAATCTTCAACATCGAAAAGGGAGGGCATGATTATGTTGTCCAGATAACTGCTGACTATCCTCAATACGGCGGATTGTCGGGTGCAACTCCAGAAGAAGCGGTGTCTTGGGGTAAAGTTGTCCCTCATGCCATGAGCAATGTTGTGGTAATTTATTCTGATGCTACTCTCGTCCTTCCAACATTATTTGGTTACGCCCTAGCGAGCCATGCCAAGAGGAAACCTAAACGTCTTTTTGCAAATAGGGCAAAGCTAGTTGAAGAGCTTCGGAAGGCTGTAAGAAACTAGTTTGCTGCGCCCCAGAATATTTCGTCAAGCCGTCTTGCGCCAAGAATTTCATCAAAATCGTAGCCCAGAGCATCCAGCAACTGGTCGAAGGTGCTCCGCATGTATTCCATATACTTCTCAGTATCAACTTCTTCCTTCCTAGCTAAAGCTAAAGGTTTCACTCCCTCTTTCCCGAGAGTCTTGATGAAGGAAACTACCTCGCCAGCCTTTACTTCCTTGATCTTTTTGTCCCTGAGCTGCTTTGCAGCTTTTACGTGCTGAGGCTCCGTCCCCTTGTAATCTTCTATATCTTTGCCCATCATGACTTCAAATGCGAGCTGGTCAAGTGGGATTTCTTTTGCCTTTAGCGAATTTGCCCTTTTTCTGACATCCTCGCGAATATCCTCTCTAGCCTTCTCGAAATCCTTTGGAGACGAAACTGTGCTGAGAATTTCAACTGCCTTGTAGAACGAGTCCTTAATGAATTGGGGTATGTGACTCTTCTTGCCAGTCAGCCCTTTGATGTCAACGGTTCCGTCTGCTTTTACGCCCAGATAGTTCTTCTTCCTTGAAGAGAAGGCAACGTACCTGTACATCTTGTCAAGGTCTAGTTCAATCCCGAGTTTCTCTGATGCCCAGTTTGTTATTTCTTTGATCTGTTCTTGGCTGGGAGCTTTCAGGAATAAAGAATCCGTATCGCCATAGACGACTTCTATGTCCAGCTCTTTGCACCTGTTTATAGTTGCTGTAATCGTGTTCCTTCCTAATGCCGCTGTAGCGTCCGCGACTGGCAGACAGTAGAGAGGGAATATCTCCGCGCCCATAACTCCATAGCTCGCATTGAGAATGACCTTGAGTGCCTGCGAAACAACGTTAAACAGGTCCTTCTGCTCTTGCGTCAGAGTGGGGTTCTTTGCTATGGGCTTATAGTAGTTGACCCTTAAATCTCGCAGGGAGCCTATCAGCAGAGAGGTTATCCCCCTCCTCTTTTTGCAGACCCAGTATTCAGTCCCTGCTATGGTATTGCTCCTGCACTCTTCGTGTACGCATCTTACAGTTTCGTAAGAAAGGTTGTTGACCTTGATGATGCTGGGATACAGGCTTGCAAAGTCTACCACGGCAACATTGAAGTGAACTCCAGCCTGAGGCTCTACTACCATCCCTCCCTTGTACTTCTTGCCCTTGATGACCGCTTTAGTTGAAGCTCCCCCAACTTCCTCAAGGTCTTCCTTGCGGGGTATCAGTGCGTTCATCCTTCTGTGCTCAAAATAGAGCATGCTGCGAATCCAATTTGACACTCCTATTCTCGAAACGTCATCTACAGGCATCTTTGCAACTCTTGCAATTACTAGTAGGATTTTCATCAGCACGTCTTGTGAGAAACTTGTCAGGTTGTAGGTGATCAGGGTGTCATTGTAGCAGTAGTTTGCAAGCTCGTACATGGGGAGGTCGCCTATGAAGCCATCGTATGCCAGCTTCGACATCCCGAGCAGTCCCTCTGCAACACCGTTCAGGGTGTGCTCAGAATACTTGTTCCCGAATGCGTAAATCTGGAGGGATCTGTTGATAAATGTCTTGTAGAGGTCTATGTGAACGCCTTTCTTGAGCATGGCCCAATCCCTGCCCATTTCTATGGGAATCTCTTCGTCTGTGAGCCCAAGGTTCTTGCCACGGTTCATAAGATATTGAAAATCGAATTCATCTCCGTTGAATGTCACAACGAAGGGGTATTCGTTAATCCTTGCAAAAATCGCTTCGATCATGTCTCTTTCATCTTCGAACCAGCGTATGCTGATCTCAGGGGGTAATACGTTCGTGCCCTCTTGGACTTCGTTCCTCCTCAGCAGAAAGACCTCCCTCAAACCATCGCTAGACACTATAGCGGTAGCGATGACTCTATGCTCTGCAGTTGCTGGGTCAGGCAATCTGTTCTCTTCAGGAGGGACGACCTCGATATCCAAAGCGATGCGCTTTATGTTGGGGAGGGGCTGGTTCAGCAAACGTGTCCATTCCATAATCTTTGCAGCCGAATCAGGGTCTGCACGTTCCAGAGCCTTTCTCAGAGCCTCGCTGACATTGGCGGGAATCTCGTAGTCAACAGGAATTATCTTAGAGTTCTGTATTCGGTAGAATGCCCCTGGCACCAGCCCTGAGTCATAATCATACAGGAAGTTTTCGTAATATTTTATGTCTGATTCCCATGTCGTTGCCATGCTACGTATATTTTCTCCTCCAGAGCCTCCAATTGCCAGAGGATTACTGGCGATTATCTTAGCAACGGTAACCCTTCTGTCCCCCCTTAGATCGAGTTTCTCTACATCGTTGATTCCGACTACGTCTTTTCTGTTGCGTAGTTCTTTAAAGATGCCAAGAGAGGCTTTGTCCCTTCGGATAAGGCAGTAGGGTTTGTGATTGGTGTTGTCTTCCCACAGGTATATCGTCTGCTCCTTCGGCTCGTAAAACTTCAAGATTGCTTTCTTTTTATCTCCATCATAGCCTGCTGACACCAGCACAGAATCAGAAAGATCCTGGACGCTCTGATCCAAAGATGACTGGCCAACAAGCAAAGATTGTTTATTTACTGACAAGGTTCCACCCGCTAACCCCTTTTCAGAATATAAATTGGAAGGATTGCTCCTTATACTCTGAGCTCTTTGCAAGATATAAGAAAAACTCTGTAGAGGGATGGTTTCTGAAATTTACAGGGAAAATCAAAACAAAATGGATAAGATTTTGCTTTCTGTATTTTCAGAGTGGCATATAACAAACAATCAGACATGAAAGATCCGGGTGAATATTTTGCTAGGGATTTACATTATGCTATCCTTGTTCCGATAATTCTTTAGGTAACTTATCCAAAACATACCGCGTTTGAAATGTGCTAACTGCGGACACGAATGGACCTACCATGGCAAGCAGAAACTGTATGCAAGATGCCCAGAATGCCGCTTCAGAATAAAGATTAGCAATCCCAAAGATTGAATCTATCTCCTCTTCTTAGCCTTAACCTTCTTCTTTCTACTGTTCAAGATGGCAGCAATTAACAATGCTGCAATGGCAACTATGCCAGCATAGGCGAACTGACCTATTGATTGTATTGGAGAAATGTTTTCTGGAATATCTTCATATGGTTCAATTTGCATGTTGTCGGGCAGACCATATGCCATTAGCGCACCGGGAGCATTTGAACCAAAGCCCTGCTGGTTGATGATGTTTTGGAAGTAGGCGTGCCCTCCGATAATCCTGAAGAGTTTCATCTTCCCATCTGAATCGGCACCTATTGTCGGCTGAATAAGGGTAGAAGAACCCAAGCTCTGCTCGTACATGACATTCCCGTTATCAGCGTTAAGGGCCCTCTGAATTCCATCTGGTGCAGAGAACCATACCAAGCCTCCGCTCACGATGACTCCCCCTCTGAACGGAAAACCATCAACGAAGTACTTCCATTTTAAAGAACCATCATCAATGCTGTAAGCATTGATCGTATAATTTATCTTGGGAACGAAAGGTCTGTCGGGAAGACTCGCCCTTCCTCCAAGAGCGTTTCCCCTAAGATCAGCGTTCGTGACAAGATTCCAGCCTGGAGAGTTATAAGTCGCAAAAAAGACCATGTTTCGCACAGGATCGTAGGCTATATCTGACTCTAGGCATCCAGTCAGGTTGCAGTTCATCCAGAACGGCCCTGCTCTGGGGTAGTTGACCCATGGCTTTGTCATATCCTCTCTGCTTCTTGGGCTCAGCAGCTGGGCATTATCCGTCCTCTTTATGTCGGGAGATTCAATAGCATGATAAGCCTCTCCCGTTCCTGCGTCAAATACGTACACGATTCCATTCTTGCAACCCTTTATCACAACTTTCCTCTCCTGACCCTTTACCTTTGCATTTGCCAAGATGGTGTTCCAGCCGCAGTCGTAATCCCATAGGTTCCTTGCAGTAGTCTGGTGAGCCCAGACTAGTTCACCGGTCTTTGCGCTCAGTGCGATCACTGAGGAACTGAAAAGCCTGAAACCCGGAGAATGCGTAGCGTTAAGATTCGGACCGGGTTGGGCAGTTCCGAAATAGTAGATTCCAGTTTCTTCATCGATGACCCTCTGTCCCCAGACATTGCTTATGCCTGAATTGGAGCGCATTTTGCCCCAGTCGTTTCTCAGCAGATCTTGATCCAGTTCACATGATTTGATTCTCTGTATCCATATCTTGCTACAGTTATTGACTAGCAATTGTCCCCATTCCTGTTTCTCCCTCTCAAATGCAGATTTGCATGTTGCGGTATCGCCGCAAGGAGGAGCGTAGAAGAACCTCCATAGCACTCTGCCAGTTTCAGCCTCTATCCCCTGCTCATAAGCCCTGCCTCCCCATGTGCCTTCAGATGCCCCGCCGACACCCCAGATTACTATCCTCTCTTTCTTGTATAATGAGGGAGGGTGAGAGCCTCCTCCAGCGTAGTACCCAGAATTAGTCGGTATGCCAAAGCCACGTACGCTATTGAGCGGAATTTCTTTGCACAGGTCGTTGTATGCTCTGACTAAATTTCCAGTCTTTGCATCTAGGACAGTAATCTTGCACGCAAAATCGTTGAGCCATATCTTCCCATCCATGTAGTAAATCCCGTGGGTATGTCCCAATGCATACGCTGCAAGGAGAGGGTATGAGTTTTCTATATTTCTGCTGTCGAAGTTGGTTGCATGTCTCCAGATTTCCTTGCCACTCTTTGCATCGATTGCAATTACCATTTTGCTGTTCAGAACGATGTAGACAACACCATCGACAACCAAAGGAGGGGACATACTGCCTTCTGCAATGGTAGGAAATCCTAATAGCTGGGATCCTTGCTGCGACACTGGAGGAATTTGGAAAGTCCATTTTAGTTCGAGAGATTGGACAGTTCGTTTGTTGATTTGCGTCTGAGGGCTATGGTTGGTTCCAAAAGCGTCGTGGTTGATGTACTCCCAGTTTCCCTGCTCCCTAGGCAGTTGAGCTTCTACTTGCGTTGCTGACATAAGCATTCCTATTGCAAGGAGAGAAAGTAAGTATTTTGAAAGACACATCTGTGTTATTCTATTGTATTACAAAAAGGCGGTTTTATGTGTTTAAAAAAAGAAAAGAGTATTGGTTGCCCTAAGGCAACCTTTGCGTTTATGCCTTCTTCTTTCTGCTGAACAGTACTCCTGATATTACTACCAGAACTACTCCTATACCAATTGCGGCATATGAGATAGGGCTGATAGTTTCTACAGTTACTTCCTTTGGTACTTCCTTGATGACTTCTTTGATCACTTCTTTAGGTACTTCTTTGATCACTTCCTTTATGACTTCCTTGGGAACTTCTTTGATCACTTCTTTGATCACTTCTTTAGGTACTTCTTTTATGACTTCTTTAGGCACTTCCTTTATGACTTCTTTGGTAATTACTTGTGCTTGAGGTAGCTGGCTAGGCAGGCCTAGTGCTACGAGTGTTCCATCTGATGGGGGTAGCCAAGCAGCCCTAGCTGCTCCCGTACTACCTACGTAGAGGAAGATTTTCATCTGCCCGTCTTTTGATGCACCTACCGTAGGCATATTTCTCACAGGGAAGCCATAGAACTTTGACGATAATAGTTTGCCATTATCTGCGTCTAGGAATCTGAGATCGCCATTGCCATCATAGTATATGACCATTCCACCCGTTATTGAAAGCCCACCTCTGAACGAAGTGTCTTCTTGTCTATATGTCCATACCTGGCGTCCTGTATTGACATCTACCGCATAGATGTTGGTATTGGTCACGCTCTTGATCGCTGTATTGTTAGTGAATACAGGATTCAGTTGTGCGTTTGCCGCTCCTCCCAATGCTCCTATTCCTTGGTTACCGAATGGTCTAACGTTTTGTACCCTATGCATTACGCCTGCATTGAATGCTCCTATGTAGACATGCTTTCCATCATATGCCATGTCAGACTCTAGGCATGTAGTGTAGCATGTAAGGAGTATCTCCTCCTTGCTTGGATAGTGCATCCACGGCTTGCTCATGTGCTCCTTTGTCAATCTGCAGCATGCATCTGGACTCCTTGGATCGTTCTTTGCATCAACACCATAGTTCTGTCCCTTTGCATTTCTTAATATCGTTGGAGGATCGAACGTCCACAATGGCTGACCAGTTGCCGCATCCATTGCACGTACAATTCCATCCTTGCATCCTTTGATGTACGCTTTCTTTCCTTGTACCTGCCCAATTATCCCGCCCCACGCGCAGTCATAGTCCCATAGGTCATGTACTACTGATTGGAACCACCATACCATCTTACCAGTTCTGACGTCATGGGCTGTTAGTCCGCTACCGTGTATATTTGGTCCGTATCTGTGAGTGAGGTTCGTATATGGACCTTGATCTCCCCAGCCCAGATAGACTATGCCAGTCTCAGGATCCAGAGGATAATGACCCCATACTGCCGAACCTCCCGTTTGGGTAGCTGTATGCATCTTTCCGAAGGTTGGCGATCCAGGCACTAGATCAAGCCCGTCGTTTCTTAGAACGTCAGCAGGAGCATCTGTACACTTCGTTGCTTGATAGGTTACTGGTCGGTCTCTTGCTGGATGATTAATAGCTTCAAGGAACCTCGGATACTCGAAGTACCAGCCGTTGCCATTGACTTTGGCACATTGCTTTATGGCGAACTCTGGATCACCTTGAGGAGGCGGCTGTGTGAATTCTCTATAGAGTCTCTTTGGATTTTGAGGGTCAGTCATGTCGAAGGCTGTGACAAAGCTCCTGCCACCATTTCCGCTTCCCCCTCCAATCGGAATGAACATTATGTTGCCGAAGAATTGTGGGGGATGTGCGTGCCCAGTCGTTGTCCCTTGGAACCCTCCATCTATTGTGCCTTGTTTAGCCCCGACGACGTTTCCACCGCCGAACTCATCCGCAGTACCGCACAATACCCATGGCTGGATAGTCCAAACTGTTCTTCCTGTCTTTGCATCTACAGCATATACCATGCAATTTCTGACTTGAGGGATTAGCCAGCCTTTGTCCCTGTAATAGTTCATTGCGTGGATGTCACCAGATATAAGAGTGGTAGCTCCCACAATTGCTGGTCCTGCAAGCTGCCGCGCCAAGGTTAGGTTAAAACCTGTGCGTGGATAATCATTTGACCATAGCAGCCTGCCATTCCCTGCATCGACCGCGAATATTCTTCTATCTTGGGCTGCAACATATGCGATGCCGTCCACTACGAGTGTTGGTGCCTTCGCTCCATATGCATCATCTATCCTCCCTGCAATGGCTGCTGCATGGGGAAATGGGAAGATCCACTTTGTTTCAAGGTACTGGACGTTACCCTTGTTTATCTGGTTCTGGGGACTATAGCTGCCTCCTGTAGGCTGATAGTTGATCCATTCCCAGTTGCCCGTTGCAACTGTTGGTGCTGCTCCTCCTGCTGGAGGGCCACCAGGGTCGAATGCTTGTACTTGAGGTGTTAGTGCCACCATTAGCGCTGAAGCTAATAGTATGGCCGCCACAAACAGACTCAGGACTATATGTCGAGTCATGGCACGCTCTTCTCCGTAGGCGGTATAAAAACCCTTTCAGATTTTTGAAATATTCGACGACTGTCGAATATTATTTAGGATAAGGCGAACTTATCGTATTTTGCCTTCCGTAACTATGTACTTATCGTTTACACTTAGAGTGCATTCCCGGAATACTCCAGCAAGCCTAGGCAAACCTAAAGTTACAGCACCAGAAACAAATCTGTCCTGAGCATAGCCATATCGCATAAGAGGGTTTATTCCGACTTCCATGAAACTCACTTGCCTTTTCTCTGCAGTAATTTTTTCAATTAGAGCGTCTAGCAACTTTGCATCCCGCTTGGCGCTATAAGACTGCAGAACTCCTTCCTTGAATTCTAGCCTTATCCCTTCAACGATCCCGCTATAGATTTCAGCAGAAAATTCGACTCTGCCATTGACCGACTTTGGGTCTATCTGCTTTCTGATCCTTCCTGGAGGTATGTAGACCATGTTCTTGCCTTCCTTAATATCAGTTTCATCGACTACGCCGTCTTCCACCGTCAAATCTCCTTGCAGAGTGAAATTCAGCATCCCTGCTTTGCTCTCTATAGAAGCGTCTTCACCATCAGCAAGATTTCCTGCTATCCTGTTGCAATGCTCTCTGATCTTCCCGTAATCTACCAAACTTGCCTTCAACTGATGATCCATGATTTCCTTCTGGGTTTTTCCGAACAGCTTTGCAATGTCGCTACCGATGTATCCGAAGGCTAGTCTGGCACCTCTGAGCCGAGCTTTTTCTGCAGCTTCGTACCATGATTGATTGTAAGCCGTTGTAGCAGACCTTTCTTCCTGCGTAATGACCTTGGTGTAAGCCGCAATCGGAGGGCCTGGGATGAAGACGTATGCATCAGTCTGGGAAAGCAGGCTAAATTCGTGCCCGCCCATCATGCCAATGTGCTCCTTTGGGAGAGTTTTGGCCGACTCTACAAAAACATCTTCATCTTCAAACAGGAGCAGTGTCGTTGCTCCTATCTTTCTTGCCTCTAAAATGACCCTCTTTGCAAGCTCCAAGCCCGTGTTCCAAGTCTCCACGGTTACGGTTTCTCCCTTCTGGACATGGAGGGATTCGTGCAGGATCTTCTTTGCCAAGACATCAAAATTATTCATTGGCTACGGAACGCTATTCTGTGGATATAAATAATAGACGTCATCCACAGCGTAGCTACCCCTCTGGTTAGCTTCTATGGATGGGGGCTAAGGACAGAACAGAAACTTCCCTGTAAAGTCCCTCCTCGCGTACATAAAATGGATGAGACACAATTCATTCCATGTATTTCGCGATGAATTGTTGAGTAGAGTACTATATTTGTGTACTTTACTTTGTTTTTACTAGTGCCTCGTAGCTCTTTTGCACGAAGGGTATGACATTCCTAGTGTCTTCGGGCTTCTCCAGTGACATCATTATCCAGCTCTTTGGAACCTTGGCCCCGGTCATTTCGAAAGGCCTTCCCCTCCCACTCTTTGAGAGTTCCTCCCGTTCACCCTCGGGAAGTTTGGTTATGACAATTCCTTTAGTTACCAGAAAGGCGAAGAACGATTTCTTGTAGAAGAAGGTTAGCGAGCCGAGCATCTTTCTTGCAGTTGCACCCTTCCAAGTCAGAATTTCTTTTTCAAGTTTCTGCCTTATCTTTTTCATCTGCCCGTCGTCATAATATTTCATTAACTATACATTCTGTTTAAGATACGAGTACTGTTTAAAGATAGTTCTTATGACTGTATTTGGAATTAGGCATCTTCGATCTGGATATTATCATGAAAATCTATGAGGCCTTGATTTAGGACACTCATTTTATTTATAATCTGGACTACATTAATAGCAAAGGGAAGAACTTTGGCAAAAAAAGGTATCAATAGAGTTGCCCAGAGATGTAGTGATCGATCTCTTTGAAGTTTCGCTGAAATTTCACGAACTGGTAGAGACTTTGGAGGTACGGCTGGATAAGGAAACTGTGGAGAGGTTAAAATTAGGCCGGAGGGAATACGAGGAGGGCAAGTACAAGGTAGCCCGCACCAAAAAAGAAATCGACAGGGTTCTCTCCGCTTGAACTATGAAGTTGTTTTTCTTAACAGTTCAGGAAGGTTCCCAAAAATCTGCAGTCGAGAATTAAACAAAGAGTGCAGGTTCTTGCGGAAAATCCCCATTTGGGAATAAGGTTGCGAGGAGACCTTGGTGCGTTCTGGAAAGATCGCTAGGCGATTACCGTATAATCTACAAGGTTGACTACAATGCTGAAAGAATTATTTTCTATGATGTAGGTCTGCGCAAGAACGTATATGACTAAAGGAGTAAAGCGGGCACGGTGGGATTTGAACCCACGACCTACAGCTTAGGAGGCTGCCGCGCTGTCCATGCTGCGCTACGTGCCCATAATCAAGCCAATTCATCAATTGAGTTTAAGCTTATCCTTGCATGAAAATTCTCCTCTGCAAAAAAAGTGTACATTTAACTGCTGCTGAAACGTCGCATAATAATACAAAATCAAGGTTTTATGCTTTAAGGTGCTCAGAAAAGAATGCAAGAGTTCTTTTCCAAGCATCCACTGCATCTCCAGCCCTGTAGTTTGGGCTTGTTTCGTCGAAAAACGAATGTGCCGCTTCTGGGTAGACCCTTATGTCAAAGTTCTTGCGGTATTTCATAAGAGCCCCTTTCAACTCTTTGATACTGCTTTCTGGTATCCTCGGGTCCTTGCCTCCATACAGCCCAAGAAAGGGGCAAGAGATGCTCTTCACTATGGCAACTGGTTTCGGGTTGTCTCCATAAAACGATATACAGCCAGAGATTTTCTGATGACATGCAATAAGAAGTGAAAGGTATCCACCCATGCAGAAACCTACCGCGCCTATCTTGTCTGGCTTTACATAACTCAAACCCTTGAGATATTTTATCGCGCCTTTAAGATCTCCTAGAAACTTTTGCTCCTTAAAGTTGCCCTTGATTTTCTTGCCCTCTTCGATGCTGGAAACTATCTCCCCATCAAAGAGGTCTGGTGCAGCTGCTACGTATCCTTCCCTCGCAAGCCTAGCAGTTACACCCTTAAGCTGGTCTGCAAGTCCCCATATTCCCTGAATGACTAGAATGCCGGGATACATTCCTTTTTTGATGGGCCTTGAAATGAATACACTGCTATTTCTGCTCCTGCTTCCGCCTGCAAACTCGACCATTGCCGAAGTGATTTTCATGCTATTTCTCTGTAATCTGAATACCGTGCTTTAAGGTATTCAGGAGAGCTTCAACCTTTCTGCAGAGAATTGGCTATTTGGATTCTGGACAGGTTTCTATGCAAACTGACATCCTCGGTTCATCTTCTAACTGAGTAAGATTTACTAACTTAACAGATAACGCAAAAGCAATTGGAAAGATTCGGCTTCCAGCAACCCAACCATACATTTGGAGTTCCCAACGACCAAGTTTACAGCATAGTAGAAAAAATTGCTTTAGAAGCCGAGCGTTACGGCTTCGACTCCTTCTACGTCATGGATCATCTGATGCAAATTTCCGGCATAAACCCTCCCGAAGATCCGATACTCGAAGGCTGGATGACTATAGCAGCGTTAGCAGTAGTGACGCAAAAGATGAAACTTTCAACGATGGTGACATGCAATACTTTCAGGAATCCAGCTTTATTGGCAAAGATGGGAGCAACTGTCGACAATATCAGCAATGGAAGGTTAATTCTTGCTATAGGCGCTGGCTGGTACGAGCTTGAGCACAAAGCCTACGGAATTCCTTTAGGGACGATGAAAGAAAGGTTCCAGCGCCTTCGTGAAACTCTGCAGATTGTAAAAAGGATGTGGACGGAGGATAAGGCGTCATTTGATGGGAAATACTATCGCATCAAGAATGCTATCTGCAACCCAAAACCCATACAGAAGCCGCATCCGATGATAATGGTCGGAGGAGACGGGGAGAAGGTCACGCTCAAGATAGTTGCCAAGTATGCTGATGCATGCAATGTCTTTGGAGGGGCGGATTTAGAGAGGGTGAACGCTAAACTCTCTGCATTGAAACAGCATTGCATAGATGCAGGGAGAGATTACAATTCAGTATTCAAGACAGGTCTTGCGAGGGTCATTATAGGGAAAAACGATGCTCAAGTTAAAGAAAAGATCAAGAAATACGTCCCACAGCAGCCTACAGTAGGTGCAACGGGCGTAACCACTTTTGAGGATAGACTGAAAAGGTTCGTAATAGGAACGCCGGAGCAGTGTGCAGAAGCATTCAGGAAGATATTTGCAACAGGGTTAGACTATATCATTGTGAACTTCCCTGATTCGCACAACTTGGAAACTGTCAAGCTCTTTGGTGAAGAAGTCCTTCCCAAGTTCCACTAATCCTATTAGTTAGCCCATACTATCAAGAAATAATGTCGATGAGATACGAGACCCCCCAAGAAATCCTCGAAAGCTTGGAGAAGATTGCAAAGGATCTGAATGTTGACCCGAAGAAGGCTGCAAGGTTCTATGTCATGGGCATGAGCCACGGACTGCTTAACCTAGATCATAAGGCCATACTGCAGGCTGCAAGGAAGTACATGGAGGAATGACGTTGGAGAATTTGGAACTGGCAGTGGAGGATGGCTGCTACTACCTGCGGGAGCTGGGCATGGATGTTGGAGAGATCAGCAGGTTATTTGAAATCAGTGAAGATGATGTCAAAAAGAAGTGCAAAACGTTTGCAAGGAAGTTGAAGAGCAAACAGATCATTCAATCGGGATTTGACAAAAAGTTTTGGGAGGATGTCATGCAGGAGGCTAGAGGCAATGAAAAAATTACGTTGGTCGATAGCGAAGGAGAATTCTATCATGGAAGAAGGACAGACTTGGAGAAGGCTGAAACAAAAGACTTGATGGCGCTCTTTGAATGTGGCAAAGAGTATCTTAACAATGTGCATCCTATGGTTCTCGAAAGCCTCGACAAGAACAAGCCAGGCTACAACCCCCTTTCGCCCATAAAGCAGCTCAAGGATGGGCTCAAAGTGCTAGAGGAGATTCTCTCTAAAAGGAATTAAGACTACTTTTTGTTGACCGTGTGTATCGCCTTCCCAAGTATGGCCTCGGCAACTTCCATTATGGATTCTGGAAGCGTTGGGTGCGGATGTATGGTAAGAGCAACATCTTCTGCAGTTGCGCCCATTTCTATTGCAAGGGCGCATTCACTTATCAATTCCGACGCATTCGGGCCAACTATCTGAACGCCTAGAACCTGTTTACTCTTTCTGTCCATGACCATCTTGACAAAGCCTTCAGTTTCCATAGCTGCCAACGCCCTTCCCAATGCTGCAAACGGAAATCTTGCTAAAACTGCATCGAACCCCTGCTTATTTGCTTCTTCTTCCGTCAGACCAACGCTGCTAACTTCTGGCTCGCTGAATATAGTGGAAGGAAGTGCTTGAGGCTCGTACACACTCGCCAGACCCCCTATAACTTCGGCAGCGACAATGCCCTGTCTTGATGCCCTGTGTGCAAGATATGGAGGGCCTGTAACATCGCCAATCGCATAGACTCCTTCAACTGTTGTCATCATTTTTTCATTCACCTTGACGAAGCCTTTCTGGTCAAGCTGGACTCCTATACCTTCTAGGTTCAGTTCTGAAATGTTGGCTTTTCTGCCTACTGCAACTAGAATTTTGTCTGCAATTTCGTTGACAACTTGCTCTTCCGTCTTTATCAAAACTTTCAGTCCTTCGGAGCTTCTGCTGAACCTTTCGCACGAGGCTTTAAGATGTACTTTGATATTCAATCTTTCAAGACCTCTCTGCACTACTGCAACAATATCCTTGTCTGTGCCGGGCAGTAAGGACGGAGTAACTTCAACGATTGTGACCTTGCTCCCGAACTTTGCAAACATAGCTCCCAGCTCTAGCCCTATCGCCCCTCCTCCAATCACCAGAAGCCTGTTAGGAGGGCTTTCCAGTTCAATTGCCTCCTTTGAAGATATGACGTCATTCCTGTCGATTGAGAAGCTAGGAATTGATATAGGATAGGAACCTGTGGCAATTACAAAATTGTCGGCTTCAAGAACTTCTGTTTTGTCCCCTTTTATCTCAATCTGTTTCTTGCTTAGAAACTTTGCCTGTCCATAAACTACCTCTACAGAATTTGCCTTCAGCAAGAACCCGATCCCAGAAACTAGCTTATCGACAATCCCCTGCTTCCACTGCTGAAGTTTATTGAAATCTATGCTGAGATCATTGAAATGGAGCCCCATTTGCGAAGCATGCTTGGCTTTATCGAAGAGCTTGCTGACGTTTATCAGAGCCTTTGAAGGAATGCACCCATAATTCAGACACTCGCCTCCAAGTTTGTGCTTCTCGACAAGCACCACTTTCTTGCCGAGCTGCCCTAGCCTTATCGCTGCCACGTATCCTCCTGGTCCAGCGCCGATAACCACAGCATCTAAATGTCGAGGCATGTCTAACCTAATCCCGGACTGCTAATAACGGTTTATTTGCTTCTTGCTTTGCTGCGACTTTACAGCAAGCACGATGAAGCCGGTGGTTGCCACTATGGCAGTGATTATGGTTGTAGAAGAATCAAAACTTAGAGATTCTCGAGGAGGGTTTATCGTTTGAGGTACTGATACCAGTGTCTTATTTGCGAACTCAATTTCCTTGATGTAGGTCTTTCCAGTCAAAGGGTTCAACAGGTTTTCTGCAGGTGCATAGTTATCCGTGAACAGAGGTGCGTCGTTTGTAGAAGGGCTCTTCGCAAGCCTGTTGGCAAGATAGTCGTTGATCCTTGGGAGCTTGATTATTGCAGCGTTTTGTTGCAGAGCATCCATGGAAAATTCTTGGGGTGATTTTGTTGCTACTACTATGATGTTCTGAATTAGCGGAATTTCTCCAGAAACTGGGTACACGTCAGCGCTAGGAAAGACTGACTGCATGGTTTTTAGCATCGAATGGAATATCGCGGAGGAACTCCCTTCAAGCGAGGCTATAACATTTGAGACTACTATTCCATCATCGCTGAGCCTGCTGCTGATTAGTTCGAAATATTCCTTTGTCATCATGTGGAACGGTATGTAGGTCTTTGCATACGCATCCAGCACAACAAGGTCGTATTTTTTGTCGGTATTCGCTAAATAGGTCCTGCCGTCTTCAATAAATATGCGCAGCCTTGGGTTTTCTTCTACAAAGAAGTACTGCTCAGCAGCCTTTACAACATCGCCATCAATTTCAACTACATCCGCTCTGACATTCGGGTAGTCGTTAAGAAACCTCTTCGGCGCTGATAGCCCTCCTCCTCCGATAAAGAGCACATTTTCTATGCTAGGATTGTATGCCATCCCTATGTGGAAGAATCCAGTGTAAGGATAGACTACCCTGTCCCTGTCCCTCAGGTCTATGGCGCTATGGAAATTGTTGTCGAGTATAAGCGTCCTTATTCCCGTTATGATATCATCCTGGACCACGAGCTTATGATACAAAGTATCCTTGCTGAATATCACTCCCCCGCTTGGTATCTGTGGAGCAACTGCAAAACCCATTGAGAGTGCAATGAGCAGAACTGCTAATACCTTAAGACGGGAAGCTAACCCGAATATCGAAGCAATGATCAAGATAGAACTCAAGATGTAGAGTATCGTATTGACTCCAAGCTCGGGTATGAGTATGAAAGTCGTCAGGAATGTCCCTGCTATACTGCCAATTGTTGAAAGCGAATAGAGATCGCCTGCAGTCCTACCTACCCTGTCAAGAGACCTTGTGCTCAGCTTTATCGCATACGGAGAGACTCCCCCGAGCATGAAAGAAGGCAGTGCAAGAATCAAGAGTGCGGCTACAAGGGGGCCGTAGCGCTCGCCAAGACGTAGTGCAAGCACGAACTGAAAGAGTGTCGATGCTGTGTATGTTATTAGCATGGTATAGACTCCTGTAAAGAAAATCAGTGCTGAAAACTGGCTGTAATTGGGGTTTACGTCAGCCTTCCTCCCTCCATAGTAGTATCCAGAAGCAAGACCGAGTAGCACAACCCCGATGAGGCTGCCCCATACGAATAACGTGCTCCCATAGTAAGGCGCAAGCAGTCTGCTACTAAGGAGCTCAAGTACCATTACTGCCGCTCCAGCTATTAGGACCTGCGCTCTAAGAATAAGCGAGAACTTCTGCGTGTCCTTTGCCATTATTCAATACGACATTGAAGAAGTTTAACAACTTTCCTGAATCATTCTTCAATTTCTTCTTCGTCCTTGACAGCTATGCTGTCTATGCCCCAGAGGGCATGTATCCCGGTTTTGTGCAACATTTCCCACAGTCTAACTTCCCATTCTGAATTGCTCTTCGGGTTCTTCTTTCCCTTGGGCTTTTTGGTCAAGAGTAGTCTTATCGTGGCTACCTTCTGTTTTGCCATCTACATCACAATAAAGAAATCTGCTAATAAAGACCTATGCTAGGTACTCGGCTTGTCACAGATATGGCACGAATCTATGTCATACTGAGGCTCCATTTCTCTGTGAATGTCGCAGAGTAACCTGTTCTTCCTGATGAATTCAGTAGCCCTGTTGAACCTTTCCATAATATCGATCTCATCAGCGCCATTTGCTATCATTGAGGCTATAACGTCGCAGTGCAATTCTATCTCCCTCTCCCTCTGCCAGTTCTCTCTCTTGCCCCTTGTGTGACGAATGTAGTTGCTTATGGCTGCCTGAGTGACACCTAATTTTGCTGCTACCTGCTGCTGATTCATGCTGTAAGCCTCCATGAGCCGCTTTGCCACTATGGCCCTCAGGTATGGGATTACTGTTTTGGCTTCTATTTCGCTTGGTAGTAGCATTCGGCATGTTCTCAGCTAATGGTGCATATTTATGGAATTCCCGAAGATACAGAAGTTTTTGTCGAAGGTAAGCTTGCATTGAGATTTAGGTTACTGTTGTTCAAGATTCATTTATGATGGCAGGAGATTTCTCTTTTAATGAAAAAGTATTTCGTAAGAAATTCTGCAAATGTATATTAGATATAAGACTACGATGGCTTTTGAGGGCCGGTCGTCTAGCATGGTTAGGACGTCGCTCTGACAGTTCATCCAGAATACGGCGAAGGTCGGTGGTTCAAATCCGCCCCGGCCCACTAAATTCTGCTATGGAAACTTATAGTCCTTGTTGATCTTGTAAATCAGTACTCCAGTGAATATTCCAGCTCCAGCGTCCTTCCTAATGCTTGATGATTCGAATGCCAGTGCTAGAGGGCCTTCCCCGTCCGCAGGATAATTCATCTGGTAATTGTACAGAGCATTTCTGCCTCTCTCCCACTCCCCACCAACAAGCCTTCCCTCAGCATCGATGTAATTGTTGACCTTGAAGGGCATCAGCTTGCCAAGCAATGTGTTGCTCCAGAAGACCTGCTTTGGAGTGAATTCGTCTTCATACAAGTAGACATTCTGGTCGAATCCTCCTATCCTTATGAACCATTGTTTCTTGCTCTCCTCGCCTCCCCCTCCAAGAACGTATATTTGCCCGAGGTTCTGTTCTTCAGACTTTTGCCCTGCTACAAATATCAGTATATAGTCTGCATGCAGAGACTTTGCTATTTCTATGCCGTTACGTTCTGGAGACATGAACATTCTTGCGAGTGTGGCGATCCTTGTCGAGTTTATCGTTGCGTTGTCGGCAAGGCTCGTCCTGTTCCCCATAACTGTAATCCAGTATCCATAGTCCCACCACGCAGCTATTACTGCATTTTGGGCAGTGTTTTCTTTCATCCACGAGAGGGCCTCGAACCAGTCGGACCTCTGCGCCCTGTACCCTGTGCCAGCATTCGCTATGCTTACTGGCGTATCCGCAGCCCTTACCCAACTTCCCCTGATCTCGTTAGCAGATGCAGGTGCTACTACAGGGAATGCCAATACTGCTATCATGAATATTGCGTATATCGCCTTCATTTCAGGTCTTACCGAGAATATAAACGACTTCTTGGTCCCGGCAACTGCGGGTCGGAATATCGCCGAAGTTACCTCGGCAAAGCCTACGCCTGCCAGCACTGCGTAAGCAATCGATGAGAATACCATAAGTCTTGAGAACGATGCTGCGATGTATATTGACGAGATTCCAAGTATGAGGGCGAATGCGGCTGGCAGGTTTCTCCTCCTGAATAAAGAGACGGCCCCGAAACCGCCAAGGAAAAGAAGGATGTAGTAAGCGTCAAAGTATTCTGCTCCTGTTGGGATGAAATGCTCTGCAACGGATTCTACCAGAGGGTTGCCAGTTCTCTGGAAGGGATATAGCACGGTCTGGTACCTTCCGCTTATGCCAGAGACTAGGCCGAAACTCACAAACGCCAAAGCTCCAAGAACTACTGCAAGAACAGTTCTGGTAAGCGCTCTTCTGTAATCCCTCGGATCGCTCACGCTCTTAATGACATAGGCAAGTATTGAGAACCCTAGCCCTGCAAGGAGTGCCAGACCAGATGGATTGGTGATGATGCTCGGTCCAGGTCTGGGGAACATAGCGCTTGAAAGCAGGTTAACAGTCACGAATATTGTTCCTCCGATAACGGTTCTCCTCTGGTCGACGCCCAAGAACGGAGTCACCAACAGCAGCCCTCCGAATACAGCCCCAAAGTAGAGTGAGCCGCCCCATGACGTGTTCGCGTAGCCTAGCAGGAATCCAGAAAGAACCGCCCTAATCAGGAAACTTCTGAAGTTTATCTTGGAATCGTAGATCGTTAAGAAAAGATATGCCCCTGCAGTAGTAAGGAAGAGGGCGAAGGGTTCTGACTTGAACCAGCCCAAGTTCCCTCTCGCTATTATCGGAGTCGAAACTGCTATCACAAGAGATGCCAAGAGGCCTCCTCCTGCACCCGCAATCCTCCTGACGAGGAGGAAGACCGTTAAAGTTGTCAAAGCACCGAAGACTGGTGGGAACATGACAAGGTAGTCGTACAAACCTACTGCGGAGCCGAAGAGCCCTCTAAGCACCAAGTATGTCAATGCGCCTCCAAAGTGCAATCCTACCTGCGAGGTTCTTGCTACTGGCCTACCCTCTGGGTACCATGTTTTGTAGTCAGTCCAAGTGAAGTAATCTGCAAGGCCAGCAAAGCCCTTTTGGTCGAAACTATTCACGATAAAGTTTGTGGCATAATAGTCAAAGAATGGGTCAAACTCATTAAGATAATATCCATATCTGGCAGGGTACACCCTCATTATCAGTGCTGCGGCGAATATTGCCACTAGTGCAAGTGCTATAAGGATGCTCTTTCGTGAAATTACTGGGCGCCTGAATAGACCTTTCGCTGTAACTTCTGTTTTTGCTTCTTCGCTAGCCATGCCTGTTTGATTGGTCTGCTATAGCCTCTTATTAACCGTTAACCAGAAACATAATTTCAATTATTTAATTATCCTAACAACGCCTTAGCTTGAAAATTGGCCTCCGCGCAGACCAGCCACTTAAGTCATCGTTTCGTTAGTCAGGCCTTTTGCCTTGAGACTCTTGCCAGATAAAGCACAGTGATCACCAAAACTATTTCAATTAATTTGTCTGAAATTCCGATTGCCTCAAACACTGGCGGAGCCTCTAGAGGAATCAGGCCCAGTCGGCCTGGGAAGTAGAAAATGATGTTTAAGATAGCAAACACTGCACCCAAGTAGTAAATTTTTCTTGAAGGTCGCACTAGGATAAGACCTGCTCCCACCAGATAGATAATCCCAGACAAGGCGAATGCTAGGTTACCTACAGATACTTCGTTAGGTATGCCTAGGTCGCTGAAGAAGAGAACCAAATGGATCACGCCTGTAATGATAGCAAGAATAACGGCAAGTAACCGCACTGAAGACACAGCTGTCAAGCAAATTTCCTATATTTATCGGATATATATCGATTGGGATTTGTCCATCTTGGTTCTGATAAATGGATATTTTAGAGCGATAACCAATACGATAACTTTCTGGGTAGGTCTAATTGGATATGCCTCATTTTATGTGTGAAGTAAACATAAAGTTATCAGAAACTGCAAGAATATTTTTTAGTTTCCTTCGACAACTTACTTTCAATGACAAACTGCACTGAATGCAAGTCTGAACTTCTTGCTAATGCAAAGTTCTGCCATATATGTGGAACGCAAGTGGGTATGAAGAAAGATATCTTTCAAGTCTCCGCAGAAACACTGGTCGGCAAGGTCAAGGAGATACTCAAAGATGCAAGCGTCAAGCGACTGGTCATAAAAGACGACAAGGGCAAGGTTTTGATCTCCATGCCTGTAACTTGGGGTGCTGCAGGAGCTGTGGCTACAGTAGCGTTGGCCCCTCTCCTTGCAGCTATTGGGGTCGTTGCAGCAATAGTAGCGAAGTGCACCATAGAGGTTGAAAGGGTAGAAAAACCGTAATCAGTACTTCCAGCCGTGCCTAAACGCTATCAGCCTTGCTGACCTGACATCCCTGACTGCGCGGATGTTGGGCTTTATCGCTGCAGAGGTCCCGCTTTCGTCTACCAGCTCGATGAGTACATCCTTATCAGTTCTAACCCTCAGAGTTTCTGCAAGCTCAGCAGCAAGTTTTGGATTACCGTTCCCGATTCTCACAATCTTGCTCTTTCTCTGTCCCGATCTCAGCAGTTTCAAAATCCTTTCAACGGCCTCTTCGGAAGATGACAGAACCTCTCCGTAGACTTCAGAGTTACCATAATATCCGACTACTCCAATCCTCCTTCCTGGATCGACGCCAACAACGAGCGGCTCGTCCCTGTCAACTTGCAGTTGCTTCAGAATCTTCTGTTTAGCAAGGTCTTCATCATCTTCAATATCCTCCAGCAGAACGATGTCAAGCCCAGCAATCAGGTCTTTTTCTTTAGCGGTGGTAATTGCAAGTTTGACACCTTCAGGAGTTTTATTACCAGGGGCCATGCTTGTAAACGGAACCTTGATCTTTTTTAAAATCGAAGTGATCTTGTAATACGCCTTACCGTCAAGAGTTGCTACTGCAACTGGAAGCAGAACATCCTTGTCAGACCTTATTCATATCACCGCTGGAATATGAATAGAAATCAATTCCCCTCTTAAATACTAGACGCCTGAAATCATCAGACGCATCTGATTGCCAAAACGTATAGCGCCCGAAGAGATTTATTCCATATTGCAGAGAGGCTCGATTAATTCGCTTTTGTGCGCCGAACCCTTGGTCAGGAACTGCTTCATAGATTCTTTGCTGTCGTATTTGCTGAAAGAAGGAAAATTTGTTATGTATTTCGATATTGACTCGTATTTCACAGCTTTGATGAGAAAGAAGGGTGTAATGCCTGAAAACCTCTTTCTTATCTATCCGAAGGGCGAAGAAGTTGAAGATGCGCTGGTCACACTGCTATCATGGACAAAGCCAAGGTTAGATATACTTGTGATCGACTCTCTGACAACTTTCTACCATGTAAGCCCCATTGGAAAATTTTCTTCAAAGAACAGAAAGCTAGGCTTCTACCTTGCCATGCTCAGAGAATTTGCCAAGAGGGCCGACTGTCCAGCATTGATAGTTAGCCATCAAATATTCAGGAAGGTAGGTGCCGATTGGAACACTGTGTATTCTGGAGGGAGGGTTCTGAACTATCACAGTTCTTTGATGATAAGAGCCTCTTTAGCACAGGCTACCATGAAACTTGAGGTCGTTGAAGGCAAGGCTGCTAGAAACTTGGAACTGCCCTTGAACTAACGAAAGCCCTTCAAACTCAGCAGAGTCATGCCTAGGAGGAAGCTCAGCAATAGCATGGCAATGCCTCCTATAATATACGAGTTACCAAGCCTTCCCCTGATAGCCTGCCTTCCGCCCTTGTACATCAGGTAGACTCCAGCCGTGCCCACCGCAAGCATAAAGGCGTTCAAGACACCTTCTGTAGGACTTTGGGCATTTCTACCAGGAACGATTGGTATGCCTGCCAAACTGCTTCTTGAGCCCTCCAGCAATGCGTTAACGACACCGCCAGAATAGAAGAATATCACCATTAGGTACAATACGGGAATTATGCCAGAAACCGAGACTGTTAAGAAATCTCCGAGATTCCTGCCTCCGACCTTGATGTATTTTATCCTCTGGGTAAGCTTGCCAGTAGCTCTTTCAACAGTACTTTTGATTCCCAAACGTATCACGATTCCAATTTTTGCAGTTCTGCACGGGCTATGTCTTTAACCCATTCTCCAGTATCAAGCAACTCTGATACCCTTCTTAAGTAGTTTGTCCATTCCATTTCACCCATGCGCTCACTCCAAGCCTTAAAACCTGTTTCTAAACTTTCGTGCGCTAAAATATGATAGCGGCACATCGAATATCCCTTGCTGGTCTTCGTTGCTGGTCTTCCGCAAAATTGGCAGATTTCAGACAACCTTTGCACCCTTCTTTGTCGGGCAAGAAATGTTAATGCAGAACTTCATCGGGTATCTTGCAAACCTTGCAGAGATCATGGGCCATTTGCAAACACTGCACTCTTTCTCCAGTGGCTTGATGGTTCCTTTTTGAGGCAAGGGCGCCGATGCTCTACAGCCGTTCGAATAGTTGGTGCATCCTGCAAAGCGTTTTCCAGTAGATTTCGACTTTATGATTCTTATCTTTCCTTCTTTGCAGACAGGGCATCTACCAAGAATGTATTCAGCGGCAACAGCAGCCTTTACGGCAGAGCTCAGACGGTTCCCGATCTCTTTCTCTGAGCCCTTCATCAATGACAGGGACTCGTCAAGTTTCGCGATCGCCTTTTCTATCACCTGCTCCCCGTGAACCTTGCCAGCTTCTATATCTTCCAAAGAGCCTTCTATCTCTCTTGTCATCTCTACAGAAAGAATTGCTGAGCTGTATGCTTGCATTGTCTCGACGACTGCAAAACCTATTTGGGTAGCAGTGATGGAAGAGCCATCTATGTAACCTCTATCGTACAATGTCCGAATTATCTCCGAGCGAGTAGCCTTTGTACCTATTGACTCTTCTTCCATCTTTGCCAGAAGGCTGCTCTGATTGTACCTTGGAGGAGGCTGCTCCATTTTACCCTCCATCTCAACCTTGAGAACATTTACTTTTTCGCCTTCTATAAAATCTGGCAGGGTTCTATCCTCGTGCATTATGTAATCTAAGTAGAAATACAACCATCCGGGGCTAATGGTAGTTCTTCCGTTCAGCTTGAACTTGTATCCTGCAATGTCGATCACCACCAATATTCTTTCTCTAACTGCCGCTTCAGCAAATACTGCAAAGAACCTCCTTACTATCAGTGCGTAAAGTTTGAACTCTTTTGCTTCTAGCTGCCTTTTCGGATGCTCGCCCGTTGGGAAAATAGCTGGGTGCGCTGGATCATCTTTTGGCCCTTCGTGAGGTATTAACCTACCAGCTAAAGTTTGTAAAGCATGCTCCCTGAATGCAGAGATTTCTGTCAAGCCCCGCAATATCTTCCTATAATCTATGGATGGAGGGAGTTTTTGAGAAGAAGTTCTTGGATAGGAAATCAAGGCATCAAGATACAATTTCTCTGCAATTGCAAGCGTTTGGCTTGGTGTCAGTCCTATGCACCTGTACGCCTCTCTCTGCAAATCCCCTAAGTTGAAAGGCGTCGGCGGGGATTCTCTGAACCTGTTTCTTTTTATCTCATCGACAAGTCCATCTTTGCCTTTGCAGTCAGCGATTATCTTCTCTGCAAGCTTCAGCTCAAGAACCTTTTCTTCTTCATAATTTGCCGTTAATTTCTGTCCATCCTTCTCGATTAATGCATCTATGGACAAGTAGGGAAGAGGAACGAATGTTTTGATTTCCACTTCTCTGGAGACTATGAAGGAGAGTGTGGGACCCTGCACCCTCCCAATAGACATTGGACGAAAGCCCTTGCTGGCTGAGTAGATCGACTGTTGAAGAGCTCGTGACAGATTGATTCCATAGATGAAGTCTATGACATGTCTTGTCCTTCCAGCTTCAGCAAGATTTCCTCCTAATCCAGCCTTTGCCGTTGCTATAGCATTTCTTAATTCGTCGGCGGTAAGCGTGGAGAATTTTGCCCTTAATGCGGAAGACTCTTTGCCATTGCAGGCATACTTCAGGATGTTGTAACCTATAGTTTCCCCTTCGATGTCGTAGTCGCATGCATTGATGAAGCCTGATGCATCTTTGGATAATTCAGAAATTACTCTTATCCTCTCAGCGACGTAATGCTTGCCCTTCTGGGCTTGGTGCAGTGGCACCCATTCTACATCATAAACGGGATAGACGCTCCTTTTCTTTGCAGTATCTGCAACCGTGTAGAGATGGCCTGCGGCAGAGCAGATGACATACCTTTTTGTTCCTACCTCTACCAAGAATACCTCGGAATAGCCGATTTTTCTGCTCTCCAGATTCTGCACTTTCAGGGCATCAGCGACCCTCCTTGCAGCGTCTGGCTTTTCGCAGATTACCAGCGAGTATTCTCCTCTGTGCGTAAAGTCTTGGAGAGCCATCCAGATTCGCTGATTTGAGGAATTACTTAACTTATTTTACAGCACGTATGGCAGGGCATCCTTGTTCCCGATTATGTCGCCATCCAATGTCATTATTACAGCGTCTTGCACGTATTCAGATACCCTCCTAATGGCTGGAGAAATAATCCTTCCTTTATTCGAAGTGAAGCCCAGAGCGCTCAATTCCCTGTTGAAAGATGGCAGAACGACTAAATCCACGTAGCCTGTAGCACGGTTTTCAAATATTGAAGACCTCTTCACCTTCAGCATGAGCCATGTCTGGCTCCCGCTCATCGGGCTCCCCTTCCTGCTAAAAGTCGGGTGCAGGTGCCCCATGATCAGTTTGTCGATCCTGCTGAAAGATGCTGGAGGCTTCATATGCCCGTGGAACATTCCAATATTTCCGATTGTTATTCCCTGTGGCTCCTCAAGGATCAGGTCAGAGGGTAGCAGAGGCTCCAAGCCTCCATCGTGGTTTCCCGGTATTATAGTCGTGGGGATATTCGAGACTACTTTTTCGAAGAAGGAAGGAACTTCCTTCCATTCGGTATTTGTAACTTCATCGACGCTGTACTTTATGTCTCCAAGCATGACGAGGGAATCTGGCTTCTCTTTATCTATAATCTGCATAAGCTCATCTGCAAGTTTTGAAGTCGAGCTTGGGATTCTGACGCCTGACTTTGTAAACCTCTCTTCAAAGCCTATGTGCAGGTCGCTGATGATGATGGTTCTTTTGCCCTTTTCTTCTATGAGCAGTGCTGGATGGGGGTAGAGTATCTTTAGCAACTTTTTGTTTCTTGATGTTCATCGGGTATATTAATGGAAGGAATTTCTCAGAGAATATTGCGCAGACCTGCAAAAGAAATGGTTGACGAGATTGTTGCGGAGGGGAGGGTCAAGCTGCATAGGTTCAACCCCAGCGGGAGGGAGATATGGACGGTCGTTGGGAGCAGGGGAGACCAAGTCGTGATAGAATCCCAGCCATACTGCACATGCTACCATTTCCATTTTGCAGTCCTTGGAGGGAGGGACAAAGCCTGCTACCATTTATTAGCCGTAAAGAAGGCTAAGCAGGCTTCAAAGTTTGTCAAAATCGAGATAGACGATGAAGAATATGGGAGGTTTCTATCCATGCTTGCAAGGGATGTGCCTCCAGATCTGGCTTAGTTAGCTATATGTGGCACTGATTTTTCTTCGTCGTAGATTGGACAAAACCCTTGCTTGGCTTCTCGACAAAGAGCAGCCATCAGTCAGATATTACGCCCTGAAAGAACTGCTGAACAAGTCAGACAGCGATCCTGATGTTAAAGAAGCGCATGCTCAAATCACGGAACGCGGCTGGGCATCTTCCATACTTAGGGAGCAGTTGCCTGATGGTTATTGGGTATCTGATAGAAGCCTGTACCATCCAAAATATTCAGCAACAAACTGGAAACTGATCGTTCTTGCAGATCTAGGGCTGACAGCAAAAGACCCCGGAGTAAGAAAGACTTGCGAGATCTTTCTGCAGATTTATCCAAGCCAGACGGAGGCTTTGGAGGGCCGAAAGCAGAGGGAGGGCACCTCTGCGTAACTGGCAACCTTGCCAGAGTTCTGGTAAAAATGGGCTATTCAGGAAACAGGCACGTCAAGAATGCGCTGGCCTGGCTCGTGAAAAATCAAAAGGAGGATGGAGGCTGGCACTGCTTCAACTCTAACAAGGGGACGCTTGACTGCTGGGAAGGCCTGAGCGCGTTCGCTGCACTGCCCAAACAAAAGTGGACAAAGAGTATCAAAAAATCTGCTACAAATGGTGTGGAATTTTACCTGAATAGGGAACTGCATAAAGAAGGCAAGAAGTACGAGCCGTGGTTCCGCTTCCATTATCCCGTTCACTATTATTACGACATGCTCGTCGGCTTGGATGTGATAACTTCATTGGGCTATTCTGATGATGAAAGGTTAGGGTCTGCGCTAGAGCATCTGCGGAAAAAGCGCAAGGAAGGGAAATGGGTTCTCGATGCTGTGCATCCAGACATTGCTCCTGACGATCCATACCAAATTGGAGATGTTTACAGGTTTGCGCTGGAGAAGACAGGAAGACCGAGCAAGTGGATAACCCTGACGGCGTTAAAAATACTGAAGAGGGTTGAGCAGTAATTGTCTCTTGAAATTGCCAAGCAATACGAGGGTTTTGTAAAGAAAGTCTCCCCTGAAGTAGCAGAGCTTTTGGGCGTTAAAAATCGCAAGGTCAAGACGATACTTGCGAGCACGGTAGAATGTCCAGTTTTGGGAATTACGAGCGGGAGGACAATCTTTCTGAATGCGGAATGGTTCAAGCAGCATCCTGACGATTACGGGACGATAGTCCATGAAATTGCCCATGCGGTTATGAATATCAACGTAGCCCTTGAGCTTGAGAGCTGGCTCATCGAGGGGCTTGCAGACTATGCAAGGGTAGTTTTGGGCTATCCTACATTGACGGGAACATCGCCGGACTACGACCCGGAGAGGCTATTTGAGGGATACGAGCCTACAGCGCATTTCTTCCTATGGATAAGGAAGAAGTACGGCGATGGAGAGATCAAGAATATTGCGAAGAAGATTTCGGAGATGCAGGTCTTTGATGTTGAAGAGCTGAAAAGATTGCTGCAGGAATACAGAAGGGATAACGAGTCACTCTAGCTCGAATTTTATTACCGCTTCCTTGTCTTGCTGCTTGACAGTATCTGCAACCACGTTCTTCTCCTGCTCCGTAAGTTTCCTGTAGCGTTGCCCTGTTATCTTCTCCCCGTCTTTTTTTAAGCCAAGATACTTTCCAGCAACAAGGTAAGCATGAGACTCAAGTTTCCATACAGTCGCTACATCTGTTGGAGATATTGAAACGTAAATTGGAGTCTTCTGGAACTGCTGCTTCCTGTCAATAGGGATGACGATCTCTGTACTGGAAGACATCTGACACCGTTGTTTCGAATATGGCTAGAAAAACTTCATTGTTCTACAGGCAAATCTTGCTGAGCACTCCACTCTGAAAACGACCTGTCGTAGATTTTGACATCTGGGTAGCCTGCAAGCCTCAATGCAAGAAAGGTGTGCGATGCCCTCTCTCCGACTTGGCAATACGCGATGACTTCTTTGTCCTTCGTAATCCCCTTGCTGCTGAATAGTTTCTCCAATTCAGACTTATCTTTGAAGAGCCTCTCCATGCTCGCACCCTCAAACCAAGGCAGGTTGATGCTATTCGGAATCCTCCCCGGCCGAGGGGAAGAAGCTACGAGCCCTTCGTACTCTTCTGGGTTTCTTGTGTCTACAAGAACCACTTCAGGCTTGCCGAGTTTAGAGGAGATGTATTCTGCAGAGGCTCTAACATCGTTATTCATCTTGGCATCGAACTTTGCTGGTTGCGGCTTGGGGATGTCTCTGGTAACAGGATGGCCTTTCATCCTCCAAGCACTGAAGGAAATTTCCAGCAAGCCTACATCTGCGCCGTAATATTCGAGCACCCAGAAGAGCTTGGATGCTGAAGCTCCACCTCTATCTCCAACGATGACAATCTTTGTACTATTACTAACTCCTTTTTCTGATAGAAGGGCTTCAATCTTCTCTTTTGGAGCAATGTCAAAGAATGGCCTTGCAGGGTCAAAGTCTACTATCCTGTCATAATGTATCAGTATTGCGTTTGGAATGTGCCCCGTAGAGTATTCTACAGGGCTTCTCATGTCGAATATCTTTATATTGCTATCGTTTAGATGTTGGAGTAACCATTCTGCAGGGACCAGAATCTCTGCCATCAAACTTTCCTCTTTACCAAGAACTTGAAGGTCTCATCTTCCTGCTGCATTGAAATTAGATCATGCCCAGCCCTTCTGACCCATGCGGGTATGTCCTCTTTGGCTGCTGGATCAGTCGCCAGTACCTCCAAAACTCCTCCTACTGGCACTTGGGAAATTGCCTGCTTGGCTTTTATCACAGGCATGGGGCATAGCATACCCTTGACATCAAGAATTTTCGCAGATGCACTCATTTATGATAGGCTAAAACGGCGTTATATCTAAATACTTATCGTGCCTTTCAAAAGACATTGTCTCCTGATGCAGTAGCAATACAAGAGTTCTGGGACAGAGTTGCTAGGTATCGAGAGATGGGCATGGACCCTCTCCGATGGGTTGCTGGCTGCGCAGTAAAAGTAGACCTTACAACAGTAGTCTACCCTGCGTTAAGAAGGCTCAGGCCAACTCTGAAGAACCTTGGAGTCACGATAGGCCAGAGAGAGGACTGCGACATCTTTCCATTAGGTAAAGAAGAGCCAGAAGTCACCAGAAGGATTTACGAACCAAAGAAGCCTTCTGTAGATGCCAGCGATCTCAAAAAGATAAACCCCAAGCGAGCAATCTCTTTAGTTCAAGTTCATCAGAGAAATGCAGAGAATGAAAGGACGTTTGGAGACTTTCTGCTCTCCGTCTACAACCAGATTGGAAAATCTGGTATTAACTTCTTTGTGGGCAAAGGCCATTCCATAATCACGGCTTATCCAGACGCTGAATTCGCCCTATTCGATTTCATTTCGCACAAAGAGGAAAATACAGAGGGGTGGACGCTTGCAAATAACGATACGATACAAGTCATAGACCCTACATTAGACCCCGGCTCTGCAGAACAAACCGAAGTTGGAGTCTGCAACTCTTTGAACGATCTGATAACTCTGGGCTGCTACGAAAATCTAAGGCTGCTACCAGTCATAGATGCTCCAAACGAAGAGCTTGCATGGAAGATAAAAAACCACATGAAGACATTTGCCTCTAAAAATGGCATCAAGATACTAGATGGTGAATCTCCGAACAAGAAGAAGCTGCTCATCGGGGCAACATTTGTAGGGGACATGAGGAAGGAACCCCCAATCCATGAGGAGAACCTTGAAGAGGGTATGAAAGTACTAGTTAGCAGGCCGTTAGGAGATTTGGCTCCGATCAACACTTTCCTCTCGGCACTTGCAGACGAGTCATTCCTGAAGAGTCTGGAAGAACAAGGAAGCAGCCTTGAAGAGGTGCAGAAGGCGAAGGATCAAATCATAGCTACAATGCGCCAGCCGAACCTCAAAATTGGAAAAATAATCAACGAATACCTCCCAGAATATTGGGAAGCTTTCGATCCCTCGGAGCATATCGTTTCGACTGGAGACGTTTCCGGTCCCGGAATTCTGATCTTCCAAGAACTCGCAGAGAAGGCAAACTTTGACATCGTCCTGCATGAAATACCGGTCCGCTTCCCAAAGTTCGTAAGGTTCGCAACGGAAAACTTCCTTATGGATAATGCCACTGCAGGGACCAATGGTGCCGTAGCCATCGTTGCAAGGGAAAAGGTGATTAATGAAGTAGCAGCAAAGATAAGAAAAGAAGGCTATGAGCCAAAGGTTATAGGTAGCGTGTTGGGTAAAGGAGAGGGAGTTCTAAGAGTTGGAGAGGAGGTCAGGCAGATGATAGCGTCGCAGCCTCAGTTGAATGAGCTGGTGATAGGGGATTGACCGAGCAGCAGACCGTTAAGAAGCTAGACGTTACTGGAGAGATATGCCCGTGGCCCGTCATTTTCTCTACAAAAGAAATGAAGAAGATGCATTCAGGAGAGATCCTTGAGGTCATAACGGACCATATGCCTTCAACTTTGAACGTTCCAGCAGCGGCTACGAAAGAGGGACATCAAGTTTTAGGCACAGAAAGAGTTCAGGATGGAGTCTACAAGATCTCCATCAAGATAAAGTAGTAATATCAAGCTTAATATTACAGCGTTATAACAATTGTTATAATTGCCCGAGATCAAGCCCAACCTGAAGACAAAGTTCGAGGACTTTTCTGGTGCAGAAAAAGCGAAACTGAGCACTCAGGGCTTAACATTAACGATAAAATCGATAGAGCACCTTGCCAACCTGCATCATCAGCTTAGGGATCCGACATTTGAGGAGATATCTGACATAGCAGAGACGCTGACAAAATCCTGCGGAATTTACCTTGAGTTTGACAGGGCGAAGACCGGAGAGCCGAAAGACTGGATGTACATGCTAAGGATTTGCATTCCCGGCGGAGGGCCGATTACCAAAAAGCAGTGGGAGATTCTTGATGATGTAACTGACAGATACTGCACATCCGACAGGTATACAGGAATTTCAAAACCATCGTTGAGGGTAACTACGAGGCAGAACATACAGATGCACTGGGTCAAGAAGCAGAACCTTGTCGATGCTATACAGACGATTGCAAAATCAGGCTTCTATACGCTAAATGGCTGCGGTGACAATACGAGAAATGTTATGGCCTGCCCGCTGGCCCAGTTTTCTGGCATATACGATGCGAATGCTTGGGCTCGGAAGGTTGGGAAGTATTTTGTCCTTCCTACCGCCTCATACATGGAGATTTTCGAGATTGACCCAAAATACATGAGGGATTTGAACGAAAGGAGGCCTGAAGAGAGGTTCGACTATGGGACGAATCTGCTGAATAGGAAGTTCAAAATTGGATTTTCAGCTATCCACTATGACGAGCAGACGAAGAAGTATCTTCCTGATAATTGCATTGAATTGCTGACCGACGATATTGGAATTGCTCCAGTTTTAGAAGATGGAAAGGTAAGCAGGTTTCAAGTGTATATTGGAGGCTCCCAAGGAGAGAGGAATGGCTATCCTACGTTTGCAGCGCTCGGAGTTCCCTTCGGGGTCTTTGATGAGCCTGACCTGATGAATGGTTTGGATGCTATAGTCAAGGTCCATAAAGAATGGGGAGACAGGCAGAACAGGCACTGGGCGAGACTGAAGTATGTCATCTACAAGATGGGCATAGAATGGTACAGGCAGCAGGTTCGCAGTTATGGTGCAGATTTTGATGCTCCGATAGAGAACTTCGATTATGGCGATAGAAACTTGCATGAAGGTTGGATCAAATTACCTTCCAACGGATTTTGGGCTTACGGAGCGTTCATCGAAAATGGCAGAATAATTGATGGACCAAATGGGCAGCTGAAGAGCATGATTAGGTACCTGATGGAGAATTATCCTGTCGTCCTGTTCACGACTCCAAATCAGGATCTGATTTTTTCGAACATTCCTGAGGAGGAGAAGGTAAGATTTGAAAAAGATATGAAGAAATTTGGCTATGGCTTGAGAAATAACAAGCCGTATTCTAAACTAAGATTATTGTCCGGTGCCTGCGTTGGAAGGGATACCTGCAGGCTTACCTATACAGATTCGGAAAAACTCGAGCCACTTCTGATTGATGAACTTGAAGCAAAGTGGGGCAGTCTCCCTGAATCTATCGGGATAACTGGGTGTGAAAGGCAGTGCTTCAGACCCGCAACAAAGACTATAGGCTGGGTAGGTTCAGGGTTCAACCTTTACACTCTCAAGATTGGAGGAACGGAGGATGCAAGAAATCAGGGGCAGCCTCTGGTCGATCCTGATACCATGGAGATATATCTGAGAAATGTTCCTAAAAATGAGGTTGCAAAGGTAACTGATGCCCTCTTCGAATTTTATTCTGCTAACAAACTTTCTGGCGAAGATAGAGATGGAGGCATGGGCTACTTTTTCAGAAGAGTTGGCATAAAGAAAATCATAGAATATCTGAAAAGCAATCCGAAGACTACGCACCTGATGAAGCCCATGAAGAGCCCTCTCCCGCCAAGGAAGTCTAGCACCGCTATTGAGCCGTTTTAGTACTGCCTAGTACCGCATCAGTTTCTTAGGCTATCACATTTCAGGAATTATTCCGAGCTGCTACATCATCTTAAGATAGGCATCGTCGCCGCTCCAGTGCTCCTTTGCCCTGCCGTCCTTGCCGAAGCGAACAAAATCTGTGCCCATGATGTTGAACTTCTTGTTAGTTGGCTTTAAGCCCATGAACTTACCCTTGTGTGTTCCTGTATATGTGACACGTGCAGCTACCTTGTCTCCTTCTGCAATAAGATCATTGACCTTCATGGTAAGGTCGGGGAAACCCTTCTTGAACAACTTCAGCCCTGACTTGAGGCCTTTGATTCCCGGAGGCTGATCTGGGAGGGGGGCTGTGCTCAACAAAATCTTTGGCTACAAGCTTGTCCAACAGATCGAACTTTCCCTTGTTCATTACTTCCGTATAGAACTTGCGCATGGTCGCCTTATTTTTTGTAGTTGACATAATGCCCGTTCCTATCTTGAATATTTATGGCTGTCGAATTTACAGCTTCAAATTAGCAGTATATCGGCAGAAGTTCGAGGTAGCACAGAAAACGCTCCTAAGGTGCAATCTAGGAGTGTAAGAAAAAGTTCCTATCGGTCTTGTTAGCCTCCTGATTAGTGTGGGGATATACATATAGGGCGAGTTCTATCTACCATATCTGATTGGGGATGAGTGGCACCAAACCAGTTGTAGAGATCATGACTAGGGATGTGGTAACTGCAAAAGAAGATGACTCGCTACTAAATGCCCAGAAACTCAATGATAAGAAACAAGATTGCGAGGTTAGTCATAACGGATTGGCAAGGCAAGCCGATCGGTATTCTCACTGGGCGGGATGTAATCAGAGTCCTCCTTACGCGCACCTCCACAACTCCTGTCGATCAGATACCCGTTAGGGCTGCGATGACGAAGAACCCAATATCTCTGGATGCCTCTGCAAGTATGAAAAACGCTTGCAGTCTAATGATCTCAAAGAAGATAAGCTCCTTGATTGTCGTTGATGAATTCGGCAAGATATCAGGGATGGTTACGAAGTCCGATGTCTGCAAATACCTAGCCTATTTCTCAGAAACAAACATAGCGGTCAGTGACTATATGTCAAAGAAGCCCGTTACAATCGGGCCAAACCATTCTGTATTTACTGCTGCCAATATCTTGGCTGTAATGGGATTCACTCGACTGGTTGTAGTGGATGACGAAAACAGGCCGATCGGGATCGTGACCCTCACAGACCTGGTGTCTGCAGGTGCGGCCATACTTCCCTCCGTGAAGGCTACAGGTCGCTCCGCAGTAACAAAAGGGAGTTTGGTGCCCTCTGGGATGCTCCCGACCTTATTGGTCAGAAACGTCATGACACACGAGCCTTTCGTTATATCAGAGATGGAAGACATTGTAGACGCAGCAAGGTTGATGATGAAGCACAGTATCAGTGGACTACCTGTTGTAGACGAACAGGGGAAACTCTCAGGCATAATTACAAAGACAGATATCGTAAAGGCTGTGTCAGACATAAAGGAATAGACGGGTCTTCTTTCCTATTCCCGCTTAAGAATTATTAATGGAGGGTTGTTCCGTAAAAAAAGGAATGGCTCAAAAGAAGAGGTGCTCTTGGCCTGCGAACAGCCCTTTGATGGTAGAGTATCATGACAAAGAATGGGGAGTCCCTCTGCATGATGATAGGAAACTCTTCGAATTCATTGTCCTTGATGGTATGCAGGCTGGTTTAAACTGGGAGATCATCCTGAAGAAGAGGGAGAGCATGCGGAGAGCCTTCAGGAATTTTGAACCAAAACTAGTTGCAAAGTTTACTGACAGAGATGCTCAAAGGTTGCTTAATGATAGCGGCATAATAAGAAATAGGTTGAAGGTTAATGCCGCAATAACCAATGCACAGAAGTTCTTGGAGGTGCAGAAGCAATTCGGGACTTTTGACAAATACATCTGGCAGTTTGTAGGCTACAGGCCTATTGTGAACAAATTCAAGAAACTTGCAGAGTTACCTGCTAAGACTGAAGAATCTGATGCTATGAGCAAAGACTTGCAGGGCAGAGGGTTCAAGTTTGTTGGCTCAACAATATGCTACGCCTTCATGCAGGCTGCTGGGATGGTTAATGACCATACTACAGATTGCTTCCGATATAATGAAATAAATGCAATGAGCTAATACCAGAAGTATGGCTGAACTCCGCTGCTTCAAGTGCGGGAAGCTGCTTATAATTGTGCAGTTTAGGTACGATGATGAAGATGAGAAGATGCTGCCTGTTTGTGATGAACATAAAGCGGGTTCGTATGTTTACACGGGAGAATAGAATTTCTCCTATATGCCATTGGTAGTTTCAACTTCGACAATTGCCTAACTATCTTGCATAAAAACCCATATTTTATATGCATTGTTGGAAAATTCGTGCTATGTTTCCTAAGAAGAAATTCGCAAGTCTAATTGTTGCAGCTATCCTCATGACATCGTCGTTCACTTTCTTAACTGGTCAGTTAATCCCTGCAAGTGCTCAGCAACAAACTGGACCTATACCGTCTGGAGATAGAGCAGCTAGAAACTGGGAATATATCAATCATGATAGCTGGGCAACAAACTTCAGTCCCCAGAAGGATATTAACAAAGACAATGTACAACATCTTGAGCTGAAGTGGATTTTTCCAACGCCAGCAGGCTCCACGCATTTGGCTAATCAGCCCGGGAGGTCAGCTAGCGACGGTTCGACAGCACCACCTCTCATTGTTGATGGGAATGTATACTTTACGGACAGGATGAGGAATACTTGGGCGTTCGACGCTAGAACCGGTGTGCAAAAGTGGGTTAACATCTACAAATATAATTGGACAGCAGCTAGGTTGAGGGTACCCGAGACCTATGGAGGTGGAGGAGACCAGCATGCAAACCAGTACGTCAACGACATCATTTTCACCTCACAAAATCAGTGCAATGCTTATGCCATAGATGCCAAGACGGGTCAGAAGAAATTCGAGATAGAAGACATATGTCATAAAGTGGAAGGAAATGTCTATAACGTTCGTTCCGACGGCTCAGATCCAGGATATCGAGGCATAGGCCAATTTTCTGGAACCTCGCATCCGGGGGCGGTCTACAGGAAGGACAACATCTACGTTATCGGATTAACAGGTCCAGATCTAGCGGGTAGAGGTGGTAGAAGCTTTGTTGATGGCTACGACCTGAATCAGAACCCTCCTAAGCGAATATGGAGAACATTTTTACAACCACCTGGTGAAGGAGATCCTGAATGGGCTATTAAGGCATGTAACCAAGCGGTAGGAGGATGGTACTTCTCCTATAAAGCATGGTACGAGTCACAGGGAAGAGTGATGGGCATAAATTGCAAAGACGTGCCTAGAGAGAATGTAATCAATGATTGGGGAGTACCAAAGCACTACACATCTGCACTGACGAACGTCTGGGGCCAGATGGCCATGGATGAGGAGAGTGGTATCGTGTACTTAGGTACTGGAAATCAGGCAGGATTCGGCAATGTCACCTACACTCCCGGCCCAAACCTCTTCGCTGCTAGTATAATTGCGATGGACGCAAAGACTGGAAAGATAGTATGGTGGTACCAGAACGTTCCAAGAGATCAAGTGGAGGGAGATAGCGCGTGGAACAACGTACTTGCTAACATAGGAGGTAGGAAGATGCTCATAAAATTCACGACTGTCGGGCTGATATGGGGTTTAGACGCAGCTACTGGCCAACCAATATGGATATTCGAAGCGCCATTCCTGAGGAGTAGGGTAGATGCTGATGGTGTAGTAAGAGGGAGAAGTGCTTGTATTCCACGTTGTGGCGCAAACCCGAGTAACCAAGATGGTTTCTGGGTTGACATAATGAACAAGCTCGAGGTGCAGGAGAAAAAGTGGCTGAGCTATCCAGCAACCCAATTCTACACCTTACCTATTAGACCTGGTGAAGGAGATATAGCATTCAATCCGGAAACGAATACCGCTTATGCCGCCATAGCCTTAGGCTGGGATGCTACCTACACTGTAGGACCATACAAGGGGTTTGCAGGCGGAATAGGTGGTGCGCTGACTGCCGATAAGCCCAATCAACGTAAGAACACAACCATATTCGCGATAGATGCAACGACAGGAAAGGCGAAGTGGAGCTACTTCATTGATACAGTGGCGTTCAGAGGCGGAATCATTGTCAGCGGAGGGGTCGTATTCGTCCCGTCTGCAGATGGCAACTTATACATGTTAGACGCTGATAGTGGGAAGCTCATTCACAAGAGGTTCTTTGGAACAGGGCTGGTGGTTCAACCGACAATTGGAAAGGACGCCCAAGGCCGTTCGCTATTATATCTGATGAATGGGAGGGCGAGAGCCCAGATCGGTGGACTGGCCTCAGTCGACATCCCAGGTGCAATCATGGCCTTTGGTCTACCTGACAAAATCCCAGAGCCTCAAGAGGTTGCAAGAGAGGCCATAAAACAGATACCTAGGGAAGAACTGAAAGAGCTCATCAAAGAAATACCTAAAGAAGTGATACAGGAGAGTTTAGGACCAACTGACATAAGCCCAATATCGTATGCCGTAATAGGAATTGGTGCTATATTTCTCGTAATCGCTGCGGTGCTATTCAGCAGAAGAAAGAAAGTGTAGAGCCAAAAGGGGCTCTCCCTAACTTCTTTAAGTTACATATTCTGCAGAAGCATCTTCCTTCAGAGCATCAATCTGAGGCAAGCTCAATAGAGTAAAGATAGCCTTCAAAACAGCTTTGGCAGCCTTGGGCTGGTCAATTTGGGGGTTTTCAAGCTCTCCATACAATCCTATTCCTTCAATATTCTTAGTCAGAGAAACTCCAAGCATCAGGCCATTGAACCAAGTTATGCTGCTAACCTCGCTTCCAATCTCCCTTATCCCGATCCTATCAAGTTCATCCAATAAATGGGGCATGTTGGCAACTCCAAAGACCTTAGGATCATGCTCCAGCCTCTCTCTGAAATAGCCTCCAGCAGTATACACCCTCTTCAATTTGCCAGACTTTTCAGCAACATCAATGACCATATCGCACAATTGATACAGAGAAGAAACTTCCTGAGGCTGCTCCTCTCCAGTGAAAATTATCAAAGAGGCCTTTTTGCTATAATACAATCTGTACGCATTGGGATAATGAGATATCAAGCCATCTTTGCAGATCACATACGGCTTCTCAAAGTGGTAAATCTCGGCGAACATCTTTGCGTTTAAATGTTCAATCAAAAACTTTGGAACTAAACCTCCAACTCTGCCCATGTCTGGTAGCGAGGCAGCCAGAGTAACTTCATCAAACTTCGGCCTTTCATAGACCTTCAATTCCATATGTGCTATAGCGAAAGAGCACTATATTAGCACAGTATAGTACTAGAGTACTTCACTCAACGACTCATCGCAAAAATAGATGAAATAAAAATTGTCCAATCAGCATTACTCGTGCCACTTTATATACGGGAGGGGGTACCTCTTGCACAGGCACACTACAATTCTATTCTTGCTTCAATTCATAGTGTATCTGCACCAACCCGCCATCGAAGGAAACCGAATTCTCCAATTTTAACCAAACTTCCTTCTCGATATTCTTGAAGAGCGGAATCCCTCCGCCAAGAATTACAGGATGTATTGAGAGTATTATTTCATCGATCAAGTCTTTGTTCAGGAATATGGAAACTATCTCAGAGCCTCCAACCAGCCATATGCCTTTGCCTTTAGAACTGACAAGTTCCTTCATAAAGCCAACGATATCAGAAACATATCCCTTTTTCCTGCTGAAAACATACACCTTCTTTCCTTTGAACGGGTGCTTCTCAAACTCCAGAGACTTTTCATATGTCCTTATTCCCATAATCACGGTATCAACAGAATCATAGAATTCAGAATATCCATAATCCGCATCAGAAAACAGCCAATCTACTGCTCCATCCTCTCTGGCGATGTAGCCGTCAAGGCTCGAAGCTATGAAGAGTCTAACCTTTCTCATGGATCAAATAATCCTAAAGGCACAATAAATGTTTAGACTTGCGAAAGCTATCTAACAGGTCTTATGGACATCCTGAGCAACCCATTGCAAAACGCATCTAAATTGATGGTATATCTATCTGACCAGATAATACCCGTCGTATCTTTGCATGCAGGGGTTAGTCCCCTATACGGGGGAGTCATGCATGTGTGTATATTCTGGCTCTGTAGCCCCCCTCAATAGAAGCTAACCTGAGGGCCATGCATGACTAGGAATTATCAGGCAAGCGTCATTCGCCCCTTTTTAGAAAGACATATTGATAGAGAAGCGCTGCGATTACCCCTCCGACAACGGGACCGACCCAATACACCCAGTGTGAAGCCCACGCCCCAGAAATTAGTGCAGGGCCAAAACTTCTTGCAGGATTCATTGATGCTCCTGTCAGAGGAATGCCGACAAGGTGATCTAGCAGAACTGTCATGCCAATGGCAAAACCAGCCCACCCCGGTGCTGCGTTCTTTGACACCGCTACACCAAAAATTACAAAGACCAAGAAGAATGTTAGTATGATTTCAATTCCGAGTGCAGAAAACTCGCTCTTCCCTATTGCATCACCTGGAGCATGCGCTCCAAAGTTCACTTCCCTGCCCTGCGGGAGAAGGGCCACATGAGCTAGACCTCCAAGGACAGCTCCAATTAATTGGAATGCGATGTATCCAGCAGCATTTCCAACATCTATCTTCCTCAGAAGTGCCATTGGTACTGTTACGGCAGGGTTTATGTGGGCACCAGATATATGTCCAATAGCATAAATCATCAACGTGATTGCAAGGCCATGTGCGAGGCTTATCAGCAGTACGGATGACGTTGGAGAATCGAACTTGAATATTACTGCCGCACCAGTAACTGACAGGGTTCCAAAAAATACCAATGCAAATGTGGCTATTGCCTCAGCAAGCCAAGCGCGAGGATTTAGAACCATTAGGTGCAGCTGCCAAGATGATGATTATAACGATTACTACATTAATTAGAAACTTCCCTATCATAAAATTGCATGAGCGAACTACCTGCAAACTATAGCATATTTGGAGAGCATTTGGAGTTGTTAAAAAAAATACGAAAAGGAATTCTTAATCTAGGAAACGACATCGTAGAAGATGTCAGAATGCATAGGATAGTATACGGAAGAAAGACAATACTCAGAACCTTTTTGGATATGCGCCCAGCAAGAAATGGCATAGCAATTACAATCAGGAGAGGCAGAATGTACAAGAATGAGAAGAGACTTGCAGTCGATAGAGGTTTAATGTCAGAAGCGATTCTAAATAACGAAAACCTGAACGATGTTCTTGAGCTGGTGAAGGAATCCTACCTTTCAGTTTAGCTGTGGGGATATTCATCTTACTATTCGAGTCTTAGCTCTACCTCGTTGTTCCCTGCTTATGTTTAAACTCCACCTGAGAAATACTAGATAGCTTCCTTGCCTCTTTCTCCCGTTCTTATTCTTATGACATCTAGGACAGGAGAAACAAAGATTTTACCATCGCCAATGTCACCTGTGAAGGCGTTCTCCTTGATTATCTTTATGACATCGTCCAGACCTTTGTCATCTATTATGAGCTCGATCTTTGTCTTTGAAATCAAGTCGACTCTCATTTCTCTTCCGCGGAAGTTCAGAACATAGCCCTTCTGCCTTCCCCTTCCTTTTACATCGTACACAGTGATTCCTGAAAATCCCGCCTTGGTGAGCGCATTCTTTACATCGTTGAGCTTTTCTTGCCTGATTACAGCTTCAACCTTTAACATGTCATTTACTCCTAGTCTACGTATGCCTCTTCGGCATGCTGTCCCAGATCTAGTCCTACTGCCTCCTCCTCTGGCTTTACTCTCAGTCCAATAGTCTTATTTATTATGAATAGAATTACGAAGGTAACTATAATTGAGTATCCCCAAGTTGCTGCTACGCCGATAATCTGTGGAATCATCTGTGCAGCGTTACCGAAGAATAGTCCATCTGCGCCCGCTGAATTGATGGCCTTCTGGGCAAAGAGGCCTGTAGCAATGGCACCCCACGTGCCTCCTATGCCATGCACTCCCCATACATCTAGAGCGTCGTCAAAACCCTTTTTGTTCTTAAACTGGACAGCGGCGTAGCAGAATGCTCCAGCTCCTACACCTATTACTACTGAGGACAGAGGGTCCACAAAACCCGATGCTGGAGTTATGGCAACCAGCCCCGCAACTGCACCAGTACACGCACCTATGAGACTAGGATTGCCTTTATGAAGCCAGCCAATTATTAGCCAGGTGAGACCAGCGACAGCAGTTGCAGTATGTGTGACAACAAAAGCAGAAGTTGCAAGAGCCCCAGAAGCGAGGGCACTTCCTGCATTAAAACCGAACCAGCCGAACCAAAGCAGACCTGTTCCCAAAACGACAAAGGGAATATTATGAGGAAGCATGGGATCTTTTCCAAAGCCTCTGCGCTTGCCTAAATAAAGTGCGCCAACCAGAGCTGCTGCTCCAGCATTAATGTGTACAACAGTGCCTCCTGCAAAATCCAACGCACCCATACCCCTTATCCAGCCACCAACGGCCCAGACCCAATGTGCTATGGGGCTATAGACCACAGTAACCCAGAGAAGCAGAAAAATCATAAAAGCGCTAAACTTCATTCGATCTGCAATAGCCCCAATAATAAGCGCGGGAGTGATTATCGCGAACATGGCTTGGAATATCATAAAAGCCTGATGTGGAACTGTGGCTGCATATGCTTCGTTAGGTTCTAATCCAACACCGTTCAAGCCGGCCCAATCCAAATTCCCTATCAACCCTCCAACATCAGGACCGAAGGCCATTGAATAGCCGTAAAGCACCCAAGTTGTGCTTACCAAGAGCATGCATGCAAAACACTGCATAATTACAGCATTTGTATTCTTCCTGCGAACTAAACCTCCATAGAAGAAGGCAAGCCCGGGTGTCATGATAAGTACGAGTGCGGAAGAAACCAGCAACCAAGCCGTATCACCTGTATCAATCGGCACGAATTTTCACCTGTTCAATTCTTTGCTCCAAGGACAATTGTATATAAATCTATTGGCTTTATGGAAAAACGTTTGCTTTAATCTAAGCACAATAATAAGGCGTTTGTCCAATTTTATCACGACTCGGATTTATAGCTACTGTCAAGCATTCTGGTAGTAATCTTTTTATTTGTTCAACTATCACTTAATAAACTATACAAATGACTGGTACCCAAATCAATGCTCATATTTTGGCTGGCATGGTGATTGAAGAGGCTTATCGGGCTATCTATGGTGGTGAGGAGCTTATCTGTTTTATTGCAAAGATTGGTACCAGAAAAGTTGCCGAAATTACCATGGGAATTCAGGTTAAAGAGCAAATGATGAATATAAAGGGAATAAATGTTGAAAGTGAATTCAGAAAGATCGGTATTGGTAGAGCCTTGATGGACTATGCAGAAAAATTCGTCTTGTCAAAAGGTATAACGAAACTCTCGCTAAGGGTGTACAGTCATGACGAATCTCCAGAAATCATTGGAAATCTGAGAAACTGGTACGCTAAAATGGGCTATGTTCAGCAAAATGGGTATATGCTCAAGACTTTGTCTGCAACTAAGAATAGCTATTAATTCCACTGTCCCTTTTGAAGAATTAATTTGCCAGACGAAAGGAAGGCCATTATAGGCAGTAAGGGGAAAGAGTTGCAGGGGAAGAAGATAGCCCTCTGTATAACTGCAAGTGTCGCTTCGATGGAGTCTCCCAGAATTGCAAGAGAATTGATGAAACATGGTGCAGATGTTATTGCTGTATTTTCTGATCATGCTGCGAAACTAGTCAGTCCAAAGCTCATGGAATGGGCTACCGGTAACCCAGTTGTAAAAGAGATTACCAGTAGAATAGAACATGTTCAACTTGGAGGAAAGGGGAAAGATGCCGCGAATATTATTTTGATTGCCCCGTGTACAGCAAATACCATAAGCAAAATTGCAAACGGGATAAGCGATTCTACAGTCACGAATTTGGTTTCTTGTGCCATAGGCTCGAATATCCCTATTCTGATCGCCCCGGGCATGCATGAACCCATGTATGAAAACGCGATAATCAAACACAACATTGCAGAACTTGAAAAATTAGGAATTCGATTTGTAGCACCAGTTATAGAAGAAGGGAAAGCTAAGATCGCTTCTCCAGATGATATAACCGCAGCAGTAATTCAAATGCTATCAGCCAAAAATACGCTGGCAGGCACAAAATTCGTCATCACCGCGGGACCTACAATCGAGCGAATAGACCCTGTCAGAATAATCACGAACAAAAGCTCTGGGAGGATGGGTGTTGCACTTGCCGAGACTGCTATACAGAGAGGTGCGAATGTGACTCTTGTTTATGGGCCTGGAACCGTAGAGCCCCCAGCAGGGGCCAAAGTCATACGTGTGGAAAGTACTGAAGAAATGCTCTTGGCGGCAAAGAGTGAACTGAGAGATATTGATGTCTTCATAGCAGCTGGAGCACCTGCAGACTTCACTCTAGAGAAACAATTTTCAAAGAAACTGGCTTCAAACAAACGTATTGATGTCAGGCTAAAACCTACACAAAAGATAATAGATCAGGTCAAGAAGTTGAATAAAGACGTTAAATTAGTTGCCTTTAAAGCCGAATATGGAATCAGACCATTACAAACTAGGAAGAGAGTGGAAAAGCTTTTCAAAAACTCTAAGGCTGACCTAATCGTTGTAAATGACGTCTCAAAAAAGGGTGTAGGCTTCGGAGCTGAAACCAATAAAGTAGCAATATACAACACTGCTATGAAGGTTAAGAAACTCGGTCTAGCCTCGAAAAGAGAGATAGCAGAAGGAATAATCAATGAAATAGTTTCGCAGTTGAAGGTCCGCTAATGTGCACCATTATAGCTATTGCAAAGCCTAATTCAAGATATGAATTCTTTTTCTTTGCCAGCAGGGATAGACCTGTAGACGCGTTCTTCGGCAACTACCTAAAATTTATTCCCTATAACAGAGTCTTGGGGGTTTACGATAAAAGGTCAGATGGTCTTTCAAGTGGGTATTCACTTAAAACAGGAATTTATGCTGCAGTAGCCAATGTTGGAAACTACAGGGGCAGAAAATCAAGAGGATCTTTGGTAAAGAAGGTTCTGACTAGGGCCAATGAGATTACCGACGCTGTATTAATTTTAGAGCGAGATCTGATTCAGGGAGAATACAGCTCTGGTGCCTATATAATCGGCAAAGGCATTGAGAAGTGGTTGGTAGAGAACCTTGAAAATTCTGTATTTACGGAGAGGCTCCGAAATACGCATGTTTTGACAAATTTCTTTACAGGTCTAAAAGGCGAGGCTTCAGAAGATGGTATGCAGAGAAGTATCTTTGTTAAAAAAAACCTGCTTAACTTGCCCAGAATAGATATTAAAGACGTTCTAAAAATTGCTGCACATCATTCGACCAAAAACGGAATATGTAGGCATGGTTCAACTCTTGCAAGCTTTTTTGTTGCTGGAAATGTAAATGGTAAATCCAAAATCCTGTATCATGTAGGCAAAACATGTCAGAACCTGCACAGCGTACTTGACCTATTTCCAGAACTGCAGAACAGCGTAGAGTTTTAAGCCAGAGCCTTTTTGCATATCAAAGCCGAGTTTGATAGTATACCCTTCGGTGATGGCAAGGAAATGAACTTACGTTTAGCGCCTATACTTGAAAAAGTTGTGGAAACAACAGTCGGACCATCGCCAACATTCTCCAAATTACACGTTTACAAGGCAATAACACTCCTCGGAAACAAGACCCTTGGTAGAAACGCGCTCGCGAAAGAGTTAGGAATAGGGTCAGGTGCGATAAGAACCCTAATTGCAAGGCTAAGAGCTGTAGGCATGATAAAAGTCGAAAGTAATGGTTGCAAGCTGACAAGAAGGGGTCAGACCGTAAGGGAAAAAATGATCAAACGGATTGCTGTTTCACAAACAATGCATGTGGGAAGAATGTCGTTAGGCAAATTTGATCATGCAGTATTGGTGAAAACCGCCTCCACAATAGTTAGCTCGCCTATAGTACAAAGAGATGCAGCAATAGTTCAAGGTGCAAAAGGTGCAACTACAATCATATTCAAAAATGGAAAATTTGCTTTACCTGGAGATACTGCAGACTGCGAAAAAGACTATCCCGATGAGGTTTGGAAACTATTAAGGCAGAAACTAAAACCTCAGAACAATGATGTCATCATAATCACTAGCGCGGAAAATGTTCAGAAGGCAGAGTATGGTGCACTAGCAGCTGCTTGGACGCTTATACCGTAAGCTCCCATCTCTAGCCATATAAAATAGACAATACAACCCTAAAGATAAGGTCTGTGAATGTATCTAAAGGATGCAAATATTTTGCTTAGAAGAGCCATCGCAAGTGCATACTTCGAACCTGAACTCTTAAAGTTGGGATACAAACATAGTGATATCAAACACCGGAGCCTACGTGGAGGGCTTTTGAAGAACGATCTTTTGTATGTATTTTTTGATTTTGATACTGGCAGTGAATACCCTGATGGTGATGAATGGTTCATAGCAGAATATGTTATCCCTTACAACATCGCTCTTCCAGATACGCTAAAGTCTCCTGATTATTTCACCACGTTACCTCTTGGTGGTGGGGTCCATCACTGGCGCCACAGAGAGTTGATACGCTACAGGTCTGGAAAGATGAAGAAGATCGACGAAGCGATGAATTTTATTGATCAGAAATATTCTGAATTGTTAAAAGCGCTTAAAGAGAATTCGGTTTCTAAAACTATTAAGAGTTCAGGGAAGAAGAAAAGTTAGCCCAAATACTTTCTGTCCAAACCCGCCAATCCCAAGTTTCTTAACAATGGTGTACCAAGCAGTATCGAAGCAGCGACGAGAACAATTCTTTCAATCGGGTAGACGAAGAATATCGTGGTCCATATCCCTACGAACTGCTCTTGTGTAAACCTCCCAATTATGAAACCCAAAACAGTTTCGAATACTACACCACCAACAACATGTTGCATCATGGTTCCTGTAATGGCAAGTATAGCCAAACCCTTTGTAACTTGGCCTATCGACTTGGAGGCTATCCAACTTGGGGCTTTACTAGCTAACGGTGTGAAGAGAAGCGCAAACACAACAATATGCATCCAGTTGAATGGCACAGTTGCAAATGAGAGGCTGACTAGTACAACGCTGAGTGGGTGAACAAGAAATATTGCAAGCACAACAGCAAAGATAGCGATCACAACGGCCCTCTTCCCCCTTGCTAACAGGCCAACTGCTATGGCACCGAACGTTGCAGGTAGAAAATCTAATCCGAGAAATATAAGAGGCTTCCCAAGAACTACTGCTAGAAATGTGCCCAGAATTATCGATGCAGCACCGAAAATAGGTCCTAAAATTATACCATAAAGGGGGACAAGGATGTCTGAAGAAGAAAATGATGCTCCAGGTACCCCGACAACAGGAAAAGTTGGGATTATCCTTAACGTGGCATAGATAACTGCAAAAGATGATGTAAGGGCAAGAAACCTTGTCTTTGATTTGCTACTTGATTTCTGTTGAGGTTCTATAGTCATCACAATGATACAACCGTCAAGGTACGGTTATTAAACTAACAATAAGGTACTTATTCCTTTAAATTTAATAAAGCAAACTGTTTCCAGAAACCTTGTGAGCTCCGAAGGAGAAGGTAGCCTTCCAACTAATGCTAGGATAATCCCTAACCAGGACTACAGGAGCACTTGGGAAGCTTCAATAAAAAATCCCGAGCAGTTCTGGGATTCGGTAGCAAGAGAGCTGTACTGGTTCAAGACTTGGGACAAAGTCTTAGAATGGAATAATCCGTTTGCAAGGTGGTTCAAAGGAGGAGAGATCAATGTTTCTGTAAACGCCGTTGACAGACATATAACCACTTGGAGGAAGAATAAAGTTGCCATACTGTGGGAGGGTGAGCCTGGGGAAAGAAGGGCTGTCACGTATAACGAGATGTATCAGGAAGTGAATAGGTTCGCTAGCGTCCTGAAGAACTTGGGTGTACAAAAGGGCGACAGGGTAGCATTTTACATGCCCATGGTCCCAGAATTTCCTATTGGAGTTCTAGCGGCTACAAGGATCGGAGCTACTTTTACAGTTGTATTCTCTGGTTTCTCGGCGAGTGCACTTGCTGGAAGGATTAACGATTGCCAAGCGAAAGTTGTTGTGACCGCTGATGGAGGTTACAGGAGAGGCAAAGTAATTCAGCTAAAAGAAATTGTAGATGAAGCCCTTGCTTCTACACCGTCAGTGCAGAAAGTGATTGTATACAGGAGGGTAAGTAGAGAAATTCCGATCAAAGAAGGTAGGGATTACTGGTGGCACGACCTGATGAAGGATTCAAAACCATATGTTGCTCCAGAGCCTCTGGATTCATTGCATCCTCTCTATATATTGTACACTTCGGGTACTACTGGTAAGCCAAAAGGCGCAGTTCATAGCACTGGCGGCTACCTTACCTATGTATATGCTACTACAAAATGGGTTTTTGACCCTAAAGAAAATGATGTTTACTGGTGTACTGCAGATATAGGATGGGTTACTGGTCACAGCTACGTTATATTCGGTCCTCTGAGCCATGGCTTGACGACTGTAATGTACGAAGGCGCGCCAGACTATCCAAGAGCAACTAGGTGGTGGGAGATAATAGAAAGGTATGGCGTTTCGATATTCTATACGACACCTACTGCTATCAGAGCGTTGATGAAATTTGGAGATGATCTGCCCAAGAAACATGATTTGAGCAGTTTAAGGATTCTTGGGACTGTTGGCGAGCCGATAAACCCAGCAGCATGGGAATGGTATTACAATATTATTGGTCAAACCAAGTGCCCTATTGTTGATACATGGTGGCAGACTGAAACTGGGGGAATTATGATCTCACCTACACCGAATCTTGGGATAATGCCACTAAAGCCTGGCTCTGCAACTCTCCCTCTACCTGGAATAGAACCGGAGATAGTTGATGAACAAGGAAATCCGGTAAAACTCGGTGAGAAAGGTTTCTTGATCATAAAGAGACCGTGGCCTGGTATGTTTATGACCCTATACAATGATGAGGATAGGTACAAGCAAGTTTACTGGAGCAAGTTCCCGGGATATTACTACCCGGGCGACTACGCTCTGAGAGATCATGATCAGTACTTCTGGTTTCTCGGGAGGGCAGACGAAGTTTTAAAAGTCGCCGGGCATAGACTCGGTACGATAGAGATAGAGGATGCATTTGTGGGTCATCGGGCAGTAGCAGAGGCTGCAGTTGCAGGGAGACCAGATCCAGTAAAAGGGGAAGGTATAGTTGCATTTGTAACACTAAAGAATAATTTCACTCCATCGCAGGAGCTCCGCGAAGAGTTAAGGCAGTATGTCAGAAAGACTATTGGTCCAATTGCGACCCCAGATGAAATTCATTTTGTAAGTCTGCTCCCAAAGACAAGAAGTGGGAAGATCATGAGGAGAATTGTAAAAGCTGTTGCTTCTGGTGCAGAAATAGGCGACGTTACCACTCTTGAAGATGGAATGTCCATAGAAGAGGTCAAGAAGGCCATAGCCGAATTTACGCAATCTTTAAGATCATAATGGCGCAGCAGAAGACACGAACACAACTTGCAACCGAGCTCATGGGTAAAGGAGCTGCACTTCTAAAAGAAACATGCCCCAGATGTGGAGGGCTGCAACTCAGGTACAAGGGAAGGCTGCTGTGTGTAAATGAGGACGACCTGACAGAAGCTACAAAGATTCAAGGCGTATCAACTGCTGACATGATAGGAAGTCTAAGGGAGCTTATTGTCATGAAGTTGCAGGAGGCAAGTTCAAATTTAGAATCTGAAAGAGATCTCGATAGGCAGCTTAAACTGGCAGACTTGATACGCAAATATGTAGAATTATTGAAAGAGACTAAGGAAAAGAAGGATTAAAAGCAATCAGAACTAACTTATCGCGTCCCTATCGAAATAGAACCCCCGACGGCTCCAGATGATCAGGCGCGAAAGTGCCAGTGTGATTCATGGGGTTTACCCAAGGGTGCTACAGATAGGGACACCCCGTTTAGAAGGCCGGTAAGCCTATGGTGCAAGCCATGCTATGAACCTGAGCCTGTCAGAGGCGGGGTACAGGTAATGTTTAACTGCAAATTATTTGTGAATTATTTGCAAAATGAAACGTATAGTGGACGATGATATACAGGAAGTTGTTCTCTTCGTAAAGAACCTTAACTCAGATGCTGAAAATGGTTCGCTAGTTGTCGTAGAAGGAAAAAGGGACAAAGAAGCCTTGCAGTCTCTAGGCTTTAGAGGGAGCGTAACGATGCTCTGCCATAACGGAGGCATCAAACGTTTGATTGAAAGTGCTGGGCTCTACAGGAAGACCATTTTGCTCTTGGACCTTGATAAAGAGGGACGATCATTGACAGGTAGGGCCGGTAGGATGCTTCAAGGAAGAATAACTATAGATCTTTCGTATAGGAAGGAACTTGGGGCTATCGCAAAAGGTAGGATAAGGCATATAGAGGAATTGAGCAGATTCAGGGATTTTATACTAAGTTAGCATGTCTTTCCTAACACACTAAGCCAAGAAACCAGAATAAGACGGAGGGTTACAGATAAGATCGACTTCTTTAATCTGACTATCCCATAGTGCAGAGTAAGCTCCTACAATTACATAAGATCGTTGTTCAGTTATAGTTGATCTCTGCTTAGTACATGAGTAGAGTGCTATAGTACTCAAGTGCTGCAGTAATTGGATAAAGAATTACTAACAAAACATATCCGATGTATGCGAGAAATCCCTGTTTTGAATAAACTCAAAGCTTTAGGTTCTAAAGAGTATCAAAGAAGTCTGCAAAGGTACACTTATGCAGATAAAGCGAATCTATTTCCTTCAGTTTTTACCTGATACCCAAACACGTATCTTGTACGAGCAAAAAGCATAATACTATAACAATTTCAATAATTCAGGTTAAACAGAGTTTCATAACTTAGAATTCGCCATAAATGGCCTAGTTATGATCACATTAACAAGTTGCCCTTTTTTGACTGACGCTCTGCGTGGTAGAATCAAATAGCCATTAGCTCTAACAAAACTGGAGAGAATATTTGAACCAGAAGGACGAATAGGATCAGCTCGCATATAATCGCCTTGATAGGTTAGTTTGACAAGAACGAAACTGGTAAGTTCATTTCTCTCCATGTCCTTAGTAATTACTGCCTTGGTTGTGATATTATCCAACCTTCTCTGCAGAATTTTGCGAATCATTGCCCTCCCAAAAACGTAGAAACCGAAGATGCAGGAGACTGAAAAACCTGGCGTGAGCAGCATAGGTTTCCCTTCGATTGATGCTAGCGCGATAGGACTTCCTGGGCGCATTGCAACACCGTGAATAAGCAGGCCATGCTTTCCTAATGTATTGACAACCTTGGGGAGCAAATCTTTCTCTCCTACAGATGTACCGCCGCTCGCGATAACTGCGTCAGATTCTCTCAAGCCCATTCTTAATTTCGTTCTTATCTCATCGTCATCATCAGGTGCTATACCAAGGTCGATTGGTTTACATCCTTCTTCCTCTACAAGAGCACTAAGAACTTGCCGGTTGATGTCGTACGTCTTTCCTCGAATGCTTTTCTCCTTTGAATCCAGTAATTCGTCTCCCGTTGAAAGAATAGCAACTCGCGGCTTTCTTGCAACCTCGATGCGGCTAATCCCTAGAGCCGACAAAATACCTAAATCTTGCGGATATAAGAAGGTACCAGCCTGGGAGTCTATAGGATGTGGAGGGATGCGGGTTATGGATTCGGGGCACTAACTATAGGGTTTGTCTCTGATATTAACGGTCTTGAATCTGGCTTCATCTTTGTTGCTTTGTTGATGTTTGTTTCTGGAGCATTAGTAGCAGCCTTAATGAAAGATCAGGTTTCTGGGACATAGGCAGGAATTCTGGCGGGAGTTATGGAACAACATCCTCTCTTCTCCATTTGCCGTAGCAAATCGAAGACATGGACTTTTGGTAATGCGCCAGATTGAATTCTTGCTTTATCAAGTTAAAGAAATTTACATAAGTTACCAGTAAATTAGTGCAGCGAATTATTTTGCGACTCTTTAGCACGAGGTAGCTTGTAGGAGTGCGGGGGGTGGGATTTGAACCCACGAACCGCTAACGGACGAGGTTTCTTAGCACCAAGCACCTGAGCTACGCGTCATAATCTCGCGCCTTTGACCATGCTTGGCAACCCCCGCAACGGCTGCTTCTGCCAAGTGGAATCGATTTAAGCCTAGTGAAACTAAACAATAAACTAAGAAGCGATCATCTTTACAAAGTATTCGTGCAAGATGGTATCTCCAGAGAGTTCTGGATGGAAGCAAGTTCCTATGATGTTGTTCTGTCTCACGGCGACTATCTGGCCATCAAGTTTAGCTAGAGTTTCTACTCCCTGACCGACCTCCCTGATGCTTGGAGCCCTTATGAAGACGCCCCTGAGTTTATCCGTGCCATTTATCGAGATATCCAATTCTGTTTCGAACGATTCTCTTTGCCTTCCGAAAGAATTTCTTTCTACAAGAATATCCAATACTCCAATAAGTGGCTGTTTGGTTTCTCCTACAACTCTGTCATAGGTTCTGCTTGCCAGCATTATCATCCCTGCACATGTGCCTAATACGGGCATGTCATTTCTGATCTTGTCCTTTATGACGCTGAGTGATTTGTTAAACAACGCCAACCCTCCAATTACAGTGCTCTCCCCTCCCGGTATGATCAAAGCATCGATCTTTTGTAGTTCGTCTGGAGTCTTTACTACCAGCACGCTTCCATCAATGTTCAGCTTCTTGAGGGCTTCCTTCGTTGCTGCTACATGCTCCTCTATGTCGCCTTGAAAGCCTAGAACTCCAATCTTCATCAAATATTGCCTCCTCGATCTTGCATCCTGAACTCCATGTTCTGCGCATCGAGGCCCGTCATAGACTTTCTCTCATGGACCATCTTTTGAGCCTCAGCAACTGTCTTTGAATCGTCGTAGAATGTCGTTGCCAAAACTATGGCCTTGGCTCTCTGCAGAGAATCTTCCGCCTTGTAAATTCCCGAGCCCACAAAGATTCCGTCGCAACCCAGTCCCATCATCAATGCTGCATCGGCAGGCGTTGCTATGCCTCCAGCAGCGAAGTTAACTACTGGCAACCTTCCAAGCCTTCCAGTTTCAGCCACTATTTCGTAGGAGACCTTCAACTCTCTTGCAGTCCTTACAATTTCCTGATTGTCGCTGTTTGCAAATAGAGATTTTACCTTCATGAGTTCATTGTTCACTAGCCTGATGTGCCTGACAGCTTCCGCAACGTTTCCTGTACCAGGCTCTCCTTTTGTCCTTATCATTGCAGCTCCCTCTTCTATCCTCCTCAACGCTTCCCCTAGGTCTCTTGCACCATCCACGAAGGGAGTAGTGTAATCCCACTTCCAGATGTGACGCTCTTCATCTGCAGGAGTAAGAACCTCCGATTCATCTATCATGTCCACTCCAGTTTCTTCAAGTATCTTCGCTTCTCCTGCATGGCCAATCCTGCACTTCGCCATTACTGGTATGGTAATATGGTTCAATACATCTTCAATGATCTTCAAACTGGCAGTGCGTGCAACTCCTCCAGCCTTTCTAACGTCGAATGGGAGCTTGTCCAGAACCATTACTGCAACTGCACCTGCTTCTTCGGCAACCTGAGCCTGCTCCACGCTGGTAACATCCATTATGACTCCATGCTTCTGCATATGGGCAAACCCTCTCTTCACTAGCGTTGTTCCCCTCACAACTTCAATATCCTTCAGGGACTCTCTAAGCACGCCTTTAGGGTGCTCGACAGAGCTTACTAGCGAGATCATTGAACAATTGAACTATTCTGGCAAATATAAAGTTGTATCAATACTATTATCAAGCTTGATTATCAAACCTTATAGACGTTAGCCATGATTATTAAGGATGAAGAGCGAAAGAAGGCTCTGTTGCGGGCCATGGCTGACGAGTATTCGCTCAAGATTTTAATCTCCCTTATAGATAGAGCTGAATCAGTGAACAATATCAGCAGGGTCAATGACATCCCGATTGCAACGGCTTACAGAAGAGTGAGCGAACTGCAGGAAGCTGGTCTTTTGGTCATTGAAAGAGGAGTTTTGACCGAAGATGGGAAGCGCTATGACCTTTATAGGAGCGCTGTAAGGTCTATGCAGGTTTCATTTAAGAGCGGGGCGGTTGAAATTGATGTCGTTCCGAATAGGGACGCTGTTAGCAAACTCGAAAATATGTGGCTGTCCTTGGGTGAGAGAGATGACAGACCTTCTTAACGCTTTGAGGATCATCCAGATAGTCATAGTGCTCCTAGGCAACATCATCACGTATCTTGGCTTTGTTTCTTATCGGAAGCATGGCAACAGAGGGATGCTCATCATGTCAATAGGCTTTGCCTTGATTTCCATAGGCTCTTCAGTTGCTGGCTTGCTATTCGAGTTCGTTGGCTTCTCATTGCTGGAGGCTGTGGTGATAAGTGCGTTTGCCAACTGCATAGGCTTTGCCCTGCTGGTCTATTCGATCTACGGCACAAAATAGAGCTCGCCTATTTCTTTCTGTAGTGGAATGTGGGGTTCTGGAGCCTTTGTAGTGCTTCATTCCAGCTCATAGCGTCCGTAAAACTGTTCCACTCAGCGAATGCTGCTCCTTCCCCAGCCCATTCGCTAAACTTCCTGACAGCAGTCGCATGCGGCTCTGACATTACAAAGCGCCGTAAAGAATCTCTGCTGCTCCAAACGGATAGCGTCCAGAAATGCTTCTTTGGGAAATCAGCCTTGACCGTGTATCTTACAACTCCTTCAGTACTCTTCAACTGCTTCATCACTTTAGATGTCATTCGGAGGAACGGGATTATGTGCCTCCACCTGCGCACCGGCAGGTAAGTTGCAACGTAAAGATACTCTTTTGCCCTTTTCCTTATCTGCAGTGCTTCTTTCCTGCATCGTGTATGCTATTCAAGCCTGCTAAAATGTATAGGTTGCTTTGAGTTACCTGTTTACTGGAAAAGGCGCATCGACAGGCCTTACCGATACTGTATACCTGTTCCCCATTCTGACTATTGAGAGTTCAATTTCGTTGTCAGGCTGCACTCTTGAAAGTGCTGCAATTAGGTCTTTCATCTGGTTTACTTCATTTGAGCCTATTTTCACCAGAACGTCCCCTATCCTTAATCCTGCTTCGTACGCTGGACTGCGATGAGCAATATCAACTATGAAGACGCCCTTTTCTATCGGAATGTCATACCTTCTTGATATGGAGCGGTTGAGGTCTATAGCTGAGATCCCAATCCAAGGCCTGACAACCCTGCCTTTCTCGACTATCTGTTCATTGATTCTCTTTACTGCATCTATGGGAATTGCGAAGCCTACACCCTGAGCAAAAGGTATCATTGCCGTGTTTATTCCGATGACGTTTCCGTTAATGTCTGCCAGAGGCCCTCCGCTATTTCCGGGATTGATTGCTGTGTCAGTCTGGATCAGACCCTCGTAGATGTAATCTGTGCCAGGTAAAGGACGACCAAGTGCGCTTATCACGCCTAAAGAAACTGTATGACCTCCCGGTAATCCTAGCGTATTGCCTATTGCTAAGGCTAATTGACCAACTTTTAGATTATCAGAATTTCCAAGCTTGGCTACAGGTAAACTGTTCGCTTGAACCTTAAGCAATGCTATGTCCGTTGCTACATCCCCTCCCACAACCTCTCCAATGAAAGACCTTCCGTCTTTGAGATTCACCAGCACCCTTGTGGCATCGTCTATAACATGGTTGTTCGTAATTATGTAGCCGTCTTTGCTGATGATTACACCTGAACCAGAACCTTCGCGAGGAACTATTCCGTGGAAGTTTCTTTGCAGTTTCATGCTGTCAATGCTTACTACGCTTTCGCTGAGCTTCTCGACTGCTTCAACAATTTGATTTTCAAGTTGTGCCAGAGCCATCGCTGATAGAATAGATAGGCATGTTTATATTGATGGTAGTAGTTAGATACTAACTAAGTGTTAGGTAGTTGACCAAGTTAGAGACTGTTAACCTTCCCGACGTTTCTAATGTGAATCGTGCTGACGTAAGTGCTACGCTGAACGACCTGACTAAAAGATGGACATTCCCTGTACTTCGTTCTTTACATTTGAAGGAGCCTGCAAGATTTAACGAACTAAAGAGGAGTATTGATGGAATAAGTGCGACTTCCCTATCTGAAAGGCTTGCAGGGCTTGAAAGTAAAGGAATCGTTGAAAGAATTGTCTATCCCGAAAATCCTCCAAGAGTTGAGTACATAATGACGAAGAAGGGCTGGGAATTTTACAACCTACTTAACGGGTTTGCAGATTGGACTGCAAGATGGGAGGATCAAGTTCATAAACGACTTAACTAGCTTAGAGCTTTTATGACAAGTTATGATCTAAAACAACGTGATCATAGCAAGGTCTCAAGGGAATTTCTCGCCGCATCCAATCTTTGAGTTCAAATACGATCAATAGTCAAGTTTCAATTTCCCTCATGCTTTGAGCGTATACAGAACAAGAAATTGATGGCATAACTAGCCAATTATATAAAAAAAGGTGGGACAAAACTAACATTCAATTAACAGTCGTCATAAAAACAGGTTTCTATTCTGTGCTTTATCACTACTCCCCCTTCTTGTTAGCTACACTCAGGGTCACCCTACAAGGGAGGCATAGGTGTGTGCGAAGTGCATTCCTAAACAAAATGAAGGCATATATTCTGCATCCGCCATAGAAACATTTGTGCGATTTGCAGTTGTAGCTCTGATTATGCTACTTACTCTGCATAGCGCTCAGGCTCAGCCTGCAGAAATAACTGTCAAGGAATGGGTAATCCCGACAGACAACTCTGCCCCGCATGACATTGTTGTTGATAAAATTGGTATAGTATGGTTCACTGAGATAAATACCAACAAGATAGGTAGGTTTGATCCTAAAACAGAAAAGTTCACAGAGTATTCTATCCCAACGCCATCATCAAGGCCCCATGGCCTTGTCGTTGACGGGCAGGGAAATGTATGGTTTACAGAGACGGGAGCTAGCAAGATAGGAAGGTTAAACCCTCAAAATGGCAAGGTTGATGAATTTCCTACACCGACCCCTAACTCTGCCCCGCATAATCCAATACTAGGCAAGGATTTCTTGTGGTTCACAGAAATTGGCGCATCTAACATTGGAAGGCTGGACGTCAAGACTGGCAAGATAGACGAATTCCCAACTCCAACAGGAGCCTCTTCTCCATATGGCATAATTCTTGATCAAGAGGGAAATCCATGGTTCGCAGAGCTTACAGGACATGCGATAGGTAAGGTAGATGCCAAAACTGGTGAAATTACGGAATATCCAACGCCTACAAAGGAGAGTGGAACCAGAAGAATTGCAATAGACAGCAAGGGCACCCTATGGTTTACAGAGTACAATGTTGGGAAGATAGGAAGTTTCGATCCCAAATCAAAAAAGATGAGGGAATATGATACCAGTTCGGCATCGTCTGGCCCGTATGCCATATGGGTTGACCTCTACGACAATGTTTGGTTCAGCATGACACGATCTTACAAGGTAGGGAAAATCGACGTCAAAACAGAAGGGTTTGATGTGGTCATAGGGATTAATGAGTATGACCTCCCAACACCAAGAACAGTAATCAGGTTTATCTACGCAGATCACGAAGGAAATATCTGGTTCCCCAACAACAATAACAACAAAATAGGTATGATAACGTCAAACATGCAAAAGCCTAGCAACCAAGACCGAGTTCCCGTCGAAATGCCACAGATCAAAATGGAGAAACCAGCAATGGAACCGGTAAAGCAGGAAAGTCCAAAGGTGGAAGAGATTAGTTCAGAAGGACAGCTGATAGGCTTACCGATTATGGCTCTTGCTTCTATAATAGGAATTGCAGCGCTAGCAGCATTTCTTAAGCTGTACCGCAAAAAGCCCGCTTAGTCATTCTTCCCAAGAAACCTTTCTTCTTGGCAAGAGCATGGACAGAAACATCAAAACCATTACTATTGCTATCATCAGCCCAATTATCAATAGTATAGGCGACTGAGGACCCTGACCAAAAACTATTGGAAACGGTCCAATAAAGACGACTCCTCCGAATGAACTCTCAACACTGCTCTCCCGTGCACTTCCTATCATAATCAAGGACATCCCGGCAATTAATGCTAGGAAGCCGAGGGGGAACAGAATCACACTCCATTTCTGCACTAATGAGCCAGTTTCAGTCTTCATAGGTTAAAGCCTCGCCAGCAAAGGAACTATGAAATTTGTTGCCATGATTAGCAATAATAAAGCAATAGCAACAAAGACCCATTTCTTATCCGTCCCCCAAACAATCGGTATAGGTCCGATGAGCACCGCCCCACCTCCCTGAACTCTTGCTTCTTTCTGCTTGGCAAACATTAGGAAGAAAGATAACATTATTATCACTATGCCTGCAAATGCCAGCAAGAATCCAAACTGAACCAGTTCGTTGGCCATGCTAATTACAATAATTTACAGATGCTTAAGAACGCTTACCCTTCCACTATGAAAAGTGCGGTAGTTGCTATTGGGGAGTCTACTTTTCAACTATCAACTTCCCTTTATGGTTAGGATGACCTGTTCCGCAAAATACGTTACAGAAATATTGGAATTCACCAACCGAATTGGCAGTAAATTTTACGCTAACTGTTTCTCCCGGAGGCAAGAATGCGTTAACTCTGTACTCTTCGATTACAAAACCGTGAGGAACATCGATGCTCTTTAAGTGCAAGATCACGGTCTGACCCTCCTTCACCCTGATTTCAGAGGGTGTGTAATTCCATTGTCTAGCCGTTATGTTGATAGAAACTGCATTAATATCTTCTGGAGCTGGTTTTTGAATTATAAGCATGGTCACACTCAAGGTCCCTACAGCAACTATCGCAAGAAAAGCGAGCAACATGCGGTTCACTAAAACACCCTAAATGTTGTGGATCAATCCCGCTCCGTATATGAAAAGGTATCCCAAAGCTATGCCTATGGCCATTACAATTTTGTTTTTCTCTGAAATTGCTGTAGGAATAAGTTTAGTTAGGGTATAGATTGCTGCGCCGGCACCCATAGCGAAGAAGTACGAACTTATGATCCCCGGTATTCCGAATGAGCCTAACAATGCTCCTAGTACGCCCGGTAGAGCTGCTATAGCGCCAGCAAATATCACGATAGATAACTTACTTTGCTTGGTGAGGAACGAACCAATGACAAAACCTTCAGCTGCTTTGTGTAGTGCAAAAGAAAGGCCCTGCGTGATTGTGGCTACGTCCTGTGAAAAACCAGCAGTTCTTACATCGTACCCTATGACTATACCTTCAGCAACGCTGTGAAAACCTATGCCTATAGCTATTATAGATATCAGAAAAGGTGGAACTGACGTGTTATTGGATGTTCGAGCGTCTAACCCGAATAATGCCAATAAGCCGACAAGAAAGCTACCAATTAAAACCACTTGTGTAATAGAAACTCTTGCTGCAAGGTTCAAGCCCAGTCCTGACGCATTAGCAACGAGATCAAAAAATAGTGCAAAGGAGATTCCCGATGCTATGCTCGCAGCATATACATTGAAACTGCTCCCGACTCTTTTGGCTATTACTAATGCTGTGAGCAGACCTATGTAAGATGGTACGACCGCAGCTGCAAAAACTACTGTAGGAGCAGTAAAAGTATCTACATTCAAACCATAACCTATCTTTCAATCATCAATGATAAGGTTATCGATAGAGATCCAAAAATATTATCACTGCATAAGATTGCAGCAACTCCAGAGGACAGGAAATTAATATTAATCCTCGGGTAGCAATTTGACACAGTTGAAATTTTTCAGGAGAAAAGACGACGCAAAAGCGAGAGAGGAGGCTGAACCTTTAGGTGGCCATAAGATGTACGGCTCCAACCTGCGAGACTTCATACTTGGAGTTCAAGATGGTCTGGTGAATGTCCTTGGCCTTGTGCTTGGAGTCGCAACGGCAACTATGAGTACCAAAACAGTTCTAATCGCAGGCCTTGCAGCAACGTTTGCAGAATCTCTTGCAATGGGGGCCGTAGCCTACACATCTACGAAGGCTTACAGGGATTTCTACCGCAGCGAGCTCGAGCGAGAAAAGGCGCACATCGAGCAAATTCCAGATCATGAAAGAGAAGAGATATACGAAATGTTTGCCCAAAAGGGCTTCAAAGGAGAAGAGCTCGAAAGCATAGTCCAGAAGATAACTTCAAACAAGGAAGTGTGGTTACAGATTATGATGGCTGAAGAATTGAAACTTGTACCGCAGGACAACGAAGGCCCCTCAAAATCCGCATTAATAGTTGGCTTTTCATCGCTTCTAGGCTCTATAATACCACTGATACCGTATTTCTTCATTGCCGTAGAGAGTGCATTTTTATGGTCTTTTGTAGTTTCAGCGATCTTTCTATTTGCCATAGGAGCTTACAAGGCAAAACTCACCATTGGCAGCCCGTGGAAAAGCGGTATCGAAATGCTTCTTATAGGATCAGTAGCTGCTGTTGCTGGATATCTAATTGGAATGCTTCTTGGCTCTACACTACAATGAGGGAGTTATCTACCATCTGTACAGAGCTAGATGCGTGGGAGAAGTATGATCGAGATAGAGATTAGGGAATTCAAGAAGCATGATCTTAGAGAAGGTATCGTTATAGATGGCTTCCCAAATATAGGCTTGGTCAGTGCAATATTTTCATCATATTTGGTTGCTGCCAAAGGGCTAGATCAAATAGCATGTTTGGATTCGGAGAAATTCCCTCCAGTTTCGATGATATTCGATGGCAAGCCAAAGTTCCCTGCAAGGATCTATGCAGGTATTGACCCAAAAATTGCAGTCTTTGTTGCTGAGTTTACTCCTCCACCCGCTCTTGATAGGCCTCTTGCAAAGAAGATGCTGGAATGGGCTATTGAGCAGAAGGCATCTATGATAATCACGTCTGTAACCTTACCATTCCTTGAAGAGGAAGATGTAAGAACTGATTCTCCTGTTTTAGGTGTCGGAAGTACTCAAAAGGCAAGAGAAATACTTGCCAAGGCTGGCATCGGAAAGTTTGATGTTGGGATGATAACAGGCGCTCCCGCAGTCCTTCTTAACGAAGGAAGGTGGTCCAATCTTGATGTCATCGCTCTGTTGGCAAAGGCTCATCCGTTGGTGCCAGATCATAGGGCAGCGGCAAAGATCATCGAAACTATGAGCAAGTTGATCCCTAACATGAAGATCGACGTTGGGCCTCTCTATGAAGAGGCTACCAAGATAGAGGAGAGATTGAAGTCAGTAAGGGCCCAAGCACTTCGGGCGGAAGGAACCCCAAGAGAAGACGTTTACAGGTAAATCATGCTGGTCTATTACTGCCGAATTTTCTCTTTATCTCAGTACCGCAGACATCGCATCTTTTAGGAACGTCTCTTGAGAAGGACTTTCCGCAGCCGCTACAGTATACGACCCACTTTACCGCCTTGGCAATTCCATGAGTCATAACGGCGGAGAACTTCAAGCCAAGATGGCTTGCTACGTTCTGTATAGAATAGTCATCGGAAACTACTGTCACCTCCCTTCCTCCAGCATGCAAGAAAACGGCAAGAGCGAGGAGGGAAATATCGGCATTGGAGAGTTTTACATCTGCACTTTGCTTTGCAGCTTCCTGAACCTTATTGAAAGATTCCTTGTCCGCATCAACAATTCTTAGTCTGCCAGACTCCATTAGCGCAGAAACCTTGATGCCCAGGCCTCTCCCCTTGGAAATCTCACCCAAGATTTGAGGGCTTGTATAACATAATACTGCGGAGGAAAACGGGAGCCCCGCATAAAATGCCGTTGAATCCAGCACTATTGCTGGCTCTTGATCTGTCTGCAAAACTTCATCCTCAAAGCTTAGTATCCAAGTCTCTTAAGCTGCCTGAGCGGCAAGCTCGCGAACCTTATGAATAGGGCGTAATTGTCATATTTCGAAATCACAATTTCATTTTTTGCTCGAAACGGAAAATCGAGTTGGCCGTCTATAAGCACGCTGGAATTATCAGTAGATTCAATGGCAACCTTGCTTGGAGGCAGAATGATTGATGGCATTCGTAAAATCGGCGCTATAGGAGTCAACAACATCGTTTCCATCTTTTCATGAATCACGCTCGAACCAAAGGAAAGCGCATGTCCGGTCGATCCTGTGGGCGTAGAAACCATAACTCCGTCCATCCTATGTGAGATTGGAGGTTCGTCGTCAACTGATATCTTATAGGTTGGTGCTCTGAGCTTTGTAAGTCTATCGATGTAAATCTCGTTCAGAGCAGGAGGCAGAATTTTCCTCCCAACCTTAGCTACAAGCCTCATCCTTTTGTCAAGGATGTATTTCCCTTTGGCAATGCTTTCTACTGCTTTCTCCCCGTCTTGTGGGGTTACTTCTGCCAAGAGTCCTCTACCTCCCATATTGATGCCAAGGACAGGTACGTTATCTACGATATTTCGAATTGTCTTTAAAATTGTTCCATCGCCTCCTACCACAACAACCAAATCTATCTTGGCCTTTGAAATGGAGGCAAAACTGTCAAGGGATTCATAATCAGAACTTACCAACGGTTTAAGGAGACAAGGTTCTATCTTGTTGCGCTTGAAAATTTCTGCCATCTTTATTCCTATCCTGTCTATCTCTTCATTGTTGCCCTTTGAGACTATGCAGGCGGTTTTAATCCGACTTATTGGTCTATGCAAAAACAGAACCATAGGCAAATAATCATTATATAGCCTTGTTGCTGGTTCGCCTGAATTAAGGGATAGTATTGAGCAGGCCAACAGATCTGGGTAGCGTCAAGGAAGGTTCATACATTCTTATCGATGGCGAGCCGTGTAGAATAGTTGAATATGACAAGTCTAAACCTGGAAAACATGGTTCTGCCAAAGCCAGGGTAGTTGGAATTGGTCTGTTTGATAACGTCAAGAGGACTATGGTCGCTCCAGTAGCTTCAAACATAGAAGTCCCGCTCATAGAGAAAAAGAGCGGTCAGATACTATCACTCGTCTCAAACAATGTTCAGATTATGGACTTGCAGACCTTTGCGGTATTTGACGTCCCGATGCCCACTGAGGAGGAGATAAAGTCGAAACTTGCCGCAGGGATAGAAATAGAATACTGGGAGGGCATGGGCAAGAAGAAGATTATGAGGACGAAGGGCGGCTAAAAGAACGATTTTTTATCCAACGCACCATCTAATTCTTTTGCTAGCTCCTGTATAAGCTGCTTCTGCTTAGAAGTCAGCTTTGCAGGGATTTTCACATCAACTCTGACTATTTGATCTCCTCTTCCATAGCCTTCCACTCTGGGCATACCCTTACCCCTCAATTTGAATAGCGCCCCACTCTCAGTTCCTGCAGGTATCTTCAGTTTCGCGACTCCATCTATCGTTGGAACTTCTACTTCTGTACCCAGAGCTGCTTGAGGAAAGCTTATCTGAATTGTATGGATAAGGTCGGCTTCGTCCCTATCGAACCTTGGATCTGGCTTTACATGAATCACAACATAGAGGTCTCCTGGCCTTCCTCCCTCAAGACTTACATCCCCTTGCTCTCTGAGCCTTAACCTGTGTCCCTCATCTACTCCTGCGGGAATCTTTACGTCTATAGTGCTTGTCTTTGCAATCACTCCTGAGCCTCTGCATGTTTTGCATGGATTATCGATTATCTGTCCTCTCCCTCTGCACTTTGAACAGGTTCCGATTCTGACCATCCTTGCAAAACCTGTAGTTTGAACATGCTGGACTTGACCTGTTCCGTTGCACCCAGTACAAGTTCTCGGAGATGTACCATGCTGTGCTCCATTTCCCCCGCAGGTTAAACATTTGCTTGTTCTTGGGATATCGACCTTCAGGGTAGCGCCTTTTGCAGCTTGCTCAAGCGTTATCTCAGCATCGAATCTCAAATCCTGCCCTCTTGAAGGTCCTCTCTGCCTTCCTCCGAATCCCCCAAATATTGATTCGAATATTGTATCGAAACCTCCAAAGCCCATGTTTCTGAATATATCGCTGAAATCAGCTCCTCTGAAGATATCCTCTGCGCTGTATTTCTGACCTATTCCTGCATGGCCAAATTGATCGTATTGGGCCCGCTTTTCGTCATCTGAAAGTACTGCGTATGCCTCGGAGATTTCTTTGAACTTCTCTTCTGCCACTGGCGACTTGTTCCTGTCTGGATGGTACTGCATTGCGAGTTTTCTGTATGCGTTTTTGATTTCGTCTTTCGAGGCTTGCTTCCCTACGCCTAACGCTTCATAGTAGTCCCGCTTTTCGCTCAACTAGCAAGACCCTACTTGTTCTCGTCAACGACTTTGTAGTCAGCATCTACAACCTTCTCTCCTTTTCCTTCTGATTGAGCTTGTTGAGGAGATGTTTCTGCAGCTTGAGCCTGCTGGTAAGCTGCAGTTCCAATTTCCTGGATTTCCTGGAGTATCTTAGACAACAAATCGCTCCTCTGTTTTATCATCTGCACATCGGTTCCTGCTACCGCCTGTCTCAGCTCTGCTAATGCTTTGTCGAGCTTCTCTTCCTGCTCCTTACTGATTTTACCCTTGAGATCACTCTTTGTCTTCTCGGTAGTATATAGAAGACTGTCTGCATTGTTCCTGATCTCCGCCTCTTCCTTCTTCTTCATGTCCTGCTCGGCAAACTGCTCCGCTTGCTTTACCATTCTTTCCTTCTCTTCCTTGGAGAGCTTAGTCGATGCGGTAATGATGATTTTGTTCTCCTTACCAGTTGCTAGGTCTTTTGCAGTTACATTGAGTATGCCGTTAGCGTCTATGTCGAAGGTAACTTCGATTTGAGGAATACCTCTTGAAGCTGGAGGGATGCCCGTCAGGTTAAACTGCCCTAGTGAAATATTGTCTCCAGCCATAGGTCGCTCTCCTTGCAACACGTGTATTGTTACGGCTGTTTGAAAGTCTGCTGCAGTTGTGAAAGTCTGACTGCGCTTAGTAGGAATTGTAGTATTTCTCTCCAATATCTTCGTCATGACCCCTCCAAGAGTTTCCACCCCAAGGGACAGAGGAGTTACATCTAGCAACAGAATGTCCTTGATCTCTCCTGCTAAGACTGCGCCCTGAATCGCTGCACCTATTGCAACGCATTCCATAGGGTCGACTCCCCGTTCTGCAGACTTGCCGAAGATATCTTCTACGGTCTTTTTTACTAGAGGCATCCTTGTCTGCCCTCCTATTAGGATGACCCTATCCACTTTGCTGACATCTATCTTAGCGTCTGCAAGAACTTTCCGTATCGGTTCCTCTATTCTTTTGACGATAGGTAGTGCAAGCTCTTCGAGCTTGGTTCTTGTCAGTGTGTAATGCAGATGTTTAGGGCCTGAAGCATCTGCTGATATGAACGGAAGGTCTATGTCAGTAGTCAGCAGAGTTGACAGCTCGATCTTTGCCTTTTCCGCAGCTTCCTTCAGCCTGGTAAGAGCTAATTTGTCAACTAGTTCAATACCCGTCTGCCTTCTGAATTCGTCCTTGAGGAACTGCATTATCGCATTGTCTATATCTGTTCCTCCTGTTTGTGTATCGCCGCTCGTGGCCAGGACTTGGAATACCCCCCCTCCAAATTCCATCAAGGTAATATCATGCGTACCTCCCCCAAAGCTAAAGACGATGATCTTCATCTCCTTGTCTGCTTTGTCCAAACCATAGGCCAAGCATGCTGCCGTAGGCTCATTTATGATCCTAACAACCTCTAGCCCTGCGATCTCTCCTGCATCTTTAGTTGCTTGCCTCTGGTTATCGTTGAAGTGTGCTGGGACCGTGATGACGGCTTTCTTTACTGGCTTGCCGAGAAACGTTTCAGTATCTTTTTTGATCTTCTGCAGGATCAATGCAGAAATCTGCTGTGGAGTGTAGGATTTTCCATACACGCCCGTAGTGTAAGTGGTTCCCATCTTCCTCTTTATTTCGAATATCGTTCCTTCAGGATTCGATGACGCCTGCCTCTTTGCAGTCTCCCCTACTATCACTTGTCCGTCTTTCGTAAATGCTACTACTGAAGGGAACATCTTGCCAGCGGCTGTCTGTCCTTCTGCGCTCGGTATGACTACGGGTCTTCCAGCCTCCATAATTGCAGCGGCAGAATTCGTAGTACCAAGATCAATTCCTATGATTTTCTCAGTTTCAACTTTGCTCATTTGATTCACCATTATGAAGGGGCGGCAACCTTCACCATGCTCGGGCGCAAAACCTTGTCTTTGAGCATATATCCAGCCCTTATCTCTGAAATTATTGTACCCTCTTCCTTCTCTTTAGTAGGGACTATTTCCGCAGCTTCATGTAGGTTTGGATCGAACTTCTTCCCAGCTACATCGATTCTGGATAGGCCTTCCTTTGCTAGTGTATCGAGAAATTTCTTGAGGGTCATTTCTACCCCTCCTGCGAGGGACTCTAGGTTTCCTCCTTCCTTTGCTACTTTCAATGCCAGCTCATATTCATCTATAACATCAAGGAGATTTCCGATTAATTTTTCAGATATGAAGGATTTAGTGTCAGCAAGTTCTTTGTCTATCCTCTTCTTGTAATTCTCAAAATCTGCTTGAAGGTATTTCATCCTGTTAAGCAGTTGCGTATTTTTTTCTTGCTCCGCCTTCAACTGCACTTCCAGATTCTTTACATGGCCCTGAATGTCTTCGTGTTTCGCAGGAGTAAGACCTGTAGTTCCTTTGTGCTCTTCTGTACTCATATACATCATCCTAGTTCCTAACTAAAGGTTACTAACTAAGAAGTTTGTACGGTATAAATCTTTTCCTATAGTACCTGCTCTCTTTAGTTAGGGGTTTGATTTTTTAGGAACTTTTGTACATTATGCACTACTTGATCTTTGACGATAGGCAACATGCTGGCAGATTGCTCGTGCATAATATTGCTTCTATGAACCTTGCTGACCCGCTTGTGCTAGCAATACCCCGTGGAGGAGTCGTTGTAGGCTACGAAATTGCAAAACAACTAGGATGTCCTCTTGATGTGATAATTCCTAGAAAGATAGGCGCACCTTTTGAGCCTGAGTTAGCCGTTGGCGCTGTTACAGAGGACGGAACACTTTACATAAATGAAAGAATTTGTGGCATATACGGGATTTCAAAGAGCTATCTTGATGCAGAATCACAGGCACAAATGAGGGAGATAAAGCGCAGGGCTGAATCATACAGAAAGGGTGCCAAACCAATTATTATTGCAAGAAAGACGGTAATCTTGGTTGATGACGGAATTGCAACCGGAGCCACCATGAGGGCCGCTATAATATCGGTAAAGAAGAATCATCCAAAAGATGTCATTGTTGCAGTGCCTGTTGGGGCAAAGGAAACTGTTAACACTCTGAAGAAAGAGGTCAAGGTTGTTGCTCTGCATGTTCCAGAGGATATGGGGGCAGTGGGAGAATTTTACAGAAACTTTGAGCAGACTTCAGATCAAGAAGTAATTAGCCTGCTGGAAAGTTGCCGCAAAGGTTGATCTGCAGACCCTTTGGAATTTTGCCCACATCACCAGTTCAGCCGGCTCTTCCGAAAACATGCTCTGCTCGAGCACGCCTCGTCCATCATCGGGTCCAATTCTAAATTAGAATGATGCGATATTATCCTTTTTGGAAGGTAATCTGTTTATATCGAATTTACCTAATATATCTAAGAACCGAGAAAATTTGGATTTCAAGATTACCTATTCAGGTTCTAAATTCGAACATAAGAAAAATAGATCAAAATTAGAGATCGATGGTATTGGTTATTTTTGGGATATTCGAAAGCCCAATCCAAATACTCACTCGATATTTGGTCTTAAGGGTTCTTCCCATCGCGCACACGTAATCTTTGAAAACAACGTTAGGACAGTTAAAGTAGTCAAGACTAGGGACGTGACCAGAAAAGAAATTTTGCAAGGCAAGACCAAAGAACATGTTGTAGAATTCTATGGAGACTTTGATCTCGAATCATCAAGATTAGATTTATTGAATTCCATTAAAGTCTACAATAATCAGGATAAGATACCACCAAGAATAGATCATAGGTTTGTTAAGACGATAGATACGAACTTTGTCTTACCTTATCTAAATAAGAGGGTGACAGAATCAGACATCCCAGCTTTTGAGGAATGTATCTCAACAGTTTCGTTAAGCAATCTTAGAACAAACGATGCAATATTAATTGGGTATAACGATAGTTTGATGGCAATCGCTCACCATGCGGGATTAATTACGATAGATAGCCAAATCGCTATGGGTCGAATTAATACAATGCTTTATCCTCTGTTAAGTTATCTACAAAAATGCTACATACCTAAGACCTATAGTTTGAATGGCATCTTTGACGAACCATGGGAATGTGCCTCGGCCCTCAATACAAGTGGGTTTACAATATCAGAAAGGGAAAAGGAATTAACCCTTGACATAATAGCAAAGCAACGATAAGATTGGTAAATTGCCCGCATAACCCGCACGATGTCGTCTTTTACGGAGTGCTCAACCTGAATTTTAAAAGGAAGATAGTAGGCTCTCTAGATATCTGGCTCTGCAAGAAGTGTAGAGACCTGTTCTTTGAGGAGAAGAGGTTCATCGATGTCAAACCCAATACCAATCTGGGCTTCAAAGGGGCTGGTGACGGTGCCAAATGGGGAGTATTGGTATGTTACAACGACAAAGATGTCAACTGGGCCGTGTATTCGATAAAGCCTGAGCAAGAGATAGAGCACAAATGTTTAGTTGAAAATGCTCCTCCAATAACTGCAGATTTTGGATGGGAAGTTTCTCGCCAAGCAAACAATGTTTTGCATAAGATAATCCTGCTAGAAAAGAATGTCAACAATGCAGTTGAAATTACAGAATAGGTATCTTCTTTGTTCAGAATCATCTGTATCCTTTCTTCAATAGCAATTCTAGCTTGGCTAGCGATAGCTAGATTCACAATAATGCAAGGCTATTACTTAGGAAGGCCTCTTGCGCAGATCATTCTAATAGCCATGATCTTAATCTACCTAGTCTCTGCTGGAATGATATTCTTAGCGATAAAGCCTCTAGTAAGAATTGCTGTATTCCTCTTGGCAGGATTATTTGTTGTATCTGCAGTATGGGTGATATTCGATCTAGGATTGGATTCTGCTAAAACCTTGCTTTTAGTATTCCAGGTGATAAATCTGGTTTCAACAATATCACTTTACAGAAAGATATCAATGAGTCAAGGGCCATCGGTATTAGACATGCCAATATTTGGCTAACGCTGGAACAATTCCGTGCCAGGCTTGAAGGCGGCCCAAGCAAACCAGAAGTGGCGGGAGCGACCAATGAAACTAGCTGAGTGTTTGCATATTTACCATTTATTGCAAAACCCTCAAAGTTCCACTCCGATCCTGTCTGTTTATCATATAGCTTCCCATTCTTGAACTCAAATTCTAATATGATATTGCCAATCTTTCTTTCGAATATTCTGCCAGTCTGCGTTTCAGGGTTTCTTGCCACTAAAATAGGAACACTTCCAACCACATCGTTGGTCACAATGAACTTTGCGAGATCGTCATCAGGATACGCCTTTGCTATTCCCCCTAACTCTATACCGTAGACTATGCTCTTCGGATGCAGTCTACCGTCCTGATTCTCCACAGGAAAGTAAAGCTCTCTGCTTTGATAGTAGCCTCCATAAGGATCGTACCCATAAGGCTTGTTGATACCAGTATCTTTTGATAGAACTTCGGTTTTTGGATACAGTTTCTTCCAAGCCTTCCATTCCAGAGTATCTGTATGAATTCTCTCGAGTTTTAGACCGGCCAAGTCTCCTACAATCGCTTGTCCTAAGATCTGACTCCAGTAGCTCTCCGTCTTTCTATCATACATGATCAGGTCGCTGTTGTACAATTTTCCAGAAACGCCGAACTCGACTTCCTCTCCGTTTATTGTTCTAATGAATGCGGTACCAGTATAGCATAGAGGGCAATAGGTTACGACAATTGGTATGCCATTTATCTTATCATTTACAATCTCATGCCAGACCAGCATCATTCTTGGATAGGCTCTTGCAACACCATCAAAGTACAACCCTAAAACTAAATCGTCATCATTTAGGAAGGCATTTGCCTCTTCAGCCGAAACGAACTTTGGCTTGTCAATCGAAGGGATACCGTCTTTTGGAGGCCCTCCAGCCAGTATCTTATTCAAAGGCACGATATGCTTTACGCCATTGGTAATCTGTACCTGTGGTTCTGCCTTAATATTTTGGCCCTTTGGAGGCTCCAGCGGAGCGTTTTCACCCCCTCCAGCTGCGATATATGATTTCGAAACTAATTGCTTTATTTCATCAAGAGTTAGAGGCCCAAGTTTCTTCTGTGCTATGATGCCATTTTCATTTAGGAAGAATGTTGTTGGCATGACCTTGATGTTGTAAGCTTTTGCAGCACCGTCATTTGGATCTAAAAGCAACCTGTAGGTAATCTTTTCTTGCAGAGAACTTAGGAATTCGTTCTGCTTCTCTACCGACTCGCCGCGATTTATTCCAAGGATTACAATTTTGTCACCCATTTCTTGGCTTAGCTTCTCAAACTCTGGCATTTCTTCAACACAAAAAGGGCACCAGCTAGCCCAGAAGTTTACAATCACAATTTTGCCTCTAAGATCGCTTAAAGTAACCTGCTCACCCGAAAGGCTTTGGAGCCTGAAGTCTGGAGCTTGCCAGCCTATTTCTGTGCCTATGGGAGGACCTGAAGTCTGTGTCTGCTTGACTACCGAAGAACTTGCAAAAGGGTTCTCAAGAATCAGAATGCTTCCGACTATAGCAACTACTACAATTATGAAGATTGGAGTTTTCCCAAAGCTCAATCAAACCACCATGTACAGAATTTTAGATAAACGGATGATTTGGTTGCTATTAAGAACATGCCAGAGTTTCATTTCGGTTCTTCCGAGGCATGCAAAGAAGAGCTTTGCTTTAGACACTGGTCATACGTCGAGAGCATCAGATCTAACTGGTTCCTGAGGGTATCTTTGGGCAAGTAGCCCACAATTTCGCCAACCGGGCGTCCCGAGCAAATCATTTTTAGAGTCGGCAAACCTTGGACGCCATACTTTTCGGCTATTTCCGGGTATTGCTCTACATCCACCTTAGCAAACACCAATCTACCAGCATACTCGTTTGAAAGGGATCCGAACTCCGGCTCTAACCTCTTGCACCATGGACACCAAGGGGCCCAGAAGTCTACAATTACGGATACTGGTGATTTCAAAACTGCTGAATCCCAATTAGCACTTCCAACATCTATTAATGACAACCAGAAAAGTATGGAATGAAGTTCCTATCCAAATTGATGCGGCGGCTATATGTACGGCTTTAGTGAGCGAGATTGAGCCGAAAACGGATAAACTGAGGAAGAACATTTCAAAGGGACTAGTGCTTGAACCTTCTTGTAACACTGCAACTAAGAAATTCGCCGGAACTTTTGAGCCATCTGCGAAAGTCAGAATCGCATCGACTCTGTGCTGTCCAGCTTCTGTCATTATATGAAAGGCTCTATCTCCTTGATAGAGATGTTGTGCCGAGTCTCCACTTGGCGATGTTATATTAATCCTGATGAGGCTGATCTGTATCTCTTGCCCAAGGTCCAAGAGTTCAGCTTGGTAGGTGAAAACAACAGGCAAAGGGACTTTTCCAATCGTTGGCTCGTCTGGGATTATGTTGAATATTATTTTGTACCTTCCGAAGACTGCCCCTTGTTCATGGCCAAGTACTTGTGGTAGATTGGATATCACAAGGAACACAAAGGCCAATAACAGAATTGATCTTCTGGACATTATGGCAGAACTTGGGTTTTTCCACCCATGTACGGGTGTAGCGTGCAGAAGTATTCGTATTCTCCTGCCACCCTGAATGTGAATACTACCGTCTTACCCGGATCAACGAGTCTAGAATCAAATGCGTTTGCTCTATCGGGTACTTTTTGTGAGGTCACAGTATGTGCACCAGAATCTTTGTTAGTCCATCGAACTGATTCACCTGCTTTGATTGCGATTGTATTTGGTGCATAAAACTTATCATCAAACACATAGCCAGATTTCCAACCCTCAGGAGCCACAAAAGCGTTCGCTGGTATAACCACTTCTGCTGCGATTTTAGTACTTGCGAAATTACCTGCTTGTGCCGTAAAGATTACTGCGATGATAGCAACTACCACTACCATACTAAACACTATCAGGATGGTCTTGGTAGTCACTTAGTCACCGCTTCACAGATTTCTATGCGCAGGAGGGCGCTTCTGTTGGCATGAACCTAACATCCACGCCTGGCCCGACTGCACCCCAAGGTGCTTCGAACTGTCTAACAGCATTGTGTTTGAACCACATCCCATCTTGACCTACGACCGATCCGCCATGGGTATCTTTCACTAGGTCATGAAAGTAGGTGAATCCTGGTCCGAATAATCTCTCAATTCTCTGTTGGTCTTCCTTGCACCATTTGCCCGGTATTCCTACGGCAATCCAATTCAGATTTTGGGCTTTGGAGAGATCGAAGTTATCAAATTGATATGCTAACAGCATCTGCCCGTCTGGAGTCATGTACACCAAGTGGTCTGTCATTGTCTTTAGCGGGGCTGGTTCGAAAATAGCTGTAGCCTGACGCCAGTACTTAGCATCCCTCTCCAGTGTTGCCGCGTTTGCATCTGGCACAAAATAGCCTATGCCTGTTCCTACAACCAGACCTACTACTAGGGTAATTACCCCTAATATCGTTGTGTTCATGCGGTATTATGAGTTCAGAGATATTGATGAGTATTGTCCTTAAATGTTAAACAAATAGCTTAATAGTACGAAATAATTTGTATTGAATATGCCTGGGTATGTTGTAGTCGCGCCCATGGGTGATAACCCTGATGCTTTGTTCGTAGGTCTAAGACAATTCCCAACTAGGAAGATAATCCTCCTTTATCAAGCTGCACAAAAAAACGATCTCAACAAACTCAGGGAGGATTTGGTCAGATTCCAGATACCTGTTGAATCATATGAGCTGAAAGGAGATCCTATAGAGAGTGCTTTCGAATTCCTTGCTAATCTAAAGAAGGCGGAGGGAGAGGAACAACTGCTTGTTAATGTCTCTACAGGGGACAGGATAACTACGTGTGCAGCTCTGAGTGCCTGCTATGTCAATGGGGTGAGGGCTTTTGGCATAATGAATAATGAACCAAGACTGATGCCCATGCTTAGATTCTCCTACACCAAGATGATATCCGAAAGCAAGATGAAGATTCTAAGAGCGTTGATGGGTGAATCCATTAACCTTGAGTCTCTGGCTGAGAAGGTTAAAATGAGCCCTCCACTCCTATCATATCATCTAAATGGGGACAGGGACTCTTTCGGGCTAATAGAGTTAGGTCTTGTTGAAACTGTTGATCAAGGGAGAGAAAAGATTGCCCAGCTTGGTTCTATGGGAAGGTTATTTGTGAAAGGATATTTGTGAGAGGTAGCCTTTGCTAGTAGATTCATTCCTATGATAATCGGTAAGCAAGCACAGAATAACAACTTTCTGTAGAAACTCTTATGACATTGCAATCTTGCAAGACAGACCCTTCCATATAAATCAGAATTTGGAAACTGTCCACGCCGTTTCGGTGTTAATGCCGATATTCGGTTAGCTAAATCAGATCGTCATAATTATTAACTGTATTTTACCCCGAGCTCGTTAAATTATCGTCATAATCCAGAAACCATGCCGTTTGAAATAATATGCGACGATTGTGGGTTCATCCTCTACAGGGGTAGTGAAATGCGCAGTCCAAAAGATATAATGAGAACATTCAAAGGAAGGTGTGGAAACTGCGAGGAGAGGTTATCGATTGAGAACTATAAAGTAGAAGTCACCATGGCAAATAAGCACCGCCCAACAGTATTAGGTATAGCAGGCTCTTATTTCGTTGCATAGAATACTCTATCAACCGAGACGGCACCCGAAATTACCACTAGGGCAGTTTCACCCTATGAATTACCCGTGTCCATGTCTGTATTTTGGTAATTTATTCTGGCTTTACATGTAACCCCCCGTGTATAGAAGATAACCTAAGGTTACCTACGTTGCAAAAGAGCACATATATGGTCAGATAGGAAACAAACATTTATTGTTCTCCAATAACAGATCATGCCTGTGGCAACGGAGCTCCAGACATTCGTCCTGCTGCAATGGGTGCTCATCACTTTTTTTGCAGTAGTTCTGCTTACTATAATCTACAGGACAGTCACTGGAACTTCAAGAAAGACAGACGCTCAAGCCATAACGCCTCCACCAAGGCAGCAGACAACCTTCTACACGACGGATACTGGAGAAGCTGAGGGGATGTTGAAGCATGCGGAAGAGCTGTTGAATGTTGGAGAAGAGAGGAGAGCGGTAGAAATCAGCTACAACGCTGTCCAGACAGTATTCTCGCAGATTCTAAGCAGAATAGTTCAAGGGGAACCGAACTATTCGCTGACAGATTCACTAAGGCTGATGAACGAAAGTGGTTTTGAAACCAACCTGCAGAGTGCTGTAGAAGGGCTGAACAATGCAAGGCTTAGGCTGGCTCTAGGGAGGACACTGACAAAGGAGCAGGCAACAGCAGCCATAAATCTTGCGAAGCTGATAGTTGCATCGGCGAAGGAAGTTCCCTTTAGGCCAAGAACACAAGCATGAAAATACATTTGGAGAAGAAGGCAATCAGAGCGTTGGGTATAGCAGAATGCTTCCGCAAGAGCGTGTCAGAAAAATCGGTTCTGGCGGGGGTGGTTATCAGGAGCGACCTTATAATGGACGGATGTATCTATGGGCATGCTACACTTGAAGGTGATGATGCAACAGAAAACATACTTTCAATGTACAAATCTTTGAATAGGAACGACATCAATGTAATAATGATTGCAGGTTCGGTTATAGCACTATACAACATCATAGATTCTGATGAACTCCACAAGGAAACTAAGGTTCCAGTGCTTAACATCACCTTCGAGGAGTCTGAGGGCTTGGGATCGCATATCAAGAACAGGTTTCCAAAAGGTTGGAAATCCAAACTGAAGGCGTATAAGAAGATCGGCGATAGGAAGAATATCAACCTGCATACGGGTTATAGGGTCTTTGTGAGGGCTGTTGGCATGAGCCAAAAAGAAGCTAAGAGGACTCTGGACAAGTATACTATTCAAGGCTCTATACCAGAGCCTGTGAGGATTGCCAAACTTCTTGCAAGGGCTAGATTTGCTACTTAAGCTCCGCCTTCGGCTTGCACTATTACTGTGCCTTTCATCCATGGATGTGGTTCGCAATGGTACTTGTAAGTGCCTTCCTTTGTGAAGACAAACTCCCATTCCTCACCAGCTTGGAGGAACCTGCTTCTAGAGGCTTCTTGCACAAACTTTCCTGATTGGCCAGCATCAGCAGTTACCGTGTGAGCAACTTCATCCACATTCTTCCATACAACTTTGTTGTTCTTGCCCAAAATGACCGTGATCTCTTTGGGTACGTAGGTATCCACCGCCTGGATATTGTATGACCCCTTCGCAATTTCAACAGCAACACTTTCGGGAGGATTTGCTATACTCTCAGGAACTGCCTCTCCCGCTGTTATTGTAGGGATGTACAAGAACTGCATATACCAGAAAGCGCCAATCGACGCGAAAATCAGTACAGCTAACAGTGGTCCTGCTAGCGATATGCCCATTCTCCTCTTATTCTCCATAAGCTATCACTTTTCTGTTACTCTGACTGTTGGAGCTGCTGGAGGTTTGGCCGCTGTTGTAATTGGGGCTGGCATAGGGGGCTGGTAAGCTCTGACTATATGGAACAGAACTGCGAAGATCATGAAGGCCGAACCTATCTGAAACAGCGTAAGGTTCCACATCTTTGCATTGTATGACATGTACGCAGATATGTTCAGGTAAATCTCGAAGACTATCAAGAGTAAGACAGAGATTGTCGTCCAGCGAGTGCTAAGAGTTATCGGTTTTGGTCTTGTTATGGTTCTCTTCTTTCCTACATTCAGAGCGGCTTTAGCTCTCAGATAGCCGTAGGTAACCACAAACATTGCCACGCTTGAAAGTATTAACAAGGTGTAGAATGACACAGGTTCTATGAAGAGCCTGAGCACGGTTGGCTTTGAACTGTCCGGGTCGATGTAGAAACCCCATACCGTCGTTATGAGAACCTGTGCAATACTTGCCAGTCCAATGGCTGTAAAGAAAGGTCTATCTCTCCAAGAGAACTTTCTCCCCCTGTCGATGAACGGAACTACAAAGAACATCAGAATCAACAGTAGCGGTAAAACGCCTCCTGTAAAGAACTTGTCATATCCAGTCCTGATGAAAGCGTACAATCCTGTCAGATACCACTCTGGTACCGTAATTCCAGGCGGGAAGTTAGGATCGAATTTGACTCCAAGCTCCGCAGGCATCAAGCCTCCAACTATGAGTATTGACCCGACTACCGCAGTTGAGATTGGTATGTCAAGGACCAAGAACCTTGGGAAGTGGAACAGCATCAATACCGTCATCATCAACGGGATGACGAAGACATGCAGGGCGTACAGCCTTACAAGGAATTCTGAGAAACCACTTCCCCATATGAACTGCTGAAGTATGGGGCCTATGACTGGGCTAGCGTTGGTGAGCGAAACTCCTATGGAAACTGCCAGCTCTGCCCTGTCATTGTAAAGCAGGTCATAACCCGTGAAAGCCTCAAGAACCGTAAGTATGCCGAGAATTAACCCAGTGACCCAGATAACTTCGTTTCTTATCTTGTACCTGCCGCTGAAATACTGATAGTAGAGGTGTGCAACTGCTAGAAAGACCATTGCGTTTGAGCCATGGTAGTGGATGTTTCTAATTAGAAATCCGTACGGGATATTCTCCTGTATGTTTTCCACATCGTCAAATGCGTTGGCCGTAGTAGGCTCGTAATAAAGCATCAGAACGGCGCCTGTAATTCCGAGAATTACGAACACCACAAAGGTCAGCATCCCAAGAAAGCCTAGAGGGCTTAGGAACTTTTTTGGAAGTGTTATCTTTAGTCCTAAAAAGATGGTTCTCTCTAACCTGTCAATAATCCATAGAACCAGTTTCACTATCAGGTTTGAGCTAGGCTTTGACTTTTCTGCCATATCCAATTATCCCGTTCCTATCGACTGTATATGTTGGAGGCTCGACTACGACGAATCCCTCTGAATCTATTGTGAGATCGAGCATTGGTTGAGCGTTATTCGGAGGCGTCTGGAGAGCCGCAGGTCCATAAATCGCTACGCCGTCAGTAACGCGGTAGTTACTTCCATGGCACGGACACTCCATATTGCCCACAATGGTCCTTCCTGATTCTGGATCCGTTACTTGTCTCCCCGGTCTATAGTCCCAAAGGCACCATAGATGCACACAGACCATGCTGTAAGCTCTAAAAGCACTTGCATCGTTCTTGTCTCCTCCCTCTTGGGTTGCTAGCCGTATCAACATGAACCTCCTGAATGGTTCGGAATCAAATCTTTCGTCACCCGTTCTAGGGTATGGGAATATGACTGAAGAATCAGGCGGAAACGTCCTGACATTAGCAAACGAACCGTCTGGTAAAAGTATTCTCTGTCCTTCCTGTCTCCCAATAGAGGCACTAGCTGTGAAATAGCTCCCAAAAGGTATGAATGGAGTTATCCCGAGTATTCCACCAACTGCCCCCATGAACTTCAAAAAGTTTCTCCGACCCGACTGTTGTACCCTCGGTAACGGCTGCTTCGGAACAGGTGATGGGCGTGTAGCAGCCGCTGCAGGTTTAGGAACGGTAGGAGCAGTAGAGGATGCAGCGGGTTTTGGTTCATTCTTCTTTTCGCTAGACAAACCTATCCCTTCAGCTTTACACGATGATAGATTCTATTTAAGCGTTAAACGAGCCAAAGTATTCACGAGTTCCGTAGTTACGCTGGTATGCCGAGCTGCTTCCGTGCCATTACCGTGCCTTCTGAAATAGCCCCAAGCTTTGCAAACGCTATTTCCCTTGAGCGAGTTCTAAGACCGCAGTCAGGATTCGTATAAACAAGTTTAGGGTCTCCAAGGACTTTGACCGCATAAAGAACCCTGTCGCGCACAAGTTTAGGGTCTTCCACCTTATCTACATGAACGTCTGAAACTCCAAGACCTATTCCTGCCTTTGAGCCATATTCTCTGAACATCCTTAGAGCGGTGTATCCTATCCTCTTTTCGTCAGAAGTTCCAACTTCCCAAGTGTCCCTGTTTGCAAACTCCAATGCGAATTGATCACATTTCATTTCTGCTGCTGCAGGGAACAAGGACGCATAGTTATTTCCAGAGTAGCATATGTGGCACGTAAATGTAGCATCTATGCCCCGTGCTACTTCGTTGAAGGCCTCAGCGAAGACCCTCATCTCCGAGGGATGCGTAGTTGCAGCTGGCTCGTCTATCTGGACTATTTGGGCTCCCGCAGCTACCAAGTCCTTTACCAACGGCCTTATGACTTCCTTAGCGAAATCCATCACCAAGTCTTCTTTTGTTCTATAGTATTCGTTGTAGGACCAGTCTGCCATAGTATAAGGCCCAGTGATGGGAATTTTGACTATCTTCTTCGCATGCTGCTTTACGAACTTTAGCTCGTCTATGTGGTAGCAACGCAGATACTGCAGCTTGTCGATGACTCTTGCTTTCCTGTAGTATCTGTTATCCCATGACCTTACTCTACCAGAGAAGACCATGCCATGTATGTTCTTTGCTGGATATTCGTACATCTCTACCCTTCTGGCTTCACCATCATAGACTATGTCCAGCCCTACATCCTCTAACATCCTTATGTTAAGGTAGGCAAGATCATCCCTTGCCCTTTCCTTCTGCTCTGGCGTTGCATTCTTGTTTTTCAGCGTAGAAACAAGCCATTCTGGTTTCTTTATGCTACCTATCTCCTGAATTAATAGAGGCCTGTCAATCAAATCTTTTCTGCCTCCAGGATTTCGCACGCCTTGCCTATATTCGAAACCTTCCTGTCTGCAAAGGGTTGCGGGATGTATTCAAAGTCCAAGTTGGGCATCACAGCTATTGACCTTGGGGAAAGCATATCTTTAGCCTCTGTGACAAAATCAGCTATTTCCTTTGGAGTCTCCATCTTGGTGTTTTGAGCATTGACATATCCACAACCGAGCCTTTTTGTGAATCTTGTGCCCTTTAACCTCTCTAACTTTGTAGAGCGAAAGTCTACTCCTATCATGTCGACTTTGTAGTCCAAAAACCTGTCAATCATCTTTGAAACGTCGCTAAAGTAAAAGTGCACTGCTGTTTCTGATGCCTTTTTTAGGGCTACACTTATGGCTTCGCCAGCCTGCTTTATCATGCTTACATCTTCCACCAATGCCAAAGAAGGTGCGTTGAGCTGAAATGAATTTACTCCCTGCTTGGCAAGCCAGTCAACTTCTTCTGCCAGAACTTCTGCAAATGCGAACATGATATGCTCCTTTTTCTTGTAGAACCTGTTATCACTCAGGTCTGCGAAGGTGTATGGGTCAGGGAGGTCGACTTTCCACTTCTTCCCTTTGGGGAATATTTTAATCACTATCCTGTCCTTTGTGATGGGGCCCCTTCTGCTCAGTTCTCCTTTGACTATGGGTTGCCTGTAGAAAGTATTGTTTTCGTAGAACCTGTTAAGAGGACCCCTTTCTACACCGCCAAGATTTTCTGTGAACGGCCTTAGCATGTCGTCCCAGTCAACAAGAGGGTCTGACACGTGTGTTATCCCTGACTTTGCCTGATGTGATATGATCTTCTCCTTTTCCTTTGCAAAGAGTTCTGGAAGCCTCTTATCGTACCTTCTGGTTGCTTCGATAAGAGTTTCTGATCTCGCGTATATGCCAGTTATTCTAGACTCGACCAAGAATTTCCTTCACTTCTTCAACGCCGGAATCATTTCTATTTAATAACATATTGTCATTTTAGGGAAGCGGCGCCTGTACAACATAGATACCCTCAGGTTAGCTTTATGGGAGAAGTCAGAATAGTACACACGTAACTCCTATCCGTATTGGAGCCCGAGGTTCTTGTGCTTAAAAGGAATAGATTAATTAAGATGGAGCCTATATTACAAAGAGCGACTGGTGCAAAACGAATGAAAGGCGATCTACTTTACTTTGGTCAGGAGCGCAGGCCCCCCAACTAGCCCAGAGTATATCACAAACCAACCATCTCAAACCTCGCTCAGCAATTTGGTGAACAATCTATGACACAAATACTAGTGATAAAGCTCGGCGGCTCGGTTCTTCGTGATGCTCCTTCAATAAAGAAGGCTGCCACCATGGTCAGGGAGGTAGTGCAAAATGGTTACAGCCCCGCAATCGTAGTTTCTGCATTAAAGGGCATGACAGACTCGTTGATAGATACGGTGAAGAAGGCAAATCCCAATGTTTCACCACAAGACATGGACGAAGTTCTTTCCATGGGCGAAAGGACAAGCGCCCGGATATTTTCCGTTGCGCTCTCTGCAGAAGGCTTGAAAACAGCCATAATAGACCCAGCAGCAGATTCCTGGCCGATAATCACAGACGATAACTTCACAGATGCGAACCCTCTCATAGATGAAACAGGAAAAAGAGTGCAGGACAAGATTCTGCCGTTGATTCACGAAGGCTTCATCCCGATAGTCTGCGGCTTTGTAGGCAGGACGAGGAGCTGCAAGGTCACAACATTAGGCAGAGGAGGAAGCGACACTACAGCAGTCATTCTAGGATCTGCCTTGGCAGCAAAAGAGGTCATTCTCATAAAGGATGTCGATACCGTATTCTCAAGCGACCCCGATATGGTAGAAAGGCCTGTCCCTATTGGTAATCTTGACTCCGAAGAGGCATTTGCTCTGTCTTTGGGAGGGGCAAAGTTCCTGCATTCAAAAGCTCTGCAGTATAAGGTTCAAGGAGTGCGGATAAGGATTGCGAGTCTGGAGAAAGATCCATTCGGAGGTACGGTCATAGATGGAGGCTCTCTTGACTGGAGAGTGGAATCTTCAGGCAACCCAGTTTCTATGCTAACCATCGTTGGAGTTAAGCTTAGCGATGCCAAAGTGCTGGGGAAGATAATCGATGCGGTAAGGGGAAACGGAGCAGACCTGACATCGTTAGGATTTGATCAAAAATCTCTTATCCTGTACGTCAACAACGGTACGGATTTGGTGAACAAACTGCATTCAGCCATAGTAGGCGAGGGCATGGCCAAAGCGATAAGTTCCTTCGACGGCCTTTCTATGCTGAGCGTGAAAGGCAGCGCAATGGAGACGAGCCCGGGCATGATTCAAAGAATTACTCAGCCATTGGCCCGAGCAGGGATAAACGTCTACGGGTTGGCTACGATCAGTTCTTCGATAAATGTCTTCGTGAAGAAGGAACAAGCTGATAAAGCGGCATCACTTGTGCGTAATTCCTTGATGCTGAGCAAGGAGAAGTAGAACATGGTAACAGGAAAGTCGGTTAGGATGCAGAGGATAATGTCCTCTGGGAAGATAGTTTGCATCCCAATGGATCATGGAGTAAGCGCAGGCCCGATCAAAGGTCTCGAAAACCCCAGCGAAATAATCCGAAAATTAGAGCAGGGAGGAGCGACCTCAGTCCTTGCACACAAGGGCATCTTCAAGTCTTTAGCCACTCCTCCAAAGATCGGCATGATCGTCCACATAACAGGCAGCACCGATTTGGGGCCGGCTCCAAATGGGAAGAAGCTTGTTGGAACTGTTGAAGAAGCGATAAGGTTGGGTGCAGATGCAGTTTCTGTTCACATAAACATAGGCTCGAAGGAAGAGCCAGAGATGCTCCAGCTGCTGGGCATGGTTGCAGACGAATGCGACAAGTGGGAGATGCCCCTTGTTGCTATGATGTACCCAAGAGGGGAAAAGATTTCCAATCCATCTGATCCTGTGATAGTGAGCCACGTAGCAAGGGTCGGCGCAGAACTCGGAGCAGACTTGGTGAAGACTGTCTATACTGGAGATCCGAAGACATTCGAGAGGGTCGTAAGAAGTTGTCCAGTACCCGTTGCAGTCGCAGGAGGACCAAAATCTGACACAGACAAAGCAGTCCTCGAACTTGCCAGAGATGTGGTTCGCGCTGGAGCAGTAGGAGTGACATTTGGAAGAAACATATTCCAGCACAAGAGCCCCGAATTGATAACAAAGGCAGTCTCAATGATAGTATTAAACGGTGCATCGGTAGAGGAGGCTATGAGCGTAATTGCCAAGGGCACCTAAAGACCTAATAGTTGCGCCCTCAGTTGAAAAAGCGCAACTCCAAAATTTTCTGAGGGAGGTGGCCAAGGAGCAAGTTGAAGGAGTATTCTGTAACCCCCTTGATGTTGATGCAAAGGCATTGAATGGATTGAGGGTATACTACAACTCTGCAAAGGCAGATGTCTTGGTGGTTGAAGACTTGGGCGCTTTGAAGAAGGCAAGAGACGATGGAAAGGCCGCAGCGTTGTCGATCAAGGTTGAGAGCTCAAAGGATATCGCAAAGGCTGTCGAAGCATCAAAACTGGGGGCAGAAGCAGTACTGGTTCAGACTTCTGACTGGAAGATCATACCCCTTGAAAATCTGATAGCGGAGATTCACGGAAGGAAGACCAAGGTCTATAGCTATGCAGAACCTTCTGAAGTGACGATGCTCTTTACGGTTCTCGAACTTGGCGTAGATGGCGTAGTAATGAAGGCTAGCAAGACACAGGAAGTCAAGGATGCCAGAAACGCGATGAAAGAACTTGGAACCATCACCCTTAGCGTCGCAAAGGTCGCTGATGTGAAGGAAGTTGGTTTAGGGGACAGAGCCTGCGTTGATACCGCATCGATGCTGAACTTCGGAGAAGGGATGCTTATAGGGAATACTGCCAAGTTCCTCTTCCTCATACATAACGAATCGGGAGGCTCGAAATTTACTTCACCTAGACCATTCAGGGTAAATGCTGGTTCCGTTCACTGCTACATTCTGCTCCCAAATGGAAGGACGAAGTACCTCTCCGAACTAGATAGCGGAACAGAAGTTATGGTTACGGACAAGGATGGAAGGTCCAGAACTGTAATAGTCGGGCGAGTAAAGATAGAAAGGAGGCCTCTGTTGTTGGTAAAGGCGGAATCTGAAAATGTCTCAGCAGGAGTCCTGGTGCAGAATGCGGAGACCATAGCGTTTGTAGGCAAGGATGGCAAACCTATACCGGCAACATCGATAAAGGCTGGGGATGAGATAATAGTCAAGATCGAGAAGACTTCGGGGAGGCACTTCGGCATGGCTGTCGATGAATTCGTCATCGAGAAGTAAAACTTATGCAAAAATCGAGGATATGCGTCTCTGTCGCACGGGAAGATTTAGATGCGATGTATCTTGACACTCAAAAGGCGTTCAAAGAAGGCGCAGACCTAGTGGAGCTCCGACTCGACTACATGGAGCTGCTAGACCTTGAAGAAGTAAAGAAGAAGTTCAAGACCTTAGAGGATAAGACCATTCTGACCCTCAGGAAGAAGGAAGAGGGTGGTAGGTTTCAGGGGAGCGAAACCAAGAGGGTCGCGTTGCTTAAACAGCTGCAGGGCTGGAGGGCAGCGTACAAGGATGTCGAACTTAGCACACTTAAGGACTCCAAAATCAAGGTAGATGCAAATACGATAGTTTCGTGGCATGACTTTGCATCGACTCCCTCTGCAAAAGTCATGAAGGCGAAACTTGCAGCAACACTAGAATATGGAGGGATGGCAAAGATTGTCACTACGGCGAAGAAACTTTCTGACAACTTGGCAGTGTTAGACCTGTACAGCAAGGAGATGACAGGGAGGCTCATAGCTTTCTGCATGGGCGAAGAGGGGAAGATCTCGCGCATACTAGCTCCGATGCTGGGCAGCCCTCTTATGTACGGATGTCTTGAAGGAGCAGCAGTAGCCCCTGGACAGATACCCATATCAGAGTTAAGAGGTTTCTATGAACTCTTTGAAGTTGCCTGATTCAAGCACCAGACTGTGCTGCTTGATAGGCTATCCCGTAAAGCAGTCACCATCACCAGCAATTCATAACGCTGCATTTCAGCACCTAAAGATTAATGCAGTTTACATGTCGTTTGCAATTCCTGAAAACGACCTTGTCAGAGCTGTAGAAGGGTTGCGAGCTATAGGTCTTCTCGGGGCCAATGTTACGATGCCACATAAAGAGGCAGTAATGAAACTTCTTGACGATGCAGATGATTGGGCCAAGAGGATCGGTGCCGTAAACACGATTGTCAATCGAAATGGCAAACTTACAGGATACAATACTGACGCTGATGGTTTTGAGAACCCGCTAAAACGTAGAGTGAAACTCGGCAAGATGGATGCAGCAATAATCGGTGCAGGAGGGGCTGCAAAAGCCTGTGCGTTCGCTCTGGGGAAAGGAGGGTGCAAAGAAATGCTGATTCTAAACAGAACCATTTCAAGGGCGCAGAGCCTCGTTGCAGCAGTAAAGAAAGAATTTGGGACGAAGGTTTCTGCAAAGGAATTGAACCAAAAATCTCTGCGAGACGCAATAGCAAGGCACAATCTGATTGTCAATGCTACTCCTCTAGGCATGCATGAGGGCTGGTTCAAGATGTCTCTGGACAAGCTTCAGAAAGGTACTATTGCGTATGATCTAGTCTACAGGCCGATAGAAACCGAATTCCTCAAGGAATTGGGAAAACTTGGGGCTGACTGTATCGAAGGGTATGAAATGCTGGTTGAGCAGGCAGCGTTATCATTCGAGATATGGACAGGCAAAAAGGCACCGAAGGCTATAATGACCGAAGCTGTGCTTTCAGCGATAGGAGCAGGGCCATAGTGAAAGGAAAGGCCGTAGTGCACGGAGCCGTTACAATAATCAATGCGATCTCAACAGGCAAGGGAGGGGCTTTAGGCATAGACCTTAAAACCGAAGCAGCTGTCGAACTAATCAAAGATTCTAAAGATATCGAAGTAGAGATTATCGGTGGCAAGAAGGAGGACCCTACGCTTGCAAAAGAATCAGTAAAAGCAGTCCTGAATCATTTTTCGATAAATAAAATGGGCGCCTACGTTAGAATAACTTCGGAGATACCAATTGCACGGGGCTTGAAGAGTTCGAGCGTGGTTGCAAATTCTATCGTCCTTGCTTCAGTAAGAGCTCTTGGCAAAAAGATACCTGATGAAGAAGTTGTTAAACTCGGCGTTGAGGCAGCCTTCAAAGCCAAAGTTACTATCACTGGAGCCTATGACGATGCTTGTGCTAGCTACTTTGGAGGGGTAGTTCTCACGGACAATCATGAAAGAAAGGTTTTGAAAAGAGAGAAAATCAACAAGGATTTGTTCGCAGTGGTCTATGTGCCCAAAGAAAGGACATACACACAGAAATTCCCAAAGGAAAGGCTTTATCCATTAAAGTATGCAGTCGAGATGGCATTCGAGCTCGCCATGCAGGGGGAATATTGGAAGGCGTTGACGCTAAACGGTTTGATACACTCTTCTGCTCTAGGGCTGCCCACGAAACCTGCGGTGGACGCCTTATTGGCTGGGGCATTAGCCTCTGGGTTATCCGGTACAGGACCTGCAGTAGCTGCTATAGCAAAGAAGGAAGATGTAATCGAAATTTCCAAACTCTGGTCAAATCTGGACGGTGAAGTCTTGAAGGCTAATCTGACAAATCAAAAGGCAAGGTGTTCTGTTGGTTAAAGCCGAGGTTAGGCCATCGATACTCAACGGAACTGCCAACCCTCCTCCAAGCAAAACGTACACTCATAGGGCTTTTACGCTCGGATTGTTGGCTGACGGTATAACCACGGTAAGAAACCCTCTGCTCGGTAGGGATACGTTGGCAACTATACGAGCTTGCAAGGCGTTTGGTGCAGAGATTGTGGAGGGAGCGGAGTTCACGCTGTCTAGGCCTGGTCCTCTTGCTATCCCCTCTGATGTCATCAACGTAGACAATTCAGGAACGACGATAAGGATAATGACTTCAGTTGCATCGCTGGTAAAGGCAGGCTTTGTGGTTCTTACTGGAGACTCCAGCATCAGAACAAGACCTATGGGCGCTCTCCTTGATGCTTTGCACCAACTAGGCGTAGAATGCTGGGCAGCAAGACTAGACGGCCTGCCTCCAATAATAGTAAGGGGAGGGGGCATGAAGGGAGGAGAAGCAAAGATTAGAGGCGATGTTTCTTCGCAGTACATCTCTTCTCTCCTGCTTTCATGTCCATACGCTAAGCAGAGTTCTTCGATACGTATTGAGGGACAATTGGTTTCTGCACCGTACCTTGAGGCTACGATAAGGATGATAGCGCTATTTGGAGGCAAGGTCGAAACTGAAGGATCGACTTACCACGTAAGCATAAGCAGGAGATACAAGGGAACAACCTTCACTGTTCCTGCAGACTTCAGCTCCGCAGCGTTTATTCTGGCTGGTGCTGCAATTACTGGAGGGCATATTCAAATCGCTCATATTAACTTCGACCTACCTCAGGCAGACATGGCCATACTCGACATACTGCAGAGAATGGGGGCAACGGTAAGAATTGATAGGGACCAAGGCAGGGTAGAGGTATCTTCATCTGGTGAGCTTGAAGGTGGGGAATTCAACCTAAGAAATTCTCCTGACTTGCTACCAGTTCTGGCCGCCTTGGCATTAAAGAGCAAGGACACTGTTACTGTAAAAGGAGTAGCACACGCACGTTTCAAGGAAACTGACAGGCTGAAGGTTCTGGCAATGGAGCTTCCCAAGATAGGCGCGGAAGTTCAGGAACTCGAAGACAGCCTTATAATAAAAGCACCTAAGACGTGGAAGGCGTGTACCTTTGATTCCCATGACGACCACAGGATGTTCATGGCATTCAGCCTAGCGGGAGTTGCTTCAAGAGAGGGCGCGCTGGTAGAAGGGGTCGAAAGCGTGGATGTTTCGTATCCCAATTTCATTGATGACATGAAAGCCCTGTCTGCAAGGCTGGAGGTGATTCAGGCATGAGCGGCAATATTCTCGGCGAGAGATTCGTGCTGGTATGCTATGGAGAAAGCCATGGGAGGGCTATAGGAGCAGTAATAGATGGATGCCCTGCAGGTATACATATTGAGAGAGAAGAGATTCAGAAAGATCTTGATCTGAGAAGACCTGGGATATCGTCTATATCATCCCCTAGAAAAGAAGAGGACCAAGTAGAAATCCTTTCAGGGGTATTCAACGGAATGACTACGGGTTCTCCGATAGGGATGTTGATCTGGAACAAGGATGTCGATTCTAAACCTTATGACAGGATATTGAAAATGCCAAGGCCTGGGCATTCAGACATGCCTGCATGGTTCAAGTACGGAGGTTTCAATGACATTAGAGGCGGAGGGCATTTCTCTGCTAGGCTCACCGCAGCATTTGTGATGGGAGGGGCGATAGCTAAGAAGCTCCTAGCTAGCGTGTTTGGGACGGAGATCGTAGCCTATGTAACGGAGATAGGAGGGATAAAGGCAACGCCGATTAGTTTCGAAGAGGCTAAGAGCGTGAGGTATTCTAACGAAGTACGGTGCCCCGACTCGGCAGCGGCAGAAAAGATGAAGGAGCTTATACTCGAGGAGAAGAAAAAAGGAGATAGTCTGGGAGGTCTGATTGAATGCATCGCAAAAAACTTGCCCATTGGTCTTGGAGAACCCGTCTTCGACTCTCTTGATTCTGATTTGGCAAGAGCTTTGTTCTCAATACCTGCGGTCAAAGGGGTCGAGTTCGGTTCTGGATTCAACGCTGCACGATTAAGAGGTTCGCAGAACAATGACCAATATACAACTGTCGGAGGCAAGATTGTTTCGAAGACCAATAACGCCGGAGGCATCCTTGGAGGGCTGTCGTTTGGTATGCCCATCGTGAGTAGGATCGCGTTTAAACCTCCGTCATCGATACCCAAGACACAAAAATCCGTGAACCTTGAAACGATGAAGGAAGAAGACCTCATAGTATCTGGGAGGCACGACCCTTGCGTTCTCCCCCGCGCAGTTCCCATTGTAGAAGCAGTGGTAGCTCTAGTCCTAGCAGACCACGCATTGCGTGCTGGCGTCATTCCTCCAGTAATAGGGAAGCACTGAATACATTGAAAGGCAACACAGATCTTAGACGGTTGAGGAAGGAAATCCGCGACACGACGTTGGAGATATTCGATCTTATAGCTAAGAGGATGAAGATCGGGGAAGAAATCGGAGGTATCAAGGGATCTCTGGGGCTGCCTCTCCTTGATGAAAAAGTCGAAAACGAATTAAGAAATACCGTCATGCAATATTGTGTAAGCAAGGGCATAGACAAAGAGCTGGGTACAAGGATTCTAACACTTCTTTTCAAGGGAACTATTGCAAGAGAGGCAGGCAGGTCAAACAGTCAAGTAGTTTCAGCATCGAAGATGTTTGCGAGGGCCAAGGAGCTCGAAAAACAGGGGAAGAAAATAATACATCTTGAGGTAGGAGAGCCAGACTATGCGCCACCACGGAAAGTGCTTGAAGAGACAAAAGATGCACTGTATAATGGATTTACGCGCTATACAATATCCTCGGGAATTCCTGAGCTTAAAGCAAGGATAGCTTCGCATGTTAGCAAGAAGTATAATGTCAGGTTTGTCGAGAAGAATGTTATTTGTACTGTGGGTGCAAGATTCGGCATCTTTGCAGCGATGAATGCGGTGCTCTCAGCAGGGGATGAAGTCATAAACATAGAGCCTAATTGGCCTGCATACAGGGACACTGCAGAATTTCTGGGGGCAAGGGTTCGCACCATAAGCACTACACTTGAAAAGTCTTGGGAGCCGTCTCTTGAAGAGATACAGAACTCCATTTCCGATGCGACAAAGATGCTCATTCTGAGCTACCCGAACAATCCAACTGGCAAGGTTCTGAACCCGAAGACGCTTGAAAAGATAGTTCAGATTGCACGTAAGAAAAATATCACAATTCTGAGCGACGAAGTATATGCAGATTACTGCTTTGTACCAAACAAGAGCCTCATTGAATTTGAATATCCAAACTGTGTGGTAGTTTCTTCGTTCTCAAAGACTTATGCTATGACGGGCTTCAGGTTGGGTTATGCAATGGGCAACGAAAAGATTCTTGCAAAGATGGCTAAGATTCAGGAGATAGCGGTTCTCAGCCTTCCTCACTTTATTCAGGTAGGCGCAATGAAGGCTTTTGATGATGAAACTTACGTAAGGAGGAATGTTGCAGAGATGAAGGAGAGGTTTAAAGTGGCGACAAAACTCCTGACCAGACTGCCCCTCAAGTTCCAGAAGCCAGATGGAGGACTGTACGTATTTCCCAAAGCGAGGGATGCAAATTTCAACGCAAATAGATTTGTGACGGAGCTTCTTGACAAGAAGGGCGTTGCCGTAACGCCAGGTACAGGGTTCGGCAACTATCCACATTTTTTCAGAATCTCCCTTAACCAGCCTGCTAATGTGCTAATTGAAGGCATCAAGAGAATGGGAGAACTGCTACAATGAGAGTTGCTGTAATAGGTGGAACAGGTAGAATGGGGAGATGGTTTGCCCGTTATTTTATTGCTAACAAGCACGATGTCGGCATCTTTGGACGGGACAGCAAGAAGACTACGCGTATAGCTGAAGAAATTGGCGCGAAATCATTTACTTCACTTGAAGCCTGCTCCAAGAATTCCAATGTGCTAATAATTGCAGTACCTATCTATGCAATAACCAAGCACATAGAGCAGATAGCTCCGAAACTTAAGAAAGATGTTACCCTGATAGAGATTACTTCGATAAAGGAAGGCGTGATAACGGTCTTGAGGAAAATAAAGAATGTGAATATAATATCCATACACCCTTTATTCGGGCCTGGAGCCAGCATTAAAGCTGTCAACCGCTACGCCATGGTACCTGTTCTTAATCCGATTAGAGAAGGGTTAGCTTTCAAAAGACTGTTTCCAAAATCTGAAGTCATAGTTGTAGAGGCAGAAGAGCACGACATGGCTATGGCCAAGGTACTCTCCCTGACACACTTGATGAACGCCCTATTCCTTAAGACTGTTGGCGGAAATACTGACGATCTGTCCAAGCTTTCAGGGACGACCTTTGGAATACAGCTGGCTCTGGCAATGGGTGTGATGCATGATGAGCCCAATCAATTGGCGTCGCTTCAGGTTCAAAACAAACATTTCAAAGAGGTTCTAAGAGATATGATAAAGACTACAAAGGAGTGGCAGAATCTTATAGAAGCAGGTGAGCAAGAGGCGTTATCTGTAGAGTACAGCAAGATCAAAAATGCGATAGAGAAGCAAAAGGCGTTCCGAGAATCTTATGATAAGATGTATGCAATGTTCCGCTCGCTGCAGAAGGGCGAGTACTAGAGACCTAAACCGAACGACCTTGCGAACTCTTCGAAGTGACCATAAGCCTGCAGGAATTCCACGCCTTTGTTGCTGATCTTGTATCGGGAGGTTTTTTCCATCACAACCTCTTCCATTAGACCAGAAGCTACCAGCGTGGAAACTATCTTCAGGAGTCTTGTGTAGGAGAGATTGGCCCTCCTGAGGAGCACGGTTATGCCTACTCCATCATTGCCGTTATCCTTCGCAGTCCGCAGGACATCAGCAATGATCCTTACTTGGGTTCTATAGCTTGCCATATTCCTCTAGCCCCTTGAAGGATGAGAACTCCATGACTGGAGCATAAAGCATGAAGAAGCCTGCAACCTTGATGCCGACTGAAACCAGCAGCACCAAGGAAATTCCAGGTGTGAATATGCTTATCCATCTTACTAGCTCTCCAAGAGCTATAAGTGCCAGTGCGCTCCCTATTATAAGAGTCTGCTTCTTCTTGTACACAAAGTACGACATTAAAGTTTCAACAAAGCCGTAAAGCAGAAAGACAAATGAAAGGGATTTCAAGAGTGCGGAGGCTGCTGTAATAGGAGTTGCTATCAGTGGTGTAAGTGCTACTCCCTTTCCCATTGAGCGGGCATTAATCCCGTACGAGAATGCCAAGAAGAAGTATCCAGCAGTTTCCATGAATGTTGCAATTCCAAGCAGCATTGAAGCCGCGACTGCAAGATACGCTATCGAATGGAGGGTCGACAAGTCAACAAGCGTGCTTATGCCTGTAATGCACAAACCTGAGCCCAAAAAGACAAAAGCAACCATGAGTCTCAGAAGTGTAGGACTGCCAGTCTCCTTGTAACCCTGCTTCGCTATCCTCGCCACAGAAAATCCGATGAACGCACCCACCACATTCAGAATGCTTTCGCCCACCGCAAAGGCAAGGTCCCATTCCAACGAGTATCGGCACGAGGAACCATACAGAATATAAAAGGTTTTGGAAGTTAAATTCTATGATATTTAGGTCAAATTATAGCTACATCTTTGCAAAGTTTTGGTGCAGAGACGTTTAAGGCTTAAATAAGGACAGGGTTATCCTCAAGAGCAAAAGTGTGTTAGGAATGGCAGATAAACCTCACATGAATCTCATAGTATGCGGTCACGTAGACCAAGGAAAGTCGACTACGATGGGTCACTTCCTGTTCGATCTAGGTGTCATCGACCAAAGAACCATCGAAGAGTATGCAAAGGAATCGGAGAAGACAGGCGCAGGTGATACTTTCAAGTACGCTTGGGTTTTGGACTCTCTAAAGGATGAGCGCGAAAGAGGAGTCACTATAGATCTCGCGTTTCAGAAGTTCGAGACTGACAAGTACTTCTACACTCTGATCGATGCTCCAGGCCATAGGGATTTCATTAAGAATATGATCACTGGCGCTTCTGAAGCGGATGCTGCTGTATTGATGGTCTCTGCAAGGCCCGGTGAGACAGAAGTTGGAATCGGCCCTGGTGGCCAGTCAAGGGAGCATGCTTTCCTGCTCAGGACGTTAGGTGTAAACCAGCTTGTCGTCTGCATCAACAAGATGGACGATTCCATAGTGGGCTGGAAGGAGTCAAGATACAACGAGGTAAAGGCTGAAGTTGAAAAACTTCTAAAGACTGTAGGCTACGACCTGAAGAAGGTAAACTTCATCCCGGTATCTGGCTGGATGGGCGACAATCTTATCAAAAAGTCTGAGAAGATGACATGGTATAAGGGGCCAACGCTCTATGAAGTTCTCAATACGTTCGAGCCACCGCCAAAGCCGCTCGACAAGCCTCTGAGGATTCCAATCCAAGATGTCTATTCGATAACTGGGGTAGGGACGGTCCCGGTGGGAAGGGTTGAAACTGGCAGGATGAAGGTCGGTGAAACTGTGCTTGTCATGCCAGGTAATGTAACTGCTGAAGTAAAGTCAATCGAAACTCATCATACGCAGATGCCCGAAGCATCAGCAGGGGATAACATCGGCTTCAACTTGAGAGGCGTTGCAAAGCAGGACATTAAGAGAGGGGACGTAATAGGCTCTGTCCAGAACCCTCCAACAGTAGCAAAGGAGTTCTTGGCTCAGATAATCGTGGTATTCCATCCAACAGCTATAGCTGCTGGCTATACACCTGTACTTCATGCGCACACATCCCAAGTAGCAGCCACCATAACTGAACTGGTTGCAAAGATTGACCCAAGAACTGGGCAGCCGACAGAAGAGAAGCCAAAGTCTCTGAAGACGGGCGATTCTGCTCTAGTAAAGATTCAACCTCTTAGGCCTCTCTGCATAGAACCCTTCAAGGAGTTTCCAGAGCTCGGAAGGTTCGCGCTCAGGGACATGGGCACTACTATTGCTGCTGGAGTGGTCAGAGAAATCACGCAGAAGTGGGCCGTAGAGAAGGCATCTGCCTCAAAGCCTGCAGCCCCTGCATCAAAACCAGCGAAGGCTTAGTCTCGCAAGAGACTACCTTTCTTTTCTGACCCTGCTTTCTATATGGTCTATAATCTCCTTCAGAGATGTACCTGGGCCAAAGTTTCCAGTAATCCCGAATTTCTCCAGCTTCTTTCTGTCTTCTGGAGGTATTATCCCCCCTCCAACTATGATTATGTCACCTGCATTTTTTTCCTTCAACATCTCTGCCACTCTTGGGAATGCTGTCATATGCGTCCCGTTTAGCAGGCTCAACGCAACGACATCTACATCCTCATCAATGGCCATCTGGACGACCTGCTCTGGAGTAGGCAAAAGACCGCTGTAGATTACTTCCATTCCAGCATCCCTGAAGGCTCTGCATAGCACCAAGACCCCTCTATCATGCCCATCAAGGCCCGGTTTGGCAACTAAAATCCTGATCTTCTTGCTTCTGGAGGTACTCTTTGCAGCCATCATCGTCGCCTATATTAGCGAAGGTTCTGTCCATTCCCCGAAGACTTCTCTGCCTACATCGACAATTTCGCCCAGAGTTGCATATGCCTTGACGGCTTTTAGAATCGGGTACATGCTGTTCGCATCTTGATTCTTGTATGCGCTTTTGAGTTCCTGCAGAGCCCTTGCAACTTTCTGGTTGTTCCTCTGCTTCCTTACTTCCTTCAGCCTTTTTACCTGCCTTCTCTGGGCTTTCAGGTCTATCTTCAGGGTCGAAATTGGAGGCTCCTCTTCGACTACGTGCTTATTCACACCAACTATGTTATCCCTTCCTTCCTCTGCCCTCTTTTGCGTCCTGTAGGCAGTTTCCGCTATCTCCCTCTGCAGGTAGCCAGCCTTTACCGCTGCTAACACTCCTCCAATAGATTCTATTTTGTCAAAATATTTGAAAGCCCTTTCTTCCATTTCATTGGTGAGCCATTCAAGGTAGTAAGAGCCTCCCAGCGGGTCTATTGTGTCCGTGACCCCTGTCTCTTCTGCTATGATCTGCTGGGTTCTCAAAGCTATAGTGACTGCTTCTTCGGTTGGCAGTGCCCACGCCTCGTCGTAGGAGTTGGTATGCAGGGACTGGGTTCCGCCAAGCACCGCAGCTAAGGCTTCAATAGCAGTCCTTACAATGTTGTTCATTGGTTGCTGCCATGTCAAAGATGCCCCTGAAGTTTGAGTGTGGAACCTCAGAAGCAGGGCTCTGGGATTTGTGATCCCGTATTTTTCCTTCAAGACGGCTGACCAGATTCTCCTTGCAGCCCTGAATTTCGCTATCTCCTCAAAGAAGTTCATGCAACAGTTGAAGAAGAATGATATTCTCGGGGCAAACTCCTCTACCTTTAACCCTGCTTCAATCCCGAGATCGATGTATGCAAAACCATCTGCAAGAGTGAATGCAAGCTCCTGTACAGCATCTGCTCCTGCCTCCCGAATATGGTAGCCGCTGACGCTGACGTAGTTCCATTGTGGCATCTCTCTGGTGCAGAATAGCATCATGTCTCTGATGATACGCATGTGTGCTTCTGGAGGGTAGACCCATTCCTTCTGGGCAATGTATTCTTTCAGCATGTCTGCTTGGACGGTTCCTCTGAGTTTTTTCAGGGGCACTCCCTGCTTCTCCCCTACTGCTGCATACATGGCAGTTAGAATTGCCGCTGGAGCATTGATAGTCATAGAAGTGCTTACATCTCCTAACGGTATCCCGCTAAGCAGAGTTTCCATGTCTTTTAATGAAGAAATGTTGCAGCCGCACTTTCCAACTTCTCCCGCTGCCCTTTCGCTGTCAGCATCGTAGCCGTATAGCGTGGGCATGTCAAAGGCTATGCTCAGCCCGGTTTCTCCATGACCGATGAGATATTTCAGCCTCTTGTTGGTATCTTCTGGAGTTCCGAAGCCTGAGAACATCCTCATCGTCCACGGCTTCCCTCTATACATTGTCGGATAGACGCCTCTTGTGTAGGGAAAACCTCCTGGCAGTCCTGCATCTTTTACAGAATCAAAACTTTCAATGTCTAGAGGGGTGTAGATTCGCTTGACCTTGATATTGGATGGGGTCTGGAAGTCTTTGTCTAGCTCTGGGGAACTCTTCAGCCAAGGCTCCAAAATTTGCTCTTCCCACTTTGCATAATGCTCCTTAGACTTCTGCATGGCCTTCTGGTCCATGCCATGTGCTCTGCTTCTAGCTTCGATCTCCGAAAGTTTTACTCGCCAGTAGTTCCTCTGAGTTTCGAGCAATAACTCTAACCTTTCTAATGCAAGAATCATTAGCCGTGTTTAATTGAGTTTCGGTTCCCTCAAATATAACTGCAAAGTTGTCGATGCCATCAACCTAATAGAAGTACTGATAACAGACGACCACATAGAACCTCTTTAATGGCTGAGAAAGAGTACAAACTGGTAAAGGAAAAGGAGGCCAGGAAAAAGGCCAGGAAAAAGAAAAGAGGACCATATAGAAAATCCTCTAAAGCAGGAGTGATCTAGCTGATTTTCGAACCATAAAGCCTCTTTAGCGAAGACAGAACAGCAAAGACGATTAGCCCTGTCAATGTCAGCAGAGCGGAAGACTGGAATGCTATAGCATAGCCAAAGTTCTCTATCACGATACCTTCTATTGCAGAGCCCGTTCCCAGGCCCAAGTAGATCGCGGTATTTTGGAAACCTATGACAAATCCCCTCTTCTCTGGAGGAGCCTGCTCCGCAACTATTGCTAATAGCAGAACTATCCCTATCCCAGTTGATAATCCAACGAGAATTGCAGACGCTATTAGAACCTCAAACGAAGATGATAAGCTAAGGATAAGCATGCCAGAAGTTCCAAAGCCCAACCCTAACGAAATAGCGAAGACCTTCCTGCTGATCCTTGCAGAGAGTTCTCCAACAACAGGCCTCCCAACGACATTCATCAGTCCGTGCACAGTGAATATCAATCCGATTATTGCAAATGGCAGCTGCCTTGCATAAAGGGGCAAGAAGGATAGAAACGCGCTATTCGAGAATTGAAGCGAAAACGTTGCTATTACGGCGCCAAGAATTATTGGATTTGACAATGCATCAATGAAACTGTATTTCGTTTTTATCGCTGGTTTTTGCGGTCGCAGGTCAGGCAATTTAGCCCAAGATAAGACGACTGCAGCTACAGCCATCAGAGCAGATGCAAGGAAAACCGTATTGAAATCTGAAAAAGTGGCAAGGATTCCACCGATTGCAGGCCCGAAGGACAAAGCGCTCTGCCTTCCAACTTGGCTCCAGCCTATAGCTCTTCCCGCCTGCCCTGATCGGGCTAAATCAACCGGGTAAGCTGCAGTTGCTGTGCTGTACGCTCCCTGCCCCATTCCTGCAATAAAGTAAAACAGCATGATCAGGATCACTGTCGATGCTATGGGCAGAAAGAATAGTCCTGCAGCAGCTATTGCTGCGCCTATAATCGTAGTTGCCTTTCTTCCAATTTTGTCTGACAACGAGCCTGAAGGTATTGCCAGAATGGCCTGAGCGAGCCAGTTCAGAAATATTGCCAAGCCAACGGCAGCCTCGCCTCCCCCTCTCAATTCTACATAATGCGGGAATATCGGCCTAAACTGCACTTGAGAAGCGTAGAGTATGAAGATTATGGTTGATAAGACGAAAAGCGTTGTCCGTTCCTGTGTCCGCTGCTTCTCCATACATCATGCGCTATTGGTAATTGGCTATATGCATTGAGTAATTGGTCTAACAGCTTACCTGAGCTTTCGTAAAGACATGTTAGCCTAAAAGCAGAAAAAAGGTTAAATTTTCACCTCATATGATTTTTGAATTTAAACACGATTAATAGTCAAAATGCAGTTTACTTCATGCTTTGGGTTTATATAGAAAACAAGGAAAAAATGTCTGCAACTATAGAAAGCACTTTACAGCCAGTTTGCCCTTACCAGAAACTCGCCAGGATCTTTACCCTCCAGAACCCTGACAAGTGCTTCAGCTTGTGGAACGGATAATACAGGCCTGTCAAAGGTGTATCCGTCTACAGAAATTCTCGGGCATGCGGTCTGTATGAAAGCATCAACTCTCCTTAGCTGGGCTAACCTTTCGCTTGTAATATCCCTCAACGCTATTAGTTCAACCTTCTTGCCATGATCCTCAAGTTTCTTCTTCAAAGCAAGAGTCTGGTGCAACATCGACTGGCCATCCCTTAATCCGACGATCAGTCCGAACCTCTCCGCATCCCTTGCCTTGTACACTGCAAGTATGGACTTTTTCAGCCTCTCGTTTGCAAGCTGCTGAACATCTATCACCTCATTGGAATATGGATCGAGCATGTAAGTCGGCTTGTTAGAGGATAAAGCAACGCCAATAGCATGGAAGTTGCTCTGCCCCAATAGAAGGAAGGCATCAGCTCGGTCCTTTGTATAATAGACTGGGTAAAATTCACAGCCAAAAATCTGCCCATCCTTCAGCTGGCCTTTGCCTTTCCCCACTATAACTTCAAATCCATGTCTTTCATAGAATTCTTTAGCCTTCGCAAGTTCATGTAGGTGTTGGCTGAATGTCGTCAAGCCTATCCGCTTGTACTGCTTTAGAATAGCAAGAGAGTCTTCAAGTACTCCATCGAATTTTGCGTCATCAAAGGCGTCTATGAGTATAGTCTGCGTGCCTAGTTTCTCGAATGATACTGTATGGCCGATATTGAAAGCAAGGTCAGCTTCAAGCTTGCCTATTTCGCCGTCGCTGGTATCGCATGTTCCATAACAGGCATCGCCCATTACGAACGCGTTTATCCCGTATTTTTCCATAATCTTTGTAGCGATCTCCTCTGTTTTAGGCAGCAGGGCATCTGGTGCTGAGAGTGCCACTGCTCTGGGCTTCCTCCGTTCTATCTCCTGATAGATTCTTTCATGATCAATTTTCAGCATGTAAGACACTCAGATCTTCTGCACTTCTAATCTGTGAAATGTAAGATAACTTTTGAGCGCTTTGCCAGATGTTGTTTCCTTAACCTTCTCTACCGCCTGATAAATTGGAAAAGTTGATGCTTCCAGAGCGTCGTCCCCAGCCTTGAGTGCCCCTCCTACAGTTTCTGCTGAAAGCGCGATATAGATTAGAGCCTTGCTGGGCCTTTTAATCGAATACGTCCCAACGACCCTGTTTATCTTGACATCCAAGTTTGTTTCCTCCTTAACTTCCCTCACAGCTGCCTGCTCTGCGTTTTCTCCATCTTCAACATAGCCCGCAGGGAGAGCCCATACTGCAGGCTTGGCCCTAGGCCTTACCAGGACTATCCCGCCATCGTATTCAATGATAGCAGCTGCAACTGGTACCGGGTTGCCCCATACTACAAAGTCGCAGTTCGAGCACGCTACCCTCTCCTTCCCCTCAACCACCTTCCTTGTAAGCTCGCCTCTGCATTCGGGACAGAATTTCATTTATCGCTTGATGCAATCTAGCCCTAATAAACAGTTATCTTGAATTACAGTTCCAATCCGAAGGACCTTGTAAACTCTTCAAAGCGGGAATATGTCTGCAGAAATTCATAGCCTTTGAGGCTTATTCTATACCTCTTGCCCTTTTCATGAACCATTTCTTCAAGTAAATTGTGCTGTATCAAGTTCGCGATAAGAGCCTTCAGCCGTACATAGGGCATGTTGCCTCCTCTGAGAAGTACATTGATGCTTATTCCTTCAGCTTGATGTTTATCCCTAGCCGTCTTCAGAACGTCAGCTATGATCCTTAGCTGTGTCCTATAGCTCGGCATCTCTTATCATTCCTGAGCTGGTGGAAGGTTTCCAAAGTGGAAACCTCCATCAACTCTCGAACACCCCGCATCAGGCATAGCACCTAATTGTTTCTAGGCATGATAAGGAACACTTTGGAACGTTTGTCCCTGCAGACCTTCGAATAAGTCGAACGTCAATTATTAGGAACTACCGGCTTATATAGGCTAAAAGGAGAGTTGTGCTATGGCTGATCCGATTGTCCACGTCGAAATCCCTGTGAACGACCTCCCCAAACTCAGGAAATTCTATAGCGAAGTCTTTGGTTGGAAGTTCAGGAATTCGAAGATGCCGGGTATGGAATACCCGGCTAATAGATATGGGCTCCAAACAGGTCGGTGGAGGAATGTTCAAGAAGACTGAACCCAACCAGACTGTCCTTAACTACGCCAATGTAAAATCAATAGACGACTCTCAAGAAGTTCAAGAGTGCTGGAGGAAAAATCTTCATGAAGAAAATGGAAGTTCCAAATGTAGGATGGGTTGCTGCTGGTTTTGACCCTTCTGGGAATCCAATAGGTTTCTAGCAGGATATGCAAGCCCCTAAAAAGAAGCCCAGCAAGCAGAAAAAGTAATGCGCATAGACTTAAACAGCGTCTAGTCTCTCGGCTATAGTGATGAGTGCCAAGAGTGAAGAGGAGAGGATAAAGGCCACAATTTATGCGGCGTTCGAAGCAGGAAAGAACAGGAATTTCGGAGTACTGTCGAGGATACACCTTAATGACGAAAGGTTCAGCAAATTCGGAGAAAACCCTCCATATGAAATTCAGGGCGTTCGTGATGCTCTGGCGCTGGAGGAGATAGCCTTTGCGAGCCTATCTGGATACGATTACGAAGTTCAAAATCTTAAAATCATCTTAATCGACAAAGTCGCTATAGCTACTTTTGTCTTGAACTATAGCGGGATACTGGTCGATAACACAACATTCGAGGGAAGAGCCATCAAAGTAAGATCAAGAGTAACCTTTGTTCTGATCAAGAGCGCTTCAGACTGGCTCATAATCCATGAGCACCTTTCACAAATTCCTAATAAATACGGTTAGCTCGTCAGCCCTGTCTACTCAAAAACTCTGCATATATCTGCGGGTATTTCTTCATCAATTCAAGATTGAGCCTTAATACGTTAACATGCTCTTCCGCAAAGACCTCCAGATTGGCGATCTTGTTCCTTTGAATCTCAGCGTCTACAGTCTTTCTCAGCTCATCTTCAGGTATACCTGTTGCCCTGCTGACATTTGCAATCTGGGAAAATGCATTATGCGGCGTAATATGAGGATCTAGACCTGATGCAGACTCGACTGGAGTTCTGCTGTGGAAGAACTTTGGAGACTTGAAGTCCTGCCCAATAAGTTCCGAGCCAACAGTTCTACCTTCTATCTGTACCAAACTGCCATTAGCTTGATAAGGAAATACTATCTGACCTATTGCAACCAATATCAAAGGATAGGCGACTCCAGTTATCAGAAGCATAAGCGAAGCCGTCCTTATTGCTATACCAAATTCGGTCTTCATTTTTGCTACACCAATATTGAGAGTACAATGTCTATTCCCTTTATCGCGATGAAGGGCAGTAATGCTCCACCTACACCATAAATTAGCATATTTCTAATGAATGTCCCCTGTGGCGATCCCGGTGAGAATTTGATCCCTTTTAGTGCCAGAGGGATTAATAGAGGAATTACTAAGGCGTTGAATATCAGAGTAGACAAAACAGCAGTTTCTGCATCGAGCTGCATGATGTTAAAAGCTGCAAACTTGGGATTCTGCGCCACGAAAATGGCTGGAAGTATAGTGAAGTATTTCGCAATGTCATTGGTGACACTAAAAGTGGTTATCGCACCTCTGGTCATCAGCAGTTGCTTTCCTATCTTCACTACGTTCAGAATCTTTGAAGGGTTGGAGTCAAGGTCTATCATATTAGCAGCTTCTTTTGCTACCGCAGTTCCACTGTTCATGGCTAGCCCGATGTCAGATTTGGCCAGTGCAGGAGCATCGTTCGCTCCATCTCCGACCATTCCTACTACATGTCCCTTGATCTGCTCCTCTTCAACCCTCCTGAGCTTGTCAGCAGGTACAGCTTCTGCCACAAATTGATCTATGCTTGCCTCATTTGCAATAACTTGCGCAGTTACTTTATTGTCCCCAGTTATCATTACTGTGGCAATACCCGTCGCGCGGATTTCGTCTATCTTTTCTTTGATGCCTTTCTTTATCGCATCCTTCAGAACTACTAGACCGATAACTTTCTTGTTGATCGCTATGACAAGCGGCGTACATCCATTTAGCGATACAGCCTGTGCCTTCCACTTCAGTTCAGCTTCGTTGACATCTTCTACCATCCTGAACATTGTGTCTAGCGAGCCTTTGAGTAACCTGATCTCTTGATTTTTTCTATCAAGTTCAAGGAGTATTTTTGCAAACTTACTTTCTGACTTTGCAGTTGTCTTCTCCCTAATTGCTCTCCTCTTAGGAACAAACTCTATTCCGCTGAATCTGGTTTCTGCAGAGAACTCGATCTGCTTAGCTACCAGCATCTTTTCGACTAGAGGGGGGATGAAGCCATTCTCTTCAGCCAGCGCAAGTATGGATTTTCCCTCGTGGGTGTTGTCGTGTATAGATGCTGCATATGCTGCCTGACCGACATCTTCTTCGGTCCAATCCTGCATAGGAACGAACTGCACGGCACTTCTGCCCCCTTCTGTGATAGTGCCTGTTTTGTCCAGAACCAGAATGTCGCAGTCCCCTGCTGCTTCTATCCCCTTCCCTGACTTCACAATTATGTTGTCCGAGCCCAATCTTGCCATTCCAGCAACTCCAATTGCAGGTAATAATCCTCCAATGGTTGTAGGCATTAGAGCCACTAACAACGCTACCATAATCGCGATGTCAACAGAATAACCTAGAAGATGACTAAAGAAAAACAGACCCCCTATTACTATAACGAATATTATAGATAGACCCGCGAGCAGTATTGAAAGGGCAGTCTCATTCTTTGTCTTAGGTCTTGTCGAGCTTTCGATCAGCCCCACCATTTGATCTAAGAAACTCTTCCCTGTTTCTGCTGTGATCTCTATTACCAGTTCATCTGTAGCTACCCTAGTTCCTCCCATTACATGAGCGTTTTTTTCTTTTACAACAGGATTTGATTCTCCTGTTAACATCGATTCATCGACAAATGCTGTACCCTTGCTGACTAGCCCATCTCTGGGAATTATCTCCCCTGCATAGACTTTGACTTCTTCGCCTGGTTTCAGGCTTGAAGATTTTACCATTACATCTTTTCCATCTTCTAACTTCCTTGCAAGAATCTCTCTTTCAAGAGTCCTGAGGAAATCGACACTGGCCTTTGCCTGATATTCAGCAATAGCTTCGGAGAATGTAGCAAACCATATTGTAACCAGCAGTATAGCTGCAAGCTGGAAGTAGAATGTGGAGTCTTTGAGGATAAATTGGCTCCATATGGAAGGGAAGAGTCCTCCGATGGAAGCTATTGCAAAACCTACCTCTACAATGAACATTACGACATTGTTCTTGGCCAGGTACAGAGGATCAAGTTTCCTTATAGACTGTTTGACCACGTTTGTGCTTATTGATATGGGAACATTTTCCTTCATCTTCCGCACCTCAAAGGGACCAAGGCCCTATGGCCAAGAATGGAAAGAATGTGAGAGCTGTTAATAGAAATATTATGCTTATCAGCAAAATGATGAATAGGGCTCCTTGGGTCTTTATCGGTTCAACTATCTCCTTTCTTTGCTTTAGAGTAAATGATCCAGCAATTGCCAGCATCAGCCCTATCGGAGCGTATCGACCGAGTAGCATGACTATTGCGGTTGAAATGTTCCAGAATGGCGTGTTTGCAGAGGCTCCAAAGTAGCCTGAGCCGTTGTTTGCCGCTGCAGAAGAATATTCGTATAGCACCTTAGTGAACGATAGTGCTGTCGTGTCACCTAAAAGTGTGTGAGCATAACCAGTCATGAACGAGATTGCAGTTGAAGCAAGAATTAGGATAGGGTGCAGGAGAAATATCAGGACTGAAAGTTTGATATCTCTAGGGCTGATCTTCATGCTCATGAACTCAGGAGTCTTGCCCACCATGAGCCCTACGATGAACAGCGTCAGAATGATGTAAACTATGATGTACATTATTCCAGTTCCATCAGCACCAGGCATGGCCTGAATGAACATAGCTAAGAGCAAAGACATTATAGTATTAGGCGACATTGCTGTCAATAGAGCATTTACTGCACCGGTGTTGGTAGAGATGGATGCTACATTGAATATTATGCTTCCAAAGTTGCCGAACCTGGTCTCAAGACCAATAGGATTGCTTTCAGCAGACAGCGCAATGATTAGTAGAGCTGCAAATCCTAGAAGCAAGGTAATCAGAATGGCCAGCCCTCTCCCTCTTCCTAGCAGGCTCGCGTAAGATATGGGGAAAGAGAGAGGTATTACTAACATCAGAAACATGGAATAGAGGTTCGTCAGGCCATTAGGATTCTCAAATGGATGGGCAGAATTGGCTCCGAAGAACCCGCCACCGTTGCTTCCAAGTTGCTTTATGGACCCAAGTGATGCCACTGGCCCTAGAGCTATCTGCCGCTCATCGCCCTCAAGTGTTCTGACCGTGACTGATGTATCAAGAGTCTGAGGAACTCCTAAGGCGATGAAGAGCAGCGAAGAAACTACTGCTATAGGAAGTAATAGCGTAAGAATTATTCGCACAAAATCTATGTAGAAGTTTCCTAGGCCGAAGTCTTTCCGTACAAAGCTCCTAATAAATGCGAAAGCCGCGCATATTCCAGAGGCTGGTGCAACGAACATCGCGTAGGTGATCCCAATCATCTGTGAAAATGAAGAAAGCTCTTCGCCATTATAGTGCTGAAGGTCTGTGTTAGTGATAAAGGAAGTTGCTGTATGGAAGGCCAGATCTATGCTGAAGCCCTCGTGTCCAAACATTATGCCCTGCAGAACTAGGACGCAGAAGACCAATGCCGCAGCAATTAGATTGGTAATTAGAAGAGCAGTGAAATACTCCCTCCATGTCATTTCATGGACTTCCCCAAGGCCGAGAATCTTGCTAAGTTTTCTCTCTAATCTAGCCAGAGGTCTTTCAAGAGGCTGTAGCTCGTAAGAAATCATCCTTGCTATGTATAAGCCGAGGATAGCCGACACACTTAGTGTCGATGCAAGGAGAACTATAATCAGCAATATTGGGTTCAAACGGGTCACAATAGTTTCTATTTGTCACGGTAATTCTTCTCGGGCTTACTCTCAGTATAAAAGGTTTCAACAACTTGGCAGAAAACTGCCAGACCTTTGCAGTATATATTCGGGGTCTGTCTTACTTCTTGCATGGGAGCGGAACAGAAGGAGCTTACGATTGCAAAATGGTCTGACAGGTTCGTAGCTTGGCTTATTGATTTCATAATTGTTGGAGCTGTGGCGGAAGCCGTATTCACCATTTTTGCGCTGCCGTTTGCTTTCAGGTTTCCGAGCCTTAATTTTAACGATGTTATGAACATAGCGTTTGGTGCCCAAGTTAGGTCTGTGATCTATCTGGCCTACTGGACTTATTTCGAATCTACGAGTGGCCAATCTCTAGGCAAAAAGGCCATGAACCTTAAAGTAGTTGATATGAATGGCAACGTGCCCAAGTTAACAATGGCATTTTTTCAAGCACTTGGTAAAGCTTTCATTCTGGTATTAGATGTAATAATAGGCTGGATATTCCTGAATGAGAACAGGCAGAGGCTACTTAACAGGCTGACTGACACACTGGTAATCAAGGTCAAGTCTGTGCCCTCTTCGGGCATAAAACTCGTCAAAGAGGAAGAATAGTCCTGTGCCACCCTGTGTGCAAAGCTATGAAGGGGTAGCATGAGATCGATTTACTCTGATCTGACTGCATGTTGCAGAGTAAGCTTCTGCAATTGTATGGGAGAATTGTTATGTTTCAATTGATTCGGACTAATTGAGTACTATGGCTGAGGTTGACGCTCGCCTTGCATATGTCTGTAATATTCCGCCTATCCCCTGTATTTAGCCTCAAAAATTCCATGAGGCGAAAATTTTTCTTAAAACATGCTGTCTTGGCAGTTTAAAAAATGCACCCCACGTGTATAAAATAGAATTGCAGATTAGGAGCAATCGCGCTATCACACTGACTCTACTAGCAATATATCATTCTCATTCCCAACTACCTTAACCTGCTCTCCAGATTTTATCTTTGAGGAGGATTTAGCCTTCCAGTACTCCCCTCCAACAATGACGTAGCCTTCCTTGTTAGGTTCAATATCATCGACTGTTCTACCCACACCGCTAGGATACTTCTCTATGCGGGATTTCATCTTCCGCACCTTCGCAAACTTGAAAATCAACACTCCAAAGAATACTGTTGCAAGGGCATATGAAGGAATCAGGACCTGCAGGAAGCTATGAAAGTAGCTTGGGTTGATCAGCAATGGCCCAGGAGGTTGAGTAATGAAGAAAGATGTGCCCAATCCCAAGAGTACTACGCCTCCAATTCCTAAAATTCCGTGTCCGGGTGTATATAGCTCGTAGAGCAGCAGGGCAGCCCCGATGCTCATTAAAGCCAATGCGGCATAGTTGACATTGAAACCTTGACCGAGCAAGCCCAAGAGTAACATAACGACACCAAGAATTTCTGCTCCCCAGCCGGGCGTAGACAGGCCAAGAATCAGTACGAAGAGCCCTATACCAACTAGAAGGTTTGAAACTATGGGATCGGAGAATGCTCTTACCACAATGACTCTTGGGCTATCTCCAAACTTGACTATCGAGGTTCCTTCAGTTTGAAGAGTCTTTTCACCATTCAGAGTCATAACCCTCATCCCATTGACTTTCTGCAGCAACTCCTCTGGACTCGACGCTACAGTTTCTATCACGTGCCTTGCCAGAGCTTCTTCGGGAAGCAGATTATCGTTGTGAGTTATGAATCTGACAACCTGAGTTGAATTTCTAGCATGAAGATTGGCGAAACTTTCCATCTGCTTGGAAAAGGCATTGATGAATTTTGTATCATTGACAGGTGAACCTCCAGCTATGGGCTGAGCAGAGCCTATCCTTGTAAAAGGTGCCATAGCCGCTAGGTCAGTAGCCATCAGAATGTAAGTTCCTGCAGAGAGAGCTTGTCCTCCAGAAGGATACACGAAGCCAATAACAGGGACAGGAGACCTCTGGATTTCTTCAGTAATTTTGAATGTCGAATCTACCAACCCTCCAGGTGTATTCAATGCAAACACTATGGCAACATACTCTCTACTCTTGGCCTCTTCTACTGCACCAGCAACTTGATCAACAGTTGCAGAACTGACTATGTCGTGAATCTCAACCCAGAGTACCTTCGGCTCCTGTGCGTCTGCTAAAGAGGCATTCCAAAAAAGAAGAAAAGCGAGGAGAAGAAAGATTCTCAGCAGTTTCATTTCTCTTTCTTTTGCTTGGTCAGCCCTATAACAGTCCCTAGATCAGAAGACCTTCCTTCCGTGACGACTACCAAGTTCTTCTCCCTTGCAATTTCTGCCCACGTCTGAAGTTCCCTCAAGCGCATCGCTGCAGGATCCTTCGAGTATTGAGCGGCAGCCTCTGCCATGGTCTTCGCAGCTTGCAGTTCACCTTCCGCTATGATAATCCTGCCCCTCTTCTCTCTCTCGGCTTCAGCCTGCTTTGCTATGGCTCTCTGCATGTTTTCAGGTATTGCCGCATCTTTTATTGCAACAGAAGTGACCTTTATTCCCCAAGGCGCTGTAACCTCGTCAAGAATGGCTTGAATCTGCTTGTTCAGTTCGTCCCTTTTGCTGAGAATATCATCAAAGTCTACCTGACCTAAAACATCCCTTAATGTCGTCTGCGCAATCAGGCTGGATGCGGTTACGTAATCTTGAACCTTCACGACTGCGCTTACCGGGTCTCCAACTCTAAAGTAGACTACTGCATCAACATCGACAGTAATGTTGTCCTTGGTAATGACTCTCTGCTTGGGTATGTCGAGGGTGAATAATCTAAGGTCGACAACTCTCAATTGGTCAAGTATTGGTATCAACACGACGATGCCAGGCCCCTTCGCTCCGAGTAGCCTTCCCAATCGAAATATTACCGCTCTCTCGTATTCTCTGACTATTCTGATCATTGAGCGCAAAAGCCCTAGCAGAATTATTCCAAGAAATATCAGACCAACTGTACTTGCTATATCTCCAACCTGCAAAACTTGGCTGAACATGCTTTGAATCTAAATGGAGAGGGTAATAATCTTTCGTACATGTTAAGAGGGCTTTGTGCAGGTAAGAATCATCCTAAAATCCGACTTATATATCCGCTCTAAATTTCTGCAAGTAGGAATGAAGATACCTCCAGAGGCTAAAGGCATCCTCGAAAATGCTTACCAGAAATCCTATCCTTGTGTTCTTGCGACTTCAACAAAAGATGGGAAGCCCGATATTGGCATCAAAGCGAGCATGATGGTCTTCGACGAAGAATCGCTGGCGTACTGGGAGAGAACCAAAAAAACTCATCTGAACAACATATTTGCAAACCCCAACATCGCTGTAATCTGCTGGGACGGTCAGGAAAAGACAGGATACAGGTTCTTTGGCACTGCTGAAATTGCTAGCGACGAAAAGGTCAGGGATGCCGTAAGGGAAAGGGTTCCGGAGAATGAAAAAAAACTTGATCCAAATAAAGAGGGTCTAGCCATAATCATAAAAGTTTCAACAGTTTTACCGTTAGGAAAGGCCAAGCAGACCTTCAAGCCTGAAAATGCTCCAGCGCATTAGTCAGACTTTCTTTTCTCTGATAAGAGCTACTAAGATTCCTATTGCCGCTATTACAGCGCCGAGTCTGAAGGCATTGTTCAGACCCATAATGTATTCAGTTATAGAGATCAAACCTCCCTGCTCGTAGATATTCTCTGGCAGGAATACGCCTACTGCCATGGCACTCAAAACGAGGCTTAGGCTCTGACCCATGTGTCTCATAGAGCCTAACATCCCATTCGCAAGGCTCCTTTTGTCTGGAGTCACTGACGATAAATTAGCATTCGTATTAGGAGCTGCGAATAGCCCCACACCTATGCCAAGGACAATCAGAGCAACAATGATGAGAACTATAGATGTGGTAGGTGATAGAAATCCAAGCACCGCAAGCCCTACTGTTACCAAGGCCAAACCTATGGCGCTCAATTCTCTCGAGCCTATACGGTCAGACAAATTCCCCCCGACAGGTGAGACTATGGTGACTGCTGCAGGCAAAGCCGCGAGAATTATGGCTGCATCAAAAGGATCCATCCCTCTGAACAGTTGTAAATAGAAGGAGAGCATAATTATCGCGCTATGGTGCGCGGTGTATATCAGGAGAACTGCAAGGTTCGAAGACAGGAAGAGCCTGTTAGATGTAAGCAGCCTAAGATCTAACACTGGGTATGGAATCCTTAGCTGGACAACTCCAAATGCTATAAGCAGAACGATCCCAAGTGCAAGCAGACCTACTATTGGGATGTAGATGGTTTGAAACTGACCCTCAATGAGTTCAAACTTTGTCTCTTTTATGGTCCAGTTGTTGTCGGGGCCGAATGTCAGACCAAGCAGCAGAGAGCCAAGGCCGAAACCAAGCAACAAAGAGCCAAGCCAGTCCATCTTCACATTTGCTACAGCTTCCCTCTCCCTGACCTTTAGTTGTGAAAGAACAAGCATGACTATACCAATTGGGACATTGACAAAGAAGACAGTCTTCCACCCTACAAGGTCTGTTATGACACCGCCTAGTGCAGGGCCAAGGGCCAGTGCTACATAGATCGTCGTCACATGGGTGCCCATTGCAAACCCTCTTTGATGGGGAGGAAAGGCATCAGTGATCAAAGCTCTGCCATTTGCAAGCAAGAATGCTCCTCCAACTGCTTGAATTGTCCTGAATGCAAGTAATTGGAAGATATCAGTTGAACTTCCACTCAGGAAAGAACCTACTACGAATATTAAGAGTCCAATATTGAAGAACTTCTTCCTCCCCTTGATATCGGAGTATCTTCCGAAGCTTGTCATAAAAGCTGCGAGTATTATGAGGTAGATTACAGGGACCCAAATTGCTAAACTCAGGCTCGCCCGAAAGTCCCTCGCTATATTCGGAAGTACTATAGAGATTATGCCCGTGTCAAAAGGAGCTATAAAGGTGCCTATGTTTATGACAGCTAGTGCCAGCCATCTGTCCTTGTATTTAGGCAACTCTTGTTTCATGATGTGCAACCGTCCTCAGGCTAGAGCCTATTCCCGTCGGGCTATTCTCGCATCTATTAGTCTTGTGTTAGATCTGCTGAGCCTTCTTTCTTTTGCTCATCATTACGACTAATGCGAGCACTATGACTACTGCAACTACCGCAATCAATACTAGTCCTATATCGCCAATTCCTGACAGCCCCTGTCCATCAGGTGAAGGTGTTATACCTGGCGTAGTTCCGCTTGGAAGTGAAAATGCGGCTATGATACCGTTAGTGTTAGTGCCTACTTGACCTCCTCCAGAAGGAGCAAGTAAATACATCTCTCCTCTAGCAGTAGCTCCGATGGTCACACCAGCAGCGCCCAGACCGCCCCAAGACCACCTTCTAAGCAGCTGTCCGTTTTCTGCATTAAGAGCATACATATAGCCAGCCCTGTCGATTCCATAGACGACTCCTCCGCTTACAACTATGGCAGCGCTCTGATACCTGTTCGGCATTTCAAAAATCCACTTTATCTTTCTGGTAGACAGGTCGACTGCAAAAAGCGATGAGTTCTGCCTTGCTCCGGGCGCAGAGCCATAAACAAACCCATCCATAACTTTCCCCTTGTAAGTTACAGGTCCCGTAAGTATCTGCCCGCAGACCCTCTGCGTTGCAAAGTATAGCGTTTTACCATCAAATGCTGGAGACTGCTCCACTCCCCCGTTCACCCCCGGACACCAGACCTTCCCGAGCAACTGCTTTTGTGAGGCTGTCATGTCGGCGTTATTACCAGCATTGTCGTTGATGATATTCTCATAGGGCCTGCCAATCTTTATCGGCTCATAAACTGGTTTTCCAGTTTTTGCGTCGAGCACGTAAACATGATCGTTCTTTGTAGCAGCGATAACAACCTTCCTCATCTGCCCATCTATCTGGACATTTGCGAGCATAGTAGACCATCCAGGTTCATGGCCGTGGATCGCATGAGTATTGGTCTGATAGTACCATCTGAGCTGTCCCGTATTCACGTCTATAGACACTATCGAGTCCGCAAAAAGATTTGGACCTGGCCTCAAAGCGGCATCAAAACTGTCTGGCGAGCTTCCAGTCCCGAAGTATACTGCATTGTCCTCTTCATCCAGTGCCATCAAGGTCCAGAGAGCTCCTCCCCCTATCAGGTCGCTGTTACCCCAGTCCCCGGGGTAAGGATTGATATTGCCCTTTACTGCCTCAAGGTGCCAGTTCGGGTCGCCTCCTACTGGAGGAACCGAGTACCATCTCCATAGAAGATTCCGTGTATTCAAATCATAGGCTGCCAAGAAGCCCCTGCCTCCTCCTTCTTGTGTCGATACCCTGACCAGAAGCTTGTCCTTGAAGACTACTGGGGAATGCTCTCCAAAGTATCTGCCCGTATTACCAGGAATGTTAACGCAGGTATCAGGAATGGTCCATTGAACCTCCCCTGTCTGTGCATCGAACGCATAAACGGTACAGTCAGATGCCATCATGTAAAGCGTGCCGTCATGGTAGTGGAGGTCTTTCTGCGACAGCACTGGCCACCAATGTTTCTTCCCTTCAAACGAACTCACATTGACCTGATACTGCCAAACCTCAGATCCAGTTTCAAGGTTTAGAGCGATTATTCTGTTGTAATGGGTTGATATGTAAAGCAGGCCATTTATTATGAGCGGAGATGTTTGCAGACCAAGCGAAGGAGCCACGTAAGGAATCTTGAAGGGGTCCTCAGGCACCTGATACAGCCATCTTAGCTCGAGCCTGTTCACATTATCTTTGTTAATTACATTCTGAGGATTAAAGTTAGAATTCTTATTGTCAAAGGCAGGGTAGAACCAGTTGAAACCCACTTGTTGCTGGGAATAGGCAATTGGGGATGTAGTCACGATTGCTATAACGAAGGCGGTCAGGCCTAGCACTGCAATCCTAGACGCCATGCAAATCTTCGCCTTCAGGCAATATTTATCCCTTTTAAACTTGGTCTTGTTGAGGGCAGTCTCTAATGGTCAACTGGTTTGAGAGGGATCAGCTATTGCTGCAGGCAGCTTACGGCATACGGGCTTTCATATTCGGCTACCTGAACATAGCTTTCCCAATCTATATGAGCAGTGCAGGGCTCGATTCCATCTCTATCGGGCTAGTGATTACCGGTGCCATACTCTTTGCTTCAATACTTTCCGCAGTTGTAGGAGTTGCTGCTGACCGCTACGGAAGAAAGAAGATGATCCTCATGCTTGCGGGAATAGTCTGCGTTGGAAGCGTCATGCTTCTCATATCTAACAATATAGTTGTCATAATCTTTGTTGCTATATTCGGCTTGTTTGCAGGGGGTCCTCCTGCAGGTAATACGTTTGGAGTGCTGCAGCAGGTCATGTTGGCTGATGTTGCAACTGCAAAATCTAGAAACTCTGCTTTTGCTGTAACATTCCTCATAAGCTCTGTTTCAGCTGCTGGAGGCTCTCTTATGGCAGGTTTGCCTGACCTTTACTCGACATTCGCAGACGTTTCCAATATTGATGCGTTTACGCCGCTCTTCATCATTACGGCAGCACTTGCAGTGCTATACGCTTCTATGCTTCTGCCAGTAAAAGAAGTTAAGCACCAGAGAACCTCTACCAGCATCCTTCCAAAGTCAACCTCATTCGTGGCAAAGATTTCTGGCCTTGCAATTGTGGATGGATTTGGAACAGCCCTAGTAGCTCCACTATTATCATACTGGTTCGTGATAACATACAATGTTCCGCTAACGGTCATAGGGATGCTATTCTTTGTAGCTAACCTTATCTCAGCGGCATTTTATCTTCTGGGGCCAAAAGTTGCTGCAAAAGTCGGTGTTGTAAGGGCAATTGTATGGCTCCATGTACCATCCGACATACTTCTTATCCTTCAACCTCTCGCACCAGATTTTGGCATAGCTGCGGTCATACACCTTTTACGTGCAACAACATCAATCGTAGATATTCCCTTGAGACAGTCGTTCATAATGGGAGTCGCAAGCCCGGAGGAGAGGGCAAGTGTGGGAGGGTTCTCAGCTTTTGCCAGAAACATATCGAGCTCTGCCAGCCCCGCAGTTTCAGGGTACAGCATACAAGTAATTTCCAATGCTATACCGTTCTTCTTGAGCGGAGCCTTCCAGTTAGCCAACGATCTGGCGTTTTACCGCTTATTCAGAAATACGAAACCGCCTGAAGAAACTGCCGTCAATCCCTAACTAGCGTGCAGGCATTTTCTGGGAACTCCAAATAGACTTTGTCTCCGACACTGGCGGGAAGTGCTTTTTCGCGTTCCTTGACCACCTTTATCGCCTGACCGCTCAGTATCATCTTGTATTCTACAAAATACCCGCTGTGTGTTACTGATGTTATGGTAGCACCAAAGATGTTTGTCTTGTTATTAGGAGCCTTTAGGAGATTCAATCGATCAACACGCAAACATAGTTTCATGTTTTCTCCTTCTTTTGCATCTCCTGATTTGCAGTAGACTTTGCCAAATGGTGCATCAAAGACGACACTGCCGTTATTCGCTTCAGTTATCTTGCCGTATATTACCGACATGCCCGCAAGCAGGATTGCTGTGTATGAATTCGGGGGATTATCTAAAAGCTCGGATGGAGTGCCTGTTGCCAACACCCTGCCATTTCCCATTATTACCAGCTCATCACTTAATGATAGCGCCTCGGTTCTGTCATGTGTCACGTAAATTGCAGTTATCCCTATGTTCTTCTGCAAAAGTTTGAGCTCTCCCCTCATTTCTTCTCTTAAAGGCGCATCAAGGTTGCTTAGGGGTTCGTCGAACAAGATCAATTTTGGATTGTAAACGAGTGCCCTTGCAAGGGCGACTCTCTGCTGCTGCCCCCCGCTAAGATTGGGAGCCAACCTGTCTTCAAGTCCAGATAGATGGACGAGTTCAAGAACCTCGTTGACCTTTTTGTTTATTCCATTTCTGGGCATTTTTCTAATCTTCAGTGGGTACGCGATATTCTCAAAGACTGTCAAATGAGGCCAAAGGGCGTAGGATTGAAAGACCATGCCTACCCCCCTTCTTTCAGGGGGGACGAAGATATTGTTGGCAGATGAGAAGACTACTTCTCCGCCTATCGAGATTTCTCCTTCGTCTGGCTCTTCGATACCAGCTATGCATCGTAGCACGGTGGTCTTCCCGCAGCCGCTTAGGCCCAATAGGGTAACAATTTTCTGGCTGTTTACAGTGAACGAAACTCCCCTAACCGCTTGAGTCGATCCGAAGCTCTTCTTCAGGTCCTTTATGACAGCTTCCGTCATCTAGTCCAAACCCGCCTGCCTGTAAGCTGCAACGAACTCCTCCACCTGCTGAACTTCCTCCATATTTGGGAATATCGTCACGCCTTTCGACAAAGGGGAGCTTATCCAGTAGCTCGACTGTATGCCCAGTCTTGCAGGAACCATTCCCTCCTTCGTTTCTCCAAGCTTGGACTGCCAGTCTTTTGAAAGCGCAAAGTCTACAAAGAGTTTGGCTACGTTTGAATGTGTTGAGTTCTTGAGTATCCCAATGGATCTTAGAATTGCAGTTGGAGGTACGTCGTGCAGGAAAAACGGCTCTATCCCTCCTACCTCTTTCAAGCTTTCAGCCCTTAACGCCCCGGGAAAAGAAATCGCATGTTTTCCGTTCTTCGTCGCATCCTTCATGTGATGCAAGCAGTCATAAGTTTTTGGCCGTATATCCGATGCAAGTTTTTTAAGAAATGTAGTCCATTGTTTTTCATTACCAGTCCTACGGAGGCTTGCTAAGAAGAATATGCCGAGAAGACCCTCAACCCTCCTAGTCAAAGACTGCATCGCGATCATGCCTTTCCATCTTTTGTCTGTGAGATCATCAAGGGTCTTTGGAAGTTCGTTCTCGCGAACTAGAACAGTGCTGTACATTAGGCCTGTAGGCTCTAGGGTAAGTGCTGCTCCGCCATGCTCGTAATAGTTTGAAGGGTACGTCGAAAGTTCAGGTGAATCGTACTTCTGCAAGAGGCCGTCATTTTCAAGTTGCATGAGCGAGTATTGGGGAAGTATGATAACGTCAGCAGAAGGTATCCCAGTCTTGATCTCTGCCCTGATCTTTTCTGCAATAGGTACTGGATGGCCACTAAGATACGTTACATGGAAGTTCTGCTCTTTGTACTTCCCTCTGAAAGCGGAGATTAGCGAACCTAAAACTCCAGGCAGAGCAGCATATATGACAAGCTGCCTCTCCTTGCTCGCATCTTCAAGAATTTTACGCATTTCTACTACCTAGTTGAAAAGATTTCAACAGGCAGAATTTTTTATACTTATGTATTGTGTAAGAATCAAACTGTATAGATAAATTACAATGATGCGCTCAACGGCATCTGATTTACAACATAGGCAGTATGGATAGCATCAGAGATGCTCCACAGAACATCATTCTTGAAAGATACGGCCTCTATGGCACGCTTCTGGAGATCTGGCGCGTCGCAGTATCTTACGGCTATATCTAACGCTATGTTACTGTCCCTTCTAGTTTGAATTAACCTTGATCTGAAATACCCTAATCCTTCGGACTTTACCCAGCGGTAGTGTTTTTCGAATGCCTTGACCCTCTCTGCGAGAGCTTCATAGAACAAATCGGAAAGTGATGCTGCGACAGACTCAACCCAGTTTCTAGTCCTTGCAAAGTTTACATACGAATCTACGGAGAATCGCACTCCTGGCAGAAACCTTGCAGAGATCATGTCTTCCTTCGAGATCCCAGCAGCTTCTCCAAGTTTTAGCCATCCGGTAATCCCGCCTTCAACTTTTCCATAACCGTCATGCTCAAGAATCCTAGAAATCCAGAACCTCCTTACTTCAGGTATTGAACAGTTGGAGATTATCGCAGCGTCTTTCATAGGTATGTTTAGCTGATAATAGAACATATTGACTATCCATGCCCTTACCTGCGTCTTTGTGAGTTTGCCGTCGAACATCATCCTGTTGAACGGATGCTTTGCGTGGAACCTTTCGTTTCCCTCACCTTTTAAATTTCTGATGAAGATTTCCCTATCAAGAAGTTTTTTTTCTGCATCCATTTGTGCATTGCCATTAACAGTTATGCTATATGGCTTTTTTGTGCTGAACCCTTAAATATACTCATAAGATCAAGCGGCTTTTAATGCATAGGTACGGTTTACTACACGTAGCACTGTTCATGGTGCTGATATTCAGTGCCACATTTATTGGAACGCTTGTTGCAGCGAATCAAGCCTTTGGGCAAAGGCAGCAGCTTGATAGAGGTTTTAGCTGGGCTTACCCAGCTTACGACAAACTTGCAACGAACTTCAACCCTCAAACAGTGCTAACGAAAGATAACATTGCGCAGGTATCTGATGTTTGGACGACTGCATTCCCAATACCGCCACCCATAGCAGGAATAGACCCTCTAACGGGCTCTTCAGCCATGCCCCTCGTAGTAGGAGGAATAGTGTACTTCCCTGTCAACTACATGACTATATTTGCTCATCAAGCGGAGACTGGAAACCCACTTTGGAGCTATTCATATCCTGTGAATATGACTGATGTTGTTGGAAAGATACCAGAAATCAGGCCCTATCAATCGGGATTGTTATATGGCCAAAGCTATTACAACGGGGACATTTACATGCCAATGGCAGACTGTAGCATCGCAATTCTTGATGCTCTGATAGGCACTCCAAAGTTTTTGGGTGATTTGGCCCAAGGAAAGATGTGTCACGATGTACCTGGAAATGCGGGGCATTATACAGGGCAGATGCTATACGGGCCGGTGTTTTATGAGAGAGGTAACATGCTGATAACTGGGACAGGTGTGAGCGGAAGGGTAGATTCGGGACGGGGTTTCGTTGCTGGCTTTGACTTATCTACAGGACAATTGCTGTGGAGATTCTTCCTGATGCCTCCAGCAGGAGGAGACTCCAACTGGGCCGCACAGTTCAGAGGAAAAGGGAACGTCGATCCAGTACCCGGAGACTGGGGAGATGCAAGAGGAGTAGGGGTAGGAGTAGGATTTGGTGCATGGGCCGTAGATGAAGAAACTGGAATTGTATATGTTGGTACATCTGCACCAGCTCCAAACTTTAACGCTACAAGGAGACCTGGTCCAAATCTATTTTCATCATCTATACTTGCACTAGATGCAAAGACTGGAGAGCTGAAGTGGTATTACCAGACTTCTACACATGATCTTGCTGGGCATGGGTGTGCGTGGAACGTCGCTCTTGGCAAGATTGCAGATAGGAAGGTGGTCTTCAAGGCATGCGCAAATGGGAAGGTGTACGCACTTGATGCTGCTAACGGGCAGTTGATATGGAGCTTCATGCCTCCGAGTGTTAAATATGTCAACGTGCCATCTGCAAGTGCAAATGACAATAACAAGAAGTGGTCAACCGAACCATCCAGAGACGCTTACTGGCAATGTCCAGGCATTAGCGGTGCAATCGAAGGAGATATTGCCGTAGCTTACAACAAAGTATTTTTCGTTGCATACAACTTCTGCGACTACCAAAGGCCATCTTCAGCAAATCCCTCTGATCTTGATTCATTCGGAGCTGAAGCTGTTGAGGGTCCATTCGCAATGGCAAAAAATTCTACTGTTTATGCACTTGATGCGGCAACTGGTAGGATGCAGTGGACTTTCGACATCCCAGAAGTTCCTCATAGAGGAGGGGTTGTAGCTAGTGGCGACATGGTATTCTTGGGTAGCATGGACGGCAATTTGTACGCATTAAAGTCAGATACCGGAGAAATCACATACAAGAAATTCTTCGGAACCCCGTTGGGGCTGCCTCCAACAATAGCCGCTGATGCCAAAGGCGTAGTTTCACTGCTACAAATAGTTGGAGGCTTGCAAGACAGATGGAGCACTCCTGTATCTGGCATCGTAGTGATACTTAAACACAAGAGCGTAACCCCACAGGGAGTAGTACAGCAACCGGAACAGACAAGTGGGTCTTTACAGCTACCCTTGGACCTCCTTATACCAATAATAGCTGTAGTCGTTGTTCTCGTGCTCTTCGGAGTCTTGACAATGCGTAGGAAGAACAGAAAAGTAGCTACTTCAGTTTAGTTTCCAAAAGGTCTAATCTATCCCTAAGTTTCCTGTCATCTTCCTTCAGTTTGTCAAGGTCGTCGCGCAGAGCCTTGAACTCCCGAGTCCTGTCCCTATCCTCGCGAATCTTCTTGATCGCCTCCTTGGCCCTGCGTTTTACCCTTCCTTCCAACTCTCTTTCGACTAGTTTGTACAGTTCGCCTAGCGATCTGGTGTCTCTGAACTCTTCTATGGAAGAGATTGCGTACATCTTGACCCTCCACCAATAGTCATATAGGAGGTTATGCAGAAAGTCAAGAACGTCGGGCTTTCCTCTGGCAATCTTTCCAAGCACCCCTACTGCAGCTTCGCGAACCTTTTGAGGTTTTCCATATCGGCTCCACTCCATAGCTATGGGTATTGCTCTCTCATCGCGAAGAGCCTCGAAGCCCTGAAATACCCCTACCCTAATTACTTCATTGAACGACTCCTTTTCAAGAGATTTCTTCAAAGCATCAAATGCCTTCTGGGACTTTGTCTTGCCTAGAGATATTGCAGCTTCCATCTCCACGAAATAGCTCCTATCATACTTGAGAACCCTAATCAGAGCGGCAGCAGCCTCTTCGTCCCTAAATTCCCCCAGTGCCCTTACTACGCCTCTTCTAGCTTTGGGATGTTTTACGGAGAGGCATTGCAACAATGCTCTGAGAGCAGCCTTGGAACGAATCTGGCCTAATGCCTGAGCTATCCTTGACTGCACAGCCCAGAATCTTTCCTTGAAGAAGACGGATCTAAGTTCATCAACAATCTCCTGTGTGCCCAACTTCGATAGCTCCTGGACAGCCCTTATCTTCTCAACTGGTGCCGGGCTTTCTTTCAGAATCTTCAGCAACATTTCTTTAGGTCTTGCGAACTCAAGTGTCTTAAGCATCCAATTAGATGGGTCAAACTCTACGGCGCTCGGAGCTTCGCTAAGAGGGAATAGGAATGTTTGCTGCTTCTCCCTAATCTCGACTCGATGGACTTTTCTCTTTCCTGCAATAATCGCTATTTCAACAGGAAACCCGAAGACAGGAGTTTCCCCATTTGTAGGTTGGTTCTGATTTACAACAACCTTTGCGACCTTTGCGCTTTCGTTCCATTCATAGCTTACCTTGAACTCAGGGTAGCCAGATTTTTTAAACCACTGTTCGAAGAAGGGCTCAAGGTTTCTTCCCGTAGCTTCCTCTATTGCCCTTCGGAAGTCCTCAGTAGTCACATTCTGCATTTTGTGCTTTTGAACGTAGTATCTTATCGCCCTCCAGAATTGATCATCGCCTAGAACGAACCTCAGCATGTGCAAGACCAACGCAGCCTTGTTATAGAGATGCCTGTCAAACAGTTCTACCGAGTCTTCATAGACATTTGTCACTATCGGTCTTCTGTATCGTTCCCTGTCCTCTCCGAAGTACTCTTCTCCTTCAAGCAACATCTTGTAGGCAAATTCGTCAGCGCCAAGATGATATTCATGATAAAGAGCTTCAAAATATGTTGCAAAGCCCTCATTGAGCCAAGCATTTGTCCAATCCCTGCAAGTTATCAGGTCGCCGAACCATTGGTGCGCAAGCTCGTGTGCAATTAATTCGTCACTGTTATAGTCAATCTTTGCCCTCTTGTCAAGCAAGCATGAGTCCGTCAACGTCGTTGCACTAGTATTCTCCATCCCTCCAAAGATAAAGTCTGCAATTGTAACTTGCGAATACTTGGGATAAGGATACCTGAAACCCAGCCTTTTGCTGAAGAATTTCATCATGTCGAGGGTATTTGCGAAGGTTCTCTTCGCATCCTCCTCTCTTCCCTTCGGAACATAATACAATAGGGGTATTTCATCGTAGCTGTCCTTCAGTTCCGAAAATTCTCCCGCTACCAATGAAATCAGGTAGACGGAATGTGGTATCTCATGCGACCAGTGGAAAGTCTTTGTCCCGTCTCTGTTAATCTTCTCCGACACAAGTTTCCCGTTTGACACTGCGACAAACTTCTTAGGGACTGTTGCTATTACCTCGCTACTAACCTTCACGTTGGGATCGTCTATCGAGGGGAACCAGAAGCGAGATTCGTCAGATTCGCCCTGCGTCCAAGCCTGAATTGGTCGATTGGGATATTCCTTGTCTGGATAATTGAAGAAGATGCCCCTTCTGGGCATGCAAGAATATTCTATGTCGATCGTGAACCTTTCTCCCTCTTTCACTTCTTTTCCAAGGTTTACAGATAACTTTCCATAGGTCTGGCTGAACTTCAGGTTCTTTTTTCCAACCTTTACGCTCTTTATATCAAGCTCAATGGCATCAAAATCAACTGCAAACACTCCAATCTTTGCACGGAAACGTGTAGAGACCTTTCCGTAAAGTTTCTTATTTTTAAAGTCTGGCCTTACCTCTAATCTTACATGCTCAGTCTGGACTAGTGTGTCCCTTGCATAGTGCTCTGTAGCATTTGGAAATGCAAATGTGCTATGAGTTGCATCTGCTATGCTGCAGTTTCCAATAAGACTGTCCTTCATGCTCTACACTGAATTGATAGGCGCCTCTGCAAGCTTGAGTATATATACATCGGCTTCCTCCTGCATGGTGCAAAAAAACAACTGTGATATAAAACGAGGAGCATAGTAATTCTGTCTATCATCGTAGTCGTGGTTATCGCAGGAATTATTGGTGCTGTATTCTTATCGAACCCTGGTACGATAAAATCTATAGCTCCTGCCCTAACTCCTCCACCGGGAGTAGAAAGGGGAACCATTCATCTGACAACAACTGAGAGGAACATAACGATGTCGCCCGGGGAAACGAAGGCAATAAAGCTTAATCTGCAGTCGGCTGGAGGCTTTCAGGGAGATGTTAGTTTTGGGCTAAGGGGCCCTATTCAGGGAGCCCAGATAAAGTTCGATCCCCCTTTAGCCAAGATAACAAGAGATGGCGATGTTCCTGTACAGGTTACGATTTCCTTGCAAACTGCTGCTAAAGCTGGTGACAGAACCATAATCCCAACTGCAAACTCCAAGACGCTATCTTCTGAAGCTCCTATAGGGCTAAGCATTCTGGGCTCCGACAGGGTTACAGTCGAGATAAGAAACTATGAATTTAATCCTAAGAGCATTACGGTCAAAAAAGGTACAACGATTACGTGGGTCAACCTTGATGATGTTGCTCATACTGCAACTGCAGATAACAAAGAATGGGACTCCAAAGACCTTGGAGCGCAAAAATCGTGGAGCTACACCTTTAACAAGGCTGGGTTCTATGGCTACTTTTGCATCCCTCACCCGTTCATGACAGCCAAAGTTACTGTGATTGACGGTTAGAAGGCTCTAAAATCTACCAATTCCTCGTATTTGTGTCCAGCTTCTGTAAGTTTTCTATCGACCATCCACCTGTAGGTATCCACAAAATCGCTCTTTGGATAAGCACTCCATTTTTTCCATTTTGGAACATTCATAATCGATTTTAGATCCTTTGCAGGCTTCTGGAGCTCTGGAGCCAGTCTAGGAATAATTTTGCTAAAATATTCAAAGTAAAATTTCCTGTATTCATCTGGTTTGGCATTGATATCCTCTATGGCCTTGTTGGTTGCCCGCAAATATGCAGAGAGTGTTGATGAGCTGATGTCGTTCCTTGCTATCATTAGGGTTCCCTTCCTCCTTGGCGATTCCATGATTTTCACCAGACCCATTTGCTCCGCAAGATTTGCATACGGGCCCATAATGCTGGCAGCAACGACTTTTCCTTTTACCAAGGCTTCAAGCCTGAGGTGAGGGTCTCCTATCTGCTGGAGCTTTATATCTTCTCTAGGGATGAACTTCTCCAGATCTTCTATTGTAGTGTAATATGAACCTGTGCCCTTCTCTATGGCTATAGGTTTGCTCTTCAGTTCTTCAGGCTTTTTGATGGTGTTTGGTCTTACGTACAGGCCAAAACTTGCGTTCAAACCTTCTTTTACCCAAGGAGATATTGCCACTATCTTACCTGTAGTATTCCCAATGGCCCTCGTAAGGCAGACATATTCGGCAGCATGGTAAATGTCCTGCTTCCCTTCTTTCTGGAGGTCCTTGTACATCTCGCTCTTGTTAAGAACTACGCCGCTCGGGGTTATGTCGTGAATTACGAGCTCTATCCCTTCTTCCTTGTAGAAGCCTTTCTTCTGGGCCATAAGTTCGGGAAAAGACCAGTAGTAAGCGAGATTGTTTATCCCTTGGTTTATCCTATGTAGGGCCTTCTGCATGCCAAAAACTACAGCGAGACTGTAATTAGAGGTTTCTGTCAAAAAAAAGGTGCCAGGCGCTTATTTTCTGCGCCTTACCATGATGGCTATGGCAACGATCACGATCACTCCCGCTACTGCTCCGACTGATAGCATCAAGGTATCTGGTGTCGTTGCAACTTGCACTTGCTGGGATGGAGCGGGTTGTGGACTTGGTGCTTGGGGTAATGGTGCTGGAGCAGGAGCTCGTGATGAGTTCTACCAGAGGAGAATACCGCAAACATATCCCCTACCGTAGCAACTTCTTTGAATCCCAATATGTCATGGTAAAAATGTCTTGATCTCTCCAGATTACCTACATACAACACTACATGCCCAAGTTCTTTGACGTTTCCAATTACTGCCTTCTTGCTTTGAACCTTGGTAGGAGACCCTTCTGTTCTGCGACGATCCATTCTGGGACGATTGCTGAATTCCATGTTGTTAAAGTTAACTTCCAATTAAGAATTAGGAGCGGGCCCCCCGGGATTCGGACCCGGGGCCCCCGGGTGTCTTCCTTTCGGTAAAAGCCCGGTGCTCTACCTGGCTGAGCTAGGGGCCCTTGCGAGAAGCCAAGCCCTTCCTAAGCTCTATTAGAGCTTTCCCTTGAGTATATTCGTGTTAGATTACTCAGGGCAAATTCTTACTGTACATTGTGGGAGGAAGAATTAACAGCTTGCCTCATGCTTACGAACCCCCGTCATAGTTTTGCGCGCAGAGGTGTGTCTATGATTAATCCAGAAAATCCAATAGTAAACCGACTTTTCTTTGTAAAGCCTTCTTGTACACAGCTGCTGCAGATGCAGCGTCCTGAATCGCAAGCCCCGTAGAATCAAACATGGTAATTTCCTTGTCAGATGTCCTCGCTGATTTCTTGCCAGTGATCAAATCACCAATCTCTGCATACACATCCCCGGCATTCATTATGCCACTGCTTATTGGAACGTTTATCTCCCCACCGTGCGAAGCCTGTTCAAGATCATCAACTACAACTTTTGCCCTCTTTAGGATCTTCGGGTCAAGTTCTTGCTTGCCAGGGGCGTCAGCACCAACTGCATTGATGTGAACGCCTTCCTCCACCCACGCATCCATCACAATTGGAGCTTTAGTAGGTGTTATCGTAGTCACAATATCACTCCCCTTTACTGCATCGGCAACTGTAGTAGCAACTTCTATGTGTATTGAACCGAAGATTTGGCTCATATGCGATGTAAACTCCTTTGCCCTGCTTATGACCCTGTCAAAGACCTTCATGTATTTTATATCCCTGACCTTTACTATAGCTTCAAGCTGTGCCTGAGCCTGAGCGCCCGCACCAACCATCCCAAATATATGGGCCTCTTTTCGGGCCAAAAGGTCTGTGGCTATGCAGCTCGCTGCACCGGTCCTTAATGCTGTCAAGAGCGTCGCATCCATTATGCACAGTGGAGCTCCCGTTTCAGGTGAGACCAATACTGTAACTCCCATCACCGACGGAATGCCTTTTGCCCTATTCTCTGGGTGCGAATTGACTATCTTTACAGCAGCAATATCGGAACCTTCAAGATACGAAGGCATGCTCCTAAGATCGCCTTGGTAGTTTTTGAAGAAGAGGAAGTTCTTGGCAGGCATCTGAACCTTACCCTCGCTCTTCTGCACGAAAGCGTCTTTTACTGCGGTAACTATTTCGTCTAAGGTGACAAGCGCCTTAATGTCAGACCGATTCAGGATTAAAGTTTCCAATTCCCACTAACCTTCAATTTGGGAGTATATTTGTTCGCTTATCTGACTAATAATAAATACGGTCATTCTGAATCCGGGAGATGTTGGAAAAGAGAATAATATACGAGCTCGACCCGCCACACTTACTCGGAGAAGGGCCTCTAAGTAAGGACGATATTGAAAAAAGATTAGAGGTTCTTCGCAGCAGGGTAGACCTCCTTGAAAGAAATGTAGATAGTATACTTATTACAGATTCTGTTCTAGGCATTCCGAGGGTTCCTGCAATATATGTGGCTGACCATCTTGTAAGTAATAGGTCTAAGAAGGGTAAGAGTACCAGTTTGATGTGCACGCTCAGAACATGCGATCATTCTGTAAATGCGATAATCCAAATGGTCTTTCAGGCAATGATCTCTGGAATTGACGGAATATTGTTCGTTAAAGGCGATCCCCCACGCTTTGGTGGCTCGCTCAACCCAGAAGCTCCTTCGAAAGTGGTGGACAAGCTAAGAGAAATAGGCTTCAAGAGCGGTCAGATAAAATTCTACCTAGCGACCCCAACCGTTCTTAACAAGAAGGATGTTGACAGAAAGATCGCTGCCGGGGCTGACGGTTTGGTAACTCAAATCATCAGGACTCCTGAAGAAATGAAGGAAATTTCTTCGTATATTGCTGACAGAGTTCCAGAAGTCATAGGGACCGTGCTTGTCCCTACGGAGGCCAATGCCCCTTCAGCAAAAATGTTCGATTTTGACGTTTCGCTTTACTCAAGGAATCCAGCAAATTTTGTTTCAAGCATTATGAAACATTGTACTGGCGTCCTTGTTACTTCTCCACGAAGCTTTGACGATGGGTTGGCAGTAGTAAGGAAAATCTAACGTCTTCTTTTCATTGCCAACGTTAAGGGTATTATGAGTAGGAAAGTTATGATCACTCCTATCTGAGTCTGCTGCAGCAATTGTAATACAGCGTTTATGTCCTTGTTGCTCTGCTGGAGAGCTGCTTCAGTAGAGTTTAACTCCTGCATCAGGAGCGTTGTTCTTTCTTGCTCAAGCTTTAGGGTATTTGCAGTCTGCTCCAGCGAGGCTTTAGTGATGGTTGCATCCCTACGTGTAGCATCCAACACAGCTTTAGTGTTTTCAAGGTCTCTGTTGGTGTTTGCAAGTGCCTCTCTGGTATTCTGCAAAACTGAGTTTGTCTCTTGCATTTGGTTTCTTGCTATGTTCAGCTGTGAACTTACATCAGTCAACTGGTTTCTCGTGTTTGCTAGTTGCAAACTAGTTTCGTTTAATTCGTTTCTTGTCCTTGCTAGCAGGTTGAGCCTTTCTTGAGCATCGACTTGGAGAGCACTTGAAAGGAGTCTTGAAGCTACTGATGCACTTTCCAGAGCGTTTAGAGCGTTTCCTTGGTTGAGTGCTCTCTCTGCAGTTTGGATGCTTGTTAATGCGTTAGAATAAGAAGTTCTTGCTTGAGGGCTGAACCATGAATATTCGCCTAGAAGATTGGCTTCAGTCGACACTCGTTCTATCGAATTTTTAGTTGCAGTGTTAAGAGCCTTCATGCCTTCTGTTGCAAAATCCTTTGCCGAAAATATGTTCTGGACAGAAAGTTCCCAGCGTCCCTGCTGAAAATGTTCCACACCCTTGCTGTAGTAAGAATCTGCTTCAGCAAGCATTGCTATTGCATCTCGAATTTCTGAGCCAAATCTTGATACCTGTGCCAGTACTGTCTTGATTGAGGCCCGTTCTTCTCCAGTCTCAAGTATCAGGTCACTGGCGTGGAGGTAGTTTGCCATGTCGAAATACCCTCTTGCAACATCTCCTCCGTATCGGGGTTCAAAACCAAGATCAGGCCACCATGACCACATCATTTTCATGTATTTGATGCCTTTACTTGCCGTCTTGAACAGCTCTATATTGAAATCTATACTGAAGGTGCGTTCAAACCAGGTCTTGCTTGCATCAGGTTTTGATATTGCTGTAATGTTAACGGAGCCTTTCTGGACATAGTCTTTGAGAATCTGAGTCTCTTTTGCATCTGGCATATACGATTGAGGATAAAGACCCCACCAGCTGCCTCTGTATGTCTTGAATATTGTCAAACCTTGAACCTGCCTGTGTTCTGCATCATCATACCTCATCTTTGCAAGCCATTCTGCAGCAAGTTTTGCAGATTCCCGGTACTTGCTTAAGCCAGTTATTTCGCTAAACTGTAACAGAGGACTTATAGCACCTGCAGCACTCCATACTGCTTGGGCTTTTGCAAATCCTTCTCTATTCCGTCCAGTCACGTTGTAGGCATAGTAGAAGCCTCCAATGGCGTTTGTATCATTGCTATAGGAGTGGTCTCCCCATGGTAGCAATGATGAAGTTGTCTGCCAAGAAAGCAACCACTCTGCATATTTCGCAGCTCCTCCAGTAGGTCTTTCCTTCGTACCTCCTTGACCGTATAAATAAGTTGAATTTCCCGTAAATTGATGCGCAAGTATCCAAGCTGATAGCGAATATCCTGCATGATTTGTTAGGGGGTCAGGGTTGAACCTAGTTCCAGCCCAGATATATGGCAGCGAACCATCTATCTTTGTATCATTCGTTTTGGTTGGATCATACTGCAGCCTGAGCATAAGCTTGGCAGCATTTTCTGCAGCTCGGAGATAGGTTGCATTCTCCGTGATTCTATGCATTTCCAACAGAACGGTTGCCGATTCTGTGGTTTCGAACATCCGCGGAAGCCACCTCCTCTGTATGTAAGATTGCGGTGTTACTGGGAATGCTCCAGAATAGTTTCCGCTCTTGACTTGAATCCGCAGTAGCCATTCCGCGTATTTTGTCAGAAGAGGGAGGACGCTTTTGTCACCTGTAATATCATAATACAGTATTATTGCCTTTGCTATAGGGTTGCCATGCTCTGGAGATGGAAATGAGGAGACTAAAACAACGTTGTCATCTTGCGTTCCATAAATACCGTCCTTGCCTGCAAGCACATTGCTCTGCTCCGCAAAGTAGCCGCTGTTGTCTATAAGGAAGGTCAAGTTTCCTACCGTAACATTCGAAATTGCCCTGACTGCGACATGAGGACTGGGCATTTGCGCCCTTCTGAAATAGTCTAGATAGATGGTGAATCTTGCAAGATATGCAGGGTCTTTTGTGAACAGGTACGAGCGTAGAAGTGCCTGAGCTGCTAGGCCTGAATCATGGCCTCCTATCAGGAAAGCCATGTTCTGCTTTTCGCCAGCAGTAATTCCTGCTGCGCCTCCCATTATTGTCGCATTGTCATACCAGAATGGATCAAGACCCCATGCTGAACTGTTGTGATATGGTATGCCCCAGCCTGCTTCTGGCGGCGTGATGGCAAAGGAGGATATCCATTCCGCAGCTTCGACTCCTCGAAGATAATACTCAAACGACATTGATTTTGGAGACTGCGCCAAGGACGTTGGCAGAAACGAGATGCTTATTATTACTACAGCAAGTATTGCTGTCAATTTCCTATATAGCATTGCCCGAAATTAGGGCAGTTGGGTAAAAAAGCACAACGTTTCAGATAATTATGGAATTAGCTTGACGCTGCCCACAAGCCTACATTCCCTACCTGAGCTGCAATCAAAGACCAAACCAATAAGAAGCTCTGTTATTGGCGGAATGCATTGTTGGGCCCGTAGCTCAGCATGGACAGAGCATCGGCCCTCTAAGCCGGGGGTCGTGGGTTCAAATCCCACCGGGCCCGCTACCTCCTAGTGCATTTAATAAGATTAAATATTAGATAATATGCGATGCAAGTTAGTGAGCCCGATCCTTTGACGCTCTTCTTCTCAGGCATAAAGAATAAAGTTACTAGGGACAGATATGAGCGAAGGCTTGTTAACTTCCTAGAAAAGGCATCTCTTGAAGGTTCATCACCCAAGCAAAAGGCTCGAAGCTTTGTCAAGATTGGAAAAGAAAATCCTTCAGCGGCTGAAAATATCGTCATGAAATATTTGCTCTACCAAAGAGCTAGAGTCGAAAAAGGAGAGATCTCTGCAAGCACCCTTCCAAACTACTGGAAGCCTATCAAACTGCTTTGCATAATGACTGATATTTCATTAAATTGGACAAAGATGACAAAGGGAATGCCCAGAGGCAGATCATACGGTAGAGACAGAGCTCCAGAGAAGGAAGAGCTCAGGAAACTTATGAACTATCCAGACAGACGCATCAAACCTATTGTTCTGCTGATGTCCTCTTCTGGAATTAGATTAGGTGCATGGGATTATCTGAAATGGGAGCATATCAAGCCAATTTACCAAGATAATAAACTGGTAGCTGCAAGCATTGTGGTATATGCCGGAGAGCCTGAGCAATATGAAACCTTCATCACTCCAGAGGCATATGAAGCGGTCAAGGAATGGATGGACTTTAGAGCTTCTCATGGAGAAACTATCTCAAAAGACACATGGGTCATGAGGAATTTATGGGACTCTACATCGTCTAATCATAAAGGGCTAGCTTCTGCTCCGCATAAACTGGCACCATCGGCAATAAAGCGAATACTAGAAAGAGCTCTATGGGCTGAAGAGCTCAGAACCCCCCTCGAGAAAGGACAGAAGAGGCATGAACTCATGCCAACACATTGCTTCAGAAAGTACTTCAAGACTACTACCGAGGGCCATGTCCCATCTTTGTATATTGAATCCTTTCTTGGACATGATATTGGTCTAGCTGCTTCGTACATGAAACCTAATCGGAGGCAGTTTCTTGAAAACTATCTCAGGCTTGTTCCACATCTATCAATATCTGGAAATGCTAGCAATGTAAAGCCTGAGCATGTCAATGAATTGGAACAGAGAGTTGTTGTTCTGGAGAATTTACTGGAAAAAATAGGCGTAAACGCTCTGCTAAAAAGAAGTCAGGAGCTCGTATTCAGCGGGAAGGAATTGGAAGCACAAGAGATGCAAGATTTGAGGGAACAAGCCACAGCACTCAAGCAAAGAGCTCAAAGAGCAAAGAAATAGCCCATAGATTAGTCATGAACTTGCTCAGCAAGGGTTCCAAGGATGCCCATGTGGTTGCTCAACAATAGCCCAGATGGGATGCCAGCTTTAATCAAGCTCTTTTTATAATATAGCCTTCCCATAACCTGCCTTCTTTATCCGTGTGCTACCACGTACATAACTCAGGAAACCTGCCAAAGTCTTAGTTATCTCCTGACTGCCCAGATGGATTTCATGAGCTCTATCCAGAGCATCAGCATGAGCAAGAGCTAGCCGAGTCATGAAACACACCTGCTCCCATGCCAATCTTGATTAAGTTTCGAATAGTTAACCGTTAAGTTTCCTTCAAAACTGATAATGTCAATACTAACCAAACTCCCGAACAACCGTCTGTTAGCATTGTTTAATTAGTGATGTTATTTTGAGCGTCGCACAATCAAACTATTCTAAAGTTAACAGCGTAAACGTCAATCATTGACATAGCAGATCTTGACGAGATTCACGAACAAAAGGAAAGCCTACCGACTTCCGCAGGGGTATTTGATAAAATTGACCAATAATAGATCAGGATATCCTATTAGTGATTAGCCTAAACAAGTAATCCTACTTCATCTGGGTTTAAATATAACGCAGAAATTTAGACAAGCATGGCTGGCCACTGGTGGGTAGTCCCAGGTCATAAGGAACACAGGTCAGCTATCTTTAGGAGAGTTTCTCTATAGATTTAAAGATTCGGTGACCTTATCTTGATTGAAGCTGTTGTTTTGTTTAAAGACGGTAGATTTTCTCTCAATATAGGGAGAAACAAATCCAGACTAATGTACGGTTCATTCGATTCGGATATGATTGATGATCCTAGAGTCGAGGCTTTGATTGGATACCTCTTGTTAGTTCGAGATAGGAGGATTCCAACAATTGGAATGATTATCAGAGAGGTTTTGAGCATTAAGAGTGGTAACAGATCTGGATTCTCGATAAATAAGATGGATGTGCTTAAGATAGCTTATTTGTTGCAGTATGCGGTGTATAGAGGTAGTGATGAGATAGTTCTCAGAGAACATTTGGCTGGTTTGAGAAAGAGGGTTCCAAAGGAAGTTCTAAATTCTCCAAGAATATCATATGTTAGTAAGGAGGTGTCTTCTTGGGTTTAAGGTCTCCGTTATACACATCAATAGCTGGTGGAGAGGTAGAGAAATCTTCTTGCTATTGATAAGAATGGAAATCTTTACTACAACGATAATATTGCAGGTATTATCTGGAAGATACCTAGAAGCTAAGGTACGATACCCCTTTCCTAATAACATGAGAGGCCTGCCAAGCGTTTTGTTTTAGAATCCTAGACTCTCGAAGAGCCAAATACCCGCAGGCATTGAAGCCGCCTTCTCGCTGATTTTGAGCCTTTTTGGCTGAACTTCAACTTTTCACCCTCATCTTCTTCCCAATCTGAATTCTGGCCATCTCCAAAGCATGATTCTTTGAACAGGCCACAGCAGGACTGTTAACTTCCATCGGTAGTGGAAATACCACTTCACACCCTATCATCTCACATCTCTCGACTAGATATTTTCCGACATTCCCATCTTGAATAAAAACTGAGAAGTCCATCGGATTTACTGCCTTCGATTTATCCAATCTTCCTCACTCCTTTCAACACTGATTCTGTTTGCTTATAAGTCATACCGACATTATGCGTGTAGAAAGACCTTATCGAAGCGTAGATCCTTTCCCTTGCACTCTTCCTTAAACTACCGAGTGTATCCCCCTCTACGAATCCCTTGAGCATGTCAAGATGCTCAATTAGGGTATGATTATTTCCGTCGATGCAATCTTCTATAAGCTGATCTGGCGTCTTCCTGATACCAATTTTCGTAAGATACTCCAAGTACCTTGCAAGATGATAGAGACCCGTTCTCCTTCCCGTACCTTCTTTCAGACCTTTACTCCATCTCTTGACTGTTTCATATTCCAGAAGCCATTCGTACCGTTTGGCTAGAAGAAGGTAAGCCATCACCTTAGGGTAGGAAATACGCTAAATAAAACTAGATGATTGGTAGCCCCGCCCAGATTCGAACTGGGGTCACCGGCTCCAAAGGCCGGTACTCAAGGAGCATAAGCTCTTGCTTGACCGCTACACTCCGCGAAGATTTCTCCACGGGGCTTTCGGGGCTGAAAGCCCTCCAAATAACTACGAATTAAGGTCTTTCCATTCAAGTCACTCAGGATGATGATTCTGCTGAATGCGTATGGGATGCGATGTCACCTCATCGCTATTTATATACAGGGGTTACTTTTCACGTATAAGATATCTTTTCTTAGTAACTTTTGAGTTTATGTGATGGGGGGGCCCTATACTATACATAGACATGTTATATTAGGGCTTTATAATGTAGCCCCAGTCGATAGAAGATAACCTGAGGGTACCCTAAGCTGTGTCTAAAACTTGGAGAGTATCTCCCCAAAGGAATCCTCGTCACCTAATGTCGAAAGACCAAGAACTATCCTGTCCTTTTGGGCAAGCTCTATCGCCAAAGGATCAACAACCTTTGGTCCATGCAGGACTACCATCCTCGGCTTTAGCTGTGAAACCCTTATGGCTACCAGAGGAGACCTCCCCATCCCAACCTTCGTAAATACAAGCACTCTTTCTGTGGTAGCCCCAAAAATCCTGTAAAAGTCCAGTCCAGAAAGCGTATAGATGGTATTGATACTATCAAGAACCGTATAACCATAAAGCTTTGGATTGATGCCGTCGGCGTCGGTAAGAGCTTGGCCCGATAAAGCCTCTAAGACTGTAGAAGCCTTGACAGGGGATTTGAATTCTCCCATGGCAAGAATCTCCTTCCTGTCAGCAGTAAAGATCAATTTTTCCAGAAGCTTGCTCTTCTCCTGATCCAGTTTGACAAGGTTTTCGATGTACCTTCTAACGAAGACAATGCCTGGAGACACTCTCCTCCCGCTTTCATAATCGCTCAACACCGATGGAGAAATCGACATGCTTTTTGCAAGCGAGCTCTGGTTGATCCCCAACCTCTCCCTCCACGATCTAAGCATCAGGCCAGGGTTCGCACTGAGAAGTACGTTGCCCCCGACCTTGGCAACGATTTCGTTAGCGGAGGGATTCATACCATAAGCTAAAAGGCTAACTCTTTTTAATATTTCACCGAACTTTTTAAGCATCCATAAAGAATAGCCTTGTCTCCCCTTTAGTGAAGAGTTCAGATTCCCGTACTTCTACGACTACTGGCAAGTCCGAAACAACTTTCCCCAGCGTCATACAGCTTCTCTGTGGGAGCATTCTCACAATGGCCTTTATCGTTTCAGCATCTGCAGTGGTTGCCTTGGAGATTAATTCAAGGTCGGCATCATTGGTAAAATTGAAGAGGAAGACGTTATCTGCCTGCCTATAGACGCCGGCGCCCAAGGCATCTGGCTGGTTTGTTATGAAGGTCGTAAATATTCCGAAATGGCGCATTCTTGTTACAATGTCATCCCAGTGGGTTTCCCGCAGGTACAGATGGGCTTCTTCTGCAAATAGGAATACTGGAGGTATCTTCCTCTGCTCCAAAAGATCAACCAATTTAGAGAGCATAAACTCGATAGTGATCCTCCTTGCATGAGCAGGGATGTGTGCGAGTGAGATTACGATTAATGCTCCTTTGGAGAATTTTGCAATGATATCTTCAAAGCGTATTGACCTTTCTCCCTCTTTTGCAAACAGTCTTGACGAAAGGAGCGTATGATATCTTGCAAACAAAGCATCCTTGACAAAATCATTGGCCCTCCACATGGAGATTGCTTGACCAAGCTCTTCCATTGTAAGTTGATCCTCCTTGCGGAGATGGTCCCAGATTCTGATGAATTCCCTCAGAGAGGCCCCTGGCAGATCGAGCGTGTGCTGCAGAATAGACGTCATGGAACGCAGACCAACATATCCAAGATCTAACTTCATAGATTCTCCAGGCACCAGCCTAACCATTCTTGAAGAGATGCTGCTCTGCTCCCCATTCTTCTTGACGTCTAAAGATGTATATTCATCGTTGATATCGAAAATAAAGACGAAACATCCAAGCTCTACAAGGCTTGAAGATAGCATCTTTGCAAGATGCGACTTGCCAGATTCCTTCTTGCCAGTTATGATGTTCAACCTTCCATCTATGGTTTCTGCAAGAATCTCGAAATCTTCACCAGATCTGCCCTTCCCCAATTCTATTGCCCTCCTCCCCTGCCTGCCCACTGTCGCAAAGAGCTCCTTGAGTGAAATCTTGGAAACTTTGGAACTCACTCTTGAGGGTAGCCAGTCATGCGAAGTTCTGAATTTTCCGTTTTTTATTATGCCTCTAGCTTTACAGTGGAGTAACCGTGAATCTCTTATTAGAGAGGAAACGCTCTTAATTTCGTATGGGTCATGTTCAGCGCCTCTAATCGATGCTTCCATTACTTGATCTCTGACAATTTCCTCAGCAAGGCCAGGTGCATCAAGGTAGGTTTCGTTAAAGACCTGCACTACCAACTTACTTCTGCCCGAACCATCCTCAATCAGCAGATATTCGCCTTGGCTGACAACTTCGCCAGGAAGTGCAAGGATGAGTATCTCGCTCCCCGACTTGCCGAATATCTTCATTTTGGTCTCCTTCCTGCAGACCACATCCAACCAAGAATAGCCTGTCTTTGATCATCTGAAGGAACCTCTACAAGATCGAACTCGTTACCGAGCCTGCTCTTCAGACAAGTGTCTTCATGCTGTGTAAAGACGCAGAAATGGTGTGCAAGTCGCAATGAATCTGGGTACCCTCTATCAAAATGATCGTTTGCACTTAATCTCTCCAGAACATTGATTCCAGTTTCCTTTGGAATGTCCAACCTGAAGACGAAACCGTCGTCGCGAAACTTTGCAAGTATTAGTTCAATTTCCGGCGAATGTTTCACAGCTATTTTTGGAGATTTTATGTAAAATGGGGCCCCTTTGATCGAGAACAATGACGAGGCTGCATCGCAAAGATTTCTTATTCGGGAAACCTTTGTAAAACCCAAAATTGTGTTGTTTTTCTGTCTTGCTAGGGCAAGCATCCTTTTCTCTTCTAGTTCTAAGCTAGAAACCCCGTACCCAAACGTCCCGTCCACTAGAACTATTGAATCCTTTAGATAACTCAATAACGCTGCAAGAATAGAACGCTCTAACGCTTTTCTGAGAAGTGACTGCGAGAGAGCCTTATCCTCAGCTATCGAACTTGCTAACGTTTCTCTATTTACGCAAAACTTTGACATCACGAATTCAGGAGTTACGTGATAGGGATACGGGCCAAGTCTGAGATACGCCATTGGTCCCCCATTGCTAGAGAATACAGTTGACGCCCTCACAGCAATTATGCTGCCATCTTCAAGATCACATACAGGAAGTGAGGAAGAGTCTATTCCGACTACCAATGTAGACGTGATGTCGTTGTTAAAGAAATTTGGTTCGCCTAGACTCTTTCCAGATAGTGATGAAATGGGCTGCATTGACCTTCCTCCAGAGCAGTAGACTGCTCTCCTACCGCGAAGACTGCTTAGGTCTTGTGACACAAGTTTGCTAATCTTAGAAATCAGCTCTTGAAATAATTGTTCTTGGTTCAAGTTTATTCTGGAAAAAGGAAGGTTTAACTGTATGCCCATGTTGCCCAACAACATAGTTACAGGTGTGGATATAAATGTTGTGCATGTTGCCCAACAATATCGTGCAAGAGGGTATATACAACGTCTAGTCCTACGATCGTTACAGTTCGTCTGAAGAGAGGCTCATGGGAAGTAGAGATCACATGCCCAGAAGACAAAGTAAAGCAAGTCGTTGAGAATGTCCTTTCCAGCCTTGACGTGAAACTGCGGGAAGAGCCTACCACGACAGTAACAACAACATCTAATGAACCAATAGAAAGGAAAAGAGAACGCCATGTCATATGCAGAGACCTCTTACTGGTACTTTGGCAGGAAAGCTGGTTTTCATCGGAACGAAACCTGACTGAAGTCTATGAGGAACTTGGTAGGAAAGGATACCATTACGACAAAACGAGCATATCGCATTCGCTTGCCGATTTGGTTCGAGAAAATATTTTGACGAGGGTTGGTTCGATGAGAAACTACAGGTACGTGCAGAAGAGGCCGCCGAAGAATTAGTTCTTCTTTGAAAGTGTATTTGTTAACCAGTTTATCCCAGCGGTCGTTATCCTGTATTTTGCTGTGCTGTCAATGCTCTGCCTTTCTACGTATCCGACCTTCAGGACTTCACTGAGCCTCGAGCTTATGGATTTTGGATTTATCCCTGTTGAAGAGGCTATCTCTGCCAATGTCAGGAAATCGCCATGTGCCCTGCCAGTCTCCCCCGCTATTTTAGTACCTATCAATTGGAGCAGAATCATTTCTTTGTCGCTGAATTTCCTTTCGCTGTTCCACACTCTGGGCCCTTCTGGTGTTATTTTTACATGATCTCCAAAAAATCTGATCAGCTCTGCAACTGAATAGTTAACGGAAATTTGTTTTGCAAGATCTAAGGTTGGGATTATTTTTGTCAAGTACTCGGTAACAGAAAGTAGAATAGACTCTGGACTTCCTTTGAATTCAACCGTGGTTCCTTCAAAGGTTATTGAGACCTTTAGCTCAGTTTCTTGGCTCATTGCTATGCACCGAGTGGAATTTCAAGACTGGATTGTTCTGTCTGCGCCGATAAAGATGTAGATGCTGTGTACACAAATTCTCCTCCTTCGTCCTTAAAGCGCCTTAGCTTCCCAGACTGCGCAAGACGTAGGAGAGTCACTGCTACTGACTGTTTTGGATAAATCAGGCCATAGGATTCCAAAACCTCCCTAACTTGGTTTAGTTTTCTGGGCTTCCTTCCCCAAGATTCTTTGAATATCTTCGCTATTATCTCTGACAGCGAATCTGATTTTTCAAGAGTGATTGCTGGCATAACTTCCTGATCTCCCTTCTGGGTTTTGGGCTGCTCAATCTGCTCCTTTGTCTGCATTTTTGGAACTTGCGCTCTTTCTGGAAGCTGGGCCAGCAAGTCGGGCAAAAGTGCGATTACGTCCCTCAGCTGCTCTATCGGAGCTTCAATTTCAATTTCTGCTGAGGGGATTCGCAGTCGAATCTTTGCAGGAGAGGACAACATCAAGATTCGATCCAGAGAATTAGATATATCTTGCTACAGTTAGCGACATGCATGACTTGGGTACCCTCAGGTTATCTTCTATCGACTGGGACTACACTATAAAGCCCTAATATAGCATGCTATGTATAACTAACTACTAGGCCCCCATCTTAAACTCAAAAGTTACCAAGAAAAGATACCCTATATGTGTGGAGTAACCCCCGTATAAAAGCAAAGTAGATGAATTACACTAGTAATCTATTACCGGCACAATGGCACCAGACTTGTTTCTTCTGCATATACCTAATTCTGCCAAGCAATCTCTTAGCTGCTCAGTCTTCAAAATCGGGCCGTCCTTGCATACCAGATACTTGTCTATCGAGCAGCTCCCGCACAGGCCTATCCCGCAGAGCATTGACCTCTCCAATCCAAATTGTACTGGGATTCTTTTTGATTCAGCAACATCAAAGATGCTCCGCAATTCTATCTCGCCTACTCCTGCATGGACGCTATCAAACCTGCCTTCTTTGATAAGATTGGCTGCAACTTCAGAAGCTTTGCCCTGCACCGCTTCACTCCCATCGCCGGTAACTGCCACAACCTTGCACATCTTCGATAATTCCTCGTAAAAAATTAACCCGTCTTTACTTTTGGCATGCAGTACAAAAGTTGCAGAAAGCTTCTTCGCTTTGATCCGCTTAGCAAGGGCGAAAAGAGGAGATAGCCCGCTTCCACTTCCGACTAGCAGAATGTCCTTACCAATTATTGAATAAGGGTTTCCATAAGGCCCCCTGAGCCATATTGTATCGCCATCCTTCATCGAACATAGTGCAGTGGTACCGGGGCTGTAAGGCCATACTGTAATTGAACAGACGTCTCCCATGCGGGAGAGGTTCATCGGTATTTCTTCAATGCTAGGAAGCCAGACCATGACAAAGTTTCCTGGGGAGGCGTTCAAGCACATCTGATCCTGAAAGAATATGCTCTTGACAGAGCCCTTCTCCGTCAGAACTTCTTTGACTTTTACTGGTCGTGGCCTGCTAACTAGAGTGCGCGAGTCCCACAAAATCTGATACCCTCTTGTACCCCTTCCTTGCCATATACCTTTTAATTCCGTTCAGTATTTCTTCAATCACTGTTATAGGTTTGTGAGCAAGAATGGTTCCAATCTGAACGGCAGATGCCCCGGCAAGGATGAACTCTACAGCGTCCTGCCAGCTATCTATCCCTCCACATCCAATTACAGGTATCTTCACATACTCGGCAATTTCATAGACACATCTTACTGAAATTGGATGCAAAGCTTCTCCAGACAGGCCTCCAAACCTGTTCGATAGATACGGCACAGCTGATTCAACCTCTATAGCCATTGCCCGAATAGTGTTAGTTGCAGTTATACCATCAGCCCCGGCTTCTTCTGCAGCCTTTACTGTTTTGAGCATCGTTTCCATCCCCGGCGAAACTTTTGCGAATACAGGTTTCGATGTGCTTTTTCTTACTGCTGCGACTATTCGTGAAACAAGATCAGTGTCCTGGCCGACTTCGGTTCCAACCCCTTTTACGTGCGGGCACGAGAGGTTCAACTCAAAACCATTAGCACCTGCAGAATCGAAAAGTTTAGCCATTTTCTCAAAGTCGCTTGGGTCAGAGCCAAACATGCTCGCAATTACTGGAATCTTTTTGGCTGAGATTTTCTTTAATTCTTGTGTAAAGGCATCTGCACCGGGATTACCCAGACCTATAGCGTTGATATAGCCAGAATCAACCTGGACTACTGTAGGCGGCTTGTAGGCCTCTCTAGGCAGCAGAGAAACTGATTTCCATATGACTGCTGAAGCTCCAGCATTGTATATTCTCTCGAAGACCTCTGCTGAGTGACCCAAGATTCCAGAGGCGAGTATGATAGGGTTGCGGAGGGATAATCCCGCTACTTGAACTTCAAGCGAAATCCGTGCTTGCAAATAGAAACCTTTACACAAGCATTTATCTTGAGGGCTTTAAGGCTTATCGGGAAGCGAGATATTGGTAACACTATTCATCACAGAAGCAGGATTGATATTGCTGGACGACAGCTTGACTCCTTTAACCACCGTAAGGTTTGCCAAAGGGAGAGAGAATGCAGAATTCAAGGAAAGTCAAGAGGGACACGGCTCTGCAGTTTCCGCATTAATAGATGAGTGTCAGAGACTAAATGTGAAGTCAATTTCAATGCCGAATTCTGCTCTGCAAGAAGCTTTTGCAGCTAAAGGTTTCGAAACTTCAGTAATAGATGCACCAACAGCATCACAGATAAATGCAAAGAAACTAGAAATTTTACTGTCTTCAAACACCTTCAGATCTGAGATTGAGGCGAGGGAATTTCTGAGAAACTTTGCCATAGAAACATCCAAAGAGCGCATCAGGGAGCTTTCTGCTCAACCAGACCTGCAGGTTATGGAGGGTGTTCAGGGTTTAGATGAGATGGACAAGGCATTGAATGTTGCTGTTGCAAGACTCAAGGAATGGTATGGCCTCCACTTTCCAGAGCTTACAGGTTTAGTCGATGATCCTATAGGGTATGCAAAGGTTGCCTTAGTTGGAACTAGGGAGAAGATAGATGAAAAAGTGCTTGAAGGCTTGAATCTGTCACCGAAGAAAATCGAAACTACGATGATAGCCGCAAAAGTATCCAAAGGAGGTACGATGTCAAAGGAAGATGCTGCCATGGTAGCATTGCTTGCAGAGACTGTTATGTCACTTTCAGCATCGAAAGACAGGCTACAGAGATATGTTGAATCTTCAATGAGGAGGTTAGCACCCAATGTCAGTGCGGTTGCTGGAGAAACTATCGGTGCACGCTTAATAGCAAAGGCAGGGGGGCTTGCCAGACTCGCGAAATTACCCTCTAGCACGATACAGGTTCTCGGTGCAGAAAAAGCTCTGTTCAGAGCTCTAAAGACAGGCTCAAGACCTCCCAAGCATGGCATACTCTTTCAGCATGAGCAGGTACACGGAGCACCCAAATGGCAGAGAGGCAAGATTGCTAGGTCTCTGGCAAGCAAAATTGCAATAGCCGCAAGGGTCGATATGTTCAGGGGAGAGAAGCAAGAGGGTATAGAGAGCAAGTTTGCCAAGAGGCTCGAAGAAATAAGAGAGAAGTACAAAGAACCTCCTCCTGAAGAGCCAAAGAGGCCATTCAAGAAGTTCGTGCCAAGAACAAGGGATAGGCGTGAAAGGCGAAGAAGGTAGAGCCCAAAAGCTTCTATGGGTAAACATCGACAACCAGCAGAAACTCGCCACGCAGAATTTGAGTGCAGGAAACAAGGTCTACGATGAAAGATTAGTTTCAATAGGCGGCATAGAGTATAGGGTCTGGGATCCTTTCAGAAGCAAGCTCGCAGCAGCCATAACTAAGGGGCTTGAAACAATGCCCATCGAAGAAGGCTCCTCAGTGTTGTACCTTGGAGCATCAACAGGAACCACGGTCAGCCACATTTCAGACATCATCGGAAAGTCCGGGATAGTTTATGGGGTTGAAGTTTCTGCAAGAGTTGCCAGAGAATTCATAGAGAATGTTGCTGAGAAGAGGAGTAACATAATTCCCATGGTCGCTGATGCTAGGAAGCCAGAGTCTTACGGCGTTATCCTTTCCAAAGTAGATGTAGTCTATGCCGATATTGCACAGCCAGATCAGACACAAATTACCATACAAAACTGCCATGCTCATTTGAAGAAGGGAGGGTATCTGCTTATGGTAGTGAAGTCTAGAAGCATAGACGTGACGAAGGAGCCAAGAGAGGTCTTCCTCGAAGAAACAAAGAAACTACAGGATGCTGCCTTTACCATAAGGCAGGTCCTAAAACTTGAACCATTTGACAAAGATCATGCAATTATACTTGCTTACCTGCCAGCATAATTGACAAGTGAAAATTGATGATAAACATTAAATTTTTCCAATTATAAGCTATCCATATGTCAGACCCTGTAGATTGGTGGCTTAGGAAAAGAAGAGACCCATTCAGAAAATTCTTTTCGGATGAATTCTTTGAAGAGTTTGACAAATTATTCGAAGAAATGTTCAAGGACGTGGAGAAAAAGTTCCCCGAAGAGCTGATAAGGGAAAGGAAGCTTCCTGATGGGACAATGGTCAGGGAGGCTGGACCTTTCATCTATGGCTATTCAGTTACCGTAGGGCCCGATAGAAAGCCAGAAATCAGAGAATTCGGAAACATAAAGCCGCAGGAGCATGGCGAGAAGCCCTTTGAAATTACTGATAAAAGGGAGCCTCTTGTAGACATCATCGAAGAGGATGGCAGGATACGGGTTGTTGCAGAGATGCCTGGTGTCGAGAAGGAGCAGATAAAGATCGAACTTGTAAATGGGAAACTGCAGATTTCAGTCGATGGTGACAGGAAATATTTCAAAAGCATAGATTTGCCGGCAAAAGTAGAGCCAGAGCAGACAAAAGCAATCTACAAGAACGGGATTCTTGAGGTTACTCTAAGCAAGGTCAAGCCTGCAGCCAAAACCGGCAAGCACATCAAGGTTGAGTAAAATCATCTAGTTTTGGTGTGATTCTGAGCCAGGTCTTCCAAGACCGTCTGGCAAACGGAGGTATTGATACCTCCTTCTTCACCCATTTTTGCAGAAATTCTATCGTCTGAGCATCAGAGGGGTAGCCTGAACCCACATCGCCAAATTCGCGCCCTATTTTCTGCACGTGCTTGTCCCTTGTAACTTTAGCAACTATCGATGCAGCGGAGACTGCGGTGTAGATTTCATCAGCGTGGTGCGAAACTACAAGTTTCCTATCCTTCTCCATTATGCTGGAAATTATCTTTGCAAACCTTCTCGGGTTAATGTCGCAGGAGTCAACATAGGAAACTTCTGCATCAAGGCTAGAAAGTATCTTTGCTATGGATTTTGCTTCAAGATAATTCAAACCTTTTAGTCTTATTTTGGGTTCAACATATCTGTCAATATCCGAAGGCGCTAGCACTTCTGTTTTGACATTCTCGCAGAGTTTCAGGATTTGCGGATAAAGCTTGGACCTCTGTGCCGGGCTAAGCTGCTTAGAATCCTTTACACCAACTCTTCTAAGCTTATCTATTGCAGACATGGATGCAGAAATTCCAGAAACTACTAGAGGCCCTATAATAGAACCCCTTCCCGCCTCGTCAACACCTGCAACTATCATCTGGTCTCCTCCAACGCCTGCAAAATCGTGTCTTTAAGTTTCTTTTCAATCGAATCCCGATTTTCTTCAGTTATATCAATAACTTCGACGCTAGGATTGGCCTTTATTTCTTCAATCAAAGGATCTACTAGCCTCTTGTGTATAGAGCCTAGAACTGGTTTTGACGATGCTGTGACCTTCTGCACTGCTCTGCGAAATTCCGGGCTGAACAGTTCCATAGGTCCCATCTCGTCGCACACTACAAGGTCATATTCAATTGCACTTTCTAGGGCCCTTGAGCCAATCTCAGCCAAATCCTTCAAGTTCACTTTGTATTTGCCTACGCGGGGGCCATATGGCTGGTTTGTGGAGGCAAGCATACCGCTCTTCCTAGAAGCAATATCAACAATCCTAAACCCTGTGCGTTCTCCCTTCTCCCTGATCTCCTTTGTTATTATTCCGCCAACAGTAAACCCTTCCGACCTTACGGCTAATACTACCCTCGAGATCAGAGTCGTCTTTCCCGAGCCTGGATCCCCAGTCACAAGCCATGCCCTTTTCTGTTGCATCAGAGGCTAAAAAGTCAGGGCAGAGATAAACCTGAGGCTTATGCTGATGCAATAACTTATATTATTCCTATCTATAGAGGGGTTGGCGATTGAGCGTAACTGAAGAAGCGGCATTGGCCGAAATGACAAAGAGACTCGATTCGCTCGCTGTCTACAAAAGAGGGATTATAACTCAGCTCAGGGAGCTGAATCAGCGAGGGAAGGAACTACAAGTCGAGTTTGGGAAGCTTACCGAGAGGCTACGAACCGAAAGGGACCAGTTAAACGAGCTCTTTCCAAGATTGAAGGAGTACAAAGATAAGAGAATTGAGATTATATTAAAACTGAAAGAAGGCAAGGAGCAGGTTAGGAAAGTTGGAACGACTCTAAAGGGCTATGAAAAAGGTGGTTTTGAAAGTGATAAAATTCTTACAGAGAAGCTTAACAAGATCGAGTGGAAGCTTCAGACAGAGAGACTGACTAGGGAAGAAGAGAAGGAACTTGTCCAGCTTGTAAGGGAGCTCGAGGCAAAACTAAAGCGCTACAAGAAGGTAAATGATACTCGCCAAGAGTTTAGGGGTATTATTGGTGATGTCAACGAGCTTAGCGACAAGGTAGATGAAATAGATGTTGCTGCTGACGCAATAAGGGAAGAGATAGGCAAGAGGAAGGAATCTGTGCACCAGCTCCTAACGCAGAGGCAGAAGATACTAGATGAGATCAAGGAACGTGGCAAGGACATTGGAGAACTTAGGACGCAGCTCGACAAAGCATATGCAGAATTTGAAGATATCAGGAAGAAGAGGAACGACCTAATAATTTCGATGAAGGCTAAGGATACTGAAATTGTAATGCTGAAAAGGAAAGCCTTTTTGGAAAAGGCGAAGGACGAGGCTAAGAGCAAGCTAGAAGCAGGAATGACTTTGTCATTTGACGAACTTAGGCTTGCTCTGGGCGAAGATGCTTAATACCAAGTACCTGTTAGCAGAATATTATCAATAATGCCTCCAAGACAGGAAAGAGTATCTAAGCTACTGGTGCTGTGCGTCGACAGAGACGACGATATAGGCACAAAGGCTATGGCCAGGACTCCTGTGGTAGGAAGGGAAGCCTGCGCGAAGATAGCGTCCAGCTTGGCAATAGCAGATCCTGAAGAGGCCGATGCAAACGCGATCTTTGCAGCCATAAAGCTATATGACGATACTATTAGGAAAGGTTACGCAAGCGAAGTTGCTGTTGTTGCAGGAAGGTTCGAAGGAGGAGTCGAGGCTGATGAAAAACTCAGAAGTGAATTATTACAGATCAGTGATACCTACAGGGCCGATGGGGTAATCTTGGTGACTGATGGGGCGGAGGACAAAGAGGTTCTTCCAATATTGCAGGGCATCATGCCCGTTGTCTCGGTGAAGAGGGTTGTTATAAAGCACAGCGTAGGAGTTGAGGAAACTTACGAAGTGCTGGGACGTTATCTAAGAATGTTAATCTATGACCCAAGGTATTCAAAGTTCTTCCTAGGTCTGCCTGGGTTGTTAGTCTTCGCCTGGAGCATACTGGCATTTCTTGGCAGAATTACAGAGGCGACGACAATTTCACTTGGAATTCTAGGTGCCGCTTTCATAATTAAAGGATTCAACCTCGACAAGCATGTCCTGTCGTTGGCACATATCAAACCTTCTGGATATGTCAGGCTCTTTTCAGCATTGGCAGCTATATTATCCATAGCTGCAGGGTTCTTCCAAGGTTTTGCAAACATAGGCACAATGCCAGAGTTTGCATTTGTAACAGCCGACGCAGGGCTATTTTTCAGGTACGGGCCCAAGATTTTCGGCGAGTTCCTCTTTGCGAGCCTTAACACTATCTGGATAGGTTTGGGCCTGTTCTTTGGTGGAGGGTTCCTCGTTGGATTGATAAGGAGGAGGAGGTTTGCAGTTTTGCGCTCTACGGTAGCACTTGTAGCGCTGGCATTCATGTACCTGCCAGTTCAGCAGTTCTCTCTGTTGCTCAGAGGGGTTGGGAATACCTTTGCACTGTTGTCGATGTTGCTGATGGGGTTAGCAGCTATATTCGTGGTCATAACATTAGTATATCAGCACATCAGGGAGAGACGCGAAGCCTAAGGAAGAAGACAACTTGCTGCTTGGACTGCTAAAGACGCTTGGCGTCTACAGGTCTTACGAAAAGTACCTCTCCTATGAGATTGCAAAAGGAGATCCGCCTAAGCATGTTGGAATTATTCTGGATGGGAATAGGCGATGGGCCAAACTGCGTTCTATCCCTGCATGGCTGGGGCACTGGTATGGCGCTCAGCTTGCAGATGAAGTGCTCGAATGGTGCAGGGAGCTCAGGATCAAGGCCATCACTCTTTTCGTCCTATCGACTGAAAACATGACACGCTCTCCAGAAGAGGTTCAGGAGCTCTTCAAAGTGATAACGCGTAAGCTCGACGAGCTGCTAACCGATCCTAGAATACATGCTTACAAGGTCAGGGTAAAGGGCATCGGAAACTTGGCTATATTGCCAAAAGAGCTGCAAGACCTGCTTACCAAGATAGAGGAAGCAACAAGAGACTATGATAGTTTATACTTGAATATCGCTCTTGCTTACGGAGGGAGGACTGAGATAATTGATGTTGTCAAGAAACTTGCTGTCATGGCAAAGAAAGGGGAGATATCTCCCGACTCCATAAATGAAGATGTCATAACCCAGAACCTTTACACCTCCTACCTTCCTTATCCTGAGCCAGATTTAATCATAAGGACTTCTGGGGAGGAGAGGCTGAGCGGCTTTCTGCTGTGGCAGAGCGCGTACAGCGAACTCGTCTTTCTTGACGTTTACTGGCCTGATTTCAGGAAGATTGATCTGATGCGGGCTATCAGAACTTACCAGAAGAGGACTAGAAGGTTCGGAAGATAATGCTGTTGTGTAATGATATACCCTCAGGTTAGTTTCTATTGCCAGGGCTACAATATAAAACCAGAATGTTAGATACATGCACGCATGACTCCCCGTATAGCGGGTACTAGACTCCCCTGCGTGTAAAGCTATGACGGGGGTTTAGTATTATGGGATCGATCTTCTCTGATCTGATTACTCCATGCTGCAGAGCAACCTTCTGCAATTGTATGGGATCATTTTTCAGTTATTGTTGATCTCTGATTGGTTAATGACTAAAGTACTACAGTGCTTTACTATATGCTCGGACAAACCTTTTATTCCTAGTAACAAGAATAATGTTCATGCAAGAAACCTTCTGCCCAGAGTGCGGCGGGAAGATGTTCTTCGATCTTTCAGCTAAAAGTTTTGTTTGTACAAAATGCGGCTTGTTTGCTTCAAGAGAGCAGATTTCTGAAATAAAGTACAAGATCAAGGTGCGAGAAGACGAGGAGAGGCGCAAGAAGAAAAGAGACCATGGAGAATATCTTGAATGGTGGCTGAGCAAGAAGTAAGCTCAGCTCACTTCTCTTCTTAGTATCGTGCCGTTAAGTTTCAAGACTGCTTTCTGCATTTCGTCCAGCGTGCTGTTTACTATCTTATCAGCGGTATTCTTGCTTGATGATGTCGCAGTTATGCTCAGCTCTATCCTTGAAGCTCCATCGACAATTCCTTTCGGATGTGATTTTACATATGCCTTCGGGTTGTTCTTCATGGCCTTCTTGAGAAAGGGAGCCAGATTAGATTCTATGACCTTTGAAACTATGAGTATCCCTTCGCAGAAGTAGCTCGGCCCTATAGCTTTTGAGATTTCTGGTATGATTGATTCTTTCATTATTGCCTTCATTTCTGAAGGCACGCCGGGGAGGCAGACTACCATACAGTTTCCTTTCTTCGTAATTACACCCGGGGCTGTGCCTGCTGAATTTGGAAGAGCCCTCGAATGTTCAGGCAGCAAGATCATCTTTCTCCTTGCTTCTGTCAGTTCGTATGATTTTATCAAGCCTTGCTTCTTGGCCCTTTCATAACTAATCGTCATATATTCGAGTGCCTTTTTGTTCAGGACGAGTTTTCTTTTTAGCGCTATCGCAACTCCTTCAAGTGTCATGTCGTCAAATGTCGGCCCTAAACCTCCTGTAGTTATGATCCAGTCGCTCTTTCTCTGCAGGGCTTCCCTTACTGCAGCAGAAATTTCATTTAATTCATCCCTGACAACAGTAGCCCTTCTGACAAAGCCTCCAAGCCTTGTGATCTCACCTGAAATCCAATATATATTGGTGTTCAGGGTCCTCCCTATGAGCAGCTCATTCCCTATCGCGATCAGCTCGAAAACCTTCAAGGCTCTCCAGCATTAGAGAAGAAAACATTGTTATCTTTGTGTTTTTCTGGAAGGGTGTGCACGCCATTTTTATTACTGGCACTGCTGGCTCTGGAAAATCCCTCCTTACATCTATACTTGGGCCTTGGTTTGCACAGAAGGGCTCTTCATCCATTACAGTCAATCTTGATCCCGGCGTTATTGCATTACCCTACACTCCGGAAGTTGACATACGAAACTACATCAACATTGAAGAATTGATGGACAAATACCAGCTTGGGCCGAATGGGGCACTTATACTGTCTTCTGACATGATCGCAACGAAACTGCCAGAAATTCAAGAAGAGATCGACTCTTTTGATCCCGACTATGCCATAATTGACACGCCCGGACAGTTAGAATTGTTCGCCTACAGGGAAAGCGGGCCCTTTATAGTGAAGAATCTCCCTGCCGAGGGAAAGGTTGCAATATTTCTCTTCGATGCTGCTCTAGTTTCTACTGCCACAAACCTTGTTTCAGTTTCGTTATTAGCTACGTCAATAAGGCTGAGGTTCGGCATTCCGCAAATTTCTATATTGTCGAAGAAAGATATCGTGCAGGAAGGATGGAAGAAGATTCTCAAATGGTCTTCTAATCGAGCTGAACTTGAGGCTGAGCTGCAGAAGGAGAAGGACAGCGAAGTTTATCTGCTATCAAGAGGAATTGTATCAAGCCTTGCAAAGGCGGGATTCTCGCATGAGCTAATACCAGTTTCTGCAGCCACAAACGAGGGCATTGTAGAATTGTCTGCATCGATATCAAGGGTACTAAGAGGCGGGGAAGAAGTTGATGATTAACGCTTCTTCCAGAGCTTTGCGAAGAGCTCTTCTGAAGCTGTCTCAGGGTCTATCTTCTTCTTGTTGACTAGTTCTATTATTTTCTCAAAGTCTTTGCTGCTGGACAGTTCCTTTAGCGAGGCTTTGGAGATTTTTTCGGCGACCAGAGATGATATTTCGGCTTTTATTTTTTCGACTCGGTTTTTTTCAGCAACATTCTTCTTGGCAAGAAATTCTCTTCTCTTTTCCAGAGCCTCTATTAGAGCATCTACGCCTTCCCCGCTCTTTGCTACTGTTTTCAAGACAGGAGGAGTCCAGCCATTCTTTGAAACTACTCCTCCCAACAAATGAGTGACCATCTTGTCCGCTCCTGCTAAATCTGCCATGTTGACAACGAATATGTCTGCAATTTCGATCAGACCAGCTTTGAATGTTTGGATTTGGTCACCTAGTTGAGGGACGGTAACCAGAACTGTAGTATCAGCAACCTTGACGATATCAACTTCTGACTGCCCCGCACCAACAGTTTCTACTATGATGATGTCCTTACCAGAGACGTCCAGTAGTCTTATTGCATTTCTGCTTGCCTTTGCTAGGCCTCCAACTCCTCCTCGTGAAGCCATGCTCCTGATGAATACGTTAGGATCAAGGTTATGTGAAGCCATCCTCAACCTATCCCCGAGTAATGCTCCTCCCGTGAAGATACTTGAGGGGTCTATTGCCAATACCCCAACAGATTTTTTCTTGCTGCGATAATGTTTGATCATTTTGTCGATAAGCGTGCTTTTTCCTGAACCGGGAGGACCTGTAACTCCTATAACGAACGCTTTGCCAGTATGGGGGAAGATCTCCTTGGCTAACTTTGCTGCTCTTGGCTCTTCATTTTCAAATATGCTGATCGCCTTTGCCAAAGCCCTATGATCCCCCTTGCGCAGTGATTTTACCGACATCTCTGTTTGCTTGCTTTAAGTTATCTATTTCAAGATTGCCAATGCAAGTTCTTAGTCATCAGTCGTGTACATTTCTATTAGATTCATTACCAATTAACAACTCTTTGCAGTTCTATCAAAGGAAACATCTTTTATCATGTACATAATACTTTACTTGCTTGGCCCAACAGTCAGTCTTTGACAGTTTTTCAGAGCAAATCAGAGAAGCGCTGAAGCTAGCATCCATTACGGCTCCAACCCCGCCTCAGAACGATTCTATACCTCACATTCTTCAAGGAAAAAACCTCCTGCTCTTTGCACCTACGGGGACAGGAAAAACTGAGGCTGCTTTGTTGCCAATTCTGAACAATTTCCTGAAGAACAGGCCAGATCAGGGGATTTCGATAATTTACATAACGCCCATGCGAGCTTTGAACAGAGACCTGCTCATTAGGCTGAACTTCTGGGCTTCCAAACTGAAATTCAATGTTGAAATAAGGCACGGCGACACACCTCAAAAAGACAGGAGGAGGCAGTCCGAAAAACCCCCTGACCTCCTTGTTACCACGCCTGAAACGCTGCAGGCCATACTGCCCGGAAAGGCGATGCGGAAGCACCTAAGCACTGTCAGATGGGTGATAATAGACGAAATCCATGCACTTATAGAAAGTAAGAGAGGCGTCCAACTAACTATAGGGCTAGAGAGGCTCCGCGAAGTAACCAAGAACAACTTGCAAGTTGTCGGACTATCAGCAACGATAGGCTCTCCAGAAGAGGCTGCAAAATTTCTAGCAGGAGGGAGAAGCGTCGAGATGGTACACTCAGCAGTTCAAAAGACGATGAAATACTACATTGAGTATCCAAAGCCAACCGAAGAAGATCAAATTGTTGCTCAGACCCTCTTCATAGCTCCAGAACCAGCAGCAAGAATTGCTAGGATAAGCGAGCTTGTCAGCGACCATGAGTCCACATTGGTATTCGTAAACAGCAGAACTATAGCAGAGATGCTCGGCCACAAGTTCAACGTCTTGCGCAAAGACATGGGAGTTCATCATAGTTCTCTCCCCAAGGAAGAGAGGGAGACGGTAGAAACACAGTTCAAGGCTAAAGGTCTCAAAGGTTTAGTGTGCACATCAACGTTAGAGCTCGGCATCGACATAGGTTCCGTCGATTTGGTGGCTCAATACATGTCCCCAAGGCAGGTCTCCGTACTAATTCAGAGGGTAGGAAGAGCCGGGCATACCATGACCAAAGATTCTGAAGGAATAATACTTGCAGTTTCAACCGATGACATACTTGAGTCGATAGCTACAATAGCATGCGCTAAAGCCGGCGAGCTTGAAAAGATCAAGATTCCGAAAAATGCTTACGATGTCCTTGCACACCAAATTGCAGGGTTCGCACTAGACCACGACGGGAAATTACCTTCTACACAAGCATTGGCAATAGTGAAAAGAGCATATCCATTCAATGATCTCTCTGAAGATGATTTCACGAAAATCCTGACCTACCTAGAGGCCCTCAAGATCGTCAAGGTTGCAGATGGTAATATAGCACCCTCAAGGCGAACTAGGGAATATTACTTCCAGAACCTCTCCATGATACCTGACGAAAGGAGGTACCCAGTAGTCGATCTTTCGACACAGCAGGCTGTAGGCATTCTCGGTGAAGAGTTCATCCTCCTCAAGGCAAAAGTTGGTGTACACTTCATCTGCAAGGGAAGAGTCTGGCAGATTGAAAAAATTGCCGATGATATGAAGGTATACGTTACTCCCGTGGATGATCCGCTGGCAGCCATACCCGGATGGGATGGGGAACTGCTCCCCGTTCCGTATCAACTTGCACAGCGTACAGGAGCTTTGAGAAGAGAGATTTCAGAAATGCTCGACAGGGCAGAACCAGATCAAATTGTAAAAGCGCTTGCAAGCAAGATACCTGCAGAGAGGAATGCCAGAAATGCCATAGTTGAAGAAATCTTTGAGCACAAGAAAATGGGAGCCGCAGTTCCAGACGAAAAGACGATCTTGATTGAAGGTTATGACAGGTACATTATCGTTCATGCCTGCCTTGGCGACAATATCAACAGGACTCTTGGCTATGTCTTTGAAGAGATTCTAGCTCGGAAGAACCTGATACGCTTCTGGTGGTCTGACGGAACCAGAATTCTGATTGAGTTGACGATGGAGGTTCAGCAGCTGGACCTGAGGAAGACTGCGGATGGGTTGTTCTCTATGTCTTGGGAGACAGCGAAACAGCTCTTCCTGAACAGGATAGAAAAGCAGTTTCCATATCCGGAGCGCATCAAGAACATCGCACAAAGGTTCGGCGTATTGAAAAGAGGGCAGCATTTGGGACATCCAAACCTGTGTTCCCTCGATTCACGCTTTGCTGGGACTCCTATATACGAAGAGGCTATACACGAAGTGCTAATGGACAAGATAGACCTTAAGCGTACAGGCGAAGTCATCTTAAAAGTGCAAAAGCATGAACTGCAGATCGCTTTTTTTATCGCTACAGAGAAGCCTACGCCGATAGCCTACCACATACTCTACAAGCACCTTGACGTTCCAGAACTGATTTCTCCAGATACGGTAGTAAAGGATAATCTCCAAAGAATGAAACTTGCACTCGAATACAAGGTGGTCGATTTGATCTGCTTTAACTGCGGGAGGAGTGATAGCAGAATTCTAATCAAAGATATTGCAGAGCAGCCAGTATGCAAGAACTGCAGCTCTGGATTGTTAGCAGTTTCGTCCTGGTCTTCTCAAAGCGTAGTCGATGCTCTATCGAAGAAACTTGCAAAGCAGGATATGAACGATTCTGAGAGAGATACTTTGGCAAAGGCAAGGAGGACTGCAGACCTGGTACTCTCCTACGGCAAGAAGGCTGTCCTGGCAATGTCGATTTATGGCGTTGGCCCCCAAACCGCAGCAAAGATACTTGCAAAGATGCATGACGATGAAGAATCGTTATACAGAGATCTGCTTGAAGCCAAACTGAAGTTCATAACGACTAGGCCATACTGGGGCAACTGATTCAAAGGTTTGAATTAATCTTATATGCGACCATTGCCAATAAAACGGCAGTGTAAAATCGAAGTGCAAAGGGAAGCATTAAAGCTAAAGTCGATGCCAAGTTTCACGAAAGTTGAAACTATAGAGGCAAAGCTTGCAGAGCTTGATTTTGAAGAGGTTTCTTCAGCAACAGTCGTTTCCGATGGAAGGTTCTGGCACAAAAGAACCTTTGAAAATGCCAGTGAGACGATAACGGTTTCAGATGAGGTTGGAGATGTAATTTATATGAGAGACCCGGTCATAACGATTCTTGGCAATTCCGAAACTATAGAAAAGATACGGAAGATAGCATAGATAACAGATGCCCTTCTACGAATGCAGCGAACACCATTTTATAGAAAATCTGCGACGTATTTTAGAGTCCCATGTCAAGATAGTAGTCAATAGGTCATTGATTCAGCACGACGACGGCAAATACGGCTTATCATTCATACCTGACTTTGAAATCAAGAAGTATGAAACTATAGCCCAAAGGGCAAGGGTCAGAAGCGGTGCATACGCTGCAAAGCCCTTCTACGACAACTATCATAAGAAATTCCACATGGAAGGAGACGTTCTACATGCAGGTAGATACCACTCTGTAAAGAGCCTGTCAATCCCATATTACAGGGTAGAGTATGCTTTTTCAATATGGAACGACACCTATACGCATAGTTTTGAAGTACTTTTTACGCCCGAGATCAAGCTCGAGAAGAGGGATCTTCCAAATCACAAAAAGAATGTCCTAATGCATACACTAAACTTTCTGCCTCCAGATGAAAAATCAATCAAACTCTCACTGCCAAAATCGGTTCTGGTCTTTGATGTTAAGAGAATGACCAGAGCCTAGAACATATGCATGCATGACAGATAAATACGACGAATCCCTCTACTATTGTGTAAATGCATCAGAGCACAAGCGTCTCTCATCTTATTTTGCGGGTAGACTCTAAAGAAGCGTCCAACGGGTGGCTTACTGGTGGTAAAGGCTCCAGTTTGGCAAAGCTGGTCAAAATTGTCGGAGAGAACCATGTGCCCGTTGCTATCTTCGTTACCACGCAATTCTCTAAGGCTCTGCTGGACAAGCCTGAGATCAGAGAACTGGTTTCGCAATTGGATTTGGTGCTACGGCAAAAGAAGGAGAAGGATGCAGAAAAAATTGCCAGCGAAATAAGATCCGAAATAGAGAATATCAAGATTCCGAAAGACCTGCTCGATCTCCTTCAGAAAGAACTTGAGGTTTTGAAATCAAAAGTGCCTAAGCAGAGGGTCGCTGTGAGGAGTTCTGGTATCACTGAAGACCTGCCGCAGGCAGCTTTTGCGGGACAGTTCGAAAGCTATCTCAACGTTCTCTTTACAGACGAAATCAGAATAAGTATTCTCAAGTGCTTGGCGTCTGCATACCTGTGGAGAGTAGTCCATTACAGGCAAAAGCTGAGGGAGCAGAACTTGCTCAAGATATCCGAGAAGGAGCTTCTTGAGAAAGGTCAGATAGCTGTCATAATTCAGGCGATGGTCGATTCGGAGAAAGCTGGAGTGGCATTTTCAATAGACCCAGACACAGGAAACAGGAATGTGGGTGTGATACAGGCGATTTATGGTCTAGGTGAGATGCTGGTTCAGGGAAGGGAGAACGCTTCTTGGACTGCATTCTCCAAAGTTCCTAGTATTCAAGTTCTTGGTACCATTGCTAGAGCACCGCAGAAAGAGATGCAGGTCTACGATGCAAAGATAAAGAAGAATGTTGTCGTGCCCGTAGGGAAGAAAGACCCGAAGGTCATCACTCACGAAGAATCCCATGAGCTTGCTGAGATGGTCAAGAAGATCGAAGAAGCGTATGGACAACCTATGGATATCGAGTATGCAATAGAGGGAGGGAAGATCAACATCGTTCAAGCGAGAGGAGAAACTGTTCACGCGACAAAAGCGTCAATCACAATTTACAAGCTCGAAGAGTCTCCTAAAGGACCAGCAATAACCAAGGGAATTGCCGTAGGCACGAAAATAACTTCTGGGCCGATTATCCATGCAAACGATCATCTTGAAGCACGGAAGAAGGTTGAGGAGAGCAACAAAAAGAACCAGAAGCCTGTCCTTGTGACATCGATGACGACGCCCGACTGGGAAGTGATAATGGACCTAACGAAGGTCTCTGGAATAGTCACCGAGAGAGGCAACAGAACCTCTCACGCAGCAATAGTCTCTAGGGAGAGAGGAATCCCATGTGCTGTAGGCGTCAGCGATGCGAGCAAGATACCAGAAGGGCTTTTGGTTACGCTTGACTGCTCTACGGGGGAGGCCAGAATATTCGACTATCAGATACCATACGAAGTGCAGGAAGTAATTCCAAAAGATTTACCCACGACAGTGACGAGAGTCTTGGTCAATATCGGAACTCCAGACGAAGCGTTGAAAGTCAGCCAGTTACCAGCGGAGGGAAGTTCCTTAGTAAGAATCGAGTTCATAGTTACAAATGCAGGTTTGCACCCAGTCTTTGCAATACTTGCAGACCAGATAGGTTTCGATAGATGGGGCCCTGACATCAAGGATGCTTTTCCGAACATAAAGTCGCTTACAAGCGAACACATCGAGAGGCTCAAGACCGGTATTGCTATAGTTGCAGCGGCATTCTACCCCAGAAAGGCCATAGTTAGGTTCAGCGATTTCAAGACGAACGAGTACGGCTCCTTACCGGGAGGAATGCATTATAGAATAACTTGCAATTGCGGCCAGAGTATTTCACTTCAGCAGCCTCAAAACTGCCCTATCTGCGGCTCAAAAGATATCAAGGTTGCAAAGGTGCAGTTGGAACTGACAGAGAGCAACCCCATGCTCGGCCATAGAGGAGCGTCGCGGTACATCCACAAGGATTTTTCTCCAGCATTCAAACTCGAGATGGAAGCCTTCATCTGGGTCCACAAACTTGGTTTCACAAATGCTATACCCATGATCCCCTTCGTCAGAAGCACGAAGGAGGGAGAAAAAGTCAGCGGGCTAGTAAAGAACGCCTTCATCGATAATGGCATCGCAATACCTGAGATAGTATTTATGGCAGAAGTTCCTAGTGTATTCTTTACTCCCGAACTCTTTGCACCTTACTGTGACGGTTTCAGCATAGGCAGCAACGATCTCACGCAGTTGACACTAGGAATAGACAGGGACTGTGAAAGCTTGGCATGGGAATTTAATGAAGCTGATCCTGCAGTAGTGAAGGCGATTTCAATGTTGAGCGAGGGCGCGCATTCATTAAACCCTCCAAAGAGCGTGGGCATTTGTGGACAAGCCCCGAGCGATCTTGGAAAGGAGTTCATCAGGTTCCTTGTTATCCACCTTGATTCGATCGGCGTCAACCCAGATAAAGTTGTGGAGACCCTCCTTCAGGTATCTGATATAGAGGCAGAACTGCGTAGCATGATAGCCCTTTACGATCATAAGGCCGCATCACTTGCAACGGCTCTTGGGGCATCAGAGAAAAACGCAGAATTCTTGATAAATAAATTAGCACAAAAATAACTAGAACTTTATATTAAAGTCCTATCAGAAAGGAAGCTTGAGACAGAGGAGGTCAAAACAGAAGGCCATAGCAGTATCGCACGTAGATACTATAATCGCTGAGGCCCTAGAAACTGCTAAAGATGACATTGTACTTGCCAAACAGCAGGCTGCTATAGCAAGGAGAATCTGCTTGAAGTTCAACATAAGGCTACCTTATCAGAAACGGCAGTTTTTCTGCAGAGGATGCAAAACATTCATCGTACCAGGTATAAATGCACGAGTACGAACATCGAAGAAACAGAAGATGCTCCTGCTGACCTGCTTGGAATGCCACCATATCTACAGAAGGCCGACATAATTCAGCAATTGGATTTTTGTGCTTGTATATGATGTGGCCTATTATTTGTAGAGACAGACAAAGCAGTTAAATGCAATTATACAAGTACAATAGCGAATGTCTGGAGAAGGCCTCCTAGTAGGAAGGATACGCAATGGTACTGTGCTAGACCATGTAGAGCCCGGGACAGCACTGCTTGTTCTTTCAGCCCTAAACATCAGAGGAACAGATGGCAATATAGTCAGCGTTGCCATGAACGTTTCCAGTAGGAAAATAGGTAAGAAGGACATTGTGAAAGTAGAAAACAGAGTCCTCAAGCCAGAAGAAACTAATAAGCTTGCATTGATAGCTCCCAGAGCGACAGTAAACATTATCAGAGAAAATAAAATAGTCGAGAAAAGAGCGGTTCAACTACCAGAAAGGTTTGTAGGGATTTTCAAGTGTCCAAACCCAACATGTATATCAAACGCCAGAGAGCCAATAACTTCCGAAATCAAGGTTCTGAAGAAGGATGTTCCGCTTTTGCAGTGTAAATACTGCTCCAGAATTTTGCAGACGGAGGAGTTGATTGCAGAGGTTTGACAGATGTCAAGGCAAGACTAAAACGCAGAGTCATTATCACTTTAGCAATACTTCCCATTATAATAGTTGGGTTGGTATTGGGCGGAATATATCTGGGGTTGTATTTGAACGGAATTTGGGGTTTAGGCAATTCTGCCTTGATGCCTGTATCATTCTCACTGCTTGGATTTTTTGTGTCTCTAATAATATCATATGTGGCGGCAAAGCGAGCCGCCACTGTCTAGTGAAGTTTAGCTAGGCAGAATGAACAGAAGAACCAGTCCGTAAATAGCTATAGCTTCTCCAAGAGCAACAACGATAATTGCGAATACCCTTGTTTCTGGTTTCTCAGCCACAGCAGCCATACCTGCTGCACCAGCATTTCCAATCGCATAACCGGCAGCAAGAGCAGCAAGTCCGAAACCTATAGCTTTTGCTAAGCTGTTTGGAATGCCAGGCGCTGGAGACGACTCAACCGCGTGGGCAGGATTAACGCCTACAGTAAGAACCGTTATGAACAATGCTCCTAATATTAGTAGTTTGACGTCCATCTTTCATGACACCTGTAATTGCCTACGTCTCCTTCCCTAACCTTTTATAAGCTTTCCCTTGCGCTTCTTTGATCTTTTCATCAATCACCTTTGCGCTCTCCTCATATCTTCTATCGAGCTTTGCTTTTGCTCCATCAAATGCTTTTGTGATTTCCTTTTCAAATGACATTCAGACATTCACCTCCTTCTTCGTCTCCAATAAAGCTTTAACATGTTTCAGGCGCACAAACTCCTCCCTCTCCCTCTCTTCAAGAGTCGCGGTAATGAACTTTACAGAGTCCTGATAACCTGGGATTATTATGTATTCCAAAGCATTGAGCAGGCGCTGAGTCTTTTCCAGTTCTCTTGCAAGGCCAAATATAGCATTCTCGTATTCAGCAGCCTTGCATATTCTTGGCAAGACTCTCCTTATCAGCCTTGTAGTTTCATCAAGGCTCGATGTCGTATCTACAAACCCGTATGTAAGTCCAAGATTCTTTTCTGCTATCGCAAATGTAGGAACTTTTACATCCACGATGGTTCTAAGGTTTACATCTACATTAACTTGGGTTGGAGTTGTAATCGCTATAGATTCCAACTTAGCTGGCCCTACTTCTAGGTAGGCGTTGAAGAGCGCTCTGTAGGCATCAAAAAGAGGAGCTGACATTTCCTCCCTTGCATTGCCTGCTTGTTGAATCAGTTCATCAATTCTCTTCAGCAAGACATCCCTTTTGTCCTCCAGAATCTTGTAAACTGACCTAGCGACTGCAAGACTCTTCTTCACCCTGATCAGCTCTATTTTGGTAGGTGGCGGTCTTCGTCCTGAACTTACGGACATTTTAGCACCTCTAGCCCTTCTTTCTGTATTTGTTGATGTATTCTTGCCTAATCTTTGTGAGCTCGTTCTCTGGAAGAACGCTCAAAATATCCCATGCTGTTAACAGCGTATCCTGAAGTGTCCTGTTCTCTTCTGGTCCCTGCTTGAGGAACTTCTGCTCGAACATATCTCCATACTCGAGGTACCTCAAATCTGTTCCTGCGAGTCCAGCTCTGCCAACGATTTCAGCCAACGCTCTTAGTTCTTGAGCCCTAGCATAACCGGCATATAATTGATTAGCGAGTTCTGGATGATCTTCTCTTGTCCGGCCTTTTCCGATACCGTCCTTCATAAGCCTGCTCAGACATGATAGCACTCCAATTGGAGGATAGATTTCCTTCCTGTAGAGGTCTCTTGCAAGCACTATCTGCCCTTCAGTGATGTATCCTGTAAGGTCGGGAATTGGATGCGTGATATCGTCTGAAGGCATTGACAGCACTGGCATTTGCGTAATGGAACCTTTCTTGCCTTTAACCCTGCCAGCCCTTTCGTAAATCGTTGCAAGGTCGGTGTAGAGATAGCCTGGGTATCCCTTCCTTCCTGGCACTTCTTCCCTTGCCGCACTGATTTCTCTTAAAGCCTCGGCATAGTTGGTCATGTCTGTAATTATGACAAGCACATGCATGTCAAGATCGAACGCAAGGTATTCTGCAACTGTCAACGCGACTCTTGGTGTGATAATCCTTTCAATTGCGGGGTCGTCTGCAAGATTTAGGAATAGAGTACTCCTCTTTATTGCACCACTCTCCTCCAAAGACCTTCTGAAGAACCTCGCTTCACTACTCTGCACTCCTATAGCAGCGAAGACCACTGCAAATTCTTCTCCTTTTCCTGCAACTGTAGCCTGCCTTGCTATCTGCGCGGCAAGCATGTTGTGAGGAAGGCCAGCTCCAGAGAAGATCGGAAGCTTCTGTCCCCTGACTAGAGTGTTCATGCCGTCAATTACGGAAACTCCTGTCTGGATGAAGTCTGTCGGATAGTCTCTCTGCTCTGGGTTAATCGGCTGCCCATTGACGTCCCTAAAGTCCTCTCCAACTGGCTCTGGAAGACCGTCCAAGGGCCGTCCCAGCCCATCAAAGACCCTTCCAAGAAGTTCTGCAGTCACTGGAACCTCCATAGTCTTGCCCAAGAACTTTGTCTTTGTTCCTGCTACGGAGAGGCCCGTGGTACCTTCGAATACCTGAATTACTACTCTGCCTCCTCCAACTTCGAGAACTCTCCCTAACCTCTTTTCTCCTGTCGGAGTTTCTATTTCCACGAGCTCATCGAAGGCTGATCTTGTGACGCCTTCAAGAATCAGCAGAGGACCCTTGATCTCCGCTACTTTTGAATATTCTATTCCACCCACAGTCTTACTGGGCAACTGCTGGCACCTCCTTTGCTGTCAGAGCCTTTATTGATTCAACCATCTCCTCATGCAATTGGTCGATTTTGTTCAGGTCCTTTTCCGCTATCTCAAACCTTGCCCTGATTAGCTTTGCAATGACTGGCAGAGACCTTATTGCCGGTAGAGTGGCCCCGCTTCTTAATGCATTCAGGGCTTCCTTGTAAAAGTCTACGAAGACTCTCAGCAGCTTAACCTGCTTTGTCGGCGAGCAGTATGTATCAATTTCGTCGTAGGCACTCTGCTGCAGATACCCTTCTTTTACCATTCTCGCCAAGTCAAGTATCAGTTTCTCTTCGTCTGGGAGAGCTTCTGGACCGAGCAATCTTACAATTTCCTTCAACACGTCTTCTCTCTGCAGTATTGAATACGCTTCTATCCTGAGCTTTCCTCTCTCCTTTTCTACATTCTCCCCCCACCATTTGTCTGCTCCAAGAACATAACCCGAATAACTGGTCATCCAGTTGATAGAAGGATAGTGCCTAGAATAGGCCAATCTTGTGTCGAGTGCCCAGAATGTCTTGATGAATCGTGTAGTGTGAGTGGTTACTGGCTCTGTAAAGTCAGCGCCAGAAGGAGACACTGCACCGATCAGTGTCACGGAGCCTGCTCTATCTGGGGAGCCTAGGCACTGCACCCTTCCTGCCCTTTCATAGAACTCTGCAAGCCTAGATGCAAGGTACGATGGATACCCCTCTTCTGCGGGCATTTCTTCAAGTCTGCCGCTAATCTCTCTTAGAGCCTCTGCCCACCTGCTTGTCGAATCTGCAACCAGCACGACATCGTGGCCCATGTCCCTATAATATTCTGCCATCGTAACTCCTGTATAGATGCTGGCTTCCCTAGCAGCTACAGGCATGTTGCTCGTGTTTGCTACTAGGAGCGTTCTTTCCATGAGCGGCCTCCCGGAAGTAGGGTCCGTCAATTCGGGGAACTTGATGAGTACTTCGGTCATTTCGTTTCCCCTTTCGCCGCATCCCACGTGGATGACGACCTTGGAATTTGCCCAAGAAGCCACTTGATGCAATGTCACCGTTTTGCCAGTCCCAAACCCGCCTGGTATGGCTCCTGTGCCTCCTTTCATCATGGGGAAAAATGTGTCGATAACCCTTTGCCCTGTAATCAGAGGAATATCTGGGTCGTATCTTTCTGCAAACGGTCTGCCCCTTCGGACAGGCCATGTATGGTACATCTTTAGATCTTCTTTCTTACTGCCAGTCTTTACGGAAACTATAGACTCTTCAATGTTATAATCTCCTTCCTTGACGACGGAGTCTACGATGCCCCCAGCAAAGTTTGGAGAGGCCATGATCTTGTGCTCAACCAATGGAGTTTCATTGACAGTCCCAAGAACCGTACCTGCGGTGACTCTGTCGCCTTTCTTTATTGCAGGCATGAACTTCCATTTCTTGTCCTTTGGAATTGGAGGTACGGAAATTCCTCTTGCCATGAACGCCCCCGACTTTTTAGCAATAGCATCTAAAGGTCTTTGCAGTCCGTCGTAAATAGTACCCATCATGCCCGGGCCGCAGGTCACCGAAAGCGGCTCTCCAGTCCCTGTGACAGGCTCGCCAGGTTTTAGCTTGCTAGTAGATTCATAAACCTGAACGAAAGCTATGTCTCCTGTCAGTCTGATAATCTCGCCGACTAGCTTGTCTTCTCCCACTTGGACAGTTTCGTACATCTTAGCTTCAGACATGCCCTCAGACTTTACTGCAGGGCCGCTGATCCATACAATCTTGCCTTTTGCTACCAACTAAGCCACGCTTGGCATGGCTCTATATTCGGGATTTAAAACGATTTTCATGAAATCTCTTCGGGCTTTGTGCATTAGGATTAGAATAGCGATTCCTATGTATAACTAGCAGGGCCCTTACATACTTGAACTCAGAACTCTATGCAGAGCCTTCTGTTATGATATCTTTCGGTGTAATAGCTTCAGCACCTTGTAAGACAACATACATTCTGTAAGACCCGGCTCCTCTAATCAGGAAGGCAAGCGTAACTCCGAACAGGTGGAGATGGTTGATACCTTCTCCGAAAAGGTAGAATGCAGAGCCCAACAAACCAAGATATATCAGAGAGATCATCCTGTTGAATATTCCAAGCAAATAGTGGGCCCCGAGCAATACTTCGAAAAAGCCGAAGAAGAAGACGAATAGCCTCAGCTCTGGAAAGTATGGGATGCTGTATTTTATCACTGCAGCCTCCGTGAGCTCTGGTGCAAGAAGCTTTTCCGTCAAACCCAACCAGATCAATGAGATGCCAAGAGTTATTCGCAGGATCGGCATGCTGTACACTTTGTAAGCATCAAGATATGTGCCGATTTTTCTTACTGAAGATATTTTTGCTATTGTAAGCGAATCGATGCTTTGCTTTAGACCTCCCTCAAAGAACAGTATCACGGCAACTCCAAGCAGGACAAATTGATCTAGGCCGTGAACTCCGAACTGAACAAATGAAGCTCCCACAAGAACTACCAGAAGCGCTGCGCCAATCTTTGTCAAAAGTCCGAGAAGCAACAATGTTCCTGCAACTATTTGCAATATGGCAATCATTGACATTGACCCAGCAAATGAGATACTGCTCTGAGGAGCAAACAACCTGTCTGCTAGACCAGAGAGTATCAGAAACCCTCCTACCATAATTCGAAGTATAAGAGGAACGTACTCTTCAAGAGGACTAACGCTTCCCTCGAGAGTTTTGATCAGAGGTTTCTTCGATAGGAATAAACCTAGAAACTGAAATCCTACAACGAAGAGGAAGCCCGCAAGCATAACTACTGCAAGCATATCTCCCTGCAAAAGCGTTGTAGGTGCGGCTCTTTCACTGCTCACCTTCGCTATCTCATCTTCGTTCAACACATAGCGGATATGGCCATAAGCTGCACCTAAATTTAGCAGGAAAATTGCTACGCAACCGACTAGACTATAGAAGACACGCATAGAACTTGCATCTTCAGAACTTGATTAAGAACCCTTCTAATTTAGCATGAAATCTTCAGAGTTAAATAATATCCCTGCAAAAGGCTCCGACACATGGGCCTGTAGCTCAGCTTGGACCTAAGAGGGGGCAGTTAGAGCGTTCGACTGATAAAAACAGCAGAAATCGAAAGGTCGAGAGTTCAAATCTCTCCAGGCCCACATTACCATAAAGTTCGACATCTGACGCAATTTTTAGATCGGACTTATTCTATCTATTAGGAAATCTTGTGTTATTTCTGTCATGGTGTAGGTGTATGGTACCATGGGAAACCCATGGACACAGAATCGAAACGCGCTGCATCCATCTACAAAATTTACCAGTTAAACACATAATTTAGATGCGGGGGGTGGGATTTGAACCCACGAACCGCTAACGGACGGGGTTTCTTACTACAAGACCTAAGCCCCGCGCCTTTGACCATGCTTGGCAACCCCCGCAGAACACGACTCGTGCAATTTTGAGCAGATTTAAGTCTAATTAGGACTTCAGGTATTTGGAAGCATATTTTCTACCATTCACCCTAATTCTCTCTGGTAGGGAGAAGTAATCTTTGATTACCTCCCTACAGTTCAATGAATTGCATTTGCATCTCATGCTGAAACCCTCCCATGCTAGATTAAACGAATAATCAATGGTGACCTCCTCACCAGCATCGATATTCCTGATAGCGACGATTTTGTTCTTCCCGCTTACATAGCAATTGGGCTTGCAGGAATGGTTGATGTACCAGCCTGCAGAATGGGTTCTAGGAACTATATAGCGATCAATCCCCACCTGCAAACACCTTTCAAGTTTTTCATCCTCAATCTCCCATGCCCATTTTTCATCGCCGCCGAAGACGAAAACGACCTTCCCCTCCCCGATTGGTTCTGTGGTGAAGATCCCCAAACCAGTACTTTTAGTCTGCAATATGACCAATTTCACTTTCTGCAATTAATACCGATAGCCTTTAATTCAGCATGGGATACAAAAGTGCTGTGCCGGCCTTTAGGATGGTTGCCCTATTGAGTTTGGGTTTGATTATAGGCCTTGGTGCAGGTCTCGGCACAGGTTACACTGTATTCAATCCCCAAATTGGAACTCTGCAGGAGAGACTTGCTACTGCTGAGGGTAAGGCAGCTTCTGTCGAGGCCAAGTATAATGATGCAGTTACCGGAAAAGAAAGGGCTGCGGTTCTGCTTCAGCAAGCTATGAAAGAAAAGGATGATAAGATCGAGGCTCTTGAGGCAGACATAGCATCTAAGAACTCTCAGTTATTGAGCTTACAAAACATTAAGATCGATAGCGAAAAGATTGCTGCTGAAAGGCTAGCTCTTGAAAAGCAGTTAGAGGAGGCCAGCACTCAACTGAAATCTCTAAAGGGCCCTGATGTACGTTTAGTGTTATTTAACATAAAAAGCATAACTAAAGACGGCCCTGATGAGCATATTATCACAGGCTACCTAGTCAACTTCGGGAGCGAAGATGCAAAGTCTGCTAGCATAGAGATTGAATGGCAGGGTCCAGGAGGGTGTGCATGCATGCCCGAGATAGTCAAAAAGGAGAGAATAGATTTCGCCAAGATAGAAGCGCGATCAATTAAAGCAGTAAGTCAGACCTACTCGACTGATGGAACGCCTGTTTGGCATTTTAGCTGGCAGAAATAAGGCGTAACGGCAATCTGATTCGAGTTTCGGTTCATCATTACGTCAATTGTCGAAGCGTAGCTGATAGAGCGACTGCTTATATATAACATCCCGCATATATTCGGTATATGATAAAGTGCTGTTACTATGAAAAGGAGACCAAGGAGAAGTCCATGGTCGTGTGCACCACTGGTGAATGCCCAGAAATGCACGGCTGGAGACGAATTGGCGAAGTTAACGGTAACAACATAGCATTTCACAGCCCAGATGGAATAGATGTAGAATACTTCAAAGGGCAAAGCGTAGACGGAGAATTCTGCCCAATATAGCTCAGCATTGGTGCGGTCGACGGGATTTGAACCCGTGTCATCAGCTTGGAGGGCTGATGTCCTAGACCAGAGTGTCCGCATAGTATAGTTCTAGAATTGAACGTACTGTGCTCTGGACGACGACCGCACATAGACCGCAGAATTGCCGTGTTTCTAGTGATTAAATAAGTCTGTCGAGTTTACAACAATATAATGACAATCAATAGGCATACCACAATTCGTCATTCAAATCGTCTAAAGGATCTATATGTAACTCTTGACAATCCTACGAAAAAAGCATCGTTGGCAATGCTTCTTGAAACGGAAGGTCATCTGCAGTATTATCAGAGTCACCCTGAGAGGAACTACGCTGTACCTAGGTGGGAGCCTGTCTTAAGAATTCATATGGTTGACGAACAGATTGTAAAATGGGCGTCAAAGGTTATGGGCGGAACACATGTCTCTTTTGATCGCGGTTTCGGTGCTTGGTATACTGAAGCCAGAGGGTCGAGGGTGATCGGGGTGCTCAAGTGTATAAGACCTTTTATCAAAGGTGAAAAGATTGTGATGGTAAACTGCATTCTTAAGCACGGGAAGTACGTGATATCTAAAGGAGACCTTGCTATAATTACGAATCACAATTCCTCTTAAGCAAAAGAACGGAGGAGTTTAAGAAGCGAAATCTTGTTTAGACTGGACGACAACCGCAGTATCATTTGTTCTTTCGTTACAGAATTTAAGGGTTAGCGGTTTTTATAATCTGATTCAGCCCTTTTTGAAGCCCAAGAAGAGGCCTGCCGCAAAGCTTCCGTAAAACGGTAAACCAGATGTTACAAAGGCTGGGATTTCTGGAGTTTGGAACATCTTGCCAGCCCACAATTCAAAAGCTTCTTGGAACTTTGCATAATTGATTGATAGATAGCCCTGATACTGCAGGTATTGTAGCGAAACAAAGAATATCCCTAAGAATATCAATAGTAGCTTAACTATCTTCTTGGCAGCATATCCAATTACAAAGCCAACTATGGCGCCAAATCCGAGCTGCGTTGTTGCTGAACCAAATACATCGGTGCTCAATATCTCTCCACTTGCTTAAGCCAATATAAGTTAATATTGCTAATGCTCAATTTCAGAAATTGATTCCACAGTTAACTTCGGCTGACATAATGTAGTAAGAATGATTCTACTGTCATGCTTATCTTGATGCCGAGTTCGCTTTGGCTCGAAAGTATATGCCTGATTCAGAAGAAGCAAAGAAAAGAGCGGCTGCAAAGGAAGGAACACTTGTAGTCTACGCCTCCCTCAGGGGAGTACTGCAAGATGCTGTAAAGGCGTTCCGATATAAATACGAAGATCTGAACCTGCACGTGAGCTACTTCTCTTCACATCCAGTCCCCATCTATGAGAAAGTCAAGGCCGAGGTAAAGAACGGCATACCCACTGCCGACATCGTTATGATGCCGCAGTATATGCTGATGATGATGGCGAAGGAGGGCCTGTTGAGAAGCTACGAATCTCCTGAGCTAAGGGTCTTCCCAAAGCACCTCTACGACTACAAGAGCCATATGTGGTCTGCCATGGCAGTTGAACCCACAGGTGTAGTTTACAACAATACCAAGATCAAGGAGCGCGACCTACCAACAAGTCTGGATGGACTTACTGATTCAAAATGGGTCAATAAGACCGCCCTCCAGTCTGTCACGAGGTTCCCCGAAGGCAAGATGGCATTCTACTACCTGCTGGCACTAAAGAGGCATCTGGGTGAAAGGAAATGGGAAACTTTCCTGAAGGACTTCCTCAAGACAAAGCCAATATCATATGAATGTTTGCTGTACATGACGCATATGCTGGGACTAGGGCAGCATGTATTCGGCTTTCCAGCAACTTTAAGAAAGCAGGGTATGGGAGACGACTTCGCACGAATGCGTGAAGGAGGCGTGCAACCAGTTCCTCTGATTGATGTCCCGCCAGCAGCTATATGCAGGTGTGCAGGGATAGTCAAGAAGGCACCTCATCCAGCAACTGCGGAGCTCTTCTTCGACTTCATAATGTCGTCAAGATGGCAAACAGAAATGGGAAGGAACCTTGACGGAATGGTTCCAGCTAGACCAGGTATAGTAGCCACGTATTGGGTAAGCCAGCCAATGGCGGATGGCTTCTTGCACTATCCCAACCAGCAAGAGGTCGACAGTGAGAAGGAGTATCTGAAGTACTTCAACGATCTCGGCTTCGGCAAGTTACCAAGAGGAAAGGGCTAGCAATTCTAAATCGCGGCCCTGCCGCGATTCTTTCTTTTTATTTCTTCTGTAAAGGCTTTATCTCTGCAGTTTTTCTGCGAACAATAGTAATGTTCGTAGGAGGATGCACATTCTCCACTGCAGGAGGATTGAAAGTTATTCGAATGATGATAGCCTTTCGCTCTGTCCCTTGGCTTGTTCGGAATAATATGATGCCCAACTCTGCAATGACACTAGTGAAGATTGGAAAGAACGTCTTTTTCGAGAAGGAAATTGCTATCGTAATGGCGATGCTATTTACAGGTGCAGCTTCGGTGATTGCTACAAGTGCAGTTATAATGCTTGGCGGTCATTCGTTCCTGAACTCGCTGTTCGAATCTGTTTCTGCTTTCACGGGTACAGGTTTAAGCACAGGTGTTACAAGCATGGAGTTACCTGATTTTGCCAAAGTTGCCCTGATTATTACAATGGTCGTAGGAAAATTGGAAATAATACCAGTTCTAATAACACTAAAGGCAGTCGTCGGATACTTGGCTCAAAGAGAAAGAATTGAGGCTATTATGTACAGCATAAAGAAATCTCCTGAATAGCGAATGGATCGCCAATCGTTTGTCCCATAACCAACCGTGTACCTAAATCACATTTAGTCCACCGGGAAATTCAACTATTCCTAGGACAAATGCGCCATATGTGAGACTCATCTTTCTCTTTTCTTCGTTACCAATAGCAAGAAGACCTAATACCAGAATGGGTATTGCTAGAAAAGCAGAAATTAGCGCGGTAATTGAACTAGCGCCTGTTCCTATGTAAAATTTCCGCCAAGAATCAACAGAACGTCCCATATCCTATCGCGCCCCTAAGCACACTTTACAAAAGTGTACTGTTGGCCGACCTAATCCAAAAATAGCCTCTTAGTAGTTAATAGTTTAGAATTTTTGGTAGGTCTCATTTGTCGGCAAAGTTTGAGAATATACGAGATTACGATTAAATCTTGTCGGACTTGCGAGGAGGCCGAGAGACTTCGCTATCATCTTCTTCTGCCTCAGCAGAAATCATAAGGCTGTTTAACTGACTCACCTTGCTTTTTACCGCTCCGTTAATCTCCTTCTTCAATTTGGTTAGCTGGGCAACAGTCATTTGCGGGTTGACGCTTATGTTCATCTCGCCAACTATGTAGGGGCCACTTCGTCTGAGTCTGACACTTCTTAGCAGTACACCTTCTTCAAGATTCTCGACGATTTGCTTTATCTCCCCAACGACATCAGGATTCTGCCAAGCATCAAGAAGTATAAGAGTTGCTTCCTTCATGATTGTTATCGATACTGTAGCGATGAATACAGACACTATCATCGCTCCTATAGAATCCATCTGGATAAATCCAAGAGAGGAGACAAGAATGCTGAAGAAAACTACAAACGAACCTAGACCATCCTTGATGGTATTCGTGGCCTCCGCTTTAAGAGAGACGAGGTTTGATTTGATAGCTATACTTCTCTTGATGAATGCCAATATCAACGATACGGTTCCTGCTATGAAAGCAGTTACTAGGGCAAGAGAAGGAGATTCTATTGGTATCGGTGAAAAGAATCGAAGAAAACCATTATAGAATGTTAAACCACTTACTATTGCAAGCATTATGGCAATCAGTAAAGCCGAAAGATTCTCCGCTCGATAATATCCGTACTGGAATAAACTATTAGGTTTCTTAAGGCTGATTCGGATACCTGCCCACACTATTGCTGTAACGCTTGCGTCGGACATGGCATCAATACCATCCGCGAGTAACGCAACGCTTCCAGCAATTTGAGATATGACTAGTTCAACAATTCCAATGCCACCAACGATTGCCGCGGATAATAGTGTGATACGTTCCGCTTTCCTAATGTATGGGTTACTATGATCAGTCGACAAACTTTCTCTTTCTCTCGAGTCACTTGACCATTAACACGTCACACTCTGAATGACTCATTTCAGAATATGAAACATCGCCCAACAGGAATCTCTCAGCCCTCTTATACCTATGCGACCCACAACAATCAGGTCGGTTTTATACTTATGCGCCTAAGCAACTAATCCATCCCTTGGCATCTGCCTTCCTCAACCAAGCAGATATCAGCTTTCAAGCCAGCCTGTCAGAGATTTGTCTTACATTAGAAACAAGGCCGTTGGCACATTCCACATAAAATAACCTCGGTAGAGATCTTTATCTAATGTAGAGATTTCAAGCTTTAGGACGAAGGGGAGATATAAGGATGCTATCAGAAGAAGTCGTTCTTAGCGGGGTACTGAGCGTCAGTCTCCTTGTATTCTTTGCTAAGATAATGGCAGGTTTATTCTCACGGGTAGGAATTCCTGCAGTGCTCGGGGAACTAGCTGCAGGAATAATTTTTGGACCCCATGCGCTGGGATCGCTAATAGTGATCTCTGGGCATAAAATAATTGAGATTAGCGAAGTCGTGCTGGTCTTTTCCCAGATTGGCGCTGTGTTAATTCTCTTTACTGCTGGGTTGGAGATGACATTTGCAGAGTTCAGGGCAGCAGGCGTGAAATCTTTTACCGTAGGAGGTCTAGGCGTTATAGTACCCTTCTTTCTGGGGTATTACCTAACTCTATCATTGGGATACACGTTTGGAAACGCATTGATAGTAGCAGCAGCCTTGACCGCTACCAGCATTGCCATCACTGTAAAAGTGCTTGAAGAACTGGGGAAGACTAATGATGTGGATGCAAAGATCATGATAAATTCGGCTGTTGTTGATGACGTTTTGGCTTTAGCTGTTCTGGCAGTAGTACTATCTGTAATAGAGACGGGGGCAATACCCGCACTATCCGACATTGTTGTGAAGCTTGGCACTATTCTTGTGCTCTGGTTCGCACTTCTTGTAGGCGTAGTTTTTGCAGTACCACGTTTTTTGGCCTTGCTACCAAGATGGAAGGTGGAAGGGACTGAGGAGGCTGCTGCGACGGTAACATGTTTTGGCTCTGCTTCGCTAGCGGTTGTGTTAGGCCTATCGCCTATTGTTGGTGCATATGCAGCAGGGATGGCACTAGCAGGATCGCATTCGCTAACAACAATAAAGAAATACATAGAGAAGGTTAACATGATATTCGCACCAATATTCTTCGCAGTTATCGGAGCATCGCTTGATCTTACTAGCATCTCTCCTCAGGTCTTAATGCTTCTAGGCGCAATGTCCTTGGTAGCAGTCATCAGCAAAATAGTAGGTTGCGGGCTACCTGCAGGGCTTTTAACCAAAAGCAGAAAATCAGGCTGGAAGATTGGATTAGGCATGACATCTAGAGGCGAAGTAGGTCTAGTAATAGCAGGATTGGGGCTGACTGCAGGGATCGTTGGGCAAGATGTCTATGCTGCACTTGTAGGGACGGTAATCCTTACAACAATTCTATCTCCCATTCTGCTGAAACGTGCGTACAAAGAACCGTCAGGCAAATAGTATTGTAGGAAGAGTCTTTCTGCAAAGATTTCAACTTCTTCCAAGTATCTCAGCGATCATCTCGCTAAGCCTTCTTTTCCTAATGCCAGCATTGGTCGAAAGGTGCTTTACGATGATGTTCTCCATAGCAAACCCCCCGCTACCAAAAAGCGATCTGAGAATATCTATGAACCTCTCTGACTGTATTGGTATATCTTCAACCTTGAGCCCGTATTCGAGTTCTATGCGCTGGAGCAAAGATGCTCTAAGCCTCTCCCCCAGTATTTCGTCCAGCCCCGCTGTTATGCTTGTAATAATAACATCGGAGTTTTTGGACACTTCTAAAGCGCTCTCTTGTGAATAATCAAACCTTCCGCTATTGCCAGATATCCAAAAGCCAAGGCAGCTCCAGAGGATGCCCGGGATAATAGATGTCCAGAAGCGTGGTGTAAGAAAAGAGGACATCAGAAATAGACCATAGCACTATTCCTATGCTGATTAATAGCCACGCAGTACCTACTTTTCCTGTGAAGAATATCAAGATTCCTGTCAAACCGAGTGAAATCAGAACGATATCAAGTGCGGGGTAAGCAACGTCCAGAGCCTTGGTCAAAAGGTCTTTTTCAGCCATGGCTAGCGGCTCCAGCAAAGGGTAGAAGGACAGTAGGGCTGCTAACCCAGCAATAGCTAAGATAAAGACGACCTTGCTCTTAACGAGAGGTGCCCTGAAAGGGCGTATGTATATTGATATCCCTATTATCATGGGCACGTACCCACCAATGTAGAAAACATCGCCAATAGATGGATATGGAATTTCTATACCTTGGACAACTTCTAGGAAGAACCAGATAGTTTCGCCTATTGCGGACAACACTAGTCCTATTGTAAAAACTGCAGCAATTCTTTGCCTGATAGTTGGTTTGCAAAAAGAAATTTCCGATATCTTGTATTGTTCTTAGTGCAAGTGCTCACATTTAATATCTCATGCGTTGAGGACTAGTGGGCCTGTAGCCTAGCATGGATCAGGGCGTCGATCTATAACGCAAGCCTGCGGAGCCGGAGGTCGTGGGTTCAAATCCCACCAGGCCCGCTGTTAGTTACAAAAAATGGATAAATGTCAGGTTGCGCTGACCGACCTTAGCCTTTATTTTGGCTGACTTTTTTTTGACAGTTTCCAAAATGCTTAACATGCTCTTGGAAAGCCTGCAGCACGATGAATAAACTCACGTCTATCCTCATCATAGTTGTCGTTGCCGTATTGGGAGTTGTGGCATTCATGGGACTTCCCAGTCAACCTGCACCAATACAGAATGTTGCCATAAGTTCTTCAGAGTACAATTTTACGACACCTGTAAGCATAACAGGCGGTCTTGTAAAAATAACTTTCACCAACATTGGTAAAGAGGACCATCATGCCCAGATGTTTCGCCTAAACGACGGAGTAACACTACAAAAGTTCCAGAGCACTGTAGATGCTATTCTCAAGGCTGCACCGGTGGAAGGCGAAACTGCATATCTTAAATTCTTAGATGTGTCAACATTTGCTGGAGGACCTCCACCCACGCCTGTGAGCAAGACGACCGAAGTAATTCAAGACCTCAAGCCTGGGCAATATGTTCTGATATGTTTCTTAGCAGGTCCTGACGGAATACCTCACGTAGCCAAAGGTATGGTAAAGCCCTTAACCGTAACAACAGCAACAGGACAGCCAGCCCCTCCACAAAGCCAGACGACCGTAGAACTAAAAGACTTTGCTTTTGTCAGCTCGTCAGACATAGGTGCTGGCAAGACAACTGTTCAAGTGATAAACACGGGAAAGGAGGCGCATGAAATGGTTGTAGTGCACCTTAAAGGTATCACAGCAGCCCAGTTGCAAGAAATGTTCCTAGCTCCACCTCCAGTACCTGGCGAAGCTGAAGCGCCTCCACCAGGCCCTCCACCGTTCGAATTCGCAGGCGGCATGCAGGCCATCGGACCGGGGGAACGTGCTTGGACTAGCTTGGACTTGCAATCGGGTGATTACGTCTATGTTTGCTTCATCCCATCAGCAGCAAACCAAGGCAAACCGCATGCTGCACTTGGAATGTTCTACCCTTTCAAGGTTCCATAAGCTATCACATATTTGGAATGGCGGCTAGCTGAGTTACCTTCCATCTATTTTTCTCCTTTTTTCGTGTTTGCGTATGATTTTGTATTCTCCAAGATAGCCATCGACATTCGCGAAGAAGCTATTGACCTCTGAAACAGGTACCACGGGGACGCCTGCAACCGACCTGCTCAGATTAGGTACCAATGTTACAATGGCTGGCAAAACGATCTTGACGTCTAAAAACCCCAACAATATCTTGGCCCTCCTGATCTGCTTCCTTGCAATTGCACCAAGTCTTGAACTTCCCACGTTTCTCTCCCAGTGCTTGCAGTCCACTGCTATGCACAGAGCCCCCTTGATAGCTATTAGATCTATCTGCGCCCTCGGTTTTGCTATCACCAAATTACTTTTGACATAAAAGCCATTTTGTTCTGCAACTTCAGAAACGAAGAGTTCAAAGTCTTTCCAATCCAATTTCTGCGAGACCTTCCTCAAATCTTGCACCATTGGAGCTGCAAACATTGCAATTCTAACCTTGTCAGAAGGTTTTAGCTGAAGTTTTCCATTGTAAATCTGGCCTATCCCATATGATCGTACGAACTGAACAGAATTCTTCCAAACGTTCTTGGCTATACCTTTTGGGGCAGAAATATCCAACATATCATTCTCAATCGAATTAAGCATTAGTAGTAGCGCATTGCCATTAAGAAGCATTCTTGAGAATGGCAAAGTTTCTTGCCATTTAACAATATTGTGGACATTATTTTACCTAATCTAACTTATGTCATTGGGTATCTATTTCGGCACATGGGTATCTTTACCGCATTAAGAAACTGGTTTGGCGGAAGGCCAAGCCTGTCTGTCGTAAGCGCTGATATGTCAGCTCCAATGCCAGACCTGATAACTGAACCGACGGCAATTTCCGTTGCCCACGAAGCAAACATCGAAGAAACGCCAGTAAGACATCAGTTCGATTATTCACCAGTAGTCTCTGTTGAGGTGCCAGTCAGCCCACTGACTCCAATAACTACAACAGCACCAGAGATATCTGTCCCGGCGATAAGCACCACAGAATCATCTATCGAGACTCGACCAAAGCCTAGGTCTCGGACAACAAAACCCAAGCGGTCTACCAGAGCTAGGGCAAAGCGCTCCGCGCAGTAAAATATCGGGCCCTCATGGGTCCTCCCACTTTTTCTATAAAGCCTATATTATTCACCATCAAATTCCAGTTTATGTGGCCTACCCTTGCAGTCTGCGGGGTCATCATAACCTTTGCTGGGGTGCTTTTCCTGCTCTTCGGCCCTCTCGGCATCATGTTGCTTGTAGCAGGGCCCATAATGACGGTTGCAGGGATTCTATTAAAAGAGCCCAATCCTCAAAAGCCGGACGACCCTACCAAAAAATTCTGCGGATATTGTAATGCTGAGATAGACATGGAGGTTTCCCAGTGTCCAGAGTGCGGCTTTCCATGCGATTAAGCAAGAGCCTTTAAGAAGAGGTTTTTGCATACGGAATGGATTTGACGTCTGCAACGATAACGATTGCACTATTAGTATTGGCATTATTCACAAGTTTCAGTTTAGCGTATTCTGCAGAGCAAATATCAGTCAAGGGTACGTACCAAACGACAACAGCTACAACGCTTAGCAACAGAACTACCCCAGAGGGGGTTACGTACAGAACCTTAAATGTGAAGGCCGAAATGATAGGAGATTTGCAAGGTTTGCTGGAATATCTGGTCTTTCAGGAAATAAATACCAAAACAAATAAGGCAACTTCAACAGGCTGGGGAACTTTCACCGGGAGGGTTAGTGGTAAAGGGCCAGGAGAAGCGACGTTTTCATTCGTCGCAAGCATAGAAGGCTTCAACACTACGAGTTCAACTCTGCTAGGGCAGTTCTGGAACGACAGGGGCAGGAATGGTCTGGAGGGATATCGTCTGGAGGGCACCTTCAGAAGCACAAGCTCGACTGGAGGAACATATGAAGGGAATGCATTTTTTGGGGAAGCAGCTGCTGATACAAGCCCCATACCTCTTGTCATACTTGTGGCAGGAATTGCTATTGCTGTAGTTACGATAATCTACACTAGAAGAACTCCTGCCAAGAAGGTTTGAGATATGACTGCATGCCAAAGGATAATTCCCTGCTGATATTAGGTTGAGCCAGTGCAACAAGAGCTTATCGCAATCCCTTCAACAGTGTTAGAGGATTGTTCTACTCTAAGGGAAAGAACTGAGAAAGCAGGAATGATAGCAAGGGCAGCAGCCATTTTTGGGATCAGTAAGATTTGCATTTACGGTGTAGATGCTAAAAGGGACGAGGATCGGTTTCTAAAACTAATTCTGGAATACCTTGAAACTCCGCAGTATTTACGTAAGAAAATTTATCCGATCTCCGAAGAGTTGAAGTTTGCTGGACTTCTTCCTCCCCTCCGAATACCAAGCCATCTAGTCCCTGCAGACATCTCCAAAGTGAAGGTAGGCGATGTAAGAGAAGGGATAGTAGTTAAGCAAGATAAAAGACACTTTGCTGACATCGGCTTACCAAAACTTGCAGCCATTTCTGACAACTTGCCATCGAACAAAAGAATAACTGCGCAAATAACCTCCATGAACAATGGGATTTCTGCGAGAATCATAGACAGGGAGGATGCTCCAGCCTATTGGGGCTACACCGTGGCGACCTTCCCCAGCATGACGAAGATGTTTCAGCAGCTCCGGCCAGACTTTTCAGTTCTTACCTCCAGAAAAGGTACTAGCATTCAGGACAAATGGGATTCCATAGGCGAAAAAATCAGGCTGGCTAACAGCCTGCTTGTCGCATTCGGCTCCCCAAAACGCGGCCTTCCAGAAATACTGGCACAAGAGAAGTTGCAAGTGCAAAATTCGATCTTGCTTAACACAATTCCGAAGCAGACGGTAGAAACGGTCAGAGCAGAAGAAGCCATGCTTGCTACGCTGGCAGTCCTAAATCTCGCAAAGATCTAAAGGGTTTCCCTGAAGATGCGCTGCCTTCTCCTTATCAGGAAGAAACTTATTATTGATATGGCTCCCACCCAGAGCAGGATCTTCCAGTTGAACAGAAACTGGAAATTATCCAATATCAAGATGTAGGCTACTCCTGCGAAGGCTATTAGGGAAAGCAAAAGCGACAGGCTATCTATGATTCTCAGCTTGCTTTGAGCGTCCATATACTGTCATCTTAAGATGCAGGAAATAATGCTTACTCTTTTATCAGCTGTACTGTATCACCAGCACCGCACTTTTCAACTATCTCCATGCCCGAAGAAACTTCGCCAAGAGGATTCATAGGCAATCCGATACTCGCATCCTTGAGGAAGAAGCATATTGCACCTGTAGATGACATAAACGCTATTTCTCCTCTCTTGAACTGCCTTTTAGCCTTCTCAACGCCAACCCTAATTCCCAGAGGCGCATAGATGAAAATGTCCTGAAAACGCACTATCCGTCCTGCAAGCTTGTCCATCATCAGCATGTTGTTCACTGTCACCGGTGAAAGATGCTTGTATATGCTGACCTTAGCTTCTCCCTTTCCCTCAAAGATCGCTTTGAATTCTATCTTAGATACTGATGACAATATCGTCGGAGGTCAAAAGGGGTTCTGTAAAGTCTTTTTGGAAGATCATGTTATATTTCTCCTCTTATCTAGAACCAAGATGGTCATTGTTCTTTCTTTTAATCAATGAATGTAACATGAGAGTTGCCATCAAGGACACTACAAGGACCATGCCAGGTGGGAATTCTGGTACTACTTGTGTGCCGATTATTCGCAGGTTCTTTGTACCTTGTACGTAGCTAGCGGATATAGTCCTATGCGTCGAATTCTGAGACATCTTGAAAGGAACCACCTGACCATCTAGAATTACTGTGAAGTTTCCGCTTAAGAAGTCTATGGGGAAAGTAACGTTAGAAGTACCAATTGTAGCGTCTTTGCCTGATACCGTGAACTGTACGTATTTGCCATCTTGACTAAATCTGAAATTTGTGACACTTGAATTTGATCGAACAAGATGGGGAAATTCTTGTTGTCAACAGTGACAGTAAAATATTCAAATGAAAAGTCGCCTATCGCAGTTATCTCTCCAAGAGAGAAGGTTTTGGAAGCATGCTCTATGCCATTAATATAGATCACAATCTTCCATATTCCAGTCAGATCTGCTGCTCTGTAGCCGCTAATGTAAATGCTTGACCAGATGTAGTATGCTTTCCAAAATTTTCCAGGCCCAGGGTCTTCAGTGGCTTGCGAGGACTTCGCATATGTTTCACCCTGCGGTGTGATCCAAACGGTAGTTACCATATATGGAGGGCGAGATACGTTTGTGAGTTTTAACCAGAAATATATCATGGGATCTTTAGGCGAGAAAACTGTCGTTTTATTTATCGGCTGTAAGCTCGAGACGTTCATGCCTTTAGATGTGCTACTGTCATCTATCTTTGGTATATTGGTAACAACGGGAGCGTCGTACCTAGGAGATTCGAGATATTGCATGCTGCTAGGCAGTTCGTAAGAGGCTGGTATCGCATTGCGCGTCCTTAAAATGGAGATCTCGAAAAGTGCATAGAGGTTAAGTGTTGATGGAGTTTGAAGGTCTGAAAACAGAGTACTCTTTGTATTCATGGTATCTCCAGAATTCTCTACGTGATCAAGCCCGAGACAGTGTCCGAGCTCGTGTTGAGCTAAATCCTTCAGGGCAATATCGTTAAGTTTTGTTCCGTCGGATTTCGCCAGATCCAGAGACACTGCACATGTTACCTTGGTAATTCTGCCAGAAGAATCATAATTATAGGTAGTGTGTGCTATGCCGAGAAATTCGGGGTTGCTCTGGGTCTGATTGAAGGTTACTCTAATATCGCTGTTGATATCATCGGAAACTATAAGGTTAAAGATCGCCCTCGGAGCTGAGGAATATGTTGACTGGAACCACCTTTGGCTGTAGTTCCACTGTTTCATTGCATCAATAACATCCTCTTTTGCGTACGCTGGAGCAGACTCTGTATACACCTTTATGTTATAGATGGGCCAAGAAAATCCGATCATGGGCTGAATAGGCTCCGTCCCGTCATTAATGGAGAAAACCTGAGTCAGTATCTTCGTGCCATCCACATAGACTTCCACTTGCCAGAAGCCCTGGATGTGCGCCGCTTCACTACCATTCACCTTTATAGCTGACCACGTATAGTATGTGCTCCAGACTCTTCCAGCTCCTGGATCTCTAGTTGTAAGCGATACTTTAGAGTACTGATGCAGCTGAGGAGTGAACCATACCCATGTAAGATTATGTGCGGGAGAGGGCACATCGACAAATTTTACCCAAGAATAGACATAAAGATCGTTCACGTCAAACGAGTCGGTTCTTTGAACAGGCAAGTTAGTTCTGTCGTCAATTCCTTTGGCAATAGCCTGATCGTCTATTCTAAGGTTCGAGGTGCCTTTTGCTATTGGTAGGGTGTATAGGAGCATCAAGGAAAGGAGGACAAGCGCGGTACAAACCCAAGTCAATCTTCTTGAAAGCCTGCCCTCTTCACTCATTTAATGCTTCTAAAGATCAGAACGCTCTCTCCCTATTAAGTCGCACGATTTATTTGGGCATGACAGGACCTAGCAGAGAGAGGCGCAATATTTATTATTCGAGTTCCAAAAGCATAGTGTTCCTTTAGAGGTTATGCTATTCCATGGTTACTACAGGTAAGACTCGCAAGACAAAAAAGAAGGCTCCAGAACCTCCTGCACCAAGGATAAAACGTGAGCTTGTAACCGTGACGAGGGACGAGATAAAGGGTGCAGAAATTCAGATTGGCCCTCCGAAACTCACAAGATTTGAGAAGGCAAGAATTATTGGAACTAGAGCACTGCAACTATCCTACGGTGCACCTCCATTTCTGCCAATAAAGGAAAATGTCAAAGATCCAATAGCGATTGCGATGGAAGAGCTGGAAAGTAAAGCCCTACCGATTTCGATAAGAAGGTCTCTTCCAGACGGAAGGTCTCAGGATATCCCTCTGAAGGTTCTTCTGGGCTAATCCTCAACAGAAACCAAAGTTGTAGTAGCTTTAACGTTCTTCAACCTTCTGATCTTCCAAGTTATGACTTCCTTGACCTTCTCCATCGAAGGTGCTTCGACCTTGGCTATGAAATCGTAGATTCCGTACACTGAAGTTGCTTCAGTGATTCCGTCTATAGACTTTAGATGCTGGATGAACTCCTCTTCGACTTCCGGGTCTGTATTTATGAGGACATAGGCTTTGGGCATTATAGCAGTGCATATAGATTTGGAGGGATAAAACTCTACTGCATGAACCATTTCTGCGTTAACTTCTGGTTAACATGTCAGGGCAGTCTACGAATCGTGAATACCGATCTTGGCTTCATAGAAGTTAATAAGCAAAAATCCGGTTCATTGCACATGGCTAAGAAGAGTCGCGGAAAGAAAACGCGGAAGTAGCACGGGGGTGCAAATAAAGTGAGCAAGAGGCTTATACCTCCTGCAGCCTCTACGTACGGATAAGGTAATACTGCGTAAAACTATGCTCTGCACCTGTTAACTATTGTATAAACCACTTTATGCTGCAACCAAATGCTCTTGTCAGAGGAGTTCTGACTTCTTTCCCAGCAATAAGGTCGTCTAGGGCATTTCTCAGATCGTTAGATTTTACCATTTTAGGGTCTTTGCTGTCATCTATCCTGCCCTGATATCTCAATCTCCTGTCTTTGTCAAATCCGAATACATGCGGCGTGCAGACAGCACCATAGGCAGAAACTACGGTCTGCTCTTTATCCCTCAGATAAGGAAAGTTGAAGCCTTTCTTCTTGGCTCTTTCTACCATGTGCTCGTAGTCGTCTTCAGGATATGCCTTCTCATCATTGGAGTTAATAGCTACAATTTGCACTTTGTCCCTGTAATCCCTTGCTATTGCGATAATCCTGTCTTCAAATGCTTGAACGTACGGACAATGGTTGCAGCTGAAGATTATTACTAGTACTGGTTTGTTAAAGTCTTTCAGGGAATATCTCTTCCCATCTACACCCAATAGACTAAAGTCGGGTGCTTTGGCTCCAAGCTCCAGAGTTTTTGGCTGCGACAATTAGTGTCTTTTAAAATTCCAAGTGTAAAAGCCTTTGCTTTAAGAGATGAGCTCTATCGCAGTTTTCAGTGCATTAATTCCTTTTAGCGTACCTAAGCTCCCTTTGCTTGCATCCTTTTCCGTAAACCTGCACGTCCCATCCCTGTCCATACCTTCTAAAGAAACCAGCAGGGGTACCGGGTCGTCGCTGTGCCCTTTCATTATGCACGGCGTCGAATGGTCTGCAGAGATCACGAACGCGGTCCTCTTCAAATCGACCGATCTAATTAGAGGAGCCAGAAACTTGGCATCTATCTGCTCAATGACCTTTGTCTTCAGCCTAGCATCCCCGTCATGCCCGGGCTCGTCCGTAGTCTTGATGTGGACATAAACAGCATCATGATTTTTGAGGATATCTGCAGTCATCTTGGCCTTGTACTCATAATCAGTCGTCGAACCTCCTGCATATTGCTCCATCTTTGTCAATTTTGCTATCCCTTTTTCAACGGGCATGTCCAGCAGGCAGGCAAAATTCAGGCCGTATTTTTCCCTCATGCTTGGAATTTCAACAAGAGAGTCTCCAGCATCCCTTAGCAGAACAATGTTTGCGAGCTTCTTCCCTTCCTTCTTTCTTTTTGCATTGACTGGGTGCTCGGCAAGAACCTTCTTTGCTTTCTCGGTAAACTCGTTTATCAGCTCTGCAGCAAATCTGCTTTCAGGGTTCTTGTCGAGTGCCTTGCATTCAGCAAGTGAGAATTTCTTATCACCAGTTACTGCAGCTCCAATTCCGTGAACCCTTTCGTATGCAGGATCGGTATTCGAAATGTTTGCCGAGAGTTTCTCTCCTTTGACAGAAACTACCAAAACACACCTATGTCCAACAGTTGAAATGAACTGAATCTCTGCATCGTGTGAAAGGCTTACTCTTTCACTTATCGCCCTGCTAAGCTCCTTTGCCTCTTCAGTAGTAAGATTCCTCCCAGCCCTCCTATCGACTATTTCGTTCTTCTCGCCAAGTGTAGCAAAGTTCCCTCTTAATGCAATGTATCCATCCTGAAATTTCAGGCCAGAGCCTATGGCTTCTACGACGCCTCTTCCGATATAATTCTCCGTAAAATCATAGCCGAGCATGCAGAATACTCCAATATCCGATTCTGGGGCTATCCCCTTTTTCACGGTGTACACTAAACCGCTCTTGCCATTTCTTGCAAGCTTATCGAGTGCAGGTGTCTTTGCAGCATGCAGCGGGGTAACATAATTCAATGTGGGGTCTGGCTTATCGCCTACGCCGTCCAGCAAAATGTAGACTAGTTTGTTGTTCATTGCAGTATTCAAAATCGCGAGTCTCTGCATTTAAAAGCCTATAACAACAAAAATGAGGAGAATCAGTGAGGTTAGGGATAGAGAGAGGCTTGATTTTTTAGAAAAGAGTTTGATACGGAAAGGTTATAGCTCTATTACAATTACAATAGACTACATGAGGCTTTAGATGGTAAACCCCGGCTGATAAAGCCGTATTAACATCAAAGGAGAGAATAAGTGGATAACGATAATACAAAATGCTAATACGAATTCTACTCGGCAGTTTGCTGGATAGCATCACGTAATATTTCCTCCACCGTTTCTTGATAAGGCTTACTTGGTGGTCTGCCTGACTCCGCTACGAGCTTAATTCTCATAGTTCTCTTGATTGTTGCTTCGTAGTTCTCGCTTGCTGGAGCATACCCTTGGTCACCAGCTAAGTAAAAGACTATTGCATGTCCGTCTTGTTGTCCAAACTCATCGTAGTTCCTGTCAATTGAAAACAAATAGAGATCTGCATAAGCACCGCTTATATCTCGCACCCTAGAGCGTTTTGATGCTCCCAAACTGTCGGAACCTCGCCTCTATTTGTTCCTAATACGGTAAGTATCGCTTCGCAATTTTTCGCCGTTCCTGAACCTTGCTTATATACACGGAGGAAATAGGTTCCTCGTTTATTCACTAGAGGTCTATCACCAAAAACCAACCTTGGTTCTGAGAAATAACTCAACAGTTTTTGAACTATGGTGTATGCAACTCCTAGAGCACTACCTGCTCCTATGGCATAAACGAGTTCTATGTAAGCAACTATATGACCGGCATAAAACACACCTAGGATAAAACCGATACCCAAGGAGAGAAAAATCATAACCAAGGATTTTTTGGAAGGGTAATCCACAGTCTAGGTTAGGCGCTATACCCATTAATATAATCACCCGGCCGTTAGCACCTTCATTCATCAACTATCGAGTTACGAGTGTCACTTTTTCGATACTGGCTAACTGAACACTGGAGTAGATTTAGCCGCAAAGACATAAATCTCCTCAGCCTAAAGCAAACAGCAGTGGTTGCTATCAAAGTCCTCATCAATGATGGCATGAACCCCGAAGGGATAGAGATATTCAAGAAGGCTGGGATATCGGTAGATGAACGTAGGAGGAAACCTGACGAACTGCTCAAGGACATAAAGGGGTTTGACGCTCTAACAGTTAGAAGCTCTACAAAGGTGACCAAACAGGTCATTGAAGCAGGAGCTATGGGAAATTTGAAGATCATTGGAAGGCAGGGAGTGGGCTTTGACAATATAGATGTGGAAGCGGCATCACAGAACGGAGTTATCGTAAAATCCGCTCCATACGGCAATACGAACGCCGTTGCAGAGTTAGTAGTCGGATTAATGCTGAACGTTGCGAGGAAGATATCAAAGGCAGATGATACTCTAAAGAAAGGCAGATGGAGCAGGCGCAACCTAGAAGGCTTCGAACTGTCGGGCAAGACCGTAGGTCTGCTTGGCTGCGGGAGAATAGCGCAGAGACTATCCAGACTGCTCAGCGGATTTGGTGCACAGGTCATAGGCTATGACATAGCCTTGGACAGGGTTCGGGAAGCGTTCCCAGAGTCAAGAATAAGGTACGTTTCAAAAGAGGAAGTACTTGGGGCAGATTTCATCAGCCTCCACACGGGCGGGAACCAGACAGTTGTTGGGGAGAAAGAGATTGCGCTGATGAAACCTCATGCCATAGTGATAAACACGTCAAGAGGAAGAAACATCGACGAAGATGCACTTTATCGGGCGTTGAAAGATGGCAAAATTGCAGGTGCAGGGCTTGATGTCTATGCAGAAGAGCCAGAAGCCGAGAACAGCGACTTTGTGAACAAGCTGAGAGAGCTCGATAACGTCGTTCTTACGCCTCACCTTGGAGCATCAACGAAAGAGGCACAGGTAAAGACCTCCATAGAAACAGCACGAATCATTGTCGAATATCTCCTGAAGGGAGACTTCTCCAACTCTGTAAATGTCGGAGAGACGGTAGAAATGGAGGAGAAGCAGGTCTACCCCCTGTTCATACATCACCTTGATGTCCCCGGTGCTTTTGCACAGATCGATGGAAAGCTGGGCGAATACAAGATAAACATCCGCGAGAACCGTTCTAGAGAGATAGGAACTGGGCATGTCCTTACCGTCTACTTTGTGCATCAACTGCCTAGCAAGGAAGTCCTTGCTGAGCTGAAAAAGCTCGATATCGTGCTCCGAGTTGCAGTTTAACCTATAAGCCTATAATCTTGCTAGCTGATGTGTTTGGCGTGCCCGATCTAAGGAGAGATTATTTCACCGAAAGGCTCACCTTAACCAATACAGAGCGCAGTGTCAGGGGCAGTGATATAGAAGCAGATGAGGAGCGGGGTGCAAAATGCTTCGTGTGCGACTATGCAAATTCGAAGAAGTCCTCTCTTCCCTTGATTATTGAACATCCTCGCAGCCTGAGTGTCAGCACTTCTAAATCTCCGTCTACCGTTCATCAAGTTTTTGTTGCAAACCTTAGCCACAACAGCTCCTTCCAGAAACTACCTGTAGATGGGATAGCGAAACTACTCAGCATGGCTCAGGAAAATCTGCGAGTGCAGTACGAAAAGCAGGACATCTTCGTTCTGCTTATGGCAAGATATGGAAATGCGGCAGGAGGAATAATGCATCCAAACCTCGAAATCATAACGCTCCCCGAAACTCCATCTTTGATAGTGGAAGAAATGGTAGCAGTAGAAAGATCGATGCAGGACTTGGGTATTTGTCCCATGTGCAGGGTGATAAGTGTTGAACAGGGAGGTCCAAGGCAGTTAATCTCTACGGAACATTTCATATCTTTTGCGCCTTGGGCTCCAACGAGCTCGCATGAATTCTGGGTCTATCCAAAATCTCACGACCCAAGTTTCCTCAAAGTTTCTAGCAAAGTGATCAACGATCTGGCATTGATCTTCAGGTCAACGCTAGGAGGCATGCATAGGGAATTGGGACAAATCCCATTCACTATGAGTTTCCATTCTATAAGTGAAAAAATGGGCAAAGATTATCATTGGCATATAGAGGTTCACCCAATACTCAAGACTTGGGGGAGCATGGAAAAGGGCCTGGGCGTCTATGTAAACGACGTACCGCCTGAAATGACGGGCGAGGTTCTTGGTAAGGCCGCACGAAAAGAGCTTGCAGAGCTTGTAGGAATCTAGCTATTTTACACTAGCATATCAATGGACGACAGCCTTGCATCGAGCTTGGTCTTTAGGGCATCTATGTTAGGAGTAGGAGTCGGATCGACTTTCTTTACTACGGCAAGGTAGATCGAAGCATAATCGAGCAGGTAAATCATTCCTAGAATATTGCTCAAGACTGTCTCACCTTCAGCAACAACATTGCTAGGTGTGATGCCTCTTGCATTAAAGAGCTCTTCAAACGCCTTGAACCTCTCTCTAACATTTTCATTTTCAACAGGTTGGCGTAGCAGGATGGGCTTCAGGACATCGTCCCAGTCGTTGTTCCATGCCTCTATCTCGTTGTGCGCTATCTCTGGAAGGGAGTCGCTGAAGGCGTGAATCTTGGAATTCTCATTCAGGCAATCCTTAAAGCGAACAGCCGCAGCAGAAAGCAGGTCGGTGGCAAAAATTGCAGGTATGCCTCCTCTAAGCCTATCAGCCAGTGCTTTGGAGGGGTTTCTTTCGAAAGGCACATTGACAGATATCGTGCCCCATATCTTCGACAGCGTCTTTTTCGCTTCGTCGATCTCATAACGTGGAGGCCTGATTATCCCAAGACCGGAAAGCAGCGAGATCGTAGGGAAGAGGACGAAGAGCAGGCTTGCCCTTGGCACTTGTAATTTCCTTACGTTAGTATGAGGGATGCTATGCTTCTTGGAAAACTGTTCAAGTTTGCCGCCTGCGGACATCGTTGCCAATATGGCCTTTCTCCCGTGAGCCTCTCTTGCTGCCATAATCGTCTCCCTTGTATCTCCAGATATACTGGAAGCGATAACCAGAGTATTCTTGCTGACAAAGTTTGGCAACCTGCTGTCCCGAACCACTGCAAGGGGAACTTCTATCTGGGAAGAGAGCCAGCTCTTTATCATGTCAGCAGGGCATGCAGAGCCTCCCATCCCTGCAAGAATTATGTTTTCTATCTTATCGCAAGAGGGAAGGTTGACCCTTATATTCGAGGCTTCTATGGCATACTCTGGCCAGGCCTCATATATCCTGTAGAGACCAGATTTATCGACCTTTGCAACTTCGGCCTCTTCAAGCATATTCTAATCTCCAATTGTCAAATTTTGAATTTTTCGCGGCCAACATTCATGTTTCTACGCTCTTTTATAGTCATTTCGAAAACACGTTTTAGCAAATTTACATCATCGTTGCTCTGTTTTACGCCTCTTCTTGCCATCATTCGTTTTTGCGTCTCTATTGCTGATAGCAGTTCGAGCTCTACAGGCCTTTTGTCAAGAGTCTTTGCGTATATTGTAAAAGATGGGACATCTTCAGTAGCGAATCCGTACACATGCGACGCTACTCCAATCTTCCTCCCTGCAAGTATCAAGGTTCCGATAGCGGTCTTGACATTGTCTCCTATGTAGCATCCAACCTTGATTCTCTTTGTGTTTATCTCATTGACCTTAATTTCGCCGTAAGTGTTCTTTAGGTTCGAATTTGTCGTTTGGGCTCCAAGGTTTACCCAAGAGCCCACTATAGAATGGCCGAGATAGCCTAAATGCGCCTTGTTGCTGTAACCTTGGATGATAGAATGCTCGACTTCTCCTCCTACTACGCAAGAATTCCCTATGCTGGTACCCTCACCTATCTGTGCCGAACGTACTTTCGAATTCTTGCCAATATAGCAAGGCCCTTCCAGCCTTGTCATGGCATCTATCTGAGCCCCTACCTCGATTATTACAGGTCCTTTACGGGTATCAATCGCAACTGGCGATTCTATTTCGGCTTTTGGCGATATTATTGCTCTGTTTCGAGGACCATTAATGAAGGCAACAGACTTAACGCTTGAGAAGCCTATAGCCTGCTCTGCAATTGCTCTTGCATTTTCATCGACAAGTTCCCACGGATGCCTGTAGAGGCTTGATCCGTCGGCTTTTAACCTGTCGAATTCTTTAAGAGTTGCAATCTTAGCCAGATAGTCGCCAGCCGTAAAGACGTATTTTGCAGGTACTCTTGCTGCTACAACATTATTGCCAGATAGAGCTACGAACCTTCCTTTTCTGCTCAATAGTTTCTTAGCCTTGGAAAAGTTGATCAGGGCGTTAATGATTGATGCGTCCCCATCATGCTCTACATTGTTTATTCTATGCTTCAGCCTGCGTCTTAACACACCTTTGAGATAGTTTCTTGCAAAAACGGAAACATTGTCATTGTTTTGAATTAGGGTTTCTAAAAGCGTCCTTGTGCCAAAAAGGAGCTCGAACCCTGCCCTTGTGAAGGTAAGCGGGTAAAAGCTCTCTACTAACGCATCTTCAAATACAATTAGGCTCACAGTATCTTGCCCATCTCATTCAAAAATTTCTCGTATGCAGCAGCATAAGATTTTTTGTCCCCTATGTCTATGAAGGTGCCCTTTGCAGGATAACCATATATCTTCTCTCCAGCATCAATGGCAGTTCTAAAAGCGATGTCCATGCCGTACATCTTTCCTTTGGGAATGTACCTTAGGAAGCGTTTTTCCATTACATAGCATCCTACGTTTATCATTCCTTTGACTTCTGGTTTTTCTCTCCATACCTTTACTCTGCCTTCTGTATCAAGATCGATGAATCCGTACTTGAGGTTGGTCTTGTATTCCATCAATACCATCGTTACTAGCGCTTTCTTCTTTTCGTGAGATTTTATCGCATCTTTGAGGTTGAAATTTAATATCGAGTCACCGTAAAGGCAGACGAACCTTTCTTTTAGTTGTGGTTCTCCAGATTTTAGCTGCCCAGCAGTCCCTAATGGCTTGCTAGACCTTGCATAATTGATTGAAACTCCGAACTCTTTTCCATTTCCAAAGTATTCCTCTATTGCTTTGCGGAGGTAGCTTACACATATGGTAACTTCTCTGACATCGTTTCCCTTCAGCCATTCGATAAGATGCTGTAAAAGGGGTTTGTCAGCAAGAGGGAGCATGGGCTTCGGTAGGAATAAGGTGTATGGCCTGAGCCTTGTTCCTAAACCTCCTGCGAGAATTACAGCGTACATTTAACTCATGAAACTCTCTAATGTATATAGTTAAGCCTTATCCTATTACTGTCCCGTTTCCCATTATTCTTGTTGATGTTGAGTTGAGGTCCAGAATTGCGCAGCTTTCTTGAGGCTCATACGCTATTGGTTTCTCTGCCGTAATTGTCATCCCATTATCGACCTTAATCTTTACTGGCTTGATCTGAAGGCCTATGCAAAGATGGTACGTCCAAGATGCATTAATCTCCCCTTTGTAAAAGCGGCTCTTCTCGAACCCCACCTTCAATTCATTGCTGACCTGCAGGGAATTTTGTGCCGCTAGAGCATCTCCTCTATTAATCTCTTTAGCGGTCAGGCCTTTTATCGACAAGCCTACTCTTGCTGGTGACGGTGCAGACTCAACATCGTCATCGTGCATCTGTATCGATCTTACTGAGATGGATTTCTTTTGCGGGAATACTTCCAATTCATCGTGCTGTTTGACTGTTCCTCTGCGCACGACTCCCAATACTACGGTTCCTGCGCCCTTCACCTCAAAGGAAGCATCGACCAAAACCTTTGTCTGGCCATTTTGCGAAACTTCTGGAAGACTTTCAATCTTCTGCCTTAGTTCTTCAAGAGTTACAAATTCGTATCTTTCAAGAACTGTAGATCTGATGAGCTTCATTAATTCGTCATCTAACCAGCTTGAGATTATGAACCCTCTTTCAATCTTCATGTTGTCAAGGGCAACTATCTGCTCGCCAAGAGCCTTGTCGATCTTTGCAGGGTTCAAGATGATGTATTCAGAAAGCGCGATCGTCTGGATTAGAGGTTGAATTTTGTCAGGGAAACCTGAAGGCACAATAAAGCAAGATATGCTATCGGGTGTCTTCTTTTCGTAGAAGGTGATATCGCTCTTCGAACCAGCTTTGCCCAATTGGTCTGCAATGGAGAAGTCGCCAAGCACAGCAAGATTGAACGATTTCATTACCTTTCACTTTTCATGTTCAGCCTTTCGCAGCTATATTTCTTCTAACTGCTTCAGCAAGCGATCTAAGATTCTTTACAACTGATGTCATCGAAGAAACTTCGCTCTGTATTCCTAGGAGCCTAAAAGAATCCTGCGAAATTCTGTATGGTCTTTCTCCTCTCTCCAGAAGCTCGGCAACAACCCTATTGTGATGCTCTGGTATCCCCATGTCCTTGCAAAGCCTGCTATACATCATCTTCAGCATTTTTATCGCATGATAGCCAAGAAAGGTTTGGGCCTGAAGGACGGCATGATTTTTCAAAAACCAAGAAACTTTTTGGTTCAGCTGTTTAGAATATATATAGACGCTCTCGGGCGACCCTTCTTGAATCTGCAGGCTGGAGAGCATTATCTGGTTCAGCCCTTCGAGCCTCCTTTCTACAGAGGTTCTGCTTGCAGACTGCAGGTTTAACGCTTCAAAAAAAGTCTCTTGAGGGGCACCGATTTGCATGAAGGCCTCTCTTGTATCATCGAGCAAGTGCGTTGGATGCATAGACATTGCTTGTATTGAAACTGCAGCATCGCCAAGGCCGTATCCAGCAGAATTTAACCAGAAGGAGGCATCGACAAAGTTCTTCTCCATGCCACAGCTTTCAGCCTTTTTAATTGCAGAGATCGATTCTAACAGTCTAGATAAGGCGTAGTTTTCAGCCACCTTACGTCCATCATCTCGCTGCAACGTAGCAAATAGCAGGGATGGATCAGAAACTACCTTAATCTGCCTAGCGTCAAAAAGATCTGATTCGTTTGGCGTGCTCGGAATTGGTATTATATCGACAAACTTCGAATCGAAAACTTCGTGCCTAATCGTGTTATCTTTGACATCTGCAAAAACATCGAACTCACAACATGGGTGAAACCTTCCCGTGCTCCTGCAGCCTATCAAGGCGATCGAACTATAACCAGCATTAGTAAGATGTTTCTGCAGTTCTTCGGGAATCATCTTCTTCTTCGACAATGTTTCTGCTCGAACCTTTCAGCTATATCAAGCGAATGCTAGGCAAGTCTCTTCATCCCTTCTTTTACATGCTCAGCAGTATCTTCCCAATCCCCTATCTGTTCGATCTTACTTATTCCTCTGCCCCTAGATGCTGTTGAAGCGCAGGCAATTCCAGCACATACAGACCATAGAAGGTCACTTGTTTTGAGATAATTAGCCATGAAAGAGCCTGCAAATATGTCCCCAAGGCCTGTTGTATCAGCAACATTTACCTTTGGAACCCTCAGCTCTGCAGTCATTCTCTCCGATGCTATTATCACGGTTTTTGCTCCATTGGTAACGATGACATTTTTGAAGTGCTTCCTCAGCTTTAGCGCCACGTCATAGATGTTTCGAAGGTTTGTGAGAAGACGGCCTTCTTCAGGATCGACTTTTATTATTGATGTTTTTGGAAGCCTGCTTAAAGAGAGTTTCTCAAGGCTACAGAACCCCTTCTTGTCGAACCTTCGCAAGTAGCCTTGAGGGTCAAGAAACGTAGCTATTCCTTTCGAAACTACAGTGTCAGAAACTTCCTTGGGTATTTCACCTGCAATCGGGCTCAATATTACCCCGTCAGCGTCTAGACCATCAAGCTGAGACGTCTCAATATCTGCACATCGTGAGGTTAGTAGGAGGCTCCTACTTTCTCCCTTGATCGCAATCCTGAACCTTGTAGTTTTATCGGCAAAGGATTTTGAGCCTTTAGCAAAATTTATGCCATTACGAGAAAGCCACAGCGTGTATTCATCAGGAAAGTCTAAACCAATTTTGGTAAAAAGAGTGACATCAGAGCCGAGCCTCTTTGCTGTCAAGCCTGCATAACAGGGAGGGCCACCAAGCGAAGAAACTTCAGAGCCTTCTAGTGCGATAGTATCTAAGGCAATGTGTCCGATTATCGCTAGGTGCAAAGTGCAAGGGGTTGAAGGGCATAAGATTTATGCATGTGAATTCCTTGCCTGTGTCAAGCGAAGATAATGACAAAGAAGCGCAAGAGTAGGGGCCGTTCAAAAGGCGGCAAAGGACGATCAGACTTAGTTCAGTGTAGTAACTGCGGAACCCTAGTTCCAAAAGACAAGGCGAAGAAGCTCACGACAAGGGTGGGCTTGGTGGAACCAATGCTTGCGAGGGAATTGAGGGCGCAGGGGGCATACATTGCAACAAGCAGGACACTAAAGTACTATTGTGTATCGTGCGCGGTTCACTTCGGATTGGTCAAAGTCAGGGCAAAAGATGAGAGAAGGTTTAGGTAACCTCTCCTTCCCATGAATTTTTGCTTTTGGATAGAGCACTCTAGTAACTTAAATGGTTCAGATGATCAAACGAATCTTGGGATAATACCTTGACTCCAAGAACTTTGGAAGAACTGAAAACAAAACTAATCTTCCAGAACACTATGAATATTTGGATCGTTCTTTGCAGAGAAAATGGTTGGGAGAGAAGAGATTATGCACACTATGCAGAATTCATAAAATACTTACACGAAAATGAGATCCAGTTAAAGAAAGCTCCGCAGGGACATCCAGTCAAGGATTTTGAAGGGAAACCTATTGAAACCTATACGATAAAAATCGATAAAAGAGTTATAGAAATAATCAGGTCTTTTGTTTAGTGTTCTCTAGAGCATATTTGCATTCTTTGTTCAGTGTACAAATATTGCATTTTGGCCCTATTGGTTTGCATACTTCTTGGCCGAACCTCACGAACAATTCGTTGATATCGAGCCAGAACCTGCTATCAATCTTGCGCATAAGCTCGATTTCTGTCTCTTCTGCACTTCTAGTCTGGCATAGCCCTAACCTATTCGAGATCCTGTGTACGTGTGTATCAACAGGAATTGCAGGTTTCCTGAATCCATAAACAAGTACGCAATTAGCAGTTTTTCTGCCAACGCCTGGCAGTTCTAGCAACTTGTGGAAAGATTCTGGTACCTTGCCACCATATGTCTTGACTAGAAGTTTTGCAACATTTATTATTCTTGGAGCTTTGGTTTTGTAAAAACCTACCGGTTTTATCAGCTTCCTAACTGCATCGACTTTAGCCATAGCAAGGCTGTACACGTTTGGATATTTCGTAAAGAGCCTCTCACTTGCTGCGAGCGTTGTTACATCTTTTGTTCTTGCAGATAATATGGTCGCTATCAAAACTCGGAAAGGGTCTTCCTCTACACTAATCTGCCCAAGTGCAGTTTTGTCCTCTAACCTCTGCATATTTATCATCACAGCAATGGAATCAAGTATGTGACCAATGTCGAACGAGTGTTGCTGCAAATCACTCCCCACTGCACATGTTGAGCTTATAAGTGGAATTATTGCAGGCTAATTAGATGTCAACCGATGCAAAGTTCAAGGTAAATATCATACAGAGAGACAAACCTCAGAAAATTCCGAAAGAGGTCACAGAAGCGCTCAAGGGTGCTGCGAGCCCTAAGATGATGGGTAGGATGAAAAAGGAAGTCATATTTTGCCCAGTTGCCAACGAGGAAAAACCTTTCCTTTGGTGCTTCGCATGCAAGTCCTTCCTTAGAAGGGTCACAGGCGTCGTTGATTGTGCTGGAGGCCAGGCAGCGCTAGATATTTAGTGAAGGAATGACTTCCTGTCCGTCCATGTACTTGTGTAATACTTTTGGAATCAAGAGGGAACCATCTGGCCGCTGGTAGTTTTCCATTATTGCGATTAGCGTTCTTTCTGTAGCGACTAAGGTGCTATTCAATGTATGGCATAAAATGCTTTCTTCGTGAGGTTTGTACCTGAACTTTATCCCAAACCTTCTTGCCTGATAGTCAGTGCAATTACTGCAGGAAACTATCTCTCTGTACTTGTTCTGGCCTGGGAACCATGCTTCTATGTCATATGTTTTGGCAGCTACCTTGCCCATATCACTCGAAGAAAGTAGGACTACCCTGTAAGGAATCTCCAAAGCCTGATTGAATTCTTCCGCATTTTTTAGCAACCTTTCATGTTCAGCCCATGACTCTTCTGGTTTACTGAAGACAAACTGCTCTACTTTTTCAAACTGATGTACTCGGAATATTCCTTTAGTATCTCTTCCATGAGCACCGGCTTCCCTTCTAAAACAGGGGCTGATCGCTGCATATCGCGAAGGTAAGTCTGTTGATGTGAATATCATCCCAGCGTGCATTGCCGCAATTGCATGCTCGGAAGTTCCGATGAGATACAAATCATCCCCTTCCACTTTGTAGATAACGTCCTCAAAATCCGAGAGGATCACTGCTCCACTCATTGATTCCCTGTTCAGCATATACGGAGGCTGGACTAGTGTATGACCCCGCTTGGCAATAAAGTCCAGAGCAAAAGAAATTACAGCATAATTCAGTCTTACAAGATCTTTGTTAAGGAAGTAGAACCTAGCACCAGAAATCTTTGCAGCCCTCTCAGTGTCGATCAGTCCAAGTTTCTCTCCAATCTCTATGTGGTCTTTGACTTTGAAGCTAAATGATGTTTTACCCCATTTTCTTATCTCGATGTTAAGAGTTTCGTCCTTTGCTATCGGTACTGATTTGTCAATCAAGTTAGGGAGTTTCATCATAAGAACCTTGATTTCTTGCTCGAGTTGGTTAGTTCTGTCATCGGCTATCGCAATTTCATCGGAAACTTCCTTCATCTTTGCAATGTGAACGTCCGTGTTATGCCCAGATTTTTTGGAATTTGCAATTTCTATGGAGATCTTATTCCTCTGAGTCTTTAGTGTTTGAGTTTTTGTTATCAGAGACCTTCTTTCTCCGTCTAACCGAATAAGATCGCCTAGAGGAAACTCTATGTTCCGCTTGCTGAGCATGTCTCTAACTTGTTCTGGATGCTCTCTAAGTAGCTTGATATCTATCAATCAAGCTCCTCCTAACGCTCCAACAGCTGCGGATATGCTAACAAGCACTTCATCCACCGTGTTCAGCAGTGTCTCCATCTTGCCATGGGAATAAAACTCTATGTAGAGCTCATTACCCTTTACTGATTGTTTCATAGAAAGACCCTCTGGAAAATCGATATTGTCAGGCCTAAGAGCCTCTTCGACTGCTTTGGCTACTCTGTTGCTGCTAAAGGAAAAGTTTAGTCTTACATTTGTATTACCGCTCATAATTTTGAATTGACCTGCTTGACAAACGTTTCAAGTTTCGATATCGGTATCTTGGCTCCAGCAGAGTATTTGGTGCCCCCTCCTCTTCCATTACACATTTTGGAAACTTCCTGAAAGATCATCCCAAGGTTGGAAAGCTCTCCGCTTCCAAGCGTCTTCCTAGCTGAAATCTTAAACTGGCCGCTTGCAGTTGCAGTCTTTACTATAAGAACCCTGCCATGAAACCTAGATATTGAACTTAATATTGTGGCAAGAGGGCTGAGCATACATTCGTCAACCATACCGTCCCCAGACAGAAGTATTGATTTGGAATATTCAATGATCCTCTCATCGTCGCCTAAAAGAGACCTTACATATTTGTTTAAAACCTGCCTATAACTTGTTAGAAGTTTCTCTCCTTCGCGCAGTGATTGATCCCTGTCGCCCATGCATATAGCCACTGCAACGCCAGCCTGTCCTATTCTTGAACATGCGTCGAGCAAAATTCCGAATTCCCTCGCATCGTGCAGAGAAGAATGTTCATCCTCTTTTACGAGCATATAGACGGTTCCTATAAGCTGACTGAGGGCACTCTCCGCCGTGGAAGACAGTGTTAGATAAGGCAGTAGTGCATCCACAAGTTTTTTCTTTTCATCAGCCGTTAGATCAGCGAGTGTTCTCCATGAATCTCCAGTTTTAGGAGGTATCCCGCAAGACACTAGAGTTGCCAAACAAGCATCTTTGCTCCCAGTAAGACCAACGATGTATGGGTACATTGTAGTTGCTATTCCTTCGTAAATAGGCTTTGTTCCTGTTCCATAGAACATCAAATCGATAGTTGATGCTACCTTGTTGTTCAACACGTTTTCAAGCGATGCCTTGTTCAAGCCAAGCAGCGAATGGTTTTCCCCTTGATCTTGATGATCTGCTAAAGATGCGACTACGGTAAACCATTCGTTTTCAGACACAGAGTGGTCTATTTCAGATGCAAGTAGATACGCCATGTACGTCGTAGTCGCATCTACTCCTCCATCAAAGCCGTACTGAAACGGGTTGAAGATGTTTCTGGATGAGAGTTCATCATCGCTGGTGGAATGGTGGTCAATTATGATGAATTTGTCTCCGAGCATGCTTTTGGTTTCGCTGACTAAACCAGCTCCAACATCGCAGAATAGGTGTAAATCATAGTTATCCTCCTTTAGCTGTTGCAGAAGATCAGAGTTCGCTTCCGAAACTACCCTAACTACGACCTTTCCCTTTTTGTTCTGTATCGCCTTTGCTAGAAGGGTTGCTGCGCAGATACCATCTGCATCGTAATTGCAGACTATAATTATCGATTTGCCATCGCTAATTGATTGGAGAACTATAGTCCCTAGCTCTCTGGCTCTTTGAACGAGTACCTGCAAGTCTCCCATCGCATAGGTCTCTTCCTACGCAAGTTGAGCAACAACAGCAGAGTATTTCCAGTTCTGTGGTATTGTACCTTTGCTCTTGTAGTGTTTGGCCAATCTATGCACCTTTGCTTCCACAAGTTCCAACGATCTAACATTCTTTCTGTCACCTTTGTGAATCTTCAAATGGCTTTGTAGATGTTGTGCTCTTCTAACCAGTCTTTCCAAATCCTCTGGCATGGAGGGTTTCATCTTATTCGCCAGTAGAATTTCAGTAATTGTCTTGCCAAGAACGGGCTTTACCAAAGGCACACTGTGTTCATCGCGTAATCTCTGCCCTATCTGGCTCGAACCAGTTCCTTCTTTAGCCATTTTGACAATCGTGTTCTCAAGCTCATTCGAGCTCATAGTGACCCAATCCAGTTTTCTTTTTGATATAGGCTTAGTCGAATGCGACTTACCGTGTCTATGAGCATGTATTCTAGCCATATTACTCGCTCTCTGAAGGACTGATGTTCGCAACATAAAGCTTGCGATTTCCGGTTCTGTAATATTAGACATAGCATTCACAGGTTGGACATCTTTTTAAAAGACACCAGCTTTTAACGGAAAGACTCGGTTAGCAGAGCTAGAATGGATACTAACGTAGAGACAAGGCTTCAGGATATGAATCAAAAGCTACCAAACAAGTCGATGGGAAATTATAGCTGAAAACTCTCCAGAACTTTGTAGAGTATTAGTATACCATTCTACCATTCCACTTTCAAGTCATTTGTGAAATTTAAAGCGTCAAGAAGACCCTCTGCATAACCTACGCTTAGAATTGCCAAATCATGCCTTCCCTCGTTGAGGAACCTCTCTGCATCAAGAGTGTATAGCTCTACGTTTTCGAAAAGATCATCAAATTTCCTTCCTTTTTGCTCAACCTGTAACCTAGCATGCTGAAGGGCTTTCTTCGTTTTTGCAACATATTTAGTTACCATTTCCACTGCTGGCATTCTGACTCTTGCCGAATTGTTTATAATTGGATTTTTCGATTTTTTGCAGAGAACCTTGAGCGCTTCTTCTTCAGTGTAATGCAATTCTCCCGTAACTATTATGGCGTGAGGAGGTTTTCCGAAGATTTTTCTTGAGAGATTTTCTGCAGTATTTGCAAGAATTCTTTGATCGTTCTGTCCTATTCTTGAGCATATTATCATGTAACAATCTTTCGGTATTACAAGTTTCTTCTGTTCGTCTTCAGTCTCCAGAAGGCTCTTAATGGCTACGCTGGGTTCAAAGAAAAAGTTCGAACTCTTGTCGTATTCCAATAGGATGAGGGTGTGTAGCCCATTAAGGAGGTTTGCGTAAATGGAATGATAGACATAAAGATTCTTTGCTGGAGCCGCTCTTGTCATTGTTATTGTTCGGCCAAATTTATAGGAATGGAGTCCTGTTTCCCCTGCTATCGCTGAATATATAGACGCATTGTGTATTACTCTGGTTTTGATATTTTGTCTTTCAGCCCTGATTCTTAATTCCATGTGAGTTGTAGCGACCATAGGATCTCCATAGCAGAGCAGTACAACGTTCAATTTGGAGGCTTCCGCAAGTATCTTTCTTCCATCTTCTACAAAGGTTCTTGACGCTTCCTGCGCATTAAGAGTTCTTTGAACATTGTTTGGAATAGGACTCGTGTAAGCTTCCAGATATACGATGTCAGATTTTTCTAAAACTTCTGAGGCTTCTTTGGTTAATCCCTTTTCTCCTGCAAGCCCAAATCCTATGAACGTAAGCATAACAATGCTAGTTCAGGACACTCTATTAAGTTTCAATAGCTAAAAGGATTAATACGAAACAAATCTTGGTGCGTAAGTTATCGGGCCTGTGGCTCAGCCAGGTAGAGAGTCATTTCCTATAGCGGCTGGCTCTTAACCAGTTCTCCCCTAAAGGAGAGGCTAATAGGTCGTGGGTTCAAATCCCACCAGGCCCGCTCACAAACTGGGTCAAGTACTTTCCCAGAGCACCGTGCTACTTGGGAACACTGAGATTAGGTCCGAGAAGATCATCATTTCCGCTTTAGCCAAGCACCTTCTCCTTTGTCTCTGCTTGGAACGGCAGTGGCACTTCATTTGCAATTAGTTTAGGTCGACTCCCTTCTTTGGGGGTTCTTTCGAGTGGTTTGAAACAACGTAACCAAGAGCGTTAGACCAGTTAAAGGGATTACAAAACCTAGCATTATGTTGCTAAAGAATGGTAATGCATCATGCCCAGCCGCCTCCAAGATTAGGTACGCTACATATGCAAAATAATACCCTAAGAAGATCGCGCCTTCCCAGCGTGCTATTGTGCCTTTAAAGAAGATCGGAATACATGCAATTGCAACGGTTATCATTACTGGTATGTCGAAACTGAGCAACGCTGGCGAAACGTTGATACCGTTGGCAGAAATGACACTTGGAAGACCTAGTATTGCAAGGATGTTGTAAATGTTACTTCCTACGATATTGCCAACCGCTATATCGCGCTCTTTGCGCAACGTAGCTAGAATAGATGTTGCGACTTCTGGAAGTGAAGTACCGGCGGCGATGATTGTTAACCCAATTATAAGCTCGCTGATTCCCACAGCCTTGGCTATTGCAACGGCTCCATCAACCACCCAGCTGGTTCCCGCTACCAAGAGCCCCAATCCCACAATAACTAGCAAAACCTGCATAGTTAGGTACTTTCCATTTCGTTTCCCTCCACTAAACTCCTTGGCATATTCCTCTCTTACCTCCGTAGTTTCTTTTCTGCTTTGGCGAACAACAAGGATTGTAAATGCGACTAACAAGGATAGCAACAGTATGCCGTCAGATAGATCTAGCTTTTCATCAATTGAGAGGATAAGCAATAACAATGATAGCACGACCATGATTGGCACGTCCCTGCGAACGATTTGTTGAGAAACTGCTAGTGGCAGTATTAACGCACAGGAGCCAAGTGTGAACAGTACATTGAAGATATTACTGCCGACAACGTTTCCCACTGCAATATCGGTACGTCCTGCCAGTGCAGCCTGAATACTCACTGTCAATTCAGGCGTGCTTGTCCCATAAGCCACTACAGTCAAGCCGATAACGACGGGGGGTAGCCCCAAAGTACCAGCCAAGCGTGACGCACCCTTTACTAATGACTCAGCCCCAGCAATGACAGATGCAAGGCCCACAAAGAAAAGAAACAGTGGTTCCAACGCCATCAATAGAATTCAGAATTGAGCTAGAAACATAAAATAAAAGAACGTATCGGCATTTGGCTGAATTTGCTGAGGGTCTCCTTCTAACTCTTATGGACTCGGTTTCAAAACGGTAGGATGCAGGTTCTTTAAACTCCTCCGATAGGGTGCTTGGACCTCTTTCTGGATTGACCTCCACTGGGCCTGTAGACAGTCAAATCAAAAAGATGGAAAGGAGGTCCTTACCCTCCTCCAATAGGGGTACTTGACCCGCCTTCTGGGTCAGGCCCCACCAGGCCCGCTTCAAAATATTACTTCTTTCTACTTCCTTCATCTTCCAGCAGTTTGAACAAACGGAATTTGGCAGCTTCACCAGCAGAAAGTGTATAACCACAAGTGCTGCAGGCAATCTTGTCATAACTCTCCTTAAGCGAATGAAATTTGCATTTAGGGCATCGCATCTTTTGAGTGTCGTCCAGTTATTAGCACCAAATCTAATTGACACTAATCTAATTTAAGCTTCTATGCCATGGCAGTAGGACTTGGGAAACTGGTTCGTTTACATGGTTAGGTGTAGGACGGGACAGCTGTACACTGGCATAACATCAAACATTAAGAGGAGACTTGAAGAGCACAACAGGGGCATCGGCTCAAAGTTTACACAAGGTAGAAGGCCTGTAAAATTAGTTTACAAGGAATCCTGCAGAGACCGTTCCTCAGCAACAAAAAGAGAAATCGCAATAAAGAGGATGACTCGTGTGGACAAGCTCTTGCTGATAGCCAACAAATATAGCTGAATATATATGGCCTATTATTAGCAATCAATAATGCATGTGCCGATCTTAACTGCTAAGGCAGAATAATTCCAAGAGGCGAGCATCTTGCCCACGCTGAACTACCTTTTCCTTCTCTCTAGGAAGTTCCTGTTCAAGAGGAAAGGCAGTACTTTGCTCGCAAGCATGGGAATAGCGGCTACAATCTTCATCATAATGTTCAACAGCATAGTCTTTGGAGGCGCATTAAACGGGGTCGTCAAAGACCTAAGCGATTTACGATTTGGACATATACAGATAACTAATGACAAGGGAGAAATAACAAACCCGGACTACCAGATCATATCCACACTGGCGCAGAACCCCATGGTTCTTGCATCTGCCCCAAGGCTGACAACAGTTTCGGACATAAATTTCACGAGCCTGTCTGGCGTGACATCAAGATACAGAGTAGAGGTCGTTGGAATTGATCCCCCATTGGAAAGGGTTGCGTCATCAGTCTTCGAAACGATCATTGCAGGCAGTACTGACGTCAACCAGCATGGGATAATCCTTGGTCAGAACGTTGTAGAAGATTTGGGTGTCCATATAGGAGATTTTGTCACTATAAAGGTCGTCAACGTATTTGGTAAGCCTGTTGCAAAGAGGCTCATGGTCACTGGCATTTCAGAACACGAAGGCTTTGCAGGTTTCGACAACTCTGCGATAATTCATATCAGGGAAATGAGAAAGATTAGAAGTATTGAAACAAGGCCCAGCACGTCAATAATCGTTAGGCTCCATGACGAAGCGCAGGCCGAGCAAGTAAAAGACTGGATACAAGCACGTTTCCCTAAACTTACCGTAAGAACCATCGCAGAATCTGGAGAGGAAGTCGTCGAGGGTTTCAGGCAAGGAGTAGAATTCATCAATCTAGTTGGGTACGCTGGGACAGTAGCCACTGCATTCGGAATCATTACCGTTTTGACAATGATGGTCGCCGGCAAGACTAGAGATATTGGGGTATTACGGGCTCTAGGGATACAGAAGAGGAATATACTGCTCATCTTCATACTGGACGGTGCAATAATAGGAATAATTGGTGCTACCTGCGGTGCAGTGTTAGGTACAGCAACTGCCCTTTATTTCCAGACAACTCGAGTTGCCTTGTTCGGGGGCCTCGCACTTCATGTCGTCTTTACGCCAGAGATGTTGTACTTCCCAGTCATTGCAGGGTTTCTTATTGCTGTGCTTGCATCAATATATCCTGCGTGGAAAGCTTCTACTTACGAGCCTGCAGAAGCCATGCGCTACTTCTAGCCAAGATTCTTAATAAAAAAACAGCTTTAGCGTAGATTTTTATTGTGCTAGATCTAAGCTTCTTCAGTGAATTCCACAGCGCCAGCAATAAACTCGTTCTTTCCTAGACTCTTTGCGCCAAGTGTTCAGCCGGGAGACCTGATAGTTCAGGATCTCGCCGTGATCATGATAGTCGCTGCTATCATGATAGCAATTACCTACAGGCTGAAACAGCCTATGCTGATCGGCTATTTGCTTGCAGGTATGATAATCGGGCCATTCACTCCACCTTTCAGTCTTATCAGCAGCGTTGACACGATAAACACGTTAGCTGAGTTGGGCATAATCATGCTTCTGTTTGTTGTAGGAACGGAGTTTCCCATAACGAAACTCAGAGCCGTTGGTAGAATTTCCATCCTAACAGCGATGCTCGAAACTGTAGGAACGCTGCTCATAGTATTTTTCATTGCACAAAACCTCGGCTTTCCATTTTTTGACGCAATGTTTTTGGCCTTGGCATTATCAATAACCAGCACCGTCGTGACAATAAGAGTATTGGAGGACCTTGGACTACTCAAAGATCAATCATCAATACTCCTGCTGGGAATTTCTATAGTTGAGGATGTCATAGCGATCAGCATTCTGGGCATGCTTCAGTCGGTTGCGACACTGACCAGTCAAGCGTCCATCTTTACAATACTGTTGTCAGTAGGTATTGTAGGCGCATTTATTGGGACGGTTCTCACAGTTGGATCTAAATTCGTTCCAAAGATCATCGACAAAGTTGCCCAAACGAATGACCGCGCGCTACTTTTGATCTTGATACTGGGCTTCGCTTTTGGGCTATCTTTCGTTGCTAAAGGCTTTGGTGTCTCCGTGGCTACAGGTGCGTTTTTAGCTGGCGTCTTGGTTGCGGAATCGAAAAACGCTCAGATGGCTAGGAACACTGTTGTCCCGTTAAGAGATATGTTTGCAGCTATATTCTTCATATCGATCGGAGCACTCATGGATGTTGCATTGATCCCATCCTTCCTAATACCAGCGATAGTTTTTATCTTAACATCTTTCTCAGCAAAATTTCTAATTGTAACTGGGGTGCTGGTAAAGGCAGGCTACGATCATACAACATCATTGAAGACAGGTCTCGGTATGTCTGGGGCTAAGGGGGAACTCTCTCTAGCAGTTGTCAAAGGAGGTGCGGATGTCGGAGCGATCACGCTACCTCTGCTACCAATACTGGGTGCCATAACAATCATCACTACTTTTATCACCCCTTATATAATTAGGCTAGGTAGCAAGTTGAATACCCCGTCCACTGCAGATACTGAAAGCTGACTTGATACAGGTTAATATTCAGGCAGTAGCATATCGTCGCAGATTACTCAGAGTTTCAAGGAGGATGAAAAAGTTTCCAGCCACAAACTCATAGTGCAAGGGCTTAAGAAGGTCTACAGAGGCAATGGTCTTTCTGTTGAAGCATTGAGGGGAGTTAGTTTCGAGATAGGTCAAGGAGAATTTGCTATAATTGCGGGGCCATCTGGGTGCGGAAAATCAACTTTGCTAAACCTGATAGGGCTTCTCGATACGCCGACTGCTGGCCGTGTCATAATTGATGATATAGACACAAATAAGTTGTCAGAAAAGCAGCGTACGGAGCTCCGAAACAGGAAGATTGGCTTTGTCTTTCAGTTCTTCAACCTAATCCCCGAGCTGACGGTTATAGAAAATGTCATGTTACCCATGCTTATAAGAGGGATTCAATCGGACAGAGCCAAGAGAGAATCTGCCAGTCTTCTGAAGATGGTTGGCTTGGCGGATAAGTTGTACGCTGGGGCTACTCAACTTTCTGGTGGTCAGATGCAGAGAGTCGCTGTAGCCAGAGGTTTAAGCAACCAGCCTGCTATATTGCTGGCTGATGAACCTACTGGGAATCTGGATAGCAAAAATGCTCAAGAAATTTTTAACCTAATGTACGAGCTGAATGAGAAGAACGAACAAACATTCGTTTTGGTTACTCATGCACCAGAGCTTGTTGGAGAGGCTCACAAGACTATCAGGATAAAGGATGGTCTTATAGAAAGAATCGAAATGAATAATGGTTCATCGAAAAAATCCATTCCAAAAGACTAGTCTCTTATTGAGGCGAAAGCGCTCTCCACAACTTTAGCAGGAGTTCGTACGAGCTTTACCTTTACGTTCTTCCTGTCATCGATGAATGTATCAGCGAACTTGTCAGCCACTCCTCCGCTTCCTGCAAGGGCGAAGATTGGTTTCGATTTCAAGTATGCTGCTGAAACCTCGATTAAGGTTCCAGCCCCTCCTCCAACCACTATGACGGCATCGGCAGCATAGATATTGATAAAATCTCTTGCGTAGCCGATACCTGTAGGTATCACGATGTCTGCATATGGATTAGCCAATGAGTCATCTTCCTGAGGGACTATGCCTACACTCAGGCCTCCTGCATCTTTCGCGCCTTTGCACACAGCCTCCATAACTCCTCCTAAACCTCCAGTGATGACAATTCCATTTCGTTTTGCAACTTCCCTTCCTACTTTGTACGCTAAATCGTACGCTTCTTTAGGGCAGTGGTTTCCGTTGTATCCTATGACCAGTATCCTCTGCCTTCTCTTCAGGCGCTCTACTTCAGATCTTCCCATGATTCCTGCCTGCGCCGCATCATTGAAACTATTTGTTCAAGATATTCTGACAGAAACTTGCAGAATTCTTTGGAATTATCCTGACACCTTGCATGCTCAAGGCAGTACAGAACTTTATTGAAATCTTCCTCCGCTCTGCCTCCGAGTATTGACAAGAACTGCTTGTTCTTGGATGCCAGCTCATCTTCAATACCATTGTATAGATTCCGCCTCTTCAATGATGCTACTGCAAAAGCATTCCTTGCCAAGAGAGCCGTATCCAGTACGCAATCCCCCGAAGGCTTGTCCGAAATCCAGCCTGCAAAGAACTTCTGAATCTGTTTGATGTTTCTTTCATCGTCAAGAATCTCGAACACAATATCATCCACGATTATGTTCTGAAAATGGTTGAATGTATCAAAAAGAAACTGTGTCTCCTTCTTTGTCAAACCCTCCCGCATTACAATTTCGTCCAAAACCTTATGGACGACATCGCTCCTGTGCGAAGCTGTTCCCTTCTCCGTATGGTAAATGTGGGAGAGCTCGTGCAGTAGGAATCCTTCGACCATTTCTGAATCCAGGGCCCATTCCGCCATCACAATTATGTGATGTTTGCCATCTTGCTTTGCATAGCCCATGAACCTCAAAGAAGGGTCAACTTGAAGAGAGACTCTGTTGCAGATTTTATAGCCCGCTCCTCCCATCTTCGATAGGGCTAAGCTCAGTGATTTGTTCAGCGAGTCGTCAATGGTCTTCAATATGACACCTTTGGCAGAGATTTCTGTTTGCACGGTTGCAGGGCATTTTCCATGATTTACAAATTACCTATTGAATAGCTTTACTAAAACTGTACTCTTGTAGGTTCTGTTAACGTGGGCGATGATTATCCCTGTTAACCGTCTGGTGCTGCGCAATGTTAAGATACTTCTCCTGAAATCTTAGGAAACGCCCTGAACACACATGCGCATGGAGTATAGAGAATGAACTTTACTTCCTCTGATGTGCTCCGGTTAGCGCTCCAACGTAGACTCCTATCAACACAAGAGCGCTCCCAGCGATGAAGGTAGGTGTAACAGTTTCGCCAGCGAGCCACGCTGCTACCACTACCGTGACCAGAGGGATGAGTACAAAACTATAATTCGTCGCTGAAGCTGTCCACCGGCTGAGCACATACAGGTAGAGGACAAATAACGGAATCGAGCCAAGACTAGCAAGATAGGTTAGGGCTATCCATGTATTCAGTCTTGAAGGTATAACCCAAACTTCTCCAGTCACTGCCGAAAGTGCGAAAAGGATGAAAGAGCCAGTAATCAATGCTACAGCGTTAGTGGAATAAGGATTAGCTCTAGGAAAACGCTTCAATACTATACTGCCTTCAGCTATCGCGAAGATAGCGCCCAGCAAGGCTAGAAGAGATAGAAGCGGGATGGCTAGGGTAAGTTGTTCATTGAAGATCGTAGCCGTCCCTACAATAGAAATAATCCCTCCCGCTACTCCCCTGACTCCCAGAGATTCTTGTCTGTGAAAATAAGCCAGGAAGAGAGTGGTAAGGGGAACTAGCGCCAGTACCACCGAGGCCAAACCAGCTCCCACGCTGACCAAAGCATAGTAAACGAAGCCATAGAAGGCCCCAAATCCTAGGGCTCCATAGAGCATTGCACCTACCAGTGCTCTTCCCTTTGGGAGACCGAGACGCCTAACACTGATGATTACAAGAAATAGGATGGCTGCTGTGATAAAGCGGATCGTTGCGCCCCAGAACGGAGGAAGCTCAAAGTTGCTGAATCTAACAGCAACGAAGTTACTCCCACCGGTTTAGGACAATTCCAAGGAATGCAACGAGAGCCGGATAGTTTGTGACTTGCATAGAAAGCACTGAACAACTTGATAACTTTGGCCTTTTAATCTTATTTAGGTCCCTGCAAGCTCTTCCAAAATGCTAATGGTCACTTGACAGTTAATAGGGAATTATCGACCAAGTTAACGGTGAATTATTTTCATGATGTAAAGCTTAACTAACTATTTCTCCAGGTTTTTGGTAAATGGGAAAGAAAGCGGCACTGATCAGAGGAGACGGCACAGGGCCGGAATTGGTCGATGCGATGTTTACAGTGCTAAAGGCTGCAGGTTCCAAAGTCAAGTTTGTGCAGTGCGATGCTGGACTAGACTGGTGGGAGAAGCATAAAGGAGATTCTCTTGTTCCTGAAGAAACGTGGGACGTTCTCAAAGAGACGGATGCCTGCTTTAAAGGACCGACCACGACTCCTACTATACCCGGAGCGCCCAGAAGCGTAGCTGTAAACATAAGACAGCGCTTTGATCTTTATGCGAATGTCAGGCCGATAAAGACCTTTCCCGGTACCGAAGGACCTCTTGGCAAGGTCGACTTTCTGTGCGTTAGGGAAGCGACTGAAGGAATGTACAGCGGCCTTGACTACAAGGTTTCTGACGATGCTGCGATAACGATACGGAAGATTACAAGAAAGTCATGCGAAAGAATTGCAGGGTACGCTTTCAAAGCTGCTCAGCAGAGGAGGTGGAAGAAAGTTATTGCAATATCAAAGGCTAACATACTGAGGGAAACCGATAACATGTTTCTCGAGTCCGTCAGGAGGGTTGCTAAAGAGTTTCCCGGCATAACGGCTGAGGAGTATTTTGTCGATAATATGGCGCAGCAGTTATTGAAGAACCCACGGCGATTTAACCAGAACGTCCTCTTGAGCACTAACCTGTTCATGGACATAATCTCTGAGGAGGCCTCTGCACTGATAGGCAGCATAGGCTGCGTCTATTCAGCGAACATCGGAGATGAATATGCTATGTTCGAGCCTGCTCACGGGAGCTCTCCAAAATACAAAGGCATGGATAAGGTGAATCCTGCAGCGACCATACTTTCTGGGGCGTGGCTGCTCGACTATCTTGGTGAGAAGAAGGAAAGCAGGGCTATCTTCGAAGCTACGGAGTGGGTCTTTGCAGAAGGCAAGCATCTGACATACGACCTTGGAGGCAGGGCATCTACAAGCCAAATGGCAAAACACATAGCAAAGGAAGTTGAAAAGATTCTCTAAATCCTCTGTCGAGTCAAGTTAGCAATCTTTGCAAGGCCAGCAATAGCAAAACCTGCAACGAAGCCTCCAACATGGGCCCAATATCCGACCCCTTCTGAAACTCCAGCTGCGCCGCTTATGAATTGCAGCAGGAACCAGAAACCTATATAGAATATTGCAGGTATCCTGACGAGCCTTGCAAGATAAAAGTAGAAGACAAAAGTGACAACCCTGTTGAAAGGGAAGAAGACTACATACGCGCCAAGAACTCCTGATATCGCTGCGGAAGCACCGATACCCGGTATGGAGGGGTCGCTTCCCTGTAGGAAGGCGAAGAATATCTGCAATAAAGCACCGGCAAATCCAAAGATGATGTACAGCAGGAGAAACTTTGTATGACCGAACTTGGCTTCGACGTTATCCCCGAAGATGTAAAGGAAGACCATTTCCCTATTATGTGTAGAAACCCTCCGTGCAGAAACATTGAACTTAACAGGGTGAAGAGAGTTTCTGAATCTATATTGCCTGCAAATCTTGCTGGAGTTGCCCCATAGTTCTGCAACATCGTAAGAAGGGCTTTTTCATTCAGGAACCATTCCGTATAGTTAAGCTCCCACAGAAAGGCTACAACGTTAGCAGCAATAAGACCCCACGTAACTAGAGGTCTGCCTCTGAACTTGTTTTCATCGTAAAGTGGGAACATGTTTAAAGCTCTGAAATTAATGTAAAAAAGCGTTAGCTAAAACCTTAAAGACTGAATTAACAAAAGCTTCCCTAATCATGAGTTTTACAGACGAGGAGATCAAGAGGGCTGCAAGCACCAAAGAGTGGATAGAAGAACGTATAGCAGAACTCGAAGGCCAGATAGAGAAGCTAAGAGAAACTCTCCTTGTCGTTGATAGTATTTTGAAAAGGACGAGCTTCAGAAGGGCTGCAGAGATACCTCCAACAGCAGAAGAGACAGCAGAAGAAACTCCTCCAACAACAAAGAAGGAGATCGGGCAGGTCAGCGAAGTCAGGCAGATCAGGAGGAGCAAGGGAGGCCCTCTCATTGCCAACGCTTATGTGAGCTCAGAATCAGTTTCAATAGTGCCAACTACAGATGCGAAGTTGAGCACGAATACTCCTCCTTTCAAGACCTTTTTTGTCAACAGGATTCTTGAGGGGATGAAGCAGAAAGACAAAGAGATAGCAGAAAAGGGACAGATTTCTGCTGATAACATGGCAGAATATTCCGTAGATGAGAAAGACGGCATGATAGAAAAGATTGTGATAAAGAACTACAGGGACAAGCAGAGGCTAGACGAAATTATCAACACAGCTACGTGGGCATTTTCAAGAATGCTCGAGAAAAAGGCTTAGTAATTTTGATAAAAGAAAAGGTCATCGTTTTAGACTTTGGTGCCCAGTATGCACACCTTATCGCAAGGAGAGTGAGGGAGGCCTCCGTATATTCAGAGTTAGTGGCATACGACATCCCTGCAGAGAAAGTCTTGGAGATTGCTCCAAAAGGGATAATCCTCTCTGGAGGCCCTTCATCTGTATATGACAAAGGAGCGCCGAAATGCGATCCAAAAATCTTCGGCCTGGACATTCCGGTTTTAGGAATCTGCTACGGCTTGCAACTGATGGTCAGCATGCTCGGAGGAGAAGTTGCAAAGGCTAGGAAGAAGGAATATGGCAAGGCTGAAATGTCGATTGATGACCAGAAATCAATCTTTGCTGGTTTAGGTTCATCGACCATAACTTGGATGAGCCACGGCGACACTCCAACTAAACTGCCTAGAAACTTCAAGGCGATAGGGCATACGGAAAATTCTCCATACGCTGCAATCCAAGACAGTTTTGGGAAATTGTTCGGCATCCAGTTTCATGCCGAAGTAGCACACACACCAAGAGGCAACGAGATTCTACGGAACTTCCTGTACAAGGTATGCAGGTGCAAGGGAGAATGGACTATGGAGTCATTCATGGATAATTCGATAGCGGAGATCAAGAAGAAGGTTGGAAATGAAAATGTTCTATGCGCTTTGAGCGGGGGAATAGACTCTTCCACAACAGCAGTTCTTGTGCATAAAGCAGTTGGGAGCAACCTTACCTGTCTTTTCGTCAATCACGGTCTGCTAAGAAAGGGCGAGCACGAGCAAGTCGTCAAACTCTTCAAGACCATTGGAATTAACATGGTCGATGTTGATGAGTCAGAAGCTTTTCTGAAGGCCCTCCAGAATGTTGAGGAGCCTGAAAAGAAGAGGCAGATAGTTGGGGAAGAATTCATCAGAGCGTTTACGAAGTTTGCCAGTCATACAGGCTCTTTCAGGTGGCTGGCCCAAGGCACGCTATATCCAGATGTTATTGAGAGTGCAGCAGCAGGAGGCCCTGCAGCCAAGATCAAAACCCACCATAACGTTGGAGGCTTACCCGCATGGATGGAGTTCAAACTGCTTGAGCCGGTGAGGGATTTGTATAAAGATGAAGTAAGGAAACTTGCAGCGATGGTTGGGGTGCCGAAAGAAATTATAGAAAGGCATCCATTTCCCGGTCCGGGTCTGGCGGTCAGAGTCATCGGTGCTGTTACAAAGGAGAAACTGGAGATATGCAGGGAAGCCAGCGCAATTGTTGAAGAGGAGCTGAAAAGGTCTGGACTATACGATAAACTCTGGCAGTGCTTTGCGATAGTTGGAGATGACAAAGCGGTTGGGGTTCTTGGCGATGAAAGAAAGTACGGCTACATAGTAACAATAAGAGCTGTAGAGTCAGTAGATGCGATGACGGCAGACTGGGCAAGAATTCCTACTGCCATTCTGGAAAAAATCAGCAACAGAATTACAAACGAAGTACCTAATGTCACATGGGTAGCCTATGCAATTTCGAGCAAGCCACCTGCGACCATTGAACCGCAGTAGCTACTGCGTTATAGCCCTTACATCCTTCTCCGCCAATAAAGCGTTGATAAGAGATTTTCCAAGTTCAGACTTCTTCGAAAGGTGAATCTTTGCCTTTCTGCCTATCGTTGCGGAGAAAAGAAACTTATCATTGATGTAAATGCTCACAGTCTTCCCAATAATATCATCTCCAAATACCAAATCAATAGAGTCACCAGTTTCTTTTGTTTCCATCCTAACCTCATCCCCAAGTGCAGCTATCTTGGATTCTACGTCTATGTGGATGCCCAAACTTTCTTCAAGGTCTGAAACCACGGCTCCGCCCTTTCCTATCATTCTTGGCACAGCAGACTTGTCGATTCTAACAACTGCTCTATTATCAGAAACTACCTGCACGTCTGCCCGAGGGTCAAACTTACTAACAACTTCCTTGATTCGTTCTGCGGCTAACTTCCTTATCCCTGTCTGCTCTGTCTTTATTGAAGAGACAGGTATGATGACATTTTCTTCGCCAAAGGTGTAGATTTCATACTCTAACTTTCCGTCTTCAAAGTCCTTAACCTCAACCACAGGTCTGGCAAGGTCTGCTTCGGTCATTCCAGTTGGAACCTTAACTGCAAGGTTCAGAGTGTACACTTTCTCTATTACCCCACCCCTTACGAATATTACAGTGTCAAGGATGTGAGGTATCATACCGAGTTCAACTCTTCCAAGGAACCTCTGCACGGCATTTACAGGATCGCTTGCATGAACTACGCCGACCATACCCACTCCAGCGAGCCTCATATCTGCAAATACTGCAAAATCCCTGCTCCTTCTTACTTCGTCGAATATCGTATAGTCAGGTCTTACCAGAAGAAGGATATCTGCAGTCTTCTCGAAATCGCCTTCAAGAGGGGCGTATTGGGTAACCTCCGGCCCTACCTGCAGGTCTCTTGGCGACTCAAACGTCTTCACTATTTTATTTTGAGCGGTATAGAAATCTGCAAGGCTGCTTGCAAAAGTGCTCTTGCCAGATCCCGGAGGCCCAGCTATAACTATCCCCTCAGCTTTAGACCTCAGCCTCTCAAGAAGCTTTGCAGACATCTTATAATCTTCAAGCACGAGTTTCACTATGGGCTTCACAATGGTTACCTCCAGCCCGTCTGAGAATGGCGGGCGAGCTATAGCAATCCTGAACTTTCCCAGCTGGATGACCAACGCCCCTCCCCTGCTGATCTCGGTGAACCCTTCTTCAGAAATCCTTGCAGCTTCGGTAATCTCCATTATGATGGTCTCGATCTCTTCTTTGGTCAGGGTCTTATCGCCCACTTTTTCAAGTACAAACTTGCCGGGCCTTCCACGCTTGGCAAACGGAACAACATCCTCCTTCAAATGAACACTCAAAGTATTCTCATCAAAGAAATTTTCGAAACTAAGGCCTGTAATCTTTACTTCAGCGGGAAAGTGTTTCACCTTTACGCCCTCAGCCTCAGCAACCAGCGCCTGAACATAGTCAGCAGTATAGAGCCAGCCATTGATCTTCTTTGCCGCATCGCGAATCAGGGCGTCTATCCTTCCGCTCCTTGCCAGCTGTATGTCCTCAAGGCTCGGCCTTTCACCTGAGAATTCAAGCGTTATCCCATTTTCCTCACAGAGCTTCCTGATCTTCTTCAGCTCTTCAAGCCCAGTAAAGCCGTGCTCCCTGTGTTTTGATGCTTGAGCCTGAAGCTCGTCCAGAGCCGCTGTAGGCACGATAATCTTGGAGCCTTTCAGCTCGCCATTTTCAACCATCTTTGAGATTATGCCGTCTATTATGACGCTCGTGTCAAGCACGATGCTGTCTTGTTCTTTATTCAATCATTCACCAGTTCTGCGCTTTGCATCAACCGCGCCATTTATCTGCCTTAGCATTGAAGGGACTGCCGCAATATCATTGATCACCATATCTGGTTCCTCTTTGATCAACCTTTCCGTGCCATGCACACCTCCAACGACTGCAGCAACTAACACGTTGGCCTCTTTGGCTGCCCTTATGTCGTATACGGAATCGCCTATGTAGATTGCCTCTGAGGTATCGACATCGAGCATGGAAACTGCTTTTGCTATCCCGTCTCCTCTCGGTTTCAGTCGTACAACATCGTCCCTTGTGACAGTGACCCTAAAGAACCTCTCGATGCCATGCTTCGTCAATATCTTGCTGGCAGGGTTCCTTCCAGAGTTTGTTACCAGAGCAAGGGCAACATCGTTCTTCAGAATTTCAAGAGTTTCAAGTGCCTTCTCCTTTAGCAGAATCTTTGGCATCGCCTGTAGTTCATAGTGTTCAAGAACCCTGTAGAGCTCCTGACGCACATCATTAATCCTTGACGAAGCTCCATTAGTGGATAGACTTGCATAAACCCTTTCAAATATATCTTGAGTCGTATTAGCCTCAGAAACATCAGCATCGATGTTCAGCTCTGCAATCTTTGCCAGCAGGGCTTTCTTTGCAGAAACTCCGTCGAAGTGGAAATCAACCAGAGTTCCATCAAGATCGAATATGGCTGCTGAAAGCAACAGTTTCAATAAAATTTGGCAAGTATTAAAACTTGGCAAGTTTGAGCATGGACGAATTGAAAGACTCGATGAAAGCAATATTCGAATTTCAGAAAACTTTCGACGCAAAAAGAGGTTGGGACTGGAGCCATGCAAAAAACAAGAAAGAGCAGATGCAGTTTCTGCAGCACGGGACAATTGCTTTAGCAGGAGAAGTCGGAGAATTTGCCAACGAGTTGAAGAAGGCGATAAGGCATTTCGAATCTACCGGAGAGCTTCCGAGCAAGGAAGTCTATGACAATTTGAAGGATGAGATCGTGGACGTTTTCATCTATGTCGTGAAACTTTCTATTGCTCTTGGATTGGATTTGAATACTGGCTACTACAATAAAATGAAGTTCAACGACAAGAAGTTCGCAAACTACGTCAAATAGTCTGGGATATGCCTATAAGAGGCATGAAGAGTTGGAGGACAGATGGACGAACGTCTTGCACGCTTTGCAGTTGACAGAGCAAGGAACCTTGGAGCTCAGTACGCAGAAGCAAGAATTCAGAGGGATTTAGAGTCTGAAGCTATACTGAGGAATGGGAATCCCGAGCCTGCAGTCATTGGAGACGCTCTTGGTATCGGTATCAGGGTTCTTGTTAATGGCTCTCTGGCATTTGCAGCGACGAATATTCTAACAGAAGAGTCCGTAACAAACCTCGTGGAGGGGGCGATAAAGAGGGCGAAGAGCGCTGCAAGGTTCACCAAGCAGAAAGTAGGCTTTTCAAGCGAGAAAGTCCATCAGGGTAAATGGTCTGCCCCGGAAATAAAGAACGTAGAGAATGTAGGAATTGAAGACCTTGCAAAGGTTCTGAAAGAAGTTGACAATTCGATAAAAGACGGGAAGAAGGATGTCGAGTTCCCTAACAGGTTATTCTTCCTCAGGACAATGCTTGTTGAAAGAATCTACATGAATAGCGACGGAGCAAACTTGCGGGGAAGGGTTCCGAGGCTGCAGTTCCACAGCTACATAGCTGCGAAGCATGATGGAAAGGTTTCATCCATCACAATACCTGCAGGGTATGCACAGCTGGGAGAGTCGGGAGGATGGGAGGTTCTCGACAGGTTCAACCTCTTTGAATACGTGCCGAAGACTGCTGAAGAGCTTGCAGATGTAGTGAAGGCTGATAAGAAGCCTCCTGCTGAAACTGTAGACGTAATATTGGGACCTGAAGTTTCTGGGCTTGTTTCGCACGAGTCATGCGGTCATCCCGGAGAGGCTGACAGGATTCTTGGTAGGGAGGGTGCGCAGGCAGGAGAATCTTATCTGAAAGCAAATGACATAGGCTACAAGATTGGGAGCGAGCAGGTGTTTGTCAGCGACGATCCTACACTTCCCAATTCTATGGGCTTCTACCTCTACGATGAAGAAGGTGTTCCTGCAAGGAAACGATCTCTAATTTCGAGAGGGGTAATTTCAAGCTTCCTGCACAACAGAGAATCTGCACTCGATTTAAAGACTTCCAGCAACGCATCTGCAAGGTCCGTGAGATATGATAGAGAGCCGATAGTGAGAATGGCCAACACGTACATCGAGCCGGGAGATTATACGTTTGACGAAATGGTCAAGGATGTGAAGCTCGGGGTGTACATAAAATCGTTCATGGAGTGGAACATTGATGATAAGAGGCTCAACCAGAGGTACGTCGGCTTGGAATCCTATCTCATTGAAAATGGACAGGTGAGGCACCATGTCAAAGACCCTATACTTGAGATTACCACGCCGAAACTGTACAGCAGCCTTGATGCCAGAGCGAAAGACTTGAAGTTTATGGGTGCAACTTGCGGCAAGGGAGACCCGATGCAGGGAATTCCCGTATGGACAGGAGGCCCGCATGTAAGACTGAGGAGCATAAAGGTAGCTGCAAGATGAATGCAAAAGAAATCGTAGATTTGGTTCTGAGAGAGGCCAAGCGCTTCAATGTAGATGATGCCGCCTCATTAGCTAGCACTTCTGATGAAGACATGATACGTTTCAGCAACAACTCGGTCACGATAGTCAAGAGCCTGAGCAATACTGTTGTGTACGTTTATGTTGCAACCGAAAAGAGGAGAATGCTCGGGGAAACCTCTAATCCTACTCCAGAGGGCATTGCAAAGTTCGTAGAGTCTCTGGTAAAAAGCTGCAGGGCAAATCCTCCTTCCGAAGATTACACTCCCCTTCCAAAAGGGCCCTTCAAGTATTCTGCAGTGCCAAATTACGACAAAAAGATGGAGAACCCGGAGATTCTTGTGGAACTTGCTGGAGAGGCTATTGATAATGCTCTATCTGCAGGGGCTAAGAGGGTTGCAGGCTCTCTAACTGCTTATGTCGACGAACTGACGATGGCTTCTACGGGCGGAGTGGAAGCAAGCGAAAGGGGGACAAGCATTCTGATTAATGTCAGGGCATTTGCAGATTCCAATGCTAGCGGTCATGGATTGTCGTGTGCTTCAAGCCTCGCGGATTTTGATGCCAGAGCTGCTGGAATTATTGCTGGGGAGTATGCAAAGAAGGCCCTGAATCCAAGCACGCTCCCAGAAGGCAAGTATGATGTTATAATGTCCCCAAGTGTAGCTGCTGACATCTTCCAGCACGTTGGCTGGGCAGCCTCTGCCTTTTCTGTCGAATCTGGATATTCTTTCCTTGCAGACTTGCTTGGCAAGAAGGTTTCTGTTGAGAATCTTTCCATAGATGATGTCGGTGTCGTGCAGAGAGGTATTGGAGGGAGGTCTTTTGATGATGAAGGGGTTCCTACTGGGAGAACATCAATAATCAACAGAGGAGATTTGAAGAATTACCTGCACAACAGTACAACTGCAAGGAAGGTTTTTGCCAAGACTACGGGCAATGCTGGCTTGATTGATCCCCATCCGTGGAACCTTGAAGTTGCTGCTGGAGATTCAAGCGTTGAAGAAATGATAAAGGCTGTAAAACATGGCGTCTTCGTAACTAACAACTGGTACACGAGATTTCAGGACCCGAGGTCTGGCGCATATTCTACCGTTCCTAGGGATGCTGCTTTCTCGATTGAAAACGGAGCCATAAAGAATCCCATTTCAAGCATCAGAATCAGCGACAGTATACCAAGACAGTTGAACAATATTGCTGCGATCGGGAAAGAAAGGAAGTGGATAAAGTGGTGGGAGGTTAACGTTCCTACTCTTTCGCCTGCAGTTCTGGTTAAGGATATTCCTATAACTAAAGCAGTTTCATAAATCGACTAAGAATATGAGTCATGGGATACTAAATGGTTTAATTTGACGATAACACGAGATGGACTATGGGAGATCGGTGTGATTACACATCGTAATCTAATGCAACCATAATGAGCGGATATACAAAGTTTGAATGTCCTAATCGAGCTATTGTAGGCGCAACAAAGTGTATATTTCATGATTCTAACTATTGGCGTCAATATTCAAATGCTATCAGTTCAGAATTTGCAGAACAACTTCAGAAAGCCGTAAAAGAAAAACAACCACTATATGCGATAGGCTATAACTTAACTGCGATAAATATTAAAGGTGAATTCCATGCACCAGTATATCTAACTTCTGCATTATTTCATTCTGGGGCAGATCTTAATGCTAGATTTCTTTCGGTCTTTGATCTATCTGGAGCAGTTTTTGAGAATGGGGCAAGCTTTGCCGGGAGTGTCTTCCAAGATGCGTCAGGGTTTTATGGCGTTACTTTTCAATATGCAATATTTAATTGGGTAAAATTCTATAAATACGCGGGTTTCACTGGAACAAAGTTTCCTGGAGATGCACGCTTTAACGCAACAATCTTCTTAGGTCAAAGCAGCTTTAATGGAGCTAGGTTCTCTAATGTAGCAGATTTCCATAGAGCTGTATTTGCAAAACATGCAGATTTCGCTTGGACGCGTTTTGATGATGTGGCTTACTTTGCAGAGGCAAAATTCATCAGCGCTAATTTCTTTCGATCACAAATTCAACAAGCCAATTTTACAGATACTACGTTGGTAATTCCCTATAATAAGGAACAAAAATCAGATGATGAAAAAGACGAACCTAAGGGAATAGTCAGCTTTCACCTTGCAAATTTTGCACAACCATCAAAAGCAATTTTTGACAAAGTTAACCTTAGTCGTACATCATTCCATAGGACAGAAAATCTAGATCAGATACAATTTCTTAATGTTGACTGGATGCGAGCGCAAGGAAATCAAGGCTCTATTACCGGACGAACACACATTATTGAAGAGCGAGCTCTTACTGAGCAAATTGCCGCTGATCCAGTTACTGGGTCGAATGTCACACGCGAGGATGTTCTATCAGTTTACAGACGACTAAGGGACAACTATGAAAAAGCTGCCAGATATGACGATGCGGGCAGATTTTTTGTATCCGAGATGGAGGTACAACGCATCTTTGATAAGAAAGGAGTTAAGAGACCGTGGATAGTAAGAAACATATTATCTTTATTGGCATTATACAAGATATTTGCATTATATGGCGAAAGTTATACACGGCCATTGATTTGGTCTACAATACTTGTGACCGGCTTTTTCTTTCTTAGGTTCTTAATGTCCTACTGTACAGAACCGACCTGCAATGATGCCGATCTAATTATTGATAGTTTATCTGCATTCTTTCAGCTTCCTAGAGGAGATCACTATATCGATATTATAGAAAGAATTCTAAGCGCTCCGATTTTGGGAACCCTATTTATTGCACTCAAAAGAAAATTTGAAAGAAAAATCAGACGATAAGCGTAATAAATCGGTTAACTAGATTCACACGACTTAAATAGAACATTTGCCTCATATAATACAATGAACACCTGCGCAAGGTGTGGAGAGCCATACACACCTCCAACAGAGGCGCACATGATAGAGAACCTCTGCATGAGCTGCCTTTTTGATCCCAACAGGACAGAATTTGCCTGCTCAACCTAAAGGCCAAAAGTCAGAAGACTTTCATCTTTTATCAGATGGTGCTTCAGCTCTTTCTTCTTGAGTTTATTTGCGGTCTCCTTCCTGCCAGTAACATAGCACTGGTCTCCAATGGAAAATTGCAAAATTCCATGCTTCTCGTTGAAGCAGACGAAAGACAAAATCCTTTCCCTGAAGGTCATCCTACCTGAGCAGATGGGGCAGATTACAGCGCTCATCGAAATTCTGATAGTTCTACAAATTAGATCGTGAGTTTATATGTGTAAAGGGGGACTACAAGCATTTTAAGTTGGACTTAAATATCAATGAAAAGGAGAGGCGAAGCAATGATATTCGTAATGTTGGGGAAGTTCAGGAGGAAACCGAGGAAGGAAGACGTGCGCAGAACCCCAGAGATTCTGACCAAGAATGGTGCAAAGCAAACTTTGGCAGCATTCTGGACGTTCGGAAGGTACGACGTATTACTCGCATTTGAAGCAGACAGCGAGGATGCAGCGATGAAGATAGCGCTGGAGTTCTCCGATCTGGCTTCCACAGAGACGCTGATAGCTGTTCCAAGGGAAGAAGCGCTGGAGCTGCTCGACTAGTCCAGATATATCGTCTGGTATTCCTTGCGGGGTATTATACAGAGGAATTCAGCATCGCCTTTACCGGCGTTCTTGTACCAATGAATAGTTCCAGCAGGGATTAGCAGGGCATCACCAGCCTTCACCTTATATTCTGTCTTGCCCATGCCTACGGTATAGTTTCCCTTCAGGACATATTGCTCATGCTCGATTTCTGGATGGTAATGTTTCGGGATGCTTCCTCCAGATTTTATCCTGAACTTCCTTAACTCGAAATTAGACGCCCCATCTTTTCTGTCTATCAGCCATTGCAGCTCAGCCTTGATGGAATTCTTTGCAGGCTCAGCCTTTACATTAATGCTGCTCTTGAGCATAGCATAACATGAAAAGAGGTAATATTAAACAATCATTTCTTTGCAAGGAATTGCTTCTTGTAGCTCCCTATATCATACCCTCTTGATCGAAACTCTTTCAGCAGAAGCTTCCACAAAGTAGTATTCATAGAACAGATTTCTTTGAGTTCATCCCAGCTTATCTCTTCTCTCTGCAGTCTCGGCTCTACCTCCGTTGCCAGAGCTCTTGCCTTCTGCTTGTACTGACCGATCAGGTTCCAGTCTGTAGGTCGGTATTCAGCCCGTTTGTAGCTCATCTTCCCAGGCCTTCATCTTTTTGTCGTACTCCTTCCTAGAATACACTGCTCTTGCGGGAACTCCTAATACGACTGTATTTGCTGGGACATCTTTTGTGACTATGGCTCCCATAGCCACGACGGAATTCCTGCCTATCTTCACTCCAGATCTTATGACAGAATTCGCTCCAATTATCGCGCTATCTTCGATGATTACGCCTGCAAGTCTCTTAGAGGGAGGATAAGGATCGTTGGTCAGCACTGCTGCAGGCCCGATGAAGACGTTCTTCCCTATTCTCGACTTTGGAGCTAAGTACACGGAGCCTTCTATTCGCGAATTGTCTCCTATCACGACGTCATAATCAACATGGGCGAGGGAGCCTACCATGACGTTATTGCCTATCGTAGTATTGTTGCCCACATAGGCAAAGTTCCATATCTTTACGTTCCTGCCCAGCTTTACGTTGCTCCCAATAAAATTAGTAAGTTTCTTTGGCACGATTTCCATCCCTTAAACGTGGAAAGGCTTGCCAGACTTTAGAATCATCTCCGGGATGCTCTTCTGCCATTTCTGCAGGAACTCTATATCTTCCTTGTCATGGCGCATTTCGTCGGGGAGCATTCTGGGTATTTCATCTATGATCGGATAGTAGCGCATGCACTTTGGGCAGACCAGTATGCCCTGCATTATCGTTTCGTTGCTGGCTTCAAACTCGTAAAGGTCTAGGGGATAATGCTTGTCCATCGGGCAGGCGAGTATGTCAAGGAGCTTTCTTTTCATAGCACATCATCAAAGGTTCAGGTATATTGGGACTCCCTTTTCGCTGGATGCCAACGCTGCTTCAGCGATCTTTGTCGTATTGATGCCGTCTCTGCCAGAAACCAGAGGGGGCTTCTTCTGCTCGACCGCTTCCATGAAGCTCTTCAGCTCTATCATCAAGGGCTCCTGCGTCTGCCTCCTCGGTATTTGTGTGCCTTCGCTATCATCAAGCCTGATTTCTTGGGTTATGTAGTCAGCAGTTACTGTTCCTGACGTGCATACAGCGACCAGCTCCCTTACCCTCTTTGGTGTAACCCAGTTGGAAACCAAGAATGCGGTCTTTTGTCCATCAAAGCCCAGAATTATGGCTGCGAAATCCTCGTGCTGGCTTATCACCTTGCCAGTCCTTGCAAAGACTATCGTGGGCTCTCTCTCAAAGAGCCATCTTGCAGTATCTATGTCGTGAACCGAAGTATCAAGGACTACTCCGACATCCCTTATGCTGCCGGCCCACCTGTTTTCCCTGTGGAATTCGAGAAGCAAAGGCTCTCCAAGAACCTTCTCCAGTATTATCTTCTTGAGCTCTGAGATCGCAGGGTTGAACCTCTCTATGAATCCAACTGTTAGAGGAACCTTCTTCTCCGCTGCCAATTTTACCAATGTCTCTCCGTCTTTTGAAGAGTATGTTAGAGGTTTTTCAACTAGCGTTGCGATGCCTGCCTGTATGGTCTTCTTTGCAAGTTCAAAATGCGTCACCGTTGGGGTACAAATAGAAACCATGTCGGGCTTTTCGCTCTTCAGCATGTCATCCACGCTTGCATAGCCTTTGGCTCCGTACTTGGAGGAGTACAGTTTCCTCTTCGGCTCATCGATTTCAGCAAAGCATGAGAGTATACCCAGTTCGTTGAGAACTCTAAGGTGGTTCTTGCCCCAGCCGCCCGTGCCTATGACAGCAGCCTTCATTGCTCAAGCCTCCCAGAAAGCTCTCTGATTAGCTTTTGGAATATCAATTTGATGTGCAAGCAAGGTCGGCCCTCATAATCACTAAATCTGCATTGCGGGAGCCCTTGCTCAAGGCTTCAGAGTCACCTTTAGAGCATGCGACTACTAGATTCGTCTTGTCTCTCGACAGAACAGGCACCTGGACAGTCCCAGAAGCCTTCTCGTAAGAAGGAGGAGAAACGACATAGCCAACATAGTCACTGAGCCTCTCTATCAGCAGATCGTAGACATGCATCTTCTCCCCCCTTACTTCGTACCTGTCGAAAGACCACGCTATTGAGATGCTGGTCTTGCTGGCCTTCAACGATTTCTTCTTCATCAAGTTCTTGATCTCATCGGTAACGTACCTTACATACCCCTCTACCGCCCTAAGCGTGCCAGACGCGAGGTACAGCAACGGCTCTCCAGTTTCGAGCGGAGCAGAAACAGTCCTGAGATCGAATATGGCATCTGACAGGTCGTCTACGAAAGTATCTGAATTCTTCAGGGCCTTGGAAAATTCCTTCCTCTCGTCAGCGTCAGCAACAGCCCTGCAGGCTTCGAGTTCAGAGGCCAATGGGGAATATCGCATTATGACTTCCTTTGCAAAGTGCAGCTCTGCTTGGGCAATAGAGAGAATCTGTGGAACCTTGATCCCTGAATTCTTCATCATCGCTGCGGCCTTTTTCGGATCTTTGAGGGAGTTGCTCCCAGCAGAAACTGCATTGTTAGTTTTTGGCCATAATGGGGCGAATATGTATGTCAGATCCTCATCTGCCTTAAGCCCACTCGCCCTCTCTATGATCTCAAAATTCTCCGCGTTGCCGCCGCGACCCAAAGGAAGATTGTAAAAGAAAATTGAGCCTTTTGCAACGTTTTTTGCTAGCCCATTCAGCTTGGATGCGATTTCGCTCATGGCAGGATCGTCAAACTTCCTGATCTTTGGAGCAAAAAATATTGCAGCCGCATCAGAGATTGATTCCTCCATCGAGCGTAGGCCAAGAAGTGGCTCCTCTTCGAGCAGGTACTTTGCCGATTTGTAGTTCTTTGCAATGTCCTGTGTAAATTCTATCGCTTGCTGCAGGGTTTCGTCTATTATGATGGTCTTGATTTTGTTTGCGACTAGGGAAGAAGCTATTTGATAGCCTTCCGTGCTCAAACCATAGACTACTGCAGACTCTACCAAATGCCTCGCTTCGTAAGCCGTAGATTTGAGTAAAAAACACTTACGGGAGAATTTCTACTATCGGTAAGTGCTTGCTCTGATGAATCTGTTCGTTCAAAATAAACAACCTTCGGCTTATATGTTCTGACTCGGACGCCTCGGGTCATATTGAACCCAAACATAGGTGCGTCAAAGAAAATAGCAATCATGTCACTTGTCTTCCTAGCATCATTTGCGGGATCCATGGTAGGTTTAAGCCAAGCTCAACAAGTGCAAAACGTAAAAGAATTCAATCTGGTTATGAACAATTTCGGGTACAACAGCACTCAAGGAGGACCTGATTTGGTAGTTAATCAAGGCGACACTGTCAGGATTATATTGAGCTCGGTAGTTTCAATAAATCATGATTTCACCCTAGATTCAAACTCTCCGTCACCGTACAACGCAAAATCTAACAGAATAATCACTCCTGCAACGACAACAGTTGAGTTTGTAGCTAACTCTGCTGGGACATTCAAGTATTATTGCAGTGTCCCCGGACATAGAGGAAGGGGATTAGAAGGTAGCTTGATAGTAAATGTTGTAGCTGCTCAACCTGTTCCTGTACAACCCCAACCTGCTCCGGCTCCTGCGCCTGCCCCTGCAGTTCCAGCCCCAGCACCTGTACAGCCACAACCAGCACCTGTTCCAGCACCGCAGCAGCCTGCAAACCCGCAACCAGTAGAGAATGTTGCTCCACAGAGTTCATTGGGATTTGATACAACTTTGGTTACAGGAATAATTGCAGTTTTAGTCGTCGGAGGGCTAGCTGTAGCATTAATGAAGAAACGCAAGAGCTAAAAAGTTGAAATAAAAGACGCAAATTCGTCTGCAGCAGGCCTCGGTAACTCAGCCCGGTCTAGAGTGCAGATTAATAGTCGCTCAATTGCCTTGTAAGCAAGATGTCGAGGGTTCAAATCCCTCCCGAGGCTCTATACCTTAGCGTTATAATCCCTAGTTGGGTACAAAGCCCCGTGGAGTACCACGCATGACCCAGCTCGAATCCCCAGCGTTGACGCAGAACCAGCGGTTCATAGAAGAGTTCATGGCAACGAGTTAGAGCTAGCCGCGATAGGCTGTGCTGCGATGCTCAATCTTGACAATCAAGATGGCACGCTGTTGCCGATAAACTTCGTAAAGAACTCGGAAGTCTCCAACCCTTAACCTGTACGTGTTCTCCTCGCCGTGTAGCTTAACCACACCTCTAGGAAAGGGGTTTTCACTTAGTTCAGATATCTTCTCCAAGACCCTTCGTCGTGTGTCAGAGCTGAGGGAGCCAAGTGATTTCTGAGCACGACTCGAATATTCTATTCGAAAAGTCAATGGAATTTCTTTGCAACCCTTTCATGGCTGACTGTCTTGCCTTCTCTGAACTCCTTACGCGCCTCCTTTAGCGCCTCTCTATCATCAGGTGAGAGAATAGCGTCCTCTAATGTTTCAAGTCGCCTGTGAATTTGCTTAAGCTCTTTCCATACTTCCATATGTTGGGGACTTTCCATTTAGCATAATTGACTGAATAGACCGTAATATATAGTATGCTGGGATCATAAGTTATGATTGTTAGGTACTCTTCTTTCGAAAGCCCTAAAGTTTCTCTTCTCCTGCCAAAATAGCGTCAAGCGTTATCTTTGCAATAAGCTGGAGTTCAGCCTTCCTTCTCCGAGTGAACTTCTATTGATTAGGCACCATATATCTGGTCTTAATTCCGTTCAAGACCTAAGATAAGGTTTAAACGGTTCAGGAACTATTAAGGGACGGTTAGGATGCCAAGACCTGGTCAAAAGTCAATAACAGTTCCAGAAGAGACTGACAGATTCCTGCGTGAATCTTTTTCAACTTATGAGCAGGAGGTCAAGCGTGATGGCATATTCAGCGTCCCCCAATTGATTCATCGTGCTGTTGCAAATTATGTTGAAGAGCTTGCAACCAGGCAGAGGAGGAAGGCGTTTGAAGGCTTCATGGGATTCTTCAACAGAAGACCTGATCTGCTGAAGAAGATGGGCTTTCAGAGTTCTGGACAGCTCTTGGAAGAATTAATCAGAGACTACACAAAAGCCGAGAAACCCGTCAGTTCCAAGTGAACGTTGTTTAGCGACGAGTTTGACAACCACTTTTAGGGAGGAAGGATCGATCTGCAAAGCTGACTGTTATTCTTCCGTATTTGACCCTCCCCAAAAACCATGAGAACGTGAGCTTAAATGAGCCATTTTCGGGAATTTATCGAGGAGCGTACACATGATCAAAGCAACTTACAGAACACAAGTTCCGTGGGAGGAAACGACCTACCATCAGATCATATTAAACCGTTTTTTGACAGAATCAGCTACAGGATACCCAATTCGTCTTGTGGAAGTCGTGAGACAATCATGCCATACAGTTCTGCTAAGCATAAATTGGTCAAAATCAGGATATCTGGGGTACACTGAAAATAGGCTCAAGGAAAGAGCTACAGGGAGCTTTTAGACGATCATTCTTTCGAATCTGGCCCCCCCGTCAATAGAAGCTAACCTAAGAGGACCTACATTGTGTGGATAACTGCAATACGCATAAAAGGGATAAATTAGTGTTGTAAAATCAATTACGCATAATGAGCACGCTTAGCAGTCTGGGTTATAACGAAACGGTCATGGAACATTTTAGAAACCCAAGAAACATGGGTGAGATTGCTAATCCAGATGCAATTGGCACTGCAGGTAATCAGGCCTGCGGAGATGTTATGACGATGCATATTGGAATAAAAAATGGCGGCACTGGAAACCCTCTGGACGATGTTATAGAGGATATCAAAGTTCTAGTATTCGGATGTGGAGCCGCTATAGCATCAAGTTCTGTTGCCACTGAACTTGCAAAAGGGAAAACGCTTAGAGATGCTCTGAAGATCACAAAAGATGATGTCCAGAAGGCGCTGGGAGGTTTGCCGTTATTGAAACTGCACTGCTCAGTGCTGGCTACGGAAGCGCTTGAAACTACAGTGAAGAATTATCTGCAGGTCAAGAGGGTCAAGTAGATGACCAGGCAGGTTCTTGACAAGAAGGTAAATTTCGACTACTCTTCTGGCATGCCCGTAAATCCAGAGGTTTTTGATGCCATGAAGGATTATTTCTTTGGAAAATATGGGAACCTTTCTTCGTTGCATTACCTTGGAGGGGAGGCCAAGAAGGCCCTTGAGGAAGCTCGCCAGAAAGTCAGTACTCTGATCAACGCTGAAATCGCAGACAGGGAGATTTACTTTACATCTGGCGCTACGGAGTCGAACAACCTTGCGATGAAGGGCATCGCTCTGCGGAACAGGAAGAAGGGCGATAACATCGTCATTTCCTCGATAGAGCATATATCGGTAATCAACACTGCAAAATACCTCCAGAGAATGGGGTTCAGGATAACGAAGGTTCCAGTAGATTCCTACGGAACTGTGGATGTTGGTTCGTTTGCTTCTGCAATGACACAGGGAACTGTACTGGCTTCAATAATGTATGCCAACAACGAAATAGGGACTGTTCAGCCTATCAAGGAGCTGGGCAAGATAGCAAGAGAAAAGGGCGTGGCTTTTCATGTCGATGCGTCTGCAGCTGTGGGAAAAATCCCTATAGATGTTCTATCAGATTATGTGGACCTCCTTACAGTTTCATCTAATGACATGTACGGGCCAAAGGGTGTAGGCGCATTGTATGTAAGAGATGGCACACTTATAGAGCCAATAATCCATGGAGGAGGTCAGGAGAGAGGTATCCGCTCTGGGTCAGAAAATATCCCTGGCATTGTAGGCATGGGCAAGGCTGCTGAACTTGCGAAGAAGGGACTCCAAGAAGAAAAGAGCTATACGGAGAATCTTAGGGACAGATTGATCAAAGGTGTTCTGGCTAGTGCCGAAGAGGTGTTTCTTCACGGACATCCAACAAAAAGGCTACCTGGAAATGTTGCTGCAAGGATTTTTGGGGTCGAAGGCGAATCAGTGATAATGGAGCTCGACAGAAAGGGGATAGCTGCTTCTACAGGTTCCGCATGTGCCTCGAAGAACCTTGAACCCTCCCATGTTCTTGCTGCCATAGGCCTGAACGAAATAGAAAGGCATGGCGTCATCCAATTTAGCCTCTCCAAGTACAATACGAAGGAAGATGTGGACTATCTTCTTTCGGTTCTGCCAGAAATCACCAAAAAGTTGAGGGATTTGTCTCCAGTATGGAAGTTCCGTGACAGGCTCGACGAACTATACAAGCATGGCGCATAAGAATGAAACTCGAAGAGCTGGGCAAATCCCTTCTTTACAACAGCATATCCGACATCTGGTTTGCCATGGCGGAGGAGAAGGCTTGGAACTGGTACGACATCGCTGCATTGAAAAAGTTCGTACAGTATCTTAAGGAAAATAAGATTCAAATTAGGATGCTCCCAGTATGCCCTGCTGGAGCTGGGGACAAGGCAGAGTTTGCCAAGAGGGTTTCCGCACTGCTGGGAGATCCGAACAAGACTTTTGTAATCAGGACGGATGGAGAGACGGTAAAGAAGGTGAAGTCATTTGAAAAGTGATCATTTGCACATAACTACTCACAATGATTTCTACCCAGATTATAGTAACTAGAAAAATGGAGAAACGAGGTAAAGATATAACAATAGTTATATTCTGATAATTTGTGTCAATACATAGAACATAAATGATTACCACGCTGGAAGTAAGAGACCTATTTGCGGGCATTGGGGACAAGGAGATACTCAAGGGAGTGAACCTTGCCATAAGGCAGGGGGAGATGCATGCGATAATGGGTCCCAACGGCTCCGGTAAGAGCACTCTGTCAAACGTAATAATGGGCCATCCAAAGTACACGGTATATTCTGGAGACGTTCTGGTAAATGGGGAAAGCATCCTAGGCTTACGACCTGATCAAAGAGCAGCAAAGGGTCTTTTTCTGGGCTTCCAGTATCCTGTAGAGGTTCCCGGTGTAGGGCTGGCAGGTTTTCTGCGAAATTTAGTTAACGCAAAGAGGAAGCAAGAAGGCAAGGGAAGCATGCTAGTTTCTGAGTTCCAGCAGATGCTCAGCAAGCAGATAAAGGGATTAGACATGGATCAATCTTTTGCATTAAGGCAGCTTAATACTGGTTTTTCAGGAGGAGAGAAGAAGAGAGCGGAGGTTCTCCAGATGGCCATTCTCAAGCCCTCGATAGCGATCTTAGACGAACCAGACTCTGGCCTAGATGTTGATGCCTTGAAGTCTGTTGCACATGCAATAAGAGACCTGGTCGGCCCGGAACTTGGGGTTTTAGTAATTACTCATTACCAAAGAATTCTCGCACACCTTGAGCCCCAATACGTTCACGTTCTGATAGATGGAAGGGTCGCAAAATCTGGTGGGAGCGAGCTTGCAAGGCTCGTTGAAGAGAAGGGCTACGACTGGGTAAAGAAAGAACTACCATAACTTTCATTTATTTTGTCTGATGATCTATGCATATGGGCTCAGTTTCGCAAAATTTGCACCTTGAAATTAGCAAGATCAGAAACGACTTTCCTATACTTTCAAAGAAGGTCAATGGAAAGCCCCTAGTCTATTTCGACAACGCTGCAACTACTCAAAGGCCAGCCCAAGTCATCGAAGCCATCGACAGCTTCTACAGAGAGACCAATTCTAACGTGTATAGAGGGGTACATGAATTAAGCGAGCGGGCAACGGAGCAGTTCGAGCTTGCCAGAGAGAAGGTCGCGAAGTTCATCAATGCAAAGAGCCCAAATGAAATAATCTTCGTAAGAGGCACAACTGAAGCCATAAACTTAGTTGCATATTCTTATGGGAAGAAGCTTGTAAAGGGGAACAGAGTTCTGTTAAGTTTCATGGAGCATCATTCTAATGTAGTCCCCTGGCAGTTCTTGCATGAAAAGGGCGTCGAGCTCGATTATGTCGATATAACCGATGATGGGAGGTTGAAACTTGAGGATTACTATAGGTTGATGAGCGACCAGACGAAGATCGTCAGCATGACGCATGTTTCCAACGTGCTTGGCACGGTGAACCCTGTCAGCGAGCTTGCAAAGATAGCCCATGAGAAGGGCTCGCTGATACTAGTAGACGGGGCGCAATCAATTCCTCATCTTTCGATAGATGTTCAAGAAATGGACTGCGACTTTTTTGCATTCTCTGGGCATAAAATGTTCGGCCCTACGGGGATAGGCGTACTATACGCAAAGGAGAGCATCCTAGAACAGATGGATCCATTTATGGGCGGCGGCAGCATCATCAAGGAGGTTCAGTTAGACCATTCTACATGGAACGACCTTCCTTACAAGTTTGAAGCAGGTACTCCCAACATTGCGGGTGCTATAGGCCTCGGTACTGCTATAGATTATCTAAAAGCCATAGGAATGGAGAATATTAGGAAAGTGGGCAAAGAGCTCATTAAATATGCATTGGAAGCACTGCCAAAAGTGGGGGGCATTGAACTCTATGGCCCAGACGATCCCAGAGACAGAGTGGAAGTCTTCTCTTTCAATCTTCCAAAGATTCACGCACATGACGTAGCTTCAATTGCAAACGATTTTGGAGTAGCGATAAGGTCGGGCCACCATTGTGCCCAGCCATTAATGAGGAGATTAGGTGTTCCAGCAACCAGCAGAGCAAGTCTTTATGCTTACAATACCAGAGAAGAGATTGATGTCTTCGTAAAGTCCTTGGAGAAGGTCAAGGAGGTCTTCAACTGACGGGCATGGATATGTACGCCGAAAACATTCTAGATCATTATAAGAACCCGAGGAACTTCGGCAGACTGAATAACCCAACAGGAACCTACAAGGATTCAAATCCTCTGTGTGGGGACGAAGTCGAGATCCAACTACAACTATCAGGGGATAATATAGGCAATATAACATTTACCGGGAGGGGATGTGCAATAAGCCAAGCTACTACGTCTATGCTCACGGAGCAGTTAAAGGGGAAAGATATAGACTATGTCAAGAAACTTACTCAGCAGGATATAATTTCAATGCTCGGAATTTCAATTGGACCAACAAGAATGAAATGCGCCCTTCTTGGCTTGCGAACCCTGCAGAAAGGATTATGGGGTATGAATGCTGATGACCTAACAACTTAGGAAGATTGCTTAAATAGCGTAGAGTTCCCTATTTTAGCTGCATTGGCCAGCGAATTTATTTTGATTAGTCTTCTGGCAGCTTTTGCAGTAGCATCTATAGTACCTACGATAATAATTTCTGTACTATTTGCTCCGAAGAGTCCAAACCCAATCAAATCGCAACCATTTGAATCTGGGCAGGTTCCAAAGGGTGAGTCAAGAGTACACTTGATGATGCAATATTATGCATACCTGATAATGTTCGTGGTCTTCGATGTTGTGGTCATGTTTATACTGGCATGGAGCATTGCCTTTGCCAGACTTGGGCTTAAAAGTGTCTTTGTAGTCTTCCCATTCTTGATAGCAATATTCATACCAATGTTATACGCTAAAAAAATGGCAGGGAAGAGAGAAATATGGTAACCTCAGGCTCAGGAGCTTCAGTGCTGGTTGGCAAGGTGAGTGATGTCATTGAAAGCATCATAGAGCAGGCTGTACGAGAACCCGTAAGATATGTTGTGAATTGGGGGAGGCTCTATGCACTCTGGCCTGTCCATATCGAAACTGCATGTTGTAGCATAGAATTCGGAGCGGCATCAGGGCCAAGATACGATCTTGAGCGTTTTGGAGTTCTGGAAGCTTTCGGTTCTTTGAGACAATGCGACCTGCTCGTCGTACAGGGAACTATAACAAGAAAGATGGTTCCAAGGTTGAAGTGGATTTACGAACAGATGCCCGAGCCAAAGTGGGTTATGGCAATGGGTGCATGTGCTATATCAGGAGGTTTGTATATCGACTCTTACAACGTCGTGCCAGGCATAGACAAGTTTATGCCCGTTGATGTGTACATACCAGGATGTCCACCTAGACCGGAGACCGTTATTCAAGGCTTCATAGAACTCCAGAACAAGATCAGAAAAACTAAGGTCAGGTAAAATTATGTCCCAAAGTAGCGATAAGGAACATCTACTGCTAAGTAGTATTAAGGGGAAGTTTGGCGACAAGGTCAGGGAACTTTATGTAAACCCGAAGAGGATGAAGATACTCGTTGACAGGGAAGACATTGTCAAGGTTGCCCTGTTTGTTAGAGATTTGGGATTTGATCAAGTAATTTCTGCTGGAGGAACTGATTTTCCGCAAGAAGATTCCTTTGTTATGGATTACCATCTGATAAGTGTAGATCATGATGACCTAAAGAAGATAATCTTCAACCTCTCAACAAAGTTTCCTAAAAAGGAGCCCAAAATACCGACTCTGATGGAAGTATGGTCCAGCGCAGAATACCACGAACAGGAGACATTTGAAATGCTAGGTATAATCTTTGAAACCCATCCAAGAATGGAAAGGTTGCTATTACCAGAAGATTGGAATGACATTCCGCCTCTCCGTAAAGAGTTCAAACTCCCGAGCAGGTTGGTAGAGCATGGAAGTAGTTGACCAAGAAGGAAGGACGCTGACCTTCAGTGTCGGCCCACAGCATCCAGGATCAGGACACTTTAGGCTAATAGTAAAAGTTGATGGTGACTACATAGTTGATGCCAAACCAGATCCTGGATATGTTCACAGAGGAGCAGAAAAGATGTCAGAGGAGCGGACGTATATACAAAATATTCCGCACCTTGAGAGACCGGTCATTATTGATTCTTCTGGGATATTATTTCCATATGTGCTTGCAGTCGAAGAACTGCTGGGCGTTGAAGCTCCTTCGAGAGCACAATATATACGCATAATCATGGCAGAACTGAACAGAATAATTTCACATACATATTGGCTATCAATCTACGGAATCTTTCTGGGGCATTCCACCATGTTCATGTGGCCGATGGGGGATAGAGAACTCTTCATCGACCTTGCTGAGTCTATTGGAGGAACAAGGGTAACCTTTTCCTATTTCGTACCCGGAGGAGTAAGGAACGACCTGCCACAAGGTTTCAAGGAAAGAGCGTTGAAGACCTGTGACTATTTTGAAAAGAGGCTCAAAGAATATGACAGAATCTTTTTCAGCAACCCGATGTTCCTCAAGAGGACCCGAGGCGTAGGCGTTCTTAAGAGGGAAGATGCTATCAAGATAGGTGCGACAGGACCAAACCTAAGAGCGTCAGGAGTTTTATCAGACACCAGAAAAGACGAGCCGTATTCGTCGTATGACACGATAAAGTGGGAGATCCCAGTAAGAAAAGAAGGCGATGCATATGCCAGAGCGATGGTGCGGTTTCAGGAACTTTTTGATAGCCTGGATATCATAGGGCAGGCTTTGAATCTGATACCAGATGGGCCGGTAAAGATCCCTATGAGAGGGCAGATAAAAGGGAAAGTCGGCGAATCTTTTGCCCGTACAGAAGCTGCAAGGGGCACCATGTTCTACCACATTATCAGCGATGGAGCAACGCATCCATACAGAGTTAAGATCAGTGTGCCTTCGTTTAGAAACCTTAGCGCCATCCCCTTCCTTTTGAAGGGAAATCACCTTGCAGATATGCCTGCAATATACTGGGGGCTGGACTATTGGCCTGTGGAGGCGGACAAGTAAATGGATACCTTTGAAGAGTTCCTAAAACGTGTGATTACTATTGCTTTCTGGGTACTATTGCTTGGGCCTATAATAATTCTACCCATAATCCTGCTGGTTCTGCCTCCCCTCGGCGTGCAGGTGGAAGTTGCCAATAGACTCCTCACGGCCTTGATAGATCCTTTTGCGATGTTGCGACTTGTGGACAGCCTCGGTATAGGACCGAGCTCTTTGTTCTTCAAGATTGCGGTATTTCCAGGTTTTACTTTTGCTGCACTATTTTCAACAGCCGTTATCCTATATGAGAGAAAACTTCTGGCAAAGATGCAGAACAGGGTTGGTCCGCAATACGCTGGAAAATTTGAGGGAATATTGCAACCAATTGCAGAGCTCTTTAAGCTGATGTTCAAGGAGATTCTAACGCCCGAGCGGACTGACAAGCCATTCTTCTGGGCAGTACCTTTCTTGGCAATCGCAGTTGGTGGAGCCCTTCTTGCACTTATTCCATTGTCACCAGAAATCTACATAGCAAAATCTGAAATTGGGCTGGTGATAATTTTTGCAATTCTGAGCTTCACTCCTCTGATAGTTCTAATTGCAGGATGGGCGAGTGCAAACAAGTTCTCCTTCATAGGAGGCTTAAGGGCTCTGCACCTGCTCATTTCCTATGAGATCCCTCTCATACTCTCCGCACTAGGAGTGGTAATGCTGTCAGGGTCTCTGGACCTGATGAAGATAGTTCAAGCTCAGGCGAACATATGGTTCATTGTGCCTCAATTTGTCGGAGCAGGTGTCTTCTTTGTGACGATGCTTGCAGAGCTGGAAAGGATCCCTTTTGACCTTGCTGAAGCGGATTCTGAAATTGTCGCAGGATGGTACACAGAGTATTCAGGCATGCACTTCGGAGCGTTGCAGCTTGCAAATTATATCAAACTGTACGGCTTAACATTACTCTTTACACTTCTGTTCCTCGGCGGCTGGAACGGCCCTGCCATTCTCCCCCCACTAGTATGGCTTTTTATAAAACTGTTCATAGTAATTTCGTTCGTTCTGGCACTCAGGGGAACGAATACTAGAGTCAGGATAGACCAGCTGATTAAACTAGGATGGGTGTACCTGATCTTCCTAGCGTTTGCAAACCTTTTCATAGCTCTCACAGTAGCTTCTCTAGGGATCGTGTAACATGAGTTTCTTCGCAGGATTCTTTTTAGCGCTCTGGGCCGGTGTTAAGCAGATTTTCAAGCACAGGTACACTCTCAGGTATCCAGAGCAGAAGCTGGACATTCTGATGATCGACAATCAGAAATCTGGAGGATATGAATTCGATGCCAAGAAGCAAGTTGGTACAGCAGGGTTCAAGGGGAGGCACATTTTGTACATGGACAAATGCACCGGCTGCTCTCTCTGCGCAATAGCATGTGAAGGAATTGCGGACTGTATTGATATGGTAAAAGTTGATAAGAGTTTTGTTCAGAACAAGAAATCACAGTTCCCGCAGATTGACTATGGAAGGTGTGTATTTTGTGGTTTCTGTGTCGACGCCTGCCCGTTTGACTGTCTATTCGAGACACCGTTCTACGAGCTTGCTACCACAGACAAAAGGTCATTAGTCCATACCCCGGAGATGTTAAGCGAATATCCACAGCTAAAAGGGGAATACGCTAAGTTCATTCCCGACGAGAAGCGCGGTGCACACCATGGTTGATTACTTTTTCCTTCTCTTTTCAGTAATTACTGTTGGATCTTCTATCATAGCTCTGGAATCGAGGGAACTCGTGTACGGAGCGGTATCGTTGACAGTTTCCCTCCTTGGCATTGCCGGGCTTTTCATTTTGCTTGATGCACCGTTCCTTGCAATGCTGCAGGTTCTTGTTTTCGTTGGCTCGGTTTCCGTTCTTATAATATTCGTCGTCATGCTGGTCAGGAGGGAAAAATGGGTTTCTGTACCCTCTGGATATGGGAGGATTGCTGGCCTGCTAGTTTCCGTTCCGCTGGTTGCTGGCGGTAGTTACCTTGCAATGAACTCAGGTATTGCTACAATGCTCCCTAGTTCAAATTCTGTTCCGTCTTACGTAGAAATAGGGATAACTGTTCTTTCCGATTACTGGCTTGCCCTGCAGGTTCTTGGACTCGTGCTTGCATCAGCAGTGATCGGAGCCTTGACTCTTGCGAAGTTAGAGGAAGGAGATCAGTAAATGGAACCATTATTCAACTATTTCTTTGTCTCCCTTCTCCTCTTTGCAGTAGGTATTTACGGGCTAATCTCCAAGAGAAATGCGTTAAGGCTGCTCTTTGCGGTCGAAATCATAATAAATGCAGCAACATTGAACTTCGTGGCTTTCTCGCGCTACCTTCCTACTCCCTCTGCATCTGGACAGGTCTTTGTTGTATTTGCAATAGCAGCTGCAGCAGCCGAAGCTGCAGCAGGTTTGGCGATAATTCTGGTAGCATTCAGACTCAACAAAGATGTTGACGTAAGAGAACTGCAAAGATTAAGAGGCTAGCAGGAAAGATGGCAGTCATATTAGGACAGTCCCTATTCATACCAATATTACTTGCTCCTATAGCCTACCTGATAGGCAGGAGGGCGGGGTCAAAAGCGGGCTGGTTCGCCTTTGCAGTCCTAGCATACTCTACTGCCGCATTATTGTTCGCGGCGATACAGGGTTCAGATTATGTGGAAACTTATCCTTGGCAGCCTATAGGAGAATTCGGTTTAAAGCTCGATGGTTTGAGCTTGCCTTTTGCTGCTATAATCTACATTCTATCAACAACCCTTGCAGTGTATTCGATTCCCTACATGGAGCGCAAGATTAAGGAAGACCTCCATAATCATGCTGGCGAAAATAAGCAAGTGATCAATTCCAAGACAGGTCTGTATTATTCGCTATACATGCTGTACGCTGCAGGTATGCTGGGAACGGTGCTTGCAACTAACCTGATACAATTCTACATCTTCTTTGAACTTATGCTACTTCCCTCATTCTTCCTACTTGCAGAGTTCGGTTACGGAGACCGCTACAGAATCTCACTGATGTACTTTCTCTGGACTCATGTCGGTGCAGCTGTACTTTTAGGTGCAATTCTGGCAATAGGATTCCTGACGGGAAGCTTCGAGTTCGCAAGGATTGCAACTTCTGCACTGCCTGAAGGGATAAGGACGTGGGTTGCGATTGCTGTCAGCATTGGTTTATTCATAAAACTTGCAGCTGCTGGAGTTCATGTTTGGCTTCCTTATGCTCACGCTGAAGCTCCAACGCCGATCAGCGCATTGCTATCTCCAGCAATGATAGGAATTGGAGGGTATGCTTTCATCAGGATTCTTATCTTCCTAGTCCCTTCAGCATATTCTACTATAGCGTTCTGGATCAGCATCTGGGGCTTAATAACGATGGTATATGGAGGGTTGATGGCGTTTGCACAGGACGATCTCAAGAGGGTTTTCGCATATTCAAGCGTCAGCCAGATGGGCTACATCATCTTCGGGATGGCTTCAGCATATTACATTGGGGTTGGAGGCTCTGTATTCCAGTATGTGAGTCATGGAACTGGCAAGGCGCTTCTCTTCATGTCGGCAGGGGCAATAATAATGCAGACAGGAGGTTTGAGGAACATCAGCAAGCTTGGAGGTTTGGCCAGCAAGCTCCCAATCACAGCGACTTGCGCACTGATTGGCTTTCTGGTAATAATTGGGGTACCACCAATGAATGGCTTCCAATCAGAGTGGATGTTATTCTTCGGCTCTTTTGCTGGGGCATTGCAGTCTGGTGCGCAGGACAGGCTGATAATCACGGGGTTGGCTTTGGCAACGACTCCTCTTACTGCAGGCTACACATTGTGGACTATGAAGCGAGTCTTTTTTGGTAAGCTGCCTCCAAACCTTGCAAATGTCAAAGATCCCTCAGCAGCGATAACAATCCCATTGTTATTCCTTGCCGCTCTTAGCATGGTCTTGGGGATTTACCCTGACCTGATAGTTCAGAGGTTGATGCCACTCTTAAGCGGTGTTATGCAATAAAATGGTAGAACTTGCTTTTCCGCTTGCTCCTTGGCTCGTATGGGCCCTACCTATGCTGGGAGCTGTGCTCACTCCTTTGTACGCAAAGTTTGGAGATAGGATGCGTGATTATATTGCAATAATCTTCCCTCTTCTGTCAGCGATCTTAGCAGCGACGATGCTCCCATTGGCCATAAACGGCCAGATCTTCCACCAACAGGTTCCTTGGATACCATCTCTAAACATCAAGGCTGGAGTCCTTGCAGACCCCCTGAGCGTCTTGATGGCAAACATTGTGGCATGGATTTCATTCCTCATTATGGTTTACAGCACAGGCTACATGCGCGGAGACACAAGCCTCACAAGATATTGGTTCTTCATGAACCTCTTCATAGGCAGCATGCAATTAATCGTATTATCTGATAATTTTCTGCAGTTATTCTTCGGCTGGGAGGGTGTCGGGCTATGCTCTTATGCATTGATAGGTTTCTGGAACAAGGATCAGGAGAAGGATTACGTTGGAACGATAGGCCATAAGGCTTGGGGCATTGCTGAGGCTTTCTCACCTAGCCATGCAGGCATGAAGGCCTTTGTCACGACAAGGGTAGGCGATGTTGCATTCTTAATAGGAATTCTGACGCTCTTCTTCTATTCTGGCACGTTTGGTTTTGTGGAGCTTGCAGAAGAGCACCAATGGGCTGTAGATCTCGCAAGGTCTGGCCTTCTAATTCCTGTAGCGGTTCTGATATTTGGAGGAGCGATAGGCAAGTCAGCCCAGTTCCCATTGCATGAATGGCTGCCCGATGCGATGGCAGGCCCTACATCAGTTTCAGCCTTGATACACGCAGCTACCATGGTCAAGGCGGGAGTCTTCCTAGTTGCTAAAATCGGGCCTCTGTTCTATGCGGCAGTCCAATCGGTTCATTTGGTTGCCCCATTCTTCCAGACAGTTGCGTGGATAGGGGTCATAACAGCATTCTTGGCTGCGAGCCAAGCATTGGTGGCAAGGGAAGTCAAGAAGGTTCTAGCATATTCTACAGTTTCGCAGATAGGCTACATGATGCTCGGACTAGGGGTAGCGGGGTTGTCAAGTCAATTCATCGGAGGCTTTGTGGCTGGATTTTTCCACCTTACCAGCCACGCGATATTCAAGGCTGCGCTCTTCATGGGTGCAGGAGCATTGATTCATGCTGCGGAAACAAAGTACATGAATGAAATGGGAGGATTAAAGGGTGAAATGAAGAAGACCTACTTCGCAATGCTAATAGCCACTGGCTCGTTAGCAGGGGTTCCATTCCTCAGCGGCTTCTGGAGCAAGGATGCAGTTCTTGCATCTGTTCTCGAAGTCGAAGGCGTCATTGGCTATGGTTTGTTCGGTTTGGCTACTATAACTGCGATAATGACAGCGTTCTACTCTTTCAGAATGATAGGCATGATCTTCTTCGGCAAGAAGAGCCATCACCTTCAGGAGATGGAGCATCATGGTCATCACGTACACGAAGCTCCAGCAGTTATGTGGCTGCCGATTGCAATTCTTGCCACTGCAACGTTGGCTATCGGAGCTACAGGGCCTTTCTTCGAAGGCTTCCTTACAACCGCTCTTGCAAAGAATCTTGAAGAGCTATTTGGACTGCATACTGTTGAGCATGGATTTAACTTGAACCCTGTTGCAATCTCTGCATCCATTCTGGCTCTGGCAATTGGAGGGTTCTTGGGCTATAACTTCTATATAGCTAGAAGATCAGATCCGTTCAGAATCATTCAGTCGAATACTCTCCTCGGCGGTATACACAGATTCCTTAAGAACAGATGGTATATCGATGTTCTGTACTACAAGGTCTTTGTCAATGCGCCATTGGCAGCTGGAACTGCTCTATTCAAAGGACTGGAGCTCGGGGTTCTTGACAGGGCTAACTTGGTAATTCCAAGAGGGACTATCGTGGTTTCAGCTATCAGCAGCTGGTTTGACTCTACCGTTGTAGATGGTATCGTAAACGGAACAGCGACAGTAAGCTCCTTTGTTTCAAATAGTGTTAGAAAGATACAGACAGGCATTGCTAATCAATACGTTTTCGCGTTCGCTTCGGGGATCGTCTTCTTGGTGATTCTAATGCTGTTATTGTTGTAGGTGGTAATATGGCAGACTATCCTCTAATTTCAATAATTATCTTCTTGCCTATTATCGCAGGCCTGCTGACCTATCCAGCCAGCAAAGCGAGCAAGAGTGGTGCAAGGCTTTTTGCACTCGGAGTTTCAATAATAGAACTATGCCTTGTATTGTACACGTATGCGGAGATATTGTCTAAAGGCACTGGTGCGCAGTACAATTTTGTAGAAGGACCTTTTGCTTGGATACCAGCTTTCAGGGGAATCGATTACTACGTAGGAATTGACGGTCTAAGCAGCCCTCTGCTGCTAATATCTGCGTTATTGACAGTTCTTGTCATAGTAAGCTCAAAAGACCTTATTTCAGAAAGGCAGGGTACATACTATTCTCTTACGCTCCTGTTCGAGGGTTTCATCATGGGCGCATACTCATCGCTGAACATGATCTTGTTCTACGTGTTCTGGGATATCATGCTGATACCTATATTCTTCTTTATCGGGATATGGGGAGGCCAGAAAAGGAAATATGCGGCGATGAAGTTTCTGCTTTTCACCTTCGTTGCAGGTGTCTTCATTCTTCTGGCGTTCATATCGATCTATACTTTGGTGCCGGGGAACACGTTCAATATCCCTGAACTCGTTGGAAAGATCCCCCTGACCTTGCAGCCTCTCCTTGCATTGTTATTCTTCATAGGTTTCGGGATCAAGCTACCAGCTGTACCATTTCATTCATGGCTTCCAGATGCTCAGGTTCAAGCTCCTGCTGTGGTCGCAGTTTTACTTGCTGGGCTATTCAAGACAGGAAGCTACGGCTTCGTACGCTTTAACCTTGGATTGTTACCCGATGCGTCTGCCCAGTTTAGCTGGGCGTTCATTGCATTCGGCATCGCAACCATGTTCTATGGTGCTATAGCAGCAGTGGTGCAGAAGGATATCAAGAAGATGATAGCGCTTACAAGCATAAGCCACATGGGCTTCGTTTTAGTTGGTGCATTCAGTGGCACAGTTGTAGGGATTTCTGGGGCCATATTCGAAATGTTCACGCATGCAGCATCGATAGGAGTAATGTTCATACTAGCTGGCTACTTGTACGAATTCAGGGGCACCACAGACATTACAGTCATTAAAGGCCTAAAGTTCACCAGCCCTAGATTTGCTACTTTCTTGGTGCTGGGTTCGATGGCTGCCATGGGCCTACCTCTGTTCAGCAGTTTCCTTGCAGAATATCTGGTCATACTTGGGGCTGTTCAAGCGAATTTAATCTACGCCGTAATAGTGCTAATTCCTGTAATCATTGTTGCATATCTACTGTGGATGGTGCGCAGGACGGTTATGACTCAACCCGAAGTGGCAGCAAAGCACCATGACATCGGGACTGTCCAGACAGTTACGCTAATTGTCTATTTCATACCTCTACTCGCTACGCTTATCGTCCCATGGCTTCTGCTTGGTGTGACAGACCCACTGGCAGAATCTCTTGTCAGAATGCTTCCCCAAAGGTAATGCAATGTGGACATACCAGTAATTCTGATAGGAACATTGGCTGGCGCCGGCCTTCTCCTTCCAGCTTTGGATATAGCTATAGACACGAAAACTAACAGAACATTTTCTGCTTATTTCACATCATTCGTTATCGCAATATCTTTAGCATTAGTCCTTCTCTCTGCGACTTCAGTCATACCGATCAGCGAACCTGTAGCGCCTAGACTGCTGCAGAATGACCTTATGGGTCTGGTATTTTCGATAATCGTTCTGTCAGTATCTCTGATGGTAGCGTTATCCTCGATAGACTATATGCGCGATGAACCGAATGCGTCAGTATACTATTCGCTTCTGCTCTTTGCTTCTCTTGGCATGGTTATACTTTCCTTTGCTGCAGACTTGCTGATGATCTTCGTAGCTTGGGAGCTCATGGGGATACCGACATTCATACTTGCAGGATACCGGAAGAAAGACCTCAATTCCAACGAAGCTGCTATGAAGTTCTTCCTGCTTGGAGCTCTTTCTACTGGAGTGCTGCTTTATGGCATTTCAATACTGTTTGGATTAACAGGTTCTACAAACCTTTCGACGGTATCGACAGCACTTTCCACGTTAGATGCAGGCATGATACCTATGTTCGCATTTAGTGCCATCTTGCTAATAGCCGGGCTTGGGCTGAAACTCTCCATAGTTCCATTCCACATGTGGATCCCTGATGCTTATGAAGGCGCTCCAACGACTGTAAGTACGCTTCTATCCGCAGGGACAAAGAAGGCAGGTTTCATAGCGGCAATACGGATACTCGCAGTCGCGTTTCCTCTTTTGAAGCTCGACCTTACTATATCTCTTGCTGTAATAGCACTGGCAACCATGACACTTGGCAACTTGGCAGCGCTAACGCAAAAATCTATGACAAGACTTCTTGCGTATTCCAGCATAGCACAGGCAGGCTACATGATCGTGGGTCTGGCAGTCCCTTCCAATCTTGGCTTGACAGGACTGCTGTATCATTCTTTCAATCACGCATTGATGCAGGGCGTTGCATTCTTAGCAGCCGCAATGATTTCCAGTAGGTTCTCAAAAACCAGCCTAGAACCATACGGCGGGCTTTCGCGCTCCATGCCTCTAACATCCTTCAGCTTGGCAGTTGCACTGCTCGGCCTTGCTGGGCTGCCCCCCTTGAGTGGCTTCTGGAGCAAGTTCATCCTCTTTACTGCTGCTGTAGATGGAAACCTGATATGGTTAGCATTTGCAGGTCTGCTTAACAGCGCACTCTCGCTGGGATACTACGGTTTGATAGTAAAACGCATATATGTTGACGAACCATCAAGTAAGGAGAAAGTTCACGAGCCAGCAGGCTTTGCACTCCTATTGCTAGCAGCAAGCATTATAGTAATAATCACGGGAATTTACCCTGCACCTATATACGACCTTACACAAAAAGCAGTTCTTGCCTTTACGCCCTAGTACTTCCTAGTTATCGTGAAATCCGCCAATAGCATCAGAAAATCTTTCGTGGCGCCGTTCTTTATCATGCTAAGAGAGGCTTTAGCTTTCGCGGAATAGGATTCTGCCATTTCCTCGAGTCTGGACAGGACAGCCTCTTGACTTCTTTCTAGCGAAAGTGCCTCAGTAATCTTCCCCTCAGCTCCCCAGTCCAAGACGTCGTCCTGAATCTGGTAGGCTATGCCTAGGTTCAAGCCATACAAGGAGAACGCTTCTATCTCTCCTTCGGTTCCTCCGCCTAGAATCGCCCCAAGTTTAGCAGCGGTTTGAAACAGCGACGCTGTCTTTCTGGAGATTATCCCTATGTACTCCTCCCAATCTATTGAATAGGATTTAGGATCGATCCTAATCTCACTGTACTCACCCTCACACATCCTTAATGCAGCTACAGCCAGTTCCTTAGAGACTCTATTGTCATTGTACTTCGAAGCAATATCGAGTATCATGCCGAAGACAAAGTCCGCGGTTATTATTGCAGCACCATGTCCGTACTGTACATGGAAGGCTACTTTTTCTCTCCTAGAAGGAGACTCGTCAATTATGTCGTCGTGTATTATGGACTCCATGTGCAAAAGTTCTACGGCAACAGCTGCAAGGTCTGTACCATCTCCATTCCCTCCGACGCTTTCCGAAGCCAGCATCAGAATTATGGGCCTTACTCTTTTCCCTCCTTCGAGAGAGTACAATATGGGGCCATATAGCTTGGAGTGCTTGTAGAGATCCATCTCTTCCTTGATCGCTTCATCGATTCGGGAAAGGTACGGCGCGGCTAGCTTCTTCAGGACTTCGAGCTGGGTATCCCGAACCTCCAGAGTATGTCCCATTTGTAGTAGCTCCTTACCCCCCTTATTTAATATCTATTGCATTTCTGATGCTGGATATGAGCATGCAGGCTATGCTATTGTCTGAGCTTGCTCCAATAGAAAGCAGACCCTTGAGGTTGACATCCGTAGCGCTGCCCAAAATAAAGAAGAATGAGTTGTTGGTTGAGATCGAGGCCTGCGGCGTCTGCAGGTCGAATCTGCATGTCATCGAGGGAGATTGGGAAAAACACGGTGTCCCTTCAATCTTGCCAATAATTCCAGGACATGAAATAGTAGGCTTTGTCAAAAAAGTTGGAGATTCTGTAAAGAAGACAAAAAGAGGGGACAGAGTAGGCATCCAGCCTCTTTACAGCTCCTGCTTGGAGTGCGAATACTGCAGAAATGGGAGGGAGAACCTATGTGAATCTGCAGAAATTACTGGCGAGAGCGTAAACGGAGGCTACGCCGAGTTCATTTCAGTACCAGAATCCTTTGCGACTAGGGTTCCTGATGGTTTCAAAGCAGAATATGCGGCTCCATTGTTCTGTCCTGGTATAACTGCGTACAAGGCGGTAAAAGCGAGTGAACCAGATCGAAGGAAGACTATAGGCGTTTTTGGAATAGGAGGCGTAGGGCACATTGCAGTGCAGCTTCTCAAGCTCAACCATGCCAGAGTCGTCGCAATTTCTCGAAGTAAAAGTCATCTGAAACTCGGCGAAAGTGTGGGCACAGATTCAAGCGTTAAATTGCTTGATGATTCAAAAAAATTTCTGCGTGATCTGAAGAATGAAGAAGGGTTGCTAGACAGTGCTATAGTCTTTGCTCCATCTGACAAGGCTATCGATTCTGCAATAAAATCAGTCAAAAAAGGAGGTATCGTTGTTGTATGTGTCTTTGGAAAGATTCCAGAGTTTCGCTTTTACGAAGAGAAGATAGTGAGGGGGAGTGTCATAGGTACACGAAAAGACATGCGGGAGCTTGTAAGAATAGCAGAGGAATCTGACCTGAAGGTAGTTTCAAAAGGATTCCCGTTGAAAAAGGCGAACCAAGTTCTTGCAGAGCTTAAGAATTCGAAGGTGTATGGAAGGGCTGTTTTAGTGCCCTAGCTGTACTGTCTCTTGCGTCTGCTCTGGCTGAGGAATCAATGGTTTCTGTTTCTCCCCCGTAAAGCCGCTCCATAATTTGTATTCCCTTCTCAGTCCGAAAAGCAGGAATATACCACCTAGAAATGCGCACATGGCACCAGAATACAGCAGAGCCTGCGAAAGGTAGTCAAGCATTGTAGCGGTTCTGATGAGGAATAGAATATTTGCAATCGAAACCAGAACTATTCCTATTGTAATGCTCCTCCAAGATGTTTCGAGCATCCCAGATCTGAATACCCTGCTCAGCCTTGCCGCATAATACAGGCCAAGCAGCGATACTGCGACACCTAAAATGTTGAAGATCAAGCGTATGGAATCGATTTCTTGCAATGCAGTGTCATTACCTTTCGGATCATGGGTATCCTATAAAGTTGCAAGAGGACTTTATCAATACCTTGGAGTATGCCACAACCAGATAGCAGTGGAAATTTTCGGAATGAACGCCATGCAGCTGAGCGCTACGCTTCTAACGCTAGCAAGTTTAGCCAGCACCATAATTCTATCCCTCATCCTTTGGGTTCAGTGGACTGCCAAGAAGCAGGAGTCTATGTTAAGGTGGGGAGAGCGGTACCAGAAGCACTCTAAGTCTATAGCTGGGGCGATCTTTGAGGGCTGGAATAAGAATGCTGGAGTACTGGCATCATGTATTTACGATAATGGAATTAACTACAAAGAGCCGAAGGAGCCTGATATTGATCCTGCTAACCAAGCCAGACGGCATCTGAAGGAGGGTTATGGCTCAATCTGGAATGTGTATGAGGATGCAAGGAAAGAGTCGATAGAACTATCGAACCAGATACGAACACTTCTCGAATCTTATATGCAGGCGATAATCGTAAATCTCAGCTCCACCTGTCCAGAGTTTCGCAGGGTCGAAAAATGGACCTCTCCTATGAAGACCAGGATCATTTACACTCCCGGCCTCTTTGCCTCTGTCTTTCATGCAGTCTCGAACAGATTGAAGGGCTGGCATCCCGGCAGTTTCGATGTCAACACGGGCGAAACCGAAGTTTTAGACGACCAAGGCAAAATATCGAAAGTAGTCGTCACTGATCTGACCTTTGCTGGCTACTACTTGGGAAGAGGAAATGAAGACGATATAGAGAAATTGAAGTTTACCGTACAGAGCCTGATAGTCAAGCAGCAGACTACGAAGAGCGTTGAGGAGTACCAACGGCTTTTGGCTATGATGCAGAAGAACGAGAAAATCAATCAGCTGGATAGGGAAGTTAGATCATTGCTGGGGAGAGTCTTGGCTGGGGAGCAGCTCAAGGGCACGTGCGACATCTGCCCTCAAGCCTGATTGAAAAAAGTGCTCCGGGCGGGATTTGAACCCGCGATCTTCGGCTCGAAAGGCCGAAATGCTTAACCGGGCTACACCACCGGAGCATAAGACAGGCACGGATATTCAGCCCTTTTAAAAGGTGCTTAAAATTCTAACCAAATGCCAGAGCGAAAAATATTACTATAAGGCTCATAGCATCCACGGCGAGTAAGATGGAACAGGCAGCTAAAGAAAAGTACGACCAGAATGTAAGGAAGTTTTATCTGACTATGGCATGGATTTCCGGCTCGATAATTCTCATTACAACGATTTACGGATTTGGTGAGGCCTTTCGCGAATACTTCACTACGGGGGTTGTGACAGTCGGCCAGACCCTCGTCGAGGTTGACTTTCCCTTTCCGTACTTTGCAAAGCCGATAAGCTACCTTTCAGTTTCCATAGTTGTATTCTTCTATTCCATAATCAAGAGCTACGAACAGAGGATCATGCAGATATCCGAATTTAGAAAGTCAATACTATCCATAGTTGCTCTGGTGGTCGCATTTGCCTCAGCTTACGAAGTATTCTACAACTTTGCCGTGTGGAATGCTCTGCTTACAGTTGAAGTCTTTGCGGGGAGGATAAACCCGGATGTCTTGAATGTTAACTATCCAGATCCGAAAGCGCCTTGGAACTTGGTCTTTGCCACGAAGCTCTTCTTCTCTACTGCTGCTGCGAGTCTGATTTCGTTTTGCTCTCTTCGGAGGGCTCGGCCTCGGCAGGCAATACGCCTGACGCGCTAGAATATCCTATAAGAAGCACCAGCACGGAGGATAGGGCTGCTAAAGAATACAGCCCCAACGCTATGGAACCAAAGATGAAGAGGCCTCCCTGTATCAGCAGAGTTGAAGCGTATGCTTGGTATATGGTTAGTATGGAATTGTACGCCGCTGTTGAAACCATGAGAGTTCTTGCGTAGTTTCTCTGCCAGCCTGACATGATCATCCAGACGCATACCAGATTTGCGATTCCCGGGATGATTAACAGGACTGAGCCCTCGCCAAGGACTCCAGTAGCAACCCAGAATATTCCCAGTGCTGCGAAGGTTATCGTTGCTACAGGCTTTGGCTGTATCTTCATGTCAGGACGCCTTTATTGATTGGCTAGATAAATCCTCTTAATTTGTAAGTGTATGACTAAATGTAAGATTAAAAACTAGGAAAATTAGCTGAATAGCTGCCTTGAGGGTTAACCTGCTAGCGATAGTGGTAGTCATTGCGATATTCATGTCAATTCTCTACGCAACTAATGAAACCATATCTGGCAGCTCTTTGACTGGATTCTATGAAGGGTAGGAGGTTCTGTTTACAGTTATAGAAGTGTCGGATAATAGGGAAGACGTTCTTGGGAGGATATTGCGGCCTTCTGTCGTTGTGAACTCTAGTCTGAAGCAGATGTCAACCCTCGGAGAGATGTTTGTATTTGTTAATGGGACTATTGGAAGAGGGCCGTTTGGGTATCAGCATAGCGTGTTGAGCTCTATACCTGAAGGCAATAGTTCGTTGATGGTAATCAGGAAGGTAAGCTAGAGAAGAGCGACCAATGAAGGAAGCGAGATTGAGATGAAGGTTGTGCCCAAAGAGCTCAGGTCTGCTGATGATATTGCTAAGGCAATAGGATCTGCAGAGATAATAATAGTTGAAACGGGTGTAGTTGTTAGGGTTTCAGTCGTAAGAGGAGCAAAGGGGTGATTAGATAGAGTTGAGAGCGCCCTGGCCGGGATTTGAACCCGGGTCGCGGGAGTGACAGTCCCACATACTAGGCCGAACTTTACGAACCCGTGAAACTCACAAGGTTCACTATACTACCAGGGCATTCTTTGTAGGGCCTTGCTTGCAAGAGCTTATCCAGCAATTCAGCATTGTTTTAAATTTTTGTGGTATACTTCATTTACTAAAGTACTCAAGTACTATAGCACTCTGCTGACCAGATCATTTCTGTAGCAGCAAAGATGGAATGCAAAGTTAATAATCAATTAACAGTACCTCATAAAGACGAGTTTCTATTCTTTGCCTCATCACTACTCCCCTTCCCGTAGCTATACTCAGGGGCCCCCTATACGGGAGTCATGTGTGTACATGTTCTGGCTCTATATTGTAGCCCCCGTCTATAGAAGCTAACCCAAGGCACCTAAGTTCCACGATCGCGTCTAAAGCCCTATAGGCTCCGTTGCCAGGCCCCATCTCTTTGATATTCTGTGCTGAAGATTTTCAAAGAGCAACCTGTCGACTACCTGCCCTACCGCAAAGATCGCCAGCATGACCGCAAATACAACCGAAAGGTCGTTCAGCTCCCTCCCGTACATCAACAGATGGCCAAGGCCTAGAGTAGCCATAATCATCTCCGCACCGATAAGAGAGCGCCACGCAAAAGACCATCCGTGCCTTAACTCGCTGACAATCTTGGGAGAGGCTGCTGGAAGCATGACAAAGAAGAACAATCTAGCACCTTTTGCTCCCATATTTCTTGCAGCGTTGATGTAAGTCGGAGAAGTGTTCCTTATGCCGTCATAGGTACCAAGAGTTATGGAGAAGAGCGCACCCATAACAGTGACAAAGATCATTGCATAATCGTTGAACCCGAACCACAGTATTGCTGGCGACACCCAAGCTATGCTAGGAAACGATTGTATCCCAACTCCGAACGGCCTTAAAGTCCTTCCCAGATAGGGAGACTTTACCATCGCAAGCCCTATGGTAGCTCCTAATATTATCGAGATAGTATAGCCTATTGCGAGTCTTGTCAAGCTAGTCAGTATCCCGATCGGCAAAAGGCCGCTAGATATGCTCGAGAAAAGGGAAGAGGTTACCATAGCTGGTGAGGGGAAAAGGTAAGTCGGGTAGATGGCAAGCCTGTAAACAAGTTCCCAGATGCCCAGTAACACTGATAGAAACAGGACAGCGTCTGCTAGGCCTCTTATATGGCTTCTACTTGACAAGTTGCTCGCTCACTGCCCTTTCCACTTCGTCCTTCAATTCGGCAAAGATCACCTTTGCTGTGTCTACGACAAAATGGTCCTCTATCTGCCTCGGTCTGGGGAAGTTTATCGGAAACTCCTTCTTTATGCTTGCAGGTCTGTACGTCAAAACCAGAACTCTGTCTGCTAAGCAAGCCGACTCTCTGACGTTATGCGTCACAAAGACCACTGTCTTTCTAGTCTTTGCATGTATATTCTGAAGCTCAGCATGCAGCATATCCCTTGTCTGTGCGTCAAGGGCGGCAAACGGCTCGTCCATCAAAAGCACTTGAGGATCCATGGCAAGCCCTCTAGCAATGGCTACCCTCTGTTTCATTCCAGTTGACAGCTGATGAATGTAGGAACTCTCGAACTTTGAAAGGTGCATCATTTCGAGATAACTTCTTGCTATCTCCTGCCTCTTCTCCCTTTCAACTCCTGCAATCTTTAGCCCGAATTCAACATTCTGCAGGACTGTAAGCCACGGGAACAGAGCGCCTTCCTGAAACACTACTAGCCTTTCTGGAGAGGTGTCATTGACTTGCTGCCCGTCCAGCAGTACCTGTCCTTCTTGGGGTTTCTCCAAACCAGCGATTATATTCAGCAGAGTGGTCTTTCCACAGCCTGAAGGGCCAACTACGCATACAAATTCTCCATCTTTGACGATAAGGTTGATGTTCTTCAGGGCCAAAAGTCTACCGTTCTCAGTCTCGTAATATTTTGTTATGCCCCTAAGCTCAAGCTTGGACATCTTTGCTAACCCTGTATCTGCTGAAGTTTCTTTTCAGACAAGACCTTATTCAATATTCTAAGGTCGTAGATATTCGATAGATCTGGCCTCTTTTCTCCAAGATAGCCAAGCTTGTAAGCATCATCAGCGGATTTGAACAGTGACTGCCTAATAGGATCGTATGTGATTTCTATTCTGGACAAAGCGTCTACTAATACGTTTTCACTCAATGCTTGACCCGTAATCCTCTTTATCTCGCCATTCAGGGTTCTTGACGCTTCTGCCTTGTTGTCGTCTATCCATTGAACAATTTCAACATGCACCTTGAGCCACCTTTCTACAAGGTCGGGGTGTTCTTCAAGAAACTTCGTCCTAACAATAAGATGTGCACTGACGAACTTTCCTTCAGGCCATAACTGTCTCTCATCCAGAAATGCCCTTCCGTTGGCTTCTCGCACCAGCCTTGCGCCCCAAGGTTCTGGCACCCATGCTCCGTCAATTTCCTTCTTCAGAAACAGTGCAAATATGTCTGGGTTTTGCACGGGTATAATTCTTACGTTGCCGCCTTGCTCCGCAAACCTGTACCCGTTGTTCAGAATAAAAGTTCGCAGTGCAACGTCCTGAGTATTGCCTAGTTGGGGAGACGCGAACTTCATGCCAGCAAAATCAGCCTCTCCATAAATGTCAGTATCATTTCTTACAACGAATACTGCACCGCCGCTAGCTGCTCCTGCAACTATCCTTAGGGCCCCATTGGATTTGATGTAACCGTTTATTGCCGGGTTGGGCCCGATATAGGCAAGGTCTATTTGATCTGCAAAGAGCGCTTCTATTGCAGACGGACCAGCGTTGAAGATGACTACCTTGATTTCAATGTCAGAAAATGCATCCTTGAACGAATTCCTTGCTATGCCCATAATCGGAATTGCGTGATTGATGTTAGGAAAATATCCAACTCTTATCGAACCAACTTTATTGGCAATTTCTGCCTTGTCCAATACCTGTACTGGCTGCGCTAGCAGGAGAGCGTCAGCTAAGACCGCTACAACGATTATGGATGATATTAGGATCTTGACTGATGAACGCAAAATAAGCACCCTTTTAGCAGCTTTAACAGCAGAGAACAGGTATTCCGTAAATGGTGTCAGTCGATTTCTGCATTGCCTGTCGCAAACTAATAACGCCGTTATATTAATAAACTGATGGAAATACGCCTAAATATGCTAGAAATGAGCGATATCGGCATACAATTGGTACCAAAGTTCCTAGAGGACATCTTCCCAAAGAGGGATACCAAGCCCAGAGAAAAGGGGATCACTATGGTTTTAGACAGATTACAGGGCCTAGACAAAGAAGAATTTGAATCGCTCGCAGATTATGCAGATATTGTAAAGATAGGCTGGGGTCTTTCGACGCTCCTTAGTGAGGAAAAACTTGCATCAAGAATAGAATTCTATCACAAAAACTCGGTGAAGGTTTCCACAGGCGGTACTCTTCTGGAAATAGCCCTTGCAAAAGGGAAGGGCAGCCAGATGATAAGGGCGGCTCGTAAGGTCGGTTTTGACATCATAGAAGTCAGCGAAGGAATAACAGAAATTGGAGATAGAAAGCAGAGCCTGATTGCAGAGATTGCGTCTAACGGCTTGGAATACGTCATAGAAGTGGGGAAGAAAGATCCAAAAAACCAGCTCAGCATAGAGGAGACAATTTCTGGCATCCAGAAGGCTATATCGCTGGGAAGTAGATACGTCATTATCGAGGGAAGGGAGTCTGGAAGGTCTGTCGGCATCTATGACGAGGATGGAGCTGTAAAGTGGAACTGGGTAGAGGCAATTTCTGGCAGATTTTCTGTTGACCAATTAATGTTCGAAGCTCCTTTGGAGGAGCAGCAGGCTGCTTTGATAGTTCATTTCGGCTCAAGCGTAAATCTTGGTAACATAGCGTTCAGGAGCATAGGTGCACTGGAGACGCAGAGGCAGCAACTAAGGGGCGATACTTTTGGGATGATAAAAGCTAGTGGGAATATCGAGGGTTCTCCTGCAACGAAATTCGTCTACCACCTTATACAGAGCAACAAATTTTTGGATCAGACTGCGATAATGCAGATGTCTGGACTGCCAAGGAGGACGATCCAGTCATCGCTGGATTCTCTTGTTAATCAGAAAGCGATAAGGGAGACAAGAGATCCTAATGACATAAGGCGGAAAGTTTACTCTCTGGCTTAACTTGAATGTTTCGCATTGTCCATTTTTGTATGGAATTATCCTTCTCCTCTAGGTGCTTGACATACTCCTGCTGGAGAGTGGCACCTACCAGTTTCTGGATTGCAGACCTGTGCGCCACCGCATCCGCAGTCAAAGGCGCACGTGTTGCATTTTTCATTAACGTCGCATATACCATTTCCACATGATTGGGTCAGTGCCTTGCATGTTGCATCATCCATCCACGACCTGCACTTGAATTGCGGTGCATTGGGCAGAATTGAAGCTAGTCTCCCTCCCTGCGAAGTTTTGGTGCCCAAAGGTTCGAACCCTTTTGGAACTGTGGAGGGGTTATCTGGCAGACCTAGGGTTATTACGAGCCCAGGTACGACTCTGGGTAGGCCCGATGCCCAATCCTTCACAAGTCCTCCACTTGCTAAAAACATGTTAATCTTCCCTTTAGAATCAGCTGCTATGACAGCGTTTTCAAGGAAGGCTGCGCCAAAGAACCTCTGCCACACGATATTCCCTGTCATGGAGTCAAGAGCGTAGAGGATTCCGTTTGGAGCTGAAACTATGACCATGCCTCCGGAGACGATGAGCGTTACTCTATACCCTACGGAAGGAATAAAGAAACTCCATTTAGGTTTCCCCGTTGCAGCGTCAACGGCATAGATCGTAGTGTTAGCGTTTAGGTACGGATCAGGTAGACCCGTGTAGCCAGCAGTAAAAGGCCCCTTCTGCTCTACAGGCACTATCTGCACCACATCCCAAAAATTGTATGTTGAAACATAGACCATGCCGTACGCCATGGCTATATCGTTTTCAAGGCCGAAACCGCTTGGAGGGTTTCTGAATACAGGGTCTTTATTGGGATATGTCGCCCAAGGTTTTTTCATTTCGTCGAGGTTTCTTGGGTCTTTGGTCAGGCAAACTGGACATTTCTTTGTGCCCGGAGGCTCAAACGACCACAACATTCGTCCGTCAGCAGCGTCAAACGCGTACATTGTTCCATTCTCGCAGAACTTGTAAATTGCTTTCTTCTCTTGCCCGTTTTCTACGAACTTGCCTAGGATGGTGTTCCAGTTGCAGTCCCAGCCCACAAGATCATGCGGAAATGCCTGATGCCACCAGATTAGTTCGCCAGTGCGGGCCTTTAGGGCTACTACTGAAGCAGAAAAGACATTTGGCCCGGGTCTGAACGTTGCATTGCCTGCGGGAGATGGCTGTGCAGTTCCTATGTAGATGATCCCAGTTTCTTCGTCAATTGCCCACTGCCCTCTTGCAGATCCAGACTGGCTGCCTTTAGCACCAGCTTCCCCCCAGTCGTTCAGGAGAACTTCTCTTGGCAGTGTACTTGCCTTTACTCCGGCTATCCAGCCCTTTTCTGCAACCCTCAGCGTCCATTCGGGGTCACCTCCAGCAGGAGGAACTATGAAGAACCTCCACAGCAGTTTCAGTGTGTCAATGTCATAGCCTGCCACAAAGCCCCTCCCCCCAGTATTCTGCTCTATTACGCTCCCTGCAGCAACTACCAGAACCCTCTCTTTAGTATGAATGGATGGGCCGTAAGAAGGAGGCCCTCTGTAGAGGCCTGTATTACCATCGTTCTGCCTAACATCGCAGATGTCTGAAATCGTGCTGACAAGATGGCCGTCAGATGCGCTGATTATGTGCATGTCGCACGGAGGAGCTGGAAAGAAGAGCTTTCCTTCAAAATAAGTCATGCTGTGAATGTGGTTGACAGGCGGGTCTGGTATTATTGGAAGCCTTTTGCGTGCATCCTCTGACCTGTTAACCTTCATTGTATAGACCCATTTTGTCTTCCCCTTTTCCGTGTCAAGGGCCATTACCTGTCCGTAGGTCGTGCCAAGGTACATTATCCCGTCAATGACCAGCGGGGCTGAGAGTTCTGAGCCTGCAACGGTATACCCTCCAATGGTTCTTGGCGATACAGGGAAGGATTTTACCCATTTCAGGTCTAGGGTGTGTATATTGTCTTTTGTGATGGTCTGCTGGGGGTTGAAATTTGTGGCTCGGCTGTCAAAGTTCTCTATAGCCCAATTGTTTCCTTCTTGCTGTGATGCTGTCTGGATTAAAGAGGGGGAAACTAACAATGCGACTAAAGCTAAAAAGACAAGGGTTCTGAGCTCTCCCATACCCAAATGCGCAATCTTGAGTCTATGGTATATTATACTTTTCATCTGGCAGGGTTAATGCCCCTGCATGCAAATCTACCTCCCCGTATATATAGCCCTGAGAACATAGAATGCTTAATTCTAAGTTTCCCGGCTGGTGTAATGATGTCGCACCATATTGAGATTTTTACAGGAAAGTGTCATCTTTGCAAGAAGGTAGTTGACATTGTTACAATAGGAAAATGTGCCACCTGTAAAATGGATGTTACCAGTGTGAATGCAGAAAATCCAGAGACTGCTGAAAAGGTGAAGGATTATGGCATTACAGCAGTACCGACCATCGTTATTGATGGCAGGATCAAGATTGTTGGCATCCCTGATTTTCCTTGGTTCTGCGGCGAAGAATTTTACAAATTCCTAGATGAGAAGTATCCGCTTTTACAGACTCGCAAATGATTCAGACCAGAGCGAAACAACTGATAATGTAGGCAGTGTCATGCAAATGACAATAAAGGTATATCACATGGGGAGTATTTACGGGGTTTGCATGAAGCCTTCATGGCGCATCATCCTAGCAGGCTTATTGTCTATTCTTGTCCTCTTCCCTTCGGGCTTTGTAGCAGCTCAGGTAAGTTCTCCTGACAAGGGCTTCAACTCTCTAGCGCCAAACTACGACTATCACGCCACTGGCTTTAACCCTCAAACACAGATAACGAAGGACAATGCTAGATATTTGGAGCTGAAATGGATATTCCCTTGGCCTGAACCTCAGGGAATACCGGGCGTAAGGCCGAGAGTAGGCTCTATTGCACAGCCTCTGATAATTGATGGTACGGTTTTTGGAAGGACTGAAGACCTAAGGCTCTATGCTATCGATGCCAAGAATGGCAGATTGAAATGGTCATACCAGCCCTCTGATGTTTTGGTCAACGCTGCAGAAATTAACAGGACATTGCCAGTCAACCTGAACCAGTGGCCTTACCTTTCCAGCCATGCACACAGTTTTTCGTATTTCGAGGGCAAGATTTATGCTCCGTATCCGAACTGCCAAATCTTTGGAATAAATGTCAATTCTGGTGCGCTAGAATACAGACTACAAACCCCAACTTGTGCTGGACTGGAGGGTAATGTTGGGTTCTTCAAGGGTCTGCAGTCAGTAGGTCCCGTCTTTGATGGCAAGAAGAGGGTTCTGATCTATGGGACTGGAGCCGTCGAGACTGTTGAAGGAGGGAGAGGTGCCTTCAGGGGATACAGCCTTGATGACGGGAGGCTCCTTTGGACATTTTACCTGATGCCCCCGCAGGACAAAGGCGATCCAGAATGGACTCTACGGGTTGCTGATAAAGGGTGGATTCAGGGCATCAGGGCAAGCACTCTTCCAAGAGAAGTTCTGCTCAACGATTGGGGAGCATGTCCAGAGCAGTGTGGCTTTGGCAAGGGAAGCATAGGGATAGGCTGGGGGCAGTGGGCTGTCGACGAGGAAACCGGAATAGCGTATTTGGCAACTGGCAATCCCGGCCCTCTTTACAACGCTACATACAGTCCCGGACCAAATGTCTTTGCAGCCTCAGTCATTGCATTAAAGACAGATACAGGGGAGCTCGTCTGGTGGCATCAAATCTCTGCGCACGACATTGCAGACTTGGACTGCGCATGGAATACAGCATTGGCAACAATTAACGGCAGAAAGATGGTCTTCAAGCAGTGCAAGGGGGCCCAGCTTTACGCTCTTGACGCCATGACAGGAGAAGCAATCTGGAAAACTGATTATTCTCCGGGAGTGAAGAGAGGACCGTCGGGCCCTCAGCCTAATTTCGATGGTTTGTTAGACCCTAGAAAGCTTTCTGATATGCAGAAGCCTTGGGCTTCGTATCCCAGCATCACGAGCTGGAGGAACCATGCTGGAGGAGCAGAATCTGATGTTGCAGTAGCTTATGGCAAGGTGTATTCAACTACGTACCACTTCTGGCTCTACCAGACCATACTTCCAGTAGAGCCCACCATGAGGAATTCTTACGGAAGAGCACTGGTTCCTGCTCCTGCAATACTTCCTGCCAATGCAACGGTATGGGCGCATGATGCCGCTACAGGGAAAGTTGCATGGAAGTTCGACATAGATAGTGTCGGGATACGAGGAGGAGCATCAGTTTCTGGAGGGCTTGCATGGTTCACGACTTCAGACGGGACGATAAGGGCTCTTGATGCTGAAACTGGCAAATTGGTCTGGGAGAGGTATCAGGGCTCGGTATCGCCTGTACAGCCTGTTTTGGGCGCTGACTCGCAAGGCAGGATACTGATATTTTCGACAATTGGGGCAGGAGGGGCTAGCAGTAGAGGCGTACTGGCAACTCCCGGTGCGTTATTGGCTTACGGAATTCCAGACAAGCTGCCCGAGCCCCAAGTGATAACTAAGGAAGTCATCAAAGAAGTGCCCAAGGAAGTGGTAAAGGAGGTTCCTAAAGAAGTCGTGAAAGAAGTACCAAAAGAGGTCATCAAAGAAGTTCCCAAGGAAGTTGTCAAACAAGTTGAAAGTTTTGGCACCATGACTCTAATGGCCGTTAGCGCTGCTGTCATTGTTGGATTGCTTGTCGGCATAATTCTAGCTAGGCGCAAGTCTGTTTAATGGTTTTCTTACCCTTTATATAGCGAAAGTTGGTTTTTTAAATCGTGCAGTATTCCAAAATACTTTCTCTGCTGGTTCTGACAATTCTTGTAGTATCTACAGTAAGTGCGCTTAGAGCTGACGCTCAGATACCTTCAGGGTTAAGGGCTGCGAGCAACTGGGAGTACATCAACCACGACAGCTGGGGCAGCAACTACAGCCCGCAGGACGAAATCACCAAGGAGAATGTGAAGGAGCTTGAATTAAAGTGGGTGTTCCCATTCCCCGAGGCATCAACATTTGCGAAGAACCAGCCCGGGGTAGTCCCGTTTCAAGGGGCGATAACTCCACCGTTGGTAGTCAATGGGACGGTCTACGTCGCATCTAACATGAGAAATGTGTACTCTTTTGACCTTAAGACTGGCCAGATGAACTGGATTAATGTTTACGATTACGACTGGAACGAAGGAAGGGTAAGGCTGCCAGAATCAGGAGTTGCAACGCCCCACATCCACGGCTTGCAATACGTCGATGGAAGACTCTACACCAGCAACCTGAACTGCTCCATAAGAGCTGTGGACGCTTCGGGCGGTTCTATTGCATTCGAGATCAACGATATCTGCCGTAATGTCGAAGGGAACATGTATTCTTGGCCCTTGTACCAGGGGCCTGGGAAGTTTGGTTCACCATCACATCCCGGTGGAATTTACAGAAAAGAGAACGTAATCGTTGCAGGTTTCACCGGTGCCGGTGCGGGATGGGGAGGAGGCCGAACGTTTGTGGATGGCTACGACCTCAATCAGAACCCTCCAAAGCAGCTCTGGCGAACCTTTCTCCAGCCACCTGCTCAAGGCGACCCAGAATGGGCCATTAAAGCCTGCAACAATGCTGTAGCAGGATGGTACTTCTCGTACAAGGCGTGGAAACAAGATGGAAAATTAGGGGTAAACTGCAAGGACGTGCTAAGAGAGAATGTCGTAAACGACTGGGGGGTTCCCAAACATTACGCATCAGCAGTCTCTGCCATCTGGGGACAGATGGCTGTAGACGAAGAAACTGGAATTGTGTATTTTGCGACAGGCAATCAGGGAGGCTGGCCGAATCAGACGTACACTGTAGGGCCCAACCTTTATGCAGCTACCATAATCGCCATCAAAGCCAAGACTGGCCAGATCGTCTGGTGGTATCAGACCGTTGTCAGGGATATGGTTGAAGGAGATACCGCATGGAACACTATATTGACAAAGATGAAGATCAACGGAAATGAGAGGAAGGTCATCATTAAGACGAGCACGACAGGTCTAATATGGGCTTTAGACGCTGCCAACGGAGAGCCGCTATGGATATTCGAGCCTCCTATCTTAAAGAGCAGAAAGGATCCTGACGGTACTATCAGGGGAAGGAGCGCGGGATTTCCATGTATAGGCTGCGATCCGTTAACTCAAGATGGATACTGGAACGACGTAAGAAGCCGCTTTGATATGCAGGAGAAGAAATGGCTGAACTATCCAAAAGCTGACTGGTTCTACTGGATCCCCAGCAGAGCTGGAGAGTCTGATATTTCGCTCAATCCAGAAACCAATACAATCTATGTTCCCATAGCCAGAGGAGTAGATCTTGCTGTCAAGGCAGGCCCATTTGCTGCAGGGGCGGGGCTCCATGGGACTCCTAGTACATCAAGAGGTCTGACTCAAGCCAAGAACGTCACAATCTATGCGATAGATGCTCTTACTGGGAACATAAAGTGGAGCAACTTCATCGATGGCGTAGCTTACAGAGGAGGAGTCATGAGCAGTGGAGGAGTATTGTACATCCCTGCAGCTGACGGAAACCTGTACATGTTCGATGCCGATACCGGGCAATTAATCTACAAGAGGTTCTTCGGGACGTCGTTGGTTGTTCTCCCTACGATAGGGAAGAACGCAGATGGCAAGTCAAGGTTGATGGTGATAACTGGAGGCAGGGAAGCTGCCATCATTGGAGGTATAACTCCACAAAACATTCCCGGAGCTTTGATGGTCTTTGGCCTGCCAGACAACTATGTGCCGCCAAAGCCAGTGCAGAAAGAAGTCCCGAAAGAGATGTCAAAAGTGGCTGAAGAGGTTCCAAAAGAAGTAGCAAAAGAGGACCCGCAGGGTCAGATTAATCCTATGCTCTTTTTAGTAGCGGGAGTTGCAATCGCTGCAATAGCGGTAGCATTGGTAACTAGAGCAAGGACTAAGTGATTTTAAAAAAATACCTTTCCGGCACGTGCTGCCGGAATTTCTGCTTATGCTGCCTTTGGAGCGCGCCTAGTGAAGAGCACTGCTGAAACAACTAGGAATATTATGCCGACAGCTATGCCGACTGTCCCGTACGATTCAGGTATTTCGGTAACTGCTCCACCTGGAACCTCCTTGATTACCTCTTTGATGACTTCTCTCGGGACCTCTTTCACGACTTCTTTGATGACCTCTTTGGGTACTTCCTTGATGACTTCTTTAATTACTTCAACGCCCTTCGGTAATTCATCTGGTAACCCATAGACCATTAGAGCACCGGGGATTCCTGCCGGACCCCACGATGTTATGGTCATCCCGCCTGTCTGAACGAAGACTTTCATCTTTCCATTCGGATCCGCGCCTATGCTGACTTGGGTCCAGAGACCTGTCCCAAAGTTCTTTGTCGTCACCAATTTCCCTGTATCAGCGTTTAGGATGTAGAGATTGCCGTTTCCTGAAGGTACCCAGAGCAATCCTCCAGAGACTGTAACTCCTCCTCTGTAGCCTATACCATCTATGAAGTACTGCCAGACGATCTTTCCTGTCTTTGCATCGACAGCATATATCGTTGCGTTGATTGGATGTGGAGCCGGGGCCATGCGCAGTGCGTTCCCGAACGGTGGAAGACCAGTATCAATTGTCAGGAAGACAGGCATATTGTAAGTTGTTACATAGACATGCTTGCCGTCATATGCCAAGTCTGCCTCTATTCCTCCTGCATAGTTCATTGCCAGAACTCTTGTAGCAGGTTCTCCAGGCCATTTCTTGCTCATATCGGCCTTGCTCTTTGGATCTAGCCCTTGGCTCGCTGGCGGTATCCAGAGGCCAGGAGGGTTGAAGACCCACTTCGGCTCACCCGTAGCTGCGTCAAGCGCGTACAAGAAGCCGTTCTTACATGCTTTGAAGACTACCTTGGTGTTATCCATCTTGCCCAGCACGGTATTCCATGCGCAGTCCATATCCCACAGGTCGTGAGGAACGGCTTGGTACCACCATTTGAATCTGCCATTCGTGGCATCTAGGGCGACGATACCGCTGCCGTAGAGATTCGGCCCTGGTCTGCCTTCAGCGTTTGGATATGGTCCGCTCTCTCCAAGCCCTAGGTAGACTATGCCTGTCTCTGGGTCGACTGTGAAATGTCCCCATACTGTTGCTATCGTGCTCGCAGTGTGAACCTTGCCAGAGAGTGGATGCATCCAGTCATTCATCAATACGTCGCGAGGAACTTCCCTGCAGGGAACTGCCAATTTTCCGCTGCTTTTCCATTCTGGATATGAGAAGAACCAGCCTTTGTCGCATTCGCGCAGTGCCCATTCTGGGTCGCCATCAGCAGGTGGCTGGAGGAAAGTCTGCCATACTCGCTTCGGAGGGTTTACGCTGATATCATAACCAGCAATGAACGACCTTCCTCCATTTCCAGAGGAACCCATTACTGGAACTACCATTATGTTCTTGTAGAATTGCGGTGGATGAGTTCCAATACTGGCATAGAAACCTTGGTTGCCCCAGGCCTGTGCCTCTTGGAACTTTCCGCATATTTCGAAGAGCTGGAATACAATGTCTCCTGAAAGCGCATCATGTGCATCAATCTGGCAGGATTGGTAGCTTGGTATTATGAAGCCGTATTGCTGGTAGTAGTTTACCGCGTGTGTATGCGGCAACATGCCTCTTACGTGCGGGTATGCTGCTGTCAACTTGGTGTTATCGTATGGAACGTTTTTGTTCCAAAGAAGCTTGCCTGTACCTGCATCAAGTGCGATGAGCGCTCTCTGATTGGTCGCTGCATAAACAATGCCATCTACCACAATTGCTGGAGCTCCTGAGCCTTCATATTTTGAAGCTCCTGGTATGTTTGGACCTGGAGGATATGGAAACATCCACTTCAGTTCGAGGTATTGAACATTATCCTTGTTGATCTGCGTCTGTGGATTGTAACTAGTGCCAAGCGCATTGTGGTTGATGTACTCCCAGTTCCTCTCTGCTAGCTTTAGCTGTCCTGGTGCGTCTGGGCCAGGTGGAGGTTTAGCCTGAAGTCCCGGTCCTGCTGGTGCAGGGGCCGGAGCTGGTCCGGGTGCTGGAGCTGGTGCTGGTCCGGGTGCGGGTGCGGGCCCTGGCCCTGGTGGAGGGGCAGGTCCAGGATCAAATGCCGTACCTATACCAGTAAGTGATGACAGAAGTAGAAACACTCCTAAAAGGAGACTTACCGCAGTTATGCGCATCATTGCAAAATGGTTAGATTGTGTGTGGAATATAAGTTTGTCTTAACAGTCTAAAAAAATGGATGGGAGTTTTGCCCTCTACTCCACTACTGTTATTTTGCCCACCATAAAGGGATGTGGTTCGCATAAGTACTCGAATACTCCTACTTCATTGAACACATACTCCCATCTCTGGCCGAAGCCCATATCAGGCGACTTGAATTTGCCATTCTTTGCTGCCACATTGTGAATGCCTGGATCGCCTCCACCTAAGCTCGTATCCATGTGTATGAAGATAACCCTAGTTCCCTTCTTGACGGTTATAGTACCTCCTTGGAATTCTTGGTCCTTCATTACGATTTCGACTGTGCCTGATTTGATCGCTGGAGCTGGTGCTGGAGCTGGTGCTGGAGCTGGTGCTGGAGCTGGTGCTGGAGCTGGTGCTGGAGCTGGTGCTGGAGCTGGTGCTGGTGCTGGTGCTGGTGCTGGTGCTGGTGCTGGTGCTGGTGCTGGTGCTGGTGCTGGTGCTGGTGCTGGAGCTGGAGCTGGTGCTGGTGCTGGAGCTGGAGCTGGTGCTGGTGCTGGAGCTGGAGCTGGAGCTGGTGCTGGTGCTGGAGCTGGAGCTGGAGCTGGTGCTGGTGCTGGAGCTGGTGCTGGTGCTGGAGCTGGTGCTGGAGCTGGTGCTGGAGCTGGACTAACTTGCTGAGGTGTGGATGGTTGCATCATCAGCAGGGCAGCGGCAGCAACGACTACTACCAATACTGCCACTATTGCTAGCGTTTTTGAAATTCCATTACGATTCATTTCTCTTCAGTTTCATCGCGCGTACTTATCATATTTAGGTTTTCAGGTTCTGTTTAATAATGCTGATCTTGTGGACGATCAAAATAACGAATTTAGGTATTCAGTTTCGCCTTTGATTTATTTCTGCGCCACATAGTAGCCATTAACAGAACTACTATGATTGCTACTACTATTGGTATTATCAGGTCTAGTGATATGCCTTCTAACTGTCCACCCTGAGACCCTTGGTTCGTTTGTCCTCCTGGTTGAGCAGTGGTATCTTGCCTGAGCTTATATGCAAAGACCAAACCTGAAACGCCCTCAGCAAATCTGTTCGGTACCCCGCCCACATTTACAAATATGAACTGCTCACCCAGCGCTGACGCTGAGATGATTGGAGAAGTGCCCAAAGGCGAGGCGAGGTACTTTTCGAATACAACCGTCCCGTCATTTACGTCAAGCCCATATAGATTTCCGTCCAAACTTGCTGCCATTACCATATCTCCCGTAGCTATCAGCCCCCCCCGGTGTGGAACATTTAAGATTGCATGACTCCACGCTTCCTTTCCCGTAGATGCGTCGATTGCGTATATAGTGGTGTTCTTTGGCATATCAAATGGCTTTTCCGGAAATGCTACGCCAGTCGAATTAAGCATGCTTGGTTCTACAGCAGTGTATTGTATGTAATCGCAGAAGTTTGTAGCTGCATAGAATACCTTCCCATAAGCGACTGCAATATCTCCTCCTGTTGCCCCAGTAATGCCTGGGCACTGCCAGTGTGGCGAGGTTGATGTTATAGCTGTAGCCTTGTTGTAATCAGGTTGCTTGCCAAAACTATCCTCAGCATTGACATATTTGACACTCGGAGGCATGAAGCTCCATATCAACTGCCCGTTAGCAGCATCAAGTGCAAATACTCTTCCACTATCACACGCCTTAAAAATAACCTTCCTGTTTCCAATCTTGCTTAGTGCAGTATTCCCTTGGCAGCCAAAACCAGCAAGATCATGTGTAGAAGTCTGGTAATACCACTTCAGCTCTCCAGTCTTTGCATCTAGTGCAAGTATAGATGATGAAAATAGATTTGGACCAGGTCTCCTTGTAGCGTTAAAGTTTGGAGCTGGTGCAGATGTACCAACATATACAATTCCAGTTTCTTCATCTACGGCCCATGCACCAAATCCTACTCCTACCCCTACTCCTCTTGCATCTCCCCAGTCTCCGGGTACTGGATCGACGTTCCCTTTTCCTCTGAACTGTGCGGCCCAGTTGGAGTCTCCTCCTGCTGGAGGCATCAGGAAGAATCTCCACAACTGCCTGCCAGTATCAGCGTCGTAACCTGCTACGAACCCTCTACCTGATTCTACTTTTCCACTTACACTTGTTCCGGTAATCATGATTCTGCCGGCCTCATAAACTACTGGTGCATAGAGCATCTGACCAGTATAGTGGCCAGCGTTCCCCGGGATGTTGTGGCACATCTGTCCCTTTGTCAGTTCGCCAATGAAGGCTGGCACGCCACCCAATGTAGTGAGCTTGACAATACCGCAGTCGGGCGTAGGCACGATTACAGAGTCTTCGAATATACCAATACCCTCAACTACGCCTGCATTGAATGGACTTATTTCGGGAACTTCAAGCCTGACTTGGGTCATGTTTATGGGGAATGAATAACCCCAAGTAATGAAACCACTATCACCTTTATACGCTATTGTAGTTAGAGTGTTTGTTTGGAAGTACAGCACACCTCCCAAAGATAAGGGTCGCGCGCGTATCCCAAATTCAAGTTCAATCCCTGGTACAATTGGAGGGACTGGGTTTGCACTTGCCCATGCGTCCTGCAATCTTGTTATAGTATTTTTTGTAATGATAGTCTGAGGGCTAAAGTTAGTTGAGAGTTTGTCGTAATTCGGATGAACCCAGTTGAGTCCTCTATCGACAGTGCTCTGCTGTCCTGAGGCGTAATTTACGGTAAACGCCACTGTTAGCAAAAGTCCGATCAGAAGCAGCGATAGCTGGGGAGATTTGTTTTCTACTGACATGGATATGTCTGCTTTCTTACTGGATAAAAAACTTTGTTTAAAAAAGAAAAGAGTATTGGTTGCCCTAAGGCAACCTTTGCGTTTATGCCTTCTTCTTTCTGCTGAACAGTACTCCTGATATTACTACCAGAACTACTCCTTCCCCGTTGGTACAGATGGAGCTGCGCCTCCAACTGGAGGGCCTCCTGGGTCAAATGCACTGACTCTTGGAGATGCTAGTACGACTAGCGTTGATGCGAGTAATATTGCTGCTATTAGCAGACTCAATAACCTATTTGGCTGAGCCATAAAATGCGTTCCAACTTCCCTGAGTACATAAATATTGTAGGCACTCGCTTGGATTACTTCAACGTGCCAAGAGAGAATCCTCTTGCTAGATATTTCTTAATCATAAGTGCTAGAACAGCTGCAGGAAGTATGGCCATAGTCCCTGCAACATTTAGCTCATCAAAATCAAGAATTCCAAAACCCTCTATAGATTCTCCGAATCCTGCCCATACACCACGGCTTACTGTTTTTGCTCTGATGCCAGAGAGTATTAGCGCGTAGAGATATTCATTCCATGTGACAACAAACGCAAAAATTATTGTAGCGATAAGACCAGGAAGTGCTAGTGGCAAGGCAATTTTGCGTAGAATGGTAGTTTCCGATGCGCCACTAGTTGAAGCAGCCTCATAAATCTCCCTTGGGATATCAGAAAAGAATCCTCTCATCATCAGAACTACAATGGGAATATTGATGACAAGGTACACGATGGATATGCCTTGATGAGTGTCATAAAGACCCAACTCTGTATACAACAAATAAAAAGGAACTATTACTGCGAAAGGTGAAACCGTGCGCAAACTGAGAAGCATTAATGTAAAAATTTTCTTGCCAGCAAATTTATGCCTAGCCATGGAATAAGCTGCAGGAACCCCCACCAGTACGGCTACGCCTATACTCATAAGAGCGATAGACGTGCTGTTCAATACAAGCCTTGGAAATGCTTCCTGCTGTAATATCCTCCGCCATACAGCAAAACTTGGTGTTATCCCTCCTGTACCTTGGAAGAATCGCCCAAAATATGAGACCCCCCTCCCCGACATTAAAGGCCCTAAATCAATTCTTAGTCCCTCCAAGACTGAAATAAATAGAGGATATGAAATTACGATCACTGCCAGTATTAACAGCACTAGCCTAAGTTGTCGCCAGAACTGTTCTGACATCATGTCATTCGACTCCCGAACCTTTTGTAAACAAACGTAGTATTACCCATGTAGACACCAAACTTACAGCAAGCAACATCAAAGCAATCGCTGCTGTTTGTGCTAGAGGGAATTCAAAAGATGAATGGCTGAGCATTTTGAACATCAAAACGCTGAAGGTATCGACAGGGGTACCCACCTGCTCGTGCCCAAGCCAGAAGTTCCATGCATAAGGTATCTCGAAGGAACGAAAGTTGTCAATCACTCTTAATGCTATCATCACACCCAAGGCAGGCGAGCTTACTAGACTGGGCAGAGTTATGTAGCGAAACTTGTAAAAAGCCGAAGCACCATTAATGTCAGCTACTTCGAAGAGGTCCTTTGGAACGGCCCCAAGTATGGCGAGCATTACCAGCATAAACAGAGGAGCCCAGATAAAGGCGTCAGAAGCTATCATCATAGTATAATACACTTGAGGTTGATTGACATCTAAAAAGAAGCCCGTATTACCACTACAGAAAGGAGCGATACACATTCCATAGTAGAGAAGGGTGTTTAGGTCATCAAGAATAACGTTTGGGGAAAACAAAACACCAACTACAATAGGTGGAATTGCAAGAGGAAGTGAAATATAGGACTCGAAGAATTTCTTGCCTCTTACCTCTCCAAACAGCAATAGTGTCAGGATTAGTCCAATAAGGAGCTCGGCGGAAACTGTTGCACCGACGTAGAATATTGTTACCCTAGCAGAATTCCAAAAATTTGGGTCATGTAATGCAGATGCATAGTTTTCAAGTCCTACAAATTCGGGCTCAGGATTTGAGGCAGAAAGATTAGTTACGCTCAAGTAAATTGATGATAATATAGGGTAGGCTCCAATTAGAAGCATTACGGCGAGACACGGAGTTACAAATGCTAGGGGTATGAGGCTAGACTTTGAGCCAGCCATGCGGTTCCGCCCATTCCCTTATTCTTAACCTTTGTGAGTATAACTGCATGTAATTTATGCGCACTTTGCAAAAAAACAGACTTTGTAGACAAGTTTAAGTTATCCTGTTTCTGAATTGAAAATAACATATGTCTCCGGGTGCAAAGTTAGGTCTAGTTCTTGTTGGCGTAATGATAGCGTCAGTATCCTTTTATTTCTTCCTCCCCAGTCTCGATAACAAAACCCCCGAGAAGATCCCCAGCATCCCAGGAGAACAGAGACAAGATGCACAAGTCCAAGCACCTCCCATACAGAATCCGGCCCCACAGCATGTAGAGGAAGTAAAGGGCGACTTCTCTGTGGAATTTGCACGTCTCAACATTATGGCTCAAAAATCGTATGTTGATTCGCTAAATATCAGGGTAAGGGTTACTCCTGAATTTAACTCAAAAGTGTCTTTCTTTGCCGAGGGTCTTCCAGAAGGCATAACAATAGAGTTCACCCCACAGGAGGTAACCTCATCCGCTCTGGTAGTTGCAAAAATCGAAACAGGTGATGGAGTTAAGGATGGTATTTACAAATTCTCGATGGGAGCCAGGGCAGGCAAGATCGTTAAGACCGACATGCTTTCCATAGAGATTACTGAGCACCTGATCGTTATCCAAGGCTACCAGTTCCCACCAACATACACTGTAAAAGTTGGAGCAAAGGTTACTTGGCTGAACAAGGATGTGGGGGCGCAAGAGGATCCTGGAGCTCACACCATGACTGACACCAAAGGAAGGTTCGATTCAGGATTGATATCGACTGGTCAAACTTGGAGCTATACATTCAAAGAGGCAGGCACGTACAAATACTGGTGCAGGCCTCACCCCGCTATGTTTGGAGACATTGTAGTAAATCCTTAGTGGTAGAGTCTAACTGATTGGCTTGGTGTCGTGTCAATCAAAGAAAACACTTATGGACAAGTTAAGATGAATGGAAAGCAGTCTATTGTCTTCTAACAGGGTTACAAGGAGAAAGTTTCTCACTTATCTTGGGATCGCAGGGACTGGATTGGCATTAGGCGGAACTACATACCTTAGCCTATCAAACCCGAACTCTAGCAGCTCTAACATTCAGCAACCCTCTCAAAATATAACACAGCGGAGGCCTCTTAATATAGCCCAGCCCAAAAATCCATACAACTATATTCCGAGTGATTATGTTGATTTTATCAAGTGGCTTCAATCAGTTTCTGAGAAGTTTGCAGGAAAGCAGATCAGGGTAGCGCTCGAGGCAGAGGTAGGGCCACGAGCACTTTTTAGGAACAAAATTGACTTTGAAACGGCAACCGGAATTACCACATTGATGGAGTTCGAGGTTTACCAGTCGAATCTCACAAAGTCACTCCTGGCCGTTACAACAAGATCGCCTACTTATGATGTTCTAAATATCGACATTTCACAGGTTGGGAGGTTCAAGGAACATTTAATACCGATTGAAGAACTGATGAGTCGTTTCCCTGAGCTTACGTTCCCCAAACTTGATCTTGACGATTTTGAGCGGGCTATATGGAATACCACCTGTAAATATCCTCCAGACCTAGACTTTCCGCCGTACTATAGGAAACAGCAGGGAACGCAATTGCAAATGCCACAAGAGACTCCTCTGATGATAAGATACTACAGGAGAGATTTGTACCAACAGGAAAGCAAATCACTTCCCGTGACCTGGGATGAATATTTCGAAGATGTAAAGCACTTTCACAGACCGGAAAAATCCGAATTTGGCACGGTTCTGATGGGGGCGCGATTTCCCTCCGTGATTATGGAATGGCACAACCATCTATATTCTTTTGGCGGTAAGCTCTGGGACATAAATGAAGAAGGCATAACTAGCTCAGTAGATAGTGACGAGGCCGTTGCTTCATTAGAGAACTATGCTAGATTGTTCGAATATGCAGAACCTGGCTCGACTAATTACGGCTGGTTACCTGTTGCAGATTCCTTAAGAAATGGGCGAAGTGCAACCGCGATAAACTTTACCGAATTTGCTGCTGGAATGGATATCACTGAAGAATCAAGAGTTGTGGGAAAGATCGGCTATGATAAGAATCCAAAAGGACCATTTGGACAGTCTCATCATTATTCTGGAGCAGGTTTATCCATTCCTAGATATTCTAAGAATCCTGAAGCCGCATGGCTCTGGATACAATGGGCTACCATTGCTGGCATGCAAGTCATAGTGGCTCTGGATCAAGATGCTTTGTCTACTCCCACAAGAAAGGGTATTTTTGTGCATCCAGAAATTCAACGCGTCGGCACCGGGGGGCTTCGGCATGTTAGAGTGGCTAGAGAAGTTTTAGACAAGAACCTCATCAACTTCAAGCCCGGATTTCCGAATTGGCATGTTGCCGAAGGGGTGCTCATGGACAAATTGAATCAAGCGATTTCTGGCAAAATACCCGCAAAGCAGGCACTTAAAGAGGCCAAAGAGTCTATCGATGTCCATGGTGCGTTCTCATTCTAGAGATTTGCTGCGGTATTTCTATTATTTTTGAAAATATTATTGAGGAGTTCTAGACAACGAGACGATCAAATTCTATAAAAGAAGTTTATGTGATAAGAAAAAAGAGTGCGCCCCCGCATTATGCGGGGAGGTTCCCTCCTATGCCTTCTTCCTTCTAGTAAATAGTACGCCTGCTATTACGAGTATTATTACGCTGACTCCCATTACTGCGTATGTCAGAGGGCTGATGGTCTCGACTGTTACTTCCTTCACGATCTCTTTAGGTACTTCTTTGATCACTTCCTTTATGACTTCTTTGACCACTGGTTCAGGGAGTTTGTCTGGTAACCCGTAGACCATGATTGCCCCAGGTACGCTTGGACGGCCAGGAATAGCCAAAGTAGCCAAATTCCTGCCACCAAATATCTGGAGAATCCTCATCTTTCCGTCCTTGGTTGCACCAATAGATGGCTGAACGTCTAATCCTTGTCCTAGATTCTTTGACGCCAGCACCTTTCCAGTATCAGCGTCTACCATGTAGAGATTGCCATCCCAGCCATTCATATAAACCACGCCACCACTCACAATAACTCCTCCTCTAAAGGGGTAGCCATCTAGGAAGAAACTCCACTTCTTCTGTCCAGTCGCAGCATCAATTGCAGTCAGAGTGCTGTTCTCTTTGACGCCCGTTCTTGGTAGGTTCACTATCCAGCCTGCATCGCAGTCATACTGGCCTTGAGCGTTCTTGCCAGGACCTGCGAAGAGGGGCTGCCTACACTCGATTCCTCGATGGTTTATCTGGAAGTATGCAGGGTCATTCTTGCTTGCGACATAGATTGTCTTGCCGTCAAAGGCAATGTCCGATTCTATGGCTCCAGATCCGGGTGGGCTCTGCTTTACGGGACCGGTATCTGGGTAGTTCTGCCACGGCTTATTCATATCTGCTGGGACTCTTGGGTCAAGGGGGTGTGCATACTGCTCCGGCTTTAAGAGGCCGAGTCCGTTTGGCCGCTGATTATTGCATGCTGCGTTGCAGTAGTATGTACTGAACGTTACAGCTTCGAGTTCATGTATCCATATCGGTCTTCCATTTGCAGCGTCGAGAGCATGGACACGTCCGTTCTTGCAACCTTTGAAGACTACCTTCTTGTTTCCAATGTTTCCTAATACTGTATTCCAAGAACAATCAACATCCCACAAATCTTTTGGTGTGCTCTGGAACCACCACTTTATCGCGCCGGTATTAGCGTCCAACTTTAGAACTGTGTTACCAAATAGACGCGGACCTTGACCATAAGTAGTGTTGAAGTCTGGACCGGGTTGAGCAGTTCCCAAGTATATCGCTCCCTCATCCTCATCTACGGCCATCTGTCCCCAGATGTTGCTGACTCCGGAATTGTACCACATGCAACCACCTTGCCAGCACCAGTCCTTTGCGAGTTCGTTTCTTACATCGCATGCTGGAATGCCCATTATGTTGCCAATAGCACAGTTCGCGACTAGATCATCCAACCATTTCTTGTTTTCTGCAGGAAATGCCTTCCCTTCAGGCGGGACATAGAATGTTCTCCATTTCAGCGCCTTCGTAGTCAGGTCGTATCCAGCAACGAATGCCCTTCCACCCCAAGTGCCTTCGGTTGCTCCACCGATAGCTGTTATGAGTGTATTACCCTTCTTGTAAATTACCGGAGGATGGGATCCGAATGCTCCTCCAGCGTAGATTCCATTATTTGTGGGCACGTCTTTGCAGAAATATTTCAGCTCGTAGACTTCCTTGCCAGTTGCTGGGTCAAGCGCCTTCACGGTACAACCATAGCTGTTGAACCAGAGCTTTCCGTCAATATAGTAGATCGCATGTGTGTGTCCCGATGGCGCCCTTATCGGCACCTCTTTTATAGCCTCATTAGCATCAAATGTTGGTTCGTATTCCCATAGTTTCTTGCCAGTAGCTAGGTCTAGAGCGAAGATAGCCTGCATGTTAGTAATGAGGTAAACAACACCATCAACAATTATTGGTGGTGCTACTGCTCCTTCTGCTGCAGTTACACCCTTTATCTGCCTAGCGCCGAATGTTGCAGCGGCAGGTATTGGGAACATCCACTTCATTTCTAGCGATTGCACGTTCTCCTTGGTGATTTGTGTTTGGGGATTATAGTTCCATGCCCAAGAATTACCGTTGATGTATTCCCAGTTTCTTTGATCCCTCGGGAGCTGAGCTTGTGCCTCGGCCTGTCTGACAGGGGGGATTGATACCAGCAGTGTAGACAACAACAGAACCGCTGCAATTCCTATTGCAAGCGATCCTCGTATACGCGATGAATCGGTGAGGTTCATTCTGAACAGTTTTGGGATATGAATGCCGCTACTTAAGCCTTTCTAGATGAAAGAATCCCTTCGTCTTCTTGAACCTTTTGCATCTGAGCTCTCTTTCGTATTCCAGTGGTTTTCTAGCAAAATGAAAAAATGCCTCTGAAATCAAGGCCTATTATATTCAGGCTGCAAGAAGTGTTCAGGACACTTGAAGTCTCTCTTGCGCAATTCGTTAACCGCATTAACCAGAATATCCTGAATTTCCTTGTCCTTCTGCTCCCTTGTCATTGCTCTATCTGCTGCAATTTCATTAATCCTATCTTGAGTCGCTCTGCAATACTGGACGTTGCTCTCCCTAATTGCCCCAAAATAGGAACCCGCAGCTACTCCACCTATCACCACAACGCCAACAGCAAGTATCAATCCCTTCAGAGCTTTAGAGACCATTGATTCTTTTCTCGAAGGCATCCAAATTTAAGCATTTCATAACTTACAAAGTCTCCTGAAACATTCATGATGCGTTGGGGCCTTGCTAAAACCATTAAAACCCGCCACATAAACACCGAAGGAACAATTTTGGAGGCTTTAAGGTGTTTAACATAAGGATAAACCGCGATGTAAAGGTCATAACATATCCCTTTAAGCAGATCTTCCAAGGTTTTGAGAATTGCCAGGCCGTAAGAGATACTTTTGGCGAACAAACTGAGAGAACCTTGAACGAACTAGGAGTCGAATTGTACTCACGTAAAGGATACATGGGCGTTAGCGAAACTACTGGCAATCTGATTGTCAGCGCCAATTATCTGAAGACTGGTGATGAGCTCTCGATTTACCTTGATGTCATACACGAGCTTGTACATGTCAGGCAGTTCAAGGAGGGCAAGGACCTCTTTGACCCAAAATATCAATATGTCGACAGACCTACTGAGATCGAAGCCTATGCACATAGCGTAAAGGAAGCTAAAAGGTTGGGTATGACGGATGATGAAATCACGGACTACCTCCGCATGGACTGGGTTACTGAAGAGGAGGTGGGCAGGCTGGCCAAAAGTGTAGGTGTAATGCCGTCTGCAAAAGCGAAAAAGAATATTTCAAAGCCGCCAGTGAGAAGGCCCACTAAGTAGCATCATATTGCTTTGCAGATACTAAACTGCCTTCCTTCTTCTTGCTAATACAACTACCGCTACTGCCACAACTACTATTGCAACTCCTGCACCTAACATTATAGTGTTATCCATTCCTGCAGCTGGAGCTCCTGTTTCTTTGACTTGACTGGGAATTTCTTCAACGGGTGCAACGCCTGCAACTTTAAGGGGAATTGTTCTTTCACCTCTAGCAACATACAGATCCTTTCCATCTATGACAGCATGTATTACATAATACATTACGTCTTCCTGAGGTGCTTCTACAGTAACTGAATAGCCGTGTGATGCATCGTGCGGAGGGTTTATTGACGTAGTCGGGTGTTGCTTTAGCATAACTCTTGTAGTCTGCAGGATTACCGGGTTTTGTGCTCCAATGCACTGCCGTGTGTGAAATCTTACCGGTCCCAGTAATTTCCCATGCGAATAGTAGTTTCTCACCCGGGGTTGCGGTTGCGGGTACGGATTTGACCTGTATAACTGCATTTGCTGGTGCGCCAATAGGTATTATTCTCTCTTGGGCCATGTACAAATCAGCTCCGTCAATAATCGCATGGATGGTCCAAAATATTGAGCCTGATTGTGGGGCTTCAATCGTTGCTGTATATTGCATTGGAGCAAAATGGGGAGGGTTTATTGATGCGTGATCAGGTGTAGCTTTCGCATAACTTTTGTAATCTGCAGCATTACTTGGTTTTGTATCCCAATGAACCGCTGTGTGAGAGATTTTGCCGAAACCTTCAACCTCCCAAGTGAAGGTTAATTTCTGCCCCGGGTCGGCCTTTGTGGGAGCCGAGAGGATTAATATCTGGAATTCTCCAGATCGTGAGGCTGATGCCGTTTGGAAACTTGCAAAGAAAACTAGCGATGAAAGAACTAGCATTACAATTATTGCTGGTACAATGGTCTGAAAACCGCTCGGGGTCTTCATGATCGCTAAGACCAATACCATCTATATAAACGGCGTGAACATGCTGTTATTCTGGATCAAAGGAAATTCCAATACCAGCTTCCGAATCTAGAAAGAATTCGTGACAGTATTCGCACAGATGCTTCTTATGGTCAAAGTATGCAAACCTTCCTCTATCAATATGTTTCTTGCCGCATTTTTGTTGCACAACGACCTTACGGTTCAATGTTCCTATATCAATGCGCTTATACTTATGGAAAAGGGCGATCAAAAATCATATCGCGTCTACAGCAGGCTTAGTGAAATCTCTCCATCTTCTTCACGAATGACTTCGTTACCTCAGGCCTTTCTTAACCATCGTTGGATCCAGCCAGTCTTCGTAGAAATTCGTATGGAGGTTATTCGCTACGTGAAAATCTATAACAAGGCCCAATTCAGGATATTGCCCATCGAGTCTGGAAACGAAGGCTGGAATGCTATGATGTGCGCTGAGCGTTACCCCTCTCTTCAAAGCGACCGCCTTCACAATTTCTGCAGCTGCTATCGAGCATGGATGTAATAATCCTTAACGATGGTGCGAGTGGAGAGGCCCGGGATATGCGGGGTCTTCACGGTGGAGGGAAGTTGATCAGCGAATTTGATATACTAATCGCAGAGATCGGGTCACATAACGACGAGGCTGTATCCAGAGATGATCACTTTCTGTTGATACAAAATTAAAGAAAATTCAGAAATGGTAATGTTGCTTAAGAGTAATTTGTCAAGTTGAAGTTAAGGTAAGAACCCTTTAATCCATATGTAGACGGTTTAAGGGAGAGACATTGCATCGGGATATTCTTGACATTTTGCTAAGGATGTTAAGCTGTAAAACCGAGATTAACCTCCCCAAACCGGCTCCTAGCCTTCATTTAATGGATAATCGCTGATCGTCTATCCACAACACGGAATCCTTGCCAGCATGGACAATTGTGTATTGTGTGAACTTATATACAGGAACGTAATACATTTTCAGCTATATGTCTGACGTGATCACCGTAAGACTCGATAGAAGAACGAAGGAAAAGATAAAGAAATTCGATATCAATATCAGCGAGGCGGTAAGGAGGGCACTTGAGGAAGAAATCCGCAGACACGAAACTGAGGAACTTACCAGAAAACTCAAGGAGATGAAGCGTATTCTCAAGAAAATTCCTGACAAAGAACTTGTGAGAGTGGTCCGAGAGACAAGGGATCGGCGGTAGCGGGAGATATGCCTTATTTGGTGGACTCCAGCTCTTTGATGATTCTCATAAAGAATATGGAAGAGAGGAAAGCGACAAAGCTGATGCAGGATTCCAAAATACTCGACCTAACGTATTATGAGGCTGGGAACATGCTCTGGAAGCATAGTGGCCTTCACAAGTATGTGAGTAAGCAGGATTTAGCCAACCTAACTGACCTGACCAAGGATGTTTTGAGGAAACTTGAGAGGATATCGGCGGAGTCCGACGATCTTCCGCGGATCTTGGAGATTGCGAATAGAGAGAAACTTACATTTTACGATTCGAGCTACCTATACATTGCAGTGGCAAAGGGATTATCGTTAGTGACTGATGATTTTAAGCTTGCCAAAGCTTCACACAAATATATAACGACAAAGACTGCTTCAGAAATGGTTTAGGTCATCTTCTGATTTCCTGCTAAACCGACTCCGCTAACAATTAATAGAGATCCCAATCCCTTCTAACGGTGGAGAGAAATAGAAACCTAATACTTGAACACGAGGATAAAAGAAACTTGAGAAATGTAGATACTACGCTACATCAACAGCTTTCTTAAACATTCAAGTCAGTATTGCGAGCGAGAATTAGGTGAAAGTATGAACGCGTGTCGGCCGTAACCCTCTTTCTGTTCTAGGCAGGATTCAGCTAGGCAGCCTACCCAGGTCTCTGGCATGACTCACAGACCCTTGTTTGGCCTTGCTCCGCGTGGGGCAGCCGTTTCAGTCCTTGCTGGGAACCTCAAGCTTGCGCCATCATAGTACTCCAGCTTGGATATCGTTTCTGTTCTGTTGCCATCGATCTCTCAATATGCTTCACAGCACCACGCCCATGCCCGGAGAGAGGAGTTTCCACAGGAGTCCCCCGTGACCCGCCCACCGACTCGCGTTCTCTTTGAAATGCGTAATGGTTCTAGTTATCCCTTTTCTGCCTGCCGAGCCTCCTGTATGCTACGTACCCCAGACCTGCCAGAGGATATACTGGAAGCAATCCAACTATGAGTATCAGCAATCCTCTCGCAAGAATCTCTGCAACTGATAGCGCTACTAGTAGAGGCTCCAGTAACAACCTCTCTAAAAGGGAAGGCTCTCCATTCTTTGGTCTTTCGATAATCTGCGGCTCGATCAAGCTTACCGTTACCGTTGCCATAGATACTTGGCTTTCAAGCCTCTTCATCTGAGCCGTAAGAACTTCTATCTGCTCTTGTACTTGGTCGATTCTCTGCTGAACCGCAAGTATTTCTTGCGTTGTTTTCGCTGTTATTAGTATTTGTTTGTACTGCTCCAACACAGAATTAAAGTTCTCCAGTCTGGCGCTTACATCGATATACTGCTCTGTTACATCCCTAGAATTTGTGCTGAAGGATATTAGTTTGCCAAGAGACATTATCTGAAAAGTTGCCCTATCGAGACGCTCTGCAGGTATTCTCAATGTCAGTGATGCTCTTGACGAAGGTTCTAGCAACATCCCGCTTTCCACAAACTTCCCCCGTGGAATAGGCTCTATGTAGGAGTCTGTAACAAACCCGCCTAGCGAGTCCACTATCCTTCTAATTTCTGCCGATGCTTGAGATACGCTAGTCACATTCAACCCAATGGAAGATGTAGAGATGACCATACGATCTTGTGGAGTTAATTGAAGAGGAGCAAAGCCTTTAGATCCTGCCTCCGGCAGTGGATGTATAGCTGGTTCAGGAGCTACGGCAGGTACGCCAACTTGTCTTGGATAATTGCTTACTGAAGGTCCTGATTGTGCCTAGTCCCGCTCTGGTAATGTAGATGCTAATTCGCGATAATTCATGCTGGAAAGCCCTATGCCGAATGCCAGCACCATCAGCACTATGATAACGACTTTCTTGTTAGCCAATTTTGCAGTCTTGATTTTGTTTATCATAGTTATAGATAGGAAGTTGGTAGAGTTAATCCTGAGTATTGGACAGTCCGTTCTCTTCAATAGAACAGTTATTGCGCCTGCGGAAAGTATTCCTTTTCTATCTTCGCGATGGATTCTGAATCTTCCGCTTGGGAATAGTCCTGCAGTGGTTCTGCGTTGAGCTCTAAAAAGGTCTTCCCCCATTTGAATTGCGAAAGTAATCTCTCTGCCTCTTCTCTAAATCCAAGAATTACCAAGGCCGCTGATAAGGCTTCGACCGAACTTAAAGTGTACAAATGGCCATAATTAGTGGGATTTGCTGCCAACAGTAATGGTAGCTTCCTGTTGATTCCCCTGAATCTTTTTACAAATACCTCTTCAGCCCTCCTCCAAGAACAGTCTATTACCAGCAAGCCGTCCTTGATATGCTTGGCGTCCTGTCTCGTCAAAATTTCTTCTGCAGAAGGGTTCAGGACAAGAAACTTGTTGCTAATCATGCCTGCTTTAGGAATTGGTTTTAGCATGCCTGCACGAATAAGTTTAGACGATGTGCACTTTGCAGGATCGTCTTGGTGCATATGGTAGACGTAGAGTTTCAGTTTGCTCGACTCCGTTGCATAAGATGTATATTTAACCAAGGACATTCTAATCTGACTGTTGTGCAGGATTCTCGGTATAGTTTCCAATGAGGGTTTCTCTCAAGAATATTTAACAGAATTCAGAAAACTTGCAGGGAATGGTAGAGTCAGAAGGGAGGCAAAACCGGGGCATAAGGACGGCTGGGGTGTTGTACTTTATGATGGAAATGTGCCAAGATACCTTGCCAGAGAACCAAATAACGCTTTGACAGATTCGAAATATCTAGAAGTTTCTGGGAGGGTGGCTAAGGCTGAAGAGGGGATTTTACTTGCTCATTTACGGAAAGCAACCAGAAACGGAGAGCGCTCTATAGGAAACACTCATCCATTTGTTAATGGGACATGGGCATTTGCACATAATGGAGGGATTAGAAGGTTCAACGTAAAGCCGCGAGGGTTGCAGGGAACAACGGATAGCGAAAGATTCTTCAGACTTCTGACAAACAGGCTTGCGAAGGATGGTAGCTTTGAAGAGTCACTTGCATGGTCAGTTTCTTTTGTAAGAAGAAACTTCAATTATTCTTCGCTAAACTTCGTGCTTTCCGATGGAGATGTGCTCTATGCTTACAGAGACTGCAAAGAAGCTGAGGATTATTATGCCATGCTTTACAAGCCTAACAAAAACGCGGTCATTATATCGCAAGAACCTTTGGATAAGGAAGATTGGAAGCCTATTCCCAATCGAAACCTTGCAATAGTACAGAAAGATCTAGCCGTTCAGATCAAAGCATTAAATTCTGAATAAGACGGAAATTAAATTAATAAGCCATTCGTCTAAGATTTGGTTCTACGTGCCCGCAGTCAAAATTGCCTTGGATGTAGATGGAGTTCTTGCTGACACTATTCGCAGCTGGCTCAGACTATGCAACGAACGGTTTAATCTGAATCTAACTTATGATCAAATAGACCGCTGGAACTTCTGGAAGGATGTCGGGATAAAGCAGGAGGATTTCGAGTGGCTCTTCAATGAAGCTTGGCTAAATTGGAGAGTTCTGCCTCCAACCGAAGATAATATTGCTGCCAAGGTAGAACTGCTGAAGAACTTTGGGAAGGTGGATATTGTTACAGGCAGAAGTCAAGACACTATGGGATACGTTGAGAATTGGCTTTCCATGCAAAAAATAAATTTCAACGGAATTGTCGTGGTAGAACCAGATAAGACAAAGGGTCACCTAGATTACGATGTGTTCATAGATGATTCCCCTGTTAATGCAGTGGATGCTGTCAATAGAGGCAAGGTAGCCCTTGTCTATGACCAGCCTTGGAACCGGCATTTAGACCAGACAGATAACCTGCTCAGGGTTAAAGACCTCTCCGAGGCTGCTGCACGAATACGCTCGATGCTGGACTTCAGGGAATAGCTATTGCTTGCCCTTTAGGAACCTTGCCAGCCAACCAGCTTCGGTGGAAATGCTCGAAGTGCCTTCAATTTGAGCCGCTATTTCCATTGTCGGCGGAGCTTCCATCTCTGACTGCGTCTCGATCTTCTCCTGCCTGATTGGTTGTCCCTGCACTGTTTGAGCAGTTGAATTCAGCAGCGAAACTGTAGCAGAAATGTCAGACTTTTCTTTTTCAACCCTTTCCTTCATGACAGAAGCGTATTGGAGGGAGGCTCGGAATGACTCAGCATCTATTTCCCCGCTCTTAAACTGAAGCTTTACATTCGTCGTGAGTTTCTTGATATCCCTTAACTCTCTGTCAAGCTCTTGAAACCTCCTCTTTATCTTTTCGTCAAGTACTTTCTTTATTTCGTCCAGTTTCGCCCTGTAACCCTGATAGACCTTTTGGAAGTCCTGATATTCCTCCTGAGTAATCTCGCTCTCTTTGATCAAGTCTTCAACTCCTTGCAGTCTATTGTTTACCAATAGCGTTTCACGCTTGAACCTATCAGCGTCGACCTTCCACCCTGGTAAAAGCACAAGTGAATCTCCATCAGCGCTTACACACTGGCCCGGAAATTCCGCTAACCCTCTTTCTCCAGAATCGACCCCTATTGAGCGTAAATCTCCAAACGGATCTTTGTTTATTCCTACTACGAAACCCACATACCTTCCGTAAACGTCCCTTACACGCTTGCCCATATAACGCTGAAATAAGTTATCGTCTGCCATTTTGGTTCGAGGGTTGATGCTGGTAGAAGGGTTTAACGAACTAGGTAAATTCTGGTGGATAAGTCGGGCAAAAATACTTGATTAGTACTCTTCAGGAATACCTAACGGAGCTTCCTTGACTATTCTGCTGAGCTCCAGCTTTTCTCCCCCCACAACCTTCAGGTAAGTTTTGATGCTACGCTTTTTTATTTCAACAATGTTATAGCAATTTGAAAAGAAGCCCCGCATTCTCTCTGAGGATAATGTACCTGCATGTATGACCGTAAAATCCTCAATGTTCCACATCCAAGGTCTATGTCTATGGCCGCACATTACTAGGTCAACACCTCCCTTCAGTAGGGCTCGCAGGACATCGCCGGCATCGATTATTGGAATCGAATCTTTTCCTGTATCCGGAACAGGAATAAGATGGTGATGCAGTGCAACTATCTTGAACTTGTTTCTGTACTTGCTCAGAGTTTCTTCCAACCACAGAACTTGTCGATGGCCTGCTTCGCCATCATCTCTGTCTGGCCTTGCAGTCCCAATTGGTATTATTACCACATCGTCAAATTCGGTTATCTGCTTGCTGGGAAAGAACTGCTTGAAGAGCAAATATCCTGTCGACCTATAGTCATGATTTCCGCTCAATGCCACTTTTATTTTACAATCAAATTTTACAATTCCCTGTTTTGCAGATTTGTATTCCCTGAGCAGGCCATTTTCTGTCAGGTCTCCGGTGATGACTATGGCATCTGGCTTTAGTTTGTTGATCTCCTTGACTGCTTGGGCAAATGATTCCTTTCTGTGCTGAGGGCCAAAGTGCAGGTCAGATATGTGCGCTATGATCATTTACTTTAGCTCCTGAACCCATTCTATTTAATTTGCCTAATATTGCTCTATATCTGTCAAAAGAAAAGTCTAATTAGAATATAGCAGACCGCAGCGAAGAAGGCGCTCATAGGAATCGTCAGGATCCAAGCAGATGTCATGCTGCGAGCCACTCCCCATCTTACCGCTGTAAGTCGCTTTAGTGCACCTACTCCTATTATCGCTCCGGAAATTGTGTGCGTTGTGCTGACTGGTATGCCCAGTGATGAGTTTATGAATAGGGTTGCTGCAGCTCCACTTTCTGCGCTGAAACCTCCTATAGGCTTCAGCTTTGTAATGCGCATTCCCATCGTTCTGACTATCCTCCAGCCCCCGGCATAAGTCCCTAAAGCAATTACTGCATGTGCCATTAAAACAACGTAAAAGGGGACAAAGAAGTGGTCTAAGAATCCTGCAGTCCAAAGAACTACTGTGATAATCCCCATGGTCTTTTGCGCATCGTTTGTGCCATGGCTCAGACTATAGAATGCTGCCGAAACTAATTGGAGGCGCCTGAAGTATTTATTTGCCCTATCTGGTGCAAAGCGTTTGGTAGCATGTATAACGATTGCCATTATCAGAAAGCCTAAGATTATGCCGACTATCGGAGATACTACGATGAACATCGCAATAGTTGTCAACCCACCAACTACTATTGCCTGAGGCCCGATTCCCACGAGTGCCGCTCCGACGTACCCTCCAACCAATGCATGAGAAGAGCTTGAAGGCAAACCATAGTACCAAGTTATCGCATCCCAAATTATTGCCCCAAGTAGCCCAGCAGCTATAACTGCAAAGGCAACATTAATTCCCACTTCCGCTGGCTTTAGGTCAACAATTCCTTTTCCAATCGTATTAGCTACGCTAACCCCAAAGCCAAAAGCAGCAGCAAAGTTCCACCATGCAGCCCATAATACTGCGGTACGGGGAGCTAACACTCTTGTGGACACTACTGTAGCAATGGAGTTTGCTGCGTCATGGAAGCCGTTCATAAAATCAAATGCAAGAGCTATGAATATCACTCCTACTGTTCCTGCTAGGAGAATTGTGCTGTCCAAAATTTATCACGTAAAAGGTTATGCGTTTTTCAGGACTATGTCGTGCATGACATCGGTCACGTCTTCACATCTGTCCGTTGTCTCTTCGAATTTCTCGTAGATCTCCTTGAATTTCAATATCTGAATAGGATCGTTTGTTTTGAATAGCCTAGCAACGGCCTTGTTTAACAAATCATCAGCCAAGTTCTCCAGCCTATCGGTCTCTATGCAATGTTTCTCTATCTGTTCCTGATCAAACTTTTGCATCACCTTTAGGGCCGTATTAACCTCGTTTACGCTTTGAACGATTAACTCGGCAAACTCTCCCATTTCAAGTGTTGGCTCAGGAATTTCATAAAGTATGACCCGCTTTGCAACGGAACAAATTCCATCAATAACATCGTCAAAGTTAGAAGCAAGCTTGGAGAGATCTTCATGGTCTATTGGCGTGATCAGCGCTTTGTCCAATTTCTCAAATATTATATGCACAATGCCGTCTCCTTTATGCTCAAGATCGCGTATCAGGTGATACTTTGTTTCTTTCTGCCTAAAGTCGTTCATCATGTCACGCAACGCATCTGCTCCTTCAACCACGTTTTGAGATTCTTGGGTAAGTAGATCGAAGAACTTCTTATCTCTGGGGAGCAGTACGTCTCTTAAGCCCAAGTTGATCATCTCTGTCCTGCATAACGCATGTGATTTAATATTGTCCCTAATGTATTAGCGTCGTTTTTTCCTGGTTTTCCGTTATTTTCTTCATGCCTGTACACAGCGCTAACACCTTCATACATTCTATATATACAAAATGTAAATGATATATATATACAACATTCTTCTATATAGATAAGTGCTATGAGAGATAATCTGAAGGACGAAGAAGTTAGAAAGTTACAGTTCACCGGAAGGTCATCATACATTCTTTCTCTTCCGAAATACTGGGTCAAGGAAATGAACCTTGCTGCAGGTGATTCTGTTACAGTATCAAGATTAGATAAGCTGTCGCTCCTGATATCCCCAAAGTCGGCAAGGGCTGGGAAAAAACCAGAGGCTCTAGTTCTAGTTAGCCCTGATCACAACCCATCTTCCCTAGTACGGGAAATTGTTTCCATCTATCTCATTGGATACAGCAATGTACAGATCAGGTCTAAAAAGGGAAGGTTCACTACAGCACAACGAAACGCAGTTAAAAATTTAGTCCGAACGAAACTTGTAGGAACGGAGATCGTTGACGATTCATCTGAAAAAGTGAGCCTGCAGGTGCTTCTGAGCGAGGCAGACCTATCAGTTGAAAATGCTGTTCGAAGGATGCACCTCATAGCGACTGCGATGCACAAAGATGCGCTTACAGCACTGGGGGAGCAGAATACAGAGATTGCTCAGGAAGTCATACTTTCCGATGACGAGGTTGATAGGTTCAGCCTCTATGTCATCAGACAATTGAAATTTGCCGTGCAAAACCAGAGCGCACTTGAAACTGTTGGGCTTAAGGATAGAAGGGATTGCCTTGGCTACAGGTTGATAATCAAAAGCCTTGAAAGAATCGCAGATCATGCTAGTGGTATAGCAGAGATCGTGATTGAGTCGAAGATAGTGATGCCCCAGCAAGTAATGGTAAAGATCAGAGAATACAGCAAATACGCATTAGAAACTCTCGACAGTTCTATGACTGCACTTTTCAAGAGAGATTATGCTCTGGCAGACAAAGTTGTTGAGATTGCTCAGCAGGCACCAAGATACGAAAAGGCGATTCTTGAACTTTCAGGCAAGTTCCGAGCAAAAGAGCTTTCAAGCCTTAGAGTGGTTCTTGAAGATATACGCAGGACTGCTGAATATGCGGGAGATATTGCTGAGATAGTGCTCAACCTGACCGTTGAGAAGGTTGTGACGGAGCAGATTTCTTCCTTACAGAGAGATAACCAGCACCGTAGAGAGCGATCATAGGAAGTGCTACGAACCACATTGTAACGCCGCTACCATCTGGAGTTATCATCGCTCCAAAAATAGTTATCACTACAACGGCATACCTCCAATTGTCCTTCCAGAATTCAGGTCTGATCAAGCCCACGGTGGAGAGAACCCACATTATGACTGGGAGCTCGAATGAAACTCCGAAGGCTAAGACAAAGAGGAGCACGAACGAAATCAATTCGTCGAGCGCGATGAATGTCTGAGCTTGGATAGAAACTGCGTAACCGTAGAGGAAATTCATTGAAAACGGTACCACGAAGGTGAAACCGAAAACACAGCCTACAATGAAAAGAGCCATTGTAGGTATCATTATCTTCCTTATTAGTCGCTTCTCATTCTCGTACAAACCCGGGCTTATGAAAGCAGTGACCTCATGCAGTATAACGGGAGTGCTGAGCAGAATACCTAGAAATATAGATGCATACATCTGCGAAATAAATGCCTGACCTGGCGAAGTCACTATAAGCTCCACGTATTCTGGCAGCGTTTCGTTTTTTACAAATTCAATCATTTGCAAGGCAAGGTTGTTGGTTGGATCAGGATATGGTAGGGGTACGGTTACGCCTTCAAACGTGAATTGCCTGATAGAAAACACGAAGGAGAGTCCCGTAATGATTGCAACAGAAACCAGAATCCTTACTATCCGCTTTTGGAGTTCTCCTACGTGCTCCAGTATGGTGCGCATCTCGTCAGGCAATCTCTCACTACCAGCTGGAATACCTGTGCTTAACTACCTTTTCTCGCGTAAAAACCTGATCTCTAACAGCACTTCATCTACATTCATATACCGGGGAGGGGTACTTTTTACACAGGTACGTGTTTTGTAACTCTTTGACTTTTTATATAATGTACTATTTTACTGCAAGCTCTATCTTTTCCAATGCTCTCCTTACCAGCTTTTCATCTACTGTAAGCGAGAACCGAACGTATCCCTCCCCTCCGCTGCCAAATGCGGGGCCAGGTGTAACTACAACTCCATGATCAAGCAATTTAGAAGCAAACTCTTTTGATTTTTCATTAACATATACCCAGAGGTAGAACGTCCCCAGAGGCATCTCTGCCTTGTATCCCAGTTTCCTCAGCCCATTGACCAGCAGTCCCAGCCGTTTTTCATACATCGCTATAGTGTTTCTGGTCTCTTTTGGGGGGATGCCTTTAGAATACTGCTTGAGCGCCTCCGCCGCTGCATACTGTATGAATTTTGGGGCTCCAGAATCTATCTGGTTCTTTACCTTCTTTATCGCTTTTATCAAATCCTCGTTTCCGACTGCAAAACCTATCCTGTAGCCTGTCATGTTGAAGGTCTTTGAGCAGGAATGAAACTCTACAGAGCTCTCCATGTTTTTGTCAACCTGCAGGATTGACGGGGCCTTGAAACCTCCATAGGTCATCTCCGAATACGCATTGTCGTAGCACATGTAAGCGCCTTTTTCCCTGCAAATATCAAAAGCTCTCTTCAGGTATGACGAATCAGCAACGGCACCTGTAGGATTGTTTGGGTAATTTAGAAAGATGCAGGAAAAATCATGCTCAGCAATGTAGTCAAGGTCAGGCTTGAACCCATTCTTGGCATTCAGCAGAGTATCAATAGGAACGTTATCATTAAGGATTGATGCAGCTTGCCTGTATACAGGGTAGCCTGGATTGGGGCAGACTATTTTTTCGCCCGGGTTCAATATCGCCCTTGTAAAATTTGCCAGCCCTTCTTTAGAGCCAATTAAGGAGCATACCTGTGTGTCAGGATTAATCCTAACATTGAATCTCTGCTCAAACCACTCTGCAACTGCATCCCTGAAAAACTTCTCCCCTTCACTTGATGAATAATTGTGCATGCCGGGCATCTTCAAAGCCTTCATCATAGCGTCAAGGACAAACTTTGGAGGAGGCAGATCAGGATCGCCAATACCAAAGGAAATAATTTCTTCTCCCCCACTCTGTTTTTCAGCTATAACCTTCTCCATCTCTGCAAAGGGGTATGGAGGGAGAGCGCTGAGCCTTCGTGAATAGTTCATTTAAGGAGCCTCGCAGGTATCTTCTGCCTAGTAATAAAGTCGGATACGGTTTCCCTTTCCCTGATAACCTCCGCATTCCCATCTTCGACCAGAACTTCTGCCGCTCTTGGTCTGCTGTTGTACTGGCTGCTCATAGCAAACCCATAAGCTCCAGCGTTAAGGATCGCAAGAACATCTCCTTCTCTAATTTCGGGCATCTCTCTATCCTCAGCAATGATATCTGTATTCTCGCATATCTGCCCGCAGATGTTTACTTTTTGATTTGCTTTCGAGTTTAATCTGTTAGCAACAAATACCTGATGGTATGCCTTGTAGAGTGCGGGTCTAAGAAGAGTATTCATCCCTACATCTGTCCCTACATAGGTTCTTGCTCCACGCTTTATGTGATGAACTCTAGCCAGCAATATGGTCGAGTCCCCTACGACGTACCTTCCTGGCTCTATCATCAGCTCGGGCTCTCCAAGATTATAGTCTTCAATCCCTCTTCTGAATGCTTGGCAGACTTCTCTGCCTACGGCCCTGATGTCAAGATCTTCTTCTCCCGGCTGATAGGATATGCCAAAGCCCCCTCCGACATTGAAAAAGTCGAATTCTATGCCAACTTTATTCTTGATCAGCCCTGCAATCTGAATCAGTTTCTCGGTGATCTCCCTAAAGTAGTCTACATCCATGACGCAGGAGCCTGTCATCATGTGTATGCCGAAGTTCTTCACTCCAGCCTTCTTGGCTGCAGAATAGCCTCTTACTGCATCTTCAACAGTAATGCCGAACTTTGTCTTTCCTCCTCCAAATACCAGACCAGAGTACTTGCCCTTTCCGACACCGGGGTTTATCCTGAACGAAATAGTTTCAGGAACTCCAAATTTCAGCAGTTTAGCAAGTGTATCTGCATCATCTAAATTGATTATTACCCCAGAGTCGTAAGCAAACCTTAGCTCGTCATTGCTGTTGTAATTTCCCGTGTAGCTTATGTCATGAGCGCTGAAACCTGCCATCTTGGCAAGTTGTATTTCCTCTGAGCAGGAAGCGTCCGCACCTGCACCTCCACTTCTGATTATTCTAAGCACTGAAAGGTTGTTGTTCGCTTTTATTGCATACTTCAGCTTGAAATTAGCATAATTAGGTTTGAATGCTTTGAATAGCCTTCTGATGTTGTCCCTTATTCTTCCTTCGTCAGTTACATAGAGAGGAGTGCCAAAGCGCTCCGCAAGTTCTATTGTATTTGCTCCGCCTATGTGCAGTATGCCTTTTGTGTTCTCCAGCGGTGCCTGTATCTTCCACAATTTGTTTTACACCCTAACTATTTGGGTTTTAAAACATCTTGCATGCTATAAATTCCGGGCTTCTGTACAGATGACAGCCATTTCGCAGCTAAGAGTGCTCCCTGAGCAAAGACACTCCTCGAGAAGGCTATGTGTTCTATCTTTATCATTTCGTACTGACCTGCAATGTTGATTTCGTGTATCCCAGGCACTCCTCCAAGACGCTGTGCAAGTATCTCTAACTCCCCCCTTCCCCTCTTGCCCGCAGCCCTTCTATCGAAGACTGTCTTGGAATACCCTCTGGCTCTGGAGATTATTTCACCGAGAGTCATCGCTGTGCCACTTGGGGAGTCTGCCTTGCCAGTGTGATGTGCTTCTACAATGCTTGCGTCGTATTCTGGAGGGAGGCTGGACGTCATCGATGCGATATTGAAGATGAAGTTCATGCCTATAGAGAAGTTTGACGCTATTAGTGCTGGCACATTGGCTATAGAGGCTCTCAGCTTGCTACTCTGCTCTGGCGTAAATCCTGTGGTTCCTATGACGATCTTCTTCCCTGCCTTCGCTATCTTTGGAGTATTCTCAGTTTCTGCTGCTGGATTTGTTACTGATATTACCACATCAGCATCCTTCACGGCATCTGCAATTGATGAGGAACTGTGGAGTGTGACATCCGAATCTAGTCCTATGCTATGCAGACTCCTGCCTACGTTTCTGTTGTTTACTGATGCTACAGCTCCTACGAGTTCGAAGTCGTTACTAATCTCTTTCACTATCGTGCTGCCGAAGCGTCCGGTAGCGCCCACTATGCAGAGCCTAATAGGATTCATAGTATAGTCCATCCATGTACTTTGCTTTGTAGAGCCTTTCCCCTAAATCGACATCGAAGAACTCCTCTATAGGTTCCAGAATCTCTGGGTGCTGCTCGTAGGTCTTCCGCGCTTGGCCAACTACGAACTCAATTGCTTTCTTTGTCATCCTTCCAAGCGGCTGCCTGCACGGCCCAGAAGGCATTCCGAGTATGTTCATCAGCGTCTTTGTAGCCAAAGGGTTCCTTGCCCTTACCTGAACTTCTCCAAATTTTGTCTGTTCCATGGTCTTGACCGTTATGCATCCAAATAGGGGACTAAGGTACTCGTGTAACTCCCTCGAATTGGAGTTTCCTGATATTCCAGCTTTTACAAGGTCTGCAGCAGCACTTGGCGTTATGTTCGAGGTTACAGAGATTACGCCAGATGCCCTAATCTCGTTATCCTGGATCATGGTCAGTGTTTTGTCATCATCGCCAGATAGAATTGTGAAGCCTTTGCCACAGAGCTTCCTAGTCATTCTCATATTTGCAATGTCTCCAGTGGCCTCTTTTACCGCATTCACATTCTTGAAATATGAGGAAAGTATGGCAAGGTCTTGCGGCAACAGTTGGGTTCCTGTTCTGCCTGGGATTACATACGGGATGATGTTCAGATTAGGGAACCTCCTAGCTATGGGCTCTATGTATTCTCTCCTAATTTCCAGTGAACTTGGGCCATTATAATATGGATCGACTAGAAGCACGGAGTCTATACCAATTTTTGCTGCAAAACTTGTGCCTTCCATGCATTCCTTGCTGCTATTGCTGCCTGTACCCGCAATCACCCTGCATTTGCTTGGCACATGTTCCTGGACAAATTCAATAGTTTTCTTATGCTCGTCCCAAGACAGTGTAGGGCTCTCTCCCGTAGTTCCTGTGACCACTATCCCCGTAATACCCTGCTCCACTTGGAACTCCGCTAGACGTTTTAGGCCTTCATAGTCTACTCTGCCATTCCTAGCAAACGGTGTGACGATTGCCGTATATGCTCCTTCGAACATCGTATATTCACTTCGATTACTATCACCATAGGGGTATAATAACTGCGTATATGAAAGTTTTGGTATGATAATCGTCTATTGGTTGGAGAGATTAGTCGACATGTTTAAAAGGCGTGTCTAAATCAAGGTCTTCGTCTATTCCTTTCCTGTTCTTCCTCACTAGCAGTAATGCGACTACTGCTACTGCTACAACTTCACCTAGTATAGCTACCGTCATCCATCTGTCTGTCGAAGAAAGCCTGTTTATGACCAGGGAAACTGTCTGTGGAGTAGAGTCGAGTAAAACTGTCTGCGTCTGGACTAGAACTCCGCTAACGGAAACGTCCAGAGTATATGTACCGCTTGGCAATAATAGGCTCTGGGTCCTTAAGAGGCTGCCTTCATATTGTTCATCATTCTTCCTAACCTTGAATGACGCTGCTATCACATTGCCTCCAAATTCGTCTGTCGCATCTATCTTAAGCTGTTGGAGCTTGGTAGTTACTTGTATGTCTTCAGGGAACCTTATAGTCGAACTAGAAGTGTTTGTATTGAAATCAGTAGCAGTAAAGTTGTTCACCTTGATTTTTGTTAGAGTTACTGTAAGGTCCGGCTTGGTGCTAAGCAAGTAAGTCGTCCCTCCCACGTTAGTCTTCGGCACATCAGGCTCTACGAATACTGTATATCCAGTAATAGGAGACTTGCCATCAGTTAGACTAATTCTGGAAACTGGAAGAACTATATTTTTCGACGCTACAGCAGTTGTTAAACCGTTTGTCGCAGTCGATGCAAATACTGCGAGGTTGATTGGCGGCTTGCCAGAAAGAGGAAGGCTTACTCCACTCTTCGAATCGGTAAAGTCCAGAATCGTAAAGTTATCGTCTTCGAGCACCAGTAGAGGAAGATATGCGTAAATCTTGACTTCGCCGTTCTGCTCTGCAAGGTAAATGTGCAAGTAGTTCAACCCGAGTCGCAGAGGCGTGTCTCCGTCGCTACCTATTCTTCCAGCTTGTGGAATCCCAATTTCTACAGCAAGGTCGCTATTAGCAGAGAGGTTACCAGAAACTACTGCAACGGTTCCGTTCTTGCTTATCGCTATGTTGGTACCTTGATTTGTGTACATTCTTGGGCTCTCGATCACGAAAAACGCCCTTGTGTTTGATGGATCTGTCAAGGGAGGCGGGCTGTACAGAATCTTGAGTGCAGTTCTGGGTTTTATCACATTATGGTATTTCACAGAGCCGTGGAAACCTTGAACATTGACTTCTTCTGATCCTGGTTTTACAAGTGCTATATGCCTTACTGGTGTCTTAGCGGAACTCTTTGGGACTATTTCTATTCCTAATGGGTTGACTGATACGCTGGCATCCATGTCGTTCAGCCGCTCTTCCCCAATAAATACAATGTTGGCCTTCTCAGACCTACTTCCAGCTGTGACAGTCAGTTCAAAGTCTTGCGTGTTTCCGCAACAGGATAATGCTGGAATTGTCAACTGCAGATCGTTACCTTGCCTGACTTGCTGTACTCTTGATTGCTGGCCTTTAGGACCAAAAGAAACACTAACATCCTGTTTTGCGACTACCCATAAAGACTCGTCAGCATGAACTGCTAGTGTCGTGCCTTGAAGCGGTATATTAGCCAGTCCCTTTTCAAATCCCAGCATCGCTATACCTTCGGTTACAGGTCTTGGCTGTTGCTGAGGAGCTTGCACACCAGGTGCTTGAGCAGCAATCAAGGGACTAGAGATTAGGAAGAGCAGTGCAAGCAAAAGATAGGCGATCTTCATTCTTCCTTCTCCTGTGTTAACCTGAGTATAATCAAGAACACTATCCCTATGCCCAGTGCAGGAACAATTGTTACAAGATACGGAAGAAATTGTATCGCTATTGAAGCTCCTAGCACTGGTAACATCAATATCGCTCCACCAAATGTCAGTAGTGCCACTGCAGGTCTGAGTGATGTCACCATTTTAGCTTCTGCTGAAGGATTTTCCTTTACTTCCGTGTACCGTACCTGTGCTGCAAGGGCTGAGAAAGTTATCGACGGTATCGCTATCGTCATTGCCATTCTAACGTAGCCTGACAAAGGAAGCTGCTCAGTGCTTCCTACGTACCCTAGCAGAGTTAGCCCTCCAGAAATATGGTCGAATGCCCTGATAAGATTGAAATTCTCCTTCAGAGCCTGACCCTCGAAAGATCCTGCGTAGGTTATCAATGCGAGCATGTAGCCGAGGACGAAGAAGATTATTTTCTGCGTCACGCTTAACCTCTTCCCGAGCACTATTTGATATATCGATGCGATGACCCCGAAGAACAGGTATGCCAAAAGGACTCCCACGAAATCCGAGGCGTTGTTCGTAAGAAATACCGTCACAGTTGGGTAAATTATAGGTGCGTTCAGGACAGCGCTCTCAGCGAGCAGCTCTGTTGAAGGGCCCAATCTCTGGAAGTAGGCTCTTCCCCAGAGGAAGATGTATAGCAGTAGCATGGCAATTGTGAATATAAATGGGAATGAAGGTGCAAAGCCCGACATGCTTGTTGCAACAGTAGGGTTCGCGATCATGATCAGTATCGGTATCGTTGCCAGTGCCGAAACGTATGTTCTAAGCTCTCGCAATTGCTGCATATGACCATCTCTCCAATGCTTCTATAGTCTGTCTTACTGTACTTGCAGTTGTAAGCACCAAAGGTACGCCAGCATTCTTTGCAGATTTCTGAATCTGCTCAGCTCTAGTCTTGTTTGCTTCATTATGAACCATTACAACTATCAGGTCTTTATTCAGGGCAAGTCTGGGTATGTATGAGTCAAGCAAAAGGTCGTCAGTTCTCCCGAGCACTAGAACGAGCTTCCTGCCGTATTCTGCTGGAAGCTGCTGAACGGTCTTGGTTAGGTTCGTTACGATGAATTTGTCGAGCGCCGGCTGGACCTGAGCAAGATGACGCAAAAGTAAATCTATGTGCACATCTCCTCGGTCAGGCTTTACTAGAGTCCTCAGTTTATTGTCGAAGACCAGAAGGCCTGTATCTGTCCCTCTTCGCACAAAGTTATAGCACAACGAGGCTGCTATATCTGCCCCAACATCAAGGCTCGTATCCTCCCCGTTCTGCGCTCCCATATCCTTGCCACTGTCAAGTACTATCGTTATGGCTGAACCCACTTCTCCAGCCATGATCTTGGTCTTGGGTTTATGATCTGGAGACTTTGCCATCGCCTTCCAAGAAATTACCTTGTAATCGTCGCCAGCTTGATAGTCTCTTATGCCCCAGATTTCGCTACTTCTGCCTCTCTTGTTAGGCGCAACGACTCCAATGATTCCTGCGCCTAGTGATTCTGTGGCCGTTGTAAACGGGTAGATGTGGGGAAGGATAAGAATTTCCTGCTCATCATCAAAGATGAATGTCTTCCCAGAAATTAGGAGCCAGTCCATTATGGTAACTTTTGTTCTGGAGAGTTTGTGCAAGCCTCTCTTTGTCACCTTGAATGTCTTTACAAGATTGTAATCCTGTCTGGGGTTAAAGACGACTATACCTGTGTTGATATCGAGGTTTAGAGTCTTACAAGAGAACTCGACCTTCGAGTTCGCTGGGAATGACCCTTCATATCTGATCTTCAGACTCGTTGTAAGCTCGGCTGGAGGTATGACTTGCGTCTTATCAATTTCGCGCTTAACGGTGAATTTGTTAAACGGCTTTAATACTCTGAAGAGTATTATGTTTAGAGAAACGCTCAGAAAGACGCTTAGGGCTGCAAGCGTCGTATCCGTAAGAAATGTTAGACTAGTGATTAGCAATAGTAGAAACAGATTCAGTATGAGCCTGTTGTACCCCCTCATTTGAGATCAGATCGGAACCGCTACCTGATCCATCGCCTGCATCAGAATGTTCTTCATGAATTGTATTCCGAGACCCTCTCTCGCCTCTGGTGAATCGAACAATACATCTTGAGCTAGCGTTATTCTATGATTCAAAACATCAAACGCAACGGCCTTTACGTCGTCAGGAATTACATACTTTCTGCCCTCTGTGACAGCTGCGTAACCCTTTGCTGCGTATAGCAGAGCTACTGAAGCTCTTGGGCTTGCACCCAATACCACTTTGGGTACTTGGTTCGTGCCTCTCACAAAATCTGCAATATATTCGAGTATTTCATCCTTGGCTTTCACCTGAGAATGTATAACATCTCTTGCAGCCAGAAGCGCCTCTTTGCTCACGGCTGGCTTAATATCCATCTCTTTTGCAGACTTTCTTTTGATTATTTCGATCTCTCCAGATTCGTCAGGATAAGCCATTATGAGCCTGAACAGAAATCTGTCCAGCTGAGCTTCGGGAAGTGGAAATGTACCCTCAAATTCGAGGGCGTTCTTGGTTGCAATTACCGCAAATGGTTCGTCCAGTTTCGTGGTCATTCCATCGACGCTGACTTGTTTTTCTTGCATGCACTCCAGCAGAGCAGCTTGTGTCTTTGGAGGGGCTCTGTTTATTTCATCCATCAGTACTACATTTGCAAATATCGGCCCTGGCCTGAACTCGAACTCCATAGATTTGGGGTTGTATATCCTAGTGCCTGTAATGTCTGATGGCATCAAGTCTGAAGTACTTTGGATTCTCCTTACCGAGAGACCGAGAGAGTTCGCAAAGACTGTAGATAGCAAGGTCTTTGCAGTTCCAGGTAGTCCTTCTATCAGGACATGGCCTCCAACTAGTGCTGCAATGGTCAATGATCTAGTGACATCGGTGAAGCCTACTACATGTTTCTGTACTTCCTCGTTGATTGCATCAGCGATTTGCTTTACGTCTCTTGTGTCCTTTGCTGATTCTATCAATCTTTTACACCTTTATCGATTCAATAGAGGAACTCAACATGCTCTTGAGCTGTTGGATACCACTTATGTCCTTCTCCTCTGGCGAATACATCGCTTCCTGCTTTAGCACTATTCTATGATTCAGAACATCAAAGGCAACAGCTTTTACGTCTTCTATGGTTACGTAATCCCTACCTCCAAACAATGCTGCATAGCCTTTTGCTGCATTAAGAAGTGCTACTGAAGCAGTCGGGCTGGCTCCGAGGACTACCTGTGGGAACCCTCTGGTTTTGCGAACAACCTTCACCATATAGTCGAGTACTTCGTCGCTCATCTTGACATCTGAGCGTATCACATTGGCTGCTGAAATTAATGCAGATGCTTTCACAACTGCCTGAACCTTCTGTTTCTTGCCAAGTTTCCTTCTTAGCATTTCAACCTCCTCCTTCTTCTCCCGATAGTCAAGCAGAAGCCTGAACATGAACCTGTCCAGCTGAACTGCAGAAAGCGGGAAAGTGCCTTCAGTTTCTATAGGATTCTTGGTCGCAATCACCATGAACGGTTGCTGCAGCCTTGAAGTTATCCCATCTACTGTAACCTGAGTTTCTTGCATGCACTCCAGCAGAGCAGCTTGTGTCTTTGGAGGGGCTCTGTTTATTTCATCCATCAGTACTACATTTGCAAATATCGGCCCTGGCCTGAACTCGAACTCCATAGATTTGGGGTTATAAATTCTCGTTCCCGTTATATCTGCAGGCATCATATCAGGAGTTGCCTGAATTCTTCTCATGGACAGACCTAGAGACTCTGCAAAGATTGTAGCAAGGGAAGTCTTTGCAGTTCCCGGCACACCTTCAAGGAGAACATGGCCTCCAACCAGCAGTGCAGTTATTAGAGAATGCGTGTTGTTTTCAACGCCTACCAGATATTTGCTGACTTCACCCACGACTTCATCTGCAATCTGCTTGATTTCTGCAATTGTTTTTATCGAATCGATCGTCTTGATCACCTAAGAGGTTACAGCATTAACTGTCTGCTCTATTATACCCCTTACTCGAACTAGACCGTATTCTTCTGACGGCGTAGATGGCCCTTCCTGCCTAAGCATCAATCTATGATTCAGTGTATCAAACACCACCGCCTTTACATCGTCCCTGATAACATAATCTCTCCCACCCACAGTAGCTGCGTAGCCCTTTGACGCCATCAATAGCGAAACTGCTGCAGTTGCGCTGGCTCCTAGAACTGCTTGGGGTAATTTTCTTGTAGACCTTACTAGCTCAGTAATTTGATCAAGAATATCATCACTGACCTTGACCTTCTCCTGTATCAATTCCCTTGCAGATATCAAAGCGGATGCCTTGACTAGAGGTTTCACGTTAACTACTTCTCCTCTGTCATTTTTCCTCTTCAGGACTTCTACCCATGCCCCTCTCGGAGGATAGTTCATTATCAACCTTGACATGAACCTGTCCAGTTGGGCAACGGGCATCTGATACGTCCCCGCAAATTCTATAGGATTCTTGGTCGCAATCACCATGAACGGTTGCTGCAGCCTTGAAGTTATCCCATCTACTGTAACCTGAGTTTCTTGCATGCACTCCAGCAGAGCAGCTTGTGTCTTTGGAGGGGCTCTGTTTATTTCATCCATCAGTACTACATTTGCAAATATCGGCCCTGGCCTGAACTCGAACTCCATAGATTTGGGGTTGAAGATGTGGGAGCCTGTGATATCTGCGGGCATAAGGTCTGGCGTTGATTGAATTCTCTTGAAGGTGAGGCTTAAAGAATCTGAAAATAACTTTGCGAGGTAAGTCTTTGCAGTTCCCGGCACACCTTCAAGGAGAACATGGCCTCCTGTTAATAGAGCAATAATCAAAGATTTTGTGATCCCCTCCCAGCCCACTACATATGAGCCAACTTGGCTCTCTATAGCCTCGGTGATCTTCTTAATCTCGGAAATAGATCTAATATCTTCTATCAAACTTTCACCCTGCTTTTGACTACCTGAAGCATCGGAGCCACTGTCAACCACCTTGAATAGTTACTAAAATCGTTATTCGTCAACGGCGATCCTCCGTATATGTGGGATTCGATCGATGTAAGAATTGGTGTGAGAGCTTTCTGTTGCTCGGGGAACTTCGCAGAAAGGTATGAAACCATCTCGCGGGTCGTGCTGGCGCTTTTGTACTTAAACCCAGCAGTAACTGCGACCTTTTTGATGCTCTCTATTATTCGCATTATTTTCATGTCGTATTTTGCCAGAGGTCCTTGTAACTGCTTTTTCTTGAAGGGATTTATCTTAAAGGTTACAGCTTCAGCAATAAGCGTTGCTGTTAGACCTCCAAGCAAGTAGATGCTCAATGGTTTGAATAGCAGTGTTAGTTCGCTAAGAAGGTCTGCCATGGTCTTAACCCTGCTTGGGAGCCTCATCAGGCTTGAATTCAGCATCGGTGTAAGAAAGTCTCAAGGCTAGATTCAAAGTTTCATTGGCCTGCGACCAAGGAATGTAAACGCCTCCAGGTACTCCTAGAATATTGTCCCAGTCTGCCGCAGGCTCCAGTACTGCCTTGACATCGCATGAAGCCCCTCCTCCCTCATATTCTGGAAGTTCTTGGTTAGCTTGTTCTATCTTGCACTTTATCGACTGCGCCTTCTTGCCGTCTATAAATGCATCAACCAGAGTTACTTGCTTGCTCATGTTGTTCTTGAATTTCACAAGGACGTAATCTGAGGGTGCCACCTGCCAGTCCTTTGTCAGCGAAAGAACTTTAATGCTCTCCGGGATTCTATCAATTTCATATTTTGTAATTGTAAGCGTCGAATTCTTTGTTACTATAATATTGTAAACTCCTGTATCTCCGTATTTAACAACATATAAGCCTCTTTCAAGTCTGACCCGCGCCAAACCGCTATTGTTTGTCCTAACCTCAGCAGTGACCCCAGGTACTTGACCTTGCTCTCCAACTGCAAAGAACTGTACGGGTACGTCTGGTGCTGGAGCTATGCGAGGAGAACCAACTAGAGGATTGGTTTTGGTTATAGCTACTATTGAAATTACGTTGGCTGGGAGAGGCGGTGGCGGGGCGGGTTTTGGGTCTGGATAAACTAGAACTACGGCTCCACCTACTATGACCGCTAGTGCGAAAAGGGCGAGCTGATATGCGGTTGACCGCTTTGTGTCAGATGTTGTAGAGGTCATTCGTTACAGCCTATTTTGGGGATAAGGCAACGCATATAATTACCATGTTAATGAACTTTCGCATTTCCTGCTAGAATAACATTAATTTTCAATTTTTGATCAGTTCTTTAATCTTTTTGAAGATTTCAGTCCACGTTTCCCAAGTAAGTATCTTGGTTCGTGTGTTCTGCCTGCTAGGATGGTACGATGCAATTAGAATTGGAAACGTTTTGTATTTGTACAAAAAGCCGTGCTTGAACATGGGCTTTTCAGATAGACCCAGATACTTAACGTAAGCGTCTAATGCTATCTTGCCAAGAGTCAAAACCACTTTTACATTTTTCAAAATCTGCAGCTCTTGCTTCAAATAGTGAGAACAGTTTTCGATCTCCTCACTTACTGGTTTGTTGTCTGGAGGAACGCACCTTGCTACTGCAGTTATGTAAGCTCCTTCCAGCTTCAGGCCATCGTCTTTTGTAATACTGTATGGCTTATTCGCAAGACCAATTTCGTTTAGAGCCTTGGCCAGCCAGTTGCCCGAATCGTCGCCAGTGAACATCCTGCCTGTCCTATTGCCCCCGTGCGCTGCTGGTGCCAGTCCTACAATGAGCAGTCTTGCCCTAGGGTCTCCAAAACCCGGGAGAGGTCTGCCCCAGTAGTCCCAATTAAGAAACCTTCTAACCTTCTTTTCCGCTACTTGTTTTCTGTAAGATACAAGCCTAGGGCAAGCTTCGCATCCAATAATCTCCTTGTTCAGCAATTTCAGTTTGTTTTCTGCTGTTTTCAGTTCCGTTTACTCTATCCCTCTGGCTTCAAGATACTTTTCTACGTCTAATGCTGCCTCGCATCCGTAACCTGCAGCAGTTATCGCCTGCTTGTAGCGGTAGTCGTGAACATCCCCGGCAACAAAGACTCCATCGACATTAGTCTGCGACCATTTCTTTCTGACGACATAGCCCTTCTGATCCAACTCGATTTGTCCCTTGAGGAACTCTGTATTGGGTTTGTGGCCTATCGCCAAGAACATTCCTTGGCACTGTATGGTTGAGGCCTTTCCATCAACAGCATTCTGCACTACTACCCCCTCTAACTTGTCATTGCCTAGGACATTGATTACGGTACTGTTCCAAATGAACGAAATCTTAGGGTTTGCAAATGCCCTGTCCTGCATTATCTTGCTGGCCTTCAGCTTGTCTCGCCTATGAACCACCGTAACTTTGCTGGCAAATTTCGTCAGGTATGTGGACTCCTCCATTGCTGAGTCTCCTCCTCCAATTACTACGACTTCCTTGTCCTTGAAGAAGAAAGCGTCGCATGTGGCACACGAAGAAACTCCCCTTCCGATAAGCCTCTTTTCGGACTCCAGACCCAGCCATTGTGCAGAAGCTCCTGTAGCAAGTATAATGGTGTGTGACTCGATGATCCTACCCCCAACGTAAACCTTCTTTATTCCATTTGTCAGCTCAACTTTTGAAACGTCGTCATCGATGAATTCTGCCCCAAAACGCTCCGCCTGCTTCCTCATCTGATCCATTAGTTGCGGGCCCATTATTCCTTCGATGAAGCCCGGAAAGTTTTCTACAGTAGTTGTTAGCATCAGCTGACCGCCCCACTGGAAACCCGTAATAACTATGGGTTGCAATTTGGCTCTTGCCGCATAGACCGCAGCAGTGAGACCTGCAGGCCCTGAACCAATAATCACTAGTTTTGCTGTCATTACTCGAAAGCTTGTTTTTGAGTTTCTATTAAGCTTAGGGCTACTGATCCAGTCTTTTGGATGCTTTTGCCTGTATGATGGCCTTGCCGCCAGTTCTGCTCGCCAATCTAGCACCGCAGGATTTGCAATTCATGTCGGTAGTAGAATGCGAGAATATCGCTTGCTCATTGCCGCATGCTGGACACTGAACCAGTACAAACATGCTCTTCGGCTGTGGTATCAATACTCTTTCCTTTTGCACGAATTTCCTACCTTCTGGTGGTTTTTAACTCTTCACTATTTCTTGCTTGAATGACCTTATTCAAGTCTAGCAAGGAGTCTATGATGGTCTCGGCCCCGGCTCTGCTGAACTCTTCCCCCGTTGCGCCAGTATAGGCAAAAGCTATGAATGCTATGCCGGCATTTCTTGAGGTTTCGAGATCTCTTAGTGTGTCTCCAATGTAAATCACCTCTTTTGGTGGAAAACCAAGCCTTTTGCATGTAAGCAATAATGGTTCGGGATCGGGCTTCTGCTTTACCGTGTCCTCAGGAGTTACAATTGCGTCAAAATAATTAAGGTAATCTTTCAGCTGGTCATTTAACGAAGCTAGCCTTTTAGATGTCACTATAGCTTTCTTCAGTTTGATTAGTTTCAGAGCAGTTTCGGCATTGGGCACTAATTTCAGGCTAGAGTGAGTCACCTTGTTAACTTCGTCATAGATTTTCCTAGCTTCTGGATTCTCTCCAAAAATTATTCGGAGGTTTATGCTAGAAGGTTGACCGAGGAGTTTCCTGATCTCGTTATCTGCGGGTACTCTTACGCCTAGCCTCCTTGCAGTCTCTTGGAAGTTTGTAAAAATTGCTCGAGTCGAATCGAGTATGACGCCATCTACGTCAAATATTACTGCGCGTATCATCTTTCAGCTTATGCTACTATTTCGGCCTTCCTAAGCCTTATACCATATCGCATTATTTCGTAGCCGCATTCTGCGCATTTTAGTCTAAGGGTCTGCTTTTTAGTGGTCTTAGCAGTCCTGACTAGTTCGGGGAACTTTTGCCCTCCATATCCCTTGCGATCTTCCTCGTGCCTTCTTGCTCCTAGCGCCGAAGTACGTTCCTTGCCTTTTTTGTAAAGTGCGACAGTATGCACCGTGTGCCTTTTATCCTTCGGGCAGTACGTCCGAATCTCCTTTGGAATCTTCATTGCAGAAACCTTTTCCTATCTGCAGAATCTTACCATATATGAATGTTATCAGGTTCTTCAGTATCGAGTTCCTTAGTTTGCTCACTCCGCACCATCAGGTAATCAGATCAGAGAAAACCGATCTCTCATGCTAAACCCCCCGTCTATTGAAACTAGTTAGAGGGTAGTCGTTGGGGCGATCTGTTATTTTGACGCTCTTTTAGCGATTAGTCCAGCTATAACCCCACCCGCGATCCCAGAATCTATGTTGACAGTTGCAATGCCAAGCGAGCAAGCCTGCAGCATTGACTGCAACGCTGCCATCCCTCTATCCCCAAAACCATAACCCACAGAAGTTGGGACGCCTATTACTGGAATATCGACAAGGCCAGCTATTATGGTGGGCATGGCACCCTCCCTACCAGCAACTGCAACTATCACAGCAACATCCTCCTCTATCATCATTTTGATGGAAGGGAATAGCCTGTGTATCCCTGCAACGCCAACATCATAGGTGCATACTGCTTTGCAGCCCATCTCCTCCAAAACGACTTTAGCCTCCTCCGCAACAGCCATGTCGGAAGTTCCAGCAGTTATTATGCCGACTATGCCATTAGATTCTTTTTTCTTGGCGCCCTTCCTCAATATTATTGTCCTTGCAAGATCATTCTTTTCTATTGAAACGCCTCTAGGCAGATTTTTTCTTATCAATTTATCATCTTGATCGCTGACTCTGCTGATTATCACACTACCGTTTCTGGCTAGAGCCTTGATGGCTATCTTTGCCGTATGCTCTGGCAGTTTTCCATCAGCAAGTATTATCTCTGGAACACCTTTCCTGAGATGCCTCGAAACGTCTATCTTTGCAAAGTTTTCTACTTCTTCGACAGCGTTTAGCTTGAGCAGCCTCTCTGCTTCTGAAACGGAAATTTCCTTCTTGGCAAATCTTTCCAGAATGTCCCTGATCTGCATGTTCACGATCTATTTCCGAATGGTCCTGTTCATGCTTCCAGTAGAATATCCAGCAAGATCAATCGTCACATAGGTAAACCCAAGAGCCTTTAGTTCTGTATCAATCTTGGCAGTTATCTTACTGTCAAACAGTTTGGCCATTTCTTCCCTTGCAACTTCTATCCTTGCAATCTCCCCATGGTTCCTAATTCTAAGCTGCCTGACGCCCGTAATCTGCTTTACGAACTTCTCCGCCTTCTCTACCTTTGAAAGACCGCTCAATGTTATCATCTGGCCATAGGCAAACCTTGAAGATAAACAGGCCATAGAAGGCTTGTCGGCAGTAGGAAGTCCAAGGTTTCTTGACAGTTCCCTGATAGCTTCCTTTCTGAATCCAAGTTCAGCAAAAGGCCTCCTTATCCCCTCGTCAACTTCCGCACGAGCTCCAGGCCTGTGGCCCTTTAAGTCATCAGAGTTGGTTCCATCCACGATGGTCGCGATGCCAAGTTCTACAGCCAAGGATTTGAGCTCGACAAAGAGCTCCTTCTTGCAGTAGTAGCACCTGTCGGGAAGGTTCTTTGCATAGTCTGGATTTTCAAGCTCATGCGTCTTGATTACAAGATGCCTTATTCCAATTTTGTGCGCGAGCTCTTTTGCCTCCTCCAGCTCCTCTCTGGGCAAGCTCGGGGAATCTGCCGTAACAGCAACTGTTTTGTCCTTCAGTGTAAGATGCGCTACTTTAGCGAGTAACGTGCTATCGACTCCTCCAGAAAAGGCTACAATCACAGAGTCCTTGTCGGAGAACCAGTCCAGCAGCTCATCAAGTCTTAGAGACAGAGCACTTTGCATTTTGTACCGATTGGAATGGAATATAGTTAAGGCTTCTTATTTGCAGTCTATAATTCTGGACTCCGTAACTATCTTACTAACTCTGACATCCGATTCTGCGGAGGGAATCTTATCGACTATCTGAAAGTCAAAAGCCAGAGCCACTATTGACGTATTTCTAGCCTTCTTGAGAAACCTGTCGTAATAGCCTCTTCCGAAACCGATTCTATTACCAGAGACATCAAATGCTATGCCTGGCAGAATGATAAGCTCAATCTGTTCTGGCTCGACCTTCTCTCCTGTTGGCTCCAATATGCCAAACGCTCCTTCATCCAAATCTTCAACATTCTTAATGTCAAAGAACTCCAGACGATCGTCAACGACTTTCGGAAGGCAGAGTTTCTTTTTTTGCGCAAGCGAACCCTCTATCATATAGGCAGTAGCAACTTCTCCCTCTTTTGCAATGGAAGCGTAAAACGCTATGGTTCTAGCCCTGCGGTATTCTGGCAATGATGACAGCGACTTCCAAATTGCTCTGCTCTTTCTTATTATGGAAGCAGGACTCTGCTTCCTCCTTAACTCTCTTACAAGGTTCCTGATTTCGCTCTTTGACAAATATTCTTTCAAAGTTTTGGCTTCTTATATCGTCTGCTCTTAGGTGTGAACTCCCCTTGGAGGAGCTTTTCTTGCCATGGCATTAAGGAACGGATCGTTTTGACTTGCAAGGTTTGCCAAGTGCCTTGCGATATCGGATGCGGTGATTATTCCCTCCAGCTTCCCGTCTTTTATGACTGCGAGCCTTCTGAGCTTGTTGCTGGACATCGTCCTAGCAGCTTCACTGAGCAAAGCGTCTGGATCAATGGAGATTAGAGGGACGGACATACACGCTCCAGCAGTAACGTCATTGCTTGAAGAGGCAAGAACTTTTCTCACCAAGTCCCTTCAAGTCCCTTTCAGTTATAATACCAACAACTTTTTCTTCGTGAGTAACCAGAACTGCAGCAACATCATTCTCTATCATGGTCTTTGCAATATCTGCAGCCTTGGCATTAATATCAACCGTAACAGCTCCTTTCCTTGCTATGTCCTTGACCCTTGCCAAAACGACTTCCCTTGCTCAAAACCGCTTATTAAGCCTCTTCAGCCTTTCCTATCACGATAAGCGTAATATCAAGCAATTTTTGAGGGTTGATAGCCATGATAGAAGAGAGGCTAAAGAGTAAGGGCATAGAATTGCCAGAGCCGCCTAAACCTGCGGGAGCTTATGTTCCAGCAGTGAAGGTGCAGAACTTTGTCTTTGTTGCTGGACAATTACCTTTTGTCAAGGGCGTTCTGAAATACAAAGGGAAGCTTGGTAGAGAAACCAATCTTGAGGAGGGCTATCAGGCCGCAAGGATATGTGCTTTGAACGCTCTTAGCGTATTGAAAAGTGAGCTTGGAACTCTCGACAGAGTTAGCAGAATTGTGAGAGTTGCAGGTTTCGTGAATAGTGCAGAGGACTTTACTGACCAGCCCAAAGTCATTAATGGGGCTTCAGACCTTCTTGCAGAAGCATTTGGGGATGCAGGGAAGCATGTAAGAATCGCTGTAGGAACCAACACTCTACCTCTCGGGGCTGCGGTAGAAGTCGAAATCCTGGCCGAGATAAAGGGTTAGTTTCGTTGAAGATAGAATTAATTGTCATCAAGGTTAAGCGGCAGCAGCCAAGTTTCGATATCCATGCAACCATTCTTAATTCTATCAAGAAGAATGGGCAGGACCTTAAGGCTGGGGACATTCTGATAATTTCAAGCAAGTTTGTTTCAATGTCAGAGAACAGAATAGTCGATCTCGCGAATATCAAGGTGAAAAAAGAGGGTAAAGAACTTGCAGAATCCCTTAGCATGGATCCTTCTCTTGCCCAGCTCGTTGTGGACGAAGCCGATACGATATTTTCTGGCGTGCAGGGTTTCGCACTGGCCATCAAGAACGGTGTCATAGTTCCAAATGCAGGTATAGATAGATCAAATGTTTTTCACGGCCACGCAATTTTGTATCCTAAGAACCCTTACTTCTCAGCAGCAAAAATCAGAAAGAAGATTCTGGAAAAGACGGGCAAAAAGATCGGCATAGTTCTGAGCGACAGCAGACTGATGCCTACTCGCATAGGCACTACTGGAGTAGCGTTGGCAGTATCAGGGTTCGATCCTGTCAAAGATGAGCGGGGAAGGAAAGACCTCTTTGGAAATGTGTTAAGGGTTACACAGAGGGCACTTGCTGATGATCTATGCTCTGCAGCCCAGCTGCTAATGGGTGAAGCAGATGAAGGTATGCCTATTGTAATTGCCAGAAATACAGGCATCAAAATAACAGATAAAGCTAAACCGAAAACCACTGCAGTGCCATTTAGTGAGTGCATTTACATAGCTGGGCTGAGCAACCAGAACCTGATTGAAAGGATGAAGAGAATTAAGAGCCAACCCTGATTATTTCTATCAAAAAGTCACTTTGAGAAAGTCTTGAGCCGCAGTTCTTGCACTTCCCTGTGTTAGGCTTCAGAACCTCTCTCACATAGCGAAGGTTATAACCTGCATAAATCAGAGAGTTGCAGGAATTGCAGATTATCTCGAAGGTCAATGACGTGCAATACGCAAAAAATCTAGGTTAGATATAAATTATTACCCTTAAAATAGTCCGGATTCGACGATCTACCAATAATTACCATGTTATATTATAACTACCCCACCTCTAAAGTCCGGACAAGATTTATACTACCGGTCTGACGCTAAACAATTAACCGGTCTTTGTTAGTAGATAAAATGATAACCGGGCTCTATGCACCAAATGTAACAGACCATATGGCTAATCCGGCGTTAGTTTCTACCTTAATTTCATGCTTGCCGAATGGAATTTTTGCATTTACTAGCGAATAAAGCCGTGGAGGACCATCAATCTTCACATAGGAACTTCCATTTTGATCAAACTTTAGATCTTGTCCTGCAGACTCTTTGGGAACCGTATTGCCATCAAGCAGAACTTTTGCCGTGAACTTCTGACCTGATGGAGAGCCGATGACTGGGGAAGCAGTCCTTCCCGAATAAGCAATCACAAAAGAGCCCATCTTGCCTGCATGCAACATATGATCGACATTGGTCGTCCATTCTCCATCAAGGTATATCCCGTCGGTGCGATGGTTTCCCTCGTCCTTGTATGTCGCTTTTCTCCCTGCGATGTTCGGTGCGTCTGTATTGATGACATCTCTAACTGCATAAAGTTCCCTCGTCATCCCTGCAACTGCACCGCCTAGATCAACATTCACGTACTTGTTTTCAGGCTCAATGGGTATGGAGATCTTTGCGCCACTCTCGGCAAGAAGTTTCTGTATCTGTCTTTCAGTCTCCTCGTAACCTCCTTCTCCTATATGGTCGTACCGCAGGTTTCCCTTTGCATCAAAAAGATACTTGTGGGGCCAGAACCTGTTGCCAAACCCCGAAAATGTTAGATGATCATTGTCCAAGGCTATGGGATATTTTATGCCGAATTTCTGCACGGCATCTTTGACATTGTCGAGTTTCTTTTCAAATGCAAATTCTGGGGAATGAACTCCGACTATCACAAGGCCATGTTCAGAATACTTGTCATTCCAAGCAACTATGTACGGGAGAGTCCGTATGCAGTTTATGCAACTGTAAGTCCAGAAGTCTACCAGCACAACTTTTCCTCTGAGCGACTGCATCGTCAATGGCTCAGAGTTTATCCAGTTCGATATCCCTACAAATTCGAAACCTCCAGAAACTATTGGAGTCCCGGAAAGGTTTTGAAGATAGATGATGCTGGATACTACTGTTATCAATACCAGAACAAATGCGACAGTTCTGATCTTTGAGTTCATAATCTCACAGGAAGAGGCTTAGAAGTCTACCAAAATTGTTCGTGAAGACTATCACGCCTAGAGCTATAAGGATGATGCCTGAGACTACGTTGATCAAAGACAATCTCTTGTTAAGTTTCTTGATTATTTTCGAGAACCTTGACGTAAATAAGCCGAGCAGGAGAAATGGAACCGCAAGCCCGATCGAGAATACTGTGAGTAACGTGGCACCTTCAGCTACGGTAGATGAGCTGCTGGCAAGGACCAGAACACTTGCAAGTATGGAACCGACACAGGGCGTCCAGCCGACACCAAACGATGCACCTATTAGTGCTGAACTAAAGTAGCCACTGCCTCCTGATACGGAAAATAACCTTCTCTGCCTCTCCAGCATGGGTACGGAAGGAAGAACCCTCAGAGTGTACATGCCGAAGCCAATTATTATGGCGCCTCCAATTCTGGAGAGCCATATTTGAAAGTTGCCAAGTTGTTGGCCTACAAACGCAAGTGCAGAGCCCATGAGGATAAATATCGACGCGAAGCCCAGAACGAAGAGTAACGCATGAAAGAAAACACTCCTCTGGATTTTCGAATTTTCTGCTTTTTCAAGGTCTACAAGTGTAACACCTGCTAGATGGCCCAGATATGCTGGTAGCATAGGCAGTATGCAGGGCGAAAAGAACGAGAGAACACCTGCACTACCAGTAATTACTAAGGTAAGGGGATCGGCCATCTGAAAAGAACACTATTTTCTAATAGAAAAACCATTACCCAAATCCATTACACTGCCGTTTTTTGCAGATATTGCACAATACCATAGCTAGGATGTAAGAAAGACAATACACCTCTCAGAAATGGGCAAAAAATGTATTACAATTTCATTAGACCACATCAAACTCTAAAGGGACAAACACTAGCTCAGAAAGCGGGAATTATAATCGTAGGCCAGAAGCAGAAATGGATGAGTCTGCTTAAAGAAGCCTTAGAAAGTACGAAACGAGCCTAAAACCGTAGATACCTTCTTTAATAGAGTTCTTCAAAAAGGATTCATGGGTCTAATTTTGGAGGGGTTTCTACAACTTGGAGTATCCCAAGGCGTGGGCGACAGTCCATTTTATTTGACGATACCCAAAGAGAAGCTTTCCATTCCATATCAGATGCAAACGCTATTAAACGTCACAGTGCTTGGGAATCTGATAGATGTAAAAGTCCTAGAGGAGGGCCGAGACAGCAGAGGATACAAAGGCAATATCGCTGATTGTTGGGAAAGAACTGCAGTTTCATCTCTCCACCTTATTTGTGGGGAGTTATGATCATCTTTACTTCAAAGAAACTTCTTGGAATATCCTCAGAGATGCAGGAATAATCACAAATGAATACATGTTGCAAGTGAACCTTTCTAAAATAAAATCGCTAAATAAACCTGCCATAGAAATTTATCCCGTTAGAGATGTTAGATGAGTTTAGATTTAGACGAAGTAAGAAAAAGGAAAAAATTGGCGGATTACTACTATGACAACTATGTGAAACACTACCAAAAGGGCGATTTATCCAAGGCATCCGAATTTTTGTGGGGTTCAATAAACAATCTTACCTATTGTATGGGTCTCCTAGATAATCAAAGACTTAGCACGCACGACAAGATAAGAGGTCACCTGCAAACCCTTGCAGCAACCAGACAAGACAAAGAAATATCCGATGGATTAGTCGTGGCTGAAACAATCCATTCCAACTTTTTCCACAATTTCATGTCCAAAGATGTCTTCGACCACCAAAGAAAAATTGTGGAGGGACTTGTAGAGAAGTTGGGAATGATATTACTTCAACGATTGGAACCCCAAGGTATTACCAACCAAAATGCAACACCCAAAGACAACACCCAATAATGCAACAGTGTACAATTCCGCACATTTATGTTAATTAGACTTCTATCAGTTCTTTTGGAGCAGTTGTAAGCACTTCAGCTTTATTCTTTCTTACTACTATGTCATCCTCAATCCTTACTCCTCCAAAGCCTGGTAAGTATATCCCCGGCTCTATGGTGAAGACCATGTTCTCCTCTATAGCGCCGTCAAATGCGGGATGGATTACAGCACCGTCGTGAACTGCCAGACCAATTGTATGCCCTGTCGAGTGTATGAACATCCCTTTGTATTTCGTGTTATCAATGAACTTTGAAACTTTTCGGTGGATACCCCCAGCCTTCACACCTACTTTAGAAGCATCTATGCCGAGCTGGTTTGCCTCCAGAACTATATTGTAAATCTCTTTTTGCTGCTTGCTGGCTTTACCATAGACAACAGTCCTTGTAATGTCCGAGCAGTATCTCCTGTACTTCGCTCCATAATCAAAGAGTGCAAAATTGCCATTTTTCAACCTGAAACTTCCCGGAGAATAGTGAGGTTCAGCAGAATTTTCTCCAAAGGCCACTATTGTATCGAATGACGATCCTTGAGCTCCTAGATGCTGCATGGTTGAATTCAGGACTGTTGCAGCTTCGTATTCTGTCATACCATCCTTTAGGTTATCAAGAAGTTTTGGGAAGGCTTTGCTGGCAATGCGGGCAGATTCCTTTATGGTTGCTATTTCATGCTCGTCCTTTACCATTCTGGCTCTTACCATCGCTGAACTTATATCGACAAATTCCGCCTTCGGGAAGATATTTCTGAAATCTTCAAAGCTTTTGTGAGTAAGCTCATTCGAGTTTATCCCGATTTTTAGATTGCCGTGACCAGAAAGATCCTTCTTCAGCAGCCCTGCAAGATTGTCCCTATCCTTGAATGTAATAGCGTCAAACCTTCTGCTGCCCTTTAAAGCGCTCTGCTCCTCCAGTTTGGAAGTGTAAACCCTAGTTTCTCCGTCTGGGTAGGCTGCTAAAGCACAGCCTTCAAACAGACCTGCTTCCAATCCAGTGATGTAAAAGAACGAAAGATCCAAGTGCGGTTCTGTGCCGTTCTTCAGCAGTACGAAATCGAATTTCTTGCCCTCAGATTCCGCTATTCTGGCGATCTTCTGAATTCTTTCTTTCGTAAAGTTGGACATGGAATTGATTGGATGGCAATTGGCAGGAATTTATGGGTATCCAAATTTTTCAGCCAACCTTTTAGGCATCTAGAACAACTATCAGACATGATAAAAATTAAGGAAATCAGTCCAGAAAAAGCCTACAGGCTCTTCTACCCAAATGTAGTTGCACTGCTAAGCGCAAGTTTCAAGGATGATGCTGACGTTATGCCAGTAATATCGTACTGCTCGCTCTCCTTCGAACCCCCACTTTTTGGCGTCGCCATAAACCCAAAGAGTTTCACGTACAGATTGGTAAAGCGGTCAGGCTGCCTTGCATTCAACATTGTAAACGATGACATGTCTAGAGCCGTTGCAGCCTCTGGAGACATTTCTGCAAAAGACAGGAGAGACAAACTATTGCTCGCTGGAATATCGCTGGTGAAAGCAAGAAAGATAAAGGGCAAGGTCGTTAAAGATGCATCAGCAGTAATAGAATGCGCAGTCTTGAAGGCTATAAAGACGGGCGACCATGATTTTTTTATTGGAAAATGCGAAACGTCATACGCCAATGACGACTTTAGAGACTACTGGGAATACAAAAAATACTCGCCTGCATTGTATGCAGGGTCGCACAAAGGCGATAGAGGGAAGAGTCACAGGTTTGCCAAATTGGCTCGAGAGTTCAACCACATACCATACATAAGCAGCTAGCTATTAAGCATCTTATTCCAGAGTGATGATATGCCGATAGACCCTATGGAATTCCGCAGGACGCTCGGCCGCTTTGCTACAGGTGTAACCATAGTAACAACTTTGGACGGCAAGGCAGATCATGGAATGACGGTCAACGCTTTTACCTCAGTCTCCCTAGATCCTCCCTTGGTGCTGGTATGCTGCGACAAGAAGGCAGAGTCCTATGAACTGTTGAAAAAGAGCAGGGTGTTCGCTGTGAACGTGCTCCAAGACAATCAAAAGCAGGTATCGATCAATTTTTCAAGACACGAACTCAAGCCGATAAGGTTCCAAAATCTGAAGATAAGAAGAGAAGTTACTGGAGCCGCAATTCTTGAAGATGCTGCAGTTTTCATAGATTGCAGAGTAGTGGCAGTATATGATGAAGGGGACCATGATATATTTGTAGGACAGGTCGAGAAACTAGGATGCAAAGAAGGCTCTGACCCATTGCTCTTCTACGCTGGGAAGTACAGGAAAATAGGTCCCGAGATTTAGGGTATGCTAAACCTGTTCGGAATAGGGTACAAAGCGCCTGCAGTCTTGAATTCTAGAGGCCACATAACCTCGTATGATATACTACCGTCGCTAGCCCTGCGAACTTGCGCTATTATCTGTTGGTTGCTGTATGTCAGACCGTCTACACCAATGAAGAACCGGCCCAAGGCGGTCATAGAGCCTTGATACCTTAATGCTACGGTTCGCATCTCCTTAGCATCAACGCTTCCAGCTTCCTCTACAATCTTCTGAAGAATCTTGGCAGCTGTGTATACATGGGCCGCTTGCGGAGAATTTCCATACATGCTTGAAACCCTGAGTAATTCTTCGTTGCTTGGGCCAAGACTTGCATTTCTCCTGAATTCTTGGTTTGGTACCCAAGATGAATAACCTACCAGCCCATCAGCGTCCCTTCCCATAGCGTTCGTAACTCTTCCCGGTGACTGCGCAGCAAAGTCAGTAAATATCAGAGGTATGGAAGCCAAGTTCTGCCTTAATGTCTGTAGAAACCGTAATTCCAGCGAGGGAGGACCAAGTATTATGACTGCATCAGGCCTCCTCTGCCTTATGTTTTGTATACCAGCGACAAAGGACGATCCAGAAAGCGTGGTTGAATCTTCAATTATTACAGGTATTCCTTCCAGCTGCAGTGAACGCTTTATTGTTGATGATACGTTCCTGTAATAGTAATCGTCGGACCTGATTACAGCAACTGATTTGATGCCTAGACTTTTGGCAAAACTGCCAAAATCTGCTCCCACATTGCTTGATATCCCTCCTCCAAGAAGCACGGTATAGTTATTTGTTCTAGGCATTGCATCCTCCTTAATGTTAGATAGAGCTGCATGGAAGACTGCGTTTTCATCAAAGACCTGAATTGCTTGACTGGATGATGGAGGAGACCCCACAACAATCCCTATATCGACCTTGTCCTGCAGTGCCAAGGTTTCATGGTAGGCCCGAGCAAGACTTTCAAGTTCAGAATCTTGGTAAATCGCTACCTGCAAAGGTATCTTCTTCTGCTGGCTGTTAAGAAATATCCCTCCATTCTGGTTTACCTCTGAAACCCACTGGTTCATCGTGTTTCGTATGGTTCTTGCTATAGGGTCGGAGTTTGAGCCGTAAACTACTATCCCAACTTTAATTGCTGCTTTTGGAGGCCTGTAGGTGCTCTTAAGCTCTTTAAGCTCTATGCTGACAGATTTTGCTGGCTGCGAAACTTCTGGAAATACTTGTACTGGGATTGGAGTTGTCTGGTTCGCCTTGGGCGTTGGTGCAGGGCTTATGACGCTTATACTCTGAATAATATCTGACCCGAAGATGCTCGCTGTGACCAACACCAGCATCAGCAAAGCGGCGATGGCATACTTTGCCCTGTTGGAAGCCATAGACACTATAGTACAGATGGATGCTTAAGGATTATCCTTTTTACTTATCATCATATGTGCTACATGTGGGGTACGCCCATAGGCAGCTTGGTACCATCAGGTTAGCTTCTACTGACTTGGCTACAATACAAAGCCAGAATAAACACAACATGACTCCCCCTTAGGGGCCTGAGTAATAGCTATGGGGGGAGTAGCGATGGAGTGCAAGATAGAAATTGTCTTTATGAGGCACTGTTAATTGACTGTTAATTCTTTTCATCTATTTTTGCGATGAATTGTTGAGTAGAGTACTCTAGTACTAGAGTAAAGAGCCAGAAAACATATCCTATGTGCAATAAGTTTTCCTTGTTTTGTATATAGACTTGAATTTTGATGTTTCGAGTGCCGTTTATCCTTTCACACCCCAGCTGACAACTTTCCGAGGCACGACCTTCAGAATCGGAGATTCACCTTCGCCCCAAGGGTTGTTTCTGTAATATGCAAATTTATCAAACAGAATCTGCAATAGCCGCAGGTATTCCTTTCCCCTCTCGTATATTTCACATCTCCCCTGAATCATAACCGCTTTGTTGGGCCGGAATTCATCGACTACAAGGGAAACGTTCGGGTTTTCCCTGAGGTTTGCAAGTTTCTTCGTGCCATAGTCAACGGCAATTATCATATTTTCTCCATCAAGGGCGTAGATCACAGGTGTAACATGCGGGATGGCAGCTTTTGGTGCAGTTGCCAATCGGCATACTTCGTGCTTCGTTAGAAATTCTATCTGGTTCTTACTAAGAATCATTTTTTGCAACTCACTTATAACTTATGTGAAGGTAGTATGACACATTAGACTGAGCATCCCTGAATAGCAACTATTATCACAACTGTTAATGATGCAGCAAATATTGCGATCGCAGGGTGTACTAACTGCAGAACCAAATGTGAATAATGAGTAATGGTTCTATTTAAGCAGGGTTTTTTGTCTGCTGATGTGGTCATGAAGATAGCCAGAATTTCGACAAAGAACAGTAGCACCTATGGAATCGTCGTAGATGGAAGATTTGCCAGCAGAGAAACGCTGCAAAAAAATCTTGGTAGAGCGCTTCCTTCTTCTGTATGCGACTTTTTTGAATTGCTTGCTCTAAATGCTAAGCTGAAAGCAAAGCTAGTTTCAGCAGCAGAGAAAGCAGACAAAGCGATCGATTCTGTTAAACTTCTTGCTCCTGTCGATGGCAGGCCGAAGGTAATCTGCATAGGCTTGAACTATATAGATCATGTAAGAGAGCTGGGAGTGAAACCTCCGGACGAGCCTATAATGTTCATGAAACCCTATACAGCAATCACAGGGCCTGCAGATCCAATAGAATATCCTTCACATATAACCAAACTTGACTACGAAGCAGAGCTTGGTATAGTAATAGGCAGAAGATGCAAGGATGTAAAGATGCGAGTAAATGACAATATTACAGGCTATGTTGTGTTTAATGACGTCACTGCGAGGGATCTCCAGTTCAAAGACGGGCAATGGACCAGAGGCAAATCATTTGATACATTCGCGCCTATAGGCCCTTGGGTAGTGACTGCTGATGAGATAGATAACCCTCAGAACTTGAAGGTTGTAAGCAGGGTAAATGGAGAGATTAGGCAGAACTCTAACACCCGCAATATGATTTTTGATGTTGAAGCGATAGTCTCCTTTGTAAGCCGGGTAATGACCTTAGATGCGGGAGACATAATTGCCACAGGCACTCCTCCCGGTGTTGGCGTCTTCTGGAAACCCCAACCACGACTTTTGAAGGTTGGCGACATGGTTGAGATTGAAATAGAGGATATTGGAACTATAAAGAACAAGGTAATTGCTAAGGTTTGATCTTACGCAGATACACTTATCGTTCTATCTTCTCAACTGCGCCGTTGTTCTTGGCCTTGAAGAATGTATCTATCTTCATCGTAAATATGCCATTAGCAACAACGCCAGGTATCTTTTGTAACTGCGCTTCCAATTTTGGAGGGTCTCTGATCTCTCCAAACTCGCTATCAAGTATTATGTTCCCGTTTTCCGTAAAATACGGATAGCCTTTTTCGAGTGTTCTGATTTTAGGCCTCCCTCCTATTGCTTCGAGCCTCTTCCATACAAAGTGCCTTGCAAAGATAGAAACTTCAACAGGGACGCTCTTGCTGAGGTACTTTAGATATTTGGATTCGTCAGCAACGATGATCCTCTTCTTTGAAGCTTCGATGAAGACCTTTTCCCTATGATGGGCTCCTCCTCCACCCTTTATCATGTTGAACATGCTGTCAATCTGGTCGGCTCCGTCAACGACGATGTTGATGTCGTTTATCCTATGGTATCGCTCCAAGGCAAAGCCAAGACCTTCTGCTATGAGCTCAATTTGCATAGAAGTTGGTATTGCAGTAACCTTCAGGCCTTCGTTCTTCATCCTCTCTCCAAGAGCATTTGCAAAGGCTGCTACTGCAGAACCGCTTCCCAATCCGATTACATATCCATTCTTTACAAGAGATGCGGCGCTCTCTCCCATCTTCTTCATTGCGTCTTGTAATGACATTTAACCTTCTACGTCCATCTGCTCTAATCTTGCCAGAGCTTCCAAGACCTCATTTCTGATATCCTTAACCTTATCGTCTACCACAGGTTCCCTCTTTGCAGCCTTTTTGTCAGCCTTCTTCTCCTCCTGTTCTGCAGGGGTTCCGCCCTCATGAATTATTATTGGTGCAGGGCCTCTTATCTGTTCTAACCTGTTCCTAGCATCGTCGAGCCTTCTCTCTATCTGGCCGACCTTTGTTTCAAGCAAGTTCACAAGCTCAGACCTCAGGTTTTCAAGTTCTCCAACCTCTACGATGACTTCAAGATCACCAATTTTAGCATCTAACTGCTTAATCTGCTCTCTGTACTTGGCCGTCAGAAGGTCTCTTTCCTGCTTTGTTATCTTGCCCTTCGACTCAGCTTCAAAGACCCTTGTCAGTGCACCTGCAAGAAGTTCTTTTTCGAGTCTCAAGGCCTTATAGTCGCTCTTGCCCTTGTCGAGTTCTTCCTTCAGAATAGTCCGGCCAACCATGGGAACGGTCTTTACTGGAACTTCCTTCTTGCTGTACCTGAGGGCGAAGACTAGAACGGCTCCTATTATTATTCCAGGCACGAGACCTATAAGGACATCCATTGCTTCCATTAGCGTTGCTCCTCTAACTCGCCTGCAATTTTAGTTAAATCTATGGCTCATAAAATCTTGACCGAGGCTATAGCTGCGATTTGTATTTGTACCATCGGTAGGTTCTTATCGTTGCGGTAGCTCCGAAGCCACAATAGGCACACTTCTTCTTCCTTACGTGGTAAGCATGCCTTCCGCACCTTCTGCAGCGGATATGCGTTTTGGCCCTTCCTCTCGGCCCGAATGAAGTTGTTCCCTTTGTCATCTAACTCACCTTGGAGGCGGTGATATTATCACCACATTGTCCCCTCTAACTATAATGGTCCCTAATGAATTTGTCTTGTTATCCTCCATAATCTCCTCTGACTGCTCTAGGGTCAGGTTCATGTGCTGGTCAAAGCCGTGCAAATTACCCCTGATCACTTTCCCTCCCTTTAGCTTTATGAGCACCATCTTCCCAAGGCTCTCTTCAAGAACCTTGATCGCCATATCTACTGACATTAATCTCGTTGCGCCAGTTTCGACCGACGCCTTTATTTAAATCAATTGCATTTCAGCAACGAACGATGTAGGGTATCAGCAGCAAATGAGAGTCTACAACCTTGCAAAGAGCGAAATCGAGAAACTGGTTCAGCAGATGGATTCTCAACTGAAAGTCAAGCACGACAAGAAGCTGAGAGACGTAAAAGTGGTCGAGATAGATCAAAATACTAGAGTTCTGGTTCACGAGAGCTTCAAGATAGCTCAGTTCGACGGTTCTCTAGTCCAGTTTCTTGGAGATACAAAGAATATCGAAAATATACCTTCGGTGATAGTCGATCCTGGCGCGATAAAATTCGTCTGCAACGGAGCCGACATAATGAGGCCTGGCATTGTAAGGGTAGAGGGGGATTTCGACAAAGGTGCAAGAGTAGTTGTAAAGGAGAGCGCCCATGGCAAGGCTATCGCAGTAGGAGAAGCGCTATTCACTAGCACTGAATTAAGGAATGCTCAGAAGGGAGCAGTCGTAAGGAACATGCACTATGTTGGCGACAAAGTCTGGGAAGGTTTCAAGCAAGCCACCCTATGACTCAAATTTGTGCTAATACTTTGTCAAGGTTTAAGAGGTGCTGGATTAATAAGAGGGTAGATACCCCTGCAGGACAATATGGCGCAGGGAGCAATGGAAGAACCCGCTCAACACAAACCCAAGACGATGTACGTAAAGGCAATCCCACTGAGAGGATTGGATGAAATCGAAAAGGTCAAGGAAGAGGTTCACAAGAATTCAATAGTGATCTTGAGGATCACGCCTCTAGCACAGAAGAATGTAGATGAGTTGAGGAAGGCTGTCGAGGAGCTGTATTCGCATGTAGTTTCTCTTGGAGGCGATATCGCAAGGCTTGGGGACGAAAGAGTGATATTGACGCCTCCGGGAGTCAAGGTCTGGAGAGGTTTGCTGTAGATTTCCGAATAAAATCAGCCAAAAACATATTTTTAATAACACCCGTCAAAAAAGAACAACGTGCAAAAGATAGCGACCACTTTACTCGTCGTTGGTTTGGTGGCTGGAAGCGGAGCCGGATTTGGAGGAGGCTATACTTCTCTTCAGCCTACTATGACGCAATTACAGGGACAGGTAAACCAGCTTACAACCAATTTATCGCAAGCCCAAAATGACCTGACTGGTGCAAAGGAACAAATAACAAAAACACAAGCGGAATTATCAAGTACAAAATCTGAGCTTTTCCAAAAGAATGCTAACCTTTCGAAGTCCCAAGCAGATCTTTCCGATGCTAGAAGTCAACTTTCAAGGGCACAGGCAGACCTGAGCAGCGTTCGTTCTGATCTGTCGCGGCGCGTAACAGAGCTAGTACAGACACAAACTAACATCAATAACCTTAATACCTAGATTACGCAGAAGAATGCGGAACTGGTAAAGGCGAGCGCAGACTTGTCTCAGGCTAATTCTGAAGCACAACGGCTGAATTCGCAGGTTCAAGGTCTGAACTCGCAGATACAGAACCTAAACAATGAAAGATCAAGACTGCAGTCAGATCTAACTGTTGCAAAGAATAACGCATCATCTCTTGCTTTAGAAGTTGCACGTCTAAAAACGGCACAAGTAAGCAAGAATATTACAGTCATTGCAACTGGTCAGGGGACAACAACAATTGCGGGGAACAATTATAGAACTACCAGAGTGCTTGAAATCTCAGTCTCGGCCACGGACAAAGGATGGGTTGGAACTGGGTACTATGCTGTCATGTACGCAGAAACTGACTCTAATGTCGGAATATACCAAGGCCAAGTCTTCATCCTAGACTTAATTGCATTCTATAGTGTTACATTGTCTGGAAACAACGCAGAACTGAGAGGAATGGTTTACATAACAGACAGAGTATCAATAACATATGAGAAAGAAGTTACTGTAACGGTGACAGATCAGGGTCAAGGCTTCACTACAGAAACAGTCACCTTTAGGATTGCTACTGACACGCCATTTAGCGCGACGCTTACTGGCAGAGTCGACATTTACGCTTAGCCGACATTCTCATTATATTGACATTCAGATAGCGGAGCTCATCTTCGACTCTTCTTCACTACAAAGTTCATCCAATATCGCAGCGGTTTTGGAAACCTGCTCTTTGGTAATTACTAGCGGAGGCAGGAACCTCAGTATGTTTCTCCCAGAATACAGCATCAGAAGGTTCCTCTTTATACCGTTCATCAGTATATTCCGAATGTCAAATTTCATTTCGACCCCTATCATCAGGCCCTTTCCTCTAATCTCGCGCACGATAGAATGCTTGCTTTTGATCTCCTGAAGTTTCTGCATAAAGTAATAGCCCACTTCCGCAGCCCTGTCAGGCAGTTTTTCATTAACGATATAATCTAAAGTTGCATTAGCTGCTGCACATGCTATCGGGTTCCCTCCAAAGGTAGTTGAATGGTCTCCAACCTTCATTGAAGTCATAACATCATCTCTAGCCAGCGTAGCAGCTATAGGAACTCCTCCTCCGAGACCCTTTGCTATACACATCAAATCGGGCACAACGCCATAGTGTTCAGAAGCCCACATCCTTCCCGTTCTCCCCAAACCTGTCTGTATTTCATCGAAGATCAGCAGGGCTCCATTTTCATTGCATAACTTACGCACTTCAGGCAGGAAACCTTCTGGTGCTAGATGTATCCCCCCTTCGCCCTGTATAGGCTCGACAATTACAGCAGCAGTTTTACTGCTTACCGTGTCTCTGAGTTTCTCTATGTTGCCGAACTGCGAAAATACAAAATCAGGCACTAACGGCTGAAACCCTTCCCTGTACTTAGGGTTCCACGTAGCAGACAAGGCTCCTAAAGTCTTCCCGTGATAGCCTCCAGACATGGCAACTATCTGCGTCCTTGCTGTATGCTTCTTTGCAATTTTTATTGCGGCTTCAACAGCTTCCGCGCCGCTGTTCGAGAAGAATGTCTTTGTGAGTCCTCTTGGTGCTAATTTTGCAAGTTTCTCGACAAGCTCGGCTCTAACCTCGTTATACAAGGAACTGTGGCAAGTGATGATCTTTTCGGCCTGCTTCGCTATAGCTTCAACGACCTTTGGATTGGAGTGTCCAACGAGTGCGACGCCATAGCCGCCCATGCAATCTATGTACTCTCTCCCGTCAGCATCCCAGACCAGAGCACCCCTTCCTTTTGCAATATTTACGGGGAACTTTTGGTAAGTTGCAGCCGAGTATTTGTTTTCTCGCTCTATAGTTGAGTCAGCCAGGTACTATCACCGTGCAGTTTTTGTGAGAGGATGCACTTGAAATCGGATTCTCGACGATCCCTGATGCTATGATACTCTCTTTTACGCCCATCTCCACTGCCTCAATAGAAGCAAGAACCTTCTTCTCCATGCCGTGCCCGATCTTTGGCAGCATGGCTCTTGCCTCGCTGACCGTCATCTTTTCAACGACCTTACCATCCATCAAAACGCCATTGACATCGGTAAGGAAGATGACCTTGTCGGCCTTCAAGCCCTCTGCAACGTAAGCTGCTGCTCTGTCGCCATCAACATTAAGGAACTCGAACTCCTCACTGAGGGCTACTGGAGAGACTACAGGAATGTAATTCATGCTTATCAGTGATCTTAGAAGCTCTGCGTTAGTGCTTTGAATTTTCCCCGTATACCCTCCATCGATGATCCTCTTTCTTCCTCCTTCAACCACTATTAGTTTCTTCTTCCTTTCGGCTCGTATCAAGCTTCCATCGATGCCAGAAAGTCCTACTGCGTGGGCGCCTATTTTCTCAAGAGCTGCGACAATTTCCTTGTTCAACCTTCCAACCATGACCATTGTATAGATGGCTGCGGTTTCTTTGTCGGTGTACCTGCTGCGAATGCCTTCGGGGGAAACGATGAACTTTTGCTCTTTGCCCATCTTCTCCGCAATTTCCGTAACCTCGTCTCCTCCGCCATGAATTATGATCAACTTGCTATTCCTAGCGGTGTTCTGAATGTCACTCACAATTGAGGGGTTTACGCCTTCTCCGAGTATGGAGCCTCCTACCTTGACCACTATCGACATATTATCACGCTGGATGTATGGCCGCTGATTTCAACCCTGCAGTTTCATCGAAGCCCATCATGACATTCATGCTCTGCACGGCTATCCCTGCAGCACCTTTCAGCAAGTTATCAGTTGCAGATAAAACGACGATTCTGCCATTCCTCCCGTCTATTTCAAACCCTATGTCGCAGAAGTTAGAACCAACGACTATCTTCGGGTCAGGGTATCTAAACAGACCCTTTCTGTCGCGCACGAACCTGATGAAGGGCTCGCTGGGGTAAGCGCTTCTGTAAGCCTTCCAAATCTCTGCCAGAGCAACTTCTTTTTTCACAAATACATGACATGTTGCCAGAATCCCTCTGACCATGTTAACCGCATGGGCTGACATTGAAACCTTGACATCAGTCTTTGCCAGAGCTGAGAGCTCCTGCACTATCTCAGCAGTGTGCCTATGACCGACGGGCTTGTACGGTCTTACTACTCCATATCTTTCTGCATGGTGGCTTGACATTGTAGGTTTGACGCCCGCTCCAGAAGACCCTATCTTGGCATCTACAACGATATGGTCCGTATCAATAAGGTTGTTCTTTACAAGAGGTGCAAGTCCGAGTATCGAGGTTACAGCCATACAGCCTGGCGCAGAAATGTAGCTTGACTTTTTGATAGCGTCTCTGTGCAACTCTGGGATCCCAAGCACGAACTTTTCCAGCATCGCAGGGTTCGGGTGTTTGTACCCGTACCATGTTTCGTAGGCCAGTGGGTCTTTTAGCCTGTAGTCAGCACTCATGTCAATAATCTTTACACCGCTGTTGACCAGTTCTGGCATGATCTTTACGGAGCTCCCATGAGGGACGGAGGTGAATACCAGTTCGCACTGCTCAGCGACCTTTGCAGAATTGACATCTGAAAACTGCAGCTCTGTAAAGCCTCTTAAATTCGGATGTACTCTGTAAACATAATCACCAGCATACTGACGCGATGTAGCTAGAGTCAGTTCTACGTTAGGATGGCCTATGAGTATTCTCAGCAGCTCTCCTCCGACGAAGCCCGATGCTCCTATGATTCCAACTTTCACACTAACCCCCTCTTTGCAGTGCTGAGCACATAGTTTACTATTGCTTCTGGTATGTTAGTTTCGTTGACCTGAGAAGCTCCCTTGAACTCCACGGTATTATTGATTTCGTGTATGACTATCCCATCGGGGCTTTCCATAGCATCAACTCCTAACACTCCTCCTCCAACAGCGTCTGCAGCCTTCAAGGCGATATCCTCAAGCTCTTTGGTAATCTTGCATGGAGCAGTCCTGCCTCCTCTTGCAACGTTTGTCCTCCAGTCTTCGGGTGGGGCGTATCTGTAGGCCGCTGCGACTATTCTGTCGCCAACTGCAATGGTTCTGATGTCCCTTGGCGGTCTTTTGATCATTTCCTGAATGTAGTATATCTGGTTCAGAGCTCCTGTCATCTCTTCTCTCAATTCTATCATCGGACTAGCCGTATCCCTATCTTTCAGTGGCGCAACTCCTCTTCCCCAGCTACCGACTACGGGTTTTAGCACTGCAGGATAGCCGAGTTTCTCCACAGCCTCTTTTGCAGATTCTGCTGTAAATGCGAACATCGTTCTTGGAGTGGGAACCCCTGCCTTTTCCAGTGCCAATGTCGTCAGATACTTGTTGCCACATGTTTCCCCTACAGAGTGTTTGTTTATTACGTTCAATCCTTTGAACTGCAGGTAAGCTGTGACATGCTGACCTCTGAAGTAGCTTATGCACCTCTGCAGTACTATGTCCCCGAAATCCTTCTGAACTTCCTTGGGTTTCGCCCTCGAATCCAAGGTTGCCGTCTTTGCATCAATGGTTAGTACTTGGGCGCCCTTTTTCTTCGCAGCTTGCGCTAGGGCCTTTTCTTCCCAGCGTATTCTATCATATATCAAGCCGAGAGTCTTCACCTATTCACCCCAGTCTTCTCCTACCGTCTCTGCGGGTTTCAGCTCAACCTTGTCGTTGAATATCTTTTTGACTTCGTACTCTAATCCGCAGTCAGGGCAGCTTACTATCTCTCCAGCCACTGCATCCTTCGGAATCTTTATCGTTCCGCCGCACTCATCACAACTTGCTTCCACCTAATCACCTCCTTGAGACTTTTCTACAGCTAGCATCAATGAAGCATCGGCTTTTTCAATATGGAGCATTTTCTTTGAGATGTCGTTCATTAATTCTGAAAGTCTCTTAGTCCTTTCCTGCACCATTTTCGCTGTTTCTCTTGAAGAGGGTGAGCCCTTGCTGGCCTTTCTATTAATATTGCTCTTTGCATTGAGCAGAGTTTCGATCTCCTTCTTTGATAGTGAGATCTCCTTCTTCGCTATCCTCTTGGCAACTGCTATAAGCGATTTTACTGCTACCTTCGAGAGTTCATCTTTATTCTGTGCGGCCTCCTTTGCCAGAGCTCCGACTATTTTGTGCGCGGTTCTGAATGGTATTCCTTTGTACGCAGCAATGTAATTTGCCAGATCGGCAGCTCCCACTGCAGTTTCTGCAGAGCTTTCAAGTTTCTTCTTGTCGAACTTTATCCCTTTCAGCATGGAAGCCATTTGCTTTAACGAGGCGATTGTGTTCTTGCAGGCATCCCAGAGTTTAGGCGTCAGGTCTTGCAAGTCCAGATTGTAGGTTAGAGGCAGAGCTCTGACAAGAGATAGTGCTGCTACCAAATCTCCTATCACTATCGCAGTCCTCGATCTTATCATCTCTGCAACTACGGGGTTCTTCTTCTGGGGCATTATGCTGCTCGTTGAAGCATGCTCATCGGAAACTTCTGCAAAGGAGAATTCGGAACTGCTCCACAGTATTATCTCCTCCGCTAACCTGCTCAAGTCTGCCATAGTTATTGCCATAAGCGAGATGATTTCGATAGCAAAGTCTCTGGAGCTGACAGCATCCATAGTGTTCTGCACCAATGAGTCCAAGCCGAGCATCTTTGCTATGTAGTCTCTATCGAGTTCGAGTACGACGCTTCCCAAAGCAGCAGCTCCCATAGGAGACTGGTTGACCCTGCTGTAGCATTGCAAAAGTCTCTCCGCATTTCTCAGCATTGCATCGTTATGGGCCAGCATGTGATGGGCCAAGGTCGTCGGCTGCGCATGTTGAAGGTGAGTGTAGCCCGGCATTACCCAATCTGAATGCTTCTTTGCAATCGAGACTAAAGCCGTTGAAACTCCGCATATTGCTGAAACAGTTTCAAGGACTCTTTCTCTTGCAGTCATTCTTATAGCCGTTGCAACTTGATCGTTCCTGCTCTTTGCGAGGTTCAACTGCCCTCCAGCATCAGCTCCAGCTCTGTCTATCACAAAGGACTCTACGTTCATGTGCACATCCTCCAGATTCGGGTCCATCTTGAACTTCTTCGGAAGAGATGCCAGAGCTTTAAGGCATGCAGAAGCGTCGCTCTTTTTGACGTATCCCTTCTTTGCCAGCATTAACATGTGAGCCATGTTGATCTTCACGACAGGGTTAATCAGGGGGGCATCGTCGGCAACTGAACTCGTAAATTCAGCACTTTCTGGTGCAGCTTCAGCCAGCCTTTCTCCTCTTAGTATGTCCACCCTTCTTCACTCCCTTTGCGACTCTTGACGGCAGTCCCCACAACTCGATGAATCCTTCTGCTGATCTTTGATCAAAGCTAGATGATGATGCATAAGTTGCCAATTTCACGTTGTACAGAGAGTTCTCAGATTTTCTCCCTACGACTCTGCAGCTCCCTTTGTAGAGTTTCACCTTGACGTTTCCATTTACCCTCTTTTGAGTTTCATTGATGAAAGCATTTAGCGCATCCATTAACGGCTCGACCCATAAACCAGAATAGACTAGCCATGCCCATTGCTGCTCTATCGGTGCCTTCACCTGTAGCTCGTGCCTTGTAAGAACCAGTTTTTCCAAATCCTTGTGCGCTTCTATTATTGCAGTCGCTGCCGGGGCTTCGTAGGTTTCCCTTGACTTAATTCCTACTAGTCTATCTTCCATGTGGTCAATGAAGCCCACCCCGTGTTTCCCTACGGTCCGGTTTAGCTGCGTTATCATCTGGACTATGTTTCCAGACTTTTCGTTTATTGAAACCGGGACTCCGCCTTCAAACTTAATGTTGACGTATTCTGTCTTGTCGGGAGTCTTTTCAATTGGAGTTGTCCATTCGAATACTTTGTTTGAAGGCTCGTTGCTGGGGTCTTCAAGAGGGCCGCTTTCTATCGACCTCCCCCAGAGGTTTTGGTCTATGCTGTAGATCGATTTTTTTATTTGAATCGGAATGTTATGCTTCTTCGCGTACTTGATTTCTTGGTCTCTACTCATGTTCCATTCTCTTACTGGTGCTATTATCTTCAGGGAAGGATTCAGAGCTTTTATCGTAACATCAAATCTAACTTGATCGTTTCCCTTACCTGTGCATCCATGCGAAACTGACGAGGCTCCCTCTTTTTCTGCAACTTCAACTAATTTTGTTGCTATGAGAGGTCTTGCTAAAGCTGTTGCAAGGGGATATTTTCCTTCGTAAAGGCCATTTGCCTTAACTGATGGAAAAACGTAACCATCTACAAATTCCTTCTTTGCGTCTATGCTGTAGTGCTTTTTGACCCCAATTTTATAGGCTTTCTCTTCAATTTCTTTAAGATCGTCCCCCTGCCCAACATCTACAGTAGCGGTAATGACATCGACTTTTTGTTTCTCTTGAAGCCATTTGATCGATACTGATGTGTCTAGCCCTCCAGAAAAGGCGAGCACTACTTTGTCCTTCATTTTATAGCAATTTTGATAGTAATGCTTTTATTTGTTTTGGTCAAAATTGTACAGTATTGGCTAGTGGTGTAACAAATCTTGGCAAAGTCCATTGCAAAGATTGTTAGAGACCTGATCGATGAAGATCTGACCATTCAGGATGCCCTGCAGAGAGGGTATGCCAATGTCAGCGCTATTTCTAGGGCTATCAAGCCAAGAGTTGAGGAGTCGTTTGGCAAGAGGGTAAAGCCTGAAACTATTATTACGTCTTTGAAGAGGGTTCGTCCATCTTATACCGAACAGTCTGCAGATATTACAAACGTAATTGCAAGGAGCACGATCAATGTTAGGACTGACGTTTCAAAATTGTCTCTGGAGAAGAACAAGAAGAATGTAGATACCGTTGCCAAGATGATGTCGAGCAAGCAGGAAGGTTTCTTGCAGGTTTCTGAAGGTTTGTCGTCAATAACAATAATTTACGATCAGATGATGCGGAAGGAGATGCTGAAGACTTTCGACAAAGGCCAGATTCTGGAGGATACTCCTGACTTGGCTGCCATTATTGTCCACAGCCCTGAAGAGGTCGTTGTAACTCCCGGTTGTGCTGTGCAGTTTGTCAGTCAAGTCTCGCGAAGGAGGATTAACATCGAGGATATTGTTGGCTGCTATACTGATACCGTCATTGTCGTGAAGAATGAAGAGGTTGGGAAAGCGTTTGCAGCTCTTACTGATCTAATAGCTCAAGCACGAAAACCAACAGAAGCAAAATAACTAAACCGTTCTTATCGGCGTAATCTAAATTTGCCTTTGAAACCTGTCACACCTGCTTCTCCTTCGATGAACTTAATTGGTTATTTTCGTTTCACTCCCTATTCGAGAAACCAAGGTCTTAAATCCTAACCTCTTAATCCTCTGCTGAACTTCATCCACATTCTTAGGTAACGTATCCAAAAATACAGACGGTCCTGTCTGCATCGAAAAGTAAACAGGAATTCCATCTCCTCTCATCTTCATAACTTCCCTAATCACCATTATACTTTCGCTTCTGAACAAAATCAGTCTATTCTCTCCTGTCATGGTAACAGAATGTAATTCTAAAGAATCCATTTCCGAAAATTCCCCAACCTTTTCAAAATCCCCAGCAAGAATTGCCTTCTGCATCTCCTCACATCTCTTTTGAGCACTCTTCAACCTAGCATCGAAAAATGCAGACGATTCAACATCTTTGTGAGCAGTTTCAGTAGAAACTTCGTCGCTTAAAGGAACAACAACAATGGCCATATCCAGATCCTTTGCAGTTGCAATTTTTTCAGCATAAGATGTCTTATCAGAATTCCCAGCATACCATCGAGAGTATTCTCCTGTAACGCTTCTGCAAGCAGAACCAGCAAGCCTCCTTGCAATCCTCGAAACCATCGTTAAATCCCAGCCATACTTTTTATCGAGTCTGGCAGCTTTAAACGAAGCAGCGGCCAAAGCAGCGCCGGCAGAGGAAGAAAAACCCAAACCCTTGAACTCTCCAAAGCCAAGACTGTTCTCCGAAACTACTCTTACATCATCCTCAATGTCAGCAAGTTTTCTAATCTGATTGATTACGGATAAGGTTCTGTCAAGTACCCTCCCAGACCTCTTAACTTTATTGATAACGATTGAATCGCCACCAAAATCTCCAAACTCTACAGCAGTCTTCGTCCATAAAGCCTCCAAATTTACAGAAATACTATCATGGTAAGGAATTCTAAGATCCCAATTCTTCAGGCCATGGTATTTCACCAAGCCCTGCATCGGATGCGCTATTGCAGTTGCTTTTGTCATGCTTACTCCTCCGTGTATATCTTTAACAATCCTCTAGTATTCTTATCCTTCAGAATTTCTACTATCTTGCGAGGAACATCACAGGCAGCCTTATCCGCTCTTACAGCAAGGGTTCTGGGAGAAACATAATCGCTCTTCCTGATCACGATCTCATGCTCGTCTTCAAAAGTCAATTCTGATGAGCCTCTGGCAGTAAATCCAAAAACTTGGCTCCCGACTTCAATCTCAAATTTTACCAGAGAACCATCATTCAGGGCAGATTTAACCTCTTCAGCCAGTTGAGAGCAGCCCTTAGAAGCTCTAACTCCGACGATGCAGTCTCCTTCCAATGTAAGGTTGCTGTCTTTGGTAACCTCTATGGTCTTCTCATGCCAAGCACGCACGTTAGGATGGCCGTAGAATTCAATGACTTCTCTGAGCATCCATCTGCGCTTCATTACGTATTCAGTTAAGCTTTTGCCTCATCTGCCTTTATATTGTAATTGCCCTTGCTCTAGTACTCGAGTACTATAGTACTCTACTAACCGGAAGAGCTCTGCGGCAGAGTTATACAAAGTACCCAACAAATATGCAGATTCTGGTAATAACCTAAATGTATCCTATGAAACAATTAACGTATGGCACAACAGAAGATAGTGAAAAGCGAAGCAGAATGGAAGAAGCTTCTGACGAAGGAGCAATTCGAAGTTACACGCAAGAAGGGAACGGAGGCACCATTTACTGGAGACTATTGGGATAACCACAAAAAAGGAATCTACAAATGCGTATGCTGTGGCAGCGACCTCTTCGGCTCCGAAACCAAATTTGATTCCGGGACTGGATGGCCGAGCTTCTGGCAGCCCATGAACAAAGAAAACGTAAAGAAAGAAGCAGACTATTCGTATGGAATGGTTAGAGAGGAAGTTATGTGCAGCAAATGCGATGCGCATTTAGGCCACGTATTTGACGATGGCCCAGCACCGACTTACAAAAGGTATTGCATAAACTCCGCATCATTGAAATTCGAAAAGTAGGGTTTTTCTATCATTGATGTAAAACATAGAATGCTTTGAACACAGATATCGAACGCTGGGACGAAAAGTGGGGAGAGCTAAACGAAGAGAACATGCGCAAGGTCATAGAATCGAGAGGATACAGCGTAGTGAAATACGTCTACCCTCCAGGCACGTATTTCCCCGACCACAAGCACGGATTTGACAAAATGGACACGGTTCTGAAGGGAAAGTTCAAGATTGAAGCTTTGGGGAAGAAGTTCATCCTCGGATCAGGGGACATGCTCTTTGTACCTAGAGGTTTGGTGCACAACGCGGAAGTTCTTGGTGACGAGGACGTTATCAGCTTAGATGCCAGCAAAGACTAGTGAAATTATTGACAAACCTGAAGGCCGTAGCCATAGACCTTGATGGAACGTTATTTGACGATGATCCCCCTCCTGTAAGCGTAATAGCAAAGCTGCGCAGCGTTCAGGAAAAGGGGATAGTGGTAATGTTATGTTCGGGCAGGGCGCTCCCATACCTTACAGGAGTCGCCAAGATTCTTGGGCTAAAAAGTCCCCTTATCGCTGAAGATGGGATAATAGTCTTTGACCAGACTACTGGGAAGAAGCATGTTATGGGCGATGTAAAGCACTTGGAAACTATAAGGAAACTTGCTCAAGATATTACAGAGGGTGTAGAAACAAAAAAGCCGCAACACATAAAGGAACTGATATTCACGCTAGAGCCTAACCCAGACGTGCCTCTGCAACTGCTATACGAAAAGGCACTGTTGATCAAAAAGAAACATAAGTTGGCGCTGAATGTTAGCAGATCTAATCAGATGGTCAATATTCTTCCCGAGGGTGCGAACAAAGGAGCTGCGTTGAAGAAGGTTGCAGAAATTATAGGTATATCTTGCAGCGAAATAGCTGCTTTTGGAGACTCTCTAAACGATGTGTCAATGCTGAAAGCCTCTGGATTCCCAGTAGCCATAGGCAATGCGGAGAAGGAAGTCAAAGAAGTTGCAAAATATGTTTGCAAGAAAAATGTCGGAGAGGGAGTTCTTGAAGCTCTGAACTTACTGTTCCCTGACTCTACCTGACGACAATGATTTTGGCCCTCATTAGAGGATGCGGTACACAATAGTATTCGTACGTTCCCACTTCATTGAAAGTGTGCTCAAACCTGTCGCGCTCGTACATCAGGCTAGACTCGAATATCTTCGTTGAATTTTCTGGTCTTCCTGACTGGATTTTATGCGGAATAGGGTCAAGGTTCTGCCATGTAACTGTAGAACCTTTTTTCACGATAATTTCAGGGGGATGGAAGCCGTAGCTCCATACTATAACATTGTTTGGAGGGGCGATCCAGTCGTATAATATGCCGTTCCACCAGAGTGCAACGAGCAATAAACCTGAAGCAACAAGAATCCCTGCAGACAATTCAAGCGTCTTTTTCACGTTTCATCTTCCTTTTTCTGAAGACAGGGACGATGATAATTGCTGTCAGCAAGCCTACAATGATCATAACCATGATATACGAGGATGTGCTACCGCTACCGACTTCTACTGGAAAATCTGCTCTTACTGGTACTGGTGCAGAGAGTACATCCAATCTTACAGTATATACACCCGCGCTGGGAAAAGTATAATTCAGCATGACATTGGCGTAGTTGGCATTATACTCTGGAAAACTATCTATCAAGTTTCCTTCTTTAAGGATGGTAACTGATGCTGTCTGGTTAAAGAGGTCTAAACCATTAGTATTGTTTTGAATGTTGAAAAAAAGCACTGCCCTTTCGTTTTCGAAGGGGAACTGGGGGTATGAGATGAACTGAACTCTGTACTGCCCAATGTCCTTGTTCAAGCCGCCTACTATATGTGCGTCTGCTGCATGGACAAAACTGATTCCAACGATTAGCAGCAACGTAACTGTTAGCCCCTTCATGTATATTTGAAGCCTATATCCTTTTTTATAGATTATTTGCATAGAAATATATCCCAGCTAACCTACGCTGGGCGTGGAAAGTAGCCACAGACCTACCACAGTATAAATTACCATAAGAACCATCATGGGGTACTGGCTCCTTATTGCAGTTTTGTGGCTCCTAAGAACTTTCAAGGCAATTTTATGTGCTGCGTAAACCGCTAATATGTGGCCTAACACTATAAGGGAAACCTGATAGTTCCAAACTGTCAGATAGTCTAGGGATCGGAATATTGCATAATCTCTAGTACCGAAAATATCCCATTCATACCCGAACGGATCAGAGACGAGCGCAATTATTTGCTGACCGTTGATAAGAAGATAGGTGGAATAGTGTGCAAACTGGTACACCATCGCTATAGGCAGAAGTGAGAGGATTAATGTTAGTGCTAAACCCTGCGGAGACCCTTTGTATCCAGAGAACAGTTTTGCCATGTAGACGAAGGTGTAGTATATCGCAACAAAGAAAAGAAACGCTCCAATAAGGCCAACTGTGTTAATTTGAAGAGCTGCTAGTCTGCCGCCTTCAGAGAACGGGTCAAGACCAATGAAATTGTACCATGCAAAAGTCTGGATGAGCCCATCAAATGATACGCTCGAGAGCATTAATATGATGAACGTTGCTCGATCGAAACTTATTCTCCCCTGTTGCAGAAGGCCCATAGCGAAGGGTCTTAAGTTCAATTCTGGCTCTGAAGCTTTTCCTGCACATGCATAGCAGTTTATACATGGACCTCCGTCTCTGTAACAATCGAACTCGCACACTTTGCATATAGCCGTGTCTTTCACTCTTACCTCTATAGGAGCTATCATCGACAAGAAACCGAAAAAGGCAGAGAACGCTTCGCCATGCTTTAGCCAAACATTTTTCCCAAAGAGATACATGCCGACCAATGTAACGACTGAATATCCGAGAATTACCAGTGCTAGGCTTCTGGGATTTGCACCAGCAGGATAGATTAGTTCTATCCAGACAAATAGGAAGAAGAGCGCAAATGCCGGCCACGAGCCGAGCCTTTTTGGATATTTGAATAGCCCATCCCATCCACCAAGGCCAAATATTTCAAAGATAGCCTTCCAAGGGTTGACCAGCGACCATACATTACCAACAATAACATGCAAGAAGCTAAAACCTACCCACCAGATCACCCAGATAAACGTGGGAGTAAAGTTAAGTTCGGGAAACTGAGAACCAAAAAGGCCAGTAGCTATGGAAAGAAAGAGCAGACAGACCGCAGACAGTTTTATCAGATTAAGAATGACTTTATTCTTAGAAAGCCCTCTAACCCGTGCATGTTTTAAGATATTATATCTCCTGTAATCTCCATTAGCGTTATCACTCTTTCCGACAAACAGGCTTATAACTATGAATGAAACTACTACAGCAGCTCCTCCACCGAACCAGTAGAGATACGCAGGTACTGGCAGGTCTGCAATGGCTCCAAACCCATGAGCATATGCATGTTGAAACTGCAGAATTGAGAGGAGTGTGATAGCTACATGAATAATCTTTCTGCCTACCATTCGTATCAGCCGATAGGAGACACCTCTACGGCTCCAATAACTACCTCTTCATGCTCTGCTTGGCCAGGTTTCGCAGGAAGGTGCCACGCTATGGCATAACGGCCTGCAAGTGTAGCGTTAAACTGAATCGTGCTGATCTTACCAGGCTCTACTTCAACCTCTTGATCGTTAATGTGGACATGGAATTCGCCTTCCTCATCTGCCCTGATTCTAAATGTAACCTGATCTCCCTGTGTCAGTTTGATAATTGGAGGGTTTAAGTTAAGTTTCCGATCTTTTATCTCTAAATCGAATTCTTTGACTCCTCTACTCTGCGAGTCAATTGGCACTGATACTGTGAAATACAACCCGATGAGAATTGCTACGCCTAGAACTGCGACAACGAGTTTTGTCTTTTGCATTATATGTATCTTTGCAAGTTATTAATTTAAGAGGTTTGGGACAGTGTTCGAACTATCATGGGTATATTCAGAAACGCTTTAATGAGCTTAAAATGCGAAATTCTACCTTGCGTGCCGAGGTAGCTCAGCCTGACACAAATGGGCTACGGAGAGCACCCGGCTGAAGACCGGGCTGTCGTCGGTTCAAATCCGGCCCTCGGCACCTTTTATTCTCCAAGCCTGCCCTTGAGCATCTGTAGATATTGCGGATGCTGTTTGACATCATCTAATGTCGGGAAGTATTTAGCCCCCTCTGGTATCCTCCCCGCTTCAGCAATACCATTCCTAGCAGGGATCTTGCCTCCAAACCCTCCAATCATGGCCTGCCATTCTTCTGAAAGTGCGAAATCGAAGGCCATCTCTGCAATCTCTGGGCTCTCTCCGTTCTTTATTAGCCCTATAGAGGGTGAGAATGTAACTAAAGGCACAATATCCTGCGGCTGCCTAAACGCAACAGGTCTATTTTGAACGTCAAGATAATATGATATGCAGGCCAAGGTTGCAGGGAAGCCGACCTGTTTCTCGCCCATCCCAACTCTTAACGCCATTTCAGGCATGCATTCGTATGCTTTGGGCTTTAAAGCGCTGAGCCTCTGGATAAACTCCTCCCACTTTTTATCTCCAACTATTCTCTTCAAAGTAACTAGATAGGCTAGCCCCATCCTTCCCTCTATATTCTGAATTATAGAATGGACTGCCAGCTTGTTGCGCCATTTATCATCCAAAATCTGACCAATGGTCTTTGGAGATTCTTCTTCGCTAACAAGTTCGGTATTGTAAGCAAGACCCACAGGAGAAAGTGCCATAGCTGCCCATGCGCCTCTAGGGTCGTAGAACTCCTTTGAGAAGGCATCAAATTCGCTGGAATCATATTTTCTTAAAAGCCCTCTGACCTGAAGATCTGGAGTCATCCAGTGCGGTGCTATTACCAAATCAGCAGTGGGGACACCAACTTTAGCTTCCTTGGTAATCTGTTCAAGGAGCCTTGCAGGATGATCCCTGAAAGTGACTATATGAAAATGATAGTCTTTGTACTTCTGCCTTAGTGCTAGATCGAAACTGTCGAGGAGGAAGGAGAACGATGTATAGATGGTTAACCTGTTCATGTCCTTTATAGTGGATTAGGTGCGGAATAGCGTTTTACCTTACATGTTAGGGATTAAAAATCAAGTTCATTGAACCGATAGCCTTCATTATCTTGTTCTCCAGGCCCAGAACCTTGTTCAAGTATAGTAACATCTTAGGCATTGAGCCTTTGAATTTTATCCTCCCGGAGATCACCTCGCTAGGTATCTTCGCCTGCCCTTTTGCTATCTTCTCCCATTCGCTATAAGGCGCAGAAAAGGTAAATTCTGCTGATTGATTGCTGGATGTCTGTTTTACCGCGAGTCTCCCTTCCTTAACATCTATCAGATAATATCCTGAAAGCTCGTCGCAAGAAAGTAGCAAGTTGGTATTCATTCCTCTTATGAGTTTTGCAAGGATTCGTCGGCATTAAGTTGGTCGATCATGTTCTTGAAAAATTCCGGTGAGAAGAACCTTATACTTTGAGCGGACGACTCCAACATGGATGGCACATTGTTTTCTGCCTAAATAGAAGTTTGACCTAACATGTTCGGGCTTCTATACATCGCCCCTTTTGGATATAGGTACTCTACTAACCTGAACTAGGACAGAATTAACAACACCTAAACAAAACAAGTTTCTATCTTGTACTTCATCACTACCTCCCCAGTATCTACACTCTGAGACCCCTATACGGGGGAGTCATGCGTGTGTATTCTGGTTCTTATAGCCCCGTTCCAGTAGCTAGGCTGAGGTGCCTAAGTTGCATAGAGTGCATTTCACCATGAACACCAGCTTATCAAAAGCTGACAACAAGTTTTAAGAGCATCAAAAATCAGCAGCGATTTGATGGCGAGCGAGCCTGACGGGGAAGGCAGCCCCAAGAATTTATCGCAGGGTACAGTGAAAGGAGTTCAGAAGCTCGCCTCCAAACTCCAGAAGGCGGTCAGCAGGGGAAGGGCATCACAAAATACACTAAAAGATGCAGACAGGTACATTGGAGGTTTACTTACATCGCAAATAAGCCAAGATCTGCAGCATCTTGATGCCCTAACAGCAAAGCTAGAAACTAAGGAAAGGCTCGAGAGGCTCTACCCTAACATTGTGGCCAGTTTCAAAGCTCTAAAGGCGATGGAGAACTCTGCATATTCCAACTTAGCTTCCAAAGGCACAATAGACAAAGAATCTTTGGCGCAGCTCATAGAGATAGACTCTGAGCTGACTGGGATTCTCTTCCGCATGTCAGCATTTCTGTCAAAGCGTAGAGCAATAGGAACACTGGCAGACAGCGATGTGATAACACTTGCAGAGATGGATGACCTGCTGAAGGATAGCATCAAAGCTAGAGGGAGCATAGCAAAGAAAAGGTAGTGTAGTTATTCCCTTTATAGTTTAAGAGATGCCTTTAGGCCCTTGTATCTATTCCTAATCGTGACTTCTGTTACTCCCGCAGCTTCGGCAACGTCCTTCTGGGTCTTATTCTCTCCTTCAAGTACGCATGCAACATACAGTGCTGCTGCCGCTAAACCCATAGGGTCTTTTCCTGCAGATGTCCTTGTCTCCGCAGCCTTCTTGAGTATTAGTAAAGCTCTCCTCTTGGTCTTCTCCGACAGTCCTGCTTTGCTGGCAATTCTTGAAACACATTTTGTGGGGTCAACGACGGGCATCCTAAGATCCATCTCCCTCAGCAGCAATCTGTAACATCTGGCAATGTCCTTCTTCTTGACATTGCTCGCAGCAGCGACATCCTTAAGAGTCCTCGGCGTCATGGTGTCCCTGCAAGCAGCATACAGAGATGCTGAAATCAGGGCAGAAATAGACCTTCCTCGAACCAGACCTCTGTCAAGGGCCTTCCTATAGATGTAAGCGGCCTTTTCTATTACTGCATCACTCACATTGAGCTTATCAGTCAGTCTGTCAAGCTCGCTGAAAGCCGTCCTAAGATTCCTATCAACTGGCTCGTGAACCTGACTCCTACCGTCCCATGTCCTTAGTCTCTCAATTGTAGCTTTGATTGAAGATGGTAAGGACTTGCCAGAAGCGTCCCTATCCTCAACACCTATAACAGTAGCTAATCCCATATCGTGCATTGCCAAAGATGCTGGTATGCCCGTCCTGCTCCTGTCATCCTTTTCTTCTTTAGAGAATGCTCTCCATTCTGGGCCCACTTCTTCAATCTTCTCTCTTACAACATATCCACAATTGCTACAAAAGAGTTCTCCTCCAGCAGTGTCTACTACCATCGGACCCCTTACGCAACGAGGACATCTGTCTACTGATCTGTGTAGATCAAAGAGTTTGCTCAAGTTTCTATCGGCTGACATTTTTTTACCACAAACCTTTTATTCGGCAGTAGAAGAAATGTTGGAAGTCATATATAAACCTTCAGGTATAGACAAGTTTAGCCAATTCTCAACCTTTCAAAACTCTTAAGTGCTGAAGAATGGATGCGCTATAAATCTTCGTCAGGTGTGCATCATTTGAGCAAGGAAATCGGGATAACTGCAAAACGTTCAGAGAACTTCTCAGACTGGTACGTTCAAGTTGTTACCAAAGCCGGTTTGGCAGATTATTCAGCAGTCAAAGGTTTCATAATCTTAAGACCTTATGGACATGCTATCTGGGAGAGGATTCAGAAATACGTAAATCGCCATCTGAAAAAAACTGGGCATGAAAACGCGTACTTCCCAGTTCTAATCCCCGAAAGTTTGCTCAGCAAAGAAGCCGAACATTTTGCAGGTTTCATACCAGAGGTATTCTGGGTTACACGTGCAGGCAACAACGAATTGGGAGAAAGGTTAGCTACCAGACCAACATCTGAAACCATAGCCTACGCTTCGTTTGGAAAATGGATAAGGAGCTGGAGGGACCTGCCATTGTTGCTCAACTTCTGGAATTCCGTATTGAGAGCAGAGATAAAGGCTACAAGGCCGTTCATAAGGACTTCAGAATTTCTCTGGCAGGAGGGCCATACCGTTCACGCTACTAAAGAAGAGGCTGCTGCAGAAGTCATGATGATAGCCAATATGTATAGTAGGTTGATGGAGCACGTGCTCGCCATACCTGTCCTAGTAGGATACAAAAGCGACAAGGAGAAGTTTGTTGGCGCCCTTTACACCGTGACGTTAGAGGGAATGATGCCAGATGGGAAAGCTCTCCAGATGGGCACATCGCATAACTTGGGCCAGAATTTTTCGAAACCCTTCGAAATAAAGTTTCTTGGAAAAGATGGTCAAGAACATTTTGCATGGCAAGCCTCTTGGGGGATATCTTGGAGATTGATCGGAGCCGTAGTAATGACTCACGGAGATGACAAAGGGCTGGTTCTGCCCCCACGAATAGCGCCTATACAATGCGTTATAGTAACAATATTCTATAAAGAAGCTGACAAGGGGAGAATTCTATCCAAGGCTAAAGAGGTTTTTGATGTCTTATCAGCAGAGAAGATCAGAACCTTCATTGATGACAGAGAACAATATACCCCAGGCTGGAAGTTCAATGAATGGGAGATGAAGGGTGTTCCATTGAGAATAGAAATCGGTCCCAGAGACGTAGAAAAGGGGCAGATCACCGTAGTTAGAAGAGATAGTTCGGAGAAGTTCATAGTTAAGATAGGTTCCGTAGCTGCAGAGATTAAGCACGTGTTGGTACAGATACAGAAGAATCTGCACGAAAAGGCTCTGAAACTTAATGAAACTAAGACCAAGACTGCAAATTCCTACGGTGAGCTGAAGAGCTATATTGAAGTTGACGCTGGTTTCGTCAAGGCGCCGTGGTGTGGGAGGATGGAATGCGAAGTTCAGGTCAAGGTCGAAACCGGTGCCGACATACGTCTAATCCCTCTTAAAGAGGAAAAACTGGAAACCAATTGTCTAGTATGTGGGCAAGCCGCAAAACACACAGCATATTTTTCAAGGGCTTACTAGAAAGGTCGTATCTTGGACATAATAGATTTAGAGTTCCTATTACAACTATCAAACAGCCTTATTGAACAATACGGCTACCCAGGCATTTTTATAATCAGCCTGCTATCAAGTCTGATTGTATTTGTTCCAGTGCCCTATTTTGTACCTTTGATAATAGCTGCGCTCAGACTAGATCCCACATTAGTTGCACTGTTGTCTTCAGCAGGCGCAACTATATCAAAGATAATTATCTTCAGGCTTAGCTATTATGGAGGGAAACTTGTTAATGAACAGACTAGGAAGAGGATGAAACCGTTTGAAATCTTAGTTTCAAGATATGGATGGTTAGCATCGTTTATAGCCGCTGCAACTCCCTTGCCAGACGATTTGGTTTATATTCCGTTAGGTTTTGTCAGGTACAATATCTATAAATTTGGAATATCCCTGTTCGCAGGTAAGTTTCTGCTTGCTTTAATTATGGCGTGGGGTTCACGGTTATCTGCACCATATGTAGAGCTGCTAATAGATCAAATAAGAGACCCCACTTCTGCATTTCTAGTAACGATCAGTCTGATTGCTGGATCAGCAATTACTATCATAGCGATAATGAAGCTTAACTGGGAAAAGGTTTTGGGAAGATGGATTCCCTCTAGCAGTGTTCAAGATTGAGGGTTATCGGTGACTTTCATATACACTCTAGGTTCAGCCGAGCGACTAGCCCTGCTCTTAATCTACCGAACCTTGCTGAGAATGCGAGGATAAAGGGACTCGACCTTCTGGGCACCGGCGACATAACACATCCGAAATGGTTTGCAGAAGTTTCCGAACAGTTGGAAGATAATGACGGCATATTACATCTAAGAGGCGCCGGCGAAAAGGCGCCGAAATTCGTGATTACTTCAGAAGTTGCAACAGTTTTTCAGCACGAAGGTAGATCAAGAAAAATCCACCACTGCTTGCTCCTTCCTGACCTAGAGGTTGCAAAGCAACTGTCTGACAAGCTCGAACAAAAAGGGAACTTGAAAGAAGACGGGAGACCTCTATTGAATATGACTGCTACGGAGCTGGTAGAGATTCTCAAGGGGATTAGCAGAGATACTGAAATCTATCCTGCACACGCATGGACACCTTGGTGGAGCCTATTTGGAGCAAATTTTGGATTCGACTCTTCAAAAGAATGCTATCAGGAATATTCTTCAGATATGCATGCCTTGGAAACTGGACTATCAAGCGATCCACCAATGAACTGGCGCATGAGCGAATTGGATGGGTTAACACTGCTATCAAACAGCGATTGCCATTCGGCTTATCCGTTCAGGTTGGGCAGGGAAGCCAATATACTGGAGCTTGACAATCTAACCTATTCAAGCCTGATAGATGCGATAAGGAAGAAGGGTAAGAACAAGGTTGTTTCCACCATAGAAACAAAGCCCGAATATGGGAAGTACCATTGGACAGGCCATCGAGTTTGTGGCATTTCTCTATCTGGTGATGAATCAAAAAAAATTGGAGCGAAATGTCCCAAATGCGGAAGGAAACTTACAAGGGGCGTGGAAGAGAGAGTTTCTGAACTTGCGGATAGGCCGAAAGGTTTCAAACCAAAAGTTGCTGCTGGCTGGACTTACGCTTACCCCTTGCAGGAACTCATAGCAGAAACAATGGGAGAGAGTAGCCCTCTTTCAAAAACTGTTCAGCATCTTTATGATAAAGCCATCGCAGCCTTGAACAATGAATTTAACATAACTCTCTTCGCTCCTATAGCTTCGGTTGCGGAGGTTCTTGGTAAGGAAATTGCTCATCTAGTCGCGGCAATAAGAAATGACATGGCAGAAATTGTACCTGGATATGATGGTGTCTACGGGAAACTGAAACTCGCATCTAAGGGAGAAAAAGCACCTCCAAAGGAGGGACTAGATATTTGGATTTGAAAAAACTGCAGAAAAAAGCTTTCCTGCTCGATGTCGAGGGAGTATTATGTGATGAAATTGATAATGGTAAAGCCTTTCCGTTTGCGATAGAATTTGTTAAGAACCTTAAGAAAGCAGGGAAGAAGGTTTCTGTCCTTTCCAACATATCAAGGAAGCCTAGTGCAATAGTCTTCTCAAGGTTGAGAAGTATGGGTTTCCCTCTCACAGAAAACGAGGTTTCCACGGCTGGGGCTGCTACAGCACTATACGTAAAAAGAAAGCATCCTAAAGCAAAATGCTTTGTGATAAGCGAATGGGGTTTGCGCACAGACTTGGAAAAGCAGGACATCATAGTTGTTAACGAGGGAGATGCTGACATTGTTCTGGTAGGTGTGGACAGGCGGGTAAGCTACTCAGAGTTAAATCATGCTGCTCGGCTCGTTATGAAGGGCGCTAAACTGATCTGTGTAGGCACTACCATGATGTTCAAGGGCACTTTCCTCGGTGAATCTGGGATGTATCTCGGCGAAGCTCCGTTTGCAAACGCGATCTCTATGGCAACGAAGGCTCCAATCACATACATTGGCAAGCCTTATCCAGAAATCTTTCTTCAGACTATGGCAAACATTGGTGTAAGGGCAAAGGATACTATAATGGTCGGCGACAGCTTGTCATCAGATATCAAAGGAGCAAACGCGGCCGGGATAGAGAGTGTATTCATTACAAAAGGCAGCAAATTCGAGCAAAAGAAAATCTCCAAAGAAGAAAGGCCTACTTTTGTTGCGAGGGACTTGGGAGAACTAAACGATCTAATGTTCGGATGATTGATCAGCCTTATTTTCGAACATATTTTTGTTGTTCTGTACTATCAGAAGTAGCCCCAGAATCAACAGTGCTGCTGCGGCTGCAGCCCTTGGCTCGAACGGTATCGAGCCTCCGCTTCCAATAAAGTATGTTATCGGAGATAGTACTAGAAGGATTATGGCGATTGTATTGGCACTCGCATTTTTATCCATCTGAAACTTGAACGGTACAACGATAAGGAAGGATAGGAAGACGAGCAGTGCAGAGAAGAGAATTGGATACCTTCCAGCAAGAAAAGTTCCTAGTATTAGAGGCAGTGGCGCTGTGCCCAAGGCAAACAAGGCGGCAAGAATAGTCAGCACCAAAGTGACAATGGCCAATCTCTGCATCCTCCTAGCGTTTACATTTACCTTCTTGCTTCTAATATCAGGAGGACTGTAGTAAATTTCAAGCAATAGAGCAGTGCAGACTGAAACGATTGCAATGATAAAGATTATTGGATTACTGGTAATCGCAATATAAGTATCAACATTGAAGGCTGAGGAAGTTATCGCAGTATAGATAGCAAATATCCCGCTCACTGCTACAGGTAGCAGGAAAAGTATGAACGATGCGTCCTCTATACCGCTGCTCTTTGACTCCATGCTTTCACCATTCCCAAAGTAGAGGGTTCTTTAACCTTTGTCCATCAATGAACATATTTCTGTCTGAATTCTTCATATGCTTGGCTAAGTTTCTGTCTTTTTGGAGGGCTCTTGAACCCGAAAGCGCATATAGTACTTTCCAAACCCTTGTGTTCCTTGTCTCTGGCTGCCTTTATCGCTCTAACTATGTCGACAAGCACACCTGCGCCGTTAGGGCCGTCTGTAGTTCTCAAGTAGATATCAAATCTTACACTTGAGCCAAGAAACTGCTCCCCCTCAATCCAGTAATAGCTTGTTCGTGAATTGCCCATAAAGTCCACATAGTCAGTCGTTCCTGCAACTGATTCTATATTATACGGTACTTCAAGTGCTATTGCCTCAGTCTTGACATTTCTCTTGACAGCCCTCAAATCTTCTCCAAGCGTGTTGAGTGTCTCCATCCCTCCTCCAACATCAAGCTGGTAACTCTTCTTAACTCGAATACCTCTGCTATTCATGATATCCAGAATACCTCTATGGAACGCTGTGCCTCCGAACTGGCTCATCAAGTCGTCTCCAACGATGATTACTCCAGCATCGATATATTTGGGAACTATTTTATTGTCATTAATCAGTTTTGTCGGCGTTGCATTTACGAAAGAGCACTGAGCCGAAACTGCAGCCTCAGCATATTCTTTCGATGCGGCATCATTGCCAGATGAGATTAGGTTAAGCAAAATATCTGCTTTCTTTCTCTTTAGAGAATCTGCAATAGAACCATTTCGCGTTATTGTTTTCACACCACCTGCTTGAAGATGTTTGGCATTGCCAAGTATTCCCGCTTCTACATCAACACCCAAAGGTCTTAGATTGATGTACTTGGGCATGACGTTAGGTCTTGCGAATATTGCCTTTGATAGATCTGAGCCGACTTTTCTTGAATCTATGTCATAAGCTGCGACGATTTCAATATCTGAAATTGAATGTCCTCCAACCTTTTGGTGCCATAACCCTGTTCTGCTGGGGTCATCGCTGTAATACTGGGCTCCTTGTACTAATGCGGCGGTAGCATTACCTACACCTGCAATGGCAACTCTGATCTTACTGGGCATTGCCTATGCCACGGCTATAACAAGATTTATACTTTAGAGGCTACAAAACATCTCCCGATAGGAGAACCAAAGCCAGACCTCTGGAGTAGATTTGCTATGCAGTGAGTTCTATCTCGATGGTTGAGACGTTCCTAGACGAACCGTCTTGAGATGGCATTTGTTCTGTGTCAAGCTTTATGTTAGAGACTTTGATATCGGTGCTGAACCTCTTCCTAGTCACTTCTGCTACATCTACTGCGAGGCTTATTGCGGCTCCCCTTGCCTTGAGCGTTACTGTCTTTGCATTATTTAGCACTGTGAGTGCTGCAAGTACGTAGTTCATGACAGGTTTCTGCCTACCTACGAAGACCGTCGTCCTTGATGCGGAATCTGCTTCGGCGTTCGACATAACACTGTAGGACAGAAAGCCTGAATATATATTTACGGAAAATTAGCGTTTATTTTCTGATCCTGCGCTCAAGTTCCTTGGGGTATTCTGGGAAGTAATATGCAATCTTCATGATGTCAAATTCCCTGAGTATCGACTCTTTGGACTCCCGCTCCAGCAAGAATTCGAATGATTTCCTGACACATTCTTCTGGTGATACAGTGTTGTTAGTTAATTTCCTGTAGTCCGCTTGGTTCATTCTTACTCTATGCTCTGTTGTACCGTTGCTTTCCTGCACCTGAATCGTAAATACCCAGCCATCTTTAACTGTGCTAGATTTGATATTGATCATTATTTATCCCATAGACCTTCTCAGCTGAGCGGCCTCTACAAGGTATCTTCTGGCCTCTTGTTCATTGCCTTCTGCAAGCGATATGAGGAAATTGTTGATGGTATTTTCATGCTTTCTTTCGTTCAAAGAGCGAGGTCCAGCCCTAACATCGAAGTGCTCCTGTGCTGCTGACAAACCCTTCATCACGTTTGGCAGTGCCTTCTTTACATCTTCTAGCCCTAGAGGCTTTGCAATCTCATCACTCGATAGTAACAAGTTGATATTCTGCCATGAAACGTAGCCAGCAGCCTTCTGTAAATTTGTCTTCAAGTGCAGGTGATTCTCTTTAAGAACATTCCACTCGTCTTCAGTAAGACCTGCAGCGGCTTCAAGGCCTAGTAGTTCTGGCGGCGCACCTAGGGTGTACAGTGCAGCAGCGAAAGGTATAGCTCTGGGAAGAGAAATCGAGCCAACTTTTCTTGAATAGCCGAAGAGGCCTATGTGCAGCTTCCTTGCCCTCCTTGATGGCACGTATTTTGCGATCCTCTCTATTATGGGAGAGAGTGTTTCAACTGATTGGAGGTAAGAATCTGAAAATTTGTGTATTATGTTCTGGATTACTTGCCTATCTTCTTCTGTAAGTTGCTTTGCGCTCTTCTTGCCAAGGTTTTTGTTAAGGAAGCTTATAATTTTCTTTACTTCATTTGCTGGATAGTCATAGCGCAAAGCGGATTGTATGGTAGTCGTACATACTCCTTCGTACTCTTCGACAAAGTTTTCTACGTTCTCAGGTGAGAGGTGCCCCCTAAATGGAAGCGAGCCGACTCCGATTATCGGGTATATCGGAAGACCAAGTTTTTCGGAGGACTTTTGCATATCTGAAAGCGCAATCTTGACTAAGAGTACGGAGGGAATCAGGCCGTAGTTAAGTGCGGGATCTGATCTTGCTATGAAGGCTCTAACATAGTTAGGTTTCACGTGCTTAACATAGCCCTCAATTATGTTGCCAAGCTTGGTCATGCTTTGAGAGTCTTCAACAAGGGGGATGAGTTCGATGGATTTAGGCTCAAATTCCCCCAGCCAGTCGCTTCTGGAATTGTTTTTGCCGCTAGGAGAACCTACACCAGACACGTACGTCCTGTAGAAATCTACTATCTGCGTGAGTTGCTTCGCACTTGTAGTGAAAGGAAGTATAACCTCAAAGATCGGAGTCACTGATTCTTTGTTGTAGAAGGTCTTTGCTATATCGAAGGATTGAGGGATCGACCATAGGGTTTCAACCAGAACCTTCCTCTCGGCAAGCTCGATTGCGGGATTTGGAACCCTGTATGTGATGAAGATGTCCTTTCCCATTTCATGCTGCCTGAAGAATTGTTCGTATGACGAAACTAACTTCCTGACTACGTGTGAGTCAACATCCTTACCCTCTGCATCCCACATTACTTCTTCACATCCGAACTCTGCAAATGCTTGATATGCCTCGGTAACTTCATCGTCGCCTGCGATGACACCGCCTTTAGCCCAAGAGGGTATGCTCGCATTATCTGGGTGCTGCGAAGACATTGTGTGAGGGATGCGCCTTTCCATCTTGCTCGGCTTTTTCCCCAGACAGCCTTGATATAATACTATTCTCTACTACATCGGATTATATATCAGTCATTTGCGAGGGCTTGGATATTGAGCAAGAAGATACGGCGTCCGTCGTGGGACGAATATTTTATGGGTGTTGCACATGCAGTAAAAGCTAGATCGAACTGCATAAGAAGACGGGTAGGGGCGATAATGGTCAGGGACAAGCAGATAGTCTCTACTGGTTATAATGGAACTCCCAGAGGCATAAAGAACTGCGATGAGGGAGGGTGTGAAAGGTGCAATGCGAGTGAAGAGCAGTATCCCAGAGGCAAAGATCTCGATAAATGCGCCTGTTGTCATGCAGAAGAAAACGCGATCACTCAGGCAGCACTGCATGGGATGAGAACCGAGAATGCAACCTTGTACACTACTAACGTGCCATGCACTATCTGTGCTAAAATGATAATCAATGCTGGGATTAAGAAGGTTGTCGTCGGAGGGGATTATCCAGACGATTTAGGAAGAAAGCTTCTCAACGAAGCCAAGATAGAGCTCCAAGTTCTCAAAACTAAGGACTAGGTCTCTTTACTCGTGCTAATGCAATGTACGCCATACTCATCGCTCCTATTATGACAAGTAGATATTCCATGCCTTCCTGAAGATACGTCCCTCCGACAGCCTGCTCGAAATAGTAGTAGGAGCTTCGATAATAGTTGAAAGACCAGTGCGTGAGCACAGCTGCCGGTAAGCCAGTTTTGATGTAGACCAAGCCGAGGGCTATCCCGGCTATCGAGCTGGTCGTGAACTTGCCTATCTGCCACCCTGCTCCAAACAGTATGTGTGCTAGGCCAAACATTAGCCCAGAAATTATGGCGGTGGCATAAACCATCGTCAGCACTGCACTCTTTCTTGAAGACGGAATGCCCAGATACTTTTCTGGATGCCATAGAGCCTTGAGCGCATAGGCAAAGTTGGCCCTTCCAAGCAAAACTGTAACCGCAACTAGCCCAATAGTGCTGACTCTGAAACCAATTTCTTCTGTGATAGGAGCTAGCGCTATCCCAACAAATGTCTGCATAGGATCGACTTCAGGTAAAGCTCCTGACCTCACTCCAACAGTACTCTGCAGGCTTTCGATAAGGCTAGTCAGAAGAGTTACTGAAGTAAAGGCGACTGTGGCCGTTAAGATGCCGTTATCAGAGATCTTAAACGAACCCGAAGTTATTCCTTTCAGAGTTCTCCAAAGCGGAGCATTAGGCCCATTAAGTGCTACTACAAATAAAGCCAGATAGAGTACCCAGAGCGCAGCGAACAAATCCGAAAAGGTCATCCTGACGGGAAAGTCTATCGGAAGACCTACCACAAATACTGGTATGTTGGCAATTAATGGCTCTGAGGATGATGTGCTGAGGTTTCCGTTGTAGAATGCGTACGCCCCAAGCGGGAAAGAAAGGAGCATGAACCCTGCAAATATTATGACCAGTACCACAAGTATAGTAGTTAGGGTTCTCCGCAAGTCTGCGCCGTTTTTCGATTCGCCGAGCTCGTTCAACTATGCAGAATTAAAACTCGTCTAACTTATTCTTTCTGACCCTTTTTGCTCAAGTGCTACTGAGCCCCTGTATCCACAGTTAGAGCATTCATAGTCTGGAGGTATAAGCCATCCTCCAATTGAATCTGCTATTTTGAGCTTATCCAAGCAGTGCGGGCAGTATTTGATAGAGCCACCTAGCGAATACCCGATGGAGACTTTTACTTCAGAGTCGCCCAAAGCTACTGAACCTCTATCGATGATTCGGTGAACCCCAGCCCTATAAGGCGATCCTTTACCGAATCCCTATGGTCTCCTTGCAGGAGCACATAGCCTTCCTTTGCAGTGCCTCCACACGCGAGCTTGCTCTTCAACTGGTAAGCGAGCTTATCTAGGTCTGTGCGCTTGGGGTTCAAACCTTCTATCATTGTTGTAGGCTTCCTGAATCTCCTCATCTCCAACCTAACGACTATTCTTGTTTCTTCCTTCTCAAGCTCCTCGCAGACACATAGATCTAGAGGGAGGCCGCACTTCTTGCAAACTTCTGCCATCAATTCACCGCTTCGAGAGCAGACTTCATAGTTACCATAGAAGATGTAATTGAAAGTTGCTTATCTATCACTACTATCTCTGCATTTTAGAGTCTAATTAAAAAATCTTCCCTACACCCCAATTGAACATAGCAAAGTTGAAAAACCAGAAGTAAAAAGCACTGTCGAATTATGCCAATTGCCGATGCAGCAAAGAAACAAATAGCGCAGAAGAGGAGGCTCTTCTTCAAGGTGTGCATGCGTTGCGGGAGAAAGAACTCCATAGAGGCCTTACGGTGCAGGGACTGCCATAGTGACGACCTTAGGCTCAAGAACAGACAGTTGGGCGTAAAGAAGTAGAGCCATGCATAGAAAAGTTCTGGCGATATTCGAAACTCCGACAGTCTTCCTGCTAGAAAGCACAACTCCAGAAGTTGTTTCTGCTCTAGGGATTAACCCGGAACTTGAATTGACCATACTGTTAAGGAAAGACGGAGTGCTGTATGCCGATAAAACAAAGAAGGTCGGCTCTGACAGAATAACTGCTGGTGAAGCGTGGAAGTCGATAAAACCGCTCTTCAAAGGGGAGATTTATGTCGTCAAGGAGGATGTTAAGAGGGTAGGCATATCTCCGGCCCGAATAGTCTCGGATCTTGAACTAATTAACAAGAAAGATGTTCCACGACTGATCGCCAAAAGCGATACTGTCGTGGTTTACTAACCATTATAACATTCCAGATGTAAACAGTTTTCGCTTTGAAAAATGGGGAGATCAGGATTATAGGCGTAAGAGAGATTCCTGAAGTCTCCAAAGGCGATGATATTGCAGCACTCATTATTGAGGCTCTGAGAAGGCAAGGTGATACCTTAAAGGAAGATGATATAGTGATAGTAACTCAAAAGATAGTTTCGAAGGCCGAAGGCAGAGTAAGATGGTTAACTTCTTACAAGCCTTCCAAGCGAGCCATAAAGCTGGCTACTAAACTGGGAAAAGACCCTAAACACGTTCAAGCAATCTTGGAAGAAAGCAAGAAGATCTTAAGGGCTGAAAAGGGCGTAATAATTGCAGAAACTAAACACGGCCTTATATGCGCTAATGCGGGGATTGACCAGTCTAACGTTAGGCAGAATATGGTTTCCCTGCTTCCCAAAGACCCAGATGCATCTGCAAGAAACATCAAAAACAACATCAAAAAGAAAACGGGGGTTGGTATAGCTGTGATAATATCGGACACTTTTGGAAGACCGTTCAGGGAAGGGCATGTTAACGCGGCGATAGGAGTTGCTGGGCTGAACCCTGTCAAGGACTATAGAGGTAAAGGTGATGGATATGGTAATATTCTGAAGGTAACTACAATAGCAGTTGCAGACGAGATAGCTTCAGCAGCGGAGCTCGCAACCGGGAAACTTGCCCGAATACCTGTGGTTGTTCTAAGAGGGTACAAATACCAGCGAGGAGCCAAAGGGTCAAAAGGACTAATCAGGCCATTTTCACAGAATCTCTTCAGGTAACGGCTTATTATCTGCTGATTGTACGAAATCTAACGCAATAGCAAGGTTATAGTTTTGGAAGCTATAGAGATGGAACAAGTTAGCAGAGCATTTCGAATCTCAGCAGAGAAAGAGGTTCTAGCTCTTAATGATGTTACCCTCAATGTCAAGGAGGGTGAGGTCTTCGGTCTTCTTGGGCCAAATGGCGCTGGTAAAACTACCCTTATCAAAATACTTGCTACGTTATTGCTTCCAAGCAAGGGCAAAGCCTTCGTTGCTGGATATGACGTTGTAAAAGACTCTTCTAAAGTCAGAAAAGTGATTAACCTTGTTTCTGGGGGAGAAACCCCGGGCTATGGAAGTATAACGACTAGAGAAAATCTGTGGTTCTTCTCTCAGCTTTACGGGCTTCCTAAAGAAGAGGCTACAAAAAGGATGGTGAAACTTTCAGAAGAATTAGCGCTAGAAGAATATCTCAACACAAGGTCGCACAAGCTTTCCACCGGCTACAGACAAAGGCTAAACCTTGCCAGAGGTCTGATTAATGATCCAAAAGTTCTGTTTCTGGACGAACCAACGCTCGGCCTTGATGTCATAACTGCAAAGAGGATGCGACAAATCATACGCAATAGGGTGAAAAATAATTCTGGCAATTCAATCCTAATAACAACACATTACATGATCGAAGCAGACCAGATATGTGACAGGATAGCGATTATCGATAGAGGGAAGATAATAGCACTTGGCACCCCTGCAGAGCTAAAAAAGATGGTTTCTAAACAGACAATCGTATCCATAGAGATGCAGCCAATAGACGATATGAGTTTCGTCTCATCCGTTGCAGGTGTTAGCGGGTATTCGCAGGCAGACGAGCTCTCCACAGGGAGCATTAAGATCAAGGTAATATTAGATCACGAAGCAGTTTTACAGAATGTCATTCAGGCTGTTTCTAGCCGGGGCGGAAAGATATTCGGTATAGCAAAGGCTGAGCCGACTCTAGAAGACGTTTACATTGCGCTGGTGGGGAAGGGCTTTGAGCAGTTTACATGACTTAGAGGTTAATCTTAGAGCGGCAATAGCAAGGGCCCGTGTAAGGATCAAGGGCACAATTCATGATCCAGCTTGGATGATAGCTGAAATGATAATTCCAATGTTTTCCATAGGAGGTTTTATACTGCTCTACAAGGCTCTTGGAGCTCCAGCATCGTACTCTGGCTACGTGATAGTTGGGGGTGCGATGATAGCGTTTTGGACTAATATGCTCTGGGGTATGGCTGCCCAATTTTACTGGGAGAAAGAAGTCGGCAATCTTGAGATCTATTTCGTGGCTCCGATTTCCAGGATGGCTATACTGCTTGGGATGGCACTGGGTTCCATAATAACAATGTTACTAAGGGTTTTTGGAATTATTTTCTTTGGAATTCTGCTCTTCAACGTTTCACTGAATATTGCAGACCCGATGGCAGTAACAATAATATTTTCATTAACTTTAGCGTCGTTGTATTCGTTGGGTATGGTCTTCTCTTCCCTTTACTTGCTCTGGGGAAGGGAGGCTTGGAAACTGAACGAACTCATGGTCGAGCCCACCTATTTCCTTTCTGGTTTCTTCTTCCAGATTAGAGGAAATGCTGCAGTACCACTTGCACTGCAGGTCGCTTCCTCCATAATCCCCATGACCTTCGGCCTTGATGGTCTGAGGAAGGTTCTTGTCCTCGGCCAGAGCACCCAATTTGTTTTATTGGAGATTTCAGTCCTTGTTGTATTTAGTGTAATACTTTTCGTTGCTGCACGCTATGTTTTGAGGTACATGGAGAACCTTGGGAAGAAGGAAGGGAGGCTTACTCTAAGATGGCAGTAAAGTCGTTCATCCATTCTGCATGGTATTCTGCTTGGCTTGGCTGGAAGCTCGAAACCAATTGGGCCGACCCTCTGACTTTTGCTGGCTATTATGTGCTCAGGCCCTTTGCCGGTTTGCTAATAGTAGGGTTCATCTTCATAATTGGAAGTTTTGCAGGAGGCAATGTCAATGAACAATATTTTACGTATCTATTTCTAGGGCAAATTGCATACGTCTATGTCCTCCAGATCACTGTTTCGACAGGGTACTTCATACATGAAGAGAGAGCAAAATACGAGACTCTCAGGAGTGTTTACGTAACTCCGGCATCGATAAGGCCGTATTTGCTCGGTAGGGCGCTTTCTGCAGCATTCGCTTCTACAGTCTCTCTGCTCCTGACAATAATCTTTGGCACCTTTGTATTCTCGGGATTGCTAGGCTTGAATCTCGAAATCAACTTTTTCAGGATTAATTACATTGCACTGGTAGCAAGCTTAGCGCTCGGGATAGTTAGCTTGATCTCTACGGGGTTCATACTTTCAGGAATAAACTTAGTTTCTACGAGACTACACATGAACCTTAGTGAATATGTTAGCGGAGTATTTTTCCTGTTAGGAGATGTAATATTTCCTCCTACAACTCTACCGTACCCGTTGTACCTGATATCATATGCGCTTCCGGTAACATACTACACTAGGGCTGTCAGGACTTCGATAATCGATGGCGCATGGAATACGGTATTTCCAAACCTGCAGATGCTATTACTTGTTTCGATTCTCACTGCTCTTGTTGGCTTGACAGTCTTTGCCGCTGCAGAAAAAAGGGCCAAACGACTTGGGGTAATAGATCGTAAATCAGAGTATTAGTGTGTGACAGTACTAGTACTCTACTCACCAAATCAATTCTATAGCAAAAATAGAATGAGAGGTAGAGTTAACAGTCAATTAACAGTACCTCAACAAGACAAGTTACTACCTCGCACCTCATCATTGCACTTCCTAGTAGCTATATTCAGGGCCACCTATAGGGGGGTCATGCGTATATGCGTGTAACATTCCGGCTATATATTGTAACCCATGTCTATAGCAGCTAATCAGAGGGTGCCTACGTTGTACAGGAGCAACACACAGATCAGGTTGCTATCTCAGAAACCTTAGACCTGATGGTGTTGATTATGTTTAATATCCCAAGGACCTGGCCAAAGACTACCAAGCCCACGAAAGCTCCGGTGGGGAGTATGAGCCATTCGATCAGAAAGCCTACAGCGGCTACAGCCAAGCCCTGCCTTAACGCCTGACCTCCAATCCACCCAGCTGCGCTCATGAGCGTAGCAAAACCGTAAACAGAAACTTCTACGATGACAAGATGCATTATTGCAAAGGTCTTTGTGGTATTCTTCTTGCCAAGGAGGCGGGAAGTCAGATAGTACATCGCAGACCAGCCCACCATTCCCATGACACCAACGGCTAGGAAGGCAAGATAAGCTATGAGCGTCCAAGTACCTGGGAATATGCCAGCAATCAGAGGGATGCCAAAGGTAGGAACAAGAATTGGCGTCGTAAATAACGCAGCGGCAAGGGCGTTGACAAGCGACACGTACATGAAATAACGTGCCATGCGCTCGGTCCCTATGCTATCCATGAGCATACTCCACAAATGTCGGTATTATCGTTTGTCTGAATTAGGCTGTCTTTGACCTTGCAGTCTTTAGGAGATTGATTACGCCTATCAGGCTACCCATAATGGCAATTGCTATGAAGAGCATTCTTGGCATGACTGTCCAAGTTATAAGTGCCATAGCATCTTCGACAGTTCGAACAACTCCCGTGAGCCTGGCAATACCCCCAAGATAACCCCCAGCGAAGAAGAATGTCGCAGCCCCGTATATGCCTATTGTTGCCAGAAGAAGATGTGCCATAGCCAAACCCTTGCTAGTTTCATTCTTTCCAGTTGCACCCACGATATAGTAGGCTGCTCCCCATGCTACAGAGCCTGCAACCCCAATAATAAGGAATCCGAGATAGCCCATTATAATGTACAGACCGGGGAAGAAAGCGACGGCGAAGGCCAGCCTGAGAAGATCTTCAGCAGCAGTATTGTCTGGTATCACCATCGGGATCGTGATAAGAACTGCGAAAAGAGCGTTAAAGACTCCTGCATAGAGGAACCATTTTGCGACCCTTGATGTCTCCACCATATTACAAACCCCGAAATTTCGGCTCTTAAATCCTTTAGGTTTTATCCCTAAATCGAGGTCTGTTTGCCGAAGAAGGTCATTATGTTGTTTATCACTCCAAGGAGGTTTCCGAGTATCCCCACAACCATCCCTAGTGCTGTGGGTATAACCGTCCACGAAATCAGGCTGTTGATTATGGCAGCTCCTTGAATCCCGCTCAGTCTTGCAGCTCCGCCAAAGAATCCCGCAGTGAAGAAGAAGATTACCGTGACATAGATACCAACGATCCCAAATATGAAATGGAGGGCTGCCAGAACCCTGCTGGTGTGGGTCTTGCCCAATAGAGCTGACTGCATATAGTACACAGCTGCCCAGCCGAAGAAACCGAAACATCCAACAATCAGGAAGAGCATGTAGCTCAAGAATAGCCATGTACCTGGAAAGTCTGCAGCTGCAACGGGGAATGGCATTACAGGCAATGTCTGCAGAACATACATTATTGTCTGATCTAGGGGCTCTATGACCGATGCGTCATTTGCTATTGCCAGAGGAATTGCAAAAATGGAAGCTACAAGAATGTTGAACAGACCTCCATAGACGAACCGTCTTGCTACCTTCGTAGTCTCTACGGTAATTCGCATATCCACCCTCTCTGCTAGTTGTGTATTTTAGACTTGCTTAGTTGCCGCCGAATAGTGCCTTTATCCTGTCGTTCCAGCCGCTAAAGTCACCCAGTTTCCTCCAGCTTATTGGGAAGACTGTTCCTTCTGCGACGATTTCAGTCTTGAAGACCTTAAAGTCCCACCTATCGTCTTGTAACCACCATTTTCCGTTCTGGTAGACCCATTTCTGTACGACCTCCACTTCCATATCGAACGCTCCAATGAGCTTGCCTCTACCGGTAGTGATAACTTTCATTGTAACTGTTGCCGCATCTCCAGCAATATCTGCCTTATAGTTCTCGATTTTTATTCCCTTCATTGATTCAGTGTTTCCAGCTATGGTTGCATATAGAATCCTAATTCTAGGGAATCCATCGTACTTGCCTGCAAATGCACCTGCTTGACCCTTCCATTCAGCATAAGTTCCTGTCTGTATGTAATTTGCCATAAGACCTGGTACGTCCCTAGCTGCGAATTTGTTAAAGTGTCCCTCTATTGCTTTTTGCAATGCGTCAGCTTTTGCAGGATCGGCCGCTCCAGCAGGAGGTTGAGCTGGTTGTTGGGGTTGTGCCGGGGGAGGCTGAGCTGGTGGTGGTTGTGCCGGTTGAGCTGGTTGTACTGGAGGTGGTTGCGCGGGAGGTTGAGCTGGTTGTTGGGGTTGTGCCGGGGGAGGCTGAGCTGGTGGTGGTTGTGCCGGTTGAGCTGGTTGAGCGACGGGAGGAGGTGAAACCTGTTGCTGTGCAGGTGCTCCAGACTGAAACACAAAGAAGTACGCAGATGCTGTTCCTACGACTATGATAACTGTTGCCACGACAGCCATGACCTTGGAGATGCCATGTCTATTCAAATACATCACTACATTCATCATTCCTTACATTATCTATAAAGCTTATGTCTGAACAGTTGGAATCTCCTATGATCTACAATTAGAACGTGGTCAAGATTAGAAAGAGTTTTTACTATATCATTCTGCTAAACGCTTCAGCTCATGAAGAGTATATTTTTGTTGCTTTTGTTGCTCCTGCCCATTATTCATGCTCAGCAACTCCCTGAAGGGGCCAACTGGTCGAGACTTTATGGTGACGCTTTTGGAAGCAATTTCAGCCCACAAACTTCCATAACAAAGGATACTGCTACACCGCTCGACGTAAAGTGGATATTCCCACTTTTCAAGAACCCTGACATAGATGCCATAAGAGTTGCGGAAGGCGTGGAACATCCTCCTTTAGTAATAGACGGGATATTGTACTTTGTAAAGGGAAGTGAGCAGATAGTTGCCCTTAATGCTGAAGATGGGAGATTCATCTGGGGTTTCCGTCCTTCATTTAACCCTAAAGGTAGGGCAATAGCGACGGGCTTGATACATACGCATGGTATAGAAGTTATTGATGGAACGCTATACCATCTTTCGAAGGATTGCGCGGTCTACGGGCTTGATGCTCTTACTGGTCAGGTAAAGTTGGCAATAGGAGACATGTGCGACAAATCTGAAGGAAGTGAGGGGTATTACAGTTCATCATATCCTCCGACAGTGTACAGGAAGAAGGGAATCCTAATAGCTGCTCCTGCAGGGAGCGCATATGGAGCCAGAGGCTTTGTTATAGGTTACGATCTTAAAACAGGGCAGGAACTTTGGAGATGGTATGTAGTCCCTCCTGCTGGGTATCAAGGGAACTGGGCTGCTGAAGCTGCAGGAAGGGGGAATCTTGTTGCAAGCGAAGACTGGGGGAGGAGCAACCTGATTGGTGGGGGAGGCGTATGGAGCAGGTTTTCTGTCGATGAAGAATCTGGCATAGTATATTTTGGAACTGGGAACCCTGCACCGGTCTTCAACGCTACAAACCGTCCAGGCCCGAACCTGTTTACAAATTCAATTATTGCTTTAAATGCTAATGATGGTAGCCTTGTATGGTACTACCAGACTACCCCACACGATACTTCGGACTATGATTGTGGATGGAATACTATTTTGGCAAAAGTGCGCATAAACGGTGTTGAGAAGAAGGTTGTAATACAGGGTTGCAAAAATGGGTATCTCTATGCGATTGACGCTTTTACTGGCAAGCCTGTATGGGAGCCTCTGAACCTGCCAGATGTAGCAAGGCTAAACGACAAAAACGCAAATGCGGGGAATGCTGCTGACATTAGAACTGTCTATTCTGCGGACAAGTCTAAATGGGATAGTTCTGGATCGTTCACTTTGTGTCCAGGCCATACTGGAGCAATAGAGACACCGAATTCTTTTGCTTACAATACAATCTTCGTGGCAATAAAGAATGAGTGTGTCAGGATACGACCTGAACCTGTTTCTATACGGCCTCCTCAAAACCAGACGTTCGCAGGCTCAGCCCAAATTACAATGGCCCCTGCAGCAATTAATACAACTGTCTATGCTGTAGATGCGAGTACTGGCAAAATAAAATGGAGGCATTTTATTGATAATACTGTAATTTCAGGAGGCTGTTGCATGGTCTCTGGAGGAGTGGTATACTTTGGTGATCGCGATGGCAGGCTTTATGCCTTAGACGCTGATAACGGAGCGCTTCTCTGGGAGAGAAGGTTCAACGCTATATTTTCGTCACCTCCCTCTATAGGTGCAAGTCTAAATGGAGATATGATGCTCTTCGTCCCTGTAAGTGGAGGCCCTGCAGCTGAAATTCCCGGTGCAATTATAGCGTTGGGTCTTCCTTCACAAGAACAGGTAACTGTTAACGGCTATCTTACGCTTGTCTTGCTGCTCATAGCAGTAGCTGCGATTGCAACAGCGATAGTTCAAAATATCATCTACAAGAAAAGGAAATCAATAGCAGAATAACGAGCTGAAACTTCCGGGATCATAGAAAATTAGTTCTGCCATTAGATATGTTTTAATCTCCGGTCTCTGACACTAGTCAGAATTGCAGAAAATAGGCATAGCTTTGCACATTGCAAAGAGCGGGAGGCTCATAATCAAAGCCGATCGTGATGTGCGCGCTGGCCAATTCATTATTGATCAGACTGGGCACAAGATTGCAAAGGTTGCAGAAACTGTAGGACCTGTGAGATCTCCGTACATTTCTGCTCTGCCAATCTCTGACAGGGTGAAAAGAGCAGTCTCGAAAGAAGTTTACATTAGTGATAGCAATGTGGAGAAGAAATAACGAAGGTTCTTCTTTCAGGTGCCCGAATTGCAGGAGACCTCTTATTGGAGATTATGACAAAGGAGAGGTTCTATGCCCCAAGTGCGGAATTGTCATCATTGACCATGTTCAAGATATGTCGCCAGAGTGGAAGGCGCTAGATCCAGAGGACAAGGTAAAACGAGTCAGGGTCGGTGCGCCAAGAACTTTGGCGCTGCACGACTTCGGTCTAACAACAGAAATAGGAGAATTACCGCACGGTTCTGGAGGGTCAATTAATCCTTACATGAAGGCCAGCTTGGAGAGCATGCGCAAATGGCAGAGACGCATAAGAACTTCCAGCTCGCAGGAGAGAGGCTTGTCGGATGTTTTGGCAAGAATCTCTGAAATCTCTGAAAACCTAAACTTACCAGATAGCATTGTTGAAACTGCGGCGCATATTTACAGGACATCTGCTAAAATGAAGTTTGCAAAGAGCAAATCGATAATAGGAATGGCTACAGCATCTGTGTATCTAGCATGCAGAAAGTGTGGGATAGGGAGAACGATCAAAGAAGTTGCCAAAGCTGCTAACATAGACAAGGGTGCGGTTGCAAAATATTACCGCTTGATCATCAGAGAAACTGAAAATGAGTATGTTCCTCCCCACCCTGTTCAGAAGTACATTTCCAAACTTGTCAACACTGCAAAGATTGACCCAAAAGTGGAGAGGCTTGCACTTAATTTGGCGACGGAGATGAAAGATTCGAAGATCTCCAGCGGCAAGGCACCTGCAGGTTTGGCTGCAGCTTATATCTACATATCAGCAGTTATGGAGGGGCAACACCTTCCTCAAAGAGAGATAGCGGAGATCGCAGAAGTTACGGAAGTAACTGTTCGAAATAGATGCAGAGAGATTCTTGATAACTTTACGATAAAGCAGAGGCTCAAGGCAGATAGATCAAACTAATAACAACATAAGTGGTGCTAGAATAATAAGTGGTGCTAGAATAAGCCTGTAATATCCAAAGACCTTCATCGTGTTCTTGCCAAGAAACTTTAGGAAGAACTTTACTGACACCAGTGCAGAGACAAACGAGACTGTGAAACCTAAAGCTAGTATCAGCATGTCTGAACTGCTAAGGAATTGGATGCTTTTGTACAGATCGTAGAGTGCCGCCGAAAGCATTATCGGGACTGCGACAAGGAAAGAGTATTCGGCTGCGGTCTTCCTTTCCATCCCCGCGTACATTCCTCCGATGATTGTTGCAGCAGACCTTGAAACTCCTGGCCATAGGGACGATATTTGGAATATCCCTACAATTAATGCGTCCTTCCAATTAAGGAGGTCTATATCAGACTTCTTACTTTTAGGAAGAAATCTTTCTACAAATAAAATTCCTCCTCCTCCAACTGCAAGACCGATACTGACAGAAACAGGGTTGAACAGATACTGTATTATTAGGTCGTGAAAAATAAAACCTGCCATGCCTGCAGGAATAGTTGATACCAAAAGAAGCACCAACGCTTTTGACCCTGCAAACCCGCCTTTGCTAATCGAAAATATGTTACTGAATCTTTGCCTATAGAGAACAACAACAGCAAGAATCGCGCCAAGTTGGATAAATATGTCAAATGTTGATGCGATCTGTCCTTTGAACCCTATCAGATTCCCTATTACGATAAGGTGCCCAGTGGAGGAAACTGGGATGAACTCTGTCAAGCCCTCTACTATCCCAAGGATTGCCGCTTGGACGAATTCTATCAATTTTTGGACATCTCCTGCAGCTAATCTCGATTTATTATACTATGTAGTGTTTTTCTGTTGTACGGACGATTGAGGATGAAGTGCTTGCTATTAGGCTGAATCTGTGAAGTTAAGCTTGCAAAAATTTTGAAATCCTTTTACGAAACTCAAGTGTTATAACATCTGATGCGATGCATCTCTGCAGGTATTGCAGCAGTTCTGCTACTGAGTCTGATCCCGGCAAGCATTGGGCAGGACTCTGAATGGTCAATAAAAAGTCCGATGCCTACCGCTAGGACGGAGCATATTGGAGCTGCTATAGGCAGCAAAATCTACATTGCAGGTGGGCTGGGAGAAGGTGGTCTCAGGCTGAGCACCGTTGAAGTCTATGATACTGCTGCTAATACTTGGTCGAATGCAGCTCCCCTGCCAGTGCCGCTGCATCATGTAGGCATAGCATCGTATAATGAAAAAATCTATGTTGTTGGAGGCTATTTCGCTGATGGTGCGCCTTCAAACCGTCTCTACATCTACGACCCTGCATCTAATAGCTGGTCTAGAGGGAGGGACATGCCAACTGCAAGAGGGGCGCTTACAGCCCAGTTCATAGATGGAATTTTGTATGCAGTTGGAGGGAGAGCAGGCAGGACTTTAGGTACAAATGAAGCTTACGACCCGGCGACCGGCACGTGGGCAACAAGAGCTCCCATTCCTACTCCAAGAGAGCATCTAGCTTCTGGAGTAGCTTATGGTAAGATGTATGTCATCGCAGGAAGGGATGCTAGGCTTGAAACCAATATGGACGTAAATGAGGAATATGATCCTAAGCTTGACAGATGGGCTAGGAAGAGTCCAATGCCGTCAAAGAGAGGAGGACTCGTCGGTGCGTCTCTCAATAATACGATCTTTGTCTTTGGAGGGGAAGCGCCAGCAGGAACATTTTCCAACAATGAGCAGTATTTCCCTGCTAATGATACCTGGAAGGTTAGGCAGCGAATGCCAACTGCTAGGCACGGTCTTGCAGCTGTTGAGGTTGGGAATCAGATCTTTGTGATTGGAGGTGGGAAAAATCCCGGATTATTTGTAAGCGATGTCAATGAGGTCTTCACACCTAGAGAGCTTGTTAAGCAGATTGTTTTTCCAGCACCGCAGCCTCCTCCAGCTCAGCCTCCCGCTCCTCCACCACAGGCTCAGCAACCAGCACCACAACCAGCTCCAATACCCGCTCCCCAACCTCCACCTCAGCCTGAACCTATCCAACCTCAGCCACCGCAACAGATTCAGCAACCCCCACCTGCAGCGCCTCAGCCTCCAATTGCAGAACCGCCCCAACAACCTCAACCACAGCAACCACCTGTAGAACAACCAAAGGAGATTGAACCAGAAGAGTCTCAATCAGCACTGCTAATAATTTCAGGTATTATCATCCTGATAGTTGCTTTCATTGTATTTTCAATCATTAGATCGCGTGCAGTCAAGACTCGAAACACAGCGCAATAAGTAGCTCCTAAATACACAGCAGCTAAGGCTGAATCTCAGGGGTCGTCGGCTAGTCTGGTCTAGGCTTTATGGCTCGGGCCCATAAGATCGTGGGTTCAAATCCCACCGACCCCACTACACACCTGTATGCAAAGCTATGAGGGGAGTTGGCATGATAAGATTGATTTTCTCTGATCTAATGATCGGATTATGGAGAGTAAGCTTTTGCAATCACATCAGATATTTGCTAAACGAGTATTATAGAGGTTTGCAGGTTCACCTGCCGGTGCATTAATATTCACTTGAACAATTTATATTGGAGGATGCTACTCTCGCCATCAAATGACTGACGGTCTGCTGCACCGCTCGCTGAAGAAGATAGGTGCTGTGCAGGGAAACGAAGATGTGTACAGGAAAGGTATTGATGAAGGATTCCAGCAGGGCTACTGGAAGGCAAAAGCGGATTTTGAAAATCAGATTAACACTTTGAAGGCTGAAATTGAAACTATGAAGGTTCAGTACAAGGTGTATGAAGACCAGATAAACCTGCTTGGGAGGCTAGTAGGACAGCTGACTGAGAAACAGTCTGGCTTGACGGAAGAGACTAAATCTCTACTTGAAACGATCAGCAAGTTACTGAATGCTCCTAAAGTTGAAGGGAGAGACCAATGAAGCTCTTTGGAAATCCCAAGGTAGATGCGGTCTATCGCAAGGGAATTGATGAGGGTTTTCAACAGGGTTATTGGCAGGCTAAGAAGGAACTCGATGCAAAGATCGAGGGATTGCGGGTTGAGATGCAGAAGAATAATGCCCTGCAGACGGAGAAGGTGCAGGATGTCGAATCCAAACTTGAAGTTGCTGTCGACCAGCTTAACTTGCTGGGGCGACTTGTTGGACAATTAACCGAGAGGGAGAACGAGCTATCCAGCGAGAGTAAAGCCATAATCGCCGACATGGATAGGATTCTTAAGAAGCCTAAAGCCGAAGAGTAAATCCTTTCCTGCAATCAATGTTAATATTCTGTCTAGAAGTTTCAGAGCTGACGCATGGAAGTTAAGACGATAACGGAACATAGGCTGATCGCTGGGGACTGCTTGAAGGTGATGTCAGGGATGCCTTCTGCGTCCATTGACCTTGTGATTACCGACCCTCCTTTCAATATCGGGAAGGATTATGGAGTTTACGAGGATAGGAAGCAGTTTGGAGAGTATCTTGAATGGTGCAAGGGATGGCTGGCTGAATGTATAAGGTTGTTAAAAGATGACGGAAGTTTGTACCTTTTCAACTATCCAGAAAACAACGCCTACATCTTGCCCTTCCTTAAGGAAATGATGGTCTTCAGGCGGTGGATGACGTGGCACTATCCTACCAATACCGGGCATTCGAAATTTAATTTTACCAGAACCCAGCACTCTATCCTGTTTTGCACCAAAACTGAGCGACACAAATTCAATCGGGATGCTGTCGCTGAGCCGTACAAGAACCCCACCGACAAGAGGATTATGCAGAGACTAAGCAATGGGAGCAAGGGTAGGGCTCCCTATGACGTTTTCCTGTATAATCTGGTGAAGAACGTAAGCAGGGATAAGACTCCACATCCATGCCAGATCCCTGTTCCTCTGGTGAAGACCTTCATCAAGGCTAGCAGCAATGAAGGCGACTGGGTGCTTGATCCCTTTGCTGGCAGTTTCTCTACCTGTGCAGCTGCCAAAGAATTGAACAGAAATTCAATTGGCATCGATATTAATCCAAAATATGTTAGAATTGGTAAGGAGAGACTTGCAAAGATTAGTGATCTTTAGTGTCCCAAGCTTGCGATCCTTCAGAACTTCTTTGGATCAATTCCATTATGTATGCTTGCAGCAGGCAGAGGCCGTTCTTCTCTATGCCCAGCTTCTTGCGTTCTACGCTCCTGAATGTTGATGCCATCTGTGCTAAGTTTCTGTTCAGGTAGTCTTGGTCTTCTTGGCTAAGATTAACTTCAAAGTCTTCACTTTGAGCCTTCAGGAAAGAGAAGAGTTCTCCCTGATCTATGATGTAGCGTATCTCTTCTGGCTTGACCTTGATTCTTCCTACATCTATGGCTGCGTTCACCTGGGAGGCTAGGGAGAAGAGCAAGGCAATTTTGGGCAACGGTGCAAAAATTCTGCTATAAGGTTGTTAAGTATTTCGTCTGGCTTACTCAGTGATGGAATTAGCATGGCAGACAATACAGCATTGATGGATTTATCAGAGTATGCTAAGGAGGAAAATGGCGAGGGTCCAAAAATGAGCCATTTGGAGAATTAGAAAATGTCGCAAAATGTCGTTATTTGGGGGAGGTTAACTCCTACATCAATCGGGAGACGTTACAGATACTCTATACGCAACTGGTGCAATTAATCCTTTTGTGAATGAACTATATAAGCCATATTCATGTAAAGTATACACCGCTGAATTTTGTAAGGTGCGTTCATATTTCTTAACTGGTTCAATGAATAACGCTAAGGGCTTGGAGCTTCTAATACATCGTGGATTTTTCTAATTATGTCTCTTGTTTCATTGCTCATTTCTGATTGTTTCTTATCCAATTCGCTGAAGAGCCTTCCAAGAAGGTTGATCTGACTTTCAGATAGTTTAGACTTGGCTTCCATTTCTTGCATCTTGGTTTCTTGCAATTCCATACGAGAAGCCAGTTCCTCCAAAACGGGTTTCCAGCTCTTTCCTTGCCTTCCAGTAGCCCTGCTGGAACCCCTCGTCTATACCCTTGCGATAGACTGTTTCTTTGTCCTTCCCGCTCAGGAGCAATCCCAAAGTCTAACTGGACCTTCTTAGCACATCTTACGGAAAAACCTTTCCATCGATTCAGTCGTACATTTTTTAAATGTCCAGTTTTGATGATATCTTGGAAGTTAAAGAGAAGATTTTTCGCCAAGAATAGATTTCAGCTTTATCAGAGATGATGATAAGATGCCTTTCTCGGTTACACGGGACCTGCCTAGTCCTATCTGTCGAATGATTTCTGCGGCCTCTGTTCCTAATCTATCGTTCAACTCTCCTGCATGCCATAATTTCCATATTGATCTATCCATCCGACTTTTCTTCGAGCTTCTGCTAGGGATTTGCCTTCCGCCAGATGGGCAAAAAAAGATAACAATTCGGCAACTGTAGTTCTACCGAAGTGATAATAACCGTCAGGGAAATCGACTCCCAATTTCCCCTTCCTTTTCCTTTGTATATTACTAAACCAGTCTTTGTTTTGAGTGGCTCTTTTCTTTTGACACCCTATCCCTTCGGCTCTTGACGCATGTTTGCTGTAGTTTCAGCAGGTAAAGATAAATCTTATTGTATTACCACCCAAAAATCAACACCCAGATAAAACACCCGAAGAATCAACAGTGTACACGACAGTACACGAAACCTTAAATATGTACATTCCTGACCAAATCAGAACACAGTGATAGTATTGGGTGAGGGCTTTTGGCTCCGAGCAACAATCAAAGGATATACTGCACTTTAAGCAAGTCGATTTAGAGCAGAATCCGTTCCAAGTATTCAGCAGGATTTCAAACAGATTCGATCATGCCTACATACTAGAGTCTGCAGTAGGCCCACAGAAACTAGCGGAGTTCTCCTTCATAGGCTTCAACGCCTCCTTAGCAGTATCCCTAGAAAACAGCAGATTAGAGATCAAGGAAGGAAAGACCAGCACAAAAGAGAATGCAAATCCAGCAGACATCTTTGCAGAGATAAGGAGAACGATAAGGAAAGTTTCCGTAGAAAACTACCTTTCAAGATTGGTCGGAGGGTTTGTGGGCTACATTTCTTACGATGCAATAAGATACTGGGAGAGGCTTCCAAAGAGAAAGCAGGATGAGCAAAACTTCCCCGACTACGAATTTGCCCTCTTCGACGAGGGCTTGGTATTCGATCATATCAATCAGAAGACATACTATTACCATTCAAAGAGGGATAACTTTGCAGAGCTCCAAGAAGTCATAAAAAAGAAACAAGACATAGAACCTCTGGCAACATCAGAGCCTAAATCAAACGTCAGCAAAGAGCAGTTTGAAGCGATTGTCAGGAGGGCAAAGGACTACGTCGAAGCTGGAGACATCCTGCAAGTCGTGCTAGCAAGAAAGTACGATTTCGAAGTAAAAGGAGACCTGTTGAACTTTTACAGATCCTTGAGGAGGATAAACCCCTCGCCTTACATGTACTTCCTCAAGATGGGAAGAAGGAAAATTATAGGGTCAAGCCCGGAAATGCTCTTAAGGACCACTGGGAGGCAGGTCGAAACCTATCCAATCGCGGGCACAAGGCCAAGACTTCCGAACAAGAGGGAGAACGAAAGACTGACAAAGGAACTGCTTGCAGATAAAAAGGAGAATGCGGAGCATGTCATGCTCGTTGACTTGGCAAGAAACGATGTGGGTCGAGTCTCCATGTATGGAAGCGTAGGAGTGCCGGAATTGATGCGAGTTCACCAGTTCAGCCATGTCCAGCACATAGTTTCGAGGGTCGTTGGAGTCTTAAGGCCTCAATTCGATGCTTTTGATGCGGTAAGGGCATTATTCCCTGCAGGAACAGTTTCAGGAGCTCCAAAGGTAAGAGCGATGGAGATCATCGACGAATTGGAGATTTCGCCGAGAGGACCTTACGCAGGAGCAGTCGGCTATTTCTCCAAGAACGGCAGTGCAGATTTTGCCATAACGATAAGAACTCTAGTTGCAGACGGCGACAAGGCATCAATACACGCAGGAGCGGGAATAGTTGCAGATTCCAAGCCAGAAAGGGAATACTACGAAACTGAAGCAAAGGCTGGAGCGTTATTGACGGCGCTGAAGGATGCAATAGGCGAATAAAATGAAAGTGCTCATGCTGGACAACTACGATTCCTTTGTCTACAACCTTGCACAGTACATTGGAGAATTAGGTGTTGAGCCCATTGTTTACAGAAACGACCAGATAACACTGGAGAAGGCCAAGAAGTTAAAGCCTGACAGGATAGTAATTTCACCCGGACCGGGAGACCCTTCGGACAGGAGCTACTTCGGCGTATGCGCTGATATCATCAAGGAAATGGGGAAGAAGACTCCGACTCTTGGTGTATGTTTAGGACATCAAGGAATTGGACATGTTTTCGGAGGTAACATAAGAGGAGCAAGAACATTGATGCACGGCAAGACAAGTCTGATAGAGCATGACGGAAGGTATGTCTTTAAAGGCATAAAGAGCCCGTTGACCGCAACAAGGTACCATTCTTTGGTCATAGACGATAAGACTTTCCCGAAAGTTTTGAGGGTAACTGCAAAATCTCTGGACGATAAGGAAATTATGGGCGCAAGGCACGTCGAATACCCGATAGAGGGCATTCAATTCCATCCAGAATCCATACTTACCGAAGTAGGAAAGAAGATACTGAAGAACTTCCTTGACGGTGTCCAACTATGATAAAAGAAGCGGTAAAAAAACTTGTAGATGGGATTGATCTGACGGGCGAGGAAGCTGCAGGGGCGATGAATGACATAATGTCTGGAACTGCTACGTCTTCACAGATTGCAGGGTTCTTGGTTGCTTTGAGAATGAAGGGAGAGACCGTTGACGAGATAGTTGCACTCGCCAAGACGATGCGAAACTTTGCCATAAAGATCAAGCCCGCAGTAAATTCCTTGACTGACATTGTAGGAACAGGAGGGGATACTATCAAGACGATCAACATAAGCACGATAGCCTCTTTTGTAATAGCGGCTGCAGGAATCTATGTTGCTAAGCACGGTAACAGGGCAGCATCAGGCAAATGCGGCAGCGCGGATGTTTTGGAGAGATTGGGCTACAAATTGGACACCCAGCCAGATATGGTGCAAAGATGCATAGAATCTGTAGGGATAGGATTCATGTTCGCCCCCATATTCCACCCCGCGATGAAGAATGCTGTGGTGCCGAGGAAGGAGCTCGGAGTAAGGACGACGTTCAACCTGCTAGGCCCTCTGACAAATCCTGCTGGCGCGGAATCTCTGGTGATTGGAGTTCCGTCTTTAGACCTAGTCCAGAAGATCGCAAAATGCCTCAAAGCCCTAGGCACGAAGAATGCTATGGTCGTCCACGGAGTAGACGGATTGGATGAATTTTCAACTATAGGCAATACACATGTAATTCATCTGCAGGATGGTGCGTTCACCGCAAGACTATACTCTCCAGCGGATTTAGGTCTAAGAAGAGCTTCCGTAAATGAAATTGTCGGAGAGGACATTGACAGCAACGCTAAAGCTGCTTACATGATTCTGGCAAACAGGACAAAAGAAGATGCAAAGGTGCAGGCGGTGATAGCTAATGCTGCAGCAGGCTTTGTCGTGGCAAAGAAGGCAAAAGACCTCAAGGAAGGCGTCCAGATAGCAAGAGATACATTAAGCTCTGGCAAGTGCATTGACAAGCTAAAATCCATGATCTCATTCACTAAAGGAGACGTATCAAAGATTGAGCAATTCCAAACAGCAAACTGATTTTCTGCTCGCATTCGCGGCAGAAGTTAAGAAGATGGTCGATGACGGTTTTTACGATGTCGATTACGATGCAAAACATAAGCCAATTAGCATGAGCAAGGTGTTGCAGAAGAGCAGAACCATCCCAATAATTACGGAGGTAAAGTTTTCGTCACCCTCCAAAGGAACGATAAGGAAACTGCAGAGCGTGAAATCCGTAGTCTCAGCCATGGAGAGGGGAGGTGCAAGAGCAATTTCGGTATTGACTCAACCAAAGCACTTTAACGGCTCGCTCGAAAATCTCAAGGAGGCAAGAAGGGCGACCGGACTCCCAATCGTGATGAAGGATTTTATCTTTGATACAAGGCAGATACTCGCAGCTAAGAAACTTGGGGCCGATGCAATACTCCTTATCGAAAGGCTCTTTACAAATGATAGGTTTGGAAATCTCAGCAAATTGATCGATGAAGTTCATTCAAACAAGCTTGAGGTCCTTCTCGAAGTCAATACAGCAGAAGAATATGAGAGAGCAATCAAAAGCGATGCGGATATGATCGGGATAAACAACAGGAACCTCGGTACTCTGGAAATGGACATGGAAACTACTGCGAAAGTTCTGAAAAATGGCAGCGAGACCAAGAAACTCGTCATAAGCGAAAGCGGGGTATTCTCTCCAAAAGAAATGTCAGTGCTAGCGAAACTCGGAGCCGGTGCGTTTCTGGTTGGAACTTCGATAATGCTTTCAGCTGACATAGAGGCGAAGGTAAGAGAATTGGCGAGCGTGCAGAAATGAAGTTCAAAGCATTTCCCAAAGGCGGCAAGTTCGGCAAGTTCGGAGGGCAGTACGTTCCAGAAACCTTAATGCCTGCAGTGCAAGAATTGGAAAAATCCTACAGAAAATTCAAGGATGACAGGAACTTCAAGGCTGAATTAAAGCACCTGTTGTCCAACTATGCGGGGAGGCCGACTCCGCTATTCTTTGCTACCAATCTAACCAAAAGGTGCGGAGGGGCGAAGATCTACCTCAAAAGAGAGGATTTGCTCCACGGAGGGGCGCACAAGATCAACAACACTCTGGGGCAAGCTCTGCTGGCTAGGAGGATGGGTAAGGGTAGAATAATTGCAGAGACGGGAGCAGGGCAACATGGAGTCGCTACGGCAATGGCTTGTGCACTGCTCGGCTTGAAGGCAGAAATCTACATGGGTGCGGAAGATGTCAAGAGGCAGAGCCTGAACGTCTTCAGGATGAAACTGCTCGGTGCTGAAGTCCATCCGGTAGAAAGCGGCTCCAAGACGCTGAAGGATGCCATCAATGAAGCCATGAGGGACTGGGTTACCAACCTGCCAACTACATATTATCTCATAGGCTCTGTTGTTGGTCCTCATCCATATCCCATGATAGTTAGAGACTTGCAGAGCGTAATTGGGGAAGAAATCAAGAAACAGTTTCGTGCTATAAATGGAGGATATCCTACTGCCTGTGTGGCATGTGTGGGAGGAGGTAGTAATGCCATGGGAACTTTCTATCCTCTGCTGGACACGCCGACCAAACTTGTCGGAGTAGAGGCTGGAGGAAAGGGCTTGGGGACTGGACAGCATTCAGCATCTATAGGTGCGGGTACGGAGGGAGTATTTCACGGAATGCTAACCTATGTTCTGCAAGATGAATATGGTCAGATCAAGGAAACTCACAGCATCTCTGCGGGCCTTGACTATCCGGGGGTAGGACCGGAGCATTCGTTTCTGCATGCTGAGAAGAGGGTCGAATATGTTTCTGTTACGGATGAAGAGGCTGTCAAAGCATTTTTGGAACTTTCTAAAGAGGAAGGGATACTGCCTGCACTTGAACCGTCTCATGCAGTAGCCCATGCAATGAAGATGGCAAAAAGAATGAAGAAGGATATGAGCGTAGTTGTAACATTGTCGGGAAGAGGAGATAAGGACGTAGGCATCATTGGAAACTATCTCGGTGAAAATGTCTGACCAAGATATCTAAAACTTTTGCAGAGGCAAAAAAGAAAGGCGAGCCAGTGCTTGTAGGCTTCATAACGGCAGGCGATCCTAATCCAGATGCAACCTTCGACATCGCTGCTGCCCTTGTCGATGGAGGAGTCGATATCGTAGAATTGGGAATCCCTTTTTCTGATCCGATAGCGGATGGTCCGACAATACAGGCTTCATCTCTAAGAGCATTGAATGCTGGAGTTACTCCTCCTATGGTTCTTGAGATGGCAAATCAAATTTCCTCTTCGCTGCACGTTCCTGTTGTTATACTGACATACTATAACCCGATATTCAAAATGGGCGATGGAAGGTTTCTGAAATTAGCTGCGAAATCAGGAGTTTCTGGCATTGTAGTTCCAGACCTGCCTCCAGAAGAGTCTGCAGGATACAGGAGGCTTGCGCAAAAAGAGGGTATTGATACAATATACCTTGCAACGCCCTCAACTAATCCGAAGAGACTTGTCGACATAGTTTCAGCAACAAAAGGCTTCCTGTACGTCGTGCCGCTGTTTGGAGTTACAGGTGCCAGAGAGTCTTTCGATGCATACTCAAAGAGGGTGGTCGGTGAAATTGTCCAGAAGGTTAGCAACAAAGTTCCAGTCGCTGTAGGTTTCGGGATATCCAAATCTGAGCATGTAAGATCTTTTCTAGATCAGGGAGCAGACTCTATCATTGTAGGAAGTGCAATTGTCAAGACGATAGAAAGGAACCTTAATGACAGAAAAAAAATGTTACTCGAACTTGAAGATTTGGCAAGAGAACTTAGTTCTGCAAGAGCTAACTAAAACGCCCAAATATCATCGGAACTAGCATTTCGTCTTGATGCAAACCTCCATGGTAGCCTATCAGATCTATTTCCTCCCTCCTGTACTTGTAGATGAATGCGTGGCTCTGTTTGGAGAGTACCAGATAGTCGCCCAGAACCTCTCTAACCTCCTCAGTCATCTTCCCCCTTCCGAACAGCCCATCAGCAACAGCCCTATCCGAAGGTATGAGATCAAACTTGCCCTTGAATTTTGCAAAAAACTCTCGAATTTTCGTATCTCCATCTGTCTTTATTTTGATAAAAGAAGCACGCATATCCCCGGTAGGCATTATCTGTATGTTATTTACAAATTCGGGATATTCGTTTGCAATTATCCTACTGCTCTTTCTTACAGTAATATGACCGTGATCTCCTGTCATAAAAAATGAAACCTTTTTCGCAATTTCTCTATCGAGTTTTTTGAATAGCTCCGTCTGGAGAATGTAAAAGAAACTTCGTGCCTCCACAAGAACTTCTTCCTCCCCTGCCCCGTAAGTATGTGCGGCGCTATCTATAGCGTCCCAGTAAGCAAAGATAAACCTGTGTTTTCGATATTCGATCAGTTTCCTGAGCTGCACTATCATGTCCGATGCCAAATTGTAAGTCATGATTTCAGCACCAGTGTGTATCATCCTAGTCAGGCCACTCGAACGGTAAGCATCTTTCGTCAAAACTGCAGATTCAATTCCATCCTCCCTCAAATCTTCGTAAATGGTGCTACCATTGATTAGATTTCTCGGCTCTATCCCTGCTGCAAGAAGTGTGCCCTTCTGACGCTCTGCTACGGGGCTGAAACTTATCAGGCTTGCAATGACTCCCAATTTCTTTAGGTGCATTGTATGCCCAATGATGCCATGCTGCTCAGGAAACAGCCCTGTATTTGCAGATGACAGCGCAGTTGTCGTAGTTGAAGGGAATGTTGTCGTTATTGGTGCGTAATAGCTTGACCGCAACACGGATTTAAGATGCCCTTCTTTCTGCAGGGTTTGTACTAATCTGTCTCCGAAGCCGTCAAGCAGGAAAAAGACTACAGTTTCGCTACCGTCGAGTGCTTGCTTTATCGGCTCATCTTTGATAACTGGGGCCCGCTCTGAATTCTTATGAAAATGATCTGCGATCGTCGATGCCAAATTTGGCAGAGAATATTTTTCATAATGAGGTTTGATGCCATCGCTGTAGTGGCTAGAAAAGACGCTCCTCCTGACCTTAGAACTCCATTCCCTATCCAATGATGACTCACTTATGGGTAAGTATAGCTACTTGGGGCTCATCTATTCTGCAGAACCCGAGCCTTATGAACTGGATCATAGCTCCTATCTCGAGATCCTTGCATGATTTCTCTGCGAGTCCATTCACAATCTGCATACTCTTTTCATCATAAACATCGTCCTTGTAAAGAACCCCCGGAACCTTAACGGTGAACGCCAGAGAATCTTCTGTCACCCATTGTATCTTTTTGGAAGCTTTGATAATTTCTGTCCCTACAAAGCTCCCAATTATCTTGCTATCTTTTCTCACAACTTTGACATTAAAGACCTCCATAAGGCGAAACACGTCACCTACTTTCAGCGTATTTGCATCGCTTGCTGCAATGAAGAATTTGGTTGCAGTTCTTACTGCCCTCTCACCTAGGTCTTTATCTGGATGGAGTTTCAATTTGAGGTCCAATACTGGAGCATCAGGAACTTCAAGAGGTACGGGATCTGGTACGAAGAAGTATCTTTTTGCAATTGGATCGATTAGTTTCCTGTTGACGGCTTCTAGCAAATCCCATGTAGGTTCTGATTCGCTTTTGCTTACTCCAAGGCTCGTGACAAATTCTTTGATGGCTTCTGACAGTATCCCCCTTCTTCTTAATGCGATGAGTGTTGGCAATCTCGGGTCACTCCAACCATCTACAAGGTTCTGCTCTACCAGAGGTCTAATCTTTCTCTTTGATACAGGAGTGCCTCTAAAAGAGAGTCTTGAAAATTCCACCAGCCTTGGCTTCCTCATCCTGCCAGCCTCGATTATTCTATAATACAGCTCATCGCGAAGCTCGTACTCTTTTGCCCTGAACGCATGTGTAACCCCGTCACTGCTGTCCTCAATAGGTGCAACAAAATCGTAAGTCGGCCAAACCCTGTACTTCGCTCCTTTCAACGGATGTGGTTCTTCTATGATTCTGAACATTGTAGGGTCGCGCATTACGGTATTCAGAGCCGCCATGTTTCCCTTAAAACGCACTATAGCCGTACCTGCACTATATTCGTTGAACATCTTCTCCCAGCTTTCGAGAGATTGTTCAACACCAATGTTTCTGTGCTCGCATTCTTTCCCAGAACCTCTGTTCCGCTTTACTGTTTCAGCGTCACACTTGCAGATGTAGAGATAGCCCCATTCAATGAACTTCTTTGCATGCTGGTAGATCGTCTCCATGTCGTCGGATGTGTTTTTGACAATGTCTGGCTTGATGCCCAGCCAGTCCAGCCCTTCTCTTATCGCATCATAATATTCTAGCTTCTCAGCTGCGGGGTTCGTGTCGTCGAAACGCAGTATCAGTTTCCCATCGTACATCTTTGCATATTCATAGGATATGAAGACTGCTTTTGCATGTCCAATATGAGGAAAGCCGTTGGGCTCTGGAGGAAACCTTGTAATAACCTTGCCTAGCTCTGCACCTTCAAGAGGAGGAAACTGCTTAACTTCTTCTTTCTTTTCAAAGAGCTCTGCGTAGGCTTCTGGGAATTCTGTTTCGAGCTTCTCTTTCTGCGACGCTGTAGATAATTTGTTCAGATCTTGAACAATTGCCCGTATTTCTGGAACGAGCTCCTTAGCTTTTTGCTTCAGCTCTTGATGCTCTCCAAGGATCTTTGCAAGCACTGCCCCAGCGTCAGCCCTCCCGTCATGCTTGAAGGCGTTTACCAGAGCAAGTTTCACTATCACTGTGCGGAGTTCTTCGTTCATTACCAATGCGAAGTGCTCTCCTGCTACCAGTCTCGCGATACCATAAATTCTACTAATGAGCGCAAGTTGCGCTTTGCCTTCGAGTCTGGGAGGTGCCCAAATATCTGGCTAAACTGCTTCAAAGCTGATTCAGAAAACTCCGTAGCCCTCTTCTTTGCGTACTCTATTGAATCATATTTTTGCATCAGTTGAAGAATCTTCTGCGCATCTGCAGGGCTTTTGTGTTTACCCTTGCTCATTATCTTCTTGATAATATCTGCGTCTTTTATGCTTGCAGATTCAATGAGGTTTATCAGGACTAGGGTTCTTTTGCCCTCGACAATATCTCCTCCTATTTCCTTACCATATTTTTTATCCGCAGTAAGGTTCAGAACATCATCGCGAATTTGGAATGCGATGCCAAGGTCTATTCCAAACTTTACAAAACCATTCTTTGGTAAAGGTTTCCTCGTAGCGATTAGGTAGCCGAGCCTGCAGGGAGATACGCATGTGTACCACGATGTTTTCTTCTGCACCATTAGGAAATAATCGTCTTCAGTAAGATCCCATTTGTTCTTCTCGGTCCAGCTAACCTCAAGATGCTGGCCTTCTGTAGTTTCATCCACCATCCTGCTGAACTCCTGCATGATAGAGTAGCAGGTTTTTTCCTCGAGAATTTCATAATTCTTAGTTAAGAGCCCCCACATCTTTGCATGCAATGCATCACCAGCGTTGATTGCAAGCGGTATGCCATGTATCTTCTGCAAGACCGGGCTTCCCCTTCTGAATTCCGACTGGTCTTCAACATCATCGTGTATGAGAATCCAGTTCTGGAATATCTCAAGAGCTGCGGCAGAAACTATGGCCTGTTCATTCTTTCCTCCAAAGGTTTCGCATACAAGCATACACAGACTTGGCCTGAGCCCTTTTGATGGCCTTGACGGATAGTCCCTCATCATCTTGTAGAGAAGATCTATTTCCGGGATACTGTGATCTTTAGGAAGATAGTCCAGAATATACTTTCTAAGCATAAGAACGTTTGACGATAGGAAATCAAGCAACCCTACAGATGTCATCTATTCTCCCCCTTCTGACCATTCCAGCAGATCGCCAGTAATTACATGTCTAGCTCTTGACAGTTCTTCGACATTTTTGGCACCGACCAAAAACATGGCAGCCTGCAACTGGAACCGCAAACCCTCAATAAACTCACACAGCGATTCAAAAGATTCCGCAGCGCGCTTAAGCATTGGTAATGCCATACCACACAAATTAGCTCCTAAAACAACGCATTTTGCTATATCCAGTCCATTTCTCAAACCGCCTGAGGCTATCAATGGAACCCTAACAGATTTTCTAACTTCGATCAGACTTGCAGCCGTGGGAATGCCCCAGTCCCAGAGTATCTGGCCGAGCTCAGCCTTCATATAATTCTTGCTGGCCTTGGCCCTAATCTGCTCAACACCAGCCCAGCTCGTACCTCCGAGGCCTGAGATATTGATAGCTGTAACTCCAGACCTAATAAGACGTAAAGCAACCTCTTTTGATATTCCCGCACCAACCTCTTTTACAATTATCGGAACGTTGATTTTTGAGGACAATTCTCTGATTCTGTTCAGGACTCCTTTGAATTTTGGTTCTCCTTCAGGCTGAATTATCTCTTGAAGAGGGTTCAGATGGATTGCAAGTGCATCTGCATCAATCATTTCAACTAGCTTTTGCGCGTCTTTCAATGATAGATTGTCTGCTAGTTGTGCACCCCCTATGTTTGCCATCACAAAAGTTTCAGGAGCTGCTCTCCTGACAACCCTGTAAGTTTCAGCAAGAGCGTCTGATTTTAGGCCAGCCCTCTGGCTTCCTACGCCCATCCCTAATCTATATTTTGTAGCCGCCCTTGCAAGAACTTCATTCAGTTTGGTTGCTGCAGGAGTCCCTCCCGTCATCGAGTCAATCAATATCGGCGTTGAAAACTTGTGCCCGAGAAAAGATATTGATGTATCTATCTCGTCAAAGTTCAGCTCAGGTAGGGCGTTATGGACTAAATGGACACATTCGAGAAGTGTAGAAGTTTCTCTTGCCTGAACCTGCTCGTTAAGAGTGATCATTATGCCCTCTTTCTTTCTGTCCTCAATGTTAGCCTGTTCTAACGGTAGGCTAGGCAACTACTCTCCCTCTTACAAGAGTGCCATGAGGATCCTTCCCTTTTAACGCTTTCATCAAGCGCTCTTTCTTTAGACCGTTTGAAAATAATACATCAATTCCTGCTTTAGCAATCCTCACCGCCTCTCCAAGTTTCCCCTCCATCCCTCCTGTAACATCATCTTTGACAGGTTTGAATGTCAACTCTTCGATGTCTTTTATAGAAATTTCCTGCAATGGCTTTTTATCTTCATCAAAGTTTCTGTAGATGCCGTCAATATCCATAGCAAAGACTACCCTGCTGGGTTTCAGCAGGATTGCAAGGTCTCTTACTATCTCATCACCAGAAATTATCCTGAAACCATCTTCTGTAGGGATGACATCACCGAAACTTAATGGCGAAATCCCTTTTTGGATTAACTTTATAAGCAGTGTAGCCAACTTCTCCCTATTCCTTTCTCTAGAGAAGGCATAAGGTTGAAACCAGTATACACTTACGCCTTTGGATTGGATAGTTTCAACGACTATGGAGTTGAGTTTCAGTACTGAAGCCCTGATCTCTGAAACCTCCTCTGGTTTTGCGTTAGAAGGGTTTCTTGACAGACCGTACTTCCTTGCAATAAAGTGTCCAAAAGAGCCTGCCCCATGAACAATAACCAATGGCTTGCTGTATTCTGCTATCGCTCCAGCAACTGTTTCAATTCCCTCTTTGCGTAGCGTAAAGGGCTTGCCCTTCTCCGTTATCACGGAACCTCCAATCTTGAGTATAACTACTCTTTCCATGTCTTCATGCCCTGTTGAGGTAATTTGACGGCGAACGCCTCGAAATTTTTTGACTTTAGGGCGTTGAGAATATCTTCTGCCTTCCCCTGCTTTGGCAGTGCCACCACAGCTCCTCCACCTCCTCCCCCTGTGACCTTAGCCGCCAATGCCCCGCTTCCCAAACAAGTTTCAATCATTCTGTCCGTCTGTTGAGTAGCTAGTCCTAACCATGAGAGGGAGGAGTTGTGGAAACTCATTATGGATGCTATGTTGTCTAAGTTTCCTTCAGCGAGTGATTTTGACGCCATCATAGATAAATGAGATGAAGATACTACCAGAGCATTAAAAAAATTAGGAAGGTTTCGCCTCGTTTCTGCAACCCTGTTTATCATCCTTGCAGTCTTTCTCGAAAGACCGCTCAAACCTACGACGATTTCAAAAGGAACATTAACTTTCACTTCTCTGGGCTGTTCACCCTTTCGGAATAACAATACTCCTCCATATACGGCAACTGCAACATCTATCCCCGAAGGATTTCCATGAACTATCTTTTCAGAAATTAGGGCAAGGTCGAAAATCTCTTTTTCAGTAAGTTTCGCGTCTAATGCACCTGCAATTGAAGCTACAGTTGAGACTGCTACCGCACTTGAGGAGCCTAGACCTGATGCAGACGGTATGTAAGACTTTATTGCAACTCTGACCTTTTTCCTGCTCCCGATGTAGTTTTTTGTAGCATAAATGGTCTTGGCTATGGGGTAGAGCCCTTTTGCGACACCGCTAGAGAGCTTACTGCTAGTGCCATAGTTCTCTGACATTATCTCGTCTTCGTCTGCCAATTCTGCTGTTGCTCGAACCCTCATGTCTATAGCTGCAGCTAGAGCGGTAGAGCCCCAAACTACAAAATGCTCTCCTGCAAGGATCACCTTGCCTGGTGCATCCGCGATACTCTTCATCTGTTCACCTAGGAGAAACTCATGGCAGCATAGCCAACTACTGAATTCTTGTTCCCGCCAGTATCCCCGCTTGTTGCATATTGAAGTAATGTACCATTCCTGGCCCCTAGAATCTTTGAGGCCGTCATGACGGCTGCTATGGGGCCGTATCCACACGCAGTGATGTTAATTTTCCTTAAAGTTTCGTAGTGTGCATCAACATCAAGATTTTCAATTGCCTTAATGAGCTGTTGATCCTTCTTGCTCGCAACATCATGCGGCTCATAATGTGTTAAATCGGACGATGCAATTATGAATGCTTTCCATTTCATTGCTACCTGAGCCACTGCTTCCCCAACATCTATTGCAGTCTTTTTGTCCTGAAACAGCATTGAAACTGGGAGAATTTTGAACGGCTTATTGAATATGTATTGTAGAAACGGAACTTGAACTTCTATCGAATGCTCTTGAATGTGGGCTAGATCGTCTATATCAATAATGCCAGAAGTCTCAACAAGGTCTTCTGAGGCGTCCTTTGCTATTGAAACCTCTCCCAACGGTGTCTGCCATGCTTTTGCTGCAGGTACGGCAATCCCGCTTCCTATCCCGTAATGGTTTGGTCCGAGTATTATGATTAGATCATAACTGGCTATGGCAGACAGTGCAAGGTAACTATGTGCGGCTACAGGCCCTGAATATATGTAGCCAGCGTGAGGGCATATCAATCCTATTACCTTCGAGCCCTCTACAGGGAGCAGTTTCTTCGGCCCTATTTCATGTAGAAAACACTCTTCGATAGTCTTCCTCAAAACACTTGGATTTGCAGGGTAGAATTGACCTGCAACCGCAGGTTTTCTGATAGAAGAGCTCACAAGCCCTACTGTCAAGTACCTGCTTAATCTACTCTACGACTTCTTCGACGAGCTTCGTCTCGAAGTCTTCAATACTATACTTCATCGACTCGTCCGTCTTCAGAGCGCCCGAGTGTAGCAAAACAGACCTTGCTAAAAGCCACATGACCGCTGCTAGAGCTTTTCGTCCCCTGTTGTTGGCAGGAATCACGAGATCAACGTTCTCAGTAACGTTGTCGGTATCGCATATTGCAACTACTGGTACTCCTATGTTAGATGCTTCTTCGATTGCCTGTGCATCCATAGCGGGGTCAGTTACGACCACTACATCGGGGTCTATATGTTTCGGGTAGAGCGGATTTGTTAATGTACCAGGCATGAATCTTCCTGTCAAAGCTTTAGCGCCAGTAAGTTCGCAGAATCTTTCGACGGGTGTCCTCCCGTATTCTCGGGAGGAATATACTACTACGCCATTAATATCAAAACGGGCTATGAACTTTCCAGCAGTTTCAATCCTCTCTAGAATCTTCCCGATATCTATCACGTGCAGACCGTCCGCTCTTGTCCTACTAACAAAAGCAGCCATTGACTTTGTCCTGATCAGCGTTCCAACTCTAATTCCTGTTGAAAGAAGGAGCTTTTCAGAGACCTGCGTGGTAATCTGTCGCTCTGCAGATCCTGTCTCGTCTATCTCATCCTCTATCGACCTTCGCTCCATACTCACACCACAAATTTCGCCATCGGAACATGTTTACCCTCGTTTATAAGCATAGAATCATCTATCCTCAACAATTCATTCAGCTTTGCTACTCTTTCCCCCCCAACGACCCCAGACTTCATCATTAGCGAATGTGTTCCTACTGCTATATCGGCTAAGTGGTAATCTGGAGTGTCTCCAGATCTATGGGACGCCGTAACCGTGTATTTGTGGGACCTAGCAACCTTAGCGAATTCCACGGCATCACCAAGAGTTCCCACCTGATTTACCTTCAATATCGCCCCATTTCCAGCCCCGATCTTTCCAGCCTTCTTTATCCTTTCTGGATTCGTAACGAACAGGTCGTCTCCAGTTACTATGCAACGCTTTGTTGAAGAAGTTATTCTCTTGAAACCGTCAAAATCTTCTTCATGTACTGGGTCTTCGACGTACACCAAATCGTACTTATCAATCAGGTCAATGACATAATTTTCCTGCTCCTCTGAAGTCCTCTTTTCTCCGGCACGTGAATAATTGTACACTTTGCGCTTAGGATTCCACATCGAAGAGGATGCAATATCTACCCCCATTCGCACTTCAAAGCCTAGCTCGTCCGAAACTTTGGCAACTGCTTCGTATGTAATCTCAAGAGCTTGCTTGTTGTTTACAGTATAAGCCCATGCACCCTCGTCTCCTTTCCCTCCACTGAACTTGGGGTCTTTTTTCTCTATAATTTCTCTTATCTTCCTGTGAACCCCAACATTGGCCATCAAGGCTTCACCAATATTCTTGGCTCCTTTGGGGCAAGCTAGAAATTCCTGAATATCAGGTGAGCCTTCCCCTGCATGCTTACCCCCACCGAGAACGTTTCCGAGGGGGAATGGAAGAAATATCTCTTTGTTTCGAGCTAAAAGCGCATACAGCGGCATATTCTTTTTCTTTGAAGCTGCCTCTGCTGCAGCTACTGATATTGCGTACGCTGCTGAACCTCCAATCCTGCTAAAGTTTGAGGTTCCATCTATGTCATGGAGTAATTGAGCGAGTGAATATATATCTGAAGCGTCTGTGCCAATAATCTTCCTGCGATAAGTTTCTAGAACCTTGCAGGTCTTCTTTGCATCATTATCTACAAGACCTATGGCCTCATGCTTCCCAACACTTGCGCCTGCAGGCGCAGCGGTCCTTCCAACAGCCCCGTCTACGTGAAGTTCCACCTCGATTGTCAGGATGCCTCTGCTGTCGTAGCATACCCTCGCCAACACGTCTTTTACTCTGCATTCAGGCAAAAGCGTCACTATGTCTGTTCTGTCTCGAACTCAGCTCTTCTTGAAGCTAGGGACTCGTAGTAAGGTATCACTTGGTCTATAGTCGTTGTTGCGGCCAAAAGCGTTCGTCTGCAACAGTATCGTTTTACACCCATCTTCGTCATTACCTTTCCAGGTTCCTCTCCTTCTTTGACCCTCCTCTGGAACTCTTCGTACTTGTTTCCTACTAACGAGCCGCAGGTGAAACATCTTACGGGAACTAACATCTCATTCTGCCTCGAGTTAACGGTACGACTTCTGGCGCTTTCTCCTAGCACCAGGCCCTCCAAATTTCTTAGGTTCTGCCTGCCGAGCATCACCTGATAGGAGATGTTTGTCGTAATCGGCAATTCTCTGGCGTAATTCCTTGTGTCTGAGAAAATCTACGAAACCTCTCGAGATAGCTATCGCTGCAGCCTCCGCCTGCCCCATAAAACCGCCTCCAGAAACTCTGACATCTATGTCGACTTTCTCCCTGTAATCTCCCGCAAGCTCTAGCGGAGTCATGATCCTCTCTTTCGCGATCCAAGGTGTGATAAGTTCGGCAGGTACGTTGTTTATCTTTACTTTTCCAGAACCTTGCATGAAAGCTGCAGTCGCCCTTGCAGTCTTCCTTGAACCTGAATACAGTTTGGTCTTCTTCTGAGTCACCATTTACGCTCCCTTCCAACCTATGAGTTTGGCCAGCTCTCCAACCGTAGTATAAAACGCCAGAGGCTTTGTTGCCTTTGCATCGTCAAAAGTAGTCACTTTAGCCTTGTTAAATTCTGCTGGAACTGCATTGTAAACACGAAGCCTTTTAAGCGAATTTGGACCCTTGGCCTTCCTCATGGGAAGCATCCCTCTGACCATTCTCTGCAGTATCCTGTCTGGAGTTCTTGGATGATACGGCCCATGTAGTGGGTTTGTGATGCTCCCGATTTCCAGCCATTCCTCCCAGCTCTTTATTATCGAACTCTTGGATCCTGTTATGACGGCCTTCTCTGCATTAACGACGACAACTTTGTTTCCATCTATTATGAGCTTGGCGACTATAGAGCAGAGCCTCCCCGAAATCATTCCTGCCGCATCGATTACGATGAGGGATGGCTTAGTTTCGCTAGCCTGCAATTATCCTCACACCTTTACCACTCGGATGCTTCTGGGCAAGCTCTTTGAGCGAGACTGTTTGCCCGCCTGCACTCTCGATTTTAGCCCTTGCAGAGGCTGAAAACTTCTCTGCTCCTACAATCAGAGCATGAGAAATCTCTCCTCCTCCAAGAACCTTCCCTGGTATCGCAACGATTTCGTTATTCTTTGTTACCCTGCCCAGTTTTCCTACGTTAACTTCTATGTTTCTTGTTAATTTTGCTGCCACATCTTCCCAGATAGGAGCCTTTGCCCTTTTAATATCTGCAACAAGTGCTTGATGTACAATGTTCTTCGAATTCAATTTATGCCAACCCTTTTGCAGCGGAAAAGTCCTCTAGCTTGCTGTGCAGTGTTTCTGCAGCCTTCGCTAAGATGGCCGAAGCTTGTAGAGAGCCTACAGACTCTATGTACAGATCAAATTCGTTCTCATTGCTAGTTTCTGTTAAAACTGAAGCGGAAACTGGTTGCCATTTCGCATGATCTTTGCCCTTGCCGAGCTTCGCGTAAGCTTCGAGCTTAATCTTCTGCCCTGGAGCCAGTTTGACTATTGGTATTTTGTCTTCAATCGGAACTATCTCTTTGTCTTCGGACACCAAGTTGCCAGAATATACTGTTTGTACTTTGTCCCCTGCCTGAGCATCAAGGACTATCAATACTCTGCACTTTGAGCATCCCAAAGGGTTCCTGCAGTCGCACTGTTCTGGGAGTATGTACCTGTCAAGGTCTGTTTTAAGAGGCAATAGCCCTAATCTGTGGGCCAACAATTCGTCGTACATCACTGATGAGTTCTCCAAGATTACAACTTCGTCAATTGCCATGGAGGGAACTTCGCTTATAGCAAATCTTCGTATTGCGTTGGCGTAAGTTCTATCAACGCCCTTTAGCCTTACCTTTATAGCTTCATCAGATGATTCTAAAACTTCAATACTTACCATAACCAATCACCCTTCTAAAGCAACACTGCTGATTTGAATTTGTACATGCTGAACACTGCGGTAGCATGCACTCTTTGAATAATAGCCTTAAAACCTTATCTCTATTTTTACTGATGAAAATAAAAGGGCTGGGCCCCTCTTCGGGGCTCTTGGCTTATGCCTTCTTTCTTCTTGATGCTACTATGCCTACTACAGCTATTATTAGTCCTACTCCTACTATCGCATACGATACTGGACTCACCGTTTCTACTGTTACTTCTTTGATCACTTCTTTCGGTACTTCTTTTATAACTTCCTTAGGTACTTCTTTGATGACTTCCTTCGGCGCGGGGATGGTGTCTGGCAGGCCGTAAGCCATGAGTGCACCAGGTACGGCACTACCTAGATTGGGAAGTAGCCCAAAGAAGTTAGTGCCCCCGACTATCCTGAAGAGCCTTATCTTACCATCAGAGTCTGCACCTATAGTTGGCTGAACAACAGTTGAGACGCCCAAGTTAGCCTCAAATAATACCTTACCAGTATCAGCATCAAGAGCCCTCTGGAATCCATCTACAGCGGCGAACCAGACAAGTCCTCCGCTAACTATTACACCGCCTCTGAAGCCTCTGCCGTCAATGAAGTATTTCCACTTCAGTTGACCGGTATTTACGTCCCAAGCGTTGATTGTGGCATTAACTTTAGGCTGGAATGGCTGACCGGGAACATTCTGGAATTGGCCTGCAACAGAGACACCCCGAGCATCTGCATTTGTCACTTGTGACCAAATTGGGGCATTCATGGTAGCTGCATAGACCATATTCCTTGCTGGGTCAAATGCGATATCTGACTCGAGACATCCGAATGCAGGGCAGTTCATCCAGAACGCGTCTTTGTTAGGATAGTTTGTCCATGGTTTTGTCATCTGCTCCTTGTTCCTCGGGTCATATAGTTGGGCTAACGGTGTTCGCCTCATGTCCGGAGATTCTAGCAAATGGTAAGCTTCACCGGTTGCAGCATCAAGCACATAAACGATTCCGTTCTTGCAACCCTTTATGACGACTTTCCTATTCTGCCCCTTTACATTTGTTGTAGCTAGTAGAGTGTTCCAAGAACAGTCATAATCCCATAGGTCTCTTGCAGTTGTCTGATGGGCCCATACCATTTCGCCATTCTTTGCGTTTACGGCCATTATTGATGCCCCAAATAGCCTGAAGCCTGGCGCATGCGTTGCATTCCAGTCTGGCCCTGCCTGTGCAGTTCCAAAGTAGAGTATGCCAGTTTCTTCGTCAACAACCATCGTTCCCCATACATTGCTGATGCCAGAGTTGAACCTCATGTTTCCGAAGTCGTTTCTGAGCAAGTCCTGATCAAGTGTGCAGGACTTTATGGTCTGTATCCATATTTTGTTGCAGTTTTGTACTAGCCAGTTGCCCCATTCCTGCTTCTCTCTTTGGAATAGAGGCTTGCATGTTGCTGGGTCTCCACATGGTGGCATGTAGAAGAACCTCCAGAGTGTCTTGCCTGAATTTGCGTCGATACCTGCGACAAATGATCTTCCTCCCTGTGTTCCTTCAGCAGCACCTCCCTTCGCATAGATCAGGGTATTGCCCGCTCTGTAGTACGCAGGTGGGTGAGCCGAAGCTCCTGCATAGAACCCAGAATTGGTTGGGATGGCTACGCCTTGAGGACTATCAAGTGGAAGCTCCACACATAGATTGGTCAGCTGCTTTGCAACTTTACCCGTCTTTGCATCTACGGCAGTATATTTGCACCCATAGTCATTGAACCACAGTAATCCGTCAATGGATGTTATCCCGTGCGTGTGAGTAGTTTCGCTGAGCATGGGGAATCTCGTGCCGAGTCCTGTGTTGTTAAATTCTTGCGTATATGTCCAGAGTGCCTTCCCAGTCTTTGCGTCAAGAGCTATAATGTTTCGGCTGTTCAAAATTATATATGCAATTCCGTCTATCACAAGTGGAGGGCCCATGCTGCCTTCTTGTATATTTGCAAGGCCGGCGATCCTCAAACCCTGCTGGGCTACTGTAGGAATTGGATAGATCCACTTTAGTTCCAAAAATTGGACATTGTCCTTATTGAGCTGGTTCTGGGGGTTGTAGTTCCATCCGAATACATTCCCGTTAAGTTGATCCCAGTTCCTTTGTTCTCGAGGAAGCTGTGAAGCTTGTGCCTCTGCTAATTTGGTTGGAGGTATTACTGTGGTCAACATAGACAGTGCCAGAACTGCTACAACCGCAACTGCAACAGTTTCTTTTAGCCGTAATGAACCTATATGAATCATTAGGCGTCAAGCCACATTCTATGCTACTTAAACAATTCTGTTAGAAAAGGGATATGGCCTTGACAATCCCAAGGCTTTTGGTGCCGTTCTACTTCAGAATCCTTACTGAATCTTCTCCGTGTATGAAGATGCCGTTGACTGTCTTCCCTGTTATATGTCCTACAGTGTCTCCTGAAGAAAAGCCTACCTCCTGCGTGTCGAAGTGCAGGATCATGTCCATGTCTCCGTCATTGAGGTCCCACATTGCTCTGATCTATGATCCCATGAGCTGTAGCCAGAGGAATTCCTTGAAACTGGACTGCCAGAAGAGGTATCAGGAAAACAGCTAAGATTTTCTTGGAGAGGGTTTTCAAGACTATCTATCTACTAAGTCTTATCCTGTTTATGCATTGCACAAATGCACAGAATTACTTAAAATGTTAGAAAATTATTTTGTTGCTATGTAGTAGCTATTCAGAATGTCTCCTTCTATTTGCTTTACCTCTACGCTCTTGAACCCAGCTTCTTGCAGTTTCTGCCTTGCCATCTGTTCCCCCCAAAGCGTTCCCCAGCCTTCCCCATTATACGCTAAAGAAACGGTCATACAATGCATCGTTGAAAACGTATACAATGTTGGAGCAAGTGGATGTTCCATGTTCTCGTGAACGTAGCTGGAACCTGCGATGTCCTGCATCAAGAATGTTCCATCAGACTTTAGTGCTTTTGCTATGGCCTTTAGCACCTTTGTTGGTTGCGCTTGATCGTGAATTGTGTCAAAGGCGGTAATTAGGTCGTATTGGCCAACTTCGTCAAGCTTAACAGCGTCTTTTACCTCGAATCTTGAATTAGAGAGACTCATTTTGGCTTCCTTACGAGCCGATTCAATCCCCTCTCTGGAGATGTCGTATCCAACAAAGCTGCTTTTCTGGAATGTCTTGGCCATCAGGTTGACCGCTCGCCCTCTTCCGCAACCCATGTCAAGCACTTTGATGCCTTCCTTCATTCTCCCGATAAGATTAGGGACTATGGGCAGTATTTTGTCAACGAGCATGGCATCGAATATCCTTGAAGTTTCCTCTGCTTGGAGCCTCTGGAAATCTGGATATGCAGAATATGGAACTCCTCCTCCATTACGAAAACTGTTGATTACCTGTTCTTCTACGTTACCCAGTAAGGAAATGTATTGCGCAAATACTGCCATGTTGTCCGTCCCTGCAGCCCTAGTTAGAAATGCTGCGTGTTCTTTGGGTAGTCTGTAAGTAGATTTCTTCGGATCATACTCCAGAATCTTGCCTACTACCATGCCTTTCAGCCATTCCCTAACATATCTTTCTGTCAAGCCTGCCTTCTCTGCTATCTGCTGACTTGTTGAAGGCGGAAGATCAGACATTATGTCAAAGAGCTTGGTTTTGTGGCCAATGCTAATCATTAATCCCATCATGCTACCATTAAGAATTCCCAGCATCTGTGTAGCGAATGTTTCAGCTTTTGACTTGTTGAATTCGAGATCCATGGCTCCATTGGCATTGGCAGTTCATAAAAAGACTTTTTCTAATGTAGCTTAATGATTCAACAGGCTAGTTTCACGGCACGCTTCAGAACAAAGAATTACTTTGAAAACTTGGAACTGAATGCTTCAATAGGTAATAGGATCAGATGCATTAATATTATTGCCCAGCCTGCTGCTACGTACGTCCCTACTCCTGTAAGTGTCAGCCAGTACCCTAATGGGAACAGAGCTAAATATGGCAAAAGCAGTGGTACACTCGCTTTCGAACTTTTCAGGTTGAAAGCGCCGTAGTTTATTGCAAGAATATGGAAGCTCTCAAAGTGGTCTGCTTTTACCAGTTCCATACCAAGAATGTGTAGAGCTTCATGTGCCAAGACTATTATCATAGTAGTAAATGCCAGAAACTCATAGCTAACCATCCCTCCTACTGCCTGAAGCAGAAATAGCAATACTACTGCATACAAGCTAAGGCGGAAAAAGAGGGCCGCGGCAACCTCCCCTGCGACCCTCAGGTTCTGAATTCTGGCCATCGTTGTCCCTCGCAAGAGGGTTCTTAGATGCTGAAGAAGCCCTTCTTCTTCGGTTCAGGAGGCTTCGATGCAGGAAATGAAGTGACAGGAACAGCTGGCTTTGGTGGATTGAGGAATGAACTTTCAACTCCAGTTAGTGCTACCATTGTGCGGATGTGACCTGTATAGGTGGGTTCAACCACTGCTCCCCATATCATCTTCGCGTCGGGAGATAGGTATTCACTTGCCACTTCACCTGCATCATTGACCTCTTGCAGGGTCATATCCTCACCGCCTATTACCTGTATTAGAGCGCCCTTTGCACGCCCGACCCCGTCGTTTACATCAAGCAGTTGAGTTTCAAGCGCCATTCTTAGAGCCCGCTTTGCCCTGTCTTCGTATCCTGCTTCGCCTACTCCAATTGCTGATACTCCTCCTCTCTCCATAACTGCCCTGAGATCTGCAAAGTCTAGATTAACCAAGCTAGGAATGGAAATGGCATCGGATACGCTCTTGACGAACGATCCTATTAGATCATTTGCGACTCCAAATGCCCGCTTTACAGGCATGGTCCCTGCTACCTTGAGCAGCTTATTGTTGTCAATGACTATCACCGTGTCGCATGCAGCGCGGAGTCTGGCCAGCCACTCTCTTGCTTTTTGTACCCTAGCCCTTTCAACAGCAAATGGTATGGTTGTCACTCCAATAGTTACAGCGCCGGAATTCTTCAGACCCTCTGCAAGTACGACTGACGCGCCAGTACCAGTCCCTCCGCCCATACCTGTAGCGATGAAGACAAGGTTTGAGCCGTCGACCTCTTTTATCACCTCAGGCAGAGTTTCCTTCATTGCATCGGCTCCTCTCTCGGGGTATCCTCCGGCACCCTGTCCTGCGCATGTCTTCTCTCCTATCAGGATCTTTGTGTCAGCTTTTGTTATGGTTAGATGGTTTGCATCCGTGTTCAGAGCGAGTATACGACTCCCTGTAACTCCTCTTTCCTTGATCCACGAAACAATGTTGCAGCCTGCTCCCCCTACACCCAGTATTGTTATGTGAGGGTTCGATTCCGCCACAGCCGCCTGTATTTTTTCCTCCCAGCTATGCCCTACAGCCCCATCAGTTTTTTCTTGAACCTTCAAATTATTCACTTAAGCCCAACTTGGCCAGAACCAATATAATACTTGTGCAGTTACGATATATATAGACTGTGCATGTGTCCAACATATATCTTATATCCGGATTTAGATTTTGGCATAAGATTATTTGTGGACTAACCATTCCTTGAACTAAATGAACCAAGAGATTAGAAGACCGCAGGTTTCCATTTTCTCCGGGGCCCGCAGGAACATTAGGGCTGTTATACTGCATTCAGCAATAGCATTAGTTTTCTGGATCATGCAGTTCCTTTACCAATATTATGTCCTGATCCCTGAAGAGCTGGGTGGTTCTTTGCTGCGGAGCTTTGCTCTGACTGGTGCAACACTGATAGGTTTCGCTCTAGTTATCGGCCCTATTCGCACTCTGCAACAGAAGTACAACTATGTCAAATACAGAAGGACTATCGGAGTCTGGGGTTTTTCTTTCGTGATACTTCATTTCCTATCCGTAATGGTATTTCTCTTTGAATTAAATCCAATAGAGCTCTTCTGGCACTACAATCCTTTTGCAAATCCGATAATCTTTGCAGTCTTTGCCTACCCGATATTCGTATCAATGTGGATAACCTCTACAGACTGGGCAGTCTCAAAACTAGGATTCAAGAAGTGGAAGTCTCTGCATAGGCTTGTTTTCCCTGCTTACATCGTCGCCATACTGCATTTTACCCTGATAAACCCTGAACTATTACTGAATCCTGCAGGATACCTTCTGATTGGAATAACTACTGCTGCTCTGTTCTTGCAAGTTTCCGCATTCCTGAAAACAATAAGGACGAAAGGTCTTGGAACAGGTGCAGCAATAGGATTTTCATTAATAATTGTTGGTGCATCGTTATTTACAGTGGCATATGGTTTCAGGGAGGTTGTTGGTGGAGACGTAGAACCCAATCCTAACCTGCCGATGAGTATCGCAGTTGTCAAAATGAAGGAATTCATGGAACAAAAAGGAGGAAATCAGAAAGTGGCTGTGGAACCAATAGAAGCCGACAAGAATTTCGTAGCTGCAATGGCTAGAATTGGTATGTTTGAACGGTTAAACTACATGACATCGGGGATTGCCATGATGGAAGAGAGGGATGGCAAATACTTCATAGTTTTCGGGGATAATTTTACGACTCCGAACGGCCCAGATTTAGTAGTCTACCTGACTAGAAATACCGGCCCAAGCACAAGGCAGGATGTCCGAGACGGAATACAATTGGCACCATTAAAGAGCACTATGGGAAAGCAGGTATACGAAATTCCTGATGGCATAGACATAAAGCAGTTCAATTCTGTTACAATACACTGCAGAGCCTTTAATGTGCCTTGGAGCTATGCACCTTTAAAGTAATAAATCGAACGTAATAAGAATGAGCAATGCGATTCAAGAGTTAACAACTCTGGTAAAAGAAAAAGTGGCAAATAGATTGGCGTTGGTTATTGCGGATAGCGATATTCATCTGAATTCGGAACATTTGAAACATGTCTACGTTCTTGAACTTGCCATCAGTAATGCTGCTGGAGGTAGAGGAGCTGGTTACGGAAGCAGGGAGGTAGCCCGCGTACATTGCTTCAAAAATGATAACGGTTTATGGGCAAAAAACATTGATATCAGTGACAACAAAATCTTGGAAGGCTTCGAACCCCCATACTACGTTTCGCTTCTTCCCCTGACTTTGAATGATGGAAGTGAAATTATGGCATATGGCGCGGTTGCTCCTGAACTGATAGCAGAATACAACAAGAAGTTTTTGCATTTATGATGTCAGAGACTTTTTAAGAATTGGCTATAGTCCCCTCTTCTACATTATGGCGTTGGCAGCTCCAATATTCAGAAAGATACTCGTGCCTATTGACGGTTCTAATGACTCGGCAAGAGCCCTGGGAGTTGCGTGCAAACTTGCCAAGGATCAGAAGAGCCTAGTCACCGCATTATACGTCGTTCAGAAGCCTGGAGTTCCGGATCCTTTAGATATTTCTACGACAGGAGAAATTCTGGAAGCTATGGAGAAGTATGGAAGGGAAGTGCTTACAACTGCCAAGATCGATGCAGAAAGAATGGATGTCAAGATCGATACAAATGTGATTTCTGGTTATACTGTCGCAAATACCGTCGTCGAATATGCTAAAGAGGGCGGATACGATCTCATAGTCATGGGAACCAGGGGGCGTTCAGGCCTGAAGAGAGTGCTCCTTGGTAGTGTAGCTTTCGGCGTCATAACCTATGCAAACTGTGCAGTGCTTGTGGTGCGCTGATTCCACTGAACTGTCCAACAGCCATGTGCGAATATCGTCTTGCCCGTGATGTAATTGAACGCACGAGAAGCCAAGAATGGTTATGTCCTTAGATCATCAAGCGTTCCAATTTGCCGAGAGCAGCTCTTTGGCTCTAGATTCAGATACCATGAAATACGGACAATACAGTTTTTTGTCCCCCATGTTATAAGAATAGGGAATGTCAAGTGCGCAGCATGCAGCCCGTATTATCAAGAGACTTGAGCTCAACGACTGGAAGGTCTTAAAGGCCTTAGAGAGCTCGATGAAGAAGGGTGAATTCACTCCGATAACGCATCTTACAAATGAATCAAGACTTGATAGTGAAGAGGTCGAATTCAGGCTCAAGAGGCTACAGGATTTTGAACTTGTTAGGCACGATCAGAAGGGTTTTGCAATGGTCTGGGCTGGATATGATGCACTTGCCCTGAGAGGCTTTGTGGACAGAAACTTGATCTCTGGAATGGGTATGCCTATCGGAGTTGGAAAAGAATCGGACGTTCTGGAGGCATTTGGAGACAAAGGGGATAAATTCGCCATAAAATTCTATAGAATAGGAAGGATAAGTTTCAGAGATACTCGGAGAAAGAGGATGTATTTGCCTTCTAGCCAGCATCAATGGCTGTTAGTAAATTCCGCCGCAGCAAAGAGAGAATTTGAATCCTTGCAGAAACTCTACCCTCTTGGTATTTCAGTTCCTCATACAATTGCTAGGGAAAGACATGTTATACTTATGAACAAAGTTGAGGGAAAGATCTTGGCAAACCTTATCAAAATACCCAGAGAAAGTTCAGTTCTAAGAAAGATACTTTTCAATGTTTCAAAGGCGTACAGAAAAGGAGGCCTGATCAATTCTGATTTGAGCGAATTTAACATTCTCTACGACGGGGTAAATATTTGGCTCATTGATTGGCCACAAGCAGTGGAAGTCACCCACAAAAATGCTGAAAATCTAATCAAACGTGACGTTTACAACATTGTAAACTTCTTCAAGCGGAGGCACAATATAAGATGCGACGCAGAAGGTGCCCTTGCTTATGTGAAGGGCAACAGCAAGAAACTTGTGATTGTTTAGAAGAGCACTACATTGCCACTGGTTATAAGAGGAGTTATCTGTGTTATCTTGCTCAGTTCATCGTTTAGGATACTGTCGACATCTGGCTTTACCTTTGCAAGAGTCACACCTGATTCCAATACGAGCCCTGCGCTGGCAACCTGCGGATGATCTATTGGCACTCCAATCCTGCTCAACATTCTAACGTATACCTCCCTTATTCCCTTGACCTCTGCGTGAATTCTGTCTGCAGCTTTCTGTGCTAAAACATTGTAAATCTTGCCTGTATGGTTGACTGGATTCTTCCCTGCAGTGGCTTCCATAGAGTACTGTCGCATAGAAGTGATTAACCCGTTCGGCCTGTTTCCTCTTCCTGTATTGCCGTCGTCGCCAGACTCTGCTGAAGTTCCAGTAACTGTTAGATAGTAGATGCCCTTTGAGTAGCTATCTCCAGAATTCACTCTCACTGTGACGTTATCTTTGGTAATCTTGCTAGCAAGGTCTTCCACCCTTTTCTTTGTCTGCTCCACGATGCTCTGATAATGGCTTGTATCAGGGATAAGGCTGCTTATCATTGCAGATGCAACCGTAAGGTTGACCTTGTTTCCCGTTCTTAAGCCCATGACCTTAATGTCCTCGCCGATTTCTGGCATTTCAGTTTTCAACTTCTTCGAATTTAGCATCTTTTCAGTTTCGAGAACTAACCTCTCCGTAGCACTCATTGGTGCATAACCTACTCCGATAGATGTGTCATTTGCTAGAGGGAGCCCAGCTTTGTCCTGAAATACTCCCATCAAGTCTACGGAGCCCTGCCTGATCCTAAAATCTACTATCACATGCATCTCTGTGTCAAGATATCGCATGGTCTCCTTCAGAAAGTTCTTTATTGCTGAAACTGCTATCCCTCCAACAGGGACAGGTTCAACTTTACCCTCCTTCGAGATGAATAATGTTGCCCTTCCTGCAACCATGACGTAGATGGGATCTACTACATCTCCGCCTCCAAACCTTGGACTTGACCTCCCTCCGACCAGAATTCCCTTATCGACGTTATGGTGCAAAATTGTGCCATAATCTTCAAGATAATACTTGCAGAGAGCTCTAGAAACTGCTTCTGACGCTCCGTCAATAAGACTGTCAGGGTGTCCCTTTCCTTTTCTTTCCACTATCTCAAGGTTAAGATCTGACAGGGCCCTTTCGCCAAGAGACTCCACGTGTATATTTCTATTCTCCATCTTTAATCACACAATGTCCTTCTGTATCTGTATGAACAGCACATTGTTACCCCTTATAACAACTTTTCCAAAGTTTGCGGACAAAGTACCGGCGCTGAACTCTTCCGCATCCATCAGTATTACATTCATATATGCATCTACATTGGTCATCCTTCCTCTATATTCCTGATCGTTCTTCAGTCTTACTGCTACCGACTTGTTGACAGCTTTTTGGAGTGTGTTAAGAGGCCTTTTGATTACTTGCGACAACTATTCCTTCGCTATGCGTGCTCATCTAAATACAATAAAAACCTTGCCAAGTCATGCGCTTGTGTAATATCTCCACCCCCCCACAAATAAACTCAAAAGCTGAATTTCGATAAAGTTTTTAGACAGTTCTAGGAGAAAAGTATCATGGTTAAAGTTGAAGTTGGGCAAAAGGCACCTGATTTTACTCTGTTGGATACTGAACGGAAACAGAGAAAGATGTCAGAGTTCATGGGGAAGAAGACGGTTATAGCATTCTTCCCCGGGGCGTTTACGAGCGTCTGCACAAGAGAACTCTGCAAATTCAGAGACGATTTGGCAAAATTGCAAGGGATGGGAGCTCAGATAGTCGCTATAAGTGTCGATAGCCCGTTCGCCAACAAGGGCTTTGCAGATGCTCACAAACTGAATTTCGCTATATTGAGCGATTACGATAGGAAAGTAGTTATGAAATACGGTCTTGAGCTTAACAACTTTGGAGGAATGCAGGGATATGTTGCTGCAAAGAGGTCTATATTCATAACCGACAAAGACGGGACCGTAAAGTTCAGGTGGGTAAGCGACGATCCTGGAGTAGAACCAAACTATGACGAGGTAAGCAAAGCGCTTGCCGCTATCTAGTCTTGTAGACTTTGCGCTTCATGTAGAGCGTAGTCAACTGCCATAAGACGAATATCCAGAAGAGGACTAGTGTTCCTGAAACTCCAGCCTTCACTAGCGATGTTATCAGGATGCCACCGGGTAAATCTGGCATAGGGACGATCATGGTGAATAGCAGGTAAGACAAGACGAGTAGCAGGATCAAAGCCACTGCCATTATGCCCATTATCGGGTAGATCGTCTTCATAGTTTCGCCCATGTTAATATCGCAAGGATTGTTGCCAACAAAGATGAAAACGCTGTAAGTTTGAATATGCTTTGAACTATTTCTTTCTCGCTCATGGGCGCATCTGCAACTATCAGACGGACAAGTGTTATTGGCGCTCTTGGATCCCTCTCTGCGACCAACCTTCCATCATCCAACACGACGGTGGGTCTGACCTTGATCTTCCTGTGCTCTGTAAACCGCCTTACGCTTGATAGGTAGAAGAACGAATTCATTATCGCTGGCAGTATTGCAACTACGCCGACTAACTCCACTCCTCCAGCTATGACTATCGCCCCATACATCGCCCCGAACGCTAGTGTCCCGGAATCTCCGGGGAATATTTTGGAGGGGAACTTGTGGTGCATGAAGAATCCTGCTGCTGCGGAAAAGAGGGTCATTGCAGAAGCTGCAATGACGAACTCTTCTTTCAGCAATAAAGCGAATATAACTGGTATCGAGGTCAGAATGACGAAACCGCTTACAGCACCATTCAGTACGTCTATCGTGTTTACAGTGTTCGCCGTCACTGGTATTGCAAAAAGTATCAGCAGAATATAGATCAAGGAAATCCTTGCAGCGCCAAATAGAGGGAATGTGAAATAGGGAGAGTATGTTCCAAGCAGTATTATCGGTAATCCGCCAGCTATCATCAAAAGTGGCTTCAATGGCCCCGAAAGAGTTCTCAAATCGTCTGCAATCCCTACTATAAAACCAGAAAGCGTGGCTATCGCTATTGCAAGGATTCCGTTGTTGTTTGTCATCGCATACAGAATTATCATGGTGACTAGGATCCCGAGGATTATTGCAGGCCCTCCGGGCCTTGGAACGTTGGGTTTGTCGGGCTTGTGATAATCCATTGCAACCCAGCCATTTGCCGTCAATCTTTTGATCAGGTACGCAGTGCTGAAGTAAGTTAGCAGCAGGGGCAAGACAGCAGAAACTGCTATGGCTGGAATGTCTTGTATCATCTAAATTTCAGCTCTTTGCATATCGAGGGAAATCCTGTTGACTTTCATATAGACCGTTTTTATACTGTTGCCTTTTAGCTTTTGAATCTGTGGGGTCGTCGGCTAGTCTGGTCTAGGCTTTATGGCTTGGGCCCATAAGATCGAGGGTTCAAATCCCTCCGACCCCACCATTAGGTTATTAACATCTATGTAGGACTGTACTCCTTAGGTTAGCTTCTATAGACGGAGGGACACTGGTAACTGTTAGGGTTTGATTTTCACTCATGTAACCAAAGTCAGCTCCTGAACCTATCAACCTTTTTTTCCAGTAGTAATTTTCAACCGAAGATGTTCCAGAGCTATTAGGAACTAGGCTTAAGTACAGCAAAAGAAGCGATCCTGCAGAAAGAGGATACATTTGGACGTAGAAGAGAAACTAGCGCTTGTCAGCAAGCCTCCAACAGAGGAGATAGTGGTTCTTGATGAGTTAAAGAAACTGTTTGAAACCAATCCTCATCCGGATCATTACATAGGACTGGAGATTTCAGGCTTGCTGCATCTGGGAAGTCTCATAACTACAGGATTCAAGATAAACGACTTCCTCAAAGCTGGAGTAAGATGCAAAGTATTCCTTGCTGATTGGCACAGTTTCATCAACAGCAAGTTTGGAGGGAACTGGGAGAAGATCAGGATAGCATCTAAATATTACGAAGATGCCTTCAAGTTCTTTTGTCCCGGTGTAGAGGTGATTCACGGCTCGGAGCTATACCATAACAACGACGAATACTGGAAGAACATAGTAAAGTTTGCCAGAGAGATCACGCTTGCAAGAGTTACTAGATGTCTAACGATAATGGGTAGAAGCGAGAAGGAAACTCTTGATTTTGCAAAGTACATCTACCCTGCCATGCAGGCTGTAGACATCAAGGCGATGGACCTTGACATCGTTCATGCGGGGATGGATCAGAGGAAGGTACACATGCTTGCGCGGGAAGTCTTCCAGAAGATGGGCTGGAAGGTTCCAATCGCTGTTCACCACCATCTGCTTCCCGGGCTTGGCGAGCCTGTAAAGCTAGGCCTTGACGAGGATTCCAGAGCCGATGTCCTGATTTCGAGCAAGATGAGCAAGTCAAAGCCTTGGACTTCGATATTTGTTCACGACACGGAAGAGCAGATCAAGGAGAAGCTCAAAAAGGCGTGGTGCCCCGAAGGTACTGTAGAGAACAACCCAGTCTTAGAGTTTGCAAAGTACCTGCTGTTTCACGAATTCAAGTCTATCGAAATACAACGGCCTGCTAAATTTGGAGGGAACGTAACATTCTACAGCTATCAGGAGCTACGGGAAGCGTACTCAGCAAAGAAACTTCATCCCGTTGACCTGAAGAATTCTGTAAGCATGGGAACAGAGAAGGTAGTTGCTCCAATAAGGGAGCATTTTGCAAAGAAAGCTGAGTTTCTGGAGATATTCAAGAATGAGTAGTGCAATCTCCTCTTCGATTGCTATAGACGATCTGGTAAGGCAGAGATTTGAGGGGATTTACCTCTCGACAAAAGAGGCTAATGCTAATGTCAGCCATTCTTATGACATCTCCAAGCACATAGAGGCACTAAAACAGGAGCTTCATTACAACCTTGAATCACTTAAAGACAACCAGATAGTCAGAGCGTATAGGGATTTTTACTGGAGAATAGGGATAGACCCGACAAAGACCAGGCCTGCAAGTGAAGCGCTACTAAGGCGGTTTCTTAAGAACCAAACTCTCCCTAAGATCAACAATGTTGTCGATGCAGGGAACATAGCATCAGTCAAGACTCTTGTCCCAATAGGGCTTTATGACATGAATAACATTATGGGGGAATTGAAGCTCCGGTTCGCTAGGAATGGTGATCAGTTCACAGATATAACGGGTAGTATTGAAACTCTGCAAGGGAATGAGGTAGTGCTTGCAGACGAATCAGGTATTCTGCACCTTTTTCCGCATCGAGATTCACAACGAACCATGATCAACGATGATACAAAGAAGATACTGATAGTTGGATGCGGAGTGCCCAACGTGCCAAGGAGCAGGGTTGATGTTGCCGCTGAAGATGTAGTTTCTATATTGGGTGAATTGCGATGATCAACATAAACCAGCCCATACTGGGCGAAGAGGAAAGAAAAGAAGTAGACTCAATAATCAAGAGCGGCTATCTGACTAGCGGGGTGAGGGAAGGGGGCCCAAAGGTTCGCGAATTTGAGGGATCTCTAGCAAAATACCTTAGAGCAAAGCATGTCGTCGCAGTCAATTCAGGCACTTCCGCACTCTACGCTTCGCTGATGGCTTCTGGTATAGGGCATGAGGACGAGGTTCTTGTGCCTTCTTTTACATTCCTTGCAACTGCAAATGCAGTGCTGATGACAGGCGCAAAACCTGTATTCGTCGATATTCGGAAAGATTACAACATGGACCCAAATGATCTAAAGAAGCGGATCAGCAAGACTTCCAGAGCGGTAATCCCAGTTCACCTTTATGGATACCCAGCTAAAATTGATGAAATCAACGAAGTCGCGGAAAAACATGATTTAGCAGTCATTGAAGATGCATGTCAGTCATTAGGAGCAACTTTTCACGGGAAACAGACAGGAACGCTCGGCACAGCGGGGTGCTTCAGCTTCTATCCATCGAAGATCATAACTTGCGGAGAGGGAGGGGCAATAGCAACAAACGATGACGAAGTCTATGACAGGTTGCTCATGGTTAGGAACCACGGCATGGTAAAGGGCTACGACTCAAAAGTCATGGGAGCGAACCTGAGGATGCCAGAGATCGAAGCTGCAATAGCAAAGACACAGCTCAGCAAGCTAGACGGCTTCCTTGAAGCAAGAAGAAGGAATGCAAAGGCGCTTGCAGAGCTATTGGAAAACGGTCAAGGGTATGAACTGCCAGAAGAGGAAGACGGCCTGCTATCAAACTGGTATCTTTATACCGTAGCAGTTTCAAAATCTAGGGATGCTGTCATCGATGCCTTGCATGAAAGGGGCGTTGGCGCTGCAGTATATTACAAGACTCCGATAAACAAGACTCCGTTATACAGCAAGTTGGGCTATGCCAACGTTGCGCTTCCAAACACTTACTGGGCTGCAGAACATTCCCTATGCCTGCCCGTCCATCCAAGAGTTTCTAAGGAGGATATTGCAATAATTGCAAAGAGCTTCAAAGAAGTTGTCAAAGCATAAGGGTGTAGAAAGACGTTCAAGGTAGCAGTTGTAGTCCCTACATATAACGAGAGAGACAATGTCAATAAACTTGTCAATGGCCTGCTAAGAGCCTTCAAGCAGGAGGGCATGGACGGGAACGTCGTCATCGTCGATGATAGCAGCCCAGACGGCACCACAGATGCTGTCAGGGTGCTGAAAGATTTTGAGAAAAAAGTCTTCCTCGTTGTAAGGCCTTGTAAGATGGGGCTCGGAAGTGCCTATGCAGAAGGCTACAAATATTCTCTGCAAAACCTATCGCCCAACTGCATAATTCAGATGGATGCAGACCTTTCTCATCCTCCAAAACTTGTAACCAAACTTGCAAAAGCTGTTGAAGAGGGATTCGATGTTTCCATAGGTTCTAGATACGTCGAGGGAGGGGGGACAAAGTCGTGGTCTTTCATACGAAGGTTGGTCAGCAAAGGAGCTAATGTAATGGTCCGAATACTACTAGGAACTAGGTTGCAGGACAATACTTCTGGTTACAGAGCCATGAAACCCGACGTCGTCAAGGCGATACTGGAATACGAGATGCGGTCTAAAGGCTACGGCTACAATGCCGAAACTATCTACCTCTTTGCCAAGCTCAAACTCAGAGTGAAGGAGATACCCTTCATCTATGAAACTAGGCAAAAGGGGAAGACAAAGCTTTCATTTATCGAAATAGTGAAATTCTTCTTTGCAACATTGAGGCTCTGGCTCTTCGGGCTAAAACGCATAGCATTACCTGTCGGGCCAGAAACTTAATTATTAAGGGAGTTTTTGGTGTTAAAAGACATGGAATCAGGTACGCAGACTGCTTTTGGAGGAGTGGTTTACGAATGTGTAAGATGTGGAACTAAATCATCGGGAGATCAGCTCGCAGCACTGCCTGAAATAAAATGTATCTGCGGTTACAGGGTCTTCAAGAAGGTTCGGCCTCCAGTAGTGAAGCAGCTCAAAGCCGTTTGAGCTATAAAGCTAATCAGAATATAGCATAACTAGCTCCTTAATAAGCCAAGCACAAGTTCGATACTATTATGCGATCAGCCAATAAAGTGGGCATAGCTGGCTATGGAGCTTACATCCCAGCCCTTAGGCTTCCTACCAGCGAAATTGCGAAAGTATGGAAGGGTGGAGGCTCAGGCCCAAACGTCGAAAAGAGCGTAGCTAACATCGACGAGGACACCGTCACGATGGCCGTAGAGGCTGCAAGGGAAGCTTTGAAGATGGCAGAAATGCAGGAGTTAGGAGCCGTATTCGTAGGAACAGAATCGAAACCTTACGCCGTAAAACCATCTAGCACTGTTGTAGCTCAGGCTCTTGGCTTCCATAAGGTTCTTGCAGCTGATTTTGAGTTTGCATGCAAGGCAGGGACAGAAGCAATTCAGGTCATAACAGGACTTGTAGGCTCAGGGATGATAAACGGCGGGACTGCCATAGCAGTCGATACAGCTCAAGGAAGACCCGGAGACGATTTAGAATACACTGCAGCGAGTGGTGCAGCTGCATTCGTGCTTGCAAAAAATTCAAAGGACAGCGTAGCCAGCATAGAGTACTCAGTTTCATATGTTACAGACACGGGAGACTTCTGGAGGAGGCAGGAGGAGAAGTTCCCAAGGCATCTGTCAAGATTTACGGGAGAGCCAGCATACTTCCATCACACGCAATCATCAGTAAAGATGCTCCTTGAAGAGACGGGAGCAAAGCCTCAGGATTTCAAGTATGCAGTCTTTCATCAACCTAACCCGAGGTTTCCAGTAGAGGTTGCACAGAGGCTAGGGTTCACGCAGGAACAGATTCAGCCAGGATTGTTAAACCCCATCATAGGGAACACGTACTCTGCATCATCATCGCTGGGGCTCATAGCAACCTTGGATATTGCGCAGCCAAAGGACATGATACTCTTCGCTTCTTTCGGTTCAGGCGCAGGGAGCGACGCCTTCTGCCTAGTAGTTGAAGATGGCATTATAGAGAAGCGCAAGAAAGGCACTACGCTGAGAGAGATGATAGCAATGGCGAGAAAGATAGACTATGGGACATATGCAAAGCTCAGAGGGGTCTTGCACAAATGACAGTCGCAAAAATCTATATGGGTTAAATACCCGTTCATAGGTATAATACGAGGTAGGTATATTTGAAGAGTGTAGTTATGATTGTAGCCGTAGTTGTAGTAGCAGCCGCTGTTGCGGGAGGCATAATTCTTTCCTCTCCAAGTACAGCTCAAACAGTATCAAGCCAGCCTCCTTCCAGCCAGCCTCAACAGGCTATGCCTGATAAGGCTGTTGTCAAGGACATAAAGGATTCCCCAAGTATGTGGGCTGAGAAGAACGTTGTGGTCGAAGGCCTGGTAAGCAAGGACGGCCTGCTTTCATCTCCCTACCTGCTTGAGGACAAAGGGGCATCACTCTCCTTGTCCTCTAAAGACGATCTGGACAGGTATGTGGGCTTGAAAGTCCAAGTTTCGGGTATAGTTCGATACAACCCCAATGTCTTTGATGCGTCAAGAACATCTGTAGAAGTCCAGTCGTTAAAGCCTCTTGAGGGTGAACCAGCATTTTTCGTTGAAATCATAAAGAATGGTGCTGACGATAAGGGCAGGCCAACAGTCCAGCGCACTCTGATTTACGATAATTCAGGAAAACTTTTGATCTACGAAACAAAGGTCAAGCTACTTGCGCAGACAGCAATAACTAAACAAAGAATGGAAGCTATTCGCGATCAACTACTGAACGTTAACATATTTTCCGTAAAACAGGAAACTTATCCCGCATTGCCAGCCATGGAAGAGATGAATTATGAAACGTTCACGTATACGATCAAAGTTACTTTGAAGGTTGGCAATGAAGTGAGGGAAACTAAGCTGACTTGGCCCGAACCTGCAAACATTTCACCAGAGCTGAAGCAACTTCAAACAGCGATAAACAACATACTGAAAGTAGACGGCCAATAGCGCTAAAATAACATGGTCTTTGGATGCGACTTTTCAAATCGTAGCATCTCTGAAGGTTAGGTGCTTGAATTGAGGAAAGTGCTTGTAGCTGGAGCCAGCTTAACAAAGGTTGGGGATCACTGGAGCAGGTCTATAGTTGACCTTGCAGTGGAGGCAGGCTCAGCAGCACTCAATGACTCTGGAATAACAGCACCCGACCAGATCATAATAGGGAATATGTTCTCTGGTTTTTCATCTCAACAGGAGAACCTCGGCGCTATTATCGCAGACAGCCTGATGCTTCGGGGAACGCCTGCTCTTAAAGTCGAAAGCTCTGGAGCTTCTGGAGCTATGGCATGCAACGTTGCCGATTCCATGATAAGGTCAGGCCAAGTAGATACTGTTCTGGTCATAGGTGTTGAAAAGATGAGGGATATGGAGCCCAATGATGCCGTTCATGCGACGAGCTTGGGAGAAAATGCTAGCTTCACTCAATTTTTCGGCATCTCTCAGACTGCAATGTGCGCCCTCCTGACTCAGATGTACATGCAGGAGTTCGAAATAAGCAGGGACGAGCTTTCGATCTTCCCAGTCATAGCACACAAAAACGCAGCTCCTGCAGAACATGCACAATTCAGAAAGGCGATTACGATAACGGACGTTTCTAGATCGATGCCGGTTTCCGACCCGCTTAGACTGCTTGATTGCGCCCCTGTAGGCGATGGTGCCGCTGCGGTTGTTTTGTGCAGCGAAAACAGTCATGGCAAGAATACTAAGGTAGAAATAGCTAGTTCTGCAGCTTCTACAGATTCGCTGAACTTCTTTCAGAGGGACTATATGTTTGACTTTACGGCTACGCGCAGGGCACTGGCCAAAGCCCTTTCGATTTCTGGTCTTTCAGTAAAGGATATCGACTTTGCAGAGATAAACGATAGTTATTCTAGTGTCGCATCGTTGAGCGTGGAAGCTCTTGGCTTCTCAAAGAGAGGTGAGGGAGTAAGGGATGCAAAGGAAGGGAAGTTCGACCTTGACGGAGAGGTTCCGATATCGACATTTGGAGGATTGAAGGGAAGAGGAAACCCTGTAGGCGCTACCGGAGTCTATCAGATTGTAGAAGCGTACAGGCAGTTGATCGGCATTGCAGGGGCGAATCAGGTCAAAGATGCCAAAACAGGATTGTTGCACAACATAGGAGGAATCGACTCTTCAGCAGTGGTCAATATCTTGAGGAGAGTTGGCTGATGTCAATAGCGTACTGGAGAGAGAGGAACAGGTACTACAGAATTCTTGGCTCAAAATGCAAAGAATGCCACGCTGAATTCTTCCCTCCCGTGTACAAGTGCCGTAAATGCAATTCTGACAAACTGGTTGAGCAGGAAATGCCCAGAGAGGGCAAGATTCTGGCCTGCACAGCGTCGAGGGATATCATTACAGGCTTTGAAGACCATGAGCCGATGGTTATTGCATTGATAGAGCTGCGGAATGGAGTTAAGATCGTTGCTCAAATTGCTGATGCAACTTTTGACCAGCTGAATGTTGGTGACAAAGTGAAGGCAGTATTTAGGAGGATTAGCGTCAACGGAGATGCGGGGCAGATATTCTACGGCTACAAATTTGTCCCAGCTAAAGCCTAGCGGCTGAAGACTTTCCAGACACCATATGCAGCAACGATGATTCCTGCCAAGAAAAGGTGCTCCGGCCATTGGATTGCATCTTGATACAGATGCTCTGCAACCTTTTGGAGAGTCTGGATCGGCCCTCCCATAAACGGTATCGCTGCTATTGCCAGCACGGCGCCAACCGCAATATACCTTCTAGTCAATTAGTTTGAAAGACTGCCTCCTTTGGCCAGCTTTTTTGGATTTAGAATGGAATTGGCTTTTTCTTTAGGAAGAATGCCCTCGTCGATTATGATATCCTTTATGCTCTTGCCGCTCTTCATGGCCTTCTTTGCTATTCTGGCAGCTCTGTCATACCCTATTAGTGGTGCGACGACCGTAATCATAGCAATTGTATCGTCTGCATGCCTTTGCGTCTTGGTCCTGTTGGCCTTGATTCCGTCTATGCACCTTTTGGAGAACGTTTTTGCAGCAGCTGAAATTAATTCAAGAGACTCCAGCAGTGTATAGGCTATAACGGGCATCATGGTATTGAGTTCAAGGTTTCCAGATTGGCTTGCAATCGTAATGGTAAGATTGTTCCCCATGACTTTTGCAGCAACCATGCTTACAGCTTCTGGGATTACCGGGTTGACCTTTGCGGGCATTATGCTCGAACCCGGCTGGATAGCAGGCAGCTCTATTTCATCAAAACCCGTTCTGGGGCCAGAGTAAAGCAACCTCAGATCATTTGCAATTTTCATCAGACCTACAGCGATTACATTCAGAGCTCCGCTAAGCTCCACAGCAGTGTCCTTGTTCTGCATAGCCTCAAACAGATTCTCCGCCCTTCTGACCTCCATCTTTGATATTTGCCTGAGCTCTTCTATGACAAGCGCAGCGAACTTTGGGTGTGCGTTCAAGCCAGTGCCTACAGCCGTGCCTCCAATCGGGAGCTCGGAAAGGTGAGGAATGCAGTTTTCAATTCTCCTGATGTTATGTCCTATCACGCTCGCGTACCCGCCGAATTCTTGGCCAAGAGTCATCGGCACGGCATCCTGAAGGTGCGTCCTGCCAGCTTTTACGATATTATCGAATTCTCTGGCCTTTTTCCTCAGCGAAGTTTCGAGAGTCTTAAGAGAAGGTATCAGCTCTTCCTTTACTGCCTGCAGTGCTACCAAGTTTATCGCTGCAGGAAATACGTCGTTTGTTGATTGTCCCATATTGACGTGGTCATTGGGATGCACGCTTCTGTAACCAATATCGCCTCCGAGCATCAAGTTGGCCCTGTTGGCGACTATCTCATTTGCATTCATGTTGGTCGATGTCCCCGAGCCTGTCTGGAATACGTCTATAACAAATTGATCGTCAAACTTCCCTTTGACGGCTTCTTCTGCAGCAGCGACTATGGCATCTCCTCTTTTCTTGTCGAGGAGTTTTAGCCTAAGGTTTACCTTAGCGGCTGCAAGCTTTATCATGCATAGAGCACATATGAATCTCTTCTGGAATCTTAAATTAGAAATCTGGAAGTTCTCCAAAGCCCTCTGTGTCTGCGCACCGTATAGAGCGTCTGCTGGAACCTTTACGTTTCCCATAGCGTCGCTCTCCCTCCTGAACTTTTTCATTATGAGTCCTAATGGTCTAGAATACGGCTCAAAATCTCTTTCTAATAAGCAAAAATAGATTTAATCTTCAAGGGTTTAGGATAGGTAATGCCAAAGAAGTTCAGGATCACTGCAAAGGTTAACAACCTATGGGCCGTTGAGCAGCTCGTTGCAAAAGTAAATGCTGACAAGAGGCTAAGGTGCGAAATCAAGGACGACTGGACTGTTTACATTTACGGGGAAGGCGAAGAGCTTTTGGAGGAAGCTAAGATTCTTGTGACCAGATCCTTTGGCTACGTGGACGCTGTAGAATAGTTGAATTATAACCGTATCAAATAAGAACTGTGGAGTCTGAATGTCCTAACTGCGGCTCTCTGATGCAGGTTAATGTGAAGAAGGCGTATACAGAGTACAGATGCCCAAAATGCGGGCACATAATTCTTGATCTGGAGATGGATTATGATTGATCTCCCCTAAGCGACTGTGCCCTCAGTTAGCTTCTACTGACGTGGGCTACAACATAAAGCCAGAATTATCTATGTATAGCTACTAGGCCCCCCATTACATATTTAAACTCAAAAATATGCCAATGATTCTAGAATGACTGGATGAATGCCAAAGGCCTGACGAGGAACGTAATCGTTCTTGGGCTGATAAGTTTCTTCTCCGATCTTAGCACCGAAATGATAACTCCAGTATTGCCTTTATTCCTTGTCGGCGTTTTGGGAGCCAGCTATGTTCTGGTAGGCTTGATCGAGGGAAGCGCAGACTTTCTGATTGGGATGCTCAAGTTCGTTTCCGGCTGGTACTCCGACAAGATAGAGAAAAGGAAGCCATTCATAGTTCTGGGCTATCTTGCTGGTGCTTTTGTTAAGCCGATGATTTCTCTTGCTCAGGTTCCTCTGCACTACATGGGCCTGAGGCTTGCTGAAAGGGCTGGAAAGGGAATAAGAGGGACTCCTAGAGATGCTTTGATCGTAGATTCCGTCGATAAATCTGTGCTTGGCAGGGCTTTTGGCTTTCGTAGCATGATGGATACTGCAGGTGCAGTTGCTGGAGCAGTTTCGAGCCTTGTCCTAGTTGCTATATTGGTCGGGGAGCCTTCCTCAGTGTACAGAACAATGTTCGTAATATCTGCCGTTCCTGCATTTATTGCCGGGGCTCTCGCCCTGTTCGTCGTAAAGGAATTTAAGAGAGCCAATGTGCAAATTGGTAAGAAATCGTTCTCTGCAGGGCTGAAGTCTTTCAATAGAGAGTTGAAATTTTTCATTTTTACGATCGGGTTATTTTCGCTTGGAAACTTTACCCTTGCATTCTTCATACTCCGCGCAAAGTCTCTGAATATTCCCGATAATCAAACTGTTCTTTTGTTCCTCCTGTTCAACATTGTTTATGCGCTTGCTGCCATTCCGTTTGGAGAGCTTTCGGATAGGATAGGGAGGAGGAAGGTTATCGCATTGGGATTTGCAATGTTTTCAGCAGTATGCTTGGGCTTTGCTTTTTCTACGGACGTTGTCCAAGTTGCAGTTTCGTTCGCGTTTTATGGTTTATTCATGGGAGTCTTTGGTGGTGTACCGCAGGCTTATGTCTCTGAAATTGCTCTGCAGGAGTACAAGGCTACTGCTCTTGGCGTTCATGCTACGGTTTCTGCAGCGCTGGCCCTTGCTTCAAGCGTAATTGGAGGATTCTTGTGGGATTCTTTTGGTGCATCTATAGCGTTTGGCTATGGCGCTCTCATGGGCCTGATTGCTTTAGCATTATTCGGTTTGGATAGCAGGTTAGCAAAACGATGATTTTTATGCATCCTTTGGCAAATAAAAGGAAATGGCTAATCTAAGTTTCAAGTTCTTTTCCTCGATACATGTAGCCATGTATAAGCTGAGTGGAGGTCGTCTTGGAACAAGAGTCCTCGGCGTCTCTATACTGCTACTCACGGTTAAGGGGCGTAAGACGGGCAAGCAACGGACAACCCCTCTAATGTACTTCAGGGATGGCGATAACATACTATTGGTCGCATCGAAGGGAGGCCATCCAAGGCATCCAGAATGGTACGTCAATCTAGCTGCCAACCCAGATGTTATGGTTCAAATCGGGCCTGAAAAGTTACCTATGCGAGCTTCTACTGCTAGCGATGAAGAAAAATCAAGGTTCTGGCCACAAATAGTAAGAACGTACAAAGGTTATGAAGAGTATCAGCGCAAAACTACTCGCAATATCCCTGTAGTAATTCTAAAGAGGCGGTAAGAAAATCAATGAAATTTCTTCGAATGCGTGATGAGACTTGTTAGGTGCGCTCTTAGTAAGAAAAAGTTTGGGATGCCCGATTCCGGGCATCGCAATGACCTATGTCTTTTTCCTTCTTGTGAATAGTATTCCAGAAATCACTATGAGTACTATGCCTACTCCTACGATCCCATACGAGATAGGAGAGATCGTTTCAGCAGTTGGTGCTACTTGACTAATCACATCTTTAGGTACATCCTTTAGTACCTCTTTAAGTTGCTCCTTGGGTATTTCTTTTAGTGCCTCCCTCGCTACTTCTGCTGGTTGTGGAACTTTGTCTGGTAGACCGTAAACTATTAGCGAGCCAGGAATTTGGCCTGAAGCAGCACCGCCCAAGAGACGAAGCAGGAGCGCATTACCTCCACTCTTTAGAAGGAGAATAGACTTTCCTTCGGCTGTCTTGCCCATTGTTCCCTGAGTCACTACAGCTGCTCCCAAGAATATTTTGTTGAGAACTTTTCCAGTTGCTGCATCAAGTGCATAGTAATAGCCTGTTGCGGAGTTGACATATACAACTCCTCCGCTCACTATAGTGCCTCCTCGCACCGAGGCGTCTGGGATGAAAAATCTCCATTTCTCCTTACCAGTTGTAGCATCGACAGCATAGACTGTCACATTCTGTGGAGATGTGAATGGCGCTGTGAAAGGACCTGGGGCACGACAGGGGTCTGCACGAGTATCGCATTTAGTAGCCTTCAGAACGACGTCCGTCCCAAGTCCGATCTGAACGAATATCGTATTCATATCGGTGTCCAATGCAATATCAGACTCCCCTGGCCTTACGGGGATCCAACAGTATGTAGCTGTTGTTGATGGATAGTTGAACCACTTCTTATCCTGCATATCGTATTTGCTCCTTATATCGTTCCACATCCCATCCTGAGTTGCAGGATCTGCACCTACTCTTGGGGTGCATCCTGATCTTCCCCTAACTACCCCATCAGGATCCGTCCTGCTTCTAAGTATGGATGGCTCCCATACCCATACCGGTTCACCCGTTGCCGCATCCATTGCCCAGATAAGCCCAACTACATTGTGCTTTATTACCGTCTTCCTACCAGCTATGTTTGCGAGTACAACATTCCATGAATTATCATGCTCTATCATTTCCCGTACTCCGTGTTGATTCCACCATACTATCTGCCCTGTCTTTGCGTCTAACGCCAGAGTTGTCGCCGCAAATAGGTGCGGCCCTGGACTCCAGAAGCTGGCATTGTTGTTTCCAGTCCCTCCTGCATTCCCGGTTCCGAGATAAACTAGCCCTGTTTCTTCATCTACGGCCCACTGACCCCAAAATACCGATGGTGCGTTGCCCCAGAACTTCGGTACACCCCAATCATTTAGGACGTTCTCTCTAGGGACGTCTTTGCAGTTTATTCCCATTACTTTTCCCTGCGATTCGTACCAAGCTTTGTAGGAGAAGTACCATCCACTTTTTGCGTTATTACAAGCTTTGATCGCCCACTCAGAATCCCCCTGAGGTGCTGGTGGCGCCATATACGTCCTCCAGAGCCTCTTCGGAGGACTTACGCTGAGGTCGTATCCGTCGACAAATGGTCTTCCACCACCAAGTCCGTCAGAGCCACACATTCCTATAAGAGCAATGTTCTCCTTCCTGTAAACTACCGGCGGATGCCCTGCAAGTCCACACCGTCCAGGTCCTTCTTCTCCTGGCCATTTGTAGATGTTCCCTTCTATATCTGCGCAAATGTTTCCAACTCGCCAGACTTCTTTTCCAGTATTCGCATCTATGCCAGTAAACCAGCCAGGAATAGGTCCAGGGTACAAGACCCCATTGATGTAGTGCATGGCGTGAAAATGACCTGAATTGTTGGTGTCACACACGCCCGCAAGACCTCTCGCCGCTTGCTCAGCTTTGTTCTTATCGTAGTCAAACTCCCAGAGGTTAGTCCACTTCGTCTTCCCAGTCACACCGTCAAATGCATAGACGTTTCTCATGTTAGTAAGATGATAGACAATACCATCAACTATCAAGGCTGGAGAAATTGAACCCTCACCTAGAATGGCACCTTTCTGACTTGCAAGGAATGTGGAGGCCGGAGGATTCGGAAAGAGCCACTTCAGCTCCAGATACTTGACATTATCTTTGTTGATCTCTTTCTGAGGACTATAGTTTGTTGACCACGAATTGTGGTTTGCATATTCCCAGTTTCTAGCAGCTCTATCTCCAGAGGGTATGGAGCCAGCTTGTTGTTGTGCACTTGCAGGTGTCGCAGGATTTATTGTTGCCAACAATGACATTACAAGCACTGCTATAACGATCAGACTCGACAGAGTTATTAGTCGTGTCATACAAAGCCACCTATTATCAGCATATATATTCCTGTTGAAAATGGATATAGAACTTCGACAGTTAGCTAATATTTCAATACATGTGGTGATAGTTTCTGACGTTTAGAAGCGTTTCTACAGGTTTCGGAATTAGTGCAATTAACATTGTACTCCTAAAGAAAAACGTTTTTGGGTTTTAGGTTTGCTGATTCCAGCGGATTACGGAGTTAGTATATAAAATTCCTTCATAGTAGAGTGGGCCCGAAGGGATTTGAACCCTTGACCGCCCGGTATCTCAATGTATTATGAGCCGGGCACTCTTCCTAGCTGAGTTACGGGCCCTTGAAAGCAAGACTCCTTTAACCCGAATATAAAAATGCAGATTTATTCTGGATGCATTTCCTTTAACAGGTCGGAGGAAAGTTTGACAAGTTTGATCGCCCTTGCCTTATTCCGCAGAAACGGAGGCACGACAAGCATGGCCTGCTTCTCATCCTCCGCCTCAATAGTTACCCAACCCGTATGGACACCGGCTTGCAGCCCCAGTCGAAATTTAGCAGATAACCCATGGCGAAGACTGCCTTGACAGCCTTCTCGCATTCTGGGATCGAGTGATGAGACTCGATAAGGAAGCGATCCATTAAATCTGATTATACTAGCAGTTATATCAATTTGTCGGCAACTCTTTAAAGCGAATAAATCAAAAATTACGGCAAGGCAAATACAGGTAGATGACAAAATAGCCCAAGAGATAAGGAAACGTATCAAAACCTAAAACCTCATATATCCTGAAATTGTATCCTGCACAGAGGCTGTAAAAGTTTTAGAAAATGTCAGACTCGATGGACGATCTGCTAAGAGAAATTGAAGCCGAGCAGGCTAAGATAACTGTAAGAAGCGAAACGAGGAGGTGGAGCAAGCCTGTAACTTTAATTCTGGGCTTGAATCCAAAGGTGCACGATTTGAAGAAGATTGGAGGGGAACTGAAGAGGAAATTATCGCTGGAGGGACGGTAAAGGAAGGTTATGTTCTAATTCAAGGCGACAGGAAGGATGAGGTTAAGGACATTCTGGTTAAGATGGGCTTTTCCGAATCTTCAATCGAGGTTGTCTGATTCAATCAGTTTAGCCTGAGAAGTTTCTTTTGCCTCTGCAAACTTTGCATCAAGAACCTTTCTTATCTTGACGGCTTTCGCTCTTCCAACTCCGGGAACTTTAGCAAGCTCTGGAATTGAAGCGTTGATTATAGCGCTAGGAGTCTTGAAGGTTTCCAGTAATCGCCTCGCAAGTTTAACACCTATACCGGGCAGGGCAGAAACAAAGTACACCTGCTCCAGAGACGGATCATTAGTTTTAACAGCCTTTGTAATAAGAGGACCCTTACCCCTTTCGTCTGCAAGATGCTCCATGAGGGATTTTATCGCTAGAGCAGAATTCAAATATGTGTCAGTAAATATCGTGAAGATGCCGTACATGGTTATCAGAGATGCTAGAGAGCCATAAAAATTGGCAGGATTCTCCCGAATTCTCTCCTCTTCGGCAATATTCCCTTCAACGAGCAGGATGGGTCTTGGAAACTTTGAAGACAGTTCTGCACACTGCTTGAATATTCTCCCGTCATAGATTGAAGAAACGAAATCCCTCAAACTCTTCCTCTCAATAGCGGTTCTATGCGACAAAATGTAATCAGCGACGGGTAATTGTGCAAACTCAATCCTGAAGCCCAGTTCATTCAAAACATCTGGGACGCCGCTGGGCTTCTCCCTTTCGTCAGCAACTATCCTGACCCTGTTCATGCTCTATACTAGGAAGAGGAAGTAGTAAAGGGTAGGGATCATCAGGATTATGCTCAAAAGGGCAGTAGCATTGTCGGACTTTTTCATTATGAAATCGTAGAGCATGGTAGGCTTCTTTACTGCTCCATAAGCCCGAACTTCCATGGCCTCTGCAAGCTCTCCGCTCCTGACTACAGCGTTCACAACTAGAGGAATAAGCACGGGAGAGAAGTTCTTTATTCTCTTGAGGATGTTACCCTTTTCAACCTCCAGACCCCTTGATTTCTGTGCGTCCATTATCTGCATCGCGTCAAGCATCAGGACAGGCACGAACCTTACGGCGGTAACATAGGCAAATATCAGGTCTCTTGGGAGCCGGAACCAGCGCATCACCTGCTCCAGTTCGTCGGGAGAAGTCGTCAGAAAGAATATCGATGTTGAACCCACAATGGCAATGAACCTCATCGAATACACTACAGCTTCAATTACCGTGTAGCCTACCAGAATGTCTATGATAAATATCGTTGCAGAAAATCCTGCAGAAAATAGCAGCGTCCTCCCCATCCTCTTCATTGTCCCTGCCATAACTGCGATGGACAAGGTGCTGCCCAAAGAGATGGCAAGCTCAATTACTGTAAATGAAAGCAGCGATAAAGCGACTAACTCGGAGGTTAGAAGCAGTTTCACCCTTGCATCCAATCTATGGACAGTCGAATCGACTCTTCTGTAGATGAAACCTCCTGCAACCCAGTACATTTCATTCACCTAGAAGTTTTGCAGCTTCCTTGACGTTTCTTGGAGGCTTGAGATTCAGGTCCATTGAAAGTGCGAGCAGTTGAGGTCTGACCAAATTAGCCTGTTTGATTATCGAATTGTTGGAAAGAGCATCAGCAATATTTTGATCAGCAATTATCCTCCCTTTGGCCATTACGAGCGTTCTGGGCTGTAGGGGCCATAGAAACTCAAGGTCGTGCGAAACTATTATGACGGTCTTGCCCTTTTGCAGGAGGTCGTTTATCATTGAGGCTATCTTTTCTTTGTTTTTATGATCCTGCCCAACCGTAGGCTCGTCCAATATCAGCACATCAGGGTCCCAAGCCAGCACGCAGGCAAAACAGAGCCGCTTCTTCTCTCCCCCGCTAAGCAGCATAGGCGAAACGTTTCTATATCGTGCAAGATCGAAAAATTCTAGGGCCCACTTCAATCTTTCGTTCTGCCTCTCCATCTGAAAATTCTTCAACCCAAAGAGAACCTCGTTCTCGACCATGTCGGAGAAGAGCTGATGATCGGGATTTTGAAATACAATACCGACTTTCCTTGAAAGCCTTGCAACGCTCTGCTTTTTTGTATCTTCTCCAGAGACCAGAACCCTTCCCTGCGAAGGCTTGAGCAGGCCGTTTATGTGCCTGACAAGCGTAGTCTTGCCTGCTCCGTTCTCCCCTACTATAGCCGTTAGGGTGTTCGTTTCAATCTTAAGATTAATGTCTTGGAGGGCCATTACTCCATTCTGGTGCCTGAAGGAAACATTCTCGAACTCAATCATGTCTGATCTTCAACGCAGAAACAAATTCTTCTACGGAGAGAGGAGGTTCCCCTCTCCCTCCAAGCTCTCTATGCAGAGAAGCCATAAGGGGCATCCCTGCACTTTTCAGAGCCTCAGGATCGCTGTAGACTTTCTTCGGAGCATCGTTGGCAACTATCCTCCCCTTCTCCATTATCACCAACCTTGAAGCTATCCTTGAAACCAAGTCCAGCCTGTGCTCCACTATGATCACCGTTATGCCAAGATTTTTGTTGAGCTTTTGCACTGTCCCGATGACTTCGTGTGCTGTGTATGGGTCGAGGAGAGAGGTTGGCTCATCAAGTATCAGAATGCTTGGCTTCATTGCAAGCACACCAGCAATTGCAGTTCTCTGCTTCTGCCCATCGGAAAGTTCATGCGGGGCCCTGTCTCTAAGGCTCTTCAAGTTTAGAAGCGACAGCGATTCATTGACCCTCTCGCGCATCTCTGCCTTCGGCAGTGCAAGATTTTCAAGCCCAAACGCAATGTCCCTTTCAACAGAAAACATGAAGATCTGATTTTCTGGATTCTGGAATACAAAGCCGACTTTCTTTGCAAGCTCTGAGATTTTCGTCTTTGCTACTTCTGCGCCATCGACTATGACTTTACCATTCCAGCTACCCGAGTACATGTGAGGGATTAACCCAACAATAGACTTCAGAAGAGTTGATTTCCCGCAGCCAGACGGCCCAGCAAGGACTGCGATCTCGCCCTTTACAATCTCAAGGTTGATGTTGCTTAATGCTGGGCTCTTGGCGTCAAGATAGGAGAACGTATAGTCCTCTACCCTCAGGGCTTGCATCAGCATCTCTCTGCATTAGAGGTTCTGCTTCTTCGCCTGTATGCTCGTTATCCAAGGTCTACCCATTTTGAGCGCTACCGATGAAGAGGGAATTGTAGAAAGGAAGTACGAAGGTATCAGAGATAGCGCTGTATGTATTACGTTGTAGACCCCTGTTATGAGCAGTATGGCTATCATGCCCGAGAATGGAGAAGACGCATCAACGATGCTGGCCTTTGCAAGCAGATCTACTGCGAAGCTCGTAAAGTCTGGGAAGACTATCGTCAACGCAACATAATTTGCCACTGTCATGACGGTAACTCTTAGCAGCAGTGAGAAGATGAATCCCGAAACTAATGCCCCCTTCAGGGCTATCCTGCTTGAAAGTTTGGAGTACAAAGATACGCCCATCCAGAGACCTAATGCTGAGGACGCAACTGCTATGAACTTCATCGTCGCTCCAAAAGTGCCTGTGCTGCCTACGAAATTCAACGTACCCCATAATACAACTGATGAAATTATGCCTGCTGCCGGGCCGAAGACCAAGAACGAAAACATGACGGGAATCTCTGCAAAGTCAAATGTAAGATAGGTTAGAGGGTAGAATGGTATTTTGAAGAATTCCGGGACTGCCAGAAACCATGCCAGAGCTCCAAATACTGCTGCGCCTGCTATCTTTGCCGTCTTTGATGGCTTTTCCGTGCTTATCACAGGATAATCCCTGTCTGTTAAAGATAATAAACTTTATTGGTAAATACCACTTTTTTGGTAGTCAGTTCATCTGCTCAGCCTTCGCATTAAGGTGCTTAGAAATCTCTCCAACTAGCATGTTGAACAGTTTCTCTTGAGGGATGCTTACGGTTAATGATGCTGCTGTCGGATGGCCTCCTCCTGCACCGTTGTTAGTTTCTGCAACCTTGGTAGCTATTTGTGTCCCCAAATGTAGAGCAGTCTTTTTGTAGAAATGCTGTGTAGCCCTCAAACAGCATCGTGTTTCGTCCTCATGCTCTCCAACTGCAAATGAGATATCTGCGCCAAGCTCTACCAGTGCTCTGGCAACAGAGGCTTGGAAGGAGCCTATCATCGTCGCTGCCAAAACCCATTCTCCAACTCTATATATCTTCAACCGCTGCGAGCCTTTCAGCCTTGCAATGACTTCAGACTGCTCCCTCTGCATCCAGAGCATCTCCCTTGCCTCCTGCAGATCAGCCCCGAGCCTGCATAACTCTACGACGCTTTCCAATGTGCGTACCTTTGCAAGTTTCAGGTTCTGCGAGTCATACAGTATCCCAGCAAGCAGTGCCAAGCTTGTCTTTTGTGTAGGAATTACCGATGATTCCTTGAAGAGCCTGTAGACTATTTCTGAGGTAGACGATGCAGTTTCGTCGATGATTCTTGCAAGGGCAATTTCTTTTGTTGAGTCGCTTGGAGGATGGTGATCGATGAAGATAACTTCAGCCTTGGACTCTTTCAGATGGTCTAGGGCTTCCTTAAGCAGAGATGCATGGCCTGTATCTACGACGTAGAACCTGCTTTCTCCAGAAGTTTCGAATCTTTCAAAGACCTCTTCAAATATCGATGCCTGCACTTTCTTTGCCAAGAGACCTAATCCGTCCGGGGCAAAAATCCTGATCTTTATGTTTACGTTAAGCTTCTGCAGAAGCTCTGCAAGGCCCAAGGCTGCTGAATACGCATCTACATCGGCATGCCTATGACAGATAATTCCTATTGGCGATGCAGGAACTTTCAGCAGCTTTTGAGGCTCTGCCTCAAGCAATTCTATGAACCTGAAGGCTGCTGCCTCGCCCTGACAGCTTCATCTATCTTGTTTTGAACTTCCTTTACGCTTTCTCTTACCCTTTGCTCCTGCTTGGCCAGAACTGCAGACCTTGTATTGGCGAGGTCTTTCCTTTCTTGGAGCTCTTTCTGCATGTCGTCCTTATTGACCTTGACCAAAATCGAGCCTGCTGACTTGAAGACTGTTCCATCTGTTGCCATCTTTGTCAGCTCTGCAAGGGCCTTTTCAACTTCGGCCAGTTCAACTTCAACCTGTTGCTTTTGGACCAGTATTGCCTGCAGGTTCTGCTGCAGCTGCTCAAACCTTGCCAGCTGATCTCTCAACCAAGGCGGAACTTCCTGAGTACTCATCGCTTTTTTATCCTGATATGTTTGTAGATAAGTGTTTATTCCCTCCGCAGAACCTTCATAGTACTATTTACCAAACGTAGATAGCTCCCAACCAAAGCTCTTAGCCTTCCAACCTCTGCATGCCTCAATTTAATGCAAAAGCCGTCTTTAGTTTCTGCAATCTCTCCCTTGTCCTTTTTGATCTCAGGCATCAAAGAGGATATGATCGACTCTGAAACGCGTTTATTGGCCTTAAAAGTAAGTTCCGCTTCACACAATTTCAGAAGTTTGGTCATTTATTTAGGGGGGACTAGCTAAACGACAGCATCGTAAGCCCCATCAGCAACTTTATACTCGCAAGAAGGACACTCCCATATCCCAATAGCGATGCGCTTGAACTTCATAGAGTTGCAGTTAGGGCAAGCTCTTTTTGCCTTCAATTGCCTATAGACTCTGGAGTACCTCTTCCTGAGAGTCCCTCCATACTTCTGTCCAAGACCCTTAAGACTTCCTTCAGCCGGTAAACCCTGTCGCCTCCTTCAGCATCTTTCTGATCTCTTCGCCCTTCATCCTTGAAATATCAGCACCATTTAGCATCTGGTCGAAACTGAACGTCCCAGGCTCTCCCTTCTGGCCTGCAACCATGTTCCCGTTCGAATCCGATGTCAGAGTAAGCCTAGCGTCCATCACAGCCTCCTCCTCGTCAGTAGGGTCAACAATGATAGAATCTCCTATCTTTGCCATCGTGACCGAAACTGGTATCGTCTTCAATGGTAATGGCTCTACCGTATCCGTCTGTTTTAGCTTCCCATCAACCATTTCATACTTTTTGTATTTGGCAGAGAGCATAGCCGCTACTACAGCATAGGAAGTCGTGTCAAGGAGATTTCCATCAGTGTTAAGGATGCTGACATCGGCAAAGACCGCATACACCTTCTCCCCCTCCTTGATGACTAGTTGTGAAACGTCTATCATCTGTGATTCCCTTACCCCTCTATCGACGACTCTTGCAAGTTCTATCGCGCTTTCATCTGGAGGGCCTGGCTCTGCATAAGGAGAAGATATTGGGAGCAGTTCAGCATTGACTACGAGCAGACCTTGATCTGGTGTATCAGGGAAAGGCGTGCCAGTCTCCACCTTTATGCCTGCTATGACCTGAGTGTCCCCTATAGTTACTCTTGCCGAGCCGCTGGCCTTTGGTATTATGCCAGTTTCTATCTTTATTGGCCTGTAATCCAAAAGGCCTCTTCCATCAATCCTCTTCCCCCGAGCAAGAAGCTCGATCATCTGGTTCCTTCTTAGCTGCTCAACGACAAGAGATTTCTTTACTGCTGACATCTAGCTCTCCTCCATTGCGGGTTCGCCATCACCAAAATACTTCTTCATCAGCGCTTCCTTCTGCAGCTGGTAGACCTTGTTTGCCCCGCCAAGGCCGTAGGAGAATGCCTGCTTGAACTGCTCTGCTGACAGTATCCCGTCGAGCTGGAACAGGGTAACCTGATTAAAGTTAGGCATTATGGCGAGTGGCATGTCTGCTGAGCCTTCCTTGTCCTCTACATCATCCAGATCCAAAACTACTTGGTCTAGCACTTTACCTGCAGCGCAGGCTGAGACAAGATCCCGCATGTTTATCCCCGCATCTGCAAGAGCAACGGAGGCGCAATCGATACTAGCACATCTGGAGCCTCCATCAGACTGGAGAACTTCCAAGAAGACATCTATGGCAGTTCTAGGGTAATCATACAGCATGACTGCAGGTTCCAACGCTTCCCTGATAACCTTGGAAATTTCTATCTCTCTCCTTGAAGGCGCAGGGTTCTTCCTAGTATCTGTTGAAAACGGGGACATGTGGTACCTGCACCTTAAAACTGCCCTGTCCGGGAGGGCCATGTGCTTTGGATGAACCTCTTTCGGGCCATAAACTGCGGCTATGATCTTGTTCTTCCCGAATTCTATGTACGCTGAGCCGTTGGCATTCTTGAGTATTCCCACCTCTATCTTTACAGGCCTTAGTTCATCAACTTTCCTTCCATCATGCCTTAAGCCCTGCTCGTTTAGCAGAACTGCTGTCATGCTGGAGCGCCTCCCTGGCCAAGCAGTGCTTGAACCTTTTGTGTAAGGTCTGCAGTGTGAGCCTCTTCTTCAACGAGCTTGATAGCCTTCAAACTCATCAGCACTCCATCTGGAGAGCCGTTCACTACAACGACACCGTTCTGCCCAATAGTCAATCTGCAATTGGCCGCCATCTCGATTGTTCTTATCATTGATCCTCTCTTTCCTATCAACCTTGGCACCTTGGTTGGAGTTATCTTAACTATTTCCCCTCTTGGAATTCTCCCCAATCCAGGCCCAGAAATACCCAGTAGAGGGTCTCTCGTCCTGTCGAACGCGATTATCCTTGCTGCTAACATATCTCCAACTGCGAACTTGCTTGTCAGCGAGTCCTCAGCTGGGGAATATTCCTTCCCGAAGACGCTCTGAGCTGGCAGGAAGGCGAAGAAGCAGGAATTGATGTCTACCTCCCACGCAAATGCAGAATAGTCAACGACCTTCCCTACCACTAGGTCATCGACTCTGGGAATGTACGGCCCTGATAGAGGGATTACCCTCACTCCTTCATGGCCTACTTCAGCCATTCCAACTCTAGTGCTGTAGTACTTCTCTCCTATACGGAGCACGTTTGCCACGGGGCGGTAATTGCCTTCTACAATCAACTCGCCCGGGATTACATATTTTCTTTTTATTTCTGGCATATTATTCACTTTACCTCAATAGCTTGTGCAGCGCCCTTCGTTGCTGATCCTAGTCTTTCAAGGAGAGCTGTTCTGACGCCCGCAGGTATTTCTATGACGGTAGTTAATGAACCGTCCGCTCCCCACTGCTCGTTTTGCAATTCTCCAAAGCTCTTCAATGCGCCTATAGACTGGGGGGCGAATTGAGGAGGCACCACTATCTTGAGCCTGATCTTCTCAGATTTTAGTGGGAGTATTACCCTTAATGCATCAATGACCTTCTTTGTCTGCTCCGCGGCATCTCTGAAAGGATCGATTTGGACTCTGGCCTCCTGCATCGCTTGTTCAATTCTCAAGGCTGGGTGCGGCATCCCCGTCCTCGGATCGACAAAATTCCTTGCGATCGTGTTTACTATCTGCCTCTTCTTCTCCTCGACCATCTTCCTCCTCTGATCCGTAGTTAGCTGAAGCTCTCCTTCCTTGAGTATCGTCTCTGCCACTTTCATTATGTCCGTGGTCTTGAAAGCCTTCTGAAGCTTCTCTGCAGATACCCTCAGAGCCTTGCCAGAATCAGAATAAATCTCATCTACGGCTAAAACCTGTCCTAGCTCTACATTTCTTCCAAGCTTGTAATTTAATGCCGTTTCAGGGTTTACCAGAATCTCGAAATGTTCACCTGCAACAGACAAACGTACCGTGGTGAACTTACTTGACATCTTATGCTCTTCATCTCCATATCTGAATTCCTTTCTAATTTGGGCTATAAAAAGTTGCATTGTTAGACAGATTTTTGTTCCATTTTTTGTAAATGATGGTTTGCCAATAATAGCAGAAAAAATTGAGCGAATCGATATACTTAATAGTTAGATTCAGCGTTCATCAAACTTTAATGAATTTCCCCAATTCATTAGGCAAAACGGCTGCATTAGGCATTGCAGCAGTACTTGTGTTGTCAACATAGACAGCAGTAATATCCCCAATCATACCTGCAGAAGCTCAACAAGCACCTCAACTACCACAATTATCTCAACAGGCGCAGTCACTTCCGAGAGAACAAAGGAACTGGGAATATCTAAATGGCGATGCGACAGGAAGAAACTTCAACCCTCAAACTCAAATTAACAAAGATAATGTTCAATATTTAGAACTCAAGTGGATATATCCAATTCAGACTGTCACTCAGCAAGGAGGTAGGTTTCAAGGTTTCGCTGCCTTGGCTGAAGGCTCCATGGCTCCACCTCTAGTGGTGGATGGAGTTCTGTATACTGTTCTGAATAGCAAACAAGTACTTGCAATAAATGCTAAGACAGGAAAAGAGGTGTGGAGATGGACGAATAATTTCGACAATAGGAACATTAATTCGTCACTACCTGTTATAACAGGTTATCAGTTAGGCCATACTCACGGGATACATTACGTCGATGGAAAGATATGGCTCAACGATTTTGGTTGTCAGGTGACGACGCTCGACGCCAAGACTGGTAGAAGTGTAAGGAACTACACTAACTTATGCAGAGAGATTCCAATGGACAGCCCTCAAGGAATGGGAATTCCTACTAATTCTGGCTTTTACGCTGGTGCTGGAGGACATCCTCCGTCATTCTATAACAGAGAGAACATAATGATCTGGACGATTGGTGGAGCATCTGAAGGAACATGGGGCGGAAGGTCGTATGTCGCTGGCATTGACATGAACACGGGTCAGACCAAATGGCGCTTCTTCTACATACCTCCATGCGGAGACCCAGCAACATGTAAACCTCTATTCCAGAGAGAGAAGCAGGAATGGGGCAACTGGTTAGTCCAGAACTGCAACAAGATATGGATACAGCAGATCAAATCATGTGAACTAGATCAGGATCTATTAAGAAACGACTTTGGAAACATGAGGTTCAATTCTGGAGTTAGTAATGTGTGGGGTACAATGGTAGTAGATCAGGAAACTGGCATACTCTACTTTGGAACTGCGCAAGCTGGTCCAGACTGGAATGCAACATATGCTCCAGGCTTCAGATTATTCGGAGCTTCAGTAATTGCACTTAATGCAAGAAATGGCGAATTGGTATGGGCCCATCAGACTACTGCGAGAGACCTCTGGGATTATGACTGCGCATGGAACACTATACTGACAAATGCAAAAGTGAAAGGACAGGACAAGAAAGTTGTCATAAAAGGCTGCAAGAACGGCATTGTGTATGTCTTTGATCCAGCTACAGGGGCGGCATTACATGTCCTCGAGTCGCCTGACATAAAGCGAACAGAACATGCTAAATTATATGATCCTCGAAGCAAGGCTGACATGACAAAGCCATGGACAAACTATCCTAGCAAAGATGCATTCTGGATGAACTGTTTTGCTGCTGGTTGCTTGGAGGCAGACATTGCATACGACCCAACAAGAAACATGGTTTATGCCCCAACATACAACAATCCTGCGTGGTCTAAGGTTGGAAATGCCGAGGTTCGAGGCGTAAGCCTCGCATCGGCGCCTGCAGGGACTGCCCCATTTACGCCCAAGATAAACTCAACAATCAATGCATGGGATCTAGATACAGGTCAGCTGAAATGGAAGTACTTTATTGACAAAGTAGGTTTCAGGGGCGGTGTCATAGTAACTGGTGGAACTGTCTGGTACGCTGCTGTAGACGGCTTTGCAAGAGCTCTGGATGCTGACACTGGAAAAGTGCTATACGAGGCCAACCTTGGATCCTCAACGGTAATTCAGCCCACAATCGCCGCAGATTCTGATGGTAAGATGAAGGTATTCAGAGTGATTGGAGGCAGAGCATTTGCGGGACTAGGGACAGCAGTACCAGGAGCAATAATGGCCTATGGACTGCCTGACACTATACCTGCTCCAAAGGAAATAATCAAAGAGGTTCCAAAGGAAGTCATAAAGGAAGTAGTGAAAGAAGTCATTAAAGAAGTACCTAAGGAAGTCATAAAGGAAGTACCTAAAGAAGTGATCAAGGAAGTAACAGTCGAGACCGTCTCTCCAGTATCATATGCAATAGTCGGCATAGGTATCATTATAGCTGTAGTAGGAATAGTGCTATCGAGAAGAAGGAAGGCATAACAGACCTTTGATTGCCTTACGCATGGTAAGGCAATCATTCACTTATTTTTAATTAAAAAATTCTACTTTTGTACCTTTTCCGACTTCTTCCCTCTTTGCCTCGCCATCAGGACTATCCAGCCTATCCATCCCACGACAACTATAGCAGCAAGGCCGATCAATAGAGGATTTGAAAACCCTATTCCTGAAGGAGATGCGATTTTCAAGCCCGCCCAAGTGGCAGTATTGGGGTTTCTGGCATCGGTAGTCTTCGGATACACGTCGGCAACTCTACCTTCATCGAATATGACAAATCTTACTGCTGCGGTACCTCCAGCACCCAACGCCATGTCCTGCTGATCACCAGAATTAAACGGGTGCTTCAATTCAAAGTGGTTATGATCACCAATACGAGTGACTGCGCATTCTCCATCAATCTGGCGGTCTGCGGAGAACCGATCCTGTCCCAGATTGTTTGAATCGTCGAAGCTCCGTGGAGGTGCACAACCTATAAGATCGTCACCCTGTCCGTATACAAGGCCGTCGTCAGGAAGGTGAAAGTCAATAACGACTTGGTCAAACTGCCCTATTATGTCTGCAAGGTTAGTATCCCTGATTTTAAGGGCGAAGTACAGATTCTTTACATCGTTCATCAAGTATATTGTCGATTCTCCATATTTGGAGGTGAAAGTGACCTTGTAAGCCGAAGCCCATTCGCTGTCATCAATCTTTCCGTCCATAGTAGGCTCTTGCGAAGCCCATGCAGAGAATACAATCCTTGATGGAGCTTGAGCGAATGTTACGGGGATGTGTGTTGCACCTGATGCCAGCACGATTAGAAGACCTATTGCCAGAACTCTTTTTTCAGTGCTATTGGGGTTCAAAACGCCGAATTTTGGCTTCTGCTTCCTCATTAACGTTTCCATTAGAATTATCCTAAATGTCTGGTAGCCCGCCGTGTTTCTGGATATAGGGAATCAAGCCTCCTTCCTGCAGTATCTTGGTCATGATATCTGGTAGAGGAGGAAAGTTCAGTTCTGTCTTCTTTGTAACGTTCCTGACCTTGCCAGCAGAAAGGTCAACTTCAAGCATGTCTCCCTCAGAAATCTGGTCGGTGTCAGCAATTATGACAGGCAATCCTATGTTGACACAGTTGCGGTAGAATATCCTAGCAAACGATTTTGCGATGACAGCTTCGACTCCAGCCATCTTGATTATTGTTGGTGCGTGCTCCCTGCTCGATCCCAGACCAAAGTTCCTGCCCGCAACTACAAAATCCCCTCGCTTGACATTTGTAGCAAAGTCAACCCTCGCATCCTCCAGAACATGCTTTGAAAGCTCTGGAAGATTGGAGCGTAGGTGGAAGTATCTCCCCGGGGCTATATGATCTGTGCTGACTCCGTCCCCGAATTTCCAAGCCTTGCCTGCCATTCCTACAGAACCTCTGCTGGATGCGTGATTACGCCTTTCAGTGCTGTAGCAGCAGCCATAGCAGGAGATCCAAGATAGGTGAATGCCTTCGGATTTCCCATCCTGCCTTGGAAGTTCCTGTTCGTAGTTGAGAATACTCTCTCACCGTCTGCAGGCACCCCCCCGAGAGCTCCAAAACACATCCCGCATCCAGAAGGAGTCACGACGGCGCCAGCCTCTAGCAGGGTTTGAATTGTGCCGTCCTTCACGGCTTCCATGTACACCTTTTGTGACGCAGGAGTCACCAGCAATCTTACACCTGAAGCAATTTTCTTGCCCCTGATTATAGATGCGACTATTTTGATATCCTCGAGCCTTGCATTGGTGCAACTTCCAACGAAAACTTGGTCTATCTTGACTTCGCCAATTTTCTCTATGGGCTTCACGTTATCAACTGCGTGCGGCAGAGCAACTTGCGGGGTCAGTTGGGCTGCATCTATCTCGAAAGTCTTTTCGTATTGCGCATCAGCATCTGGACGAATCTCTGTATATTGGTCTGCTCTTCCCATCTGCTTAAGATATGCTTTGGTTTTAGAGTCTGAGGCTATCAGTCCAACTTTTGCACCCGCTTCGACTGACATGTTTGGGAGTACAAGGCGTTCTGACATCTTCATATTTTCGATCGTGTTTCCTTCAAATTGCATAGCCTTGTAGGTTGCTCCCTCTGCACCCAGCATTCCAATTATACGCAGGATAATATCTTTTGAATAGACTCCTTTGGGGAGTTTCCCGTCTATAACAAAGCGAAAGGTTTCAGGAACTCTAAACCATGTCTTGCCGAAAGTCATTGCTACTGAAACGTCCGTTGCGCCCATCCCAGTCGCGAAAGATGCCAACGCGCCTGCCATTACGGTATGAGAGTCTGTGCCTACTATGATTCTTCCTGGTGCAGCATATTTCTCTGCAACTACCTGATGGCATATTCCAGTTCCAGCTTCTTCAAATACGCAGCCGCTGCTCCTTGCAAACTCTCTTAACACTGCATGATCATTTGAAACCTCTAGTCTTGGGGAGGGGACTGCATGGTCGATGAATATTATGACTCTCTGTGGATCGAAGAGCTTGCCCTTTCCAAGTTCCTTGAGCTTCTTTACGACCATCGGCCCGCTGGCATCGTGAGTGAAAGCGTAATCAACTTTAACAATCGTGCTATCTCCAGCAGAAACGCTTGTTCCTGAATGAGAGCTTACGAGCTTCTCGGCAAGCGTCTTTCCCATTTCTTATCCGAAATATTCAGGAATTTGTCGGCTATAAAATGTTTGGCGGCATTTATCCTTCTAACGTATCCTCCTCTCTGCACGATTTCAAAGCGTAATCAATGTTGTATGATCTTGCCATCAAGTTCGTCAGAGGCAGCTAAGGCTTAAACTCTGCATGTATTGCTGCTATATAGGATGAGCGGGGAGGATTACGTTTCTAGTTTTGTTAGAAATACACTAGGCCTTGCAATTGGTTACGATTTGGTTTTACAGACATCCGAGATACACACAATTGTTGAGCATCTTTCTGGGTATAAATCTCCAGAGCAAGCCTTCGATGCACCTGTCAACAGTATTTTGAACGCTATAAACTCGAAGATACTTGATGAAAGATTGGGTTCAGGGAAGCCATTCGTCAGAAAGGCGTTATGGCCTGAAGGAGTTAATTTTGCAGTAGCACTTACTCATGATGCAGATAGACTGACTGCACCTCTAAGCCATGTCAGGAAAGTTAGGAAGCGATTTCCTTTGTCCCTTATAATAAAACGAATCCTGTCTCTTGATGATCCATATTGGAATATTGAAAAAATGGTTAATTTGGAAGCAGAACTGAACTTCACATCGTCATTCTATCTGCTCGTGCACGACTACAGCCTGGATAGAAGAAGAGACTACATCAAGTCAATTGGGGCTAAAGGCTGGGAAATAGGCTTGCATGGGTCGTTCGGAACTCATGATAATGCAGAAATGATGCGAGAAGATTTCAACACCTTTGAAAAAGAAACTGGGCAGAAACCAAGAGGGATACGAGAACACTATCTGGAATTCGATCCTTCAAAGACATGGCAGATAATGGACGAATTAGGTTTCATGTACGATACAACGTGGGGCTTCAACAAGAAGCCTGGGTTTAGGGCTGGTCTATGTTTCCCCTACCATCCTCCATCCCCAAATTTTGAACCCTTGAACATCCTTGAGCTACCATTAACATTGATGGACACATCGCTCTGGGGATACATGCACCTGCAGGAAGAAGACGGTTTTGCAGAGGTTGAGCGAACAATCTCTAAGGTCAAAGAGCATCGCGGATTATTTACGCTATTATGGCACCAAGAAGCACTGCAGATGAAAGGCGGGAGACTCTACCCTCGCATTCTAAGGCGTCTTGCAGGAGAGAGTTGCTTCGTTTCCAACGCTGAGAGAATGGCAGAATGGTGGCTAAACAGAGAGAGATCGGAAATCCAAGAAAGTAAGCGAGGAAGGTCTTTCAGTTATACAGTTCAATCAAAGGATAAGAGGATGGTAATAGATGCCGATTACCCAAAAGGGTACAAAATTAAAGTGCAAGGAGAGTGTAGAGTCATTTCGTCATCGGAAAATTCAGCAAGAATAGCTGCAAATGGGGGAGGCAAGATAATAATTGAGGCTCCATAGATGAAAAGGATTCTTGTAACGGGCTCTGGAGGAGTTGCGGGTGTTAACTTTGTCAATGCGCTCAAAATTGCCAATGAAAAAATGTTCATAGTAGGAACAGACTATGACAAATACCATATCGAATTTCCAGACGTTGATGTGAGGGTCAGATCTCCAAGGCATGACAATAGCGGTTTTGTGCCATTAATGTCATCATTAGTAAAGAAACATCAGATAGATTTTGTTCACCCACAACCTTCAGTAGAGGCCATAGTCATAGCGAAGAACAGGCAGGCTATTTCAGGAAGATGTTACCTTCCTGACTGGAGGGTCATAGCAAGGGACAAGCTGGAAACTCAGAAAATTCTGGAAAAGAAGAAGGTCCGTGTTGCTAAGACTGAAACCATTGCCAATGCAAAAGACATACCAAAGGCCTTCAAGTCTGTAGGAACAAAGCCTGTCTGGGTCAGGGCAAAGAGCGGGGCTGGAGGGAGATTGGCTCTACCGTGCAACAGCAGCTCAGAAATTGAGCATTGGACTAAGCTTTGGGTGATACAGCGGAAGGTAAAATGGAGCGACTATATGTTGCAGGAGTTCCTGCCTAAGAGAAACATAGCTTGGGACAGCCTATGGTTCGAGGGAGAACTGATCACGTCGTTCTGCAGAGAAAGAATCGCGTACCCGTTCAAGCATATCAGCGTTTCAGGAATCACAGGCACGCCAAGCGTATCAAAGATTATTGTTGACAAGAGAATAGATAGGGTAGGTGAACGTGCAGTGAAGGCCCTTGATCCCAAACCGCATGGGAGCTATTCTGTAGACCTGAAAGAGGATAACGATGGTGAGCCAAGGGTTACAGAGGTGGATGCTGGAAAGTTCCATACTACGACTCCGCTCTGGGGTTACGCAGCAATAAAGTGTCTTGGCATGTCGGAGTCTGCGAACATACCACATCTGTATGTGAAATTGGGGACAGGAGGGCATGTTGACAGAATTGTTAAGCATGATTTGTACCCTGAAGATGTCTACCTTCTTAGGCACATAGATTGTGGAGCATGGTTGTGGAGAGAGGGCGGCTGGAAGAAGAGGATACTTTAGCTATTTTATGATTTGCACTTTAGGCATCGGAACTATGAATTTAGTGCCCTTCCGCTTGAACTTATCCAGCTTTTTCATTATGTCGTCCGCATAATTCCAAGCAAATATCACTATGTAATCTGGAGTCTTCTGCTCCAGCGCTACAGGACTGACGATTGGTATATGGCTACCAGGAGTGAATAGTCCTTGCTTTAGAGGAGCGTCTTCGACAATGTATTGTATCAAGGTAGCATCAAGTTTCACGGAGTTTATCATCGTACTGGATTTTGCAGGTGCTCCATACCCTGCCACAAATTTATGTTCCTCTTTAAGCTCACTGAAGAGGTTTCTTAACTCTCTAATTCTCTTCATCAGTTCGTCGGCAAACGATCTGTAAGTTTCAAACTTATCCAACCGCATTTGCTTTTCACGTGTTATGAACTGTTCAACACTCCTGTCAATGTCCCTGTCATCTTTGCATATGTACACTCTAAGGGAGCCTCCATGTGTCTTTACGTGCTCAGCCTTGAATACTCGCATATTATGTTTCTCGAAAAGGCGGATAAGAGAATGCAGAGAATAATAGAATACATGTTCGTGGTATACGTTGTCGTATGTCATATCATTGATGGTATCGGCTAGGTATTGTATCTCAATGACAAAGAAACCATCGTCTTTCAATAATGTCCTTACATTACTGATGAATTCATGTATCCCGTCAAGATGTGCAAAGACATTTGATGCCACTATTACGTCAGCATGGCCGTAGCGAGAAACTATCGTCGAAGCAGATCTTTTGCTGAAAAAGTCATTCAAGGTCTCTAGGCCATTTTCATTTGCTATCTTGGCAAGGTTAACAGCAGGTTCAACTCCAACCGATCGTAGTCCAAGAGTTTTCAAAGGTTTGAGGAGAACTCCATCGTTTGAACCTATGTCTACTACGACTGCATTTTTTTGTATGGTTTCCGCAAGTTTCTTTGCAAGCTGCTCAAAATGAACTCTCAAGCCTCCAGATACCGATGATGTGTAAAGATAGTGTGTAAACAAAATATCTCTGGGTACGAAACTTTCCTCAGAAAGCTGAACAAGAGTGCAGTTGGTACAAAAGACTAGGTCGAGCGGGTAATATGGCTCCTTTTCAACCCTGTCAGGCTTCAGAAAGTCGTTCGCCAGAGGCTGCCTGCCGAGCGATAAGAAGTGGTTAACGTTATTGCTCCCACATGATCTGCAATTCATGACTCGGGCACTTTGACTATCGGTTCTTTATCCTTGAAAAGTACGATGTCAGCACCATTAGGAACCTGAATGCCTCCACGAATAATCGAGCAAAGTACCTCTGCGACGCGTTCTGGGCTCTGCTGCTTCTCTGCATCTTCTCTCCCGAACAGGCCTACTCGCATCTTGGTATTGATTCCAGCAGGAGATATAGAGATGGACCTTACACCTGTTCCTTCGGCTTCTTTGGCAACAGCCTCCGTTATCCCCCTGATGGCAAACTTTGTCGAGCAATACCCAGCAAGCTTTGGCACTGCTCTCCTCCCGCACCGCGATGATACATTGATGACAAGTCCGCTATTTTTAGCCTTCATTATGGGCAGAGCGTTCCTCAAGGTGTTGAAAGTTGCGAATACGTTGTTGCTGAAGCAGTGCAGTATTTCTTCGTGAGAAATATCTTCGGTGTTTTTTAACTCGTGAATAACGCTTGCGTTGTTGATCAAAACGTCTATCCCTCCAAGCGTTTTGGTTGCAGAATTTATCAGGCGTGTAGCCTGTTCTGGCACGCTAACATCTAGTTGATTGAAACGGAATTTCTTGATATCTGCATCAGTAAGCTCTCCTTTATGCCTTGAACAACCAACTACAAGTGCTCCTTCGGAAACTAAAAGCCTTAGAAGGGCAAGACCGACTCCACCTGAAACTCCTGTTAATACCACCTTTGCCCCTTTCAATTTCATATTATTTGGCACTTTACTGTATCGTCATTGTATCTTCCCTTGGAGCGCTTTTTAGTTGTCAAAGCTAAAAAGGTAGATGGTTCCAGAAATTTCATTGCGTGAGGGACGTTTGGTGCGCTGTAGACCATTTGCCCCTCTTCGACTACTGCCATTTCTATCGTCTCGTTCTTTCGTTTCTCATAGTATTCCATCTTCCCCTTGAGCATATACGACCAGTGCGAGTCTTTTTTGTGGTAATGGTTCGCCCTTATTGCCCCCTTTTTGCAGGTTATCAGAACTACGCTATTTATTGGCTCTTCAAGCATGTTCGTTATTGCCCCTCTATCATCGGTGAAGGATGGCTTGATCGTGACTACCTTGATTGTCATGCACTCTTCACCCACTCGACAGTCTTCTGCAGACCTTCACGCAAGGAAGTTCTTGGTGAATAGCCCAACTGATGCTTTGCCTTCTCTATTGATAGTGCTAGGCGGAGGCCTTTTTCACCCGGTCGCCAAGGTGTGAAGGTAATCTGCGACGTGCTCTTTGTAATGGCCAGAATTTCCTTGGCTAGTTCAAGTATCGAGACGTCTTTGCCATATGCTATGTTGAATACTCCCTTGATGTTCTTTTCAGCAGCCAATGATATCGCATCGACAAGGTTTCCAATGTAATTCAGGTCGGTTATCTGACTGCCGTCACCTTCGATGGTGATTGGGTTATTGGATAATGCCTGCCTGATGAAAATTGGAACTACCTGTTTTAGCCTTGATCTTGGGCCAAATAAGCCGCTACTTCTAAGCACTACTATAGGCATCCCGTAAGCGTTTGCATAGCTCTGGCAGGCTAAATCTGCTGCTGCCTTACTAGCCCCATATGGATCTGAAGGTTTCAGTGCTTCGTCTTCGGTTATTGGTACTTTCTCTGGAGGAACTATGCCATACACGTTTTTAGTGCTCATGTAGATCAATTTAGTCTTTGGTCTTGATCTTAACATTTCAAGGACATTCACAAGCCCGAGCAAGTTCCTGTAGAAGGTATAGCGCGGAGAGGAAAGTGCTAGCGGGACATCTGCTTGCGAAGCCAAGAATATTATCGAATCTATACCGTCAAAGTCCGCCAACTGCAAATCATCAGCGCTCTTCCATAGGTACTTTATTTTTGGAACATATGGAGATAGATTCCTTGCAGCTTCTAACGGGATGAGATCTGCAATAGTTATCGTACTGCCATCATTTAGAAATCGTTCAATCACATGTGAGCCTACGAAACCTGCTCCTCCCACGATAAAATGGTGTCCCATATATGATGCCCTACAGCTCGCCCTTTTGAGCCTTATCACATCTGCATTTATTACTTCTGTGTAGTCCCTAAGTATAGCTGCTATAGACGTGAGGTATAATAATCCAGAATGTCGCATATACACGCATGACTCCCCCCGTATAGGCTGACTATGCTCTTGTATGCAAAGCTATAAGGTGTTTAGCATGATGAGATCCAATTTCTCTGATCTTAGTAAATGTGCCAGAGTATGTTAGTATTGTAGAAGCGCTGCCTCTGCAAGATTTCGGATTATCTTGCTGAACTTATGGCACTCCAAGAACTGAGAAAAATAAAAGAGAGTCCCTTCCCGGGGCAAGGCTGTTAGGTCTTTCTACGCCTTGATAGTACTACGCCGATGACCGCTATTACGATGCCAATCCCTATTGCAGCATAGGATACCGGGCTGATGGTTTCTACTATAACTTCCTTCGGAATTTCCTTGATGACCTCTTTGATGACTTCTTTGGGCACTTCCTTGATAACTTCCCTCACTACTTCCTTTGGTACTTCTTTGATGACTTCCTTTGTTACCACCTGAGGTTGCGGTAGCGTATCAGGGAGTCCGAATGCTACGAGGTTCCCATCCAATCCAAGGTTATTACCGAAGTATATTGTCTGGCCTCCTCCTACATGCGCAAAGACCCTCATCTTGCCATCTTTTGTAGCTCCGACTACAGGTTGTACGTTAACTGGTATTCCGAAGAACTTTTCGTGAACCAATTTCCCAGTTTCAGTGTCTACGAATTTGAGGTTTCCGTCACTGGCATACACCATCAATAACCCTCCAGCAGCTGTAAGTGCTCCTCTGTAGCCAACTCTATCTATGTGGTATCTCCAGACTTCCTTTCCTGTATTAATGTCAACAGCGTAGATGTCAGTGTTCAGCTTATCAACCCACTCAGGGTTTTGCCACTGGCGTTCATCCTGTCCCTGATTGCCATAGGGTCTGACGTTTGCAATGGTCTTTGTCCTTGGCTCATTGAAAGAAGCTATGTAGACCTTCTTTCCATCAAAAGCCAGATCAGACTCTAAACAAGAAGTGAAGCAGCTCGTTGTCTGTCGTGCCTCTTTGCTTGGATAGTGGTACCATGGTTTGGCCATATCTTCCTTAGTCAATCTACAACACGCGTCTTTGCCCTTTGGATCATTGTTTTTATCTACCCCGTAGTTTGTCCCCAGATTCCTTGTGACTGTGGGAGGATCAAAAATCCAGACAGGTTTTCCAGTCGCTGCATCGAGGGCAAAGATAATTCCTGCCTTACAACCTTTGACGAATACTTTCTGTCCAGCAGCTGTTCTGGCAAATATGCCTCCAAATGAGCAGTCATAGTCCCACAAGTCGCGTGCGACGGCGTCGAACCACCAGACCATCTTCCCAGTTCTTGCATCGTGTGCTGAGAATCCACTGCCTGGTACCCCTGGCCCATATCTATGTGTTAAGTTGGTGTATGGTCCTTCGTCTCCCCAACCCATGTATACAATTCCAGTTTCTGGATCAATTGGATAGTGTCCCCACACTGGAGATGTTGAGGACGCAGTATGCATCTTACCGAATGTTGGCGAACCAGGTACAAGGTCGATCCAGTCATTTCTTACAACATCAGCAGGTGCCTCCGTACACTTTGTTGCCATGTATGTTGGTTCTCTATCCCTTCTTGGATGATTAATCCCTTCCAAGTATTTGGGATATTCAAAGTACCAACCATTACCTCCGACTCTAGTGCACAGATCAATGGCCCAGTTTGGATCTCCTTGCGCTGGAGGCATTATGAACTCTCTATACAGCCTCTTTATATTTGAAATATCGCTAACATCAAAGGCTGTTACAAAAGCTCTTCCTCCATTCCCACTACCTCCTCCTATTGGAATGAACATTATATTCCCAAAGAAAGCAGGTGGGTGAGCATGTCCCGTAAAGAAACCTTGATTGCCCAAACTTCCAATTATACCCTTCAGAGGGTCTCCGAATTCTGCATTGGTGCCACATGTTAATTCTGGAGTCATGGACCAGACAGTTTTGCCAGTTTTTGCATCAACTGCATGTAAGTAACAACCTTGGACGCTTTGTATAAGCCAGCCTTTCTCTTTGTAGTAATTCATTGTATGAACATGCCCCCAACCGAGCTGATCCAGGGATATCTAGCTAGTGTAGACGTTCTGTCATTAAGGTTCCCCCCAAGAGAGTTATTCCAAAGGAACTTACCTGTCGTCGCATCGATTGCCAGTATTCTCCTGTCGTTCATCGACACGTAGACTACGCCATCTACAACTAATGGTGCGGCCGTTGATCCAACGTTAACAGTACCTATTTTTAACGGGCTAGCAGATTTTGTGTAAGGGAAGATCCACTTTGTTTCGAGATACTGCACATTGTCTTTAGTTATCTGTGATTGAGGGTACCACTGCCGCCATTCGGGCCATAGTTGTGGTATTCCCAGTTCGCACCGGGAACTGACTGTGCCTGTGCATATACTGGCGAGATTGAGGTCATTACCAGCATAGACAATACAATTAGACTCAATAACGGTACTAGTCGAGTCATGGATGAGAACGCTTGGCTCGAATATTTAAGAATGGTGTTTTAACAGAAATACTCGGCAAATACCGAATTTTCTCAAAAGCTACTAAATTGTCAAAAATTTCGAAACCTAAAAAGCAGACGGGACATCCAATCAGCAGACCGTGAAGAATAAACAAGAAACTTCCTTGAACAGCGCGCAGCAAGATAATCAAAATGCGGCACGATTTTTGTTAGAATTTATTGAGACATCTTTTGGCCCGAAAGGATTTTCAAAACTCAGGTTCAATGAACATAGCGATGTTTTTGTACTGCGAGACTGCAAAACTATGCTGGAAAAGGCGGATTTTAAGCACCCTGAAGCTGCGATGATGCGAGATCTTGCAAAATCCATTCATACAAAGTGGGGAGACGGCTCGGCAGGAGGAGTACTTCTTACTTGTTCATTGATTGACAAGGGTTTTGAATTAGTAGGAAGGGGAATACATCCTTCAAAGATTGTTGACGGTTATTCTATCGCTCTGAACGGGTCCTTATCATTCTTGGAAAAGATTGAAACCGTTAATTCTAAAGATGGTATGCATAAGTTGGTTAGTACTTTCTTTTCTTCAAAATTAGAGCAAAGCGAGGCTGATCATCTGACCGATAATCTATGCAAAGCAGTTTCGAAATTGCTTGAGGCTGGTGAGTTCGATGCGGAAATGGTGAAGGTTATCGCTAAAGCTGGCTCATCAATCTTTGAAAGCAATATACTGTCTGGAATGGCCGTTGAAGCCGAGGTTCTTAGCGGAAGGATGCCAACCCAAGTATGCAATGCCCAAATTGCGATTGTTGAAGAGCTTCTTGATGTGAAGAAAACCACTTTCAGTTCGCAAGTACAGATTGATTCTCCAAAGTTCCTGGGTGCCCTGCAGAAACAGGAAGATAGAATGGTGATAGATCAGGTAAAGCCGATAATAGAATGCGGGGCTAACGTTTTGTTTACGCATAAAGGCATCGAAGAACCTGCTTTGAGCATGCTCGCAGGTGCAAAGATTCTTGGAGTAAGGAGAATAGGCATGACAGACTTAAAGAGAATTGCAAGGGCATCCGGTGCAACGATTGTACACTCTACTAGGGAGCTTTCTCCAAGCTGCCTTGGCTCGGCAACAACTGTCCAGCAGAAACCTTTGGGCGACAGGGATTTCATCTTCATAGATGGCTGCAAGGACCCAAGGGCAGTTTCATTAATACTGAAATCTCCATCTCAAAGGGGTGCCAACCAACTTGAAGAGCTTGTAATGCGTGCACTAAAGATTGTGGAGAACTTTACGAAGAACCCAGTTTTGGTTGCTGGAGGTGGAGCACTTGAATTTGCACTGTACCAGCATCTCCAAAGTTACGCTTTGAAATTATCTGGTAAGGAGCAGATAGCGATTCAGGTTTTTGCTGAAGCTCTACTCTCACTGGTTGAAACTCTGGCCAAGAACTGTGGCATGAATCCTATGGATGCTATTGCAAAGTTTGCCTCATCATCAAAAAACAGCTTGCAGTACATCGATGCAGGCTCAAAAAATGTAGAGACCTTCAATGGAGAAGTTGTAGAACTGCTGGAGATGAAAAAGGGAGTGATAGCGTCTGCAGCGGAGGTTGCAAACACCATTCTGCATGTAGGGAATGTTTACCCTGCTAAGCGTGTTAGGCCCAAAGAGGAAAAAGAGCCTGATTATCCCTAGTTCTGATTAGGGGAAACGAATCCTACAGGTGCTTTTGCGTCGCCAATAGGACTGGCTGTAATTGGGCGTATGACGCCTTCTCCTCTAGGTGCTTGGCATACTCCTGCTGGAGAGTGGCACGCACCAGTTTCTGGGTTGCAGACCTGTGCACCACCGCATCCACAGTCGAATGCACATGTGTTACATCTTTCGTGAGCGTCACATACTCCGTTGCCACATGAGGCTTGGAGCTTGCCGCAGAGCTCGGCATCCATCCATGATGCACATTTGTAAGGTGGTGCGTTAGGAAGTAAAGGTGCTATCGCTTGTGATCTGCCAGCAGGGCTTGCAGGTTGTGGGACTGCTCCCTGTGTAACATCTCCCGCGAACATCATATAGCCGACAACTGCCGTCAGAATTATCAGTGGAAGGGGAACTAACTGCGTAGCCTTCATTTTCTCTATATCCATGACGTTTTATCAGACCTATAAACTTTTGTCATAGTTTTCTTTGCCAGTTCCTAAAAAGAGCCTAAACGATATATAGAATTATGCATCTGGATAAGTTGTTGAGCAAGATTAGCGTTGAACGTAATCCGTCAAAGGAACGCTTAAAGGAGCTCGGAGTTTCGAGCTGGCCTATCTGGACAAAGGAAGTTTCGGAATTTCCTTGGGCATATGACGAGAAGGAAACGTGTTATTTTCTTGAAGGTGATGTTGTAGTCAAACCTGATAACGGTTCGGAAATAAAAATAGTCAAGGGAGACCTTGTAATATTCCCAGAAGGCATGTCTTGCACATGGAAGATACGCAAGAACGTCAAGAAGCGCTACAAATTTGGCTGACTAAACTCTAAGTATGTTCTCTATGGTAACCTTGGGGTAGAAAGTCCACACTGGTTGCCTGCAGTACAGCTTGCCTTGATTGCAGTACTTCACCTTTCCAACATCTTCAGAAACTTCCCTGTTGTTGTAAGCCATCTTCCTTACAAAGCACGGAGGGCCGAGATACTTGCCCAGATTCCTATGCACGAAATTGATTTGTTCCATTTCTTCCATTGTAACCCGCCAGATTTCTTCTTCTGCCCTCAAGCACGACCTGTTGGTGAACTTGTACCACAGATGCAGTAGGGAGCCTGTTGCTGAGAAGCGCACTGCCAAGCCGTTCGGCAGGACATAGGAGGCGTATTCGTAAGGAACTTCCTCAAGGAGCCTGTTCTTCTCCTCCCAGAGTTCTTCCATGTGTTCCTTGTACAAATTGTGGGCTTCTGTGCACCTTTTTATTATCTCTGGCGTGATGTAATCTGGTTTTGTAGTGTTTACTGCGAATGTCAGAGGCCTTGATCCTGGAATGGTTCTGTGCCTCTGATCTTGAGAATCTGCAGTATGAGAAATCTTCTTCTTGAAGGTGTATTGAGCATGGTTCAGAACCCTCGCTAATGGGGAAACTATGGATAGATTAACGGTGTCAATTAGGTAAGGATTCTTTGCAGGGTTCAGCACCAAATCTATGGCATCTTCGTCAGATATCTCGGACCTTGGCAAGCCCAACACCTGCCTTACGGCATCTGCTATTGTTTCTTCCGCATTTTCAGACCATCCGACGAGCTTTGAGCTTTTGCCTTGGAGCGATCTATCGAACTCCTGCACAAAATCGTCGCCGTACTTTGCACCTTTAAACGATGTTTCTCGAGATCGTTCTATTGAATATGCGCCTTCTTTCTCTGCAAACATTGTAAATCTGGGGTCAACTGATTTGACCTCTTCGATCATCTTTGAAACGACGATATTAGCTTCCCATGTCAGATTTTTCATCTTGAAGTACCTCCAGAGTGTCACACCGTCAATCGTATGAACCAGATGAGTGTGTGCAGCTATGCTCAGTGCGTACCTTGCAGCCTCCATCGCCTTCTCCCGTATCTCACGTTCTGCCTTAACTGCCAGCTTGTCTGCAGATACTTTTGTCCGATATTGACTAGTTACGTACTGGATTAGAATGTTTGTTATTTCATCATAGGCTTCATATGAACGCAAGATAGCTTTTTTGAAGATAGATTCTGCGTTTTTGTTATGGAAGGGTGGGAGAGTGGCTTTGGGTTCTCTCAGACGGACGTACCTCTGGCTACCCTGCGAGGTGTTGTAAAAAGGATGTGTGTGAAGAAAATCATGCGTAAATGCTCTTGAAACGTTGCTGATTTCAAACTCGAACATCTCATGTTGATATACCGTATGATGTCCGCCTTCGTATGTAGTCTGGCCGACCTCTTCAATATCAGACTCCTTCAGACCCTCGATTGAAATTATGCTAGGTGAATAGCATGTTTTGGCTGCAGATATGGCATCTTTAGTAGGGGCTTTGAAATGGTTTCTCAGCTTTACAAGGGGCTCTGGTGATTGTAGCTCTTTGTCCATTCAGACTCACTCAAACCTTCTTGGCTTTCCTCCATAGATCGCCAAGCGAACTTCTCAGCGATTGAGCAAACGATGGATTCCTTGTCCACATGGCGATTGCATGAAAAGGTTCATCGGAAAGAGGGTCTGGAACACCTATCATGACATCGTCCGTATCAGAAACCATTAGGTCAAGAAGGATGTCTTCATGCTTCTTTATTTCAATTCCCATCTTAGCAAGCGTGGAAAACTCGACCTCTGGTATCTTAAGCTCTGCAGGTACGATAATCCTAATTTTTTTCTTACTTGTAGCTTCGAGGTAGACATATCGCATAAAGAGCTCTCTAGCTTCGAAAGATTTCCGTACAGTCAGGATTACAGAGTTAGATCTAGCGAAAACATCGGAAAACCTGTTTGCAATGTTGTTTATTCCTCTTAGCATTGCAACCTCTCCAGCAAGCTCTTCCCTGCGTTGAACCTTAAGTTTCTGTAAAAGCTGTTGCATGGTATCTATCCTTGCAGTCTTGTCCTGCTGAAACTCAGATTCAAACTGCTGCAATCTTCCTTGAAGCGCAACCTTCGGACTTACAGGAACGTATCCTTCTCCGTTCCTAGCGAGAAAACCCTTGTCCTCTAAGCTTCTAAGTGTGTCATATATCCTTGGAAGAGGTATTCTACCAAACCTTGAAATGCCCTTTGGGTCTGATGCTCCCTGCAGCAGAGCGACATATGCCCTTGATTCGTAAAGACTCAGCTTGAAAGAGTCTTTGAGAAGCATCGCAAGGTCTTTTGCTGCCAAGGTTATCGATCCTGCATTGTTCTGGTATTTAGAGATGGTTAGTTTGACAGAAATAGAACAACGCTTATTGACAACCCATGTTTAGCACATGGTGTAACCTTTGCCATCAAAAGATTTACCGCGAAATAAAGAAGGCGAAGAGAGAATGGAGACTGAAGACACTTCTCCAAAAGTCAGATTGAACATGGCAGATAATGCGCAAAAGGTCTCTCGCAGAAAGTTTCTGACGTATTTGGGAATTGCAGGGGCTGGTGCAGCAATAGGAGGGGCGGTGTATCTTAACATGGGATCGCCACAACAAGTAAATCAACCTCCAGCACGCAAACCTCTAACCATCGCAGAACCCAAGAACCCACAGAACTTCACACCAGATGAGTATTACGAATTTATCAGATGGTTGCAGTCGGTATCGGATAAGGTAGCTGGCAAGCAAATACGCGTTGCGTTAGAGGCTGAAGTAGGGCCAAGGGCGCTGTTCAGGAACAAGGTCGATTTTGACACAGCTACAGGGGTAAATTCACTATTCGAGTTCGATATCTACCAGAACAACTTGGCAAAGACCTTGCTTGCAGTTACAACAAAATCTCCCACCTTTGATGTTATGAATATTGACATAGCCAACGTGGGAAGGTTCAAGGAACATCTTATCCCAATAGAAGAGCTGATGAAGCAGTTTCCCGACCTCACCTATCCAAAACTGAATCTTGACGATTTTGAGCGTACTATATGGAATGCCAGTGCAAAATATCCACCTGATCTTAGTTTTGCACCCTACAACAAGACGTATCCAGGTACTGCAGTTCAGCTGCCGCAAGAAACCCCAATTATGATACGTTTCTACAGAAAAGACATCTACCAAAACGAGAAAAGATCGCTACCAGTAACATGGGACGAATACCTTGAGGATGCCAAATATTTCAACAAACCCGAAAAAGCGGAGTTTGGAACGGTCTGCATGTCAGCAAGGTTTCCGTCCATAATCATGGAATGGCACAATATGCTCTATTCGTTTGGCGGTAAGTTGTGGAACTTCAACGATGATGGCTCTATTACAAGTGATGTGGATAGTGAACAAGCTATCGCATCTTTAGAGTATTATGTGAAGCTACATGAATATGCTGAACCTACGTCAAAATTCTATGCTTGGGCTCCCGCTGCAGACGCTATGAAACTTGGCCGAGCTGTCAACATGATAAACTATACGGAATTTGCTGCTGACATGGACGTGCAGGGAGAATCTGTTGTGGTAAGAAAGATTGGGTTTGACAAAAACCCAAAGGGTGCAGCTGGGCAATCGCACCATTACTCTGGTGCAGGATTGGGAATTCCTAAGTATTCTAGAAACCCGGCAGCCGCTTGGCTCTTCCTCCAATGGGCTACCGCTGCGGCAACGCAGGTGATCACTTCACTCGACCCTCTAGCCCTGGCAGTTCCTACAAGGAGGAGCGTGTTTTCGCATCCTCAAGTACAAAGGTTGATCAGTGAAGGAACGATAAGGCATTTCAATGTTGCCAGAGACATTCTTGATCAGGGCACTATGAACTTTAAACCTGGTTTTCCAAACTGGGATGTTGCTGAAGGGATACTTATGACAAATCTCAACAATTCTGTTATAGGCGAGATGACTCCACGCCAAGCGCTGAAAGAGGCAAAGGCGTACATCGAAACTAGAGGGCCGTTTGGCTTCTAACCTTTATGGCGATATTAGAATTGCTTATCTACCATATACTTATTTGGTGAAGTGATGTCACGCACAGGCCCCTACAAGCCCCCACCAATTGGAAGAAAAGGACTGCTTGGAATAACATTAGGAGTCGTTATCATAGGTCTTGCCATGTTTGCAACACCAAAAGGCGTCGGCTCTGGGCCGCCCATACTGGAATCAATAGGAATACTGTTCCTTATAGGCGCAGTAGGACTCTACATATACTCAAGAAGGTGGTCAGAATGCCCTCACTGCGGAAGGGATGTCAGACGTATAGAGCCTGTATGTCCTAACTGCGGCAAGAGAATATTCGGTGAAACTACCTAAACTACCTTCTGACAAAGAGGTTTATTCTGGAGCCTCCGCTTATCTCTTCGAGTATCCTCTTAGCAACTGCTTTGGCTGGTTCCCTTATCCCCACCCTCTTCTGTAGGTCGTCGAAGCTGGTAAATGGTTGCCTATCCCTCTGCTTGACTATTTCCAGCATGAAGGTCTTTCCTATTCCCGGTATGAGCTCTAAAGCGTGCAGCCTTGGAGTAACCGCCTGCAGTTCATTGAAATATGAAACGTACTTAACTTCGTTAGACTTCACAATAGTTTCTATCACGTCCGCAAGTTCGTTCTTGGCTTCCTGCGTCAGTTCCTCATAGCTGAGCTTACCCAATACGCTGATTATCTTAGATCGTCCTTCCTTCCCTATGGCTATACGCTCCCCTCCTTGAAAGGATGCGTCCTCCGTCGCCAGAATCTCCAGCAATGTTAGACGCTCTTCTCCAATGCCTTGGACTATGGGGCCTTCTCTGCCTTTTATTATAGTGGAACGTCCGTGAGGGATGAAATCAAGAACGTAGGCGAATTCTTCGTACTTCTTGGGCACTGATATACTACTCATTTTCTTGCACTTTTGCTACGCTAAGTTTAAAATTCCGGGATTGTTACCCGACGATAAATGACGGTGTTCATGGTGTACATTTGCCCGATACTTTGTTAATCGAGCACTTCTAAAGTTTAAACTTTGTGGTTAGTGTAAGGTTATGTACACCGTCCCCTTGACATGGTGTCCGGTTTGGGTGTCCCCTTTTGGTTGGTAGAAGCTCTTATACTAGAGCCAAGAACAAGAACCTGTGTCAGAGTAGCTAGATAAGAAAATCGAGGCAGAATTGAAGAGGCTTGTCGAGGGATCTTTTAACACTCAAAAGCTGATAAATCGAATTAGTGAAGCGGTGGAAAATGTTCGACCTTTGTATGAAGAGCTAGAGCCCGATCAAGCCCTCGAGGGATTGAAAGCAGTCGATAAGAGCCTCAGAGATAAGTTCGACAGATTAGAAATTGCAACTAGGCCGCTTGAGACTCATGCGAATATCTTGGTCGCATATCTAAATATTCGCCTAACCAGAGAGTTAGCCAAACAAAGTAGAACGCTTACATGGGCAACTATTGTACTAACAGTCGCCACAGTATTCTTAGCCTTGCCAATAATTATTCAGCTCTTTTTATGGTTTCTGAAATAGCCTTTAGTCTCAACCATTTATTTTATCCATTTGCAACATCCAACCCAGCCATTTCTGCAGGTACAAAACCGTTAAGACCTTAATCTTATGCAAGGAATAGGAATTTTGAATTAACTTAACTCTTTTAGTATCCCGTGAATCTTATCCATAGTATCCGCTGGGAAAAGTTTCTTCCACCCTGCAGTAAACACTCTTAATTCGGCAGCAGTCTTTGGAATAACGTTAACAAGTTCAGCAGCCTCTTCCTCAGTCAATTTACATTCTTTGACAAGTTTATTGATCGCGGAATGGGCATCCTTTGAATCTGTTTTCGCAAACTTCTCCACGTAATCCTGAGTCCTTTTCTGCAACTGATCGATTTTTGCAACATCAAGGTTTCCAAGTATCTCTTTAACTTCTGCCACTGAAACAGTCCTTTTTGATCTAATTTCCTTCAAGGCTAACCCACCAGAGGCTTTACGTGCTCAACCCTCGCTATAACGGTTCTGTCCTTATTCCCGACCTTAACGTTGATCTCCAACACCCTCCTAAGCACTTTGGTAACGTTCCCAACCAACCCCTGAAAGCGCCTATGCGGCATCCCCTTTGGCTGTGTAGGATCGATGACTATTGTTACCTTGTCTCCAACATTGTAAACTCTAAGGTATGCGGAAAGGCCTGTCAGAGCCTTTCGCTTTCTGAGCAAGCTTCTTGTCTTTCTTCTGTAACCCTTGCTGACAGGCACTTACTATCACTGGACTATTTATTGAATTTAGTTATGCAATATAGATGTTGTGGTTAGGTGTATATTGATTCCTTTGTAGTTCCCTTGACCTTAGTTTCCAAGGCAGCCATCTCCGATTCTATGACCTCTGCTCCCTTGATCAGAGAGCCAATTTCGATATCAAATTTGAAATAACTTCCGAGAACCCTTGCCGCTTCCGATGCTGCTCTAGGGTCGATTCTTTCTACAGAGGCATAAGGGAGTATCGCAAATGCCGGAAAGTTCCTGATTTCAAAGTGATTGAGCATCAGGGCTACAGGGCCCACGATAATCTTGTCATCTTCCAGAAAATTACCCTGCGCAATGATCCCTTTGGGCTTGTACGCGCTTGTACGGACGTACTTGAAAGTTATCTTCGGATCTGTTCGGAGCGATGCGTCCAGCCCCCCAATAAGGGCAACTTCTGAAAACTTCTTATTAATTATCAGATTGCAAAGCTCTCTGAAGAATTTCATTTCCAACCCTCTCGATGGGACGACTTCAGCCTTCATGAAGACCAGATCATCTTTTTGGTACAGTTCATAGGGAGTGACGACTTTTCCTCCGGAAGTAGATGATATTGGCGCCGTAGCATCAGTATCTATGAATGCTATCCGTTCAGGCTTTAGCTGTTGTACAAAGAACTTTATCGTCCAATACCCTGTTGCGCCTATTCCGTGAAAGCCCGTGATTAGCTTCTTTCCCTTGAAATCGATGTCAGGTATGAGTTCTATTTTTACCATCCTTAAATTCAACTTTCTGCTTGTTCAAAAGCATTCTTGCCTACCATAATCGTACAAACTCGACTGATAACTGAATTTTTATAACGCCGTTATATTTATTAGCCATCTAAATTCGATAGATGCGACAATGCTAGATCCTCTACGCTTTACGACTCCTGAACTTGCAGAGATAGAGGTCAACAGGGTAAGGGAGGAGATCAGGAAGTACAAAGCCGGTGAAATAGACGAGGAAGTTTGGAGGAGGTTCAGGCTGGAGAATGGCGTCTACGGCATCCGTTTTCAGAAGGACATCCAGATGATTAGGGTCAAGGTACCATACGGCCTTCTTACTGCAGAGCAGATGGATGTTCTGGGCGAAGTTTCCGATCTCTTTGCCAATGGAATAGGTCATGTGACTACTAGACAGGACTTCCAGTTCCACTGGGTAGCTCTTGATTCAGTCCCCGAACTGCTCAGAAGAATTAACGAAGTTGGGCTGACTACTAGGGAGGCGTGCGGAAATACAGTGAGAAACGTTACCGCTTGCCCGCTTGCTGGGATATCTCCAGATGAAATTTTCGATCCGACGCCTTATGCAGACATTATTGTAAGGTATTTCTTGCGAAACCCTCTGAACCAGAACCTGCCCAGAAAGTTCAAGATAGCACTCGAGGGCTGCCAAACTGATCATGCAGCAACAGGTATGCACGACATCGGGATACTTGCAGAGAAGAGAATAATTAATGGGAAGGAGGTAAAAGGGTTCAAGATATTCGTCGGAGGAGGTTTGGGCCCTCCACCATTTGCTGCACAGCTTTTGGAGGATTTTACTCCTGTTGATAAGTTACTCACAACATGCGAAGCTATACTCAGAGTCTTCGACAGGTTAGGCGAAAGAGGCAACCCTGCAAGGGCCCGTCTAAAGTTCGTCATAATGCGCCTTGGCATGGAAGAATTTCGAAGAATTGTTTTGAAAGAGAGGAACCTTGTCTATTCTACTAGAGCAGGTGACAGACTCTGGAAGATAGAGGAGTTTGAGGACGCTCCTCCAAGCAACTTACCACAACCTTCTGGAAGGGTCGATGACGGCGAGGAGTTCAGACGCTGGAAGAGAACTAACGTTTACATGCAGAAGCAGGAGGGCTACTACTATGCCTATGTAACGCTACCAGCAGGGGACATTACAACTCAGCAGTTCTACGCTCTGGCAAAGATTGCAAGGAAATACACTGGAGGTAGGCTACTAACCACAAGGACGCAGAACTTGGTCTTCCATTGGATAAGGAAAGATTTGCTGGTGGACTTCTACAATGATCTCAAGGGAGCCGGCCTTGCAACTTACGGGGCAGACAGGATTCTGAATGTTGTCGGATGCCCCGGAGCTGATACGTGCAATCTGGCAGTTACACATTCGCACAGGCTTGCACTTGAACTGCACCATCAGTTGGTTCAGAAGCCAGAGCTAGTGATGGCTGAAGATTTGAAGGATATCTCGATAAAGGTCAGTGGCTGCCCCAACTCATGCGGCCAGCACCACATTGCCGATATCGGATTCTACGGTTCTGGACAGAGGATCAACGGGAGGATGGCTCCATACTACACCTTGCTGCTCGGAGGTTCGATAGGACCAGGGCAGGCCAAGTTTGGGGCGCCAGTTGCAAAGGTTCCTGCTAGGAACATACCTGACATAATTGTAAAACTGCTAGAAATTTACAGGAAGAACAGGAAGGAGGGCGAAACTTTCGCTGAGTGGGTAAAGAGGAGCCAGGAAGAGATGGGAGGGGAAGGTTTACATGGAGAGGTTTCTGTAGCTGGGAGGGCGATACAATGAGCCAAGAAGTTGTTCAAAAGAAGAAGACGTTCGTCTCCTTCATACAGGAAGAGCTTGGCGAGCTTACGACCTTGCCTCCTTACGAACAGGCTCCAGACAAATATGTTGACTGGGGCGACAAGGAGAGTTTCAAAGTAAAGACTGCTCGTGGCGAATGCGCCGCTTAGTTTCCAAAAGGCAACTGGGCTATGGCCAAGCGGAAAAGCATGAAGGTAGCCATGATGGTACATAATGGCTCTTCTGAAAACGTTCGCTCTGCTTTCAACACAGCAATCATGGCTGCGACTGCTGGCGCAAGGGTCAGCATGCTCTTCAGGTCTTGGGCTCTGGAGAAACTTGCACGACAGAATATAGACGAACTTGAACTGCCTCCTCAATATGCTCATAGAAAGAAGTTCATCGAAGAGGGCTGGAAGAGAATAGGCTACCCCCCTCTTAGTGAGTTGATTAAAGATGCAAAAGAGAAGCTTGACATCAAGATATACGCCTGCACAGCATCAAATGCCTTGTTCGAGTTGAGGAAAGAAGACCTCCCATTTGTCGATGATTATGTTGGTGTCTATTCCTTCTTGGAGAAGGAAGCCTTTACTGCAGACATGGTTCTGACTTACTGATCGTTTCAAAGCACCTTTCTGGCATACCTAGCGATGATGAATATTGCAAAGATTACTATTGAAAAATCTACTATGACTCCTATGAAATCCCCTATAGCGAAGTTCATCCCGTTTCCTATTGGAATACTGATAATGGCTTTTCTCTACTCTCCTCCAGGTAAGAACGCTCTTGGTATAGGCATGATTATGTCAGCCACCAACGCTGAAACAACCTTGCTCACGTAATTCCCCATTATGAAACCTATCGCAAGACCCAGAACTCCAGCCTTGCCTATGAAATCCATAAATTCATTCCAAAAGCCCTCTGGAGGTGGCGGCTTGGGTTTCGGCGAAACGGCTTCCCTGATCTTTTTCAGTTCTTCCAGAATTTCCTGTTCTAGTGTCATGCTTACGGTTAGGGAGTGATAATATTAATCCTTCAATCTACTGCACAAAACTTAGCATAGAAGCCTCTTCAAACTTCTCCTTTGGGTGCAGGACAAAATCCGAACATTGCGGTGAATCAAGATCAGGAGTGTAAGATATCGGAATTCCGAATTTAGCTCCGCATTCTTTGACCTTGCTTTCGACAAATTGCACGATTTCTTCGCGGTAACTCTTTGGTGCATAGTAATAGCCCTGCTTGATGTCAGGTTTCGAATAATACAACGCCTGCATCAGCCTCGTAACATCCTGCCTTCCAATGGATTCAAGCATGATTTTGATTCTGTCCCAGATATCATCCCTCAATCGAAGAACTCCAGCAGTAAAGTATCTAGCACCGGCATTTGCAGACTCTTTCACCAATGTCACCAATTTCGTTCTGTCATCAGTTAACCCCGGGATTATCGGAATTATGTTAACTGCAGTCTGAACCTCTCTTTCCGAGAACTTCTTGATTACTCTTAACAATGATTTTGTCGGAGTAACGTTTGGTTCAATGACCTTCTTGAGCGAATCGTCCATGGTAGAGATAGACCAGAATACCATGCATTTTTCTTTGTAGCTAGCATGCAGTTCCAGATCGCGCAATATAGTGCCTGATTTTGTAAATACGTAGTAAGGAACGCCATACTTCTGCATAACCTCGACGCATTTGCGAGTTATCCTGCTCCTACCTTCCTGAGGCTGGTAAGAATCCGTTGCAGATGCAAAGAATATTGGTTCCACATACTTGCCTTTCCAAGCCTTGAGCTGAGCCTCTAATACTTGAGGGGCGTTGCTCTTGACGACGATTTTGTCATAGAATTCAGGAACCCATTTGTAAGTTGCGTAGCAATAACAACACCGATGAGCGCAGCCGACGTAGGGATTTGCAGCTAGTCCTCCTTCATCCTTGTATTCTCCAGCAAAGCCGTGGATGAATGTCCTGCACCTTTTCTCTTCTACGACCGGAACTTTACGCTGCCACCATTTATGAGGTTCCGCAATGACATCCACAAGCATCTTTACTGCAGAAGGATAATATCTGCTTTGCAGTTAATCTTTCTGAACAAAATATCAGTCAAAATCAATTTCTGCCGCAGGAATATTAATGGCAGTGATCGATCTACGGGGGATGAGCAAACAGGAGCAGCGTATTGTCCCGCATCAGCACTGCAAGGTGTGCGGAAAGGCTGTTCCTCTCGGGAGAGAGGTTTGCTCTAACGAATGCAGGGAGAAGAGCGCGAAGACTCAGAGAAGGACAAAGACCATTGGAAGAATCTACACTGTAGTGCTCTTGATAGTTATGGCTGCATTGATGTTATTTACTGTTCTTGCCCCTCGCTAATGGAATGAAGTTGTGGAAACATGTAGGCTTGTTTGTATGGCAGGCAGGACCTTTTTGATCGACTAAATACAATATGGTGTCGGAATCGCAATCCACAAGGACTTTTCTGATCTTCTGTAAGTGGCCAGACTCTTCCCCCTTCATCCACAACTTGTTCCGAGATCTGCTCCAGTAGTGCGCATAACCAGTCCTCAAAGTTTCTTTCAGGGCGAATTCGTTTGCGAAAGCGACCATGAGAACATTTTTCGATGAATAGTCTTGGGCTATCACTGGAACCATGCCTCCAGACTTTGCAAAGTCTATTTCTTCAACATTGATAGCTTTCAATCTCTTACCACCACTCCATACTTGCGTAGGAACTGCTTAACCTTTGGTATTGAATATTGCTTGTAGTGGAATATGGACGCTGCCAGAGCTGCATCCGCATTTGCAATCTTAAACGCATCCAAAATGTGCTCCAATCTTCCGCAGCCCCCGCTTGCTATTATAGGGACATTGACAGCGTGGGTCATAAATTTCGTCAACTCAAGATCGTAACCGTCTTTTGTGCCATCCCTATCTATTGATGTTAAGAGTATATCCCCTGCACCAAGTTTCTCGCCCTTCTTAGCCCATTCGATTGCGTTAATGCCTGTAGGCTTCCTGCCCCCGTAAGTGTACACTTCATACATTCCTTTGGAAACTCTCTTTGCATCTATTGCCAGAACTACACACTGCCTTCCAAACTTGTCAGCAATCTGTGTAATCAATTTAGGATTTTCAACGGCGCTAGTGTTGATTGAAATTTTGTCTGCTCCGCTGCAGAGTATCATTCTGGCGTCGTCCAGAGTTCTTATCCCACCTCCAACTGCAAACGGTATATCGAGCTCAGCAGCAACGTTCGAAACAAGTTCCTTGACGATTTCTCTCTTTTCATGCGATGCTGTAATATCGAGGAATACGAGCTCGTCTGCACCTTCATCTCTATATCTCTTTGCAAGCCTAACAGGGTCTCCCGCATCTTTCAGCTCCACAAAATGTCTGCCCTTTACGACACGCCCATCCTTAACATCCAGACAGGGGATTATTCTCTTTGCCAGTGTCATTCTGCCTATGCACTTTCTGCCAATGCTATCGCATCTTCCAGTTTAATTCTTCTTTCGTACAGAGCTTTGCCGATTATTACTGCATCAATCCCTGCAAGCATTAGTTTCTTAACATCCTCAATACCTGAAACTCCGCCACTTGCCTGTATCTCTGCACCAGAAACCCGTTTTGCCTTTTTCAAGACATCGATGTCAGGCCCGTTCAGCATTCCGTCTCTTTCCACGCAGGTAAGTAGAAATGTTTTGACTCCAAGAGCAGATATCTCTCCAAGAGCGTCAAATAATTCCAGCCCTGTCTTCCTTGTCCACCCTCTAGTTACGACTTGCTCTCCTTTGTAATCAAGTGCCACTACAATCTTATCATTGCCTGTTTTGGAGAGCATTTCCTTGAATAGTTCTCTCCTCTCAAGCGCAACTGTACCGATGACAAGTTTGTCTACGCCCATTCCAATAAGCTTGTCAGCATACTCCATACTACGTATGCCTCCTCCTACTTGAACCGACATAGAAACCTTCTCTCTGACCCGCCGTATCGCGTTCAGGTTGTTTCCTCTTGATAGAGTTGCATCCAAGTCTACTAAATGCAAAGATTTTGCTCCTAGCTTCCCATATCTTTTGGCCGTGTCTGCTGGGTCAATTCCATACACAGTAGCTCGATTAGGGTTTCCTTGTATCAGTCTGACGACTTGGCCTCTCATAAGGTCTATCGACGGGATTACTTTCATGGAGATTACTTCTTGCAATTTGAGAGGAAGTTTCTCAATATCAGAAAGCCTACATCCCCTGACTTCTCTGGGTGGAATTGAGTTCCAAAAACATTCTTGTAGGATATTGCAGAGGTGAATTCCTTCCCATAGTTAGTAGTCGCTGCTACTATCTTCCTGTCTTTTGGTTCTGGGTAGTAAGAGTGCAGGAAGTAAACCCAAGAGTTGTCCTTCAAACCGTCTAGTATTGCATGATCGTTCTTCTTATCTAGAATATTCCATCCCATGTGTGGCAGTTTTACGCTTGAAGGTAATTGTTTGACGGAGCCCTTGAATATTGCCAGTCCGTCTCCCTTACCTTCTTCGCTTGATTCGAACATCAGCTGCATACCCAAACATATCCCAAATATGTTGATGCCATCTTTTACAACATCAAGTATAAGATGTCTGTTACTGCCAAGGTTTTTTGTAACAGCGTCAAAAGCACCAACGCCTGGAAGAATTATTCCGTCGAATTCTTTGTTCAGGGATGTTACTATTTCTGTTTCAGCTTTTAGTTTCTGCAAGGCGCAGCTCAGACTGTAAAGATTACCTACACCATAATCTAGTATCCCTATCCGCATCGCTACATCTTGCCTTTTAGAGAGGGAAGGCCCTTTCTTCTTGCGTCAATGGCGCATGCCTGTTTTAGTGATATTGCTAGAGCTTTGAACCCAGCTTCGACTTTATGATGATCGTTTTGTCCATATTGTACTATGACATGAATGTTTGCCTGCAGGGACATGGCCAAAGACTGAAGGAAGTGGTAAATGTCTTCTGCTGGTATATCCTCTATGCTATCCTTATCTATCTTTAATTCAAGTACGCTATATGGTCTCTTTACCAAGTCGATGGCAGCGTACGCTATTGAATCATCCATTGGGACATATGCAGAACCGAACCTTGCTATTCCAGCTCTATTGCCAAGGGCCTTGTCAAGAGCCTCTCCAACAGTGATACCCACATCCTCGACTAGATGGTGCACAAGATCGCCTTTCCCCTGAAGTTTGATATCTATCATGCTGTGCTTTGCTAGTGATGCCACCATATGATCTAGGAACTTTATGCCCGTCTTCACTTTTGCATCTCCTGTTCCGTCTATGCTAACGTTTACCGAAACGTAGGTTTCCTTAGTTTTCCTTACTATCTTGGCCTTTCTCAATTTTTCACCCTTTCAAGTATGTGCGGAATGTCGTTTACGCTACTGGTAATTATGTCAGCCTTCCCTTTGGAGAATAAGTCAAACCTCTTTTCCGACAGCGAATCCCTCCCGCATATAGCAGCGAAGATAAACTCCTTTGTTTTGCTTGCTCTTCGTGCCATTATCAGGTCTTCCGCCGAATCGCCCACATATATCACACTTGCACCGTTTGCAAAAGGCTCAGAAGATTTCAGCAGTGCGTACGGCTCAGGCTTTCCGTACTTTTTCTCTTCCAAAACCTTTGGGTCGATATCCTCTAAGAAGACCAGAGCCTTTGGATTTAGATAGTCCTTTACTTCTCTAAGTGTGAAGAATGTCCCTATGGAACCTCTGCCAGTAGCCATTCCAATAGATTCGCCGAACATTTTTTTAAGCTTAGACATTGTAGCCCGCTCTATTAGCAGAGACTCATTTTCTATTGTGCCCTTTTCGATACCCAATCTAGGATCAATTCCGTGAACCTTCTTGAAGAGCTTGCCGTAGAAATACTCGTCGAAGACTGATACAATGACGCTTTTGGTAACATCCTCGGGGTAGCAGAGGAATTCTTTGAACAGTTTCAACATCTTAACCTTAGCGCCAGAGCCTTTGAGTATCATCTTTTCAGCAGTCTGAACTCCTTTAGGATTGAGCTTTCCTGCAAATTCTATCAGTTCTTTTATAATTCGCCTGTCCATGACAACTCCGAGCTTTTCCTTATCTATGACTCTTTTTGCATGTTCAAGTCTTGCATATGGGTCATTGGGCTCTTGCATATTGGCCTTTTCGAAAATCTTGCTGTAAGGATTGAAAGACTGTTCAGGTACTTTGGACATTACAAACATGGTTATTACATATGTGGTGTTCCAGTCATTGTTGAAGCCACCGGTCTTTCTGAAGGCGAATATCACATCTTCAGTGATCAAAGACGCTTTGAATTTATTCTCAAAAAATATGCTGAGCAGGTATGAAACTGTTTCGGAAATTGCCTTGCTATAAGATCTTGATGTGTCTACTATAACTCCGTCACAGTCTAATATTATCGAGCTTGCAGATGCGATTTTGTCCATATTAACCTCTCTGATATATGCTTCCCCGTTCGGCAGCTCAATCTTTGAATAGCCTTGCAACTAATTCAGCCTCTGCTCTATAGCCCTATAATGATTGATCAGTCCTTCAGCTTCTGCCAAGACTCGCATATCCTTGGAAAGTTTTCCTAGCGAAGTTTTCGTTGACTTTGCTACGTACGAACGCTTCACAAAGTCTAATGCCGATAATCCTGACGAGGTTTTTGCGGAACCGCCTGTAGGCAGAACATGGTTTGTGCCTAGACCATAATCGCTTGATGCTACTGGTGTGTACCTCCCGAGAAGTATCACACCGCTCGAGTCTATCATCTTTGCTAGCGTTGCAGAATTTCTGGTAATTATCTCCAAGTGTTCTGGTGCAAACGCGTTTGCAAATTCTGTTGCACTCTGCAAACTATCGCATTCTACCATAAAGGCGTTTTCCGTAATTGATTTTTCGACCATCTCTTTTCTTTGCACGCCTTCGAGTATTGAGCGAACTTGCTGTGCAACCTTATCCAATAGAGTCTTTGATGTCGAAACTAATCCAGAGACGCTGTCTTGCCCGTGCTCAGCCTGAGAGATCAAATCTCTAGCAATATCCTTCGCGTCCGCGCTTTCGTCGGCAATGATTAAAATTTCGCTCGGTCCTGCAGGATTGTCTATGGCAACATCGTTGGAAACCAAAATCTTTGCTTGTGCAACGTATATGCTCCCTGGTCCTACAATTTTGTTCACAGGTTTTATTATACGCGTGCCATAAGCAAGCGCAGCTATGGCTTGCGCACCTCCAACCTTGTATATCTCGTCAACCCCACAGATATCAGCGGCGACAAGCAATATTGGAGCAATTTCCTTGTTCTGCGAGCAGGGAGAGCAAACTACGACTCTTCTCACTCCTGCAACTTTAGCCGGGACGCAGCACATCACAAGTGAAGTTGGGTATCTCGCCTTGCCACCAGGTACATAGCAACCTACGCTTTCCAAAGCTGAAACTTTCATGAATATTGTGAGGCCGTCGTCTTGAATCCTCACCGATCTTAGCTGTTTTAGCAGAATAGAATCCAGCTTTGCTACTCTTTTCTTAAGATTCTTTAATGCGCCAACTTCTGTATCACTTACTTTGGAATACGCTTTCTTGATTTCATTTGTTTGAACCCTGAATTCACGTGATTGGATATCGACGTTATCAAACTTCTTGGTATATTCTACCAAAGCAGCGTCTCCTCTATGTTTTACATCATTCACGATCTGTTTGACCCCCTCTATGTTCCTAGTCAGCGAAGAGCTCTTCCGGAGAGATTGTGCCAGAGTCACAGTGTTTTGCGAGGTCAGTGTGTGTTTTTTCAGCTCAGTTCTTTGACTCATTTTTCCATATTTCCTCGAGTGGGAGGATCTGCTGTGGGTTATGCACAACTAGGCCCTGCGAAAGCCTCCTTATACTAGGCAGAAGCCTCAGAAATTCGTCCTTCCCCACAATCGTATTTATGGAATACCAGCCTTTTGTAGACAGTTCGCTTATAGTTGGACCTTTCAATGACGGCAAAGACTTCAATAGTTTCTGCAGGTTCTCTTTTTTGACATTAAGAAAGATGTGAATCTTCTTCCTTCCATCAACTACGCCTTTCAATAGCGTGAGAACGTCATAGATTTTTTCCCGCTTTGCTTTGTCGGCAATTGCCTTTTTGTTCGCTATTAGAACTGAAGAGGACTCCATGATAGTTTCTATCGCCTTTAGATTGTTTTGATCCAGCGTTGAACCAGTTTCTATGACATCGAATATGGCATCTGCGTCCTCTGGCGGCTTTGCTTCGGTAGCTCCAAACGAAAGGTATAGAGAAAGTTTTGGGTTGTCTCCCTTCCTCCACCAAGGAGTGATCATCATAGGGCTTTTGTTGCCGAACCTCTTCTTGTACGCCTTGTTCTTCATGATGTAGTTTGAAGATAGGTTAAGGTACTCTGTTGAAAATCTGAGCGTCCTTTCATTCTTGGCAAAGTCTTCGATCAAATCGCTTAGAGAATCGGACTTGTAGTCCTTCGGGATCGCAAGCACTATCCTGATCCTGCCGTATTCAAGATTGACTAGAGTTTCCACATCTGCATTAGTTTCGAGAATCCAGTCCTGGCCTGTTATCCCAAGGTCAGCCATCCCCTCGTCTACGATTACGGGGATCTCTTGAGGGCGAAGAATTTTTACATCGATAGCAGGATCGTTTAATTTTGGTTTGTATGTTCTATCCTTACCATATATTTTATAGCCTGCGTTCTCGATAATTTCATAGGTTGCCTTTTCTAGGGAGCCCTTTGGGATTGCGAATTTTATCTTGACCATTTTAATCACTTGAATTTTTAGATTTTACAATGAAGGCGAGGCAAGAAAATATGAACGCGGTCACCGTGTATGAAGGTAATCCCTCATTGTAATCACTGTTATTCTGAAAAGAATCTGACGATTTATTTAGCCTTTGCGCCTATAGCCTATCCAATGATCAGACGGTTATGCCATCAATTCCCTGTTTTTGTGATAGCCCAAAGCGTCCCATACATTGCATGATTTGATCTTATTTAAACTCAAAAATTAGTGAGGTGAAAATTTGATTTCAAAATGCCCTGTTTTTGAGTGATTTAGAAGCTTGGCGAGCTCATTGGCTTGGTTAACAAGTTTATTGTTGATATGTGTGAGCTCCAAGTCTAGCCTTACAGTCATCTATATCTGGGTGTAATATTTAGGATTGCAAAATGAAAGTCAAATGCCTTAGGTGTGGAAACCAGAGAGAACAGGCGGCGGATGTGCTCTACGGAGGCAAGATTGGTGAAATCATACGCAATAACGTCTGCACTATATGTTGGGCTGAATGGCAGGATATGGAGATGAAGATGATTAACGAATACAGAATTAATTTTTCAGACCCTAACCACAGAAGTTTCATTGGGCAAAAGATGAAGGAATTTCTTAACCTGCTTAATGTTCAGAAATAATCCTTAAGCCTGCTCTGTTCCATCAACTCTCTGATGATTCTGCTCTTCCCCCTCCAGATGTTCTCTTGCAATGTCAATCTAGCTAGTGCTGCCGAAAGTGCTTTACGGAAGGTTTCATATTCGTGATACTTTTGTTTTATTGCCGCTCTGACAGTTTCTCTAATATTCCATACCCCTACAGGCAGTATATAGCCCGGGTGTATCTCTCTGAGTACTAATGCTGAGGCTTGCCTTCTTATAGAATCAAGATATTCTGCTATTGCGAGTCTAGCAGCGTAATAACTGCCGTGAATCTTTGCATAAGTTGTTCTCCCGAAATACGTTTCAGAATCTCCTTCCAGAGCTGGTTGCTGCTCAATTATATTCCATGTCGTGTTCGGAAACCATGCTTCAAGCATCTCATATCTCCATAATTCCGGAGCAAGTATAATCGAAAATCTGTTGTCGAGGTTTGAGAAATGGTATACCCTGAACTTGTCTATGGTTTCGTATTGTTTGATTTTTTCTACTAATTGCAGAGAAATGTTGCTGTCGACTGCAGTTATGCTCCATCTAGTAGGTACGAGTTTTCTTTTTGCCGATGTTCCGAGCATGCCCAGACTGAATGCCTTCTGGAGCCTAGAAATTTCAACTCCTCTTCTAAACAAAATGAATGTTGCCTCAGATGCTGTGAGGTCTTTGTCGTAATAAGCGCGCTCGATTCTCTTGTCAGAAGTTATCGAAGAGGGCTTGAACTGCTTTAGCGGAGCTGACGGCCCGAAGGGTTGCGATTCATCGCTCAGGACCAATCGCTGGTCAGGCCTGCGCTCTAAAACCATTTCAGCATCTATATGTCGAGGTGACATGGCAACCTCTTGCAACGACGACAATAGTTTTCCTGGATCTTTAGCCTCCTGAACCTCTACCCTGCTCCTCCCTCTGATGAGTTTGTATCTATAGCCTACAATCTCGTCAAAGCTTTTGCCCAGCCAGCCTTCTGGCAAATCAAATATCTCCGTTGAGCCAGTAATGGGAGGAACCAGAGGGCCTATAGAAACTCTGGGATAGCCAAGGTTTCCGACAAAGACTCCCGGGGGAGAAGAACCCGAAAATTTCATTGCTGAAATCAGGGGCTTTGCCTTGTAAATCGCCTCTGCTTTGACAAGTATAGGACATCTTGGTTTACCGCACAACCTCTTTACAGCCTTGCACGCAAGGCAGAGCTCTGCAGGTATGTCGAAATCCTTGAAGACGTCCTGAATTATCGAGCTCAATTGTCCATCAGCGATATTGGTGAATCATAAAGCCAATATTATCGAAGATTTGACTCTCGCGAATGCGTCTTCAAGTTTTGAACTGTCAACACTGCCAGATGCAAAATCCTCCTTCCCCCCTCCCTTTCCTCCCAAAAGTGTAAGAGCGTCCTTCAATATAGATGAAGCGTTTAGTTTTATGTCTGGGCTCTTGGCAAGCAGCAGAAATCCTCCCTCTATTCTGTTGGCAAGTATTACGATGCTTTTTGAGGTCTTGATCAATTCACCGGCCTTCTCCATCAGAACCTTGTTCTCCAACCCTTCGAAGATTTTTGAATAGAGTTTTACGCCCTTTGTATCTTCTGCAGTAATGGATGAAACTTCTTTTTTGCTGAACTCCCTAATCTTACTCCTCAGCTCTTCAAGCTCTTCTATCAGGTTTGTTGCTGTAGTTTCCACGGTGTTTACAGATGCGCCGAGGATGTTGGCAACTTTGATTAGCAGGGCAGAATATTCTAACGCCGCGATCTTTGCTTTCTCCCCAACTTCAAAGCGTATTTCATATCTCCCGCTTTCAGCTTTTGAGAAACTTGTAACCAAGAATAATCCGCACTCTCTAGAGTTACTTGCATGTTCCCTTGCACATGCAGAGTGGTCGTAGCCCTCGACCTCTACCACCCTGACCTGTCCAGAAATTCTTTCCTCGATTGCACGCATTTTAGGAAATCTTTTCTTCGCTTCGTCAAGGCTTGGGAAGAAATACTCCGTAACATCTCTGCCTTCACTGATTATGGAGTTGGTAATCTTTTCTGCCTGAAGTATTTGATCCCAAGTCAGCCCATCACTTTGCACAAAGAGACTGTTTCTATCTTCTGTCTGCTCAACCTTCCATACCGATATGGCAGGAATTATCTTCTGGAGGCTGCCCATGAATATATGCTCGCCAGTATGCGCTAGGGCTATCTGGTTCAATGCTGTGCCACAACTATACGATCTAAATATCTGTTGAAACTACTGCTTCTCTTTCCTGCCAATAATACGCATGTTTAGGAGAGAAGTGTAAAGCGCTATCTGTGCGGCAATGGCGAACAGGCCTCCAACTATGTCTCCTATTATCCCTATAACGCTTACAATCGCCATGAGTTTAAAGGCCCTTCTTGCCATCTGGCTCTCTGCATTTGCTGTGAAGTATTTGTTCCTAGTCATGTTGATTAGAATAAGAACCATCCCAAAACCTCCTACAACATCCAGCACGGCTCCAATAAGATTTGCCGTAGGGCCGAAATCCCAAGATTTTTCGTCTGGAGCAGTCCGCATTATCATCGGGCCGCTAAAAGTCACCCCGAAAGCGGTAAAAGCTAAGAGAATGAATGTGAGGATGGCCTTAGCCCGTGGCATGTTCAGCGCATCATAGTTGAAGGAAAATAAGGTTTAGCCTAGCGTTATATGCTCAGGCTTTATCTTCAGAATGGTTCGCTTTTGATCTGGGCTGTGCCAAGGAAACCTCTTGCCCAGATACTTCATTGAGACTTTATCTATATGCTCGTCTGCGCTTTTTGTCGTTATGTCGACAACTTTGCCTCTTATAGCCAGCATCGTATAAGGATCTTTTTTATCGATTATCGATAATGCAACTCGGGAACTCTTTTCACGTTTCTATACTTCATCCTCCCCTCAGACGTATTGACCAAAACGAACTCTCCGGCGTTATCTACCCACACTGGTTTTACTTGAGGAGAGCCGTCAGGCATCAGAGTTGCTATGTGAGCAAAGTTCTTACCTCTTATGATTTTCTTTGCTTCTGAAGACAGCTTTACCATATTTAACACGATTATATGGAAGGCTAAAATAAATTTCCAACTGCTAAAACTGAGCTAATGTTACAGGCTTAATTGTAGGATAGCCATCAAGATAATAAATTGAAAAAGACGGGTCATGTAGTTCTACCTCTTCATGGAGGGCATGCTCCATCATGGCTAACGGATAGAATGAAGAAACTATCAGACGAAATTGTGCGCCTTCTTGTCAATGAATACGGTCCAAGAGAATTTCTCAGCAGGCTTTCTGATCCATTTTGGTTTCAGGCTTTCGGATGTGTTTTAGGTTTTGACTGGCACTCTTCTGGTGTGACGACGGTTGTTGCTGGAGTATTGAAAGACGTTCTGCAGTTTGACAGACATGGCGTAAGGGTTGCTGGAGGAAAGGGCAAGGCATCTAGAAAGACGCCACAAGAGGTTGTAGAAATAAGCAACTCGATAAACCTGTCTACAAAGAGAATTGAAGAGTTACAATATGCTAGCAGGATGTGCGCCAAAGTAGACACAGTAGCTATACAGGCAGGTTACCCTCTTTACCATCATAACTTTTTTCTGACGGAAAAGGGAGACTGGTGCGTAATTCAGCAGGGCATATGTGTAGATGACAGGACTGCTAGGAGATACCATTGGTTCTCATCAAATGTCTAAGATTTTATTGTCGAACCGCATGACGCAATAGTTGGAGATGTTGTAAGACCCAAAGTGCTTAACATGACGGCAAGGGAAGCTGAAGAGAACAGGAAAACCTGTGTGGATTTGGTAAAAGAACCGTCCAGCCATATAATATCGTCCATAAAACGACTTTGTGCAGGAACTACGCTTGATTACTGGGTTAACGGCTATGAAACAAGTCAGAACTACCAAGCATACGCAATGCCACGAAGGCTTGATTGGGATATTTTCAAGGCACTATACGAATATCAACCTGTAGATTATGCGGCTTTGGTAGCCTTTCCGGGTGTAGGTCCTGCTGCTGCTAGGTCGTTGTCTTTGGTTGCAGATCTCATATATGGGACGCCGGCTTCATGGAATGATCCTGTAAAGTTCAGTTTTGCTCATGGAGGCAAGGACGGGGTTCCCTTTCTTGTAGATAAAGAGACATGGACTATACGATCAAGATGCTTGGGGAGATTCTGAATAATGCTGAAATAGAGTATCAGGAGAAAATACTTGCTCTAAAAAGGCTTGTGCGGTATAGCGCTTTGAGTTAAAACTGCTAAAGAGTTTCAAATGAAAGAGTGATAGAAGCGTATCACCATATCTACAGCGAATTCCGAAAGTATATATTGTAAGTTGAGGAACGAAGCTCGATGACATTACGAAGGCTTGGTATTAAAACAGTAGCAACCTTAGTAATTACTCTGCTCTTCATATCTTTAACACCTTATTCTTACCAACAGGGACCTACACCTGCGATAATATCTGACTTTGTCATAAGAGACCCCAATGGGAACGATGTCACTAGCAAACCTCTTGTAGCAGGAGGCGCCTATACGTTTTCATTCTCTGTTTCAATAGGTACAACGCTTAACGACCAGATCCTGATGTCAACGAGCCTTGAAAAGATCGGAGACAGGTACTGGACTCTTGAAAATAACTACCAAGGCGTTGATACAAATACATGGCAACCAGGAGGCTCGAGAGTTGCGTTTAGGGCTCTTCAAGGCACTCCGAAGTTCACTCTTTCAGGAAAGGTTAACTCGAATATAACAACAGACACTCTGAAAGACGGCAAGGTAATACACTTCCCGGTCAAGATCCTAGTTTTGAGCATATCTTTGCAGTCAACGCAAAATGTTTTGGATCAAAGAATTCTAAATGTCACAGATCAAACAATGATACAGTACCAGAACGTGCTCAGTAGCAAGCAGAACCTCCTGTCCAGCAGTCAGACAATACCCCAATATGTTACACTTGGACAGGGGATCATCGAACAGGCGGAGGAACTAGCCAGAGTAGGTTATGTTGAGGATGCTACAAAGATTCTATCCGTAATACCTTCGTCAGGATTGCCTTCTCCTCCCGGTGTCGAGTCCACGTTTCTCTATATTGCAATAGGAATAGGGGTTGTAGCAGCGCTATTGGCAGTCATGTTCCTCAGAGCGAATTCAAATAAATCCTTAATCGCAAGACAAGCTGACGATAAGGCCAAGAAGCTGGACGTCCTTCTGGTAAAGGCCAATAGGATAGACAAAAGCCTTGCCACGGAGATTGAAACTGTTAAGAAGGAGCTGGAGGAGCTAGCAAGAAGGTAATCGACATGGCTGGTTCAACAAAAAACTATCTAAGTTCTATTCAGCTCGTAGGTTTAGGAGGCACGGGAGTAAATACGATAGAGGCCTTCATCAAGAACAGGAGGGGACTGGTTCCACTTTTGAAGAAAGAAGGCATCAGAGTTTCAATGCTGGCTTTGGATGTTGCCGACCATGACATACGGAGTTTGGAGGGCGCTTACAAAGATCTGAAAGATGAGATGAAATTACAGGGCATACCTGCAGAGAAGATTGACCTTGTTGCGAAGACGGTAAAGTTCCCGACACCAGAATCTATGTTCGATTTTATTTCGCGCTACCCAGAATACTTGGAGAGGGAGGGTGCAAGGAAGCCTCGTGATTATGCGCCTTGGCTTTCTTCGTCTATGGAGATTCCACCTTTAGCAGGAGGAGTTGGCAGGAAAAGGGCGCTATCAAAAGCGATCTATGGTTTGAATTATTATCATCTAAAACTTGTAGAGAACTACATGGACTCTTTCAAGGAACATGTTTTTTCATCAACAATTCAGCCCGTAATCTTCGTGATTTATGGAATAGGAGGGGGCACTGGCAGTGGGATAATTCCTGATTTTGTCAGACATCTTAGGCACAAGGTTGGCAGTGGCGTTCCAATAATAGGGATGGCAATATTGCCGTGTGGAGGCGACGATCCTCCTGCCAAGGGCTCTGCTTCTTATGCCTCGCTTTTGGAGCATGAACTACTGATAGACAGGGCCAAGAATACTTTCGTGACGCAAAACTATGGGGAAACCTACGAGAATCCATTCACAGCGCTGCTCATGATGCCTCTGGGGCCTGCTTACAGCAAGACAGGGAGCGTGGTAGACGCAAGGAGGTTAATCGACGATGCCATGGTAGACATTCTTATGAAGTCCTTGAACTTCGACCTAGCTGACCTCTTCAATAACATAGGGTCGAATGTAGACCTTGCGGGTAACTGGGTTCATATTATATCCACGCTGAAAGTTTCTTACCCAGTAGCAGAATTCATCGATATTACAAAGATATACCTCAAGAAACTGGACCGGATAAGAGACCTCCGCAAGGAGAAGAAGGAAGTATGGGCTGGTGTAGCGCAAGATGGAAATGGAGGTATTTATGGAATAATGAAGGCTAACTTTGAGGAGCTTACGAGTATATACAAGCAGATTCTAATAGCGAAAAATACTTTTGATGAAAAGACATTCGAGAAGGATCGTGCGAATTTCATAGCTGAAGGCAAGTCCATAGAGTCGGACTTGATAATGCACCTGAAGGGTGTCGAAGAGTCAATACGCATTCAGGTCAGCGAGCTGGCAAAAGCAGTACTTTCCATAGGTATGGATGCTCCGGATGGAACTATAGAGGCTAGGATAAGAAACCTTGTTGGGAACGTAGTCGACATGGCGTCAGCGACATCGAAGAACTACCAGAAGTTCCAAGCGTCTGCAAAAGATGTGGTTGAGGATTTGAGGGGGAGCCTTCCAAGTGCGCAACAGTTAACTCATAGGCAATCGCAGATTCTGAATGATACAATTGATTTCACGGAACTGCTTGAAGGCTACATAACTGGCTTGAGGCTATATTTGGATACCAGTGCATTTGCAGACAAGTTGGCCAAGTATCTCGGACGGGCTGAGAAGACGGAAGCTAATCAGGAACTCCTGCGTAGGGTGCAGAAGATAGTTAATCCAGAACTCGTGGTGCTCTTTGCGCTCCTGTCATCTCTATTCACCCCGATGAGTTCTGAAATCAAGACTGTTGATGTAAGGCTCAGCGACTCGAGGCTGATCAGAAGGGTGCTTGCAGAGAGTGTAGAAAAGACAAAGGCGCATCTTGAAACTCTTGAAATGAAGAGACGCAGTAGGGAAGGCGAGAAGGATAGGATTGACAAGGACCTAAGCAAGTTACGCTTTGGTTTCATATCAGGAGGTAAGAGGAAATATCTGGAAACCAAATCTAAAGAGTTTGAGCATGAAATAAGGCTGATAACTTTAGAGATAGAGGCTATAAACAGTGAGCTGATCAGGATTCAGACTAAACTTAACGAATATCTAGCGGTAGAAAAGAAGTTTGATGTCAACGCCGAGCTCAGAAAGGTTATAGCTGAGATTACAGAGCTGAATAATGTATACTATGACAAACTGAACCAAGTGATGAAGGATAGAGGCTACTACGATAAGGTAGCCGAGCTTACAGAAACAGAACAGCTCAAGATTATGCAGAGGATACTTTCTGAGGAGGAAACCTCTCTCACAAATGAAAACATATTGAAAGAGATTATAGACCGGAAGCATTTAAGAGACTACCTTGTAAGCGCTCTGGGTATATTCAGAATTCCGGCAACTCTGGGCTTAACTGCAGAATATCGTACAGATTACCTCTGGGTTACTGTCGTCTCTCCAAGAGGCATATGGGACAAAGACCTTGATTCGGACGTAAAGACTATACTCTCAGGTTATATCAGACAGGATGCTTCAAAGACGATCTACATACGGGAAGTCGATTCCGATGATCCATGGACATTGAGATTCCTGATAATTGCTGCGAAGGCTAAGGTAACCATGCTTGAAGCTTACAAAGAAATGAAATCTATTTACGAGCAGAGCGCGCCATCCGAACGAGTCCTATCCCATTCTTTCCTTCTTGAACAAGGGGTACATGTAATTGAGGCAGGAAAACTTGCACTCAACAGCGTATTTGAGAAGGCTGCGCAGGCAAAGGAATTAAAGGAATAATTCAGAGCTGATCGATGACTGCCAAATCTAAAATTCCGCGCCTAAAGTTTTTCCGCAGAAGAAGCGGATCTGCACGGGAAGACATTTCAGACCCTATCTCAAAAGAAGCCGACTTCAGGAAACTAGTATTACGTTTGATCATGGCTTCACTATTCTTTGTAAACACAGTGCTATTTACAATACTTCTGCCTTTCTATCCAGTGGGCCTATCGATAATGTTGGGTCTCATAGTAGCAGTGATAGGATATGTCTTCCCTCCTGCAGGATTCTTCGCCACCATAATGGTATCGCTCCCAACCTTAATGTATCAAACAGGAGTGCCATTATGGTGGCTTGCAATTTTGGTTATATTTGCCATCATTTTCTCCGTCAGAACATTCTTTGATTCGAGTAATACACTTGCGCCTTCTATAGGAATCCTGACTGCTACAATAACGCTTACGCCTGCTTACTTCATGACAATCCCGATAATGATAGCTGTTTTGCTCTTCCGCCAGAAGGAGAGACTTTTTGCTCCATTCGGAATAGTGATTATGTTCCTAATCTTCTTCATACCTATTCACCATGCGGAATTTTCTTCAATTCTAAAGGCCTCGCTTGGGGAAAAAATTCAGACCATGAGAGCCGAGGAGATTTATAGTGCGATGAACAACCTTACAATTCCAATATTCCATCAGCTCAGCATAAACATTCATCCTGCACCACAATCGTTCGATCTACCTACATTGTCGCAGGCGTTTGGCTCTGCATCTGAGTCGACCAGATTTTTCCACCCATATCTATTCCTGATGATTGACAGACTGATCGTATTCTTCTTCCCAGTTCTGGTAACCGTAACACTGTCAGTTTCTTTGATAATTCAAAGGTTCTGGTACTGGCTAAGAGATAGGAATGGTGCTGTTGCACCCATTGTAAGGTTCTCCAGTATTCTAACAGTACTAATTGGGACGACGATCTTTATACTTCCACTGGTTGCACTATCTCCTGCGCTCAGATACTTTACAGCAGTAAACAGTATCCTACCATCGGAAACGCTTACTGGGGGTAGTGTGCTAATTATTCTGATGGTGTCTGCATCAACCATTGGATTGGTGGTTGCAATAATCTCTCAATTATCGGTAAGGAGAAGCTCGATAGCAAATACAGCGTCAGCAATAACAGGTAAGAGCAGAGAGTTGTCTTCTGCACTACAGGAACTCTTCAACTATGCTCTGAATGTAAACGAGTGCTGCCAAGGAATAAATATGGCGGAAGAGATCGCGCAATTAGGAAGGTCGAACGAGGAGGTTAAGCTCACGGAGAAGAACTTGGGTACATTACGCCCATCTTTCATGACTGAGAGATTGACAAAGTTTAACAAAATTAATGATGATATGCCAAGGATGAAAGCGGCGGTAAACCGCAAGCTCGGCAACTTCTATATGGACAAGGTTACAAAATACAACTCTGTGATAGGGCAGCTTGCAGCATTTGGGATGCAGGGCTTGAAAAAGGTCGTTGAACCGACGGATGATCAAGTCAGCAAGATGGGAGACGATTTGCTCAAGGCGCAGCAGACCTTAAACGAGATGTATTTCGATCTTGCGAACAAGACATTCGATGTTGCGAAGGGACTTGTTGAAACCATTAATCTAGAATTCGAAAAAATAGACACAACTTCTGTCGAAATCGGCAAAAAATTCCTCGACGACAAGAAAGGCGAAGTTGCTCTGGATTATCTACTCGATACACTAACACAGTTAGATGAGAGATACGGCAAACTGGTTCAGAATATCGTTGAAAAGGAGGATTCCATTGCAAGAGGCATAATTAGTATCTATTCGTCGCAAATGCTTGGAATGTTCGAAACTCTTGGCAAAGCTGAAACTTCTTCGCAGTCTTATGGAACCATAGGCAAACTTACAGATGTGCTGAACCGCCCAAGTTCCATAGGTATAGCGTACCTTACGCAGGTAATGATTAGATTCCAGATAATTCAGGACAGCCTTAAAACTATGTCTTCGGAACTCATGTCACATATGGGGCAGCTTGAATCGCTCAACGATGCACGGGCTCCTGGCTTTAACTGGGGCAAAGATACAACCATAATAATTGAACTGGAAACAGCCCTGAAGGCTATGCAGAGCAGGGTGAAGCTTGGGATAGATGAGAGAATGTCAAATGCGGAAGCAGCCTTGAAGAGTATGGAAGAGGCTACAAAGACAATTTCTCAATATATGGTGATGAGTGAGCTTATACTCTTGTATCCTCTATTCGACGAAATAATTTCTGCGAAGCTGAGAGGCTCTGGTGCAGTAAAGCCAGAAGAGATGCCAACTGCATTGAAATATGCTAAACAACTGCTCAGACTGTACGCCTCCAGACATGCCAACTCTGCCTTTGATATAATGGTTAATAGGTTGCAGCTTAAGTAGCTAGACGCTTGCTGCTTTTGTTAGGTATTTCTGCAGATCATCGAGTAAAAGGTTAGAAATTTTCTGCGGGATGCTAAAAAGTTCTTTAGCACGGACAGCATCATTAAAACTGTCAGCGAGGTATTTGCCAATTTTGGTTTCAATGACCGGTAATATTCGCTTTAGCTTATTTATTGCCTCATCTACGTCCTTCTGTTTACCGAGCTCAGAGCTTACTAATATCTCATTGACACCAAGCGCAAACAGCGCAAAATATGAGAGTGAAGACCAGTTCGGGTGTATCTCTCTGGAGTATTGTGTCCATTTTCTTGATAGGGGTGTCTTTGAATTGACTGCTGCACCAAGCTCAAGAAATAGTGCAGATAATTTTTCATTTACAGCCGGAGGAGAGCGCGATTTTATAGCTTCTGAAAGATCAGCCATCGCTTGGCCAAGATTGGTTTCTGCATCACTGATCAGTTCTTCTGCTGCTGTTAAGATGCTCTTTGCATGGACTTCCGCCTTGCCCCATTCTCCTTGTCCTATCGCACTCAGCATTTCACGGACCGGAGAAACCATTGTCCAGATGTTTATCATTGACTCATAGAGATATACTACGAACAGTATGTCGTCCATTTCAGCTTGCTTCCTCTTTTGCAATTCCTCCTCGAACTTCTTTTTGCCAGTCTGCAAAATCTCCAGAACTTGATTCATTATGCTTAGAGCGCTACTGCTACTCTTTGTCACAAAGGTTATGCTCGCAGGGTTGGAATTCTCAGTATAGCTGACTTTTATTGATAAATTCCCCTCTTGGCTGATGCCGTTTATCTGTGAATAACTTAAAGCGATAATGGTAGCAAGTTTTTTAGAGATGAGCGATGCCTTCTTTTCCACAATAATCCTTCTCTCAGTTATCGTGAGCTTAATCTTACCTCTGCCCTCTAGCTCTATACCTTCACTCGTTGCTATGACTCTTTCTGGCTCCGCTTGCACACGCTTATTCATTTCGCATAAGGTAAAAAGTGTATCTCAGGAAACAGTTCTTATCCTTAGTGTTTGTAGGCGTGCGGTATGGAGGGTTACCAGCAGGACACGGTTTTCATTTCTTGTCCGATAGGGCATAGAGCCCTAAAGGGCATGCCCCAATGCACAAAGTGCGGCCTTCCAATCATAATGTATGATAGAGAGGTTTCGGAGGTCGTGAAAAGGTTCAAGAAACTCGCTGGAGAATTTGCGAAGGTTCAACAACTGTTTCCTATAGGTTTGGGCTTATGGGGTTCTAAGCTTCTGCTGACAACTCTGGCTACTTATGATATTAGACTTGCAAGGTTCTCTACTATGGGAGCTTCAATAACCGACATTCAGTCTTATGCTACAGTGAAAGAGAAGAAGATGCCCAAAGAGGAAGTTGAGAATATACTTCGCAAAACAAATTACCCTCTGAAGATCGCTGCAGATACTACTGGCGGTATATGGAAGAGGGCTGAAATAGCCGCAAGGAAGGACTCGGCTCTGGCGGACAGGATAGGTATACTGGGTATTCACAGTACCAAAGAGGAGCAGGTTGCATTCTTCATGGGCTCCTTAAGCGAAGGTATCGTAGCAGGCGTAGCGCCGTTCCTTAGTTCTGTTGCCAAGGAAAAGAACTCTAACATTTCAAGGATATTCCTTACAACTATTCCTAGCGAAGATTCAGCCGAACAGGTGCAGTTCAATGCATATTGCGGCCTTGCAAATATTCTGCAGTCAGGCGTCGAAGTAGTAATAATAATGCAGGAGTCAGTTCTTAAAACTTTCAAAGCCATCTCAAGGTCTGGTGCGGAACTTGACTCTGACTTACTGTTGCCAAGTATATGTGATATGTTTTTAGCTATAGATGTTGAAGGTCTTGCAGAGCTGTCGCATATAGCACAGTCGTTCAGACTACAGGTCTTGTCGCCTGCATTCGCCTATGGCGCAAGTTACGAAATCTATGGAAGCGTTGCAAACGTTTTCGAGCATTCCTTGTATAACATCATGGTTCCTATGAATCCTGAAAATGTAATTGTCGCTGTTTCCATTGCTAGGGTTCCGAGAAAACTCCTCGAAAAAGTAGGTTATGATGCACTTCAGGAGCAGTTCACAGGCTGGACTAGGCGTCGCTTCCCTGCTATACGAGGAAGTTTGCTTAGAATAATTACAAAAGAAGAATCTTCGGATAGAATAGACACTATTCTCTTACTTGGCGGCAAAAACTTTGAATCTATAGCCGACCTGATGAGAAAAGGCTATAATGACTTCAAGAGTCATGCAGAAACTATGGATCTATGGCAGGAGTATTCTATAACTGCTGATGAAATGAAGAATATTGATGAATTAATCTTAAGATACGATAGAAGACTAGGTGCTCTTCTTAAGAAATAGTTTTTCTCTGGAAGACCTTTGAAAGTAACAACTGTGTTATTATGGAAATTACGGCTATTGCAACTATTATGCCCAGCGCAAACCCTGCTATGGTCGCGTCAGATCGCACCAAGTTGATAGTAAACCTGATGTCGCTGTCAGTTATTTCAGGATTCAGAGTGTGCTGCTCCCCTCTGTACTTAATGGTGAACTGGTACTTGCCAGGTATCAGGTTTTTGTAAATACTGTTGTCACTTTCTTTGATCTCTGTATGGGTAGGAGCTACCATGGTCAGCTCAGCGTCGAGAATTGGCAAGCTATATGGATCTTTAATATCGAAAGAAACATCGAACGTCTTTAGATAAGCCACGATATTCCTTGTGCTGTGACCATATGACATTGAGATTACCATTCTATCTCCTAGATTATTGAATTCTGGTTTAGCAAACTTGCCATCTAACAGAACGATGATCTTTCCAGAAGAGGACCGTAGATCATCGACGAGCAGGTTGCTGGGAACCGTTATGTTGAGGATACCCGTTGTACCCTCCCTACCTATGAGAGTCAGTTTGACGGCTTTAATGTCTATTGATGATAATGCACTTATAAGAGTGGAATTCGAGGTGACCGTAATGGACTTGTCAGAGTAGCCTATGTGCTCAACCTGACCAGTTTGCAGTCTCCCGTCGGAGCGAACCTTTACTGTATGTTCGATGGTGCCTCTGTCTATGAAACTTCCTGCCATTGAGTCGATTACGGGAAATATTGCAGAGACTTCCATGGTTGAAAATGTGTAGTCGGTTCTTCTGGGCCCGTTGACGAATATTGGATACTGGGATATAGGAGTAGACGAGCTGACGAGTATGATCTGCCCTTCAGGTTTTAGAGCCCTGATTTCAGGGGCTTGAGGATCAACAGGTGTCCACACAGCTGCGAACGGAAATCCTGAAGCGAAATCTGCACCTGCATTAGTCCTCATAATAATACTTGTATCGCCTCTCGTGTAGACTGCGAAACCATCAAGTGTTGGATATGTTGTGGCCTTGTACCTCTCGGTTACATCTATAGCCCTTCCCTCGTACGCAACAACTTGTATGGTCCCTGCCCATTTAGGGCTCAATTCATAATACATCTTTGGATCTTTGGCCAGATTTTGCAGGTTTGCAGGATATGTTGCTGCAGATAATTCGATTAGACCTTCTGTAGGGTCTACAAATATCCATTCTCTGTCGACTCTGAATTCAATCCATGTGTGCAGCATAAGATAGGGTGCCTCCTGCATTGGCGACATCTCCATGGCACCAATCAACGGCCTGACTGGAATATCAAGAGATCTCAAAAGACCTCCATACAAAATGGAAATGGTTCTCGAATCACCACTTATCTTCTGAACTGTCAGTGCTCCGCCTCTGGCCTGCAGTTCCGTTGCCATCTGTATCGCGCTTTGAGTTCTCGTATTGGGTGCTGCCTCGTAGTGCTGGACGACGAAGGCAAGTAGAGCCTTTACCTTATCGACTGGGCCCGCATTTTGACGTATATTGGCCACAGCAAGTATGTTTTCAGCAAGCGATTTTACTTCAGCAGACGGTGTCATCAGGTCGTTTAGGACGGCAAGGTTTTCAACGCTAATTGCCTTAGCAATGGCACGCAGATTATCTCTGCTACGAATAGGAAATATCTTCATAGGTACTGATGCGCTGTCAGGGGAACCTGCAGTTTCGTTTATCTTAGCCTCAAATGTTCCCGTCCCGTCTTTGAGGAATTTTAGCTCAAAAGCAAGAACGTATGACTGCCCAGGCTCAAAATTAAGTACTAAACTTTTAGGATTCACACTTATGCCATCAAAACTTGACGAAGCGTCTAGCCTTACCTGACCTGCTCTGTCCTCCGTATTGGATATCTTCAGCCAGAGGTACGCACTCTCCCCTTGAAACTCGGTCTTCGATACTGTAGTGTTCGCCCAGACTATGCTTACTTTTGGCAGAAAGACATAGTTTGCCGTTAGGTTGAAAGGTCTGTCAATCCTGACGGAAACTGGTAACCCAGTGATCCTACTATTATCTACAGTCCAGAACCTGAACGAATAATCTCTGACCCTCTTTGTTGTAGAAAATTCAACCGTTGCATCTAAGTCGTGCCATTTATTGCCGTTTGTTATTTCTGCTAACCCCTTCGGCTCAGTTACCGCATTGATAAAGAACTGTAGTGTATATGTTGAGGTTGCCGTCTTCGGGCCATTCATCAAGACAGTGGTATTTGTCTTGGAATCTGTTATGTTCCCTGTCCATACTCTGAAGTCGTATCTCCTATTTGCTGCTATGTTGACTATCTGCGGGGTTGATATGCTAGCCTGTGTGTTGTTATCGAACCACCCTGCTCCAGTCGAAGGTATAGTAGGAACTGGTAGGGTGCTCTTTATAGTCAGGAAAAACTGTGTCTTGAACTCTACCCTATATGTTGCTTGGGCAGTTATGGTCACGAGTCTTGCCTGCGAAGTCGTTCCATCTGACCATCTGGTAAAGACATAACGCGTGCCTGGAGTCCCGTTGACTATCTGGTTGGGGACACTTATTGCGTGTGTTTCTCCCTGCACCCACCGGAACTGCTTTGGAAGGTCTCCTGGCTGCACCAATGCACCATCTACAATCAGCGAAGCGACTCTGGGCAACGAATCTACAGTCACAGATATGAGAGGGAGTATTACCAGAACTGCTTGCGCTGATCTCCTGATACCGCCGCTAGTGGCCTCGACCAAAAAGAGAAAGTTTCCGGCCCTAGAAACTTCCGAAGCTCTGACGCTCAGCAGAGCATTTCTCGTTGCACCAGTTTCCAAGCTGAAGGAGTTAGGGACTATTGAGAATTCAATATCAGGTGGGATGCCTGTCGATCTTATGTCTACGGTACCTGAAAAGCCTCCCCTTGAGAGTATGGAGATGTTGAAGAATCCTTCCTTGCCCTGCGCTATCACGAGGGTCTCTGGTTTGATGATAATTTGGAAGTCTCTGACGGGTACATTCAGCCTCAAGATTGCGGATTTTATTAGAGGACTTCTTGTTGCTGTGATGGTAAGGTCCAGTGATCCTGGGACCGCTGTCATGTTTAGCCTGATTGTCAGCGTTGCTGTTACTATGCCGTTTGGAGGAGGGGTAACTACGCTAGGATTGATGCTTACGAACATACCAACGGGTAATGTTGGAAGAGAAAGCACGACTGCAGAATTGAAACCCTCCGTAGATTGTACTGCTATCTGGACAGTCCTTGTAGAGTCTAAAGTCATTGTTAGGTTAGAGGGAACTACAGAAACTACGAAGTTTCCGACTACATTCAATACCAAGGTACTGGTTCCTGTAATGTAACCTGTTTTAGTAGCAGTCACGCTTATGCTGGCCTGTCCTGGCGTCGTTGAGTTGAATGTCACTAGGAACTGCCCGCTGGAGTCTGTTATGCCTGAGGTTAGTGAAAGAATTCCTGTAGTGCTTGATATTGCCAGAGTAGCCGCCTGAACAGGGGCGCCGTCAGAATTAACCCTAATCGTTATGGTTGTAAGCTTAGAAACTACTGCAGGATTTGGGGAAGCAGTGATGGATATTTCTAGCGTAGGCAGGGATTTGACGACTATCGTCACACGGAAATCATGTCTGATGGTAGTAGAGCCATCACTGAATATGCCAGTGACGTTTCCCACATAAGTTCCGATTGGAGTTGTAGTTTGAGCAGTGAAAGTAAAGGTTGAAAATACTGAGCCTCCCGCCGATAGAGTAATTGTGTTTGGATTAACGTTGAAAGTAGCATCAAGTGGAGGAGACGTGACCCATACCCAAGTTAGCGAAATTGGGGAACTTCCTGTTTGAAAATTTGCAATTGAATTTACGGTTATAGTGGCAGTTTGAGATGACTGCTGTCTTACCTCAATAGTTGCGGGAGAAACTGTTACACCGAAATCTCCTACATTGAGCGTAAGAGTTTGGGAAGGTGTACTGTATTCAGGAGAAGTACAAGGAGACCCACAGGCATAAGCTACAATCGTTATTGTATATGTCTGAGGAGTAGTCGTAGAAAATGTTCCTATGGTCAGCGTTACTTGACCACTGAAGGATCCTCCCGAAGGTGTTTTAGTAGGGGTATTGTAATTTATTCCGGTTCTGGTAGGAGAAATGTTTGTGATGTTAATCGTCAATGTCTGCCCTGTGTAGTCAACGACACTACTACTGACTGAGATGTCAAAAGACTGAGACCGTCCTTTGGGTATGGATGCTGAACTTAAAAGAGGGGTAATTTCTATTGCGGCTTCCGCATTTGGCAAGAAAGCTAAAGCCAACCAGACAACAGCAAATGCTAACAAGGTAAACAGTAAAATGTGCCCTGCTGCTTTGTTCACTGATTTGCTTAGAGACAGATGGACTAGAAATGCTTAACGGATTTCTACTCGAACTCTTTCAGAAGTTCTTTTCCAAGTTCTTGGTTAATACCCAATGGCTGCGATACTACCGGACCTTTCTTTAAGCCTGGTTCTTCATCTTCATAAGTAGGCCTGTCGGTTTCATAGAAGACTCCAATGGGAATCTTTGCATCCCATTCATACGACTTCTTTATCGCATCATCCAGATTCTTCGGGTTATGACCGTTGTCCTGCAGTCTGTAGACCCTCTCCCTGAACCACTGGTAGGTGTTGCGCTTGTTGTAGGTTACACATGGGCTCAATACATCGACCAGTGAAAAGCCCTTGTGTTTTATCCCCAGCTCGATCATCTTTGCCAAATGGTCTGCATCTCCTGAAAATGCCCTTGCAACAAATGTTGCTCCCGTAACAAGGGCCATGGATATTGGATTGATTGGAACTTCGATCACGCCCATAGGTGTAGACTTTGTGCGCTGACCCTTCTCTGTAGTTGGCGATGCCTGACCGGTAGTCAAGCCGTAAACTTGGTTGTTCATCACTACATACGTTATGTTGAAGTTCCTGCGCATGGCATGCACCCAGTGGTTCAAGCCAATACCGTACCCGTCACCGTCCCCCCCAGCAACTATGACATTCAAATCTGGGTTGACTAGCTTCGCACCTGTAGCAACTGGCACGGCTCTTCCGTGCAGGCCGTGGAAACCATAAGACTTTAAGAAGCCCGGAAGGTTTGAAGAGCAGCCTATCCCCGAAACTACGAGCACGTCTTTCGGGTTGATCTCAAGTGCTGTCAGAGCTGTCTGTATGCCTCTCAAGACTGCAAAGTCTCCACAGCCTGGACACCATGTAGCTTTGGTTTCAACTTTGTACACTGAAAGATCCATCATTCTTTGACTACCTCCATAGCCTTCTTCACCACTAGGTTTGGATAGAATGGCTCTCCGTCGTACTTCAGAAGTTTATGATCTATCTTGATCCCTGTTTCCATCCTGATAAGCTTTGCCAGTTGGCCTGAATAATTACCCTCAACATCGAGAACCCTTTTTGCATTAGAAAGTATCTTTTCTACTGCTTCGCCATGGAAAGGCCATAGATACCTTATCTGGAGATGGTTCGCTATTATCCCGTTCTTAGCCAAAATATCAGCAGTTTCTCTCAAGACGCTGTACGTCGAGCCCCAGCTGACTATGGTGATATCCGCATCATCGGGTCCTAGTAGTTTCGGAGGAGGAAGTTCCTTCAAAGCGTACTGCACCTTCCTCATCCTCTTATCCATAACCTTGACCCTCATTTCTTCATTGGTGAATATATCGCTTATCAGGACTCCAGTATCGTCGTGCTCGTCGCTCGCAGCGACATGCGTCAGACCCTCCATTCCAGGCAAAGACCTTGGAGAGACGCCGTTCTCCGTGAAGGCGTACCTTCTGAATTGCCGCTCATTATTTCCGTTTGGAGTTGCCATAAGACCTCTGTCTATTCCGACATTGAAGTCTATGTTCGAGACTGTTTCCATGTGCTCCGAGAGGTACAGATCGCTCATCAGTATTACAGGCAGCTGGTACTTTTCTGCCAAATTGAAAGCCTCGGCAGTAGCGTAGAAGCAGTCCTCAACCGTTGCTGGTGCGATGACTATCTTCGGGTAATCCCCTTGTGAAGCTCCGAGGACTTGAAAGAGGTCTCCCTGCTCTGTCTTTGTGGGAAGCCCCGTTGAAGGTCCTCCTCTTTGAGAAGTGACTATCACTACTGGAATCTCGGTCATGGCTGCTAAACCTACAGCCTCGCTCATCAGGGCAAAGCCTCCACCAGATGTTGCACACATTGCTCTTGCACCTGCAAATCCCGCGCCGATAGCCATGTTCAGGACAGAAATTTCGTCTTCCATCTGCTTTACCACTATACCGCATTTTTCAGAATGTGCAGCCATCCAGTGCAGAATTGACGTGGCGGGAGTCATGGGATATGCAGAGTAGAACTTACATCCAGCTGCAGCAGCTCCAAGAGATATTGCTTGATTGCCAGTCAAGACGGGCCTTCTGAAGTTGTAATCGTATTTAGGGCTAAAGTCTATGCTCTTCCAATGAGAAGAAGCGTAGGCGTATCCTGCCTGCGCTACTCCTATGTTCGCATCCACTATGGCCTTGTTTTTGTCTCCAAAGGTGTCCTTTATGACAGAAACTACCATGTTGAAGTTCATATTCAGAATCTTCGTCAGTGCACCCAATGCTACGGTATTCTGCATGACAGGGTTCTGCCCGTATTTTGCAGTAAGCTCCTTTACCGGCAGAGGGTAGAGATTCGCTTTTGAGTTGTCGATCTTGATTTTGTCGCTGTTATAGAATATGCCAGAGGCAGAAGGCATTGTTGGTCCATGTCTATTGGCTTCATCCTGATTCAGAGCTATTAGAAAGTCTGGTTGCTCGCCTTGGCTGTAGATCTTCTTGTCCCCAGCCCTTACCTGCAGCCAGACAGACCCTCCTCTAATCACTGATTGGTAGCTGTTGTATGCAAAGACGTGCAGGCCGCTACGGGAGGCTACCCTAGCAAAGCTTTCTCCGGTGGAGGCTATACCGTCTCCAGCCGCTCCCGCAATCCTTACGGCGACTTCGGTCTTTGTCATCTCTAATCTCCCAGAATTTTTTGATTCATTAATATTAGGTTATTTAACCTTCCTAATTGGAAATTTTACATTGTTATTCATGTTATCTACTAAAATTAAGCCATCTTTCCATATTTTTATACAATATATCATGCATAATCTTGCCTTGATTGCTATATGTCAAGCTTGACATCATTTTTCTGGACTTTTATCGATAAAGTCATGTAATATATGCTTTGTTGTTCACTGCGACACGAATATATATCGAGAATTCTATGAAACATTAGAGAAAGATGGTTTCAACTGACGAGATAATGAAGGTTCTTGACACCGTCGTCGACCCCGAGCTAGGGATGTCCATAACAGCTTTAGAATTGATAGACAATTTAGATATTGAGGATGGAAAGGTGAAGGTTGCCTTCCACCTTACAGCGCCTTATTGCCCTCCTGTATTCGCCCTGCAATTAGCAACTGACGTTAAGACCAAGGTCGCTGGTCTTGATGGAGTGAAGAAGGTTGAGATTGCCCTTTCTGGACATTTCATGGCCGATGAAGTCAATAAGAGGGTCAACGCACTTTAGTTACTAAGAAAACGTATCCTATGTGTAGAAATTTTTCCTTGTTTTGTATTAAAACTCAAAAATAGGCATTCTAGTACAAAAGACTAGTAGGTGCCCTCAGGTAAACCCATAGTAGCTGGTCTGACTCATAGGTTTACTTTGCGTGGCTGGAAACCGTCATCAGTTGCTCACAGGGCGTCTAGTACCCCCCCTATACGGAGGGAGTCATGCGTGTGTGCGTATAACATTCAGGCTTTTTAGCCACGGCTTATGTTAGAGAACCAGTTTGAGTTTAAATATGTAAGGGGGGCCCATGATAGTAGAAGATCTTTCCCAGCATTATATTCAGTGTAAGCAGAGACTGCACTGGCATATCTGGCGAAGGTAGTTGAAACTGTAAATTCCTGTATTATGCCCATCGCTCCAGTCAATACTCAAACCGTAACTTCCAACCTGGCCGAATCTCGTCGGAGAAACGTCATCAGGGACATTAGCAGCTGTAACATTGGGCATAGCCAGTCCAGAAGGTGTAAGGACTGGCTCTCCATTGCAGACGGCACACCTGCACTTCTGGCGCAGGAACTTGTTTGGATACAAGCCCGCATGATTATCATTCCAGACGATCTCTATCTCTTTGTCGCGAACAGTGATTGAAGAGATGCGCAGAAATTTTGTGCTCAACACTGTTAAGATGTTCTAGCTCCTATTAAATTAAGCCCAAAAAGGATAAAATGAATATGTCTTGCTCTGGATAGCAATGAAGGCAGCTATACTGGCGGGAGGCTTCGGCAAGAGGCTCAAGCCTCTTACAGATGATAGGCCAAAACCCATGATAGAGATTGGAGGTACTCCGATTCTAGGCTGGCAGATAAACTGGCTTGCGATGCACGGCATAAAGGACATTATACTATGCGTCGGCTATCGTAAAGAGAGCATTATGAAGTATGTAGGCTCTGGCGAAAAGTTTGGTGCTAAGGTGCATTATATCAACGAAGACGAGCCTTTAGGCACTGGAGGGGCACTCAAGAATGCGGAGAAGGAGTTATCAGACGGGCCTTTCATAGTAATGAATGGCGATATTCTGAGCGACCTTAATCCAAGGATGTTGCTGGAGGCTGTCGAGAAGGGCTTTCTTGGCGCAATTGCGGTCGTCCCATTAAAGAGCCCCTTCGGGATAGTTGATCTTGACAACAATGGGATAATACTTGGTTTCAGGGAAAAGCCCACAATACCAGAATACTGGATAAACGCGGGAATTTACTGCCTGCAAACTGATGTTTTCAACCACTTGCCAAAGAAAGGGAATATAGAGTCTACAGCATTCCCAGAGCTTGCAAGGAAAGGTAGGTTAAAGGCTGTAAAGTACATCGATGTAAAGTGGAGGTCTATAGATACTCACAAGGATGTCGAGGAAGCCCATCACGAGTTTGCTAGACAGCCTTGATTTTTCTTAGAGTCTTCAGAGAGACCCTTCCTATTGCGTGATATGCGATGCTGGAGAACGATCTGGGGTTCAGAGTTCCCCTGCCATCAAAGACCGTCTCTATCCTCGGCTCATGTTTTCGCAGTTCTTTTTCAGTGAGCTTCCTGTATTCTGGATGGTCCGTTGCAAGAATGGCCAGACTGGAGCCCTTCAGAGCTTTGCCCAAATCATCAGTAAGCATTACCCCCGCTGGAAGATTGTCATCACGCTGGGGGAATGGGTCATGAACGCTGATCTTGACGCCTCTCTTTAGAAGTGCTTTAACAATATCGTATGTTGGAGAAAGCCTTCTGTCAGATATGCCCCCTCTGAACGACAGTCCAAGAACTGCAACTTTGCTACCCTTTGAATAATCTACCATTGAAAGTGCTTTTTCGACGCTGTATTCGGGCATAGTCTTGTTAAGCAACCTTGCTTCCTTTGTAAGTGCAGGAACGAAACCGATCTTATCGCTTGCGCCAATTATGAACCAAGGATATACAGGGATGCAGGCTCCTCCTACGCCTATGCCCGTCTTGTGTATGTGCGAATAGGGTTGAGAGTTTGCAGCCTCCCTGACCTCTGAAAAGTCTATGCCCAGATTCTCGCAGACCATTGCAAGCTCGTTTGCAAGAGCAATGTTGACATCTCTGTAGATTCCCTCGAATATCTTCTCAGCTTCTGCAGCTTTAAGGCTGGTTAGAACCTTGACGCCCTTTTTTGCTATGATGTTGTACAACTGCTTACCATAAGATGCGCTCTTCTCCCCTGCCCCCGCTAATATTGCTGGATAATTTTCTTCAATGTCCTTGACTGCCTGGCCTACGGAGGTTCTTTCAGGGCTATAGACATAGTAAAAGTCACGTTCGACTTTGAGTCTGCTCTCCTTTTCAAGAATTGGGATTATTGTTTCTTCAGAGGTGGCTATGGGTATTGTAGGCTTTACAACAACGGTATCGCCTTTCTTCAAGCCCCTGCCAACTGATGTCAGAACGTCTTTCAGGTTCCTCAAATCTGCCTTGCTCCCATCGAGTCCTACAGGGACGGTGATGAACTTGACAAGCGTACTTTTGGAGGCTTTTACGGCATCTTGCGTGCCTTCAACAAGATTTTTTGAATAAGCTCTAGAAAATGCGTCGATGACATCCTTCTCTCCTCCAATAGGCTTTTTCTTCCTTATGCTTTCAATTATAGCAGGGTTCTTATCTACTCCTACTATGTGCGCACCAGCACGGAGCCACGCAGCAGCTACTGACGAGCCGACAAAACCGAGCCCGAACATCCCGATTTTTGCCCTTCCTTGCACTATCGCATAGGCGATGCTAGTATTACGGCCCATCAAATCTCTCCTTAAGAGCGGATAGATTTACCTTATAAGTACAACCTTGGTCGATGCTGGCATTAAGTTTGGATAGCGACAAGTTGCAGACATTGTTTATAGTAATACCCTACGGCATCGGCTGGAAGACGATTCTGAACGAAAAAACTGTGGGCTATCTAACCAGCAGAAACATGAAACTTGTCATAATTGCGGAACCTCCCGATGTTGTAGTATCGCATCCAATGGTCAGCATCGAGAAACTGCTCCCTTATGATAGAGGGAAATTTGAAGTCGTGCTCGGCATACTCAGAAATTTTGTCTTTGCTGATACGTCAAAGAAACATGCTGAAACTCTGGAGCTCAAGATGAAAATCTATGAGCGCAACAACAAAACCGCAGGTATTATAAGGAAATTGTTTGGAAAGAGATTATCAAAAAGCAAGGCGATAAGATCTCTACTTGCATGGCTAGACCAGAATCTCTTCGGAGACGGTTTTTACGGTCCAATATTTGAAAAATACAAGCCTGATACTGTCCTGATCACATACCCGTTCTCCTATCACATCTACCCCATTCTGCGAAGAGCTGCAAAAAGCAAGGTTCCAACAATAGCCTACGTGCCAAGCTGGGACAATCTTACTTCAAAGTGGGAAGTTCCAGCTAAGTTCAGCCGCATGATTGTATGGAACCAGATAATGAAGAATGAAGCTGTAGAGTTCCTTGATTACAAGCCTGATGATGTGCAGATCTGTGGTGTTCCGCAGTTTGACCTCTATGCAGATCCGTCAACAATAATTCCAAAGAAGGACTTTCTGAAGACCATAGGTGCAAATCCTAAAAAGAAACTGCTTCTGTACTGCACTGGCACTCCAGCACTCTATAAGGACGAATCCGATATAGTCCAGATAATCTATGATGCCATCGTGGAGGGTAAATTCTCAAAGCCTTGCCAGCTGCTTATACGCCTGCACCCAAGAAGAGATCGAAACGATTTTGAGGTTTTTGAGGGAAAGCAGGATGTTATGATACAGACGCCAGGTACGGCTTCAAGTGCATTCGCAAAGTCTGGTTACTTCTGGGTTTCTGATACTGCAGATTACAGAATACTTGCGAATACGATAGCGCACTGCGGCGTTATGATAAATGTGGCATCAACTGTAACTATAGAGTCATGCATTCTTGACAGACCCGTAGTCAACATAGGCTTTGATGGTAAGAACCAAAGAGAATACCACGAATCGGTGCGAAGATATTTTGACTATACCCATTACAGACCAATAGTCCAAAGCGGAGGAGTAAGAATAGCTTGGTCAAAGGAGGAGCTGGTCAAGATTATCAATGCATACCTCGAAGACGATTCGCTTGATGCGGAGGGAAGGAAGAAAGTTGTCGGGGAGCAGTGTTATAGAATGGACGGTGAGGCTCTCGATAGGATGCTTGAATTCGTCTCCAGTTTCGTAAACACAAAGACTTTAATTGCAAAGACAGGGAGATGAGAAAAAGGGAGCAATGCATGCCTAATATCGAGCCTATCATAATTCCTCCAGATTCGACTCTGAAGAATGCGATGCAGGTCATAGATGCTGCTCCGCATAAGGGCTCTATAGCTGGCATTGCCTTGGTTGTGGATAATAAACGAAAACTTCTAGGTGTCTTAACCGATGGGGATATCAGAAGGGCTCTGCTCAGAGGTATTGATTTATCGTCTCCAGTAGATCAAATAATGACGAAGGAGCCCATAACTGTAAACTCGAAACTCTCTGCTAATCAGATGCTGTCAGCGCTATCAGAAAAGATCAGGGAGCGTTCCGCAAAGAGGGGCCCTGCAAAGGTCGAGAAACTCGTGGTCGTCGACGACGGTAATAGTGTAGTTGACGTAATTTCGTTCTTCGATGTCTGGAGGAGGAGCGAGGTGAAGTTCAGGCAGATCGTAATTGTGGGGCTTGGCTTCGTAGGTCTGACATTGGCAGTTTCTCTTGCCGATATAGGCTACAAGGTCATCGGGATAGACAACAACGTGAAGGTCGTCGAGAGCCTGAAGAAGGGGGTACCGCATATCCACGAAGTAGGACTCGATTCGCTGCTGAGCTTCCACATAGGTAAAAACTTCCATGTAAAAAGTGCTATTGAGGGTTCCGAAGGCGATGTGTATGTTATGTGCATACAGACACCTGTGGATAAAGAGAAGCGCCCAGTGTTACGATACCTCGAAGATGCGACAAGGTCTGTTGGAAGAGTTCTCAAAAGGGATGACATGATAATTGTAAGATCAACGGTTCCAGTCGGAACGACGAGAAATGTCATCAAAACAATCTTGGAAAAGGAGTCTGGACTTGCTGCGGGTATTGACTTCTCTCTGGTAAGTGCGCCCGAAAGGACTGTTGCAGGGAAAGCCCTCAAGGAACTCAGAGAACTCCCTCAAATCATAGGAGGGATAGATAACACTAGCAGAGAGCTCTCTGCCAACATCTTCAGGAAGCTCACGCCAACCATCGTTAATGTTGAATCCCCAGAGGCTGCAGAGCTTATCAAGTTAATCGATAACACTTACAGAGACGTTACCTTCGCATATGCGAACGAAATAGCGCTCGTCTGCGACAGATTTGGGATCGATGCCACGAGGATAGTGAGGGCTGCCAACGAAGGCTATGCGAGAAACAGAATTCCTGTCCCGAGTCCCGGCGTTGGGGGGGTATGCTTGAAGAAAGACCCATACATATTCATGAACACTTCTAGCCTCACGGGGTACGCTCCAAAGATGGTCAAAGTTGCCAGAGAGATCAATGAAAGCATGGTCAACCACATTACAAGCAAAGTTCATACATTCTTTGACCGGTCTGGCAAGAAGATTCGCAATTCTAAGATATTCTTGATGGGTTTTGCTTTCAAGGGAACCCCTGAAACTTCCGATACCAGAGATTCCACAACCATCGATGTTGCTGCTGCGCTATTGCCTTCTGGTGTAAAGCTCTACGGTTATGATCCTGTAGTGTCTGAAGAAGAGATCAAGAGCTTTAACGTCGTGCCTACAAGTGTCAAGGATGGCTTCAAGGATGCTGATTGCGTGATGATAATGAACAACCATGACTCTTATTCGAAACTTGATATTTATTCTCTGCTGAGTACAACTAAGAAGCCCTGCTACTTCTTTGATGGTTGGAGTTTATTTGAAAAAGAAGCTATAGAAAGAGTTCAAGGCATAAGGTATGATTCTATAAGCTCGTACAGTTAAACTGCCTCTGTAGAAAACCCCTCTCCGGTATATAAATGAAAAAGCCTTATCCCTATTGCAGTAAAGAGCTTTTGAGGGCCGGTAGTTCAGTGGTAGAATGTCCGCCTCGCACGCGGAAAGTCGTTTAGGCACGCAGGGTCAGGGGTTCAAATCCCCTCCGGTCCACTAATCAGAACTTTTGTAAATTCAGTTAAACTGCATTATCAGGATTTCGACCACCTCTAGTGCATGCTGAAGGTAAACCCTCACTCAGATTTTAATAGCTTCTAATTATACAAAAGAAACATGTCGCTTAACGGATTGACAGTCGCAGTTACAGGTAGCAGAAGAGCGTCTGAGCTTGCCCATCTGATATCAAACATGGGAGGGATTCCATATGTGGCTCCAACCGTAGGCATAGTCGCAAGGAGTGCGAATGAGGCAAATGCCGAGTCTTTTATCAAAACTGCAGGGGAAGTTGACTACGTTGTGTTCATGACAGGCCCGGGAGTCTTCACAGTTATGGAGATGGCTGAAAAGCTCAACTTTAAGGACGATTTGATTCAAACTCTCAAGAAGAAAATCGTAGTTGGGAGGAGCCAGAAGCCCAAAGCAGCTCTGCAGAAGTTCGGAATAACTGCACAGCTAGTCCCCGCTGATACTCATGACAATACTGCAGCAGGAATTGCAAAAGAGATGCTGAAGCACGATCTGAAAGGGAAGAAGGTTGCCGTGCTCTGGCATGGCCTTAAGGAAAACATCCTGAAGGAAAAGCTGGAGAAGGCTGGAGCCAAAGTTTCAGACTTCCAAGTGTACGACTATTCCCTAACCTTGAGCAAAGATGGTGCTAAGGTGCTGAGCAACATGGGTTTCGAGTATGTTGAACCAGATGAAAAGAAAGTCGTCAAGTTGATTGAGGATATGTCTAAAGGCAAGATACATGTAATTACGTTTACAAGCCCTCCATCCGCAAGGAACCTCTTTGTCATTGCAAAAAAGCACGATATGAATAATGTTCTGAAGAAAGCGATTCAGAATGTGATAGTTGTTGCCGTAGGCCTTCCTACAGCGACTGCGATACAGGATAATGGTGTCAAGGTTGATGTTGTGCCTGACGTCTACAAAATGGGCCCTATGATGAAGGCTCTAGCTGAATACGTGCAGAAACATCCTATTCGCAAATGAGCAAGATGTATGTATTTACCGTACGCTAAAACTTCTCGCAGGAGTTCAATGTGTCTGCTGATGATGCCTTCAAATGGTGCACGGATTACGGAGAAAACGACTTTTCGTTAATGGGGATGAAGGGTAGCAGGCAGATCGAGAAAGTTTCAGATGATGTTATAATCCTGATAGATAAGATATTCAAGAACGAGAAATTTGTCGTCAAAAAGAAACTCGTCAGGCTCGACGCAAAGAAACTTTTCTGGTCAAATACACATTTGGCTGGGCCGAACAAGCATTCACAATTTCTCTACCAAATAAATCCTGTTGGGCAGAAATCTAAACTTGAATTCATTGGGTTACAGGTCAATTACAGCAAAACCAAACCAACAAGCAAGGAAATCATATCTTTACAGAGAAAACTCAAGAACGATGATTCAACTATATGGAAGAGGCTTGCCAAGAAAATGGGAGAGGAGCTCTAAATATCGAGAACTACTGTTGCTTTCCAGCCTTTAGCGGTCTGTTTAACTTCAAATTTGTGCATCGTAACTGCTTTGACATCGACTATCAAGTCGTGCTTCTTCATATCTAATTTTTCGCCGTAGAATCTTGCTTTTACTTTATACTGGCTCTTCAAGCTCAAAACTTTTACATCGTAGCGACCGAAAAGAAGCAAATGTGCATCCTTGTAGTAAATTATCTCTTGCAGAAACCTGTAGAGAAGCTGTTCAATATCTTCGGCCTCTATGGCAACTTCGCGCTCAACCTTGGTTTCGATGCTTTGGAGGTTTCTCACCATCACGTTTGTAGTTGCCAAGGCTGCAGAGCTGAAAAGTTCTTCAAGAGTTTTGCCTTCAGCTTCAAATGCCGTATCCGCTACAGTTATGTCCTCTAAATATCGGTAAGACATCAGCCCTTCACGTTGCCAATGGGTGCAAAGCGAACAACTGGTTTTGAGATGCCGGCTTTGCTGACTGCTTCTATGACATCGTCGATGTCCTTGTATGCAGCACCAGCCTCTTCAGCAACCCCAGAATAAGATACTGATCTAACGTATATTCCCCTATGCAGCAAATCCTGCAGAAGTTTGTCCCCCCTGAATAGATGTTTGGCCTTCGTCCTGCTCATAGTTCTTCCTGAACCATGGCAAGTGCTGTAGAATGTTTCTTCGCCCTTTGATGTCCCAACCATCAGGTAGGAGCCAGTTTCCATACTCCCGCCAATAATGACGGGCTGGCCTATCGACTTGTATTCTTCGGGAATGTCAGGGAGATTAGGGCCGAAAGATCTGGTGGCACCTTTTCTGTGAACTAAGACTGTCTTTTCCTTGCCATCAATCTTGTATTTTTCGAGCTTGGCAGTGTTATGTGCAACATCATAGACCATCTGCAGACCGAGCTTCTCCGCATCCATCTTGAAGACCGATTGAAAGACTTCCCTGATTCTATGAAGAATCGTCTGCCTATTGGCGAAACTCATGTTGATACCGCACTTCATGCCTGTAAAATAGTCCTGACCTTCTGGAGAGTTGAAGGGCGCGCATGCCAGCTCTCTATCGAGAATTTTTATGCCGTATTTTTTCTCCATTACACGCAAAAACACCTCCAAATAGTCGCTTGCAACCTGATGCCCGAAGCCCCTCGAACCACAATGAAACATTATGACTATCTGTTCTGGCTGCGTTATACCGAAAGTCTTTGCGAGTCTTTCGTCATAGATATTCTCCTTTCTGACAACCTGAACCTCAAGGTAATGATTTCCTGAGCCGAGCGTGCCTATCTGGCTTAAGCCTCTTTCAACCGCTCTGTTGCTGATCTTGGATGAATCCGCATCAATGATGCGGCCATTCTCTTCCGTCTTATAGAGGTCTTTCTCCCAGCCGTATCCGTGCTCTATGCACCATTTTGCTCCATTTTCAACGACATTGCGAAATTCATTTGGGCTTAACTTGACAAAGCCAGATGAGCCTACACCTGCAGGCACCCTTTGAAATAAATGATCGACTAGTTCCTTCAGTTTTGGCTTGACATCGTTGTAAGTTAGCGTCGTAGTCACCAAGCGCATCCCGCAGTTGATATCGAACCCTATCCCGCCTGGAGAGATGACTCCAGTTTCAGCATCCATCGCTGCTACCCCTCCAATAGGGAAGCCGTAGCCAGAATGTCCATCGGGCATACAGTAAGCATACTTCAAGATTCCAGGCAGAGTAGCGACATTGGTTAATTGGTCAAATACGGCGGCGTCCATATTCTGCATGATCTTTTCCGTTGCATAGATGCGTGCAGGAACCCTCATGCCCTGCTTGTACGTTTGCGGAATTTCCCAGACGACATCACTGATGCGCTGAACCTGATGTGGAATGCTCATTTCAATCACTTACCAGAAGGGTTAGTAAGGTTGTCATATAATCGCTTTTAAAACTTGAGCTTTAGATGATAGCAGTAAAAGTCGAACCATATTTACTTGCCAGAATCAGGGACGCTCTGCTAGATGCTGCAATTGAGCTGAAGACTACAAACAAACACGAAGCGTTTAGGTTTCAAGTCAATTCTGGCGTAATAGTTGCCTACGCATCTGGCAAGATCGTCGCAAACAATGATGGGTCGTATCGATTGCTCAAGAAAATATTGCGCTCTGCAGAGCCTCTGAAAGATGAAATTGCGATAGGCTCTGACGAAACTGGCAAAGGAGAATGGTTAGGCCCTCTTGTAGTCGCTGCAGTAGCAGTTTCTCCTGATTCTGTCATGGATTTAAGAGTTATAGGAGTCATGGATAGCAAAGAACTGACAGCAAAAAGAATTGAGCAGATAGCACCTCAGATCAAGAAACTTGCTTTAGGGTTCAAGATGGTCGTAATTCAGCCGAAACGGTTCAATGAGTTATTTGATCAATTCAAGAAGGAGGGCAAGGGTTTGAATGGTATACTCGCTTGGGCTCACACAGAAGCGATAAAGGCAGTTTACGCTCAAATCAGTCCAAAGACAAAAGTTAGAATAACCATAGACGAATTTGACAGGGTAAAGACAGATGAAAGGCTCGGAGAACTAAAAGAGATTTCCAATGTTACGATAGTGCAGAAGCCCAGAGCCGAGGAAGATATTTCTGTAGCCTGCGCAAGCATACTTGCTAAGGCAGAAAGAGAACGCTGGATCACGGAGAGGTCCAAAGATATTAGCATGAACCTTCGGACGATCAAGGAAAAAGACGCCCTTGGAAGGCAAGGACGCGAGGAACTCTTCAAGATCAGCTACCTTAAGAATAGAGATAATTGATAGGTGGGAGGGGTTTGGCTTGCTGGCTGAAGGTTCAAAGATAGTTCTTGACGGAAGGACATTCTTAGCCTCTGCAGAATTCTTTGCAAATGGATGTATTGTCGTAATTGCGGAGAGTAATGATATGAGATTGGGCGCCTTGCAGCTTTCGATAAAGGTCAAGGATCAGATAAATTCGAGCACGATCATTCCTCCAAGATTCTCTGCGACGTTTCTTACGATGTTGTCAGAGATGGCTGCTAACCTGACGAACGGTATAGCGCTGGTATCGATCCATCTAACAAAAGAACTATCGCCTGAGAATGCAAGAAAGTTATTGTCTGAAATCCGAAACATGTTGGCTAAACAGAAATCCTCGCCATCAAGCCCTCTTTCTTGAAGATAACATTGACTGCTTTCTCAACCCTCTTCCTGTTCTCCTGCGTCGTGTAGACTCTCATCATGTCCATGTACCCAAGTATAGAGCCTAAAAGAGGAAGGTCTGTAGCTCTGACCTTCTCATGTATTTTGCCGTTGGTGTCTTTGCTTACAACCATTATCTCAGTAAGGCTTTCGTGCAAAGATGTCATTGGGACAGAAGGCGTAGTAGGGACGTCTATGAAGACTGTTTCCTGATCAACGTTTGCCTTATCAGCGACTTCCCTTGCAAGTTCCTCCCTGATCCTTCTCTGCGAGAATATACGCTCTATGAAGGTGTCTTTCCTCTGCAGCATCCTTTCGAAGACGCATTTCACAAGATTTCTATTTACATAGTCCGTTGCAAGCTTCTTTGCCTGCCTCAATTTTGGATCGCCAGAACTCATAGAAGTCAACTTTGCAACTGCAACTTCGTCTGTAAGCAAAAGGTAGTTGTCCAAGTTCTTCAGGTTTGAGAATCCAAGATGATCGTCTGCCAGAGTCATGGCTTTGATGAGCATAATTTCAGAAGCTCTGACTGTTCTGTGGAAGTAGACAGCTCTGAACATTTCATACCTAGCTATCAAAAGTGCTTCGAGGGCGTACAATGCAGCTCTATCCAGACCTATCACATCATTGATGACTTCGTAGGAATTGACGACTCTATGGACGTCAACCTTGCCGTATTCCACGCCCGTAAAATACGAATCTCTGAGCAGATAGTCCATCGTATCGACGCTTAACACACCAGAGATGATGTCGTTCATGTATCGAGGATACTTTGAAGGTATGCCCAATGGTAAAGATGCAAACTGCTTTACATTGATGCCGTTCTTTGACAGAATGTCTCCGATCTCGGTTTCTATGATGATCCTTTTTGTAATATCTTCGTGAGTAACGTCGGTCTTGACGGAGAGGACTTCTTCGAAGAGGTGGGAAAATGGCCCATGGCCAACATCATGCAGCAGAGCTGCAAGCCTCAATTCATCAGTTCTATCAAAGCCGTATTTTTCCGATAGGATGTTACCCGCTCTGCCTGCAAGAAACATTGTCCCTACGGAATGCTCGAAACGTGAATGCTGCGCTCCCGGATAAGTTAGATGGGCACTGGCAAGCTGCTTTATCCTCCTTAATCTTTGAAAAATGGCTGTATCAATTACGCTCTTCTCGGCTTTGCTCGCGTAAATGTAGCCGTGTATCGGGTCTCTAATTTCTGCTGCAGACTTGCTCAATCAGGTGTGAATTTCTGCAATTTGATTTAAGTCTTCAACCTTTTAGCAACGGCCTTCCATATCTGATTGGAAACGTTTCCCATTTTTTCTTCTCCATTTACAGTTATCCAGCCCTGCTCCTTTGCAAGCGCAAGATATTGCCTTCTTACTTCTGACAGAAATTTCAGGTCTCTTTCGTGAATGTCTCTGTTCGTTCCTTTTCTCGCTAGAGAAGTCTTTGGATTAATATCAATTAAAATTACGCAATCAGGTTTCGGAAGCCCTTCGTCCAGCTTTTCCAGCCATCTCCTATCAAGACCGTTGGCCATCCCGTAGGGAATGTTAGAATGGTAGTAGCGGTTGCAGATCAGCGTGAAACCTTTTTTGCGGTAGCTTTCAATTTCTCCCTTGGTTTCCCACCTGTTGGCTGAAAGCAAGATGTGACGAACTTCAGCAGGATATTCTATCTTCCCGTTCAGAAATGCCCTTATGATCTTGCCTATTCTGGTCTTGTAATTCGGAAAGGAGAGCAGTTTTGTCTTATAGCCTTCTCTTTCGAGCCTTCTGCAGAAAAGTTCTGTCTGAGTACTCTTCCCAGACTGGTCTATGCCTTCAATTACTATCAGCCAAGATTTCAAATACGTCTTCCTCTTCTTGATGCTGATTTAAAGCTAGGCAGGCTTCCAGTACCTTCTGCTTAATGCGATTATTACCACTATTGCAATGACTGCAACGACAAGATATGGTAGAGTGCTCTCAGCAAGGACTGGAGTCTTGTTTGCAGGGCCGATAAAGGTGTAGCCCTCGAAGTGAGGATTCCTTTTTGAGAAGAGTTTTTCGACCTTATAGTCATCACCAGAGGGGGTTATCGCGTAAATCGAGCCCGTCCTGTTATTTTCTCCCTCTGTGACCAGAAACATTGAACCTACATAGGGCTTGAGCCTTTCTGCAGAAATTCTTGCTATTACTCTATCCTCATTCATAGCAATAAGAAGGTCTTTTGCTGGCGGAATGAAGAAGACGTGCTCTGGCTGCTCGCCTTTAACAGAAACGACGTCGATGACTTTATGGGGCTTTTCAGGAGATATGGCTATGACCTTTTCCTGCTCCTTCGAGCTCAGGACAAGGTAGCCTCCGATCTCACCATAACCTAATGGCGCCACTGCAATCCCTTCGAACCATGTGTGTTGGCCCAAAACAATGATGCGTTCAGACTTTCCTGAAACGTCTATTCTCCAGACGCTGCCATCTTCAGTAGTTGCTAGCAGCGTATTGTTCCATGTCCCGACATCATCGAATGCCAAGAATATTACTGGGTCGAAGGGATAAGGCCTTGAGAGATTCCTGATCCTTGTCAATGAAGGGTCGATCTCAAGAATTACGTCGTGCGAAACTGCGTAGATATAGTTCTTTGGAAATCCCTTCAAGCCATGCGAGATAGCGAAGTATACTTCATGCCCTCCGACAAAGTCTGGGAATGCTGGCTCAACCTTAGAACCGTCAGGGCTGAGAAGTGCAAGTTTGGATATGGCTTCGTTCTCTTTTTCTCTAACTGAAATTAGGAATTTGGAACCCGTCCAGACTATCCCTATAGGGCCGTTAACGTCTGCAAAGCGTTCCAGCATAATTTCTGCACCTGCAAATGGAGCCGATGATAACAATGCTATTACGATGATGTATTTCAAAACGAAACCTTCGACCTCCTTAATATGCTGCCTATAATAATAATAACTATACCGAATGCAAAGATGTAGATTCCGTTGGTAGCCCATTCTGGATTCTTGTACATGAAGGAGTTCGGAGGGCCTACGACCGCCATACTCTGAAGCCCGAAGGTCAGACCTGCAAGAGAAATTAGAATTCCTACCAATATGATGGAGAGACGCATCTGGTTTCAGATGGATGGTTTAGTATAAAATTATTAGCGTTTCGTAAAGTCCCTTTTATCTACGTTGATGCTGATGTTCTTGGTGTAGCAGACACTCCCAGCCATATAGTAAATTATATGTGTTGTAAACTTGAACATTGCATCCTTGTTCTCGCCCGTGAAGGTTATTATTATCCCCGGCTCTGGAGTGTCCCTGACACTTCTGGGGTCGAACATTATGCGTATGTATCTGTCTCTCCTTCCAAACCATTCTAGCATTGCGTACGAGACTGCCCGTGCCAGCTCGTTCACATTTGCTGGTCTAGCCTTCGATAAGTCGTCCATGACGTCCTTCCTGCACTCTTTGGTAAGCTTGTCAAGGTACAGGTAGGTCTTTTCGACGAGCTCTTTTGCCGTCAGTGCGTCTGTCAAGTATAGCCATCCAGATTAGACATTGATTTAGCGTTTTCCTTACTTTCCTTGGAAACTTGCAGGCCTTTTCTGGATGAAGGCCTGTATCCCTTCCTTCAGGTCTTCTGATGATGCTATTTCTTGGATGGCTTTTATTTCTATTTCAAGCGCTTCTGGAAGCGGCTTCTGGCTTCCTTGGTTGATCGCTCTCTTTGCTATTCGAACTGCCAATGGAGATGCCTTGGCTATTATTATCCGCAGAATGTCCATCGCCGCTCTAAGCTCTTCTCCATCCGGGACGACCTTGTTGACCAGACCTACCCTGAGAGCCTCTTGGGCAGAAACCATTTGTCCTGTAAAGATCATCTCTTTTGCCTTTGGAGAACCAATCAATCTGGAGAGCCTCTGCGTTCCTCCCCAACCCGGTATCAAGCCTAAGGTTACTTCTGGCTGAGAAAATCTTGCCCTGTCAGATGAAACCCTGATGTCGCATGCCAGTGCTAATTCGCATCCTCCACCCAATGCGAGACCATTTATGGCTGCTATTACTGGTCTGTCAAGTTGTTCTACCTTGTTGAAGACCTTATGGCCGAGCTTTATTATTTCAGGGACTTTTTCAGGGCCTGCAGCTGCGAAGGCTTTGACGTCTGCACCTGCACAGAAGGCGTTCGTTCCCGCAGCGGTTATTACGACTCCTCTTGCTGTGGTGTCGTTAGAAACTTCGTCTGCTACTTGGCTGAGCTCTTCGAGGACCTTCGGATTTAGTACGTTGACTGGAGGGTTATCAATTGTTATTACGGCTATGCCCTCATCTATGCGGAGCTTGACAAGTTCCATTTTCTATCACTTGTAGTCGTAGAACCCTCTGCCAGTCTTTCTGCCCCATCTCCCTGCATGGAACATCTTGTTGATTATCTGGACTGGTCTTTGCATGACGTTTCCTCCATTCATCCTGTTCATCTCCTTCGATATGTGGTACATCACGTCTATGCCTATAAGGTCAGAAAGTTCGAATGGCCCCATAGGTATGCCTGCTCCGGATTTCATTGCGAGGTCGATGTCCCTCATTGAGGCTACTCCTTCTTCGTAGCAGGCGAAGGCTTCATTCAGCATTGCAAAGAGGACTCTGTTGACTAGAAATCCCGGAGAGTCTTTGACCTTTACTGGTTGCATGTTGTGCCTGTGGTTTCTTACTACCGATATGAAATCTATCATGTTGTTGGCTACCTCTTCGCTCGTTTCCAATCCGGGAATTATTTCTACCAGCGGGAGGGTGATTGGAGGGTTGAAGAAATGCAGTCCGATGACCTTGTCTCCCCTGTTTGTCGCTGATGCTATCTCCGTTATTGATAGAGAAGAGGTATTTGATGCTAGAATTGCATGCTTTGGAGCTATCTGATCGAGCATCTTGAAGGCTTCCTTCTTTGCGCTTATGTCTTCGACTATCGCTTCAATTACAAGATCGACATCCTTGAAGTCGTCCCAAGACATTGTTGTTTTGATTTTTGAGAGGACGTAGTTCTTGGTAGATTCGTCGTAAACTGGTTTGAGCTTCTCCATTATTCTTTGCCTCTGCTCCTGCGTTAGTGTAATTCCGTCGTCCTGTTCAATCTTCTTGATCTCTTTCTCTGCTCTGTTCTGTTGGTACTGGATTAACTCGTCAAGGTTCTTTTGGATTATGATGTTTGATCTTTCAAGTATTTCCTCGGCAACGTCCTTTATGACGACCTCTTTGCCACTCAAAGCCATGATATCGGCTATGGCGCTGCCCATAACGCCCCCTCCGAGAATTCCGACCTTCTTCACGTACATGCCCATGTCAATCGTTTAGCTGGATGATGGTTAGTTGATATAACCTTTGGGAAAACGGTTTATTTGATTAAGGTGCAGATATATCTGCCTGAATTTTTTCCCATACCAAGCTTTGTGAGAGTTTAATCTCCAAACGCTCAGTTTGAAATAGCTTGAATATTTCCTTCTGAATTGGTGTCAAGGGTGCTCTTTTTGTAATCTTGCGACTGCTCTTCCTTAGGTATTGAGCACGTTTTAGAATCCTATGTAGAAATGCGCTAGGAGGATCGAATTCTCCTTCTGGAAGCCATTTTGCATTAGTCGAGTCCGTGTTGTCTATAGCTCCCTTACAATCCGAATAGATAACGAACTCTGTTAGGCCTTTCTCCTTACTGATTGTTTCCGCCTTTTCTATAGCAATTTGCTCTAGGTATGTTGATGCAGGGTTTCCGTCCTTCGTGGTTAAACCATCCTTGACTTGTTCTATATACCCGTAATCAAGTTGTGGAATAAAAATAACGATTCGTCCTACCAGTTTAGTAGTGGTCCGACTAGTCTGCGCATGATCCATTGTTGCTGGAGAGATAGAAGCATCGCAATAAACTCGAGTTTTTGTCAAAAAAATACTACCTAGCCACAAGAATTTTGTGATTTTGTCATACTTTCTCAAACACTCTTCCCGTCCTATATGACTTAACAAGCCTAACCGTTTGTCCAATCTTAAGATCGTTTTTAGACGCTACAAAAGGAATCCAGCCGGTAATTCTAATCCCATCTTGAAGCTCAACGATCGCCCAAGCATAAGGAACGTCGTTCGCAAACTGCTCAGGCGCAACTTGCTGAATAGTGTAAGTAAGAACCTTGCCAGCCCCTTTAACATCAATAAGCTCAAGATTTCCGCTATTGCATCTTGAGCAGAATACCTGAATGTCAGACTGTTTATGGTCGCAGTTTCTGCAACGATAAGCTCTAACCTTCCCCTCGCTGACAGACTTTTGAATATCATCAGAAAGCAGAAAGTTATTTCTTGAAGATATGGACAGCGCAACTACCCCCTGTTGCCCCAACATTATGAGTCAAGCCAATCTTAGCGTCTTTAACCTGCCTTTTGCCAGCTTTGCCGTTTAACTGCTCAAAGACCTCAACGATCTGCCCGATCCCAGTAGCGCCGACAGGATGGCCTTTGCTCTTCAACCCTCCCGAAGGATTGACAGGAAGCCCTCCATTTAGTTTGGTAATTCCATCTCTAGTAGCCTTTGCGGCCCCTCCTTTCTCAAAAAAACCAATATCCTCAAGAGCAATCAATTCAGCAATTGTAAAGCAGTCGTGAACCTCTGCAAAGTCAATATCCTTCGGAGACAGTTCAGCGTGCTTGAAGGCTTCTGTAGAAGCCAAAACTGCTGATCTTAGACTGGTTAGATCATTCCTTTGATGCAGAGCTCCAGTACCTCCAGCCTTGCCGGAGCCTGCAACTTCTACAGAATCATATTTTTTGGCAACTTCCTCACTCGCAAGTATAACTGCAGCGGCGCCATCTGAAAAGGGGCAACTGTCATACAGTTTGAGAGGGTCAGCTACTATAGGAGATTGGAGGACGTCTTCTACGGTGATCTTCTTCTGCAGGTGAGCCTTCTCATTCAGAAGCCCGTTGTTATGATTCTTTACAGCAACCAGTGCAAGATCCTCTTCCGAAACATTATGCTTGCTCATGTAGGCTCTGGCCATGGCAGCATACAATCCGGGAAACGAAGCGCCGTAGCCCCCTTCAAAGAGATAGTCAGAGCCATACGAAAAATAGGTAGTTGCAGTTATGGTATCCAGATGGCTGATCCTTTCAGTCCCCACTACGAGCATAAGGTCATAAACTCCAGCAGCAATGTTCACGAAAGCCTCTCTGAAGGCTGAGGCACCGCTCGAGCATGCAGATTCTATCGTTGAAGAGGGAATGTCAGGTATCCCAAGGCCGCTCATCACCAGAGGCCCAAGATGGCCCTGCTTTTCGGATAAGCTGAAAGCGTTGGAGACAAAGACTCCCTGAATCTGCCTCGGAGTTAGTTCGATCCTCTCTATCGCTTCTTTCGCTGCCAGCAAGGCAAGATCCCTTGCAGTGTAAGGAAGTTTACCATATTTTGTGCTGCCAGCACTTATGACATAGACCTTTCTCAAGCACTTTCAATAAGTAAAAAGAAGGATAAAAGGCAACTGCCCATTCCTTACTAAAGTACTATAGTATTCCACTCGATTTTATAACAAAACAAGATGAGAAGCGGAGTTAACAGTCAATTAACAGCGCCCCATAAAGACAAGTTTCTATTCTTTGCCTCATCACTGCCCTCTCCTAGCTCCCTATACGGGGGTTATGCGTGTGTATGCAACATTCTGGTTTGATATTGTAGCCCGTCGATAGTAATTAGCCCCTTTATACTCTAGCAAAGATTATTAGAAATTCAAAAAACCGTCAATTAGAACGGTGAAAGAAGATTTCAAGCCCGAAACTGGCAGAAAAGTCATGGAATATAGCGCTGGAGGAAACGATAAGGAAGCGCTGGGAAGAGCTAGGAATTTACAAATTCAACGCTAAAGATGCAAGAAAGAAGTTCACTATAGACACCCCTCCTCCCTATCCTTCAGGAAGCCCATGGCACATAGGAGCAGCAGCCCATTATTCCCAGATAGACATGATAGCAAGGACGGCGAGGATGTTCGGTAATGCTGTATACTTCCCAATCGGGATAGACAGGAACGGGCTTCCAGTTGAGCTTTACACGGAAAAGAAGTACAAGATAGGCATGATAAACACGCCAAGAGAAAAGTTCATCGAGCTCTGCAAGCACGCTCTGGACGATCTAGAAGCACAGATTCTGGAGATAATGAAGGCGATGGGCATGTCTGGAGATTTTGCTAATTACTATAGAACAGATTCAGAGGAGTACAGAAAACTTACGCAATCCAGTTTCATAGCGCTCTGGAAGCAGGGAATGATATATCAGGCAAAAAGGCCGAACAACTATTGCGTTGACTGCAGAACTACTCTTGCAGATGCCGATGTCGTCTACGAAGAAATTCCTTCGCAGTTAGTATTCATCAAGTTCAAGGTAAAGGAAACTCAAGAGGACATTCCAATTGCAACTACAAGACCAGAATTGCTGAGCTCCTGCAGGGCAGTATTAGTGAATCCTGAAGATGGTAGATATGCAAAGCTCCATGGCAAGACGCTCATTACACCTGTATTCAGCAGGGAAGTCAACGTAATTCCGCATCCAAGCGCAAAGCAGGAGTTCGGTTCTGGAGCCGTAATGATATGCAGCTACGGTGATTATACCGATGTTCTAATGTTCAGAGAACTTGATCTTCAAGAAACCATCTCCATAGATGTAGATGGTAGGATGACGGAGGCCGCTGCTCAGTACAAGGGGTTGAAGGTCGAACAGGCAAGGCAGAAGATCGTTGAAGATATGGGAAATCTGGGGCTAGTCATAAAGAAGGAGAGTTTAATGCACAGGACTCCTGTCTGCGAAAGGAGTAATACGCCAATTGAAATTATTTCAATGGACGAATATTACCTTAAGCAGTTAGACCACAAGGAGCAGGTCAGGGAAGCGGCCAAGAAGTTGGCCTTCCATCCAGAAGGTCACAGAAGAATACTGCTGGACTGGATAGATTCCGTAAGTTTCGATTGGCCTATTTCAAGGAGGAGGTTCTATGGTACAGAGATTCCTGTTTGGTACTGCAAATCCTGTAATACTGCGCATGTGCCAGAATCTGGTCAATACTATCAACCGTGGAAGCAGAAAGCACCGTCTGAAAAGTGCAGCAAATGCGGAAGAATGGAATTCGTCGGTGATCAGAGAATCTTTGACACATGGATGGACTCCAGCATAACACCATTATTCATAACAAAATATTCCAGCGATAGAGAGTTCCATTCTGCAACCTATCCCACAACTCTAAGGCCACAAGCCAAAGATATTATTCGCACTTGGTTGTATTACACTGTTCTGCGCTGCCTGCAGCTGACTGGAAAGCCTCCATTTGATCATGCTTGGATAATGGGTTACGGGGTCGATGAAAAGGGGGAAAAGATGAGCAAGAGCAAGGGAAACGTGATAGACCCTATGCCTATCCTGAAGAAATATGGAGCAGATGCTTTCAGGCTTTGGGGAGCTTCCGAATCCAGTTTAGGCTCAGATTTCAGGGTTTCAGAGGTCAAGATAGCTGGAGTAGGTAAATTCATCACGAAATTGTGGAACGTTTCAAGGTTCATCTCCAACTTTCCTTATTCGCCAAGAGCAGAGCCCACCTCTACCGACAAGTGGATTCTGAGCGAACTTTACGTCATGACAAAGGAAGCTATCGAAGGTTACAGAGATTACAACTTTTTCGTCCCTGCCAATAAGGTCAGGGAGTTTCTGTGGAATGTGTTTGCTCCCAATTATGTAGAGATGGTCAAGCAGAGGGCTTATGGAGAAGGGTTCAGCAATGAAGAAAAGGAAGCAGCGCACTACACACTGCATATGTGTTTAAGGACGATTCTTCTGCTACTGGCACCCATAACGCCCTTCATAACAGACAAGATATGGATAGACGTCTACAACGGCGGGAGTATCCATGTGGAGAATTTCCCAGACTCTCTGCAAGACTACGGTCTCAGCAGCCTGACCCAGCAGGTTTTAGAATTCAATTCACGTGTGTGGAGTGCAAAGCGGGAGAAGGGTCTATCGTTAAGAGACAAGATAGCTGTAGAGATACCGAAAGAATTGATTGTTTTGGAGAAGGATTTGAAGGCTATGCATAACCTTTAGTTGTCGGCGAGCTTCTTTCTTCTGCTGCTTTGGAGAAGGTAAAACGAAGAAATTATCGCCAAGAAGGTAATAGAACCGAAGAGTATCTGTAGAAACCGCATCGGAATTCCGCTGTTCTGGCCGTAGAGCTGTGGCTGCGCTGGAGATATGACATCAGCGTTGATGATGGTTCTTCCAAACATTCTGTTACCATCGATGGCTATCTCTGCTTCTACATTGTATTCTCCTTTTATTCTTGGAGAGAAGTCTACAAACGTACCAGAAGTCACGTTCCTGTCGACCTGTACATCTCCTTCTAAGCTCCGCACCCTAACCCTGAAATCTTTGAAACGTTCTTCATTCGTAGCAGTAATCTGATATCCGTTTGAATTCTTCATGACAATAAGTGAAACCGGGTTTATAGTGACTATGACTGGCAGCGTCAGTATATTGGTTCTGTCTGCTCCTGAAACTGTAAGAGTCATCCTTCCTTCGTGCGTGCTGTAAGATACATTGGGATCTATCATTCTTGCAGTAAAGTTCAGCGTCGTCATTTTCTTTGGTTCAACCGTAAATGTCGTTGGTGTCAGGGAAACCTGAATCTGTGATGTATTCCAAGACGAAGAGATAGAAACTCTTGCAGGAGCATTTGAGACAGACTCGATTCTTATAGTTCTGCTGAAGGAGACCTGACTAGGTGCTAGTTGTGCAATTAATTGGTGCGGCATTATCGATATTGGATTTGTTATTGTGTTTGAAATGTCGATCATCCCAGAACCCTGATGGTTTACGGGGAAAAATTCCCCTGTCGTAGAGTTCTTTAATGGGTTTGACGCTGGTGCGAGTATTCCAACAGCTTGGTCTTTGGTCAGATTCCTTTTTTCCAGCAACAGTGCTATGGCACCTGTTGCAAATGGTGCAGAGAAGCTGGTCCCGCTTTGTTTAGAAAATTCTCCCTTTATCGTCGTCGAAAATACTGCCGTGCCTGAGGCTATCAAGTCAGGTTTTGCATAGAATACAGGCATCGCTCCTCTGGAACTCGTTTCCGCAAGCTGCTCTGGTCTCGCCTGTATTTTTATCGATGCGCTTACTTTTTCTGTTTTCATCTGCTCAAGCAACTGCAGACCAGTTTCCCGGTCTATCGCGACTACGGGTATTTGTGGATAATAGCTGAAAGTGTTGTTGTTGTGAATTAGAGACCCGGAAAAAATGTCTGGCATGTTGTTAAAGACTATTAGCCCTATTGCACCCTTTGACGAAACAGACTCTTCCTTGATTGAGAAGAAGACCGATTGGCCCGGCACATTGGAACCGCGCTCTGCAATAGCGATTTTACCGTTTAGGTTCATAGTTGCGACATCCTCAGGTCTAGCATAATTTACAAAGAGCAATTCCCCAGAAACAGATTCTTTAGTAATGTCAGAGCCCAGCATAGCTGTTGATCTGATGGGGTCTCTCTGTCCAGCGATTCTAACTTCTGATTCAAGGGGTGTGTAACTCGAACCCACAGAAATCGCCGAAAACTGGTTAGCGGGGCTTCTCACAGTGCCTGTTGGACCAGAATTACCTGCGGCTGCAACTACGATGACACCAGCTTTTGTGGCTGAAGAAACAACCCGCCTAAGTACCTCTATGTTGTTTGTGCTCCCGAGACTTAGGTTGATGATCTTTGCATTTTCCTTGACAGCTCTATCAATGGCTATGCTGACGTCGCTGGTTCGGATATTCCCTGCGGAATTGACTACTCGGTAAGCAAGAATCTTGGCATCTGGTGCCACTCCCTTGAACTTTCCGTTTGCGGCTATAATTCCAGCCACCCGGGTTCCATGGCCGTCGTTATCAATGGGGTCATTATCGTTATCAACATAATCATGCCCACCAACAACTTTGTATTCCGGGCCTAATCCCCCCCCAATGTCCGGATGAGTATAATCGACGCCTGTATCGATCACGGCTACAAGAACCCCTACACCTGTGCTGTTTCGGCTCAATACTTGCAGTATTCCTCCCAAGGCTCCCAGAGCGGGCCTCTCCTGCAGATCTATGTTCAAAACCGAATCTTCCTGAACTCTTTGTGGTTCGATGACGCTCTTTAGAGTCTGTTTCTGAATTGAAGGGACCTCTATTATCGCTGCATGAATAGTATAGGTAAGGATGTCAATCAGCCTGAAATTAATTCCTGCTCTTCTGATGTTATCGAGAACCTGCTCAGCCCTGGAAATGAGTATTGGCTCTATATCCTTCTGTATACTCTTCGGGCTTGCATGCAATCTTTCTGCCGAAGATATAACCGAATCGTCTGAAATCAAGATGGTTATTCTTTGAAAATCGTCAGCCGTTCCTGTATGGAGAATGATTGGCGGGAAGAGTAGGAATATGGCTAATACAGTAAAGATGTATCTACGCAAGTCTGATGTTAATGTATTATCGACAATTTAAACATGGTTGCAAGAGAGAAATCTCCAAACATTAATAGCCTTATTTGAAATGGGCTTCTCCGGGCCTCGGTAGCTCAGCCTGGTAGAGCGTTGCCTTGGTAAGGCAAAGGTCCCGGGATCGATGCCCGGCCGAGGCTCCTTTTCCAGGCTATAGTAAGACGTATATCCATGAATTTAATTGCTCGCTATGAGCACGAGCTTGCTAGATCTTCATTCAAAAGGAGTGTGATGACTACGAGTGCTGCAATTAAAGTTGACAGTTTAGTATTCACCGATCTTAACAAGTTCAACCAAGAAGTCAAGAAAAGGGATTTGGATGTTGATGTAGGAGCCTTACTAACATTTACAGGTAATTACATCAAGGAACTGCCCGAAGGTTTGATCATGAAGATAGTTGACTATGATGATGAGCCTACCAAGATCATGACCTTCTTCAAGAAGACTAGTCTAGCATATTCATGCAAACCAGTACTGCGTGAAGATTTAGAGACTTACGAGGACGTGCTAGCAAAGCCGCACGGCTTGACCACTGTTGTAGCGTTGATTCTTCTAACACAATCTGTGGAGTCGTTCAAGAGAAAGAGAGACAAACTCGTTGAAATGTACAAAGCGCTAGAGATGAACTTTGACGAAAATACCCACAGAGAACTTACACGCCAATATCTAGAATATTACGACAGGCTCGAAGACCTTTCCGATCTTCTCCTGAAACTTGAAGAGAGGAGTATACCACAGGTAGAAACTAACACAGCCTCATTTGATTATTCAATCCTTCTTGCCGAGGTCAACAACCTGTTCGATAGGGCAAAAATGCGAATAGGAATGCTCAAGGAACTGCATTTTGAATATGAAATGAGAATTTCTCGCCAGCTGAACCAGAGAGTTGAAGTTCTTAGCGACGTAGTCAAGAGATTGACCGCAATCACAGTTATTCTTATGGTTCCGAACATCATTGCAGGCCATTTTGGCATGAACTTCCGTTTCATGCCAGAACTGGACATTCCTTGGGCATATCCAGCAGTGGTCATAACACAAATAGTTATTTCGGTAACGATATTGTTGATATTCCGCAAGAAGGGCTGGTTCTGAGTCACCTATCAGGTTTATTAGACTTGTTAAAGAATGACGGGCATGGTGCAGATTACCAGCAGGCCGTTAAAAGAATTCATAGTGTATAAGCATCTAAAGTTTCGCGGTGTGGGAGAATTGGCAAGACGGGCAGTCATAGAAGGAAGTCCAATGCAACCTGCGCACCTTAAGTGGATAAATGGTATAATCTACAGAACCATTTACCCTGCTGCATCAGTAATGTCTGAAACGTTGGCTAAGGAATTTACGGATGGCAAGATATGGGTTGAAGTTGAATATGCTGACATGCCTCAGTTTAAGGGTACTGTGAATACTTCTGAGGAGAATGTTATTGTGCCAGTCGTAGATAATTCAATTGATAGAGAAGAGCGCGAACTGATAGAGTGGTTGAAGAAGTTGCCTCCATCTACAGGTCCTGCATCTTAGATTCCGTGTAAGACCTTTGATTCGCCCTGAATCTTTGTAACCCTGAAGACTTGGTCTGCAAAGCTCTCTAGTTCTTTTTCATGTGAAACTATTATCACCTGTGGGCTCTGGATTTCGTCTAGAACCTCTCTAACTTTGCCAAGCTGCCCTTTGCTGAAGCCATCCGTCGGCTCATCTAGTATTAGCAAATTGGAGCGCATCCCAGCGGAAACTTTCTGCACGATAGTGTTCAGTGCGAGTCTGTATGCCAATGCAACACTAGTCCTTTCTCCTCCGCTCAGATAGTAAATGTCTTGCTCGTAACCGTCTTGCTGGACTACAGGTGTGAATTCTTCATCCACTATTGCTTCTTTATCTGTATCATCAATTAGCATAGAGAACCATTTCTGAAAGTTTGCGTTGAATTCTTGGTTTATGTTTAACATGGCTTGTTTCTCTATTATATCCAGAGATGGCACAAAATAGTCTTCGAGCCAGATTATATATTCCTTCAGAGTTTCTACACCCTTCTGCAGTGCTTTGCACTTTTCAATTTGCCTCTGCAACTCTTCAGTATCGTTTTTCCAGCCGGAGATTTTTGTCGTTGTAGCAGTAATTTCTTGCTTTATGCTATCTAACTTGCTGTTTGCACTTTCAATTTTTTGATCTAATTCCTCAAGCTTTGCAGAAACTGATTCGAGGTTCTCGCGATTCTTTTCGAGCTCAGCTAAACGCCCTTCATCCTTGGCAATTTCTTTGCTCTTAGCTGCAACTTGATTGTTAAGCCTCCCTATTTCCGATGCGTATTCACCCATCTTCTCCTTGTGCCGCTGCAAATTTTCTTGAACGTCTTCATAATTCCGTTTTTTTTCTAATAACTCCTTTCGGCTTTGGAGAGTTTTTCTGCAGGTATCAAGTTCTTGTTCTATATGCCCCTCTTCAGTGGCCTTTTGTTTTACTTTGTCTGAAAACTCACTTGAATCTACGATTCTGTCGCATGTCGGGCACTTGCCATTCTTTAAAATCGACTCATAGTCGTCTTTCTTTGAAGATATCTGTGCTTTCATGACAGAAAGATTGTTCGTTTTTTCTCTTAGAGCGTCCATTTCCTCTTCGATTTCTTCAGATGTCTTTTCTGCTGGATTTTCTGCACCCTCAAGCTCTTTGACTTTGCTTAGCGAATCGTCGCGTTTCTTCTCTACCCGCTTAATCTCACCTTGTGCTTCTTCTATCTGCGCCCTTTTGTTCTCAATCAGATTTTGCAGTGATGTAAGTTCTCCTTCAAGCTTGCTAAGCTTCATTTCCTCCTTGTGTAAGGATTCTCTTTCGCTTTCGAGATTTTTCAGAATGCCTGCAGTTTCGTTTTTCGAGATTTTCAGTTCCGCGAGTGATTTCTCCGCATCTCTGATTCTTTTTTGATTTTCATCGATCTGTCCTAGCAGTTCGGGCATATTTGCAAACTGTCCTTCCATCCTAGTGATTTTGTCTTTAATCTGGCTTACAAGAATCCCAGAGTTTCCGCTTGCTATTCTGTAATCTTCTATTCTAAACGCCTTCCTTAATGTCTGCAGCCTTTCATCTGCAGGGCGGAGCAGAATATCTTTCATCATTTCCTGAGGAGTGAACACTGCATAGCGGTAGATGATGCTACCAGCTTTGGGGTTTGGTGGCTCGTTAAAGTTCAGTATCTCTAGAACTTTCTCCTTTAGTTCGGTTGGGGAATAGTGTATGATTTTTCCATCTGGAAATATTATCTTCCCTTCAACTTGTTGAACTGCTCCTCTTTTTCTAACAAGACTACGTTCGATGGTGTATTCATTATTGTCTACTTCAAAAACTAAGGTTACTTTCCCTTTGGTAGCCCCAGCCCGTAAAAGTGCAGCGCCCCTTTCAGACCCCAATCCAAAAAGGGCAAATTCTATCGCCATAAGGATGGTTGACTTGCCAGAACCTACATCGCCTTCAAATAGAGTCTTACCAAGAGGAAAGTTTACTGCAGCCTGCACATAGCTCCTAATGTTTTCAAGTCCTAGGCTGTTGATTATCATTTGTCAAAAACCTCTTCCAACCTGAGAGTTCCTATAGCGCTCCGTACCATCCTCTCTTGATATTCTCTTTTTGATTCGTTGGATTTCTGTTCTTGACGGATAATTTTGAGAACTTCCATCGCTACAGAAGGGTCTTTGAGGGTTATCTCAGAAACTTTGATTTGATTAATTTTTTCTTTCAAAACCCTGCTTTCTATAGCAGAGACTTCCTCACCATGTGCAATAATCTTCGGAAATTCTCGTGAGATAAGGCCGTACCTGTTGAGGTGTATATAGAGAGCTCCCTTCTCCAGAAGATTCGCTTTTATTGCAAGGAAGTCTATATCAGACACCTTTCCTCCAGAAAGCTCCCCCCTGACTTTTAGAACGACAACTTTACCCTTTACATCAATCTGAAATAACTGCTTAATCTCCCTGTCAACCTGCAAGGAATTCTTGTCTGTCGCGTCATATTCTTGGTAGATCCCTTCAAAGTTCTTTATTGCCTGAAACTCGATGTTCCTCACTTTTTCATTGAAACTTATAATGTAGAAACCTCTCTCTTCACCTTTTGCTGTAACTTCTAAATCTCTCCCATGACCCGTGAACAGAGGACCGGGGAATATAATTCGCCGATAACTTGGAAGATTGAATTCTCCTCTCTGATGTATATGCCCTCCTGCGTAATAATCAAAGCCCTTTGGGAAAGAAGATATTGGAATTGACTCCATTTCACTAAGATATTCTGGCTTGAGCTCTGTTATTGCGCTGTGAAAGGCAAATATTTTGAAACCGTCTTCTTTCTCTAGGTTCTCCTTGTCCAGCATTTCATAATACTTCCTCTCTAGGCCTATCTTCCTTGCAGAAATTCCAGCAAGTTTAGCACCGGTCTTCCTGTCTTCAAAGAAATCCAATCTTACCTTGTCTTCGGTTTTGAGCTTTACAATTTTAGTAAGCACTCCCGCAGTATCAAGTATGTCAATCACTGAAGTACCGTTTGGCGTGTAATCATGGCTACCATAAATTACGTAAATTGGAATTCCAGCCTTCTGGACATCTCTTATCTTAAGTAGCGCCTCATTAACTACAGAAAGGTCAGGTATCCCCACATGAAAGAAATCCCCACAAATAAGTATGAAATCCATGCCAAGGTGAATGCATTTGTCCATGGCTGTTCTGAAAGCATCTGCTTCAAGTTTTTGCAATGTTGGTTCTCTATGTGCGCCGAGATGTATGTCTGCCATGTGAGCAAATTTGTGCATCAACTGACTTTCAGAACAACTCCAATATCAGTTTCTTGGCTATAGCGTCTTCCGTGATGCAAGAAGCTTAAAGGTGCATAGTTTGAGGGTATGTGTGCCATTTGATAGCAAGAAAAAAGATCCAGCAGATTGTTAAAGGATATGATGTCAAGAACATCAGGATAGGCGCTCTAGGTAGCCATTCAGCTCTTGATATTCTAGACGGTGCTAAGGACGAAGGTTTTGATACCGTTGTCGTCTGCCAGAGGGGTAGGGAGAAGCCTTACAGAGCATTCAACAGGATTATTGACCATGTAATAATACTTGACAAGTTTTCCATGGTTATCAATGATGCGGTTCAGAAAGACCTTGTCAAGAGGAATGTTATTTTTGTTCCTCATAGAGCTTTTTCAACTTACGTAAACTATGACTCGATAGAGAATAAGTTCATGGTTCCTATGTTCGGGAATAGAGCCCTGCTTAGATCTGAAGAAAGGACTGCGCCAAGGAACCAATACCACCTTTTAGAGAAGGCTGGGATAAGAACTCCTGCAAGAATAAGGAATCCAAAAAATATTGACAGACCTGTAATCGTAAAGGTGCAGGAAGCTAGGAGGAAAATAGAAAGGGCTTTCTTTACCGCTAATTCGTACAAAGACTTCGAAAAGAAATCACAGAAGAAGGTCAGGGAAGGTCTTATCAGGGAAACTGATCTTGAGAAAGCAGTCATCGAAGAACTTGTTATAGGAACCTATTTCAACTTCAACTATTTCTATTCACCGTTAAAAGGCGAAGTAGAGTTTCTCGGAATAGACAGAAGATTACAGACCAATCTGAATGATTTTGTTTCCTATCCTGCAAAGCAACAACTAGAGATTGATGTTGAGCTGCAGAATATAGAGATAGGACATATGGGAGCAACTATAAGAGAATCGATGCTGGAAAAGGTCTTTGATATAGGTGAAAAGTTTGCTAAAGCTGCCAAGAAGGAATATGCTCCAGGTCTGATAGGGCCTTTTGCCCTGCAAAGCGTCGTCACGGTCGACCTTGATATCGTCGTATTCGATGTATCTCCTAGGGTGCCTGGAAGTCCAATACTTACTACAACGAGCCCTTACAGCAAATACTATCATGGAAAAACGATAGGAACGGGGAGAAGAATTGCGATGGAGATCAAAGGTGGTATAAAGCAGAAGAGGCTTGCCGACTTGGTGACCTAGCATGATCACTATAGCAACTTTAGGCTCTCATTGCGCTCTGCAGGTTCTTAAAGGAGCTAAGGATGAAGCTTTCAGGACACTCGTTGTAACCCAAAAAAGCAGAGAGAAATTCTACAGAAGGTTCAAGTTCATAGATGATTTTCTCGTTCTTGATAAATTCGCAGACATTACGAAACCGAAGAATATTGCATTCCTGAAAAAGAGAGGTTCAATAATGATTCCTCATGGGACATTGATTTCTGAAGTTGGAATTGAGAAAGTTGAAGATGAATTAGATGTTCCTGTATTTGGCAACAGACATATACTACGCTGGGAATCTAACAGAGAGCTAAAAGATAAGCTCACTAGAGAGGCTAGGTTACGTTCTCCTGAAACATTTTCATCGCCAGATAAAATTGATCGCTTGGTAATAGCAAAACTTCCTGGTGCAAAAGGAGGGTTAGGTTACTTCCTAGCAAATGATGAAAAATCGTACTGGAAGAATGTGAAAGAACTTCAGAAGAAAGGTATCATTGATAAAAAGACGCCGATTTTCATTCAGGAGTATGTAGTTGGAGTTCCGGTGTACTTCCAGTACTTCTATTCTCCTTTGAAGAAAGAATTGGAATTTTTCGGCATTGATAGACGGTATGAAACTACTGTGGATGGAATAGGAAGGATACCTGCTGAACATCAGAAGGGACTGTTACCTTCCTACATCGTAGTCGGAAACATCCCACTGGTATTAAGAGAATCTCTTCTAGAGGAGGCTTACCAGATGGGCGAGAGATTCGTAAAGGCTGTGGAGAGGCGCATCCCTCCGGGAATGATAGGTCCTTTCTGCATTGAAGGGATTTACAATGACGATGCCGAATTTGTCACGTTTGAATATTCTGCAAGAATAGTTGCAGGAACCAATCTGTACATTGCAGGTTCTCCATACTTCAGCTTGATCTATGATGAGCCGATGAGCATGGGAAGGAGGATAGCCAGAGAGATCAAAGATGCGAAGAAATCACTTGACAAGCTTCTGACCTAGTAGTATCTGCCTTTCACTAGCTGACTGGCCCATTAACCGCAAAAGGTCTTCGTAGCTAGCAATAAACTGCTCTCCAGTTGGAGTTGTATGATATGCGTAGTCTTTGCTTAGTATTAAGCCGTTCTTTACCAACATGTCGAGCATCTTTGTAAGCTGCATGGAATTCATGTTAGCTTCCCTCATTAGATGTGTCTTTAGGGCTCCTTTCTTTGTAGCAGAAAGTATGCTGTAGGTTATGTCTACTTTTGTCCTATTTTTTCTTCCGCTTGTCATTTTACTTACATGTCACCCTTATTGGGGCAGAAACCTTCTCTACCTTTCCTTTATCTCCGAATATATGCCTGCCCCAGCTCGCCTTTGCAAATGCCTTGAGAGTATGTCTACCTTTTCCCAGATCTGAGCCCAGAACATGAAAGGTCTTTTCGATGTCGAAAAGTTTTGTTCTGCTCTCATCTTCATTCTTAGGAATTACTGGTTCTCTTCCTTCAAGTATTATCATCACCCATGCCTTCTTGCTGTAGTCAGGATTCAAATCTGGATTGCGTGTCCAGTAGAATGATGCCTTTCTGACAAATTTCTGAGTAACGACGTTTTTCGGTATGATACTGCCCTTCTTTATTTCTATCCTGTATGCTATTCTGTATATCTTATCCCCGTTTTCATATGCCTTCAACCAAGTTTCTTGGTTGAAGGCTTCTCTGGCTCCTCCTGCGAGTGAAACCTTTACGGTAAGGTCAAAAGTTTCGTCGAGCATTATAGAACTGATAGAAGTAGTAAGAGAAATTTCTTTGATGTAGAGCTTCTCTAAACCCTTTAGTGGCTCGAACCTACGTTCCATGAACAGTTAAACACTGCCGAAAAGAAATCAAGTACCTGTGATGGGTTCTATATGGGCTGCTTGTGTTGCGCAAGCCATCTGGTTCATCTCGTGCTTCTGTATGTTTCTCCTCAATGTTCCTCTGTAGAGCCTCTGTTCCAGTTTCTCTCCTGTCCTCTGCTCCCATTCCTCTATTGGAATTCCGTATTTCTGCTGAATCCTGTCCCGATACCACTCAGGTATAACATTGAACGAACAGAATGGAATGATTCTCATGTCAGGAGTTACATAATGTATGTCGCATCTCTGCAGTCTTTCCTCATCCTGATTGTACTTGTCTTGGAAGTGCATCATTCCAAGGAACATGCTATTCAGATGGAATTGTCCAACTGACGAGTAGTCATGTTTCAATAAGGCTGCAGTTAGAAGCTTTGCGAGGCTAAGGCCCTTTGGTTGCTTCTCCTTGTTCACGAAACTGTTGATCTTTGTGAGGAATTTTGCAGCTATCAGATACCTGTTTGCGCCAGACTCCAGCTCCTCCGTCTTCTCCTCAAGGAATTCGAGCAAGCCTTTGATGTCTACGAACTTTGTAATCGGGATAAGCTTCTTAGTTTCGTTATCTACAAAGACATAGGTTCCTGCACCACATGCAAAGTGTATTGATAGCTCATATTGAGGTTTCTTTGTGAACGCTTCCACAAAATGTGTCACTGGTGAACAGCTTGGAACAGGGAACCAGTCTTCCTTTGTGACCTCACCGTTTGTCTGCTCTTCTATTCTTTCAATGCAGTCTGGAATCGTAATTCTGTACTTCTCCCTTTCCTTCTTTGACATTCTCCCTGTCAGAGAAACTGGTTGATAGCTTATTGCTCTGACTGTGTCGATATTAGACTGTGCAAACCTGAGAATGTCTCCAAGCTCATGGTCGTTTATGCTCTTGATGACAGTAGGAACAAGGACGACTCCTAGATGAGCCTTCCTGCAGTTTTCGATTGTGTGGGGTGCTTCCCAATGGTTCTTCGGATTTGTCTTTGGTGTTACACCGTCAAAACTAAGATACAGGTTACTTACTCCAGACTCGCGTAGCTTTGCCGCAAGCTCATTATTGAGTGCGATGTTGATTCCGTTTGTGTTGAGCTGGACGTGGTTAATTCCTTCCTGCTTTATCATCCTTACAATTTCAGGCAGGTCATCCCTTAGCGTTGGTTCTCCTCCCGTAATCTGTAATGAATTACCTGGAACTGGCCTCTGAGCCCTCAATGTCCTGACCATAGCGGTCATCTGTTCCATCGTTGGCTCATACACGTAGGCACCCTCAAGGCCTTTCTTTACATAGAAGAAGCAGTACCAGCATGTCAAATCACACCTGTTCGTAATAATCATATTACCGAGACCTGTATGAGAAAGATGATTAGAACACAATCCGCAGTTTGTCGGGCAAGCACATTTCTCTATTGGAACATTTGGTGCATGTGTGCCCTTGCCGTCCAGCCAATAGGTGCTGAACTTCTTGTACATTTCATAAGAGCCGAAATATAGCTCTTCAGTTTCTCCATGAGTTGGGCATACCTTACTCATGAAGACCTTGCCGTCCCTTTCAAAGACGTTAGCTGGGAGTATCTTCAGGCAATCAGGACATACGCTTTGAGTCTGCCTGATGAAATTCTTATTCTTGCTAGTTTCAATAGGCTTATCGATCTGAATAATCTGGGCCATAATTACCACTGTTGGTGGTGCGAATACCAGACGTTAATTAATAAGCATTTCAAACGCTTCCGAAGGGGAAAAGTGTGTTATGGTAGTAAGTGAGAAGACTGAACGCGCTATGCTGGAGCTAGGTTTGACGAGCTATGAAATAAAGGCCTACTCAGTTCTAGTACAATACGGACCTATGACTGCCATAAACATAAGTAAGCAGTCTAATGTCCCTTATTCGAAGATTTATGATGTTTTGGGCAGTTTAGAAAAAAAAGGCTGGATAGAGACAGATCATAGCCGGCCGAGCAAGTTCTATCCAAAACCACCGTCAACATCTCTTGAAACTATGAGGATGAGGTTTGATTCTAACAGGAAGAAAAATGAGACGCAAGTAATTTCCGAATTATCCCCTCTATTTGACAAGAGGGGAAGCAAAGAGCGCCCGGACATATGGATAGTAAGAGGCCAGTTTAATATTCTAACCAAACTTAAAGAAATGCTCGAATCATGCACTACAGACTTGATGGTTGCAACTCCTCTAGTTCTTGATGCCGTTGTTGATCTTGCACTGCCTTTAATGATCGCGTTGAAGAGTAAAGGTGTAAGAATTATGGTCATGTGTACTGAGAACGCTGGTGAAAACCATATGAAAAACATCTCCAAGTGGGGCGAAGTACGTGTAAGAAGTCAAATGTTCGCAGGTGGTGTAATAAGCGATTCAAGGGAAGTATTGATACTGCTTGGAGCAGATGAGCCATCTTCAGCCGTTGCTATTTGGGCTGATCATCCTTCGCTGGCCAATTTTTCAGCAAATTATTTCCAGTACCTCTGGAACGACTCGAAGTCTTATAGCAGGTCTTCCGCTTGAGAAAAGAATCAGAACTTGTGGATCATCTAAAATTTCTTGGGCTAAATGAAGGCGAAGCAAAAATTTACGTTTACTTGGTGCAAAATGGGAGTAGTAATGTAGACGATATGTTGTCCAGATTTAAGATCAAGGGCAAATCAGCAGTTGAATCACTTATCAGTAAAGGTGTCATAATCAAAGACCCCTCTAGTTCTTCAAAGGTAATACCTTTGCATCCGAGAAATGCTGCTGCCAATTTGTACAAACTCGAACAAGAGAAAGCTATAGATGAACTAAGAGAGAAGAGGAAGATCGCTGACAGGCTTGGCATGGTTCTCGAGTCTGCCTTTGAAAAGTCACAGCTTAACAGGTAGTTGCACTAATTAACAGAATTAGTGTAATCTAGATTTTAGATAATATTTTTATAATTCAAATTGTGTATTCACTAATAATAATGCGTTTAAAGCAGCTGAGATATACAGAGTACAGGTTAGCGATGGTATTCGGCTGGGAAGCGAGCAAAACTATAATGAAGGTGCGATTACAGGGATGAATGGTTTGCTCTTCGGTTTTGCAAAAAGGTATGGCATGGATAGTGTTGGATTGTATGGAGAAACTTCTGGATTTGGAGCCGACAAGAAGGCCGCAATGGCTATACTCAAAATGCTCGAAAAGATACTCAATGTTGCTCTGGATTACTCAACAATCGAACTAAACGACATACTCTCATCAAAACACGATTTGAAGCCCGAAGGACAAAGTGCCCGAGAATATATTAGATAATTTCCAGTTTTATATACGGGGGCTCCCCCAGTCATTTGCAAGATGCCCATTTTGTTGTAGCTTTTTGAGTTTAAAACATGGAGGATGTGGTAGCATTTTCTATGCTATAATTCAAGTTTTAGAATGTATAGGCCGAAGTTTCTATCGCTTGCAAGTATATATTTTTCTCCATTTATCATATATAAATAGACACCCCAGAAGTCTGTATGTGCAATCAATTTTCCCTTATCATCAAAAATTGTTGGGGCCTTAAAAGAAGCGATATCCTTAGGTTCCTTTGGATTTGAAATATTTACGGCCCTTATTCCATCAGCGTACCAAGAGATGAAGGCTATGTCGCCGTCTATTGCTATGTTGTGTATTGTATGATTGCCTATTGGAGGAGGATTAACAAGTGCATTAGTTACGGCAAAATGGCCGACTTCTCTGATATTGTTAGGATTTGAAACATTAAGGACTCGAAGGTAGCCCCAGCCGTCAAACATTATACCTATTCTGATTCTGGTACCCTCATGCTCTTTTATTGCCAAGCCTGTGGATTTCTTTACGAAAAATGTTGGGATGCTTAGTTGTTTTTGTATTGTTTTATCTATAGGTATTTCATCATCGGTAAAAATTACTACTGCGCTGTACCCCGTATATCCCGCATTCTTTGCTTTTGTTTCTATGCTACATTCTCCCCAATCAAGCAGAGCTATTGCCATGTTTGAAGGGGCGGATCTTATCTTATCAGCTGTACATGCAGAATTTAGGTAATATGTCAAACCGGTAATTGTTTTGTTAACCACAGGTACAATGTGAATATGATCGATATACCAAGCTATTGGCACATCTAAAGCGCCAAGAGCCTGATACTCTCTGTTTTTGTATGGGCCGTCCTCGATCGTAAGCATCAGGGTAAATGGAGACAGATCCTCGTCTCCCATCAATACAATATCCCCCTTATCATTCGGAACTGCTGAATGCGAATTTCCTTCAGGGTATCTCCCATTAAGAGGGTCTGGATCAGCATAGTAGCTCTGCCCAAGTACTTTTGGAGAAGATGGGGTTGTTATGTCAAGTATAACTAGACCTGCGTCCCAGTATGATAGATATGCTATGACCTTGTCTGCATAGTAAGGATTTGTATGATTTGTTTGGAAAACCCTAGCCCACACGTCATGTACATAAACTGCTTGATAGCTTCCCAAAAGGCTACTCTTTATCTTTAATTCTCGCGATCCTACGGAAACGACTTCAACGGGGTTTCTTGGGTCTGTTATGTTTACAATTCGCAAATTAGACGAACCTACGTCTGCCAAAAGCACATAAGCTCTGTTGCCTTGCTGGTACATGAAGAGGTTGTGTATTGGAGGACTATAGAAACTGCTAAGGTGAATTGGATTTCTTGGATTGCTTACATCATAAACCTCAATTCCGCCTCTCCCTTTATTGTATGCTGTGACGCATGGCTCGTTAGAGTGAATAAGAATGTCACCTTCATAATACGGAGTCATGATATGAGAAACCTTGATGGCATTAGTACGTGTGTTTGGTGATGAAGGTATATTTGTTACATACAACGGATTAGAAGGGTCTGATATGTCGACTATTCTGACACCAAAAGCAGAGCATGTTGGCTTGTCATAAGTTCCTACATAGGCAAAGTTTCTAAATGCCCAAACATCTGTAATGGATCTGGGTCCAGGATCTGCTATACCATCGCCATCGAAATCAAATGGCATATGCCCAACCACCTTTAGTTGTGGTGCCTTGCGAAATATTTGTACGTCATACTCAACTTGCGGTTCTCTAGTGTAATTTAAAATGCTATGAGCATTATCTGGGTGTGAATGACAGTAAACATACTTGTTTGAGACTTCGTGGCAGTGATACTCAAACCTTGAAGAATTCTGAATGATTTGCGGCTGTTGGATATAGAGAGAATATGCTAGTAATGTAACGCCTAGCAGGACAACGACGGCTATGTAGATAATTTTTTGCACTTATGAAATAGAAACGTTTTGCATTATTTAAGCGAGTGTTTTGCAGTTTCCTCTCTAAGATGTCTTCTGAGAACTTTGCCAATTATCGATTTTGGAAGTTCCTTTCTGAATTCAATCGTTTTCGGAGTTTTAAACGATGCTAACTTCTCCTTGCAGAACTTTGTTATTTCGCCCTCAGAAATCTTATCGTCGAAACCGTCTTTCAAAACAACATAGGCCTTGACACTTTCTCCTCTGTATTCGTCTGGAGCTCCTATCACTGCAGCTTCCTTTACCGCTTGATGTTGATATAGAACTTCTTCAACTTCTCTGGGCCATACTTTGAAGCCGGATACATTAATCATGTCCTTCTTTCTGTCGACTATGTAGAAGTATCCATCAATGTCCATCTTCGCGATATCACCTGTAAGTAACCAACCATCTTTAAGCACCATTGCAGTTTCATCGGGTTTGTTCCAATATCCCAGCATCACTTGTGGACCTTTGATACATAGTTCACCTGTTTCGTTAGGAGAAAGTTCTTTTTTCATGTTTCCAGCATCAACTATCTTCGCATAGGTGTCAGGCAAAGGTATCCCTATCGAGCCTTCTTTTACAGTTGCATTTTTGTGTAGTGGGTTGCAGTGGGTCACGGGCGAGGCTTCCGTCAAACCATAACCCTCCACAAGGTTTGCCGATGTAAGTTCGTTGAACTTCTTCCTAACTGAAAGCGGTAGTGCCGCAGCTCCTGATATGCATCCTCTTAATGTATTGAACCTGTATCTTGAAACTTCTGGATGATTAATGCAAGCCATATACATTGGAGGGACACCGCAGAATACAGTAACTTTCTCCTTCTCCAACGTCTCTAAAACATGCTTAACATCAAACTTTGCATGAAGAATTATCGTTGTTGCGCTAAGGATTGGTGCGTTTAGGCTCACTGTAAGACCATAAATGTGGAAAAATGGTATTACGGCGAGGTTGATCTCGTTCGCCTCTCTCATCGGGAGCCATTTCGAGACCATTATCGCGTTGCTGACAAGGTTATAGTGAGATAGCATGGTCCCTTTTGACATTCCTGTAGTGCCACCGGTATACTGCAAGACTGCGACATCATTTATAGGGTCAATTTCTACATGTGGAGGCTTTCCTCCATCTATCATGCCCATGAAATTAATTGTGTTTGGATAAGCAATTTTCCTGATCTTCTTTAGAGGAGCTAAAGCTTTCTTTATTGATGATAGGAAATCGGTAAGACTGCAGATTATGATGTGTTTAACATTGACTCTATCTCTGATCTTCACTATGGTGGAAAAGAGTTCGTTATCCCCGATTTTATCGTTGGAGGCTATGAGTACCTCTGTTCCCGCATCATTAAGTTGATACTCAAGTTCCTTCTCCTTGTAGAGAGGGTTACATGGGACAACCGTGGCTCCGAGCCTTAAAGCTGCAAAATATGAAACGACGAAATGGGGAAAGTTCGGAAGGAATATACCGACTCTGCTTCCTTCCTTGACGCCTAGTTCATGTAGGGAAACGGCAAATGCGTCTACCATAGAATCTAGTTGTTTGTAGCTTATTCGGCTATCGAGAAATATCAAGGCCGTATTATCAGGATGTTTTTTTGCTGAGCTCCTGAGCAGTTCAGCAATTGGGATTTTAGGGTATTCTAAAGAATGCTGGAGATTAGGTGGGTAGAATCTGAGCCAAGGTGCCTCGGCCATTGCCCGATAGAAACTGAGGCTTGTTTATCAACTAATCTAAAGAATAAAAAAATGGAGATGTAGTCTCCAATTAGGCAAGTTCTGTGTTCTTTTGGACTGTGGAGTTAGAACTCCCCACCACCCATTCCACCCATTCCGCCCATGCCTCCACCGCCTGGAGGCATTGGTGGAGCTTTACTCTTGCCTGAAGCTATCATATCATCGATCCTTAGCAACATGCTGGTTGCTTCTACTGCCGACTTTACTATCTGCTCCTTGACCTTCAAGGGTTCCAGAACGTTCTTTGCCTGTAGGTCTCCTACGACTCCTGCAAGGGCGTCAACACCATACCACTTCTTTCCGTCTGCGTGTTTAGCCCTCAGTTCCACTTGAGTGTCTATTGTGTCCATACCTGCATTCTCTGCAAGGGTCAGAGGTATTGTTTCTATAGCATCAGCAAACTTCTGAGCCGCAAGTTGTTCCCTTCCGCTGAGCTTGTTAGACCACTCTCTCAGTTGATGCGCAACCTCAGATTCAGGGGCACCTCCTCCTGCAAGGATATATGGGTATTCAAAAACATCTTTAGTCACCATAATTGCATCATGCATAGACCTCTCTGCTTCGTCTACGACTCTCTGCGACCCTCCTCTAATCAGAATGGTAACAGCTTTGGGATTCTTACATCCCTCCACAAAGACCCATTTGTCCTCTTCCACCTTCCTTTCCTCAACTAGCTCTGCTGAACCAAGATCGCCCTTAGTCAGGTCTTCCAAGTTTGTGACTATTCTTGCTCCTGTTGCCTTTACTAGTTTGGTCATGTCGCTCTCCTTGACCCTTCTAACTGTAAGGATCCCTGCTTTTGCTAAAAAGTGCTGCGCAACATCATCTATACCCTTCTGGCAAAGCAGAGCTGTTGCGCCGATGCTTTCTATTTTGTCCACCATCGCCTTGAGGATCCTATTCTCTTCTTCTAGGAATTGCTTCATTTGTAATGGATCGTTAATCCTTATTTCTGCACTGAATTCTGTCTTTTCGATTTCTAGGGCGCTATTGACTAGGGCTATCTTAGCACTCTTAACAACCTTTGGCATACCAGAATGGACGACTTCCTTGTCGAGCACGATGCCTTTGATGAGTTTTGTATCTGCAAGAGAGCCGCCGGGCTTCTTTTCTACCTTTACGTTGTCGATGTCGACCTTGTAGTTTCCATCACTCCTTTCAGCAATCATTGAGATTGCATCGACTACTAATTTGGCAAGGTCACCGGCTTCATCAGAGACAAGCTTTGTCATCATGCTGGTGGTGGCAACTTTAGCGACTGCCTGTTTGTCAGTTGGATCTATTTTAATTGCAATGTTCTTCAGAACTTCAAGAGCTCTCTCAGAAGCCTTGCCATATCCATCGACTACTATTGTAGGATGGACGTCTTTGTCAATTAACTCTTGAGCCTTCTCGAGTAGTGCTCCCGCAAGCACTACGGCTGACGTTGTTCCATCACCGACTTCATTGTCCGTCGTCTTTGCAATCTCGACCATCATTTTAGCTGCTGGATGCTGAACATCTATTTCCTTTAGCATTGTTGCTCCATCATTAGTTATAGTGACGTCGCCGAGACTATCGACAAGCATTTTATCCATGCCTCTGGGACCCAATGATGTTCTTACAATTTCAGAAATCAGCCTTGCAGCTATGACATTGTTTCTCTGTGCCTCTCTTCCTTTTGTCTCACTAGAGCCTTCCCTAAGAATGAGAATTGGTTGACCACCTGATGCAGACATTCTTAATCACTTTTTGTTAGTATCTAAAATACAATAGAGGTTTTAAATTTTATGCCGTTATTACCGTGCTTTAGGCAAAAATCTATTATTATGCATTTATTAGGGCTTCATGAACCCACGATGGTAGGCTTTCGTGAAATTAAATGAGAGAACCGAATAGTAAATTCTGGGAGGGTAAACGTGTCTTGATAACAGGAATAACTGGATTTGTAGGTTCGTGGCTTTCCGAAATATTAACATCGAGAAAATTTGGTGCTAGGGTTTATGGATTGGTAAGGAGGCAATCAAATCCTAACCTTACAAATATTGAACACCTTTTGGAGAGTGATAAAATTGAGCTGATAAGGGGTGATTTGCATGATGTCGGCTCGATTATGAATGCGTTAAGGCTATCTGAGGCGGATGTTGTATATCATCTTGCTGCACAGTCTTTCGTACCGCATAGTTTTGCGTCTCCGGTTGAAACTTATACCACAAATCTACTTGGGACAATCAACGTGCTTGAAGCGTTAAGAGCTGTTAACAGGGACATTAAGATGCTCTTTGCAGGTAGCAGTGAAGAATATGGCCTTGTTATTGTTGATGATGTGCACTACCAAAAAATGTTGAAGCGATACGGAGTTATCTTGCCAGCTCCAAAATTCGATTCCAAAGGTAAGGTGGTTTCAGAAATTCCCATCAAAGAGTCAAATCCGTTAAGAACTGTAGGCACTTCTCCTTATGGTTCATCGAAGAGGCTTGCAGAGGATGTTTGCAGAACGTATGTTTCATGCTACAAGATGAATGTCCATGTTACCAGAGCTTTCAATCATACAGGACCTAGAAGAGGCAGGGAATTCGTCACAAGTGAGGTTACGCGACAGATCGTAGAGGGTATGAAGGGTTTAAGGAAAGAGATCATGCTTGGGAACTTGGATGCGATTAGAGATTTCAGTGATGTTAGAGATATTGTGAGGGGGTACTTGCTTTGTGTTGAGGAAGGGATGTCTGGAGAAGTTTACAATTTGTGCAGTGGTAAAGGTATGAGTGTTGCTCAATTGATAATGCTTGCTACAAAAGTTGCAATAAAAAAGGGGTTGAAGAAAAAATTACCTGTTAAAGTAGACCGAGCGAGACTCAGGCCAACAGATTTGCCAATTCTGATAGGTGATTATTCGAAGTCAAAAAAAGTGCTGGGTTGGGAACCGAAGATTCCATTCGAAAAGACTATTGAAGATATGATAGAATTCCATTTAGCCAGAATTTAATCATGTTCGCGTTTATCATCAGGCAGAAACATCTTTTTGATTGCTAGTGTATGTTTTTCTCCTTCAAATCGCAATATAAAGCGGTATCTTCCCAACGAATATACATGGAATTTTCCGTATATTAGACATCCGTTCGCAGTCTTTTCGATACTGCTAAGTATCAAACTGAATTCATCAAAATCATACTTGAATTCTTCACCAAATACGTCGATTGCTAAGTGCTTGAACCTTTGTATCCAGTTTACCATAGTTTGTATGGAAAAAATACTAGTGAAAAATATTACTTGGTAAATTGAAGAAGGGTTGTGATGGACAAGAAAGCTCAGATAGGCGATTTCCTAAAACATTCTCATGATCTGTGGGATTTAGAGGCATTTTCTAGGGAGGTTAAGAGGAGGAAGGTGGTTGAGCAGATGTATAACAAACTTTACAGATTAAGAGATGTCGAGGGTATAGAACTAGCACTAAATCCTAGAGATATTGCTGACTATATTTACGGCAGGGCTGCGGATGGTCATCCTTTTAGGTAACATGATATACATTTATTTGGAAATCTAGAATGAATATTGCACTTGAGTTACGTAGAACACCCACTAGTTAAGCAGCAGTCACTGGAAAGACGGGAATATCAGATCGAGATAGCAAGTAAGTGTTCTGCGGTTAATTCTATGGTCGTCCTACCTACAGGTCTAGGCAAGACTGCAGTGTCTCTACTTGTAATAGCAAATCAATTGCAAAAATATCCCAAAAAGAGATGTGTCATACTAGCGCCTACAAGGGTTCTTGTGCACCAACACTATGAGTTTCTTTTGAAGAACTTGAATGTAGATTCTAATAATATTGCCGTTATTACAGGACAAGACCCTAACTGGGAAAGAGAAGAAAAATGGGCTAAGAAGGTCGTTTGTGCAACTCCTCAGATAATGCGCGGCGATGTGAAAAGAGGACTCGTGAATCTGGAAAGTGTTTCGCTGATAGTCTTTGATGAGGCGCATAGAGCTGTTGGAGATTATGCCTATTGTGATATAGCGGAGGAATTCACTAATACCAATCCCGATGCCAGAGTTATCGGAATGACTGCGTCTCTTCCTTCAGACAGAAATAAGGTCTTTGTAATACTCCGGACATTAAGAATTCAGAATATCGAATTCAGGGATCATGAGAGTGTAGATGTAAAGTCGTATGTGCAGGAAACGAAGATAGACTGGATCGAAGTTGAGCTTTCTGAACCGATAAAACAGATACTTGGTTTGCTGAGAAAGGGGTTAGGAACCTATGTAGATCAGCTAAAGCAGGGAGGATTAAATGTCAAGTTCTTCGACAAAGTCAGCTTAAAAACGCTCTTGGAGGCAAGAAGGGAAATAGAAACCCATGGTAGATATGAACTAAGGTCTCCATTATACACTGCAATAAGGCTGGTTCACGCTATTGACTTGGTTGAAACTCAGGGCATTTCAGCCTTCATCAAATTCTTTGAGAGACTTTCTTTGCGAGAGAGAGTTATAGGTCTTAAGAAGCTCATGAATAACGAATTCATAAAGGAGGCTTACGAGATAGCTAAGGGTGCCAGATTGATTGGCGAGGAGCACCTGAAGATCAGGAAACTCAAAGAGGTTCTCGAACCGCTTCAAGAGAACGAAAAGGCAATCGTGTTTACAGGCTATAGGGATTCCGTTGAAGAGTTGTTCCAGAGGTTGAGCGAATCTGGATTAAGGGTTGGCTATCTTATAGGAAAGAGTGGTGATTCTGGGCAGTCGCAGTACGAGCAGGTCCAGGCTTTAGATGATTTGAAGAAAGGAAAGTTCAACATATTGATAGCTACTCAAGTTGGTGAAGAGGGGCTGGATGTTGCGGAGTGCAACCTTGTAGTGTTTTACGACAACGTTTCCAGCGCTGTAAGATTCGTGCAGAGGAGAGGGAGGACTGGAAGAAAGGCTCCCGGGAGGGTAGTTGCTTTTATGACCAAGGGGACAAAGGATGAAGCGTACTTCTGGATAGTTAAGAAGAGGATGAGAGAAGCAAAAAAAACTGTTGCTCAGGTCAACCACATATTCAAAAAGAGTCTTGATGGGTATTTTACCAACTCAACTATTGAAGCTTTAAAATGAAGTTATTTTAGCTGATTATAATGCAGTGCGAGTGTTGTCTTGCAGAGGAAACTTTACCATTTAACTGCGCCTACTGCAGGAAATATTTCTGCGTTGATCATAGGCTACCTGAAAATCATCAGTGTTCTGAACTCTGGCGAGCCAAAAGACCTGCTGAATCTCCTCCTCCAAGAAAGCCATTGCAGTATTCTTACACATACGCTAGGTCAAGAAGGTCTTTTTCGTCATGGTTAGGAACTGAAGAAACCAAACATCTTTCTGCTTCGGCTGTTTTAGTGTTGCTAGTAGGGCTTTCGATAGTATCTCCGAGTTTTAGGTTTGCGTCGTTTCCTATCTGGGCTATAGTTCTGTCTGCAGGACTCTTCGCAATATCGTTTTTGCTTCATGAATTGTCGCATAAATTCACTGCGCAGAGGAACGGTCTTTGGGCTGAGTTCAGAATGACATCGTTTGGTGCTATACTGACGGTATTCAGCATATTTTCTCCGTTCAAGATAATCGCTCCCGGCGCAGTTACAATCTCGGGTTATGCAAATGAGTCGGTATTTGGAAGAGTTGCTGTAGCAGGGCCAGTTACCAACATTATGCTTGGTATTCTGATGGCAATAATTTCGATTAGTATACCAAATGAAGTTCCATTCTTTTCAAATATTGCTGTTCTGAAACTGATTATCGTTAGCACGTCAGCAATAAATGGTTTTTTGGCTGTTTTTAACCTAATTCCGTTCGGAATATTAGATGGAAGGAAGGTCTTCGTCTGGAATAAACGCGTCTGGGTAATGGTGTTTGGAATCTCGGTTGCGCTTACAATATTCGCGTATAGTTTCCTTTAGTCTGAAAATCATTTGCTGTTTTAAGTTGAAACAAGAGAAAAATTTTTGCATGTAGGAGATGTTATCATTGCTATCAGTTAGCTTGTCGTGGCAAAGTACATATTCTAATCATACAAAGCTTCTACGAATGGCAGTGCAACAGAAGTTTCCGAGAGAGGACAGGTTTCCGAAACAATATAGCGAAGCGTGGACCCAGTGTGCCAGATGTAAGGTTCAACTGCGCTGTTATGATGAACAGACTACATGTTATTTGGATGGCTTGCCATACTGCAAGTCGTGTTATGAAAAGGTCAAAGACCGGTAAGTGGTATCTGTTCAATCTTGCAGATAGGGTTTTCATGTTCTAAAGTTCTGTTTATGGTAACCTCTGCTATGCTACGTGCATGATTTGCTATCCCTGTAAGTAAGGATAGTACCGTTCGTGACCTAAAGTTAACTTCAATTTCGCTCGCAGTTTTTGACTTGTTTGTAGGTTTTTCCATCTGAAGTGAAAATTGCTCAAGAAGTTTCTTGCCGTGTACATTCGCTTCTTCCTCCATTCCAATTACATCGTTGGAGAGCTTTAGATTTTCTGAGAAAAGTGCATTGGTAGCCGTTTCTGTTATACTTTGGACTAATTTAGTATATTCGGCAATTTGATGAGCTATTGGTTTAATCTTGCTCGGATTATGCTTGAAGACTTCCTGTAGCTCTTTTGCAACTAGATAGAGTGCATCACCTATATGCTCTAAAGCATTTGCAACGGTTCTATTACCCAAAACATGCGTCTGAGCCTCTATTCCTATTTCTCTGCCTATTTCTTTATTCTTTACAGCTAGAACTAATTGCCTGACGATCAGCCAATACATTTTGTCTATTTCGTCTTCCATGCTGAACGCCTCATTCAGAGATTTGGGTGTCATAGTTTCGAATGATCGGATTACTAGGTTCTCCATTGAGAGTACAAGAGTTGTTAGTTTTCTTAGCAGAAATCCAACTGGGAATTTCCTAGGTTCAAGCAAGCTGTGGATTGTAACATGTCTGAGGCTTCTCTCTACTATGCCTACACCGGTTAGTCTTTCTGTTGCTGATCGAATTTCTGCAAGGCGCTCTTCAGTCAAGTCTTTGCTGGAAACTACTTTAACTAGATCGTAGCCAGCTATATAAGCGCCGGTAATTATTCTGGATAGCAGGCCCTCACTTCTGCATTGATCCGCATTAACTATTATTGCTGTTAGTTTTGTTTCCTCTTTCATTATGCGAGGATAAAGCGTTAGACTGCCGTCCACAGCGTCTTTTATTGAAATCATATCTCCATGTTTCAACCCAGATTGTCGTATCCAAGTTCTGGGTAGCGAAACTACTAGTGTGGAGTATCCTGCTCTCTGCAACTTTCTAAGCTCCATAAGGACGATTCGAACATTTGTTTTATTAAGGCTTGTATTAGATTCGTATGTACTGTTAACAAGAGCGTCATGGCAGTTGGGAAGTATTTGTTGTGTTATTTCGAGAAGGAATAATCGTTTATAAGCAGGATGATAGTAAATATATGAAACGAAGCAGGTATGCAGCGATCAGGCGTAAGTATGAGAAAGATTAAGATTGCTCCTTCATTGTTGGCGTCAAAACCTGAGAAATATGTTGATGATGTTAAGGTTCTCGAAAAGGCTGGCGTGGAATGGTTTCATATAGACATGCTTGACGGAACATTTACTGGGACTTTTGCCTTTCCGTCCCAAGATTTGGCAAGAATTAATGCTGCTTCTGACTTTCCTATGGATGTGCATCTTATGACAAAATATCCAGTTGAAAAACTCAAAGAATACATGAACGCTGGAGGGGACATGTTCACTGCTCACGTTGAGGCTGTCAACCCAAGGCATTTCATAGATGTTGTAAAGAAGAACGGTAAATTGGTAGGGCTCGCAGTAAACCCTGATACCCCGCTTTCTGCAGTTGTTGACTATGTTGCTGAGATCGATAGAATTTTGATAATGACCGTAGTACCCGGAAAGACTGGACAGAAGTTCATTCCCGGCCCTCTTGCAAAAATGAAGGAAGCAAGGCAGTTGATAGACAGACATGGTTACAAATGTGAGCTTGCAGTTGATGGAGGAGTTAATCTGGAAACTGCTCCTCTTGTAATAGAATCAGGGGTGGATGTTGTGATCTCTGGTGCTGGAATACTGTATCAGACAGATATGATCAAAGCTGTAGACAATATTAGAAAGCTAGCCAGCAAGATAATCGAGTCTAAGGCTTAAATCTATTCCCTACAGGAGATTAAACATGAGTGTTCAATACCCAGTTTCCGAATCGTTCAAGGTTCTTGAGGGTTATGATATTTACAGGAGTAGTAATTTGATAGTTGCTCTTGTTGTTGTGGAGGGAAATTTCGGCAAAGATTTGAGGCTCTATAGATGGCAGTTAAGGAAGGAATCTTGGAAGGTTGATTTATGTAGAATGAGTGTTGCAAAGTGGGAATGGGACAAACTTGTAGCAAAGGTTAAGGAACTCAAGGAAAAATATGACCTGAAGTAATCTATCCTTCGGTTATATACTGTAAATCCTTTCGTATCTCCAAAGCGACTAAAGGTGGTCCCTGCTCAATTCTCCTAGCTGTTGCACCCTGTGCTCCAGTTTGGACAATTTTGTAAGTGGCGATAGCACTTATTCTATTAGCTTTGTCTGTTATTATCGAAACGTTGTATGTTTCGTGGCCTTCTTTGTCATAATACGTCTTGATGAGTTTCCTCTCTTCTCGCATTAAAAGAAACGAGAAGCCGATTTTAGAGGCCTTTAATGGATCTATGGTTTTCCCTATTGACATGGTTATGTAAGAATGCTCTTTTGATAAAACTTTACCTTATCTGGCCATTATAGATGCTTGTGCAGCAGCAAGCCTTGCTATAGGTATCCTATAGGTTGAACAGCTTACATAATCTAGGCCAAGGTCAGAGCAGAGTCTTATGGAATATGGGTCTCCTCCGTGTTCTCCGCATATTCCGATCTCAATCTTTGGGTTCGTGGCTTTACCCTCCTCCACCGCTATCTGCATCAGCTTTGCAACGCCATCTTTGTCAAGGCTCTGGAATGGATTATCTGAAATTATGCCCATTTTCATATAATATGGTAGGAATTTATTTTCTGAATCCTCTCTGCTGAAACTGAACGTTCCCTGTGTTAAATCATTGGTTCCGAAACTGAAGAACTCTGCGATCTCAGCTATTTTGTCAGCAACCAAACAACCTCTAACAACTTCTATCATTGTCCCGAATTTTATCGGAAGTTTGGTGTTGTACTGCTTCTCTACGGTTGCTTTTGTCTTCTGCACAATATCTTTGACGAATTTTAGCTCCTTTTCTGATGCCACTTGGGGAACCATGATCTGAGCCTTCGGATTCATACCTTCTTTTATCAGTTCAACTGTAGCTTCACAGAGTGCTGCTACTTGCATTTCATATATTTCTGGGTAAGTGATCCCTAGTCTTACCCCTCTGTGACCGAGCATGGGATTAATTTCTGTCAGTCTTTTGACCTTTTCAAACATCATCTCCTTTGCTTTGATTTCTTCCTTATACGCCTCAGTTCTTTTCAATGATTGAAGATCTGAAACTACGGCTTCTATTGTTGGAAGGAATTCATGTAACGGAGGATCTAGAAGTCTTATTGTAACGGTCAAACCGTCCATTACTTGCAGAATTCCCTTGAAATCTTGCTTCTGTAATGGTTTGAGTTTGGTTAGGTACTCTTTACGACTCTTCTCGTCCTCTGACATTACCATCTGAACCATTACGGGGAGCCTGTCCGATGCGTTGAACATGCGTTCAGTCCTGCACAACCCTATACCCTCAGCGCCAAGCGACCTTGCAGCGGCTGCGGAATCTGGGTCGTCTACATTTGCTCTTACTCCTAGTTTCCTGAAACTGTCAGCCCAAAAGAGAAGTTCTGTCAGCTCCCCACTCATTTCAGGATCTACTGTAGGCACGATTCCACTGTATACGTTTCCGTTGGTTCCATCAATTGTGATTAAGTCGCCTTCTCTAATTGTTGTATCCCCAACTACTATCTTCTTTCTAGCGTAATCTATATGCAACAAAGACGCTCCGCAGACACATGGTTTGCCCATACCCCTTGCTACGACAGCCGCATGGCTTGTCTTGCCACCTCTGCTGGTAAGTATTCCTTGAGAAGCAAAGAATCCATGGATGTCGTCGGGTTTTGTCTCTTCTCTTACAAGAATTACCTTGTTACCAGTAGTACCTTCCATCTCAGCACGGTTAGCATCCAGAATCACTTTACCTGTAGCGACTCCGGGTGATGCCGGGATCCCCGTTGCAAACGGTTTTGCTGTCGCTTTCGAATCAACCCTCTTGTGTAACAACTGCTCGAGTTGCTCTGGAGAAACTCTGAGTATTGCCACCTCTTTTGTGATCAAACCTTCACGAACCATGTTAACGGATGTCTTCACTTGTGCTGCAGAATTCATCTTGGCGTTTCTTGTCTGTAACATGAAGAGCTTATTGCGTTCTACAGTAAATTCAATATCCTGTGGCTCTTTGAAATGTTTCTCTAGTCTCTCAGCAATATCTACCAACTGCTTGTACACGGTCGGGTTTTGTTTTTGCAATTCATCAATAGGCATGGGAGTACGTATACCTGCAACGACATCTTCGCCCTGAGCGTTAGGTAGGTAATCGCCGTACAGTTTCTTCTCGCCTGTGCCAGGATCGCGTGTAAATACTACTCCTGTACCGCTGTCGACGCCCATGTTGCCGAAGACCATTGCAACTATGTTTACTGCTGTGCCATTTGCGATATCTGCAGTAATCTTGAACTCTCTCCTGTAGTCTTTTGCTCTTTTACCGTTCCAGCTGTTGAAGACCGCTATGATAGCGTTCTCCAATTGTAGCCATGGGTCATCGGGGAAGGGTTTACCAGTTGAGGTTTTTACAATATTCTTAAATTCGACTACAAGTTCTTTGAGATTGCTCGCGCTAATCTCGCTATCGTATGTTATCTTGTTTCTTTTCTTCACATCTTCAAGTACCTTTGCAAACTTCGCTTCGTCAACTCCCAGAACGATCTTACCAAATAGTTGGACAAATCTTCTATAAGCGTCGTAAGCAAATCTCTCGTTCTTTGTCAGGTTTGCAAGGCCTTTTACAGTGATATCGTTCAAGCCTAGATTTAGAATAGTATCCATCATACCAGGCATCGAAACTGCTGAACCTGACCTTACGGAAACAAGAAGAGGGTTAGAGGGGCCGCCAAACTCCTTACTGGTTAGATTTTCAAGTTTCGTAATTGAAGCTTTGACATCATTCATTAAACCGTCAGGTAGTTTGTTGCCCCCTTCGAAGAATAATCTGCAAGCCTCAGTGGTAATTACAAAACCAGCTGGTACTGGCAGGCCTAACTGGGTCATTTCGCAGAGACCTGCGCCTTTGCCTCCCAGCAGCTTCTTGTCCTTTCCGTTGCCTTGATTGAAGAGGTAAATGAGCTTCATTATGGTACTGTGGTGCAAAGTCATGTCCGAAAGACGCCTGTTAATAAGTTTGAAATTGCTTACTTCTGGAATGCCTTGGCTGTCTCTATCATCTCTGGTGAAACTGTCTTTAGTTTTGAAACACCCGATTCTAGCGGTATAGATACTAGTCGAGTCCCTTGCAAGCTCAGCATATAACCCCACTTTCCTTGCTTCACCAATTCTACTGCCTCTAATCCCAGTCTTGTTCCAAAGTACCTGTCGAATGCCGAAGGTGTGCCTCCTCTAGCGAGATGTCCGAGTACGACTGACCTAGTTTCCATACCTACCCTCTTCTCAATTTCATCTGCAAGGAACTGGCCTATGCCACCTAGTCTTACATGTCCGAACGAATCTGTCTTTGCATCCGTAGTAATGTAGGAGCTCTCCTTCATCTCTGCGCCTTCAGCAACCACAACTATGCCGGATCGTTTGCCTTTGCTCTTCCATGATGCTATATACTTGCATACCACATCAAGATCAAATTTCTCTTCAGGAAGTAGGATAAGCTCGGCTCCTGCAGCAAGGCCTGAATGAAGTGCTATCCAACCAGTGTGTCTGCCCATTACTTCGACTATCATAACTCTGTCGTGAGATTCACCAGTAGTCCTTATCCTGTCTATCGCTTCTACAGTAATGTTTACTGCTGTATCGAAACCTATTGTTACATCGGTGTTTGAAAGGTCGTTGTCGATGGTTTTTGGGACTCCAACAACCTTCACTCCCGCCTTATATAGTGCGTTTGCAACCCCAAGCGTGTCTTCTCCGCCTATTGCAATAAGGCCTTCTGCTACCTTCTTCAAGTTCTCAGAAACCTTCTTAACGCCGTCGGGCATCTTAACTGGGTTTGTCCTGCTGGAGCCGAGCATTGTGCCCCCTTTGCCTACAATATCCCAAACATCTTCGTATTTTAGAGGGAGGCTGTCAAGGTTTACCAGACCTGCCCATCCTCTTCTAATTCCTATAATCTCATGGCCGTTCTCTTCAGCATTCTTCACTACTGCTCTTATGACTGCGTTCAGACCAGGGGCGTCGCCCCCTCCGGTGAGCACTGCTATCTTCATCTTATCACGTGTGTAATGTCTTACTTGGCAGGTACTTGCAGTAGTCTCTTGCCTCGGAAGACCACATCTTTCAGCTGCTCAGCAAGTTTCAGAGGCTCTGGATGTTGCCATACGTTTCTGCCTACAGCAAGTCCAGTTGCGCCTGCTTCCATAACCCCGCTGACCTGTCTGAGAAAGTCTTCATCCATCGGTGTCTTTGGTCCTCCGGACATGAATACATGAGCCTTACCTGCAGACCTCACTGCCCAGTTGAAAGTCTTTGGGTCTCCTGTATACTTGATCTTTACTGCATCTGCACCAATTTCCAAGCCTATTCGTGCTGCGTATGAAATTATTTCAGGCACAATGTCGTTCTTTATTGCTACTCCTCTGGGGTATATCCAAGCTATTGCAGGGATGTCGTGTTTGTGGGCATCCCGTACGATGGCTCCAAACTCTGCAAGCATTATGGACTCATGCTCGCTTCCTGCGTATATCGTGTATCCTACGCCGCTGGCTCCTATGCTTATCGCCTCCTCAACCGTGCAGACTTGCCTTGAAACTGGTTCTCCTTTAGGAAGATTGCTCTTTCCATTAATTTTTATAATAAGCGGAATTTTACCGCCGGGATAATATTTCTCCGCGACGCCCTTCTGGAATACTAGGCCGCTGAAGTTACCCTTCAGTCCTATATCGACGATGTATTGGGGGTCAACATTCTTTTCGTTAAAGTCTGCGCTTGGACCATGCTCTAATCCTTGATCATATGCAAGAAGAATACTCTTCCCGTTTGGACCGAGGAACTTCTTCATTCTATCAGATGCCATACAATATCACTTTTGATGGGCTGTTTACCGTTTAACATTTTAAATCTTTTTGTATATATAATAACAGTTCTGCTAGTATGTGTGTAATTGGTTAATTTCTGTGTATAACTACTAGGCCCCCTTACATATATAAACTCAAAAGATGATCTTTTTGTTCGGCTTTAGAATATGTAGATAATACAGATTTATTTTGATATGTGCAGCGTAAAGAGAACCTTATGCATTTCGACTATACAGAGCACGCTGAAGAGAACGTAAAGGAAAGAAAACTGAGTAAAAAACCATAGAAGAAGTTCTGAAGAGCCCTGAAAGTGTTGCAGAAGGCAGGTTCGATAGGAAAATAGCCCAGAAGACCTATGGAAAGAAGATGTTATATTCCTAAGGAAGGAGTCTAAACAAGTTTAGCGTTCTTGTCGGTCAGAACTTCTACACCAGGAAGTTCTTCTCCTCCGACATATTCCAGCGAAGCTCCTCCTCCTGTAGAGATATGGCTGACCTCCCTTTCAGAAATCCCTGCGACCCTTAGCGCTGCTATCGTGTCTCCTCCTCCAACAACCGTAGTTGCACCTCTATGATAGGCCAAGGCAAGGCTCTTTGCGATATCAATCGTGCCGTGCGAGAACTGTTCCCTCTCAAACAGTCCCATGGGGCCGTTCCAGAATATTGTTTTGTTGTCAGCAATCTCCTTTGAATAGTTCTTTATAGTATCCCTTCCTATGTCAAACCCTTTTAATCTATTTGGAATTTCACCGGAAACTAGCTTTATCCCCGCTATGTCCGTATCACTTGTTGAAACTATATGATCAATTGGCAGGATTATTTTATGCCCTTCATTTGCAAGGACATCCGTAGTCCAAGACATGGCCTCCTGCTCCACCATCGAATTGCCTATAGAAACTCCCTTTGACGCCAGAAATGTGTAGGCTACAGCCCCTCCAACAAGAACCTTGTCTGCTCTGTTGATAAGGTGTCTGAGCGATGCAAGTTTGTCCTTGATCTTGGCTCCACCAACTATGATTGTAAAAGGCCTATCTGGTTCATCCCTGATCTTTGTAAGATATCTTAATTCTTGGTCTACGAGGAAGCCTGAAAGTTTGTACTTGAAATGCAGTGCCATACCATATGTCGATGCATGTTTTCTATGGGATGTCCCAAAGGCATCATTAACATAAACATCTGCCAAAGAAGCCAGAGAATAAGAGAACTTTTCATCGCATCCTTCTTCACCTTCATAAAATCTTAGGTTTTCTAATAGCAGAACATCTCCGTTGTTCATCCTCTTAATCCCATTGATTACCTTATCTCCGATACAATCGTCGACAAAATGGACTGGAGCCCTGACAACTTCGGATAATCTATCAGCAACAGGTTTGAGGGAGTATTTCTTGTCTGGCTTCCCCTTTGGTCTGCCAAGGTGAGAAGCGAGTATAACTTTGGCTTTTCTTTCAGAAAGAAATTCTATAGTGCTCAGAGCCCTCCTGATTCTATAGTCCTCTCCAACAGCCCCATTCTCTATTGGAACATTGAAATCTACCCTAACGAATATTCGTTTTCCTAAATAGTAACTGTCAGGAAGGTCTAAAACCGTCATTTTGGTCGTTTGAATCATCGCTACCCTACAACTTTATGAGCGGAGGGCTTTATTACAAACTCTTTTATGCTTTTTTTATTTGTTAATGATGTCACAGTGTTTAATATGGTCTTTGGGCGGATTCTTGATTTTCTTAGTAAAAGCGAAAGGGAAGTTCTGCGATCCCTGAACAAGCATGTGGATATGGCTCTGGAATCTTCTAAGCATCTTGAATTGATGCTAAGGAGATTGAAGGAGCATGATGAAGCCGGAGCTTTGAAAGAGTATAACTTAATCGATGAATTGGAGACGGACGCAGACATATTCCATACAGCGACAGTTGCAAGAATCTCTGCAGGAGATTAAGAGTGTGTTGAAACTCATGAATTGTTAGCTTTGGTAAAGTTTGATCGAACCAACGAGGGGTAAAGTTGTGAACTTCTTTGAAAATAAACTTGGCAAGAACAACTGTAGGTTCTATACACCTCGCGAACAGGGAAAAATTGAGTATGGTGGGTTATAGCGAAATTAATCCTGTAAAAACACCTGCAGGGTTTTTGCTTACTGCCGTTAATAGTACTTAAAACTGATCGTTGTCCACTAAATTTCTATGTCAAGCTCTTGTACTATACCTTGTTTTAGAAGAACCTTGACATTTTCAATTGGCAAGAATGTAATATCCTCTGCTCTGAATGGCCCGTAACGAGCAAGATCAGCGCCCATGGTTGGTGGAGAGGACTTTAGAAATCTTACAGCTGAGTATTTATGACTAGTTTTTTCGCTTATAGCTTCCAAAAATGCGCATCCTCCATTGCTTACAGCTTTGCCAACTTTCGACAATCGTTTTGTAGCAGTAACGAGAGGTTCAATGATGTACTTCTCTTCTGTAGGGATGTTAAGTGCATCAAAATCTGCCAGTCCATCTATGATTTTATTTACTCTTAATTCAAGAATTCGTTGAATTATGTCAGCTAACATCTCTCTTTCTTGGTTGACAACTTTTGAGTAGATGCTCTTTCCATTGTTGTCAAATCCGTTACGGGTATTTTTAATATAATTAGCGATATCTTTATACAATGTCAGAGGGATTTTAGTTAACTGCTCGCTCCTTCTTTCCTCTTCGAAAATCTCGAATATCTTTACCAAAATTGATTGACCGAAGCCAGACATAACCCGATAAGTACTTCCAAAGTTAGAATATAACGTTAATGTATCCGTTCATGAAGTACTAATAATTTTGAGCTATGGTGAAACTTCTGCTAAGTCTTTGCTCATTAAGTATGTTGCGGCATATAAAGGAAGTTTAATATTTTGCTTTATGTATGGGCCGAAGGTACTCCCTTTGAGTGAGAATCTCGAGCAGAATTTTACATACACCTCAATTTCTTCATCTCCAATCTCTACAGCGTCAACAAGAGGGTTGAATGAGAGTATATCATCACATCTTCTTTTAGACAGACCGGAGTTTCCATGTAGAGATCCAGGAAGTCTGAATATCCTATGTATGTCTGTAGTTACGCTGGGGTCAACTCTTGATCCATGCTGCTTGACTGCTGATGTAATAAGACTCTGGAAGTCCTCTGGTTTTGTTTTGATGAATAGCGATGCTGCTTTTATTCTGATATCAGAATGTTTCTCATCACCATAACTCCTGATAAATTCTGCAAATCTCCCTCTCCAGCTCGGTTCACCAATAGATGGTATTCTTGATAGCATGTCGGTGTAACTCATATTATATGAGAACCCTAAAGTTTCAGGTCGCAAACCCTTCCCAGAAACATAGTCTGCCATTTCGTTTCTTGCCCTTTGATCCATATCATACCAAGATTTGGAGGTTACATTCATATGATAACCTTTATTTCCCGAAAAATAAATCGTGGTTTCCTTTTCAGATATGCCTAAATCCAGCATTAGAATTTCCTGAAGCTTGATGATTTCGTTCTTTGTTGCTTCAAGACATTTGTCACATGCCCAGTTTAAGAGTAGTATTTTTGTATTGGAACATGAAGGGCATTTTTGCGGTCTTATGCCGATTTGCGCGTTTCCACAGGTCTTACATTGCCACCAGTCATGCTCGATTTTGCAGGGCATATTGAGATCGTCTGCATCTATGTCAAATACTAAATCACCGCCTTTCCACCCTTTTTCAGCCATAGGCAGACTTGGATCGTCGTAGTATGATGATGATGTGTAAACTCCGTATGGAGCTTCCTTTACAAGCGTTGCTTTTAGTTCTCCTGCTGTTTTTATTGCTAAATGGCGGATCATGCCCCCTCCAAAAAGCATGTACCCAAACTCTCTTTCCTCTATCCTTTCTGGAACCTCAACTTTATTGTTATGTTTAAAATAATAGTTCTTGAAAATATTCTTAAGAAGTGTTAGTGTCTTTTCTTGCAACTTTTTTCTTCACCTTCTTTTCTTGAGGTTTTTGACTTGCGAACTGCAATGGGTTCATGATCGTGCCACAAGATTGTGTCCTAAAACAGAAGTTATGCGTTGCCAATGTTCTGCAGCTTGGCACTTTGTATCTTGTTCTTCCTCCCCTTAAACCTGCTATATGTTCTACCTGATAACGTGTAATCTTTTCGTTAAAGTCTGGAACTTTCGGATATAATTGAACAATGTCATTGACATTCTTACCAACGCTTAGTAAGAATGTTGTCATGAGAAACCTTCCGTAATGTGGAATGTTCTGGCCTGTTTGTAGGAGGTCTAGTGCTTTAACTAGGCATGGAGGGTATTTGTCAGGAGTGATAGTAATCTTCTCGGTGGTATTAGTAGGTGTTGGCGAACTCCTTACTAGTTCTTCTACGATTGATTGAAACTCGTGCGGTATCTTGAAAGATGATAACATATGTAATTTATTATGAATTAGGTTCTTGATTTCTTCTCTTATTAGTCTGATAAGCTCTGACTTCCTTATATAGATGTTTCCATTCTCAACAACCCTGTTAACTAGCTTCCATTCTGGTGTGTGAAAGTATGTTGCTCTTTTAAGATATTCTATGACGGGAATTCTGAACTCAAATGAATTTCCAGACAGAACTTCAGGGCTTGTACCTGTAACTCTTTGAAATATTAGAGTAATAATTGGAATTTTTTCGCTCTCCAGAAATGATTCTACCCTAACAGCTTCAGCAAAAGCGTATCTCGACATTAAAAGTTCGAGGCCTGTAGCCTTGACAAATGCTAATGCTAGTGGGAAGGAAAGTATCTCTATTTCTATGTTAGTTATTTCTTTAGAGATTTTAGCCTTCTTTATTGCTTCTAGGATTCTTTCCTTAGCTCTCTGGACGATTTTTGCATTTTCAGATTTTGTTAGTTCTGATATGTCGAATTCTAACCTCCCAATATAGTCCCCGGCTTCCTGCATGAATGGGTACTTGGCAAGGGTTTCTGAGTCCAGTTCAACTGTTGTCAATAGTAATCAGTAATTTTGTCTTAGGAGACATATATGCGTATGTTAAACTACAATTCAGTTGTGTAGGAGTTTATGATGTTTAAGGATAAATCTTTCCTCTTTAGAGTGGTTTAGGAGCTGAGTATGGTGGAGAGTGCTCCGAAAAGAGTAATTTTTCATGTTGACACTGATTATTTTTATGCTCAAGTTGAAGAGCGAGAAAATCCATTATTAAAGGGTAAGCCAGTAGTTGTTTGTGTTTATTCTGGCAGGACTGATGATAGTGGTGCGGTAAGTACTGCAAACTATGTTGCTAGGAAGATTGGTGTAAAGTCTGGTATGTCTATTGCTCTAGCCAAAAAAATTCTGAAGGATAACAAAAATGCCTATTTTGTTGGTATGAGAAAAGAGTACTACGAAACCGTTTCGGATTCGATTATGGATATTTTGAGAAATTTTGCGGATAAATTTCAGCAAGTAAGCATTGACGAAGCGTTTCTTGATGTAACTCGGATGATTAAGGGTGATTTTGAAAAAGCTGTTGATCTGGCTAACAAGATAAAGCGAGATGTTCGCTCTAGAGAGAAACTCACTTGCTCTATTGGTGTCGGCCCAAACAAATTAATTGCGAAGATGGCCTCAGATGTTCAGAAGCCATATGGTCTTACTGTTGTTACTCCAGAAAATGTGCAGAGTTTCTTGAATCCCTTACCTGTTGGAAAGCTCTTCCTTGTTGGCCCGAAGACTGAAGAGAAGCTAAATGAGATTGCTGTTACGACTATAGGGGAACTGACTGAAGTGAAATTTGAAAGGCTTGTAGGTGATTTCGGAGAGAAGTTTGGAGAGTATCTTTACAGAGCTTCAAGAGGAATTGATAATGTTCCGGTGTTAGAAAAGGAAATAACCCAGATTTCCAGAATTACGACTCTGAAAAGGAATACTAGGAATATAAAGGAAATATTGCCGGTATTACATTCGTTAGCTGTCGATGTTCATAGGAAGGTTCTTGATGAGAAGAAAGACTTCAAATCTGTAAGTACAATAGCGATAATGGAAGACCTTTCAATTCGTACGAAGACAAAGGGTTTCGAAACTGTCATGAGTTCTCTTGAGGTAATTAAGAATGTGTCAACAGAGTTATTTGAGTCTTTTCTCAATGGGAGCCAAAATATCAGTGTTAGAAGAGTTGGGGTAAAAGTTTCGGGGCTTGAAGCAAAGACCGGACAGACTTCTCTTATTGACTTTGCAAAGAGGTAGGTAAAGATTGAACTAGCGATTATACCGGATAAACTCAAGGGTTTTTGACTATAATTTAGTTCTGGATGTTTCAAATTCTCTTAAAAGCGAAGAGATTCTTCAAAATTATGGAGGAGGGTTGTAAGTTTTTATTACAACGTTTGAATTGCTATAGTGATATCAATCTATCATACTCCCGTAGCAACATCTATAAGCATGCTCTTTAAATAATGATACTACAGGATGTATATGAGCTACGGATACGGACGGAGCAGAGGCTTCGGACGTGGCGACAACTCTGGTTTCAGGTCGTTCAAACCAAAACCAGTGGAAGCAGGAAAGGAATACCAAGTCGACATCACTGAACTCTCCAAGAGGGGAGACGGTGTAGCCAAGATCGAAGGTTTCGTAATCTTCGTATCTGGTGCGAAGGTAGGACAGAAGGCAAACGTGAAAGTCACTAATGTCTCGAACAGGTTCGCCACTGCTGAACTAGTCTCTGTTGCGACAGAAGCTCCTGCACCAGCGGAATCTGCACCGGCAGGAAGTACTGAGACAACTCAGGTATAAGGCAGAAAATGGATAGGCGGTGCGGATAAGACGGCCGCCGAATCTTCTTTTTTAGTTATTCAGAAACTTCCTAATTTTTGCTATTAACTCTTCAGGATTCTCATCCTGAAGAAAATGTGTTGCGTTACTAACCTCGTCAAGTTTAAAATTCTTATTGAATTTCAGGGTCTTAAGAGCTGCGTCCTTTGAGAATATGGTGCTTTGATCTCCTCTGATGAATAGTGTTGGACATTGAATTGCCTTAAGATATGAAGGCAGATTGATGTATAAATGCTTGAGGGTTTCAGTAACTGCGTTTTTATCATACTTCCATCGTAAATTCTTATCAGTCTTGAAAAACGCATTCTTTATCCTGTTCCATGTCGCGTCATCACGATAAAATTTTGATCTCTTTTTAAAATGTTGAAATACTTCATCCTCTGATGCAAATTCCACTGGATTGTTCAGTACCAGAAATTTTATTGTTTCATAAACACTTTTTGGAATTCCGTAACCAAAGTCCTGAACTACTAATTTAGAGACTCTCTCTGGATGTTTAGCTGTAAATACGATCGCGTTTCTGCCCCCCATCGAGTGACCAATTATGATCAGCTTCTTAATTGAAAGTGTATTAACAAAATTGAGAATGTCTTCGATATAATCGTTAACAGTGTAGCCATCCTGAGGTTTGCTACTATCACCGTGTCCTCTTTGGTCTATAGCAATGAATGTGTATCTATCTGCGAGGTTTTCAGCAACAAAATCCCAAGCGTGGGCAAGTGAACTTACGCCGTGCAGGGCAAGTATAGTCTCTGGATTATTACCCCATTGTATGTAGTGTAGTGCAATTTGTCCAGCCTTTACTGATTCTTCTTTTACTTTCAAGTCTCTAATTAGGTAGTGGCCTTTCTCCTAAGACTATATTTATGTCGATCTTCCTGCCTTCTCTAAGTAGTGTTATTTTAATTAGGTCTCCTGGCTTCTTGAATTCTTCAGAATATGATATAACATCATCGATCTTCCTTACTATATTCCCATCAACTGCAACTATTACATCCCCTCCTATTGGTAGTCCGTTGTTCAATATACTACCCTTAATCCCAGCTTTTTGTGCAGGACTTCCAGCCATAGTTTCGACTATAATGACACCCTTTGTTGTATTCAGTTTGTTTGCTTGCGCTATTGTTAATGTAATATCCATGCCTACAATCCCTATGAACGGATGTTTGTACGTGCCTGTGGTTAACAGAGCAGGAATAATTCTCTTAACAGTGCTTGAAGGAATTACAAGCCCTACACCTCCTGATACTCCACTAGTTGTTATACCTGCGGATGTAACACCTACAAGTTCGCCATTCAGGTTCAGTAATACCCCTCCTGAATTACCAGGATTGATTGGAGCGTCTACTTGAATTACATTTGGAATTGAATATTGTGTTCCCGGTGCTTGAAGTAGTCTCCCCATCTGGCTTACTATGCCTTGTGTGATTGAACCCGTGAGTCCGAATGGAGTGCCTACTGCTACTACACGCTCTCCAACCTTGAGCTTTGTCGAATCTCCTATAGTTAGAGGTTTTAACCTAATTCCTTCAGGTAAAGTGATTGATATTACTGCAAGGTCGGAATACTGATCCTTCCCAACAACCTTCCCGTTTAGTGATTCCCCGTCATGTAAAATGATTTCAACATCGGTTATTGATTGCACAACGTGATAGTTGGTGACAATGTGGGTGCTGTTATATACAAAACCAGAACCACCACCATTACCTACTACTACTTGAACGACTGATTCCTTAACACTCTGATAAAGGATTGAAAAATCTAGCCCGTCGGATAATCTTCTATCTGGAAGAGATTGTGCAGGTAATGATAGATTGGGGGCTATATTTTGAATATCGACTATTTTCTTTTGTATGTTTTCGATGATTGTTTGCAGACTCTTTGTTTCTATACTCAGCGATTTGACTTCGTTTGAGAGGTTTTGTATTTGGTTATTCAGATTAAGTGTGAAACCAGCTAGGAAACCAGAAATTGCTATTAATGTTATGATAGTTACTGTGTACACGATTGGTTTCTTTTTCGAGATCTCTGTTTCCATTTGGATTAGTTTTGAATTACAAACTTATAATGGTTGTTTTGGATTCAGTAACCGTATTTATGATACCGTGTTATCGCGTAAAGTAATGCATCCTGTCCTGTAAGTTGACCCACGAGGCTTTTAGCTATGTCTGTCGCTGTGAGTATTCCTACAAGTTTTCCATTCTCCACCACTGGTAATCTGCGTACTTCATTTATTGACATGATTTTAGCCGCTTCTCTAATATCATTATTTGGAGAGGTTGTGAAAAGTGGTTCTGACATGATTTCTGAAATTTTTGTAGTGTTTGGATCCTTTTTCATTGCAACTACTTTTCTCACAATATCTCGCTCTGTTATAATTCCTAGGGGTAAATTCTTGCCTGCTATTATAAGTGCGCCTACTCCTTTCTGAGCCATTTTGTTAGCGGCTAAGAGTACGGTTTTGCTTGGCGTTCCTATAACTGTTTGTTTGGTCATTATGTCCTTCACTTTCATTTTAATCAGCGAATCCTAATGTAGTCGTAAGCGTTTCTTCTTGTGTCAAAAGCATAATGTATCTTCTGGAATTTCTTTCTTATTGTGATAACGTCTTTTTTGACTTTCAATGGATTTTCTTTTTTAATGATTACTCTTGCAACCAGTTCTGCGATCTCCTCCATTTCAGACTGTTTCATCCCAAATCTTGTAACTTCCTGAGTTCCAAATCTCAAACCGCTAGGATGCATGTAATGCCTTCCTGCTCCAATATCACCGGGTAGAAGTTGTCTATTTGCGATTATGTTGGCCTTCTCAAGCTCCTTCTCTAAAGTTCCTCCGTCACCATATTTGCTTATATCAAGTGCGATTTGGTGTGATTTTGTAAATCCTTTTTTCTCGCCTAGAATTGTAATTCCTTTATCACTTAGAGTTTGTGCTAGCCTTTTTGCATTCTTTACTACTTGTGTAGCGTATTCCTTTCCAAACTCTATCATTTCAGCAAAAACAACTGCCTTTGCAGCTACGCTATGTAAATGATGGTTGCTTGTATTGCCTGGAAAAACCGCCTTTTTAATCGACTCTGCATATTTTTCGAATGAAAGGATTGTACCTCCTTGTGGACCAGGGAGAGTTTTATGCGTGCTTAGTGTTACGGCTTCTGCTCCCTCTCGCAATGGGTCTTGAAAATGGTTTCCGGCTATAAGACCAGAAACGTGTGCAGAATCGTAGCAGACAAAGATGCCGTAGCTTTTGAGAAAATCTGCAAGCTCCTTGATAGGGTGAGGAAACAAGAATAAACTCCCTCCGAACATAGCCATTTTTGGAGGGTCTTTTTCGTCTTCTACCATCTTCTTGACCTTCTCTTTTGTTTTATCCACATCTATATTCATCTCATCTTTGTCATATGCAAAATATTCAGTTCTCAATCCGTGAACTAAACCAGCTGTGCCCGAGAATTCCTTCCTTCCAGACGATATATGTCCTCCTGAAGGTATTGCTAATGCTAGCAACCTATCACTGGGGTTTGTAAATGCAGAGTAAACGGCTAGGTTTGCGCATACCCCTGATACAGGTCGCACGTCTACAAATTCTGCCTTGAAGAGCTTCTTTGCAAGGTCTATACATGTAAGTTCTATTGGATCTATTGCAAGGTTGCATCCAGCATAAACTCTTTCTCCGGGCCAGCCTTCAGCATATCTGTTTGCAAGATCAGAAACAAAAGCTTCCCTTACTGCGGAGCTGGTTATGTTTTCACTTGCTATAAGTGGAATGGAATTAGCAAACCATTTGTGATGTTTCCTCAGAAGGCTAAATACCTTGTTATACTGCCCTTTGTGAGTTTTTTTATAATTGGTCATGAGGATGCTCTGTACGGTTACATAGTTATAATATTAAACATTCTAATCTATATTCGCTTATTATGTGTATTTCGCTTTGATAGAATTTTGACTAATTCTCTACTAAATGCTGGTAAGTCTGATGGATGTCGTGAAGTAACAAGATTGTTATCAACAACTACTTCCTTGTCGACATAGTTGGCTCCTGCATTGATTACATCATCTTTTATTGCTTTGAAGCATGTTACAGTTCTTCCTTTTAAAACTCCTGCTGAAACCAACAGTGAACCAGCGTGGCATATAGCAGCGATAATTTTATTCTTCATATTCGCATTTCTTATAAATTCAATCATCTTTGGATATCTTCTCATATAATCTGGTGCCCATCCACCGGGAATTATTATTGCATCGAATTGGTTTATATTGATATTATCTACTTTAGCGTCGGTTTTGGCATCATAATTATGTTTGCTTTTATATACTTCAGCACTGCCTGTACCTATGACTTTTACATCTGCGCCCTCTTCTTTTAGTCTGTAATAGGGATACCAAAGTTCAAGATCCTCGTATTGGTTTTCTGCAAGTATCGCTACATTTATTCCTTTAAGTTTCATATGTTGTTTCTCATCGTCGTAATGTAAATGTTTATTGTTTAATAACTAGTTTAATAAACCTTGAAAAGAACTTTTCTGAGATTTTACTCGTTGTTTTTATGTTAGCTGGAGTTTTTTTGATTATTTCACTGGCGTTGATTGTGTCTTTTAATTGATCTAGTTCGTTTTTGTATTCGTTTATCCAGTTTTTAATTATTGACTTTGTAACTTCTAAGTGAAATTGAAGAGCGTAGACATTGTTTCTGAATCTGAATGCTTGGTTAGGATAAAGGTTGGAAGATGCCAGTCTGATACAGTTTGAAGGGAGATCAAATGTATCGCCGTGCCATTGAAATACTATCGTTTCGTTCCCGAAATCATAAAAAATTTTATCATTGGAAATATTTGAGAATCTGACTTTGTACCAACCTATTTCTTTCTGTTTACCTTTATAGACTGTTGCTCCAAGAATTTTAGCAAGAAGCTGTGAGCCTAGACATATGCCAAGAATTGGGATTTTTCTTGATAGCGCATCTTTGATTAGTCTTTCTTCTCTTTGAAGAAAATTGTAATTGCCGTAAACGCTTATCGGGCCGCCAAGAAGAATTAAACTAGAATATCCTCTAATACTATCTGGAAAATTTTCTGCTTGATCGGCCATAACGTAGTTGTATTCTATGTTGTTTTTCAACAACTGTTGCTCTAGTAGGCCTAAATTCTCGCATTCTATATGTTGCACTACAAGGATTTTTAGCAATGTTCTATATGTGAATGTTCGGATATATATCATCTGTGCGACATGGATATTATTGTGGTATTATTGGATCTATTGAATTGGAAGAAATGAAGATAGCGATTCTTGTTAGTGGTAATGGAACGGGTTTACAAGCTATTATTGACCATATTAGGTTGGGTGTGTTACTAAATACTAGAATAGTTAAGATTGTTTCGAATAGTCCAACTGCGAGAGCTCTAATAAGAGGATTTGATGCTGGTATAGAATCTGTATTTGTTGAAGGTGTTGCTGGAAAGAAATACAGCTCTTCAGCTGAAAGAGAAAGAGAACGTTTGTTATTTGATGATCGAGTTTCGAGTATGTTGTTGAGAAATGGTGTTGAGTTAGTAATTTGTGCAGGGTTCAATCAGGTTTTGAGTGATTTATTTGTGAACAGATACATGAACAAAATAATGAATGTTCATCCAGCGTATAATATAGAAAAATTTGGAGGAGTAGGTATGGTAGGTTTAAGGGTACACCAAGCTGTAATAAATACCAGAGAAAGAATTTCTGGTTGTACGATTCATTATGTAAATTCAACTATTGATAGAGGTCCTGTAATAATGAGGGCTAAGGTTCCTGTGTTTGTTAATGATACTCCTGAAAGACTAGGCGATAGAGTTAGTGTAATTGAGCATAGAACCTATCCTAAGGCTATACAATTACACATAGATAAAAGAATTAGTGTTTATGGAAATAATGTAATTCTGGATTTAGGTGAGGAATGGGAAGATGATTGGAATCGAAGACAGGAGCAGTATATTATGTATCAAACTCAGATGTGGAAAAGAGCGGGGAAAAATATAGATGGACTTTTCAAACATATTAATTCCTGATATTAGTTTGTGATAAGTTTGAAACGTGGTTTCCTTGTTATATCTATTGTATTTATTATCAGTTTAGTGATTTTCTTTTTAATCCCTATTCAGGAATCAAATACATATGTAGAAGTTAACGGTGTTAGAATAAACATTGAGATAGCTGATAATTTTGAAACAAGAGCTAAAGGTTTGATGTTTAGACGCGAGTTGCAGGAAAATACAGGAATGTTGTTTGTTTTTGAAAATGAGGGGAATTACCCTTTTTGGATGATGAATATGAGATTTAATCTTGATATAATATGGATAAATTCTAATGGTAAAATTGTTTTTATTACAGAAAACATGGTTCCATGTGGATTTGACTGTAAGGTAATCGATCCTAAAACTAATGCTAAATATGTGCTCGAAGTTAATGCAGGTTTTGTTCGTAAATATGGAATCAAACAGAATTCCGACGTTCGTATTATTCTACCTAAATCATGAATTACAATTAAGAAGGTTTAATTGCTTCAGTAATCAGACTATAGATTATGAGTTTGTCTACAAAAAAATTTAGAACCACTACTGAAGAGGTTGAATATGTCCTATCTAAATATCCCGAAGCTAGAAATAATGATTTTGTCTTACAATGGTTCTGGTTGAAGGAAGTTGTTGGTCTTAATATGCCTGATATTCCTTGGCAGAAATTTCAGCAATTAGCAGGTAAACTTGGAACTATTAGACGAACTAGACAGAAAATTCAAGGCATAAACAAATATTTACCAAGTGATAAGAGGGTTTTAGAAAGAAGAAAACGTTGGAGAATGATAAGGATGCGCAGTAATCAGTTTTCTGGAGTTTCAGTTGTCAGAGAATAAAATTTTGGTTTTTTTCTGAAATAATTATGTTATAATATATTTAACTACTATTGCCCTACCTAACTGTGTTATTATGTGATATCACTGAATAATCATTTATTAGATCTTTAAATGGAGAACAATAGAAGATGTGATGTCAATTGGTGTATTGAATATGGTAAGGTTTTGTGTCCTAAAATAATTATTCGGAAAAATATACTGGTAATTAGAAAGGGAGATATTTGTGGGATTTTTAGGTGTTATTTAGGGTATCTTAAAAAGAACTTAATTTACAACCTTAGAGTTTTAAAAAATTACTTTAGTTTTATTGGAGTTAGTGAAGTTTTAGAGGATGTATATGAATTTAAAATCATTGTTGTTTCCAATGGTGAACTAAGTTGAAATTACAAAAAGTTCTTACGGAGATCTTTTCTAACGGTTATCAAATACAACCAGATGCTTTTGAATTACTTGAGAGTGTTAGCAAAGAGAACGATGTTGTAGAACTTGTGAAAACTATTATTAATAATAAAAAAACCGAAACTAGAATCATAACAAAAGATGATATTGAGAAATCTCTTGATCGGTCATCTCAGAAAGAAACATTGGAGGTAGAGAAACTTGATTGTAATGTTAGTATTATATCGAAGCAGGTTAATGAAAATCTTGTTGAAGGTATAGATGGTTATCATTTACTATTCAGTAGTAGATTCAATAAACTCATGAATATAGTTAAACAGCGCAAAGATTCTTCACAAATACAGAAGATTTCATCGCTTAATCCTAATATAAACAAATCTGTAAAAATTGCTGGTTTTATAATGGACAGGCGGATTAAGAGAGGTAAATCTGAAATTGTTATTGATGATGATACAGGTAAAATAATTGCTTCCGCTATCGATGGTAGTGTAGAAAGGAAGTTTTCGGAATTACTGTTTGATCAATTAGTTGTAGCTGAAATTATGGTTGGTAAACAAACTCAGTTTTTTATTAAGAATATTTATTCACCTGATGTAGCCGATAGAGTTGCAAGCACGTCCAAGAAAAACTCTTATGTAATATTTACTTCTGATTTACATTTAGGTTCGGAAAAATTTTTGGCTGACCCTTTCGAAAGGTTTCTTGATTGGGTATCAGGCAAAACTGGAGATTCAGATATAGTAAAAAGAATTATCTGTGTGATTTTTGCTGGTGATTTGTTAGATAGTTCTGTTCAATATGTTGCATCTGAACAATATAGAGTTCTGTCAAGATATTTGCGAGTTCTACCTGACCATATAAAAATAATTCTGCTACCAGGGGAGCATGATGTAACTAGACGTGCTTTACCACAACATGCTATACCTAAACGTTTTACGAGTGAGCTATATAATATGAAAAATGTGATTATGTTAAGTAACCCTAGTCAGTTTATTATTAATGGAGTGAATATAATTTCATATCATGGTAATGGTTTGGATGATGTGATATCTAATGTATCGAATTTGACGGTTTCAAAACCCGCTCAAGCTATGAAAGTTCTATTACGGTCACGTCATCTTGCACCATATTATGGTGGTACTACCTTAGTTGCACCAGAAGTTGAGGATAGTTTAGTTATAGAGCAAGTTCCTGATGTATTTCATGCAGGACATTTACATGTGCTCGATTTTGATACTTATAGAGGTTCAGTTATTCTTAATTCAGGTACTTGGCAAGCACAAACACCGTTTCAAAAAATAGTTGGTATTGAACCAACGCCAGGTATAATTCCAATCTTAAATTTAGCTAATCTTGATATCGTGACAATGAAATTCACTTAAACTGTTTTTGTTAAGTTATTTAGCATTGAATCTTCATTGATAATAGTGTTAATAATTGTATTTGTAACTAAACTAGTAATCTTTTTCGTTCTTCCATGTCTACCTTTATTTATAATGTTTGTTGAAATTAAACCTAGCAGATCTAATTCGTTTAATAAACCACTGATACGTCTTTGTGTTAAGGGTTCTATACCTATATTTTTACATAAATTTACATATTTGGAATAAACTTCACCTGTAGAATTTATTTCGTTTAACAGTGAAATACTGAGAAGGGTTATTTTTTCATGTAGAGGAAGCAATCTTATAGCTTCAGTAACTCTGTCTTGGTCGACTTTTTTAATTGCTAATCGAACATGGTTTTCATCCACTTGTTTTGCTCCTTCTCTTTCTGCAAGTTCACCAGCTACACGTAATAGATCAACAGCTCTTCTTGCATCTCCATGTTCCGTTCCTGCCAGTGCGGCACATAGATTAATTGATGCCGAGGTTATACTATTTTCGATAAATGCTTCTTTTGCTCTTTCACTAAGTATTTCTCTAAGTTGTTCTACTGTATATGGTGGGAATACTATTTCTTCTTCGCTTAGGCTACTCAGCACCCGTGGATCTAAAAACTCTTTGAATTGTAAATCGTTTGATATACCGATTAATGATAAAAAACCATTGTTGGTTTGTTCACTACTTCTTGTTAGCAGGTATAAAATATCGTCTGACGAATGTTTGGTTAGGTAATCAATTTCATCTATAATGAATATTATCATTAAACTGTCTTCGGAAATTTTGTTAAGTATTCTGTTAAGTACTTCACTAAGAGGTAGTCCTGTGAATGGTATTTTAATGTTGAGTGATTGTGCCAAGTCTGTTAAAACTCTGTATTCGCTTCCAGCTAATCTTGCATTTGAGTATGCTACATTGGTCTTTTTGTTATGGGTTTTTGCTGTGAATTGGAATTTTTGAAGAACGTATTTTGCTGTAGCTGTTTTTCCAGTGCCTGTTTTGCCATATAAGAGTAAATTAGAGCATTTGGAATTATGGAGCACCGGAGATAGTATTGCTGCTATATCGGTTATTTGCTTTTCTCTAAAAGGTAAATTTTGCGGAATGTAGTCAAATCGAAGGATATTTTTGTTTTTGAATATACTTTTACCTGATAAAGCTTTATTGAATATATCTGTTATTGAATCATTAGTGTTTCTAGGAATAGTTTCTACCTCCGAGTAATTATACGGTCATGCACGGGCCGTATTTCCACTGGAGGTTAATTTAGATTCTTGTATATTATATATAATTATATATTTATACCGATCTTGTTTGTTCATGTTTAGAAATATCTAGATAGGTAGAAACAAGTTGACCTTCTAGCTAATTTATTGTTGTAAGCCTTCCTAGCCAAAAGTAGGTAGAACCATAAATTATATTTCCAGTGGAAAACTGGCCTTGGTCAGATTGATAGACTTCTACAGAATCATTTCTATTTTTAACCCCTCTATTTCCACTGGAGTTCTAAATTAACCAATAACAACTGTTAATTGACAATTAAAGACCCCTTTATTTCCACTGAAGAAAAAAAATACGTTATTCCAAATAATTATTTGTGTTATTGTGAATCATAACTAAAAGGAACATTAATTTAACAACTCTGTTCACTAATTCACACCTTCACAACTTATACACACTAAACTACATTCAAAGTTAAGTGCACTAAATGCCTAATCGCAAGATGAAAATCGAGTTTAGTGATGAAGATGGAAGTAAATACACCATATCATTAGAGGGTAAACCATCAAAAAATAAATTAGATAAACTAATATCAATAATTGATGAATTAGATAACGCGAACACTATAACACCGATATTTACTTTAGATACAACATACAACAAAACACTAAAACTCATTGAAGATAAATATCCTCTAGGTAGCTTTACATCAAATGATATTTTAGAAGTTTTTGAGGATGAATATAAAACACCTATTAAACTAAGCACTGTATCAACATATCTTACAAGACTACTGCAAAAAGGTCATTTAAAAAGAGAACGTATTGGCAATACATGGGTTTACAAAATGGTTAGAATACATTTACAGCAGTAACCTCTTACCTAAATCAGTTATCGTATACAGAAATGGTTTTTTATTTTCATCCCTATTTATATATCCACAATCAAACATAATCTTCATAACCCTAGCTACATGCTCTCTAGATCTACCCAAACTTTTCTGGACTTCTATTGATGATTTTGGACCAGTTTGCAGCAATTTTAACATGTCAAACTCAAACTCAGTGATATCATGATGATGTTTACTAACAGGCCTACCAATAACATCACTGGCAACATTATCGATGTTATCCGGTATCACATTCTTTTTACTAACACTATATTTTACCTCCATAACATCAACTCTGTAAAGCAAATCAAGAATCTTCTCATTATACCAATCTATTTTTCTATCTATAGAATCTACAACAGATTTTACTAAATCATTTGCATTACGATATTCATTAATTAATCTCCGTACAATTAGACTATATCTAAGTAAAATATACATAACAATTATAGCAAAGACAATTTCGAAAACCACGACATAATCTATTACCATAACAGCATCTAGAAATATCACGAATATAAATAATATCACAAACTTGTTAATTTATCACACATTAGATCTATTAACACTATAATCTGATTTACATCACTGTTTGCCTTAGTATCTTTCAATCCTTCAAACAACTCAATAATTTTAACAAACCTAATCATAAAATTATTATCCACTATACCTAAATAACTAAGTACCAATAATGAGTAAATTGATTCCTTTAAATTACCTTTTGCTTGTTTCAATGTCCTAATGAAAGACCCCTTTGTAATTTTAGAGTTATCTCGAGCCACCAACATTTGTTGTAATTTACCATTCATTCTTTGTACCGCTACATAACTAACCAGTGTATCTAATTGAGTAATGGTAATACTAGAATTCTGTATCAATGTTAGCAGTAATCGATCATTCTCTATAAGTTTCTTTAGCATGTTTAGCCAGTTATACATATTCGTATAACTTTTTCGTAGCTAACAAACTACTATTTCCTATAGTTTAGGGATATATAATAAATTTAAATTTACCTTTATATCAATAATAAGCAATTTTTACAAAAACTATTTAGCAAGTATTTATCATACCTACATAAAGGGTTCGTATGGGCCGAAGAAAGCGACGTGTGATCAGAACCATAAAGAAAGTATTACCCAAAGTATTCGCATGTCCTAGATGTGGGATGATATCTGTTAGAGTGATTTCAAATGAGAGTAACATAGTTAAAATTGCATGTGGTAGTTGTAATTTGAGTCTTCAATATGATCTTACAGTTAAGAAAGAAACGGTTGATGTATATAATGAGTTCGTTGACCGATTTATGAGAAGTGGTGTATCATTCTGAATATTGGACCAATAGAAAAAAATATAATGTTATCTAGGAAAAAAAAACCATTATGGTTCGCACTAATTGATTCGGAAAACCTCAGCGAAAAAAAAGCAATTTTAATAGCAAAAACAGTCCAAAGGAATTTCGCTGACGCAATACTCGTTGGTGGATCTACAATAACTGATCAAACAGAACTGGACAAAATTATAAAAGCAATAAAGAGATCTGTCAGATTACCTGTAATATTGTTCCCCGGTAATATCACTGGAATATCACAATTTGCTGACGCAATACTATTTACATCACTTCTAAATTCGGACAACCCGTATTTTATAACACAAGCTCAGGTTCTCGGTTCATTATCGGTAAAAAAATACAACCTTGAAGCAATTCCTACGGGATATATCATAATTGGCGATGGTGGAACTACAGGTTTCATAGGAAGAGCCCGAGGACTTCCGCCAGACAAACCTCAAATCGCTGCAATGTACTCGTTAGCCGCTAATTATATGGGTATGAGATTCATATATTTAGAAGCTGGTTCGGGAGCAACATCACACATATCACCTGATATTATCAAAACTACAAAAAAAATTTCCAAGTGTTTCCTGATTGTAGGTGGAGGAATAAAAAATGCTGATACTGCCAAGACAATCATAGAAGCAGGCGCCGACGCAATTGTAATAGGAACTTTACTAGAAAAAGAGCATTACAAACAACTTTCATCAATAATAAAATCAATACATAAATGAATCATTTATCACTTCCTGAAGCATATCTATCAATCATAGACAAATATCACAAATTCTACGATGGGCAAAAATTCTACAATCTACAAATATTGAGAACATTAGAAGCAATTCATACTTTAGCAGACATGTGTAAAAACCAAGGGAAAGATCCTACACTAAAGCCAGAATCAACATTCACATTAGATACAGCCCATAGAATAGATAGAATGCTCAATACTCCTATAGCTGAAAGACTGCGAGAATTACTTAATAAATACCAATCTGAACAAACAGCTGTTATAATAGCAGATGAAATAGCCACGGGTAAATTCGGGTTTTTAGAGCCTATTCAGGCATTAAATCTTGGAGTGCGAGTAAGCTTAGCTATAGCTACAGAAGGATTAAACATAGCACCCTTACAAGGAATATCTACAGTAAAAATAAAACTAAATGAAGATAATAGCAAATATGCGTCAATTTCATTTAGTCCATTAATTAGACTTGTTGAAAATACTAGCGCAGCATTTTCTCTAATAATAGCTGACAGAATAAGAAAAACGGTTGGTCTGGAGAAATACCGTCCAAACGCTTGGAACGATGATGAAATAGGAAGAATGATAGAAGAACTTAGAATTTACGAAAAAAACTTCACAGATCTAGAATTCCATGTGAGCGATAGCGACATACAAAAAACAATAGAACACATACCAGTTGAGATAGATGGAATTGACACAAGTCCACTAGAAGTTATAGTTAATAGAGCAATGAAAAGAATTGAAACTAACCACATAAGAGGAGGCGCACTAAGAGTTTTAAACGATGGTATAATTGGAAGAGCAAAAAAACTCGACAAACTGTTAGACAGATTGGGTATTACGGATTGGAATTGGTTATTAGATCTTGAAGGTGGTAAGTTAAATACTACCACAGAGTATAACACCAATTTAAGTTTTGGAGATATTATTTCAGGGAGACCAATACTATCTAAGACAAACCAAATAGGCGGCTTTCGTTTAAGATATGGAAGAGCTCCTAATACAGGGATATCCACCGTTGGAATTAACCCTATAACTGCAGAATTACTAGATTACCCTGTAACAGTGGGAACTCAAATAAAAATTAGTGCCCCCAGGAAAAACACAACAGTAGGTTTTGTAGATTCAATTGACGGACCAATAATTCGATTAAAAAACGGTTCAGTTATGGCAGTTACAAATACCGAAGAACTAACAATAAACAAGGATAACATTGAGAAAGTTCTCTTCTTAGGAGACATCTTAATCAGTTTAAGCGATTTTACAGAAAGAAATTTAGAAATACCTCCATCAGGTTACACAGAAGAGATATGGGCTGAGGAATTACGAATAAAAACAGAAAGCGTAAATCTAAACTCACTACCAATTTCAACTAAACGAATAATAGAATTACAAAATAACCCCTTCCAAATAATACCAACCCTAGACGAGGCGATTATTTTGGCAAGGTCACTTAATATAGGATTACATCCAAAATATACATTTTACTGGGATTTAGTAACACCATCAGAGGTTCTAATTCTAAGGAAAAAACTAAAATTTCACGATGAAATATTAACAGCAAGTCAAGATAGTGAAGATTTTAAAGATCTTAAATCTCTCATCGAAAAAATTGGCATACCACATACAATTAATTCTAACACAATTATCATTAACGCTGAAACAACAAAAATAATCAAACTAGTACTTGCGCTAAACAATAAAGTACAAATACCAGCGGAATGGACAAATACATGCGATTTCATTTCTAAATTGTCATCTCTTCAAATAAGGAATAAAACATCAGTTTTTACTGGAGTTAGAGTAGGCAAATACGAAAAAGCAACACCTAAAAAAACAAAACCACAGATTAATATTATTTTCCCATCAGGAAACACAAATGGAACAAGTCGTGACATCACACTAAAAACAGAATACATCACAACAGAGTTGGCTAACTTGTTTTGCTCAAAATGCAATTACGAAACCTACACAGCCAAATGCCCAAAATGTAATTCCGATACAATAATAAGACCATATTGTATGAACTGCAAAAAATTAATTCTAGCAGAAATTTGTCCTACCTGCAAAAGCTCAGGGTATCCATACTCTGAAAAAACCTTTCCCTTAAAACAAAAACTCACAGAGGCTATACACAAAGTCCATTTTAGACCTAATATCCCTCTTAAAGGGGTTACAAATCTAATAAATTCAACACGACTACCAGAACCTCTTGAAAAGGGTATTTTACGCCTGAAACACGGATTATTCGTATATAAAGATGGGACAACTAGATTTGATGTAACAAACGCGCCACTAACACACTGCACACCAGAAATGATTAATGTTGATATCGAAACTTTACATAGACTTGGCTACGAGTGTGATATATACGAAAATCCGTTAAGCAATGAAAAACAAACATTTGAATTGTTAACACAAGATGTTGTAATTCCAGAAGAAGCCGCAGATTTCCTATTCAAAACGGCAAACTTCATAGACGATCTGCTCGTTCACATATACGATCAGAAGGCATTTTACAAATTGAAAACAAAAAACGACATTATAGGACATTTAATACTTGGATTGGCACCTCAAACATCAGCAGGTGTAATAGGACGCATAATAGGAATCACAAAATCATATGTTATATTCGCACACCCCTTCTGGCATTTATCAAAACGGAGAGACTGTAGCGGTGACTCCGATTCAATAATATTATTGCTTGACGCATTACTGAATTTCTCTAAAGACTATTTACAACCTCAAATTGGAGCACTAATTGATACACCGCTGTTAATACAATGCGTCGTAATTCCTACCGAAAAACAAAAACAAATTCATATTTTCGACACATTAGCAAAATATTCAGGTGAAATATACAATTCAAAGAAATCAAAAACAGACACATCACAGATGACTTTTAAAAACAAGATTAACCAAGAAGGATACAGTTTCAGTTACACACATCCAACATCAAACATATCATTCGGACCGTCAAGCAACAACTACGCATCAAAAAATACGTTAATAGATAAGTTAGAAAATCAAATACAACTAGCTAAAAAAATAACCGCGGTAGACCCAAAAGACGTAGTAACAACAATACTTCAAACACATCTATTACCAGATATAGCTGGAAACATAAAGGCATACACAACCCAAACTTTCCAATGCAACTCATGTGGTTTCCAATATAGACGTCTACCTATAAGAGGAGACTGTCTTGAATGCGGAGAAAAACTACAAGCCACTGTTACCAAAGGTAAAGTAGAGAAATATTTCAAATTAGCCATTAAATTATCCAATCAATTCGATATTGATCAACAAACAAAAACCAGATTGGAAATCATAACTAACGAGTTAAGGACGCTCTTTAAAACGGAATCGACTCAATCAGACCTGATTAGTTTCTTACAATAACTATACTCCACCAGACTGGAAACTAAACCACGAAAAATAGGTTTTGAAGGAATAACATTTACCATTATACCATTTCTTTTCAATTCCTTTTCAGTGGTTGATCCAATAGCAGCAATCACAATTCGATTAAGTTTAGAAATCAACTCCCATTTATCAAAAAGGCTACACATCAACACTAGAAAATTTTCCACAGTATAAGGACTCGTAAATATTATCGCCCAGATTTTCTGCTCTAAAAACTGTTCAGCAACATATTGCAGTGGTATTATTTTAGGCATTACAGTCTCGTAAACATGGTATTCATGAACAATAGCACACATTTTTTCTAAATCTTTTCTAAAAAGGTTGGTTGCCGAAGCAGTTCTGACGACATATATCATTTTACCACTAATATCTTTAGATAAGAATTCATCAATAATTCCATTAGCATTTGGTTTTACAGGAATAACATCAACAGCAACGTCAAACTGTTTCAGGTATGTAGCAGTTTTCTCACCAACAGCAACAATGAGTGACTTTTTCAAGGATTTAGCTAAAATTGAAATAGAAGAGAACTTTCGAGCGTTAGAAAAAAGAGATTTTACACCATTAGCACTTAGGAAAACAACATAATCTACTCTACCATTAAGTAGATGATCCAGAAATCTATTAAATTCAAACTTGTTAAACAATGTCCTAATTCTAACCGTAGGAAAAAGGATAGGCTCCCCACCAAGCGATTTAATCTCATTAATGGATTCTTTAGACTGGTTCTTTGGACGTGTGAGTAGAATTCTTTTACCACTCAAGGGTTTTTCTACTTGAACCATGTCAATTCTTTCCCTAACGAAACAACTTTCCCAACAACTATCACTGCTGGAGCATTAACTTTTACTTTACTCACTCTTTCCACGATATCATCAAGAGTCCCAAATACCACTCTTTGCCTTCTAGTAGTTCCCCACTCTATTACCGCTACATCTGTTTTAGGATTCTTCTTAGAACTAATCTGCCTGATTATTTCTGCTAGATTAGACACACCCATCAATATAACAAGCGTATCAACAACAGGACTAATCTTTCTTAAATCAACATTCGATTTTCCCCTCCCACTAGTACCAGTAACCACTCCTATAGACGATGCAAAATTTCTATGTGTAATTGGTATTCCTGCATAGGCTGGAACCGCAAATACCGAGGTAACCCCAGGTACAACCTCAAATACAATACCATGTTTTCTCAGATATTGAACTTCCTCCCCACCACGACCAAATACAAATGGGTCTCCGCCCTTCAATCTAACAACAACCTTTCCACTCTTTACCTTTTCAAGCATTATATCATTTATTCGGGATTGGATTTTACCAACATGACCTTCTTCTTTACCCACACGAATTTTAATCGTGTTTTTTGGTACCAACCTAATAACTTCATCACTGACAAGCCTATCGTATAAGACAACATCCGCTTTTTTCAGAATCCCTAGTCCTTTAACGGTTAGAAGGCCCGAGTCACCAGGTCCAGCACCAACTAAGTAGACCTTACCAATTGATTTTTGCTTTCTGCCACTCATCTATAATATCAGATATCCCGGCTCTTGATAATTCATGTGAAACCCTCTCAACAACACTAGTAAGATCACTCGGTTTTCCCTTAACACTACACGCTATTTTCTTTCGACCGTCGATTGAATATACTACGGAATAAATTAATAAACTGTTACCTGTTTGTTTAGCTATAACACCGATCGGTGCTTGACAACCCCCACCTAATTTTGAAGCAATAGCTCTTTCCGCAATACATTCGTTTCTAGATTCGTTGTTATCTATCTTCGAAAGCAGTCTCAGTATTTTTTTGTTATCATTCCTAGCTAACACAGCAACTGCACCTTGCCCCGGTACCGGTGTAAACACATCTAAAGGCAAATCTTCAGAGATTTTATTCTGTAACCCCAATCTCCTTATGCCGGCTTCAGCAAGAATAATCGCGTCAAACTCTTTCCCTACCTTGTCAATCCTAGTCTCAACATTACCACGAAGCTTTACAACATTCAAATCAGGTCGATGAAATTTAACCTGAATCATTCTTCTAATACTGCTTGTTCCAATAATACTACCTCGTCCAAGCCGAGAAAATGGTTTTCCATCATTCGAAATCAATACGTCGTTAGGGCTTTCTCTTTTCGTGATAGCGGCTAAACTTAACTCATCATATTCTTGTAAAGGCAGGTCTTTAAGACTATGTACTGCGAAATCTAATTGACCTTTAATAACAGCTAAATTAATTTCCCTTTCAAAGATGCCCTTAGTGCTGAACGAATAGAGAGATTTATTCTTATGAAGGTCTCCTGTAGTTTTTATGACGACTTTCTGGAAATCTAACTCTGGCCTAATTTTCTTAAGCATGTTAATGACAGAATCTGTTTGAATAAGGGAAAGTTTGCTTCCTCTAGTACCTACAATCATAGTTTCGACATCGCCAAATCAATAGCGTAAACTGCCCTATCAATATCGTCCTTCATATGAGCGTTAGAGATAAAACAAGTTTCGAATTGAGAGGGAGGGACAAACACACCAGCGGATAAAAGACTCGTGAAATACCTATAAAATAGAACCGTATCAGAAGCCTGAACCGAATCATAATCAATGATATCTTCTTTTGTGAAGAATAGTTGAAACATTGAGGCAATCGAACATATCTTTGCGTTCATTCTTCGATCTCTAATAATTTCACTTATCGTTCTGCTAAGATACTCACAATTCCTATCGATCTTCTGATATATTCGCGTCTGAGTCCGTTTTAATTCATTTAACATATATAACGCCACAGACACACATAGTGGATTTCCACTGTAAGTTCCTGCTTGATAGACCCTTCCTTTTGGCGCTAACATTTCCATAATTTCTTTATTCCCTCCAAAAAAAGCGAACGGCAATCCCCCTCCGATCACCTTTCCATACGTAGCAAGATCAGCTTTTATCCCAAAATACTCCTGCGCCCCACCTAACCCTAATCTAAAACCCGTAATAACTTCATCAAAAATCAAAATGATACCATACTCCTTCGTCATTCTCCTTAATTTCTGCAAAAACCCTTCTTTAGGCAAAATAAGTCCAGCATTACCCATCACAGGTTCAACAATAACAGCTGCAATCTTGTCGTGATATTTCTCAATAACTCTTTCAAATTTCTGCGGATTGTTATATGGAAGCGTAATGGTATTTTTTACTATCTCATCAGTAATACCAAGAGAACTTGGAACACTAAAAGTTGAAGCGCCAGAACCGGCTTTCACAAGTACAGAATCATGTGCACCATGATAACACCCTTCGAATTTTACAATCTTACTTCTTTTGGTAAAGCCTCTCGCAAGCCTAATTGAATGCATAGTAGCTTCAGTACCAGTGCTAACAAACCTAACCATCTCCATCGAAGGAATAGTATTAACTATCAACTCAGCAAGTTCGGTTTCTTTCTCTGACGGCGTACCAAAAATTGTTCCATGGATAACAGATTTTTTTACAGCTTCAATTATTGGAGGGTAAGCGTGACCAAAGAGCAGAGCTCCATAAGACATACAATAATCTATATACTCGCGACCTTCAACACTAATCAGTTTCGAACCTTTTCCTGCCTTAACAAAAAATGGGTACGGGTGAAAAAACCGTACTGGACTGTTAACACCACTAGGAAAGAAGTTTAGCGATTTTCTGTATAACTTCTCCGAATTCAAGTGCCTTCATTCAACCATCCAGCTACATCTTTAGCATGGTAAGTAATGATAATATCAGCCCCAGCACGCTTAATTGCTGTTAGAACCTCTAACACAGTCTCTTTTTCGTCAAGTAAACCGTTTTTGGAAGCATACTTTATCATTGAATACTCGCCACTAACATTGTAAGCCGCTACAGGAATGGAAAACCTATCACTTATCGACCTTATTACATCAAGATAAGTAAGAGCAGGCTTCACCACGACCATATCGACCCCTTCACTAATATCAAGTTCCACTTCTCTTAATGTTTCCTTCATATTAGCATAATTCATTTGGTAACTTTTCCTATCACCAAATGCAGGTTTCGAATTAACCGCTTCCCTGAAAGGTCTGTAGAACGATGATGCAAATTTTGTGGAGTAGGAAAGAATAGGAGTGTTTGAAAATCCACCTTTATCCAATGCGTCCCTTATCCTCAAAACCTGCCCATCCATCATAGATGAAGGCGCAACGATATCAACGCCTGATTCTGCATGACTGGTAGCAATCTTAGCAAGCACACTAAGCGTTTTATCATTCATAACCATACCTTCCCTCAATAAACCGCAATGACCATGCGAAGTATACTCACATAGGCAAACATCTGTAATAATAACAAGCGAATCATTAAAATTCGATCTCAGTAATCTTACAGCCTTCTGAACAACACCATTTTTTGCATAAGCAGAAGATCCGGCATCATTCTTAATCTTAGGTATTCCAAACAAGACTACTGCAGGAATACCCAAAGATATAACATCATCAATTTCATTAACAATACTCTTCGGCGAATGCCTATATTGAGACGGCATATGCTCAATCTGTGTTTTATTATCAATACATTCATCAACAAATATTGGATAAACAAGATTAGATACAGCCAACGAAGTCTCTTTTAACAATCTTCTTACAGTAAAATTCTTCCTGAGCCTTCTCATTCTGACGCTAGGAAAGCTCAAGTTTCTCACTCTGCTTCGAGTTTCGATACCAGTTTAGTATGCTTTACATCATAATTCTCAGCAATATTGCAGAGGTTCAAAACAGGTTCATTCATGATACCTTCTACAATGGCAAGACTCAAATCATTGATTACACGCAACGTTTCAAAATCGATGTCGCCAAGTAACTTAATGGCTTTATTCAACTCACGGATTCTAATCGATTCGGCATGCTTGTAAGACGAGGTTATAACAGGTTCAACGCCTTCTCTTCTTAACACCGCAAATGTCCTATTCAGTTCCTTTCCGATTAGTTCCTCAACATGCTTTATTTCACCCATTCGAGCAGCTAGATTACGATTCACAATATCTCTTAAATCATCAATAGTAAGTAATTTTATGTTTGGTAACTCGGCAACTGACTCTTCTGTATTTCTAGGGAATGATAAATCTATGACAAGTAGCAACCTATTCTTTTTCTTAACAATCTGCTCAATTTTCTCCTTGCTGAGTATAGGGTTTGGAGCAGATGTGGCCAAAACAAGAAGGTCTACATCTTTAAGTTTCTTCAAACCGTCCTGAAACTCTATTGGATTCACATTAGCAATTTTAGCAAGACTTTCTGCTCTATCCAATGACCTACTTGCAACGAAAATATTACGTTGTCCTTTTGCAACCAGAGCTTTTGCTACAAGTAACCCAACTTCTCCCGCTCCTATAAGAAGTGACGATTTATTCTCCAAATTACCCAGAATATCTTCTGCAAGATTAACTGTAACTGAACCCACAGAGATCATACCCTTATTTATTCCAGTCTGACTCCTAATTCTAGCACCCAATTTTATAGCTCTATCAAACACTAACGATAGAATTGGACCTACTTTTTTCGATAACTTTGCTTCAATGAAAGCATTATTAATTTGGCCATGTATCTGATCTTCACCGACTATCATAGACTCCAGGCCTGTCGCAAGCCTGAACAAATGTCTTAGAGCATCATTATCATATTCAACATCTAAATAATCTTCAAAACTCCTTCCAATATCACGAAATAAACTGTTTCTCACATATCTCTTCCACGCCCGAGTTAAATTATCCCTAACTCTTTCTCTTTCACTATCCTCTGCTATTGCATAAACCTCGACTCTATTACATGTTTGAATTATAACCATCTCCTGAGCATTCGTAGCTAAAGAATAGTCCTTCAGCCTGACAGCTTCGAGTACTGGAATTGTCGCCTTTTTATGCGTAACACGTAAGTTGATGATTGACAAATTTAAGCCACCCGTTCAATCATCCGATCAACAAGCAGTTTTGCCTGTTGGAGTTTACGTTCTTTTATCAACGACTGAATCCTACCATCCTCAACGATCTTCCACAAGAATTTCTTACGAGAAGGAAACTCACTTATCTTCGGCCTAATCTTCTTCCTGGCATATTCTTGAAGCTCCAAATGTATCAAATCTTCCTCCGTAAGGAGATCTTCAATTCGTTGCCTAAGCAGTTTAGCTATGATAGGACTTCCACCTCCGGTTGTTATTCCTATTCTTATTTTACCAACCTTCGCTATTGCTGGCATTGCAAAATCACACAGTTCAGGAGTATCTACAACACATACAATAGCACCTAAACTCTTCGCAAAATCTACTCCTAGCTTGTTCAATCTTACATCATCAGTAGCCAAAAATACTACGTATAATTTTCCTAAACGATTTTTTAGAGGAGCATAACCATTCTCTAAATCATACTCAATAGTTCTAATCTTTCCTTTTTTTGCAAGGCTCGAAATCTTTTTTGTGAATGTCTTGCTTACCGCAGTAACCTTGGCACCATCATCAAAAACCTTTAGTATTTTGAGCTCTGCCTCATTTCCTCCCCCAAATACAACAACTTCTCTATCCCTAAGGTAAAGATCTACCAACATCTTGAAAATTCCCTCTAAACGAAATACTTGACTCTATCCTTCTTGTACTCCTTTGTACTATACAGAATAACGTAATCTTGTATACCAGTCCTCTTAGATATCTCCGCCGCAATTTTTTCACAGGCCTCTCTGCTACGAGCATGTATCATCGAAAAAAGATTGTAAGGCCAATCTTCATACACAGGTCTCTCATAACAATGACTAACCTGTGAGAACGATATAGCAATATCAGCAACTTCTTGAATTTTTTCACGCGGAACCCTCCAAGTTACCATACCATTAGCTATAAAACCTGCCTTCTGATGCCTTAATATAGCAGCAAACCTTCTTATAATGCCTCTCTCTTCAAATTCCTTTGCAGCGTCAATAACTTCCCCTTCTGTGATACCTAATCGCCTAGAGATTTGTAGAAAAGGCCTCTCCTCATTAATTGTTATGTCTGTCGCCAACCTTACCAGTTCGCCTTTTTGCTACCCCATCGAATAAACTTTGCTTGGTTCTAATATTTCTTAGGAGATCTCAGCTATCTTTGAATTCATTACAAATGAGATAATATTTTATGATAGGATATACAAAATAACAGTTAGCATATATACCAGCATTATGTAACAAGAAGTAATTTTGAAGGAAACTGTAACTATAATTCATCCTAGCACTTTTGATACCGACACTTTGAAACAAATCCTCAATTCAGCCTTAGAACAATACAATAACAGATTCTCATTAGCATCAATAACATTGAGTAATGAATCCTTCCATGGCAAAAGAAATCAATACAACGCTCAAAAAATTCTATACGAAATCTATGAACTGAAGAAACTTGAAGGTTGGAATAAATGCATCGCTATAACATGTGATGATATATTCATAGACGGTACAACTTTCGTTTTTGGGCTTGCATCCCCAACTGGTGGCATCTGCATTGTATCATTAAACAGGCTTATAGAACATCAGATCCCAACAGAGGAAGAAAAAGAGAGAATAGCAAAAGAAATAACTCATGAAATAGGTCATGTCTACGGTCTGCGACACTGCACAAAGAACTGTGTCATGGCTTTCTCAAGCTCCATACCAGACATTGATTCAAAGAGTTCAGAGCTTTGCAGAACATGTAAGAGCAATATCATTGTTTAGCTTTATCAAAAAGCCCTTTTTTCAGCCACACATTTCCGTCTGACATATGTGGATATCTGATAACTTGATCCGAATATTTCTCGATTTCTCTAGCTTGATCTGCCAACAAAGCAGCCACACGCATCAGTTCATGTGCTGATGATACAATAGTAAGATAGCGATCCCTTTCTTTAACCTTGTAAGCTCCCTCAGCAGAAAGCTTGGCAGTAAGTTTTGCCATTTCAAAACTTGCCATGGCCTTCGCTTTTGCATATGGATTTGAAAATTGCCCTCTATTCACAGCCGTTTCTTTATCTATGATTAGTTTTACACTATATTTTGTCTTCTTCTTGACTGATTCAATTAACCTGTCAATCTCCTCATATAACGCTCTGAAGGCTCCCGTTACAGCAAGAACCTTTATGACATCACTGTTAAAAAGCGCCGTTTCCACAGGATCTAAAAACTCTTTCCTTACGCCGATTAAAGAATCCGCTTCAATTATAACATAACCAATAGAATTTTTCTCAAATTCATTTATAGCTTTTTTGGCTGGGCTATCTGAGATTACTATCGTTCTAGCCTTCCGCGAAAGATTCTTAGCAAGAGACTTCGGCTCATTAAGTGAAGCGTTAGGAGAAACAACCAGATAAGTATCAGTCTTGACAGATATAGCAAGATTCGCTAAATCCTTAGCACTCTGAGAGTCCATTTTTGTGCCTGATGCGAATGATTTTACAACAATATCCTCCCTTGAAGCTCTCTCATCTAGTAGAGATTCAATTAATGCTGTGGAAGCGATTGAACCCAGTTTCACTATGGTAACCCTTACACTCGAACGCATTATATCACACCAAAAGCTGTAAGAGTTTCTACTACTCAGCGAACTTATTTATTAACCATACCCACATAGTATGAAGTATGCCGACACTAAAGGATATAATGACTAGAACTGTCATTTCAGTTAGAGAAGCAGATTCTCTGTAAAGCAGTTTATGACCAAAAATCCTGTCACGATAGGACCAAAACATTCGATATTCGCCGCTGCAAACATCATGTCTGAGAGAGGCTTTACAAGACTTATAGTTGTTGAAGATAGAAAACCTATAGGCATCGTGACGCTTTCAGATTTGGTATCAGTTGGAGCAGTTCTTACATCTCCTAATAAAAGACTTTCAGTGATTATAAAAGGCGAACTAATACCGTCAGGAATGCTTCCGATAATGATGGTCAGGAACGTAATGACTTCAGATCCATTTACAATAAATGAAAGTGCAGATCTAATTGACGCTGCTAGGATTATGACAAAATTCGCAATTAGCGGTCTTCCAGTAGTAAATGAAAAAGGAATTTTATCAGGAATAATAACAAAGACAGACTTGGTGAAAATGGCTTCTAAAACGAAATAATAAAATTAAGGCTGGAGAGTCAACTCCAGCCTTAGATTACGCGTCGAAGTATAGGTGAAACTCGTATGGGTGCGGCCTCATACTAATCTCTGAATGCTCTTTTCGCGCATTTTCAATAATCATTTCTATGAGATCTTCCGGAAACACTGGCTTCAGAAACTCGTGGTCACCTGCAAGCGCATCAGCAGCTTCCTTTAAACTTCCTGGTAGCTCTTTAATTCCTAATTGCCTTCTCCTATCAGCAGAGAGATGATAAATATTTTCATCGACTGGACTTCCAATATCAGTTTTCTTCTTTATACCATCCAAACCAGCGCAGGCCATTGCTGCAAATGCTATGTATGGGTTGCATGACGGATCAGGCGTTCTGAATTCAAGCCTCTTCCTAGGCTCTGATCCTGGACCTTTTTCATAGACAGGAACTCTGACATTTGCAGACCTATTTCTTCTGCTCCATGCAATATACACAGGTGCTTCATAACCAGGTACCAGTCGCCTGTAAGAATTTGTGGTTGGATTTGTAATACACGTAAGTGCTCTGCTATGTTCCATCAAACCTCCACCATAATACCGGCCTACTTGACTGAGTTCTGCATATGAATCATTTCCATCATAGAATGTAGGGTTACCACCCTTCCAAAGGCTCTGATGGGTGTGCATGCCTGAAGCGTTATCCATGAATATTGGTTTCGGCATCGTAGTAGCAACTAGTCCTCGCTGATGAGCAACATTTCTTGTTACATACTTGAACGTCATGACATTGTCTGCCATATTCGTCAAAGTATCATATCTCATATCAATCTCACACTGCCCAGCGGTGGCCACCTCATGATGATGAGCATCACTAATAATCCCAAATTGTTCCTGGAATATAGTAACAACCTCGCTTCTGTATTCCATCAGTGTATCAGAAGGCGGTGCAGGGAAGTATCCCTCCTTGAATCTAATTGGAAAGTTGGTACCAGTTGTGGTCCATGCAGCCTCCCTTGATTCTATACTATATGACTGACCCTTGTACGGGTTCATCACATCCCATGTAACCTTATCAAATACGAAGAACTCGATTTCAGGGCCCCAATACGATTCATCAAAACCAGACTCCTTTACATATTGCTCTGCCCTCTGCGCTATGGCTCGCGGATCTCTTGAAAGCCTACCTTGACCAAAACCCCAGAACACATCGCAAATCAATCTCGCTGTTTTATGATTCTCCGACTCCCTTGTCGACCATGGAATGACAGCGAATGTTGATGGATCTGGTTTAAGCATCATATCAGATTCTTCAATTCCTGTAAATCCTTTAATTGAAGAACCATCTAACTTCGGTACACCATCCCTGAAAGCATCTCTATCAATCACATGTACTGGAACTGTGGTATGCTGAAGCCTGCCAGGTACGTCAGTGAAGTGTAAGTCGACGAATTTGATCTTTTCCTTTCCAAATAAGCTTAGAACATCATCTCCCGTCCTCTTAATAGGAACTAGTTTCCCATCTGAAGTCCTTGTGAATGGCATAGAAAGCCGATTTTACAGCTTATATTTATAATTATATTTATGACAAAAACTGTGCAAACGCATGGTTTTTTATTTTCACAACTAACATAAGCTCATAAGAATCTCAATAACAAAGACATTTCACCTACCAAATATATTTCTGCTGAAATACAGACGGTTGCATAGCCCTTTCAAAGCTCCAAGCGGGCTTACATTGAGCAATTCAGAATTAATATGTCTTGGATAAAACCGTTAAATATTCTGAAATTAATAAAACAACGCGTATGTCTAAGGTAATTCATTCTGGAGTACAAAGCTTCGATGCAGACGTTCTGAATTCACATGTACCTGTCTTTGTTGATTTCTGGGCGGAATGGTGCGGACCGTGCCGCATTATAGGCCCGATAATCGACGATCTTGCAAAAGAGTTTGATGGAAAGGTCAGGTTCGTCAAGGTCAATGTCGATGAAAATGGGGAAATTGCAGACAGGTATCAAATACAGGCAATACCAACTTTGATAATCTTCAAGAATGGACAGCAAGTGAATAGAATAGTTGGGGCTGCCCCCAAGGGAAAGTACCAATCTTTGGTGAGAGAGGTACTAGGGAGTTAGATGCAGAGAATAGCCAAAAAACTCGAAAGGTGCAACAATTTCAATGAAGTCTTTGAAATAGTGAAATATACTATAGAAAAGAGCCTAGGCAAGCATAGAGCAGGATTAACACTCGTGCTGGCAGAACTTCCGAACTATGTAGGAGCTTATCACATAATGGGTTCCAATATTATCGTAATGAACGGGACGATTCTTAACGCGGTCAAGGCTCTAGCCAAATCCAAAGCCGAGCTCAATTCATTTATCTTCTCAATACTTGCTCACGAATACCTACACAGCATAGGATATACGGATGAAAGAAACGTCAGACCTCTGGTCAGAAAAGTAAGCGTTGAGAACTTTGGAGAGAATCATCAAACAGTAAAACTTGCATCTGCTGACCTCTTCACGCTTTATCCTGACCTAAAAATGTTAGGACTGGGAAGAACAGGCAAAGATTTCACAATCATAAAAGAGTTTGACAAATCTAGCATGCCATACATAGGTTAGCTTACCTAATATCAAATTTTTGCAATGACTTATTGCTGCCAAGGTGGGAATCTCACCGTGATAGATTTCGTCAGAGGTCTGTTTACTCCTTCGTAGGTTATCTCGAAGGTGACTATAGATCTGTCACTCAAAGCGTTATTAACATCTATGGCAGTCGTATTGAATCTAACTGTGAATCTTACTGAAGATGTCATTCCAGCTGGGAGCGCTTTTATCACTGCTTTGTTGCCAGTAGCAGTAAATTCATAATCTCCGAATCCAAGATAGGCTTCCTGAAAAGCATACCACTCATTCTTAGGTTCCTCTATTATTGCTATTTGGATATTGTTTATGGTTTCAGGTTTGAAATTCGTCATCCTCACAATGAAGGTTTCGTTCATTATACCCGAGGAAGGTCTTGCCTGGCCTTCATAGATCGACCTCCCTTCGTCAATTCTTCCAAGTTGCGCATCGAAGGAGAATATTACACTGGGATTGATTTGACTTAATGAATACATGAAAGTACTGCCTACTATACCGACAACTATCAGCAATGATACTACGGTGATGGTAAAGGTGCTTGTCAAGCTCAATATTTGCTAATTATGGAAAAATAAAAGGTTAGGGCTAGAAGCCCTAGAGCAACCTTAAGAAGGCTGGGTAATTTTAATAGCTTGAACTGGGCACTGAACCTCGCAGGCCATGCAGAAGATGCAGTCCTTCTCCCTTAGAGGGTCTGCCTTTCTTTCAGCAATCAATGCAGGGAGGTCTGGGTGTGTCTTGTGAGGATTTGTACCAGGTGCATCAAACCACTCGAAGACGCTTACAGGACAGACATCGACGCAGACACCATCTGCGATACAGATGTCAAAATCCACAGCGACAGTCTTTCCATGAATACCCAGCACTTCCGGTGGCTGGACTGGTCCCCATACAGCATGGTCTTGGTGCGTATCAGCTTGCTGTCTATTCTTTGCGAAATCAGGGTCTATTTGCGGCATGTTCGGGCTTGACTACCACACTAGACAGGCTATTAAGCTAACGCTTGTATAATACATACTTGAATGTATTTCTTTGCTCTGGGATTATTTGTTGAAAGCATACCAAAATGAACGTCTTTGTTTCTCTCAATCTGCGGTAAAATTGTGGTTTATATGTATAAAATATTTATGTATGTATTAGCATATATTTCTGTTATGAAGGAAGTAAGAAAGGTGCAGAAAGCCGGTTATTCCAGCTTGTCAGTTTCATTACCTAGCAGCTGGAGCAAGGGCAAGGGTATAAAGTCTGGAGACCTAGTAATGGTCAGCGAAGATGTAGAGGGTTATCTGAAGATTTTTCCTGCAACAGAAGAGCAGAGGTTTGAAACGAAGGTTAACATTAATGCTGATCTGTGCCATGAACCAGAAATACTCAAGAGAATTGTAGCAGGATGCTACCTCCTGGGTTACGACACGATAAGAATAACATCAAACAAGGAATTGCTTTCTTCTCAGTTGGAAGATATACGAACGATGACAAAGAGGCTACCAGGACTGGAAATCGTTGAAACTACTCTTAGAAGGGTTACGGTTCGTTGCTTCGTGGATCCTAGAAGAATACCTGTCGACGAATTAATGAGGAAACTGCATGTGATGGTTACAACAATGCACAACGCCTCTATGAATGCTTTGCTGGGCGGGAGGATAGAGCTTGCAAAGGAGGCTCTCCAGATGGAAAATGAAGTCGATCAAATATACTTCTTGGTGGTAAGACAGCTCCTTCTTGCATTACGAGATAGGGATATTGCAGGTGAGATAGGTATAGAATCTCCATTGCACGCTACAGGTAACAGAGTTGTTGCGAAGGCTCTTGAAGAGATTGCCGATGTTACTGCTGGGATTGCAAAGGAAACTATTTTTCTCTCCGAAGTTGGGTTCAAGATGGATACCGGTACGTTGCAAGCTATGCAAAAGTTCTCTTCACTTGTACAAAGTATATTCGGGAAGACAATGAAGGCGTTCTTGAGCAGGGACATAAGATTCGCTAATGAGACTTTGAATAGTGTAGAACAAACTGATACCGATCAGAAGATGCTTTTGGAGCTGGTTGCTAAGATCGACGATCATAAAGTGATTTATTCGTTGATGTCTATGATATGGAACTTGGGGAGGATTTTGGGCTACAGTAAGATAATTGCAGAAATAGCCATTACTAGGTTTCTAAGGCAGTCTAACACTCTCTGCACGATAGAAAAGGAAACTGTCCGATAGATGTTTAACTCACACCTATATGATTCCCTCCGTGTAAGAAGTCTATCTGTACCGCCAACATCTATCCATGTTCACAGAACGGCTGTCGTCTACCAGCCTCTTAATGGCATGCAACAAATACTAGGGCTTTAACTGAGAGAAATAAGGCCGATAAACTCTAAGATTGCCCAGGCTAATTCATTCACCCCAAATTCAGGGATATTAATTGAATCAAAAACACTTCACGGCGATCCAGCCGCCAAGATAGTAAAGTATGCCGAGGAAATTAATGCTGACCTGATTGTTGTTGGAACCAGAGGTCATGGAAGTGTAGCTAGCGCCCTATGGTAGTGTCTCGGAGAAGGTCGCTCATAATAGCAAACGTTCTGTGCTAATTGTCGTGTGGCGATGCCATTGTCCAGACTTTACGGACAAAAACGCCAGCTAAAATTCCCGGCATGCAGGATTAGATCGTCATCCCACGAGGCGTCTGTGGTCGGTTCGCCCGTCGTAGCTTCCTACATGCTTTCGGTATTCCGCATTACAATTGCAGATATTTTTAGCTAACCTGCAGTTATCGAGATATTATGAACACACACATACGGTAACAACATCGCGCCCATCAGTTTTCTTTCTTTTGAAATCGCATGAATATTGTTTAGACTGGTGTAAACATTTCCGGCCATGAGAGTCTCCTTTATAGCGTGCTTCTTCTGTCCGTTTTGAATGAGAAATCCTCCTTTGATTACACCTGAAAAATCTCCACTGACACTGCTCACGTTACCTGAAAACCTTGTCACCAATATTCCCTTTCTAATGCCTTTTATGATCGAATTCAGCTCCTCCTTTCCTTGTTCTATTATGATATTTGTAGGGCCAACAGATGGAGAAGTCCTGCCTCCCCCTATTGCATGACCTGTACTCTTTACATGGTCTTTTGCCGCTGTGTAAGTGTTATACATGTATGATCTCAGCACCCCATTTTCAATTATTTTGAGGCGCTTGTGTGGCACTCCTTCCCTATCGAACGAAGAAGCTGCAAGACCATCTACGAAAGTCCCATCATCTATTATAGTCAAGTCTTTGCTGGCAACTTCCTTTGCAAGTTTAGAAGCAAATTTACTCATCCCTTTTTGCACCAAATTTGCATTTGCCGAACTTTCTACAGGTGCGACTATTACATCTGCCACTGCCTCTGGGCTGAGTACGACAAAACCTTTGAAACTCTCTACACGTTTTGCCCCAAGCGAGCCTACGACATTTTCTGCAAAATCCTTGGCAGTTTTCTCTACGTTTATATTTCTGACTTGATGTGTACCTCCTGTCTGATAATCAAAGTTTGAAATATCATTACCTTTGATGGCCATACCCATAATTGCCCAAGAAAACATGCTAATCTTTTCGGAAACTTCTATACCATTAGAATTTACAATGGCATTTTGAGAAACCGCAGTGTTGAACGTCCCGCTATCAACCGTAATACGTTTATCATAATCTTTTGCAGTTTCTAGCATCAAAAGAGCTCTTTCCAAAGCTTCCTTCACAGTAAAATTTTCAGCTCCTTTCTCGTAAATCCCTTGCAAAAGTCTGGGTTTTGATTTATCAGGAAGGATGTTGAATTTCTCTGCTGGGGCTGTCTTGGCCATCTTTACAGCTCTGATAGAAACATCTTTTACAGATTCAGCAGAAAGATTATTGGTTGCAGTAAAACCTGCAGATTTGTTCTTGAAGACTCTAACACCTAGAATACTTTTGGTATGTACCTTGCCCAGTTTGATATCGTTTCTTTCTATGAAAACCTCAACTTCCTTGTCGATACTTGCATAAGCTTCAACATCATCAGCGCCAGCTCTAACAGCAATCTTTTCCGCAAGTTTGCACACCTCAAGGAGACTCATTTATTCTCCTCCAACAACTACAACGCATCTAATATTGGCCCCTCCTCCGTCAACTTTCGCTGGCTGCCATTTTCCACAGTATCCTGATCCGAGATCAAATTTGAAATTTTTACCTATAGCATCTACAGATTTCAGAACGTCAAACGCGTTACCACTTATCGTTACACCTCTAAGAATTTCTCTTATTTCACCTCTTTCAATTCTGTAGGCTTCTTGTGCGCCAAACATAAATTCTCCATTAGCATCAGCCTGCCCATTTCTTGCACCTTTAAGCAAGTACCCATGCCTAACTTCCTTGATTATTTCCTCGTCATGATAATCCCGTGGTTCGATGTAAGTATTCCTCATCCTGATTATTGGCTCATCCGTGTATTCAAACGCTCTCGCATTACCTGTAGATTCGATGTCATAGAGCGCAGCAGTTTCCCTGTTATGCAAATATGATCTTAAAATACCGTTCTCAATCAATACAGTTTTCTGCTCCGCAACACCCTCATCATCGACAACAGTCATACCTGCAGCTCCATCCGATAAGCCATTATCTACAAGTGTAACTAGCTCACTTGCAACCTTCTTCCCTATTTTTCCCGATGCAATAGAACCAGACAATACAAAATCAGCCTCAACTGTATGACCTATAGCTTCATGAGAGAGCAAACCTACCATCCCTGAATCAAGCACGACAGTTGCCCTTTCACCTTTCGGCTTCTTAGCGGTCAAAAGTTTCAGGGCCGTGGCAGAAGCTTTCTTTGCCATCTCCTCTGGCGAATTTCTCGAAAACAAATCCTTCCATCCACCAGTAACTCCAATCGCTTCTGATGCTCCAACAACTTCTCCAGAATAAGATGCAACAGCACTAATTCGGAACTCTGGTTTCGTATCTAATATTTCGCAAGAGGCTCCATCAGAATTCACAATGATCTTTTCATCGTTCATCTCTCTGAACGAACAGATTGCAGATTTTATTTTGCCAGAGAAACTTCTTGCAAGTTTTTCAGTTTCTTTGACCAGGCTGACCTTTTCTTCTATTGAATGTCTGTTTAAGGGACCATTTACTTTAACGGAAAACCTACCAACTGCAAATTTCGCTTCACCAAGCTTGTAGATCCTCTTCTTTCTTCCTCTTGCAGAAACCTTTGCTATCACAACTGCGTTTGATAGCGCTTCACGAACAGAATTTTCGGAAATATTACTGGTACTGCTAAAACCCCACGCTCCATTCGCAAGTACTCTTACTCCGATACCACCAATTGTAGAGGTTCTTGCTTCTTCGAGTTCCCCTCCAGCAATTCTGATCTCGCTAGAAGTTCTTTTGTGAAACCTTGCTTCAGCGTATTGCACGCCTTTTGCAGAGTCTATAACCTTCGAAAGCTCTTCTCTGCCTGTTTCCATTATTGGAATTCTCTACGAATAGTAGTTAAGTATTGCACAGTTAGGCTTCTACAATTATCCTGCCAAGCATATACGGATGGGGTTGACAATAATACTCATATGTACCAGGTTTTGTGAAAGTGTGTCTGTAAATTCCCATAACCCCCATGTCTCCTGAATTGAATTCATCACTAATCTTATCTGGAGTTCCCGCTCTTACCGTATGAACATAAAGGTCGACGTTTATCCAAGTTACAGTAGTTCCAGCCTTAACAGTAAGTATTTCAGGGACAAAGGTGTAGTTCTGTATAATTACATAAGGCGACGATGCGAACCATGTTATTGTGGTTATAATTACCACTACAAAGATAACAATTCCCACAGTTCTCAGTTTCAAACACATGTCTTCTTACATCACAATAATAAATGCTTGAGGGTACTAGACTAACACATGTAGCAAGATCAAGAGTAACATTAAGCTGATAACCTCAATCTTTTAAATAACTTGCCATATAGTCGTGTAAACGATCTAGATGAGATGTAGTTACAATAACTCTCCTCTTTGTTTATTACAAATGCGGCAAGGGGTCCATAAAGGGCCACTCTCTCATGGTTTTTAGGGTGGCCCACATTTTGAGAAGGAACATATTTTGGTACGGGTTAAGAACCCCCACCGCTTTCAAACAGTATGGGAAGAGCCTGACAATTGCAAGATTCCGCCTTCCTACCCATATGATACACTATCTTTCGATGTCATTCCTATCAGCAATGCCAGCCAATCTCTTCAGCCCAGAAACTCAAGACTTCTGGTCGCAAAAAAAGTCTATTAAGTAAGGATTTCCTTACTTGGAGCGCAAACATGACTAGTGAACTGACGTTCAAGAAGGTTAAGGTCTCTGATAAAGGCCAGATTTCGATACCTGCGGATATGCAGAGGGAGATCGGCATAAAGAAGGGAGACGAGCTTCTCCTGATCAGAAAAGGAAGGAAGATAATTCTTGAGAAGCCTGAGAAGGTCATCAGTTTGCTCGAAGACGAATTCCTTGATGTTCGTGACATTACCGAAGCTTCCTTGAGTAAGATGTGGCTCAGGAAAGAGGAGGATATTTGGAACCGCTACCTAAAGGAGAACAAAGAGAAGTGATATCTCAGCGGGATATTGTGCTACTTTCCTTCCCGTTCTCTGATCTGCAAAGCTCAAAGATAAGACCTGCTATCGTCTTGTCAAATGACAAATACAACAAAAGTTCAGAAGATTTTGTTGCTGTTCCTTTGACTTCAAACCTGAAGATCAGAGACTATGCTATTCTGCTTACCAGCAAAGAACTGGAGAGCGGAAAACTGATCGTCAATAGCAAGGTGAAGGTAGACAGGATATTCAGCGTGAGCCAGAAACTCGTCAGGATGAAAATTGGTCGTGTAAAAGCCGAAATTTACGGAAAGATAACGAATCTGCTCTTCGAACTTATTCGAAGCGTATGAAGTGCCTCCGAACCCTGTTGTATCAGCATCAGTTTCTTACACAGGACGTAGATTAGAACGGAATCTTGAGAATGGCCTTGTTGTTTGGTAATGCTACAACAAACTCCCAGCCCTGTGTCAGGTGACCCTCAACTTCATTTATCGGGATTACCGTCTGCTTTGAACCAGATTTGAGGGGCCGCCGGTGGGACTCGAACCCACGACCTAGAGGTCCACAGCCTCCTATGCTCCCAATCTACACTACGGCTCGGCTTGCTTACAGCAATCGGCCACGTGGCTGACGGCCGGTGATTCGAAATCTACGAGACGGATTTAAACCTAATTAATTTCAGAATCGTACCTGTTACTTCAGTACAAATTTCTTTGCCGCCAAGCATCCAAGAAATAGCGTCAAACCAGAAAAAATAGCCAACGGTCCTGCTGGTAGATTGGTATAACTTGCTGATATGACGCCTGCTGTAGCACTTACGAGTCCAAAGATACTGCTCAAGAAAGCATATCTGGAGAGGTTTGGGCTTATGATCTTAGCCGCAACCGCAGGTATGACTACAAGTGCACCAATCAACAATGTTCCTACAACACTGACTCCGATCGCGACGACTATAGAAACCAAGAGAAGATATACAAGGTTTACCAATGTAACATTTATTCCTTTTGAGACTGCCAGCTCTTCAGAAATCACTGCCAGAACCAATTTGTTGTAAGTTATTTTCATTATGTACATGACAGCAACTGATGTCAATATTGTCAGAACTGCCCCAACCGTTGTGATTTTAGATATATCTCCGAATAAAGCCTCCAGCAAACCCTCCTCAGGTATCGTCAATATACCAATTGCAAGTGCAGTAACAAAGAGCACACCGACTATGGATTCCGCAGGTAGTTTTGCGGTTCTTTCTATATACCATGTCAATACAGCAGATACAAAAAGGAAGGCAAACGCTCCAAGGAATGGATTAAAGTTGAACAAAATGCCTAGAGCAAGTCCAGGCAATGCAACATGTGAAAGTGCATCTCCAACTAGTGCCATCCTCTTGAGAACTATCAATGAACCTATGTAACCTGCAGAGAGGCCAATGAACATTGACAGGATTACACTTAGCGAGAAAGATTCGATCATGGAAATCTAGTGTTCATGCTTCGCAAGCACGACTTCCGTACCGAAGACCTTCCTGAGCAACAATGGGTCTGAAAGTCTCTTGGAATCGCCGTAAAAAATGACATTCGTGTTCAACGCTAAGACATAGTCGGAATAATGCATTACAACATGTATATCGTGGGAGATTAGCAGTATAGTCATCCCAAGTTTTTTTTCGAGTTTGTTCAGCGTTTCGTAAATCATCTCCTCGCTACCTATGTCCACACTGGTTGTCGGCTCATCAAACAGGAGTACGTCAGGTTTGTCAACGATCGCCCATGCTATCAAGATCCTCTGCATCTCTCCACCAGAAAGTACATTCATTTTCTTCTGGAGTGTGATTTTAGCATCAAGCCCTACGGAATGCAAAGATTCTTCAAGATCTGTCTTGCTCTTGAGCGATAGAAATTCGCTTACAGTTATCGGTACATCGGGTATGGAGAACTGCTGAGGTACATAGCCTATTCGCACATTATCACTTATTTTGATTTCTCCTGTGTATGGTATCAAACCAAGGAGAGCTTTGAATAAAGTCGTCTTTCCTGCTCCATTAGGACCAACTATCGCAAGAGTAGTTCCCTTCCCAACTTTAAAACTGACATCTTCAAGGATGGTTATTTGCTGAACTCTTACAGTAAGATTAGATGCAGAGAGAATGGACTCCGAACTAGTTAATTCTGTGGAAGATTTGCTTGATCGTACCAAGTTAACACTCCTCAATTTTGGATAGATGTGCAATCGAGATAAGAATAATCTGCGCCTTAATGTTCTCCACGTTTCGGTCAATCACATCAAAATAAAATGTTATTAACATTTAAACGTTTCCTTAATAAAACGTTTCTTGATTTAATCGCCTCGAGTTTTCTTTCGATCTAAAATTTAGGACGGTAAAGTTACAGAGGAACTGTGGAGATATATTATTAATAATCTTATGTCACATAGGGGTATTAATAATAATAAAATCATATATTATAGTAAACTATATTAAGATAGGGCCAAAATATTAGCAATATGGCATTAGGAAGAATAGGTGTAATCCTGTTAATTCTTGGACTGGTGGCTGGAACGGGCAGTGGATACCTCTCTGCAAGTCTTATGAACCAACCTACCCTAGATGCACTGAACTCTCGTCTTGCTTCTGCAATGGCAGAAATCTCTACAACTACCTCCAAAATCACGTCCTTGGAGTCCGAGCTGGCAGCCGCAAGAACTTCGGCACAAGGAACATCGAAAGTATATTCAGAGGCAAGAATGGAGTTGGAAAGTCTAAGTAGACAGTTGAAGGAGCTACGAGATTCCATTTCTGTTCCATTAGAAAATGTAGCCTATGTCTTCTCTCCCAACAAGATAACAATTGTTGATCCGAATACACTGAATACAAAGGCGATAGACCACGGAATACCAGAGGCGAGGTGGGGTAAATCGGTAGCAGCCGAAGGGAATCTATACATCTTCGTAGTTGAGAAGAAGAATAACGAAGTTGTAGTGATAAACACCGATAAGCAGGCTATTGAGAAGCGAATCAAAGTGGCTCCTGATCTTGCAGGGATAAACAACCCATTCGTCGGTGAGGAAATCTGGGTCAGATCTGACGCTGAAGGTACCTATTACGTTATTGATATTGAATCACTTGAAATAATTGCCAAGGTAACGACCGCTCTTACAGGTACGGGGCATGGAGACATGCTCTGGATGAGTGACTTCCCAGGCAAGGCATATGTAACAAACGCCAAGGACGCGGTTATACATGTAGTAGATCTTGAAGAGAAAAGAGTTACGAAAACAGTTCCAGCATGTGATGGAACACATGGTATATCATATTCTATGCTTAGCAAGATGGCATATGTCTCATGCACAAGCAATAAGGTGGCAGTCATTGATCCAGCAACGGACACTCTTGTAAAAACTCTCGAGGGAGGTGCAAATGTGTATCCTGGTATGCAGGAACCCTATCTCTCACATACTTCTCCATTCATTCTGAGTCCTATGTCTGACAAAATCAACGTAATAGATGTAATGAAAAACGAAGTCGTCGGAAGCATTCCTATAACTTCTAGAGTTGGTGTTATTAGTATGATACTAGAGGAAGAAGATGAACATGGTGCGGGCAAGCATCATAAGGAATCAAACTTGGTATTCGCACTAGATAGAACGCGCCCCTACATCAATGTCTTCAATCTGGAAAGCTTCTCGTTAGTGTCCAAGATTCACACTTCAGGGGTTGAAATCATAGATGTTAAAGAGGCTGGACATGGTCACGGTGGAGGACATGGGCGATCAGCAACTTCCGAGGTTTCGGTCTTCACGGCGGGGCATCTCTTCCTTATGACCCGAGGAGACGGATTCCTCACAATAATAGACATGGAAGAGCAGAAACCTTTGGCTAACCTGTTCGTTGAGCGGGGCGTCAGTGCAGTGATTTTCATTGGTATGCATGAGGAGCACGGCCACTAGCTGTATTTCGACCCAAAAACCATTGACTTTACGCTCGGACTCGTGGGGAAGAGAGGGTAGGGATTCTCTACCCTCTCTAAATTTTAATCAAAAGGTAAATTGTCCCCTTTTTATAAAAAATTTGATCTTGATATTATAATAGGCAATAATGTTTGCGAGAGTTCCCCGATTAGTAAGACATAACATTTGTTTAGACATGTAACGCCCTAAACACATTGATTTTCCCAAAAGGAAATGTTTTTAGTAGCATGAAAATCGAGAACGATGGTTGGTTCGTCCAATAGCGGGTGTTAGCACAGTTACTTTCCTCTCTTATGCGGGGGAATATATGGCATACACAATTGCGTTGGTATGGCTTCTTGACTTCTAATCAAAAATAACATAAGATTCCACGAAGCACAAATTACTATTGGCGTGGTATCTTTTGCCTATCTAATAGGATCGGCCTTGTTATCTATACCGCTTGGGAATCTCTCGGATAGGTTAGGAAGAAAACCTTTTGCCATACTTGGCTGTGTAGTTGCAGGAATTGGACTATTATCACTTCCTATTACGAGTTTGTTAGGTAGTTCTAATGCTGTGTTGATAGGAGTTTCCGCCATCCTTCTTGTGGTTGGTTTGGGTCATGCAACGTATACGGCAAGCACAAATGCATACGTTGGAGACATCGTATCGACCGGAAATTTAGGGAGTGCGTATGGCATTCTCCAATTTGCAAGATATTCATCATTTTCATTCGGTCCGGCTATGGGTGGCATAGTAGCAACTTTCTTAGGTAGAGAATCCACTTTCTATATTTCAGCAGTTCTCCTACTTGGGGCGGGATTCACGGCTGCAATATCTATGTCTGATTTAAGAAAGATACCCATCATATCTACATTACGTGAAGCAGGAATTTCTAAGAATCCCATGCAGAAATCGATTATGGCCATGAATGATATTGGCATACACAACCATCATTACGACGGGGGTGACTTCAAGACTTTTTGGCGAGCGTTGAATACTTCGGTTATTGGTACTGCACTTATTACAACATTCTTTATGGCAGTGGGCGTTCAAGCATTCAGAACCTTTGTCCCAAGCTTTGGCTCTATGATAGGTACCGCTGATCTTATTATCGGTCTGCTCATTTCGATACAAGCCACTTCAAGTATTCTCGTAGCAATTCCCATGGGAAGGTTTGCCGATTTAACCGGCAGGAGGATGTCTTTACTTGTTGCAGGGCTTATGGTAGCCGCTTTTTCGCTGGGACTTTTATTTGTAGTACCTGAAACGTCCTTTCTGATAGTTTGGTCGTTGGTTTTTGGTATGGCAATTGCGATGACAAGAGTTTCTCAAGCAATAATGATAGCCGAGAAGACCACAATTGGCAATCGAGGCGCTACGATGGGAACTAATCATGCTCTTGAACACATGGGATATGGTTTTGGTGCACTGATGGGAGGATTTTTGATATCAATCTTCGGCTTTGTTTCGGCCTTTAGAGCTTTTACATTTTTGCTTATCGTAGTAGCTTTTGTGTTCTATTTCTTTGCAAGATGGAAGAACATAAAGTGACTTTAATGGAATGCTTACCCACAGATATTACAGAAGGCGTCGATTGTTTTAAAGACCGTTCATCCGTAAGACGGAAGCGTTATTCCTCTATTCATGTAGATAGCAGTATGAGATTCATGATAAATTTTCAGCTAAGATGATGACTTTATTCTAGGCCCAACAACCCGAAGAGTTGAGTAGAGATTACGAAGAGCATAATGCCTAAAGCTATCATTATAACCGCTCTCTTGTCCCTGCTCTCATTGGTTGTCGGTATCAAATTTACCGTCGCTATATACAGAAATGTCCCCGTAGCAAGCGCGAGGAAAGCTTCTATTATAGGCGTACTTGCATAGGTATGAGTTGTTGCATGATGATGTACAATACTCGGAATTGCTCCACCAGCTATTGTCGCTATCCCTAATGCCGCAGCAGACTGGAGAGCAACAATCCTGCTCTTTCCTGATGCCAACATGATAGAACCCATGCTTAACCCTTCCGGAATCTTATGTAACATGACTGCAAGAAAAAGAATCACTCCAACTTTGAAACTAATAAGAAAACCAGCTACTATGGCTGCCCCATCTAAGAATGTATGAATTAAGAGCCCCGTTAAAGCGGCAAAGCTAGCATGGTTAGAAATCAATGACTCGTCTCCTCTTAGTGAGCCCATTAGTGTGTGAGAACCGTGAGGATTATACATCGGATTATTGTTATGTGCGTGGCTTGCGAAGAAGTTCTCTATAATAAGCAATGTAATAAAACCCCCGACTACAAATATCATACCTTGTGGAAGGTGAGAACTAATTACTGCGGGTATGCGTTCAAACATCACAACGCCGAGTATGAATCCAGCTCCGATAGAAATAAAATAGATCAATTGTTTCTGCGATATTGTTTTTTTGACAATACTAAGATAACCTCCGAGTAGGTCTGCAGACCCGGCTAAGACGGCTAATATGAAACCCAGAGAAAGCAGATTTGCAGTAGAAGTTGAAAAAGCTGAAAAAACAATCATGACAGATAATATTCCAGCCACTATCAAAAATTCAATACTCCATAGATTTACGAAACTGTTTCGCCACTTCATATTTTTCATGTTATTTTATCATCACACAAATCTAAACAATCATTAATAAAATTATGTGTTTCTTTAATAACTAATGTTTCTATTTTCTTGGTTTTTAATAAGTAAGCCTTATTGCTTTATATATCGATTATTAACAAGCTGAACGACTATGCCAATAGTAAGCATATCATTGAACAACAGAATGCTTCAGGAGATGGAAGAGGTCCAAGAAGATCTGAGTTTTGCAGGACGATCTGAGTTGGTAAGAGCTAGCATAAGAATGCTAGTAGCTGACAAAAAAGCAAGAGACGAACTAAAGGGGTACGTAAGTTGTGTTTTGGTGGTTACGCACGATGAAGGATTGGAGGGTCCAGTTACCAAAATAAAGCATAATTTCGACTCAGTCGTTAAATCTCATTTACATTATAAACTCGGAGAGAAAAAATGCTTAGAGCTAATGGTTCTTGATGGAGATGCCTCAGAGGTAAAAGAAATCGTAAGGCAGTTTCAGACAAGTGGCAGTATGGATAACGTCAAACTGATTCTTCCATAGAACTACGAAAATAGATTATTAAGATTAGTGGGAAACGTTAATATTCCTGTACTATGTGTTATCGGAACATGAGAACTGTATGGGCAACTTCTATAATTGCAATTCTTCTACTGTCAGTTCTATCCTCCATTCCTGCAACGTTTTCCCAACAACAGGAAGGAAATAACTGGATACATCCTGCATATGATGTAAGAAACTCTGGCTTTAGTCCTCAGACCAAGATAACCAAAAACAATGTTAGAGATTTGGAATTAAAATGGATCTTCCAAGTTCCCGGATTTTTCGGTGCAGTTCCTGGAGCGGCAGCAGGTGAAGGGGAAGTTCATGTACCCGGCGAGGAAGGAGAAGCAGGACACGAACATGAGGGAGAGTTCGGATTTGAAATTCCACATGTCCCAACAGGTATTCAAACTGTCCCATTGGTTATTAATGGCATAGTCTATATCGCAAACGATTTCAATAGGCTTTATGCAATCCGTGCTGGAACTAATGAGCTGCTTTGGCGGTTTGCCCCTCCAATCGGAGAATTTGGAGAAAAGTCTTGGTGGAACAGAGTCTTCGCACAACATGGGCTTGATTATCACGACGCCAAGATTTGGATGCAAGCCAGTGATTGCACGGTTTATGGACTAGACCCGCAGACAGGCGAAGTTCTTGTCGAGATTCCCGACACTTGTAAAGATATTCCGGGAAATACGGGAATATATTTCGGTAGTTTTGCACCCATAATATACAAGAACTTGCTCATTACAAGACCCTCTGGCGGAGCAGGTCTGACAGGTGAAAGAGGGTTTATTGCAGCGTACGATGTTAACACAAAAGAACTAGTCTGGAGATGGTTCTCCGTTCCTCCAACTGGAGGAGACCCAGAATGGAACAAGGATGCTGGTAAAGGTAACATTAACCCATTCCCCGGAGATTGGGGTCAAGGAGACAATATAGGTGGAGGAAGTGTATGGACATTAATCGCCCTCGATGAACAGACAGGAACGATATACATCACAACTACCGCACCCACACCAGATATCGATGGGTCGCTTCGACCCGGGCCAAATCTGTATACAGCTTCAGTAGTTGCCTTGGACGCCTCAACTGGAGTAATGAAGTGGTACTACCAAATGATCCCCCATGATATACTGTTCCATGAGTCGAGATGGTCTGTAATTCTAGCAGATATCAACGTTCAGGGAAGCCAGAGAAAGGCTGTTATTGCTGGAGCCAAAAGCAACTATGTCTATGTACTAGACGCTGAAACAGGGAAGCCTATTTACGAGCCTATTCGTGTAGGCCCGCCGAGTGTAAATGCTATCAATGACAATGCTGGAAATAACGCTGATTTCCATGCAAGCCAGAGGCCTCTGATAAAGCAACAAGTCTGTCCAGGCTTTCAAGGAGGCGTCGATGCCGCTCCAGCGTTTGCCCACAATACCATCTATGTTGTAACACAGACATTCTGTACATCATTCATAGAGGAAAAGGGCGCACCGTACAAAGGCAGACCCGTCGACATTTTACACCATGTAGCAGGACCGGGATACTTCGGTTCATATCATTCCGGAAACGCTTCACTTTATGCCATAGATGCAAACAATGGGAGAATAAAATGGGTCTTTGAAATACCCAGCAGACAGCAGTATGGCGCTATTACGACAACAGGAGGAATAGTATTCGTTCCTGACAGGCTAGGCAATGTATGGGCAATTGAAGAAGAAACTGGTAAATTGCTACGCAAGTGGGACTTTGGTGGACTGGGTGGTGCAGGTGTCTCTGTTGGAGCTGCAGAAAATGGAGAAATGATGTTATTTATAGCTACCGGAGGTGCAGGAGAGTTTGGTCAAAGAACCACGGGCATTCTGGCAGCGTTCGGCCTCCCAAGAGTGGGTGCTGGGAACCAAGCCGGATCAGTTGGGGTTCAAACCATAGCTGGAGTAGATACTCTATCGCTGCTATCATTCGGCGTTGCAGTCGTAGCTATAATCTATGCAGTATCAATTTCATTGAAATACAGGAAGAAGAACTAACCTTTCTTCCTCTTGTTATATACACGTAGCATGACAATATAGGCTGCCGTAATGCCTACTACTAGGACTGCTATGCCTACAACGCGAAAATCGATCGGCAGTTGCGAAGTTCTTTCTGAAGGTTGACTTCTGAGACCAAGAGCAGTTATTACACCTGACTTTGCACCTCCTGTAGATATGAAAACCATAGGCTCACCTCTGATGTTCGCCCCGATGGTAACGCCGGTATTACCATCGCCATTAGTAGGTATGCTCTTCAAGAGAGTTCCAGTATCTGCATCAAGAGCGTAGAACACACCTCCTAGATCAACAAGATAGACTACTCCTCCGCTGACGGTTATTCCTCCCTGATATCTGTTCTTCATCTGGAATGTCCATTTTATCATGCCATTAGAAACATCAATCGCTGAAACTGATGATGATGGAGGGATTTGAGCCGGGGCTGTTCTGTAGCCTTCAAGTATATTGCCCTTCTGGATTATTGTTCCTTTGGAGACATCGGAACACCAAGTCTGACTGGCAACAAATAATGTATTGTATGCGAACGCAGGGACAGTCGAGCCTCCTGCTTGGCCTGGACAGTACGTCTTGCCAACAAGGACTTCCTGTGAAAGTTGCATATCGGCATCGTTTCCCTTATTCGTATTGTAGTGGTTCCTCTTTTCAGCTCCAAAACTTATCGGATCAAGGAGAGGCTTACCAGTAGCCGCATCTAACACATATGCATAATCTGCCTTGCTAACTGCCATGACAACCCTCGTCTTCTGTCCTCTAACCTCTGCATCTGCCAGTATAACGTTTCTTGTCGGTTCATGTCCCTGGATGTCATGCGGAGTGGTCTGATAATACCATACCAATTGTCCAGTTTCAGCATTAAGAGCAACTATTGAGCTTGCAAAAAGGTTCGGGCCTGGCCTTAACGCTGCATTATATGAAAGGTCTGGGGCACCTACAGGGAAATAGATAATTCCCTTCTCCTCATCAACAGCAACAAGAGAAAACACAGAACCTCCTCCTACGAGGTTATTCTGCCCCCAGTCACCCTTGTACGCATTGATATTCCCCCTGCTTGCGCCAGACTTTTCGTCCCAGTCAGGGTCTCCTCCTGTAGGAGGAATGGAGTACCATCTCCATAGCAATCTACCATTAAACGAATCGTACCCAGCCACAAAGCCTCTACCACCGCCTCCACCAGCGGACGCCCTTGTGATCAGAATCCCTTTGTAGAATGCAGGCGAATAATGACCTACATACGTCCCATCATTCCCCGGTATGTTAGCACATGTATCCAGAAGCTCGAAGAGCTTACCCCCTCTAAGAGGCTCGAAGGCATAGATATTACAATCGTTGGTCTGCATCCAGATCTTATCGTCTACATATGATATTGCGTTCTGTGTCTGGAAGAACGACCATGTTTTTGAAAGCGCAACTTCGGCAAGATCATGCTGGTATGACCAGAATTCAGCACCATCGTTTGTATTTAGCGCAATGAGCTTATTGGATTCTGTCACGAAGTAGAGTATACCGCTGACAACTATAGGCGTTGCATGTATACCATAGGCTACCCTCGCATTAAGTACCTGCGTAGGTCTTTCTGGGGCTTGGTAAATCCATTTTAGTTCAAGGTCTTTTACGTTCTCCTTGGTTATTGTTGTTTGAGGGTTAAAACCAGTGTTATGAATGTCATAGGCGGGTAAAGGCCAGTTGAACCCTTCCTTCTGTGAATAAGCATTCTCAAACTGTACTGGTACTAGCAGAAGCCAAAATGCTAAAGCCAAGAAGGCAAGCTTGTAGATCAACCTATACATCGGTTGATTTAGGTCTTTTTATACTCTTTTAAGGGACGATCAATTGGCTGAAAAACCCCCATATTCAGGCAGGTTTGCATGATAGATCTAACAGGGCTTTCACTTGCAGTTTTTGCAGCATTCTTCTTCGGAACCTATTACGTACCATTAAAGCTTATCAGCGTAGATCGCTACACATACCAATTCTTTGTCGGGATAGGCGCTCTTGCCGTAGGAATCTCAGCCTCAATTTTGCTCAAGATTCCATTAGAAGTAAACATCACAGGATTAATCCCGGGTATAATATGGACAGTCGCTAATCTGATATCTGCTAATGCGATAAGGCATATGGGAGTATCCGGGGTCGCAATAGCTCAAGCAGTCATAGTATTAGTTTCTTTTTTATGGGGCGTTATTTTCTTTCACGAACCATTTCAATCAATATTACTCGCTGTAGCAGGAGTTTCACTTCTTATTCTCGGGTTGCCATTAATATCGGCTAGAGATGAAAGAAGTAACATTAGGAAAGGCTTTGCACTATTTGTTCTTGCTGGCATACTCTGGGGTTCAGTGTACGTTGCCCCATTGATGTACAAAACGTCCGCAGCTTCGATAATTCCATCCATGATGCTTGCGATATTTATGTCAGGAGTATTATCGTTCTTTGCTGGAAAGAAACACACATCTAAATCACATGCCCTGCATAGCATGTCTTCGGGTATTTTATGGGCGATAGGCAATGTAGCTGCAGCAGTATCGATTGATTACATCGGGCTAGCCCTTGCAGGACCCATACCGCAGCTAGCAATGCTCGTGAGTGTAGCTTGGGGGGTCCTTTATTTTAAAGAGGTTCGGGATAAGGGTAAAGTGCTAAAGGTAATCGTTGGGGGAGTTATCTTGGTAATCGGTGCTATATTACTCGCTCTGGCCAAATAAAGCGGAGCAAAAGTGATATCTACACAATAGTGAACCATCAACGCTTGAAAAGTTCTATAGAGATAGCACAGGAATCGAGAATCAACCCTATTCGCTACATATCATCCATGTTGGGCATAGATAATTTCGTAGAACTCTACGGCGATTATATGGCAAAGATTTCCCTAGACCTTTTAAAGAAAACTTCGAAAAAGAATAATGCAAAAATCATACTTGTCACTGCTATTACTCCGACTCGAGTAGGAGAAGGGAAGACGGTTACAGCCATAGGACTCTCCCAAGCATTGTGGAAGATTGGGAAGAAGAATATAGTCTGCCTAAGGCAACCTTCTCTAGGCCCTACATTCGGCATAAAGGGCGGCGGTGCTGGAGGCAGTCGTAGCCAACTGCAACCCATGCAGGAGATTAACCTGCATTTTACAGGTGATTTCCACGCGATAACATCTGCGAACAACTTGCTTGCTGCGATACTAGACAACCACGTTTTTCACGGCAACGAATTGAAAATTGATCTAAACAAAGTATCATGGAGAAGGTCTCTTGATATGGACGACAGAGCTTTAAGGAGAGTGATTATTGGAACTGACTCTACTAAAAGAGAGGAATCTTTCCAAATAACAGCGGCCTCAGAAGTCATGGCAGTTTTGTGCATGGCACAGAACTTCGATGATCTCAAGGGTAGATTGGCAAGGCTGGTAGTTGCTTACACAAACGATGGAAGACCTATAACTGCGTCTGACCTGATGGCCCATGGAGCCATGGCCCTGCTACTGAAAGACGCTATCAAGCCAAATCTGGTTCAGACACTCGAAAATACTCCAGCCTTGGTTCACGGTGGACCTTTTGGAAATGTAGCTCATGGAGCTCCAACTGTAATTTCAATAAAGATGGCGTCAAAACTAACCGATTATGTCATTGTTGAAACTGGATTCGGTTCTGACCTCGGAGCTGAAAAATTTCTTCATATTGTCTGCCCTGAGACTGGAATTATACCTAGCGTAGCAATAATAGTAGTTTCGATAAGAGCTTTGAAGATGCATGGAGGGATGTTAAAGGAAGATTTGACTAGAGAAAATGTTGAGACCGTTGAAAAAGGGATAGTGAATTTGGAGAAACACATTCAAAACATGGAGCAGTTCGGGATTCCTGTCGTAGTAGCATTAAACAAGATGCCTGCTGACACGCGTGCAGAAGTAAAAGTAGTCGAGGAGTTCTGCAAGAAGAGAAAAACCCAATTCGCAGAATCAGATGTCTTTGAACAAGGAGGGAAAGGCGGCGTAGAACTCGCCAGAACCGTCATTTCTACGATAGGTAAGGAAGAACATTTCACTCCTCTTTACAAAAGAAACGAAGGTATCAAATTGAAAGTGCACAAAATAGCCAAATCGGTTTATGGAGCCGGCGAGGTTGTTTACACAGAGGTTGCTGAAAATGCTATAGAAAGAATAGAATCGCTTGGATTTGGAGGTTTGCCTGTCTGCTTTGCAAAGACCCAGTTCTCTCTTTCCGACGATCCAAAAAAAGTTGGAAGGCCTGAAGGATTTACACTAACAGTCACAAATGCGACAGTTTCTGCTGGCGCTGGTTTCACTGTTGTCTATGCTGGAGAAATAATGACAATGCTTGGTCTTCCAAAGTCGCCTGCAGCAGAAAAGATGGATATAGATGCTGAAGGCAGGATTTACGGCCTTTTCTAGTGAGAGTATGGCAATTCTGCTGAGCGGGAAAGAACTTGCGTCCAAAATAAAGAGCGAAGCGTCTATCAAAGTTGCAGAGCTGAAGAAAATTGGAATTATACCTAATTTGGCACTTATATTGGTTGGAGATGACCCTGACTCGAAAAAATACGTCGAGCTCAAGGCCAAGCAGTGCATGGAAATCGGCGCAACAGCAAGTATACATCAATTTAATGCCGAAGTTTCCGCTTCTGCACTAAAACCATACATAAAGAAACTCAATAACGACAAGAGCATTCACGGAATACTCATCCAATTTCCAATTCCGAAGAGGCTTGACGATGTTATCGATTCAATAAGTGCTGAAAAAGACATTGATGGTTTAACATCGACAAGTTTGGGCAGAATCATACAGGGAAAAGAAGGTTACGCACCTGCAGGGGCGGAAGCCATAATTGAGATTCTCGGTAATTACGGAATAGGTATTAAGAACAAACACACAGTGATCATAGGGGCAAGCAATATTCTCGGCAAACCTCTAGCATGTATTCTTGTTAACAATGGAGCAGATGTCAATTTAGTACCATATTATCGTAACATGGCCAAACATACTAAATCTGCCGATATTGTTATAGTTGATGTTGGCAGAGCAAAATGCCTTACAAGAAACATGCTGTCTAGAAACTCCGTCGTGGTAGATGCTGGAAACAACTACATCAATGGAAAGTTAGTTGGAGATGTAGATATTGAGAATGTAAAAGAAATAGCCTATGCCATAACCCCAGTGCCTGGAGGCGTCGGACCCATGCTCGTGGCCGTTCTGGTAAGGAACCTTGTGAAAGCTGCAATGAAAAGAACAAATTAGAGCTCTTAATTCTTTGCATGATGGTCAGTTTGGATGAGCAAGAGGTCATACAATCTGCAGTCAGAGAATTCAGTGAGAGCGAGCTAAAACCTCTAGCCTCCAAAATCGATTCTGACGCTATGATCCCTGCTGAATTATTCCAAAAACTAGCATCAATTGGGATCTTTGGTATCACTTGCACTCAGCAGTACGGAGGTGCAGGCACATCTTTTGAAACCATGATGAGAGTTGTCAGTGAATTAGGACGAGTTTCTGCTTCGGTTGCCCTGACATGCTTGAACCATAACCTTGCATGTAGCATATTGAACGATTTCGGTAGCGAGCAGCAGAAAAGTCTCCTACACGAACTGGCTTCTTGCAGGAAAATTGCTGCAGTGACAGTCCCTCAAAACCTTTCATCTAACCCTGCAAAAATATCTTACACACTCCACAATGATGAGTACATACTAAACGGGACGAAGCAGTACGTGGTAAATGGTTCGTTTGCAGATGTTTGCATTACTATATGTGGTTCTAACGCTGACGTAGAATTTCTGATCGTGGAGAAGGGCACAGAAGGTTTTGTTCAGAATACACAAATCGGGTTGTTGGGAGTAAGAGCATCTGGAATCACGCATATTCAATTCCACAATGTAAAGACACTACAAGATAGAACTATAGGCACAAAAGAAGACGCGCCAAAGATTCTACAATTATTACAAGAGGGCATCTGGTTAGGCCTATCATCAATAGCTCTTGGTATAGCTAAAGCTTCGCTTGACGCCGCTGTGAAATACGCTAACCAAAGAGTTCAGTTTGGCAAACCAATTGCAAAATTCGAAGCAATTCAAGAGATGATCTCTAACATTGCAAATGACATACAATCAACATCAGCATTATTGGATAGAATCTTTCGGATGAAGGATCATGGTAAAACCAAATTGAATGATTGTGTCACTGCAAAGATAATCGCAACTAGTGCAGCTGCAAAATCTGCAATATTCGCTCTGAAAATTCACGGAGGATATGGTTTCATCAGAGACTACCCTGTTGAACGCTTTGTGAGAGATGCCAAAGCTATAGAGATCCTTGGTGGTAGAAATTCAGATTTAAGAAAGATAACAGCGAGAAAGGTTCTTGGATGATGGTTTCAGTGAATTTTACAGACGAGCAGAATACGCTAAGGCAATTAGTAAGAGAGTTTCTTGAGAGCGAAATTCTACCCACGGTTGAATACTACGACAAAACTGAGCAGTTTCCTATCTCAAACATAGAGAAGATTGCCAAGCAACAACTAATGGGCATCAATATACCAAGAGAATATGGTGGCGCTGGTTACAGTGAAATTGAATACGGGATTCTAATTGAAGAATTTGGGAGAATATGTTCTGCTCATGGCACTATAGTCGGTGCCCATCTGGGCTTGGCTTGTACGCCAATACGGCTTTTTGGAACAGAAGATCAGAAGTTGAAATATCTTCCTTCAATGAGCAGGGGAGAAAAACTTGGAGCGTTTGCACTCACCGAGCCTGCTGCCGGAAGTGATGCTGCAAACATTCGGACAACAGCAGAGAAAAGTGGCGACGAGTTCATCCTTAATGGCAACAAGATATTCTGCACAAATGGCGACAAAGCCGATGTTATAATAGTATTTGCTGCGAACAATAGAGCTTTAGGGCCTGCAGGCGGAATAACGGCATTCATCGTAGAGAAGGGCTTCGCCGGTTTCTCAATTGGTAAGGTAGAGAGGAAGATGGGCATCAGAGCATCTACCACTGCCGAGCTGGTCTTTGAAAACTGCAGGGTTCCCAAAGAAAACACACTCGGGCAACTTGGCGCTGGTTTCAGAGTTGCACTAATAACGCTTGATGGAGGTAGAATCGGACTCGCAGCTGGTGCTCTTGGAGCTGCAGAAAAGACACTCGAAACTACCATTAGTTTCGTTAGACAGGAAGCTTTTGGGAGTTCACTCGCTGAGAAACAAAGCGTCCAGTGGATGATTGCTGATTCAGCGATGGAGATTCACGCTGCTAGACTGGTCGTTTATAACTCGCTCTTGGAACTCGACAAATATTTCAAGATCATAGCTAAAGGCGAAAAAGTTCCTAAAGACTTCAGAGAGAGAATTTCAAGGAATTCCGCCATTGCAAAAACATATGTATCAGAGATCGCTTCTAAAATTATAGACAAAGCAATGGACATTCATGGCGAGCTCGGATTAGTTGAAGGGTACGGTCTTGAAAGGGCATATAGAGATTCTTTCATCGCAGAAATCTACGAAGGAACTAACGAAATACAAAGAATGGTAATAGCTAGAGACATTCTTGGAATTAGTGGACCCTAATCATTAAGGATTTCTCTTGCAGCATTATATCCAGGCAGGCCAGTCACACCCCCACCCGGATGAGTTCCTGAACCACACATGTAGAGGTTCTTTATAGGAGTTGCATAACTGAACCTGAACAGAAACAACTGATTCAGCGTCATGTCTCCATGAAAGATATTGCCTCCTGTAAGCGAGTATTCTGTTTCAAGATCAACGGGAGAGAGTCCGTGACTATTGGTAATGATATCTTCAATGTTCGGCGCATACTTCTTTATCGTTGAAATCACTCTTTGAATGAACTTGCCTTTTTCTTGCTCCCAATTATTGTCAATTAACTTGTAAGGTGTATATTGGACAAAGCAGCTCGCTACATACATTCCTGCAGGAGCCAAAGTCTTATCAATAGAACTCGGTATACACATTTCAACTACGGGGTTATCTGAAGTTCTTCCATACTTCGCGTCGTCGAAAGCCCTCTCCATATATTCAAAGTCTTCACACATGTGGATAGTACCCATATGTTGAGGCCCTAGACCATTTTTTGTCGGATAGACATCAAAATTAGGAAGGTCTCTGAGCAGGAAGTTTATCTTGAATGACGCCGCTCCGCTTTTATATTGTCTGACTTTCTGAAGAAAATCTTCTGGGATATGCTCTTGTCCGACAAGGTTCAGGAAGGTAAGTTTCGGTTCTGCGTTTGAAACTATCCTCTTTGCCCTATACGTCTGACCATCTTCTGTAATCACGCCTATAGCTTTGCCATTTTCAACCAGAATTTTTTCCACTACTGAATTGGTCTTTATTCTAACGCCTAATTCTTCCGCACTCTTTGCGAGTGCATTTGTTACAGAGCCCATGCCTCCCTCAACGTAACCCCACTTACCTCTCCCCGCAATGTTCCCCATAACGTGATGCAATAGAACATACGCAGTCCCGGGAGTCGAAGGAGACGCAAAGGAACCTATTATGCCATCAGTTGCCAAGGTTGCTTTCAGTTCTTCCGATTCAAACCACCTGTCGAGGAAGTCCTTTGCCGAGAGTGATGCAAAATCTATCAATTTTATCAAACCATTAAACAACTTCCGATTCTTCAAACCGAACTTTAGCATGTCATACATACTCTTTGGAGGAGTCTGCTTCAAAAGAGGTTCAACCATCTCCGCAAGTTTGGTTACCGAACTTTCATAACTGCTGTAGTTTCCTGCATCTTTTTTTGAGAACCTCGCAATCTCTTTCTCACTCTTCCCCAAATCGTTGTGCAGGAATAGATATTTTCCGTTCAGGAACGGCGTGAACGAAGGGGGCTCTCTGATAAGAAACCTGAAACCATGTTTCTGCAAGTTCAAACCATTGATGATCTCTTTGTCCATGAGGGAACAAACATAAGCCGCGCTTGAAACCTTGGTTCCTGGCCATAACTCTTCTGTGACACACGCCCCTCCAATAACACCTCTCTTCTCAAGGACAAGAATCCTAAGTTTCTTTTGAGCCAGATAGTTGGCACAGACTAGACCATTATGACCAGCACCTATGATAATTACATCATAATTCAAATCCATGCTGACATGCACGAGGATGAATTGTAAAATTGTTGGTTGAATAACCGGTGATTTAACATAACTAACTCAGCTACTTTTACGAGCTCTCAAAGCAAGCAAGCTTGTTATGATTAAAATCGGTTGAAGAACATAAGCTCCTATCAATAATACAAGTGAAGCGTTGCTATATTCTGGCGAAAGCAACACTACCATGTGATCTCTTATTGAGGTGTTAACAACCATTACCGTAATCGCAAGAAGAATATTAGCGGTGAAACCAGCCTTACTTCCTTTTGCAGATAGGGGTATCAGGAGGAAGAAAACTGCAATTAATACATAAGACGTATAGACCAAAAAAGCAGGAACTTCTAACTCAATTATCAATCTTATGGATAAAATTCCTAATGCTACTATCGAAAAAAGGGTTGCTATAACGTAAAGTCTGTATCTGTCCATCTATATTCTCTCTTCCATAGGGACATACCTTAGGCCTTTTGCTCCTGTGTATATTGAACGGGGCCTGATCAAACGATTATTTTCCTGTTGCTCAATGATATGAGCGCACCAACCAGCAACGCGGCTACAGACAAATATTGGCGTATAGAGCTCTATGGGAATGCCCATCAACATGTAAATTACAGCGCTATATAGATCAAGATTTGGGTAGAGTTTCTTTTCCCTACCCATCTTCTTTTCTAGTGCAAAGCAAATGTCATACCACTTGGTTTCTCCAAGATACTCACCCAGCTCCTTTGCGTATCTCTTAATGGTAACAGAACGAGGATCTTCAGTCTTTCTATGAATTCTATGCCCAAAACCCATTATACGTTCTTTCCTTGCTAGAGCCGCATCGACCCACGATTCTGCCCTGCTAACATCATCGATGTCGATGAGCATCTTTGCTACTCCTTCATTGGCTCCTCCATGGAGAGGGCCTTTGAGAGTCCCTATCGCCGAGCTTACCGCAGAATAAATATCTGTAAGGGTAGAGGCAGTGACCCTTGCAGAAAATGTAGATGCGTTGAGCTCGTGCTCTGCATAAAGAACCATGGAGACATTGAATATCTTGGCCAACTTCGGATCAGGCTTTTTTCCTAAAAGCATGTAAAAGAAACTCTCTGCATGTGTCATAGAGCTCTCGGGCTTTACGTTCTTAAGACCATGAACATGCGCATTGAATTCCGTAAGGAGTACCGGCATCTGTGCTACGAGTCGAACTGCCCTATTCACATTTGCATCGTTTGATGAATCCTGCAGAGTAGAATCGAAAAGGCCGAGCAAGGAAACCACCGTCCTTAAGACATCCATAGGGTGCACATTTGAGGGTAATCGTTGAATTATTCGAGAAACATCGTCAGGCAGTTTTCTGCTCTTTACAAGGGCTGAAGAGAAGCTCGCAAACTCTTTTGAATTAGGTAATTTACCATAGATTAGAAGATAAGCCGCTTCTTCGTAACTTGCATTGACCAGATCAGAAACAGAATAGCCTCTGTAAAGCAGTTCACCAGTATCATCGTTAAGATAACAGATAGCCGTCGTTCCGGCTATTATACCCTCAAGGCCAGGACTGTAACCAGGGTATTCACGATCTACTTCTTTAGTCACTGACGCGCCTAAACCTCCGATCTATTTTTTCATATTCGTCATAGTTGACCAAATTGTAAATCTGTTTTCGTGTATGCATCTTGGAGATCATCTGCTTTTGAGTACCATTTTTCTTCAATTTCCTCAATGTATCCTCAACGGCCTTTGTCATTGTTCTGAATACCGTCATTGGAAATATCACTATGTTGTACCCCATCGACTCAAATTCTCTTACTGAGATATAGGGAGTCTTACCAAATTCGGTCATGTTCGCCATCAAGGGAACTCTAACAATCTTCGCAAACTTGCTGAACTCTACCTTTGATTCTAGCGCTTCAGGAAATATCACATCTGCTCCAGCTTTAGCGTATGTTTGAGCCCTTTTTATGGCACCGTTCAAACCTTCAACAGCTCGCGCATCCGTCCTAGCGATAATGACAAAATCTGGGTTCTGCCTTGCCTGAATAGCACCTTTTATCTTTTGAACCATGTCTTCACTTGAAACCAATTCCTTTCCTTCAAGATGACCACATCTTTTAGGCATGATCTGATCCTCTATCTGCACGGCAACAATACCTGCTCTCTCAAACTCCTGCACAGCTCTCATTAAATTCAGAACTTCACCAAAACCAGTATCGATATCTGCTATCGCAGGTATATTGACGCTGTTAGCTATCGCTGAAGCATGATCTAAAACTTCTGACATGCTAAGAAGACCTAAATCTGGTAGCCCTCTAGCATTTGCCAAACCGGCCCCAGAGATGTACACACCTTCAAAACCCACCCTTTCCGCAATCTTTGCAGTGATTGCATTGAAGACACCAGGTACGACTACGGCATGATCCTTGATCAGTCTCCTTAACACTGAGGCTTTATTCAGCTCCTTTGACATCAGTTCACCTTAACCATGGACATAATATCTCCTATGTACTTTTTTTCCAGATTCCATAAAGAGTGTAGAATCTTCTCAGCTTTCACTTTGCTCAATCTCCTTGATGTCAGACTCCTGAACTTCTCCTCAAGCTCTTTATCACTCATATAGTTCTTGGGGTGTCCTTTCGGATAATCCACCTGCTTAGCATATCTTCGAATATAGGTTTGAACTATTAGGCGGTTAGAGATCTTTTGCGGATAGGTTTTCGTGAACTCTTTATCCTCAACGACAACAACTTTTTGCAGCAAACCATACAGCTTCTTGTCCCTTATGCGTTCAAGTGAAAAAGAATTCACCGTTATGGTACCATCCATAAGGGCTACAGCAACACAGTAAGGGAGGCTATGATCTGCAGTTTCTCTTGTGCGTGGGTCCCATCTTTCGCTTCCGCTTCCAATAATTTCAATAGCAGCATCAAAACTCTGAATTTCTATCGATTTTATTGAACTTATGAAGTTCTTACCTTCCTTTTTCTGCAACTCTCTCCTCAATTCAAGTGCAGCTTCAACCGCACTTTGCGCATGATATTCGACCGGGAAGTGCTTTATGTAGGTTTCAAGAATCTTAAATGGAGCATTATCGCCTCCGAACCTGTACAATCTAAACTGCCCTGATACCAGCTTCATGAAACCTTTTTCACCTTCAAAGATCGGAGCAGGCCCCGTCATCCCCTCCCTAGCGAGCAGGGCGGCAAAAACTCCATTTCTAGCAGTGTTAGCAAATGCACACCCCTTCCACATGGAGAGCTCCCCAACCCTCGTCTGCCTTAATGCAATATTTGCAACACCTGCAAGGCCGAGCGCATACTTCATAGATTTCTCTGATAACTTCATCAATTTTGCAGAGCATAGTGATGTTGAGAACGCCCCGTAAGTAACATGATCCCAGCCTCTTGATCTAAGAGATGCCGCATCACATAATCTGCACTGAATTTCATATGCCAACACAATGGCAGTTATCAGATCTTTCCCAGAAGCGTTTTCAGTTTCAGCAACAGCAAGTGCAGCAGCAATATTGTCGCTAGGATGAGCAGGTTCTTTTGAGAGATAGGTATCATTACAATCAAGATACCTTATCATCGACCCATTGGCAAACGCAGCCAAATCTGGAAGCGTCTTTTTGGAGGTTCCAATTATCGTAGCGCCATTTTGGATTGAAGGAACAACTTTTCTTGCAATCCTACACGGCTCAGCATCGAAAGCTCCAATTGCACAACCTAAACTGTCTATTACCCTTCTTTTGGTTTCATGGATAACGTCTTTAGGAAGATCGCTAAACTGCAAACTATGCGCATAATCACTCAAATACTCTGCAATTGTCATCTAATTGGCCAGACCTGAATTATAGGACAATAAAAATTTAAAAGAAAACAATAATTATACTATCTGAAATGGGACTAGTTAAACTAAGACTCACTATAGCGGCAACGCTGGCAGTACTTATAGGGCTTTCCACGCTCTTCTTCAGCGTGCTATTGACCTTGCTGGGAGGTTTTAGTACGTACTCAATGTTGGCAATGGTCGTAGGGTTCAATTTGTTGCAGTGGTTGATAGCTCCATATCTTATCGGCCTGATGTACAGGGTAAAGGAGCTTCCAGAGTCGAGTAATCCAAAACTCCATGCATATGTTAGAAGAATTGCTGAAAGCACAAGGATAAAGATGCCAAAACTGATGATCTCAAGCCTCAGCATTCCTAATGCTTTTGCATATGGCTCCCCTCTATCTGGTAACAGAGTAGCTGTCACGCAGGGGCTCTTGGACACGCTAGAAGAGGAAGAGGTGGAAGCTGTGTTAGGTCACGAACTAGGGCATTTAAAACACAGAGATGTGCAGGTGATGATGTTCGCCTCAGTCCTTCCATCAATATTCTACTACATCGGGTATTCATTCATGTGGTCGAGCATGCTTGGTGGTAACAGAAGGAACAACAATAGCGGAGCAGTAATCCTCATTGCTATAGGTTCTATGGTGATATATTTTGTTCTGAGCTTGGTGGTCATGGGGCTTTCGAGGCTGAGGGAATATTATGCAGACACACACGCTGTGAAGCATGTTAATGATGGAGCGCGGAAGCTCTCTGAAGCATTGGCAAAGATTTCTACCTTTTCTCAGCGATCTAGAATGCCTGCAAAGTCTATACATGTAGCAGGATTCAAGACACTGCTCTTCAGCGATCCAGATACATCGCACAGAGATGCAACAGAGATAGGCATCTCTAGATACAGAACATCTGATCAAATGCTGGTGGAGCAAGTAGCATCAAGGAGATTCACAACTGCCGATAGAATCCTTGAACTCTTTTCAACGCACCCTCACACTGCAAAAAGGATAAAAACACTACGCGATTTAGACGCGAAAATACAATAATTTCAGATGAGAGAGGCATAGGCTTAAATAGAGTTCTTGCATGAGGCCATAACGGTGATATTCTGATGGCTGATTATACAAAAGGTCAGACGTGGGGAGCACTCAAGAAGGCTTGGAAGGCTTACAAGATCGCAAAGGTCCAGAAGGACAAGGCAAAAATGAAAACATATTCTGAAAGGATCAGGACATTGCAGAAGGAACTAGGCCTGAAGCAAGCAGAGTTCAAGGACTAAAAACCTTCCACTCCTCTTTATTTTTCTAAAACTCTATTTTTGCAGTTTCATATTCTCTGCCTCTCCATACAATCTTCTTTCTGAAGGCGTTTTTGTAAGCAGCAGTTAACATGCTTATGCTGAAAAGAAGGCCACCGAGAGGAGAGACGATCACATAAATCGGAGAAAGTTTCAGTGAACCTAATATCTCTATCGACGATGCTAGAAATGTAAGGATGCCTGCAACCAACGAAAGAACAATAACTATCTCGGAGAAAGCCAACCTTTGCGAATACCATAGCAAAGATAATAGAAGCGCGATAAATGGTAGAACTGTAACCATAAGCGTGCCAACTGCAAACGCCACCCCTCTTAGCGGATTTACGTTAATCGAATATGAAGCAATTCTTTCTATAACATGAATAACATCTACAAGGCTTTTTGCCCAGACCGAAGTGAACCTATCAGCGGCTTCGAGCATGATTATCTTTAGACCCTTCTGCTTTGCAAGAAAACCTAACGCTCTATCCTCTATCAGAGATTTCCTGACAACCTCATGCTCTCCAATTTGAACGTATTTGCTTTTCTGTATCAGGAAAAAGCTACCGAAGACATAAGCAAAAGGGTCTTTTGGGTTATTGACCCTTAGTGGAGAATACAGAACGATCAGCACATGAACAAAGATAGGCTGTATTACCTTCGACCAGAAGCTTTGGCAAAGCATCCTCGGCATCAGGGTAAGAACATCGATTTTGTTTGAAATGGCAAAACCCAAAGCTTTTGAGATCACGCTTTTTTCAAATTCAACATCTGCATCTGTGAAGAGCAACCATTCCCCGTTAGAGTTCCTGAAACCCTCTTCGCATGCCCATGTCTTACCTGTCCAGCCCTCTGGCTTCTCTTTCACCGAAACTACTCTGCAGTTTTTATGTTTCGATTCGAAATCCTTTGCAATTTGATGACTCTTATCGCTCGATTGATCATCTACTAATATTATCTCGAGGTTGGGATAATTCTGCTGTGCTATGGATGAAAACAGGTTAGGGAGGTTGGTTTCCTCGTTCCTGAAAGGCACTATAATGGAAACAAGAGGTTTTTCTGTTAACGAAACTGTTTCTTTCGGGAGTTTTGGAAGATGTCTTCCTATTACTATTCTTTTTTTAATTGAAACTGCCATTCCTATAGACGAGCCAAGCAGAAGTAATGTGAGCAACGCAATGAGCAGTTCCATCGACTGCACGGAATACCAGGCATTATTTATTCAGATTTAATCTCTGATACTCTCCAGAGTGCTTACCGCGCTCCAGATCGTCACCCTTGTAAAAGATGGCATGTTAGGGTCTTGGGAAACCTCATCCAGCATGCTTATCGCGTTGGCCGCACGGACTCCAAGCGAAAGGGTAGTGTTCTGAAGCGTTGTTATTGTATCCTTGATAATCTTCCTAATGTTTCTGGGCGTAGTAGGGCTTTCAGAAACCGATTGCAGTGTTGCTATAGACTTCATTAGGTTCTCTTCGTTCTGCTTTGCTTTCTTTGGATTCATAAGGATACACGCTACCTAGCAACGATGAAACTGCCGAACATTGGTCTTTTAAGCCTTTTTCCTTAAAAACACTGTCATTTCTGCCATGCAGAAAGGTTCTGCTGCTTATCTTCCATCGGCTTAAGATTTGACAGTCGAATTCCGAGCAGCCTTACTTTCTTTCCCTCGCTGAATTCATTGAAGAGCGAATATGTTAGAGAAGATATCATGTCTTTGCTGTCAGTATAATCAGGAGCACTTTTTTCTCGAATAAAAGTTGTAAAGTTCTGATAGCGAATCTTTATCCCAATAGTCTTGCAGACTAAATTATCATTAATTAACCTTTTGTGAACCTTTACTATGAGGTCATCAACAGTATTTCGAATTAATTTTTCATCGTCGGTATCTTTTTGGAATGTAAACTCATGACTGATCGACTTTCTTTCAAGCACCTCTTCAACTTCAACCCTCTCAAGAACATTTGCAATTCCCCACAACCAGACACCATTTTTCCCAAAAATTCTGACAAGTTCTTTACCATCGGTCTTTGCAAGTTCACCTATCGTCTTGATCCCCATCCTTTGAAGGACTTCTGCAGTCTTGGCTCCTACTCCGCTGATTTTTTCCACGGCTAGTGGAGCTAGGAATTCTTTGGAGTCTTCATCTTTTACGATCGTGACGCCATCAGGCTTATTCATGTCTGATGCAATTTTAGCGATTGATTTGTTTACCGCGACACCTACAGAGCATGTAAGACTGAAGTCGGCTTTCAGGGCTTTCTTGATGTCTTTGACGTAGGATTCAGCTTCGTCATAGCTGCTAACCTTATCCGAAATATCGAGGTAAGCTTCGTCGATGCTTGCCTGCTCAAGTTTGGATGTGAACTTTCTGAACAGATTCATTATTTCGCCAGATAAAGCATTATAGTAAGCAAAATCAGGCCTCAAATACACTGCGTCGGGACAGAGCTTATAAGCCCTTGAAATCGGAATTCCTGATTTTATTCCGAACTTTCTTGCTTCATAGGAGCATGCAGCGACTACTCTACCATGCCCCTTTTTTGGATCTGCACCTATTACGAGTGACCTTCCGATAAGCTCTGGATTACGTGCCTTTTCAGCAGAAGCGTAAAACGCATCAAGATCAACATGCAAAATCATTCTTGGCAATTTTCAACTGCTAAAAGTCCCCAAGGCTTGCTTGTTTCGAAGAAAACCCCTCAACATTAGACCACTGTTGCTCTATCATACCTGCAAGTCTCCTGAACTCATTAACAGAAGCAGGCCCGAAACCAGCAAAGTGGTTATTGAAGAAGATAAAGCCATCGGCAAAGGAGTCGCTCTTCTCTTCAACCCTCTTGACCCATTTTTTCATCATGTCAGATTGATCCTTCTGAATACCTGTAAAATGCTCAATCTCCCTGTCACCCACCATTCTCAGATACAGAAAGTCAGCAGTCATTTCAGTAGGAGTTTCAAGATACTGTGTAATAGCCCAAGCCATACTTACATTCTTGTCTTTGAGAAGCTTATAGATATCATCTCTGAACCATGATTTGTGCCTGAATTCTATTGCGTATCTGATATCCTTGTCTATTAGCTGAAGAAAATCCTTCAAACCCTCAAGATCCTTTTCATACTTGAAGGATGGAGGCAGTTGGACGACTACGCCGCCAAGCTTCTTTCCGAAGCCCTTCATTGTTTTTTGGAAATATGCAATATCGTTATCTATGCCAACAAGATGCTTGTCATGCGTCATCCTCTTAGGGAGCTTTGCTGTGAAGACAAAATCATCAGGCGTAATAGCCTTCCAGTTAGATATCATAGGAGGGTTTGGTATCCTGTAAAAACTCGAATCTATCTCAACAGCATTGAAGACTCGTGAATAGAACTTCAAAAAGTCAGACTGAGGAGTACCTGCTGGGTAAAACGGACCAATCCAATCTTTGTAGCCCCAGCCGCTGCATCCTATTCTGAGTTTTTTTGCCCAGCCGCTTTTCTTAGGCAATGCCGCTTTAACGATCTTCCCGCAGTATAAGACTTTTCGAAGGCTCTTTATTGCAGGATTTTTAGCGCTAGCGTCTAAATGGATAACGCTCCTACAGATAATCTTCAACGTATTGTAAGAAGAAATACAGTACTTCTTTCTGCAGGGCAAGTAGTATCAACGACCTCAACGCAGATTACTGCCATAATAGGGGCCCTACAACTTTCCAACTCTCTGGTGACCCATCGCTAGCAGGGCTTGTCTTTTCTCTAACTTGGGCTGGGAGAATCTTTGTTTCTTATGTAAGTGGATTTTTTATGGATAAAATGGGACGGAAACCAATTCTCCTTATTGGAGGGATCCTGACCATGTTAACATCCGTCATGCTAGGCTTATCGGTCTTGACAAAGAATCTCCTTGGCATGCTTGCAGTGTTCTTCATCTACGGCATTGGAACTGCCATCCTGAACCAGAACAGAGTTGCCATTACTGACATGTACTCAGAATCAAAGATGGGTACCGCTGTAGGCTATCTTTACACATCGTCCATAATTGGTGCTCTGCTAGCCATCCCTCTCGTTGCGATCGTTGAACCGATTTCGCAAAATCTGGGAGTAAATGAATATGCTCTGTTATGGATAGCAGGGGCAGCAATTCTGCTTGTAGCCATACTTACAACATTTATGATAAAACCTGATACAAAAGAAATTGCAAACACAGTCAGGAGCCGGATTAAGACGACTAACCAGCAAGAAAGCAAACTACCTAGATCTGCTGGAATACTGGTTTCGTTCATCGTTTCCGCATTATCGTCAGGGATAATGGTTGCCATGATGTCCTTGTTATCTCTTCATATGAGCCAGCACAACGTATCAGTAACTCTCATTACCGTAGCAGTTACAATACATATAATCGGAATGTTCGCCTTTTCGCTTCCGTTCGGGAGGATTGTGGATAAGATCAGTGCCAAAAACGTCATGATACTTGGCTCCCTGATTACAGGGCTTGGAGGCTTGATCACTCCCCTCTCAACTAATTACTTCATTGGAACGTTTGGGATATTTCTGGTGGGGCTGGGGTGGAGCGCCGCTACCATATCGACAACTGCACTGATATCTTCCCTTGCTACACCATCGGTCAGAGGGAGGACGTTAGGCTTGAACGATACGCTGATAGGCTTTGCTTCAATTTCAGCTCCTTTTGCTGGCGGTGTAGTGATAGGTGCTTACGGCTTCCTCGCATTTGGGCTATACGGCTTCCTGTTATCGGTACCTGCGATAATTGCAGCAACTTTGCTGAAAGGTGACAGACCTACTCCACTACGTTAATTTGACGATACAGCACCGGAAGCCAAATATGAGTAGACCAGATATGCTCCCGCAAGAAGTAGGACTATCCCAGAAACCTTCTGAATCTTCTCTGTTATCCGTGCTATTCTGCGCACGATAGCGTCATTTGCCGTAGCTGTCAGAATGCTTGTTAGCATTAGGGGAACTGCAAGGCCGATAGAATAGGTTAGCATCGTTGCAAGAGCTCCTAAACCTGGTACGGTTGAAGCATAGACCAAGACAGCAAAGAATATTGGAAATGTGCAACCTGCACCTGCGAATGCGTACGCTATGCCATAGGTGAAGAAGCCTGTAGGCCTGACGCCTATGCTTGGAGCATTGCCTATGATGGGTATGTTCAGCTCGAAGACTTTTGCTATCCCAATTGCTATGATTATGATAGCGGCTGCCAATGTAAGATGAGGCACTACAGCTCTTATCGCACCTGAAGCTATGCTGAGAATCATTCCAACAGAGATGAAGACCAAAAACACTCCAAATATTGCAGTAAACGCCCCCCTAACAGCCCCTTTTAGAGAAACTTTGCCTCCGAGCAGGTATCCGATCAATCCTGGCAGGAGGGCATAGCCGCATGGTGAGAGCAAGGTCACGAAGCCGGCTCCAAGCACCAGCACTAAAGGAACCTGCTCTAAGAATGACATTTATGCCAAGAGTCTATCTAGCCTTGCAGTCCAGTCATCCGCATTTAGCACACCGTATCCATCCCTGAAGATTTCATTACCCTTTACATCAATCCCTATCTTCGTCGACTGTGTTATTACCTTATAGTGCAAAAGAGCGTCTTTGCTGTATTCCGCAAATGCCCAAGTATACCCTCTGCTCTGCCTGTACTGCTTGATCTGCTCTGAGGTTTCAGTCGGATCGAATCCGATAACTATGATTTCCACTTTCCCTTGATACTCTTCATAAACAGAATTCAATGATTTCAGGTCTCTTTCGCACGTGGGGCACCACGTAGCAAAGAAGTATATCAGGACGGGCTTACCGCTATTCTGCAACTCAGCAAGAGAAATCTTTCCTCCGTTCACATTCTTCAGCGTGAAAACGTCTTTGGCCATTACATCGACGGCCATCTCTTTTGGAACTTCCTTCTGCATCTGCTCTTTGCTTACATCCATCATGGAATTTGTGCCTTGCTGAGTACTGTTAAGCAGGAATAACCCTCCTATCGCACCAATTACACCAACGCTCACTATTACGAGCAGTAGAGCTTTCATGAAGTTTAGAACCATTTTCGAGTATATGACAGTTTTTCCAAATTACTTCTGCGTTATCACATTATAATCGGATTCTTCGATCTTGATTATGCTTCCTTGGAAGTACCTCCCCCAGTTCCTTTCATCTTTTACGAACGAGAGCGATCTCAGCAGAGGGATTGCATTTCTGGGCTCTTTGAGGAGCTCAACCTCTTTTAAATTGACGATGTAGTTGAACCTGTCTTCGGGGTCTTCAATTACAAAGCGCTTTATCTCTGGCAATAATCGTCTAGGATTCGTTGATATAACACCAGAACCTGCAAAGACTCTTGCAGCCTTCCCTCCAGCATAGAATATTATTTTATCATCCTTCTTTACCCTTCTAAAATGTGGGCTCCTTGAATTCAGCAGCCAGTAAAGCCGCTTAACCCTTAGCCCGAGAAGGTCTAAAGCCTCTATTTTGCTAGTTCCTACCTTCGCATCAACCACGCTAAAGAGCCAGTAGTTGACCAATGCGACATTCTTCTGGTTTCGATGGTATTAACGTATTTGTTCCGCTTATATCAGGAAGAGTTAGTTTAGTATGGCTACCGCCCTTACCGGGGAGCCTGTGCCTTTTCCTATCTTCAAAGGAATTGCAATGAACTGGCATGTCTTCTTAGTTATCATATGTAGATTTGCAAGGTTTTCAATTATGGGGATATCTGCACCAAGAAGTATGTTGTGGGCTGGGAATTTTGCTGAATCCGGATGATCCAAGTTAGGAGTGTCTATGCCGACCATCTTTACACGCTTATTCACTAAATATTGAGCAGCGTCAGCAGAGAGCCCGGGATTCGATTTAACATACTTCTCCCTCTTCCAGTACTTGTCCCAGCCAGTTCTAAACAAGACAATTTCATTTCTTGCGATTTTGTTTCCGCGCTCTGCATTCTTGATATCCTTGCCTTCCATCAACATTCTCTCGCCGAAATCTGTCAAATCGAGTATTCTCGCTTTGCCTTGAAACGTTTCTAAGCTGATCTGGTCTACGCTCTTCCTGTTCCTGATAAAGTGTGAGGGAGCATCTATATGAGTTCCAGTATGCTCCACCATGAACAAAGCATTCGTAGCGAAACCATGCGCTTCTATAGTAGTCCAAGGATAGATTATCGGTTGAGGATCAATAGGGAACATGGACATCTTGGGCTCTATTGATTGCGTCAGGTCAATTATCAATCACTGCTTAATAGCAGTAAGAGGTTAATGAATTTGAAGGCAAATTCTAAATAATAGCCTAGAACAGCATGTCTGCTACGGAAAATGGCACAGTTTGCGAGGATAAAACTGACAAGTTCAAACTTGGAGAACCTTGAGCAGGTATGCAAGGAGATCAAGGGCATTACTGAAAAGACCGGCGTCAAGGTCAAGGGTCCTCAACCATTACCAACCAAAAAACTGAAGATCACTACAAGGAAGGCTCCATCTGGACAGGGTACTCATACCTATGATCATTGGGAGATGCGAGTCCACAAAAGGTTGATTGATCTGGATGCTGATGATCGGACTATGCGCCAATTGATGAAGATCAGGGTTCCTGAAGATGTTTTTATTGAGGTAAATCTGCGGGCAAGGTAGCTCAATAGGTTTTATATTCAATTCCAGCAAGAAATATCGCTTTTGGAAAAGTTCGTTCAGGACGTTGCAATCATTACTGAGAAGCTCTGCAGGGACGAAGGTAACCATGTATCAAACGAATTGAACAGGCTAAGGAAGAAACTTGTAATCCTGTACAGAAAGGGTGTCGTCAAAATCAATCACAGCGTCATGGAACTGGTTTGCGCAAAGCACCTTATCAAGAAAGGCTATTTCGTAGATACGGAGAAGCAGGTGAGCGACATTCTTGTCTGCGACCTGTTCGCTAAAAAAGGTGAATCGACTGAAGTTGTCGAGATAGAAACTGGCTTCGTCCCTCCAGATCATGCTTTAGACCCTGTCCAGTCAGGCACGGCAAGGATTGCTAGCAAGATTGCAAGGTACAGCCAGTTTGCAGAGAAGTTTTCTCTTGGCACTCCTCCACATAACCTTCTCCTTATCCCAGAATTGTTTCTGCTTCCATCACGTTTCAGGAAAATGGATGACATTGAAAAATTGAAGAGACTGCTCGACAAGTATTATACCTCTCCAGAGATTAGAATTGAGCAGATTGCAAATGCGAGGCTGCAGATGATATACATTGTAAATGCAGATACCGGTCAGACTGTTGAAGTTGATCCTTTAGAGTATCAGAGAATTGCAAAGATGGCAGGATTTGCTAAATAATACCAGCTATTTCAGAACAGATATGATACTTTCGACTATCTTTTGCATCTCTTCTTTCGAGACAGTTGGACGGTTTCGCATTGCAGAATGAATCGGGCCTCCTCCGTCTCCTTTCGATCTGGGGATTATGTGGACATGGATGTGCGGTATCTCCTGACCACTCTCGGGTCCGTTGTTAATGCCTATCAGACTTGAAGCAGTACCTGTCGCTATTTGCACGTATTTTGTCAGCTTCCAGACTGTCTTGAAGAGTATTTCTAATTCCTTTTCGCTTAATTCTTCTATCTGTCTAACATGCATCTTCGGAATTACTAGGGTGTGACCTTTGGAGAGAGGGTTAATATCCAAAAATGCCAGAGTGTTATTATCCTCATAGACCTTGTAAGCAGGAATTTTTCCAGACACTATTTTGCAGAAGATACAGGATTCTGACAATTATACCAATTGCTTCTTGTCAGCCGTAATAGAAATGATTTTTTGCTTGTCTGACACAAGTTTATTCTTACGCCTCTCGATGACTTGTAGCGAGGGTTAACATCATAGGTGGTAGGTATGACTACCACTATATCATGCCTTTGTCCTCATCTTTTAGGTTTAACAGTAATCTCTTGTTTCTTATCGATGCCATATTCCTCATCGCTCACCATTCTTGCTCTACTGAAGTCAGAGTTTAGATGAATTGCTATATGCACTGTCTCCTTGTCTGGGGCTGCTCCGTGCCAGTGTATCTCACCCGGCTCGAAGAATACAATATCACCAGCCTTAATCTCCTTTACAATTTGCCTGCCTGACCTATTTACACCAACCCTTCCCTTACCCGAAAGAACGATCAAAACTTGTCCACTAGGATGGTTGTGCCAATGCGATCTTGACTTGGGTTCGGAAGTTACACGAAGTATTCTCAAAGGCACGGACTTCAGGTCGTTTATCCAGACCTTCCCTGTGAAACGTGTTCGATCTTGTAACTTTCCCCTCCCCTTTGGGTGGAGTATTTCCATGAAAAACGCTATTCTTTGTGCAGGAATTTAGACTTTCAGTTCAAAGAAGAATACAAGAGATTTGACGCCGGGAGTCGGATTCGAACCGACGAGTCCCCGAAGGGACACGGGCTCTCAAGGCTTACGCTCCTCTTTTAGAGGATCCGCGCAATATTGTGGACATGAGTTGGCCACTCTGCCATCCCGGCACGCAGATATCGTTCCCGATTTCTCCACCTAAATATTATTAGCTCATAATCATACTATAGTACTCTACTAACCGGAATAATTCTATTGCAAGGACTGATGAGGGGCAGAATTAACAGTCAATTAACAGCGCCCCATAAAGACAAGTTTCTATTCTTTGCCTCATCACTACCCTCTCCTAGCTCCCTATACGGGGGGTTATACGTGCGCATATTCTGGATTATAGCCCCTGTCAATGGAAGCTAACCTAAGGGTACTAGCTGGGCAGATCTAGAGCTGCCTTCTGCTGTCTATGTATGTCTTGATGATGAACTCCTTGAGATTTAACGGATTGTCGATGTAGACAATCTTTGTATAACCATTGAGCTTCGCCATGTTTTCGCATATAGCCTTCAGCGCAGGGTTCCTGTCCAGCATCACTATGTTCATTCGTATGCCTTCCTTCCCAGCAAGGTAAGCCGCTCTGTACATGTTCTCTATAGGCGATTGATCCCTGTTGTAAGAAACTGTAGGCTCGCTGTCAGTAAGCAAGAAGACATTCCTGTTCCCCTCTTCCTTCGACAGTACCTGTATACAATAGTCCAGAGCCCTGCCGATGTCTGTCTGGCCATGCGGTCTGAGCCGGAGTATCTGCCCTTCCAGTACCAACATTGGTTCATCGTTGTAAGCAACTATACGCAGCTTATCCTCCTTGTACTCTTCCTCCAGGAGCTGCCCCAGAGCGAGTCCAGCCATTACGCACCCTTTGTACTTGTCGCCGTACATCGAGCCTGAAATGTCCATGAGTATTATATTTGATGAGCTTGATCTATGATGAGGAATCCTGGCCTTGAAATCATCGTTTTGTATGCGCATCTGCTCAGGGTCTCTAAAGGAAACCCCGACAAGAGTTTCCTGGAGGTCAAGGTTGTCAAAGCTGTGCTGAAACTCGTCAAATTCTGAAATTATGTTAGAAGAAGAGAGCCCTGCACCTATTTTGAAAGTTTCGTGTTCTCCGAAACCCATCTTTTCAAGGTTTGCAAAAACCTCTTCAAGGAGTCTTTTTGCTATGAGCCTCTCGCTCTGAGCTGTAAATTCTGCATGACCAAGGTAGACCTTCGGATGCATAAGGTGCTTCTCCCACTTTAGATCGATGTATCCCTCTTCCGAGAGGTACTCCATGACCTTGCGAGGAAAATTTTTCAGCAATTGTTTCATGGGAAGGTCTGAAGGGTTTATCTCGCCCTTCTCTATCATTTCTACTATGCTCCGCCAAGCAACTTCTCTGGCTCTTTCCCTCTTTGCATAGTCCTTGATCCAAGAGCGGTAGAACCAGTTTCCTTCAAGCTCCCCCAGCCATTCCTGCAGCGACTCCTCCCTTATGTCACTGGATTTGCTCATCAAATCCTCGATCATCTGCTCAAAGTCGTTTGTGTCATTTTGCTGCTCAATACCTTCAGGGTTGAACAGTCCGTAAATCAGGTCGTCTACAAACTTCTGCCCCAGAACATTGGACAGGCGTTCAGACTTCCCTTGAGTTTCACTGCACCCTTCACATTCGCCCTTCATCAACCCTCTCCCTCATCACATAGCCCCCATTCTTCCTTTCTACAAAGCGAGGAGTGCAGACCGCAATCGAATGTATCAGCATCTCCAGCGCAGAGAGGAACGTTTCGTCGCCTACATCTCCAGCAATTGTGCTGACTACTGATGAAATTACAGTACTTTGCCTTATTCTTCCAGTAATCACACCTTCTATTGCAATGTATCTCTCGCCGTTGCGCTGATCTGCATTACCATAAAGATCTGCATAGAATTGGTCGAACAGCTCGTCAGGAATCTTGTCGTAGACTTCTTTCGCAGTCCTCCTTATGGCTTCTTCAACCAGAGCCCTGACTATCTCTTTCTTGCTCTCCCTAACTCCAAATTCCACCTCTATCCTTCCAGCAAGTGCCAGCACGACGTTTTCAAACTCCCTGCCGTAATCTACGAACAGAGCTACTTGCCTCCCGCTCCTGACCGCCTTGGACTCCACATGATCCATCAACTTGATCGTAGCTCTGCATGATGGCACTGTTTGGATCTTCTTCGCAATGTCGCTCTCTTCCTTGTCCCTGCCCAACCTTACAGCCCTTGCAAGTATGCGCAGGTGCCATTCTGGTATTCTTGGCTCTTGATTCTGAGCCTTTTTGACGTACATGTTTCTCTTTCCTATCTCAATCTCCTCCTCAAGACTTTCAGGAGGACCGATTTCTATCGATTCCATTCTATCCAGCAGCGGCTCTTTTATCGGCGATGTCCCCCTGTAATTTGCAGGATTGGTAGATGCTATTTCTATCGTAGATATTTTGAATGGGAGTATATCCCCTTCCGTTGTAGTTACCTGACCCTCCTCAAAGAGTTCGTGCAATAACGTCTGGAGAGATGTTGGCACGGCTCCGAGCTCATCGAAATAACCCACGCCTCTGTTAGCTTTCAGGGCCCTGCCAGGGATGAAGACCTCTGGATGATCAAGGTCATAACCCTCCCTGATCTTTTGGATTGATAACCCTCCAACGAGCTGCCTTGTCGTCATCATAGGATCTCCAGGTACCCTAACCCAGACCCTTGGAGCAAATATCAGATCCACCCTTTCTTCATATGTAAGTTTGGCCTTGCACGAAAAGCAGATCGGCGTTGCTGGATCGTCGTAAATCTTGCACCCCTTTATAGTCAGGATCTTTTCTGGAAGAAGCTTCCCAATGGCTTTTGCAAGTGTTGTCTTGCCATAACCTCTCTCCCCCCTTAGCAGGATAGGTGATCCTGAAAAGAGGGCTTCTTTGACCAGCTCCTTCTCGAGCTCCTTTCCTACAATATCAGGGAAAGGGTCCGCGTTCTCCTTTTCAAGAGCAGCGATCTTCTCTCTGACGTAATCAACCGGTGTCTTCGAATGGTAGTCTGAGTGGGGCTTCTGCCAGATGTCTATCTGTTCACCTTCTAGGTAAAATCTGGGGCCATTGCTGGAGCTGAGCCTTACAGTTTCGAAGACCAGAGAGTCTATATCCTTCCTGCTGCCCAAGTGCTGAGTTAATCTTACAATTTCCTTATATCTTGTGTGGTTTCAAGGGTTCTAAAACACTACCGTAATATCTGGGCTGTTTGTATCTTTGTGGCGGGACTGGACAAATGGCCAAAGTTGAGCTCGATGATATTGATGTCAAGATATTACGGGAGTATTTGAAAGATGCTCGGCTATCCTACAGGGAAGTTGCCAGAAGGGTCAGCGTTGCTGTTGGGACTGTAATGGCTAGGACGAAGAGGCTTGAAGCTGAAGGTCTGATTAAGAGTTATACTGCAATTCTTAACCACGAAAAACTCGGATACGACCTAACTGCTGTTACAGAAATTACTGTTTCTAAAGGAAAACTGGTAGAAATGGAGAGGGAGATTGCAAAGATGCCTGTTGCCTGTGCCGTATATGATGTGACAGGTCTTACTGATGCTCTGATCATAGCAAAGTTCAGAAGCAGGCAGGAATTGAATGATTTTACAAAGGCCCTTCTTTCAATGCCCTTTGTGGAGAGGACGAATACACATATAGTTTTGACGACCGTAAAGGAAGACTTTAGGCTCCCGCCTTAATGCTCGATAAAAGATTCGTACCCCTGCTTTCTTGATTACGTCTTTTATCGCAGTTTCGCTGATCTTCGCAGAATCAAAATCAACATAGGCAGCATTCATTAGGAAATTGACTCCTACAGACTCTATGCCTTCCCTCCCTTCCAGGACTTTCTCTGCGATTTTGGCGCAGCTAGCACAATCCATGCCTATTATTTTGAGCTTTATTCGACTGCTAGTCAATAGCATGTTTCCATAAAGGAAACTAATCATTCTTCCTCTTCTATAGGCTGGGCTGGTGCGCCTTCAGCACCTATGTCGAGCTCTTCCAAGCCAGTCAATATGTATCTATGCACAGAATCCATCTTGACCTTGTAATTCTCCCAAAGCAGCTTTACAAGTTTCTCGCTTAGGCTGGCTTTGTAGACCATGACATCAAACATATAGTTCGTGGCCATCTTAAGGCTCATCAGGCTTATCTTTTGGTCCAGCTCAAGGGTGACTATATGCCTTCCTTCTGGGAGCTGGTCGTAGAACTGGGCATCTATCTTTCTGCCCTTTTCGTCTATCTCAAGTATATAGCCGGTCTGCTTTATCGATCCTGCTTCCACTAATTTGGCTTTGGAGATTTCTTCAGCGGCCCATTTAGGAAACTCGTCGCCCATTGCCACTGCTGAAACGATGTTGGATATAACCCGTATGGATAGAGATTTAATACACTTCCCCTAGTGCGGCATCCGTGGAGCTGCCATTTAACATAGGAGACAAGGTTCGGGCATCGCTTGGAGCCTCTGGAGTAGTGGAAATCATCGATGTGGACAAGGATGGACAGATTGTAGTTAGAGTCAGGTGGAAGAGCGGCGCTCTCGGAACCTATACAAAGGAAGATATCAAGAGATACGGGATAAAGAAAGCTTAGATTTAGTTCCCTCAGGCTAACTTCTATGGACGGGGGCTACAACATAAAGCCAGAATATACCCGCATTACCACTCTCGTATATAGGGGGACAACGCCTCTGTATGCAAAGCTACGACGGGAGCAGTATGGTGAGATCAAATTTCTCTGATCTGATTATCTCATACTGCAGAGTAAGCTTCTGCAATTGCATCAAATCGTTGTTATGTTTAATCTCTGATTAGTAAATAAGTAGAGTATTACAGTAGTTATGTACTTTAGTATTTAGAATTAGGAACTTGTCAGTAAAAACCTAAATTGTGACCAGAGTTCCAAGTGGCTTTCCCTTTGCTGCTGCAATTATAGTATCGCCTGAACATTTCACAATTCTTGTCTTCACTTTGGAGCGCTGAATAATCTTCAATGCTACAAGATCCATAAGGTCGTACGTCCCAGCCTGCATCGCATCGTCCATCAGCATCTCTGTAAGTTTCTTTGTGTTAACTTCCTTCAGCAGCTTTCCCTTTTTGTCTTTCCTTGGGTCTACAGAATAAACGCCGTCAACATCAGTCGCATTGATGAAGATATCAGCCCTGATCTTTTCTGCTATCAGAGCTGCAACTGCATTGGTACTATGCCCGGGATGTAACCCTCCAGTCACGACGATATTTTTTGACTCTGCCATTCTTGCTACTTCTTCTAGAGATATAGGCACTTCTTGGTATGCTCCTTTTAATGCTGAAACCAGGAGCCTCGCATTCAACCTCGATACCTCTATACCAATTTGGTCTAAACTCGATTCATCTGTACCAAGAGCCCTGCCAGCTTCTATATACTGTCTGGCAACCTTGCCCCCTCCAGCCACAGCAACTATTCCATATCCATCGTCACTCAATCTTTGCAGAGCTTTAGCTATCTTCCTGATTCTTGCAGGCTCTTCTTTGCTAGGCTCGAACAGGCTCCCGCTCAGCTTTACAACTATCTTGCCCTTCAAACCAATGGCTCTGCATGATACTAACATAAAAAGCCGTTTCTTCATTCTATAATTCTTGGCAAGGGTCATAATTCATGTGGACATGGATGCCTTCTACGCATCTGTCGAGCAGAGAGAAGACCCCAAGATTAGAGGTCTACCAGTAATAGTTGGCGCAGACCCTAAAGGAGGCGCTGGGAGGGGCGTGGTCGCATCATGTTCGTACGAAGCAAGGAAGTACGGCCTGCATTCGGCCATGCCAATCTCTCAAGCCTACAAACTGTGCTCTAACGGGATATACTTGATGCCGAGGTTCTTCCTATACGAAAGGGTTTCAAGAGACATAATGAAGATTTTGAAGAAATATGCTGACAGGTTTGAGCAGGTTAGCATAGACGAAGCGTTCTTGGATGTCAGCGAAAAGGTCAAAGAATTCCCCGATTCTGAAGCCCTTGCCCAGAAGATAAAGCAGGATGTATATACCCGTGAAAGAATCATCTGCTCGCTAGGGATTGCCCCAACCAAGATAGTTGCCAAGATTGCCACGGATGTTGGAAAGCCGAACGGGCTTGTTGTAGTCGAAGCTGGCGATGTAAAACGGTTCCTCGCACCTCTCCCGGTTTCAAAAATTCCCGGAGTCGGAAAGAAGACGCAAATGATACTGCAGAACATAGGAATAACAAAGATAGAAGATTTAGCAAAAACGCCTATGCAAGTTCTTACTGAAAAATTGGGCAAGCATGCCTTATGGCTATACAGCGTTGCAAACGGAATGGATGATAGCGAAGTAACTGGCTTCTGGGAGCCGAAATCGATTAGTAGCGAGAGCACCTTCGAGAATGATACTGACAACGCAGAGGAGTTGAAAAGAACCATAGAGGAGCTCGCAGAGGAAGTCCATAGAAGGGCAACCGTTGACAGTTACCTCTTCAAAACCATAGGCCTGAAGGTAAGGCTTGAGGGATTTGAAACCTTTACTAGGGCTAAGAGCCTAACCGCCTACACAGATTCAAAAGAAATCATCATAAACAGCGCTCTTGCTATGCTGAAGGAATTTGAAAAGAAGAAAAAGATCAGGCTACTAGGAGTGAAGGTCTCCATGCTCCTTAAGGTCGAAACAGCCCAGAAGAAACTGCTTGCTTGGATGAAATGACCAAATTTTTATAATTCACGTATTATTCAGCAAAGATGCTATAATGACTTTGTCCAGAACTGTTTCAGTCGCAGTAAGATAGCGGAGCTAGGGTTATGAGTAGCAAGGTAGATTCTGTAGCACTTTATCGAACAAAGAAGATTCTCAAGGAGCTAGCCGATAAAAAGGGCAGAGGGACGGAACTGGTGACGGTCTACGTGCCTCCGAAGAAGGCTCTACATGATGTCATAAACAATTTGAGGGAAGAATATGGTACCGCATCAAACATAAAATCTGACACTACAAGGAACCACGTACAGGATGCGCTGGTTAAGAGCCAGCAAAGATTGAAACTGTATAATAAAACACCCGAAAATGGAATAGTGCTCTTTGTAGGCGCGCTGCCAACAAATGGTCCCGGTAGCGAGCAGGTCTTTGTCTATGAAGTGATGCCTCCCAAGGCCGTCCAGACCTATCTTTACAGATGCGACGACCACTTCCACCTTGAACATTTGAGGGATATGCTAAGAGAGGAGAACGTCATCGGGATTCTGTCGATAGATACGACTGAAGCAGGCCTTGGCATCGTTACAGGTGAAAAAGTGGAGATCGTCGACATCGTGACATCCGGAGTGCCGGGAAAGTCGTCAAAGGGAGGTCAATCAGCAAGGAGGTACGAGAGACTTCGAGAGATGGAGCTTACGGACTATTTCAACAGAGTTTCCAGGCATTGCACCAGAGTTTTCATAGACTCGAACAGCGTGAAGGGCATGATAATTGCAGGTCCAGGACAGACCAAAGACGACTTTCTCAAGGGCGAGTTTCTTGACTATAGATTGCAGAAGAATGTCATAGCGGTCATAGATGGGGCTTATTCTGGTGCTGAAGGCGTTAGGGAGGCTTTTGAGAAGGCTGCAGACGCAATGAGCAATCTGAGGGTCGTGGAAGAGAGGAAGCTGGTTCAAAAGTTCCTTCGGGAAGTGAATTCAGATAACCCTCTTGCAGTTTATACAATTCAGGAAGTCATAAAGGCCGTTCAGCAGTCAAAGGCACATGCAATTCTTGTATCTGAAGAACTAGACCTTACGGAGATAAAGGTCACCTGCAAAAAGTGTGGAGAAGAAAAAACGCGTATAGTTAAGAGAGAGAATTATGTTGCAGAGAAGCAGAAACTCATTGCAGAACCTAGCAAATGTAGCTCTACTGACTATGAAGTTTTGGAAAGAGACATCGTGGACATCCTTGACGAATTAGCCTTGGAAACTGGTGCCAAGTTAGAGGTTATTTCTGGTAAGACGGAAGAGGGGCAGATGCTGAAGAGCTTTGGAGGAATAGCGGCACTTCTAAGGTACAGATAGTTTCACTAGGCTTAAATCAATTCATTTTAACAGAACAAGTGTTGCGGGGGTAGCCGAGCCTGGCCAAAGTCGGGCTGCGCCGTTGGATGCGCGGGACTTAAGATCGCCTTATGGCAATTATTGGCAGGCGTTGGGTAATCCCGTCTCTTAGGAGTTCGTGGGTTCAAATCCCACCCCCCGCATTTCAGACTCCTCTTTGATAGTTGTGGGTTGCAAAAATTTCCACTGCCTTTCTTCCAAGGATTCTATGGCGAGCTGGTATGTATAGACAAATTCGCCCTTGGTTAAATCGTTTAGCCACTTTTGTGATTCTGCTCTGATTGCTTTCATATCCCTCTTGAACGTTGAGAGGCTTGAATCATATCCTTCAGCCTTCAGATATTGAATAATTTCAGGTGGTCGAATCTTGTTCCTCAGGAGCCGCTTGATTTCGTCCCTATGCCTTTCCATAGTTTCATGATACTGGTTCATTTAAGCTCATGGTCTCATGGTTTCTGGGCTAGCTCAAATTTTAAGAACGATCTGCTTTTTCGGTCAGCCTTTGGTCAGGTTCCTGACGCTTTAGAGTAATCTGAGAATACCTTTACCATTGCATACCCCTTGTCACACTCCTCCTTCTTCATTATCTTCTCTAGAATTTGCATTATCATGTCATATTGTTGCTTTGATGGGATTGATGCCGAAACTGTGAATGTCTGCCTTCTTCCTTGAAGTTCTATCTTCTTGATCAGCTCAGGTTTTGCGCTTGTTGGATTTAGAATGGTAGAGAACGCTCTGTCGGGTATCATAATACGGTTCCTGATAGTATCCAGAGGTAGTTTGAACAATGAAGAACGCTTTCTACTCTTAGAAAACAACAAGAGGCTGATAGAGAAAATGCGAAGCAAAAAATTGCAGGTAAGCTATGTCAGAAATGCGAAACGCAGTGATGCTATCGACTATGCTGGAAGCAGAAGAGGAGGGCGTTCTAAAGCCCTTCCTATGTACGTAGACAACACTTGGGGCTCGCAGATAGTCGAAGAAATCAAGCCAGAGGCAGATGATATCGTAGTTGTAAAAAGCGGGCACAGCGCGTTCGGTTCAACAACGCTACACAGAATACTTAGGAACTTAAAAGTCGATAAATACATCGTTGCTGGTGGCGCGGTTAACGGCTGCGTCGCTGACAGAGTTATGGAGGGCGCAGGTTTGGGATATAGACTCATAGTTGTTTCCGATGCCACATTCAGGTCTCTGAATTCTCCTCATTTACAACTGCTGACAGACTGGGCTGAAATCATGTCGACAGAGCAGGTTATACGTTCGTTACAATGAACTTTTGAGTAGCAAATCTTTGCGTCTGTTGTACTAGCAGAGATACCTACTATCCTTTTCTTCCCTACCAATCTTAAATAACGGCCTAGCAGATTTGGGTTATGGACTCCGTCGTTCATTTTGAAATCCCTGCAAAGGACGTAAAACGTGCACAGTCATTCTACCAGAAGGCTTTTAGCTGGAATATACAGCAGTTCCCCGGGTTCGAATACTATATGATAGCTACTACTGAAAGCGACCAGAATGGGATGCCGAAGAACCCCGGCGCAATCAATGGTGGGTAGGAAAGAAGGAAGGGCCGCTCAAGAGTATAGTTGTTACAGTTCGTGTAAGCGATATTAACGCAACACTAGAGAAGATCGGAGGACTTGGAGGAAAAACAGTCCAGAAGAAGCAGCCTGTAGGCGATATGGGCTTTACAGCCTACTTTGAGGATACCGAAGGCAACATCGTGGGACTCTGGCAAGACGCAACCAGATAGGAATTTAACTCAAAGCGTTGAATTATTTCTTCTTAACTATAACCTTCCCTACCATCCATTCATGGGGCTGGCAGTGATACTTGTACTCCCCGGGTTCAGTAAAAGTGTAAGACCAGCTTTCGTTAGGCGCCAGCAGGCTTGATCTGAACAAATCTTGGTCGCTCGTAACATCGTGCAAGGCACTACCGGTAATGTCTTTGTTCGTCCAAACAACAGTGTTGTTGACCCCTATCACCACGGTAATCGCGCTTGGCCTGAAGTACTCCTGCTCTGGATATTTCTTGTAGGAACTATCGGCCATAATCACGTTCACTTCCTTGATTACCTGCTTTACTTCTGCAGGTTGAAGGAAACTAGACGAAAGCACTATTACTGCTGCTATTACAATAACTATACCAACCGCAATGGCTAGTTTCACGAGTGGCTTAAGGAGATATGATTAGTTATCTCTTACTACTCAAACGTTATATCCCTATTTTGTAAGGATGAGCAGATCGACGGTAATTGAAGCAATCGACCATAGAAAAGGCGGAAAAAGAGGGCAGAGTTCTAATCTACGGCACGGTTGAAAAGGACGAATTTGCAAGCTGGAAGAAAGCCTTTGAGAGAAAGTACCCCTCGATTGAGATAGATTACCGCAGAGAGTACGTGTACGGAACCCCTCCTCCGATGGCCAAGAAGATGATGCAGGAAATCAAGGAGGGCAAGGAGACTGCCGATGCTATTATAGCAACCGTGCCTCCAATGATGCAGATGCGCGACCTGAACCTCCTTTCAAAAGTCAAACTTGAAGAGGCATCAGCCTATCCGGAAGACATTCGACAAAAAGACGGCTACTGGTTCCCCATAGTCTCGATACCCATAGTCCAGATATACAATCCGAAACTGATTTCTAAGAGAGAACTGCCAAAGACGGCCCTTGACCTGACATCTCCAAAGTGGAAAAATGCAATAGTTTTGCACGATATGACTCTCGGCACGCTGGGATCCTACTGGCTCGCCTGTTTAAGGCCTATTTTCGGAGAAAAGAAGTGGAGCAAGTTTGTCCGCGGGCTGGCTGCGAACAAGCCGAAAGCCTTCCCGCTTTACGACAATATAACTGACTCTGTTACCAGTGGTGAAACGAAGATAGGCATGACGATTCTACTGCACGATCTTGTAAAGGCTAAGGAGGCGAAGAGGAACCTAGCAAGATTAATCTTAAAAGACGTTCCAATCTTGACATCTTTTAACGCGATTGCAAGGACAAAGGCAGGCAAGCACCCAGTCTCTGCTGAACTTGTCATAGATTTCTTGATCTCCAGTTCAGGCCAAAAGAAGATCGGAAGCACTTATGTGAGGATACCCGCAAGGCTCAAGACCGGTGCTCCTTATAGCATGGAGAAACTGGTCGGGAAGGAAAAGACACCCGTATTTCCGAATGAACTAATGCTAACGAGCATATCAGACTCCATCAAACTGTTCGTTAAGCTCTTCAAGTAACGGGATAAGCATAACAATAATTCTAACACTAGTATTATATGCCTTCTAAATTCTTTTTCCAGTGAAGCCGTATGGTTTCGCAAAAGATTGTAATAGGACTGATAGCGGTAGTAGTATTAGTTGGTGCAGGCATCTTTCTGTCAATGCCGATGCAGACTCAAACTGCAGCACCAGCTCCGGCTCCAAAACCGGCTCCCCAACCCCAAGCACCAGCAGTTCCTGGTCCTGCTCCAGCACCACAGCCTGGGCCGGCTCCACCAGCTGCATATGAAGCACCCCCATCAGGACTAGTCCGTGTTTACGGAAGCGTTGATGCTGAAGACATGAAGCCGATCATAAAGGCGTTCCAAGAAAAATATCCCTTTGTTGCAGTAGATTATATCAGAGGCTCTCCAGCAGAGGTATTCACTAGAGTTACCACAGAGTTGAAGGCAACAGGAAAGTCTGCCGATGCCGTGCTGGTAAGCTTTCCAGGTACCCTACAACTACTTCAAGAAAATGTCTTTACATCCTATGTATCTCCTAACGCAGCTGCATTTCCAGACAGTTTGAAGGACAAAGATGGGATGTGGACATCGGTCGTATTGCTCGGTCAGACAATAACATACAACAAGAATCTTGTCCCTGCATCAGAACTTCCAAAGAGCTTAGCTGACCTGACAAACCCAAAGTGGAAGGGTAAAATAACAATGCACGATTATACTCTCGGAACAACCTCAACTCAAATATGGGCCTCTCTGGCGGAAAAGTTAGGCAAGGACAAGGTTACAAAGTTCCTTGCAGGTATGGAGGCAAACGGTGTAAGAAGAACAGCAAGTACAGGTGCTCAGGCAGATGAAGTATCAAGAGGGGAGTTCGCGATAGGAATAGTTGCACAGGTACATGACGTAGTGAGGTTAAAACTCGCAGGAGCTCCTATAGAGATTCTGCAGTTATCTGACTTTCCCATAATGGTAGCGCCTAGCGCTGTTTCGCTGATGAAGACTGCGGAGAACCCTAGAGCCGCCAAACTATTCATAGACTACCTGCTTACTGATGACGCGCAGAGGGTCATTGGCAATATAGAAGTAAGGTTCCCCGCAAAGCCAGGAGTGGAGTCAAGGTTCAATCTAGACAAAGCGCTTCCAGCTGGAATCGAGAAGTTCAACTATCCAACCCCAACCATCTTCAGAACCATAAATCAGTGGACGACGGAGTTCAAGGCCATAGCAGCGGCGAAGAGGTAAACCCTCTCCGTCCTCTTCCATTTTTTATTCGGTAGACTTGCCAGATGAGGCTTACAACAAATGCCGTATCGGTAGTCTTCTGGGCAGTTTTAGCGTTTACAATATTCCTAATAATTTATCCAGTTGCATTCCTTCTTTATGGAAGCCTCTGGAGCGAAGATCCAGGTGATCCAGGTTATCTTACTCCGCGCAACTACATTACGGCATTCTCAGATCCATATACACTCACCCTACTCTCTAACTCATTTACGTACGCATTTGGAAGCGCTCTGCTGGCAGTGGCGATAGGGTCTATCTTGGCATTCATTGCAGTAAGGACTGACGCACCTTTGAGGAAGCAGTTCAGGTTCCTCCCCTTCCTCCCCATAGTTCTACCTGGCTTTGTTGACAATTTAGCGTGGGTGTACCTGTTCAGCCCAAGATCAGGTCTTGCAAACGTCATGTTCCGAGACTTTTTTGGAATAACCGATACTGAAGTGGCCTTATTCAATATCTACAGCATGGCAGGGATGATATGGGTTATGGGGATTTCTCTTGTACCCACAACATACTTGGTAATATCCGCAGCCTTTACAGCAATGGATTCGAATCTCGAAGAGGCGGCAAGGATAGCAGGCTCTCGCATAACGACCATCATAAGAAAGATCACAATCCCTATAATGTTGCCAGCCATACTCTCAGTATTCCTGCTCGTCTTCATAATCGCCTTCGAATCTTTTGAAACACCCGCAATGATAGGCTTGCCAGCCAGAATCGAGGTCTTCATGTCTGAAATTTACCGCGCCGTCGTTGGTTCCATACCGCCCAACTACGGTCTAGCGACTGCACACGCAATGATTCTGTTGCTAATCACGGTATCAATGATCTTTCTGTATAGAAGATCGGTAAGAAGGGCTGAGAAGTTTCAGGTCATAACAGGAAAGGGCTACCACCCAAGGATCATCCACCTTGGAAAATGGAAATACCTTGCAACGGGAATTCTAGTAACATATCTAATAGTTCACATAGGGCTGATGTTCTCTACTGTAGCACTTCTATCGTTTCAGCCGTTCTGGAATCCCAGAGATCTATTCTCCAACATTACGCTAAAACACTACTATTCAGTTTTTGACAGGTCGGACATACTGCGAAGCCTGATCAACAGCTGGATAGCATGCGCCGTTGCAGCATCGATAGTCTTGCTTATGTCAGCGATGATAGCGTACATCTCTAGGAGAAGCACATTCAGGTGGAAAGGTCTTCTAGAAGGAATTGGAACTCTTCCGATAGCCTTTCCTGGCTTCGTCATAGGTCTGGGTTTCCTGTGGACCTTCCTGACTCTTCCATTGCAGATATACGGAACGCTGATCGTTGTGGTACTTGCATTTTTGGTGAAATACCTCCCTCACGGGATAAGGTTCACTGCTGGTGCAGTCGTGCAGATTCATCACGATCTTGAAGAATCCTCATCTATAGCAGGAGCGCAGTGGACAACTACTATAAGGAGGGTAACACTGCCTCTTTTGAAGTCAGCAATGTTTTCAGGCTGGCTATACGTCTTTGTCATAAGCTTTAAGGAACTGAGCTCGATAATCTTCCTCATTACGCCCAGAAACGAAGTTCTGGCGACCACGCTCTGGGACCTTTGGGTGAACGGGAGCGTCGAAATACTTGCAGCTGCAAGCGTCCTCCTTACTATATTGCTCTGGAGCATAGTTCTGGTATCCATAACAATATTTAGACTTAGGTTAAGGTAATACAGAACAATTCTTACGAAATGCTTAATTTGCCGTCGTAAAAACTCGCAAACGGTAATCTTGAAGACCCAAACCAAGCAATCGTATGTATGGTCCCTGATTGAAGAAGGACGAAAGAGGTTCCCCGAACAGCATCCCTTTCTCAAGCTCCTCTATGATGGAAAACTCACTATAGAGCAGCTCAGAGGATGGGCCATCAACAGATATTATTTCCACAGCCATATACCCGAGAAGGAGGCTGCTATAGCGGCCAACTGCCCTCCCGATGTCAGGCAGTTGTGGATAGAAAAGCTCATTGAAGAATCGGGAGAAAAGGGAAAACCCTCGCACCCAGATCTATGGATAAAATTCTGCAAAGGCTTGGGATTGTCGAAAGAGCAGGTAGTGAAGGCTGAAGTGCTTCCTGCAGTCAAAATGGCAGTTGACGGCTACGTTAACATTGCAAGATATAGACCATGGAGAGTTAGCGTTGCAGGATCTCTGACTGAGCATCTAGTCCCGAAGAGGATGGAGAAGTTTATAGAAGCTTTCAAGAAACACTATCCTTTCATCAGCGATGATGACATGACCTTTTTCAAGGAGCACATGGTTGCCGATGTTGAGCACGGCGAACTGACCATCGACATTGTAGAGAAATATTCCCATGGACCAGAGGCTCAAGAAGAAATACGCGAAGGCTACTTCTACAAGATCGACATGCATAGAGTCATACTTGACGCTGTTTACTTAGAATATGTGCTCAAGAAGCAGCTAAAACTTCCATCATGAAGATCCTTTCCAGTCAAGAGGCAAAAGAGAAGCTCAAGACCATAGAAGGCTGGCAGGTCAAAGGAAAGAAGATACAGAAGATCTACAAGTTCAGGAAGTATATGGACGGGATAAAATTCATCAATAAACTAGCGGAGCTTGCGGAGAAAGAGCAACACCATCCTGACATTATCATAGTCTGGACCACTATTACCGTTGAATTGACTACGCACGATGCTGGAGGGTTAACCCTCTACGACATCAGAATGGCAAAGAAGATCAACGAAGTTTCTTAGCAGGGTCTTTCGCAAATATTAGCAGCGATCCAGCAATACCAACTAATAATGCGGTAACGTAGAATGGGTATGGCTCGACATAAGCTCCAGTTCTCAGGCCAGCAAAAGGTATCCTAACGCTATTGGCCCGATAACGAATCCGAGGCCTCCCATCATTCTGTTAGCACCCATGACTACGAAGAAAGCCACTAGGTAGATCGGCACTATGGATGACAGCGTAGCACTGGTTGAAAGGCTTTGATATAATCTACTTTAAGAACCGCTCTGCTATAGCTCTACGGAGAGTAGACTTCATCCTCTCCAGCCTTGCTTCAAGCGTATTGTCGAACCTTATCGAACCATCAGGGGTTGCTGCCTTTACCCCTCCTACGCAATTTATTGCCTTTTCTGCTACTGAAACCTCCACGCTCTTTGAAACCTGCTTTGCAATTCCCTGCACGAGGCTCTTGTCTTCATGATTGCATGACAAGATAACTTTCTTTGAACCAACTGACTCTACAGCCTCTGCGATCATCTTTCTCATAGCCTCCTTGTACTCTTTTGGCTTGCTCTTTACCAGTTTGGCCAGAGCATTTTCAAAGACCTTGTTTATGCTCTCTTCAACCAACCTTAACGATTTATTCCTCGCTTCCAGTTCAGCACTTCCCACGATCCTTCTGGAGAGGCTCTCCACCTGCCTGTCCTTGGAGGATAAAATCTTCCCCGCTTCTACTTCTGCTTCTCTCTGTGCCTGATGGAGTACCTGCTCGGCCTCCATCTTTGCAGATTCAAGAACCTTCAATATTTCTTGCTTGGCCTCTTCAACTACCTTCCCAACAACATTATCAATAGCAGACTGGGCTATCATTTTCTTACTACTTTCAATGGCCGATTCTGCGACCAATTTATCTGTTTTCATATTCAAAAAGTTCAAATTCAGATTGTTATGACGTTCACACACTTGAAGATAAGTCGGTTTTACTACCTTCTTGTTTTTACTCCGGTAGCGATAGCTCTAGAGTTTCTTCATGCCGATCACGTGCTGATATTTGTCGCAGCTGGAATCGCGATACTACCTCTTGCGAAACTGATTGGGGACTCTACGGAGCATCTGGCAGTCCATTACGGCTCAGTAACCGGTTCGCTGTTGAACGTAACCTTTGGAAATGCCGCAGAAGTCATCATAGCTTTGATTGCTCTGAATGCTGGGTTATTCGACTTGATCAAGGCTTCTATTGCCGGCTCCATAATCGGAAACGTTCTGCTGATCTTTGGCCTGAGCATAATCGCTGGGGGGCTGAGAAAAAAGGAACAGCTCTTCAACAGTCAAAATGCTGGTGTTCAGACTTCAATGCTCTTTCTTGCTGTAATCGGTTTAGCAGTCCCTACGATACTTGCCGAGACGGAACTCAAAGGAGAGAGCATCGCAAACCAGAACTTAATTCAATTGATGAGTGATGCCCTTGCATTCACCCTCTTGGCAGTTTACATTGGATCGATAGCATTTACTTTTATCACGCACAAGCATCTTTTTGTTACTCCCGAAGAGACTGACCATGAACATCATGCTTTATGGAGCAAAAAGAGGGCATTCCTTTTGCTGGCAGTTGCTATGGCTTTCGTTGCGCTGGTAGCCGAGATTCTTGTCGGTTCTGTTCAAGCTACTTCTGAAGAGTTCGGCTTCGGGGAACTGTTTGTCGGGGCCATCATAGTTGGTTTAGTCGGCAATGCTGCGGAGCATAGCTCTGCTATACTACTTGCAAGGAAGGAGAAGATGGATACTGCCATCGGGATAGCTGCAGGTTCAGGCACTCAGATCGCTCTCTTCGTCGTCCCTCTGCTTGTAATTGCTGGGATAGTTCTGGGGAAGCCTCTAACCTTGGTCTTTACAATTTACGAACTTGTTGCGGTCTTCCTTTCCGCTATCATCATGAACCTGATTGCCCATGATGGGAAGAGCAACTGGTTTGAAGGTGTTATGCTGACTGCTGTGTATGTGATAATTGGGATAGGGTTCTACTTTATCGGGTAAAGCCTGCAATGAAAACAAGAAATAATTGAATATTTTTATTGCCAAGGAGGGAAATACAAACGCGATCATTCTCCTCAAAAATCTTCAAACTTGGCATCAATCCCTGCGTGGACGTACCCAAAGATGTCCTAGACGAGTTGTTCAATCGGGGAGCCAGAACCAGAGGGCCGATTCCTGTGCGGGGCACTTTGAACGGGAAGAAATTCAAGCAGACTGTGGTTAAATATCAGGGTAAATGGCTATTGTATCTAAATACCCAAATGCGCGAAGATGCAGAAATTGGTGTTGGAGAGGACGCAAAGGTAGTACTCGAATTAGATCCAGAACCACGAATAATTCCAATGTACCCTAAGCTTGCACGCGCTCTGTCGAAAAACAAGGAAGCAAAAGCGGCCTTTAAGAAGCTCGCGCCTTCACATCAGAAAGAAATTCTCGCTATCTCAGTTTGTAAAAACCGAAAAGGCGCTGGTTCGTAATGTCGAGAAAGTAATTCAACATCTTTTAGGCAAAAGGGACTACGCTTCTGTGCGTAGTAGAAAGCAAAGAGGAATTTACCGCTAAAGAAGAACAGAAAGCTAAGCATCAGGCAGGCTCAGGAAGACTTGCGCTAGGACCTTCCTTCGATCAGTTTTGCTGCCTTCAATCAGGAAGACTTTCTTAGGGGTTGGAACAAATTGGCCAGCATTAAGTTTGATGAATTTGGATGTCAATCCTTTGTATGTTACTCTGCATTCATCCCGCTCAATAGTTTCGCTTTTTACTGCTGCCTTGCATAAGCTGTAAACTGTTCCGACTGGCAAACCAAGTTTTTGATCTATGTGCGAGAGGTAGTCTTCGCTCGACATGCGGGCCCCGCCTTCATTCTTCTTGTACCTCCCCATTCTACTCAGCTAGGGTTCAATTTGCTGACTTGTACTTAAAGTAATAACACAAGTTGTATGTAATTACCTTAAAGAAACGTCAATGCAGTATTAACAAACTTTAGCAATGTTTTCAGAAGGCCATTCAGGAGGTGCAGATTACCTTCTGTATCTTTTACGAGAACCTGCAACTTGTTCGCAAACAGGGCACTGAAAATTGTTGGGCGACGTTTCTATCATTCTGACTTTGTGATTGTTACAAAGAGGCTGCGTGTTTATAGACGCTTGATTTGGTAACATGCAGAGGTTAGGAATGACGCATGTATTATGTCTTTGCTATTTCTGCATAGTATCCCTTTTATAGCATCCAATTATCTTAGATGCCAGTGTCGTCCAAGCACTAGGAGATGAAAGAACGAGTTACGGACAAGGAGGCGGTTACGGGCGCCCACGCTTTGGCGGAGGCGGTTTTAGGTCGAATACACCCAAGCCAGTTGAGGTTGGCAAGGAGTACGATGTCACTATTACCGAAACGAGCAGAAGGGGCGACGGAGTGGCCAAGATAGACGGTTTCGTCATTTTTGTCGCTGGAGGAAAGCGGGACGAGAAGACGAGGATCAAGGTTACTCAGGTAGGCCCGAGATTCGCCAACGCTACTAAAGTAGAAGGCACGGAAACTACGAGTTAGAAAAGAGACGGAATAATCGGCCGTCTTCCTTTTTTATTTTGCTACCAAGATGGCTACTGGGAGTTCTGCACATTTGTAGGTAATAGGATCGGTAATCACTCTACCAATAAAAGTTGGGGAGCCACTAAACCTTATTCTTCAAGCCGGGCTACTTTTTCTTCGCTGGCTTCTTCTTAGCCTTTGCCAAAAATTTCTCCGGCGTTATTCCCATGTATCTCATAGATAAAGCTGCTTATACTTGCGATGAATGTTCTGGTTGCACGAAAAATAAGGACATTTTAGATTCTCTATAATCCATATCTTTTCCTTGCCCTAGCAACAAGGTCGTCATGCCTATGACTGTAAGGCACATAAAATTGCCCTAGTTTAGTTGCATTTACATTAGATTCTATAACATCTCTCATGTGCCTGTTTATCTCAAAACCTAGATAATGCCTGAAGGTTCCTTTAGCAACAACTGCCGTAGTACCATTACCCATAAAAGGATCGAGTACTAGAAACCCGGGACGGCTAGAAAAGTCAATGCACCTAGCAATTAATTCTTCAGGAAGTTTTGTGCTGTTCTTGACTTCGCTTCTGCGGTATGTGCGATTAATCTCCCACACATCCAGCGGGTAATGCATTATCTTGTTGAAATAATACTGAGGGCTTTTAGCCAAGAAAAGGACATGGTAATGGCTTGTTACAAACTTCCGTCTTGTGAAGACGCCAAACTGATACTTCCAGATTAGGTGGTTGACTAAGGTTAGACCGCTTTGTTTTATCGCATTAAGAATTTCAGCAAGGTTCGACCAGCCGCTGAATATCCATGCTGAGCCGCTTTTTTCCATGATTCTGGGAAGTTCTTTTATCCATCTGATAGAAAATTCCGTGTAATCGCCTTTTGATTCGTGATAGCCTTGTCTAATGAACCTGTCATCCCTGTTGTATATCGATTCCTTGCCAGTAAAATTCAAGCCAAATGGCGGATCAGCTATTATTACGTCTACAGATTCGCTTGGAAGTTGCTTCATTAATTTTATGCAATCACCGTATGTTATGCGATCAACAGGGAAATTGAATTTCGCTTTTTGGTACTCTTCCTTTGCAGCATTAACACTCCAATCTTCTGTAGGTTTAAAATGAGCAGCGGCTAAATCAGGAATGTACCTGTTTTTCCTAATCCTCTTGGGTTTTACTTCTGGTTTAACAGCCACTAGTTTTCAGCCTTCCTGAAAGAAACTCTACATATAATATTTAGTTAGCGTGTAGCAACCTTTAGTAACTGTCTTCATAGCTAGCCTCAAAACATGCCTGCAATACTCAAGACTCCTCTCCTGCTCATAAACTTCAAAACCTATCTGGAAGGGACAGGTCAGAAGGCCTTCAGACTAGCCAAGATAGCAGAGAAGGTTAGCCTCGATACAGGCATCCAAATCATTGTAGCACCGCAATATTCAGACATCGCAAAGATAACAACAAAGATCAAGATTCCAGTATTTGCACAGCATTTAGATCCTGAAGAAGCAGGACCATATACAGGCTACATCCTCCCAGAAGCAGTTGCAGCTGCAGGAGCAACGGGAACAATGCTCAATCATTCTGAAAAACCTCTAACAAAAGAGAAACTTGCATCAGCAGTAAGAAGGTGCCGAGATTTGGGACTCTTAACCTGCATTTTATCCAACAGCCCCAATCAAGGTGCAGAGCTTTCCAAACTGAAACCAGACATGATGGTTGTAGAGATTCCCGAACTGATAGGAACGGGAATGGCTATATCGACGGTAAGCCCTCAAACGATAAAGAGCGCGATAGCCAAGATAAGAAAGAGCAACAAAAAGGTCATCCTCATAGCAGGTTCAGGAGTGACTACTAGCAAGGATGTCAAAAGAGCCATAGAATTGGGGATGCAGGGAGTAGGATCTAGCAAGGCAGTCATGACGGCAAAGAACCCCAGAGAAGTCCTCTACGAAATGGCCAACGCACTCTTGTCGGCATAGTGCTCTACTAACCAGAACAATGCTTTTTATTGATCAGACAATACGTCTTAATGTATCAGAACTGATGACGACCATTACAAATTCTACACTAGATAAGCACACAAATCTTATATGCACCTAAAAACATAGTGCATTTTTGCGTATAGCAAGGCGGCGTCAACTTCAAGCAAAGGGAAGTTTCCCGACGCGATGAGATTTCTGACCTCCAGATACGCGCATATTCAATATGGAGATTCGATGTAAATTCATTGGATCTGACATTGGTCGTGTACTCTCGCAAGATCTTAACCGTACTTTCATAACTCCGGTTGATCCTGCCGGACCTGACTGCTATCGGATGGAGATTAAGCCATGCAAGTCGCACGTAGCAATACGTGGCGTACGGCTCAGTAACACGTAGCTAACCTGCCCTGCAGACGCGCATAACCCCGGGAAACTGGGACTAATTCGCGATAGGCCATAATTCCTGGAATGGATCTTGGCCGAAAAGGCATGAGCAATCATGTTGCTACAGGATGGGGCTGCGGCCGATCAGGTTGTTGGTGGGGTAATGGCCCACCAAGCCTATAACCGGTGCGGGCATTGAGAGATGGGGCCCGGAGATGGACACTGAGAAAAGGGTCCAGGTCCTATGGGGCGCAGCAGGCGCGAAAACTTCGCAATGGGCGAAAGCCCGATGAGGTTATTCCGAGTGCCTTCCGCTGAGGGAGGCTTTTCTTACGTCTAAATAGCGTGGGGAATAAGGGGAGGGCAAGTCTGGTGTCAGCCGCCGCGGTAATACCAGCTCCCCGAGTGGTCAGGACGATTATTGGGCCTAAAGCATCCGTAGCCGGCTCAGTAGGTCTCATGTTAAATCCACCGGCTCAACCGTTGGTCTGCATGAGATACCGCTGGGCTAGGAGGCGGGAGAGGCGGACGGTATTCCTTGGGTAGGGGTAAAATCCTTTGATCCAGGGAGGACCACCAGTGGCGAAGGCGGTCCGCCAGAACGCGCTCGACGGTGAGGGATGAAAGCTGGGGGAGCGAACCGGATTAGATACCCGGGTAGTCCCAGCCGTAAACGATGCGAGCTAGGTAATGGGATGGCTACGCGCCACCCCAGTGCCGCAGGGAAGCCGTTAAGCTCGCCGCCTGGGAAGTACGGTCGCAAGACTGAAACTTAAAGGAATTGGCGGGGGAGCACCACAAGGGGTGAAGCCTGCGGTTCAATTGGAGTCAACGCCGGGAACCTTACCAGGAGCGACAGCAGAGTGAAGGTCAGGTCGAAGACCTTACCAGACAAGCTGAGAGGAGGTGCATGGCCGTCGCCAGCTCGTGCCGTGAGGCGTCCTGTTAAGTCAGGCAACGAGCGAGACCCCTATCACTAATTGCTTTCATCACAGCGATGTGGCGAGGCTAGTTAGTGAGACTGCCGTCGCTAAGACGGAGGAAGGAAGGGGCCACGGCAGGTCAGTATGCCCCGAAACTCCTGGGCCACACGCGGGCTGCAATGGTAAGGACAATGGGCTCCGACCTCGAAAGGGGGAGGTAATCCCGAAACCTTACCCCAGTTGTGACTGAGGGCTGCAACTCGCCCTCACGAATCTGGAATCCCTAGTAACCGCGTGTCAACACCGCGCGGTGAATACGTCCCTGCTCCTTGCACACACCGCCCGTCGCTTCACCCGAGTTGGGTCCTGGCGAGGTGGCGTCAAGTTGGCGCTATCGAACCAAAACTCGGCAAGGGGGGAGAAGTCGTAACAAGGTGGCCGTAGGGGAACCTGCGGCCGGATCACCTCCTTAGAAAGAGAGTACGGTTAAGAAGCGATAGGAGTATACGATCTAGTATTGATGCAGCTCTGCATGATGAATGCAGAGTGAAGGGCGTAGTGGCTTTTGCCATAATGATCGCCATGTATAGTCGCGCAAGCATCTGCTGGGAATACCCAACGCGCGGCCGCCATTTGGTGAATGGCTTGGCTTGAGGGGCGAAGAAGGGCGCGGCAAGCTGCGATAAGCCTCGGGTAGGTGCAAGCAACCGTTGATCCGAGGGTTCCCGAATGAGACTTCTTATCGGGAGGTCGTAAGGTTTCCCGATGCTCCGAGAGGAGCGCAAATCCTCCGGAAGGAAACATCTGAGTAGGAGGGAGAAGAGAAATCAATTGAGATCCCCGTAGTAGCAGAGAGCGAAAGGGGGAGAGCCCAAATCGAATCCTGCATAGTAATATACAGGAAATGTGAGGTGTGCTTTAGGCATATGCAACGCTTTTTCTCATAGCTGAAGTGGCCTGGAACGGCCCAACATAGAGGGTGAAATTCCCGTAAGCGGTTGGGAAGAGGAGTTAGCGCCTAGAGCCGAGTACCTGGCCTTGGCAGTGGCTAGGGAAGACGGGGGAAAGCAGCCTCCAAGGCTAAACACCTCTCAAGACCGATAGCGTATTAGTACCGTGAGGGAAAGCCGAAAAGTACCCCGAAAGGGGTGTGAAAAGAGCCTGAAACCAAATGGTTACAGAAGTGTGTTGCCTGAAAGGGACAATTTGCCAACCAATAGTCGCCGCAAGGTGGCTGGCGGTTGGCGCAGTCGCAGGGTAACACAGTCCGTCTAGAAACACGGGCCAGGGAGTTTGCTGTCATGGCGAGCCTAAGGGCTTGAAGCCCGGAGGCGAAGGGAAACCGACTTTCCGCAACCGCTTCGAGCGGTGAGGGAAGGGGTCTGAAAGGGCCTACAGTCATGGCGGAAAGACTAGAAACCAGACGATCGTGTCCTGAGCAGGATGAAGCGGGGCGAAAGCTCCGTGGAGGTCCGAAAGGGTCTTGACGTGCAATTCAGTCCCCAGACTCGGGACAAGGGGCCAAAAGCCAATCTAGTCTGGTGATAGCTAGTTCCCACCGAAATAGATCTGAGTCTAGCCTGGGCAGACGTTGCCAACGCTGTAGAGCACTGATCTGGTGGCAAGGGTTCGAAAGGGCCCACCACCGTTTCAAACTCCGAATGTGTTGGTACGGCAGAAGCCCGGATGCGGGTTTATGTGGGGTAAGCCTCATAACCTAGAGGGGAGCAACCCAGACTAAAGTTAAGGCCCCCAAATACCAGCTAAGTGTCAAACAAAAGGGCGTCTCCGAGCGAAGACAGCAGGGAGGTAGGCTTAGAAGCAGCCATCCTTTAAAGAGTGCGTAACAGCTCACCTTCCGAGCTTGGGGGCCCCGAAAATGGACGGGGCTCAAGCTGGTTGCCGATACTTTAGGCCACAATGTAAATTGTGTGCGGTAGGTGGGCGTGGAGGGTGGGTAGAAGTAGGGCCGTGAGGTCCTATGGACCGCCATCCATTGTAGATCCTGGTGGTAGTAGCAGCGTAGTTGGGTGAGAATCCCGATCACCGGAAGGGCAAGGTTTTCCTGGCAACGCGTCGTCGGCCAGGAGTAAGCCGGTCCTAAGTGCAATCTCAACAGTTTTGCACGAACTAGGGAAACTGGTTAATATTCCAGTGCCTTGGCATTGCCGTGCCGCAAGGCTCATCTAGCGTAGATGCTTCCAGATATGGCGAGCAGGGTTATCGCCCTGTTTAATCACTCAAGGATGGGGGAGTGTCGTAATGACGAGAACTCATCCGAGACGAGAATAGCCAACCATTGGGTTGGTTTGCCCGACTCTAGGAGACAATGAAGACTACGCTGGAGAGGTAATGCGAAGTCCGTACCGAGATCCGACACAGGTGTCCCTAGGTTAGAAGCCTCAGGTGTATCGGGTGTACCGTAGGTGAGGGAACTCGGCAAATTAGCCCCGTATCTTAGGTATAAGGGGTGCCTGCCGTTCTTGCGAAGAGCAGGAATGGCAGGTCTCAGTAACAAGGGGGTCCCGACTGTTTACTAAAAACACAGTAAACTGCTAGCCCGAAAGGGTGAGTACAGTTTATGAATCCTGGCCAGTGGCGGTACCTAAAACCTGGGTTCAACTGGGCTAAGGGCCGCTAAACGCCGGGAGTAACTCTGACTCTCTTAAGGTAGCCAAATGCCTTGTCGGGTAAGTTCCGACGTGCATGAATGGACCAACGAGGGCCCCGCTGTCCCCATCTACAACCCGGCGAACCCACATAACGTGGACGAACAGTCCACGAACTTCCATCGGGGAGAGAAGTCCCTGTGGAGCTTTACTGCAGCTTGTCGTTGCGACGCGGTTGTGATTGCAGAGCGTAGCTGGGAGCCGTTATGCACACGCTTCCGGGTGTGTGATAGGCAAAAGTGTAACACCAGCCTTTCGCTGCTGTGTCGCTAACCTCGGAAGAGGGACACCGGCAGGTGGGCAGTTCGGCTGGGGCGGCACCCTCTTGAAAAGGTATCGAGAGGGCCCAAAGGTTGGCTCAGGTGGGTCAGAAATCCACTGTTGAGGGCAAGGCCAAAAGCCAGCCTGACTGGATTCTCAAAAGCACAGAATTCAGAGGCGAAAGCCTGGCCTAGCGATCATTCATGTCCCCACTGTTGGGGGCTGGATGTGACAGAAAAGTTACCCCAGGGGTAACAGGCTCGTCGCGGGCGAGAGCTCCAATCGACCCCGCGGTTTGGTACCTCGATGTCGGCTCTTCCCATCCTGGTCCTGCAGCAGGGGCCAAGGGTGGGGCTGCTCGCCCATTAAAGGGGAACGTGAGCTGGGTTTAGACCGTCGTGAGACAGGTCGGTCTCTACCTGATGGAAGCGGAGGTTGTCTGAGGGGAAGTTGCCCCCAGTACGAGAGGAACAGGGCAACGCGGCCTCTGGCGTACCGGTTGTCCGATAGGGCAGTAGCCGGGCAGCTAAGCCGTTGCGGATAAGAGCTGAAAGCATCTAAGCTCGAAGCCGCTCCCGAGAAGAGACAGCCATTGATTTTAGCTCTCCGCAAGGAGGGCGGATCGACGAGAGCTGCGATAGAAGATCGCGTTGATGGGGTGGAGGTGTACGCTGGAAGCCTTCGGGCGACCAGTTCAGCCTGCCACTCCCAATCGCTCAAGGCGTTGGATCATTCCCAGCAGAGGCGCAATGACTATGCATGGTGAATTATTTTTTCTAATTTGATTAGATGACTCTCTTGCATCTGAAGCTGGGAAGATAACGATCTTGAAGTGCTAAGATTATTCAAATATGGTTTAATAAACATCCTGAATAGTTCAAGGTATGGCCAGACGCGCACTTTTGGCAGTTTCAGGTGTCCTTGGCATAATAGCCTCTGTTCTTGGAGCCTATCACGGCTATGGAGAGATTCTGCAGGATAATGACACGCCCAAAGGCATAGTGATAAATGCATTCTCTAGGACTGCCTGCCCTCCAGCCGGTAACGCTAATTGTTTTCCCGCCATGACCATATTACCCACCACCTTCCTTGTCTTTGGAACCATAACTGCAATAGTCGCTACCCTTATGCTGATTTTTACAATTCTTGTTATCGCTGGCAAGAATGTCGGTTATATCTTGCTCGTATCTTCCGTTGTACTACTTTTGGTCGGCGGAGGGTTTTTACCTCCAATTCTTGGAACCGTTTCCGCTCTGATATCTCTACGTGTAAATAGAAAACCGGCAGCCTAGACTTTTGGTTTGTACGTATTTAGGAGCATCGAGTTCACGGTCACAGTTATCGACGAACTTGCCATTGCAACGGCTGCAAATATCGGATTTAGAAGTATCCCTGCTATAGGATATAGAATTCCTGCCGCTACGGGTATAAGAGCTATGTTATAGAAGAAAGCCCAGAAGAGGTTCTGCTTGATCTTCGACACAGTCTTCCTGCTCAGCTCTATAGCAGTCACAACGTCCTTCAGCTCATTTTTGATAAGCACTATCCCCCCGGTTTCTTTGGCAATGTCAGTTCCGCTTCCTATTGCTATACCAACATCAGCCTCCGCAAGTGCTGGAGCATCGTTTATGCCGTCGCCAACCATTGCAACAAGCTTGCCCTGACCTTTGAGTTCCTTTATGACCTTGGCTTTATCCTGAGGCAACACCTCAGCAAGCACATCGTTAATTCCAAGTTTCTTCGCTATTGCGTTTGCAGTCCTTTTATTATCCCCTGTAAGCATGTAAACCTCTATTCCCAGATTCTGCAGTTTCTTTACTGCAGTCATGGAGCTTTCCTTCAGAGTATCTGCAACTGCTATTATCCCTCCAAGCTTTCCATCAACGGCAACTAGCATAGCAGTCTTGCCTTCATTCTCCAAAGTCTGCATTTCCTCCTCTGCTACTTCGATTGAGATGTTCTTACTCTGCATAAGTTTCCTGTTTCCCAGTAACACTCTCTTTCCCATTGCCGTCGCTTCAACGCCATGACCCGGTATAGCTTCAAAATCAGTTGCGTCTTGCAGCTTTAGGTTTCGCTCTTGCGCCCCTCTCACAATTGCCTCTCCAAGAGGATGCTCCGAGCCCTTTTCGGTAATCGCTGCGAGCTGAAGTACTTCGTTCTCCTTGAACCCTTTGAAGGTAACTACATCTGTAAGAGAGGGTTTGCCAACTGTCAATGTTCCTGTTTTATCGAAGACAACGGCTCTAAGCTTGTGAGCTTTTTCCAAATATTCTCCACTTTTGATCAATACACCGTTTTGCGCACCCTTCCCAGCACCAATCATTATAGCAGCTGGTGTGGCAATGCCCAGAGCACAGGGGCAGGCAATAATCAGAACAGATATGAGAACTGTGAATGCTAACCCGAATTGCATTGAGAGTACATAATACCATATCAGGAAGGATCCAACTGCTATAGCAATCGTTGCAGGAACAAAATACGACGAAATTATATCTGCCAACCTTTGAATCGGTGTCTTTGACACGATGGATTCTTCAACAAGTTTTACTATCTGCGATATAGCTGTGTCCTGCCCGACCTTCGTAGCCTTGAACTTCAGAACCCCTGTTTTGTTGATAGTTGCTCCTATGATTTCATCTCCAACCTTCTTCTCTACAGGTATGCTTTCCCCAGTTATCATCGATTGATCTACAGAGGAGTAGCCGTCAATAACAATACCATCCACAGGTATCTTCTCGCCGGGTTTTACAAGTACTATATCGTCTACCTGCACATTTTCTACTGGAATCTCCTCTTCCTTCGAATCTCTTACTACCCTTGCAAGAGTAGGCTGAAGGTCGAGAAGTTTCCTGACTGATTCCGATGCCCTACCTTTTACAACATGCTCCATAGTTCTACCGAGAAGAATGAACCCTATAATCAGGCCAGACTCCGTATAATAAACCTGAGGACCTGCTGTTATGACTACAGACAACAGATCAGGGAAGAATGTTATGATTGTGCTGTAGAGCCATGCCGCGCTAGTTCCTGTAGCAATAAGACTGTCCATATTAGCCTGTCTGGCTCTGATAGCATCCCGAGTACCTTTGTAGAATCTCCACCCCGCTATGAATTGAACGGGAGTAGCTAAGAGAAAAAGCAAAAAATGGTCGACGATGAATGAAACAGGATAAACATATTCAAAGAAGGCAGTCAAACTTCCTAATATCAGTGCAAAGGAGGCCCATATCTTTAAAGAACGAAACTCAACTTCAGGCTTCAGAAATTCCTCAAGGCAGTTCTCACTGCAGAAATAGTAAGTTGTACCCCTTCTCGTTGCCTTGAAGGGCGTCTTTGTTTCATCAACATACATCCCGCAGATTATGTCCTTAGCCATCCAAACTAGTTCTAAAACAGGTAGTTAATACGTTAATTCTAGCCAAACGTAAAGAATTCTATCTATACAAATCAAATATGCATTGATTAATTGGGCTTTTACATTCGTAAAGATCAACCGCTATAAAGTATTCAGATATCACTGAACCATGCCACATGGTGCACCAGAGCTTGTGGCTTATGGGATAATCGTAGTCTTCGGACTAGGATTGATTTTTCACTGGTTTCGCCGATCAGGTCGCCATCCTATTCCAACAGAACCAACTATGCAACAGTTAACTGGCAACTTTGTCATGTTCGATAAAGTCCAACGAGCATTCCATTGGGCAACTACAGCCTGTTTTATCCTGCTCATAGTTACTGGGCTCCCACTCTACGATCCTTCAGCATTTGTCCCTCTAGCTGCCACAATCGGAATCCCTTTGCACGGATCTTTCAATACCTACGTGATGTTACACGTGATTGCGTCTGTAGCACTTGCATTGTTGCTGTCCGTCCACATCGTATGGAATGTAGGAAAGCTAGGATCAATTAAGACGATGCTACCAACAAAATCAGATTTTAGAGACTCTATCATACGTGCAAAGAGTTTGCTGCTTGGTACAAAACAGTATCCTCGCATCAACAAATATGACATATTTATGAAGAATTTCCATCTTTTTCTTCCTATAGCATCTATAGTTCTAGCCTTTACTGGCGCTTACATGTTGCTTTACGCACAGTGGTGGAACATACCACTTGAACTCCATTTCCAGACAGAGCCTTCTTTCAAACCTACATTATGGCACGACATATTCGGCTTTCTGCTAATCGCGCTAGTTATTGGTCATAGTTATTTCTCGCTCCTGCCAGTAAACAAGCCTATATTCATAGCGATGCTGAGAGGAACGATAACTGCGGAGGAAATTGCAAAAAGATACCGCCCCGAAGGTTTCCAGAGGAAGTCAGAAAATTGATCGCAAAGACCTTAGGTTTCTTTCTTATGGCAATACTAGTATTACCATCTGTAGAAGCTCGCGCTGATTTGTTTGTCGGTTTGGAGGACCATGCTCAAGAGGCTCATGGAGGCGTGTACATTCCAACAAGCTATACGGAGACTTGAAACTTACTCTATTGTGATCACCAATGATAAGAATGTTTCAACAACACAAATTCAGGTAATCCTCCCTTCGGGGATGCAGTTAGGTTCTGCAGAACGCCGTGGTTGGAACCTTGTTGTACTCTATCCTCCCTCCGTACCTACTCCTGTATTGATATGGAATGGTAGCAGCATCAAAAGCGAAAATAGTGAGCAGTTCGTTTTTAGTGTTAGAAACCCTACAGATGTGTTCGTATATTATTTTGTGATTGTACAATCTTATGAGGGAGGAGAGAGCGATGTTTCACGACCATGGGTGCAAATAGTTAACCCAACTAATATAGCGGGTATAGAATTCTCTGCTATTGCCGGGTTTGTTATTGTTGTCGTGCTGGTTCTCCCCTTTGTAGAAAGGGTTGCAGGAAGGGTTGTGAAGAAGAATGTACCACCTTAGCGGCTGATAAGCTGACAAGATAGAATGTTATCTGAACCGTGCCCACAATTCACCTAAACTATTACTATAATACACTACTCCAACATTGTCCACTGCATAAATATAATTCGAATCAGCGATATCAAAGGTTAAAGCTAAGCCAGTCACGCCTTCAAGTCCCTTTCTCACATTTTTCCATTGAGACCCTCCATCATCGCTTCTGTAGAATCCATCGCTTGTACTCGCAAAAATTATATTAGGATTGGATGGATTAACAGCTAAGGAGAATATCGTTTTCTCGTCGAACAAGTTAGAAACTTTATTCCAACCACAAAAGCAATCCGCGCTTCTATATAGACCGCCAGATGTTCCTGCGTATAGGTAAATTCCACCCATTCCTATTGGTATATTAACAGACGCAAGTGCGAGCACGTTGGAATTAGGAGGACCATCATTTATTCTCTCCCAACTTGCTCCAGCGTTCTTATTTCTGAATAAACCATGATCAACTACCCAAATGTACAAAATGTTTGGATCATTACCTGCAATTGCTATAGCATGAACATCACTGCTGGTCAGACCTTGTTTGATAACTCCCCAAGCACTACCACCGTCAATACTCTTGACAACAAACATTCCATGACCTACTGCATATAGAACTTTAGAATTTTTTACAGCAGCAGGTGCGATTGCCATAAAATCTCTGCTGGGAACCTCGTTTCCTAACTTTACGGTAGTCCAAATGTTGCCTTTGTCAGTGCTTCTGAAAAGTGCCTCATGAGTACCAAGTAGCATAAGGTTAGTTGTTCTGTCAACGTATAAAGAATGTATGTGACCGATTATTTGCGATTCAGGTTCGAAGCGCGGAATTGCGATTTGTGGTTGTGACGGAAAGTAGTATAAGATCATGATTATTGCAGAAAATATACCTACTATGGCAATTGCCATAGTAAGATTTCGACGAACACGGCGCTTCATTACTTACTGAAGCCCCACTTTGGATGTCCATACGCATGAGGATTCTTGTCAAATGTTGCTTTGCAAGTAGCAGAGCAGAAGTAAAATGTGTGTCCGTCGTGTACTGAAGTAAACTTTGTTCTTTTAGAATCGACCATCATGCCACAGACAGGGTCTTTCTCCATTTTGCTTCACCACTATGCACTGGTTACGGGTTTCCACGTTATAGTGAGTATGCCCCCTACAAAGCCCAGCACCGCTCCAACAAAGAAACCTCCCAAGCCCAAGAGGCTGATTACAGAAAAGACTAGTATTATTATTCCCCAAGTTTGAGCCTGACTAGGCTGACTGTATAGCATAACTGAACCTATCAATATGATTACGCCTGAAATCGTGCCCAAGATCGTCATCGTTGAAAGGAAGCCCCCAAAACCCATGCCGCCCATCATACCCTGCCAGCCCCCCCATCATTCCGTCCATCATCCCACCCATCATGCCTCCACCCATACCACCAGACATTTGCATTCCTGACGAGGCCCACATCATGCCCGTTCCTCCTCCAAATATTATTAGCACTCCAGCAATTAGGCTCAACACAAAAGGCGCAGTCGGTTTTTCAATCACACTCATAGCATCAAGCCTCCACTATGAATTCTCCGTACATTCCCCTGTCTGCATGGGTGTCAGGTTTGGTTCCTACATCAAGGATGCAGGCATAGAAATACTTGCCGGCTTTCTCCGCTACAAACGTAATAGTGGCTGACTGCCCTGTTTTTATTTCTTCGACCATTGCTCCTTTGAATAACGGTTCAGCATGCATTCCCTTTTTCGCCTCTTCGCTAGCAGCCTTTACATCCGGGACAATCATGAATTCGTGTGAAGCTCCACCTGTATTCTTTAGAACAATTCTAACCGTCTCTCCTGCTTGTACTTGGATAGTCGGCCCGCATGGTTTATCTTGGCAAACAAATTCTTTAAACCCTAATCCTTGGAATGCAAATTCCTTAGTCTCTAATTCGATTGTCTTAGGTGCAGGAGTCGTAGCTGTAGGACCCGTAGGCATTGTCAAAAAAGCCCCAGCTGCGATGACTACCACGAAAGCAACTATCCCTACAATAACTCCAGTTTTCATACCTCGTTTAGGTTAGAAGATCTACTTATCTCCGCCGATATCCAAATGAAAAATTCGTCACTTTACCATCATGTCTGATACCTACACTTGGCATAAGTTCGCTTTACTAAAAGTTTACATTTGTAAAGTTTAATTATAAATCCACCTCTATATCATTTGGCATTGCCTCTGATACTAGATCGAACTGATATGTTACTAATTAAGGCACTTTTGGAGGACGGAAGACGCTCTTATAGACAGCTTGCTAAACTAGCCCATGTCAGCACTCCAACTGCTGGAGCACGAATAAAACGCATGATAAATTCTGGTTTTATGAAGAAAATAGTGCCAGTATTTGATGCAACAAGAGTTGAACATGGCGTCTCTGCAGTCATATACTTGAAAGTAGATTCTCCATTAGTAAGCGACTTTGCATCTTATCTTTCCTCTCTAGAACAGGTCAGAAATGTTTTCCTAACTACGGGTGAATGGAATGCGATTGTCAGAATAACATGCTCGAGTAATGAAGAGCTCCAATCAATAATTGACACTAACATAATCAAGCAAGGAGTTTCGTTGATCAACAGCCAGGTCATAACTCGAACAATGAAAGACGAGCAGGGCTTTGCCATATCGTCAGAAATAAGAATAGATATCATGTGTGATTATTGTGGCGGCGAGATTAAAGGAACTCCATTCTCGCTTGCAGTTGGCGAAGGATCAAGATACTTCTGTTGCAAGACGTGTTTGAACTCGTACAAGGAAAAATATGGTCCAAGAATTTCCAAACTTGAGAAGGCTTCAATGGGTTAAGATTTTCAAGGCGTGGTCAGCTTCCAAATTTAGCTTCGTATCTTCGCAGGCTCTCCTAAGGCACCATTGCGCATATTTCTTTGCAAGCAATTTGCCTAAAATTTTTCCGAATAACGATCTAGGCAGCTCATAGTCAATTTCAAAGACCACATTTGTTCCATTTTCTGTGGGAGAGAGTTGCAGACGCATCTTATATTCCGACATGATAAATATCTTTGGATCTTCAATAGTGCTCCAGACCTTTTCCCTGTTCTCGATCCACTTCGTGACGGTTTCCTTAAAATCAATAGTCATTCCCAAAACTTTGCCGTACCATCTGTAAGTAGCACCTACTCCTGTAGCATTCTCAGAAAGTTTCTGGAGATGTAACTTCCCTCCCATCATAGGCATTGCGCGCTTTCCCTCCATGTGCCATCCAACATTGCGAATGTCGTCCATATGAGCAAAGACTTTCTGAGGGCTTGCCTTGATTTCGATTACCTCCTGAGCATAACCCATTTCCAACCATCATTGATATATTGGACCGAACGGCTTTGAATAGTTACCTGTTTACATTCTGTAAGGTAAGAAGTTTGTCTATACACCTTTAATTGGTACTTTCTGCTAACCCATACAGTTGGACACCCATTCTTGTATTCTTAGCAAGCTAGATGTTAGGGATTTTAGTAGAGAAGAAGTTCCATATGAAATAAAGATGAAAGTTCTTGAAGCTGCAAGGGCAACGGGAAGCGGACTCAACATACAACATTGGAGATTCATTCTGGTTAGTAAACCAAACAACATTAAGAAATTGGCCCAAGACAGCACTAGCGGGAAGTGGGTTTCTAAAGCAGATTTTGCTGTGATCGTGCTTACAAATCCCAAGTACAACTTTCACATACTTGATGCAGGCAGAGTCGTTCAGGATATGCAGCTGGCAGCTTGGAACTCTGGAGTAGTTTCCTGCCTATTCACTGGTATGGACGATGAAGATCTTAGAAGAGATTTCAGCATCCCCGAGCATATGCAACCGAGCGTTGTTGTTGGTTTTGGGTACCCTGCAAGGAAGATTTCTGGAAAGAAGAGCCGCTTACCGTTAAGTGAAATTGTATTCCTTGAAAAATACGGGCGTAAAATAGGACCTCGTTAAGATCTCGAATTTGTATACGGGGGGCCCTTTTGAAGGCACGTTTAGCTTTATTACATAAGATTCTAAAGGCAGGATAATGAACTTTACACTTCCTCGCGGTATGCGGGATTTGGAGCCTGAGGACGCAGATTACTATGAAACTATCAGACAAGCTTTCACAGAAACTTGCAGGATTTACGGTTTCAAGCTTATGGAGCCTTCTCCGATAGAGATGCTGTCAACTTTGGAGGCTAAGAGCGGGGAAGCAATAAGGAACGAGATTTACTATTTCAAGGATAAGAGCGATAGAGACGTTGGTTTACGCTTTGATCTTACCGTAGGTATAGCAAGATACCTGTGTTCAAAGAGGGAAATCAAACTTCCAGCCAAAGTGGGAAGTTTTGCAAGTATGTTTAGATATGACGAACCTCAATATGGAAGGTATAGATGGTTTTACCAGTGGGATGCCGAAATATTCGGGCCGAAGAATATCGATGCTGATGCAGAAGTCATCGACTTTACTTCCTTTTTGCTTAAAAAACTTGGCTTGAAGGACACGCTAATCAAAATTGGAGATAGAAGAATTGCTGAGAGTTTCATAAGAAATTCTCTTCGAGAAACATCAACCAGTTCAATTATGGCCATGTTGAGGTTGCTCGACAAGTCAGGGAAGAGAACCAGAGAAGAGATTCTAAAGGAGGGCATGGAAAAGGGCATAAAAAGCGACAAACTGTCTGCGCTATTGGATTTTGCATCGATTAAAGGAAATTCAAAAACAGTTTCTGTAGCACTAGCAGGAAACATTGCTACTGATGGTTTGGAACTACTAAACATCTATGATATGTTGCAAGCAAAAGGAGTTTCTAATATCGAGCTAAATGTTGGAATTGTCAGAGGATTGGATTACTATTCAGGAATAGTCTTTGAAGCTTACGACGGCTCAGATTCGAAGCTTGGTGCCCTTGCAGGAGGAGGAAGGTACGACGCTCTCCCTGCAGTATATGGAAGGTCGGAACTCGGTGCTACAGGCGTCGCTGGAGGTATAGAGAGGACCGTGCTTGCCATGAAGAAAACTAGAGGATTGAAGATTGAAACTGCTAAAACAGTATTTGTTGCGGTAGCAGACTCTAAGCTGAAAGCGGAGTCCTATCTCATAGTAAAGACACTAAGAGAAAATAACATTGCTGCCGAAACTGATCTTGCTGACAGAAGTTTGAGGAAGCAGTATGAAGCAGCGTCTTCAAGAGGCTCTAAGATTGTCATTCTAGTCGCTCCCAACGAATTTTCAAGGGGAGAAGTTCTGGTAAAAGACCTTGAAACTGGGAAAGAAACTGCAGTTCAGAAAAACAATTTGGCTGATACTATAGCTGGGATGTTAAAGTTATAGATTCTTCAATTTCAGCTTCAAAGACGAATTTGAAATTCTCTACAACGCTTTTCTTAACGTCATCAAATGAAACTTTCTTGCCAAGAATCTTCTGCATCGATGTCATTGTCGATGATTCCATTCCGCAGGGTTTTATCGTGTAGAATTTATTCAGGTCAGTATTTATGTTAAGGGCAAATCCGTGAAAGCTTACCCAATGCTGAACTGCGATTCCTATGGAAGCAAGTTTCTTGCTTTTCACCCATACTCCGGGTTTTTTCTCTGCCCTTGTAGCCTTTATACCGAAACCTGATGAAGTTCTTATCAGAACTTCCTCTAACTTTCTGACGAGAGTAACAACGTCTATCTTTGCCTTCTCCAAGCTGATTATTGGGTATCCTACCAGTTGTCCCTGGCCATGATAGGTTGCGTCCCCTCCTCTTTCTACTAAATAGATAGGGAATTCCTTTGAGATTACATTTTCCATCGTTCCTCTTCTTCCAAGCGTAATTACATCTGGATGCTCAACAAGAATTAAAGTGTCGGAGACTTTAGATTCCTTCCTCTGCTCTACTAGGCTACGCTGTATCTTCAAAACTTCGCCGTAGTCTCTGAATCCTAAATCCAGCAGCGAAATCTTCAAGCCCTGCACCTAAAAATCGAAGTTTGGCTCTTCGAGTTTCTGCTTGACCACATTCAGAAAGCTCGCAGCATCAGCACCGTCAAGGACCCTATGATCGAAGTTCAATGAAAAATTGACCATGTCTCTGACAACCACGGTTCCATTTTTTACAACAGGCCTTTTCACTATCCTACCTATCGCTAAAATTGCCACTTCTGGATGGTTAATTATTGCGGTCGAAAAGACTCCTCCAATTGAACCTATGTTGGTAATTGTAAACGTGCCTCCTCTTGTTTCGTTGAGCGCCAGTCTACCAGTCCGTGCCTTGTCGCTGAGCTCTTCTATTTCTTGGGCAATCTGCACAAGATTCTTCTTGTCCGCATCCTTTATGACGGGGACTATCAGCCCATTCTCAGTAGCAACGGCTATCCCGACGTTATAATATTTCTTAACTACTATCTCGTTCTTCTGGTCGTCCAAAGAAGCATTGAGATGTGGATGTCGCTTCAATCCATTAATAACGGCTTTGACTATAAACGGGAGGTAGGTTATTTTGACATTTGATTTTTGGGCCATTTTGGCCTTTTCCTTTGCGGAAATTAGTTCCGTGAAATCGACTTCTTCAACATGGGTAACGTGTGCAGCTATGTGCTTTGACCTTGCCATCCTTTCTGCAATTGTCTTTCGTATCCCTTTGAGCGGAATCCGTTCCTCCAAGCCTTCTCCCTGCATCATGGGCTCGGCTCTTTTACTCGCATTCTTGACATCTTCTTCTGTGATTCTTGCACCGGGACCTGTAGCTTGGACTACCGCAAGATCCACGTTAAGCTCTCTTGCAAGTTTTCTTATTGCTGGGGTAGCTATAATCTTACCTTGTAGGACAGGTTGAGCCGTTTTTTGCAAATCGCTATGTGCAGTGGATGTCATTGTAATAGATTCACTTGCTACGTTCTGTATCTGTACGGTTTCTCCTTTTTCTCCTAAGACAATTAGGGTCTGCCCAACCCTTATCGTTTCTCCCGCTCTGGCCATAATTTTCAAGACAGTACCAGCAACTGGTGAAGGAAGTTCGACTGTAACCTTCTCCGTCATGACCTCAACTAGAGGCTGATCTCTTTTGACGTAATCTCCTTCTTTGACGAGCCATTTCGTCACTTCACCCTCCATTACACCCTCACCTATGTCAGGAAACTTGAATTCAACTGCCAAACTATGCGCCTACTTGTAACTTGCTACCTTCTTTATCGATGTTAGAATTCTCTTTGCGTTAGGAAGATATGCACTTTCAAGGCTATATGGAACAGGCGCATCCAAACCTGCAACCCTCAAAATAGGTGCCTGCAGATATTCAATTGCTTTCTCGGAAATCATGGCAGAAATCTCTGCTCCCATGCCCAGCGTTTTGGGCGCTTCATGGGCGATAACTACCCTACCAGTCTTCCTTGCAGAATTAATTATAGCTTCAACATCAAGAGGCGCAAGAGTTCTTAGATCGATCAGTTCAACACTAATATTCTCCTGAGCCGCAAGTGTTGTGGCTTCTTTTGCTGGAACCATTGTAGCGCCGTAACTTACCAGCGTCACATCATTACCCTCTTGCAATATGTTGGCCTTGCCTATTGGCACAGTGTAATCATCATCTGGAATATCATCTTTAAAGGCTCTGTAGATTCTCTTGGGCTCGAAGAACAGGACTGGGTCGTTGTCACGCATAGCTGCTATGAGCAGACCTTTTGTATCGTATGGCGTCGAAGGCATTATAACCTTCAAGCCAGCCGTATGAACGAAATAAGACTCGCCGCTCTGTGAATGATATGGCCCTCCTTTCACGCCTGCACCTATAGGAGCCCTTATGACCATTGGAGCACTGTACGTTCCTCCAGAACGATATCGCATCTTTGCAAGCTCAGAAGTTATTTGGTCAAAAGCTGGAAAGATAAAATCGAAGAATTGAATTTCAGCAACGGGTCTCAAACCATATAGAGACATCCCTATTGCCAAGCCGATAATGCCCGACTCCGCCAGAGGAGTGTCAATTACTCTGTGAGGGCCGAATTCGTCGTACAAGCCTTCTGTTGCTCTGAATACCCCTCCATTGATTCCGATATCTTCACCCAAGAGCACGATATCTGAGTTCTTACGCATTTCAAGCTTCAATGCGCTGTTGACTGCTTGGATAAGAGTTGCCTTCATGCTCGACACTACGAATGCCGTCGCTTGCTTCTAATTATATTTTCCAGATAATACTCACCGGCTTTGTACGAGCTTCTTACCAGAGGACCGGAAGCAACGTAAAGGAAACCCATCTCTTCTCCAATCCTGCGAAGCTTCTCAAATGTTTCAGGGCGCACATATTCAGTAACAGGTAGATGTCCTCTCGATGGTTGCAGATACTGGCCTATAGTAAGTGCGTCTACGGCAACACTTCTCAAATCAACCATCGTTTGAATAACTTCGCTTTCAGTTTCACCCAATCCCAGCATTATAGAAGATTTGGTAATCAGATCAGGCTTCAGGGATTTTGCATTACGCAAAACCTGCACGGATTGTTCGTAGCCTGCCCTTCTGTCTCTGATAAAAGGCGTTAGACGTTTTACTGTTTCTATGTTATGTGCGAGTACTGCTACGCCAGATTCTATCACTCTTCTCAAAGCATCGACATCGCCTCTGAAATCAGGTACCAGAGTTTCAACAAGGATCGAAGGATTGGTTCCGCTTATCGCTTCTACCGTCTTGGCTATATGCTCCGCTCCTCCGTCTTGTAGATCGTCTCTAGCCACAGAAGTCAGCACAATATACGTCAAACCCAGCATCTTTACGGCCTTTGCGATCTTTGATGGTTCCTCTCCATCGAGAACCTTTTGTGGATTGCCAACTTTTACGTTGCAGAACCTACAGCCTCTCGTGCAAGTGTCCCCCATGAGCATAAACGTTGCAGTGCCTCCGCTCCAGCATTCAGCAATGTTTGGACAGTTTGCCTCCTCGCAGACCGTATGGAGATTGGCTTCTCTTAGAAGCCTCTTTATCATGATATAATTCTCGCCTGTCGGCAGCTTTACCTTTATCCAATCTGGCTTCCGTAGGCGTACTTCAGGTTCTTTGATAACTGTAAGAAAGCGAGGCATTTCTCGCCATCAGGCAATTATCATGTCCTTGAGTCCAGTACCTGGAGCTACGAATGGGAAGACATCTTCTTCGGGGTGTATAGGCACATCTATTATTGTAGCTATGTCGCTTTTCAGAGCAGTCTTCATAGCTTTGGAGAATTCGTCCAGAGACTGAACCCTGAAGCCCTGGGCTCCATAGGCCTCCGCAATCTTGACAAAGTCAGGTATTCCGCTCATTTCCACTCCGATGTACTTTCTATTGTAGAAGAGCCTCTGCCATTGTGCTACCATACCGAGCATATTGTTGTTGAATATTACAGCAATGATGGGGATCTTTTCTGTTACAGATGTTGCCAGTGCATTTTCTGTCATCTGGAAGCTTCCATCACCAGCAATATCGATTACCGGCACGTTTGGAGCAGCGACCTTGGCGCCTACAGCTGCAGGCAGTCCCCAACCCATCGTCCCTAATCCCGTAGAAGTGAAAAACGTACCAGGTTTTATGATGTTGAAATGTAGGGAAGCCCACATCTGATGCTGCCCGACTTCCGTGGTTATTATAGAATCCGCAGGGATCAATTCTCTCATCTTCTTGAGTAATCTTGGACCTGTAATATCTCTTGGTGCAGGTAGGGGTTTGCCCCTGTAGAGGCTTTTGATTTCATTTACGTGTTTTATCCACGGATAGTTGACATCCCTCTTCCGCACCATCTTCTTCTCCAGCACACGCACCAACATTGCTAATGCCTCCTTCACATCACCAATAATTCCGACATCTGTAGGTTTGTTCTTCCCAATTTCAGCAGGATCGATATCTACGTGGATAATTTTAGCAGGGTTGAATTCGTCCCATCTTCCAACCGACCTGTCGGAGAACCTTGCTCCAATTGCAAGAAGACAGTCGATTTCAAGGATTAACTTATTTGCTTCTGCATGGCCGTGCATCCCTATAGGCCCTACTGAAAGGGGGTGCGTCTCTGAGAAGGAGCCCTTGCCCTTGAATGTCGTTACTACTGGGCAGACCAGAAGCTCAGCAAGTGCCTGCAGCTCCTGAAACGCTCCCGAAATTATAACTCCTCCTCCAGCCATTATAATTGGACGCTCAGCCATCAACAGAAGCTCCGCTGCCCGCTCTATCCTTGCAGGATCTGGTCGAGGGACGGCTATAGACTTAGTCATCTTTGCATTCTCGGAGAACGTAATGTCAACCTTTTCGTTCTGAACATCTTTGGGAATATCTACAAGCACAGCTCCAGGTCTTCCAGTGCCTGCGATGTAGAACGCTTTTTTGATGACTGAGGGTATTTCAGCTGCAGACCACGGCTGAAACGAGTATTTTGTGATCGGAGTCACAATACCCATAATGTCACATTCTTGGAAAGCATCTCTGCCGATCATGTTCTTTGCAACCTGCCCAGTTATTGCGACTACGGGTGAGGAATCAGCGTGAGCTGTAGCTATACCAGTTACAAGGTTTGTTGCTCCAGGCCCGGAAGTTCCCATGCATACCCCAGCTTTCCTCGAAACTCTGGCGTAACCATCGGCCATGTGGGCTGCACATTGCTCATGCCTAGCGAGAATATGCCTTACTTCAGAATCGAACATGGCATCATAAATGGGAAGGTTAGCGCCTCCGGGGAGGCCGAATACAGCATCAACCTTCTCCCGCTTGAGCGCTTCTACGAGCGCCTGTGCACCTGTGATTTGAGCCATCTGGATTTACCTCTATCTTAATTTGTATGCCCACAGATTAGCTGTGGGAATTAAACAACAACAAGTACGAGTGGCGTTAACCCTACGAATACGGTCAAGCCTAAACGGGAATTTGGCAGGCATCCACTCACTACCTTCATTGTTCTTCTTTTGTATTTCACCTTTCGAAGACGATTTAAACATATCGTACTTGGTCTAATTAGTTCGCATTTATGGAGTCAGAGTGTATATTCTGCAAGATAGTTGAAGGGAAGGTGCCTTCTGCGATGGTATGGCAGGACGACGACTATGCTTGCTTTTTGGACAAGTACCCAATGAATCCCGGGCATGCTTTAGTTGTACCGAAGAAGCATTACCCGTTCTTGTTAGATATGACGCTTCCTGCTGTTGGAAAGCTCTTTGAGCACACTGCAATGATCATGTATGCTATCTGCAAGGTATTGAAGCCTGACGGGGTCAATATAGGACAATCAAATGGCGAAGTTGCCAGCCAGACCGTTTTTCATGTTCATGTGCATATAATACCCAGATTCAAGGGCGATTCAGAGGGGAGCTTTTGGCCGGAGAGGAAGAAATTTACTCTTGACCGTTTGAATGATCTAGCAGAGCAGATTGCTAAAGCGATTCCAACTAAACGAAAGGATCGTCAGTCTTCCTAATAGCTGCAAAGACCTCTGGCCTGATCAGTTCAGCTGGAGGGGACTGGCCTGCATTAAGTAAATTCCTCATATAGGTACCACTGAAATCCAAACGGTCTTCCTTTCCATGCGGGCATGTCTTTTCGTTTGCAACGGAAAAGCACTTCTTGCAATAGTAGAATGCTGGAAACATTAATGGTTGAATCACGATATCTGGAAATTCCTTGAAGATTTCTTGCGCAGCAAAAGGATGGTAGTAGTTCCCAACGCCAGCATGATCCCTCCCAATTATAAAGTGGGTGCACCCAAAGTTCTTCCTCATAATTGCGTGCATTATAGCCTCCTTTGGACCGGCATAGCGCATCTCCCAATGCAATATTCCAAAGAACACCTTGCTCTTCGGGAAGTATCCTTCTACCAGTGCAGAATACGTATCTATGATGACTTGATCCTTAAAGTCTCCTGCCTTCTTCTTGCCTATTACTGGATTTATGAATAAGCCGTCATAGAGGTTCAGAGCAGCCTTCTGCAGACCTTCGTGCCCAGAGTGAGGAACATTTCTGGTCTGGAAGCCCACAACAGTCTTCCACCCTCTTTCTTGAAAGATTTTTCTGGTCTCTGCTGGTATGAAGGTATTGTCTTGATATGGTCTTTGGATACCGTCCAGAACTGAAATCTTGCCTCCGACCAAAAAATCCTTCATCGCTAGGGTCTTTGCAACCCCGGGATGAGCCACCTCGTTAGTTCCATAAACTTTCTTGGCAAGCTCCCGCTTGTCATATGTGTAAACCTCTTCAACCTTCATCGACGCTACTATCTTCTGATTATACGCTAGGCTAATCTCGGAACCCTCTTCTATGCCCTCCTCTTTCTTGACATCTAACAAAATCGGGATTGTCCATGGAGTACCGTCAGGAAGACGCATTTTATTTATAACATTCTGATATTGGTTCTTTGGAAGAAAACCTTCGATCGGGCTGAACACACCAGTCGCGATGTTCATGCAGTCAGAGAAAGTTTCATCGTCTATTGCTAAAGCTTGAAGTCCAGCAAGATCAGGCTGTTTTCCCTTAATTACGCGGTCTACAAGTTTCCCCCCGTGAGGAGGCGGCAGTCCTTCCATTACCTGCACCAGAACGAATATCTATTTTAATGGCTGCCCTTTACGTGCAGGCCGCATTCTTTGTTGTCCTGTTCCCACCACCACCTTCCAGCCCTCGGATCTTCTCCTGGCTGGACGGCTCTTGTGCAGGGCTCGCAGCCTATACTTGGGAATCCTCTGTCATGCAAGACATTGTAAGGAACCTTGTTCTGCTTGACGTATTCCTGCACTTGGCCAAACGACCAGTCAAGTAATGGGTTAACTTTGATTATGTTTCCATGGTCTGTATCTATTTCTATATATTTTGCAGTGGTCCTGTTCTGCGTCTGATCCTTCCTTATTCCTGTAATCCATCCATCTAGTTGGGATAACGCTCTGTTAAGAGGCTCAACTTTTCTTATTCCGCAGCAGAGTTTCCTGTTCTCTACGCTGTGGTAGAAGAGGTTAACGCCCTTCTCCCTGACCATCTTTTCAACCCTTGCAGCATCTGGGACGAAGACTTCTATCTGGATGTTGTATTTGTCCTTGACTTCGTCCATCACGTCATAGGTTTCTTGGTGCAGTCTTCCAGTTTCAAGACAGAAGACTCTTGCCTTGGGATTTATCTTTACCAGTATGTCTATCAGAGCGACGTCTTCAAGGCCGAAGCTTGACGCTAGTGCTATCTTTGGGTGCAATTCTTTTAGAGCCCATTCCAGAATTTTTTGGGGAGTCGCTCCCTCTAAAGACCTGTTTATCTCTGCAATCTTCTCCTCAGAAAATTTTGGTTGCTTGGTTTGGACGGTTGTAGTTGCCAATTCTGTTCTTTATTGGTTGGGGGTTTTAATGACATATAAGTATAACGGCGTTGTTTGCTATTGGCAAGTGTCTCTATACTTACCCCTTATATATAAAATCAAAGAGTTACTAACAAAAGATATCCTATATGCAAAATATTTTTTTCTTGTTTTGTATCTTGTTTTGTATTTAAGCTCAAAAACTGAAGTCTTTATCTGGCAGTTTATTTTTCCATAACAAGAAATTATTGATGGCTCTGATATACTAAGACGTATAGTATGTTATGTTTAGAGTGTTGTCTCGGTTAGTAGAGTACTCTACTGATTTAGTATGATCTGGTTATAGGTCTTTATTGAATCAATTGCAAACGAATCTGCAAGCTTATCCGTACCTCTATGTGTTCCTGAAACTGATCTTAGATGGTGGTAGAATTCATGAAGTATGACAAATGGATTGTACAGAGTTTCTCTGTTCTTTACGTAAATCGTCTTTTTGTGTAATACATAGCAGCCTGCAACGCTTGAATGCTTCTTCGGCAGCCCTACCAGTAATTCAGGCACGTCAACATGATAATAGTTGGAGAGAGATTCTATTGCCTCTTCTGGTTGGGAATTGAGGATAAGCCATACAGCCCTTGCCCTTATCCGCTCCTCTTCATTCAAATTGACATGGTTCATTTGTAGTTGTTTGAAAATGTTAGCTTTTAGAGATAAAGGATAAGGCTTAAGCCTCTGGATAAAAAGAGGACATTGATGATATGGAACTTCTTGCATCTCCACTAACCCAAACATTCATAATAATTCTGGTAATGATAACTGCCAACCTGCTGATACGCTTCTTTGTTAGAAGGCGGCTAGTAGGCCTTGAAGGGCATGAATATTTTGTCCGCTTGATCTGGCTGGTAGTTGCCATCTCTGGGGCTGCTTATCTGGCAGTGGTATGGGGTTTGGTCTCCCTTGTGGTTGGAACTGTAACAACTCTGGGTGCTCTTGCATTTCTAATAGGTCTTGCGTTAATGCCTTGGCTGTCTGATCTTATTGTCGGATTGTCGTTGTATGTCAACCCTATGATAAAGGTAGGTGCAGAGGTTGAGATTGGCGAGGTTAGAGGAAGAATAATTCGTATCAGCCTTACTACGACTCAGATTAGCGGCAACGAATTCCTAGTGATAGTGCCTAACAGGAAATTCAGAGATGAGATGGTAAAAATTATCTCATTGAAACAGATGGATAAGGTGAAAGAAACTAACCAAAAGCATTAATCTTTGGGCAAAACTTACATCATGCAATTGTTATAATGCTACCAGAAATCAATTTGCCTATAGAGCTGGCTAAACTTCATGATAAAGGCTGGATAAAGTCAAATCGCAAAAGCGATACTGGAATTGGGAAGACGGCTGGATGTACATCTTTATCCCGAACATCACGACCCTCGTAATAGAACGTTTGGATAGTAATCTGATTCTTAATCCACTCCTTAGCGGTTAGACAATTTATGTGTGAAGGAGAGCAATCACAAGTTCTTTGGAATTCAATTTCCAAAGGTTTTACAGATTGGATCGCTTCCGTCATTTTATTCAAGTAGACTCGTTCCTAGCGACTTATAAATCATCAGTCGGCTTTAGAAGATGTCTATTATTGAAATATGTGAAATAAAGGTGTAGAGAGCACATAAAGTGATAACGTGTCTCTTAGAAATGGACATATGATTTACTATAACTTCATTAGACCACATGTGACATTGAAAGGGAAAACACCAGCTCAGGTTGCTGGTTTAGATGTTGTAAGCGGACAAGATAGTTGGAGGGAATTACTCAAGAAAACATACTCTGCTCCCTATACCATACCGTAGTAGTAGGATTCCTTAACCTTTCCTCTGGACTGCCCGGTAGAGGAAGAGGTGAAGCTTTTCGCTTACTTTTAATCTTGCAGCGATTTCTACTCAAGTGCCTATTCAGATCCTTGACGATCTTATGACATTTAGGACAAACAGGCATCACCATCTTGAAACCAAATCTACCTATTAAATGAATACTTACCACACCGTTTTGAACACACTAATTTTACACACCTTAACTAAACAAAGCCCAAGTCACTGTAAAAACGCTTATTAGGCAGTTTTTAACACTCGACTATCTGTGGACAGCAGAGCACAAGCTTTCGGACTTTTCGCCCAAGGAGGGCTACTTAGCTTGCTTGCTTTGTTGCTCGATTAGCAACCAGCATAACCCTGCGGTTGTGTTGATTGCCTAACTATATGAGTGTAATCTAAAATGATCGAAATAATCCTCGCTTCAAAGAAGAAAGCCAAGAAGGCTGGCGAACTAGAGCAGACTAGGGAAACAAGCACGATCATAGGTGCAATAAGCGCGGCAAACGAGCTGCAGAATATTGGAATAATCCAAGCATACAGCAAAATGGGCATAGTGAGAATTTGGCCAGTCATATAACGATAGCAGCCGTGGTCGAAAACAAGCCCGGAGTTCTCCACAGAACTTCAAACGTATTCAGGCAGAGAGGCTACAACATAGCGAGCATTTCGGTAGGACCTCTACAGGATCCCGCTTTTTCACGGATGACCTTTACGATTGAAGCGAATGACAATGTAGTTGGTCAGCTTGTAGCGCAGCTGGCAAAGCAGATTGATGTTTTAGACGTTCAAATCCTGAATTCAAACTCGGTGCAGAGAGAGCTTGCCCTGATCAAAATCAATGCGCCAAACAACAAGCAAAGATCGGAGATTCTTACACAGTGCGAACTTTTCAAGGGCAACGTGATCGACGCTTCCCAGAATCATGTCATAGTGGAGCTTGTAGGATCGCCAGACAAGATAGATGAATTCATTAAAACTATCAGCAGTTTCGGAATCAAGGAGATTTCCCGAACGGGGATAGTTGCACTAGCAAAGGGTTAGAGTATGAAGAATAGCGAAGCAATCAAGATATTCGATACAACCCTGCGGGACGGAGAGCAGACTCCCGGTGTAGGATTGACACCAGACGAGAAGCTCGAAATTGCGAGGGCTCTGGACAGGCTCGGTGTGGATACTATCGAAGCAGGTTTTCCGATAACGTCTAAAGGAGAAATTGAAGGGATGCGGATGATTGCCAATGCGGGGTTAAGAGCCGAAATAGCAGGACTTGCAAGGGCTCACAAATCAGACATAGACATAGCTGTAAGCACCGGCATTAAATGTATCCATGTCTTCTTAGCAACTTCAGACATCCATTTACAGCATAAACTGAATATGACTAGGGAGGAAGCCCTTCAGACTGCAGTAAGATATGTGAAATATGCAAAGGAATACGGCGTCCAAGTGGAATTCTCTGCAGAGGATGCCTGCAGGTCTGACACAGAATACCTGCTTAGAGTATTCCAAGCTGTGAGCGATGCAGGGGCAGACAGGATAGACATACCGGATACAGTCGGCGTGATGCACCCCGTAGCCATGTACAATCTGGTAAGCAAGGTCAAGAACGCTGTCAACATACCGATAAGCATACATTGCCATAACGACTTTGGCTTAGCAGTAGCCAACAGCCTAGCAGCAGTCGAAGCTGGAGCAGAGAGAGTTCATTGCACTATTAATGGATTAGGAGAAAGGGCTGGCAACGCATCGCTAGAAGAGGTAGTCATGTCATTGCACAACCTGTACGGAAGGAAGACCAACATCAACACACGCCTAATTTACGAAACCTCTAAGCTAGTTTCACGGTTAACAGGAATCGTGGTTCAGCCCAACAAGGCCATAGTTGGCGAGAACGCATTCGGTCATGAGTCAGGCATTCACACTCACGGACTGCTAAACATGCCTCTGACCTACGAGCCGCTAGAACCTGAATTGGTAGGGAGGAAGAGATGGATACAGGCAGGCAAGCACGCAGGCTCACATGGAATAAAAGCGATGTTAGACCAATTAGCGATAAGCGTCAACGATGGACAACTGAAAGAGATTGTCACAAGGGTCAAGGATCTCGGGGATAAGGGCAAGAGACTGACGGATGCTGATTTAGAGTCGATTGCCTACACCGTATTAGGAAAGGTTCAGGAAGAGAAGATTCTGCAGCTGGTCGATCTGTCTGTGATGACAGGGACGAAATCCATGCCTACGGCTTCAGTCAAGCTGCTTGTAGATGGAGAGCCACATGTAGTTGCAGAAACTGGGGTCGGGCCTATAGATGCAGCGATAAAGGCGATACAGAAACTCGGGGAAGGTCTAGGGAACATAAAACTGTCAGACTACAGGTTAGACGCGATAACAGGGGGCACTGACGCATTAGGCGAAGTTTCCGTAAAGGTCGAAGACAAGGATGGTTTAGTTGCGACTGCGAAGGCAACCAACGAAGACGTTGTCGTTGCCAGCGTTCAGGCTATGATAGAGGGGATGAACAGGCTACTTCTGAAGAGAAGGGTAGTGCAGCCAAAGGTTCCAATGCCCAACCCATAATGTCCGCAAGAGATGAAGCAGAATGGGAATGACCATGACTGAGAAGATCATAGCGGCACACGCAGGGCTAGAGGAAGTAAAGCCAGGCCAATTGGTCAATGCAAAGGTCGACATTATAATGGCACACGACATTACCGGCCCTCCAGCATTCAAAGCGCTCAGGAACAACGATCTGGTAGACCAGATTGACCCGAAGAAGATAGTCCTTGTGCTGGATCATGTCGTCCCTCCAAAAGACATCGATTCAACGATGAACTGCATGGCAGTAAGGCAGTTTGCCCAAGAGAAGAACATAGATCACTTTTACGACATAGGCCAGGGTGGAATTGCCCATAACGTTCTGCCTCAAGAAGGCCTAGTAGCTCCAGGCGATCTTGCTGTGGGAGGGGATTCACATACTTGTACATATGGAGCATTAGGCTGCTTTGCGACTGGGATGGGACATACGGATATTGCAGCTGCCATGGCTCTTGGAGAGGTCTGGCTCAGGGTTCCCGAAAGCCTGAAGTTCACATACAATGGAAAGGTCGGGAGATATGTCACGGGGAAGGATCTCATACTCCATACAATAGGGAAGATCACTGTCAATGGTGCCAATTACAAGGCTATGGAATTTGTCGGCAGTGCGATAAAATCTCTGCCAATGGAGCAGAGGTTCACGATGACGAACATGGTCATAGAAGCGTCTGGCAAGAACGGCGTCATGCCTGTTGATAATGTCACAAAAGACTACGTGAAGAGAAGAGTTGACAAAGAATACGAAGTCTACGAGAGCGACGAAGATGCGAAATTTGAGAAGGCCTACGATTTTAATGTCAGCGACGTGCCTCCATTAGTTGCAAAGCCATATTCCCCAGACAACGTTGGGTCAGTTGAAGAAGTTAAAGGAGTAAAGGTCGACCAAGTCTTCATAGGTTCATGCACCAACGGATGGCTGGGCGATTTACGTCAGGCTGCTGCAATAATGAAGGGAGAGAAGATAGCAAAAGGAATCAGGCTGATTGTAATTCCAGCGACCATGCAAATTTACAGGCAAGCTCTGAAAGAAGGTATAATCGATGTCTTCATAGACGCTGGAGGGGTCGTAGCCCCGTCTACATGCGGCCCCTGTCCAGGCTTACATCAGGGAGTTATGGGGCCGAATGAAGTAGGCGTATTTACAACGAACAGAAACTTCAGAGGTAGGACTGGCCATCCAGAGGCGAAAATCTATCTCACCAACCCGTACACTGCTGCCGCCACGGCGATAATGGGCGAGATAACTGATCCGAGGAGCATTTAGTTGATCTTAGAGGGCAAGGTGCACAAGTTTGGCGCCAACATCGACACCGATGTAATCATACCTGGCAAGTACCTCGTTACAACCGATCCTGCCAGACTGGCTCCTCACTGCATGGAGGGAGTAGACCCAGAATTCTCCAAAAAGGTTCAGAAGGGAGACATGATATTTGCAGAGGAGAACTTTGGTTGCGGTTCATCAAGGGAGCATGCGCCGATAGCAGTTAAAGCTGCTGGAATAAGCTGCGTGGTAGCAAAGAGCTTCGCAAGGATATTCTTTCGCAACGCCATAAACATCGGGCTTCCTATAATGGTATGCCCAGAGGCAGTAGACCATGCTAAAAATGGCTCTACTGTAAAAGTGGATACGGATAGCGGGATGGTTAATATAAATGGTAAATCTTTCAAGGCTGAGCCGTTTCCAGAATTCATAGCAGCGATAATACAGAAGGGCGGTCTCATGGAATACGTCAAGGAAAGGCTGAAGCAGAAAGGTTCGCATCCTTAAATAAACGGAATTTCTAAATCGAAATTGTTGAAGAGTAGAGAAGAGATAGTCGACGCATTAAGAAATGTAATCGACCCCGAAATTCACATCAATATTGTAGACCTTAACATGGTCAAAGACATTAAAATTGGTAAGGACAATGTTGAGCTTCTTATCGCATTAACGATACCTGGCTGCCCCCTTGCTAAAACTATTTCATCCGACATTGAAAAGTCACTCGCAAAGATCGGCATCAGCAAAGTTTCTGTTCAGACTACAGCGATGACGCAGGAAGAGCTAGAGCAGGTTAGGAAGATGCTGCAGCAGAGGATGGCTTCTGGGCAGGGTCATGGCTCTCATGGAGCTGCAGGGATAGACAGACTTGACAGTAAGGGCATCGAGAATATAATTGCGATAGTCTCTGGGAAAGGAGGCGTTGGAAAGTCCTTCACAACATCTCTGCTAGCAGTAGAACTGCGGAAGCAGGGCTACGAAGTTGGGGTTCTCGACGCAGACATCACAGGGCCTAGTCAGGCAAAGATCTTCGGATTGACTCAAAGACCAGTTGGAACTCCGCAAGGAGTCCTCCCAGTAGAAACTAAAACAGGGATCAAGGTAATTTCAATGCAGCTCCTGGTGGATGATGCTAAAAAGCCAACAATTTGGAGAGGGCCAATAATCAATAATCTCATCAGGCAATTGTACCTTGACGTTAACTGGGGCGACCTGCACTACCTGCTCATAGATTTGCCTCCAGGCACGAGCGACGCTCCTCTGACCGTATTTCAGTCTCTTCCCTTGACAGGCGTAGTCGTGGTCACGACGCCGCAGGATTTGGCCAAACTCATAGTTACTAAATCTGTCAACATGGCAAAGACATTAAACGTTCCAATTCTGGGCGTAATCGAAAATATGTCCTACGTTATCTGCGATCATTGTGGTAAGAAGATGGAGATTTTTGGTGCACCTAAAGGAGAATTATTGGCCAAAGATATCGACGCTCCATTTATTGGCCTCGTGCCGATAGACCCCAAGATCGCCGAGCTCTCTGACAACGGCATGATAGAAAATTATCAGAGCAAGGTCTTTGCCGAAATTACTAACAATATAGTCCGCAATGTCCAGAAGTTCAGCGAGGGCGCTCCGAAGGTTCTTCCGATTTCGTGGAAGAGCAAGAAACTTCCCATCGTAAAATAGTTCTATAAACGCATAAAAGTAATCACAGTTTTAGCCTCGTAGAAGTTGAAGGCTGCAGTAATTCACCAGCACGGAGCTCCAGCGGTTCTCAAGTACGAGGACTTTCCCGACCCAGCATATTCTCCAAACGAAGTTCTGATAAGAATTAGGGCCTGCTCGATAAACCATCTTGATCTGTGGATAAGGCAGGGCTTGAGGAACGTTAACATCAAATTGCCCCATATCTGCGGCTGCGACATTGCAGGAGAGGTTGCTGAAGTTGGAAGTGTAGTAAAAGGGATAGAAAGAGGTCAGCAAGTAGTAATCTTACCCGGTACGAGTTGCGGAAGGTGCGATTACTGCCTTTCTGGAAATGACAACTTCTGCAAGCAGTATGAAATAATCGGAGGGTATGAAAGGAACGGCGGCTATGCCGAATACGTTGCAGCGCCTCCTCAAAACGTGCTGATGAAGCCCGAGAAGATGAGCTTTGAAGAGATAGCCGCAATACCATTAACGTTTTTGACTGCGTGGCATATGCTGGTAACCCGTGCAAGAATCAGGGCTGGCGAAACCGTCCTTGTCATAGCTGGAGGGAGTGGCGTCGGCAGTGCAGCGATACAGGTCGCCAAGAATTTCGGTGTACAGGTAATTGCAACAGCAGGATCTGAGGCTAAGATGAAGAAGGCTAAGCAACTGGGTGCAGATTATACCATAAACCATTCTACGCAGGACATAGCGGAAGAAACAAGGCGCATAACGAACAGAAGAGGTGCAGACGTGGTATTCGAGAATGTAGGCAAGGCAACTTGGGACAAGAGCGTGCAGGCACTTACACATGGAGGCAGACTGATTACCTGCGGGGCAACATCTGGTTCCGACGTTTCGCTGGATTTGCGCTATCTGTACAGAAGGCAACTGACAATAATGGGCAACTACATGGGTTCCAAGGGAGAACTGTTCGAGATAATGAAGTTCGTTGAGGCTGGCAAGTTCAAGCCTGTGATCGACAGAATAATGCCCCTTCAAAAAGCTGCAGAAGCCCACAAATTGATAGAGGACAGAGCGGTATTCGGAAAGATAGTACTCAAACCATAGAACGTGGTAATAACTCTTGCAAGCAAAGATAGATTCGTTAGGAAATTGGCGGAGGACGCACTATTCGAAGGATATCAAGGCGTCTGAGGAAGGCAAAGAGGCTACGGTATTCGGCTGGATTTCAGGGATACGGAACCAAGGAGGCTTGATATTCGTGATTATAACTGACAAGGAGGGGATCACTCAGGCAACAGTCCACAAGGACAAGGTTTCGAGAGAAGTTCTTTCAAGGGTGGAATCCCTTTCTGATCATGCATCCATAGCGGTAAAGGGCAAGATCAAAGCGATGGGGAAGGCACCAAATGGAGTCGAGATAATCCCAGACGAGGTAAAGGTTCTGGCATTGCCACAAAAAGTTCCTCCATTCACCCTTCATGCAAAGACATTACCAAGCATAGATAAGCGGTTTGAAATAAGGGCCGTGGATTTGAGGCGACCTGAAGCGCTTGCGATCTTCAGGATAAGGGAGAAGGCACTAGAAACTATCAGAGGGTTCCTAAAAGAGCATGGATGTTATGAAGTCAACACACCAAAAATCATTGCCACTGCAACAGAAGGTGGAGCGGCGCTGTTCCCGCTTCTATACTATGATAAGGAAGCTTTCCTTACACAGAGCCCGCAGCTCTTCAAGGAGCAGCTCGTAGTTCCCTTCGAGAAGGTCTTTGAGATAGCACCAGCATACAGAGCGGAGCAGAGCAGAACCCTGCACCATCTAAGCGAATTTCTGTCCATAGACGTTGAGGAAGCATTTGTAGATTACAAAGACACAATGAATATAATCGAGCAAATGATCGTGAAGCTCCATGCTTCAATAAGCAAGGAATGCGACAAGGAGCTCAAAACTCTTGGGACTACAATTCCATCAATAGAAAAGATTCCACAGATGACCTATAATGCAGTGCTGGAGTTGCTGAAAGGGAAGGATGTGCAGGTTGAATGGGGCGACGATTTGACATCAGAGATGCTTGACAAAATTGCAGAGGAATTACCGTCATATTATTTCGTTATCGATTGGCCTACAAAGAGCAAGCCGTTCTACATAAAACCTTCGTCAAATCCAGAAATTTCAGAATCCTTTGATCTTATGTATGGTAGTTTAGAGATAGCGTCTGGAGGGACAAGACTGAGCTCAAAAAGGGAACTTGTCAGCAGATTGAAGGAGAAAGGACTGAAACCAAAAGGCTTTGAATACCACCTTGCAGTCTTTGATTACGGAATGCCTCCACATGCAGGTTTTGGTTTGGGCTTTGAAAGACTGTTGATGGTATTGACCGGGCAGAAGAACATAAGAGAGGTTTCCGTATTTCCAAGAGACCAGTTCAGGCTTACCCCGTGAAATTATGAGAGGGATTTCTAAGGAAGAGGTCAAGCACCTTGCTTGGCTTGCGAAGATCGAACTCAGTGTGCAAGAAGAAGAAACTCTTTCTAAACAGATTGCAGATGTTTTGAACTACTTCAAGGTTCTCGACAAAATAGACACTAAAAATATTGAACCGGCTTATCACATAAGGGAAGTTAAGAATGTATTCAGGCCAGATGAGCCAAGAAAGGCCAACGCTGATGAGATTCTGAAACTCGCCCCTGCGAAGAAAGGCCGTTACATCAAAGCCCCGAAGATAGTTTAGCGGTATGAAAATGCAGTCAGCATGGGAAATTTCCGAAGGAGTAAGAAAGGGCTCAATTTCTGCAGTGGAGACTGTTGAAGAATGCTTTGCAAGAATCGAGAAGTATGACAAAGACGTTCATGCCTTTATAGCCACTAGCAAAGGCTTTGCAATCCAGCAGGCTAAAGATATCGAGAAGAAAAGAGGAAAGAAACTGGGTAGGCTTGCAGGAGTTCCAATTGCGATAAAGGACAACATCTGCACCAGAGGGATAGAAACTACCTGCGCATCAAAGATCTTGAGAGGATACATCCCTCCTTATGATGCTACCGTAGTGAAACTGCTGAAGGAAGAAGGCGCGATAATAGTAGGAAAGACAAACCTTGACGAATTCGGCATGGGTTCAACTACGGAATTCAGCGCCTTCTTCGCTACAAAGAATCCCAGAAACCTCGATTATGTGCCCGGAGGTTCCTCTGGAGGCAGCGTTGCTGCAGTTGCCAAAGGTCTTTCCGCAGTTGCCCTTGGTACTGATACTGGAGGTTCGATAAGGTGCCCTTCCGCATTCTGCGGGGTAGTGGGTGTCAAACCGACCTACGGTCTTGTCAGCAGATACGGCCTGATAGCTTATGCGAATACTCTCGAACAGATAGGGCCGATAGCAAACAACGTCAGTGATGCTGCACTGCTTCTATCATGCATCGCGGGTCACGATTCGAACGATTCGACAAGTATAGGCGAAAGCAAGGATTACACTAAATTCAGCAACGACTCGAAATTAAAAATTGGAGTTCCGAAGCAGTACTTCGGAGAGGGTACGCAGAAAGCAGTTTCCGATGCTGTATGGAGTGCGATAAAGAAACTTGAAGGCGAAGGGGCGGAAGTAGAAGAAGTCGATCTGAAGTCCGTAGAGTATGCACTTGCTTCCTATTACATAATTGCAATGTCAGAAGCCAGTTCAAACCTTGCAAGGTATGATGGTCTAAGGTATGGCTTTCAGGACAGTTCCGGTGCAAGGGACTGGAGCACTTTGTTCTCGAAAGACAGGAAGGCTGGCTTCGGTTTTGAGGTAAAGAAGAGGATTATGCTTGGAACCTTCGCACTCTCTGCTGGATACTTTGATGCTTACTATGTCAAAGCACAGAAGGTCAGAAACCTCATAATTCAGGACTTCCATAACACTTTCAAAAAATTCGATGTCCTCATTGGGCCGACGATGCCTACAACAGCCTTCAAGCTCGGAGAAAAGACCGTCGACCCCCTAGCAATGTACATGAGCGACTGCAACACTGTCCCAGCGAACCTTGCGGGCATACCCGCAATATCTGTTCCATGCGGCTCTTCAAATGGTCTTCCAATAGGCCTGCAGATCATGGCTGCGCCTCTTGAGGAGGGAAAGATGCTCAACGCTGCAAAAACACTGGAAGATATTCTTGGAGTGTATGCAGAATGAAAGACGACTTTGGACTCAAGATAGGACTTGAAGTGCACTGCCAGCTTACGGTATTGAAGACAAAGCTCTTCTGCTCCTGCCCATCGAACTACAGAGGAGCAGATCCTAACACAAACATCTGCGAAGTCTGCACTGCCATGCCCGGTACATTACCAGTTCTTAACGAAAAGGCCGTAGAGGCAGCTACAAAGATAGCTCTGGCATTAAATTGTAAGATATCGGAGAGCATGAACTTTTTCCGCAAGAACTACTTCTATCCTGACATGCCCAAGAACTTCCAGATAACACAGTATGATAAGGCTGGAGGTAGCCCCATCGCAAAGGAAGGACTTGGGGAAACTAACGATGGTAGCGTGAGAATCAGGAGGATCCAGCTGGAGGAAGATCCTGGCAAATTAAGCTATGAGGGTACGATAATTTCATCTCCGATCTCCCTTGCAGACTATAACAGGGCTGGCGTTGCCTTGGTTGAAATTGTGACCGAACCAGATTTGAAGAGCCCTAAACATGCAAGAGAGTTCCTGCAAAAACTCAGGTCAATTTTGGAGCACATTGGAGTATGCGATGGAAGCTTGGAAGGTGCGATGCGATGCGATGCCAACGTTTCGCTATTCGGAGGGAAGAGGGTCGAAGTCAAGAACATTTCATCTTTCAAAGAGGTGGAAAGAGCGCTGAACTTCGAAATTACCCGCCAGAAGACCATGGCAAAAGCTTCCAAGGTTGAAGGCATGGAAACAAGGCATTGGGACGACGTTAGGAGGGTAACAGTGACACTACGCGTCAAGGAGGCTGAAGAAGACTATCGCTATTTCCCCGAGCCAGACCTTGTCCCTATTACAATATCAAAGGAGTACATAGCAGCCATAAAGAAAACGATGCCTGAGCTCCCTGACGAGAGGAAGGCCAGATTCGTTAGGCAGTATACCATCTCGGAGGAGGTTGCGGGAGTATTGGTTGGGGAGAAACTACTTGCAGACATCTATGAAGAAAGCCTGAAACATTACATGGCTCCAAAGTTGCTTGGCAGCTGGCTGGCAATAGACATTCTGGGCTACATCAACAGGTCAGAGAAGACCCTTTCAAGTATCAATTTCAAGCCAAAGGACCTTGCAGAGCTCGCAAAGAAGGTGGAGAAGAAGGAACTAACTGAGAGCACAGCAAAATCAGGCATCATAAAAACGATAGAGCAGGGCACGAGCAGATTTGAGTTTGCCAAAGAAACTGCAGCGATAACAGATCAGAAGTCGATAATGGATGCCGTTAAAGACATCTTAACAGCCAATCCCAAAGCCGTCGAGGATGCGAGGTCAGACCCCAAAGCCATAAACTTCCTTATGGGCCAGTTAATGAAGGCTACCAAGGGAAGAGCAGACCACGAATTAGCCAGAAAGATGATAGAAGAAGCTATTGCGAGTAGATAATAGTTTATTCAAGAACATTCAGTTTGCCATAGCGTCCAATATTTAGCTGAACTTCTCCTCTGAATGATCTGGTGTACCCGTTTTCCACCTTCACTCTCTGACCTACCTTTACCATGTCAATTTGATCTCCCCATAGAGACAGCTTGATCGTGCCTGTATCGTCGCGCAATTGGGCTTCTGCAACTCTCGACTGGCCTCCAGTCCTTAGGTTAACTGTTCGCGGTTCTGATATGTCGATAACTTCACCCTCTGCATCGACCCGGCTCATGTTATCACGGAGTTCGTTTATCTTCACTGAACTTCCCTTTCCTTGGTGCAGAGGCCCGTTATATATCTACTTTTGATGTCAGGTCATCAGCCTTTTAGAATCTTTGCCGCTGCATCGCGCAGAGCCTTCACAGCATCCTCAGGCGCAACTGTGTTCACATAAATCCCTGTTCCCCTTTCAAAATCGTCAAACCCTCTTAGACGCGGATATACTTCAATGTGCCAGTGTATCTGCCTTGAAGTGCGCTTCTCTGGGGAAGTATGAATAATGGCATTAAACTGCAAGTCTCCAACCACTCTGGCTAGAGCCTTGAACGATAACTCAAGAACTCTCGCAAGATCCATGATCTCTTTCTGCGACGCCCTAAGGAAACTTATCTGGTGCACCTTTGGAGATATCCAGAACTCGAAGGGATGCGATGGAGCTTGCGGAGCAAAGGAAAGGAAAGCATCTGTTTCAAGAAACCTCCTCGCACCTCCTATTTCGCGCTCTATTATCTGGCACATAGGGCACCCTCCGCTGGTTCGCATAGCCTTCTGCACAGTTTTCGACTCCTTCTCGATGGTTGGAGGTAGAACTGGTAGTGTAACTATCTGCATGTGGGCATGAGCCCTAGAAGCTCCGGCATTCCTGCCTTGATTGAGAAAGACAGCTACATATGCGACATTCTTCTTTGCATACAACCATCTTGCCTTGTCCTGAACAATTGAAAGCAGATTGACCCACTGATCAGCATCTACATCTTCAAAATTGACGTGTTTTGGACTTGCAACTACAATGTAGTGATAGCCAAAAGCCGGTTCGCTGTAAAGTGGGGGATCGCTGTACTTTTTGGGAGAAGCTTCAGAGACTGCTGGAAATTGATTCGGTATAACTCTGACAACCCAGTCCTGCACATAATCTTCAGGCATATCGCTAAGTTTTAGCATCGTGCTATGCCTGCTGGCGAGCACCAAATCTGAGAGGGGAGTCTTTGATTCATTACCGGGACAAAATATGCAGCCCTTTGCATCTGTAGTTTTCTTCTGCCTTGCTGCCCACTCTTCAGGCTTTAGAATGACAAACTTTTCATTAAAGTAATCCTTGCGAAGCTCTGACATTCGTCATGCCTTCTTTAGACTTATTTATCTCCATTTTCTAATCTGCAAGGTAATTACTGGCGTATCGATTGTTAGAACCTGCAGTTCTTGGGGCGACTTTTGTTGCCGTATTGTTAGCAGAGATGGGCGACAAAACTCAGGTACTGACATTTGCACTTGCAGCTAGAAACAGGGCCATACTTCCAGTCCTTGTCGGTTCTGTATTAGGAGAAGTATCTGCAAATTTGATTGGAGTTGTAATAGGAACTTTTCTGGGAGTTTTCATACCGTTCAATTTAGTCAGTCTTGCTGCCGGTGCAGTCTTCATAGTTTTTGGGATACTGAACATTGTTAGAAAAGAGGATGAAGAGGAGAAGGTTCCTCAGCCAAAAACGAAATCGATGATGCTATCAGCATTTTATCTGATCTTCCTTGCAGAAATGGGCGACAAAACTCAGGTACTGACTTTAGGTCTCTCGGCTCAGTATCAAAATCCTATCACGGTTCTTATAGGACTGTCATTGGCTTTTCTGACAATTTCGTCTGCTGGCGCGCTACTTGGAGAACGAATATCAAAGATATTACCGATGAAATGGATTAAGATAGCATCTGGAGTGCCGTTCATCATATTTGGTATTTTATTCATTACAGGGATAAATCTGCTGTAAGCTAATCGAGTGAAGATTAACAACTAATATAGTCAAGGAATGCTTTACATACATTAAGTATTTTGGAAATCTATCTCCCCCAAAATCCCGGCAAATACAAAAGTAGAGCTCAAATTTCTCGAGTAGTTACAGAAAGATGGGCCAAAGAAAATCTATTCTGTCCAAGTTGCGGTAGCAACTTAATTCTCTATCCTCCAAATACGAAGGTATACGATTTTTATTGCTCAAAATGCGGAGAAAAATTTCAGCTGAAGAGTTCTAGCAAGGCATTTACAACTTCTATACTTGGTGCGGCATACAAAACAACTTTGCAAAGCCTACAGCAAGGCAGACATCCCTCTAATATTACTATGCTATGACCCAAACAAGAAACTTGTCAACAGTCTATTTATTCTACATAAAGCCTGTATTACTACCAGCTGTTTGAGACCTAGGAATCCTCTAAAACCTTTAGCCAGAAGACATGGATGGCAGGGTTGCTCATATGCAGTTGATCAAATCCCAAAACTGGGCCGGATCTATATCATCAACAATGGAACAATTGTACCAAAAACCGAAGTAATGCAGCAATGGAGTACAGCCATGAGATTCTTGGATGTGCCTTTTACTAAAAGAGGTTGGATAACAGATGTTTTAGCCTGCACTGACCAATTGTATAACACCTTCTCTCTAGACGAAGTTTATCACTTCGAGGATAAGTTGGTAGAACTACATCAAGATAATCACAATGTGAGACCCAAAATTAGACAACAACTACAGAAATTACGCGATCTGGGACTAATAGAGTTTCTCCGACCCGGTGTTTACAGAAGATTGCATAGGTAACATAAACTCTTGATTTTAGTATATGTAATTTAGGAGATAGCTAGCATTCGTTCTATCGGCACTCTAGCCTTATCTGCAATATGCTTAGGAACTTTGACTTCGTACTTCATATCACGCAAAGATTCGTAAAGTTTCTCCACCGTTATCATCTTCATGTATTCGCATACTGCACTTTCGCTTGCTGGAATGAACTTCTTCTGTGGATTCTCCTTCTTCAGCCGATGCAGTATCCCGGTTTCAGTAGCAACGACAAATTCCTTCGCATTAGACTGCTTTGCATGCCTCGTCATACCTTCTGTGGAAAGCATGAACGTGCCAGCCTTTGGAATCTTCCCCGCTTCAACAAGGTACATGCAGTTTGTAACACAGCCACATTCAGGGTGTATCAGGAATTCCGCATCTGGATACTTTTCTATCATGCCTAGGACCGTTTGAGGATCAAGCTTTGCATGCACATGACACTCTCCAGGCCACAAATGCAACTTCCTACCAGTCTTCCTTTGGACATAAGCGCCAAGAAACATATCTGGTAAAAACAGAATCTCTTTGTCCTTTTGAATACTATTTACAACGTTGACAGCGTTGGTGGAGGTGCAGCAATAGTCGCTTTCTGCCTTGACCTCAGCAGTGGTATTGACGTAAGAAACTACTACTGCATTTGGATATCGCCTCTTCCACTCTCTTAGCTGCTCGGCATTGATCGTATCTGCCAAAGAGCAGCCAGCTTTTAGGTCTGGGATCAATACTTTCTTGTCTGGGCAGACTATAGATGCTGTTTCGGCCATAAAATGAACCCCGCAGAATACTATGACATCAGCATCTGTCTTTGCTGCCTGCCTTGACAGGCCTAAAGAATCTCCGACGAAATCGGCAATGTCCTGAATTTCGGGTATCTGGTAGTTGTGTGCCAGAATGATGGCATTCCTCTTCTTCTTCAGGGCCAAAATATCCTCTACCAGCTTGCCTTGAGGAGATTGCAGAATAGTGGCCATCTAGATCAGAATATTTTATCAAAGATATAAGGGATTAGAATGTGAGTTCTTGTAACTCTTAGGGAGACAGGTGAACCAAACTAGGAGCTTGAAGTTAGCTGGTCGATTTCGTAACTTCCTTATCGTCCTAGCTACTTTCTCGGAAAGAACTTCCTGTAGGGGAAGAGCAGTCCCAAGAGGCTAGAGATCATAAACAGAATTAACAAAACGAGCTCCAAAGCGGTTGATCCGAGCGTGCTTAAGACAATCGTTGCGGAAACAATGAAGAACGCCGGAAGAGACCAGAGGGCATACCAAGCCCACTTTTCCCCTCTTCTGTACGCAGTCACAGAGATGGCTGTGATAAGGAAGGCGAATCCTAAGTCAGCCAAGCCTGAAAATCTCACATAGTATAAAGCCAAGTCGAACAACCCCGGGTTCGATGCTCTCAGTTCGCTGAACGTCATGCCGATGATTCTCTCTGCCGTCGTTGGGTCTGGGTCTATGCCCAATAGATTTTGCACCGCGGTTGGTAGGAACAATACTCCCAAAGCGAAGGGGAGTATCCATGCATGCTTCTCGTATGCCTTCTCAACTCTGGGTTGATTCACGATGTGACTGCAAGCGAGCTCAGGAATAAACCTATCTTTAGTCTCCCGAAGAGTTACAAGAACCTGGGACCTAATCCTCAACAATAGTATTATTCTGATATCTTAGAACACGAAACAAATACTGTTTTTACGAAAATTTTTACTTGTACAGTATAATTTTATTAGTATGCAATTCATCTACGCCGTGGGCGCTTATGTTTACTGGTGAATCAGAAGTTCAAGCTAGAAGAAAGACTCTTTCTATACTGCAGGACGAAACTAGGAGAGTATTTGACTCCGCTAGGGATCTGTCAACAGCTTATTCCCTGCTCTTGGCAGGAAAGAAGACTGATCTGCAGAACACCTTTGCCAAAATAAGGAAGGCAGAGGATGACGCGGAATCCTACAGAAGAGCGTTGACACGAGAGCTGGCAGAAGTAGGCACACTGATGATGAACAGAGAAGACATCTTGAGGGTAGCCTACAATATCGAAGAGATTGCAGGCTTCGTAAATGGAATAGCGTTCAGACTTTCGTTCCTAGAGCCGAAGGTTTTGAAAAAGGGCAAGATACTTGAAGACTTCAGGGGCCTTCTGGAGATGGCTGTTGAGTCTGTGCAGCGGCTGATGGAAATGGTAAGGGCCCTGTCAATAAACCCAGCATCGGCTATGGAGACCGCTAATACTATACAAAAACTCGAGCGTCAAGTAGATGACAAGTACAGGGCAGTAATAGTATCTCTTATGAAGCTCGATTCGTTCAAGGATGTTTTGGTGCTTAAGGACATCGTGGAGAGAGTGGAAGACCTTTCCGACAGGTGTCTGGCCGCTTCAGACTCCATAACAATAGTTGCGTTAGGACTATAGCGATGGCTAGGGTAAAAGCAGAACTCGTAGAAAACAGAATTGTGGTCTGGGACATACAAGCATCAAGAGAGATATTCAAGGATAGCTTCTACGGCAAGCCTCTGGGGATACCCAAGCCAAAGGGTGCCGATTTCGACGCTCCTCTGATACTTGACCTTATCGAGGGCTATTACCTTGCAAAAGAGGGCAGAATTACCATCTACGATGCCAAGACTGGCGAGAAGGCCAAGGAGAAGGAGATGGAGAAGAAGTGCAGAAGCGAATACCTCCATTTTGACGAAAAATACCTTGTGTATAGAGAATTAAGAGGGGCTGGCTATGTTGTGACTCCTGGTATAAAGTTTGGCTGCGATTTTGCCATTTACGAGCGTGGGCCAGGAATAGACCATGCGCCCTATCTAGTTCAAGTCTTGCTTTCTGATCAAAGCCTTACAGCGACTGCGATAGTCTTGGCAGGCAGGTTAGCTACCACGGTAAGAAAGCAGTTTGTCATAGCTGTGCCCAGTATTGATGCTAAGAAAGTCGACTTTCTCTCCTTCGACTGGTGGAGGGCCTAGCCAGTTGGAGCAGGTGCAGGTACGACTGTCCCTATGGCGAAATTCGGTCTTATTTCGGAAATGCGAATCTTTACCGCGTCTCCCTGCTTGGCGTTAGGAACGAATATCACGTAGCCATCTACCCTCGTGACGCCGTCTCCCTTCCTACTGACCTCTGCGATCGTAACATCTAACTCGTCGCCTATCTTGACTGGTTTCGGTTTAAAGTAGACTTTAGGGAATCGTTGCCTTTGACTGCTTCCCCCATCATCAGTTGGTGGCGCTCCTTCAGACATAAGCAGAACCTGATGCGAACTTTGTATTTCCCTATTTAAATCTGTGCATTTCTTACGCTCTGACGCATGTCTAGTGCAATAAACGATGGCGACCTAGTATTGCTATACCTAAAGCCGCACAAGTCTTGGCTTGTCAGGATCAAGAAGGGAGACAAGGCTCATACCCACGCAGGGTTCATAGAACACAATTCCATGATAGGCAAAGAGTTGGGGTCGTCCATAGAATCAAGTATGGGAAGGACATTTAGGCTCCTGAGGCCTACTCTGGCGGATTTCTTGATGAGATTTTCAAGACCGACGCAGGTAGTCTATCCCAAAGACCTTGGCATGATAGCCGCTTGGACAGGCCTTTCATCTGGGAAGATCGTTGTAGAGTCTGGTACTGGGAGCGGGGCTCTGACAGCGTTTATGGCCAACCTTGTCAGGCCGAACGGCCATGTGTATACTTATGAGATAAGGGAGGAGTTCATGGAAGCTGCAAAGAAGAATTTGCAGAAAGTGGGTCTTCTGGATTATGTTACCATTACCAACAAAGATGCGAAGGAAGGGATTGATGTCAAGGATGCGGACATTGCGATAATTGATGTTGGAGACCCTTGGACTCTGGTCGAACCATTTAAGAATGCTTTGAAGGGTGCTGGTATGCTGGCTGCTATATCGCCTACGATGAATCAAGCCGAAAAGATGACTGCAGAGTTATTGGATAAGGGCTTCGTAGATGTCTGGAGTATCGAACTGATAGCCAGAGAGCTGGAGGCCAGAGTTGGCATGACCAGACCTTCTATGAGGATGATCGGCCATACAGCTTACATAACATTTGCCAGAAAGGGAGTGTAACTACTTTCTTTTCGAACCCTTCTTAGCGAGCTCAATCTGCTTCAGCAGGTCGATTGCCCTTTGCGGGGCGTTGCCCACATGACCTGAAACCTTCATCAACTCTTCAATCCTCTTTGCTGCTATATACTTAGACACTTCTCTATCCCTCTTAATCGTCTCTACTAAGGGATTTTTCTTCCCTGCTTGAATAGCCTTCCAAGCTTCTGTTGACAGCGTCCTGAGTTTTTCATGCATCTTCTGCCTGTCTGCCCCCTTCTTTGCAGCCTCCATCATAAGAGGCTCGATCGATGCGAAAGAGGAATAGGTTTCCAAATTGTCCTTAATCTTCTGGTAGAATATCTCCAGACCTGCGACGATCTTTGAATATTGCCCAAGGCATTCATCTACTGCTAGGAAGGCTTCAGGGATTATTATCCTCCTGTTGGCTGAATCATCCAAGGTTCTCTCGAATATCGAGGATGCTGCATTCGAGAATGCTGTGTTTGGCAGTGTCGAAACATATCTTGCTAACGAGCAGGCTCTTTCTGCAGATACGGGGTTTCGCTTAAACGGCATCACCGACGAACCTACCTGCTTTGCTCCGAACGGTTCCGCCAATTCTCCAAACTGGGGCGACTGCAAGACTCTAACATCCAAGCAGAACTTGTGTACGCTCTGGGCTATACATGCAAGCAATGATAATACAATAAGATCTATCTTTCTTGGATAGGTCTGTCCTGAAACTGAATGCGCTTCTATGCCCAGCTTTTCCATGACAATACTCTCCAAATCACTTGCCGACTTGCCGCTCTTCAAAAGTGCCGTGTATCCCGCAGATGTCCCTACAGCTCCCTTCATACCTTTGCCTTTCACAATATTTTCATTTATGAAATCAAGCGTTTTCAAATCCAGCAGCAAATCTTGGGCATAACCTGCGAATCTGTATCCTAATGTTGTCGGCTCTGCAGGCTGTAGATGTGTCCAGCCCATGCATGTCACTGAGCTGTTTTGCTTGATCTTCTTTGCAAGCTCTACAAGAACTTCTATTATTCTCGCTCTGATAATTGCTAAAGCGGATTTAATTCTGATGATGTCAGCGTTGTCCTCAATGTCTGCTGATGTTGCTCCAAGATGCAGTTTCCCTCCTCCTATCTTTGCTTGCTCTGCAAAAGTTTTGAGCTCAGCCATCAGGTCGTGTCCGATCTCCTTCTCTATCTCGTGGGCTCTCTTCAGGTCGATGAATGACGCAGTAGAATATTTCTTGATGTTCTGCAGTTCTTCCTTCGTTAACAGTCCGTATTGTTGCTGAACCTCTGCTAAAGCCAGCCAGATTTTCCTCCAGATTGCTCTGTAGTTTTTTTCAGAGAAAAGTTGGCGCATTTCCTTGCTGCCGTAGCGCCAAGTAAATGGTGAAAGGAAAGTTTCATGGTTGAAGGATTCTTCTGGCATCTATGTCTATAGCCCTCTAATTGTTGTGAAATAAACATTCAACTTCGGTGAAGTGATTACTGGTCACGGAAATTCCATCATGCACATATTGAGCTTAGAATGCTAGAAAATTCAGAAACAGAACCAACAGAATACAAACAAAACATGGCTATTATCACTACGGAATCACCAAAAAAGCTGGAGAAAGTTAGTTAACCTAATTATCTTATAAACTCCTACCATATCTAATTGTTGATGGTTTTTTCCTGCAACATTAAATGTCCTTCATGCCAAAACTTTATGATGCAAGCATTTAGTGGCGATTATAGTGGAGCTATACAGTGCCCAAAATGTACAAGGACGTTAAATATTGCAATCAAAGAAGTTTATGGTAATACCTATGGATTGGTTCAAGGCGTGAAACTTGTAAAGATTCAACTCTCTTTGCCAAGTCTAGTTCCGAAAGCAGTTAAGGATGATTTTGATGAATCTTTGCGGTGTTTTAATGAATCAAACGCTTTCAAGTCTACAGTAGTGATGTGCCGACGGGCTCTCGAGAGTGTAGCAGAATCGAAGGGAATTACAGGAGGTAATCTTGCCGATAAACTCACAACCCTAAACAAGAAAGGTTTTATCGATAACGCTACACTGAACACAGCCACAGGTATTAGGCAATTTGGGAACTATGGTTCTCATCCTCAAGATGACTTGTTAAAAGACATTGGTGAATTCGAAGCTGAGATGGTTCTAAAAATTACTGGAAGATTATTAAATGAAATATTTAGAAAGTGAAATTTCCCAAGGTCAAATCCAGAGCAAATATCCGAGGAATCAAAGCACAATCTAGTTCCTAAAACCTTATTAGAACTGCGCATTGGCTTCGTGCCCACAAAACCAGTGAATTTGTAGTGGGCGTAACCAGACTCTCCAAAGTTTCATTAATAGTCCCAAGAAGCGAAGTTCCTGCAGCCCTCAGACAACTCTCAGAGTTTGGCTTGTTTCATCCTGCACAACCCCATTCAGAATCTTACGACCTCAGACTAGACGACTTGTCGTCAAAAGCCTTCAGGGTCTACATTGCACTGGGAGAAATTATCCGGGAAACGAAACTGCAGTTAGAACCTGGACTGGTAGAAATACTCCTCAAAGGTTACAAAGTCCCCAAAGAAAAGTTCACAGCAACAGACTGGGAAGATTTAGTCAATAAAACAGATGCAGAAGCGAAGCCACTAATCGATGAAATCAGCAGAGCTTTGGGAGAAGCTGCAGACGCAGAGAAGAAACTGCAATCAGAGAACGCAATGAAAGAGGCCCTAAAGCTTGTTTCAGGATTTTCGATCGACTTCAGGCAGTTCACCTCATTAAACAGGTTCCATGTCGTATTTGCGGTAGCAGCAACGAAAGACTTGCTCGAAATAAGGAACAGTCTTCCAGAAACTATAATTTTAGACTCCGCTTTAACAGAAGTGGAAAGCGCAATAGTGGTAGCATCGACCAAGGCGATGGGAGTTACTGTAGAAAAGGTTCTCAGGAGTTTTGAGGTCGAGCCATTCTCCATACCTCCAGATTTGCCGCAGAACCCTGCGGAAGCCTACAAGGCCATCGAGGCAAGAGCTTCAGAAATTCAAAACAAATTAACCTATTCAAAGCAGAAACTCACAGAAGCAGTAGCAAAGAACCAAGACAGAATACTTGCCATTTACGAGGTCTCAAGGTCTGCATACGAAGTCCTCAATCAGATGAAGAGATCGGGCGATTTGAAGAGGATGGCGATAATTCAAGGCTATATTCCTCGCAACGGTGAGGAGAAATTCAAGGATATCTTTGGAAGATGGATAACCCTGACGGAAGAGGTTCACGAGCAGCATGGCCATCACGACCAGCATGCTCAGGAAATTCCAACATTGATGACAAACCCAAGTTTCACGGGCTCCTTTGAACCCATAACCCTCAACCAAGGAATTCCTCGCTATGGCGAATTCGATCCTACAATCATAATCAGCATAATCTTCCCCATATTCTACGGTATAATGTTCGGAGACCTTGGACATGGTTTGGTTATGTTGCTCTTTGGACTGTTGTTATTGCAGAGAGGAGCACCCGGACTGAAAAAATGGGGGATGATATTCACGCTTACAGGTACAAGTGCCTCCATAATGGGCTTATTGATCGGAGAAGTTTTTGGTTTCGAGATAAAAGCATACATCCCCGCTCTGGGTCAGTTTACCATTCTTGAACTAGTAGAAAGGTTCCACGCAGGAGAAGCTCTGGCAACGCCGGCTATCAACATAGCCGCCCTGAAACTTATGCTGAGAGTTTCGCTTATGCTCGGGGTAATACACATCATCATGGGAAACATAATCGGACTGTGGAACGATGTAAGGCAGAAGGAGTACAATGAGATGCTGATGGAGAGAATTCCGACCTTCACAATGTACATAGGCGTCATCCTGATAATGTTTGCCGTAGTAGGTGCAAAGTTTGATGTCTTTGGAGCCTTTTCAGATAATTCCCGTGCAGCTTCGATACTGTTCTTCATCAACGGCCCTCCAGTAGCAATAGCGATGAATGCGGGCACGGCAATTCTGCTATTTTCGATAGTCTACTATATCGCTGCTAAGCCTCTGTTCATCAAAATGGGAAGAATTCCAAAAGAACCACTTGGGATGGTAATCACCGTAGGTATCATAGAGGGAGTAATTGGAAAAGCTCCAAGCATGCTTTCGAATACCATAAGCTACGTTAGGCTTGCAATCCTGCTAACGATTCACGCCGCTCTGCTAATAGCTGTAAATCTGCTTTGGAGCCAAGGTCCAGCAGTATTACCTGGCGTCGTAATCCTCAACCTACTGATAATCCTCTTTGAAGGGTTAGTGGTCTACATCCAAGACTTGAGGTTGCACCTCTACGAATGGTTCACGAAGTTCTATAGCGGAACTGGGGCTCCTTTCAAGCAGCTCCAGCCATATGCAATAAGATCAGAGATAGAATGGAAGTAGCTAAGCATAGACGAGCTTCTGCATAATCGCCTTAGAGCTCAGTCCGTGTTCTACGCCGAATGCTATCGCTGAGATATTCCTCGCCTCTAATTCCTTGAGCCTGACGAGACTCAGTGCTACGCTCTCCCCGAATGCATCCCACAAGAAAGAACTTGCCGCTTTTTTATAACTAAGGCGCTTGAAAGCCTCTTCGAGTGCAGATATCATAACAGCGTCATTCTCACTACTTTTAGGAAGAAGGTTCCTATATCGTGTCGTTGTCAGATACCTAATAGCATCGGCAACCGTTGCTGCAGCTATCATGCGCTCCAGAATGTTCTTTGGGGCATAGAAGGTAGGCTCAGCGATCAAAGAGCGGATCTGTGTTTGGGAAATGTCCCAAGACTTTGCCCTTAGAACTGCAAGAACATTATAGGAATCAACATCAATTGAAACTAGAGGCTTCAATGCCTTTTTCATAGTAGCGCCAAGTATTCCCTCATACAGAGCCTTGTCTAGGAAGACATCAAAGACATCCGTCTTTTGCGTGCTCCTATACGTTTTAACAGCGTTGTCAATGACTTTGTAAAACTCTGTACCCCTGAGCATGGTAACAACCTCGTCTAGGCTTGCAGCAGCAACTGCCCTTGCGATCAAGTCTCTCCTTCTTATCAGCTCTTCGGCACGCATGTCGAGGTACCTTTGGATTTCTTCGTAAGACCTTCCAATCGCCTTGCCCTTCAGAACAGTCTTCAAATCTCCTATAATGTACTTCATGTAATAGGCATAGAAGACATCCGCATCAGGATAGACCTTCATCAAACTATAATGAAGGCTAGAAACGTGCTCCCTTGCCGCAAGTTCAATCTTGTATCCAGAATAGGGCTGCTGAATCCTTGAAGCTGCATCAGAATAGGGCGTCGCTTTGAGTTTTGTTATTAAATCCGCTAGGTCTCTGGATTCTGCAAGAGATTGAAGCATCGACTGAGATAGCAGGGTACCCTTTAGGGCATACGATTTGGTTACCGGATATGTAATGTTCGAGCCGCTGCTGATAACCTTCAAAGGCTAATCGCCCAGAACCGCTTTCACAACAGAGTCTACCGCCTTGTCTAACGTTGCGTTAATCTTGCCCTGCAGCTTCTTAACTTCAACATCGCTCTTCTGAACTATCTCTTTGGCCTTTTTGTCAGCCTCAGCAGTGGCTTTGTCAAGTTCGTTCTTGACGGTCTCGTTCGCGCTTGAAACTATCTGGTTCTTAATCCTCTCAGATTCTTCTCTTGCAAGTGCTACTATCGCTCTCTTCATCTCTTCCGCATCTGCTTTAACTGCGTCGATCTCCTTCTCCATCTCCGATAAAGTTGATACTACCGCTTCCAGACGCGAAGATTCGCTGTGCGACAAGGCTTCCAAGAGTGCTTTTTGCTAGAAATAAAAGTCTTTAGAACTTACGATGTGAGCTTGAGGATAGCTTGGGCAAGCTCTCCCCCAGACTCCTCCAAAGCAGCTCTAGCCCTTTCAGGAGAAACTCCTGTCTGCTGAGCAACTAGCAGAACATCTTCTTGAGTAAACTTGGGCTTCTCTCGGGCTATCTCTTCTATGTTCTCTCCAACTACCTGAAACATCCTCGTCCCCTTTGCCTTGACTTCGGAGACGCTTGCCTCTTTAACAACAATGTCCTTCTCCTTCGTCCTTATGATAACCTCTTGAACATCGTTGATAGGCTCGAAGTTGATGCCCATTCTTTCAAGCATTCTCCTAGTCTGCCTGTTGTCCATCGGCAAGGCCATAGCTTCCCTTTCTCCTATGATATCCTTAAGTTTTTCACACTAGTTTCAGCCTTAATGCAGACCAAGTTTCATCAACCGCTATCATCGCAATTCCCTGCAGTCCTAGGATAATCCATATTCGTAAATGCTGTCCCGATTGATATCGCTCTTGATCTTCGAACTTCCTTTTTTGTATGTAACCCAGAGTATTCCGTTTTTGTTAAGGTACTTCTTTAATTTCGGTAATTGCTCTTCGAGCTCTTTTCTGGAATTTACGAAGACCTGAATAACGTCAGCATTTTGTGATGACTTTACAATCTCAACAGTCTTAGATAAGCCAATAGAATCTCTGTATCCTTTGGGCTCATTTACAAACAGAACCTTTCTACCTTCTTTAATCAGGAGCTTTTGGGCGACTGGCTTCTCTGACACGTCTTCTTCTGCTGTATGTGAGTACAAAAACTTTGGGAGTATGCAGAGAATTGATACCTTGGCCTATTGAACAATAAACAGCATTAGGCTTATTAAACATCAGAGGTTTCGGTGCTTGGAAATGAAAATTGTCGCTATAGGAGGCAGGAGCTTTGTTTCTGGTTTCATGCTGGCTGGCATTGAAGGAGTGGAAGTTGTAGACTCCAAGCAGGTTCTTGGAGATGTCAAGCGATTGATGATGAATAGGGAGGTAGCCTTGATACTTGTCAGCGACGCCCTCTCCAAGGAGATAAGGGACGAGCTTACTGATATAAGGTCTAAGAATCCAGTACCTCTAATCTATGAAATTCCCGCTCCGGGAAGCAAGCAGGAGAAAGTTGAATATAGAGAGCTGATCAAGAAGGTTCTGAAAGTAGGCTAGTAAAACGGAAGGCATATCTATAGGATGCAATTTTTCGGCAGACCGTGTTATAAATGGGGGAAAGCGAAAAGCAACCTCCAGCTAAGTCAAGAAGGAACTTTATCGTAGCAGGTATACTCGCACTCGGCGCAGCGGTAGCAGGTCTAGTTCTCGGGAGAGACTATCTTTCACCTCCGCAGCAGCAGGCTCAGCAAGCACCTCCGCCTCCTCAGCAAGAGGCACCAACCCCTTAACCACAACCTCAACCAGCTCCACAACAGCCTGTGCAACCACCTCCGCAGCCAGCTCCTGCACCTCCAAAACCTGAGGTGCCAAAGAAGTTTACCCTTAACCAAATTGTTGGAGAGGCAATAAAGTATCCCGGCGAAGCCGGTGACATGTTAGCATACGAGGCAAGGCCGAAATTCGATGCACAGTTCCCTGCCATGATAATAATACATGAAAACTCAGGTCTGCTAGAACACTTCAAAGATATTGCAAGGAGGTACGCGATGGAGGGCTTCGTTGCAGTAGCAGTTGATTTTCTGTCTCGTGCTGGAGGCTCAAAGGGAGACGATTTGGCAAGGGAGAACCAGATGGCTCAATCCAGAATGAGCGATACGATGGTGCAAAGTGACATCGATTCAACGATAAGATACCTCAAGAGTAAATCGTATGTCAAAGGAGACAAGATAGGCGTTACAGGGTTCTGCTGGGGTGGTAGGCAGTCTACCATAGCTGCCCTGCGGAGCAGGGAAATCGCTGCTGGGGTTCCGTATTACGGCTTTCCGGTAAATGCAAGACCAAGCGAAATACAGTCGATAAACCCAATAGAGCTCGTACCTCAATCAACAGCGGCAATACTTGCACATTTCGGAGCATCTGACAGAGGAATACCGCTCACACAGGTTGAAGAGTTCAGGAAATCTCTGCAGGATAACAACAAAACTTTCGAGCTTTACATCTATGAAGGCGCTGGACATGCGTTCTTCAATGATTCAAGAGATGCATTATACAACGAAGCAGCGGCAAAGCTATCGTGGGAAAGAAACTAGCCTTCTTAGAAAAGCATCTAAAGTCCTAAAAACTTAGCTAGATGATACAATGACCGGCAAGTTTAGCGTGTATGCCCTAAAGTTGGAGAAAGTTCTTCCGACTACTATCGAAAGAACGGCATACAGCCATTGTACATGAGCGACGAAGAAAGAAACAAACCCCTAGTTTATCACTTCTGGTGCATAAAAGGAGAAAGAGAGTCCATAATAGTAGACACAGGCATAGCACCAGAGCATAAAGATGGAATCATAGGATACATATCTCCTGCCACTCTGCTGGAGCATATTGGTGTCGATGCGAAGAAGGTAGAAAAGGTCATCATAACCCACCTGCATCAGAATCACTTTTCAGACATCTATCTTTTCGATAACGCTGATTTTTACGTTCAGGAGGAGGATTTTCGTTCACAGGCTAAGCGAATAGCGGAGAGAAGGTTCATGCGGGAAAAAGCCCTGCTATCAGAGAAGATGCAGGAAGATCTTAAGGATATTTCATGCCTGCAAAGAGTTCACTATGTAAATGGCGAAGAAAAGATAATCGACGGGGTAACATGCCATCTGGTAGGAGGCCATACTCCGGGCATGCAGGTGGTTTCTGCAGAGACCGAAAACGGCAGAGCCGTGATCTGCAGCGATCTGGCGTATTTGTTCAGGAACCTGAGCGAAGAAACTCCGGTTGGTTCGTTTTGGAACTTGCATCAGACATGTGAAGGTCTGCACAAGTCAAGCAGATAGCCAGTAATGCAAAACTGCTATTCCCGAGCCACGACCCTCTGGTATGGGATGGAAGGTTTCCTTTGGTGAACCAAAGAATTGCAAGACTTGCCTAGCTATTTTGAAAGCTCTTTCTTGCCAGATAAAGCAGAGCCATTCCTGTAGCCAGAAGCGGTACATGGTACGAAACTATCCTCCATGCTACTATAGCAACCCAGAGCTGCCCTCCGTATAGGCTTGAGGTAAACAAACCTAATCCACCTTCGCTTAGCCCGGAACCCCCGGGAGTCAGAGGGATTGCTCCAAAAGTATAGGAGACGTAAACCGCAAGTATGGAAGTAATCAGATCTATTTGTAATCCACTACCAAGAGCAATTACCCAGAAGATAGTCCCTGCAAGCACAACCATAATGACTGTTAGGAGCAGAACCTTTACGACTATTCCTTTTGCGGCTCTAAAAAATATCCCTGCAGCTTGGGAGCTTTGAACTGCAACTTCGCTTAGTTTACTGGCAAGCAATTCCGCTCTTTTAGCTCCGATAATTGAGGACATGATTTTGACAACTGTCTTGGGTACAGCTCCTTTACCTCTTGAAACCAGCCAAGGTACAATGGTGAAAAAACCTATCCATAGAAACGAAAGTGCCAGCAGGATAAGTGCTGGGATATAGATACCTCTTGTAAGAAGGTACAAGGCCGCTATTATAGAAATCAATCCTCCAATGACAACATCAAAAAGAACCTCAAGGTAAGCAATAAGAATTGCTTGTCCTAAACTGAAACCTTTCTTGGTCAACCAAGGGATTTTCACCAGTTCTCCACCAGCGTACGAAGGAACCACGAGATCGGTGAATTCCGAAGCCATTCTGGCTATTGTGGTATTACTTGCATTGATTCTGGTAGTGCCATTGATCCCTTTGGACAATTCGTGAAACCTTACTCCCTGAACGAATAGCCTTACAATGCTCACAGCAGAGGCAAGAAGGAAAGCTGCAGGGCCAACAGCAGTTATGTCTGAAATTGAAACTCCGAAGAATAAAGTGTAAGCTATGATAGAAATCATACTACAAAATATCCCGATATACACCGCTGTCCGCAGTTTCAAGATTCGCTCGTAGCTTCGGAGGGAGGCTTATACATAAGCCATTAAACACGCAGATGGTTTGCAAATAAGCGTAGGAATCCCGTCTTATAACGAAGGAACATCCCTAGTGAATCTAATAGATAAGATACTCTCTGCAAAATTGCCATCAGGTATAAGACTGCTTGAAGTGATTGTTTCTGATGACAGCGACGACGGAACTCATCTCATGCTGGCTAGATTTGCTACCAATAAGACTGTAAGACTCTTCCACCATGACGGGAGGAGGGGGGTTTCAGCAGCGTGGAACGAAATTCTCGCAGAATCCAAAGGCGACATTATAGTTCTAATTGATGCAGACACAATACCCTCCGATGACTTCCTTGCCAAAATTTCCTCCAAGGCGATCGAATCTAAAACTGGATTAGTAGCAGCAAATTCAGCTCCAATGACTCCAATAAGTTTCTTTGCAAAGGCATCGTTCTTTGTAGGTCTATGGCTCCAAGAAGTTAGAAGATCATTTGAAACAAACCCTTTCACTGTTATAGGAAGAGGTTTAGCACTAAAAAGGGAAGTTGCAAAGAAGATCATTCTCCCTACGGGTCTGCTTTCACCAGATCTGTACATCTCATGCAGAGTCAAAGAGCTTGGATACGGGATCCAATACGCGGAAGATGCCGTAGTTTACTTCAGACCTACAACATCAGCAAGAGACTTTGCGTCACAAGTTATCAGAGCGTACGTAGGACACAGGCAGCTCTATAGATATTCAAGAATTACTCTGCAAAGGGTCCCGTTCAGGGATTTGATTACAAAGGCTCTTGGCATAGCCAGACGGTATCCTATTGACGCCCTAGCAACCGCTCTAGCGTACATGTTGTTACCATTTTCGCTTCCAAGAGTTATCGGAGGCGCATCGAATTATCTGTGGGATGCCTCAAAGTCCTCAAAACTAAAGTTTTAACAAGGAATCTTTGAGTATGTAAGGGGCACTATTAGCTATACACGGGTACATGCCAGATTCTAGCATTATATTTTAACCTAGTCACTCTTGCGCAGGAGCGGGCTCAGGAGTGGAAATTGTTACCTGCCCGTCCTTGTCTTTTACCATCTTGACCGTTATCCTGCGAGGAGGATTCTGAATCCCTCTGCTCCACATCAGTTCGTTAAGTTCCTCTGAAATCTTGATCGTCTTGGGTTTCATATGACGCGTTGCATATTCTTTAATGATGTTTATAGCCCTTTCAGTTCTCCTATGGCGTGGCGTAACCCACGCCCTCCACAACGGAACAGTATAAACTCTCTCTATTTCTTCGGACATTTACTTCGCCTTTAGTTTCCTTCTCCTCCAAGGTCTGCGCTTTGGATGAGTCCTTACCTGCCTGTTAGTTCTGACAATGACCCATGTCGGGACTGAAGAGTTCTGTTTCCTCTCCTTTTCCAGTCTTATCTTCACTCCAGATGTCTTCTTGCTCAATCATGCCCACCGTATCTTGAATTCCCTTTTAGGTTGCTGGACGCTTGCAAGGAACTGCTTAATTTCATCATCGGTTATCGCCTTCTTGATCTTCCCCTCCGATGCCAATCTAATTATGTTATCCTCTATTATCGCTGCAGTTTCTGGCCTGACCATTTTGATGTTGGTAAGCCTCTGCCTTGCATCTGAAGTTAGAATTACTCTCAATATGTTCTCTCTTGCTAACTGCTTTTGTTTTTCCGCATCTGTAGAGGCGGCTCTTTGTGCAGGCCCTTCTGACATGATAAATCACCTACAAATATCTGGCAAGCTCTGGCTGTTCCTTTGCCAAACCTTTAAAGATTTCACTGCTTACTTTGTCGACAAGGCTCGTGCCTTTGCTAGTTAATACCCTTCCATTATTCGCCTTCTTTGTCACTAAGCCTGCAGCCTCCAGCTGCTGAAGCGGCTTTCTTATACTAACTCCTCCCGCATCCCTATGGTGAGCCTTAGAATAACCCACGCTTGTTCTTCCACCATATGCGGCCTCCAGCTCGGAAAGTCCAATTGGGCCGTGAAGGTAAACTTTGCGGAGTAACGACGCGCATCTTTTATGCCACCAGTCTCGGTCTTGTGGAGGACGCTCTGCATGCGAACTTGTCTTTACGAAAGGAGACCATGTTGGGGGGGATATCTGTGCAACTGTGCGAAGATGCTCCGCTAGGCGCCTGATCAAAATATCTTGCGGTACATCATATGCTGTTGGCATTGTTGATACGTAGAGCCATACGGTTTTTTGGGCTCTATTTAGGTTTTGGTCTACACATGACTCAGCATAAGATGCGCCCTAGACATGAGGCGCGACCTCTCTCTAGGCTAGGTTTTCCTAGCCTATTTTTTTATTTGCGACTGACATCTGCTTCATTCCACTAAGCGCTTCCTTAGCATTAAAGCTCCATCCATCGTCAAACATATGGTAAGGTATTGAATAACTGACATCAAATGACGGATCAGAGAAACCAAAGTTCAGTTTTGATGCAAACTGGTGCGTGCCATTCCAAACGAATGAAAGCAGGTCCGGCAACTGCTCTGAAGGGACGGCAAGTTCGGCAACGTATATTGACCTGTCTTTTGATATAGCATCAGACCATACAAGCGGGATGCTGTTGAAGAGCTTCTGCACCTGCATGAGTTCTGACCCAGTTAGCTCGTTATACCAGAACTTGATGGGTACAGTTACATACTTTCTCTTGCCGAATCCTCTCCATCGCAGCACGTAATTCTTCAATAGTTTTCTTGCAAGTATGTGATTTCTGTAATGGTAGTATGCGGTTTTGGAGTTTATCTCGAGCTTCCTTGCAATTTTTGTTAATGAAGCAATCGAGTCAGATTGCACCTCCTTCAGAATCAAAAGATCGATTTTATCAATTCGCTGCTGAGCTAGCTCCTCTGGTTTGGGTTCAGTACCGCTGGGTATTACCCTACCAATTGCCTCCCAATCTATATCCCAAGTCTTCGCGCTAAAGTCGTAATATTCAGTCTTCATTTCTGGGTGCCTTATCCAGAGAAGATCGCGCATTTGACAGCTCTTCAGAATACCGTCATCGATTAAACCAGAAATGAATTGTGAGTGCTCCTCTTTGACCCCGGTTGGAATGGTAAGGACGGCAGCGTATTTACCTTGAGGGAGCAGGCGCGTAAAATAGATAAGGTAAGCATCCTGACTCATGGCCTGAAAGAACTGTTTCTCTTTACCCTCATATTTATCGCCGAATTCAAACAAAGCCCAGCACCTTTCTAATCCGAGCCTTTCATATCCTATTGCTGGTTGAATCAGTATGCCCATCCTTGAAAGTCTGTTGACATTATATCTGACTGTCGATTCAGGAATTTTCGCCATTCTTGATATCAGCGAGTAGTTTGACGGCCCGACCTTTGCGATAGCTTTAGCAACCTTTGATGGTATTTCTTTCATTATATTTACCTATACTTTGTGCGAACCTTACGCATTTCCTATATTTTATGTTTCCAGTTAGAATATGGATTTTCCATTAATTCAAGTTCTGAATTACATAGAAAAACTAAATTTGTATGTTAAGTTGCGGTTTGTCTAACGCTGAACCAATTCCTGAACATATTCGGTGCAGGTTTTCCGTACCATTTTTCAAACAAGTCAACAATTTCCTCTGCAGTGTCAACACCCGCAAGCCTAGCCTCCGTATCAGAAAGACTGTACGGATTTACCTTTTCTGTCTTGTAGAACTCTATTATAGGGCAGTCGTCGGTTCTGGGTTTGAATCTGTTATTGACAACGTAATAAATGCCGATTTTGGGTCCCTTCCTGTATGTTACCTGGACCTCTCCATTTTTGATCTTTTGAACAAGAGGTTTGATGAAAACTATCTGTTTAATTCTTTTTGTCTGTTCGTCTACGGTGTCGTCCTTCCAAAGTGTGGGGAACCTGTATAGAGCCATATCAATCGCCTCTGAATATGTAAGATCGCTTCCGATCTCCGTATCCCAATCTATTTTGTTGAATTGGTCTGGGTCTGCAAGGTTCTCCTTGACCCATTTCTCGAACTTATCCCATGAACTTCGACTGGATGGCATCTTCTGCTCTTTGCAGAACCAGTTTAGATAAATTATCAGTCGGTATTCGAAACTATTCTACCGATGCGATATCTCCAAGGTCAAGCCCAAGGCTTGTTTCTGGAGAGTCGTCTATCTCACTATCTGCTAGAATCTTTGAGAGAGGATCGTAATCATCGAACCTTGTGCTCTGGTACCCAGAAGTTAGCAGTATTGCTGTCGTTGTAGATGTCTGCTTTGAAGAAAAGCCGTACTGTATTTCTGCTGAGCCTTTACTAATCACTCCACTTATCAGGTCAATGGATGCGTATAAATCGCTTGATGAAAGTTTGTCATCTCCAATAAGATATAGAAGAGCTTTTGTTGCTGATTCCGGGTTAGCGCTCTTGCAGATCGATTTTAGCGCTTTCTTCACGGCTTCTTCCGGGCCGTTTGTCGATGACGTTACAATCTCGAGTAACGAATACCCGCCAGAGTCCATCGTGTCGAGCAGTTTATGCATATCAACAGGAATTCCTCTTTGCTCGGAACTTCCAAGTAGTCTACTAAGAGCCACTGCAATTTTGTCGTTGATAGTTTTGTAAACTTCCAAGAGTGGTGCCTGCGGAGCATTGTCAAGTATTTCATCGTTATCAACAACTATTATTCCAGTCGCGAGCTTTCTCAGCCTCTTGAGCGCCACACCAGCAGTAAAGTGTTTATTATTTTCGAACCTGAACGGCATCGTAACTATCGCCATGCACTTTTTGGAGTATTTTTTGCAGGCCTCCGCGACTAGAAGAGATATTGCTGAGCCAACTTTGCCTCCAAGACCTGCGGTTATGATCACCATGTCAGCATTCTTGACGATTTGTTCTATCCTGTCCAGAAACTTCAGCGCAGCTCCCCTTACATAGCTAGTTGCAACCTTGCCTCCGACCTCCAGAGGAATCAACATCTTCTCTCCATTCTGTACCCTTGCAAGATCCGTTTTGTCACAGCTTAAGAAATTAAATGAGCCGATGTCCAATTCATAGTTAGCAAGTTGCGATAGAATATAGCAGCCTGCTGTGCCTATACCTACTGCGACAATTTCTTTAGACTTTTTTTCAGGAAGCTGGGCGGGAGACATGTGCCCCGAGGCTATGCTAAACAGCTTTTAATCCCTAACTGAATGAAAAGCTTAAACTTCGGATAAAAGAAGTTTGACATCAGGCTCAGGATCCTGCTATTTCACCTATCAGATAGCTGCTTGTAAACCCAGTTATCTTTGCATTTACTTTCTTGCCCAGAAGTCTGTCAAAGCTTTTTATTGTGACTGGTCTGTAAGCTGAGTTTCTGCCAACCCATGTGCCTGCTTTAGAGCCTTCTTCGTCTATTATTATTGCTCCTTCCCAGCCTCGCCATCTTTCATTCCTCTTCTTCCCAACATCTTTGACAAGGCCGACAAGCTCCTTAGTCCTCTTGCTAACTATTGTAGTTGGCAACTGCCTTAACTTAGCAGCTACGGTTCCTGGCCTTGTGCCGAACTTTGAAACATTAACGATTTCTGGTTGCACCCTTTCTATCAATGACAAAGTCTCCTCAAAGTCTGACTCGCTTTCGTTTGGATAGCCTACTATAATGTCGGTAGATAAGCTGGAATCTGGATAGCTTTTTCTGAATTCGTTGGCTAGCAACTCAAAATCTTCGACTGAATGCCCTCTTTTCATGGCTCTGAGAATTGTTTCGCTGCCCGACTGCACCGGGATGTGCAGGAACTTGAAGACCTTTGCACTAGAATAAGATTCCATCAATGATCTAGTCATCCTTGTCATGTGGACTGGGTTCATCATTCCCACTCTTATCCAGAACTCTCCATCAATTTCCGCAATGGCGTCTATAAGGTCGTGAAGGCTCACCATCATGTCCTTGCCGTAACATCCATTGTCAGTCGATGTAAGCCAGATTTCTTTACAACCTTGACTGATTGAATTCTTTGCCTCCTCGACAATAGCATCCGTAGGATAGCTTCTCAGTCTTCCCTTTGCTATCTTGACTTGGCAGAATGTACATGAACTGAGGCATCCATTGGCAATCTCCAGAATTTCTATAACGGGGTTCATTCTAAAACGCGGAAGGCTGATCTTCGGCCTAGGCGAATCATTCAAAACAACCAGTCTTTTGCCGAGAATTGCTGAGTTTACAACATCTACACTCTTGTCTATCGAACTTGGGCCTAGCAAGCTCGCGTTGGGGTTGATTTTTTCGATCGCCTTTGCCTCCGTCTTTGGCATGCACCCGGCTACGACGAGAGGAAGCCCCGTATTGGAGAGTTTTCTTATTCTGGAGAGCATGTGACTGGCGGTTGCAGACTTTACGCTGCAGGTAACGATAATGTTGACATCAGAATCAGCCATGTTGTTGGAGAGTTTGAAACCGTTGTTCAGGAGCTGGCCTAGGGTCATCTCTGCGTCGGCCATGCTCGCGCTACAGCCGTAAGTTTCGACGTAAACCTTTGGCGTTGCATTCTGAGGGATTAGTGCTACGACATCTCCATTTTGTATTGAATGCTCTTTCTCTGCTGGTATGCCGTTTATCAGAACCTTTACATTTTCAAAACCGTTACTGTACTTGCTTTCTAGCTGGGCAATAAGTTCAGCAACAGTCTGCTCGCCCTCAACGACCTCTTCTTTTCTCCCAGTAATCTGGCTGAGGGTTCGCAGGTATCTTACTATTGTTGGAGCTTGCATTACAAGCATTTAGCTGATGTTAAACTCTCGGCCATTTAATTCTATAGTCTAAAGGTTCCTTCGTAATGATAGCACTCTCAGGTATATCTATTGGGGCAGAGGCTGCAAGATACAGACTTACAGTATAATGTTTAGAATAGCTGCGAATGCTATGAATGCCCAGATTACTTCTAGTGCTGCCGGCTGGTAAATTTTCTTCATTATCGAAACTACCCCAACTCCTACTGCACCAGTGAAATTTAGAATCTGGTAGAGGATGTTTTCAGCGTCAAAGACGCCAAAGCTGATTAATGCGTACGCTACTATCGTTATAGCTGCGCCGAGCCAGCCAAATATTTCTGCTGATTTCTAGTCAGACATATTTTCGGGTTTAATGCTCGTGTAAATAAGCAAAATTCAACCATACATAGTCTTCAAATGGGGGTACTTCTTCTCCAGCAATCTGTCGAGCTCTTCCTTCAGTTGGGAATTGACATCTTTCTGCTTATCTCCCATCATCGACAGCGGGTCTCTAATCTGCATTACAGGCCCCTGAATCACAGCTGGCGCATTTATGCTTGGAATAGAAACAGGGTTTCTGCCCATCAGTTCCCCTACAACATTCCTCTGCACGTTTGCATTCATGGCAAGTAACATCTCTAGAGTCGTGTAATCCAAAGGTCGCAAGCCAAAAGAAGGCCCTGCAAAAGACTTCTTCATGTCGACCCTTTCCTGAACCCCTACACCAATGGAGCTGAAAGGATTGATGACCTCTTCCTTGATGGCAAAGACATCTTCGCCTTGAACAAAAACAGTATCAATGTGCCCTCTTGTATCCCTAGCGGTAAAGACCTGCCAGCCGTGAGGGTTCTCGTTATAGCGTCTGACTACCCTGGTTTTGATCTCTTCAGAAATCATCCTTCAATTCACACAAACTCAGCCTATTTAAGCAGAATTCTTCCCAATAGGAATAAAATGCTTCATAAGTTCCACGCTTGCGAACGTTATCAATGCCCCTGCAGCGACCCACAAAATATCAGTCATTGTGGGAAGAATAACATGAATCGCCTCCCTAGTAAACGGTATGCTTAGAAGTATCGCTATCAGCGCAATTTCCCATAAAACAGACAGTACTAGCCATTTGTGCGGCCTTACCTTGAAGACTGTAAATCTTAAAGATCTGCAATTTAGTGCCAAAACCAGTTCAACTGCGACAAACATGAGGAACAATCTTGTCCTTGCTTGCTCTAGGCCATCAGGAAGGGCGCTTATGAATCCTGCAAGCAGAATAGGAGCCTCTATTATTATCGCCCTCAGCAAGAACAACCTGATTTCTTTGGTAAATACAGGCTCGTTCTTCGGTTTCGGAGGCCTCTTCATCAGGTCAGGGTCTGGAGGGCTGAAACCCAGAGCCAGTGCAGGAAGGCCATCAGTTGCCAAATTGATGTAAAGTATGTGCACGGGTAGCAATGGCAGAGAATCTTCTCCAGTATAGCCAAAGAGCCTCAGGAATACCAACGCACCAAGGCTCATGACGACTATCTCGACAAGATTTGCTTGAAGGAGGTATGCAAGATACTTCTTGATGTTGTCATAGATCCACCTTCCAAGTTCGATAGCCTTGACTATAGTGGCAAAGTTGTCATCTGCAAGAACCATGTCTGCAGCCTCCTTTGTGACATCAGTCCCTGTAATGCCCATTGCAATTCCGATATCAGATTTTTTCAATGCGGGAGCGTCGTTGACTCCGTCCCCAGTCATGGCAACGACCTTGCCCTTCTTCTGCCACGTTTCGACAATCCGCAGCTTGTCAGATGGAGAAACCCTAGCGTATGTGCTGATCTTTTCTACGGATTTTTCAAACGCTACATCGTCGATCTTTGAAAGCTCATCTCCAGTAAGAGCAAGATCGCCTTCCTTGTAGATACCCATCTCCTTGGCTATCGCCATAGCAGTAATCTTGTGGTCTCCGGTTATCATGATGGGTTTCATTCCAACTTGGCTTGCCATCTGGACAGCCTGCGTAGCTTCGACCCTTGGAGGATCTATCATCCCCACCAAGCCCAGAAAAGTAAATTCCTTCTCTAATTTTTCAGGCCCGTCATCGACGTTTTGTATTTTTCTTTCTGCTATGGCAAGAACTCTTAGCGCTTTGCTTGCCATTTCGTCGTTAACGGCAGCTATGCGCTTCCTTTCATCTGGGCTGAGTTTCTTTTCTTTACCGTTTTCCAAAACAAAACTGCATAGAGAAAGAATTACTTCTGGAGCGCCCTTCATGTAAGCCATCTTGGAACTCTTGCTGTCATGAACCGTAGTCATTCTCTTCCTTTCCGAGCTGAAGGGAACCTCGGTAATGCGAGGATTTTCTGTTCGGATTTTTTCGCTATTCAATTTCATTTTTTCTGCAAGCACTACAAGCGCCCCCTCCGTCGGGTCTCCCGCGACGATCCATTTCCCCTCCTCCTGCTGCAGTTTAGAGTCGTTGCAGAGGACCGAAGCCACAGCTAGATTCTCCAGCTCTGCATCCTTCGTGATCTGTTTCCCATTGCTGACAATATCGCCTGTAGGCTCGTACCCCGCACCGCTTACAAAGAATGTCCTTCCGGAAGCAAAGACCTCCCTTACCGTCATTTCTCCTTTAGTCAGTGTCCCAGTCTTGTCCGAGCAAATTATCTGCGTAGATCCTAAAGTTTCTACTGCGGGCATCTTTCTGATCAATGCGTTCTTCTTTGCCATGATGTACATGCCTATTGCCAAACTTCCAGTCACTATCGCAGGAAGGGCCTCCGGGACAGATGCCACGGCAAGGGAAATTCCAAATAACAGGACTTCAAAGAAGAAATCTAGCCTTATCGTTCCGATTGTAAAGTATTCCTCCCCGACTTCGACTGCGGCAATGACAAGTATTATTACGAGTGCGAGCATCCCCATTCTTCTGCCAATTTCGCTCATCCTCCTCTCCAGAGGAGTTTCCTCGACCTGTACAGCGGTTACTTGTCTTGCAATCTTTCCAAACTCCGTCTTCATGCCAGTTGCTATTACGACTGCCTTGCCTCTTCCATAGGTGATGGTAGTCCCTGAAAACAACATGTTTGTCCTGTCTGCCAGTGAGGTCTCTTCTGTCAATGATGCTATGATCTTGCTTACGGGAACGGATTCTCCTGTCAGAGGGGCCTCGTTGACCTGCAGGTTTGCAGATTCTATTATTCTAGAATCAGCTGGAATTCTATCTCCCGCTTCAAGCACTATTATGTCTCCAGGTACGACATCCTTTACAGCGACTTCCTTCTGCTTGCCATCTCTTACTACAGTGCAGGTAGGACTGAGCATCTTCTTCAGAGCATCAAGCGTAGTTTCTGCTCTGTACTCTTGGACAAATCCTAGAATTACCACAAATACCACGATAACGCCAATTACAATCGCGTCAACAGTTTCGCCCAATGCTGCTGAGATTGCAGTTGCGACGAGCAAAATTGCTAACAATAAATTCTTGAACTGCTTGACAAAGATTTGCAGTGCAGAGGTCTTTTCTTCTGCAACCAGCTCGTTTGCTCCGTAAGTTGCCAAACGGGATTTTGTTTCTTCTTCAGATAAACCTCTATCCCTGTTGCTCTTTAGAACCTCTAAAGTTTCATCTGCTGTCTTGCTGTGCCAGTTCTCTTGGAACATTGTAAGGCCTTTTTGCAAAGCTGCTCTAACATACTAAATTAATGTGTTGCTATCGGCTCCCTTAAAGAACTCTAACAAATCTTGCCGTGCCCAAGGTTTTATTTTTTCAACCCTTTCAAGAATCTTTCAACGTTCATATTATCTTTAAAAAAATCCTTCATATCCTGATTGATCAGGCGTAGTAGACCTCCAAAATGGCTTTTCCACTTTATCTGCTGGAAGCAAGGAATCAAGTTTCTGCCTTTCCACGTTGAAGTATTTGCAAAACCTGTTTATCCATAGTTGGAATTTTAGACCTGCATTAGCATCACTTTCACCAGGGATTAGGCTAAAGATCGTATTCCTTTTCCCTTCCTGAATTCCTTGGAATGCAAGGGAGCTTGTAGTGGGGTGCCTTTCGTCAAAGAAATCACGTAATCCATCTACAAGTTTCGAATATAATTCTCCTACACCATTAGTGTCAGCAATCTCCTTTAGTTCTTCCTGTGTCAGGTATGACCTCTTTTTCAACGACCTGCTTTTTACATCTACTAATCCAGGCTCGACTAAGAAGACACGAGCTAGATACTCTTTATCATGTTTTTTGAAATAGCTGAATGTTACCGCATTTATCCTACTATAATCCGAAAGATAGTTGACAATCCTTTCAGTCGAACTGTCCAACTTGGACGACACAATAAACATTCGATGATCTTGGTTAAGAATGTCTGGAAGTTCGGTTCCAAACTTTTTCTGAAAGGCCTCTTCGAGTGAGCTGTTCTCTCCCAAACGCTCGCCAGCAATCTCCCTTATTCTATCGTGGGACAGATTTTTTACCCAAGATGCATAATCTAAGACCTGAGCCACTATATCCCGAGGCGTCTTATCCCTTTTTAACTCGACAACTACCATGTCTCCATTATTGTCTAAACATAAGAGGTCAATGGATCCTCCAAAATCGGTCTGAACTTACCTTCCAATAACAAACAATTCGTCGGAGATTATGGAAATATCATTGTCTAGCCAATTCTCTAAGCGTTCCTCCAGATTTAAACCAGCCGTTGGCAGTTCATTCTTGCCCTTCTTTGTAACTATGAGACTTCCTACATGACTCTTTCCCATAATCTTGATAGCCTCTTCTATACTCTTGTCGCCATCTATTGTCTGAACCTTCTTGACCATAGCGTCGCTGACCTTGATCATTTGCCTCTCCTGATGGTTCTGGAGAATATATGTAAAACCTTTTCAGTGCTGTACTCTAGACAGCCTTCATAATCCGACCTTCGTTATTTAGAAAATTGCTGATATATTTGAATTCTATTCGGACGTCCATTTCAGCCTTGACTGGCTGACCCATTCGAATTTTCTCTGTAAAGTTTTGGTGTAAAGAACCCTCCAGTCAAGCCCAACGTTATCGGCCCAAGATTTGTATATCCTCGGATCGATGTAGTTTCTCAATGAGGTATTAAGATTGTATTCCTTGGTCTGCTTCGCTATCTCAATATTGAGCTTCAGCTTTTCTATGCTCTCTTTCCTCCTCTGTTCGGCTTTTTCGGTCTTCCCTGCTTGCGATTCAAGTGCTTTCAGTCGCTCTTCTTTCTTCTGCAGGCTCTGCTCCCAGTTCTTTGGAGGCGTCCGTTTATGGTTACACTTTATCGCTGCCTGCAGGTTTGCCTGTCTTGCGTGGTAGAGTTTCTTCTCATTGGATGCCTCTGGAGATATCTTTCCGTTTTGCGATGTCAGATAATCCTTCACTATATTCGAGGCGTGAAATGTTCTGAAGACTTTAGCAGTAAGCCCTTCGTAGCACCTGCTGAGGAAGCGATTTACAGCATCAGAAGTTAAGCCATCAAATATCAAGTCGGAAGAATTTTTTCCTGTACAGAACTCTTTTAGAGCATCAAGAATTCTCCCATCAGAATCTACTTCAAGGGTCTTCTGCCATCTTACACTGTCCTTGCCTAAAAAGTCGAACTCTATAGCTTTGTCAGTGGTCTTTATATGCTCAACCCTTAAAGTCGTAGCACCAACAGTATCTGCTTCATCTTCATCCTTTTCGTCCCCGACCCTCATCGCCAGTTTATCAATAAGGTAGCAGACCATGGCTATCTTGCGCTCCTTCAGATCTTTCGCTTCCATCCCTCTGGAGATATGCTTCCTTACCCTCTCTATCGCCTTTTCAAGATCCTTGGCCTTGTCGTACTTTGCCTTGTCGCGGCTCTGCCTGATTGGAGAAACGTCCGATAGCCAGACATACTTCTCCTTCTCTGTCAGCTTGTCGATCCACCTTGCTATCCATGTGGAGTTTCTGTCGTGTACAATCTGTCCCCATTTCCTCCCTAATACGGGACAGGGAGGTACCGGTGCATTCTCATCAAGATTAAGTGTGACATCCTCTGGCTTCGCTCCCGCCTTCCACTTGCCCCTGAAAGGGTGCTGGCCTCTTCCCATGAATATGCTTGCAGGCTCTACCAAATAGTTCGCAACTTCCGTCTTCACATTATCCATCTCAGCATACCCGAACTTTTCTTTCAGGGCAAGCCTTCTTTCTTTTCTTGCTGTTGCTAGCTGCTTCTTTACTTCTGGCTGAGAATTTCTAGCCTTCTCCTCTTCCTGAAACTTTACTATTTCAGAGAAGTCTATCTCCTCCATTTTAGCAGCGGCAAATTCTGGAGGGAGGACTTGCAGAAAGTCCTTCAGGAAATTGTTCACAAATACAGGGTCTTGGACATAAGGCGTGCTGAGCTTCTTCGCCCACGCATAGGCCATCTCCTCCTGCTCAGGGTTCAATGTAATTCTTTTGCTTCTGATCGTTATAGAGAGTCCTCTAGGCGTATACTCTGGAAAGATAACCCCATTGTGCCTAAGCGTCTTCCATTTTTCCAAATAAGATCGCTCTGCTTCTTCCTGCTATTTACAAATGATTTATTGGTATTGAATAAAAATTTGTTGCTAAAAAGATTCGCAAAGCGGTTTATTTACAGACAGTCCAAAAGCAAATGCCAATGCCAAGCGAAGACAAGCCCTCTAGATCTGAAAGAAACATCAAACGCCTTGCAAAACGGTGGATAGCCGGTGACACGCTGGAACAGGCAGTTACAAGAGCAAAAGAATTGAATAAGGTTGGAATTCGAGGCGTTATTAACTTCCTTGAGGAGCATGGAGAGAGTGTTTCGAAGATCAAGGGAACTGTCAGAGAATACATGTTGCTTCTTGACCGCATAGCAGAAGGTAAAGTGCAAGCATCCGTATCAGTAAAACCTACTCAGCTTGGAATGACTATTGACAGGAAACTTTGCATGGATAGTTTTGCTAAACTTCTTGATAGGGCTAAAATGAATACATTTGTCTGGGTTGACATGGAAAGATCTGAATACGTTCAAGCAACTTTAGATCTGTACAAAGCTTTAAGGAGCAAGTACGATAATGTTGGAGTTACCGTGCAAGCCTATCTCAAAAGGAGCGCCAAAGACCTTGACGATTTACTGGCAATCAATGGAAAGGTCAGACTCTGTAAGGGAGCGTACAAAGAAATCAGCTCCATGATAGTTGGACAGCACGAGCAGGTCAGCAGGAACTATGCCAGACTGACGCAGAGTCTTTTTGAAAGAGGGAACAACTTTGCAATTGCGACGCATGATAACATCCTGATCGAAAAAGCGAAGGTTCTTTCCAGACGGTACAAGAAGGATTTCGAGTTTCAGTTCTTGATGGGGGTAGGTGAAAAGTTAAAGATCAAACTTGTGCAAGAAGGTTTTGCAGTTGCCAATTACATTCCATACGGAAGAAGATGGCTTGAATACGTGCTTAGAAGACTTCGATAAAGCATAAGGCATAGCTCATCTGAATCTACATGAATGGTACGGTCAAGGATTCTCGTTATTGACCCGTCTGTTGCAGGAATATCTGGCGATATGCTCGTAGCTGCAGCAATAGACCTTGGCGCGAACCAAAAAGATACTGTGAACGCGATGCTGTCAGCAAAGAAGCACCTGAAGAACTGCACCAAGTTAGAGATCAAGGTCAGAGATGTCGTTAAGCATGGCTTTAAGGCAAAGCACGTTGCTGTTTTGGCTAAGGAAACTGTTCACGGAAGAAAAGCAGAGGAAATGCTTGATGCCATTAAAGATACACTGTCATCAATAGACATCTCAAAGGGTGCAAGGGATTTCGCTCTAAAATCACTCAAAACCCTTGTCGAAGCTGAGGGGAGATTGCACAATGAAAGGGCAAGCAAAGTGCATTTACATGAAGCTGGCTCTATTGATACTATTGTCGATATTGTTGGTGCAGCTTGTGCGTTAGGTGATCTAGATGTATTTCCTGATACAAGAATATTTGCAACACCTATCGCTGTAGGCGGAGGAACATTTTCATTTTCGCATGGCAGAGTTCCCAATCCCGGGCCCGCAATATTAGAGATAGCAAAAGAGCAAAAACTTGCTATAGTTGGAGGGCCTGTAGAGACAGAAATTGCAACGCCGACAGGCGTAGCAATGCTCGCAAATCTCGTAGACCAAAGCATAAAGTTCTATCCAGCCATGAAGCCAGTAGGCGTTGGTTTGGGAGCTGGGACAAAAGACCTTGAAGTTCCAAATCTTCTAAGATTGACTCTTGGAGAACAATATTCTCAACTACCGTTGGAGGAGATTGCTATACTCGAAACTAACCTTGATGATATAAATGGCGAGCATCTTGCCTACGCTTCTGAAACGCTGATCGAGGCGGGGGCAACGGACGTTTCCATCATACCGACCATCGCTAAGAAAGGAAGGCCGGGTTTCCTTGTCAGAGTAATTTCAGACCTTGCGAAAACCGAAGAGATAGCTGAGAAACTAATGATGGAAACTGGTACTCTTGGAGTTAGAATTACAACTTCTACAAGGCACATAGCTAACAGGGAAATTGTCCCAATTTCAATAGAGCTAAATGGCAGGAAAGTTTCTGTTTCGGTAAAGGTTTCGAGAAATGCAAAAGGTGAGATTATAGCGGTAAAGCCTGAATACGAAGAAATGCGCGATGTTGCAAAAAAGTTGAAAATTCCGTTAAGAAGGCTTGCAGAGGAAGCAGTTTCAGCCGCAAGGTCAAATGCGAAGGTTTAGTTCTATCGCGAATTAATCGTTTCGTCATATCCCCCTAACGGGTATGGGTGTGTATGCTATTGCGGATTGGGTTGCTGCAGGGTAAGGCAATGGAAAGCTCCGAAACCTTCCACCAGAGCCTTGCTATCTATCCCAATTACAGCTCTTTTAGGAAAGGATGCTTGAAGGACCCTTAAAGCTCTTTTGTCGTTTGGGTCGTCAAATGTAGGCACCAGAACGACATTATTCCCGATATAGAAATTTGCGTAGCTCGCAGGTAATCGCTTTTCGCTATCAATTTTCTCAGGCATGGGTAGGGGGATAATTGAGATTTTCTTCCCATCTTGATCTAAAGCATTTAGCAGCCGAGTGTAATTCTCCGTCAACACAGAATAATTTTCATCGCTTTGATCTTCTTCCAAGCAACAGATTACAGTGCTAGCATTTACGAAACGAGCTATATCGTCAATATGGCCATCGGTATCATCGCCAGCAATACCCCCCTTGAGCCAGATTATCTTGTTCAAGCCAAGATAGTTCTTCAGGCGCTCTTCAATCTGTGCCCTGCTCAAGCTTGGATTCCTATTCGGATTTAAAAGACAGGACTCTGTAGTCAAGCAGCTCCCTGCTCCATTGACTTCTATGGAGCCTCCTTCCAATATCATATCGGGACTGAAGATTGGAATGTCAAGTATTGTCGCGATCTTGCTGGGAACGTCGTCGTCATGAGGCCATGGGTCGTACTTCCCTCCCCATGCATTGAACCTCCAGTCTATCAGGGCGAGTCTTTTTTCATTGACTATGAATGTTGGGCCGTAATCTCTTATCCAAGAATCGCAGGTCTCTATTATATGGGTGAAGACATTCTCCGAAACTGGTTTCACTTTTTCAAGGACATGGTTCTTCATTTCAATACTATTGACGAGTATATTGACCTGCTCGTTCCCCGACAGGGCATCTACCATCTTTGCAAAGGTATCTTCGACTTCAGGCAATCTGTTTGGCCATGTTTCTATGTTATGCGGCCAGGTTATCCACGTCCCAGAATGAAACTCCCATTCTGCCGGCATCCTGTACCCGAGAGCCTTCGGAAGAGCCTCTTCTTGAATAGAGCTTTTCATTTCTGCCTATCTATGAACCTGCTAGTTATCGCCGAATAGGCATCTATGCGCCTGTCTCTGAGGAAAGGCCAGCTCTGCCTAGTATCATCTATTTTGCCAAGGTCGCATTTCACTACCAAAACTTCTTCCTTGTCTTTGCTGGCTCTTGCCAAAACTTCCCCAAACGGAGAAGAAACAAAAGAGGAGCCCCAAAATATTAAACTTCCCTCTCTCCCAACTCTGTTTGTTGCAGCTACAAATGTTCCATTTGCAATGGCGTGGCCTCTCTGCACCGTTTCCCAAGCCTGTAATTGAGCCTCCGCAACGCCTCTCTTTTCGCTATCATGCCAACCTATAGCGGTAGGATAGAAGACTATCTGCGCGCCTTGCAAGGCAGTCAGCCTTGCGGCTTCAGGGAACCATTGATCCCAGCATATCAGGACTCCAATCTTGGCGTATTTGGTATTAAAGCTGTGAAAGCCTAGATCGCCTGGAGTAAAATAGAACTTTTCGTAGAAACAAGGATCGTCGGGAACATGCATCTTCCTGTATTTTCCTACCATCTTGCCATCAGCATCGATAATAACTGCAGAATTATGGTACAGGCCTGATGCTCTTTCCTCAAATATTGGAACTATGACTACGACTTTATTGGCCTTCGCAATCTTCGTTAGCTTCTCCGTAGTTTCACCGGGTATGCTCTCTGCCAAGCCGAACTGCTCGGTATCCTCGCCTTGCGGGAAGTACAGTGATCTGAATAGTTCAGGCAGGCAGATTATTTGGGCACCCTTGCTAGCTGCCAAGTTGATCTTTTCGATTGCGTTGCCCAGGTTAGCCTCCGTATCGTCTTTGCACCGCATCTGCACCAACCCGAGTATTATCTGCTTTGCCATCCTTTTCCACTCTTCTTACTATTAGAAGGCATATTTTTGAATGATGCTGATAGCTAATCCTTAAAACACATCCGTAATCTGACTCTATAGAGCGTTGCGGTCGTCGTCTAGACTGGTCTAGGACGTCAGCCTGCCAACCTGTTGGGCTGATCGCTGGTAACCCGGGTTCAAATCCCGGCGACCGCATTCTAGTTTACATTAGTACAATATTTAGTAATTAAATCCAAGTGATTATTAGTGGTTTTGTAAGCCTAAACTCTAGCTGCTATGACCATTAAGGCAACTATGCAGAACTGGAGTACAACTACTGTTATTGCGACCATTGTCAAGCGTTTTTGCAGTCTGGGTATCTGAGCCATTGCGTTTGATTGCGGATTGTTCTGCATCTCCTGAATTAGTTTTACTATCTTGTGGCCTGTGGGAATGGATATCCCGAAACCCAATGCAAGAGCGACGATCGTAAGTGTCATACCACCTGATATCCCGATCCCCCAGGGTGTAGTTGGTGCTAAAGCCGAGAAATTACCGCCTGTAAGGCTCAGAACTAGAGCGAATCCAAATACGACAGTAAGTATCGCAAATAATCTGACAAAGTTTGCAAACTTGGGTATCATTTTTATTGAGAATTCAGCCCGTGTTTGTGGAGACAGGCTCCGAATTACAGGGCCAAGGGCCATGGTAAAGAAGACTATAGAGCCCATCCAGACTATTGCTGAAACTATATGCATCCAAGCTAGCGCAGCATCAACAAGCGACCCTACCATAATCTGCGGCAAAGTTACTTTGCTATTTAATCCTATTCAATAAAGGGATAAATCAAATTGGATAGCATCCAATAGTTGATGTCGAAGACCGCAGATATGTGGTGGCTATTTACTAGGCAGACTGTTACCATAGGCAAGGATCAGCAGATCCTATATGTTGTCAGGCTGATGGTCAGGAGGGGCTTCAGGCATATCCCCGTTACAGATGCAGAGTTCAGACTTGTAGGCATAGTTACTGCCCAAGATGTAATCGATGCCGTTGATTCAGCTATACGATCTTCAAAGAGGACAAGTGCCGGTACAATACTCCTGAAGGCCCTCTCAAAGCCGGTTTCGCAGATCATGGATAAATATGTTATCGCAGGGGAGGCCAGCCAGAGCCTTGTCGATTCTATAACAATGATGGCTGATAAGGGCCTTAGCGCTCTCCCACTTGTCGATAAAAGCAAGAGGGTGCAGGGTATAGTAACCCTGAGGGATTTGGTTTCAGTCATGGCTCAAGGAGCAGGAAGGCTTGGATTGAAGGTGCAGGAAGTGATGACCGAAAAAATTCATTCGTTGGCAATATCAAACACTATTCTTGATGCCGTAGCTCTGATGGCTGTCAATAGAATTAGGAGGGTTATGATAACTGCCGATAATGGTAAGAGCTATTCAGGGATTGTTACAAACAAGGATGTCATGCGTCTTCTAGACGGGGCCTACTCCTACAGAGTCATGCGGCCTGAAGATGCTTTCAAGATCAAACTAGCACAAGTCATGGACATGGGTTTTGGGACAATCGGCGCAGAGGAAGATGTCAGGGCAGCAGCTTGGCAGATGATGACGCTCGGCTTTGGAGGGTTGGTAGTCATGCTAGATGGGCCTGTAGGAATAATAACGGAAAGGGATTTGATTCATAGATCTTGCAAGATCAAGGGTCCAGACTTTCTAAAGGATGCTATACATCCTCAAGATGACACTTCCGACGAGCCTTCGTGGTAAAAAGAATGCTTAAATTGTATAATTTTTGGCAAGCATGCTAAGGGGATGATTCGATGAGCAAGAAGGCACCCGCGAAGGGTGGAATGAGTGGCTGGAAGTACGCCTGCACATGCGGCTATGAGACCATGAGCATAGGCGATGCTGTTGGCCATGTCAACAAAAACAAGGGACACCAACTGACAAGAACCGAGCTTTAGAATTTCTAAATGTCGTCCCCAAAAAGGGCGGTCAGGTTTTCTGTCGGTATGTCTATATTGCGCGGACTAGTCATATTGACTTTTTCACGCTTAATCTTTCTTTTTTTCTAACGTTATACTAATGACGCTTACATCTTTACAGAAACGGGTTGGAGCGCTTAAGATAGAATGTTGCGAATAGCCCCAAAACGACGACTGCAGAAGAGATGGTCATAGATATGCCGATTCCCAAGAAAGGTAAGATTGCAGATATGGCAATGGGGCCAGTTAGTTGACCAATATCGAAACAGAAAAGGAATATCGAACTGCCCAACGCCCTATCATCAAAGGAAGTAGAATCTGCTACCAAGATTGTTGCTGTAGGGAACATCAGGCCGTGTGCAATTCCAAATGCTACAAAGGCCGCTACAAAGAGGGGAAATACAGTTACGGATCCTGAAAACGCCAGTGAGAGTCCTGCTACAGAAAGCCCGACTGCTAGAGCTACTGTCTTACTCCATAAGCGAAGGAGCTGATTATAACGCAATCTGATTAGAAGGGACATCGTGAACAGGCCAAAGAAAAGCAATGCCACTTGGGAGTCATGCAGTTTGAATGTCAGTTTTGCATAGAGGGAACCGTAAGTAAGCATTATCCCTAGCAGGAAACTGTGAGCAAAAGCTACTATTGAAGGGACGGCAACTCCTGCAGTGCGCATGAGCCTAAAAATTCGCCCAATCGCAAACTGTCGTGCTGGTACAGGTTTGTCTTTCATCAAGCCGTGGTACTTTAAGAATCCTATACAGATGATCGGTGCCGACAGAGCTATTGCAGATGAAATTGCGAGGGAGTATCGTAATCCCAAGAATGTTACGATGAAACTTGCGACCAACGGCCCCAGCAAAAGACCAACAGAGAATGCTGTCGTATAGTAAACTACGGCTTTTTGAGTTTCACTCCTGCTAACGACTAATGTAACGACTGCAAGGTTTACTATTACAGTGATAGCAGTTGATATGCCGTGAATCATTCTGAACAGTATTAGAGTCTCGATATTCTGTGATAACGAGTATGCAAAGGGCATAAGCGCCATAGTTGCAGAGCCAATGAGCATGGCAGGCACGTACTGTTTTGGCTGAATCCATGCTCCTAGAGGTATCTTTGTGATCAGCGAAACGACTGGGAGTATTGATACGATTACTCCAATTTGCGAAACTTGAACATTTAGATCTTCATAAAGAAATAGGGGGAATATAGGACCAATCATCTGTATAATGAATCCCTGCGTCAGCCCGTACGCAAAGACTAGCAGGAAAGGCCCGCTCTGAATTGATTTTAGCATCCCTGCTTCGTTCTGAAGCTTGGATAGATAACCCTATTTTGTCTTTGATCACGGATAAGTGCTAGATTTGGATGCTAAAAAATAATAAAATTTGGGAGGAAACCCTCCCCTGAGAGGACTACGCTCTCTTTCTTCTTGACATGATTACGCCAGAGACTACTACCAGTACTACGCCTATCGCGATAGCAGCGTATGATATCGGGCTTATAGTTTCAACTGTGACTGTCTTTGTAACTTCTTTGATTACCTCCTTGGGCACCTCTTTAATGACTTCTTTTGGTACTTCTTTGATTACTTCTTTCACAACTTCTTTTGGTACTTCCTTTATGACCTCTTTAGGAACCTCCTTGATGACTTCTTTTGGCACTTCTTTGATGACTTCCTTGGTTATCACTTGAGGCTGTGGTAGGACATCAGGCAGTCCGTATGCAACCAGAGAGCCATCTGCAGGAGTTGCAACTGGCCACCCGACGAATCCTTGAGTGTTTCCTCCGATGTAGGTGAAGAGTTTCATCTTTCCAGTGCTGTCAGCGCCTATTGTAGGCATAACATTGGTTGCAAGACCGAAAGTGAACTGATGTACTAACCTCCCCGTCTCCGAGTCAAGGAATCGCATTTTTCCATCGTTGGAATTTACCACGACCATGCCCCCGGTAGTCATAAGGCCTCCTCTCAAGGCGGCACCTTCGATCCTGTATGTCCATACGAGCTTGCCTGTATTGATATCCACGGCATCTACGTTCATGTTAGTTTCGAAGACGCTATCGGGGAACAGTGGCCTGAACTGTTGAGCTCCACCTCCTCCGACGTCATTATTGCCGAAATCTCTGACATTTCCGAAGCCCTTCGTATCTACCCAATTAAAGTGTCCAATGTAGAGCTTCCGACCATCGAATGCGATATCCGACTCTAGGCAGACTTCACCGCATATCCTTACCATTGGGCCTGGTTCCGGTTCGATCATCCACCTCTTGCTCATGTCCTTCTTTGTCATCCTGCAACAGGCATTTGGATCGTTTGGTGTGTTATCGCCTATTGTCTTTATACCTTGAGGAGCGTTCTTATCGGCCACAGTTGCTCTGCCTACTCCGTAGTTGACAGTTCTCTTTATGGTTGGGGCATCCCATATCCACAGCGGCTTTCCTGTAGCTCCATCAAGGGCGTATACTTTACCGTCTTTGCAGTGCTTTATGAGGTGTGATTTGCCATTAATCTTCGTCAGAATGCCGTTCCAAGCGCAGTCATAGTCCCATAGGTCATGCGGAGCAGCAACAAAGTACCATATCATCTTCCCCGTCCTTATGTCATGCGCTGTCATGCCGCTACCTGGAGTGCCTGGGCCGTACCTGTTTGTAAGGTTACCATATGGGCCTTGGTCTCCCCAGCCTAGGTATACTATACCCGTTTCAGGATCCAGTGGATAATTACCCCAGACCGGTGCCACTGCAGACGCAGTGTGCATCTTCATGTAGGTTCTTGAAGTGGGTACTAGGTCGAACCAGTCGTATTTGAGAACTTCTGGATCAACATCTGTACATTTTGTTGCCAAATATGTTGCAGGCCTATCCCTATTTGGATAGCCAACGGCTTCAAGGTACTTTGGATATTCAAAGTACCATCCATTTCCATTAACGGCCTTGCACAAGTTGATATCGAATTCCGGATCGGGGTTGTACGGGTTCGGAGTGATGAATTCTCTGTACAGCCTTCTTATGCTCGCGGGGTTGGATACGTCATAAGCAGCTACGAAAGCTGTTCCTCCCGAACCACTACCACCACCTATGGGGAAGAACATTGTATTGCCCATGAATACTGGCGGATGAGCCTGAGCGGACATGAATCCTCTTCCCACAGTACCTGGTACTAGGCTTGTTGTAGCACCAAATTCTTGGTTGGTTCCGCACATCAATTCAGGTTCCATTGTCCATGCTGTTTTACCAGTCTTTATATCAATGGCAAATGCGAAGCAGGCAATGACACTGGGTATAAGCCATCCCTTTTCTTTGTAGTAGTTTATTGCATGCACATGAGAAGAAGGTGCTGAAATATAGGTATATTTTGCAAGAATTGCAGTGCGGTTGTAGGTATTTCCATAATCATTCTGCCATATTCTCTTACCAGTTGAAGCGTCTAATGCCAAGACCCTCCTGTCGTTCAGAGCAACGATCACCATGCCATCTACTATTATTGGAGGTGCCGTGGAACCGTAGCCTGTAAGCAACCCCTGAGGCGTCGTTGGCCTTACGAATGGGAATAACCACTTCGTCTCAAGATACTGGACATTGTCTTTGGTTATCTGTGTTTGAGGGTTGTAATTGCCTCCATTGCCATCATAGTTGACCCTCTCCCAGTTTGCACCCAAAGGTGCTTGCTGGGCATTTGCCAACGGGATTGGGGACGGTGTCTTCACGGAAACTGCGATAGCTGATGCTATTAGGAGTGTTGCAACAATCAGACTCCAGACGGACAGTCTTCGAGCCATGGTCTGCAACTCGTTCACATCTATATACGGGTTTCTCTAACAATTGAATTGAGAATATCTGGATATTGTAAATAGAAGAATTAACATGATAAGGTTGCAGTATTCACTGTGGGCTTATGCGTAAGTTTGTTGGAGCTGTATAGAACCTTTGGCCAATGGCTTTGGGACTAACTTCAGGGCATAACGCAAAGCAAGGGTATCCACACTTATATACGAAAGAATTTAGGTTAGTTTTTGTGGGTGCTGCAGAGGATGCTGAACTACAAAAGATCATGCAGAGAAAGATGCTTGAGATGCAGAAAGGAGATGTAAAGATGGAGACTCATCAGGGTTCTATAACGATAACTGATGCAGACTTCCAGAGAGTAATAGGAAGTTCCACCCCTACAATAGTGGATTTCTGGGCGGAGTGGTGCGGGCCTTGCCGTGTAATGCATCCAATATTCGAGAAACTTGCAGGCAAATATGCAGGTAAGATGAGTTTTGCGAGGATGAACGTTGACCAAAACCCAAGAGCCCCTTCTGGGCTAGGGATATTCTCCATTCCTACGTTTGTAATATTTAAGGACGGGAAGGTTGTCGATTCCGTTGTAGGTGCTGTAGGCGAAGCGGGATTAGAGAAGGTTATCCAGAAGCACATGTCATGATTTCGAATTCCATTCGACATCCTTTATTTTAGAGAGCTTGTTGGCAAACCTTGCAAGGACGAATAATAAATCTGCAAGCCTGTTAAGATAGATCAAACACTGTTCATTAATCCTTTCTTTCTCTTTCAGTGCAACTACCTTTCGTTCAGCCCTTCTGCAGATTGTTCTTGCAACATGCAATAATGATGCGGTATTCGAACCTGCAGGAATGACAAAATTTCTTAATGGTTTGTTCTTCTCTTCAATTTCGTCTATGATGTTCTCAAGCCTCTTGACATCTTGTCCAGTTATTGTGCGAATGTTTTTCCTTGCAGGGGACTCTAAAGGGGTTGCAAGGTCTGAACCAAGCACAAACAGGTCCTCCTGTATGCTTTGGAGAATTTTAGTAATTTTTTTATCTTTTGCAAAGGACCTGACAAGACCTATATGCGAATTTGTTTCATCAATATCTCCATAGGCATCAATTCGTGATGATGCCTTGCTGACCCTTCCTGCGCCGAAAAGGCCAGTTTCGCCCTTGTCGCCGGTACGCGTGTAAATCTTCAACTATTTCTCTGATGATAAATGAGGATTTAAGGCTTGGACTTGCCGTTAAGTTTCTCGTGTAAATCAAATAGTGATGGTTCCTGACCTATTTCAACAGAGCCGGGTCGCACCTCTCTCAACATTCCGATCGTTTCTGCAGGGTTTTTTCCTTTCGATATCAAGTAGGCTGCAAGTATTGTGCCAGTTCTTCCTTGCCCTGCATGGCAGTGGACCACTACGGGTTTCTTTTCTTTTATCGAACCGTCTATGAAATCAATCGCTTCAAGTAACTGTTGTTGCGAAGGATTGGTGTGGTTATCGATTGGTATGTGCCCATGCTTCAAGTTCGATGCTGAAAACCATTCGTCTGGAGGCGAGTCCTCAGTTAGGCTCAAAACAGCTCTTATTCCTTGGGAAACGTAATATTCAACCTCTCTGCCAGTAAATGGCATTCCTGAACCTGCCAGTTCTCCTTCGATTACCCAGCTAAAGTTTGTGGGCTTCGAAAACGTTCTGCCGTAAAGCCTCCTGTAGATGTTACCCACGGTACTCATCTGTACATACTATACAGTAGATGCTAATAAGATGGATGTTGATTTTTAGGCCTGGAATGAGTGTCCACAGGCGCAGGTCGAAACTACGTTTGGATTGTTGATCTTGAAGCCCGAAGCCTCAAGACTTTCGATATAGTCTATAGAGCTTCCTTTCATGTACTTCGCACTTGCAGGGTCGAGAAAAACCTTCAAGCCGTTTTCTTCTATTATGATGTCCTCCTCACTTGGAGCCTCTTCAAGAGCCATGCCATATGTCAAACCTGAGCAACCTCCACCAGCAACGTAAACTCTCAGACCTGTTGCCTTTGTTTCTTCATTGGTGATAAACTCCTTGGCCTTCTTGACGGCTTTATCTGTAATCGTAATCAGCTTCTGCTGTTGCATCATTTTAGTTCTTAATCATTCTATACTAGCCGTTATATTAAGTGTTTCTGCATGGGAAAGCAGAAGACTTTTCTTATATTGTAATTAAGCATAGGGCAGTCTTAAGATGGCCAAGGAAAGGAAGATCATGGCAGTCCAGCTGAAGGTCGCTGAAGCCAAGCAGAGGGACGTAGGGAAAGGGAGAGCAAGACTAGATCCTGAAACTATGGAGGCTCTGGGCGTTTCACCGGGCGACGTAATAGAGATTATCGGGAAAAGAGCCACCGTTGCAACTGCATGGCCAGCAGACCCGGAAGACAACTCTGCAGGAATGATCAGGGTAGACGGCCAGGGCAGGAAGAATAGCAACGTTTCCATGGACGATTTCGTTTCCGTAAGGAAGGCTGATGCAAAACCTGCAAGGTCCATAACATTGGCACCTGTAGGAGGGAAACTAGTAATAGATCCTGACTTTTGCGAGTTCGTGAAGAACAGGCTGAAGGGGTTTGCGCTAACTGAAGGCGATGATGTGACAGTAGTAATACTTGGGAGCCCCATCTTGTTCACTGCGGTAAAGATAATTCCGAAACCCATAGTGAAGATTGATCAGAATACAAAACTGAACATTTCCAATCAGCCAGTCCCAGAGAAGAAAGGGATCGTCCTAAGCTACGAAGAGATTGGAGGGTTAAAGGGCGAGATCAGAAGACTCAGAGAAATAGCCGAGATTCCGCTCAGGCACCCAGAAGTATTCCAGAGACTGGGCATAGAGCCTCCAAGCGGAATACTGCTCTACGGCCCTCCTGGATGCGGTAAGACGTTGCTTGCAAAGGCCCTAGCAAGCGAAGTGGAAGCAAACTTTCTGGTCGTCAATGGCCCTGAAATAATGAACAAGTACTACGGAGAGACCGAGGGCCGTTTAAGAGAGATATTCAAGGAAGGCAAGGAGAACGCTCCGAGCATAATCTTCATCGACGAAATAGATGCCATAGCGCCCAAAAGAGAAGAAGTCTTTGGGGATGTCGAAAAGAGGGTCGTTGCACAGCTTCTTGCATTGATGGACGGCTTGTCAGAAAGAGGCGATGTCATCGTAATCGGCGCGACTAACAGACCAGACAGCATTGACCCAGCATTAAGAAGGCCGGGAAGGTTTGACAGAGAGATAGAGATTAGTGTCCCGAATGCTGAGGGCCGATTAGAGATACTACAGATCCATACCAGAGGAATGCCTTTGGCCCCTGACGTGAATCTTGCCCAAGTAGCTTCTGAACTGCACGGCTATACTGGCGCGGACTTGAGAGCTCTCTGCAGGGAAGCCGCACTGAAATCTTTGAGGAGGTTCTTGCCTGAGATCGAGCTTGAAGGGGAGCAGATTTCCCCAGAAATCTTGGAATCGATGACGGTCAACGCTCAGGACTTCAGGGATGCAAGAAAGGAGATAGTCCCTACAGCGATGCGGGAATTCTATGTCGAAATTCCCTCTGTGCCTTGGAGCTCTATTGGAGGCTTGGAAGATATCAAGAAGAAACTGCAGGAGAATGTGATATGGGCTCTGACAAAGCCAGAAATGTTCCACAAAGTTGGTGTCAAGCCTCCAAGAGGGGTTCTCATGTACGGGCCGCCGGGCTGCGGGAAGACATTGCTGGCAAGGGCTATTGCGACGGAGAGCGGCGCCAATTTCATAACTGTTAGAGGGCCTGAAATCCTTTCAAAATGGGTAGGCGAATCTGAAAAAGCAGTCAGAGAAATCTTCAGAAAGGCGAGGACCTCGACTCCATGCATCGTCTTTTTTGATGAAATAGATTCCCTTGCTGCTGGGAGGTCTTTGGAGAGCGAGGACTCTGGAGTCGGGGAAAGAGTTCTTAGCCAGCTCCTTACCGAGATAGACTCGATTTCCAGCTCCGAGGAGGTCTTTGTTATGGGTGCAACGAACAGGCCTGACATGCTGGACATTTCCCTGCTAAGACCCGGGAGGCTTGACCTGTTGGTTTACATAAAGGCCCCAGACGAGCAGGCAAGGAATGAGACACTCCGCTTAGTTACTCAAAAGATGCCAATTGAGAATGATGTTTCCATTGAGCAGATTGCAAAAAAGACCGAAGGCTATTCTGGTGCAGATTTAGAAGCAGTATGCAGGGAAGCTGCACTATCGTCCTTAAGGAGAAATGAAACTATACCAAAGGTACTTCAGACGGATTTTGATGCTGCACTAGCTTCTGTGAAGCCTTCTATATCGAAGGAAGTTGAAGAATGGTATTCATCGTTATACAAGAGGATTTCAAGCAGGGTTCCTAGAAGAGAGAAAGGGTTCTACGGCTAGCAGTTCTGTATTTAGCCGCCGCCCAAATCCAAGTATTTGGGCTCTGGTTCTTCACCAAAGCAGTTATGCTCCTCGAACTGCAGGTAGGACATTTGCTCATTGCAGAAGGGGCACATTACTAATAGGCTGGACATATATCTAATTGCGTATTATACCAATTGGATATTTTACCTTTTAGGTGATAAATTTTACAACATCAGTTGGATATGATTAGAGCAAGCTTTCATTCATATCCAGAATTTAAAAAAAAATACAAAAAATAACAGCCTTATTGCAAAGATACAGAATATTTTCCATAACAAGATCGGATTCAGCAGTTGACGAACTTTTGGAAGCGTAGCGAAAATCTGGCTAATTGCTCATGCTTGCAAAAAATTCTGCATAGGTCTGCAAAAGCTTCGCCCTATACATATTATACCTTATCTTGAACTTTATCCTGACAGGGTCTATTTCTGCAAGGATTATCTTCCCCACAAGGAGCTGTTGCTTATCAAGCCTGACGAATAGGTCTCCATGTTCGTTCACAGAGCGGCCTATCTCATGCACAATACTCTCTTTGACCATTGATGACATCCTTCTGAAAAAGCCTACAGGCAAATTCTCGGCTTCTGCACCGATGATATGAGCCTTGACAATTTTCAGAGGGTTGCCGTAATGCCCTTCAACACTGCTAATTTCGAACCTTTCAATAGGAAGGTTAAGCTCCTTCGCAATGGTAGCAATGACCCTGTCGTAATCTTCAGTAGCATGCAGAAAGTATGCTATCTCTATGGACCTGAAATCCATCTGGTTGTGCAATAGTAGCAGTTAAAATAGCAAGGAGTTGATAAGCATGAAGAGGGGTTAGAGTGAGGAAGAAAGCGCCTAAGCTTGAGGACGTTTTGGCTGAAGAGCTGAGGAGAGAGATGTTTCTTGATGCAGGTTCGAAGTTCCGCTATGTAGACGACTGGGACACAATAATGGATTCTATCTATGAGCTGCCCGTGCAGATGGATGGTTATGACAAGAAAGTTGCAGACATGAAGCTGATTCAGGAAATGATCAGCGTCCTTAGCGCTGCAGATTTTGACGATGTAAAGAGGTCGGAGAGTAGGAGAAAGCAACTGAAACAGTTCAAGAACACCATGCAGATGTATTACAATCTAATATTCGCAAAGGGAGATGCGAAGACTGGCTACGGTGCGATGATTTACTTTCCTAACATAAAGTCAGATAACCCTGAAAGAAGTTCCGGGATTGTGTTGATGGCTAAGCATTATTCAAAAGATAAGACGAACAAGATCACTTATGAAAAGGCAAGGTTCGACGACTTTCTCATAGAAGTAAAGCCCTACATTGAAATATTAGGCGATCTATACAGAAAGATAAGGAAGTTCTAGTTTCGCTGGTGAATTGCAATGCTCTGCCTAGGGATAGAATCTACCGCTCATACATTCGGTGTTTCAGTAGTCTCTTCTGATGGCAAAGTGCTATCTGATGTTAAAGATGCTTACAAGGCTCCTCCGGGTTCAGGCATACACCCGCGAGAAGCGTCGCGCCACCATTCCGAAGTCGCTCCAAAATTAGTGCAGGATGCTCTTGACATTGCAAAAACCAAATTCGATGAGCTAGACGCTGTAGCATATTCTGCAGGGCCGGGGTTGGGGCCTTGCCTGAGGGTTGGAGCTACCGTAGCCAGAGCTCTTGCAAGCTACTACAGGAAGCCTCTTGTCCCCGCAAACCATGCCATTGGCCATATCGAACTGGGATGCCTGCTCTCTGGAGCAAAAGACCCTGTCGTGCTTTTGGTTTCAGGAGGGCATACGATGATAGTTGCTTGCCATTCTAAAAGATGGAGGGTTTTCGGTGAGACACTCGACATTACCGTTGGGCAGTTGATAGACCAGTTTGGGAGGGAAGCTGGCATGAGCTCTCCAGCAGGCCCTCAGATCGAAAATCTTGCAAAGGTATCAAATGAATACACGTACCTGCCGTACTCTGTTAAAGGCAATGACGTATCGCTTTCGGGCGTAATCACATCTGTAAAGAAGATGATGCATGACGGGAACAATGTTTCGAAACTGAGTTTCTCGTTGCAGGAAACTGCGTTTGCAATGCTTACAGAGGTTACTGAGAGGGCGCTGGCTTTTTCTGAGAAGAAGGAAGTCCTTATCACAGGAGGGGTAGCTGCAAATTCACGGCTGAAAGAGATGCTGAACATAATGTGCAGGGAGCATGATGCAAGGCTATATGAAATACCGAGGGAGAAGAGCGGCGACTGCGGTTTGCAGATAGCTTGGACGGGCATACTTGCGTATCAGGCTGGAGTTCAGGTTCCAATTGAAGAAGGCTTTGTTAAGCAGTCTTGGAGGCTTGACAGGGTTGACGCGCCTTGGAGAAACTGATCAGAAAGGGCGCCGAGGCCTCTATTTACCTCAGCAAGTGGTTCGAATTTTCAGCAATAAGAAAAGAGAGGCTTCCAAAACCCTACAGGCAGAAGGCACTTGATGATGCAATAAGGACGCAGAGGACTCTTCGGGAAGCTCTACTTATCGCCAAAGCGAGAGAGGCTGGAGTCTCTACTCCATTGATTTACTTTGTGGATGCAAAGAAGGCTGAAATCATAATGCAGAACCTTGAAGGGAAGATGCTGAAAGAGATTTTTCTCGAAGATGATATGACATTAAAGAAAAAACTTGCAAGGGAAGTTGGCAGAATGGTTGCTAAACTGCATTCTGCAGGCATTGTCCACGGCGATTTAACGACATCGAATTTCATCTTCTATGATGGCAAGTTACACTTGATAGACTTTGGCTTGGCAACGCAGAGCACCAAGTTTGAGGATATGGGCGTTGACCTGAAACTCATAAAGGAAGTTCTTAACAGCGCACATTATACAGAATTTCAGAAGCTTTATCCTCACATCGTTGCAGGATACGAGGAAGTTGCTGGCAAGGAAAGGACGAAGAAAGTTCTTGTCGTTGTTTCTGAAATAGAGAAGAGGGGGAGGTATGCTAGGGTAGAATGAAGCTTTACTTTGCCACAGGAAATCCACGCAAGTTTGCAGAGGTCAAACAGGTTTTGGAAGAATTTGGTATTGAACTGGAGCAGATCAACATAAAGGGGGAAGAGGTTCAGGCCAATAACGTGCTTGCAGTAGTTGAAAATGCAGCGAATAAAATTGCTAAAGAGTTTTCAAAGCCCTTCATTGTAGAGGATGCTAGCCTTCAGATCGAAGTCCTGAACACATTTCCGGGACCATATTCGTCTTATGTTTACAAGACCATAGGACTCGGAGGAGTTCTGAAACTACTTGAAGAAGTCGATCATAGATATGCAGAGTTCCATTCAGCAATTAGTTATGGGGAAAAAGGCAAGGTTCTGAAGAATGTAATTGGGATTGCTGAAGGTAGTATTAGCAGAAAAATTAGAGGTGTACAAGGCTTTGGCTTTGATCCTATATTCATACCACAAGGCAGCAGAAAGACCTTCGGAGAAATGACTATGGTTGAAAAGAATAGGTTTTCGCACAGAGCAAAGGCTGCAAGAATTGTAGGGGAATGGCTGTCAAGCAAAGTTTCAGTATGATAGCAAGAAAATTAGACCTTATCCTCGGTAAGTCTATTGAGCCTTCCAAGGAGGTTAATTTGATCTTGTGCGGTTTTGAGCTGGACACACAAGGTCTCTACCTCTAACTCTACCGTTTTGAAACTTTCAACCTTTGACTCCAAATCTCGTATCCTGCCTTCCATTTCTTCTTTTGCTTTGAGATAACCTTGCAATAGACCCTCCGCTGTACCCTTCTTGTAGATTTCCTCCATTTTGGAGTCTTTACGGAGGCCGAAGACCATTTTTCAGCATCCTCATAAGGAAAGATGATATTTAATGATATAGATGTTTAGCCAATTTGGCTTTTTGGTCTATTGGATCTCTCGAGTCTTGATTATCTCTGATAGCATGTTTTGCATAGGCTGACTAAAAACAGGAATTTGTACCTTAAATTTTTCGCCTCATGTATTTTTGAGCTTAAATACGATCGATCATGAAAATCCATCTTACTTCATGCTTTGAGTTTATATAAAACAAGGAAATTTAGTATAACTATCTGATCAGATAATCCTCAAGTATTATTGTATCCTACTCATTTACTAATTAGTAATCAAGCAGAGAAAGACCTGCATGAGAGGCAGGATTAACAGTCAATTAACGGCGCCTTAACAAGACGAGTTTCTATCTGCACTTCATCACTGCCCCATATTATACTCAGAATCTCCTAATAGGAGAGTCAGGCGTGTGTGTATTCTGGCTTTAGCCCAGTCTATAGAAGCTAACGAGGAGTACCAGCGTTATTCAGAAGTCCCCAAAACAGCATGATCTACAATCTTTGGAAAGGGTAATTAATATGCAATAGAGATTTGCGGGGCATGGTCAATAGAACCTTAGTTGCGGTCGCAATAGTAGTTGTGATTGCCATAGGCGCGGGCGTCTTCCTAATGCAGCAACCAGCCCCAGAACAATCAATGGCACCCAAGCCTGCGGAGCAGCCTCCTCAGCAGGAAGTTAAGCCTCCAGAACCTCCAAAGCCAGTGGTTCCCCAAGAAGGTCTGTCATCTTCACTTGTAATAGCATTGAACCCCAGAGGGGACATAAACATTACAGCAGCAAATAGGGCATTGAGCAGCGAGGGTATAGCTGCCGACAAGCAGGGAAGGTTGTTCCTTGCGGACAGGGTAACTACAGGAGAAGTGTACATGGTCGATCCGAAAGATCCAAAGCTAGTTACAGTCGCAAAGGTTTCAAGGATGGAAGCTACGAGGAGGGATGGCACGAAATCCATGGTCATTCCAAGCTTGCTTGGCATGACGTTCGACAAGCAAGGCAACCTCTACATAGCATCCTCTGGACTGCCAGGTCAGGATCCAGCAAAGCCCTTGGGCTTTATACTCAGAGTAGACTCGAGCAAGTTGAATCCGTCAAACCCTGGCAATGCAACAGTATGGGCTACTGGTGTGCCTGGAGCCAACGGAATAGCATTCGATAAAAATGGGAACCTTTACGTTTCAACCTTCGGTGCGGGAATAATATACATGGTGCCTCCTACTGGAGGAGAAGCAAAGGTCTTTGCAGAGAAGCTTGGCACACCGAACGGGATAGCGTTCGATAAGAACAACGTGATGTACGTTGCGAGCACTAGAAATGCAAGCATCTGGAGGATCGAGCTCAACGCTGACGGGACTCTTAAGAGCGTCGCAGAACACATTAGAGATCCAAAGCTGGTAGGCGCGGACGGTCTGCAGGTGGACTCTGCAGGGAATATATGGGTAGTTGCGAATGCCAGAAATGCTCTAGTTGCCGTGACTCCTGATAAGAAGGTCATCGACGTTTCAAAGAATGACAACAACGGCCCTCTGGAGGCTCCAGCAAGCCTCGTCATAGTGGGCAAAACAGTATACATCGCCAATGCAGATTTCGAAGCTAGCCCTGCCGCATTTGGTGGAGCTGCCGGTGAACCTGGAAACAGGCCTAGGTTACCGGGTGCAGGGCCAGGCGTTGCAAAGGTAGACATAGGGATCGAAGGGGCGCCAGTTCCTCCATAATACGATCGACGCTCTTCGGAGCGTCACCCAATTTTTTACAAAAAATTGTGCATTATGTTATAGAGCAGGTTAGGATGACAAGAAGAGTCGTCTGCATTTCGCATAGCAAGGATGTTGATGGCTTATCGTCAGCAGCGTTAGTGAAAATGGCTACTAACGCCTCTGTGCATTTAACGGATTACGGAGAAATCCTTAGCATTCTCCCAACGGTCAAGCAAGGCAATGACGTTTACATCTGTGACCTTGGAATGAACGAGGCTATTGCAAAGGGATTCCTAAGGGAGGTCAGAAGGTTATCTGCAAAAGGCGAGGTTACATACATAGACCATCATCCACTTTCTGATTCGCTAAGAAAGTCGATTGCCGATGCGGGTGCGAATGTAGTGAATTCTCCGCAGGAGTGCGCTGGCGTGCATACTTACTTGCACCTTAAGGAAAAGCTCCCGAGAAGGGCAGCCCTGCTCGCATGTTATGCTGCAGTGACAGACTATATGGATCAAGGGGCAATTGCCAGACAGCTGATAGGAGGCTTCGACAGGCAATTTGTGCTTATGGAATCAACGATGCTTGCTTATGCCATATCTTACAGCGGAGGCAACCAAGACTTTCTGATGAAGGTTGTTAATTCTCTGGCAGAGCTAAAGGTTCCGCACCAGATAGAAGGGGTAGTAGAGTTTGCTCAACGGCAGGCTGAAAACATCAATACTCTACTCCAGTCCATAGGTAAGGCAGGAAAGAATTACAACACCTTTGCTTATACAGAATCCAAGGAATTCTCCCTTGGCTTGGTTGCAAATCTGCTAATCGGAGAATTTCAGGTACCCGTCGGCATAGCTCTGCGCAGGGAACCCAACAATTTCAGCGAAGTTTCGATGCGTGGACACTATAATGATAAACACCATCTTGGAGAAATTGCCAACAGAATTGCCAAGAAACTAAATGGAGCAGGAGGAGGGCACGCAAAGGCCAGCGGGATAAGAATTCCCACCTCAAAAATATCAGAGTTCTTGGAACTCCTGAAACAGGAACTCACTCCCTGAAAGATTCATGGTAAGCCTGATGCAGGCTTTCTATCCTGTGCTTTGACATGGCAGGCCCATGAGAAACAAACCCACCGCTGAAACCTTTCGGGACATGCAATAATTCATGTATGACAACCTTTTCCTTTTCATGATCTGCAAGGCTATCATATCTTTCGCTTATCACTTCTATGACATATATTGGGTCAATCCCCAAGGCATCGTTCCATATCCTTGACAATCCGTGTATCCTTGCTCTGGTGTACCTTGATCTGGAGCCACTTGATCTGTAGAACAAGAGCCTGTCTTTCTTTACATGCATCAAGTTCAGCCTGTCTACTATCGAGTATGCAAGGTCCCTGACATCGGACGCTTTGCTGTATTGTATCAATGTATTCGGCTACGCAATTATGTTGCGAATAATATTCAATGTTAATTTTATTTGATCTACTATGGAGGAGTAATTACATCTATGCCTTTAGCACTTTCAGCATGTCAGTCAATCTAATTTCCAACCCATATCGCTTTTCATTGATTTTCATATGGAAGAACATGGCCATCAGTCCGAAAAATTGCGTCTTTATGTCAAATCTGCCGTCAATTTTGGCTTTAATGAACTTGTAAACGGTTTCGTAAATCTTGTAATGCTGCAGAACCTGAGATCTGTAAGCGTTCCTGTTTTCTATGTAGTCTTTGAAGAAAGATGCACACTGCAGGCTGGGGATTATGCCTTCACCTAGCAACGGATACACTGTTCCTATGCTCTCTCCGACACCAACGACGTTTCCGTCGAAGAAAGGTTCACACATGGATGGAGGTGTTATCCTGACAGGCCTTCCCGTCTTGTTGATTACCTGTCCATCGTGCTCCTTGAGGAACCTGTAGAGGAATTCATTATGTTTTTTGTTATAATCTCCTGCACCTACATGCGCGTATCCATTACCGAGGGGGAAGTACCAGAAGTACCCCGACAAGTCGTCGAATGGCTTGATGTAGAAATCGTCAAAAGGCGGATCCTTGTACTTTACCTTGTACTGCACGCATGGCACCAATTTATCATCTTTGATTCTTGGGAGCAAAGGCCTGCTGAGTCCCGTAGCATCAATGACCATGTCAAAGTCATTCGTGAAATTTGACCTGTCGATCCAAGAGCCAAAATGGGTTTCTGGCTTGTCAGCGCTGTCCTGAATGAACTTTAATTTGTCAAAACATACCAAACCCTTTAGAGGTATGTCAAAGGTTTCTTTTCCAATATCTACAAGCATCCTTTCTCCGTTATGCATGACATAATCGTCAAAATTCAATCCACATTCCTTTGCGAACTTTGCTATTCCATCTTTTGATGTCCCCCAAGCACATACGGCATCGAATTTGGAGGCCGGCATCCTCTCAAAGGCAACAACTTTGTGCTGATCTCTGAGCTGATATGCCAGATATGAACCCGCTACTCCAAGACCAACTATGGCTATTCGCAAGACTGTCTGCTATGCTTTCTTTTAGGAGTGTTTTAACCCTTTTTCTGGTCAACATACAATGTCGGAATTGGTAATGAGTTCTGCTTTTCATGTGTAATCACTCATATTATCTAACAAAGGGTTAATACCATCAAACAAAAAAAACCGTCGAATAGTAAAGTTGCCCGACTTCAATAAACTTCTGCAAAACATTTTAGCACAGAAAGCAGACGTGACAGAGAAGAAGCTTCTTGAGCTGGTAGAGCAAAAGAAAAAGAAAGTTGGAGGAGGCTATCTGACTGACCAAGGGGCGTTATTTCTGGTGGCTTCAGACCTTGGAATATCGCTCGATTATTCCTCATCGCAGGACATACCGCTGAAGGAAGTTTTCATAGGTGCTAACAATATAGCGGTAAAGGCCAGGCTATTTGCAATCTATCCTGTAAAAGGATATGAAAAGAAAGATGGAACGAAAGGCGAGTTTAGGCGGATCGCCCTTTTTGATGGCGAAAGTTTTGCAAGGCTTACGTTATGGGATGATAAGGTTAAGCTGATAGATGAGCTTGCACTGAAGGTTGACGACATTGTAAGAATTTCAAGTATCTATGTACGGTCAGGTCTCGATGGTTCGCCAGCACTGAACCTTGGGCAAAAGGGTACGATTGAGATCTTAACTGATGAAAGCATTCCATCGATAACGTCTAGGGCCAAAAAACCATCACAGATAAAGGAGGTCGAGCAGCATATAGTTCTTGATTGCATTGTCAAGACGCAGCCAAGAAAATCAGAATACAACACTCAGGACGGTAGGCAAGGTACTCTTGTGCAGTTCAATACGGGAAGTGAAAACGGAGGAGAGGTCAGAGTTGTGCTCTGGAACAATCTAACAGATGGTCTCCTTGATCTAGGGCCAGGCTCAAAGATAGTTCTGTCAAATGTCAGATCAAAGACAGCGTTATCAGGAGGCCTGGAGGTTCACGGAGACGAAGGAACTTTTGTGCAAATAATCTCGCAGGCCTCTACACAGCCAGCTCAGTTTCCGCAGAGCACGGCAATAGAGATCGAGGGAAACCTGCTCTCAATGGGCGACAAGAGGTTCACCAAGAATGGTCTGCCTGTAGTGCAATCCCTTATGATAGGAACAGATTACAAAATCTACACTCTAATTGCTATAGGGAATGTCAGCCAAATACTTCTTGACAAGCGCGACCTGAAGAAAGTGAAACTGAAGGGAAAGCTAGTCGACGAAAAAAGGATAATCTGTGACGAAGATAATTCCATCGAGACAGTAAAAACTTCTGCTAAAGATGTTAAGGAAGCCGTTATGACAAAATTGAATAAACTCACGGATAATTCAATCCCAGTTTTCTGCGAGGTCATAGCACTTGCAAAGACCACCATAGATGAAATCATGACGAAAGAGGGAGAAACTGTAAGGAAGGCCGAGCTCATAGTTGGAGATGAAACTGGGGAAGTGAAAGTTGTAGCATGGAGAGAAGACGTGAAGATAATCTCCGGCTTACTGCCCGGGGAGAGATTAAGGCTGAAGGGCTTTCAGGTGCAGAAGGGGAAAGATGGAATCTTATCGCTTTTAGCTAAGCCCTATTCTTCTATAGAAAGAACCTAGCCCTATTCAAAACCCAAATCTGGTTTATTCTAGAAGTTGAGTATAGAAACCTGCTTCACAATAATTAAATTCAGGAGAAAGGCTCAATTTTCTGTGAATGAACATAGCAGTTAGGAGTGTACTAATAGGAACTACTTACAAAAAGGCAGGTACTTCAGAACTCCATTCAACCCTTATTGTTCTTGTAATTACAATAATAGCAGGTGCCGCAGTCTTCGGATTCGCAAATTCTCAAGCTTCAGTTACCGAAAAAGCATATGGTAATAGCGTTAACACATATGTGAAGCAGTTACAAGAAAGGTATTCTATTGTAAACATTGCCATCAATTATCCATCGTCTAACAAAATTACAATCTGGTTATACAATTATGGTGACATTGACACGCGCATAACGCAGCTCTACATAGGAACATCACCATCAACCCTTTCCAATGCGCCTTCTCTCTCGTTGCCTCTAACTGTAAGCAAAGGCTCGAGTGCAAGTATTACTATCGATTATATCACCAGTAGTGGGCAAGTCTACTACGTCAAGGCTGTTGGAGAGCAAGGTAATACACAGATATCCTTCCAAGGTGCTTAATTGTGAAGAAGGCTATCTACAAGAGGAAGGCCGTTTCTGGTATACTTGGAGCCATGATGCTCTTTACCATGTTATTCACAACAGGTGCGTCCTACTTCCTCTTCGTGGTAGCTAGCCAACAAGTTATGAATTCCACACATCTTGATGCGGGGTATGTACAGAATGAGCGCGCCCTAGAACGTTTCGGTCTCGCATCACTTAAGACCCCAACAAGCAAAATAGGCATCAACATCACGAATTTGGGGCCAAATACGATAAACATCGTACTAATAATAGTTTCAAACTCCTCGCAGGTGTATGAATTAGACGGTGGGTCTGGTGTGGGACACGCAACAATCCCAAACCTGCCGCTTTATATCAACCCCGGGATGAGCAGGGATCTAATAGATACCCAGCTCACACCTACAAATGGTGTGGTCTACATAATTAAAGTTGTGACGGACAGGGGCAACATAGCTGTTGTAGGGTATCCTGACAGAAGTTCGGCGTATGTTGTCGCGCAGTCGATTATATCACAAGGTATTGGGGATGTCCAAATGGAGTTTGAAGAATTCAAGTATGCAAATATAGATGCAGGTACCCCTCTAACTTGGAATAAAGCTGCCAATGTAAGCAAGAATGTACCTGCCATGTTCAAGGTTGTTCTAATCAATCACTCCACAAAAGACATCTACATTGGTGCACGGAGCTCCATATCTATGATTCGTGCAGGAGGTTCAAGTACAACGTCTTTCTTCCTTGTGAAAACAATAAACAATTCTTCAGGTACGGCTACCTCAATGGGAGGCACGGATTATGTTAAGATACCTGCTAACCCAGGTAACATTGCCCAAGGCGGTACACCAACAACTATCTATTTTGCTGCTACAACCATAGGCGGTTCTACAATTCAGAGTACTCCTGCTCAATCGGACATATGGTACGTTTTAATAGGGTTAACAGGAACTTACACTGCAACTAGTTCATCAGATACATATTCTCAATTAATTCCATTCAAGACCATCTATATCCTTTAAAGATATTTTTACATGTCAATAAAACAGCGAAATTACAGAAAATCCTTCTAATTGTCCCAGAAACCTCTTGTCGTGACATAGGTCTTTTCTGCTATGTAGATATTCTTCAGAAACTCCTCTTGGCTCAAACTCTTCCTCAGAACTCTTGCGGCGGTATCAGGGCCTATCCCGAACCCAGATAACGCAAAGACCGCTTTTATACCAAAGTTCTGCAGAAGCGAGGATGTCTTCCAGCATCTTTTGAAATGGTGTTCTTCTTCTGGCCCAAGATTCTTCCCATTTTTCTTTTTGTTTACAATTTTAGCCAAATCTAGATCGCCAACATAGGTGCAAGCTATTAGGCGCGATCGGCAGATAGGGCACATGATTGGCTCTTTCAGCTCATTTGTTTTAACAACAGATTCCCACCGTCCGCAGCTCATACAGACAAGTCTGTTTCTGGTACTCTGTAACCTCTCTTCAACTAAATCAAGTATACTCTTTTCTACATTTACAGGAAGCGCAGCAAAGCCGGAAACATAGTCTAGTATGGGGTTCGCCAAAGGAGAAAACTCCTTAACATCTTTCTCTACGACCTTAATGTTGCCGTTCTTGAACTTCTCTATAATCTTCATAGACCGCTTAAGATCATATTTCTCTAGCAATAATTCTCTGAATACTTCCCTGTAGAGCGGAGTCTTTGCATACCTTTCTTGGATCAACCTTGCGGCCCTTCTATCATATTGGGAATCCTTGTCTATGACACCAAACCTCTTTGCAACATACCATGTCTTCCAGTTCAGTGGATGTGTTCCTAAAACTGCAACGGAAAGTACGGACTCGATGTCAAAATCTTCCTTAAGAACATCGCCTACCTGCTTTGGAGCTATACTACCCTGCCCCGTAAGCACAATTCTGTAGGCATCAGATCTCGCCTCAATCAGGAATCCCAATTTTGATGATAGCAATGTAGAGAGTATAGTCGCTAGAGTCTGGTTTACTTTGGAGCCAAAGCAGGCATGAACGACGATAGAGCCAGAGCCTACCATTCTTTCTATTACAACTGTGTTTTCATCAGGAACGGCACTGAGAATTTTCTTTGAATCCTCAAGCCTCTTCTTCTGTTTCTCGCTGGCCCTTTTTTCTATCCCTGCTAGTATCGAATTCCGGAGCTTACCAACTCTTACTGCAGTACCATAGTCAACCGGGATTAGTTCTCCCATCCAGTATGGTATGGTCGTCAGATCCTTGAACATGGGCTCGACATGGACGACCTTCTTGTCATCATCAACTGAAACTATCCTCCAAGAACTTGCTCTCAGCACGAAAGAGCGCCCGGGCTCCCCGTATTCACCCACAAATATCTGGTCCAGTTTTCCAACCTTTCTCTTGGTCGTAATGTCGGTTACTTCAAATTGCATAATGTCAGGTATCATTGAAATGTTTTCGTAGTAGTATTCGAAGGTTCGTGGGCCTTTGCGGAGAACCTCCCCATCGAACCTTGCAACGGCATGCCTATCCAGTAATTCTAAGCACTGCTTAACATCCTCGGCATTCAGGTTTCTAAACGGATATGCACTTGAAACTATGTCCTGAACTTCTTCTACTGGAACCCTTCCCTTTTCTATAGTCATACCAGTTGCGTGGTGGGCAACCACATCCATAGCATTTTGGTGGATGTCAAGTGGTTCAAGGTCCCCCTCATCAATCCTGTCAATCAGCGCCAAAGATTCTAATTCGTCGTCTTCTCTATGAGCCAACAGTATTCCTTTGGCGACTTCTCCAATCCTGTGTCTACTCCTTCCTACTCGTTGTATCAATTTGGTTGCTTGCCTTGCAGAGCCTATCTGTACGACAAGGTTGACATTCCCAATATCGAGACCTAGTTCGAGAGAAGATGTGCAGACTACTATTCCGGCCTCTCCAGCCCTGAGTTTGGATTCCGCTTCTTCCCTTATGTCTCTAGAGAGAGAGCCATGATGCACCTCTACAGGTATATGTGGAGATTTTGCCTTTAGAACCGCTCCCAAAGATTCCGCTTCATCTCTTGTATTGGTGAAGACCAGTGTGCTGTTATTGCTGCCTAGCTTTTGAACCAGACTCAGAATCTTATCTGCTACATCTGCAAGCGTCCCTCCGACATTGATGCACTCTATGTCGTATTTTCTTATAGAGTGGTCTATCAGTATAGCAGAAGTTCTGTGCGTACCAGCAAGGAATTTTGCTGCCGAGTCGATATCGCCTACGGTTGCAGATAACCCGATTCTGGTAACGGGTTTTCCAGAAACCCTCTCCAGCCTTTCAAGGCTTACTGATAGATGAGTGCCTCTTTCATTTCCTACCAGTTCGTGCAGTTCATCTATGATCGTCCATTGAGCAGAAGCCAATAAATCTCTAGAGCGCTTGCTCGTCAGCAAGATCACCAATGTTTCAGGCGTAGTTATCAGAAGGTCTGGAGGGTCTAGCAACATCCTTGCCCTCTGCGATTGGGGCGTATCTCCATGCCGTACTTGTGCCTTTAATCCTGACATCTCTGCATACTTGATGATTCTCCTGAAAATGTCCCTGTTTAGAGCACGCAAAGGAGTTATGTAAACGGCCCTTATGCCATTTTTCTTGCCCTCTGAAGCTAAAGTAGTTAAAACTGGTACAACTGCTGCCTCGGTCTTCCCAGAGCCAGTAGGTGCCACCAGAAGAGCGTTTTTCCTTCTTAAGATTACTGGATATGCTTTCTGCTGGATCGGGGTGAGTTTCTCCCATCCAAGCTCCTTGAACTTCGCTAATACTGAACTTTCTAAATCCTGAACCGCAGACATAATACTACTTGGGCTGTTCCTTACTGGCCCTTCTCAAGGATTCGTATTCGTATGCAAATATGATTACAAGCGTTGCTACGAAAAGCACTGTTACCAAGCCCGTAAGAAAGTTGTAATACTCTGCTACAGTCAAGCCCTATTCATTTGTACTTTTACATATCTTAATTTAACCTTTTCCGCATCGATTGCACGTGTATTCCTGTACAACGTATACCCTCAGGTCAGCTTCTATAGAGGGGGCTACAAAATAAGCCCTAGAATAGCATGTATCTATGTTTGACTGATAGGGCCTCCTAACATAAAGTCAAGAAGTCACTAACAAAGCATTTTCTACATGCAAAAGTTTTTCGTATCCATCAACTTAAGACTTACTGAAGCTTAATAAGACAAGGAAACCTGACATCTGCCAAGTTGGCTAACCCCTTCTATGAGAAGGATGTGATAACCGTCAAAGATTTTGGCCGCTCCGATTTTGAATACCTCTTTGAAACTGTAGATAAGATTGGGAAGCTTGAAGATGATAAAAGGAGAAAACTATTGGAAGGCAAAATACTCGGGCTGCTTTTCTTCGAGCCAAGCACAAGAACGAGGATAAGCTTTGAGGCAGCAATGGCAGCACTTGGGGGGAGCCATATAGGTTTTCACGAACCTCACTCTTCTTCAGTGGAGAAGGGTGAAAATCTCGCAGACACTATCAGAACGATGGAGTGTTATGCAGATCTTTTGGTGCTTAGACACCCAAGTGATGGTGCAGCAAAGTTCGCCTCAGAAGTAGCCTTAAAGCCGGTAATCAATGCGGGAAGCGGAACGGAAGAGCATCCTACTCAGGCAATGCTCGATCTGTATACTATTTTGAAGGAGAAGGGTACAATAGACGATTTGAACATAGCAATAGTAGGCGATCTAAAATACGGAAGAACTGTATATTCACTGTTGTACGCACTCGCGCAATATTCTCCTCAACTGCACCTAGTCTCTCCTCCTCAACTGAAAGTAAGGAAGGAAGCACTCTACACTGTAAACTCAAAGGGTAAAACGTCCGAGCATGAAAACCTCGCAGAGATAATAGAAACCTTGGACGTTCTATATGTCACAAGAATACAGAAGGAGAGATTCCCAGACCTGCAGGAATATGAAAAGGTCAGAGGTTCTTATCTAATAAACAACGAACTGCTCAAAAAGGCCAAAGATGATCTGATAGTCTTGCACCCTCTACCAAGGCTAGACGAAATCTCATCAGAGATTGATGATATGAAACAGGCAAAATACTTCAAGCAGACGTATTATGGAAAAATTGTGAGAGAGGCTCTTTTAGGCCTCATCTTGAAGAAGGACTTTTAGGCGCAACCACTTGTGGAGCCGCAGCTCCGGCAGACATAGCAGGTACCGCTTCTAACCATCAATGACCCGCATTCTTTGCACGGAGGAGCATCGGAGGTAGTATCTATCTTTGCAGATTTCTCTGGAAGAACATGCTTGTCCTCCATGACAAAGGTATCAAGTGTGTTCGAATTGAAACCTATGGCCGCTTGGTCCTCTTTAGGAAGGAACTTTAGTGCTAGCCAGCGAAATATGTAATCCACTATGGATTTTGCATACCTGATCTGGGGATGGTCAGTCCAGCCCAGAGGCTCGAACCTTGTGTGTGCAAATTTGTCGACATAGACATTCAACGGCACTCCGTATTGCAAGCCGATAGAAACTCCAATGGAAAGAGCGTCCATGAGCCCTGCAAGTGCTGAACCTTCTTTTGCAATTTTGACGAATATCTCTCCGGGAGTTCCATCTTCGTATAAGCCTGCGGTGATATAACCCTCTTGATCCCCTACCTTGAACTTATGTGTAATGCTCTTTCTTTCATCAGGGAGCCTTCGTCGAACTGGCTTCCTAAGTTCAACTGCTGTAGCGGATTTGGATGACAACGGTTGGGAGGCTTTGCTACCATCTCTGTATATTGCAATACTCTTCAGCATCAACTTCCAAGCTTCCATGTAAGCATCCTCAACATCCTCGACAGCAGCGTCATTGGGCATGTTGATCGTCTTGCTTATACTACCAGAAAGGAATGGTTGTGCAGCCGCCATCATCTTGAGATGGCCGCTCCAAGGTATGAACCTCCTTCCTATCTTTCCGCACTTGTTTGCGCAGTCGAATACTGCATAGTGTCCTTCTTTCAGATGCGGCGCTCCTTCAAGAGTTTGTGTCCCGCAAACATACTCGTCTGCAGCTCTGATTTCCTCCTCGGAGAAGCCCATGCCCTTCAGCATATCGATTTTAGAATCATTATATTGAGCCGATGTGAAGCCCAATCTTTCAAGAGTTTCTTTACCCAGATAATGTACGCTGAAAGCATGTCTGAGGTCGAATATTGTTGGGAGTATAGCCTCGATCTTGGCCAGGTCCTGTGGCGTAAGGCCTTTCTGTATCAGCGTTATGTCGTTTATGTACGGCGCTCCTCTGAAGCCGTTGCGCCCCATCACATATGTAATAACGTCTCTTATCTCAAGGTCGTTGTAGCCCAAATTCTTCAGCGCTGGCGATATAGAGCGGTTGATGATTTTAAAGTAACCTCCTCCTGCAAGTTTCTTGAACTTGACAACTGCGAATTCCGGTTCTATCCCTGTAGTGTCGCAGTCCATTACCAGACTTATGGTCCCCGTGGGAGCAATGAGAGTAGTCTGCGCATTTCTATAGCCGTGCTTGCGCCCTAGTTCAAGAGCTCTATCCCACGAATCAAGAGCCCCACTTATAAGATCCTGCTGCACTGTGTGCGAATCGAACTTTGGGGGAGTGATAGTCAGCCCCTCATATTCTGCAGCATCTGCATTGTAAGCTGCCCTTCTATGGTTTCTTATCACTCTGAGCATGTGCTCCCTGTTCTTTTCGAACTCTGCAAAAGGCCCGAGGAACTTTGCCAGCTCCGCAGATGTCGCATACGATTCCCCAGTCATCAATGAAGTGACAGCTGCGCATATAGATCTCCCCTCATCGCTATCGTACGGTATCCCCTGCATCATCAACAACGTGCCAAGGTTCGTATATCCTAATCCTAGAGTCCTAAAGTTGTAAGTTCCCAGTGCAATATCTCTGCTGGGAGCTTGGGACATCAACACACTGATCTCCAACACAATAGTCCAGAGCCTTGCCGCATGCTTGAATGGTTCTACCTCAAACTTCCTAGTCTCTACGTTATAGAATTTCATCAGGTTTAACGAAGCTAAATTACATGCAGTATCATCTAGGAACATGTATTCGCTACACGGGTTGCTCGCCCTCTGCCTTCCCGAAGAAGGACATGTATGCCATTCGTTGATTATGTCATCAAACTGCAGACCAGGATCTGCACATGCCCAAGCCGCCTGCCCTATCTTGCCCCATAGATATGTTGCTTTTACTGTCTTTGCAACCGATCTGTCGGTCCTCCAAATCAGCTCCCAGTTGCCATCGTCGATCACTGCCTGCATGAATGAGTTTGGCACTCTTACCGAATTGTTCGAGTTTTGCCCTGAAACTGTCTGATAAGCTTCTCCCTCATAATCTGCTGGTAAGCCTCCAGCGATCAATATCCTAGCTTTCTGCTCTTCCTTGTGCTTCCAGTCGATGAAATCTTCAATTTCAGGATGATCTATGTCAAGAATGACCATCTTTGCAGCCCTCCTTGTAGTCCCTCCTGACTTTATTGAACCTGCAGTCGCGTCTCCGATTTTGAGGAACGACATCACTCCAGAAGATATTCCCCCTCCGGAGAGCTTTTCGCCCTTACCCCTCAGATTTGAAAAGTTAGAACCAGTACCTGAACCGTACTTGAAGATTCTTGCCTCCTTTGTCCAGAGGTCCATGATACCTCCTTCGTTTACAAGGTCGTCTTTCACGCTCTGTATGAAGCACGCATGAACTTGCGGCCTGCTGTAAGCGTCCTGCGACTCTTTCAATTCTTTGCTATCTGGGTCAACATAATAATGTCCTTGCGCGGGCCCTGTAATACCATAAGCCCAATGCAAACCTGTATTGAACCACTGGGGGCTGTTCGGAGCAGCAAACTGGCGAATAAGCATATAGGCAATTTCATCTTCAAACGATTGCGCATCTTCAGCCGATGCAAAGTAGCGGTACCTTTCGCCCCAATAACGCCAGCAGCCCGCTAGCCGCCTTACGATCTGTTTAGCAGAAGTCTCTGCTCCAAGTACAGGCTTACCCTCCTTCATCACAGGCTTGCCGTGCGAATCTAGTTGAGGAACTCCGGTCTTGCGAAAATATTTCTGGGCCAGAACATCGGTTGCCACCTGCGACCAGAACTTTGGAACTTCAACATTCGACATCTGGAAGACCGTGCTTCCATCTGGATTCTTGATCATAGAACTCCTCTTCTCCCATTCTATCCCTGTAAAAGGGCCCTCTCCCGGTTTGGTAAACATTCTAGGAATCTTGAGACCATTCTGCGGTACTGTTTCTACTTGCATCCCTTCAGCCATGTTCAACTACTCCTATCTGCAAACTGAGGAAATGATGCAGGGGTTAGATGTTGTTTATTTGTTTTGATTTTTTGCATACTATTTTTCTCCTACAAAATTGAGCACTTGCCTGTCTAACGTCCAGAATATAGTCATAGCGATTTAGAAAATGTTGACTAACTCCCCTCTAACAACCTGCAACAGTTTTGATCAATGAGAGGAAAGCAGTTTTAGAAAAATTTACCTGAATAACAATGCGCTATATCTCATGTGCAAGTACTCTAATGCGTCGGAATTGTCAAGATGGAACTTGACTTGCAGTTTGTACATCGATTGATTTCTCCGCTGAACTTTTTGCCGCAAGCCCTGCATACACTAAGCATCAAACCAAGTTTTACATAATCCAAATTCTTCATTGCGATCTTTACAATTTCTGCAGTCTTTTCTGCGGTTGGCACCTTGTCGACCTTCAGTATGAAGGCGTGCCCTCCGTCAAACCTGCGATAAGTTTCCATAGCGTCTATCAGTTCATCATTTAGCAGGTCGTTCGCCTCAATTTGTGGAACCTGTGAGTACGCACCCTTGCTCTGGGTTACAACTATTCCTCTTCCAAACCTTTCCGCATCAGGAGTAGCAAACTTTGCACCCGAATCGTCGCTAACTACAGATATACCAAAATCTGCACCCAGCTCGTCGCCCTTCTGCTTTGCGATCTTTGTCGCAGTTTCCACGACCTTTTCTGCGAGAGCTTTACCTGATTTTGTGTGAGGCTTTTCTCCGGTTATGCTTGTGATAGATTCTGCAAGACCTGTCATGTTTACGATTAGTGGTATTGGTTCCGTAGGTGAGATTGCAGAGGTCTTTGCAAGGGTCTGCAACAAACCCTTGCGTGAGATATCCTCGATTATGGCTTTTCTTGCCATCAAAGCCCCTATAGCTGTTTGCAGCTTCATTGCAAGTTTTGCCCTGAAGTACGTTTCGTCTTTGTTTGATTCGTATGCAAGCCTTGGCAGATTTACAGCAAGAGAATGGAGTACTGATGTCCCCTTATTAGATACTGTCTGTGAATTTAGCGACTTGCAAATGCCCGAATATGCATTGGATGAGCCGTTTGCAGAAATTGCTACAAATCCTCCAAGTTTTGCAATTTCTGAGGCTGCCCTAATATCCTCACCGATATTCCCCTCTTCCAGATTGACAATTAGTTTCACTCTGGGTATCGGCACTACTTGTACGTAGTCCTTGTAAGCTCCAAAGATAGCCTTTTTCGCCTTCTGGACCTTCGCAGGCTCTGGCTTATCCTCCTCCTGCACCGACATTCGTATTGAAACTATCGGCTTTGAAACCCCGTCAACAGATGCGCTGGACATCATTCTGAATGTCTGAGCAACAAAATCCGCAAGTTCATCCTGCGACCTTCCTTCAGCATATTTAGCGACGTAACCGAGAAAGTTGTCCATCGAAACCTCCTCCGAAACTTCTCTTGTCAGAAGCGATGCCAGCAAGCATACTGACGACAGAGCATCTGTAATCTTTGATGGTGCAGATATTCTTGGGTAGCTGAACATCTTACCTCCAAGGTCAACTCCGGATGAAGGAGTCAGAGAAAGATCGATGAAGACGGTATCGGGCATTAGGCCCCAAGAGCCAACATTAGAAATATGAATGTCTCCAGAGAGATGTGCATCTGCAACATCTCTTGGCAGTTGATCCAATAACAGATATTCGGAGAATATTGCCCTTGCAGTATGTGCAGTTAATGACTCCAACCCTTCAGTGCCTTTTGCGGTCTTGTTGATCAGTTCGGTAATGTCATAAACGGGCAGCCCTAATCTTGTCAGCTTGTCTCTATAGACTTGATGGCCATGTTCAATCAAAATGGCATTGACGATCTCCCTTATCAGAGGAGATGTCAGATATGAAGTTTGAAACTTGTACAATCTGGATTCTGCTTCGCTCGTGATCTTCTGAGCCAGCTCCAGCGGCATGCCAGCTTCTTTTACCAGAGACTGCAGGATCTTGTCCGGGTTGAACTCCTCCATAGTCTGCTTCGAAGTCCTAACGAATAATTTCCCGCTTTCTATGATGCTCTGCTCCTCGATCTCCCTAGTTAGGTTCAAGATCAGCCTTCCAAGATTTGTAACTTGGTATCTCCTCTCCGACCTGTTCAGGGAAACGATCATGTTCCTGACAAGTTTTCTTAGATGATAGGCAAACTTTCCAGATTCTTTCTTTGACTTGAAACCTGACAGAGTCTTCAGTTCGGAATAGCTCAAAGGACCTTTTGAATTTAATATTCTTAGAACTTCGAGCCTGTTGGACGATGCTATGACAGAGTAAATATTTCTAACTCTTTTAGCTGAAGAAGACATTTTCACTCCCTATGCAAAGTTAGTATTTTAACTTAACAAAAGTTGACCTAGGATGTGCCTATCCTATTTTCCTCCTTTCATTAAAAGCACAAATGACACAATCAAGACCCATTCAACTTCCTCACTCCGTTATTCCCTCACAGTAACAATACTATTCTAACATATTCTATGCTAACGTACTCAAATACTCAGCTTATTTATGATAACATAACAAACCTCCCATATGATTGTAGAAGCTTACTTTACAGCATCAAGTGATCAGATCGGAGAAATTGATTTTAGTCCTCCCACACAGGGGAAGTCGTGCGTGGGTATGTCTACTATATTCTGGGTTTATGTTGTAGCCCCCCGTCTTTGCAGTTTAACCGGAGGTACCTAAGATGCATAGGAGCATAAATATCAACAGATTATCTGGCTAGAAGGAAAAGGCTGACGGACAGACATCATTCAATACACATCCAGCACATCTGGGCTTCCTTGCATGGCACACATTTCTACCGTGCAGTATCAGGAGGATTGCAAGCTTATTCCAGAGAGCTTTGGGCGTTATGACCATCAAATCCTTCTCGATCTTATCGGGATTGTCGTTCAGCGTCAAGCCTAACCTTTTGGCTAAACGCTTAACATGTGTATCTACAGCTATCCCTTCATTCTTGCCATAAGCAACAGCTAGTATGATATTAGCAGTCTTCCTGCCTACACCGGGCAATTGTAATAATCCTTCCATGGTATCGGGAACCCTTGAACCGAACGATTTGATGATCTTAGAGGCTTCCTTGACATATCTGGCCTTGCTGTGGTAGTAGCCAGTGGGACGAACGATAGTTTCAAGTTCCTTGGAGTCTGCAGAAGAAAAATCCTCTGGAGTCCTGAATCTTTTGAAGAGCGTTTTTGTAACTACATTGACGCGTGCATCTGTGCATTGAGCCGAAAGTATCGTTGCAATCAACAGTTCAAATGGATTTTTATAATACAGAGAGGTCTTTATTGGAGGATACAATCGTCTGAGCCTATGGATTATTTTATTCAGACTTTCTGATGGCATTTTCTACGAAATAGAATTCAAAAGAGATTTAGAGAGAGTATCTGCTCGGCAACAGCTAAATCTTTTGGTGTATTGACATTGATCAAAGTTTCAGCATGGCTGACAATGAGATTCGCTTGCTCAAGTTCAGAACCGTTCATTGCACCTCCGTCCAAGATGTTTACTCCTGTAGGCGAAACCTCGATCCCTCTAACCTTGAAGATGATTTCTGGCTCAATCCCGATCCTTCTGTATTCAGAAACGGGTATCATGATGGAAAGTGCTGCCTTTGAGCAGCTCGCAAACTGAGCGATGATAAAGCTGAAGGTTTCAGGTTTTATGCACGGCATGTCAGCAGATACTACTAACGTTTCTCTTAACTCAAGTTGTTTTACCGCATACAGCAAATCTTCCACATAACCAGAACCTCCAGTTTCAACTATTTCCGCACCAAGATTCTTAGCGGTCAAGGCGGTCTTTGGTGTATTGCTGGAAACGGCAACTATCACCCTTCCAACCTCCTTGCAGGCCTTAAGGGCATCAATTACATGTTGTATCATTGGCTTTCCAGCCACCTCTAACAGCGGTTTCTCTCCTATTCCAAGCCTGCTACCCTTACCTCCAGCCATTACAAGCGCTGCAATGTGCATCAGCTTATCGCCAGCACAGCAAGAAGAGATGTCAGGCGGGAGATATCGTTAGTGGCTCCAAATACATCTCCTGTCACACCTCTAAAGTTTCTCTTTGAAATCCACATCAGGGCTAGGGCCGTAAAGAAACCTACTAGCACTACCAACATTCCTCCAAGGCCTATCGAAAGAACTGCTATGGTAATAGAAATCGCAAGGGAAGAAACCAGACGCACAGTTCTCTTATCATCATGCATCTTTTCTATGAAGGGAACATTCATCCCTGTAGCAGCAGATTTACCTGTCCATGCTAGGGCTACCATTGCAAACTTAGCCGATGTTTCTACAACAATAAGGTCTTGGAGATAACGCAGAGAACCAAGATTTGAAATGCTAAGAGCAGTTGCAGCCAGTATGATGAAACCCAGAGCAAAGCCTCCTGCACCTGTATTCTTGTCGTGCATTGCTGCTATCTTCTCCTTGGCAGAACCTTTGTACATCAGTCCATCTCCAAAGTCTATCAGGCCGTCTGTATGGTGCAGGCCAGTAATGTAAAGCAGAAAACCGAACACAAGAATTCCCGCTATCATTGTTGGAAACAACGAACGAAATATTCCGAACACGATTCCAGCCAGAAGCCCAATAGCTGCACCTATCAAAGGAACAAGGGGCATGTAGTTAGCCGCCCCAGCAAGAGTTTTTTGATCTGATTTGATAGGAATCACGGTGAAAAATGCGACCAGAGCCTTTATGCTTCTTAAAGCTGTCAAATATATCACCGTATTTTCAATTAAGAACCCCGTTTAAAGCTATTATTGGTAATATCATCATTAATACAAAGAGTATTGTCATAACATATGTTATCCTAAATGCCCTTGCTATATGCAAAGCAGTCGTCAGCATTTTTTTGTCGCCCAGAATATAACATTGTGGTTTTTCGAGCTGGATATTTAGAGCTCCTGCAACGGCTGCCATGGGCCAACCTGCATTGACGCTCTGCGTCTTTCCATGATCGCGCTTTAGAATTCTCCAAGCGTTGCGCCAGTCTTCACCAAGAATCAAAGCTGAAATTATTATAAGAAATGCTGTAAAGCGGGCCGGTATGAAATTTGCTACCGTATCAAGCTTTGCTGGAAATTTCCCCACATATTCATATCTTCGTTCTCTGTACCCGACTATTGAATCAAGCGTATTCACTGCCCTATAAGCGACTGCTCCAGACACACCGAAGGCTCCAAAGTAGAATAATGGAGACACAATGCCATCTACTGAACCCTCTGCCACAGTTTCAATCGCTGCAGAAATTATCTGTTGCTCATCAAGTCTTTTAGTATCCCTCCTGACCACCTTCTGCAACGCCATTCTGGCCTCCTCCGTAGATCCTTCTTGCATGGCGCGAAGGATTGGTGAAACATGGTTTCTAAGCGACTTTATGGCAAATGTAGTTTTGAGCACTATTGCGGAGCATATGATATAGGCCAGAGACCCAAAAACGAGTCTTGATATTTCAATAAATAATATTGATCCTATAGAAAATAGGGCTATTACTGTTATAGCAAGAAATGAGCCCCAAATGAGTTCTTTTCTGGGATTCCCAATCTGTACTGAAGAGCTTAGTTTTTTTGAAAATTTCCCCATCCAAACAGTTGGATGAAACCTTTCTGGAGGTTCACCTAATATTACATCTAATCCCAGAGCTAGAAATAAGATTAGAAGTTCATGCAAACAGGTTCAACTTGACAAATCAAGAATCTCGAACATCTTTTTCATATCAAGATTGTTTTCAACGATGTTTGCTAGTCTGTCTAGACTCTCCTGCCAAACTTGGGCGGAATCTTTTTCCTTTAGTTCATGCCTTTCATCCTTTCTTTGCATCATGAATCTGACGAACGAATCTCTTGCCTTAGCATTTTCAAACAAGCCATGCAAATACGTTCCTATGATCAAACCGTTGTCGCTCACAGCTCCATCATTCATTTGTACGGTATTCTCGCCTATACGTAACTTTTTGAAGGCTGGCCTTGTATCATGATTGACGATGGTTCTACCCATGTGTATTTCATAACCCGTAATTTTGCTTCTAAACGAACCAAAAATGGGTGTCCAAGCAAAACTCTCTGCTAAGACGCGTTCAGTCACCTTTTTGTATTTTTCAAAATATGTTACGACATCCAAAAGCTCAAGACCCTTGAACTCTCCCTTGACCTCCCCCTCTATGCCATCTTCGTCTATGATGCGCTTTCCCAGCATTTGGTAGCCGCCGCAGATACCAATGATAGGTTTGGTCTTTGCCATGCTCACAATTTTTCTTGCTAAGCCAGAACTTTCTAGCCAGAGTAGATCCTGTAAAGTATTTTTTGTGCCCGGCAGTATTATTGAATCTGGTTCTCCTAATTCTACTTCCGATTTAACGTACCTTATTCTAACATTGGGCATCATTTTGAACGGCTCAAAGTCCGTAAAATTGGAAATTCTTGGGAAGTGGATTACCGCGATGTCAATTCTAGGTTCTAGTAATATGCCCGAGTCTTCAAGGACAACGGAATCCTCATTCGGTAATTGCAGTCCTTCAATAAATGGGACGACTCCGAGCACAGGCTTCTCCGTAATCTTCTGAAGTTGGGCTAAACCGGGCTTCAGAATTGTCAAATCTCCTCTGAACTTGTTGATTACAAAACCATTGATTCTTCTTCTGTGCTCAGGTTTCAGTAGTTCAAGCGTCCCTATAATGCTTGCAAAGACCCCACCCCTGTCTATATCTCCAACCAGAATTACTGGAGCGTCGGCAATATCTGCAACTTTCATATTAGCTATCTCGCTATCATAAAGATTAATCTCTGCAGGACTTCCTGCTCCTTCAATTACAATGATTTCAAAATCAGTTTTCAGCCTCTCAAGCGATTTCTTTATAGAACGTATGCCTACTCGGCGAGCAAAATCGGAATAGTAGTTTGAAGCGCTGATATCCATGTACGGCTTGCCATTTAGCACAACCTGTGAGATCATGTTCCCTTTGGGCTTTAGTAGAATTGGATTCATGTCAGCCGTAGGTTCTATTCGTGCTGCAAGTGCTTGCACCGCCTGTGCACGAGCTATTTCTTTACCGTCACTTGTAGCGAATGAGTTTAATGACATGTTTTGAGCCTTGAAAGGCGCAACCCTATAACCGGCATTAGACAAAATTCTGCAGAGCGCTGCTACCATCAAGCTTTTTCCGCAATATGATGACGTACCCTGAACCATGATGATGCGACACCTCATTGTTTTCTGCTTCGGAGTCAAGGCTATCAGTTTATGATTTTCCTTAGGGATCTTACTAACTCCTCGTTTTCTTTTCTACTTCTTATCGCTATGCGTAGATGATCAGGTAGCCCGAATGAACTGCATTCTCTGATCAAAATGTTCCACTGTAGAAGTTTTTGTTTGATGTCTAATGCCGAAAGTCTGCTTGAACTAACATCTACAAGTATGAAATTCGCATCAGGCTTTACTGGTCTGAATCCTTTAATTTTGCCCAAGTTCTCGAACAGAAATCTCCGTTCTTCAGCTATAACATGACGTATTTTGATCAGGCCTTTATCATGTAAAGCTGCTACAGCTGCTACCTCTGCCAAGCAATTTACACTCCAAGGTGGCTTTATCCTATTAAGCAGATCAACGATCTCTTTGGAGCCCATACCATATCCTACTCTGAGTCCTGTCAAGCCGAAAAATTTAGTAAACGACCTAATAACAAATAGATTTGGATACTCTCTAACAAGACTGACTACAGTGTTATCTTTTGGTTTGGGTATGAACTCGATAAAACTTTCATCGACTAATACCAGAACATCCTGCTCTTTAGCTCGGTTTAATACTTCAACGATAGTTCGTCTAGGCGTAAGCGTGCTAGTAGGATTGTTGGGATTGCAGATAAAGACAATTTTGCTGTTATAATTTATCTTGTCGGGTGCTACCTTGAACGCCGAATCCAAATCGAAAAAGCCTACTTTCGCTCCAGTCCTTTTTGCTGCGATCTCATACTCCCCGAATGTAGGCCTTGGTATCAGAACCTTGTCACCTTTATTGAGGAAAGCTTCGCAGAAAAGGTAAATTATCTCCGTTGAACCATTTCCGACGACAACATTTTCTTTGTCTATATCAAGATATTCGGCAATAGTACGTCGCAGCAGCAAATATTTAGTATCTGGGTAGAGTGTAATTCTCCATAAATTCTTCTTTATACTGTTGATTACTTTGTGCGAAATACTTAAAGGATTTACGTTTGAACTGAAGTCGATGATCTGGGAAGCAGGTTTTCGACGGTTCCAAATATCTCCACCGTGTATAACTTGTTGCAAACCCCTAAAACGCTCATTTGCACTGTTGTAAATGGATTTCACAATCGGTTACCACCCATGATCAACTTTGCATAATGCTCTTCAACATTTTTCAGAACAATTTCTGAAGTAATGCTACCGTTTATCATGGTTGCAATTACTGCTCCCCCTGCACCAACACCCTCCTTTACGATGCCTTTTTCGTATGCCCGCAAGCCGTCAGATCTTGAAGAACTGAAATCGAGGTTGGCAGCGAGAATTGGCACGTCAGCAATCTGTCTTACAATCCCTACTAAATCTGATGTTGAATCTTCTATGAGCCACCCTGTTGTGCCAATGGCTATGTTCTCCAACGCATTAGGTTTTATTCTCTGTATTAGAGATAAAACGGCCCCCATCTGCGTGCCTCCTGCGAGCATGACTGGGATATTACCTGTTGCGCCAACTGCAAGCCCAGCGACTGCCGCGAGTACAGGGTCTCCCACTTTGGATACTGCTTCAATCGGCTTCTCAGACAATTGGCCTCTCTCTATCTTAGCAGTCTTTAATGCAGTTTTGGCGACTTCTGTCTTTAGTCTATGAGGGTTTATGGACATGCTACTGCTAACCTTTCCAATAGCGTCAATTCCCAATGCAAGCAATACAGCCAAGGCTGTAGATGTTCCCCCGGGTATACTTTCACCAATGACAAGATAGCCACCAAGCTTGGAAAGTTGTTCGCCAAGCATCTTTGCATTCTGAAATATTTTTGGTGCGTCTTCACACGCTTTTCCACTTCTTATGTCCTCTCCATAATTACCATTAAGATTTACAAATGGAACCATTGGCTTGATTCTCGAACCGGCGTCAACTATTAGGGATGGAATGTTAGAAAGTTGTAGTGCAGTACGGGTTATTAGTGCTGGCGTTGGTATCCCTTCAGGTGTAACGGGTATCTGTTTTATGCACCTGCATCTACCCAGTAGAAGGATTTCTGCGTCAGCTGGTGGAGTATAATCAGTTAAGTTAGGATTCTTACCTGCTGCCGAAATCCTTGGTATTTTTGCAGTTTCAGTAGTCCCAAGGACGCATGTAAGTAGGGGATTTCTTGAGGCCAGCCTTTTTGCAAATTGTCTGCCCTTTGTCTTGTTGCTGACAAAGAGCACGTCGGCCTTTTTCATTTATAGTTTTAGCAGTCTTTAAAAATATAAATCTATGGCTGGATAATCCAGCCAGCTGTGTCTGTTAAAGCAATCTTAATTATTGCAATTGGAATTATAGTTCTTGCTTCAATTGCAGGTCTAGTTTATCTACAAAATCCACTTCAGCAACGGAAAGAAGAATCATCGTTTCCGTTGAGCATAATTGACGATTTAGGGAGAAACGTAACGATTAGGGTCAAACCGAGTAGGATAGTTTCACTGATACCTAGTGCGAGTGAACTTGTCTACGCCGTTGGTGCAGGCAATCTACTTGTTGGGATAGATCAATTCAGCGCCTATCCAGATGAGCTCGTCCAGCGGGTAAAATCGGGGAACTTGACAGTCGTAGGTTCTGGTCAGAATCCAGATCTAGATAAGATAGTTTCTCTCGATCCACATGTCATCTTGATCAACGGCCCCAGCCACTTCAGTGCCAAGGGAGTGCAGAGATTGTCAGAGCTGGGGTACACTATTATCAGTCTGAACGCGCAGAACATTTCTGCAGTCTTTCAAAATATTGAGCTAGTGGGTAAGATTACTGGAAACTCTGAGCAGGCGTCAAGATTAACTGCCAACTTAGAAGAAAGAATCATGAAGGTCGAGTCTGCAGTTAAGAATGCTCCAAAGGTCAGGGTTTATGCAGAGAACTGGAGTGACCCACTCTTCAGTGTTGGCCCAGGATCCATACAGGAGGAACTAATCATCAAGGCAGGAGGGATTAATGTATTTTCTGATCTGCCGAAGAAATCTGCTCAGGTTACCCCCGAGGCTGTAATTGCCAAGAACCCTCAAGTTATAGTCCTATTCCACAGACTCACAAAATTGGACGAAGTGAAGACCAGGCCGGGATGGAATGTTATTGAGGCTGTAAAGAGCAATAGAGTACACTACATCTCTGAAGAAGAGAACTTGGCTCCTTATGGAGCGCCTGGACCGCGAATTGTGGATGGGTTGGAGAAGATTGCCGCGCTTATTCACCCAGAACTCAGGTTTCAAAACAAAAATGCAAATGTGCTGATTATGCTTAGGGCCAATTGAGGGTTTTGGGCGAGCAACTCAGGGAAAGCTATTCCAGGCGTATCATAGGCTGGAAGAAGACGTTAATAATCTTAGCAGTAATTCTTGCTTGCACAGCGATTGCCAGTTTGAACATTGGTTTCTCCAGAATACCCTTCCAGAAAATCATAGCAGTATTTTTGCAAGTTCTTCCCAACTCAAGTCAGTTTCTTCCTGAACCGTCTCCCGCTGAGACTGTAATCTTGCTACAGGTTAGACTACCAAGGATACTTGCAGGTATTTTGGTAGGGATTGCGTTATCAGCTGGAGGCGTAGTATTTCAGGCTATATTCAGGAATCCTATGGCAGATCCTTACGTGCTAGGAGTTTCTTCAGGCGCTGCTCTTGGAGGGGTAGTCGCTATCGCTTTTGGCTTTGGAGCTATTCTGTTCGGTGCCTTTGTAGTACCCGCGATGGCATTTTCTGGAGCGGCCCTTGCATCGATTGCTGTATACAGATTGGCTAGGACTAGAGGGGCGACGCCTGCTATGGCACTGTTATTATCAGGTGTAGCTATTAGCGTTGTTTTGTCGTCCTTGGTTACCCTGACACTTTTTCTTGCAAATCCTTACAATCAGCTGCAGGCAATAGTATTCTGGCTAATCGGGAGCCTTGCTTCCATGTCTTGGGCAGAGGTAATTGTGACCGCTCCACTAATACTGATACCAGCGATACTGCTAAACTTCTTTGCAAGAGATCTTAACATTATGCTTCTTGGTGAGGAGGAGGCTGTACATCTGGGAGTCAGCCCTGAATCCCTTAAGAAAGTGGTTCTGCTTCTCACGTCGTTGGGAGTTGCTTCTGCTGTGGCTATAAGCGGCATCATCGGGTTCGTAGGTCTGATCGTCCCGCACATTATGCGGCTCGTTGTTGGCCCTGATCATAGAATATTGTTACCTGCATCAATGCTTACAGGAGCGATATATCTGGTAACTTTTGATGCTGTCAGCAGAGTAATTTACCTTCCATCAGAACTGCCAGTCGGTGTAGTAACTGCACTTGTTGGGGGACCATTTTTCCTGTACCTCCTGCAGAGGAAAAAGGGAAGCTATAGAATTTAGCGTGTTGAGCAATGGGCGTAATAATTGTTAACGATGTTGACTGCTACTATGATTCCTCTAAGGTGCTTGAGAATGTCAGGTTGGATATAAAGAGAGGAGACTTTGTAGGCATTATAGGTCCAAACGGGTCGGGGAAGACTACACTACTTAGAGCCATAGGCGGAGTGCTAAGCCCAAGAAAAGGTACAGTTTATGTTGAAAACGACGATGTCAGTAAGATTAGCAAATTGAAACTTGCCAAGAAGATGGCTGCGGTTCCCCAGGACACGAACGTCTTATTCGACTTTACTGCCTTTGATATGGTAATGATGGGAAGGAACCCACATGTTGACAGGTTAAGGTTCGAAAGCGAGAAGGATGTCCAGATAGTCAAGAGAGCCATGGAACTTACAGATTCTTTGCAGTTTGCAGACCGTCCTATAAGGCATTTGAGCGCAGGGGAACGACAGAGGGTCGCTATTGCAAGAGCCTTGGCGCAGGAACCGGAAATAATAATGCTTGACGAACCTACTAGCCACCTTGACATTAGTTTTCAATTAGAAACTATGGAGCTCCTGCTCGAACTCTCGGAGAGAGAGAAACTTACTGTGATATCAGTATTCCATGATCTAAACCTTGCAGCAGCGTACTGCAAGAAGCTTTTGTTGCTGAAAGAAGGGAGAGTCATAGCATATGGCAATGGTTCGGATGTATTGAAGTCTGAAATCATCAGAGATGCTTACGGCGTTGATGTTGAAATAAGGAACCATCCCCTTACTGGCTCACCGTATGTCGTCCCGCTTTCCAGAGCATTTCACAAAGGCAGCAAAAAGAACCTGAAGGTACATGTAATATGTGGTGGAGGAACGGGCTCAGCATTGTTCAGACTACTTTCTAAAGAGGGCTACGATGTTAGTGCTGGGGTATTGAGCTGGCCCGATTTTGATTATGAGTATGCCAGCGCTCTTGGGATTGATATTGTAGGGGAAGCGCCATTCTGCCCAGTAGGAGAGCAGTCTCACAAAGAGAACCTTGCTAGGATTAGGGATGCTGATGCCGTGATACTTACCGATATGCCTGTAAGCACTGGGAACATAAAGAACCTCGAAGCCTTCAAGGTAGCTGTTTCTGAAGGCAAGTTTGCCATTAGTGTTAGTGAAACATCACCAGAAAAAAGAGATTTTGCTGGAGGTAGAGCAGTCCAACTACTAAATGAAATTTACAGTACGAATGTCATACTCGTTCCAGATGTACGAAGTACTATCAAAGCCCTGTTAAATAAGTGATGTTTATGGAAGAAGGACTTGTCATTGTATACACTGGCGATGGTAAAGGTAAAACGACCGCGGCTCTGGGATTGGCGTTAAGGACCGCTGGATACAGGGCCAAAGTGCTCGTGCTGCAGTTCATCAAAGGCGCTTGGAAGACGGGAGAATTGGAATCTGCTAAGATGCTCAGCCCGTATGTGGAAATCAAGCAGCTGGGGATAGGTTTTGTAACTTGGCGCCCGAAGAGGCCTTTTGATGAGCATTTAGCAGCTGCTCAGAAGGCCTGGGAAGAGACAAAGAAGATAGTTCAATCAGATAACTATGATGTAATAATTCTTGATGAAATTAACAATGCGACGCGGTTTAACCTGATTCCCGTTCAGGAGGTTATTGATTTGATCAAAGGTAAACCTTCTCGCCTGCACCTTGTACTGACGGGTAGAGAGGCGTCGCAGGAAGTCATCGACATAGCAGATCTTGTTACGGAAATGAAGATGATTAAGCACCCGTTTGAAAAAGGCAAATGGGCTAGAAAGCTGATAGACTACTAATTCGGCTCTATAATGCTCTAAGCACGCCTCTATGCAGCGACTGTACCTTCTGGTTAGTTTCTATTGTACCTATGTACAACTGATAGCCCCCTTAAACTCAAAAGTTACTAAGAAAACATATCCTATGTGCAAAAAGTACCTCTCCCAGTATGAGGCGATGAAGGGCTAAGTGTTATTGCCTCCCATCAGTCTTTGCAATAGGATTGTTCTGGTGAGTGGAGTACTATAGTACGTTGCTAGGAAGTTACTAGAACCTTGATGCTTTCGGCCTTTGAGGCCACTTCGACCGCCTTGTCAAAATCCTGCAGTTTGAATCTGTGCGTTATCAATGCCTTAACGTTCAATTTCTTTCTGTGAATGTAATTTAAGGCAGTTTTTGATTCTGCTCCGGTTGATGCATTGCTTGAAATTATCGTCTTTTCAGCATTGAAGAGATCACTAAAATCATATTCGAGGACGGAGCCCTTTGCAGGAACTCCGAACAATCCCACTCTCCCTCCTCTTCTTATGCAGTCGAAGCCCTGAACGATAGCCTTAGAGGATGAAGATGCTATTATCGCAAGGTCTGCTCCCCCTTCTGTAAGCTCCTTCACTTCTTTTGGAACATCATCTTCTATGGGATTGAAGGTTTCTCCGGCTCCAAACCTTTTGGCAGCTCCCAATCTTACTTTGCTCAAGTCGCTTGCGTACGTCTTCGCCCCAGCAATTTTCAGCAGCTGGATGAAGGTCAATCCGATAGGACCTGCTCCAATTACGATTACACTGTCATTTTTCTTTATACCATATCTGCTCAATGCTCTTATGCAGCATGCCGTAGGTTCTATGAAGCTCGCCTCTTCAAAGCTCATCTTTTCTGGAAGTTTCAGCAGTCCTCCACGCTCAATATTCCATCTTAGAAACCTGAAGTACTCTGCAAAACCTCCAGGATCATAGTGCACTCTTCTATAGTCTGGGCACATCGTTGGGCTACCATGCTTGCAGTAATAGCATTTGTAGCATGGTACATGATGATGAGGGAAAACTCTGTCCCCTTCTTCTATTCCTTTTACGCCGTTTGCCTTGGTAACAATACCTGCAGCTTCATGTCCTATGATTGGAGGGACACCCTTATACCTTCCATGAAGTTTCTCAATGTCAGAGCCGCATAATCCGCAAACTTTCATCTCTACTAGAATGTCGCCATTCTGCAGTTTAGGGACTGGAATGTCTTGGTAGCGAACCTTGCCGCCTTCGTCTAGGAGAACAGCCTTCAACGCGCTCTAACATCGGATAAAATGCGGATAAGCTCTTCGTTGCAGAATTACTGCTTTATTTGAGAATAGCGGTTTGTAAGCTCTGCCGTGAGCTGGTCTGTCATTTTAATCAGCTCTTCAGTATTCTTCGCCACAAAGTCGGAATAGCCCCTTGCTACGTAAGGGATAAGCGCAAATTCCCTTCCATCTTCCGGCAGCCTAATGAGCTGATCTATGTAGGGGAAAGAGAGGTTTATGATTATGGTATTGCCCGAGGTCCTCTGCACGGGAGGTTCTTTGGGGCTTAGTTTGTGGCACTCTATGTTGATGCCGTATGCTATTCTCTTCGGCAACCTCCTCTTTACTTGAGGCTTAAGATCCTTGAACTTTACCCTGACCCTTCTACCAATGGGGTCAGTCTTTCTCTCTACTATTGGCAGCTTAAGATCTCTACGATCTTTCTTTACTTCCACATAACTGCGAGATGCATCTCTCGTAAAACTTACGTCTGATCTGGGAGCTAGCTCAAGCTTTTCGACGGCTTCAAGCAGGAGCTTCCGATCCTCCTCAAACTTCTCAGGACACGCTTGCCAGCCATTTCTGGTGAAGACGGAATTGATTTCAGGAATTTTTTGAGTTTTCTTTCAAACCTTTCGTAGCTCTCGTCCCTTATGAAGTCGCTTCTGTCTGTTTTGACCTGCAAGAAATCTGTGTGCAGATAGCCAGTAAGATGTGGACGCTCCTCCAACCTTACACTCTTCACTAGGACTGGGTTATAGTGCACGACTGATTCTCTTTCTTGAGGTTTATCAGGGTCAATCAGGTAGAATTGCATTACACCCTCTTTGGTCTTAACCCTCTTTGAATGCACTTTTCCTTCGGGGAGAGCCTTTGGTCTTACTTCTTTACCATTTACAAAAATCCTGAAGGTTTTTCTTAAAAGAAGCCTGAAGGCCTGCGATAAATATCCTCTGAGTTCTTCTTCCGAATACTGCCGTCGCAGTTCTGTTATCTTGATGATAGTCCCTCTTCTCAAGCCAGAAAGTTCCTTACCATTAGGAAGAGGTTCAACTGCTACTGCCATCTCCCTTAAAATCGTCCCTTCGTCAAAGGTTATCCTGTAACTCTTCTGATGACCATTTCTTGTCAGGATTTCTGCTTTTGCGCCAAGAATAAAAGCGCTAAGACTACCCAGACCTTTCTGCCCTACTAGGCTTCTTTTCAGAGTCTTAGAGTGCTGTCGGAGGCGTTTGCTAGGATCGCCCTTTGTGAGGAATTGCTGAGGATCTTCGATACCATTTCCATCATCCTGAAACGTTATACTTGTGGGTTTCATGGTTATCTTCACGTGTTTCGCGTCTTCATCCCAAGAATTCGAGATGAGTTCTCTTACAGGAGCAAAGCGATCGGAGTATAGTCTAGTCGAGAGCTCTCTTATCAGCTCCGGATGGAATTGGATAGGCAGCAGAGCAGGCTGCCTTACTTTTGCTACCTGCAATTTCAGTGCTTATTTTAAACACATGGAGATAAACTATGCCGTTTACAAGTCCATCTGCCTGTTTGCCCTGCAGGCATTTCTAGGACTTGCATTTGGAAAACCGTACTTCAAACTTAAATAAGATAAAAAATCAAGTTAGCGAGGGCTCTAACGAAGAATTGACGAAGAACTACCAGAAAAATAACGCAGCCCTTGCGCTTAAGGACGGCACGGTAATTCTTGGTTCAGGTTTAGGTTATCCAACAAGAGTAGTTGGAGAAGTCGTCTTCAACACCGGCATGGTAGGCTACACAGAAGCCCTTACCGATCCCTCCTACAAAGGCCAGATTCTCACCTTTACATATCCTCTGATTGGAAATTACGGAGTTCCCGATTACAATAATCTCGATCAATGGAAACTGCCGAAATATTTCGAGTCAGACAAAATTCAAGCAACGGGAGCCATAATGCATGAACTTTGCGCAGAACCCAATCACTGGGCCTCGACAAAGACATTTGATGATTGGCTCTACGACGAAAAAATTCCCGGAATATTCGGCATCGATACCAGAAGCCTGACCACGAAATTAAGAGAGTACGGCGTGATGATGGGAGCTTTGGAAGTTTCTAGCGATAAAATCGATGTCGACAAGTTGAAGGAAGATTTGGGCAGGGCAGATTCTTACGGAGAGCAGAACTTTGTGGAGCAGGTTTCAATAAGAAAGCCTCAGACCTATGGCGCAGGAAAAGAAACGATAGTCCTGATGGATTATGGCGTCAAATACGGCATAGTAAGAAGACTACTCGAAAGAAACTTCTCAGTCGTAAGGGTTCCATATGATTACCCTCTTGACAAAATAATGACATACAAGCCCGCTGGGGTACTGGTCAGTAATGGTCCAGGCGATCCAAAAGCCTGCACGCATACATTTGAAACTATAAACGATATAATGAATCTGGACATGCCGGTTCTTGGAATCTGCCTAGGTGTGCAGATGCTGGCACTGGCTGCAGGAGGGAACACTTACAAGCTGAAGTACGGGCACAGAGGACAAAACAAACCATGCACCGATCTGGACGCTGGCAGATCGTACGTAACAAGCCAGAATCATGGATACGCTGTAGACGCTAAATCGCTCATAGGGACAGGGTTCAAGACATGGTTCGTCAATGTTGATGATGGCAGCGTCGAGGGGATCAGGCACGATAACAAGCCTGTACTTGCGGTGCAGTTCCACCCCGAAGCCTCACCAGGACCTTACGATACAGACTTCGTCTTTGACATGTTCGCAAAGATCATCAGGAGATAGGATATGCCAAAATTAGAAAATATGAAGAAAGTCATCGTTCTGGGAAGCGGCTCGATAAAGATAGGCGAAGCTGGTGAGTTTGACTATTCTGGCTCCCAATGCCTTAAGGCTCTGAAAGAGGAAGGGATAGAGCCAGTCCTGATCAACCCAAACATAGCAACGATCCAGACAGATCAAAGAATTGCGTCAAGGGTATACTTCCTGCCAGTAACGCCAGAGTTTGTGGAGCAAATAATCACAAAAGAGAGACCTGATGGCATACTGCTGGGATTTGGAGGCCAGACGGCCCTCAACTGCGGTGTCCAGTTAGCAAAGCAGGGAATTCTTGAAAAGTATTCGGTAAAGGTTCTAGGAACTCCAATTAGAGGGATCGAGCTAACAGAGGACAGAGACCTGTTCAAGCAGGCTATGGCCAAGGCTTCAGTGCCGGTTCCAACAAGTACCGCAGTTTATTCCGTCGAAGAAGCCAGAGAGGTTGCTAACAAGTTAGGTTATCCCGTCATGATCAGGGTTGCATATACCCTCGGTGGAAGAGGAGGAGGCGTTGCCTACAACGAGTACGAATTAGATGAGATTGCGCAAAGAGGTTTGGCGATTAGCATGACCCATCAACTGCTAATCGAGGAGTACATTGGCGAATGGAAACAGATTGAATATGAAATCATGCGTGACAGGGCAGGAAACAGCCTAACTGTCTGCAACATGGAAAACGTACTCAGCATGCGCATCCATACTGGTGATAATATTGTCATTGCACCATCCCAAACCTTGAACAATAGAGAGTATCATCTGCTAAGAACTGCGGCTCTCCGTGCTGTTGATGTGTGCGGAATAGTTGGAGAGTGTAACATACAGTTTGGTCTGCACAGCTCATCCGAAAGTTACACTGCTATTGAAATCAACGCAAGACTGTCTAGATCTTCTGCACTGGCATCAAAGGCAACAGGCTACCCTCTGGCATACATGTCTGCAAAACTAGCGTTAGGATATCTCTTGTCGGAGCTCTTTAACAAGGTCACAGGAGTTACAACTGCGTGCTTTGAGCCTTCTCTCGATTATGTCGTCCTTAAACATCCGAGGTGGGATCTCAAGAAATTCGAAAGAGTTTCGCGAAGAATCAGCACACAGATGAAGTCTGTCGGAGAAGTCATGGCAATAGGGAGAAACTTCGAGGAAGTCCTCCAGAAATCCATCAGGATGCTGGACATCGGCAAGTACGGTCTAGTGGCAAACTCTCCAAAGGAGGAGGATCCAAACAACATGGAACTGCTTGAAGGCGAATTAGCCCATCCTACCGATGAGATAATGTTCAATGTTTCAGAAGCTATCAAAGCGGGGATGTCTCTTGAGCAGGTGCAGAAGCTAGCAGTCATTGACAAGTGGTTCCTCTCCAAGATTCAGAACATAGCCGACATTGAAGAAGAGCTCAGAAAAAAGAACCCATCACCAGAATTAATTGCAAAGGCCAAGAAGCATGGCTTCTCAGACAAGCAGATAGCCAACTGCACAGGGGTGACTGAAAAGGAAGTTAGAGAGGACAGGATAAAGAAAGGCATAGTCCCGATAATAAAGCAGATAGACACTCTCGGTGCAGAATGGCCGGCAAAGACGAACTACCTCTATAGCACCTACAACGGCGACAGCAACGATATCGCATTTGGAAAGACAAAGAAAGTGATAGTCCTTGGAGGAGGAACATATCGCATAGGGAGCTCCGTAGAGTTCGACTGGGGCACGATGAACATGGTCTGGGCCCTGAAGGAGCATGGCTTCAACGAGGTCATTGTTGTAAATTGCAATCCGGAAACAGTTTCAACTGATTACGACATGAGCGACAAGCTGTATTTTGAAGAACTAACACTTGAGCGAGTCCTCGATATTTACGAAAAAGAGAAGCCAGAAGGAATTGTAACCTGCGTTGGAGGGCAAATTCCGAATAATCTGGCACCGAAACTTGCTCAGGCCGGAGCAAAGATTCTTGGCACTCATCCGGACAACATCGATAATGCAGAAGACAGATCAAAGTTCAGCAAGCTTCTGGACGAATTGGGAATTCCCCAGCCGCCTTGGCGCGCATTCACTTCCATCGATGACGCATATTCTTTTGCAGACAGAGTTGGATACCCTGTTTTGGTGAGACCGTCTTACGTTTTGAGCGGTGCTGCAATGCGTGTAATCTGGAGTTCGAACCAGTTGGAACATTATCTTGAAGCCGCTGCTAAGGTCAGCCCCGAGTATCCCGTAGTTATCAGCAAGTTCGTTCTAGATGCAAAGGAAACTGAAGTTGACGCAATTTCCGACGGGACGAATGTATACATTGGCGCCGTAATTGAGCATGTTGAGAAAGCCGGTGTCCATTCTGGAGATGCTGTAATGTGCATACCGCCAAGAAGCTTGGAGCCAAGCGAGGAAGCCTTGATTATTGACTACACCAACAAGATTGCAAAAGCCTTGCAGATAAAGGGCCCGTTTAACATACAGTTCTTGGTCAAAGAAGGGAAGGTCTACATCATAGAGTGTAACCTTAGGGCCTCTAGATCTATGCCTTTTGTGTCTAAGCTCACGGGCGTAAATATGCTGACAATAGCTGCAAGGGCAGTTTTGGGCGAAACTATAGAATCCGGTTACCACAACTACCGAAAGATACAGCGCATAGGCGTGAAAGTTCCCCAATTCTCTTTCATGCAGCTTACTGGCGCTGATCCAAATCTTGGCGTTGAGATGCAATCTACAGGGGAAGTTGCCTGCTTTGGCAAGAACTTTGACGATGCTTACATGAAGGCTCTAGTGGCTGCTGGGTACCAGATTCCTCGTAAAAATGGCAATATCCTCATCACAGTTGGAGGTGAAGATTTGAAAAAGCAGATTTTGCCTATAGCAAAGCAGTTGAAGGAGCAGGGCTTCAAGATTTACGCTACTGAGCAGACCGCAGACTTTCTGGCGAATAATGGTGTCGATGCTATAGCCCTTTACAAGATTGGTGAGACGATGAGAAAGCCGAACCTTGAGGACTATCTGGTTGGAGGGCAGAATCTGGTGCCCAACAAGAAAGCGCGTGCGTCAAGCCACGAGAGGCTTGATTTAATAATCAATATACCGCTAAAGGTGCCTTCTGAAGATACTGCAAAGATTATGGAGGATGAATACATAATCAGAAGGAAAGCTGTCGAGCTTGGAATACCGGTGCTGACAACTCTTGAGGGGGCTGTTGCATTTACAGAAGGACTCTCGTGGTTGAGAGAAAACTCTCTGACCTTAGAAGCTACTGCCTAGCTGTTTTTGCTAACTGAGTTTGCTCAAATTTGGCAAGATATTTTTTGACATATGGGAGGATCTTTCTCAGATCTCTTTCTTTGATGATGTGATCGGCGTGCTTCTGAACAATTGTAGCAGCGCAGAAGGCTATCTTTAGTCCTGAGATTTCGAATAATTTAAGGTCGTTGGCTCCATCGACTGCAGCAAATATATTTTTCTTTTCTTCGCCGAGCCATTTTATCGTGTCCGTAAGCACATACGCCTTGTTAGATGTAACCCTCAGGTTTATGCCTGACAACCTCCCATTCGTAAATAGGAGCTCGTTTGCAAAGACATAATCGATGCCTAATTCGCCTTTTATTCTATCTGACAGAACTGTAGGTCCCCCAGAGACCGCCATCGTTTTGAAGCCCATCCTCTTGAGTTCTCTAAAGGTTTCGACAGCTCCCCTCATCAACGACATTCGTCGCGCAAGCTTGATACATTCGTCATAAGAAATGCCCTTTAAAGCGTCAACTCTCATGAAGAGCCCTTGCTCCCAGTTTATCTCACCTCTGATACCCTTTTGTGTAAGCTCCTCAACTTCCTTCTCTCTGCCGACGAGCTTGGCTATTTCCGGCATGAATTCACCGTCTATCAGGACGCCTTCAATGTCAAAAATGGCTAACAATGAACTTCAATCTCTGTTTCTTGCGCTGATGCAAGGCATCTTTTGAGCGAAATTAAAGTGTAGCGGTATCATTCCCTTCAATCTTTCTTGAAATTTCCGAGCTCTCTTCCAAAGCTCTGTTCACTGTGATCTCTGCAATAGTTTTGTACTGTTTTATAGCCTGAGCTAGATTCCACGGGAGCGTTTTCAGCGACATAGTTTCAGCATCCTTGCATTCCTTTATCACGTTATCAGCATCCAGCGACGCTTTTCCTGCAGCAACAGCATCTTTCTTGAGGAAGGCCTCAAGTGCACTTTCTGCGACAACCTTTGTTTTAGAAATCAAAGGAGACGCTTTCTTCAACGTAGAGTCATTATCTTTCTCAATAAGAGATGATAGCATATTTGCAGCAATAGAATGCGCAAGGTCTGAAACTTCTTCCAATGCTTTTGCAACGACTCTATTACCAAGAATATTCAGAGGAGTTTCAACTTCAACCTGTTTCATCATCTCCCTGTCCTTAGCAGCAAGTATAAGCTGCCTTACGATCAATTTGTACAATCTGTCGACATCGTTCTCCATGTTGCCGACTTCTTTCAGGTATTTGGCCTCTCTCTCTGCAATAGCGTGCAGTATTGCTTCAAACATTGCTATGATTATCAAGTGGAGCCTCCTGATTGAAGCGTATATTGGAAACTTCGCAGGATCGACCAAACTTTGCAATGTAATTCTGTTCAATGTCTGCTCAACGACACCCATCCCTATCAATTTGGAAGTTGCATCACGAATTTCTAGGAGCTGTTCTGGCTTGAGCGGCCTTTTTGAAACTACCTGAATGATCTCGTGTCCAACCATATACTCTCCAATCAGAATCTTCGTCAATAGGTTTTCGGTGCATAGATCAGCATTTACGACGCAAAGGGATTCTGCAGTCTTCTTTAAGCCTAATTGTGGCATAACCCTCAATGAGCCGTCTTGCTCCTCCACCAGAGCCAGAGAATCTCCAGGCTTTACCCCCGCCTCTTTGACCCACTTTATCGGAAGCGAGACTACGAGAGTCGAGTAGCCCGCTCTTTGAGCCTTTCTAATCTCCAACTTGTATCAAAATATATTATATGCACTAGACTATAATTGTTAGCCATGATAAGAACTAGAAAGTATCTATTCAACGACAACCATCCCTGCAATGGAGCGCTTGTTCCTTGCAAACCTTAGTTCTTCTAAAGAACGCAGTATATCTTCTCCCTTGCCTGTCATACCAAGAATATTAAGAAAATTATCATCCAGATCAACCTTTATCCTTTCTATTTCTGATCTTCTGCCTTTTCTTGCTGCTTTGCACAACCTGTTGAAGATCACACCAAGCTTAGCATTGTACATTGGGCTAATCTTACTAAAATCTGGAACTGGCAGAGAACGTAATGTGTAAGACCTTATGTCCAGCAGTCCTCTACCCATAGATGTTCTCGCTTTGAGCTCTATCAGAAGTGCTCCCAATGTCGAATTAAGGAATGCAAGTATTGGCAGAATATGTTCTTCGTTGTAAGGTCTGATGCCGTAGAAGTTTGCTGTAGCATAGGTTTCTGCATCATTCCTTATTCCAAAGAACCTGTTTCGTATGAACGCAGGTACTAGAATTGGACATGGGGAGCTCCTCTTTAGCGAATACCAGAGTTTCTTGAAGCGGAAGGTCGGTAGATTGTTAAAACCGATTACTTCCTTCCCTCTCATGACACCTTTTTTAATCTCAATTTTTCTGTTTTCGCCTCCCTCTATGTATTGGAGAACCCTTGTTCCTTTTAGCTTGCTTTTCGGTTCATCAACAAGCAATATTCGCTCTTTAATATCTGTAGGCAGAACATTGTAATAGTCTGTGTAAGTGGGACTACTGATTACAGGTTTCAGGTAGCATCCTTCTACGCCCAATTTGCGGATGTCATTTTCGCTTAGTACAAAGAAATCATACGCACCCTCCTTAAAGCAGTATTCCACTTCGGCAATATTCTGCAGGGGTACTAGCAGACCATTTTGCAATAGTTTCCTATGTACGAGCCTTTCCCTGAAGGTTTCACTCCAATGAGTTATCTTTTGTAAATCTGCTTGCCGTTTGACAATAACATTCACAGAATCGTTTTTACACGAATCTGGATTCTGAACAACTTCTACAATTCTATCAATGTCGACCTTTTTCTTCAGAAGAATGATCTTAGCTGCATTCCTTGCCCGCTTTGACTTGGATTTCTTCAGCAAGAGTATTACAGTTTCTACCATGGTTTCTTTGAAAATGTCTCTACTGAACGCGATTATGCTTTGAACCACGAAATTGTCGAGGATAAAGTTCTGCAAATCAGTGCCCCAAACAGAGTCGAGCCAAGAGCTTGAAACTACAAAGCAAAGAATACCATTTTCATTCAGAAGGGTTGCACTCCTCATTATAAAATATGCATAAATCCCTGCACGAGCATTAATTTTGATATTCTTTTGGCTCAATAATACTGAATTCCTTATTGCAAACTTTCTGCTGATTTCCCTCTGTTCTATGTACGGTGGGTTTCCTAGTATGACATCAAACTTGCCTAGAGAAGATTCGAAGAAATCTTCATTGAGAATATTTAATCCAGAAAGCCTTTCTTTAGCCCTCGAATAAGTTTCTTGGTCGATTTCAATGCCAACTATCTGCTTTCGGGCATTGACAGAAGAAGCTCCGAGTTCTAACAGCCTTCCGTATGCACCATCCACAAAAACACCATCACCAGCAGCAGGGTCTAATATTCTGTCTTCACTGCTATTTATGGCAAGTCTTGCGATAAGTCTTACTATCGGTAGAGGAGTATAAAATTGACCTAAGAGCCTCTTCCTGAGCTTAGTACCTTGCAATCTCTTGTCAAGAAAACACTAAAGGTATAAAACGATATGCGGAATTCTAGAGAATAAACAGGAAGAGGGCATATTGGGCAAGGAGTATAGCACCCTGTATGCGCCCTAGATTTCCTCGTGAGAGGAAGTACCAAAAAGTACCCGTCGCTATCAAGACGAACGTTGTAGCAACCCGTAACGCACCAATATCCACTTCCAATGGTGCTAGCAACAGGACAATACCCAGAACTAATGTCATATTGGTAAGATTAGAGCCTATAGAATTACCCAGCGCCATAGAATAATACCCTTTTCGGGCAGCCTGTAAAGTAACCATCAGTTCGGGGAACGACGTTCCTAGTGCTACGATCTTTGCTCCTATAACCAATGGCACTACAGTCAGAATATTCGCTACGGAGAGCGCGGAATCCACAGCAAACCTTGCTCCCAATATCATGCCTATAGCACCTATAATCAAGATGGCTACATCGCTAAGTCTTGCAGGCATGGCCTTCTCTCTATCGGTAAAATCTTGTTTCTTGACTGATAAATATGAAAATATCAGGAAGAAAATCATGAGGATTGCACCAGCTAGTTTACTAAGTATTTCGAAGACTGAAAGGATGATCGGGATCAGAGACGAGAAATATAGTATCCCTGCTAGGTCTCTTACTGGCATCTTTATACTTCCACGACCAATGAACAAAGCTAAACCTGTAACGAAAGCCACGTTAACTACATTGGATCCAAAGATATCCCCAAGAGTCAACCCAACAGCTCCTCCACTCGTTGCAAATACAGCTACTAACATCTCAGGAAGCGATGTTAGAACTGATAATAACAAGAAACCTATAGCAAAGTGATTTATTCCTAACCTAGAGGCAACCCGTGCTGACGCAGTGACGAGTCCCTTTGCGGACAGTGCTAAGAGCAGTAAGGACGATGCAAGAATTAGAGACTGTATTAATAGACCGATGCCAAGCACCGACTACACAAAAATTTTATTACCTCACAACGAGGACAGGACAATTCGCTGATGTTACGACACCAGTGGTAACACTACCCATTATGACGCGTCTGACGCTAGTTCCCTTGGTTCCTATTACTATTAGATCGACTCCAAGATCCGTGGCGACCTGACAGATAGTTGCCCGAGCCGAAAAAGTAGTCCGATAGAGTCGCGCGGAAACTTTCGTGCCGAATGCTATCTGATCAGTTTCATATTTATCACCCTGAATGATAGATAGTGTATCTAATCAAAGCATGTTTTGAAACAGCTGTTCAAAACTGTAGAACAGATTGTCTAGCGAGCTACCTTTCCTCGATTCTTGGAGCTAAGTAGAAACTTATCCTGCCGCCTGTATCACCAAGAGCAAACTCCAGTTTAAGAGGCATTTTATTCGAATATTCGCAGGTAACCTTTTTCGACGCTGAACCTGCAGCCTTTACTATGTTCAGCAAGTATTGAAGACTGTAAGTCGCCTTGCTCTCCTCCTTGACTTCCAGAAACTCTAAAGCATCGTTGTTCTTTTCGATAGGTATTGAAGCAGAACCGGCATCACTTTTGCCCATGAAGATAACCTTCTCTTTTGAGCTTTCGAGGATTATATGATCAGATATCGTTGATACATCATTCAGGATGTCTTCAAAGGCACTTTCCTTGAGGACTATCTTAGCATTGAAGGATAGTTTTGGAAGAGGAGTCGGCGAGTAAGTGCTTTCGATAAGGTGAATCTTGAACTCCCTTTTGTAGCCATTCTGGAACTTCAAGGCAAGCATATCGTCATCCTCCGCTTGTATTGTGACAGCGTCCCTAGGGTTAGCCCTCCTTAGCAGTTTGGCAAACTCTTCCACCCTTACTGTAAGCTTGTGTTGCTTGTCACAATCGTACTTTTCGAAGCCAGCGTTTGGCCAGTTCAAGTCGATAAGGGCTACATGTGAGGGATCCATCGCTCTAAAACTTAGGCCTTCTGTAGTACCCTCAAGACTCGCTTCTTCCACTAAAGTCTGTATCGTTGAAGCGATTATCTTCCATTCATTCGGAGTTTTTGTCTTTGCTACGAATACCAATGAGGGCCCCGACTGTGCCGACGCTATATTATGATTTTAAGGTTTCCAATCTGGATTTTACACTATGAATATTGCCGCCATGTTTGGCCGCAGGCGGTGCACCTGTAAAATTGGGTAGGGGGCTCATCCCCTGATCTTGTCTGCAGAAACCACCAAAAAGCTTCCTTGTTGCCGCATTTAGGGCAATCAACCTTTATGGTCGGCATTGTCTTGATCTTTTCGTCTTCTTTTGAAACGATCTTAATAGTTTGTTTCGAAACTTCGGTTTCTTGCGTCATGGCTTTTGAAACAGACTTTTTATCCCTGAGTACGAAACCACAGTTATTGCATGCTAGGACTACCAAGGTCTTCCCTCCCTCGACCTGTGTTTTGGTTCTAAGCTTTGAACCGCAGTTTTCGCAAAACTTCATACTACCACGTATGTTGCGCTGTTGACTGTTGGCTCTAAATGTTAGGTTATAAGACTTAAGCCTTGACAGCTTTTCCTATTTCGCTTGAAATCTTCTTCGCTGTTGCCGCTGCTTGCTTGGCTCCTTCGATGAAGGTCTTTATAGGGTCTCCTTTCTGAGTCTGCAGGCGAATTATTGACTTTTTGATTAAAGGATGGTATGGAGCAACTCCTGCAAATACAACATTGTCATTGCTTAAGAGCTCTTTATGTACAATCTGCGCTACGGCAATATCTTCGTCTTCAACCTCTATTGAGACTTCGCGCTCTTTTATGTTTGTAACTTTTAGTTGCAAGACCTTCAACTCCGTTTAAGGTACTAAAAAGGCATTTCGCATCATCCAAGCTTTAGCAGGTCGCCCTTTGTAATTATGCCCTGAACCTTATCCCTTTTTGTTACAACGACAGCTTGGAAAAAGTCGAACATAGGGTAAATCAATTCGAGCGGAGTATCTTCATGCACTGTAGGAAATGGTTCTTCCATGACCTGTGAGATTTTCTTCCTGAATGCATCTTGTGGGGACCTGCTCTCAGAAAGAAGTTTCAATATGGTCTTTTCCGTTATGCTTCCGACCATTTTCCCGTTTTCATAGACGGGAACCTGAGAAATAGCCTTCTTATGCATAAGGTCTGCAGCTTCCTGCAACGTTCTGTCAGAATCTATACCTTCAACCGACTTGCTCAGAATATCTTTTGCCCTCTTGGAATCTCTTCTTTGGAGCTTTTGTAGTGTTTCGAAAAGGGCTTTAGCCTTTGAATATGATGGCTCAATCTTGCCAGCTTCCAACTTGGCAATTAACGACTGGCTGACTCCTGAAAGTTTAGCAAGTTCAGCTTGGGTCAAACCCAGCTGCTTCCTAAGCTTCGATATTTCGTTAAGTTCAAACATCCTTGTAAGCTATAACATCATTGCGTATAATCTTTTCCGCAGATAAATCTCCAGCGAATAAGGTGCACTCTTATTATTCAAGTTAAATTACAAATCCTTAAGATGAATTAGCTATGCAAAGACTTAATAGCTAAATTTGGCATAACATTGTCAGTGATTAATGTATGCCAATTGCTTACGTCCTGATAAACGCCGATCTGGGGGCTGAAGAGCAGCTAATTAAGGAGCTCAAGTCAATAGAGAACGTCAAGGAAGTTTACGTTGTTTACGGTGTATATGACATCGTTGCCAAGATTCAGGGAGATTCAATGGAGAAGGTCAAGGAAACTATTACATGGAAGATCAGAAGGCTTGAGAAGGTTAGATCGACGCTTACCATGATAGTCGTAGAATCATAAGATGCATGTTGCGCACATTGGGATAGACGATACAGATTCAGAGCGGGGGATGTGTACAACATATCTCGCAACATTGATTGTCGAAAGGCTCATAATTCAAGGTGCAAGTTTTGTTGATTATCCGAACCTGATAAGATTAAACCCAAACATACCTTGGAAGACCAGAGGGAACGCTGCGGTCGCACTGCGCCTTCACACGGCAAATCCGTATCAAACCTTCAATATAGCAAAGAGGCTTTTAATCGAAAATTCTGAAGCCAAAAAAGGTCTTGCCGATCCTGGTCTCATAATGCATGTTGGCACTATTCCAAAGGATATTGCTGAATTTTCAAGAAGGGCTTTGCATGATGTAGTTTCAAAGCATGAAGCTGAAAATATCATCAAAAGGTACAACATGCAACATTATGCAGAAGGTTCTGGGAGAGGCCTGATAGGCGCCGTCGCAGCCATAGGAAACACGCTCCCGCAAGATCATACTTTCGAGATAATCGCTTATAGAGACAAGAGTTATTCTAACGTGCGTAAAGTGGATAAAGACTCCATAATCAGAATGGATAGGGATTTTTCAACGTACACTTTCAACAATTACGATGAATCTACGGACAGAATTCTGATTTGCCCGCACGGCCCAGATCCCGTTCTCTGTGGAATAAGAGGGGAGAATCCTGCTGAACTTGCAAAGGCACTTTCAGTACTAAAGTTCGAAGAACCCATAGATCGTTACATGATATTCAGATCGAATCAGGGGACTGGGGAACATCTTGCTGAACCTCTGCAAGAATTCCGAGCTCATGTGTCTGGGTTTGTTAGAGGGCATGTTACTGACAGAGCCAAGACTCAGCAAGGAGGCCATGTATTCTTCTACATTCAAAATTCCGTTAGGAAGATAAAATGTGCATGCTACGAACCTGCTGGAGAACTGCGGAAAGTCGCGCTTTCTTTGATTAAAGGGGACGAAATTGAAGTTGGAGGGGGAGTAAGGAAGGCTTCAAAGCTAAATCCTGCGGTGCTGAATATAGAGTACTTGAAGATCATTAAACTTGTTCAGAATAAAGTACTGGAGAATCCTCTCTGCTCAAATTGTAACAGGAGGATGAAGTCTGAGGGAAGAGGAAAAGGGTTTTCGTGTCAGAGTTGCACAACTTTTACTAAAAGAAAGACTGCCAAAATCATTCCCAGAAATATCAAAGAGGGATTGTACTTGCCACCACTGCATTCGCAAAGGCACCTTACTAGACCGCTGAAAAGAATCAATATAAAAAATTCCTCCTCAAGAATGATAGAAAACTGGTTTAGAATTTTTGAAGAACAGATTGCAAGAATATGGTAGCGAGGGGTGGATTTGAACCACCGATCTGCGGGTATCTCAGTATACCTTATGAGCCCGCCGGGATAGCTTTGCCCTCTTTATGAGACTGGCTTCCCCACCTCGCTACTTGTTGAAGTTCATCTTCAACGGTGAAATTCGCATATGCGGGGTGCTTAAACGTTTTGTCTTGAGAAAGCATTTGCTATTCTGCTGTAGGTCTCGCAGACAATCCATTAGATCTAGTAAAATACAAAGAAATGTATGGCGACATTGAATTCATCAACTTGATCTCTGCTTTTCGTGCATGCTCTTCAAATGTAGTCCTCGAAATCTTTGAATTTCTAGCAATATCCTCGAGAGTAGTCTTCCTCGGTATCCTGTAATACCCATTGTCAATAGCGCTAAGCAAGGCTTGGCCCTGCTTCTGCGTCAAACTCGACAATACCTCATCAACGGGTATCATCAAAGACTCTCTTAATGGAACATTGCTCATCTGCTTCTTCATGGTGACCTCGACCTCTCCCTGCCTTGCCAGTTTGCGAAACATCCTTGGAATGTTCTTATCATCCAAAACTACAGTTCGGTAGTGCTCCCAGCCCTTCATGTACAGGATAGGATACAAAATCAGGCAGCCTGACGCTTCAATAATATCAGCTGCTGAGCTTCCAGCAGAGCAAGCGCATTTCATTGCTACGACGCGAGTCTCCGGACCAGTTTCTATATTTCTAATAATCTTATAGCCCTGCTTTTGCAAGCTGAACAAATCTTCCTCGAGCAAATCGATCACATTCGGGTTTTTCCCTCCATATTCAATAAAATCAATGGCGTAGTCGCACCACTGAGCCATGACAGCTTCGGGATACTTTATCGATAGCTTATTGAACCTGCATCCATGTTGCAGCCTGAATGATAGTTGTAGCACAGTTTTGGGAAAGATATGACGGGCTATAAGAGAATTACCAGCATATGACGGCACTTTAACTACCATCGCAATCTGGCTCAATGTATATCCAAACTGTCCAGTATAACCATAATGTGCAAAGCAACAGAAATGATTGCATTACAGTGTTCGTAAAAAGTAAAAGAATCCCGGTAGTTACCAGCTACAATGCTCCGCAACTTTTGCCCATAGGCCCTTTTATGTCGCTGACAAGTTCAAGGAGGGGTATTGTGGTGTACGAAAACATCCTCGATGATTATCAAGAGAGCATACTTGTATCTATAAAGAGATTTGCAAGGAACAACGGCATGCAAGTTGAAATAAAGGATGTTTCTAAGGAAAATATCCTCAAACGACTATTCAGAAGAATACTAGGTCAAAAGATAGATCGCATAGCTATTAGCATACCAGAGACTGCACTAAGTACTATTTCTAAAAATTTTCCATAGTAGATTGAATTTCTGATTTTTCGTGTTTGACTATGGCTGTTAAGCAAAGAATCACTCTAGCTTTTTGAATTCATGAAAAGAAAAAACGACTCACCCTCTGACTATGATTTGGAATGGCTTCTTGCGATAGTTAGCACAAGCATACCAAAAGCTAATCAATTCGTGACTCGCTGCAATCTTAATGGCCGAAGAGCAAAGAACTGTAGAAGAGTGGAGGAAGGAGAAGGACAAGTACTTCATGTACGATTTTGACTCACCAATACCTCACGAGACAAGACACGAATTCAAGGGTCTATCGTACTATCCCTACGATCCAAAGTTCAGAGTAAGAGCGACGATGAGGAAGATAGAGAGTGACGAAATAATCCAGATGGTCACAAACAAAGACACAAATCAGCCGTATAGAAAGTTCGGCTACCTTGGATTTACTCTTGATGGAAAACAGTGCGAACTGACAGCCTATAAGAGAGCTTGGGTTCGCGAAACTGACTCTCACTTGTTCATTCCATTTAGAGATGCGACTTCAGGGGATGAAACTTATGGTGCTGGAAGGTACATAGACATGGAGGAGAGCAAAGAGTATGTAATCGATTTTAACACGGCCTATAATCCTTTTTGCAGCTACAACGAAAACTATTCGTGTCCATTACCACCAAGAGAAAACTGGCTCAGTGTTAAAATAAAAGCCGGTGAAAAGAATTTCAAGTAGCATCATATCTTTGTCAGATATGAAAACCAGGCCATTCCTCCGTCTCTATGAAAGTTAGATTCAAATCTTGCTTCCCTGACGTAGTTAATTATCCAACCATCTTTGAATGTCTCCCTGATTTCTTTTTGAGTTATGCGCCTCGGCCCTCCCCAGTCTTTCGGTTCTTTGGTGCTGAAACAAAGCACATGATAGCTCCCTCCAGTTTTTACAACTGAAGATAAGTTTCGAGAGAATTCTAGCCGCTCTTCATCGGAAAACACGTGAAACAGACCTGAATCTATTACAGAATCGAATTTCTTTCCGAGGCTCTCCAGCTGCAGGGCGTCCCAGACCCGAAAGTGTGCATTTATCCGTCTCTGTTCAGCCTTCTGTTTGGCCTTCCTAATAGCATTTGGAGAAGAATCGATTCCCCACGTTTCATATCCCAAACCTGCAAAATATAGAACATGCTCCCCTGTTCCGCAGCCAACATCAAGAACGCTCTTTCTAATCTCATTTCTTTTGGCTGCGTTCACAAATTCCGTCTGCGGCCTACCTATATCCCACGGAGGGATACCATCATACATGCTGTCGAACATTATTGACCATAAAAATTATGCAAATAAAAAGTGGAGGAACCTTACGGTTCCAGCTTAAGATGCAGTGACTTCACGCTGAACTTTTTCGAACTTGCCCATGCCCTTTTTGACGATGCCAAAGTCTATACTGACTTTTTCTCCCGCAGCTTCTATAATGGCCTTCGTTGCCAGATCTATTCCATCGTCAAGAGAAAGATTCTCCGAATAGCTCTTGGCCACGATTTCAAGGGCTGTCTCTGAATTCTGGCCTATTGTGGCAGCCTTACCGTTGAAGTACGAGCCTCCAGGCTCAACTTGGTACAATTGCACACCTAACTGGTCTGCTCCTGCAAGTATCACGGAGGCTCCAGGCGGTCTTACAGCGTACAGAGTGAAACTGTGGAAGTAGTTGGCAAGCTGTTTGGCAAGAGAGACTATGTCTATCGGAGTATCATACACCAGTCTGTAACGCTGTGCTTGAACCCTCGCTTCATCGATTAGATGGAGAAGGTCTCCTACATACCCTGATCCAGAAGCTCCCACATGTTCATCTATAGTGAAGACTTTCTCTGGAGCCTGCATCAATGGTCTTGCAGGCCTTACCTGACTTCCAAGCAAGACATAATCATTGGTCTTTATGCCGACTGTTGTCGATCCTCTTCTAACAGCTTCCAGCGCCGCATCTACCTGTATCAGCCTGCCTTCTGGTCCGTAGAAGAAGGGTGCCCTGTAAGGATTGTCTGTTGCCATTTTAGTTCACCGGCTTTGAAACCTTGGAGGCGGTGCCTTTGATCGGTATAGCGAATATATCGACACCATTTCCTGAACCTGGGTCGCGCTCCATAGCTGCTCTAACAGCCCTTTCTGCAAGCTGCTCTGCGGCATCCATGTTAAGATCGTTTCTGTATCCTCCTTCAAGTACTCCATAGGCTACTGGTGAACCTGATCCCGAAGACGCAAATTCTTCTTCAATCAACGAGCCGCTTGCATCTGCAGAGTAGATGTGCGTTCCTTTGCTGTCGATGCCAGCAACTAGAAGTTCAGCGTAGAACGGTTGGTATGCCTTTAGCCCTCTGTATGCTATATTGGCAATTAGTTTGGCACTTTCCCTTACGTCCAATGGAAATCCTCTGCTAATCGATACCAACCTTCGCTCTGCCTTTGCAAGGTTGACCAAATACTCTGCATCAGACAGCAATCCTGCTATTGCCGCTGCAAGCGAGTCATCCAACTGATAGATCTTCTGTACATCTTTTGAACCCACAAAGAAGCCCTTGCTGGCCCTTTTGTCCGAAGCAAGAACTACTCCGTCGTTACTTTTTATGGCCACTATTGTAGTCATACTGCTATCATATTATGACAGGTTAATGTTGACTAGTAATAAAAGAATCCAGTCACGCTACGACACTTGAGCGCCAAGCAGTATTCTGTTCTTTTTCAGCTGTTTTGCGTATCTTTCGGAGATATGTGCGTACAGTTCGTGTGCAGCAATTACCGCCTCTATAACATTCGCAAACTCCTTTACTCTTGCTTGGACAGTTATCGATGAATCGGTAATCTTTAACTCCACTTGGATGGCACCATCATCTGTTATCCATGTCAGAATGTTGTCAGGAGCATTGCTTGAATGCCCTAACCAGCGAAGCCTTCCGAACCATGTGCCTCTTAACGCATTAGTAAAACTATGCTGGTCAATTGAAAATGGCAAATATGCTCTAATTATAGGCATTCTCATGTTTGGCCGGGCATCTACATGTGTTAATCCAGCCTTCCTGCTGACTCTATATCCTTCTGGGCTTTTTTCGACAAAGCCTTCTCGCTGCAGTCTTACCAGACTCCTTGCAAGAGTTTCCTGATGCATACCTAGCTTTCTCTTCAGTCCCTGAAATGCAACGACAGATTCTCCCGCTTCGCTGATGCTTCGCAGGATTTCTGCATCCTTGTTGCTGAGATATCCCTCAAAAGATATGTCAACATGATCTAGGTTCGTCTTGTTTACCCCCCTGCAAAGTTCTATATTCAAGCCTATATGCTTGGTAGTTTTGCAAAGACTATCAAGTAAAGTAAACTTTACTGCTTTTCTTTCCTTGGTAGCACTCTGGCGATCACTACCAATGATAGAATTGCCATAAGGACTATTACTATGATGACTAGAATCGATTGGCCGCTGTCATCCTCAACAGTAAGATCGAAGAACTGTCCTTGATAGTAATTCAGACCCTTGTCGGTAAAACCCGCAACCATTTTGTAATTTCCAGGTTCTATGTTCTTTCCTGTGAACGTTATCGTAACCTTTGCACTACCCGGAGAATTCATCTGAATAAGATCAGGAGAGACTGAAAAGCTAGAATTGACAACATTCCCCGTGACACTCATGCTCGAGCGCAAATGCGGAAAGAAATCTCCAGCTTCAGAGTTTTCCAAGGACACGAGTATACTTACCATCCCGTTGCGTGACACCGTGAACTTTGTTGTGGGAAGAGATGTTTTGATTGGAATTTGGGTAGAAGCTTCGATCATCCCGATTTTGTTGCCCGCAGTTTCTACGAACCAAACATTTCCGGCAGGGTCTACTGCAAGATTTTCAGTGAAAGAACCATTAGTTGGTATACGGAACTCGCTTATACTCAGATTCTTTGTTGATATCTTGACAATTCTGTCCACACGTTGCTGGGAAGTCCATATGTTACCCTGCTTGTCAGAAACTATTCCATAGCTTGCACCTGTTATCAGCCCTGTTGGAAATTGTTCGACAGAATTCGTTCTGGGATCAAATCTTCCGATATTGCTCGTCCTGAACTGCGTGTACCAAATCATGTTTTGAGTATCGATCGCTATACCTATCGGGTTCGTGCTAGCATTACCTGTCCTCGGAAGAGGGATTTCAGTGAATTTTTCTGCAATCATATCGAACTTAGCAAGCCTAGCTGGACCTGATTCCATCATCCACAATGTCTCATTATTGTCAAAGAGCAGATAGCTTGGACGCGAAATGTTTGTCGGTGTTTTATACTCGATGAAACCATTTAAAGTTCCTTCCCTGGCTTTCGAAACTTCAAGCCTTCCCAGTTTACCAGAATTAAAGCCTGCGAACCATATGTCTCCATTCGTATCTATGGCGATACCCCAAGGTTCTGTATTTGCAGTCGGGATAACATATTCCGAAAACCTGAAGTTTGAAGGCTCGAACTTTCTTATCCTGTTATTAGTTGCATCACCGAACCACAAATTACCATGACTATCAATAGCCATCGACCAAATTTGCAGAATGCTTGAGCTGCTTGGAATCTTGAACTCCTGCAAAGCGCCTGTCTTTGGGTCCAACTTTGCTATGCTTGACCTGTTTCTTAAAGCGACCCAGATGTTACCTGAATTATCAGTCGTTATCGCAAAGGGATTAGACCTATCTGGAAGGCCGTACTCTTTCACAAAATTTTTTGGGTTCTGCTGGGCTTCAGCGGGTATTACCATTATTATCAGCGCTAAAATTAGCATGGTTAGTATTTTCAAAAAACATATCACGTTTATTGAATTGTTTGATTGACCGTTTGGCCTGCCTTAATAGTTATTCCCGGGTAGATCATGCTCCCGGACAATATCTTAGCATTTTTTCCAATCTTGCAAGACGCCCCTATCATGGCATCATGGATTTCCACATTTTTTTCGATCTTGCATTTTTCTGCTATTACCGACGACTCTATAAGTACATCATCTCCTATTTCACAATCTTCGTAAACAGAAGAAGCGAGTATCCTTACGTTTTTACCTGCTTTGGTATTCTTCATCAAAATTACATCAGGCCCTATCCTCGAACCTCTGCCAACACTTACAGCCTCATCAATCATCGAAGGGTTGGCAACCGTCGAGCCGCTATCAATCATAACGTTTCTACCAACATGTACGTTCCCCCTAACTTCGCCTTTGACGGTAGATTCTGGGGATATGTTCCTGTGCATGTTTCTCAGATACCAGCTGTTTGCCTGAAGGTAGCCATCTTTTTCGCCAGCGTCTATCCAGAACCCATCAAGTGGAAATCCAAAAACTGGTGCAGTTTTGTTAAGAAGCATCGGGAAAAAGTCCTTTGCAAAGTCGTATGGCTTGCCGTCAGGAATGTAATCGAGACTGTCGGGGTTAAGAAAATATATACCTGTATTAATCAACTTACTAGGAATCTTGTCTTTCGGCTTTTCAATCAACTCTTTTACACTACCATCGCTTCTAAGAACCAATACTCCGTATGAAGACGGGGTTTCAACCTCCTTTAGACCTATTGACGCAGTTGCGCCAGCTTCTAGATGTCGCTCGACAAAACTGCTTAGGTTAACATTCGTCACAGCGTCGCCTTGAATCACTAAGAATGGTTCGTCGAGAAGTTTCTCTGCGAGTTTTACGCTCCCAGCTGTACCAAGGGCCCTTTTTCCCTCCGAAACGTGAGTCATCTTTACTCCGTATCTCTGACCAGAGCCAAGGAAGGAAGTTATTTGCTCCTGTTTGTATCCTATAGTCGTTATGATTTCACCAAAGCCTTGGCTTGCAAGGTGTTTCACAACATGGTGAATCAGAGGCTCCCTCCCTATATATAGCATGGATTTGGGCTTAGTAAGCGAAAGAGGGTTCATCCTCTGCCCCTTTCCTCCAGCCAAAATTACTGCCTTCATCACTACAGGTCAACATTCTGAGCAATATATGTTGTAAAATGAGACGCTGGATGATTTATGTAACAAAATCTTACAAAATAATTAATTTTTTTGACATCTGAAGCTTTAATCCAATTACCTGTATATAATTTCGATAAAACTGGAAAGAATTAGCTCCAATACAGAAATCGAACACTGCCCCTATTGCGAACTATATTATACAGATAGTACGCACCTTGATCTGCATTTGGAGTTCCAACATGAGGTGAATATTAAAACTAATTTATTCAGCTAGCTACAACATCTTCAGAGCAGGAAATTCTTTAACGTGTGTACCGACTTCAGCAACGTAAGGTACCATCTCTCCGAGATCGTTGTTTCTTAAAATAGGCGACAGCAGTTCCCTGCTGGGAGTTTCGTTTATTGCTGTACCTATCGTCAAAGGTGATGTCGATGGCAGTACCGTAATCTGGGAGCCCAGCAACCTCCCATTCAGAAATGCCTTGAAACCGTGCTTGACGCCAAGATCGTCCCTGATCGAAACTGCAGGATGTTCATGCCCCATTATAACATGCCTGTTTTCAGGGCGATAAAGCTCGAGATGACCGTGCGTAAGAAGAAACTTCCCAAGATCGAGTGCATGCTCATGCAACGGGATATTCAACTCCTTCAATATTATCACGATATAGTTGTCGTGATTTCCTCGTACTACTTCAGGTTTGCAATTAATTTCGTTTAACTGCTTGACAAGTTTCTTAACCCCAAACCAGTCCTCCTCTCTCGGATCTCCAAACTCATGCTTCACATCTCCCAGAACAATCACTTTTGAGCATCCGAGCTCTTTCGCAGGAGTCACAATTGATTTCAAAATTTTTGGCAGAATCGATGTTGGGATATGAACCCCTTTTCTTTCGTGCATATCCTCTAGACCTATGTGCAAATCTGAAACCAATAACGCATTCTCCTTTTCAAGCAACAACGCAGGCCAGGGAGAGGCTATGGAAAGACCCTTGGCTATCTTGATCGTTTGGGTCTTCGCCAAACTGTAGCCCTGGCCTCCTGCCTCTCTTTTATCCTGTGCATCACACTTTCGTATAGGCTTTCGAGCAGAGCCTTTCTGTCTCCCATAAGTACTATATCGCTATATCCTGCAAGTATCAGATTATGTGTAAATGGCGAGGGCAGATCAGTTTCTGCACATACTGCAAATTTTCTACTTCTACTTTCAATGTCTTTTAGCACATTAACAGCGTTTTCAACATCCATCAGGTCCTCCATGACTTCCCTGTAAGTTTCATCAAGCACAGGGAAATTATCGATCTCCTCGCATACCTTTAACAAGAATTGAGAATTGATCTGTTGTCTTGCGACCCTTATCTCGTGTCCCTTATAATTCCTCAAAACCATTAGAGCTCTCGTCGCACAATGTCTGAACCTCCTCCTTACGAGTTCCGTATGCCTAACAGCCTCCAGCAGTAGCATGCGCAGATTTTTAGAGCTTACCTTAGCGAGCAGAGCCTCTGGATCGATTACTGAGTTCGGAGGCAAGGTTATCATGAACCCGCTATCGCTTACAGTAACCAGAACATTCTCCATCTTCAAGTTCATGGCTGCCTGCGCATAGGCCCTTGACAATACGTCATGTATCCTTCGCCCGAATACACAATTCCAAATTACGTTCCTTCTACCCTCTGCATCAACGTAATTTTCCACAATAACAGTCTTGTCGCTCGGAAGATCGTTTTGGCCCATAGCCTTCAGGTAGTCATATTCTGCTTTCAGATAATTTAGAATTGATTTTGCAGCGTTCTTGTCTGCACTTGTCCTCTTTGCTATCATTTCTTCTATTCTACCAACATCTTCTCCATTTTCCAGCATGGAGAAGATGTCCCCTCTAAAGCGCCCTATAGCTTCTCCTAGATCGAAACTCAAGGGCAACATTTCGCTGAACCATGATGGTACTGTGGGCTTCTGCGACTCTGCAGGCTTTACAATAGCCCTAAAACCTCTTGCATAAAGAAACTGGTAGGTTTTGCCGCCTAGTATGAAAATGTCTCCTCTTGACAGCCTTTCGAGAAACTCCTCTTCTATCGCTCCTACCCACTGCTTCTTTGTAGTGTAGACTTTGACAGCGACTTCGTCTGGAATCGTGCCAATGTTAGTAGCATAGACCATTCTCAACAGGGCCCCTCTCCTGCCGAAGGCTCCTTGATCCTCGTCGTACCAGATCTTGCCGTAGACCCTGAAAGCTTCTAAGCTCTGGTATCCTCCGCTAAGGTACTTCAGAACATTGAGAAAAGTTTCTTTTGATAGATCGCCGTAGCAGTAGCACCTTTTTACTAACAAATAAGCGTCATCAACATTCCATTTCTGCTCTACTGCCATTCCTACAAGATGTTGCGCAAGAACATCTAGGCAGTTTTTAGGAATGTATACCCTGTCAAGGTTTCCTTTCATGGCTTCCTGAGCAATTACAGCATCTTCAACAAGGTCATCCTGCTCAACAGGCACAAGAACCCCTTTCGAAACCCTATCTAATGCATGGCCAGACCTACCTATTCTCTGTAAGCATCTTGCAATGGATTTTGGAGAACCGATCTGGGCAACTAGATCGACACTTCCGATGTCTATTCCTAGCTCCAAACTTGTGCTTGTCACAACTGCCCGCATCTTACCTTCCTTCAGCTTGTCCTCGACATCTTTCCGTATTTCTCTGGAAAGTGAACTGTGATGGGCTGCAAGCTCATCTGCATCGATTGCAGAAAATTTTGACAGATGGTAGACCACTCTCTCGGTGCCTGATCGTGTATTCGTGAAGACTAGGGTTGTTGTATGTTTAGCAATCAGATCGCGAATCTGTTTATACATGCTCCTCGATGTCTGGGCTGCTGACGTATGAACGATGTCTGCAACGGGACAGGAAACTGTTATTGATGTTGGCTTGACAAACCTAGTGTCTGCAATTACGCAGTCTCTATTCTTTCCATCTTTGAATCCTACCAGAAACTTCGCCACCTCTTCTAGAGGGTGAATAGTTGCCGATAATCCAATTCTTGCAAAAGGACTCTGGCAGAACTCTTCGAGCCTCTCCAAGCTTAATGCTAAATGTACTCCTCGCTTGGAGTTGCACATTTCGTGGATTTCATCGATGATGACCCATTTTGCAGATTTTAGATGAAGCTTGAATTTTGGAGCGCAGAGCATGATAGCCATGCTTTCCGGGGTCGTTATGAGTATGTGTGGAGGTTTCCTCAACATTTTATTTCGTTCATTCTGAGGAGTGTCTCCTGTTCGTACTCCTACACGGATTTCAGACAATAGAATCGCTTGCTTCTCTGCAGAGCGTTTTATCGCCTCCAAAGGAACTAGCAGGTTCTTGTAAATGTCGTTGTTAAGAGATCGCAGAGGGCTGATGTAGATGCAGTAAACCGCATCTTTGAGAGTGTTTTCTTCGCCAGAGCGTACTAATTCGCTTATTATTGAAAGGAAGGCGCTTAGAGTCTTGCCGCTGCCTGTAGGACTCGCAATCAGAGTATTCTTGCCCTCATGTATATTCACAATTGCGTATTTTTGAGGTGGAGTTACATCTCCAAACTGCGAGAACCATTCCGCTACCAAAGGGTGCAGTATGGATGAAATTTCTTCCCTGCTGTAGCTTCTTTTTGCAACCTCGATTGTCAAGTATGTGAATTGCCGTGAAGTTTGTTTCCTTTAACAATTACTATAATAGAGATTGTCATCTTTCATTTAAAGCGACGGGGGGCTGGTTACAACCCAATAACACAATAGAACCCTCAACTCAACAGCGAAACAATAATGAACGCCTAGATAGGCAGTACTCGGCGTGACCGAATCGGTGGACGGGCATAGGTACCCCAGAGAATTCCTACTCACCGAGCTTAGGCGCGTAGCCAAAGAACTGGGCAAGATTCCCACAATGGCTGAGTTCAGATAACACAGCAAGGTCTCGCCAGTGACATTAGAGAAACGTTTCAAGAGATGGAACGCAGCACTGCAATCAGCAGGCTGTGATCCTAGCAAGGCGCGGTTGACCTATGACGACCTTGAACTTCTGGAGGAGCTTCGTCGAGTCGCTAGACTAATCGGGGAAACCCCTAACACAACAAAATTTGCGGAGCAATCGGAGATGTCGATATCAACCATCACACGTCGCTTCGGGGGTTCTTGGGAGGGTGCATGTAGGGCAGCTGGTCTTATCCCGCCGAAGAAGACTGTCCCAACGAACCTTATTGGAGGCTGGAACAAGGGACAAACAAAGATTCGTATCAGCGCGAATGAGCTCCGATATCTGTACGAGAGAGGGACTTTCAGCATCCTCTATCGGAGTTCGCTTAGGAGCCTCCGGACAGACAATTGCACGTCTTCTTCGACAATACGGAATTCCAATTCGACGGCTTACTTATTCCATGCCCCGCGAGACCACGATCGAAACCCTCATGTACGGTGAACTAGAGCGGCGTGGTATCACATTTGTAAAGCAATCAGTTATTGATGGGTTGTGGGTAGTCGATGCCCTCATACCCGGTCCGAAGGTGGTTATCGAGTGCGATGGAGAGTATTGGCATAGGAAGCCTGAGATGGAGCGCAGAGACGCACGGAGAGATTCTTATCTTCGTTCGGGTACACTGTTCTACGCTTTCCGGAAAGCGCGATCCGAGCCGATGTTAGACAATGTGTGGAGGAAATAGTGCGTGTTCTCGTAAAGCATTATACTCAGGGTAACACTCAGGAAAAGAAATAGTAGGAAAACGATAGGGTAGATAGTTGCCTAGATAAGTTAGATTACAGAACAGACAGAATAACTTCAGGCCTCTGTTATCTTGCAGGATAACAGACGGCGCCCTTTGCAGACGATGATACCAGACTTGCATACTTTGCCAATGCGCCCCATGTATAGTGTGGTGTTGGAGGTTTCCACTGCCTTAACCTCTTCTCAATCTCCGCCTTTGACAAATCAACTGTCAGACTTCTCTTTGATGAATCTATCGTTATCCTGTCACCATCTTTCAGAGCTGCAATAGGACCCCCAACCATAGCCTCTGGTGCAACATGCCCGACCATCAACCCTCTGGTAGCTCCAGAAAATCTTCCATCGGTAACCATCCCAACTTTTTCTCCTAAGCCTTGCCCAGCTATGGCAGCTGTAACTGCGAGCATCTCTCTCATCCCCGGGCCTCCCCTCGGGCCCTCATAGCGGATAACAACTATATCGCCAGCTATGATCTCCTTTTTCGAAACTGCGTTAAACGCATCTTCCTCCCTGTTGAATACTCTAGCCTTGCCAGTTATGCTGGGAACCTTGACGCCAGTCATCTTTATCACTGCTCCTTCTGGTGCCAGGTTTCCCTTCAAAATGTACACTTTGCCCTCTGGACTTGAAGGATTCTTTGTATCGACAACAACATCCTGCTTGATGCTTGGAAACTTCAGGCCCTGCAGGTTTTCTTTTACCGTCTTGCCAGTGACTGTCAAGGTATCTCCATTCAGCAGCTTAGCGTCGAGTAGTTTCCTCATCACTAATGGAACTCCTCCAACCTTGTCCAAATCGAGCATTACGTACCTTCCTCCAGGACGCATGTCAACAATCTGCGGTGTCCTCTTCCTGACCCTCTCAAAGTCATCAAGAGTAAGTTTCACTCCAGCTTCATGCGCTATGGCCAACAAGTGCAGAACTCCGTTCGTAGAACCTCCAATGGACTGCATCATCGCTATCGCATTTTCTATTGCATCAAACGTCAGAATGTCCCTCGGTCTAATATTATTCTCCAGCAAGTCCATCACAGCTTTGCCTGTTTTGAAACAGATGTCGTCCCTAGTTTCGTAGATCGCAGGCGGAGAGGCGCTTCCTGGCAGTGCAATACCAAGAGCTTCACTTATCGAAGCCATCGTATTGGCGGTGTACATCCCTGCACAAGATCCTGGCCCTGGACAGGCATGAAGTTCAATCTCCTGCAGCTGTTGCAATGTAATATTTCCAGCATCGTAAGAGCCTACGGCTTCAAAGACATCTTGAATCGTCAGTGCCTTGCTGTCTAACATTCCCGGCATGATAGTTCCTCCATATACGAATATCCCCGGCAGATTCAATCTTGCAAGGGCCATGATCGAACCTGGCAGGCTCTTGTCACACCCAGCGATTGTGACGCATGCGTCGTAAGCATGGGCGCACATCATTAATTCTATGGAATCTGCGATTATCTCTCTGCTGATCAAGGAGGACTTCATGCCTTCATGGCCCATGGCTATCCCATCGCTGACAGCTATGCTGACGAATTCTCTTGGAGTCCCTCCAGCAACCTTTACGCCCTGTTTCGCTTTCTCTGCCAATCTATCAAGATGAACATTGCAAGGGGTTGCTTCGTTCCAAGTGCTTGCAACACCAACTAAAGGTCTGGCTAGATCTTGGCTTGAGAGGCCCATAGCCCTTAGCATTGCTCTGTTTGGAGAGCGTTCCGTGCCTTCTGTGACGTTTTTGCTCTTGAGTTTCATATCTGGAGGTCTGCGCGACATTGCTCATGGATTTGTTTGACATGGCTATATGCGTTGATAGGACTGGTTCAATTGCAGTCGAAAATTGAATAAGCAGAATCCAAAATCTCTCTACTATCGTATTATTAGCGCTTATCCTAGAGTTCACTATCCGATATTGACACAATATGGAATTACGCCTAGAGGAAATGAAAAATCTGAAGGTAGATATCAGGCAAAAGCTGCAGTTTAGGAAATAGTTTACACGTTAACCAAACGGATTTTTCTAATATTCAGCTAGATCTGAAGAATCTGTCTCTCTGCGAACCTTTCCTGAATCAGATTCCAAATCCCTAAAGAAGGTCTTCCGAACAAAGCGATCAAGCTTTTATGCAGAAGCTCAGGTTCTTTATCTATCTTAAGCAGAAATTCCTCTACGGAGCTAGTTTCTGCAAGATTGGCACTATGCGATAAAACTACCTTTGTTGCTTTCCCTCCAAAGATCTCATGCATTACTGGTTCGACAACTTGACTGAAAGATTCCTTGACCATGCATTTGCACCAAATATTCGATATCCACATGATAAAATTGGCTCGGCTAGACCTCCAATCCAGGCCTCACCAATCCCAGTTTCGTATTCCTCTATGAGCGCTGAAAGAAGTCTAGATCCTTCTTTGTTTACCTGCAATTTTCTAGATCCAGTAGTTTCGGAAACGTCTACGAAGCCCTTGCTGATGAGGCTATTAATCATTTGGCGAGCATCTTTTTCATCAAGCGTGGTGCCAAAGAGCCTGTAAAGCGATGCTGCCTTCGGATACATTGAAGAGAGCTCCGCATAGCTCAGCCCAGTGAGAGTTGCTATTACGGCTCCCACAACGAACGATACCCATAACGCACTGCCAGCCAGATTGGCAGCCTCACCTATCAGGACGTAGATTCCTGCACCTAGTATGAGACCGATTCCGTACATTGCAACATGGAAGAGCCCGAGCTCGCGTCTTAGCTCCATCATATGTCACCTTCAAACCAATTACTTAACTGCAGGCGCAACTCTATCCATCAGCAACTCAAGGGAGTGCATCCTCTTCCTTAAATTTGGCATGTTGAACATGAAGAGCTCAACCCCAAGATCTGAAAATTCTCTTAGCATGTCAGCACACTCTTCAGGCGTGCCAGTAATCATGAACTTCGGCTTCTCCAATCCAACTAAAGAAAGGAAACCAGAAACAAGGTAACTGGGATGGTTCAGAGCAGTTATCAATTTGCGCCTTGCAGAAGCATGTGTCGATATTTCTGCTATGGCTTCCCTGACTCCTCTTTTGACATCCTCCTTATTCTTGCCAACTACCAGAGACACTGAAAAGGACTTCCTGACACTTTTAGGTTCTCTGCCAATGGCCATGCACCTCCCTTCAAGGTAAGAAACCCTCTCCCTGTACTTTTTAGGCGTCAAGGCTAAACGAGGGCCAATTCCAAAGTTGCAGCCATCGCCATATTTGGCAACGACGTTGATCAGCATGTTCCCGCTTCCTCCAATCCAAAGTGGAGGGCGGGGCTTCTGAACAGGATAAGGATTGCATACAGCATCGTTAATCGAATAGTAATTTCCTGAGAAATTTGCTCTTTCCTGAGTCCACATAGATTTGATTACCTGCACGGCTTCAGCCAATTGCTTTATCCTGATTTTTGCGGGAGGAAACTCGTAGCCATATGCGTAATACTCCTCGTCATGCCAGCCGGCACCTATGCCAAATTCTACCCTCCCATTGCTGATATTGTCGATGGTGCTGACCATTTTAGCCAGATGGGCTGGATTTCTATAAGAGTTACATGCTACTAATGTCCCGATGCGGACCTTCTCCGTAATTCTTGCAATACTGGCCAGAGTTGCAAAGCACTCAAGGTAGGGAGCCTCTGTGAAGAAGAAATGGTCGTTCAGCCATACACTGTGAAAGCCGAGCCGATCAGCCTCAATAGCGGCATTTTTGATGGAACCGAAATCCCGCTTCTGCTGGTCTATGATTAGTGCGAGTTTGGCCGTATCTCTTCAAGTATGGCAACAGTTCCTGAATCTTATTTGTTTTGTAAAGTACGTATTCCAAATAATGGAACGTGTTCCCGAACGAATGGAACGCTACGCCCAAAGGGTTCCTTATACTTCCTACGTGCATTAGATGCAACCAGTGCATTAGAAAATGCCGAAGACAAAAACAATCGGATTGGTGCTCGTTGCGATACTGGCAACGGCGGCTGTAGGAAACCTCGTGTACGCGCAGTCCAGCGGTGCAAGCAAAATCCCAGACTACATAACCATAGCAGAAAAGACTAGAGACCAAGCTAGGGAACTCGCAGGCCTTGCTGCTAGCAAAGGCGTCAATGCTACAAGAGCCTACGCCCTAATAGAGAAGGGCTCAGCAGTTTTGGAGGAAGCAAAGTCCCACTTTGCTCGCAACGAAACTGTAAAGGCGGTCTCTAAGACCCATGTAGCAATGGAATACTTCACAAACGCAATAAGGGTGATCGACCATACATTCGTTCAGGAAATTCGGAAGGAAGAGACTATCAGGGGCTTGATGAACCTTATCACAAGACTGGAGTCCAGAATACAGACCATCAGGGACGAACTTGCAAGGTCCAATGTTTCGCAGGCGGTAAAGGACGAAGTGAACAAGCATCTCGACGAGGCTCAGAGACACCTTAACCTTGCAAAGGCAGCACTGACAGCAGCAGAGCCAGACATAGACACCGCAGCCAAGGAGATAAGAGGAGCAAATCAGGAAATCCAGCAGGCCATCAAGACATTCAGGGAGGCGCTAGGCAAGAGACCTGCAGCCGCTAGTCTACGCGGAAGGCCTAGCAAGGACAATCTGAGGGGACTAGAGTTCGACAACGAATTCAAAGAGCTAGATTCGCTGCTCAAGAATGTCCGCAAGGACTCGAAAGGTTTCAGGGAAAGACACGACTAGACACTGAGGGGTTCAAACCCCTCATTTTTGATAAATACTAGCATATTTCTGCAAAGAACTGATGAAGGTTGCGATCCTAGGTGGCACGGGCAAGTTCGGCAAGGGTCTTGCTTTAAGGCTGGCAAAGAGTAATGACCTTATTATAGGATCCAGAGACCCATCAAGGGCCAAAGCTGCCGCTAATTCGTATTCGGATATCTGTAAGAAGCACTATTCAAGTTTCTCAATAAAAGGTGACGATAACGTTTCTGCAGCTGATTCTGCTAATATCGTCTTCTTCTGCCTGAAACTTGCTCCAGCACTAAAGGTGGCGTCATCTCTGAATTTGAAAAGACAGATAGCAGTTTCCCCTATCGTCGATCTGGATAAGAAATCTCCTACATCCTGTGCCGAAAAGCTGGCTAGAGAACTGGGGTTCAGGGACAGAGTTGTGTCAGCACTGCATGCCGTACCTTACAAGAAACTCGCTAAAATTGAAAGACCCGTTAATTGCGACGTTCTTGTCTGCGGCGACAATGTTAGCAACTCCGTTGAGGTCTGCAAGGTAATAGAAGGGATGGATGTCAGGGCGTTCTATGCCGGTCCTCTAGGATTGTCAGTACATCTAGAAGGAATGGCTGTCGCGCTTGCGAGTCTTGCAAAGCAGGGCAAGATAAAGAACCCGGCGATCAGGATAGTCTAGCCTTTTTTCAGTTTCGATTCGACCAGCTTGTCGCAAGGCTAGCAGGGAGAAAAAAGCAAGGAAATACTGCAGTATCGGTACTATGGGCAAGGAAGGGCTTGGAATTCTTGTCCTGAAGAAGAAGACTACAAATGCTGCAACGACTATCCCAATCATGTAGGCAGGTCTTTTTCTTGTCAAGTATGATGGGATTAGAAGCACGTAAATAAGTGCAAGGACCTCCAAAAGCTGCCTAGGGAGATCTAAGATTAGGGATGCTGTAGGATCGAAGAATATTAGCAGGGCGCTGAAGATCAGGAGCAGTATAGCAGCCTTGTTCTGAGAAGTCAGTTTCTGAATTTGCGATGCACCAGCTATCAGTCATAAAAATGGGAGATTTCAATTTTTTGGAACCTTGGTCCTAGTCAATGTAATAATTGTACATACACACGACTCCCCGTATAGGGGCATTGGACACCACCAGAAACTATTATACGAGGATATTATCTGATCAGATAGTTATACTATCAATTTCCTTGTTTTGCATATTTACTTAAAACGTCTCATGTATTGCAAAATTTGCCATTGATCTCATCTAAACTCAAAAATTAGATGCGGCGAAAAATTAGACGTGTTTTCCTTGAAAGTGCTGCGTCTTTGCTTGAACTATTGATTGCACTCCAGCTAAATCTTTAATCTTACATAGCTTCGATGGCTTTTGAGCGGCATTAGTCCAGCCTGGCAGGACGTCAGCTTCCCAAGCTGAAGGTCGCGGGTTCGAATCCCGCATGCCGCATCTTTATTTTATCGCTCTAACCAGAGGAATACTTCTGACCTTATCAGACCTGCCGGTAGTCATCTTGAATATCTCGTTGCTAATCTCCAAGACCCTCCTGTCATATTCCTTCCTGGTTATCACGCCGTACAGCAGCTTGAGTTCGTTCTCCGATAACCATAGAGTAATCAAGCTTCTAACCTTACCAGCTGCAACCTTCTTGCTGTCATCAAAATACGACAACGCCTTTTCCCCGCCTTCGCGCCATCCAGTTAGGATCTGACCGATCTGCTCCTTGTCCATTGCATTGCGAATGACAAGATTTTGAATATTAATCAGGAATGTCAACACAATGCTATCAGCAAGTTAAGATTTAGCTACTTCTTGCGCCTCCTCATCAGCAAGGCAGACAATGTAATTATGACAACTATCAAGGCTACATAGGCAGCTGAGCTATTATCTGCAGAAGTTTCAGGAGCTTTATCTTTAGGAGGTTCGCTTTCTACAGGTTTAATCTTTTCAGGAAGGCCAAACGCCATTAGAGCTCCAGGTACTGGGGTTCCTATAGCAGCATTGAATGTATTGGCAAAAGCAGTTCCTCCAACAACTTGGAAGAGCAACATGTTACCCTCTTTGTCAGCGCCTATTGTAGGTGGGATGTTCAGCCTTTCCCCAAAGTATCTTTTGAGCAGCAACTTCCCGCTTCCAGTTTCCAAGGCGTAAAGGTTTCCGTCTGCAGATGCAGCATATAGCACTCCTCCGCTAACAGTAAGGCCTCCTCTATGCCCGACTCCATCGATGTAGTAGTTCCACTTGGGCTTTCCCGTTGCAGCATCAACGGACCAAATGGTCGTATTCCCCCTCCTAGATTCTGGCGCCTGTATGTAGAAGCCTCCCAAGTTGAATATCCCATCCGTATTGGAAACCTGCAGGTAGCCCCAGAAGTTGTACGTAGCTACATAGACATTATTGCCGTCATAGGCAATATCAGACTCTACCCCTCCATTGGCAGTAGGGTTCTCCCAGATGGCTTCTTTTGAGGGCCAGTTCTGCCATCTTCTTTGGAAGGTTTCAGGGTTTCTGGGATCCCAGTTTCCTATAGCGCTGTCATCTTTGGGCCCTGCATTCAGCTTGCTATCTGCGTGGAAAGGGGTAAAATCGCTCCTTCTGAACGAAGGAGCATTGAAGTGCCAAACCATTTCGCCGCTAGAGGCATCGAAGGCATAAAGTATCCCGTTCTTGCACGCCTTGAAGACGACCTTCCTAGAACCTATCTTTCCCAACACGACATTCCAGCCGCAATCCCAGTCCCAAAGGTCATGAGTCGTAGTCTGGTGAGCCCAGACCAATTCCCCATTTCTGGCATTCAGAGCAATTACGGAATCTGAAAACAGATTCGGGCCGGGACGGAAAGTTGCGTTATAGCCCGGGGTTGCTTGGCTGACACCAAGATACACTATTCCCTCTTCTTCATCGACTGCCATCTGGCCCCATACCGTACCTGTCCCGGCTCTGCTGATCTTGTTATCGTAAAAGACACCCCAAGGTGACCAGCCGTTAAACTGTAACATGCCAAGGTCGCCCCAGTCGTTTTTGAGAAGCTCAAGAGGGATTTCCGTTGCTTTTATTCCCTGAATCCACACCTTCTCCCTCACTCTTACCGCCCAGTCAGCATCTCCTCCAGCTGGAGGGGTAGTATAGAACCTCCACTTCAACTGCTTTGAAGGATAGTCGTAACCAGTGACGAAGCCTCTTCCCGCAATACCGTCCATCAATGAAGACTGAACTATCAGCATCTTCCCGTTTCTGTATAATGCTGGAGGGTAGCCAAAGACTCCACCATATAGCCCTGAATTGCCCTGCACGTCAGAGCATGCATTCTCCAGAGTCCATGACAACTTGCCTGTTAGTGCGCTGACAGCGATGACATCACATTTGATCCCCGGGAATACCAAGTTTCCATCCAGATAATAGAAGCCGTGCAGATGACCAGCCACGCCTGCCAATGGAAGCTTCTTTCTGGCTTCAACCAGATCCGCTTCGTACTGGTATGTCCATAGAACTTTGCCATCAGAGGCGTCAAGTGCTACAAGAAGGTAGTAGTTCGTGATTATGTAGACCGTACCATTTACTATTATCGGAGGGGTTGTGGAGCCCTCATGAAATTTCACCCCGTAGTATCCCTCTATATGCACGACTCCAGGATTTGCTGGGATTGGATATGTCCACTTTAGTTCTAACGATCGGACATTTTCTCCGACTATCTGGTTTTGGGGATTGAAGTTCGTTCCATTAGAATCGAAGTTAATGTATTCCCAGTTAGCTCCTTTATCGCTAGCAGATGCAGGCAAAATCTGAACGATTACCAGTAAGGCTAGTATCATCCAGAATGGTTTCGGATTAGAACCTCTTTTCGTGCTTGGTAAGTTGATCGGCGTGTATTTTTCTTTAGCTAAAGTTTAAGCAGGTTTATTTTTGGCAGGAAGTTTCTTCGGCTGTGGAGACGAAGCAGGTTGAGTTTCTCCCTGAACCGGGGCTGGTTGGACTGCAACGGTGAGTTGCGGTGGAGGAATTTGGGTTTTAGGAGTGATTTTGGTGCCTTTGGCGACATCCTCCATAATCAGCGTTAGAGGTCTATCCGCTCTAGGCTCTTCGTAAACCATGACGCCCTTCTTGACTGCATCTTCCCAGCAGAAGGCCTTGTAGAGCATATGCTCGACCTCACTGGTTCTGGGATTGGTTTCCAGCCTGCAGAGTGAAATCACGGCAGGTTTATCACAATAATCGCATTTCATATGCCCGCGGTTCAGCCGTTTGTTCCATGATTTTTTATCTTTTCTTGTTTACCTATAGGACATAATCTCTCTTACCTTTTGCTGAAATTTGTACCAGATCGATCGCCTCGAACCAATGCTTCCTGAGCCTGATTATCTGCAAAGATACGCCTAGAATTGTAAGAATTGCTGAAGGGTTGAAACCAATGAAGAGGAGGTCGAACCTCAAAAGGTTAGCAGCCAGACGTCCCCCAACTATCAACATCATTCCTACAAGCAGGTAAAATGTCTGCTGTTTCACAAACGGTGACTGATGGTTCCTGTAGTAGACAAAAAAGCCCTGATAGTAAAGAACAGTGTAAGCATGACGTAAATGGTGTATAGATAAGCCATAGGGCCAGGACGTATTATGATCTGCCCGAACAGCCCCTCGCGTCCTCCAGCAACCATAAAGCTAGGCTCTATGAGGAAAGCTGCGGTGAAGAACACAGCTGCGGAATATACTCCAGATAGAACAAACTTTTGGGAGCGTGTAAATACATTCGCGACGAAATACAGAGAAAAATGATATGCAAGCGCAACCAAAATGGGAGCGAAGTAATATCTGGAGACTACTCTGTCTACATAAGTTGTCACATCTCCTCCCAGATATGCAAACGCATTGACGATACTTAGGACGCAGGCCAACAACAAGAACACAATGTAAACTTTGTGGTATTTTCTTTTGAGTGGAAAACGTACAACACCGCGCAGCAAAAGTAGCGTCAGTGCTAATGCTAGTATCCAGATCAAAACCCACAGCAGAGCACCAAGTTCAAGAAACAGCATCTTTTCCTATCCACTCGTTACATAATGTTGAGTATTATGCATTGCATACCATTCTACAGAATGGGTCAAGCAAGATGTTTATTACTACCCACAAAAACCCAAGGAGTGCTTGAATTCCGCAGTAAAGAAGTTCATAATCGTACTTGTTGTGTTCGCTGCTGTTGCAGGAACCGCAATTAGCATATTCGCAAACCAGAGGGCAACTGAGTGGGCAGCGTATGACAAATTATGCAATGATACCAGAACAAAAGTAGTCGAGATTGCCAGAGACCCCAACATACCAATTGGGCAGAAACGAACGATGTTGGACAGTTTGATATCAGAGACTAACAGGAAACTGCCACAATTCCTATACCAGTGCGATATTACAGTTCCAGCATTAGTAGGAGAGCCTTAAATCCTCTCCTTCCCGCTCAATAATGAGAGCCTTCCCCTAAAATGCTCAGCGAGTATCTTCTTCTGGCCCCTCCTGAGTATCTCGGATAAGGTAGGCTTGGAAATCCCGAGCAGTTTAGCCAGCTCAGCAATGTCCATCTTCTTCGGATACTCGAAATAACCCTTCTCCAAAGCAATCTGCAGAATTTCTTCCTGCCTCTCTGTCAAGACATTCTCATCCTTTAGTTCGGTTATGCTGCGAATTTTAGCTTCGACGCCGCCCTTTTCCAGATTGTTCAGGAGCTTCTTTAACCCGCTTCCACTGCTGAGAACCTTCCATTCGACAAGCCCTTCGGGGTTTGATTTAGCTGATACCAAGAAGCATTCTGAAGTTGCAAATGACCTACATGCTGTGCATTTGTGCGTCTTCAGAGAGCCCATCACCAAGCCTTTCTTCGTTTCTATGGCATCTACTTGGTATACATACGGATCTTTGCGCAGATCATTAAGCAGCGATGCTATATGTTTGGTGTCTATGGAAATTTCAAAAAGCTCATGCACGCCTCCCGTCCCCTCAACGCTTCTGCAATCCAGTAGCCTAACTGTCGCAGGGTACTTGCTAACTATCTTCTGTAGCCATGTATGAGGCGGCTTTACTAGGAGGGTTACCTCCTTCATGCCCTCTGTCCAGCATAGCTGGAATATCAACATCACTATTTGCCGAACAAGTTAGGGGGAATCAATAACTTCAAAGTTTTGTAACTATACAGCGTGCACGGACAAATCTCCCCAATGTCAATACTCGCCGGAGAGCATAAAGTCATGCTCTCAATGTTGCATGAGATAGAAAAAGATTTGGATTCCATAAAAGGAGGCACATTGAATGCTAACACGCATGATAGAATAACTACTCTCGTTGGTTTTCTGCAAACGCATTTCACAAAAGAAGAACAGGTAGTATTTCCTATTCTATCACGGTACTTGGGAATTGACAGAGCCGTCGTTGATGCGGTAAGTGCGGAACATGAGAGAATAACTACAGACTTTGTACAGCTATCGAAACCCCCGTCAGCACAATTTGAAAAAATTCAGAAAACGATACGCATGCTAAAGTCGCATATTTCTAAAGAAGACAATGTCCTGTTTTGGCTGGCAGAGATCAAGATTCCTCCGCACCTCTATGGCATTTTGGTTAAGCAGATGAGCTCTTTGGAAACAGGTCAAACACTGATTCCTAAATAGCACCCCGATCTAACCACTCTGCATTCTAATATCGAGTATAATTTGCCAGGATCCTTGTTACTAGATGATACCTAATATGTTAGGGACAAATGATAACTCGCATCAAGTTTTGTACGCATAGTGTATGTCTACAACAAATTATGCGATGGTAGTTATCGCAGTATCTGTTATTGCGATAGGAGGCATCTATGTACTAACTGAACCACAACCATTGTCTCAAGTTGCGAAGCCAGTAGCAACAGAACCTTCTAAACAACCTGCACCTTCAACCCAACCGTCAAAACCTGCAGCTGCACCAAGTGCTCCAAAAACCGTCAAAGTTGATATTCCTATTGACGCATACATGGCCCCGCAGGGATGGAAGGGCGAGAAAGTTTTCACCGACAAATACTATTCACCTAACAAGATAGAAATCAGAGTGGGGGATACCGTTGAATGGATAAACAAGGACACGATAACTCACACTGTTACCTTCTACAAAGGAATGACTGTCGATTCCGGCCCGTATGAGCAGGGCAAGACTTGGTCGTACAAATTCACCAAGGCTGGAGAATTCGAGTACTTCTGCACACTGCATCCATACATGGCAGGTAAGGTGGAGGTGGAAGCGTAATGGGAGTAATCAGCGAGAAGAAGCTTAAGCGAAGGGAGTTTCTGGGAGTTGCAGGAGCAGGACTAGCCGCGGGTGCAGCAATAGGCTTCGGTGCTGGCAGGTTAGTTACGCCGCAGGCTCCGGCTACAACTGGAATGAACGGCCTCGAAAAGCTCATGCTGGAGAGGAAACTCGAGCCAAAGGACGCAGAGGCAGCGTTGCGCACCTATCTGCCTGGCGGCAAGTACGACGAATTTGTAGCGTTCTCATCAGGCGGGCATTCTGGGCAAGTTATCGTCATCGGGGTGCCATCGATGAAGATTCTGAAGTACATAGCCGTCTTTACACCAGAGCCTTGGCAAGGGTATGGTTATGGCAGCGTAGAAACGTCAGAACTATTGCAGAGAGGCAACAACGGTGTTAGAAACCTAACCGGCGCAGATACTCACCATCCGGAATTCAGCAGGAGAAATGCAGAGTATGACGGAGAGTGGTGCTTCATAGGCGATAAAATCAGCGCAAGGATGGCAGCAATCAGCCTTAGGGACTTCAGAACAAAAGACCTATTCAAGATTCCTAACATGCAGAGCCAGCATGGCGGTGCATGCGCAACACCAAATACTGAGTATATAGGATGTGGAAGTCAATTCCCAACACCGTGGAAGCCTGGAGAAGGTTACAAACCAGGAGTCACCTATTATCAGCTGACAGAGGCTAACTATAGAGACTATTTCAGAGGATCTAACATCCTTATAGCGTTTGACAGGAACACAGGTAGATACGATCTTTCACGCAGTTTCCAGATAGAGCTTCCTCCGTACATGCAGGATCTAGAAGTTATTGGGTGGGGACCTGCTGATGGATGGCTCTTTACCAATTCAATAAACACAGAGATGGCAATTGGAGGAGTCAAGGAGGGCAGACCAGCACTAGAAGTTGCAGCATCCCAGAAAGACTTTGACTATCTGCACATCATAAACTGGAAGAAAGCAGAACAGGTAGTGAGGGCTGGCGGAGCTAAGCAGATGAATGGCATTAATGTGATCTCTCTGGAGACTGCCATTAAAGAAGGGATACTATACTTTGCACCAGAACCGAAAAGCCCACATGGATGCGACCTGTCGCCCAGTGGAAGGTACCTAGCAGTAGGAGGCAAACTTGCACCAGTAGTCACACTCTATGATATAGAGAAGATCAAGACGACTATTGCAGATGGCAAATTCGAAGGAACAGATCCGTTTGGAGTGCCAGTGCTTAGATTCGAGGATGTCAAGTCAGCGCAAGTGGAGATTGGAGGATTAGGTCCTCTGCATAACGAGTTCGACAACAAAGGCCATGGATACGTAAGCTGCTTCATATCTAATGAAGTGGTCAAATATAGCCTTGGAGCACCAGACTACAGTGGGTCAAACCCATTTCAAGTGGTTGACAGAATCCAAGTCAACTATAATATCGGGCACCTAGTCACCACGGAAAGCAACACTCCTTCACCAAAGGGCAAGTACCTGATAGCACTCAACAAATGGTCAATAGACAGGTTCAGCCTTGTAGGCCCTCTACATCCTCAGAACTTCCAACTAATCGACATTTCAGGGGAGAAGATGAACCTCCTCTATGACTTGCCGATACCGCTTGGAGAACCACACTATGTCAAGATGATCTCTGCTGACAAGCTAAAGCCATTGGAAGTCTACCCAGTAGGAACTAATCCTGCAACATTCCAACTTGATGCAAATGCCGTTCAGAAGGGAAGGGAACGAGTAGAGAGACATAGCGAGGGAGGCAAGATGGTCACGGAAGTCTGGGCAACCCTGCTAAGAAGCACCATAAGCCCCGACATCATAAGAGCTAAGCAAGGCGACATCATAAGACTGCATCTGACTAACCCTGAAACTGTGAGAGATGGGACACATGGCTTCACAATCTCAGAATACAATATTATGGCCAGCATAGATCCTGGGGAGGTCGTGAACATCGAATTCGTGGCAGACAAGCCCGGCGTTTACAACTACTACTGTCTAGAGTTCTGCTCGCCATTACACCTAGAAATGGCTGGATGGTTGGAAATCTCACCACAGTAATCCAGCATTTCTTTTCTTAACAATAGAGTGGTTGCCTAGTGGATAGAAGGATATTTTTGCTACTGCTCCTTGCAGGAGCTGGCGCTACAGGGCTAGCAATGCTTGGATTGGCACCTTCTAGGGCAATTCCAAACTTAGATATCCACCTTGGACAAGAGAGGTGCAAGCGTTGCGGCATGATAATCAGTCGGATTAACTATGCAGCCGCATTTTATATCGGGAGCCAAGATTGGCAGAAGTATGACGATATAGGATGCATGGTAAGGAGCTACATTACAGAAACAAATATGCTTTCAATCAAGGTTTTCGACATAAATAGTGGAGAGGAGCTTGATGCCAGTGCTGCATATTATTTCCTAGCAGACCTAAGAAAGATCCGCACTCCGATGGGGTACAACATAGTTGCAACTAAATCCTACGACGAAGCAAAGCAGATGGCCAAAGAGCATGGTAGTTCTGCTATAAAATGGAATGAAATTCCTAGGAGCGGCGACTAAAAATGAATTTGCGCCGAATTGGTTTTGTTGCAATACTTTCAATATTCACAAGTCTTGGGGCCTTCTTTCCATTATGGACAATTGAATTTAACGCCCCAGTTTTAGGTCAGAAGTGGGCCTCCGTATACGTACACCCGCTAAACGGGGTCATTGGAGACATAAACAACATCAATATAATCAACCATTATGTTGGACTTGCGGAAATCAACCTAGATTCTATTGTCGAACTAACATATCTACCAATTATATATCCCATACTATCTATACTTACGGTAGTTGCAGGCCTGTTCTATGGAAGACGTTATGGTACTATTGCATGGCTCATATTCCTTATAGTCATTATAGGCATGCCAATAATGGTGTACCTATGGCTCTATAACTTCACCCATGTGATACAACCGGGGGCACCGATAAAGATAGAGCCCTTTGATCCTCCGTTTATTGGAGAGTACAAGATCGCTAATTTCCAGATAAGGAGCTACTTTGGACTTGCACTTTACCTTCCCGCTCTTTCATGTATTCTACTGATTCCTCCACCTTTGGGTACGCGCTTGAAACATATGATAATCAGAACCAAAACAAAATCGCCGCTTGCCGTACTACTGCTATTGATTCTCTTTCCCAACATGATCGCATATGCCGAAGCTAAAACGCAAGATTCATCATTGCAAGAGCTAATAGATTCTACCCCAGCTGGTGGCACCTTAATGCTCAAAGCAGGAACATATTACGGACCGGTCAGGATAATCAAGCCCATTGGCATCGTAGGAGAAGGCCTCCCTGTCGTCGATGGTAGAGGGCATGGGGATGTTATTCTTATTGAGACGAACGATGTCACGATAACAGGGCTCAGGGTACGAAACTCCAACCCTGAAATCTCGAAGGAGTCTGCAGGTATCAAAATACTTGCAAATAATAGCAGAATAATAGGTAACTTGATAGAGGATACGCTCTTTTCTGTGTATCTGCAAGGTGCACACAACACGATCGTAGAACGCAATCAGATGACGGGCTTCCCTACCAAGAATGTCAATGATAAAGGGCATGGAGTTTATCTCTGGTATTCTTTCAATTCTTCAGTAATAGGAAATGTCATACAAAGTGTAAAGGACGCTATTAATGCAGACCATTCTTACAATTCAAGAATTGCAGAAAACAAAATGAGTTACTCTCGTTATGGCGTGCACCTAATGTATTCTGATGGTTTCAGTGTAATTAGCAACACAATAGATCGTAATCTGGTAGGAATGGCATTAATGTATTCTTCAGACTTGATGATTTCTCGCAACGTAGTCAAGGAAAACAAAGGCGTCGCAGTAAGTCATGGCATATTTGTTAGAGAGTGTGGAAATATTGTAATTGAGCAGAACCTTATCCTGGGGCACATGAACAGTCTCATAATCGAGTCAACACCATCTCCACCAAGCTCGAGTCAGACAATAAGAAATAACTCAATAGCCTTCAACTATGTAGGAATACAAATCGATTCGAACTCCGGTGGTAAAGTGTATCAGAACAACTTTTTCGAAAACCTAGAGCAAGTAAAGCTGGTGGGAAGTGGTTCAAGAATAGATTGGCAGGGTAACTTCTGGAGCGATTATCGAGGACTAGGAGACATCGCTCATAAGGTCGAAAACCCTCTTCATGATCTGATGGATACACATCCTCAACTAATGGTCTTCGCTTACAGCCCAGCATACACTTCGCTGGAGCTCTTCAAGAAGTCTCTGCCTGCTATGCCAAAGGTTAGGGCGATAGATAATTCACCATTAGTAAAGCCATCAGAAAACTTTCAGGCCAGCGTTGCTCCCAAAGGCGATAACACTTGGTTGTTTGCTGCACTGCTACTCACATTTGCACCTGTAACTCTCATACTGGCGGCGCATAGGAGGCCTAGAGTTGGAGGCAATAGAGGTTACAAACCTAACAAAGCAGTTTAATAACACAAGTGTCCTTGAAGGAATTACCTTCAACGTTGGGGAGGGGAAGTTGGTTCTCCTCTTGGGGCCTAATGGTTCAGGCAAAACCACTCTGTTGAGATGCTTAATGGGTCTGATCAGATTTGAAGGTGAGGTAAGAATCTTTGGGTTCGATGTGTCACGTATGGGAAAACAGGCTAGACGCCTTGTAGGTTACATGCCCCAAGACTCGGGCTTCTACTCAGACATGACCTGCGCCCAAGTCTTGGATTTCTTTTCAACCTTAAGAGGAGTCAATGTTAGCTTAGATGATTTGCTAGGTCCCATCGGCCTGCTCCAAAAAGCCGATGCTAAGGTCAAGCAGCTTTCAGGTGGTATGAGGAGGAAGCTCGGCATAGCAGTCACTTTGTTAGGCGATCCACCAATTGTATTTATGGATGAACCATTTAGCGATATTGACGCAAAGGGGAAGCTTGATCTCCTAAATACACTTAGATCTCTGCGGGAAAGAGGCAGAACCGTCGTCATAAGCACGCACACCATAAGCGGGGTTCTCACAATGGCAGATCAAGCTCTGGTGCTGCAGCGTAAAGTGCCAATCAGAACCATACGCTCTCAAGAGTTTGCATCATATTTCAGCCCTACATATAGAGTCTATGTGCATTCCAAGGAAAGCATTCCAATTAAAGAGGCGGAAGTTTCTCCTACAGGTTGGATCACGATATCCTCGCGTGACCTGTATTCTACCCTAAGCATGCTAGCAGATTGTGGAATCGACATATCAAAGGCAATCATCGAGGAACCCAACACAAACAATCTTATGATAAGGCTTGGTAGCGATGATCTCTAAAGAATTCAGAACTCTATTACGTACGGAAGTCACCCGTTCAATAAGTAACAGATGGTTAATAGTGTACGCATTGATGTATGCTGCGCTAGGTCTAAGCCTGTCCTATTATGGTATGCTTGGACTGGGTTACCTTGGTCTGCGAGGCTTCGGCAGAGTTTCTGCTAGCTTGATCAATCTCACATTGTATTTGGTTCCTTTAATCTCCATGTCGCTTTCAGGTTTGGCAGTCGTGTCGGAGAGGGAAGGTAAAACGCTGGAGAGGCTGCTCTCTCAACCTGTTTCAAAAACTGAAATACTGATTGCAAAATATATTGGGATCACAATTTCCATCGGAACGGCTACTGTGCTCGGTTATGGACTAGCGTCATGGTACATGTTGTTCGTTCTTGGACCCGGGGACATTGGCATATTTCTATCAATATTGTTCGCTTCTATACTGCTTACTGTGGCTCTATCTGCCTTTGGCTTGGCAATATCCACAGTTTCTGGTAGCAAGTTCGGCGCACTTGGTGCTATACTGATGGGCTGGTTTGTATTAGTGGCAGTTTTTGACGTGCTGGTAATGGGCGCCACGCTTGTAGCAGATCTAAAATGGATTGATTTGATACCAATTCTAATGATCAATCCTGTTGAAGCTGCGCGGATTCTGATGATCTATTCGCTCGATCCTACCCTGATATTCTTAGGACCGACAGGCGTCTATGTGGCCAGAGCCTTTGGTTTGTATATACCAATAATCTTTGCAGGGAGCCTTGTGCTTTGGACTGCAGGATCTATGGGTCTGGCATTGGTAAAGTTTCGAAACCAGGATCTCTAACGTTATCATATTTGATAATAAGCTAACAGGTTAGGCAGAATCTTTAATGGACGCAATCGCATAATATGACTGAGGAATAAGAAATGTCAAACTCAGCAGGAAGTGGGCGAACCAATACGGTATTCATCGTAGGGTTCGTAATAGTAGGTCTGATAGTAGTAGGAGGATTCTCTTACGCCATGACACAAAGCCAAATCATGAGCATGCAGCAATCTATTGCGCAGATGAAGAAAGAAGTTGAGCCTGCACAAGAGGCCAAGCCTCAAGTACCTGTTTCAGAAGTCAAGATCGTCCTCGCAACAACATTCAACGAAAAGGGCTTCAGGTGGATTGGGAAGGAGGGCGCCATGGCAGGAAAGGAGAACCCAGAGATTCAAGTGAAGAAGGGCGATAAAGTCACTATAGAGATTGTCAATGAAGATGGAATTGAACATGCGTTTGAAGCCGTAGGGCTGGGCGTGAAAAGCCAATCGATTATCCAGAAGGGCGACAAAACTTCAGTCACATTTACAGCCGACAAAGCCGGAACTTACCAATACATATGCGACATTCCCGGTCACAAGGAAGCAGGCATGTTCGGCACGTTGGTAATTGCGGGAGAAGAGGATATGGGTCATCAGGTTGCACTTCCTCAAGTTGCCAAACCAACTGTAACTCTGGAAGCTCCAAAGGTAGTTACCGTGCCTGAGATAGCCCACTTAGCCGGCAATATTCCTGCACCAATTACAAGGAAGACTCCTGCAACGGTAAACATACTCTTGGAGACTAGGGAGGTAATTGCAAAGATAGCTGGAGAATCGACTTACACATACTGGACTTACAACGGAACTGTGCCAGGGCCCATGATAAGAGTTAGGGAGGGAGACACTGTAGTACTTACGGTGAAGAACATTGGCTCTCAGCCGCACTCTATCGACCTGCACGCAGTCAACGGGCCTGGAGGGGGAGCTGTGCTTACTCAGACGCAACCTGGCAGTTCAACTACATTCAGGTTCAAGGCCCTGAACCCCGGAGTGTACTTATACCACTGCGCTTCTCCACACATACCATCGCACATCGCTAATGGAATGTATGGTTTGATACTTGTAGAGCCTGAAGAGGGACTACCAAAGGTAGACAGGGAGTTCTACGTAGTGCAGGGAGAGCTTTACGCAGCAGGTGCTAGAGGGCAGGTAGGACACCATCCATTTGCGATGGAGAAAGCGTGGGATGAAAGACCAGAATTCGTAGTCTTCAACGGGAGAGTCGGTTCATTAACAGACAATCCAATGAAGGCAAAGGTCGGTGAAACTGTAAGAGTGTACTTCGGCAATGCAGGCCCGAATCTAATTTCATCATTCCACATCATAGGAGAAATCTTCGATAAGGTGTATCCTGAAGGAGGACTAGGGAAATCAGCAGCTCCAGATGTCAATGCTGAAACGATAGCCGTACCTGCAGGCTCAGGAACTATAGTAGAATTCAAAATCGAAGTGCCCGGTAACTTGATACTCGTAGATCATAGCATCTTCAGAGCCATAGATAAGGGAGCAGTAGGCATAATAGCGGTCGAAGGCGCCGAAGTACCAGACGTATTTCGAAGGGGGAACTAGTCTCCCCTTCTTTTCTTAACCTTCAGGAGCTTTTATAACGCAAAGTTAGGCTAAGCTAGCACTGATGGCTAGCACAGGCCGCAGAAATTCTGGCAGGGCTTGCGACATTCTATACCTCCAACCCATCCAAGATACTCATGCTCAGGTGTACCTTGAGGCTATATGGTTAATACAAGAAAGGACGCAAAGCTATGCAAGGGTTTCTGCAATTGCAGAGAAGCTCGGGGTCACAGACCCAAGTGTAGTTGAGATGCTAAAACGCCTGAGGAGGAAAGGAATGATTGAATATAGGGACAGGCAAGGTGCAAAGCTCCTCCCCAAAGGAAGAAAAATAGGCAAAGCTATGGCAAGAAATGGCAGGCTTTTAGAGGCTCTTATGAGGGACAAACTGGAGATACCTGTTGATCCAAGAACAGTGAACGGGATAGAACATTATCTTACTGAAAGGTTTGCAGACGCTCTCTGCACAATGTTGAATCATCCCAAGAAATGCCCCCACGGCAATGTGATACCACAGGGCAAGTGCTGCAGTCTCCGTATGATGTGAAATTGGGGCAAAGTAGATAAGTTTCGAAATGGCTGCAGAGTCAATTACATGGGCCTCTTAATGCAAATTTCAGCGTTGCTTGCAGGGATAAACATGGTAGTACTGATAGCCTTGCTCTTTCTCTATATACGAAACATGAGGAAGATAACATCATCATTCACCATAGGGCTGGTGCTATTCGCAACATTCCTCTTAGTGCAGAATGCTTTGAGTTTATTCTCCTACGGAATGATGTACGTGCATTTTGACGAAATTATAGAGCCGTATCTTGTTTCGATAAATGTTGCCGAGGCAGTTGGGTTGTTGATTCTTTACAGGACTACAGCTAGGTAAGCCTGAGAAGTTTTGACACAATGCCCTGAAATGCAAATGACGTTATCAGGTACCACACGAAGACGCTGATCGTATTTTCTAGCCCAAAGGTCAGCGGATAGAATGGTATAAAGTTCAACGGAACTGGCGATTTTGCAGCAATAATATCAGCCCAGTTGTTTCCTATGATTGCCGGAATTCCAAAAAACCACAGTAGAGAGAACGGTATCATAAATGCAAACGTAGGCTTCATGTTCTGCATGGCAACCCTGTTTTGAAACATCTTCATTTGCGCACCTTTCTTGCGAATCTTGGCAAGTCTTTCTTTGTCGCCCGACGTCATAGCTTGCCTGAGTTCCTTATTGTAAGCACTGAGTTCTGCAGTCATGCGCTTGATTTCGTTAACATTAGTCATTAATCGCCTGCCAATTCCATAAATCAAAGAAACCCCTAGCGAAAGCAAAGCTACCACAAATGTCACCTCGGGGATAGTGTTTATCATGGACAACCATCCTAAAACTTGTACTCTAAAAATCATTTGCTAGTCCGATACCGATATATCTCACCTTTGCACAATGCAAATTGACGAGAATTGCCCTCTATTGGAGGCTCGGAATGGCTCTGGATAGCTCTCATAGTAGCGGTTCTGCTGTTTGGCTCGAAGAAACTTCCAGAAGTTGCCCGTTCAATCGGCAAGGTCATGGGAGAGTTTCAGAAGGGCAGGTTGGAGATAGAGCGGGAAATCAAAGCCGCCACTCAGGAGGTTACATTAAGTCAAGCTGCTCAGCCTACAAAGAAGGAAGAGGTTCAGAAGGCTGCGGCCGCTCTTGGGATTGATGCGACATCGAAAAGCGAAGAAGAGTTGAAAAGAGCGATCAAGGAGAAACTCGCTTAGCCCTGTAGGCTATAAGAGCGCTTACCATTACTGAGACTGCAAAGATGCCAAAACCCACTAGAAAGAGCTCTCTTACTCCAGCAACCTCCCCAACATAACCTCCAGCTATATTCCCTACTGCTAGCCCGACGCCGAGCATCATGCTGTATAATCCTAACGCTGATCCCCTCATCTCCCCCCTAATCCTGTCTCCAACCGCTGCAAGCACTGAAGGAACTAATGCCGACGTGAGAAAGATGAAGATGCCCAGCAGGGCCATGTTACCGAACCAGTTCGGGTATGTCAATGCAAGCGAGATTAGCAGTCCTAACTGCCCTATCACCCCGATTACAATGACCTTCTCTCTTCCAATTTTGTCCGATAGTCTTCCAAAGCCTGTAGCCGCGACACCCAGAGTTACCAGTCCTGCAGCTGCAAGCAATCCCAGATTACTGGACCCTAAGAGCTCTCCTCTGGGAAATATCTTTGGCAGGAAGAATGCCAAGCCTACTATTGTCGTTATGCCCAGCCACATAGGAAGCAGAGCTTTTGTCTCAGAGTCAAAGTTGCGGAGAGGGTTCAGCGGACTGCGCTCCTCGCTCTTCGGATGTTCAGGCTCCTTGAGAAATATCAATGAAACGATTGCCGCAACAAGCATCAGGACACCAATTGCTAGAAACGAATAGCCTGGATCGTCTTGAAATTGTACTTCAAACCTCCCAGCGAGCAATGCTCCAGCAGCATAACCAGCAATGTTGGCAAAGTCAAACAGTCCCATGCCTCCTCCTCTGTTAGACTTCCTTGTCAAGTCGGTAATCATCGTTAAAGAGCCTATGGTCGTCGTAGCAGCGGCCAAGCCCATCAAAGTGTGGGCAATCGCTATCAGCGTTATATCGAATGTCAGACCTATAGCAACCGTCAGCGCTGCCATAAGGAAGAGCCCCATCAGGAAAGGTTTTCTCCTTCCCGCTCTGTCAAGGTACCTCCCGACTGGTAGAGCAGAACCAGCCTCAAGGATGGGGTACAGCGCTATGACAACGCCTGAAACAAAAGGCCCTGCATCTACATACGAAGGAAATAAGATTACTATTGCTCCAAAGACGATCCTTGTCAAAAATACTGAGATGTAAAGTACGCTAAGCTCTCCTACAAGCGTTTTGGGACTCGTGGTTTTCTGCTGCTCAAGCACGGAAAAACTACCCGAGACGGTTTCTTAAACTTACCCTTTGCTAGAAGATCTCTAGTATAAATTTCGTAATCTTACCTGCCTGAAAGAAGAACCTTGCAGACGCCCTTACAATGTCGGAACTTCCGGACTTTGGGTATGTGTAAGCGACATAGACTTCGTTCCCCCTCCCGTTGAAAGACACCATGTTACAATTTACTGGGTTGACTAGAAAATTACTATAATAATCCTTAATCTGTCCTCCCTGAAGCGTTTTGTTATTTTCGTCAATAAGGATAGCACTAGGCGCAAACATCTCCACGACGCCGACCACATCTTTTCTCCTCAGAGCGTCAAAATAGCCATCAAGATTTTCCTTTGTCCAGTCAGCCATTTCAGATCGGCGAATTTGCACAAGTTTCCTATATTTAACTTGAGCTTGTTTATTCAGCAACCAACCCTTCTTTCGAGTAGGTCTTTGCAAGCATGGCTAGCAGCTCAGAGGTTTTGCCATTAATCTCCTTTTCAAGCTTTGAAGTTGCTGACCTGAAGACTTCTCTGGTGGTTCTTTTTGCCAGATGCTGCTCGTAAGCCTGAAGGTATTGCTGGACAACCCTCTCTAAAGATGCATCGATGTTACTTATATCGTTCAGAACCTTCTGCATTTCTGGCATCTTCTGTGTAATGATCTTCTTTTCATCTACAGCTCTCTGCCCAGCCTTTGATCTTATTAATGCAATATCCTTCTTCATGCCATCAAACTTGCCTCTCTGCAGCTTATCTATGTCAGCAGCCTTGAGCTCTCCGATTACACTCCCTATGATTGAAACCTTCTCCTCATACGCTTTAACAAGGGCGAGCAGGTTCTCTCCGGCTTCTGAAGCTTTTTCCTTGCTACGCATAGAGTAGCCAGCTAGCGAGAGCAGAGTTATGACAAATAGACCCGTAGCGATGGGGAAAATGTTGCTAGAAGCCCAAGAAGCGCTGGGCCTGAGCTTGTATTGAAGCGACCCTGTGCCTAAAGGCGTTACAATAGACAGGACGGCGGGGTTTTGTCCCTCCAGCAGCTTGTAGTTTTGTGGGGCTTCAACTTTTATTGCAAGGTTTCTAATTACAGAACTTACCGGAGATTTTGCAGGCATCTTGACAGAGAGCGAACTTCCATCTGTTGTCGCCTTGACTACATATTCATAGTGAATTATCTTCTCCTCCAGGTACTGTACGGGCTGTCCATAAGCTGATAACATGTCAATTCTATCATTGATAAGATTCAAGACTAGCGGCACTCGTAATGGAGGGTCGCGGTTTTCGATTATTGTCACATTGTTCGTAGTGTAGGCAGGGAATATTCGGAGTGAAGTTATCGCGCTTACACCTTTGTTGGTAACCTTGAAACTGTCCCTAACGATAACTTTGCCGTCGGCGCTTACTCTTATGGTACGTGTTACACTCGAAAAATCTGCGATGCTAAATAGAATTATGTCCGGTCTCGGCTCGAAGTAAATGTAGTCTGCTAATGCATCATTGCTTGTGACATTGCCTTTAACTCCAACGGCCGCTTCAAAGTCCTGATAATTTCCTCTTGAAAGACCCGCAGTGAAGTTGGAGAAAGTCGTGCCTCTGGCTATGACCAAATTTGTTGTTACCTTTTTCAGAAATGCATCAGACGTAGGAAAGACAGGAAGAAAGGCTCTGTACTTACCAAATTCGAACATATCTACAAGCATCGATGTTGCAATCGTAGCTTTTACCGAAACATTGGCGCTGGTAGGAACCTGAAAGCTCGATCTAGGAGTGATAGTAAGCTTGACGAAATTCCCTTCCCTTAACACGGCATGAGAGAAATCAGTAGGGCCTGAAACTATGACATCGAGTATCTTCTGATCATACTCCGACGGCAAGTTCAGCGTTAGAGAAGGGAGTGAGATCGCAGATTCTGTAGGGTTGTACACGGAAAAGGTCTCATTCATTGATATTGAGCCAAGATCGCCGACATAAGGGTTATTCTCAAGAGAAATCTCCAAACCCTGCGACAGTTGAGCGTTGGCATCAAGTAATGGAGTAGCTAGAGCAAAAGCCATAAACACTGCCAATATCTTTTGTATCATCGTGGCTCATTTTTCAGCTGGTATTATATCGTTTGCGTCTAATTTGGATATTAGCACGATCTTAATTTGACATTTCTAAAATTCCTAACAGAATAATAGTAATAGGTAAAATTATTAATCTCCATAAATATTGTTATAATCCATGAGTCTAAGCTATGCACATCCAGAGGTTCTGGTTGACACGAACTGGGTGCTTCAGCACCATAAGGACGCTAGCGTCAGAATAGCAGAGGTTGACTATGACCCCGTAGCGAACTACAACTTGGGTCACGCACCCGGGGCTGTTTTGATAGACTGGAAGAAGGATATTAACGACCCTATTAGGAGAGACATACTGAGCCAAGAAGCGGCTACAGAACTGTTGCAAAGAGCTGGCGTGAACGATAATACTACGCTAGTTCTGTACGGGGACTATAACAACTGGTTTGCAGCGTTTGCTTTCTGGGTCTTAAAGTACTACGGCTTCAAAGACGTTAGATTGATGAATGGAGGAAGGAAAAAGTGGCTTGACGAAGAACGACCCATTACAAAAGACGTTCCAACTTACGCAAGGGGGAACTTCAAGGCTTCCAAGGCTAACGAATCGCTAAGGGCTTACCTAGAGGATGTCAGAGGCGTAATAGGGAAGAAGGGCCACGGTCTAGTAGATGTAAGGGGCCCGAAAGAGTTCAGCGGAGAAATACTTGCACCTCCAGAGTATCCTAATGAGCATGCCCAGAGAGGAGGGCACATACCGGGCGCAGCCAACATACCTTGGGCACAGGCAGTCAAGGAGGATGGAACTTTCAAGAGCGTAGAGGAGTTGAAACAATTATACGAACCAAAAGGAATAACCAAGGACAAGAAGGTAATTACATACTGCAGAATCGGGGAGAGGTCATCACACACATGGTTCGTCCTGAAATACCTCCTTGGATATTCTGACGTGAAAAACTATGACGGTTCGTGGACAGAATGGGGTAACATGGTCAGGAACCCCGTAGAGAAGTAGGGCTAAGAGCCCTCTTCATATTACCTTTCTTACAATTACATGGTAAAGATTGCCCTCTTTTCTAATTTCGACTATCTTCTGGCCTGTCTGCTCTGTCCATCTACGCATCTCTATCGGTGTTGTCGCATCATCGGAAACTACATGCACAACATCCCCTACTGGAACCTTTGTCATAAGGTCGTTTAACTTAGCAAGGACCATGGCGCACTCTACCCCTATTTCGAACATTTCATGATCTGGAAATGCTGCAAAACACCGTATCCTCAGATTTTTTATCTGCGCAAGAAATTTCTTCCGCGAATTATGCACTGCAAACAGGTCTTTTCCATCAACTGCGAGCTGCGTAGGCTCAATTAATGCTAACCATCCATCGCCGTACGGAGAGTCGTTTATCAGCCATGGATTTCTTGCAAGTTCAGAATTTACCTGAATGACTTCACCTTTGATAGGAACCTTTGCGATGCTAAAATGCGTGGGGCTTTCTATAGAACAGATCCCTCTCCCCTTTTCAATCTCTCTAACATCTTTGAATACCACGGAAGAAACCTTTCCAGCAAGGGCGGAGTAGATGCTTGTAACCCCTATCCTCGCTATATTGTTCTCCTTGCTCAACCAGATGAAACCCTCTGAATCGTAAAGCAGATTATCTGGAAATCTGCAGTAATCTATCTCCATCTGCTTTGGGATTACTTCTAATGGTCATAAAAATGTTGGAGACGTGCAGGTATACCGATAAGGCAAGAGCGGCAAGTGACATTCCCGGGATAAATTTTGGAAGATCGAGCATTCCGGAGAAGGATATTGTAAGAAGTATTACTGCAGAGTTTGACAGCAGAAAATGAATCTTAGCAGCTGCTAAACTGTAGAGATACTTGCGCGAAAATGAGGGAATGAGAAGGTAGCTCAACCCTATGATCATGTTTGCAACAAAACCGTAAAGCTGCATAAAGTAGAACGCAGTAAGGGAAAACGGAAGTATTGAGAGCATCGTAAGGGCTATAAGAGTCGTGCCTATTGCGAGATGCAAAAGACTTACCATGACATATTTGATCGTAAGTGACATTACAGTCGAAGCTCTCGGTCCGGAAGCCATGAGGGATATCTGAGATTCGATATCTTTAGAGATTGTTCCGAACTTGTTAGGTCAAGGGTTCCATGCTTAAATAACGCAATGACGTTTTTCAAATAATGAAATACGAAATCAAGTACAAGCCATCTTATTCGATGCTTGTAGTAAATCTTGAACAAGGAGAAGCGATAGTCGGTGAAGCTGGTGCGATGACCTACCTTAGCCCAACGATAGAGCCAAGAACAAGGATGAGGGAGAAGAGCATACTGGGAACGCTTGGATTGAGTGTGCTCGGCCGCCAATCATTCTTTGTCAATGAATATACAGCCATAAACGGAGCGGGGGAAGTTGCCCTTAGTGCCGCCCCGGTGGGCGACATAGATGTCCTTCAAATCACGCCTTCGCAGGGCTACATAATTCAAAAGAATTCCTATGTTGCCAGCACGAAAGACGTCAATTTAGATATAAGCTGGCAGGGCTTTACAAAGGGGCTTTTTGGTCAGGGCCTTTTCATGATCAAAGTAAACGGGACAGGGGCATTGTTTATCAACACCTTCGGAGCCATAGACAAGCATGTGCTCAGGCTAGGGGAGAAGCTGATTGTGGATAACTTTCATCTGGTTGCGTTCTCCGATACCTGCCAGTACAAAGTTATGAAATTTGGAGGGCTAAAGGAGACTATACTCGGCGGAGAGGGATTAGTTACAGAAATAACAGGTCCAGGAGATCTCTACATCCAGACGAAGAACCTTGGAGAATTGGTAGACTGGCTGTGGACGATGATAGAACCTAGGGTTAGAACTAGGGCTAGGTAATTACTCTCCAATAATGCCTACTTTGATCAATATCAGAAGCACAGTGCCCATGATGGCAGATATCGACGCTCCTAATATTGTGAAAGGGGCCAGCGGGGAAGGCGGTTGCTGATAGCTTATAGCAGCTCCAGTAACCAAGCCCATAAGGCCCAGCAGGAAAGCTAACAACGCTATGCCTCTGACAACATCGCTGCTAAGTTTGGTATCGTTCAAACTCCTTCGGTAGACCTCTTCAGCATGATAGCGCCATCCTTGATCAACAGCTCGAAAGTATCATTGACCTCGAATCTTGTAACAAGCAGATCGTATTCACCTTCAGTAAGGAAGAGTGTAATCTTGGGTATCACGATCTCTCTGCCTATTGGGAAGATCCCCATCTGCTGAAACTGCCCCATTATCCCCTTTACGAGTTTGGCCTCGTCTTCCCCGACACCCGGGAATATTTGCTGCGCAGGCCTTGATCTTACCTCGACAAGCTCAATCTGCTTACCCGCTTGTCCAGTTTCGGGATCGTTTACGCTACTGATTCTGTAGACCCTGACCTTGACCATGTTCCAGACCAGAAAAGCCCTGCTTATATTCGTGCATCCCAAATTGGTCATTGTTGGGAATAAAGTTCGAGTTTGTTGGAGCAGAGTCGCTAGGAGTAAGGTCGCTTGCAACCTTCGTCACGACTCCAGACGTAAAGGTCCTTATCGATGCAGGAGCTTCGCTCGGGATGCGTTCGTACCTTCTTCCCCATCCCCTTGAATATAGGGCGTTGAAAGAAACCAAAGAGCGTATTGTAAAATATGCGCAAAAATCAGATTGCATCACAATTTCGCATTATCATTTCGACCATTACATAGCTACTTGGAAGGAGATCGAAGCTGTCTGGAGCTGGAGCTCGTACGAGCAGGCTAAGGAGGTCTATGGAAACAAGATGGTGTATGCAAAAGCTTTCAGGAAGAATATCAATATCTCGCAGAGAAAGAGGGGCTACCTCTTCGGGAAGATAGCCGCAGACTTTTGCCGGGAAATCGTCTATGCAGACGATTCGGAGTACAATTTAGGAGCAACTACAATCACCTTCACCACCCTACGCCATGGGGATGATAATTCCTTGCTAGGCTACGTACTTGGAACATTAATCACGCATAACGGGGAGAAGTTCCTCCATTGCGCCGATATTCAGGGCCCGAGTTCCGAAAGTACGCTAAAGTTCATCCTCAAGACCAAACCAGACTTTCTAGTTCTTAGCGGCCCTGCGATGTACCTTTCTGGCATAAGAATCGAGCCCGACATAATTCAACAGGGTCTAAGAAATCTGAGCAAGATTGCCCAGAGCATCAAAAATACGATTGTTGACCATCATCTGCTGAGGAGCGAAGAAGGTCTTAATTTGATAAAAGAGCTTAAAGTTGCAGCTAAAAAGAACGGCAATAACATAAGCAGTGCTGCGGAGTTTATGGGCAAGGAGAATTACTTGCTGGAAGCGAAAAGAAAGAAACTCTATGCCGAAAATCCTCCAGATGCGGAGTTTCAAAAGTGGCTCAAGATGAAACCAGCAAAACAGCGCACGACATTGCCTCCAGTTTAAACATTATAAACGCCCAAAGTAGTTGCGGTACAAGATGGGAATACTAAGACCTAACGCAGCAGAGTATTCGCTTACGCTCAGCGAAGAGCATAGAGAAATCCAGAAGCTTGCAAGAGAGTTTGCCGAAAACGAAATAGCCCCAATTGCAGACAAAATTGACAAAGAGGACAAGATTCCTGCGGAAATTGTCAGAAAGATAGGCGAACTTGGATTTCTTGGCGTGCCATACCCTACTGAGTTTGGAGGAGTAGGTTCAGATTATCTTTCGATGGCCATAGTAGTTGAAGAGCTTGCAAGGATAAGCTGCGCAGTTTCGGTATTACCAGTGGCTCATACCCTAGCAGCGATGCCGATCTATGTTCATGGCACTGAGGAGCAGAGGAAGAAGTACCTAGTTCCCTTGGCAAAAGGCGAGAAGGTAGGAGCACATGCAATGACGGAAGCGGCTGCTGGCTCCGATGTTGCAGGGATCAAAAGCATCGCAAGGAAAGAAGGCGACAAGTATGTAATTAATGGTTCAAAGGTCTTCTGTACAAATGGGGACGTTGCAGAAACTTTTGTGATATTCGCCAGGACTAGCCCTCCAAAGGAGAAACGGCAGCTGGGAATTTCAGCATTCATAGTCGAAAGAGGGATGAAGGGCTTTACCGTCGGCAGGTCGATAGGGAAGACTGGTATACACGGCTCGCAATCCGTCGAGCTGCTAATGGAGGATTTGGTTATTCCTAGAGAAAACTTGCTGGGCGAGGAGGATAAAGGATTCTACCTTGCACTTGACTGCTATGACCATGGGAGGATAGAGGTCGCTGCTCAGGGAGTCGGAGTTGGACAAGCAGCTATAGAAGCGGCTGCAAAATATACTGCTCAGAGAATAGCCTTCGGGCAGCCATTGTTAGAATTCCAAGGCCCGCAGTTCATGCTGGGAGAAATTTCCGCAGAAGTAAGTGCTGCAAGGTTTCTTACCTACTGGGCCGCATCATTGAAAGATCAGGGGAAGGATTTTGCTGCCGCTGCAAGCATGGCCAAAATGTACGCGACTGAAGCTGGGGAGAGAGCCGCACTATTAGCTATAAAGTTAGGAGGTTCAGCAGGCGTTGCGACGGAATATCCGATGGAGAGGTTTCTCAGGGATATTCAGGTCACCAAGATATACGAAGGGACGAACGACATCCAGAGGCTTACCCTCGGCAGAATTATCTACAAAGAAGCAAAGACTATTCTGGGACAGAGCTAAAAGTCTGGCTCTTTCGGAGTCATTTCCTGGTCTACATCATTATCGTCTTCTGCAACCTTCGGGGCTTCTTCAGTAGCCTCTTCAGTTGCAACAGTAGCAGCCAGCTTCTGAGCATATTCCTCGGTTATGACACCAGCAGTTATCAGATTGACTAGTGAGTTAGCTGATGCTTCCCCTGAAACCTTGCCCATTCTTCCCCTTACCTGACGCCATTTCAGTTTGGTATTACCACTCCTAGAAGTGTAGATTATTCCCAACACGTCGCTAGCATTTACGAAGGAGATGTCGCGAATCTTCTTTAAGGTTACTAGGTCAGCAGCCTCTACATAGATGGAGCCGGTTTCGCCGTCTTTCTCTGGGAAGACCTCGTTATCATCAAGGTAGCTATCAGGGATAAAGGTATAGCATGTGCTATTGACTAGAAACCTGCGGAAGCTCTCCAGACTAGCACTGGTATCTATGTGAACCATTTCCCCTCTCCCCCATGCAAAACACCTTTTATTTACGCATATTTACCTTTCCGATATCAATTATTTGTCCAGAGTCTGGAAGGCCTATTATGATCATGCAAGTTGGTGTCTTTGAGCCTCTGCAAGGAGAAAAGTGTCATTTGATAAGAAAGGGGTCAATTTTTGAATTCGAAAATGTCGCAAAATGTCGGTATTAGGGGGAGGGGTTTAAGCTATCTCCTAAACTACTTATGACATTCGGAAAAGGATAATCCAATTTCTTGCATGGCTCATCATAATTCTGATTCATCAGATACATATACTCTTCAGGATCCATACCAACATCAGCCGCTATCTTGTGTAGCCGCCTCCGATCTATTTATTCCTTGGCATGTACAGGAACTGCTCTGATTCGTCCATCGGCATGCTCCTAACGGACTGCTTTTGGCCTATTGTATTCAGCACGGAGCTCCCGCCTGTTTCTGGCGCTAGTCTAGATTGCTGTAGTTGGACCATCTTCTTTGTGCATATATAGTCAAGTGATAAGAACAGTATAGGTAGTAAATTGGAGAAATCCTCTGAATTGTCCCTGAATGATGTCCTAGGAGTCGTAAAGGTGCAGAGCGACTACAAGATTAATCTGATCAAGGATGTTAGGGATGCTCTTGGGGGAATAAAGCCAGGAGATAAGTTGGTCTTAGTCAAGATCGATGGTGGTTGCTTTATCATGAAACGAGAGTAGAAAGATATGTGGAGTAACTTTTGCGGAGATACGCAAACCTTTATTCTGTCATAATCACCTGAAAAGTGAGTGATGTTCTCGAAGAGGCTCTTTGTCGTTATAGCAATTGTGGTAGTTCTGGCAGGTGGAACAGCGTTGTTGCTGTCTATCCAGATAAACACCGGGATTCAAGCCTCTAGAATAGTCTATGTTTCTGCAGTAAAGGGCTCTTCAAACAGCTCTCTGGTTAAAGACGGGTTCCAGCCGAAAGAGATACTTGTCATAATTGGAATAAACAATACGGTAACTTGGACAAATGATGACCCCGGAGTTATTCATACTGTGCACAGCGACCTTCCGGAGTTTGATTCAGGATTTCTTGATCCTGGAAGAGCGTTTACCCATACCTTCACAAGATCTGGGACCTTCACATATCATTGCGATCCTCACCCTTGGATGGTAGGTAAGGTAATAGTAAAAGAAAAGTGACCTAACTCTTCAGAGTACCTACAGAAAATAATGCAATTATCAAGTCTATCAAGTGGGCGACTTCAATATCCGTGAATGGCATTACTTGCTGCCCAAGAAAGAAAATCAAATCAGCTGCTTGCACAGCCTCCCTTATCGCTATTAATACAAATGCTGTAGCCAAGAGTAGGACTCTCGTTCTTCCATCCCTGAGGAAGGCCATGGCAGATATTACAGTAAGGTACGCACCAAGAATCAGTGCAACTAGGTGAAGTGATAGATGATAGGCGGCCTTAGGATCAAATATCTGCCATGTAGCTGCTTGCAATGGATAACTCAATGGATTCGGGACAAAACTCCCAGTTAGAGGGAAGAACGCTCCAAGGATGGTGAGAGGGATTACTACACGCCCGTATGGTAGTATTTCAAATATGTTTCGCATATACACATTTAGGACTCCGCTGGATTTAACACAATTGGTACACTAGTCGAATAATCCTTCCCATGTCTTGAGAAAGTTATCAACCGCTCTATCCGAAAAGCTCGACCTGAATGTGCTTAGCGTCCTTGCTACCATCTGATAATCTACTATGCTATAGCGTGTCTCTCTGCCATTCCTTTCAGACTTCACAATTTGCATGTCTAGCAACCTCTTGAGATACCAGCTCATTGTCGAAGGTGAAATTCGTACAAAATCCGCAATCCGCCCCTGCGATGCTTGAGGGTTCTTTAGCAGGAACAGAAGGGTCTTCCTGTAGTTCCCTTGTCGTATCAGGGAGAGGACGGCTGCTTCGCCCTCAGCAACATCCACAGGATAAAGGCGTAATCTGAACAATCTTTTCTCTACCTTAATTGTCCCTGCCCTCTCCAAGACGTCAAGATGATATTCGAGGGACCCAGTCGCAAGGCCGGTTCTCCTTTGAACTTCTCTAAAGTGTAGGCCAGGAAATTTGGAAACTACTTCAAAGATTCTTTTGCGCACAGGGAGCTGAAGTTCGGGAAGGCCAAAACTGTTCATACAGACTCTTGCCGCAAATTTCATTGAGCATGGTATGTGATTTATAGTTTTGGACGTTTCGAGGATTGTACCAAATTTCTTAAATAAATATTCTTTCATCAGCTCATCATGCTATTGAAACCCCCAAAGGTTCTCCTGATAGCGATCTTATGCATAACAGTCGCATCCCTCGCCACTATGCCTGCATATGCCCACGAGAGTCGAACAGTATCAAAGTACAGATTTGTTGTAGGTAACATCGTAGAGCCTGCATTTGTTGATAGTGTGAATGCCCTTGACTTGAGGGTCACAAATACTGAAACGAACAAGCCTGTTCAGGGTCTAGAGAAGACTTTGAAGGCCGAAGTGATGTACGGTGGAAAGACAATGGCACTGGAGCTACGGACTAGGTTTGGGCAACCTGGAGCTTATGCAGGAGACTATCTGCCCACAAGAGCAGGGACCTATACGTTCCGTATTTTCGGGACGATCGAAGGCGTAGCAATTGATGAGAAGTTTACTTCTGGTCCCAATACGTTCGGTGACATCAAGACAGTAGATGACTTGCAGTTCCCCGAGAAGGTTCCATCGCCAAGCGAGCTTCAGAAGCAAATGGTTGATTTACAGGCACAGGCTTCAGCAGTAAAGAGTCTGCAGGGGTCGGTACAGGAATTGCAGAACACAATCAACAATCAGAACGGCAAAATACAACAGCTCGAATCTTCAAAGGCCCAACTTCAGGAAAGCTCAAACAATACCAACATGATTGCAATGGGCGGCATAGCTGTCGGAACCCTTGGTTTTGTTGCGGGTGCACTCGGAGTTACAATGGCAATCAGAGCACGCAGTAAGTAATAGTTGTGGTAGAAGACACCTTCCGTCCAGGTGTCTTGAGATGAGAAGCGTAAGCATAGTCATCTTATTTCTTCCAGTTATCCTGCTTGCGGGAATAGGGAGCGCCCCGTTTGCACATGCGCATGCTGACCTAGTAAAGGCAGACCCTGGATTAAATGCCGTACTCAAGGCCCCTCCCGAAAGGATAAGACTTCTATTTAGTGAGGAGCCCGAAGCGAAGCTCAGCGAAGTTACCATCTTAGACAGTTCGGGAAAAGAGGTTCAATCGGTAAAGGTCTCGGTATTAGCTCAGAACAGAACGATCATAGTCACAAACGTTAGCGGGCTCAAGGACGGAGTATATACTGTATCATGGAGGGTCGTTTCTGCGGTTGATGGACATACAACATCTGGTTCCTTTCCAATTGCTATAGGCAATGCCACGATCATCAAATCGATCCAATCGAATCAGACTTTGCCTAAGACAGAATCTAGCTCGCCGCCGGTCTCGCCTATGGAGGTTGTAATCAGATGGGTAAACTTGGCTTCCCAGACGGCTTTCTTGGGAGGTGTAATCTTCTGGGTGACGATTTGGAGGCCCTCCGCGAAGAGGCTCGTGATCTACTCTAATGACACCAACGTTGCTAATCAAAGGGTCCTCCTAAGAACCCTTGCCCTCTCTCGAGTATCGCTGTTTGCTGCACTGCTTGCTACAATTCTTTACCTTCTCATCCAAGCTTCTAATATCGCGATCGGAGTCTCTATTCTTGAAACTCTGCCAAGAATTCTTGAGACTCGTTTGGGCCTTGTAGTCATTGCTAGGGTCATGATGATTATTTCGCTAGCTATGATATTTCTTGTTAGGGTTAAGCAAGGCTTCGGGACTGAGAGATGGGTCGCAGGTTTAGTTTTGGGAGCGATCCTACTTCTCACGACAAGCCTTACCAGCCATGGTGCCGCTGATCCCTTATTCCAACCCCTGGGAATGATAGCAGATTGGATTCACCTAATCTTTGTGTCGGTCTGGGTAGGAGGAGTAATGTGCATGGCGGTCGTCATACCCGTCGCATTCGACGCTCTAAAGCCTAAGGAAAAGAGTTTACTGATCGCGACGCTCATTCCTAGGTTTTCGTCTAAGGCTGTCTTCAGCCTCGGGCTGATAGGCCTGACAGGCCTCTTTGCAACTCTAGTCCAGATAGGCAGCTTCTCTGCACTCTTTACAACAGTCTATGGGAATGCACTCCTGATCAAATTAGTACTTCTTTCATTTGTAGTTGTACTGGGCGGTTTCAACCAGTTCTACGTCCATCCTAGAGTCGTATCCAACCTCGCAAAGCTCGCCGAAAGGGTACAAACCCTCCTTCAAGTCCAAAATAGGTTCAAATTATCTTTGAAGACAGAGGCACTGATAGGGGCGGCGGTCATATTGGTGGCTGGCTTTCTCACAGCCAGCCAGCCAGCCGTCCAGCTCAATGAGCAGATGCTCCAGACCTTGGCTGAACCATTAGATCAAAGTCCTTCGGTGCCACCCGATTATGCTGGCAAATCCGAAGGGATCACAATAAATCTAAGGATTAGGCCTATGCAGGTTGGGCTGAACGACTTTGAGATACGGCTAACCGATGAGAAGGGATCTCCAATTCAGGATGTAAAAGCCGTCAACATGGAGTTCAAACTGATCGGCAAAGATATCGGTGAAGTTACAACTACTGCGGAAAAGAAAGGTGAGGGAATCTATTCTAATTCGGGCTATTACCTTGGTCAGCCAGGGAAATGGAAGGTTCAGGTCCAAGTACGACGTGAGATGGCCTACGATGCGATAGTAAGTTTTACTGTAACTGTCCCATTCCAAGATTTTTCTTCGCTTAAGGTAAGAGAGTACGAATTTCCGATCAAGGGTGCAAATCCCCACGCACTCTCAATTGGTTCCGATGCTTCTGTCTGGTTCACCGTGCCAAATCAGGGCAAGATTGGCAGATTCGACCCACAAACCTTTAGTTTCGAACAATTTGCTCTCCCTGGAGAGAGCTCCCTCCCTACGGGGATAGTAGTTGGTACTAGTGGCTCGGTCTGGATAACAGATCCTCAGAATAATCGGATTGTTAGGTTCGATCCTGCCTCGAAGTTGTTTAAGGAGTATAAGTTGCCGACCCAAGATAGCGCTCCCTCCACTATAACTATTGATGAGAGCGGCAGAATCTGGTTGGTGGAGCAGTTGGCAGAAAAGATCGCGAGCTTTTCGCCAGATACTGAATTATTCAAAGAGTATGCCGTTCCAACAAAGGACGCTGGACTTCAGGGGATAGCTTCCGATGATATCGGAATTTGGTTCACAGAATTCCGTGCAAACAAGATAGGACTTCTAGATCCCTCAACTGGTGAGATCGCAGAGTTCCAGCCAGACAAGTTCTCTCTCAATGCGCCGACCGGCGTTCTTCCTGTTTCTGATGGGATAATATGGATCACAGAACATGGGTCAAACACGCTTACTAAGTTCAGTCATCATAGTGGAACCTTCGAAAGGTTCGATATACCTGGTGAAACTCCGGCACCATATGGACTAGCCATGGACAGGGATGGTAATGTCTGGTTTGCGCTTCACTTGGGAAACCGTATAGGCGTAATGCAGCTGGCGACCGAAGAGATACACACCTTTCCCATACCAACTCCAAACTCTCTCACCCAGTGGATAGCCATAGACCCTCAAGGAAATGTTTGGTTCGCAGAGACTGGGTCCAATAAGCTCGGTGCTGTGACCAAGCTGCTCCCTTCAGCAACCCCAACTGAACAAAGTCAGGTTGACGATGGATTCGATCGGGTCGTGGCGCTTGCTGCTGTAGGGTTAGTGGTTGTTACAGTAGTTTCCTACTTTGGTGGCAAACGCCGATTTAAGAAGGACGAAGATGTGTTGAACAGCATATTAACCGGTTCTGGGAAATAGGTAGATAGTTGATATGCAACTGAGAGCATCTCTCCTAGCAATCATGTCTTTGATTCTGCTACAGGGAGCCATCGCTCCTGCGTACGGCCACTTTTCAGGAGGTCTTACGAAAGACATTAGTGGTTACCGAATCCAATTTGTTACCGAATCCAATTTGTTACCGCCCCAGAATTCCCCCTAGTGAACGGAAAAGTAACTTTCTTCTTCAACATTCAGAACGCAACAACTGGCAGCGACCTTCATTTGCAGGTGGCGAGTATCCGTCTCTTAAGGGACGGCGTTGTTGTGAGAGACTACGGAACACAGAATGCGACCTTCGGGGTTGCCCAGGTTACATACATCTTTTCCGAGGCTGGCCGATATCAGGTTCATGTTTACCTTCTCTCTGCAAAAACTCCGGTTAGAGCAGATTTCCCTGTTGAGGTAGCCAATGAAATCAGCATCAATGATCTGATGTCGGTCGCCGGGGTTTCACTGGTAATCGTGGTAGCCATACTTGCGATAGTTTACAAGCGTGGTAGGCCTAAGAGTGCGAGCGTTATGATTTGATCGAGGAACTTTATCAATAACATCTATGAGGAAATATGTCTACCGAGTCTCAACCAAATAAGAAAGATAGAGAAAGGAGGCACCATAACCCGCCTCCAATAGGCGGACTCGCACCCTATTAGGGTTCGGGCCCCACCGGGCCTGCTGTTTGCTGTAAAAAAGGGAGGGGGTAGGTTGGGCAAGTCAACCTGACCCTTCGAATAATTGATATCCAAAGGGATTTTAGTTACGCATTAGAGTTTTCTTGTCAGCGAGCAGTGAAGACAATAGCCCATGTGATCTGTGAGCAGGATCTTGAGTGCTGAGCTCGCACTCCAGCTAACGCCCTTTAACCTAGTACCAGGTATAGCTCCCATGACGGGGCTACAACATGAAGTCCTAATATGGCATGTCTGTGTATGACTGATAGTCCCCATTACATATATAAACTCAGAAGTAGAAGTAATTCTGATTCTTGATGTCGTTCTAATTCAAAGCAAAACTACAACGGTTCTGATTACTAAGACTTGTGATATGATCAATAAGAATTATTGTTTCTGTTGTTATAGTACTTGAGTACTTTAAAAGAGTACTATCAGCTCTTTGTTAGGTACAAAAGACAATCTAATGTTTTATTGTGAAGGAGGAATATCTATGAAATCTCTCTTCCCATTTTACATCTATATTGGAAACTCTTGCGAAAAGAGGCCCCCTCTTGCACATTTCTATGACCCTCTCAATGGACTCCTTTTCACCTTCGAGAACAGCCTCAACCTTCCCATCATTCAAGTTCATCACCCAGCCTGTAATACCCTGCATAGTAGCCCGAGTTCTGACAAAGTTTCTGTAACCTATTCCCTGCACCTCTCCTTCGACTACAATTCTTGCCCGAGCGTAAGCCATATGCAGAGCAGAGCCCTCACTGCTATTGGTAAAAACATTATAGTTTGCTGGGTCTATGTTCTACGAATGGTCGGCAACGCTTCCACAAGAATCCGAGAAGGAGATTTGATCAAACTGACACAATCGATGGTAAGGATACCAAGTGTAAACCCTCCAGGCGATGAAGAAGATTTAGCTGAATTTTTGGTGCAGAAACTGAAATCCTATGGTTTCTTGAGCAAGCTTGTAGATGTAAAGTCAAAAAGGCCTAACGTCTTGGCAACGCTATCCGGCAAAAAGATGGGCAAAACAATTTTGATCAATGGGCATATGGATGTCGTCCCTGTAGGCGATTTGTCGGCTTGGATGTTTGATCCGTTTTCAGGAACCCTGCATCAAGGCAGGATTTACGGGAGGGGCAGCGTGGACATGAAGGGAGGTCTTGCTGCTGCCATAATCGCTGCAAAAACCTTTGCAGATGTTTACGGAGAAGATTTTGCTGGTAGCATAATCATCGCGGGGGTTGTCGATGAAGAGGATGCTGGAATTGGATCGAAGAAGTTAGTTCAAAATGTAAAGGCGGACATGGCAATAGTTGCAGAAGCCTCCGACCATTCAATCTACAGGGCTCACAAAGGAGTTTTGTGGTTCGAGATAACCACGAGGGGCAAGGCACTGCATTCCAGTAGAGTAAGATCAGGGAACTTTGAAAATGCAATTTACAAAATGAGCAGAGTCGTTAACACTCTGGAGGATTACCTTGCCGTACTGGAAAAAAAGGAAAATTCTCTGGTAGGCAACCCTACAATAAATGTAAGCATCATAAGAGGAGGCACAAAAACGAATATAGTGCCAGATTCATGTACTATAACCGTCGATAGACGCCTGCTACCAAATGAGGACCCAAAAGTCGCTCTTGAAGAGATACGTAAGTTATTGGTGAGCAAGACGAAATTCAAGAATTTGGAGTTTCGTGTAACTCTGGCGAGGGAAGGCTCTGTGATTAAAGAAGATGAGCCAATTGTAAAGCTCACTAGAGATGCTGTGCAAGATGTAACTGGCAAGCAACCGAAAGTCACTGGCTGCGTCGCTACAACTGATATGTCATTCCTAGTAAATCAGGGGAAGATTCCAACAGTGGTCTATGGACCAGGAAGTCTAGAACAGGCTCATGTTGCCAACGAATATGTCGAGGTTGATGAACTGCTCAAGGCAGCAAAGGTTTACGCAACTGTATTTGAAAAGGTTCTCTGCAAATAACAGTGTTGAACGATGAAGAGGGAAGTCGTTATAGTTGGAGGGGGCATAGTCGGCTTATGCGTTGCATACTATCTTAGCAGAGCAGGAATCAGTGATGTGGTAGTACTTGAAAGAGGCAAGATTGCTGATGAGGCTTCTTACAACAACATGGGTGGCTTGTGGCCAAACATCATGTCAAGACCTGACATTACAAAACCGTTTGCCGATTGGAGTCTCTTGCTTTATGAAGAAATGACAAAGGAAGGTTTCAGGTTTGAGTTTAGGCGAAATGGAGTACTGGAAGTTCTTTCAGATAACGCGGACGATGAAGAAAAGCGCGTCGAGGAAAGGAGAGCTAAAGGATACAATGCAAAGTTTCTAAGCCCAAGTGAAATAGAGAAGATAGAGCCCAACATTGCGAGGAATTTTGTGGGAGGCATCTTCTGCCCTAACGATGCAAATGCGAGCTCCTTCCTTCTTGCAAAGGAACTTCACACATACCTGACGAAAAAAGATATCTCAATTATGGAAGGCGCTGAAGTCAACGATTTTCAAGTAGAAAGCAACAAAATAAGAGAGATCGAAACTTCAAAAGGTTCCTTTTCAGCAAAGTTCGTCGTAAACACTGCAGGGCCGTGGTCTTCTTTCATAGGTAACATGCTGGGAATTTCGATACCCGTGCAGCCTGCAAAAGGCTACATGTGCGAAACTGAACCAGTCGAGAAACTCATTCATGCGGCTGTTACAAACAACAACATCGTAGTTACACAAAGACCTGCAGGGCAGATACGAATGGGCGGGATAGTGGAGTTTGCGGGGTTCAACAGAACCTTTGACAAAATCAAAAAACAAATGATTCTTGACTCAGCCTCCTCAATACTATATGCGCTGGCAAAGCTCCCAATCGCTGATGAGAGGATTGGCTTCAGGCCTTATGCAGATGACGGGCTACCAATAATCGGATATTCTAAACAAATAAGCAACATGATTCTTGCTACAGGTCATTTCAGGAGGGGCTTTGAGCTCGCCTCAGGTACGGGCAAGGTTGTTGCTGAACTGATCCTTGATGGAAAGACATCAGAAGATATCGAATTTGCCTCGCCGAAGCGCTTTGATTTATAATTACTCGGTTATCCTGACAACAAAACGGCCGCTTATCGTGTCAACCGCTGCCCTGATCTCCTTCTCTCTGGTGTTGAGTATCTCTGCAAGTTCATCAATTGTTACACTCTCCCTTCCAAACATCTGATACATTATCCTCCTGTGAAGGTCTTCCTCCAACGACTCTCTTATCGCTCTGTGAGCCATTTGCATGATCTCTTCCTTTATTGCAAGCAGAGCAATCTTCTCTTCTTCAAGCCTCTCCACTCTTGAATCGAGTTCGTTTAAGAGATTCTCCGCTCTCCCGATTATAGATGAGTTGTCGGTTTCTTCCAAAATGCTCTGTGAATCAGCTCTGAACCTCTTGACAACATCATTCTGCTGGACTCTTTCTAACCTCTCTTGATTTCTTATCTCTTTCAGGGCAAGTTCAACCGCATCCCCCATTATGCCAATAGAAAGATACAGTGACCGGTTTAGCCTGTAGTATTTCCTGTCAGGAGCCGCAAGTTCGCTCTTTGCTCTAAACGACGTTATCAATCCTGCATCCTCGAGCAATGTAAGGTGCTTCAGGACTGCTTGCTGGCTTACTCCAAGCTCTCTCGAGAGCTGTATGAAATATTTCGGTTCGTCGGCAAGAACTTCTAGTATACGCCTTCTAGTTTCATTCCCCAATATGTCCAGAAGCTTTCCTATACCTGCTGCTTCGTCAGACATTATTGATTGTGACCAATGCGATACCTATAAACTTTCTAATTATTAGATACTAACTAAAGGTTGCTATTATTCGTAAAGATTCTGCACAATACTTAATTGTGGGCCTAAATTCGAAGTTTCGTTCCGATAGCAATGAAAATCCCCAGTGCTGAAACTAGGCTGCTGTTCGCATTTAGTATCTCTGGCATGGCCGCTCTTTCGCACGAAGTAGTCTGGACAAGGCTAATGGTTTTGATATTCGGCTCAACGGTTTATGCGGTAAGTACCATTCTCACTGCTTTCATGGCGGGTCTCGCCTTTGGGAGCTATTATATGGGAAAAAAGGTCATAAACTACAAAAACCTATACGCCCTGTTTGGCGTCGTCGAACTTGGTATAGGAATCTACGGCATAATCTTTCCACAAATCCTTCCCTATATGCAGTACCCCTATGTTTTGCTGTTCAAGGTTCTTGGAGGCTCGTTCATCCTATTCCAGACTGCTCAAATTTTCATATATCTGGTCCTACTCCTTGTGCCGACCTTCCTTATGGGGTCTACATTTCCTATTCTCAGCAAGATCGTGGTCACAGACCTTGATTCCACAGGGAAGAAGATAGGCTTTCTCTATTCCTCGAATTCTATTGGCTCGATGATAGGGCCGGTAATCTCTGGTTTCTTTCTTATACCTGTCATTGGAATCAGGTACACTGCACTTGTAGCTGGAATTCTGAACATCAGCATTGGGCTTACATTTCTACTTACAGCCGCAAAAACCAACAAAAGAGCTCTTGCCGCAATTCCGATAGCATTTCTAGTGGCTTCTGCGGGCTACGCTGCATATCAGAATCCCATGAAGACGATAAACTTCTATTATGTGCCTATACTGCATAACTTTGCCGAGGTAGACGAGTTTCTTCGCGCCCAAGATACGATATTCTACAAGGAAGGTCTTTACAGCACTGTGGAGGTTGTAAAGATAGGTGAAACCCTTTCTCTGAAGATTGACGGAAGGATTGATGCAAGCACTTCAATGAGGGACATGTCCACGCAACAACTTCTTGCTTATCTTCCTTCGTTGCTTTACAATAATCCTGAGAAGGTGCTCAATATAGGGCTTGGGGGAGGCTTCACGGTTGGAGCGCTCAAGAATTTGAACGTCACCATAGACATAGTTGAAATAGACGAGGCTGTAGTCGAATCCAATGAAAAGATCTTCAAACCCTATAATAACGACGCCCTGAATTATGGAAAGATGCAACTGTACATTACCGACGCAAGAAACTTTCTGCTGACATCTGACAAAAAGTGGGACATAATAATTTCCGAACCCTCAAACCCTGTGACATCCTCAGTTAATCACCTCTTTACAAAGGAATTTTTTGTACTTGCTAAGCAGCACTTGAATGATGGCGGCATTCTGGCTCAATGGTTCCCCAACGATGGAAGTATCTCTGAAAGAGAATACAAAATCATAATGAAGACTTTGCTGTCAGAATTCCCTTATGTCTCCATCTGGGACGTTTCTTCTGAAGGCAGGCTTACCAATACCATAATGATAGCATCACTCGAACCGCACTCTACAACTGTAGCTGGCTTTCCGAATAGGGCCGTTGAAGCAGACATGACTAAGATAGGAATTAATAGTCTCGCTCAGCTCAATTCCAGATTGGTCTGCGATCCAAATGGTTCGAAGAAGTTTGTTGAAGACGCCAAAATGATGAACCTTGACGATCTGCCAATAATAGAATTTCTTGTACCGAGAAACTACTTCGGTGAGGGGAAGAGACTCACTCAGATGTGCATAGGGGTAAACTAGAATTTCGTAGCTGTTTTTAAGCCAAGCATATCAGACATGCTTCCCATGGGAAAGAAGATAGCAGTCGTAGTACTAGAACATGCCTGCGACGAAAACCCGTGCCATCTGGACAACAACAGCCAAGCACGTTGGATAAAGAACGCAATGCCACTGGACAAGATAAAATGGAACTGGAACCTCTACAAGGTCACGGTTTACGACTTAACCGGTAAGGAGGAGAGAGACATTGTCGCTGAATTCTTGGAGAACGAGGAAGAAGAGGAGGCTGAATGATGGAAGTTTATTCAGAAGAGATTCAGATTCCAACTGGCAGCGGCATCAACCCGGTAAACATTACTGAAAAGATTCAAGCAGTAGCTAGGAAGAGCGGAATCTCTGCCGGGGCGTGCTTTGTGTATTCTATGCACACTACCGCCGCTGTAATTGTCAATGAGAACGAACCAGGTCTCTTGAAGGATATAGCTGCAAAGCTTACCCACGACTTTCCAAAAAATGCTGGCTGGGAACATGACAGGCACGATAACAATGCGCATGCACACCTTGCAGCAACATACGTAGGAATCTCAAAGGTTGTTCCTGTTGAAGACGGAAAGATCAAGCTTGGGACATGGCAGTCGATATTTCTTCTAGAGCTTGATGGTCCGCGCACAAGATCGGTTTTCGTACAAATCATTGGAGTCGGGGAGAGCGACTAGGCCAGCTGCTTGTGCAGATCTATCACCCTCCGCTCTATGTCGTCTCTTATCTCTCTGACCCCTTCTATCGGCTTGCCCTTTTGGGGTTTCAAGTTTCTAGTCAAAGCCTTTTTCAATATTGGAGCTGGACATAACCCTTCAACGCTGCAGCCCATCGTTATAATTGCCGCAGCCCTGTCGGCCATCTTCAGATCGAGCATCTTCGGCGTGTTTTTAGAAACATCAACACCCTTCTCCTTCATCACAATAGCGACTTCTGGGTGAACTTTCTTTGTAGGTAGTGCCAGCGCTCACCGCTTCGATCTCATCGTTACCATGCTTCTTTGCAAATGCCTCTGCTATTTGGCTCCTTCCTGCATTTTCAATGCAGACGAACATTACAAGCCTCTTCATTTTCAAAGCCCTCTATTAAGCAAATGTACCACCTACAAACGGTTTCGAGATAAATTCATCTTTCATAACTATTAATGTTTCAAACTGGCCAAGAAACTATTTACAGCAAAAGTGTTCACCATATCTTCGGCCGAGACCCAACCTCTCCTAGCCTGCCCTATTCCATATTCCAAATATTGAAAGTGCGAAGTTGAGTGAGCGTCCGAGTTTATGCAGAGTTTAGCGCCAATTTGAACCGCTTTTCTAATGTAATCATCCTTAAGGTCTAGCCTGTCAGGATACGCATTTATTTCAAGAATCGTGCCAACATCACTGCACTTTTCTATGATCTTTTCAATATCGATCTCATAGGGAGCTCTCTTATTGATCAACCTACCAGTGGGGTGAAACAGTATGTCCACATTGGGGTTCTCGACTGCCTTCAGAACCCTCCTAGTCTGCTCCTCTTTTGGAAGGTCAAATGCAGAATGTACCGATGCTCCAACAACGTCCAATTCTTTTAGCGTCGTGTCTGCAATGTCCAGAGTGCCGTCTTTGAGGATGTTGACCTCTGCACCCTTCAAGATTCTGAAACCTTCAAGGTTTTTGTTAATAGCATCAATATGCTTCCCCTGATCTGCAATTCTCTCTTCATCAAGCCCTCCAGCCACTCCAAGGGATTTCGTGTGATCTGTAATTGCTATGTATTCAAGCCCTATTTTCTTTGCAGCGTCAGCCATTTCTTCGATAGAATTCAAACCATCGGTATAATTTGTCTGCACCTGCAAGTCGCCTTTGAGCGAACCATACTCTATCAGTTTGGGAAGTTTCTTGCTGGATGCTAGATCAATCTCGCCATTGTTTTCCCGCATTTCTGGTGGTATATAGTCAAGGCCTAGAACCCTGTAAATCTCCTCCTCGCTCTTGCCTGCTATCTGCCTCTCCCCCTCGTAGATGCCATATTCGTTGAGTTTCCAGCCTTTCATTATGGCCATGCTTCTAAGCACGACGTTGTGGTCTTTGTTGCCAGTAAAATACTGCATCGCGGCACCAAAACTCTCCTTTCCAACTATTCTCAAATCTGCGTCTATGCCAGAAGAAAGCCTGACATTGGATTTCGTTGTGCCCTTACTGTAGACATGAACCACTTCGGGAAGTGTCACAAAAAAATCCATGACCTTATCAGGGGCATCCGATACGACCAGAAAGTCTGCATCCCCGATAGTTTCCTTCATCCTTCTTGCTGAGCCACAGAGCATTGCATCTTGTGCTGCTGGATGTCTCTTCAGACGGGATTCTATGTTTCTTAAACCAAGGAGCATCTCGCCAAGGAGGAAGCGCCCTCTGCCCTGCTTAAAGAATTCTATCGACTTGCGTATTTGTCGTTCCTTTTTCTCGCCGAATCCTGGCAGTTTTTTGAGTTTCCCTTCAGCAATTATCTTTTCAAGGTCTTCGATTGTTTTGACATTGAGTTTTTGATATAACGCCTTGATCGTCTTTGGCCCTATACCTTCAAGGGAAGTTAGGCCGTCAAGATCAATTGGAAATTCTTTCTTGTGTTCTTCATAAAGACGCAGGCGGCCGGTCTTCAGGATTTCTTCAATCTTCTCGGAAATTGCCTTGCCTATACTCTCGATCTCCTGCAGAGCTTCTAGACCTCCACCTCGATACACATCCTCAATTTCCCTGTCATGGCCCTCGATCATCCTTGCTGCCTTGTCGTATGCCCTTGCTTTGAAGAACTCGTCCTTCATTTCTTCAAAGAGTGCAAGGTGGTAGAAGATCTTTGCAATTTCGGAATTCTTCATTAACTCTGCTCTTCTGTTGTTTAGCGAATTAAAAATAGTTTCAGGGCTAAAAAGGCGCCCACAATTGGAGACTAGATGCCACCCTTATTTCTTCTACTCCTTATTACTAATGCAACTACAGCGATAACAAATATACCGCCTATTATTGCTACAACCGCAGGATCTGGGCCAGGCAGGTTTGCTGCGGGGTTAGCCCCTCCAGCTTGTTGCTGCTGTTGAGGCTGCCTAACACCCGGCACACCTCCCAAGCCTCCGACTCCGCCACCAATTCTAGGCAGAACTATTATCTGGATTGTCTTTTCTCCATCTGGGCTGTAAACATCTTTTCCATCCACTATCGCATGGACTACATAGTGTACGGTGCCTGAAGACGGAACATCGATACTCGCAGAATACTTCTTAGGCGCATCATTAGGAGGGTCTATGGCTGCGAAATCTGGCGTTGCCTTTGAATAGCTCTTGAAATCTGCAGGGTTCCCTGCCTTAGTATCCCAATGCACTCCTGTATGGGAAATCTTTCCGGCCCCTTTAACCTCCCACTCGATAGTAACTTTCTGCCCAGCTCCAGCACTTGTAGGCGCGGTTACTATTGCTATTGAGGGTGCACCCTGAGCAATGGCGGGTACTGACACACTGACAAAAAATGCTGAAAGCAGGAGGAGAGATACGGAAAGGCCTAGCTTAGCCGAGGAGATACTTATCATGGTATTTACGGCATTTTGGCGGATATATAAAACGAATGAAACCGTGTTAGAAAATTCTACCGGTGACTTAGTGAAGACTATGAGCTAAACTTAATTCATACAACTTTCTGGTTGCTAACAATGCACTCATTAAGGCTTGCTACAATCGTGCTAATCCTACTTTCAGTCGCCGCCTATGGGAGTTTCATAGGATTTGATTCATTGTTAATGGAGCCTAACAGCGTCCGAATATTTCCGCGAACTTACACCAGTGAAATTCAGCGCAATTTTGAAAACGAGACAGCAAATAGCTTGCCATATGGTTTTGCATCTCATGTTGGAGGGACTGGCTCCGCTGGAGTTTGGAATATTATTAACGACGACACTTCTCCAAGCGGACCTCTTGTAATTGCCCAAACAGCCAAGGATAGAACGCCAATACACTTCCCCATTCTTATCTTCGAGAATGGAATCTACTCTGATGCAAGAATATCTGCAAGAATTAAGCCCGTTGATGGAAGTGTTGATCGAGCTGGAGGAATTGCATTCAAATTCGTCGATACAGGAAACTATTATGTCGCTAGAATTAACGCCCTCGAAAACACCATCCAGCTGTACAAATTTCTTGGCTCCAGAATGTTCCCGCTTGCTAGTATAGAGGTTCTCGTCGAGGTTGACAAATGGCACCTCTTAGAGGTTGAAACTTTCGGACCTGTCATAAGATGCTATTACGAGGGAAAGCTTGTAATCGAAAAAGAGGATAATAGTATTGAATCTGGGAAGGCTGGGTTCTGGACAAAATCAGATTCTGTAACATACTTCGATGATTTCATAATAAGGAAATAAAGGGCTTGAGCAAAGTTGATATAGTATATTGGGAAAGAAAGAAACAGGATATTTTTCCCGCAGTGATTCGAATATTTGTCAACAAAAGCAAAGAACGATGACTACTTGCTAGACCTTACATCCCGTGTTTACAAGGTAGTTGTAGAGCATGGAAAGAACGGAGTGCTACAGAGTGAGCTGTGGAAGGAACTCGACCTTACGAGCAGGGATGGCTCAAGGATTGCAATACGTTTAGAGAAGCGTGGCATGATAAGGAGGATAAGGGTATTGCAAGGCGGCAGGTGGACTTACAAGCTCACACCGTTGCGCTTCCCTGTCCAGATAAAATCCATAGAAGAGGCTCCCTGCATAACATGTCCAGACGAAGAGAGATGCTCTCCCGGCGGCGTGGTCACACCTAACACATGCGTACTTGTGGAGAACTGGGTCATGAATGATTTCAAGCTTTTAACCATTCCCACGAGCAATTAATTTCATAAGCAAGCAACTATTTTCGGAATTAAAATGCGGTTAAGCGAAGCCAAAAAAGACCATTATCGCAAATTAGCCAAGGAGGAGGGCTACAGCAGTAGAGCGTCATACAAACTCATACAGATTCAAGCAAAATACAGAGTGTTGAAACCCAATTCTTGTGTGATAGACTTTGGCTGTGCCCCGGGTGGCTGGCTAGAAGTTGCCTCCAAGGAGGTCGGCGACGGATATGTGATAGGAATCGATAAAAAACCTGTAAAGACACAGCTTGAAAATACAAAAATTCTGACAATAGATGTCTATGATTCTGATGCTGAGTCCAAGATTCTTGCAATTCTACCAAGGAAGGTAGACGTTGTGCTTTCTGATTTAGCTCCAAACATATCAGGCATCTGGGAAGTAGATCATGCAAAGCAGATAGACCTCTGCAGAAGAGTAATTGAATTCTTGCCCAAAATTTTAACCAGAGGAGGCTCTATTGTCTTGAAGGTCTTTGAAGGCCCTGATCTCAAGGAATTTGTAAATCAAGTTGCCAAAAGTTTTGAATATTTGAATATCGCAAAGCCCTCTGCGAGCAGAAGCGCTAGCAGCGAACTATATGTAGTGGGTAAGAACTACTCAGGCTGATTTCAAAATCTCTCTTAATTTAGTTCCAGCTGCATTAGTTCTCAGAGCCCTCGGATTAAGTATGGTTCGAACGGCGATGAAACCTTTTCTCTGCAAGATCCCGATTATTCTTGATAGCGGTGGAGGAGGTATGCCTAGACCATCACACATCCTGTCTATCACAAAGTAAGTTTTAGGACTAGTTATCTCACTTAGCGCGCCTTCTAGCAGCTGCTTTGAACCTTTATTTGGAGCGAACTTTAGCGATTTTTCAACTATCTGTTTATTGAAGAGTTCGCCAATCCATAGAGGACCTGCATATCTGGTCTTCTTCTTGCATTCTTTGCATCTTTCTATGACTATTTTATCGACGGTTCGTGCTCCACAAGAAAAGCAATGCGAGATATAGCCAATTTCTTTCGAGGTTGGGACAGGTTTAGCATTGATTACAACATTCACCTTTGTATAATGCTTGGTAGTGTGGGCAAATACAGGGCTTATCCCCAAATCAAGCCTCATCGCCGCAAACGCAAGAGCTGCATAGATTATTCTGACGGCAATCTCGTGGCAGTACTCCGTGTTCAACGAATTGCTGCCATATTTTCTGAAGCAGACTTCCGGGTGGACTCCACATAATACCGCTCCATCAGTAGCAGTTGCTGAAACCATGCCCTTAATCTTACATGCCTGCACGGCTGATTCCAAGAACGGCGCTGGCGAGCCGAATGGATCCAATTCGATGCAATCCAACCTCTTGTGAGGGCCTGAATGTTTAGAAAGAAAATCGTTTGCTTCGTATCTGGAAAACGAGCATCTATGATAAACTCCGTTAAGCTTTGCAGAAGCCTTAGCAAGCCCCAACGCATCTGGATTAAGATCGTTTAGATAGACCCTCTTAACATAATCGACTTCGTTGCAGACCCTGATCGAGCCCGCCCCAACTCCAGCAAGAGGGTCACCATAAGCTATCTTCGAACCCAGATTTACAGCATATCCTGCTACAACTGCGACAAGAAGATCGCGCTTGAGTGCTCCGAGAGGATTGAAAAATGCGGGATCTCGAGGAGGAACCTTCTCTTTAAGAGAGGAGTCTGGAACGATTATCTCTGTTTTACCTTCTTTTACGATTGATTGCTCGAACAATTCTGATACTACTTTTTGGGAGGCTTTGTTTCTTGCCTTGACTCCCCTCTAACAGTTGCGAGCATGTTTGAAAGCTCCCTTATCGCTTGACCCTTCTTCTTGCTCTTTAGAATCGAAAGGTAACCCGTCTTTACGTTCATCCGCTTTGGAAAAGCAGCTTCAACAACTTCCGCTTGAAGTTTCAAGCGCTCTGCAGCCTTTGCAAGCTCTTGAAGAGTAGGATTTTTGACCGCTTGGTTGGTAGGGACTCTCCGTCCATCTGACCTGCTGAGGCTTGAATTGAAATAGTCCACCCAGAGTATCTGTCTGTCGTAGTCTTTCATGAAACTACTTCATCAGAACAGCATTGACTACTCCGTGCTGGCCTGGTCGCGAAACTACTTTGGCCTTGCCAAGCTCGGTTTCAAGTATGGTGCCCTTCGTAATGACCTTCCTTCGAGAATAGTCTCTGTTTGAAGGGTTATCGATAACACTAACTATCTTGGATTTCTGCACTTTTCCAGTTGACGAATCAACCACATTGGCAAAATTCACGTTAGTCAGAGCGACCTTTGCGTTGCCGCCCCTTACCCTTCTTTTTAGGATGCTAACCTCTCCAAGCTCTGTTTCTGCAGGATAGTAATCTCTCTCAAATGCCCTCCTCTTCCTGTGGGCTACCCTGCGCCCTCCAGTCTTCTTCCTCTTCCGTAGATTTTCTATTGCCCTCGGCATAACCTGTCAACATCAAAAATGCATGAATATTAAAGTCTTAACTGCTAAACAGTGCTGAATAAATAGGGAAATAGAAAGTTATCTTTTTAGCACTGTCATTTTGGATGTTAGGCCCAAAATGGAACTGCACTTAGCTAGCAAATCACCCGAGAATGTCAGCGAAATAGAAATCCAGAAATTATTTGAGAAAGACCTTGGGCAAGGTTGAGGAGGGGCTTCGATATGTCAGTTCATTTCTTTCCGTAGGGACAGGAATTATTGATACTCTGGCTATTGATGATGAGAATAATCCCGTTATAATAGAATTCAAAGCTGAAGGCGATTTTGACAAAGATGCTCTAATTCAATTGATGAACTATTATAGTTGGTTCGCCGAGGATGAGTCAAGACTTTCGTTCCTCAAGAATGTAATCAGCAAAGCAGGGATTGCGGTAGACTACCTTGGTGAAATAAAGCTTATGGCGGTTGTAAGCAATCTAACTGACGAGGCAAAGAATGCTTGTTTTGCGCTTGAACCAAGAATGAAAACCATTTCTTATTCGATAGTAGAAAACTCCGGCGGTAAACACATAGTTGTGCCGAACATTGAAATCGATACGAGCATTGTCAGACGCTCAATCAGAGAGCCAAAGACTGAGCAGGACCATCTAAGGAGCCATGAAAATCTGGTGCCAATTTACAAGGAATTGAAGGACCGAATACTGAAAGAGATAGACCCGAAAGTAATCTTCAATGCAGCCCTACAGGGTTACATCGGGATAAATGCTGCCAATTCATTCGGCTGGGCGCATTTCAAAAAGAATTGGATTAGGTTAGATCTCTGGGTTACACCCGATGAAGTTAGGAATAGTCAACGTTACACACATTGGAAAGGGTCTGAGTTGGGCTACATCCATTTGCGTTCAACAGTAGATGTAGATCAAGAGCTGATTTCATGGATTCGAATGGCATACAACAAAGCCAAGTAAACCTATCCCTTTTCGCCTTTTTTGTAAGCGATTAATAGAATCAACTAGGAGGCCTTAGTTCAGGCCCTCCGGGCTTCGCTGGAGCAAATCTTGATAATTGTTGTTTCATGACGGAATAATCAGTGCTCAGGCCGAAGTAGTTTGCAAAGCTCTCCGTGGTTCTGTAAATTCTTGTCCTTCCTTGAGGCTCGGATTCGACAAAATCAAGCTGCTCCAACAGTTTTAGATGCTGATATGCCTGAGGCCCTCTGCGTTCAGATATCTGCTGTGCTGAAATTGGCTGGAAGAATGCAACATATGACAGTGTCTTCATTGCAGCGTCTGGCAGCAAAGCTCTTGAAGCGAACCTCCTTGCAACGCTGTTGAATTCTGACTTTAACTGCAGGACGAACTTTTCGCTTGGCATTTCGACCAACTGGATCGCTGAGAATGTAGTATTAACATCCTGAATGATTTTGCGCGCGATCTGCAAAGCTTTCCTCTTGGATGTTAAACCAGCAGCCCTTGCAAGTTCTTCCGATGTCAGAGGCCTTCCCGCAGCGTAGAGGGCCGCTTCAATGCGACTTCTTGCACTTTCTTCAGACACTAAATCACCATCGTTATCCTGATATCATTACCATCCTGTGCCAATCTTACGATACCTTCAGTCGCTACAAATAACAGCAGGATGAAAGTTCTAGCCTTTTCCAGAGCTGAAACTCCGTCGATGAGCCTGCTGAACAGAGTGTCTCCTGTATCCCTCAAAGACCTAGTAAGCTTTGAACGAAAGTCTCTCACCATTTCTTCGATTTTGACAATGTACTGATCTATTTCTGGCTCTGGTTCAGGTTCTATATTCTTAGCTTTCTCTTTCTTCCTGCCTTGTGCAAGGGCTTCGTTCAGTATGGCCTCTAAAGATGCAACCAAATCATCGATTGATGTTGAATAGAGTTCGTACCTGAACGGGAGAACGATTATGCTTGGAGGTTCATCCCTCGGGTGCTCAATCCTCTCTGCTCTCAGACGTTCGAAATAGAATATCGTTTCAACCTTGAACCTGTACAGAAGCGCAGAGGATAGTGCTACGGAGCCGCATAATCTCAAATCAGTCTGTTTTTTTTTCAGTATGGCCATTATGAATAGATCAAGCAGGTCTGCGATGTCTATCTCCCAAGGCTTCCCTGACTTCACGCTGTCAGGGTTTATGAGCAGGTTCAGAGGAGGTTTAGCTAAACTAAGATTCTGCTCTGCCAGTTCTCTGTGCCACCTCTATCTTCTGCTGGTATCTTACCATCTGCGATACCCCCGACTGCATGTAGACCCCGAACATCAAATCTGCCCTTGATAGCAACGAGTCCTTAAGGCTGACAATTACGATTTGCGAATTGGCAGCCCTCTCTTTTAGTAGTTCCGCTAACTTATCAGAGTTTACAGCATCAAGATGCGCGTCAATTTCGTCAAATATGTAGAACGGAGCTGGGTTAACTGCTTGAATTGCAAGTATGAGCGAAAGTGCGGAGACGGTCTTTTCGCCACCGCTTACAAGGCCACTCTCCCTCGGGATCTTGCCAGGGAATTGGGTCATAAGGTATACTCCCGTGTTGAAAACATCGTCAGGGGTTTCAAGCTCTAGCCATGCGGAGCCTGCTGTGATGCGAGAAAATATACCCCTTAATTCTCTGTCGATCTTGGTAAACGCCTCCATGAAGACCTGCTTCTTCTCGGTATCTACATCTTGAATGAACTTAACTATCGCGTTTCTTTCATTCTCCAATTGGTTTCGTCTCTTTGAAACGTCCCTGTAGCCGACATAGATTTGCCTATAGTCAGTATCGGCCTTGAGGTTAACACTGTTCCTTAAGGACTCATATTCATTAGTTAGACTTGGAAGCAGTATTTGCGAACTTTCAAAATATTCCAATGGTTCTGAGAAACCGTACAGCGATAACTCCCCTCTGCAAGCACTTTCCCCTTCTGTTAAACGTTCGAGCTCTTTGTATGCTGCAAGTATGTCTTTCTCCGCATTAGCTATGCTTCTTACTACAGCCTCCCTTTTCCTTCTAAGCTCTCTTAGCCTCTCTTCAAAGCTGTCGAGTATTGGCCCTAGCCTTCTGGATGCCTCTATTGCCTCGCTTTCTTGCCCCTTCAGGTGAGCAAGTTCAGCTTCCAATGCTTCTTTGGCTTTGTTCAGGCTCTCGATCAGGTTCTTCCTTCTTTCCAATTCTTCCTGTTGCTGCCTAATTTCTTCCTCCAGCCGCCTTAAAGTTGGCTCAAGGTTCGCTTCAAGGTTGCCGTTTGCCCTTGCCAGCTGGTTCTGCAAATCAAGCGCTCTGACTCGCAAGCCATCTATCGATTGGTTCAGTCTTACTCTTGAATCGTCAATGTCCTGAATTTTGTCCTTTAGCGACTGAATGGAGTTATCATCTATTACTGAACGTACCTCTGCAATTTTGGTTTCGATGACATTTTTTGAATTGAGATGACTCTGCAGTTTCTGCGAAACTGCATTAAACGATTTTTGGGCCCTCTCTATCTGCTTATGCTGAGATGATGCTAGTTTCTGGTATCGTGAAAGGAAGCCCTTAATGTTTGTCAGATTGGCTGCAAGATTGCCAAGTGATTCAGCTTTCTTTATTCTTTCAATGTCCAGCTCTTTTGTCTGCTTTTTCAATGATTCAAGGTTCTGCTTCCTCTTTGATATGGACGATTGTAGTGATGCCAAAGCTTCCTTCATGGCGTTTTGCGACTCGTCATCTACTACGAATTCGGCTATTGACGAAACTTCACTTATTCTGCCGGTGTCAAATGCGGAACCTCCAGTTTCGAAGAGATCTCCGTTGGGTGTAACTGTGCGGTAGCCCTGCTTTGCAAGGGCGTATGCAGATTTTGTATTCTTTACAAGGATCGCATCGCCGAATATGAAGTTCACTAATCCTCTTGGTATGCCGCTTCCCCTGACAAACTCGGTTACTGAGCCCATTACTTCCCCTTCTTTTGGAGGAGAGGCCTTCTCTGCATCTACAACTTCGGAGAGAGGGATTATGGTTATTCTCCCGAGTTTTAGCCTCTTTATGGCTTCAACCGTCCTTACTAGTGATGGTAAGTCTTCAACTACAGCAGAGTTGAACCAGCTCCTCCCTGCAGCCCGAACGGCCTTTTCCCACGTTTTTTCCCATTTTAGGAGTTCGCTTACCCTTCCCAGATAACCTGACAGCGCACCAGAATTTGCGAGCTCCTGAAGTTTTGCTAGAGTGATTTCCTCTCCAACGATTTTATCAGCCACCAACCTTTGCGATTCGTACTTGACGAGTGTTTCGCTGGCCCTCTGGAGAATCTCTATGGCCTTTTCAGTTTCCCGCTCGAGGCTCTCTTTTCTCTGCTGGGCACTATTGTTGGTTCCTTCCAAGCTTTCAAGTTCGCGAACCTGCACTTCCTTGACTCTTTCGAGCTCTTGCAGAGTATTTTGAAAGCTTGTCAGAGTATCATTCAAGAACTTGGACTTCGTCTCTAAAGAACTGAGTTTCTCTTTCAAACCAATTTGCTTTGTTTCAAAGTCTGCAATTCTTAGCGAGACCTTGGCAAGGGCTTCATTGTAGCGCCTATTTTTCTCTTCAAGTTTTGCCAGTTTCTCGGTTTCACCCTGCAAGTCTGCAAGTAAATCTCCCCTCTCCTCTTCAAGAGATAGGTTTTCCGACTGTTGAGCGGTCTTAACAGTGTCGAGCTCAGCGATTTCTTCAGAAAGCTCTGCAACTCTTCTTCTTGCAGTTTCAATCTCCGCAGTTCTTTCAGTTCGCATCTGATTTAGATATGGGAGGCTTTCCTCAATCCTGACAATAGTCCTGCTAGATTCTTCTAATCCCTGCTTGGTTCTCTCTAACTCATTGGTTGCCCTCGCTACTGCTATCTGCACTTCTACGGGTTTCCCACCCTTGCCTTCAACATAAGTGGCAAAAAATTCGTTCTTTTCATCTTCTGCTTTGGCGACTTCTTCACCTGTCTGCTCGAGCTTCTCCTCTAGTTCTACCTGCCTCTGCTTCAAATCCTTGACATCGTTCTGCTTTGCTTTGGACTTCGCGATGGCTTCTGCTAGCCTCTTTGAAGCTAGCACAGCTTTGACCCAATTGATTTCATCTTCAAGGAACCTCAACCTCAGCTCGTCATTGCGTTCTCCCTCAAGAGAATCGACCCTAGATTTTATTTCGCCAAGCCTTGCAAGAGCGATTTTGAGATTGACATCAGCAATATCTAGCTGCTTGATCGCCTGTGCCTTCTTGTCGTCGAACTGGGAAACTCCAACGATTTCTTCGATCAGGCCTCTTTTCTCTTCAGGAGTCAATTCGGAAAGCCTAGTGACAAGACCCTGCGGGACGAAGTTTATGCCATCAGGATTTATCATAGCAAGGTCAAGAGTCTCTGCAAGGGTTCCCTTCTGCACCCTCTTTCCGTTCAGGTAGTAGGCACTCTCCCCTGTAGACCTTAATTCTCTAGTAATTACAACGCTGTCGTTGTCGATGGCTATAAGCCTGTCAGAGTTGTCCAGAGTTATTGTGACTCTTACTAAATCTGCCTTGGTTTCTCCTCCATCGTAGATCAATGAGGGAAGCCTGTTTACTCTGAGAGCTCTGGGGCTATTTTGCCCCAGTCCAAAGATTATCGAGTCTATAATGTTGCTCTTCCCTGAACCATTGGGCCCTGTAACCCCAATTAGGCCTCTATCAAGCTGTATCGCAACGTTCCTGTTCCCGAAGGACTTGAAACCTTTGACTTCGAGCTTCTTGATATAGACCAAAACTTAATCACTCCTTCGGGGACTGCACATGGCCACGCACGGGGATGCTATAAGTTTGCTTATAAAAGCGAGTATCGAATCTTGCTGATATGAGGTTTGATGATGAGCTCTTCCTTCTTATCAAGCCGCTCCAGTTCGCTGCAGAATTCCAGAATATGTCTTTTTCTTATATGCGGCATAATGCAAGTTCTCAAATGCTTGGGGAATGTAGATACAGCCCATCCTCTTTCCCTTAACTTGCCAGAAAATTCGCGTGGAGATTCTTTCAGAGGCCTTAAGCCTAAAATGTTCAGCGTAGGCTCTTGAACAGGCTTGACATTCTCCATCTTTAACGCATTTCCATATAGAAGATTTGTAAGATCCATGCATCTTTTTACAATCTTCCGGTAGCCCTGCCTTCCGAGCATCTGCATAGTTGCCCAGACGACTATTGCCGCTGCTCCCGGCCTAGTTCCTAGTACGCTTGGCTTTGGATATTCTCCGCCTGCAAGGTAAGATGCCTGAACGTCTACCCTGTCAAGCATTTCTGGACTTCTGAACAATATCATGCCTGCAGGCACAGGTGCCATCCCCATCTTGTGAGGGTCGATAGACATGGAAGAAACCCCGGAAAGTTTGAAATCAAAATCATCTGCTGGATAACCTAAATCTTTCAGAAATGGGATCACAAAACCACCGAAAGATGCATCTACATGAAGATGTACATCATGAGAAATGGCCATCTCTGAAAGTTCGTCTATTGGATCTATGGCTCCAAGCTCCGTAGTTCCCGCTATTCCAGCTATCATTATAGTGTTCGGAGTTATTGCAGCTCTTACCTTACTAGCCTGAACCCTTCCTTTTTCATCTGTGGGTATGCTTATCAGCTTGACCCTGAGCATATCGGCAGCCTTGTTGAGTGAGTGATGTGCAGAAGCAGGAACTATAGCTTCGGGCTCCTCTACATTTGCACCGTTCCTTGCAGACCACAGGGCCATGATGTTCGCTTCCGTGCCTCCAGAAACTATACTACCCTGTGTTTGTGGATAATTCAGGAGTCCTCCAACTGAAGCTATAGCTTCGCTTTCAAGCCTTGCAGTAGCAGGGAAAAGACCCGGATCGCCGAGATTCTTCTCCAGATATTTAGAATAAAGCAGCCTTGCGGAACTTGTCGGCTCCGTGCACATGGAGCCTACAATCTTGCCAGACGTGTAGGTCATATCATCCCTCAAAGATTGCTTAAGAATGTCGAGAATCTTTGTTTCCGCTATGCCCTCTTCCTTCATACCTCTGTCTCCGCGAGCTTACTGAATGATGCCTTGAGCCTCTCCAGCTGCTTGGCATCCATCTTGAAACTATTTTCCTGCGCAGGGAACCTTCCCGTTATTACATCATCTCTATAGCCTGCAAGTGCCTCTGATGCTGCTTTGCCAAGGTCGGCATACCTTTTTGCGAACCTTGGTGTAAACTTCTCGTACAAGCCAAGAATGTCGTGCAGGACAAGAACCTGTCCATCACAGTGCTTTCCTGCACCGATGCCTATTGTTGGCACGCCCAATTTATCGGTGATTATCTGAGCAACTTCTTCAGGAACCATCTCCAGTACCACGGCAAAAGCCCCTGCAGATTCCAATTCCTGCGCATCCTCGATCAGCTTTCTTGCAGACCTAGCGTCCTTTCCCTGAACTCTGTATCCCTGCCACAGCGTTGCTGTTTGGGGAGTCAATCCGACATGACCCATGACAGGTATTCCAGCTTTTGTTATTGCCCTGACAGTATCGCTAAACTCCCTCCCTCCCTCTATCTTTACCGCATCCATTCTTCCTTCCTTTACAAAACGACCTGCATTTCTTAGAGCGTTCTCCCTCGAAATCTGAAATGACATGAATGGCATGTCGCCTACCAGCAGAGAACTCTTTGCGGCTCTAGCAACGGCTTTGCTCATCATCAGCATCTCATCCATCGAAACTGGGATTGTGTTTTCATAGCCGAGGGAGACCATGCCTCCTGAATCGCCTACTAGTATCATGTCCACTCCCACTCTGGCCGCTATAGCCGCAAACGGATAGTCGTATGCTGTAACTACTACTATCTTCTTTCCCTCACTCTTCATCTTGGCAATATCTGAAATTGTAAGTTTCCCTCGCTCAGACATTCTCCAGCCTCCTTGCTATGTGCATCATAGCTTCGTGCACATTCTTTTTGTTGGCAAATGCAACAATGATGCTGTGTAGGTTTCTATTGTGTTTCAGTTTCTTTGCTTCTTCAACAAGCAGCGGTATTGCTCTTACAACATTGTCCACTATTGTAATCGATGCGGCTAGAGAAGTTCTCGACATGGGGTTAAGGTCTAACGCTATCACAGTCTTGCCCATCTTCCTTAGAGCCTCCGTCCTATCGCCATCCTCCAATGGGACAAATACAACATCAGCGGCGAGAATTCCTCTAGGATCTACCTTTCTGCGCTCGCTCATCAATTCTGGTATCTGCCCAGAGGCGTTCTTGCCAATCCCTAAAACTTCCGCAGCTCCATTTTCTTTCAGAGTTTCAGCAATCGACAATTCCCTTTCAACGGTTCTGTAGAACAAGTTAACCTCTATTGCCGCTCCAACAACCTTGGATAACTCCACGACTTTGTCTGGTAGTAGCGCAGCCACATTACCATTTACCGAGATTACAGGCTTCTTTGCGATTAGTAGTGCTGCCGCAGCTGCTCGAATTGCTTTCCGTGCAAAGCTAGCTGTCTTCTCTCCTATCAAGTAATCGAAAGCCTCCCCTCTCCCATGTGCTATAAGGCCCTCTGGCACTACTAGGCCCTTCCTGAACCCCTCTACCAGTCTCTCTCTCTCGAGAAGGGACTTTGCTCTTGGATGGTTGCAAGGTATGTTGGCAGATGTCAGCAAACTCTGGCTCCTCCTTCCGACACATGAGAAAATACCACGGTTCCATCTGAGGAAAAACCTTCAAACAGTTCTCTAAGGCGATGCAAAGAGTCATCTGAAACTAGTGAGAACACGGTTTCCCCGAACATGGCCACGCTACAGATAAGACCGCGCTTGGCACCCTCCTCTATTACTGCCCTAGCAGCTTTTGATACTCTGCCTATCTTAAAGGCGAACTGCTGCGACAGTTTTAGAAAACTTTCTGGGTTTTGATTCAAAAGGAAATTTTTGAGTATAACGCTCCCAGCTTCTTTGACCGCAGAACGAACTGCCTGATCAGCAAGGAAACTCTTTGTCGAGAGACTTCCGAAACTTATGGCTCCAACTACATTCTCCTCTCCAACAGCAAAATGTGATACTGCACCTATTCCCGGTGCACCAGCTTTGGTTCTGATTACGGCTCCTCCACCAAATTCCGCAAGGACTGTGCCAAGGCCTGTTCTGCACTCTATTTCTGAAATGTGTGCGAATCTAGCAGTTTCCTCATTGCTTAAACTCAACCCAAGAGCCCTGTTCATAGCTAAAGCTGCGCTCAAGGCACCTGCACCGCTGGAACCAAAACCTGCTCCAATTGGAACTTCGACCTTCTGCTCAATCTCAACATCGTAATCTTCTTCTGCAATGTCAAGCATCTTTTTGGCTACAAGCCTTGTTACTGGCGCATGTTCCTGTCTGCCATTGATTTTAATTAGGATTTGGGATGGGGATGCCCTTTCTGCCTTCACAGTTGTCGTCGTGCCAGCTTCTAAGCAGACGCCCGCACCTACTGAACCAACAGTATACGGGTCATCGCTGTCAATAATCTCAAAGAATCCAGTAATATGCGCTGGGGAGTACGCTCTACCTTTCAAGTAGAATCGAGTCAATGCGACAACTTAATTAAAATCCTCTATAAATTCTCTATAGAACTTTAGAGATGGAGAGCAGAGACCTTAGAAAAATTCAGGAGATGGGAGGAGGCACAGCCTTGATATCCCTTCCCAAGAGCTGGGTGAAGAAGAATAATTTGAAGAGAGGCAGCGTAGTTTCTATCGACAGCAGCTCCAATAGGCTGATAATCTCTCCGCACTCAAATGAGCAAAGGCAGCCCAGAGAGATCACGCTCGAGTATCCTCCAAAAAACCTGTCAGCTCTGCTGAATGAAATCACTGCAGCGTATCTTTTAGGGTATGACATAATCAGGATAGCAGGCAGGGACAGAGTATCGTACAGCGATAGAGACTCAATAAAGAACACAATGAAGTCTCTTATGGGGCTAGAAATAGTAGAAGAGGATGCCTATACAATAACAATACAGTTCCTGCTGGAACCGTCCAACGTACATCCAGACAAGCTCTTCATGAGGATGCACGCTATAACTTCCGGCATGCACAAAGATTTGCTGACCGCTTGCATAGAAGACGATGCAAGACTGCTCAGGGACATTAGAGGGAGGGACGATGAAGTTGACAGGCTTTACTTCCTTCTGGTCAGGATTATTCGCAGTGCAATCCAAGACCCCATGCTGGCTGCAAAGTTTGGGATGAGCCCCATAGACTGCCTTGACTACAGGGTAGCTGCAAACGTCCTTGAGGCCATCGGCGATGCTTCGGCAACAGCTGCAGGCTCCGAATCAAATTTCCACTTTTCAAAGGAGGACAAGAACCTGCTGAACAGACTGGGTTCTATGCTGGGCGAGATTCAAGATTTTGCTGTCAAGTCGTTGCTGACTAAGAAGGCAAGTGAGGCAAGGAAAGTACTGGAACTGCACGATGAGCTTAAGGAAAAGATTGCAGGGTATAATGTCAGAAACAGTTTCATGGAAGAACTTCTGTCAGCAATGAATTCACTTTCAAGGCTATGCGTCGATATAGCAGATCTAGCTGTCCCCCTGTACCCGACTGTGAGATAGCTTAGCCGAATGCCTTCTCAAGTTCGTATATTGATCTAGCAATGACAACGTGTGCCTCAAGAGGCTGCTCGTGAACAGACAGAACCTGATCGAATATCTTGCTGAGATTGCTGCCAAAGTGTCCTCTGGGAAATCCTCCTACTATCAAAATTCCTCCGCGAGCTCTTCCCATGTGATTTGCCACTTCTGCAAAGCTGCTCCTTTTGCCTATCCGTGAAAGCCCGATGACAGTTTCTGGCTTCAGGCGCTTTATCAAACCTGCAAAGGTTTCCTGCTTCAATTCTAGCAAAACGTTATCGTCGCTGACTATCTTCTTCTGCTGGAAGAGCTGCTCCATCAGGCTGATAAATCTTGGATATGACTTTGGAAGCCTAGCACCTTTACCAATAGTTATGACGTTATCATCTCTTGTATGGACGAAGAGCTGCATCCTGTCTTCTAGGAAGAGAGGCGTGTAAATCGCTGAAATCAAGGAAATATGGATGATGTCGGGCCTGCCTCTTCTGTACGCCTCTTGGAGGGTTCTCATGGCTGCATGATGATAAGACCTGTCCAGCAGCATCTGTTGAGGTTTCCTTGATTCTCTCCTAGCCTGATTTACTGCTGAAGGATGCGAGGCTATCCTTGGCGGTACGAGTTCCAGCGCAGATTCTGCTATTATCAGGCTCAGCAACATTAACAGTAATTTCGACCGAGTTTATATGGCAACCCCCGTCAATAGAAGTTAGCGTGAGGGTACCCAAACTTTGTAGAAGCATAATAACGATAAGCAAATTAATCATGGCAGAGAACCAAGCTAAAAATGAACCCTAGTACAGGCTCTGAAATCAGAAAGAGCAGACTATTCAGAAAAAAGAGCGGGCGGGCATTCGTAGTAGCCATAGATCACGGAATCCTTATGGGCCCGCTGCAGGGCATAGAGGATATTGCAGATACTGTCTCTAAAGTTGCAAAGGGAGGCGCAGACGCAATACAGGTAGTCCCTCCAGTCGTCAATGTAATCAGGGAGAACTTTTTCGGAAGGGGAAGCCCAGCGCTGATAGCAAGGCTTGACCACTCTAACTATTGGAGGCAGCTTCCAGAGCCAAAGCCGGGATATTATACAAAGGTCTTCACGGTCAAGGATGCGGTCAGGGTCAATGCTGATGCAGTAGTCACATATTTGCTGACAGGCTTTGAGGACGACAGGCAGGAGGCCGATAACATCGTGCACCTATCTGAAATGGTTCACGAAGCTCAGGACTATGGAGTTCCAATAATCATAGAGCCTCTGGGGTTAGAAAAGGGCAGCCAAGCAGTTAGGAATGAAGCATTGATCAAACTTGTTGTAAGAATGGCTTCGGAGATTGGAGCCGATCTGCTAAAAGTAGATTACACAGGAAACAAGAAATCCTTCACCGCGATAGTTAATTCGACATTTTCACCAATCTTGGTAAGAGGAGGGCCGAAGACTAAAACGCTTGAGGAATCTTTCCAGATGATCCAAGACTCATTAGGCTGCGGAGCAAAAGGGATCGTATTCGGGAGGAATGTTTGGCAGGCCAAGGACATAACGAAGATGACCAGAGCGATGGCAGGGCTAGTGCACGGAGAATTGGATGTAAAGAAAGCTGTAAAGGCTGTCTAGCGTCTTAGGGAAAGCGTGTATCTTCGCAAAAACTGAATTCCTTGAGCAGGGTCTATTCCTTTGGGGCAGACAGAGCTACACGTGCCTGCAAAATGGCACCTTGCTACTCCGTGAGCAGTGTCTATAACATCTATCCTTTTTTCCATCCCTTGATCTCTGCTATCTGCGATGTACCTGTACGCCTGAACCAGAGCCTGAGGGCCTGGAAATTCCTTGTCGGCTGCAACAGTTGGGCATGCAGAATAACACAACCCGCACTTTATGCAGTAAGAATATTGCAGATATTTTTCGACTTCTTCAGGCTTCTGCAGAAACTCTTTGACAGGATTTTCTTTGGCATCCTTTCTTATCAAGTATGGATGAACGCTTTTGTGGTGGGAAAAGAACTCCGCAAAATCTGTTACAAGGTCCCTGATGATGGAACAATTGTCAAGAGGCTCTACCTTGATTTCGCCGCTCTTTAATTCGCTAATTTGCGTATAGCATGCAAGCACTGCTCTGCCATTGACCTTCATACCGCAGGAGCCACAGATTGCCATCCTGCAGGAATACCTTATAGCTATGGAATGGTCAAGATTCTCCTTGGCATAAATCAGAGCGTCTAAAACTGACATCCCTTTCTGCAGTGGTATCTTAAATTCCTCAAAGTGTTCTTTTGGTGCAGACCTTGATACTAAAATAGAGATATCCATCTGCATCACTCAAATTAACCTTGCAAGAAATACAGTCCTCGTCCCATATACCACCAGAAATGCAGCAATGGTAGTAAGCGACCAATTAACTGACATTTCCCATCTTTTACCCTGATGCAGTTCTATCAGAATGACCCTTAACCCGTTAAATGCGTGGAAGGCAACAAAGATCAACAACAATTCAATGGTCAAAGCAAAGGCAAAGTTTCTGTAGATTTCTATTACTGAAAAAGCACCAGCATCAAAGGAAACGTTCTCCTCATAAGAACCGAAGAAGAATAGCAATGCCAGATGGACAGAGCCAGTAATAAGAATCCCCATCCCGCTTATGTAATGGAATAGCATGATCCTGCTTTCTCTCAACATATCACCCAAAGAGAACAGTTAATGCATAAACCGCGGCAAGAGCAGCCAGAACAGCGCTTATCCATACCATCAAATCCTGGATAGTATTTTGCGATCTGGGTTTGTAAGGATAATCTGGACGTGCAGGTTTCCCTATTCCGTAGCCTAATTCACTGAAGAATAGCCTCACACCGTTAAATGTATGGAAGGTGAGCAGGAAACCAATTATTACCAATCCTAAATCAAAGAGCGGGTTCTCCAGAAAATCTACAGTACTGTTCCAGCTGTTCTTTGCTATATCATAGGCAGGGACGCCCCAGACCGATAACCCTCCAACCACGTTTCCAGTCTCAATAATGTGTGCAACGAAGTAAAGCGAAACTCCAACGCCGGAAACTCTCTGCATGGTATAAGCCCACCTCCCAAGAGTACTTCCTCTAGGGAATAGCCAAGATCGTAGCAGGTTTTTTCGGGTTTTATATAGGGGGGTACTTTTTGTCTGTGCATCCATTAGTACTTCCTCTCCGCAGGCTTGTATTTTGTTATGACAACAGCAGAGTAATCTAACTGAGGGCCGTCCGGGGAGTAATATGCCAGTGTATGCCTGAGCCATTTTTTGTCATCTCTTTTAGGATAGTCAATTCTTGCATGCGCCCCTCTTGACTCGATCCTTGCCAGCGCCCCTGCAATTACAACCTCTGAAACTTCAAGATTGGCATCAAGCTCAAGAACATTGGTAAAATTGGTATTGTATTCCCCAGATTTATCATCAACATGCCTGTAAGCTCTTTTTTTCAAAGCTTTAATTGATTTCAATGCTTGAGAAAGCCCTTCCCCATTTCTGTAAACGTATACATACCTATCCATAATCTCCTGCATCTCCTTTTTGATTTCGTAGGGGTTTTCCCCTCCCTTCCCGTGAAATATCCCGTCATAGATCCTTTCCCGCTCCAGCTCTACAGCTTGCTTAGGAATTTCTGCAGATTGCATCATAGCATATTTTGCAGCTTCTGCTCCTGTAATCTTGCCCCACACTAGGCATTCAGCAGTAGAGTTCGCACCCATCCTATTTGCTCCATTTACAGAAACGCAGGCACACTCTCCGGCGGCCCAAACCCCAGAAAGTTTAGTTGCACCGTCAATATTCGTGTCGATACCTCCCATGAAATAGTGACAGACAGGTCTAACGGGAATCAGAGAGTCGATAGGATCTATGCCGTTGAATTTTATTGCAATCTCCCTTACTGTCGATAGTCTCTCTTTGATCTTTTCAGCCCCAAGATGCCTTAGATCGATATAGACATGCTCTAACCCATCAGACTCGGATCCTTTTCCCTGACCGATCTCATCTATGATGGCCCTTGAAACGACATCTCTGGCAGCTAGATCCTTTTTTTCAGGCGCATACCTTACCATGAATCGTTCACCATCTTTATTCACCAAAACTCCTCCATCTCCTCTTACCCCCTCCGTGACTAGAATTCCCGAAGGGACAAGGCCTGATGGATGAAACTGCACAAACTCCATATCCTTTAACGGAATGCCTGCTCTGTAAGCCATCGCTAGGCCTTCAGCTGTAGAAGAGTGGCCGTAGGTTGCAAAGTCGTAAAGCCTTCCTGGGCCTCCTGTTGCAATTATCCCCGCCTTTGCCTTTATAGCATAAAAATCACCGCTCTTCATCTCTATAACTGTCAAACCTTGAAACTTGCTATCATCTTTAAGGATAGAAGTTACAAACCACTCCTGCAGAAATTCTATGTTGTCGTATTTTAGCGCTGTATCGTACAAAGTTTGCATTTCGAAAAAGCCGACCTTATCGCTAGCGAATGCTGCTCTTGGGTAGCTGTAGCCTCCAAAAGGCCTCTGTGCAACTCTTCCATCCTTATTCCTAGACCACGGCATCCCCCAGTGCTCCAACTGGTAAATCTCTGCAGGCATCATGGAACATAGCCTTTCAACCGCATCCTGATCGGCAAGAAAGTCGCTACCCTTTATCGTGTCATACACATGCGACTCCACAGAATCACCCTCTTCTGAATATAGCACTGCTGCCGTGCCTCCCTCTGCAGAGACAGAATGCGATCTCATTGCTTGGACTTTCGTTATAACAGCAATTTTCAGCTTATTTGATATCGTTGATGCTTCTATAGCGGCCCGTAAACCTGCAATTCCAGAGCCTACAATCACTATGTCACAAGAAAGAAAATCCAAACGATGTTACTTCGGGATAAGAGTATATGGGTTTTGATCTGCAGTTCTAATCTTTAACCTGCAATATTAGTACAGAAATGACTATAGGCTTATAGATGTCAGAATTAAAGCAGATATTTGTATGGGCGTACTGGTAACTGGCACAGGAGGCTTGGGATCATATATAGCTAGACATTTTGTTTCTCAAGGCGGTTCAGTTTCTTTGTATGGCACAGCACGACAGACAGATGCCATCAAGCAGATTGTCGATCTACGCAAGACTAAAATTTTCAAGGGTGACATTCTTGATGCAGATGGCCTTGCAGATGCGGTCAAGCAAAGCGAGGCAGACAGAATTATACACACGGCAGGCCCCAGAGCAACTCAGACAAGAAAGGATCCAAAACATTGCGTCAGAGTGCACATCCAGGGAACACTAAACGTGCTTGAAACTGCAAGGAAATTAGATCTCAATAGAGTCATATTTAGTAGCACAGGCTCAGTATATTTGGCAACTAAGAAAGGACAGCAGGCAAGAGGACCTACGATCAAGGAAGATGATGTATTAGTGCCGATGGATCACGAAGATGTTTATGCTACTGCCAAGGTGAACTGCGAATATCTAGGCTTCAACTATGCAAAGACTTACGGTTTTGGTTTTATCCCTCTACGGATTGCGCATGTTTATGGATACTGGCCTGGGGATATGGGAAGGGGTGTAGTCGTAAGCGACATGGTCAGAGCCTGCGTAATGAACAATAGTTTAGAAGTTGATGAGCAGATTGCGGAATGGACTTACTACAATGATTTGGCTGAAGAGCACGCTGTAGCCGCATATTCGCAAAATGTAAAGATCGGAGCAATCAATGCAGGATCAGGTAAAATAGCCTCCCTCAAAGATGTCGTTGACATTCTGAAAAAGTATTTCAAAACAATTAATCTAAAGGTCAGCCAGGAAGCTAAAACTTCACGTAGCACTCCCTCCGACATGTCTAGGGCCAAAGAGGTTTTGGGTTTTGTGCCGAAATATGACTTGCAGAGATCAGTCGATGATTTGATTAAAATTTGGAAGAAGAAACTTGGCAAGTGATTGTCAATATTAGTATTTCTGAGGCAACATCTGCATCATCCGTTAATAGTATATTCTACAAAGGACTTGTAAATACTAACATGACTATAGGCTTAAAATATAAGTAGCCCAAGAATCAAGATCAAGGAGAGAATTATGCCTGAGGAAAAGCAAAGTTGGAGTGGTTGGGCGGGAACAACCATAGAAAAGAAGTGGGAAGCCCCGAGTATTGAGCACGGAAGAGGAGATATATTTTCAACAACCCCTGATAATATCGATCCTGACAAATATATTATTGGAACATTCTTCATTACCTGCGATCCAAGAATCACGATAGATCATGCAGGCGTCATTATAGCTGCAGAGCAGTCTGTTGGAACTTTTACAGACGTTTCCACTGCTACAGAACTTGCACACAAAACTGCCGCTAAGGTGTTTTCTTGGAAGTATGAAGATCCGTCAGGCGTCGTCAAGCATTCCGGTTGGGTTAAGGTTGCATTCCCCATATTTCTGCTTGATCTGGACAACAGAGGCATACCTGACCTATTCACCTTCGTGACCGGAAACTGGATGGGGTTTACTCCAATACCCAACTGTAAGTGGGTTGGCCTGGAACTGCCAAAGAGCGTCCTAAAGCTCTTCAAGGGGCCAAAGTTTGGTATTGAAGGGATGCGAGAAATCATTGGAACTACAAAAAACAGAAGACCTCACATCGGTATAACGATCAAGCCCAAGATGGGTGTAACAGATCAAGGGGCTGCGCAGCAGTTCTATGATGCAGCTATGGGAGGAGCGGACACCTTCAAAGATGACGAAACCTACCACAATCAGTGGTGCTCGCCGTTGCTTGACAGAGTTACAAGAGTATACGAGGGTATTGACAAGGCAAAATCTCAAGGAGCACATCCTGAGGGAGACATGTTCTATGTTCCTCAAGTTACTGCAGATTCGGAGAGAATTCTGGAGGTTGCTGATAGAATGATAGCTCACGGCGCAAGGGGTCTCATGCTGAACTTCATGTGCACATGGTACCCGGCATTAAGGGCTCTAGCTGAGGATCCAAGCATCAATGTACCTATACATCTGCACAGAGCATCTCACGCAGCTATTACAAGACATCCGAGGCACGGAATCAGTCTCTCTGTAACTGACTATATTGCAAGAATAGCTGGAGGCGATATGGTACATGTTGGAACTGCAAGGGGTAAACTTGGTGACCAATCAAAATTTGTGGAAATACCTGAAATCATAAGAACAATTCAAGGCCCGCTTGAACATATAAAGCCAATGATGGGTATTTCATCAGGTGGTCTAATACCGCAGAACTACCACTTCTCTCTTGACCTTATGGGTATGGATATGCAGCTCCAGAACGGTGGAGGAGTGCACGGACATCCTTGGGGAACTAAAGCTGGTGCTATGGCCTGCAGACAGGCAGTCGATGCATATATGAAGAAAATCCCAGTGGAGGAATACGCAAAGGATCATCCAGAGCTCATGGCAGCGATACAGACTTGGGGACAGAAATATGCGGTTGCTTCAGTCGAATCGGCGGTGCCTGAACTAGGCTCCTCTAAAGAGAAGGACATGCGACGCCTATTCACATCAGAGTGAGATAAGATGGCAGACCATAACACGGGCAATATATTCTGCTACTGCAATTCATGCACACACGGGAACGTGTTGCAATGTGCTGACTACAAATGTGGTTGTTGTAATGGTGCAGGCGGAAAGCCCTATCAAGCAAATTACATAAAAGATCAGAGTCCTCCCGCGGTCTTCGTCTAAAAAATCTGAATAACTCTCCACCCAGCAAGTCGCTGGGTGTCCGACTATGGATTCGGAGCTAATTCTGAGAAGTGTAGTTTGCGATGGTATACACTGTATAGTTAGATTAACAGAAATCCACAGAAGTATAATTCGGTATTTTACTTACTTACAACCTTTCTTATGTCTGCTATTAGATTGTTGAGCCTACCAGTTTCGAATCGAAGCATCTCCAAATCCATCATTGAATAATACTGTGTGTTATTCCTGATATAGTAAGAAAGTGAGCCGTATCTATCGTAAAAATTCTTAGCTGCCATCTCGGGCCATTTCATCTCAATTTCACGCAAGGCAATTCTTCGGTCATAGTGACCCTTTGGGGTCCTTCCCAAAAGTTTGTCAACTAGCACATCTGTTACCTGGGACAGAGCTATCCAAGCCTTGTCTGAGGCTTCCTTGAATGGCAGATAGCCACCTGGTCCTCCCCTCGCATAAGTGAATGTCCTGCCCTCATAAGATGTATTTTCTGCTTCTTTCAAGTGCTGAAAAACTTGCTTCATAAGCTCCTCTGAATTCCTTATCAGATCTTGCGCACTCAAAGCATATTTCTGAGTATTCTTTATCTTATTCACGAATACTCTGCAAACCTCTGTATTAATAAGAATTGTGTAGGGATAGTACCTACCATTTCTTACTCTGTAAGTAAACATTGGTTAATGTTTTTTATAGTCACTAAAACCCTTATGAAAACAGGAAATGTCAGGTACTGAGGCGATCAAAGAAAAGGTTCTCGGTATTGATCTTGGTACGACAAATTCCGCGGCAGCTATATTCGAGGGTTCCAAGGCCATAGCAATCCCCAGCGTTGATGGCAGATCTTCTGGCGGTAAGATGTTTCCCTCAGTAGTGGCGTTTACCCCTGACAATAAAGTAATTGTTGGGGAAGCGGCGAAAAGACAGTTCGCAATCAATCCCAAGGGTACAATACTTGAAATTAAGCGGAAGATGGGTACAGATTACAAGGTCACTGTAAATGGCAAAATATACACCCCGCATCAAATCTCCGCATTTATACTAAAGAAGATCAAGAACGATTCCGAAACGTATCTCGGAAACCAGATCAAGAAAGCCGTAATTACCGTGCCTGCGCACTTTAACGACAACCAAAGACAGGCGACGATGGAAGCTGCCACACTTGCAGGCCTTGACGTTGTAAGAATCATCAATGAGCCTACTGCTGCCTGTTTGGCATATGGGATAGATAAGATCGACTCCAAAGATGATGATGGAAAGGTCAAAATCATGGTATTTAGTTTTGGAGGAGGCACTCATGATGTGACAACAATGGAAGTTTATGGCGATACATTCAAGGTTCTAGCCACGAGTGGAGATACGCAGACCGGTGGTGCAGACATTGACAACGCGGTAGTTCAGCGGCTTGTTGGGCATTTCCAGAGTGAAACAAGTATAGATCTGAGAAACAACTTGGCTGCAATGGTCAGGCTCAAGGAGGCAGCAGAGAAGGCCAAGATAGAACTTTCAACCAAACTTACATCCACTATCAGTCTACCTTTTATCGCAGATATCAATGGTATCCCGAAACATTTCAACTATAATCTCACACAAGAGGAGCTTGAACAGCTAGCACTTCCTATAGTAAAGAAGGTAGAGAACACAATCAAGACAGTGCTTTACGATTCTAGACTGGGTGCCGAAGACATTGACAAGCTCATCCTAATTGGAGGGCAGACGAAGATGCCCTTGGTAAGGAGAGTCGTCGAGCAGTTCATGAGCAAAGTTGCTGAAGAGGGCGTTGACCCAATGGAATGTGTAGCTATTGGTGCAGCTTATCAAGGAGCCGTAGCAACTGGAGAGCTCAACTATCAGCTTCTCGATGTAACTCCATTAACTCTTGGAGTTGAGGACGCAATTGGAACAGTAACAAGAATCATCTATAGAAACACGCCAATACCTGTACGAAAGTCTCAGATATTTACAACATCAAAGGACTATCAGACAGATGTGACAATACATGTAGTGCAGGGTGAGCGTCCTATGGCTATTGATTGCGTTTCTATAGGCCTTTTCGATCTGGAAGGCATACCAGCAAAATCCAGAGGCGTCCCACAGATTGAAGTTACATTTGACATAGACGCTAATGGTATACTCCATGTCTCTGCAAAAGAGAAGGCTAGCGGGATAGAACAGAAGGTCACAATTACAGGGAGAATGAAACTAACTGACGAAGAGAAAAAGCGGATGGTAGAAGAGGCAGAAATCTTCGCTGCGACTGACCGTATGCGTAAGGAGGAGGCAGAAATAATGAAACTGGCTGACATCCTGTTATACAAAGCCGAGAGAGTAAAGGCGGAAATCTTTCTACCAAGGGAGGTAAGGGAGAAGTTAGACAAGATCGCAAGTGAATTAAAGGGAGCACTTGAATGGCCATTAGCTTATGCTGATTATAACAAGAAGATGGACATGGCTAAGGCAAAAATCGTCGAACTGACGGACTACATTAATCTCACAGTAGATACATACGAAATGGGTGAAGGTGCTTAACACTCCTTCTATGTGGTCCCTTTGGTTAAGCTACTATGACGGGGCTACAATATAAAGCCAGAATTTAGCATGTACCTACGTTTAACTATAGAACTCCTTGAACTCAAAAACTATAGTTTTCTGCCTGGTAGTTAGTTTGTAAAAATACGCTTCCGATCTTGTAGAGTATTGTTCTGAGGAGTTGAGTATAGGGCAACGCTCACATTTAATATCTCAAGCATTAAAGACTGTTGGGCCTGTAGCCTAGCATGGATCAGGGCGTCGATCTATAACGCAAGCCTTCGGAGCCGGCGGTCGTGGGTTCAAATCCCACCAGGCCCGCCATATTTTACGAATTTCACATTTTCGGCTTATGCTTTATGAAAGTTCCACTAGAATATTCTTCGAAAGCCTTTACAAGTTCTTGCTGAGTATTCATTACAATAGGACCATACCATGCAACAGGCTCATTGAGCGGTTTGCCAGCTATCAGAATGAAACGAAGGCCATTGCTCCCTGCAGTTATTGAAACGTCATCGCCATCAGCAAACACGGCAATCTCCCCACCTTTAACTAGCCTTTTTTGATCTAAATTTCCATCTCCTTCAATTACATAGGCAAACGCCTTGTGTCCTCTAATAATAGGATGCTGAAATGTTGATAGAGGTTCCAAACTAACATCAATGTATTCAGGTGCAACAACAAGGTCTTGCACGGGACCCTTTACATTACCTACAGAACCTGCTATGACTCTAACCAGAGCTCCTTTGTAATCAACCTCAGGTATTTCTCCTCTGCCGACATCCTGATAACGCGGAGCCATCATCTTCCTTAAAGACGGCAGATTTACCCATAGCTGAAAGCCCATCATCCTTTCACTTTCTTGAGGCATTTCTTGGTGTATTATCCCGCTACCAGCAGTCATCCACTGCACGTCTCCAGAGTTTATCGTCCCTTTATTGCCCAAACTATCTTCGTGAGTAACCTTGCCCTTCACCATGTACGTTACAGTCTCTATTCCTCTATGAGGGTGCCAAGGGAAGCCCGCAAGGTAGTCCACAGGCTTTGTAGAACTGAAATCGTCAAGAAGCAAAAATGGGTCAAGTTTAGGCACTTGAGCATTGCCGAAGACCCTCTTCAAATAAACTCCAGCACCTTCTATGGCAGGAACACTCTGCCATACACTTTCTATATCTCTTATCATAATAAATTAGCGAAATTCCAGATATAATAACATGTAGTATCTGAACTCTGTATATATAGTGCAAGTTCATAATAATTAAATTCAAAAATCGCAGCAACGTTTTCGTGAAACGCAGGGGAATTTCTAGTACAATTGGTGCCACGATTCTCTTTGCTATTCTTTTTACTACAGGTACGGGGTTCTTTACATTTTTGAGTATGGTCACATTCCAGCAACAAAAAGCAGCGGCAGACAGGCTAACGATGAATCTGGAGCAGAGGCAGGAGCAGTTTACAATCGTTCCTTTGCTGCAAAGCGGGAACATAGCATTCTATGTGATCAATACTGGTGGAAAACCCATCAACATCACTAGGACTATAATCTCCAGTTCAACCAGTTTTCAAGTCTTAGACCCTTCCAATTCGCCTCTTCCAATCTTTTTGAATCCCGGGGCAACATCTACAACTGTTGTCAGCGGGATAACCCCAAGTACAAATGTGCGTTACAACATCCAAATCATAACAGCAAGAGGCAACGTAGGACTCGGTATCTACCCCTCAGAAGAGGTTATTGCTAAACTTGCAGTGCCAAAGATAGGCTATTCCTTTGGCTCCATGAGGATAAAGAGTTGTTGCTATGCTGTTTTGGCAAATGATCAAGGAGACGACCCAGCTAAGGACGGGAAGGATCATGTAGCTGTAGGAGATTATTCTTGGAGAAACCCAATAATCCAGTGGGAGGAAGTTCAGGCGGCCTACTGGTTCGCCCATAAACCGAAGGACACCCCCCAGAACGAGACCATCTGGGTAAAGGGGTGGTTTTACAACCTTGAAACTTATGATGTCTACATAAAGTCTGGCAGCATCCTTGTGCAAATAGGTTTTGGAGGGGATAACAGCAAGAGTTTCTACATGGGTGGGACGCTCACGGAGCCGGTAATAATACAATCTGGGCTACTAGGCGAATTAACCTTCAAGCTTACAGAATTTGTATCTGAATTGAAGAAGAGTGAAAAGAACCTCAAGGGAACGTACAAAGACTTGCCTTGGGAGTTTGGTGGAATAGCTACCTTCGTAGGCACAAAGTCCACTGGTGATGCAGTCTATGACGCTAAGTTCAAGACGCTTGACCCTGATTTCCGAACAGGAGCAATAGTGTTGGACGGCATTCAAGTCTATGGCATTAGCATGCTTTCTCCATCCGACTTGACCTTCAGCAAGGGTGACGATACAGTTCCTTGGACTAGGCAGGTGAAGCTATCTGTCACCTCATACAAAAGGGATGCAACTGTCCCGTTTACCGTATCTGTTAGTGGAGTACCTGGTCAAACAACTGTAACGCTCGATAAGACAACTGCAAGCCCGAGTGCGAGCGGCGTTGGCTTGTCTGATGAAGTTATCCTTACTCTAACTGTAACTAGCGCATCAATAGGCAAAGGCGATTATTCGATAACAGTGAAGCTAACATCCACGCAGACAGTTGCCAAAGCAAAGGCAGGAACCTTCGAAACAGTCATTATCGACAATAAACTCCTCCTTCATGTACTTGATTAGTTTCTGACATCGGATGTGCTAAAATGAAACCTCTGAAAAATAACAAGAATGCCGCAGTCTCAGAGGTTGTCTCGAGCGTAATGCTAATTGGGATAACAATTGCCGTGAGCCTCGCAGTATTTTCTTTTGCAAATCAGCAAGCAGGCCTAAGTGCCCAACAATACGGTACCACTGTCGGGAACTCTATCGCTACTCTTGGGGAGCAGTTTGTGGTTGCAGACCTGAGTTATACAACCTCGGGTCAGAATGTAACCATATGGGTTTACAATAACGGCCAGATAACCCTCCAACTCGTTCAAGTGTTAATTTACGATTCCTCAAGATCACTATACATCAGGCATAACTTAACTCATATAGTAGATATGAATAGCCCTAGCACTTGTAAGCGCACAGATACGCCCGGGATGCAGGTTCCTCAACTATCCACAATAAATGTACCCGCAGGTTCTCTGCAGGAAATTAGACTCTCTCTCCCATGTCCCCCACCTGTGGGCTCACAAACCTTTAGCACTGGCACAACGTACTTTGTAAGCATACTCGCAAAGCAAGGTAATGCGGTAATCTATGGCAGGCAGAAATAATTCAATCAGGAGCTAAAGTTTTGCATTTATTGCCGATCATCCTTATGCGATAGAATGAAATGGGTGACAAGGGAAAGGGCCAAAGTAGACAGAATAGCATGTCCTTGGCTGATAAAGAAGTTCATCGACCCTGACGCAGAATTTCTTTTCGTCCCTGCAAACAAAGTACTTTCAACAGCGAAGAGTAGCAAGGCTATACCGTTCGACGTTGAGGGCGTAGAACTCGGACATCATGGAGACAAGTGCACCTTTGACGCTTTAATTGAAAAGTGCAATCTAAAAGACAAAGCGCTTCTTGAACTGGCAAAAATAGTCAGAGGGGCAGATACTAATGCCAAGGATCTAACTCCATACTCTAACGGTTTGGAAGCCATAGCTGAGGGATTCAGGTCGATATCAAAAAACGACTTTGAAAACATGGAAAGACAGTTTCCGGTGTACGACGCACTTTATGCCTTTTGCAAGACGATATTATACTAATTGCTCGATAGTGTAAAGAAATACGGCTATATAGTAAGTTTTCTACATAGAGCATAGTTCGGCATGATTTCTCAAGAAAGTGCAGAACACGAGAAAGTACACGGTTAGAATAGTTAGAAGTCTCTTGATAATCACTGGAGGTATTTTAGCTGACACATTTAACATATCTCCTCCAACTACATTTAGGCAACCCAATCCGCAAGATGTTGATCAGATGATTACTGTCAGTACACCATTTCCCGAAGGTTTCACGATAATTTTAGGTCTGGCTCTTGGTGCGACAATAGACTTCTACTCGGTCTACAGGTATTCTGAACAAACTTTTGACCCAATCAATCCAACAAAATCACGTGGACTGTATATCATGTTAGGTGTCATCTTGACTCTTCTGACTCTTGGTGCAGCCATCTACGCATATTATACATAATTTTTGGAAATGAATTAAGGAAAAACTTGCTCTCCCGTGACATCATCCTCAAGAATTATTGCCTTGTACGGGCATGACTGTGCAGCACTAAATATTGTATTCGAGCTTGCACCTTTTTCGTCAATTACAGTCAAAGGGGCGTAGCTTATGAAAGATGTCTTCAATTCTTTTTCATCAAGCTTGAAGACCTTTGGTGCGATCTTTACACAACTGCCAACTCCCATGCAAGACTCGTGGTCTAATCTGACGCGGAGAGTTCTATTGGTCAGGTCAATTTGCTGAACCTTCAGTTCCCTCGTGACTCTACCAATCGGTAGCAATGAAATTATCCCACCTGCGATTATGACGGGCCATCTAAAATCAGTGAGCGTAGCCCCATAAACCGCTATGGCTATGCCAAGAAACATAACCGCAAGGTCTAGGGCTGCGGGTCTTAGCTTGCGCAAGGTTTGCATGTAGGCTCTACACATTACAGACTAATAAGCGAATTCACTTTATGCATGGTACATATTTGTCCAGAATATTAATGGAAAAGGATAAGTTATATGATTCGGCAATATGAAAAGGTAAAAGTGAGCTCGACTATAGCCGCCAGAGGACTAGAAGACGTAATAGTCGGCCCAAGCTCTCTTACACTGATTGAAGGAGAGAGGGGTAAGCTCAGCTATAGAGGATATGATGTAGTCGATCTCGTGAGATATTCTACGTTTGAAGAGACCATATATCTGCTATGGTACGGGAGACTTCCGACAAAAACGCAACTGCAGGAGTTCGCTTCAGTACTTGCAGATAACAGAAGACTGCCGAACCCAATAGTAGACATGCTAAAATCATTACCTAAGGACAGTCATCCAATGGATGTATTGAGGACATCAATTTCTGCTCTGGGGCTCTTCGATCCTGACAGAAATGACTCTTCAAGGGAAGCCAGTATGAGAAAGTCAGTTAGATTGCTTGCAAAGTGCGGAACTATAGTAGCAACCTTTGATAGGATACGTAATGGATGGCAGCCACTCACGCCGAATCCAGCTCTTAACTACGCGTCTGACTTCATAAGGATGTTGCAAGGTAAAGCACCAGATCCTGAGATTGCAAGGGTATTTGATATGTGCTTGGTTATGCACGTCGATCATGAATTAAACGCTTCAACCTTTGCCGCAAGAGTCACCGCATCAACATTAAGCGATGTATACTCCGCAGTAACATCTGCAATTGGTACATTAAAAGGAAAACTGCACGGCGGGGCGAATGAGGAAGTGCTGGAAATGCTCGACAGCATAAAGACTCCAGACAAAGCTCCAGTATACGTAAAGAGCCTCCTTGCTAATAGGATGCGCGTCATGGGCTTTGGCCATAGAGTCTACAAGACTATTGACCCACGAGCAGTAGTATTAAGGGAATTATCGCGCAAGCTAGGAGAAAGAGCAGGAGACACTCGGTGGTATGAGATTTCGAGGAAGATAGAGGAGATAATGCTTGCGGAAAGGAATCTCAAGCCCAATGTGGATTTCTATTCGGCTTCAGTATACAGGATGTTGGGTTTTCCCAAAGACTTCTCTACCACAATATTCGCCTGTAGCAGGGTAACCGGCTGGACTGCTCACATACTGGAGCAGTACGACAACAATAGACTCATGCGGCCCAGAGCCGAATACATAGGGTCAAGAGAAATGACATACATTCCAATAGACCAGAGGAACATCATTTAGACACTGAATATTTTACTGCACATTTCCCGCATATACCATAATAAGAGCCGGTATTATGGTCAATTCCATCAATTCTGTACATTTTCCCCAAGTCTTGGTATACCGTACCACACTTTATGCAGTATGCTGGCTCTGAAACATTCTCACCGAGTTCCCCTCTTACCAAATTAGTTCTAACGATGATTCAATACCATTATTAAATCACTCGTGTTTCAGTTATCAATTTTACGACTAGTCTTGCCGTTTGCAGGATGCAAGGCGATAAGTTCGACACCCAGGGGAGCAGATTAAGTCGCAGACAATAGTATCCTAAAAAATATTAGCACAAGCAAAGGAAGGCAAGGTGTGTATTACGACGACCTGATAACCTCGGAACATGATTTGAATATTCTCAGGGAAACAGACGATGAGTTCGACAAAAGGAACCCGATGTATTTTGTCAAGCTCCTTGAAGAAGGTGCAAGTATAGCGCTCAGGATAAGAGCGGTTTGCATTCTTGCAGAGATAGGAGATGAAAGGTCAGTCCCTATCTTGTCAAAGACCATAAAAAGCGATCCTAATCCATTAGTAAGACACGAAGCTGCATTTACTTTGGGGCAACTTGGTTATCCGTCTGGGGTACCTGCCCTTATTGAAGGGATGCTGCGGGATGATAACATTCTGGTAAGACACGAAGCTGCTGTAGCTCTGGGTTCTATCGGAGATCAAAGTGCAAGAGAATCGCTCCTGCAAGCTACTAAAGACCCTGACGAATTTGTAAGGCAATCTGCAATAGTCGCCCTTCTCAACCTTGACTATCTAAAATCTGCAAACAAAATGGTGCAGAAGACATAAGAGTTGCAAGATTCTCTGTTGACTGATGCTGACTAATCTGGGCCTAAAGGAATGGGCCATTGTTATTACTGCCCTTGATAGAGGCGAGCAGGTAATATTACTCAGAAAAGGAGGGATAGCAGAAAAAGGTTTTGACATAAAGGGTAAGATCTTTCTTTTCTATCCAACATACTTTCATGAAATGAATAAGCATGTTGTAGCCAAGTATCAAGATCTTCTGCAAGAAACTTCTGCAGATGTTAAGGAAGAAGCTGTTACCATAACAAACTGGGCTATACTTGATGAAGTCATCCTTACTAAAGATCTTGACGCTGTGCTGAAGTTTTCAGATCATTATGTTTACGAAGCTTCATACCTGAAGAACAGGTTCGACTGGCTCTCCGAGAAACCTATGAATGTGTTATTTACCAGAGTTTACCGTTTAGGGCAACCAATTGTGATACCAGTAATGGGTTACTATAGAGGTTGCAAATCTTGGGTAGATCTTGTAGAGCACATTAAGTTAGAAAACTCTGCTCCAGTTCTTAATGATGAGGAGTTTGAAGCAAGGAAGAAAGAGATCAAAGCTCTCCTTTACACGTCAAAAATCATATGAAATCACTAAGCAGTTAATACTTAAAAATCTGTTACACAGTGCGTTTTTAGTTGCAGCAAGTCTCTCTATTCACAAGAATTTTCAGGCTTTCGAGAGCACAATTCACACCTCTGATAATCGCGCCTACTACTATAGGAATTTCTGTTGCTTGGTTCGTGGAAAAATCTCTCAACCCTTTGCATATAATACTGGTCTTCATTGGTGCGTTATTGCTACAGTTAGCTGCGAATATAATAGACGATGTTTATGACTTCCAAAGTGGAATAGACGATATTTCTAACAAGATGTTCCCGCCAGATTTCGGAGGATGGAAGGTTCTTCCTAGGGGACTGGTGACCGTACAAAATGCCAAGTTACTAGGTTATGGATTGTTCGCTGTATGTATGATCATTGCGGTTTATTTCGGATACGTGATTGGTCTGCCAGCTTTAATACTTGGACTGCTGGGAGTGTTTCTTGGAATTGCTCATACGGGACCTCCGTTCAGGTTCGCCTATAGAGGGTTTGCTCTTGGTGAGCTTGGTATATTCTTGGCATTCGGTCCTATCGCAACACTGGGTTCATATTATGTCATGACAGGAGAGTTTAGTTACCTTCCAATCTTAGCGTCTATACCTAGTGGCTTGCTTACTGCCGCGGTGCTAGTGGATCATGATTTGATATTCTTCGGGCCCTACAAGGAAGGAGGCAAAAGGACTCTAGCAGTAGTTCTAGGGACATCAAAGGCAATGGCAGTTTCAAGTGCTGCCGCTATGATCTCTTATGCGATTATTTTCTTTGGAGTATTGTCGGCTAGATTCCCCATTACAGTTTTGCTATCTCTAATTGCTTTGCCCCTGCTGATAAGAAAAGTTTCCCTGCAACGAAAGTCTGCTAAAAACGCCTTGCACTACGTTAAGATTACGATGTTATCTTTTCTCTTTACTGTCCTGTTCGGACTATTTGTATCGCTAGGGTTTCTTCTCTAATTTATCGGAAAAATTACAAATATCATTTCGTTGAATATAGTATGAGAGATCACGCCAGGCACTAATGATTTTGTCTTCAGAAGCAGTGCCCCCCATACAAGCCCAGCAATCAGAGCTACAAGCATAAGAGGATAATTGAAGGTTGGAAGATGAACCAACGAATAAGCCAAGGTTGTAATGATATAACCAGAAAATCTCCCAAGCTTTGCAACAAAACCATTTTGCAATAACCCCCTCCAGAATATTTCTTCAGCAGGGGAGATTGGCATCAAGAGCAACAAACCAATTACGCTCACGGGCAGAGCGGTCTTGAAGGCATAGACATTTTCTGCACCCTGAACTATTATGGTAAACCCTTTTGCAATATTGAACCCTAAAAAGAGGAAACCGTAGAGCAAAAAGCCAGAAACTATTCCAATCGTGATATGCTTTAAATTAAGATCGAAGCGTAATGCAGCCTTATTTCCTATATAGGTCAGAACCAATAATACCAGAGTTCCAGTAGTCAGTCTGTACCAAAAGTTCAGAATCTCGGTAAGAAATACCCCAGACCAGATGACCGTTGCAATGGCTAAAGAGGCTAATGTATAACTTATTGTTGGTTGCTTCTGCATTTCTCACTTGTTGAAAACTGGGCTATGAAATATGTTTGCCTAGAGCTTGCACTGCCTGAGGAATATCTCCAATAGGCATTAGAATTGGAAGGTTGACTCCGACTTTCTGGTAGTCACGCATTCTTGTCAAACATTGGTCTGGCGTTCCTGAGATGGTTAATGCTTCTACTGCTGCATCAGGAATAGCCCTTGCAGCTTCTGGTATATTCCTCTTCCTCCACGCTTCTCTCATCTTCTGCAAATCTTCGTCCTTGACGCCGTACTTTGCTAGTACTTCTACCTTTATTACTTCTGCCAACTGGTAAATCAAGAAATAGTATTGCTTTGCAGCTTCCCTTGCCTGCTTAGGATCGTTCGAAACTGAACACAGAATGTATGACGCTATGTCCTTGTTCCCATTTTGAGCTACAAATGCCACCCTCTTTGCAGTTTCTTCTGGGGTCATCAAGGCTGGAGAGATTATTACTCCATCAACAAAAGGAGAAAGGGTTTTGAGGATTTTCTGGCCGTAGCTTGCCAAGTAAATGGGGACTTTTTTCGGTATCCACTCAAGCTTTATTTCGTTTGCAGTGTAGAACTTACCTTGCAAGCTTACAGATTCTCCTCTTAAAAGAGGCGCAATAATCTGCAAGTACTCTTTGAGCCTCAGCAGAGGTTTGGTTTCTTGGACAGGGAAAACTTTGTACCCAATTTTTGGTAGCCAAGGAAAACCTCCCAGACCAAAACCTAGAACGGCCCTCCCATTAGAGAGCTCACTCAAAGACGCAAAGGTGGATGCGGTAAGTATGGGAAGCCTTGTAATCGCACTGATACAACCACTTGCAAATTTTATTTTTGCCGTGTTTAACGCTATACCGCTCAGAAAGTTTACAACATCTCTGATGAAGGGGTTTTCGTGAACCCAGACAGAATCAAAGTTACCGTTTTCTGCCTCTTTAGCTATGTTAATGACGTCCCTGACGGGCATGTTCGGGTTTAGCCCGATTCCGACCCTTTCCATTTAGAGTTCCCACTGTTTTATAGTAGATAAAGATAGTTATGATTTGCAGTATATGTCTCCTAATGGAGCACGTATGTTAGACGCTTGGAGTCTTCAGTATTTCATCAATTCTTCTAAGTATATCCTTTGTTTCAGCAGTCATCTCTGATTGTCTCTTATCTAGCTCCACAAAGAGCCTCCCAAGAAGGTTCATTTGGTTTTCACCTAGTCTTAATCTACCTTCCATCTCCTGCATCTTGGTATTTTGCTCCTCTATCTGTTTAGTTTTGAACGAGTCTGCTTCCAGCACTCTCTCAATCTTTGCATTAAGATCATCCAAGCGGGATTCAAGTTCTTTCTTTGCCTTCCAGTAGCCCTGCTGGAAGCCTTCATCTATTCCCTTCCTATAGATGGTTTCTTTGTCTTTGCTGTTCAGAAATCCTAGTCCCAAAGCAGACCACCTTTCTACAGACATCCTAGGAAAAACCTTTCCATTGACTCGATTTATTGGGTGGATAGAATACCTTGATTTCAGGTAGGTTCCATGATAAGAGAATTACTCACAAAAGGGTTTTAAGATAGCATTAATCATGCTGGATGGGCGAATTTAGATGAACCCAATAGTAACCGAATTCGGAACCGCCTAAAGCTGGCGGAGGTAATTTAACATGTCAAAACCGTACTTCGTAAAGTTTGAAACTCCACGAGAGCTTGTAGATGCTGCTTATGAAGCATTAAGACAGGCCAAGCAGACTGGTAAGATAAGAAAGGGCACTAACGAAACTACAAAGGCAATCGAGAGGGGGATCTCGAAACTAACTATAATTGCCGAGGATGTCGACCCTCCAGAGGTGGTTGCACATCTTCCAATTCTATGCGAAGAAAGGAACTCTCCTTATGTCTTTGTATCTTCAAAGACTCAGATAGGAAGCGCGTTGGGTATGGATGTAGGTGCAGCAGCCGCGTGCATAATAGAGGCAGGAGAGGCAACACAAATCCTCGAGCAGATAGTCTCATCCCTTGCAAAGACAAAGAAGAGTTAAAGCTGATACCAAATGAGTGCAAAGGAATCCGAAGAGCAGGTAACCCCAGCAGAAGTAATCCAAGTAGTCGCAAGGACTGGCGTAGCTGGAGAGATCACTCAAGTTAGAGTCAGGATACTCGAAGGAAGGGATAAAGGAAGAATTCTAACAAGAAACGTGAAGGGTCCCGTGAGGCTTTCGGACATTCTTATGCTCAGGGAAACTGAAAGGGAAGCTAGGAAGGAAATCAGGTAAAGCACATGCTCTCCCTGAAGAACTGCGCTTTCTGTGGAAAACCCGTTCCAATGGGAGAGGGCATAATGATGATAAGGAATGACGGATTTGTAAGTTGGTTCTGCTCTTCAAAGTGCAAGAAGAGTACACTTGTATTCAAGAGAGACCCTAGAAAGCTAAAGTGGACACGGTCGAAGAAGTAGTGGAGCGAACATTAATCTTGTTAAAACCCGATGCTGTGGCTAGAGGCTTAATAGGGGCAGTAATTTCCCGCTTTGAACAAAAGGGCTTCAAGATAGTTTCCATGAAACTGGTCAGGATGAGCAAGGACATTGCTGAAGATTTCTATTCTCCACACAAAGGCAAGCCATTTTTTGCAGAGCTGGTTTCGTTCATGACTTCTGGGCCAATAGTAGCTGCTGTGCTAGAAGGCAACTCAGCTATAGAAGTTGTGAGGAGAATGATAGGCGCAACCAAGTCTCCAGAAGCTGCAGTAGGTACGATAAGGGGCGATTACAGTTTAGCAATTACTGAGAATATCATCCATGCCTCTGACTCTGCAGAGAGCTTTCAGAGAGAATACGGTGTCGTTTCAAAACTGTTTTGATGTTCTACAGGTTGGAGTACGAAATCCCTATATGTAGGCATAACAATTGTAATAACCGTCTTGAAAAAGAGGTCTATCTCCAAGGTTATTCTATTAGTGGTTTTGGCAGTTGTAGTAGTTGGTGCAGGAGGTTATCTCTTAGTTCTCCAACAACCTTCTCAAATCACCCCTGAGCAGATTAGTCAGGCTCCAATAAGCCAACCACCACCCTCGCCCCAGCAGCCACCAGCTGTCCCTGTTCCGAATCCACAACCTCAAGCTCCGCCAGGCCCTGATCCTAGAGAGGGTCCGCTAAAGGACGCTATAATCAGTCATCTTAACAAGCTTGCAGCAAGAGATGCAAGAGGATTAATGGAAATCTACATTCCAGACAAGGCTTATGCAGAATGGGCAAACCAAGCGGGCGTTTTCGCGGGCAAGTACGATGGAACTGGAAACATCCGAATTCTTTGGGCTCAGATAATAGGTAACACGATAGAAATTAGGTATAAGATTGATAGTTATAACGCTAAAATTACGGGCGACAGGGCAGAAGTCAAGTACAAACTCTACCTGAATGGCACGGGCAAGCTGATAGGTGACTTTTATATGGAAATTGATGCAATCCAGAGGTTCGTCTATACTAATGGGAAATGGATGATGGATTATGATTTTTGGAATTTCCGTGTCTTCAGGACCTCCATAGTTGCAGATGGGACAGTATTCCCTCTAAGCTGGAGAAAGCTTGGGGACTTTAGCGTCTGGAACGACAGGATAAAGGACCTCTTCACATATAGTCGTCCTTAACTGGAGAACAAACTGTCGCAGATAGAGCTTTACATCGATGAACCTATGTATGGGACCGGTGGGATTTGAACCCACGAGCACCACCGTTCTGATCTAGCAGATCCCCAGGTTCACCGCTTTGGCTGTGGCATCCTGAACCAAGCTAGACGACGGCCCCTCTATAACCAGACCGAACTTTTTCCATAGCAGATTTAAATGTAGTTCTATCGTTCAAATAACTAGGTACACTTATTATCTATCCCTACAAAGAGTTGATTCCGCTGTAGGCAAGCTTATTTACTCCTAAAATTCTTGCTTAAAATGATCATTTATTATGAAAGGAAAAAACTACAGGATTCCTAGCGGAATGCCCCTTACAAAGAAGAAGTATGCACCCGGGGCTCCGAATCCAAAGATTGCTAGGTTTTCTACCGGTGCGGCTAATCCTAATTATGATCTAATACTCCAATTGGCATCGACTGAAAAGGCGCAGATCAGGCATAACGCGCTAGAAGCGGCTAGGGTTGCTGCAAACAAGAAACTCACTCCGATAGGCGAAACTGCGTACTATCTGCTTGTCAAGGTATATCCTCATGTAATATTGAGAGAGAACAGGATGATAGCTACAGCAGGTGCAGACCGACTTCAGGAAGGTATGAGAAAGGCATTCGGAAAGCCTTCGGGTCTGGCTGCAAGGGTTAATCACGGAAGCGTGATTTTGGAACTTAAGATAATGTCAGCAAACAAGAACGCAGCTCTTGATGCCATGAGGAGTGCTGCAACAAAGCTTCCAGTTCCAACTAAACTTGTTGAATTCCAAACTCCTATAGCTAAGACTCAGTAGTACGTGTTTGCTGCATCGTGACGATATCTACGCTCTCTCGGATACCTTCACAGCCGTTCTATATATAATAACGAAACATTTTTGCGATGAATTGTTGAGTAGAGTACTTTACTCAGCTTAAGTTATTATTGCACCCTGTTTTATGTGATTTCGATGAAATACTCTATAGCCCTGATAAAGGGAGACGGGATCGGGCCGGAAGTTTCTCAGGCAGCTTTAGCAGTTTTGGATGCCGTTTCTGAGAGATTTTCTATCGAGTTTGATATCATCGATGCACCTGCAGGAGACACAGTACTGAAGAAGACAGGGGAAGCGCTTCCGAAGGATACGATCTCTGCAGTTAAGGATGCGGATGCCTGCCTGAAAGGCCCGGTCGGAGAGTCTGCGGTGGATGTTATCGTGAAGCTAAGGCAGATGTTCGACCTTTATGCAAACATAAGGCCCGCCAAGTCCTATCCAACGATTAAGGCTCTGAGACCTGACGTTGATCTGGTAATTGTCAGGGAGAATACCGAGGATCTTTACAGGGGGATAGAGGCCGACATGGGAGATTCTGCTATAGCTGTCAGGGTGATCAGCAGGAAGGCTTCGGAGAGGATTGCTGAATATGCCTTCAAGATGGCTTCTATGAGGAGGAAGAATGTCATTGCAGTGCATAAGGCTAATGTTATGAGGAAGACCTGCGGGTTATTTGCTTCTGTTTCTGGGGAGGTTTCTCAACGTCATAGGAATATTGCATTCAGGGAGATGTATGTGGATGCCTGCGCTATGAATTTGATCAGGAACCCTCAGGATTTTGACGTTATCCTGACGATGAATATGTTTGGGGACATTTTATCGGATGAAGCTGCTCAGGTGGTTGGAGGCTTAGGTCTTGCTCCTTCTGCAAATATTGGAGATAAGAAGGCCTTGTTTGAGCCTGTGCATGGCGCTGCTCCAGACATTGCTGGGAAGGGGATTGCCAATCCTGTTGCTACCATATTATCTGTAAAGATGATGCTGGAATGGCTTGCTATGGTAAAGAATGACGCTAAATGTGCAAAGGCTGCTGAAGCTGTCGAGAGGGCTGTCGTTTCAGCTCTGAAGAAGGGGGTAAAGCCTCCTGAGCTTGGAGGCAAAGCAAGCACTGAGGAAGTTGGGAATGCCATTTCAAAATCAATGTAACAATCGACTATATGTACGAATCAACTAATCCTAGGCACAAATTTGACATTAGTTGCTAATATGTGAGAATCGTTAGAACTGTAGAATATTAGAAAATCCTAATAATTCCTTTGGTTTACCCTTGTGTAGATAGGCTCAAGTTCCGCAGCTCTTAGTGAGTAATTCTATTACCTGATTAATCTGATCTGTATGTCACTTACCTTGCCCACTTCTTGAAAATCATGATCGCTAGTTACAACATATTCAGCAGCATTTGAAACTGCTATTCCGCAAATTAGTGCGTCAAGTGCATTTATCGGCTTACCCATTCGGAGCAATGACCCCATAATCTTGGAAGCTTCTTCAGCTGCATTACGATCTAGTCCGAGTAAAACTGCCCGAGTCGCAAACGCCCTCAGAATCTTTTCTTCCTGATGCAAACGCCTATGATATACTGGCGATAGAAGCTCGAAAAGCGAAACTGTAGTAGCAGCTACGGGGTTTCCTGTTTTTTCAGCGGACTCTATGATGGGCTTTACCTCTTCTCCTCCACGCAGAAGATCAATAATTGCTGACGTGTCAAGCACTATCGTTGTCTTATCACCGTCTTTCTTCGAACTTCTTTGATGTCTCTTTCTATCGTTGGTAACGCTTCGCTTTTAGCAAGTGTGCCCCATAAAGAAAGCAAGCTTGCACGCTTCTCTAGTATTCGCTCTATAACATCACTAAAGCTCTCATCTTCATGCTTTGCTTCAGCCAGTTTGCGATAGACATCTTCCCTTATAGATACATTCTTGCTAGTCATCCATGTATATGTATATAGATATGTATAATAAATCTTGCGTACCGTCCTTCATGAACTTAAAGCTGAAAGCAAATCGCTAACAGATAAGTTCTGAAACTGCGAACAGAACCCTCTGATTTGGTAAACAGCAAAAATAGTAGAACTAGAGCAATAATAACTATGGGCGTAATTCAAACTGCTCTAGATCACCTGAAGAACCATATCGAATATCCAGCAACAAGAGAAGAAGCGGTAGCAGCATGCAACAACTTCATGGACGTTCCAAAGGAAGATGCGGATTGGTTCGCAAAGAACCTTCCAAACGGGACATACAAGAAGCCTGAAGATCTCGTCGTCGCACTCCTGAAGAAAGTATAATCCTACAGCACACAAATGTGCCTGCTAAGCAGGCACAACCCTCTTCCCTTTTTCTTGGGGCTTAATCTTCATCTTAGCATTTCTAAAACTCCTCCTCAATTCTTTCCCCTCAAATACTCTGTCAAGAATCATCGCTATAGCTGCAACTTCAGAATGAGGTTGATTTGAAACTGCAATATTTAGATCAGCAATATGAAACATCTCGGAAGGCATCTTTTCAGAACCAACCACAATCAGAATATCTTTCCCTGCAGAACCCTTCTTGATGATCTTCTCTGCATCTGGCAGATTGATGCCATACATCGTCGTTAGAATCACGTAGCCTCTTTTCTTCCAATTCCTTATGAGACTCTTCCAATTTTTGTCATATCTAGCCTCAAACTTACCTCCCCAAGAATCATTGATCTTTTCAACGCTCTTTATGATGTCTTGATCCTCATCCCCAGAAATTATTATCCCGCTAGCGCCGAAAGCCCTAGCAACAAGAGCGCAGTGAGTAGTAATCCTGAAATCCCTATGGAGCCTATGGCCCATCCTTAAGACAAAGACCTTTCGCATTTACTTCAGAACTATTGGCGAAGCTTCAAGATTCTTTAGCACTATACCCTTGAGTTCCTCGATTCCCTCTCCTGTCTTTGCAGAAACTCTTACCATTCGATCCGGATGCAATTGCAGCAGAACAGCCTTCTCCATGACTTCCTCAGCAGTCGTCAAATCAGATTTGTTCAAGACGTAAAGCACCCGTGATGGCGAAACCGAAAGGTCTGCAAGGGTCTTTTCGCAGCTATCCAACTTAATTGATAATTCGTCTGTTCCCAATGATGCATCAAGAACGAGCAAGACAAGATCGGAATATATCAATTCTTCAAGGGTAGATTTGAAAGCCTCAATCATGTAAGCTGGTAGCCTGCTGATGAATCCTACAGTGTCGGAGAGCAGAACCTTCTTTGAATTCAGCATAAGAGCCCGAGTGCACGTGCTCAAAGTTGTAAATACACCCTCGCCAGTAGTCTTGCTCTCCTGCGTCAAGCGATTGAAGAGCGTAGTCTTTCCAGCACCTGTATAGCCAGAAAGCGAGATCATAGGGAATTCTGACCTCTTCCTAGATGCTCTGTAGAGTTCCCTCCTCTTCCTAGCCTCCTCCAATTTCTTGTTCAGCGTTGAAACCCTTCTCTTGATGTCCCTTTGATATCTGTCAATTTCGTACTTGCCCAAGCCGAAGAAACCCGGCTGCTCTCCGCTCTTTGCAAGTTTCACCTTTTCTTTAGCCCTAGACATTTCATAAGAAAGCTCAGCAAGGCTGACCTGCAGCTTTGCCTCAGCAGAGGAAGCTCTCCTGCTGAAAATTTCAAGAATCAGCTTCTCCCTGTCTTTTACCTCCACGCCAGTAAGCTTGGCAAGGTTGTACTCCTGCGACGATCTTAACGTTTCGTCTATGAGAATGACGCTGGCACTAAGGTTCCCTACAAGTTCCTTGATTTCAAGCGCCTTTCCTTCACCTATGCCGTACTTCGAATATACAAGGTTCTTGCCTGTCTTGACGGATGATGGATGGTATTCTGCTGCTAAAGCAAGCTCGACAAATTCATCTCTGATAAAGGGTTCCGGATAAGTCAGCAGAACCGCCTTTCGTTCCTGCACTTGCTAGACCTCTAAATCGCTGTCAGCAGCACCATAAAGGTCGATCTTCAGGAACCTCTCAAGCTTGGTAGCAAGCATATCATCAGGTTTCAACTTCCCAGTCTCCAAGTGCCTGATCAGAGAGGCCTTCTCGTTTATCTTGGCAGCCAACTGATCTTGAGACAGGCCCATCTTCTCTCTTGCACTTTTGATGGTCATCCCGAAATCTTCCCGCAATTCAAGCTCCTCTTCAATGATATCAAACTTGGGTATCAATGGACCATGGACGGACTTAGGCACCAGACCCTGAGGACGCACAGTTTCTTTGACGACAGTTCCCAGTCTGACATCGTTGCTGCAGACCCTCAGCTTGGCACCATCAACAAGAATAACTTGCGGCTCTCCCCTTATAGGATTGCCACAGATTTCGCAGTTCAAATCAACTCTGCACCTTACCCGTTGCTGAAGAGGTTTATTGCTTTAGTTATTTCTATCGGGAGGGCTATTTGAAACAACCATCTGTACAGTATACGTTGACATTCCGAACATTACCGTCCAAGTGTACTGCTTTTCTTCCAAAACCTCTCCCTTCCCCTCCAAAAACAGGATGATGTCCTTGGCCTCAGAACCATCCACCCGAATCGCAGTCAAATTTCCTGACCTGAAGATCTTGTTGGAGAACTTTAGATCAGCCAGTGCAATGACCTCAACAAGTTTTGGAAACTTTGCGATGTCCTGAGTCATCATAAACTTGACCCTTTGGGGGGAAGACCTCTCCACGCTAACCTTCTTGATTACCGTAATCCATCCGGGCGTTTCAACGATGACAGGTTTTGAAGAATTGGATGTGGAGTTCAGGCGCTCCGAAGTTATGTCTTTTACAGTTGCGAGTTCGGGATCTGGGACTGACTGTATAACCTGATTTGAAAAACTGATAGACTTTTCCTCTTTTTGTTCCAAGGCCAGGACGACTCTCTGGCCTGCTGGTAGAGGTGCATTTAGCACGGGAGCTATGTTTAGCCACATGATTAGCAGTATCGAAGAAAGAATTGTTGCTGCGACGAGCGCTATCTTGTCCACGACATTTGCTCAGAAGGCAAAACTAGGATATAAGGCGTAGGGAAACTTTTTCCCCTCTTTCTATAAACTATGAAGAGTTGAAAGCACACGAAGCAAAGCTGAGAATGACGATAGACTACCTCTTCGGGAAGGATATCAGTTCTGTAATGCCAAAGAGAGGCCTTAGCTTCGAAATATCGAAGAGGACAAAGAGGATAAAGCACGTCTATCTCAACAACAAGTTATTTGGGACGTTCAGGCCTGACGGCACCATCGCACTGACAGTCTACGCTGCAAAGCTTCTTTCAAAGCATCCAGCATTCAAGGATAGCTGTGTAATAATAAACGATGAAGTGAAGGAATTTGCCAAGAAAGGTCGGTCGGTATTTGCAAAGCACGTAGTTTCAGCAGGAGAATCTATCAGACCGAATTCGGAAGTTGCAGTTCTGGATTCTAAAGGCACCGTACTAGCGGTAGGGAGGGCAATCCTACCATCATCAATAATGACTTCCATCAAAAGGGGCGTCGCAGTCAAGGTAAGGAAAGGAATAGAGGGCTAGAGCATCCTGTATTCGTAGCCAAGATTCGACAGCTCCTTAGTAATCTCCTTTATCTGGTCCCTTCTGGCTATTTCAAAACTTAGCAGCACATCGACTTTGCCAAGGCCGATCTTTGGCCCCAGCCTGTCCTGCTGAACGTCGAGTACGTTTGCATTTTTCGATGCAATTATATTGAGCAGGTCTTTTAACGCACCGGGCCTGTCGAATAGCTCGATAACCATCCTGATTATTCTGCCGCTCCTTGCTAAACCTCTCTGTATCAATTGAGCAAGCAGGGGCATGTCAATGTTTCCTCCGCTTACGATCACTGCAACTTTCTTTCCTTCAAGCTCCGTTTTATGGTGCAGTAGAGCTGCCAGTGCCGCTGCTCCTGCAGGCTCTACAACAATCTTGCCTCTTTCCAGAAGAAGGTACACGGCCTCGGCAATCTCGTTGTCATCGACGGTAACAAGATTGTCAACATACTCGTTTACAATCTTGTAAGTTAATTCGCCGGGTTTCTTGACAGCGATGCCATCTGCTATCGTTCTCTCCATCGATATGCCGGTGATTTTGCCGTTCTGCACCGAATTCACCATTGACGGAGCTGCTACAGCTTGAACGCCTACGATCTTGACATTACGGTGCTTTTCTTTAATCGTCAGAGCAAGACCAGAAATCAGGCCCCCTCCTCCAACAGGGGCAACTACGGCATCGATCTTATCCAAATCCTCCAGCAGTTCAAGGCCAACGGTACCTTGCCCAGCAATGACATAAGGATCATCAAAAGGATGGATCATAGTTGCGGAGGTTTCCTTTGCTATTTCCATGGCTCCCTGGAGAGATTCATCGAAGGTAGAACCTGCTAAAACTATCTTTGCACCATAAGAAGATACTGCAGCGATCTTTGCGGGAGAGGCCATTTCCGGCATCACTATTGTGCAAAGAATTCCCAGCTTCGAGGCTGCAAAAGCTACACCCTGCGCATGGTTCCCTGCCGAGGCAGCAATAACCCTCCTCCTTTCATCGTTCTTCAGATTGGCAAGTTTATTGTAGGCCCCTCTTACTTTGAATGAGCCGGTCTTCTGAAGGTTCTCCAACTTGAGATAGATCTTTGATCCAGTAAGGCTGCTAAACGTAGTGGAAAAGTCCAGCGGGGTCTTTCTGGTGACATCTGCAAGCGCTTCCTTCGCCTTCAGTATGTCATTGTATGTTATCGTCAATGAGCAGGTGAACCCCCATTACGAGGGGTTTAAACTTTGAGCTTGGCAAGGTATTTCTCTTTTTGATATAACGCTTAATTGCTACAGCTCTGAATGAAGATGAGCCTATGAGTTCTGTAGAGGATGCATTGAAGAAGAAACTTGGCAAGGAAGATTTCGAACTAGCTTCCAAGCTTCTGAGGAGCCCAACGTCGAAGATCAGAGACCTCATAGAGGACAAAATCAATGAGGCGTTGCAGGATTGAAAATTTCTAAAATAGAACTTGCAGGATTCAGGGGCCTACTGCAGGATTCTTTTGCTCTCAGCAACCTTACCGTATTCTCTGGGGACATGGGGAGCGGCAAAACTTCAAAGTTGCTTTCAATACTCTACTGCCTTACGGGTTCTGCGCCTGCGGGGCTTACCTTGGACGATTTGATCAACGTCGATTCAGACTTTATGTGGGTGAAAGCCACCACGACCAATGGGCAAGCTCATACGTTTGAGCGCAGGAAGAAGCGCAAATACGCCTCTACAGTCAGCGGCAGCCTTGCAGAGATTCCTGCATACGATGCAAGAATGTTCATCGAGGGAAGGCAGATAGCATCATTATTCGTAGGCGCAACGGCAGAAAAATCTCTTAAGATCGATGCGATGCTCGGCCTTGCAGAATACAACCAGATAGCCTCAGAAATTTCGATACTGCCCGTTGAACGAAAGGTCAACGAATTCAAGGGTTTGAGGGAAAAGGCCAAAGAGAGCAAGACAGCATCCGAGAAACTCAAGCAGCTTACTGCCAACTTGGAGTCCATAGAAGCAAAACTCGAGGAAAATTCGAAGATTGCTGATTCCTTGATCAAGGATTACCTCTGGGCTCAGAATGTCGAGAAGACTGCTGAAGAGGCCAGAAAGGCAGAAGCCATGATACAATCTAAGCAGACACTGCTTGAGAGCTATAGAAAGCAAAGAGCTTCGCTTCCAGCGTACGACCAAGCAATGAAGGACGATCTGAACGAGCTGGAGGCAAGGCACGACGCAGTGAGGAGGAGGATAACGTTTCTTGAAGCTGCGATGCAGACATTGGACATAGAGGGGAAGAAGGTCGAAGAACTGACATTATGCCCGCTCTGCGGTGCCTTTCTGACTAACAACGCACTGTCAAGGTTCAAAGGTTATGATGACGAATACAAGAAGCATATCTCCGAGCTTATGTCAATGCGGGACGAACTTGACGAAAAACGCAAACAGGTTGAGCAGGCTGAAAAGAGCAGGCAAAAGATCGAATTTCTTACTAATCAGATAGCCGAGCTAGAAAGGGAGATTTCATCGCTGGGACAATCTGTCAAAACTGTCAGCGACCTGCAAAAGGCCAGGGACGTAGTCAGGAAGTATAACGAGGTAGTGCAGGAAAAGAGGGAGCTCGAAATCAGAAGATCCTCGCTATCAGAGCAGAAAGAGTCACTTACGTCTCTGCAGAAGGAGCTTCAAGGCGTGGTTACAGAAGACCTTGACAAGAAGATTCTCCGTCTTGAAGAACTGCACGCAAGTCTGAAGAAGATAAAATCAGCCATGCTGGAGGCACTAAGCGAAGCCAGGACATCGCATTTGGAGAAGATAAGAGGTTCTTTTAAGAGCACCTTCAGGAAGATTTACCCTTACGAGCGCTTTGTGGATGTTGATTTCGACACTCAGACTCTTAGAGGAAAAGATGTCATGATAGTAAAGGCGATGGTCGATGGAAAGTGGATAACATCATCGCAGATGAGCACGGGCGAAAATGTAGCTTTGAGTTTCGCCTTGTTATATGCAATAAACGAGCTTGAGAAATCTCCCATACTGTTATTGGACGAGCCGGAAGAGGGTCTGGATGAAAATGGCATACGGGGACTTGCAGATGTAATGCGCAGTTTATCCAACAGCACTCAGATCGTGGTAGCTACAAGGAATCAGCTACTTTCAAAGCTTCTCTCCAAGTGATAGAATGGACGAATACTCAGACATGAAGGTCATTGGAGTCATAGCCAGCGACTCTTCGGATACCAATGCAAGGGTAATTCTAAACGAGCATGAAGAGGTCAATGTAAAGGCCGAAGACCTTGTACTTGTAGAGAACAGGGACTCTTCTATGGTTATGGCAGTGCTACGAAGTGGTCACGGCTCAAATGAAAACTTGAAGCCGGGAGGCTACCATCCCGGAGTTGCATTTGCAAGAGTTGGAGGCAAGCCATCTACAGCCAAGGAGACATACGATTTTGCTTTGACAGTTATCGGAGAAGTTGGGAGTGAGGTGAAGCAGAACAAAAAGATCATCGCACCGGGTTGCGAAGTCAGAATATTTGATGATGAACACGATCCAATGAGGCTTCTTTCCGGCAATGGGAAAACCGAAACGATGGCACATTATGAGGGGCATCCTAACTGGAAGGTTCCCGTACAGGCAAAGTTCATTCCTTATCATATCGGGATATTCGCTAGCACAGGTGGTGGCAAGTCTTATCTTGCCAGGCATCAGGTCATTCCCTTACTCGAAAGAACTGGCTATTCAGTTCTGATTCTTGATTGGAAGGGCAGGGATTATGCCCCATATTATCCAAAGAGTAATGTACTCAGCATATCTGAGCTCGCCTTCGATCCAGATACCGTTGCACGATATCTTGTAAAGAAGATGGGCAATTTTGGCTACTATGGTTCAAGCGGTTCAGTAATACAGGCAGTTGAAGAGGTCATCTTGCTTGACAAATGGAGAGGATTATCGCCAGATGAGTTCAAGCAGATGCTAGAAACTTCCGTCATCAGGGAAGTAAATCCAAACAAGGTCACCTCGGGAAAACCAAGGGAAGAAGAGCAGAGGTTCAGGAGAGGGCTATCTAGGCTAAAAAATGAGGACATACAGAACATCTTGGGCACAAAAAAGCCTGAAGACCTTGTCAAAGATGTTCAGAAGAAAAATGTGCTTGTAGTCGACATGAAGAAAACAGGGAGAGACGAAAAACTTGCGATGTTTCTCACACTGGCAAATTACCTAATGGAGCAGATGCAAAACGACGAAGACCTTGATCTTGCTGTGGTAATAGATGAAGCTCCCCAATACTGTCCTTTCAAGCCCGATGGGATACAAAACCAAACTACTGAAGTTATCATCGACATGTGCGCTCTCGGCAGGACGCACAAGCTTTCCATGTGCATGCTCTCGCAAGGGATTGCTGGGGAAATCGGGATAAATGCAGCAGTAAGGAGGAACCTGAACACGCAGTTCGTCGGCAAGATTCACCCGCTGGACATGAACGAGGCTGCAAACTGGCTCGCTCCTTACAACATTGACCCAAAATTTTTGCTGTCACTGCCCCCGGGACATTTCTATTTCATGGGGAGCATGAATGTTTCACCAATTCCATTATTGATAACTTTCCAGATTGACTAAGAAATGGCGGAGCAAGAAAAAACTACTGCATGGGCAAAGATGCCTTCACAACTGCAACATGAATTCATGGGCGATGCTGAGAGAGAAGCAGAAAAGGTAAAGAAGAGTCTGGCACAGAAACTGAAGAAACTGGAGCGGCTAAAGAAATCTTTTGTAACCGAAAAGATTCCTGACAATGACGATTGGAAGGAACTTCGAGTGGCTGCAGTTGATGGCTCCAATTCTCCTACAACGAGCGAGAGGCTTGGCGTTAGATATGGAGCTTTTGCAGCGGGGTTCATGATATTTGAGGGGAATAGGATTGTTGATGAGGGTTACAGATCGGGGAGCTATTCGCAGGAGCAGCTTTCGGATAGAGACATTGCAAGAGAGACCATTTCTATGCTTAGAACAAGGTTAGAGAGGGAAGTCGCACTTTATTGTTTACAGAATGATGTAGATTACGTCCTAATAGATGGAAGCTTCTTCGGCTATGGAGCGGATGCCTTCATGATAAATGGGAAGGACATTGGAGTTCAAGGATACAACAAGGGAAGTGAGCTCACTATTGATGTTGGCAATAAGAGTTGGGAACTGCTAAAGTCTGGAAAAGTTGCAGGTATCATAAAACGTACCAGAACATCTGTCATAGATGGTTGGCTCACCAAAATGAGTGGGACAACTGCAGAATGCTTGAATATGAACGACAAATACGCTATGACTTACATTCTACCTCCTAGACACTGGTTCGCACTCGAGTGGTTGCTTGAGGAAAAGTCAGCACATCATTACTATGCAAGATTTCGCAATGTTTTCAGACTCTTCGTGGAGAAGGGAAGAAACTTATCAATAGATGTTGTATGGGGGCGAACAAAGAAGAACTTTGAAAGAAACTGCATCCGCAACCTGCTCAAGACTGGAGCACTTGTAAGTCAATCAGCGAGGTACTTCGTCAGGTGTTCTGCAAACCCTCCGTTCCAGTTCGAAATGTTCGAAAAAGCCGACCCAGCTCCTCTGCTACCATATTTCCTTGCATTCCATAATCCCGCAACAGGCCTCCCATGGCCCATTGATTTGATAGACGCCAATGTTTCCGTGCCTCAGGGCTTTACTAAGGAATTTGTTGACGAAGTTCAAGCAAGACTGCTACATGACCCTGATATGAGTGACAAATTAAAGCTCATGGAGTTCTTTTCATACCTCAATCCGCAGAAGGAAGAAGAATAGCGCAAAAGAAAAACAACATAAGCTGTAACCTCTGCCCATGGCAGTCCTCCGCAAAATCCTTGTAGCAGTTGACGGTTCCGAAGCTTCTGTAAAAGCTACTGACTTCGCACTTACACTAGCTAAAAACAATGAAGCAGAAGCGATCTTCCTTCATGTGGTAGAATCCGCTAAAGCTGTAAAGGGGCTGGAAGAAGAGGTTGCTCCTACACAAAGACTTCCTGAACCTGCTGACAAGGTGTACCTTGATCACATTCTTCAAAAGATAATGAAAAAGTACGAGACATTGATTCAAAGAGGGGGAGTCAGGCATACGGAGAAGGTGTTAGTTGGAAAACCTGCAGATAGGATTGTAGAGGCTGCAAAGAAACTTAATGTGGACATGATCGTGCTTGGCTTTGTAGGACTAAAAGGAGTCAGAAAAGTAGGCGTTCTAGGTAGTGTTTCGAGGGCAGTTTCGGAAAAATCGACAGTGCCTGTAACAGTCGTTCCACTATAAATTAAAGCAGTTTTACAGCTATACCGTGCTTGAAGATGTACTGAAGAAGAGCAGAGGTTTTGATTACATCTGCCTTATTGTAAATCATGGAGGCAATAATGTCCAGCTTTCCTGCTTGGGAAGGTACGACAGGGTAAAACTGCCAATATCAGAGCATACTAGGAAGAAGGTAGAGGAAAAGCTTGGGCACAAAGTGGACTGGGAAGACTTGGAAGGCAAAGTACGCAAGCTGCAAAAGACTGGTTCCAAAGGTTTTAAGAAAGCTCTTTTTGAATAATCGTTCATGTCCAAGAAAGCTCAAGGAAAGAGCAGTGGTATGAAGATAGCAATAATTGCTATTCTCGTGATTCTTGTTGGGTCTGGAGTATTGGCCGCTATAAGCGGTTTATTTACCAGCCCAAGTCAGCAACAGACCGTGCAACAGACTTCTCAAGAAGTTGCTGTAATAGAGACCAACATGGGGACGATAGTCTTCAAATTCCATTCCGAAGTCGCTCCCAAAACTGTGGAGAACTTCAAGAAACTTGCAAATTCAGGTTTCTACAATGGAACTAAATTCCACAGAGTCATTCCAGATTTTATGATACAGGGAGGAGATCCGAACAGCAAAAGTTCGGACAGATCAACTCATGGGATGGGTGGTCCGGGTTATACGATAGATGCAGAGTTTAGCAGCATCTCTCACAAAAGGGGGATAGTTTCAATGGCAAGAAGAGGAGATAACATAAACAGTGCAGGTTCACAGTTCTTTATCGTTGTAAAGGATAGCACCTTTTTGGATAGAGAATATACTGTTTTTGGTGAGGTGATTCAGGGCATGGACGTTGTGGACAAGATTGTCAGCGTCAAAAGGGATGGAAACGATAACCCGATAGAGGCAGTAATAATGCAGCGAGTCTACATAAGGCAGAGTTAGCCCCTGATAAAACTAGATAGTTTCAGTTCAAAAGCTGCTATAGGGTTCCTCATGCCCAGATTGTACAGAACTTCTGGGTGAATTTCTCCGATGGAGCCGCAGTCTCGCCCATTGTACACTATTTCTGCGGTCCTTCCCCCTAGGAAAGGAAGCATCTTTGCAGTTTTAGTAAGAACTTCAGCTCCGAAAACATGCTTGACAAGTGCTGAAAGATAGGAGTGTATTTCTGTAAAATTAGCGGATGAATGAGAGACTGCCCCTGCGAGCCTGTACTCTTCATTTATCGCTCCTTCTTTCTTTGTGAAGACTTTGCCTATCTCGAATATCTTCTGAGGGTACTCTTCATGAATGTTTTTTGAAAATGTCAGAAGAATGGTTGGCAGAATCGATGGCCTTAGAACCTCGTGTTCTGCACTTTTGCTTTTGTCAACTCTGATCAATTGCGTATCCATCCCTGCATTTCTTAACAAATCTTCCCCGACAAGGCTGAAGTTGACAACTTCCAGCATACCCAACCCCGTCATAATGTCACGAACCCTCGAAAGCTCCACCTGTAACTCATTGTACTTGCCGACTGCCTTGGAAGCTGGGAGGGAAGGCTCTATCCTGAATATTCCATAGCCCAAGGCTATTTCCTCCACCAAGTCTACAGGGTGAATGATGTCTATCCTGTATCTTGGAACCTTTGCAACTATTCTATGCGAATCTGCTTTTGCCTGCAATCTAGCCCTCCTCAAACTCCTTACCATCTCCTCCTTTGTCAGTTGCAGACCGAGAAGCGTGTTCGCATATTCGATATCAACAGCTTCCTGTCTCACAGACAAATCTGGTGCCATCAAATTCCTATCGTGGTATTCCACCTTGACTGATTCTATTGATGCTCCAGCATCGCTGAGGGTAGTTACTAGTATTGCAAGGGCGTTTTCAGCCGTTTTCAGGTCGGTTGCAGTAATGTCGATGAACAGGTTCTTGGTGCTGCTAGAAAGACGTGTCAATTCTCCATTGATTATTGGAGGAAATGACAATACCCCTCCAGCAGAGTCTCGCAGAAGTGGATACTTGCCGAACTGGTTTACCAGATGCGCATACTCTCTTCCTGTGCTCGTCATAGTAAGAATGTCCTGCATGGACATGTTCTTAGTTTCGTTAAGCGGAACAAACGCGAAAGTAGGATCAACTGCAAGGTACTCCAGCGGAGGTTTAAGCACATCAAGATTGTGTATCCCTATTGAAACCTTCTTCCTCATTCTACCGATACCGTTGTGCAGGTCTTCCTGAATAGTGATTATCTGCCTGATAGATTCATCATCAAGTTTTATGTTTCTTGCAACTGCAGCAACGATAAATGGCCTTATGCTCTGGACAGATTTGTCAACTTTTACAGAAATCTTTCCTTTGGAAACATCGTAGTCTCTCCATTCTGTCTGAAGCTCAAGGAAGCTGTTCAGAGCTTTTGCTATGCCATAATGGGTTGCAAAATCGGGTCTGTTGGGATTGTATTCTATTCGGAGGTAGTCCTCGGCAACTTCTTCAATGTCCAGACCAAGATATGGGATCGTTTCCTCCAATTTCTTCTTGCTTACCTGCCCTTTGAGCATCGAACTCAATCTTGCAAAGTATACTTGGACTACTGGCGTAAAGATGCACTCCTTAACCAGCTCATGTTGTTGCCATAGATTTCCCGAATATCTTTCATGTCATAGCGCAGCATGACAAGCCTCTCAAGGCCTAGACCCCATGCAAGCACGGGATTTTTGACTCCAAGAGGGAGAGTGACTTCTGGCCTGAATATACCCATTCCTCCCAACTCCAGCCATTTGTCTAGGTTTTCAAAATATACCATAGACTGCAACGATGGTTCCGTGTACGGAAAGTACGTGGGCCAGAATTTGGTCTTCTGAAAGCCGAGCTTTTGATAGAACTTGCCGAGCAGGCCCATTATGTCTCTCATAGTGACATTCTTGCCTACTACGATTCCCTCTACCTGATGAAATTCAGCTATGTGCTTGTAGCTTACCTTCTCATTTCTGAATACTTTCCCGACTGAAAATATCCTAGCTTCTTCAGGTTTCTTATCGGCTAGATATTTTACGGTTGTACATGTAGTATGAGTTCTGAGCACCGTTCTTTCTGCCTCCTCGATTCTCCATTTGTATTCCCAACCCTTCGAGCCAGTTCCTCCTCCGTTGACATGTGCATTTGAAACGCTCTGCAAGATTGCTGCAGATGCAGGATTTCTGCTCTGCTCACCAACCAGATAGAATGTATCTTGCATCTCTCTTGACGGATGATCTTGAGCAGTGAATAGTGCATCGAAGTTCCAGAAACTTGATTGCACCAAGGTACCTTCGATTTCTTCGAAACCCATTGAAACGAAGATTTCTCTTACTTCATCTATGAAGTTCTGAAGAGGGTGCTTCTTTCCCGGAAATATCGCCGGAGCCTTCTCCTCCACATTCAGAGGCCTGAAACTTGCCTCCTTCCACCTGCCAGAAACGATGATGTCCGGTGTCAGCGCATCTATCTCTTTTTCAATTCTGATCTCTGATGGAGCATTCGCACCTACCTCTGTCAACTTTACGATCTGCATTTGTGTTGTCTTTAGCTGAATAAAGTTCGGCCTCTTTGAGAGATTTGTCAGTGCTTTATTTTCTTCTGCAGTCAAAGATTCTAGCAAAGCGGGTTTCTGAAACAGTTTCGATAGCAACTTTTCCTCGTCAGTTTTTGGAGGGACAGATTTCAGCAGCACCATGGTTTTGTTGTCTTCTTTTCTCAAGTCTATCCAGCCTAGAGCCCTCGCAGCCCCCAAGGCTCCCGAAAACACGCCTCTTTCTAGTCCCGATAATTTCGCTGTATCCTCTAGGGGTGCAACTTTTTTGTCAGCGAGGGTTGCTACAATTCTTCTCTCGGGTAGACCTTCAGCAACGGCTTTTTTACCTTCGTCCCCTAACGCAATTTCAAAATTCTTCTGTTGAGAAATTTCTACATACCCCTTTTCCTTCAACCACTCTAGCGCTCTTCTTGCTTGGTCAGCTCCTATTCCTGCCCTGTTACAGATTTCATCAATCGTAGCTGATGGTGCATTCTGAAGGGCCTGCAGAACCTTCTTTTCGAGAATGTGTAATGGAGCAGAACTCAAATCAAATCTAGTCCTTTACCATGAACTTGTCGAGCATGTCTTTGACCTGCTCCCTCTTCTTCTGGTGCTCCTTCAGGAAGGGCTTCAGTTTAGAGGCAAAAATCATTTTGCATTCCCCGCAAAGCATCCTGCCTGTCTTGCAGTCGTCATAGAGTTTCTTCAACTCCTTATCGTCGGGGACAAAAAGGAATTCGTAATTATGATAGACAGGGCAGATTTCTGCTCTCCCTCCTAGCTTCCTCTGCTCTTCTGCCGTGTCCCTCCCTCCCGTGTACGAGCTCATCATCTTCTTTACAGCCACATCAGGGTCATCGGTGGTAAAGATTGCAGTCTCTGGCTCACTCGCACTCATCTTACCTCCCTTTCCCAAACCAGGCACGAGCTTGTTGTGAATCTGTGCCGGTTTATAGTATCCTAGCTTTGGCGCAACTTCCCTAGCTATGCCTCTCCAGTATGGATCCTGATCAATCGAGGCAGGTATCAAGCAGGGAATGTTCCTTCCCTTCAAAATGGATGGTAAGAAACATGGGGCAGCCTGAAGGGCCGGAAAGAAAATCATCCCTATGTTGGTAGTATTCTGGAAGCCAAATACGGCCTTTACAGTTGAGAAATTCACATGTTTTGCAATCTCCAGAGCGATCTTGTACAGTTTTTTGATGTATTCTACGTTTGAGAAGATGAACGTCTTCTTTGGGTCGAAGCCCAGCGCTATGACATCTAATGCATTTTCGTAGGTAAGACCTGTAGTGGTCTTTAGAGAGAGTTCTGGATTAAAGAGGAACTTTTCGTCATCTGTCATCTGAAAATATAGTTCTGCTCCGAATCTGTCTTGCAACCATTTGGTGAACATCCAAGGTACAAGGTGACCCAGATGCGTATGCCCAGAAGGACCTCTACCAGTATAGAGGAAGAATTTCTCCCCCGCCTCGTATCTGTCAAGTATCCAGTTCATGTCTCTATGAGAAAAGAATAAACCTCTCTTCAGGAACAGGTGCAGTTCCCCTGTATTCTTCTTTATCCTCTCAAGAAGGTCATCTTCAATCTTTGTCGTCCCAAAATCCTTGATTAGCCTTTCATAGTCTATCTCTCCCCTAACTTCCCATGGAGTGACGACGAACTCTTTCTCCTTGCTCAAACGTTTATCAGGCCTTTAGGCAGCTGCCAGAACTAAATTCGCTTTAGAACCTTTCCCTCTCTGCTTATTTCTCCTCTTATGATCCTCGTGCTTGAAATCGGCTTTCCGTCTTGAGCTACAACAAAATCTATTATGACAGCTTCAAGAGGTTTCAGCCCTCTCTTTATTCGTTCTTTGTTCGCGATCTTAGCCCTCTCAGCAGTTTCTTTTGTAACCACTATAGCTTGGACATCTTCCTCTATTACTGCCGGGCCGAAATAATCCTCGAGCTTGTGGATCTCAAATTTACGTTTCGGAAACCTTACACTTATGAAACTCTCCAGAGCTAGAATTCTTTCATCGTAGGGCTGGTCCGTACGCTTTGACAGCTTGGCAGCAAAACTATCTGATGTAATTCCTATCACCACTCTTTCCCCTATTTCAAAACAATTAGAGATCAGCACTTCATGGCCCTTGTGGAAATGGTCAAAGGTACCTCCCACTGCAACTGTCGAATATCTTCTGCTCAAAGCAGGGAATGGTTAAAACCTCTTGGATTTCAGTTTTAGCTAGTGTCGCAGGTTTCCATACCGCAAGAGTACTTCAAGGCAGGTAAGATTGCAGGTGAGATAAGAGAAGAGGTAAGGAAGCGTTCGCTGTTGGGCATGTCACTCATGGAGATCTGCAATTTGGTTGAGGGGATGTCAAGACAGAAAGGGGCTGAACCGGCTTTCCCATGCTGTGTCTCGGTGAACAGCACAGCAGCGCACTACAGCGCTCTGCTCGAAAACGAATACGTGCTAAAAGATGGCGACATCATCAAGATAGATATGGGCTCGCATATAAACGGCTACCTCGTCGATACAGCAATAACAATTTCGTACAACCCTAAATACGATTCTCTAGTTCAAGCCACGGAAGCTTCGCTAAACGCTGCGATAAAGGCTGCAAAAGAGGATATTCCTGTAGGCTACATAGGCAAAGTAATCGAGGACACTGCAAAGAGTTGGGGTTTTAAGACAATATCTAATCTTTCAGGTCATTCCATAGAGCAGTATCGCATCCATGCGGGAGTTTCGATTCCGAACGTATGGGTTTCTGCTGGGAGCAGGCTAAAAACTAACACTGTCTATGCGATAGAACCTTTCTTGACAGTTCCAGAAGGGGCAGGGTATGTGGTAGAAGGTTCTGCCAAGCCGATCTATGCAATGTCTTCGAGGAAGAAGACCAACGACAAAAGACTCGATGGAGTTGTGGATGAAATATGGAATACAAGGAGAACCCTCCCATTCACCCCTCGATGGTACTGGGAGAAGTTTCCCAAGGCCGAGCTTGGCAAAATGCTCGATAAACTAGTAAAGATGAAGATTTTGAGAGTCTACCCGGACCTAATAGAAGCAAGAGGCGGATTTGTAGCGCAGTTCGAGCATACGATAGTGGCTACATCAACAGGGGCTATAGTGCTTACACAGTCCTAGCGATTAGCTGGTTTCTCAGCAAATATGGCCACTATCATCGTATTACCCTTGCAGCTCTGGCACGGATTCCCTGCAGCAAATACATAATCACCCATTTTGAAGGCCCTCTTGTTCTTCATTTTACAGTTTAAACATTCATCAAGAGTAAAGACAGGAAGTTTCATCCTCTTCTCCGAGGTTGCAAATGGTATAGGCGCAGCCATCACTGCCCAACTCCAAGCGAATTACCTACTCCGACGACAAGCACTCTGTCGCCTTCCTTTGTCTTTTCTTCTATAACCCTAGTCAATAGAGCATGAACCTTCTCGGCAGAGTCTGCAATCTCCTTCTTCATGACTGAGATCGCTTCCACTATGGATTGTTTGATTACTATAGCATAGAGAGGGATGTTGTGCTTCGTTGCTACTGCTTCTATCTTGAATCTGTCAACTCCGATGCCTCCTATTGCGGCTCCTATTCCTTCTGCAATGTCGCCTGACTTCTCTCCCTCCAGCTTCAGTGCTGCGTCAATCATGACTATAGTGTTAAGTTTGACCTTCATCTCCTCTAGCATCTTGTCTATTGCAGTGCCTGGCTGCCCTACATTGCCCCCAGGCCCTTCTGCCTTTATCAAGTACAAAGTCCTTCCGTTAAGGGATGTTTCGCTGTATACCGTGTCCTTTGCAAGGCTCTTCTTCTCCTTGCCCAGCATCATCTTCCCTACAATCATTGGACCGATACCATCTCCTATGGGCTGAACCTGCTTGAAAGCGTCAATGGCTCCAATCAGCGCATCTGCTTCCTGCAAGATCATCGGCATTATCATTTGAAGTTGAACCAAAACAAAGTAACTTTTGGTCCTATCGCCAAGGAGGTAGAAGTGTCTGACAATCTTGTAGATGTAGTTCAGCGATGTCGCAACCTCGATCATATTCTCCATTGTGCTTGTTTTTACAGGGTCTGCTGCTGGCGCTATCTTCCTAATCTCCGCCCTGACTCTTTCGTCTCTTAGTGTAACAATATGTTCAAGTTTTTGCATTACCCCACTCGGATCTATATCGACGGGCATGATGGTGAAGTACTCTAGGAACTGGTCGATGCGGTTTGTAACCTCAGGAGATTGACCTACGCTAGCCGCAATATAGTCTATGGCTTCCTTGCGCGACTTTTCCTTCATAGCTTGCAATTTCTTAACTGATCTAGAGATTTCGCTAAGAATGAATATTGTTTGAAACCTTTGCCCATATAGGAATAGTAAAAAGAATGGAACGTAGAATAGTAAAAGACTGACTATCGGGTTTGACAGGAAGTTGTCTTGCGGCACTAGCTGTAGGGGCGAAAATCCGAGCAATGTGTCTCTCAAAATATCACGATCTTTATTGTTGCTATCATAACCGCGATAATCCTTTGATAAAAGGGTTTTTCATCGATGCGAGAGATTAGGCGCCAGCACCACTGCTTCGCAAGACCTCACGGACCTTACTAGCACAGTGGCGACAACGGGTTTAACTTCCGGGTTCGGAATGGGACCGGGTGTGACCCCGCTGCTATGGCCGGCTGTCCTTTTTGGAATAAGTAGGAGTAAATTAAGTTTGCCGTGCCCTACATGCAAAGCTATAATGGATATTATCTGATCAGATAGTTATACTATCAATTTCCTTGTTTTGTATATAAACTCAAAACGTTTCATGCAATACAAAATTTGCTATCGATTGTATTTAAGCTCAAAAAACACATGAGGTTAAAATTTTTTCTTAAAACACATTGTTTTTCGGTAGTTAGCAATCCCTCAAAAGTACTACTGCTTCTTCATGCTATCTTAAGACTCATGACGATTGCATCTGAGCCATCTGGATAGTACTTCCTTAAGGATGATTTTTTCTCGAAACCTTGTGCAGAGTAAAATGAAATAGCATCCATGTTATTTACGGCGACTAGCAGTTCAACGCTATTGATCGTTTCGGGAAGCTTGTCCATAGCTGCCTTTAGCAGCATCGAACCCATCCCTCTCCTTCTATGTCGTCTATCTACAGCAATCGAAACTATCATAGCCTTGACATCTTCGTAAGAGAATATAATGTAACCTGTAATCTTTCCATCATCTCTGGCTACCAAGAAACCTGAATTGTGTGTAGCAATATAGTACCAAAAAGTCTGCTTGTTGTAGGGAAACCTGAAGGATTTCTTTTCAATTTCCAGTATTGCATCTATATCGTCACAGCTGCACTTGCTGATTTGAATCACTTACCTGTCAATTTCCTAGAAACGTGCTGGTTTTCTTTTATGAAGAAACGCCATTTTTTATCCAAAGCTCTAACAATCCCTATCCTTGAGGACCTTCCTATCCTGCAGTTTATTTTGCCATCTGCTTCTGCGATGTAAAGTTCGCCCTTTGTACAAAGGTCTGCAGAATTTTGCTCTCTTGTTATTTTCATAGCTTGAGTAAGCTTCCCTGGGCCTGAAGCAATGTTTGCCAAAACTGAAGTCTTTCTGTTCCGCATCATTATTTCTACTCCTTCAATAGGCTCCATTGCCCTGATCAATACAGCTCCCGCAAGAAGACTGTCCCTTGCGGTCGCATTCAGGCAGAAATGGTTCCCATATGTGAAATAGACGTAAGCATGTCCCTGCTCCCCGAACATTACAGCGTTGCGATCTGTTCTTTTCCGATAGGCATGGCTTGCAGGATCGTTTTGAGCTCCGTAAGCCTCTGTCTCGACTATTCCTCCGACCAGTTCTTTGCCATCAAAATCCCTTATGAGCAATTTACCTAGCAGGTCCCTTGCTACGGCAACAGTATTCCTGCAATAGAACTGTCTGGGTAAAGGCTCCATCTGCATTACGTTAAATCACCTAGTAAAAATCCTGTGCGTATAATCCCCTATAAAGTCAAAAAAAGCGAAAGTTTATCTTTCTAAATCCCCATTACAGGATTAGTTGGAAGTAGATTTCAGCTTCAGGAACTATTTCCCAATCGTCTGCTTCTCCAAGGTTGAGGAGAAGAAACTACTGATATCTCTGCCCGTCTTCGATAAGGAATTGGTGCACAACGACAGTTTTGACGTTTCAGAGCTGCTCAGCTGGATTATTGTGCATGAAACATGCCACGCTTTGGGGGACGATGGCTCCCAAAAGTTTGAAAGCGTATAATACGTAAGCCTTTTTACTTTATGAAATTGCATGCAAAGTCAGGGGATGTAGCCAAGCAAGGTATGGCGTCAGCGCGTTGCCGCTATGGGCTCCAGAAGATTAACCTACTTTGGGTAAGCTGATTTCACAAGATGATGTGGTTTTGGAGCTGCGGTTACCCGGAGATCGTGGGTTCAAGTCCCACCGTCCCCATCTCTTTTGCATAAGAGTAATAAGAGAAGCAGCTAAAGAGACGATGTCATTGCAATGAACCAGTTTAAGGCTTTGCGTCTTAAGCCTGAAATTCTCAGATCTGTGGACGAGCTTGGATTCAAGGAACTTTTCCCTATACAGGCTCGAGCTATAGAGCCCCTTTTGGAAGGAAGGGATGTAATAGGGCAAGCCCATACAGGTACTGGAAAGACTGCCGCCTACTCCCTACCAATGCTCGGTAAGATTGATACTCGCAGGGCAGAGGTGCAAGGACTAATATTAACGCCGACCCGAGAACTAGCAATTCAGGTAGCTGAAGAGATAAAGAAGTTTGGCAAATACTTGGGAGTCAGGGTGGCGGCAATTTATGGCGGTCAGGGCATAACTGTACAGATTAACGCCTTCAAGAGACCAGTTCACATAGCAGTTGGAACGCCGGGCAGGCTGATAGATCATATCAAGAGAAAGACCTTCAACCTAGACTATGCTAGAATTGTAGTAATAGACGAAGGTGATACTATGCTCGATATGGGTTTCTTGGATGATGTGGAGTTCATACTCGCCCGAACTCCTAAGGAGAGGCAGACCAGCCTCTTTTCAGCTACCATGCCTCCTGAGATCATCGCGTTATCCCAGAGACATCTAAAGGACCCAGTCAAGATCCTCCTCAGCGAAAAGGAGCTTGGGCTAGAAGAGATAGACCAAATCTACATGAATGTACAAAGGGAATATAAGATCGATACCTTACGTTGGCTCTTAGACCATTTCAAGATGAAGCAAGCGATCATCTTTTGCAACACCAAGGTGATGGTCAGCAATTTAAGTGAAAGGCTGCAGCGGTATGGATACCCTGCACTTGCCTTGCATGGAGATTTAAGGCAATCACAGAGAAACCTAGCAATGAAACGTTTCAGGGAAGGCGGGAATATTATGCTAGTAGCAACGGATGTAGCGGCAAGAGGAATAGATGTCCCCCAAGTAACTCATATAATCAACTACGACATACCACTATATCCCCTACTTTACTTTCACAGGATAGGAAGGACAGCTAGAGCTGGTAGAGCAGGAACCGCAATAACATTGGTGACGGCGAGAGAACAGCAAGCTTTGCAGCAGATCAGGTCGAGAACTAGGATACCCATCAGAGAACTGGTACACCCATTCGGATACGGACCAGCCAAATCCGAGTCTAAGAGGAAGGAGATGAAACCCAACGGGAGAAAGCGTCCAAGAAAGGGATATTGGAAGAATAGACCAGGAAGAGGAAGCTATAGGCGGCGAAGATTTAACAGGAGAGCTTGATATTGGCTTGTCAAGGCACAAGTATATACTAACCTTAGTTTGCCCTCTTAGGGATCAGTTGCGCGAGAACTGATGCCTGCTCAACGCCTTTTTTTACTACTATTGGGGTATGACAAATATGAAAGCCAAGTTCAAGACGACGTGTCCTGAATGCAAAGGGGGCATCAAACCTGGTCAGGAGATCGTAAAGCACGAAGGAAAATGGGTTCACAAGACATGCGTGTCAGATGGGGAATTTCCATGAGTATCCCGCTCTTGCCGTTCAAGTTATGCAGTTAAAGGGTCTAGCAGAAATCCACTCGTTCGATAAAACGTTTGAAAAAATCGGGGGAATTACTAGGCTACAGGTCGCGTGACAAATTGCGTTTGGGGTATCTTTTGATGGACAAAGACGCCATAGAGATTTATCAGCAAAACACTCCAGAAGATTAACCTACTTTGGGTAAGCTGATTTCACAAGATGATGTGGTTTTGGAGCTGCGGTTACCCGGAGATCGTGGTTCGTCCCACCGTCCCAACCATGAATCACTATTTGCGGAAAAGATGGGAAAAGTAGGTTGCTTAATCAACGCAGCTCCCTAACAGTCAACGTAAGGTCTCCTACCCGTGGCTTGGATGCCAGTGAAATCATCAAAAAACAAGGGATAAAATATTTTAGGACACCATCATAACATAAGCATGTTGCGGGATCTTTCAGCTTTTGGTGAGGCAAGTATTCATGAAAACCGAGTAGAGCTATCATGAAATCGCGAGTGCATAGCTCCAGATTTCTAATCGCTATTACCGTGTCGCTTGCTGGGTTCCTCCTGCTTAATTCGCCATACCCCTTCGCTCTGGGGCAGTGGGCCTCAATTGATATTGAGAGTGCACCCTCAACGTTAATGCCCGGAGAGAAGGTGAAGATAACATGGGAAGTTGAAGGCGAGGGGAAGATCTCTCATACAGCAGTCCACTGGGATACAAGGCCGGGCACTCCGGGCAATTTCAGGAGCTATGGTCGAACAACTCCTGAATTTGCATCGATCAACCCTCCAGACGATGCTCCTAGAGAGTATAGGGTCAGCTTTGATGCCCCTGCATCTGGTACGATACATTACATAGTTCATGCTGTTGTAGATGGCAAAGACTATTACAACCTGTGGGAGCGAACTGTACCTATCGAGGGAGTTTCAGGTGATGAGGCTGAGCTTCAGTCGCTCACCTTACCAGCTTCGGTCGATTTCTATGTAATACTTGGGCTTGCTGCCGGTGTGGCTCTTATTGCGCTCTTTCTAGTGGCTATCAAGAGGACACGGAACTCGTAGAAATCTGCGAGCTGTACTGTGGACTCGTGCCGAAATTGGTCTAGCACCGTCCTACCAGTCTCTGCATATCCACTTATTATGTAAAAATGGAGATAAAGCCTTATATCTGGAGATAATGACTGGAAATGGTGTAAATGGCAGTAGAAATAGAGGTCAAGAAGGTCGATTCACAAGGCAGGTTGATTCTTCCCTCTGATTGGAGGGCGGACGAGCTTAAACAGGCAAACGAAGTCTATGTTATCAAGCGAAAAGGTTACCTTAAGATCGTCCCAAAGCAGAGGGTAGACCTCAGCAAGTTCTTTGACAAAGCTGATCTTGAGATTGACGCAATTAGTGATTGGCAGAGTTTCGAAAAAACCCGTGCAGAAAATAGGACATGAAGTTCCTCGATTCAAACGTATTCATATATGCATTCTACAAGCCCAAAAGGCAGCTAAATACATCAGAGAAGGCCATGAAAGATTCGTCAAAGAAAATAATATCCAACATACAGAATGGTAAAGAATCCGTGGTGACGACTGTTGTCCACCTTTCTGAAATAATCAACATCCTAAAGCATAGTTTTTCGGTTAAAGAGCTTGCGGAAATTGCTGCAGGGTTACTGATGTTGGATAATGTAGAGGTTTTGGATGTTAGCAAGGAGGACTATTTCGTAGCAACAGAATTGGGGCAAGAATTTGGCATCGATCCTAATGACGCGCTTGCCGTTCAAGTTATTCAGACAAAAGGTTTGACAGAAATTTATTCGTTCGATAAGGCGTTCGAAAAAGTCGAAGGAATTGCTAGGCTACCGATTCTATAAATTGCGGCAGTTAATCTACCTAAAATTCTAATCCCTCCCGAAACATACCCAAGTTAGTTAGTTGACTAGGTTTTTTTTTAACTCCAGCAATATATTAGGGAGGGTACAGCGGAAGGGCCCCATGGCTAAACAGAATACTCTGTTGAGTCTGATTATGGCGGCCATACTATTAGCTTCAGCGCTAATGGTGGCACTAACACCTCAAGTACAAGCATTCGATCCTGGCGGCCCTCCAGCAGGAGGAGCAGCACCAAGCGTACCAACTGGCAACTGGGAATTTATTAACTATCAACCAACAGGCGGTAGTTTTAGTCCTCAAAATCAAATCAACAAAGATAATGTGCAGTATCTTGAAACAAAGTGGATATATCCATACACGACGGCTACCGCTACAACGCAGCTCGCTCCAGGAAACCGAGGCTCTGGAGCTCCTGTTGCTATAGTGGATGGAATAGCATATGTGGTACTGAACGAGAGAAGAATACTTGCCATAGATGCAGCCACAGGCAAATTATTGTGGAATAATACGTACGGGCATCAGTTCAAGGCTCAAGACGAAGTTACAAAATACCCATGGTTACAGCGACCACTATCTCACGTCCATGCAATAAACTATTATAGAGAGAGAGGCTGGCTGATTACAAGTTCCGTAGGTTCATGTAACCTCTATGCTGTAGATGCAAAGACAGGCAACACAGCTTGGACATTAACAACGGAACGGATATGCGGCACGAATGCCGAGTTTGGCGACCCCGCAAAGAAAATTGCGGGCTCTCTATCAAGCGGTTACTTCTCAAGTCTAGGCACGCATCCTCCTCAATTCTTCGGGAACATCATGTTCTACGCGGTGGGTAGTGCAAGTGGTGCTGGAGGAAGAGCTTTTGTGACAGCATTTGACATGAGCAATCCAGCAAACCCTAGGCAGCTGTATAGGGAATGGGTAATGCCGCCGGCTCAAGGAGACCCTAACTGGGCAATTAGCGAGTGCAACAAGGTGAATGGAAATGGTTGGTACTTCGAATATCCAAGATACTTGGAAAGCATAAACTATCCTGCAAGGGACAGAGAGCCGACATACCTAGCAACAAAGTGTACTGATGTTGCAGCAGACGTCGTCAGGAACGACTGGATAGATATGGTACCCAGTTCACCGACATTCGGTAAGATACATACAGCGAGTGCAATATCCCCAGTATGGGGTAACTATCCGATCGATCCTGAAACGGGGATTGCCTATATGGGCTGGGGTGACCAAGGACCCTATCCAAACCTTACTCATAGATATGGTCCGGGTCTGCATGGCAGCGGCTTCACAGCACATGATGTCAGAACGGGCAAGATGGTATGGTGGTTCAACGCAATTCCTCACGATCTATGGGACTATGATTGCTCATGGGGAGGCATACTTGGACAAGCTGCTGGGAAAAAGGCCCTCTTGAAGGGCTGCAAGAATGGCTTAGTGTATGTATTGGACACAGCCACCGGGAAGCCAATATGGATTTTTGACAATCCAACCAACTGGAGGACTCCTCCAAACTGGAACTATGGTGTTGATAAGTCTGGAAATCCTAGGAGTCCAGATGCATGTTGCAGGATGACAAAGGAGCATATGAGCAAGCCATGGATGCACTATCCGAGCACTGGCCCGATCATAGGGCCCGAAGCATGGACCTATCTTGAATCAGATTTTGCATATGACGGCACACGCACCTATGTAGTAACGCACAATGCTATGAGGGAGCTAATTGTCCAGAACTCCAGGGACTTTGGTAACCCAAGCCAGACGACAAGGGCTACTGTCCATCCGCGCAACTCAACTGTGACCGCCTACGATATGAACACTGGAAAGATGGCGTGGACGTACAGAATAGATGGCGCAGGATTCAGAGGAGGCATAATGATAACTGGAGGTATGGTAGTAGTCTATGCTGCGGATGGCAACCTGAAGTTCCTAGATGCTACGAGTGGTAAACTATTGCATGAGAAGTTCTTCGGTGTACCAGTCAACGTAATGCCTACAATAGGGGCTGACAAGAACGGCAAATACAAGATATTCATGCATGTAGGAGGAGGTGGAGGATTCCTGTTCGGTGCAGGTCCGGTTGATGGATCACTCTTAGCATTCGGGCTACCTGATGTATTACCACAGCCTCAAGTAATCACAAAAGAAGTGATCAAGGAAGTACCAAAGGAAGTAGTGAAAGAAGTCATAAAGGAAGTTCCCAAGGAAGTCATAAAGGAAGTACCTAAAGAAGTGATCAAAGAAGTTCCCAAGGAAGTCATAAAGGAAGTGATCAAAGA